>BNJT01000095.1_pt1 | contig 772269 bp, 1378 predicted proteins | sample 8540491 | NCBI WGS metagenome assembly BNJT01 (sample SAMD00202455, study PRJDB9452) | human saliva metagenome | host: Homo sapiens | reverse complement strand
TCAGATCGTTGCCGCCAAATTTCGCACCTTGCACGGCAAAACTTTGCCACGTACAGTGTCCCACGGGCGAAAGCCGCTCCTGGCGTCTCAGGTGCCGAATGATGTTAATGAGGTGATGCCATGGGCTCGTCATAGGGAGTAATAGGAAAGAATCGGGCAAAGCCTCGTTCGACAGTTGATGGCCGCCCTTTGAGTCAGTTGCGGAAAAAACAGAAGCTCATCAATGCCGAACGGGTACAGCGCCGGTTGGGGAACATATTTCATATACTTAATGAAACTCACTTTTAGGTGCGCGATGAAACGGAGCTGCCCTGGCACGGTTGCGATGAATCGCGCGATCTGCAACGAGCTCCGTTACGGTACTTAATACGTGTCGATCTTACCAGGTGTCAGGGCATTCAGCGCTCGACTTCCTCACGTAGGATTTTTCTCTCGCGACGCTAGGTCTCGGATGGGAATTGCGGAAAGTCGATTGATGAACGTGAGGAAAAGGATGCGGGGTCTATCTTTGTGACGCACGTAAAACCTAGAATCGACACGGATATGGTGTAGAGAGCGATATCAGGGTCAGCTATGGGGCGACCGATGGCTTTCGAAATCGAATCCGTCGTTCGTGCTGCCCGAGAGGCGTTCTGGCGTCGCGATATGAGGCGACCCTCGATTCTGAGATCGAAGAGGCGACGAATCGCGCGATCAAACAGCATCTATCGTTTTTTGGGTCCAAACGGAGATCTGTTTATCGCTTCGCTTCGCAGCTATCATCAACGAGGTCCTCACCCGATCTCGAACCTTTGAGGAACGGGGCGGGGCGCGCGAAACGATCATCGGCTATCATGGATCTTCGCTCGGCGATTCTCCGGGAGTACTTTTGTCGCTGTTCACGGTAGTATCGATTAACGTTTCGTCAGGGCGCTCGGGGCGGGGATCCCGACGTGCATATGGTCCAGATTTTCTTGACGAACAGCTGCGTATGCTCAGCTGCGGGGGATTCGAGCGCGTTTTCCAGTATGGAAGCCGCAGAATCGCAAAGTCTTGCGCAAACCTTGCAGGCGCTTGTCATCTCCGCTCGACGCTTGCAGCGGCTCGACCAGGTGGGCGGCGAGAAATCATGACGTCGCCTTGTCCATGCTCGGTGACTGTACGGTTCCATCTGGGTGACTGTACGGTTCCTTCAGCGGATTCTGCCGCGGAATTCGAGCGGTGGCGAACCCGCCTCGACAGCCATCTGCAGAGCAACAATTAAGCTTCCGAAGAGGAATCCCGCTACAGGGGAGCAGCAGGTTTCGACCGTCCACGAAAGGAACCCGTGTGGGACGGTCCGATGATAGGGCGTGCACGGCGTCGTGCGGCCATGACCACCGAGGTAGCGCTGCCGCTGATCAATAGATGCCCTCCGACCCACAGCATTGCGGCCACGCCGATCACCGTGATCGCCGAGAGAATCTTCGGCATGCGCCCTTGACAAACTCTTCCCGATCCGCTCGCGGCTGAGCTTCCTGGGCGGCCATGTGCGGCCCCAGATCGTCAATCTTCTGGGCAGGCGACGGAGGCCATGGACAAGGGGCTGTGATGACGACTGCCACGACGCTACAGTATTGCTGCTCTGAAGAGCCAGGGCTCTTTGGCGACCTCTGCAAGAGCGGATGACCATGATCTCAGTCACGAGGGATGAAGTCGGTGCGGACGGCGTTCTTGACGATCGCGTTCTCGGCATCTCACCTTCGGTGACGGCAGCCTGCGTTTCGTGATGCTTACGCTTGCCCCAGATCTTGTGCGCACCCTCGAAACATGGTAGGTGCCGCCGACCATGAACACAGCGGAGTCAAGGCCCACGGAGCGAAAAGAAGACAGGAGAAGCGCTCCGACTAGAAGATGATCGCCTTATTGAGTAGCGATCCCTTTTGGCAATCCTCTTGATGATCGGGGATCTCGCGTTTGGGTCGATGCCTTCGACGTACTGCGGCGTCACCGCGGTGTCATCGACGACGACGGCGATCGCCTTCGAACCGGCTTTCGCCACTCCGGCTGCTATATCGTCCAAACTGGAAGCGGTCAGTTTGACGAGGGCGGCGATGTCGTCCAGCAGGGCGGCAAGTCCGATGGCCATGTTTCTCCTTTGCGACGCGATGTTACGAGCTTACCGGCTTGTCTTGGCGGTGTGGGTAGTCGGGTAACTCGGACGATCAAATAGCGTGGGCGGCTGTTGTTCCGGTGGTGTGGGCAGTGGCGAGACCGTCGAACTCCCATGCCTCGGGGCGGAGGCAACGAGATGGACAAGCGTGTCAGCAATGAATGCACAGGTATTGCAGCAACGATATGGGCGGATGCGGAAGTGTTGAAATGCTCGGGAGGGGAGTTCTGATTGATGAGACGTACTCCAGAACTCCTCACAGAACTCCCCGAACTGTTGTAGATTTATGCCAATAGGTGAGGCATACAGGGCTTCTAGATATTGAACCAGGTGGAGTTTTATGTCAATTCCTTACAATCCAAATCGGTACGAGAGTTCGGGTGGTGTCGGAAGCACCCACCTAGAAAGTTCCTATCCCGGGTGGGTCACAACCCTCGAATTTTGGCGGATACCCCAATTCTGGCGGGAGGCTATTCCGCCCGGAGGCTATCCTTATTCAAGCCCGGGAGGCTATCCTTATCTCGAGCCCGGGAGGATATCCGTACCTGGTGACGCAGTGAGCCGGATACCGCCCTTAGCCCAACTATCGTCCGGGTTACGATCCGAATGCATCGGACAAGAGCCGCCTCGTCGCTCTCCTTTTATGCTGGTTCTTTGGCATACTGGGCGTCCACCGTTTTTACGTTGGGAAGGCCGGAACTGGAATAGTCAATGATTTTCACGTTCGGAGGTTTTCGGATTTGGGCGATCATTGACCTCATCATGATCGCCGCAGGAGCTTTCACCGACATTGACGGGCGGAGCATCACTCAATGGGATACGGCTCGCTGATTTCTTTCCAGCGTGTTCGAACCTCGAGACGCTGATGCGACGTTTATGGTGTGCTATCGCCAACACCATGAGGAGGAAACACATGGGTTTGAAAAGCCTGCTGGCCACCACCCCGAAGTCTCGACGCAACTACAAAAGTCGCAGCGGCCGTCGGCCTCGTCGGTGGTGTGTTTTCCGCCATCGTCAAGTTCGGATGGGAGGTTCCTTTCCCGCCGCGTACACCGGAACGCAATGCGACCAATCCTCCGCAAGAACTTTTGGAACAGTTGGGGATGTCGCCTGAGGCGAGTCACACGACGGTGACTTTCAACGGTAACGAGCTTCCCATTTACTCTTTCGCCATCCACTTTTCCTTCGCCATTTTCTCTTCGCTCTTGCCTGACTGCCTGGTGGCGGAGAAGTATCCGAAGATTGTTGTGGCAAGGTGCAGCCGTGCGGCTTGACGCTATGGGTTGTGTTCCACGTCATTCTCATGCCTGCGATGGGAACAGTGCCAGCGCCATGGGACCAGCCTTTCGAGGAGCACTTCTCAGAGGCGCTCGGTCACGTCATCTGGCTGTGGGCAATCGAGATCGTGCGGCGAGACCTACGCAATAGGATCACGCGCATGCCCGATCCGGAGGTTCCTCTCGATCTACAGCAACACCGCGGCGTTGAGCGGTGAGAAAACCTGAATCTCAATAGTCGGTATCGGTAGTCAGCAGGGAGGGGTCCGTTCAGACGGGCCTCCCTGTACGGAATTACACCGCATTGACAGACATCAGTCTCTTTCGTCGACACGTTAACCTTACGTGCTTTGACGGTTAACCATGCGTGCCGACGATACGGTCAAAGGTCAAGGCGCTTGTGGATGGACAAAGAAGTGTTCGTGACCCGCAGAGGCGCTTTGCGTTGGCACGCTTGTAGCGACAGAGACGTTCCGGTTGACACGTATTCTGCGACCGGAATAGACGCACCTGCGACCGGGCAGGGGTGTTTGCAGCCGGGAGCGGCCGCAAAGGTCCTAAGGCCGCAAAAGCACTTTTGATAGCGCGCCTTTCGTCCATCGCCCGATAGGCTTCGGGCGGCCTCGCTTAAAGGAAGCGTGAGGGTGAAGACCTCGCTGGGCCGATCGCCCTTGCGGGATTCTGTCGATGAGATCGGAAGAAAACGGCGCACCGGCGCCAGCCGCCAAGCAAGTTCACCTCGGCGAAGAAGAGCTCCTGGTCGGAAGCGCGACGTCGTGCGAGACCCCGACGCAGCCGACGTACCCGCCGGGACGGCAGGGCCCGCAATTGCCTGCATCATCGATTTCCCTGGAGTGCCCACGGCCTCGGCAACTCCGTGCGCGCCTAGGCCATCCGTGAGCTGTTTGATGGCCGCTATTCCCGCATCGCCCTCGTTCTGCGACGACGTCTAGTGGCCCCGAACTCGCGGGCTAGCGCCGCGCGGTCCTCATGCCGTGACATTGCAATGATCCGCTCGGCGCCGAGTTGCTTGCCGCGAGGACGGCCAGAAGCGACGGCATGCCAGGTCACCGACGACGGCGATCGTCTTGCTGGGGCCGGCGTTGGCCGCCACGGCTGATACCAGCCAGTTCTCAGCACGTCGGATGCGGCCAGGAGGGAAGCCAGAGTCTTTTCGTCTCCGTGGCCGTCCCTACAGGAACGACAACTAGCGTTCCGTCTGCCTGAGGAATGCGCGCATACTGGGCCTGAGTTCCCTGGACGAAACCGCCGTTGACGCAACGCGATTGATAGCCGGAGTGGCAAATCTCGCATGTGTTGTCGGAAAAGCAGAAGGATCCGACAACGAAATCTCCGACCTTCACGTTCTTCACGGCGTCGCCTACTTCTGTGACGGTGCCGACGTATTCGTGGCCCATCGGCCGGCCGCCGGAAGGCCTGATGCCGCGATACGGCTACTAGATCGGACCGCGAGACGCAAGCTGCGGCGACCCCAATGACGGCGTCGGTTGGACTCGAGGATAGCGGGGGCTTCGAGATCTTCGACCCTGACGTCGCCGGGGCCGTGCACGATCACCCTCGCATGGGGTGCCCTTTCTAGACCGATCGAATTCCAGACATCTAGTGCCCGTGCGCACTCGCGCATTCTCACGAATACTCGTTCGTATTTCTGTGCGTTTTCGGGCATTCGCATACGTCCGTACCCGTATTCCGTGTACTTGCGTGGAGTTCTTCGTCCGCATTGTCAAAGGCTTCTTGTCGCGGTCAAATGTAGTCATGATCGCAGCTAAGTAATTCAGGAATCGCCGACGGCGGAATCCCTTCACTGAATGGCCAAAAAGCTCGAGAGGACCTCCTGCTCCGGCGGACGCGAAACTGAGATTCGCGTCCAAATGCACTGGGCAGAAAGGATATGCCCGCCAAATGCGGTACTCTCTAAGACGCGCCTAAGATGCGCGCCGAGACCAGACGTGCCAAGCAACCCAATTCTGGCGATTGGAAAAACGGCGGATTCGAGGTCGGTGGATATCGATCTACGGCTGTGCCCGTAGGCGAACGGCCGATTTGCGCATGAGCCGGCAAACCGTTTGCGATTCAGCGATCGTGACCGGATCGTGGTCCGTGAGTTTGCACGAAGTCCGCAGCAAGAATGCCATTCGCCTGCCTGGGATACATGCACGGCACCCAGAGAGGACCCCATGAACGAGGCGAATCGAAGCGAAGACGTCATTGAGGCTGCTGAAGAACGCAACCTGCAGCGCAGCCTGTCCAACCGTCACATTCAGCTCATCGCACTGGGCGGAGCCATCGGCACCGGCCTTTTCTTCGCCTCGGAGCGAGACGATTCTCGAAGGCGGGCCCTCAATCCTCATTGTCTACGCGATCATCGGCTTCATGCTGTAGCTCGTCATGCGGGCCATGGGGGAGCTGCTGCTGCACAAGCTCGAGTACCGCTCCTTCCAGGATTTCGCGGCCGATATCCTGACCGTGGGCGGGTTCTTCGTGGGTGGACCTATTGGTTCAGCTAGGGTTGTCAGCTGGATGGCTGACGTCGGGCCATCACCGACACTGGGAATACTGGCTCGAAAGGACTTGCGGTGGCTCGCGATGATCCTCACCACCGCCGTCATGCTCGCTCTTCTCGTGATGAACCTCGCCTCGTCAAACTTTTCGGGAGATCGAATTCCGGTTCGCGATCGTCAAACTGGTGGCGATCGTCGCGCTCGTGGGAGGGCCCTCGTTAGCGGTGATAACTGGCTTTCATCTCGCCCGACGGGACGAAGGCCGCCGTCTCCAACCCGTGGAACTACGGCGGTATGTTCCCAACCGGATTGTCCGGCTTCATCAACGGGTTCCAGCTGGCCGTCTTTGCCTTTCCAGAATCGAGCTCGTCGGCACGACGGCCGCGGAGACCTCCAATCCCCGCGTCACCCTTCCGCGGGACATCACGCGATTCCCGTGAGAATCCTGCTCTTTTACATCGTCGCGCCTGCGGTAATCATGTTCGTGACACCGTGGAGCGAATTGACCTCAAGATCTCGCCCTTCGTCAGCCTTTTCGGCCTCGCTGGGCTGGCGGGAGCGGCCGGGACCGCGAATGCCGTGATCCTTTCCAGTGCGTCGTCGTCGTGCATCCCGGTATCTACTCGACGTCGCGAATGCTTTCGGGCTCGCGCACAAACGTATGTGGCTAGGATTCCACGAGCTCACGCGCGTCGGAGTTCCATGGCGCGGGCTCGTCGTCACAGTGTGCGTCATATGCTCCGCGCATTTCCTCACTCTTTCGAGCGGACTTCAGAGCGCCTTCAAGATCGTCGTTGCTCTGGCGTCAGTACTTTTCCTTTTCGTTTGGTCGATCATCCTCGTCTGCCACGTCGTCTATCGACGGCGCGATCCGCAAGCGCATGCGGCTTCGGATTACAAAATGCCCGGCTCAACCGTCATGCCGTGGTGGTCCCTGGCTTTCTTCGCATTCGTCTGGTCGTTCTCACGCGCGACGACGATACTCTCATCGCCCTGGCCGTGACCCCCGTGGTTCGGGCGTTCTGCATCGGCTGGTGGAGGATTCGCGGCATCGCACATTCCGAAAGCGAAACCCTGTTCAAAAGCGAGGGTCCATCTAAGGCGAGGTGTCCGCCAAGGAGGCGTCCGCTGACGATGTCCGCCATTGAGATTGCGGCTGCCCGCAAAGACGACGTCGACGAAGTGGTTGAGATCCTCGCCAATGCTTTTCGCGAGGATCCTTCACCCTGGCGACTTTGATGAAACCGGGGCAGATCTTACGGCAAGTCGCGCGCGAATGTCCGAGCGATGGGTTGAAGAGCTCTCTTTCCGTACGGGCATATGACATTGCCAGGGATGACTTGGCGCGCCCTCGGGTACGGCATGGAAGGCTCCCGGGCGCGAACCGGGGCTGATCGCATCGGTGCGGCTGAACTCGCGCTTGCTCGCGGCCTACGGGAGAGCCATACGGCAAGCTGGCCGTATGGAGCGCGAATCGGACAGGCTTGCGCCGCGTTTTCCGACTGGTATCTAGGGGTTCCTCGTTGTTGTCAGCGAAGCGCAGGGCAAGGGCGTAGGGGGCCGCCTCCTCGATCACGGGTTAGCCCAGGCGGGCGACTGCGCCGCCTACCTTGAGTCCTCCACCCCCGGATCACAGGCTCCCTACGAGCGGAAGGGCTTCATTCCGCTCGGTGCAGCCGCGCGGGGAAAGCCGTGCCGTTGTGTGCATGTGGCGGCCCGGCAAGGTCGAACGCCAGGCGCTTTCGAGTCTGAATCGGCTCTCGAGTGCCGGGCTTCCCAAGCGATAGACTGAACGCATGTAGGGAAGGCGATGGAAAACCATGGTGAGGGCAAATGAGGGTCAAAGAAATCTCGCCTCAAAAGAGTGACTGACGAGCCTGCGGAATCTGACGGATATCGAGGCTCGTTGACAGGCTGTGGCCGCGATTTCTGAAAAGCCGAGGCGGACATCGATGAATGGGCGAAAGACCCTCACACCCACAGCAGATTTGAGGAAAGTGGTTCCACGAGGACCAAAGCTCAGGGCGATGGGACGAGTTTCAAGCAAGATACCGACACGAGTTAGAAGAGACGGATGCTGTGGCGGAATTCCTCTCTAGAGCTCCTGAGCATGTGACACTCGTCTATGCGGGAAAAGATCCGATCTCACAACCACGCGCTGGTGCTGCAGAGACGTTCTCCTTGACGCATCAAAGAAAAATGATAATTGGCCGGACTCCGAGCTGAGTTTTGTCCGCTCAAAAAGTAGGAATATTCTCGGGGATTTCATTATCGCTCGTCGTCACGCCTTCCTCGTTGCGCATTAGACTACCGAATCACGCAGAATCTACTTGACGGGGATGCGTGGTCGCTCACGCACTGGATCTTCGCGATTTCATCTCCGCTTCTCCGACGGCTTTCCACGCCGCGGCCGAGGTGGCGTCCCGCCTTGACGCGGCCGGCTACATCCGCCAGAACATCGAGACGAGATGGAATGGCGCCACGAGAGCCATTACCTCGTCCGCTCCGGGGCCGTCAGTCGCATGGTTCGTCTCCGAGGGGCCGGGCCTCCGCAGCGCCTTCCGCGTGGTGGGATCGCATACAGATCTCGCCGTCGTTCAAGGTGAAACCGGTCGCCGATTCTAAAAGCCTTCGGCTTCACCTCAGTCAATGTGAGAGACACCTGGAGGCCTACTCGTCAATTCATTGGCTCAACCGAGACTTGGGCATCGCCGGGCGTGTGACGACGACCGACGGCGAGAATCGGCTCTTTGCCACGGGTCCGGTTATGACGATCCCACAGCTCGCGCCCCATCTTGATCGTTCCGTCAATCAAAAAGCTGGTCCTCGATCGGCAGAGGCATCTCAAACCGGTGTTTGGAACGGGGGCGACTCGGTACACGAAAACGATCGGTCAGAGCGCGCGGGAATCGACCCGGAGCGGATTGCGTCCATGGATGCGTATGCCTTCGATGCGACGCGCCCGAGATCGTCTCTGGAGAGTTCCTCGCGGGCGGAAGGCAGGACAACCTCGTCTCAGCCCACGCCGGGCTCCTCGCGCTCCTGGCCGCGGAGCACCGGCACATAGCGGTCTATGTCGCCTTCGATCAGCGAAGAGGTCGGCTCATCCACGTCGACCGGTGCTGCGGGGCCGATGCTCGAACGGGTTCTTCGCCGCACGGCGCTGGCGCTGGGAGCAAGCGAAGATGAGTATTACCGGATGCTTGACGTTCCTCGTGCATGAGCGCCGACACCGGGCATCTCGATCAACCCCAACTACCCCGAGTATCACGATCCCACGCAGTATCCCGTGGCGGGAGGCGGCCCGATGGTCAAGATCAACGCGGACCAGCGCTACGCCTCAGACTCCGTGGGGCGGGCGCTGTGGCTGCGAGCCGCCCGGGGCTTGTCAGCCTGTGCAGACTTTCGTGTCGAACAACTCGGTTTCCTGCGGGACAACCATCGGCCCGATCACGGCCACCCGCCCGGGGAATCGACACCGTTGACGTGGGCGTGCCACTGCTTTCGATGCACTCGAGTCCGCGAGCTTTCTCGCTGAAGACGACTGGGCGCTGGCGCAGATCCTGCGGGGGTACTGGACGATTGCATGATTCTTCCCTATAACGCGGCATTCGCCCTCGACCGCTCGGCGGGCAAACCCTCCTCTACCTGTCGGTCGTCTACGGCGAGCAACGATGGACGGTTGCCCAGGCCGCGCATGTGACCCGTCAGCTCGCCCAGCTGCTCGTTCGAAGCCGGTGTGAGCAGAGGCGACGAGGTTCTTTTCGTCGCTCACAACTCGCCCTATCACCTGTTCGTGTACATTGCCTGCGCAAGAGTGGGGGCCATTTTTGTGCCCGTCTCTTTCCGTTTGACGCATAAGCGAAGTCCAGGAGATCGTCGATTTTGCTCGCCTCGCGTGGTTTTCGCCGACGCGACGGTGGCGGCGAGAGGGAGCTTTTCCTCAGCGGGAAGCCTCGTGAGCTTCCTCGTGACGACGACCCTTCCGATATTTCCTACAGCGCCGGAATCGCTAACGGATACTTCGCGCTTGCCCCCGCGTTGGCGACAAACGACGGGGAATTTCGTCTCAGATTCATCCTGTTCGGGCAGTTCCTCGCTCAATGTGTGGAGTATCCCACGGGGACGGCGGCCATCTTCTATACGTCGGGAAGCGCCTCGGGCAGTCTGCGGGCCGTTGAGCCTCACGCATCAAAATCTGTGATGGTCGGCCCGAAATTTCGAAGCTTTCGGGTACGGCACTCAGGACGTCATCGTGGTGGGAGCCTCGCTCGCGCGCGATATCGGCGGCTTTTAACGGCGGAACTCTCGATCTATTGTTCGTTTCGGGAGGACCGTCGTCCCCACGAAGTCCTTCCAAGCATCCGAAATCCTCAAACTCATTGAGGAATGGCAGGCCACGATCTTTTTCGGGGTTCCGACTGATGTTCTAGGGCGATCCTCGAGCAGCCGGACCTGGCCGGCTTCGACCTGACCAGCTTGCGGTTGCCGGTCATCGAGCGGCGCGCCTGTCTCACGCACATTGGTGGAGAAGCTGAAAAGCGCAGGGCTGCGGCCGGTCGTCGTCTGGGGATATGACCGAAAGCAGCAGGATCGGGAACCTTCCGGCCTTGCGGGTGGGGTCCGCCGGTTCGGTGGGCAGGCCTTTCGCCCACATCAGAGGCGAGGATCGTCGACCCGCAGACTTGTACGGACGCCAACGTGGGGAGCTGCTCGTGAGAGGGCCGTCTGTCAGCCCCGGGTACTGCGCACAACGTCGAGACAAACCCGCGCCTCTTTCATGGACGGGGGCTGGGATTGCGCACGGGCGACGCTGCCGTCGGCGGCAGCGAGGTAACGGTGCAGGGACGCCTGTCCGATCGGATAAGTGCGGGAAGGCGAAGGCGTCAACCCAGCGGAGGTGGAAAAGTTCTGCGCGGTCATCCCAAGATCGAGGATGCCGTGGTGGTGCGCATCCGGACGAGGTTTGGGGGCGAGGTCGTGGCCGCCGCGATCGTGTGCGACGACGCAGCCGTGCCGACCCTTGCGTGAACCCAGGCATTCGCGGCTCGGGTTCTGGCCAGATACAAGCTTCCGCGCGCGTTGGCTCGCATCGAGCGGGTTCCGCCCAACGGCGACGGCGAAATCGATCGCGTGGCCGTCAAGGACCGTCTGGCCTCAGCACCCCGCCCTTGGACAATAGCCAGCTCAGCCTCCTGGCGCGCCTCCATTGGCTCGCCTACGATGTTCCATGCCGGGTGGAAGCGTGCGGCCTTGGCCGTCATCGCCATGCCGTACAGGGTGACCGGCTCGGTGGGAAGAGCGAACCAGCGGCCCGGCCATAACACCCGAAAAGCCCATCTTCTTTCCGAGGTCGCGCAGCTCGATGAGACTCGTTGGGTTTGACCCACCTGTCGATCGGGTGATGCAGGGGGACGGGCGCAAAGTGCTGCGCTCACCGTGAGAGGAGATCGCAGGAATTCTGCCGCAGTGCGACCATTGCTCTTCGATCTCCTCCACGAGTCTCACCCCATGCCGAGGAATAAGAGATCTCGACTTGGTCACCAATCCCTCTTCGGAAGCCATCGCGATGATGTCGAGAGAACGCTCACACCGGAAAGCAGGGCGGATTCTTTTGAAGATTCGCGGAACCGTTTCAAGATTGTGGGCGAAGACCTCCGGGCGAGAATCGAAACCTGGCGCAGTGCTGAAATGTCGCCCTGGAAGTCGTCGACGAGCAACCTCGACTCCCGTGCCTGGACACAGTTCGTGGATCTGGCGGCATGTTTCGGCGTAGATCCAGGATGCGCCGTCGGGAAGATCGTCGTCGCGCGCCACTCCGGTGACCGTGGCGTAACGAAGCCCCAGTGCCGAACTGACTCGGCCACTCGGCGCGCGTTCTGCCGCGGTCCAGCTCTCTCGGCTTTCCCGTGGCGATCTGGCAGAAGTCGCAGCGGCGTGTACATTCCGAGCCTCCCACCAAGAAAGTGGCTCGCGATCTGCCAGCATTCTGTAAATGTTTGGGCACTGGGCTTCCTGGCACACCGTGTGCAACGAGGCCGTTGAAACGAGGCTTTTGATGTCCGCATAATCGTCGCCGACCACGGCGGTGGTCCCTGATCCAATCGGGCTTCTTCCTCGATCGGAGTCTGAGCATTGCGGGCCTCGACCTGCAGAAGTTTGCGTCCTTCGGGGGCTACCGTCATCGTTTACCTTTCCAGTTGGAAGCTCGCGAGCTGTTCTTCGAGGGCTAACGTCAACGCTGCCGCCGCCTCGCCAAGCGAGGCTTCGACGCCCTGCCGCTGCATCGACGTTACTCCAGCATCGTGTGATTCCGCACGGTTGACCGCGAAAAACTTCGAAACGTCCGTCGTCACGTTGAGGGCAAGGCCGTGCATCGTCGTGTCCGAGGCGAATTTCAATCCGATCGCGCAGATCTTTTCACCGCCGACCCAGACCCCCGACCGTCCGTCGATCTGTTCCCCGCGAATGCCGAAATTCGAAAGCGCCTTGATGATGGCCGCCTCACGGCCCGAATGAAGGCGACGACGTCTTTGGGGGCCGCACTCGGATAATCGGATAGACGATAACCTGCCCCGGCCCGTGATAGGTGACGGAGCCTCCACGATCGACCTCCACCACGGGCACGGACGGGTCGGGAATGTCCTCCGGACGAGTGCGACGCCCGGCCGTGTAGACATCCTTCGCCTCCCATACGATGAGGGTGTCCGGCTCCACGCCGCGCGCCACGGCGGTGTGGATTTCGCGTTGGACCCATCGACTTCGCTGTAACTCATAGGGCCTCTGTCTCAAGAGGTGAAGGATATTCACGACAATTTTAGCCTTTAGACCCATCTTTTCGAGTTGGAAAGTCCCTCGATATCGCGAATCGCATCTCTATGCGTTAATATTCATGACTATGCATCAGGTATTTCTTAGCGACGCCTTCCCGGCCAGGCAAAGCCGTAACGCATTCCGCGGTGAAGGAAGCCGCGACGCCCTGGAGAAGGGGATGGGGTGCATGATTCAAAAGAATCGATATATCCGTATCGCTGGAGTAAAGACCAGGCGTTGTTTTTATTCGGAATGTGGGATATGTGTAACGTCCCTCCAACTTTTTAGGGTATATGATCCTCCTACGAACATTGGCTGGTTCGTTGCCTGGTTCTCGGGAGCCCACGCGCACTGGGACAGCTCCCGCATATGAAAACGAAATCAGGAGGGAACTTCATGAAGAAGGCCTACTCGTTGGTCGCGGCCGCTGCCGCGGCAGCACTGGCTCTAGGGGCCTGCGGTTCCGGAAGCAAAAGCAAGATCGAAGGCGTTGTTAGCAAATCGATCAGCTATTCCCCGGGCAAGCAGGAGTGGGGTGGATACACTTTTCTCGGACTGTCGAGGGCGTATTCGACGGCGACCGCCGCCGTGGTGTCGGATCGTTTGGGATCGGATTTCGGCTACTTCGACCCCAAGGGCCAATGGAAGCACGGAACCGAGTTAGGCGACTACAAGAAGGTGTCCGACGACCCTCTCACCGTTGAGTACACGATCAACGACAAGGCTGTCTATCAGGGGAAAATACCCATCACCTGCGAAGATTATTACTTCGATTGGGTGAGCCAGAACCCCGATTGGATTCTTGACGGGCAGAAAAATCCGCGGGGAGGCTGATAAGAAAACCGGCGAAGGCCAGCCATTGTTCACAATGTCGGCGATCCGCCGGGTATGCCCACCCGGTCTCCGAAGGCCCGCAGTGCAACGAGGGCGATAAGAAATTCACGGTCAAGTACGATAACCCGTACCCCGATTGGGAACTCAATGTCAATGGCGCCCTTCCCTCGCATGTCATCGCCAGGAAGATCGGGATGACCAAGAGCGAGCCGTTCAAAGCCCTCAAAAATAAAAGACTTTGCGGTGGCCAAGAAAGCTGCTGCAGCCTGGAATAACTGGAATAAGATGACTCCCGGGCAAGCTTCCCCACTTGAAGACGTTCCCTCGTCCGGCCTTTGCATTGAAAAAGGCGGTTGGAAAGCTAATCAGTACTGTCACGCTCGTGCCCAACCCCGACTGGTGGGGCAAGAAGCCAGGGGTGAATGAGCTCATCATCAAGCAGGTTTTCCGAAGACGGTCAGCTGCAGGCCCCTTGAGAACGGCGATCTGAACGTCATTGAGCCGCAGGCTACGCAAGACGCGATCAAGCGCATCAAAGAAGTAAACAACGCGACATTGCTCCAGGGGCCGACGCTGTCGTGGGAGCACATCGATTTCAACTTTGGTGAGCAGTCGGTGTTCAAAGGGAGGTGGGGCCAAACTGCGTCAAGCGATGGCCTATTGCATTCCACGTCAAGAGATCGTCGATAAGCTCGTCACGCTTCCATCGATCCCAAAGCCAAGATCCTCAACGCACGGGAGTTCTATCCGACGGATGAAGATTACGATGCCGTGGTCAAATCCTCTTACAACGGCGAGTACGACAAGGTGAACATCGCCAAGGCCAAGAAGCTTGTGGCCGAGTCCAGATTTCTAATCCCGTAGTTCAGATAGGGTTACCGTTCGGGCAGCCCCCGACGTGCGGACACGGTCTCCCTCATCACGGCTTCATGCAAGAAGGCTGGCATTGAGGTCAAGGATATCTCCGGGGGCCAATTTTTATGGATGACGGCGGCAGAAAGTATTACAGCGGTCAGTGGGATATGGCCCCTCGCCTGGAGCGGGTTCCAAGCAGGTTGCCTCGGGCCAGACCATGTACTGCAGACCGGCGCGCCGCAGAACACGGGCAAAATACTCCAATAAGAAAGTCGACGCTGAGTGGGAGAAGGTCGTCACCACCTTCGAGAAGGAAACGTGGCTCAAGTCCAAGGAGAAGATCGAGAAGACCCGTGGGACGACCTGTTCAGCATTCCGTTATACATGCACCCTGGCGTTACCGGCTACATGGACGGGGTGAGGGAACGTTGAGCGGAACATCACGCAGAAGGGGTTGTGTGGAACGCCGAGAAATGGACGAGGAGGTTGATCAGTGACGGCGAACTGACACATCTTCACGCCCGCGTGGGCGGCCTTGCCCGCATGTAAAGCTGCCGGGCGTAAGAGGAACCGCCACACCTTCCGCAAATATCGCTTCGAGTGCGTCAGCCGGCCAGGCGACGTTCGCGAACCGTTGGAAAAGAAGATACGCCTGGTGTTCAAATTCATCGCCAAGCGCTTGGGCATATCAGCGCTCATCATGTTGGTGGCTTCGGTCATCCTATTCGTCCTGACGATCAATTCGGGCGATCCTCTCGCAGATCTCAGAGAGAATGCGAGCTCCAACCGCCAGAATCTCATCAATCAACGCACGGCAGCCATGCACCTGAACGACCCGTGGTATGTGCGCTGCTTCTCGTGGCTCCAAGGAGCGAGTAAGTGCTTCGTCGGCGCGTGCGACTTCGGAACCAACTCGAAGGGGCAGCCTGTCAACGAGCTTCCTCGTCAATGCCATGGGCGCAAGCCTCCGGCTCGTATTCCTTTCGACGATCTTCGCCATCGTCCTCCGGAATCTTCTTCGGTGTTAGTGACAGCCATACGGCAGTATTCGGGCTTCGATTACGTCGTCACCCTTATTTCCTTCGGCATTCTTCTCCCTGCCGTCCTTCGTCTTCGCTCGTTCTCCCCAGAACAGTACGGCGCGATCAAGTTCAACAACTGGCTAGCCGACCGACAATATCCTTCCTCACGACGATCATCTTCGCGGCGATATTCGCCGTCTTCGTGCAGTCGTTGGTCGGCGGGCTCCCGCCGCAGGCTGTATGCCGGTTTGGGATCCTTCGCCTTCGCCGTCGGGGTGCTCCTCTTTATCTCGAATACTCAATGGTTCCTCAAGGCACAATTGGGCTGGGGATTCGTGGCGGTGGTCTCGATCGCTTCGGCCGTGCTCTTCGTTTCCGTCTTTTGCGGATTGTCGAATAGGCGGGCCTTGGCGTGCACGCTCGGTTCCTCCCTGGCGAGCATCGCGATTTTCGTCCTCGCGAGCCGCGCGCTCTGGGAGCCCACATGGGGCCTGCTGTTCTTCCTTCTTGCGTTGGCCATAATCGCGGGGTGCTCATCGGAGTCTTCTTTGGCGGATACGCCAAACGTTCCGTGGTATGGGCCAATGTCTGGGTCGCCGTTGCCACCTTCTTGGCCGTTTTTGCCAATTACATGGCGGAGTACTGGTCCGATTACCTCAGGTTGGTCAACGGCCGGCCTGTCTCCACCGTTCTTGCGGAAACACCGAATTTCCAGGGATCCGAGCTGTTCTGGCTCAATGTCCTCGACACCATCACGCACCTCCTCCTTCCCACCGTCTCTCTGACTCTCATCTCCTTCGCCAGCTACACGAGGTACACGCGTTCGTCGATGCTCGAAGTGCTGGGCCAGGATTACATCCGCACCGCCAGAGCCAAAGGGCTGCCGGAGCGCACGGTCATCACCCGCCACGCTTTCCGCAATGCGATGATTCCCATCACCACGATCGTCGCTTCCGATTTCGCCAATCTCATAGGCGGCGCGGTCATCACGGAATCGATCTTCAGCTGGGAAGGGATGGGCCAGCTGTTCCGCTCGGGGGCTTGATGCCGTGGACCCATGCCGGTTATGGCCTTCTTTGCGGTGACGGGCACGGCCGCCATCGTCATGAACATGGTCGCCGACATCCTTTACGCGTACATCGACCCGAGAATCAGGCGGTGAGGCTGCGATGACATCCAGTGACCTTCGGAGGGAAGCATGAAGACAACAAGCATTCCGTCGCGGACATCGAGACGACTGACGCCGACTTCGCAGCCGTCGAGGTGGGAGGACGAGGGTCCTCGACCAGACCACGGACAAGTCCTACTCGCAAGGACAGTTGGTCCCGCCGTCGCTTTTTCCACCACAAAGGCGCGATGATCTCCTTCGTCGTCTTCATCTTCATCGTTCTTGTGGCCTTCACGTCGATCGGGTACGGGCCGATACCGGGATGGTGGAAGTACAACTACCGGACGTCTATCCAATTATCAACGAAGGGCGTCCCACCCTCGGATTCTTCCACCTGGGCGAGCATCCTTTCGGGCAGGACTCCGTCGGCAAGGACTACTTTGCGTTGACCATGAGAGGAACGCAGAACTCGATCATCATTGCCTTCGTCGTCGGGCTCGTCGGAACCCTCATCGGCACATTCGTCGGGGCCATCGCCGGTTACTCCGCGGATGGGTCGAGGCGGTCCCTCATGCGTTTGACCGACCTGTTCATCGTCATTCCGCTGCTCGTTCTGGCTGCCGTCGTCGGCGAATGACGGGAGAATTCGGAATCGTCTTCCTGGCTTTCATGCTTGGAATCCTCTGTTGGACGGGCCTGGCGCGCCTTGTTAGAGGCGAAGTCCTTTCTTTGCGAGAACGGGAATTCGTCTCGGCCGCGCGGGCGCTCGGAGCATCGGGGCGGCGCATCATCGTCCGGCACATTCTTCCCAACTGCCTGGGAACGATTATCGTGTCGGCGACGCTCTTATCGCCTCGGCCGTGCTGCTGGAAACCGCCCTATCCTTCCTCGGATACGGTGTGAAGGCACCTGACACATCACTCGGCCCTGCTTATCAGCGAGTATCGGGTTTCATTCACCACCCGTCCGTGGCTCTTCTTCGCTCCGGCGTCGGCGATTCTCATCTTCGCCCTGAGCGTCAACTTCATCGGCGACGGTTTGCGCGATGCGTTCGATCCTCGCCAGAGTGGAAAGGTGTCCTAGTGTCGGATAGAAGGAACGTTTCTTCCACCGTCTTACCGCGGAGTCTGAACTCGACGGGGCAACGTGATCGAAGTCCAAGAGATTTCCCTCGGATCCCGTTCTGTCCTTCAAAAGACCCTTGACGTCCAGTTCAAAACGGAGTTTGGGCGTGTTCACGCCGTGCGAGGAGTGAGCATCGACGTCATGCCCGGCGAGGTTGTGGCCCTCGTAGGCGAGTCCGGTTCGGGCAAATCGGTCACATCAACCACCGCGCTCGGCCTTCTGCCCGGGAACGCGACGATCGACGGCGACGTCACCGTGGCGGGCCAAAAGGTGCGGGGCTTGGGCCTGCGGGGCTTGCGCAACCTGCGCGGTAAGGACGTGGCCATGGTGTTCCAGGAGCCCATGACCGCCCTCAACCCGCATGCTGACCATCGGGCGGCAAATGACGGAGGCGCTCGAGCAACACAGGATCGCTTTCGGGGCCGCGGCGAGAGCAAACGGGCGGCCGAGCTGCCTCGAGATAGCTGGATTGAACGACGCCGAAGCCCGGATCAAGCAATATCCGCATCAGCTTTCCGGCGGCCAGCGCCACGCGTGGTCATCGCCATGGCGATCTCGTGCAATCCGAAGGTCATCATCGCCGACGAGCCGACCACCGCCTTGACGTCACGGTGCGAGGCAGACATTCTCGACCTGTTGCGCTCGCTCAAAGATAAGCTCAACACCGGCATTCTCCCTCATCACCCATTCGATGGGCGTCGTTGCGGACATGGCTGACACCGTCCACGTGATGTTCAAGGGAATATCGTTGAGTCGGGCTCGTGGACGCTGTGCTCAATCACCCGGAGCACCCTATACGCAAAAGATTGCTGCGTGCGGTGCCCCATTTGGGGCGAGGCCGAGCACAATTCGGCTTTGACGAGTCGCGTGACGAGTCCATCGACCTTCCGAAACCGTTCTCAAGACGACGGATCTCTCCATCGAGTACGAGCGGCACGGCAAGGAGCCTTTCCGCGCAGTGGACGAGGGTGTCCTTCGACGTCGCCCGCGGCGAAATAGTGGGCCTCGTGGGCGAATCGGGTTCGGGGCAAATCGACGATCGGCAAATGCGTGTGGGGCTGGTCTCCGCCGTGGGCGGAGCGTCGAAATTTTCGGCAGAGACCTTCTGGGGATGTCCAGCGAAGCTCAGGCTGCCAGGAAGATGCTGGAGTCGTCTTCCAAGATCCCGCCGCTTCTTCCCTCAATCCTCGTTTCCCTGATCGGCGACTATCGCCGAGCCGTTGGTGGTTCACCGTGAAGGAGACAAGATCCAGCGGCAGCGACGCGTGTATGAACTCTTGACGCGGCCGCCTTCGCGTTCGACATTCAACCGCTTCCCGCACGAGCTTTCCGGCGGTCAGCGTCAGCGCTGTGCATCGCCCGAGCCCTGGTTCTCAAGCCCAGTCTTCTCTATCGCCGACGAGGCCGACGTCGGCCTCGACGTTTCCGTGCAGGCCCGCGCTGACGATGCCTCTGATCTTCAGCGTGACTTCGCTTCGCCTGCCTGTTCGTCTCTACACGACCAAGCCGAGGTGGACATGCTGGCCCACCGGGTCGTGGTGCCCAGAACGGAAAGATCGTCGAACAGGGTTGCGTACATCCGTTTTGCAAGATCCGCACCAGGAATACACGAAGAGGCTCTACGCGGCGCCTGTTCCCGAGCCGGAGGAGCAACGCCACAGGCGCGAAGAACGTCACACATTGCTTCGTTCCTTCGGCGAGGAGGTCACCGAGCTCAAGCTTATAGGCGGATTTGATCCGCGAAGGCGGGACAGACTCGTCATGGCAGCCGGCGGGGGCGATTCGCCTGGGCGAAAAAGGGATAGATAACTGCCGCGGGGACGAGGGCCTTCAAGGGCTGAGGGGCTCGGCCTGATCCCTCGGCGAGGAGTGCGATTCCAGCTGTCAATATGCAGGCTGAGACGGAGATAGACGGCGCTGAGTAACTGATGTCGTTGCCGCTGTTGCTCACACTCGTCGGCGCCAGTGCCGTTGACGGTGCACGTGCTGTTGCCCTTGTCTTTCGCCGGTAGAGAACCGGCGGCTTTGCCCTGTTTCTGCCGCCCTTGTGTGCAGAGTCGATCGCAAGCCTGGCCTCGCAAAAGGCGTTGCCCATTGAAGACTGGCCTTGGCCTGAGCGCCGGTTCGGGCCGATACGCCTGCCGCGACGGTCCAAAGCTACCCCTGCGAAGAATCCGTCTTGCGATTCCACCGATCAGCTCCCGCTTGATGGACCGCGGGTAGCAGGCCACGGCGTCGCTGCCTTGCCCGCTGAGAATTTCAATCCCAACTTCGATACGTGACCGAGTACTCCTCCCAGGGATGCGCACCGTGCGAATCGAGTTCTGCAAGGTGATGCCCTCGTCGTCGAGAAGCACGTAGGGTCGAAGTAGAAGACGTAAGCCAGAGCGAGGATACCGGAGGCGATGAGCGTAGGCGGAATGAGCGATGCCCGTGCCGAATCCATCACACTGGCCGCCTCGATAAAGATGGCGAAAGTGACTAGCAACGAGCCTTTGACGGCCTGCTGGGAATTGCGCAGATGGAAGCGAACGGCGGGCATGGGCAGATTGTCTCACAGGCCTGCGCATGGTCTGTCACACTCATCCTTATAAGGCTATTCCCAACCACACGCGTAGGATGTTCGATGGCGTATCGTGCGCCCGCAAGTGAACGGCAGCGGAGGAAGAATCCGGTGCAAGCGCGTCGAGTTAGGGACAAGTATTCATTGAGAACGCGTTATGACCTGCGAAACGTCGCCATTGTGGCGCACGTCGACCACGGCAAGACAACACTCGTCGATGCCATGCTGCTGGCGGTCGGGCGCTTTCGGCGAACCGCCACCGTCGAGAAGACGGGGGAGCGGGTCATGGATTCCGGGCGATCTGGAACGTGAGAAAGGCATCACGATCCTCGCGAAGAACACGGCGATCCACTACACGGGCCCCTCGGCTGCCAAGTTCAACGCCCCTGAGGGAGTGACGATCAGCATTATTGACACCCCAGGGGCACGCCGATTTTGGCGGGGAAGTCGAACGCGGGCTGTCGATGGTCGACTGGCGTCGTCCTGCTCGTTGATGCTTCGGAAGGCCCGCTGCCCCAAACCCGGTCTCGTCCTGCGCAAAGCGCTCGAGGCGAAGCTTCCGGTCATCACTGTGGTCAACAAGGTCGACCGCCCCGATGCCAGAATCGACGAGGTGAGTCAATGAAGCTCAGGATCTGCTCTCTCGCTTTATTCCGACCTTGACGACCCCGACGATTCGGTGCTCGATCAGCTTTTGGAGATTCCCGTCATATTCTGCGCTGCAAAGGCGGGGTATGCCGATACGCTCCGTCCGGAGGACGGAGAACCGCCTGCCAACCGCGATTTGGAGCCGCTTTTCGAAGCGATCTTGCACTCATATTCCTGCCCCTCTATATGACGGCAGAGGGCGGGCCTCGTCGCCCAGGTGATTCAACCTTGACGCTTCTGCCGTTCCTCGGCGGCTCGCGCTGATGAGGGTGTACTCAGGGCGAATTGAAAAAGGGGCCTGGGCTGGGCTTCACGCAAAGACGGAACCCTTGCAGGCGCGTGCATTTCCGAGCCGCTCGTGACCAACGGATTGACTCGCGAGCCGGCGCAAAGCGCTTATGCGGGCGACATCGTCGCAATTGCGGGTGTCGAAGACATCACGATCGGCGACTGCCTGGGTGGATATGGATGATCCTCGCCCGCCGCCGCCGATTCACGTCGACGATCCCGCGATTTCCACGACGGTGGCATCAACACCTCGCCTTTGGCCGGCAGCAAAAGGGCACAAACTGACTGCGCGCCAGGTCAAAAGATCGGCTCGACGCGGAACTTCATCGGCCATGTTTCGATCAGGGTGCTGCCCACGGACCGCCCCGACCAGTGGGAGGTCCAAAGATCGCGGAGAGCTCGCATTGGCGGTTCTCATTGAGCAAAATGCGGCGCGAGGGGTTCGAATTGACGGTGGGCAAGCCGCAGGTTGTCACGAAAAACAGTCGATGGCAAAGGTGCACGAGCCCATGGAGCGCACTACGATCGACGTCCCCGAGGAGTACCTCGGCGCGGTCCACAGATTGATGGCGGCGCGCAAGGGGCGGATGGAAACCATGTCCAATCACGGTTCGGGATGGGTGCGCATGGAATTCGTCGTGCCGGCCTGGGGATGATCGCTTCCATTCGCACCTCACGCACGAGGGGAACCGGCATCGCTTTCTTCCATCGGCGACGGCGTACGCGCCGTGGGCGGGGCCAATCGAATCGCGGGCGACGGGCTCGCTCGTTTGCCTGCATCGGCTAGGCCAGGTCACCGCCTATGCCTGCAAAAACTGGAGGATCGAGGGACGCCCCTTCGTCGAGCAGGGTCAGGAGGTGTACGAGGGCGGGTTGTGAGAATCCCCGCGAGCGAAGACATGGACGTCAACGTCGTTCGCGCCAAGGAGATGACCAATATGCGTTTCAGCCACGGCCGACGTTCGAAAACGCTTTCAGGCCTCGGAAGCTGACGTTGGAGGAATCCATCGAATTCGCGGCCGACGATGAATCATCGGGAAAGTCACGCCCGAGCGGTGCTGCATCCGCAAGGTCATCCCGGCGCACAGGAGCGATATAGGGCCAATGCGCAGCCCGAGGGAAAGTGACGATGCGCAAAGCGGCACAGATGATAATTTTCGGTCTACTCGGCGGGGCGGGTGGTAGGAATCTTCGGCGACCATCGTCCATGCCGGACCGGTAGAACATGCCAATCGTCGGGCTGGTTTTGTCATCCGCGATCGTGGCCACGGGCGCCTGGTTCATGATCGAATGCGGATGGATCACCGCTTGGCTTTGCCGCTGCCGTTGGCGTCGCAGGGGACAGCGGTGTGCTCCTCATGCGACCCACCGAGCAATGACTCGTTTGTCTCAGCCGATCAGTGGGTGTCGCACTCTGGCGTTTCTTGCACCCTGTCTCCGCAAATTGTTCCCGCTGGGTGGGTTCGCAGCCCGCCGGGGAGAAGAAGGAAAGGATCCATCGTGACTCAAGAGCCCGGAGAACCCTGATGCTCCCTGATTTGTCCGCAGCTGGCGGTAGTCCCAGAGACGGCAAGCGGGAAGACGACGCACGAGACCAACGACTCGAGTTCGACCAAGACGCCGTGAAGGGACACTGGCGATTCTAGTTATGATCCGATATCACGGCCACGATTCCTCGCTCGAGGCCCAAAGGCGAAGGGATCGAAGAAGAAGGCTTCTGGCGGCCAGAGGGCACGTCCATGAAGTGTGGCCAAAGGTGGCTCAAATGCGGAAGGCAGGGCCAAAGGCGCGTCGAAGTCGGAAGGCGCAGTCAAAGTCGTGTCTAAATCTGAGGGCGCGGCCAAAGTGGCGTCTAAATCCGGGGACGCGGCCAAAGGTATGGTCCGCAGAGGATCTCGCTAGGAGGCACGTCGAAGTTGAGAACGCCGTTAAAGGCATGCATCTCAGTCCGGGGCGCGGCGCAGAAGCTGCATCCGCTGGCGAGAGACGCAGCCCAGTGCGCCGCCACAATCGATGGCGGCAGGCGGCGCCGAAAGTTGCGTGACAACGTTGGTGCCAGTTGCGCCGGACAACGTTGCCGGACGCGCTCAAGAGCACTGGCGCGGAGTCCGGCAAAGCCAGAGCGCGTGACGACGCTGCCAGTAACCGCCGATCGCGAGACTGGAAGGCTGCGGATGTGGCTGCGGCCAAACATGTGACCGCAGGCGCGGATGCTTCTACGTCCGATCGCTGCAGGTGCGGATGCCGCGCGGACGTTGCAGGTGGCTACGCCACGCCGATAAAGCCGGGATAGGTGCGGGTGCCTCTGGCAAGGCTGGTCGAGCGGCGCCCTACTGGCAAGCCAGGCCGAGACGTCGTGACTCCCCGTGAGGCCATAGCGTCGCTGATCAAAGCTGGTGGTGTCACTCTCGCAGATCTCGGCAAAGTGGATCCGCTGCTCGCGGATCAGGAAATCCTGGAACTTTCCGCATGCGCCGAGCGCCAGATGGATGCGGTTGGAGGTCGCGCCGGAGCCGGGCGCTGGCGTGGCGGAGGATCGCTGGCAAAGGCTGGGAACACGCCTCGAAGCGGATGCGGTCACCAAAGCAACCCGTGCCAGATCTGAAGAAACCGGCAGGGCCCGGAGCAGCTGAGGAAGTTGCCAAACCAGAAAAGCGCGTAAAGAGACGACGTCAGCGGATGCGTCTTCTTTCCACACCTTCGCCCGGCATTTCCTCGTCTTCTGCATCTAGTCCTGTCGCGTCTTCCGGCATCGTCCGTTCCTGGTCTCGCCGACGGGCCGGGAACCAGCGCCGGGTCCTACCGCGCCGTCGATGCCAGAGGCGGCAGAACCGAAACCTGCGCGCCTTCGACGAGACTCGAGTGGGGCCTCGAAACGGCGACCAAAAAGCGACGGATACCGGTTTGGCCGCGACCGGAGCAAGCCTCGAGGCGAAGCGTCCGGTGCTTCAGGCGACGCCAAGGCCGGTGAGAGATATCTGTTGAGCTCCTCATTTCTTCCGCCGACGCCTCCCTGACGGATGGCTTGGCCGCGCGGGTGGGAAGGACGCCGCCGAGCCGAGCGCCACAGGCCCCTCGCCTGACGAGCACCGCCACACTCGCGATGCTATGCGCCCGCGAGGAGAAACGTCGAAGAAAGACGTCGTGAGGAGAACCGCAGCGACGAGCGCCCTCATCAAAGGAACGCCCACTGAAGAGACCGTCACCAGCTACGGTAAAGACGTTCACACCGACCGTCGAGAACATGCCGACCAGGCCATTAGGGCGGTGACGCAAACTCTCTTCCGGCAGCTTGGACAGCGGCGACGACACCGCCACGATTCCCGCGTGGTCAAACGATTTCCGTCTTCGGTGGGTCCCATCGGTCCGCCGCCGAGTCTCCGTTGGATCCGTCAAGGGCTCTGTTCCCGAGGAAGACCGAGCGCAAGGTGGCGGTGATGCCTCTGCCGACGCCGTTGAGAAAAACTCACGGACGGCCCACACCGGTGCTTTTAGGCGACGCGAAGGGTACTTTTAACGACGCGAGATTCTCCTGATTCGCCGATTGCGTCAAATCTCACGATTATTCCGCTGAGGCGCCTCGGAATCTTTTCCTGATTCCCGCGATTTCCCAGGCACCCAGGAGCTGCTCGAGGATCAACGACGACTTCCGCAGTTTGTCGTTGATTTAGGTTCTGCCGCCGTTTCGCGGGCAAGTGACAGTCTCCGGTACGAGGGAAGCCCGGATGCTGAGATGCCTCGGCCACGGGGACACCGTCGAGTACCGGATCTGCGTCGGATACTGAGGTTGCTTCCTGATGACTGACGCCGGCCTCGACGCATCTGCCGATATTCCTGCTCGTTCCGGACCTGATATTCCGTTGGCTCCGCCGGAGACGGATGCCCTCTCGGATACGCGCGCTCGACGCCTCCTCCTGACAGGGCTGCGTACATGATGCCATCGCTTCGAGTACGCGCGGACCTGCGCGGTCGCCGGCCGATCTGACGGCGCAGGCGCCGATCTCCGATGCTGCGCGAGGAAGACGAGGCTGGCTCTTTTCTCGAGGTCCGCGCCTGGGCGGGCGTTTCCTTTTGTCAGAACCCGTCGCTTGCCCGGCTCGAGCAGCGGAGGCCGACCGGCCACTCCCCGCTGGAACTTCGAGGTCGCCGATCCATCGCATCCGCGGAAAAACCACGCCTGAACGTTCCTCCAGAGAGAAGGCTCGCAGCCAGCCGTCGAGAGTCAGTCCAGACGGAATTTGCGGAAGAGGAGCGAGCGCAGTTTCCCCGGAGAAAGCTCCGGGCAGAGAGCCTAGAGAAGGCAAAGAAGCCGAGAGAAGAGCACGGGCGAAGCGCCGGAAAGAGCTCGGCAGAAGCGGTCGGCGATCTGCGTTGCCGCGGCAGCGCCTTCATTTTCAGGATTGTTTCGAACCGCCTTTCATTTTCGCACAGATCGGGAATCCAGCAATACCACCGTTGCGGGAGGAAGGTCGGCGGCATGTCTCGCGAGGATGCCGGCGGCCAAGCTCTCAAACTCCAGCTTTCAAGCCGTCTATCGAGGCCTGTCAAGGCATCGATTATGGCAAGGGCAAAACCTTCGAGCCGTCATGTCGGTCGACGCGAAGTTCGCTGAGCGTGCCACCGTCGATTCCCTCGCTTCGGCTCTCGCTCAATCCGGTTCGGCATATAGGACAACATGACCGAGGAGTCGGATGTCGCTCCCCACCGTCGATGTGAACGAGATCCAAGATCGAAGAGCTGACACCGTCGATAGCATGGTCAAGGAATCGGTTTACCGCCGCACTGACGCGTCGATGACGGCAGGAATCGCCGGGTAGACTGAGGCCCACAGGGCGTGTTCGGCTCAACCGTGATGAGTCGGTCATTAGAAGATTACCGAGACCATGCTTTGACGGGAAGACGATCGTTCCTGCCGGTCGAAGAAAAGGAACCCGAGATCAAGGACCTCAGGCCCAAAGAAGCCCTCACAGAAATTGGCCGCCGCTTGTTTCCGGCAATCTCACGGTCAAGGTCGATCTGACGCCCGTCTCCGTTACGCCAAAGCAGCTCGCTTCGGTGGCTACCTTTGTGAGATGGCGAGCTGAAGATCAAACTCGATGCGGAGAAATTGGGCGACATCGTGCGCAAGGCTGCTCCTTCCAAGCTCAAGGAAGGCAAGGATGCCAAGATCGAGATTGTCAACCACACGACTCCGAAGATCAGTCCCTCGGAAGACGGCGTTGGCGTTGATGAGGCCAAGTCGCCGCGAGTCGGCGGCCGAAGCAGCGACGACGGGGGACCGCACTGTCGAGGTCACGACGAAGTCTGTTCCAGCGAAGTTCACGACGGAAGACGCCCAGAAGATGGTGTGAAAGAAGTTGTTCTCCATTGAAACCCCGCTGACCAATGATGCGATCCGCACAACGAACCCTCAAGGTTGGCACAGAAAAGGTGCGAACACGCTCGTCAAGCCCTGGCGAGGAGTTTTCGTTGCTCAAAAGCGCTTGGGCCCATCGATAAAGCTTCACGGTTTCGTCCTCGGGCGTCGTGGACAACGGTTTCAATTCGACTGCCTTCGGCGGAGGCCTTTCCCAGCTTTCTACAACACTTTCAACCTGGGATACCGGGCGGTTCCGTGGATGATGCATAAGCCGCATTCGAAGTACTCTCGCGTTACCCATCGGGTATGGAATCTGACCCTAGCAGGCAAGTACGATATGAGGTTCAAGAACAACACCCTTTATGGTGCGGTCATCGACACTTGGATTGCCGACGGAAAGGTGTACTCGAAACCTGTGGTCCACCAAGTATTGGGATGTGGACGTTTCAACGTCAAAGCCCTACTCGCATGTCTCTCCGACGACGAAGGTCAACCCGGCTCGTAACTGCGAGCCGTCCCCCGCAGGAGACCCGGGATTCACCGTGACCGTCTCGCGAAAGGTTTCGCGCGGAGGGAAGGTGCACGATAACTCCAGCTACAAGTGGACGTACTCTCCCACGCATAAAGTTGTGTGCAGTAAGTGACGCACTAGCCTGGGCAAAGTCCTAAACAGGACTAGGCTTGTAGTCACGAAGAAAGAAGGAAGGAAATGCCGTACATCATCGCGCTTCCGTGCGTCGACGTCATGGATCGCGCTTGCGTCGACGAATGCCCGGTCGACTGCATTTACGAGGGTGAGCGGACGTTGTACATCCACCCGACGAGTGCGTGGACCGTGGCGCTTGCGAGCCCGTATGCCCTGTGGAGGCCATCTATTACGAAGATGACCTTCCCGAGGAATGGTCGGTGTTCGAATCTGTCAATGCGGAGTTCTTTTGATAACCCTCGGTTCTCCCCGGTGGGGCCCAGCATCGTGGGACCTACGGGCAGTGACCATCCGTACGTTGCAGGACTTCCACCTCAGGGGGAGTGATGGGGCTCTTTCAGCGCGCAACCGCCGATTTTTCCGTGGGATCCTTTGAGCCTATTCGGGAGGCGCGCGGCGCATCCTGACGGCGTTGTGGATCTGACGATCGGCACGCCGGTCGATTCCGGGTTCCACCGGGCGCGCGCGAGGGCTTTGGCCGAGGCTTGCAACGCCCACGGCTATCCGCTGACGGTGGAACGGGCCGAGCTGCGTGCAGCCACTTTCGCGGGTGGTTGCGACGCCGACGCGGCGTACGTGCGCAGGTAGGCGTGCTTCCCACGATCGGCTCGAAAGAAATGGTGGGCCTTGCTGCCCGCTTCGGGCTCGGGGCAGGGGATACGGTCGGCTTCCCGCGAGCCTCCACCCGACGTACGACGTCGGCGCGCCGCCTGCTGGCGCCACACCCATGCCCGTGGACACAGACAGGCCTTCGGACGTGCCCCGCGATGAGCATGCCTCGGCTGAATTCTCCGGGAAACCCTGACGGGCACGTGCTCGGCGTGGAGCGCCTGCGGGCGATCGTCGAGTGGGCGCGGAGCGCGGCGTCGTGGTTGCCAGTGATGAGTGCTACGCCGAGCTCGCGTGGGGGATGTTTCCGAGGCGCCGTCGATCCCGGACGAGCGGGTGTCGACGGCGACGTCGCGGGCCTCCTGTGCCTGTCGTCGCTGTCCAAACAGTCGAATATGGCCGGTTACCGGGCAGGCCTTCCTCGCGGGCGCGACCCGGCGATGATCGGGCCGATTGCCGAGATCCGCAAGCAGCGGGATTCCTCATGCCCGGGCCGGTGCAGGCCGCGATGACGTGGGCGCTGGGCGACGACGCGCAGTGGCCGGAGCAGCGGGCAGTCTACGCGCAGGCGCGAGAAGCTCCTGGCGGTGCTCGACGCCGCGGGTCTGGTCAATGACCCGCTGTCCGTGGCAGGCTTTACATTTTGGGCGGCGGCAAAAGCGCCGAGCGACGGCGTGACTCGCGGCAGCGCAGCTGGCGGCGGATTCTGTCGCTGATGCGGGCGGCGACGTTGGTGCCATGGTTGGCGATTCCGGCGCCGATGTTGGCGGCGGTGCGGCTGGTTCTAATCGCGATGGCGGCAGCGCTGTAGAGGCGCCGACCGGCTGGGACATCGTTCGGGCGTGCGCCGAGCTGGGCATAGTCGTCGCCCCGGGCGATTTCTACGGCGAGGCCGGGCGCGACCGCGTGCGAATCTCCCTCACGGCAACCGACTCCGCTATCGACGAAGCGGTTCGACGCCTGCCGCGTCTGCCCGAGGTGCTGCGGCTGGGCTAGCTGCGGAGGGCTAACGACCGGGCTAGCTGCCGCAAAGGGCTTGTGAAGATATTTGCTCAGTCTTCGTCGAGTCTATTCCAATGAAAAATCGGGTCTGTCTCAATGAAGAACAACGATCAGTCTTGGAGCAGCGACAAAACGAACAGTACGATTGAAACGAACAAAACGAACAGTCTGACTGTCTTTGCCGACGCGTCCAGGAGGATGAGTGATGCCCGAAGCCATTGAAAGCAGAACATTTCTTCCCGAAGAGCTCGATCAGAACGTCGATCCAGAGTTCAGTCAGAAGCTTCAGCGTCTTGCCGACATTGCCGTGGCTGAAAGAAACGAGAGGGCTCGACTGGTATTGGGAAAGGAGGCCGTCGAGCTTTCGGCTGAGGCGGTTGACATACTCAGGCATGTAGACGAGGCGATGCGTCAGGGGATGGCGGTCAGCATCGTTCCGCAGCACACGATGCTCTCGACGCAACAGGCCGCCGACCTGCTTCGGGATCTCGCGACCAACGCTTATACGGATCCTCTGATGACGGTGAGATTTCCGTTCTTCCGGAAGCGGCGGCACCGCCAGCTCTACCTGACGGACGTGCTGGAATACCAGAAACGGCAGCGACGGGCAGCCGACGGGCGTTGAGCGCACATCGTCGCCGATGCACAGGCGGTTAGCGAGTATGACGTCGATCCTGAGGAATATCTCGAGCCGCTAAAGAGGTCCGCCGTGGCGGGCAGACCTCTGGCGAGACAGCTTAGAGTTTGAACCTGTCGCTTAAGGTACAGGAACTGTCGCTAATGCGAGACCTGTTAGTGAGGGGGTCACGAGCCGATGGCAGACGACCTGACTCGCAGACCGGTCAGTTGGCGGAGCGCCGAGTTCAACTCGATTCCCGTGCCCGCGCGGGGACCGCCTCAACGGCGCCGGTGATCGAGTTGCGGCGGAACAGGATGTTGTTCGCGCCGGAAAGCTCACGAGCCGAGACTACGCGCGGTTCGCCGCCCTCGCCCTTGACGGGCAGGACTCAGACCTTCGTTCCGGCTCGTGACGTACAGACCGGCCTCCAACGATGCAGTCGTCGCCGAGCGCGATGCCGATTCGCGTTCGCGCCCACGAGCGAGCGTTCACCCACGCGCACCCGTTCCCTTGCCGCCGCCGGAGAGCGTGCCCATCGTGGAGGCACCGCCGCCGATATCGGAACCGACGCCGATCACACTCCCTGAGAAATCCGGGCCCTCGACCGTCGCGTTGCCCAAGGTTCCCGCGTTGAAGTGACGAAACCGGCGTGCATAACGGTGGTTCCCTCAGCCAGATGTGCGCCCAGGCGCACGTTGTTGCCGTCGGCGATGCGCACGCCCGAAGGCAATGACGTAGTCGACCGATCCGCGGAACTTGTCGACGCGCCGAGCACCTGCAGGTTGGCGCCGGCCGCGCGGGCGCGCGGCTGTACCTCGGTCAGCTTGTCCACGGCCACGGGTCCCAGATTCGTCCACGCCATTTTCGAGGACGCCGAAGATTCCTCCAGGTTGATCTCGTTCGGGCGCACGAGGCCGATGGGACAGCAAATGCAGGCGCAAGTAGGCGTCTGCCGCGTTCTCGGGGGCGGCGTCGACGTCGATCGATGTTGTGACGGCCCGCGTTTGGACCGCGCGAATCTGGTCTTCGGTCTCGGCCAGCCCAAGGTCCGCGCCATCGGCGGGTTCGCCGAAGCCGAGCCCCGGGTACCACACATCGAGAATACGTCCGTCGGAAACAGTTGCCAGGCCTCGGCCCCACGCGTTCTTTACTCATGCGCCCAAGCCTACCAAGAGAATAATGGGCGTTTGCTGGGAGGGGGCGAGTCCTGAGAGATGAAGGGCGAGTCGCCAGAGGGAGGGGCGAGTCGTCAGAAAGGCCGCGCGGAAAAAGACGGGCGGTCAGGTTGCGCAGCTTGACTTGGCTCATTCCGCGCCGTGTCGGATGCCGTCGAGGGATTGGGCGGAGTCAGATGGTAGGGGGCCGACGGCGGCTCACAGGCTGGCCAGGTCGATTTTGCCCATCTGCAGGATCCGCTCGCGCGTGGCCGCGTCGGCCATGAGCTCAGCGATGCTGCGGGGGACCACCTGCGAGGGAGACGCCCCAGCGGTCGACGCACCAGCCACAGCGCTCGGCTTCGGGCACCGCCGACAGGCCTGCCCAGTAGCGGTCGATCTCCTCCTGGTCCCGGCACGAGACGATCATGGAGACCCCGGGTGTGAAAGGCGAAAGTCGTGGAAGGTTCCAGAGTCCATGGCCGCCATCCATGTGCCGCGCAGGGTGAAGTCGATGAACATGACCGTGCTGGCCTCCGTCGGCCCGCCTTCGCGGCGGAGCGCTCTCCGCGGTGGGCGTCGTCGAACAGGCGATCCAGGCCTCGGTGGCCTCCTCGGCCTAGCGTGGTTGGCGCCGCCGAACGTGAAGCAGGGAGGACGAAGGGCCGCGGCTCGCCGGCAGGGGTCGGTGAGCATGAGCCGCAGGTCATGCCGAAGCGGTCGCGGACCGATGGGCGCAAGCGCGGCGAGAAGGGGTACTCGCCCGGCTCCGCGAGGACGCCGCGCGGCGAGCAGCTGCGTAGAGCTCATCAAAGGTAGGTTCGGGCCTGTTCCTCGCCGCCGAACAGAAGTGGATCAAAGTTCAGGATGCAGCTGATCGACGGGTTCGGGGCGTACTGGTTGCCGCTGTCGATGAGCGAGAGCCTGGGAAAACCGTGGATGCTTGACCGTCGCCGCAAGCCCGGGTGCTCGCTCGACGACGGAGCCCTCGCGGAAGGTCTCGGCGTAGAACTCGGCCGCCTCGGCGGCGGTTCCGTTGCACCAGACGGCGGGGATGATGAACTGATCCATGCGGACATTGTATTCGGGGCGCAATTCCGCCGAAGGTCAGCCACCAGCATCCCAAGCGCCTCGATGAGCGACATCGTGGGACGCAGTCGTGAAAGGCCAGCGAAGGTGATTGGTGGTCGGGAAAGGCGAGCCGTCTGAATGGATGCATGGGAGGCTAGGGAGTGCCTGGGGAAGGCCAGTCAGCTTGCAGCGCCGCGGATGACCTCGGCCAGGCGCGGCAGATCCTCCGCGAAAGGGTGTACCGGCCGGTCGAGGGCGGCCCTCTAGCACATCGTCAAGGGGCGCCCATCTCGAGGCGCAGAGGGATTCGTCGTTGGGCACGGGCTCGGCCGTCTCGCAGCGAGCTGCGAACGTCGTGTGAGCGCCAGTCGCCGTGATCGCGCACGATGTTGCCGACCACGTCGAGGCTGCCCGCGCCGATCGCAGTCTCCTCCTCCGAGATTCGCGCAGCGCGCCCTCCAGCAGGGGTCTCCGACCATCCAATCGCCCCCGCCCGGGTTCGAGCCACGTTCCGCCCGAATCGCGACCATTCGGCGCGCAGCCGCACGAGCACCTCGATCGATTCGCGCTCGCGGGAAAGCGAGGTAATCCCCGCGGCGCCAGCCAAGCCCCAGTGCTCGACCCGCAGGTGCACAAAAGTGAAAACCGTCCGCGCCTTTTCGGCGTCTGCCGCTGTGCAGCTTCACGCAGCGGCCTGGCGCTCGGTGTCCTGTCGCTCAAGGGGCTTGCCGCTCGGTGTCCTGTCGCTCGATGGCTTGCCGCCGGGTTTCGGGCGTCCCAAACTTGCAGCCGGCAGTTCCGCTGCACCGCTCGCATCGGCGACGCCGGCGGCACCACTGTCGATGCCGCTATCGGATGGAGTGCCATCCGCGGCGGCCAAGACAGATTCGACAGCGGGCGAGTGTGCCGCGTCGCCCGCCAATCTCTGACCGGCGGCCGCCACGGCCGGGTGATCGAGACGCCCCAGTTCGCGAGCATCGCGCGCAGCAGCGGCAGCGAGATGCCGACCACGCCGTGATAGTCGCCGTCGACCCTCTCGACACACGGCCCACCCAGCCCGTCCACGGTGAAGGCACCCGCCACGTACGCGCGGCTCCCGGTGGCGACGTATGCCTCGACTTCGGCGTCGGACATCGGCGCGAAATGGACGACGGCGTGGGAAACCGCCCCCAGCGACGCCCCGCTATCCAAATGGACGATCTGGTGACCCGTGTAGGGACTCCGCTGCGCCCGGCCATCACGCGCAATGCGTTCCCGCGCCTCCTCTGGGCTGCCGGGCTTGCCAACCACCTGGCTGTCGAACTCGAGACATCGAATCGCAGCCGACCACGAAATCGGCCTCCGCCACCTCGCGCGGGTCGCCCCTATGCCACCGCACGGGCCTTCGCCGTTGCGAGGGCGAGGACCTGCGCCGGCCCGCCGCGGACCGATTCGAGGAGGGCTTCTTCGTCGACGTCGGAGACCTGAACGAGCGGATCGAAACCCCGCAGCCCGCAGCGTGGCCAGCCGCGCGGGCGATCGACTGGCCAGGAGCCAGCCGGAGCGGTCCGTTGCCCGTCAGGCCGAGCCTGCCGCCGCGCGTCCGCTGAGGCGCTGGGCGGGTGCCCGCCGAGTCATGCCTCCCGTGTGCTCCCGAGGACCCACTCACGCCAGGGCCTCGCGCAGAGCGTCCAGGCCCACCGAGCCGATCGACAGGGCTTTCGTGTGCCACGCCTTGAGGTCGTAACTCGCTCTTTTCGCTCGGGCCTCCTCGCGAAGCTGCGTCCAGATGCGTTGGCCGATCTTGTACGACGGCGCCTGGCCCGGCCACCCCAGGTAGCGGTTGAGCTCGAAGCGCAGGAAGGCGTCGTCGCTGCGCGACGTTTTCCCGCAGAAAGCGCCACGCCGAATCGGCAAAGTCACGCGCCCTCGCCCCACGGGCCGGCATCCTTGCGCAGGTGGACGCCAAGATCCACCACCACGCGCGAGGTGCGCAGCCGCATCGAGTCGAGCACGCCTATCCGGTCGCCCAACTCGTCCATGTACCCGAGTTCGGCCGTCAGCTCGCTCGGCGTAGAGAGCCCCACCTTCGCCGTGACCCGACACCCAGCATCCGCTGCGAGCGCCAGTCATTGAGCGAATCGCGCAGATACGTCGCTAGCCCGATCTCGAAGATGGTGGCCGGGGACGCCCTCGTGGTAGACGGTGGTTTTCTCCCGCCAGCTCGCGAATTCCTTGACCCGGAGGGACGGACCACCACGCGGCCCGGGCGCGAAAAATCGCCCGTTGGCGGCGTGTAGTAGATGATCGGTGCCCGAAGGCGCCGAAGCACCTCGATCTTGCGAAGCGGCTCGGGAATGTTGAAATGTTCAGACATCGCGACGATCGAAGCGTCGGCCGTCTCCTGCATCCACTCTCGCAGAGCGTCGACCCCGTACAGGTTGCGCGCCGGGTCCGGAGGTCGAGTCTTTCCATCGCTTCGCGCACGCCGACGCCCGGCCCGTCAGAGCTCGCGAGGCGGATCCTCTCCTGCTCGCGATGATCCCCGCGAGTCTCGGCCTTGCCCCACTCCATAAGTTTCCGTCCAGAGTCGATGTCCGCACCCAGGAAGAAACGAGAAAAAGGCTGTATCGCTCGCGGCTCACGGCGTCTTCCTCCACCGCAGTTGGCAGCACCTCCTGCCGCAAGAACTCAGCGAGGCTGACCGTAGGCCACGCGTGCGGTGTCGGCGTTCGTGGCGAGATCGGACCGCTTGTTCACCAGGTGGAGGAAGGGGATTCGCCCCCGCCGCCCCTCGCACTGCTCGGCGCACTTCTCCACTTGGCGTGCCGGGATTGCCGGACCGGAAGCGATCCGCTGCCGCAAAGATTCTTTGTACCCTCCAAAGCCCCGGCCACCGCGCCGAGACGACGATTGATGTCCCCCAATCTTCTTCTCGGTCTCGGTGGGCATGAGGTCGAAGATGTCGCGGATGCCCTGCACGGGCGAGGCGATCACGTTGTTCTCCCAGTCTGCTCGCCAGAGTCGATGAGCTCAGCTCCAAGCCGAGTCGTTCGTTCATCGCCGCCACGGTGATCCGGTCGACGTCGTCGGTGACCGGAAGCGAGTTGAGCTTGGTGAGGGTCCCGGATATCAAATTCCGTTGCTTATCCACACCTGCCGGTGAGTAATCCGAGAGGTGCCGTGGTCGGCATCGTCGGTGCCCACGGATGTCGCCGCCTCGGGAAACAAAGCGAGATTTGCGTGAAAGTACTCGTTCGCGAGTGCGTCGATGGCGCTGGGGTGCGGGTATTCGTCATGTGTCCCGGTTTATCGAGTCAAACCCTCAGGGCTACAGGAGTATTTGTATCCGTTCGGGCAACGGTGCCTATCCGTTCGAATATCGAGGTCGGGATTCGCTGGGAGGGGGCCGAAGAGGCAGGTGTCGCACCGCTCGGCCCGATTGCGACGCTCGGCAGGGAGATACGTGACGTGGACCGCTTCGGTACCGTATGGTGTGTGATTGAACTGCACAAAGTGAGGGGGTATGTGAACCCTGACGCGAGACGACAACGGGACCGAAAGAGCGCACGGAGGTCGAAAGCGACGTCGCGCGCCGGGCAGCGGCCTTTCCGCAGGTTCCACAAGATGCCGGTAAACCCGTGAATACGGTTGAGCGCTACGCTTGGGAGCACGCTCGGGAGGGGAGAGAAGTACACCCTGGAGCAGGCGGCCGAGCTCGCCGGGCTTGACGTGGATACGGCGCTTTCGATTTTGGCTGGCCATGGGCTTTCCGACGATCTCGGACAAGCGGGAAAGAGGATCTTCACCGACGGCGACGTCGATGCCGTACGACTGCACGCGCGAGCTTTGTGCTCCGGCCTGCTCACCAACGAAACCCTCGAATCGCTCAATCGCGCCCAGTCGCATATGTCTGACCGCCTCGTCCTGTGGCAGCACGAGGTGCTCGTTGATTACGCGCGCGAGGGAACTGGGGCTTGATGGCATCTCCGCCAGATTCTGGGTGCTCGACAACATTGCCGATTACGGGGAATACTGCCGTCAGCAAATGGAGTACTCGTGGGCGCCACATGGTCGCCCTTCTGCGTCGCCAGCGAGACCGAGGTCTCGCAGATGGAGTTGACAGAGGCCTCCGAAGTCACTCTGCGCCGGGCTTTCGGTTTTATCGACATGGTTGCGTTCACCAATCGCTCGAACGAACTGGGATCGGCCGAGTTCATCGAGCTCATCGAGGAATTCGATTCACGTGCCGCAGGGTCATCCACGCCCACGGAGCCCGGGTGGTCAAGAGCATCGGAGACGCCTTCCTGTACATCGCCGACGATCTCGACACGGGAGCGAAAGTCGTCACGAATGTCGTTGATGAGCTGCGCAACGTTCCCAGAGATGCTCCCGTGCGGGCCTCCCTGGTGGGGGAGGCGTCGTTTCCGTTTTGGCGACATTTTCGGGCCGAAGGTAAACCTCGCTTCGCGCCTGGTCGACGTGGCCGAGGCCGGTGCAATTCTGACCGACAGCGAAACTGCCGAATCCCCAGCGCTCCCAGTTGCCGGGCAGGTACACCCTGGTTACAGCCGGCAGCCCGAATCTTCAGGGATTCGGAAAGATTGAGCCGTTGAGGGTTCGGAAGATGCGCATCCTCGTGAAAAGGATTCGCCCTTGTGGAATGGCGGCGACCCGGTAGTCGAACGTGGTGTCGCAATGGTAAGGAATACCAAGACAAAGGCAAATTTTAACGGAATTGCTTTAGAATTACCCCATGACCAAAATGCTTCTTGTAGAGGACGACACTGCGATCTCAGGACCACTCATGCGCGCCCTCGGGCGAGAGGGTATGACGTACTCCTTGCAGAGACCGGACGGGAGGCCATCGACGCGATGGGCGCCGGTGTGGACGTCGCGATCCTGGACCTCGGCCTGCCGGATATGGACGGCCTTGACGTTGCGCGGCACGCGCGGGCGAATCGGCTGGATCTTCCATTCTTATTCTCACGGCTCGTTCCGAAGAGGTCGACATGGTGGTTGGCCTTGATGCGGGTGCTGACGATTACGTTGCCAAGCCTTTCCGCCTTGCGGGCTTCTCGCGCAGTTCGGGCGGTTTTGCGGCGAAAGCGAAGGCGGTGAAAGGCGAGGTCATCCGGGTTCAGGACCTCGTCATCGACGTCCCCGCACATAAGGTCACACGAGGGGTTTTCGAGCTGGGGGTCTCGGGCAAAGAATATGACCTGCTGGTTGTCCTCGCACGCAATGCGGGCCAGGCCGTCTCCGCGCGGAAATCATGCAGGAGGTGTGGGACGCTCCCGAAGATGAGGCGTCGAAGAAGCTCGACATGCACATTTCGTGGTTGCGGCGCAAACTGGGGATTCGTTTCAGATCCTCACTACATCTCCACCGTGCGCGGAGTGGGATTCCGGCTCGAGAAGGAGTAGGGCATGCGCAGGCGCGCCCTGACGATGAGCGACGGTGGCCGTGCTGATAGCCGTCCTGCTGCTGGGGATCCCGGGATGGCCTTGGGGTCGCTTTTTACATCCTCCGTGGTGCGAGACGACGACGTTCATCGCAGGGCGACGCAAATCGCCAACGTAGTCGATCTCAATGTCATGGATCAGCGGGCGGGCGGCGGCCCTGCACTGCCCCTCGACGTCATGCAGGCGACGGCGGAGGTGCAGCCTATCCCATGTACGTTCGCGTGAAGATGCAAGACTGAGACGAGGCAGGTAGGCAGCGCGGCCGAACGGTGAGTCATGCTGATACACCGCCGCCGGAAGATCGGGCGCCCAAGTGACCGTGGGTATCGCGAAAAAGCGCGGTGTGGCGCAGGATTGGGCTGTTCATTGGGCTTGGAATCGCCGCTGTGGCAACATCGCTGCCGTGGCCGTCGCCTTGGCGCGCCGTCGAGTCTCCGGCGAATATCGGCGCCCCTCATTTACCTCGCCGCAGCTGCCGGGCAGATTGGCGCGGGCCGAGCGAGCCCACGGATGAAGAAGTCCGGAGTGAAGAGATCGACCTGGTTTATGAAGAACTCGTGCGCACCGCCAGATCGCGCTGGCCGGGCGAGTGCCGCCGAACGGCAATTCGCGGCCGATGCATCCATCAGCTGCGCACGCCTCTCACGGCTCTCTCGATGCGGCTCGAGGAGATCGAGTATCTTTCCGAGCAGGAGGAAGTTCGCCAAGAGGCGGCATCGTGCCTGGAACAGGTGGAGCGGCTTACGGGCGTCGTCACCGATCTTCTGCGTTCTTCGCGGGCGGTGGAAGCTAGCACCGAAAGCCGTTCCGCTTCCTAAGCTTTTCGAGCAGCAGGCCGATGAATGGGAGCGTTCGTTCGCCAAAGCCGGCAGGGGCCTGGTATTCGAGGACGACGCCGGGGTTTCGGTGCTGGCCGCTCCGGGTGCTTTAGCGCAGATTGTGGCCACGCTTATCGAGAACTCGCTCAAGTACGGCAAGGGAGCGACGAAAGTGGCGGCCCGGAAAGTCGGCAAGGGCGTGGTGATTGACGTTTCCGATGAGGGCGAAGGCATTCGCGAAGATCTCGTGGACGCGATCTTCCAATAAGGGCGTGTCTACCGGCGGGTCGACGGGAGTCGGTCTTCGCTGGCGCGCGGACTCGCAGAGGGCGCCGGAGGCAGGCTCGAGCTCGCCCAGGCTGCTCCGCCGATTTTCCGACTGACGCTCAACGCCGTTCCCAAATCGATCAATCCGCAGGAAATCTTGCCTGCCGGCGCGATCGTCTCGGTGGGGGCGCGCAGACGCCGGAGGTGAAGCCGGATGCGGCGGGTCTCTTGCCGCCGCCAGTCTCAGCCGAATTTCGGTGCCGCATCCGGATGCGACGTCAGCGAGCTTGGCGTCCGCGCTTTGCGACGTCGGGGAAAAACGAAATATCGATACATGATGTAACGGAAGGCAGTGCCGAGTATAAGGCCGACCACGTTGCCAGAAATATTGTCTGCGACCTGGGTGGTCAGATGCAGAACGTAACGCGAGAAACCGAGACAGCCGAGGGCAATGAGCAGACCGCCGAGGTTGACGAGCGCGAACATGGCGAATTCCGGGCTTGTTCTCCGCTTCGCCCTTCTTGAACGTCCACATTCTGTTGGCTATCCACGCGAAGATCACCGAGACCGTCACCGAGATGATCTTGGCTGTCAACGACTTGTCGCCTGGGAGGTCGATGGGAAGCGAGTAAGCCAGAAGATTAAAAAGGCCGACGTCGACAATGTAGCGCCCAAACCGACTGTGCAGAACTGCAAGAATTCGACACACCATTCGTGGAACGTCTGGCCTCGCAGAAGCTTGCGCATGAGATTCGACAGCACCACGTAAGTGTAACCGGCGATAATGGTAAAAATACACAGGCTGGAATGTGAGAACGCCCAGGAGGAAATGTGGCCCATAACGAAGCCGTCGGAACGAATGCGGCCCATGACAATGCGACCGAAACACGCAATGAGGCCAGCGGTGCGCGCAACAAGGCGAGCGGTGCGAATGTGGCCCGTGACAAGGTTGTCGGCACGGGTGCGACCGCGCGAGCCCCGCGTGTGGGCGTTATCGGCGGCGGGCAATTGGCGCGCATGATGCAAGAAGCGGCCGTACCCTGGGGAATCGATTTGAGGGCTTTTGGTCGAAGCTGCAGACGGCGCGACCGGCCAGGTCGTCCCCCATTCGGAAGTTGGGGCCGCCGACGACGTCGCAGCAATCCTCGCCCTTGCCGAGGGCGTCGATGTTCTAACCGTCGAGCACGAACACGTTCCCGATGGGGTGCTCGCGGCAGCCGATAAGGTAGTCCCGGTCCGCCCGGGGGCTTCGTCGCTGGCCTTCGCTCAGGACAAGCTCCTCATGCGGCGCAGACTCGGAGAGCTGGGAATCGAGTGTCCGCGTTGGTTTGCCGCGAAGAATGAGGAAGACATCGTGGAAGCAGTGCGGGGAGCTGGGGAAAAAGCGATTCTCAAAACTCCGCGTGATGGATGACGACGGCAGGGGTTGCCGAGATTCGCCTGGTTTCACAGGAGAATCCCGGTTGCCGGAAGAAGACGCGAGACTCGAAACGTCCGCACCGATTCGCAGATGGTTCGCCGACGCCGGCGACGAAGGAGTGCTCGTCAGAAGAGTTCGTTCCCTTCGCCTGTGAGGATCGCTCCAGCTCGTCGCGCGCCGCCCCGGTGGGCAGACCGTCAGCTGGTGCGCCGTCGAGACCATCCAGCGCGAGTGTGCTCTGAAACGATTGCGCCGGCGCGCGTCGATGCCGACGTCGCTCGGCGCGCGGCTGAAATCGCGCCGAAACCGTAGCTGATCGGCTGGGCGTGGTGGGGATTTTGGCCGTGGAGATGTTCGTCGATGCGACGGACGCGTTCTCGTCAACGAACTGGCGATGCGCCCTCACAATTCCGGGCCACTGGACGATTGAAGGGGCGGTGACGGAGTCATACCGAACAGCACCTTCGAGCGGTGCTCGACCTTCCGCTCGGTGCCACGGGCGAGGCGCGCACCGTGGACGGTCATGGTCAATCTTCTTGGTTCGCAGCTCGAAGACCCGCGAGACGCGTTTTTCGACGGCGACATGGCCACAACCGGCCGCGAAAATTCACATTTACGGCAAAGAGGTCAGGCCAGGTCGCAAACTGGGGCATGTGACCGTGTGCGGTGACGACCTTGACGCGGTGAGAAAGGCAGGCGCATGAGGTCGTCGAAATTCTCGCCGGAGAACGACGAGGCCCAGCAGCAAAGGGATGAGAAACGACGTCGTTGCGCCCTCGGGAAGTCCCGCGGAGCCGCGCAGTCTGTGAGGGCAACGACGCTTGTGTTGGCTGAAACGCGCCCGCCCCTGTGTGGCTCAATCGGGCGCGCCTGCGCCCGTAGAGTCGGCGCCCGTACAGTCTGAGAAGTAGTGCGCGCCCGTGTATGGAACCCTGCGCATGGAGTGAGGCATTTGAATGGCATGAGAAAATCGAGGCATGAATGCAATCGTTGGAATCGTCATGGGATCGGATTCGACTGGAAGGTCATGGAGGCGCCGCGTCGGCGCTCGATGATTTTTGGGATAGGCTACGAGGTCGACGTCGTCTCTCGCCCACCGCATGCCCGAAGACATGGTCGACTAGCTGGCGAAATGCAAGCGAAAAGGGGCCTGCGCGTCATCATCGCCGGTGCGAGGAGAGCTGCACTTGCCGAATACTGGCCTCGCTGACGCCGCTGCCGGTTATTGGCGTTCCGGTTCCGCTGCGGTACTTGGATGGAATGGACTCGCTCATGTCGATTGTCCAGATGCCCGCGGGTGTTCCGGTGGCTACCGTGTCGATTGCGGGCGCCCGAAACGCCGGGCCTGCTTGCCGCGGAGAATCATCGGAAGCGCCCCCGAGGATCGAGACGTTCGCGACCGAATGGTCGCCTTCCAGGACGAACTGAGGCAGGCGGCCAAAGCGAAAGGAACGGCCCTCCGCGCAGCACCTGTGATGGTCACCCTACCGGAGCGGAGCCCACGGGCGAATAAAAGTCGGCAGTCGTGAGGGAGCCCTGGCGGAGCTTCTCCGAAAAATCCGTCGATCTTAGTGGGGTCGAGCCGCACGGCGGACTGCCTGTTCACCCGATAGTTCATGTCGGATATCGGCGGAGCGCCCATGAGGCCGTCGGGCCCCATGACGTTGCGTATGCTCAGCCCGGCTCTGCCCAGAGCGATCATCCCGGTGTCGGTCCACCGTCAGATGTTCGGCCACTGTGCCGACAAGCGCCCGCTGACGCATCGGATTGACAAATGTCGAGGGGAAGCCGCTTTCGACGACTTTTGATACCACTTGGCGTTGCCGCAACGCCCGGCCGATGTCACCCAAAGGATCGGCCTTGCGCATCCGGGGAGAACGCGCAGGGCGGTGGGCCCGTCGGCGTCATGGCACCCTTTTCCCAGACCATGCCCGAGTCGCGGTCGTTGACATCAGCGTCGTAGCAGAGATTGACGCCGCCGACTGCTTCGACGAGTGATTGGACGCCGCCCATCGAGACCTCGACGTAGTGATCGACTTTCAAACTGCTCAGCTCTTCGACTGTGCGGACGAGGAGCTTGGGGCCGCTCAATCGAGTAAGCGGAGTTGAGCTTGCCGCTGCCGTTGTCCGGGATCTTGACGTAAGCGTCTCGCGGGAGCGAAACGAGGGCGAGGCTTGCCGGATTCGGGTACGTGCAAAAAGCATGATCGTGTCGAACGTTGGCCTTCGGTAGGGTCGTCGATCGCCCCTTTTCACGCTTATCAGAACCGACGATTAGGTACGTTGATCCTGGGGTATCAGCCTTGTCGGAAAGTGCATCCACGTTGTGGAGCTTCGAATTTCCGTAATGGATAAGGTGAGGCGGGCCGTGCGATGAGCAACACTAAGAGGATGATGAGAGTGATGCCGATACGACGCCGCCAATGGCGTTTCCGGCGCGGTTTGGACAGCGGGCGAAAGCCGGTGGGTTTCTGAGGCGGGGTGGTTGCCGGAGAATTCGGTCCGCCAGGCCCGCCGCCGCCAGATTCTTGCGCTGGCCCGCCAAACTCTCCCGCCGCACCAGATTGTTCATTGGGGTTCGGCGACTCGCCGAAAGCTCGGCGGAAAAGGAAACCGGTGGGATGTTCGATGCCCCGGGACGCGCGGACGACTGAGGCCGGTTCGGCGCGCCCGCGCTTCGCGTTCCCGCGGGATCGTCATCTAGACGTTGTGCGCTTCCGCCGGGCCTGGCCGTACTGGTGGAGCCAGGCCTGCCGAAGAAGCGCCTGGCCTGGGGTGGATTCGCCGAATCGGAACGTGCCGAATACGCCTGACCACTGATGTCTCCCGATCTGCCGGAGTTGGTTGATCCGGGGGTCGCCGACCGGGAAGGCCCCGATGCCCCCGTCGAAGTGCCCGTCCCGCGACCGTGCGCGAGCGCGCTCGACGGGTAGCTTTCCGGGCTCAACGAAGGTTGGGAACTCGATCGATGCGTACCGCGAGAGGTCGACTGCGCGGCGCCTCGGTGCTTACCAGGCTCAATTCCCAACTCGCTCTCGGAAGAGAACGTCGCCGCTGAGGAGGGCGTCCGTCGAGCAGCCCATTCTTCGAGCTGATCCGATGTGCTTCCCGGAGCGCTGCTTCCGCTCGCGCTCCTCGAACCAGATTTAGCTGAGCCCGTGCCGCCTCCCACTTCTTTCGCACCGGAAGAATCCGGACGTGAGGCTTTTCTATTGGGCTCGAAAGACGGAGGTTGAGTCATGTGCGGCTTCCGCCTGCTTGGCGTTCTCGCTTCGTGCAAACCGAGTCTTGGTGCTTGTAGCGGAGGGGACTTCAAGGCAGACTTCGAGGGCTTGTGAGATGTCGAGGCATCACTGGAAACCGCTGCCGGATTGGCTTTGGCCCCGGTGCCCGATTCGGCCTTTGCCTCCGATCCGGTTGACGAGGGACGAAGCGACGTCGTCCGATATGTCGGTGACCGTGCCTTCGGCCGGGTCGATACCTTCATTGTGACAGGCTTATCCTTCTGAATGCTCTCCCACAGCTTGCTGGCCTCCTTGCGTTGCACGACGTACGAGCCCTTTTTGTTCGAAAGGCATCGTCATGAACTTGACGTTGCTGATGGCGATATTCTGCAGGGAGGAGCCCAGGCCCACGAGATTCGGAATGTCGCTTGAAGCCCTTTGTTGGTTTCCACGTTTTTCGTGGTCGTCTTGAGATTCCGTGAAAGCTTGTCAACGTTGGAGAGGATATCAGAGTTCCATGGTTTGGAGCAGGATCGTTTTAACGAGTTCCTGCTGCCTGCGCACGCGGCCCAGATCCGAACCGTCGCCCAAGCTCTTGCGCGCACGGGCAAGCGCCGTGAGCCTGATCCCCATCAAGAAGGCGGCACCCGGCTTTCACTTTGAGTCCGGCTTCTTTGTCGTTGACGTCGTCAGGAAGTAGACGGGAACTCCGCCGAGCGTATTGACGATGCCCTTTGAAGGAGGCGGTTAACGACTACGAGTGTCGACGCGAACCTTGTAACCGCTGAGTTTCTCGAAGGCGCTGATCGTGCGGAAGCTGCCGATCCGTGTTGAGCTAGCGCCTCCGGAAGCGAAAGCGGGTTGAAACGGACGTTCTTCTGAGGCTTCGTCTTGTAAAGGACTTTGTCTTTGTCTTCTTTGTCCCTGACTTTTGCACTCAGGAATGTCGACCAGAGTGTCGCGGGGGATCAGAGACGACTTCGACGCGCTTTCGGTCGGAAGAAATATGGACACGAGCATGGTGGTGTCCGAGCGACGCATTTCACGGCATCGCCCGAGGATCCGGCGCCGTCGACATCAGATTCTCCGCTCCGGTAGTCGGAGCCTATGAGTAGGGAAGATTGACGGATTCGCCAGCATGCGGATCGACCGTAGGACGCTTGGGTTGTAATCAGGGTCCGTACTGCTCGATATTCTGTTGAATCTTTACATACATGAAAGCGACGGTGCATACGCCCGTCAGAGAATCGCGGTGAGGCATAACCCCGCGATTCTGAAGATATAAACGTGACCGACGGCGGATTCCATATGGGCCACTCGCTCTACTCACGACGATCAATGGTACGTGCCGTTCCTGTAGGGTGCCGAGAAAGGAGGGAGGCCGCGCCCTTTGTCGATGGAATCGGAGACGGCCGCCGGTGACTCGCAAGGGTTCGCACTGCGGCGAGGTTCGCGGGCATCTGCGGCATAACGGTTGCCTGACGGGACGGTTGTGACAACTGGGACGCCAAGTGCCAACTTCCTCAGTCTTATTCACAGCCGACGAAAGTTGAGGATGGTGCCCCAGTCCGGTCGCGGTCGTGCGCCACTTGGCTGCAGGTTGAACGGCGGGCGGATGCGAGATCAGGAACCGGGCGGGAGGTTAGTCTTATCCAGTGAGCACCGAACGCCGGAGATCGTCACCGTCGCCTTCAACTGGCGAAGAGCTTGCGTTGTGGGCGAGTCCGTTCTTGCGGCCGCAAAGAAAGGCCGACGTCGTGATAGTGGACAACGGCGCCGCTGGCGAAGTCGTCGACGCCGTCGGGCGGGTTTACGGCGCTTCCATTGTGCGGCCGGGGCGAAATCGGGCTACGGAACCGCGGTGAACCGCGGGGGCGAAAACGCAGGGAGAGTCGATGGATTCCGAGTGGATCGTGGTGGTCAGTCCGACGTCGTCTTTCTTCAGGCTCTATCGACGCACTTATCGAGGCCGCGACCGCCTGGCCCAAAGCGGAGCCTTCGGGCCGCTGCGCGACCGCGAGGGCGTCTATCCCTCGGCTCGTAAATTCCGCGACTGTTTCCGGGATCGGGCACGCGCTCCGTGGTCGGCGTTTGGCCGGGTAACCCGTTTTCTCGTGCTTATCGCGAAAATGCGGATACGACCCGAGCCCATGCTGTCGACCAGCTCTCTGGATCGTGCCTGCTCCTTCGACGCGCGACATTCGAGGCCGTCGGCGGTTTCGATGAGTCTTACTTCATGTTTTCGAAGCACGACTCTGGGCGAACAACATGCCGCCGCCGGGTGGCAAAGCGTTTTGCCGTTCCCGACGCTGAAGTGGTTCACGATCGAAAGGCGCAAGTTGGAGGAACAAGCGAGAACATGATCCGTGCATCACCCGCTCGGCGTCCATTACCTCGACGGCGTATACGACAAGCCTTATCAAGCGCCGTTGCGCTGGGCGCTCAGGGCGGGGCTGAGGGCGCGCGAGGACTTCTTGTGCGGCTGTCGCGGCGGCAGACTTCAAGAAATCCTAGGTTAGGAACCTACGCTTGGTTAAACCGCGCTTGACTTGCGAGGTCGGCCATCGGCGTTGAGCAGGATCGTTTCGGTTCGAAGATCATTTCGGATTTCGAAAACCTCACTTCGATGCGTTTGCTGAGGTTTGCTCAGCCAAAGCGCCTCTGGGCACCCACCTGGTGGGGGTGACGTCTCGAGTTGACTGCTGTCCGGCTGGCAATTGTTCGTTTAGTCGAACCTCATACCTCACATGGTGAGTGTATGAGAGCAGATGTAAAAAGTGACAAAAGTGCGTTTTTGTTAATTATGTGATGTATAGTGGATTACCCTTTCTCATGGAGGCAGAAAAGAGGCACACATATTGGAGAGAGATATGACTATCCGAAGCTTCCCTGGTCTGTCTTTGGCCGCGTCGCTCATCTTTGCGGGCGCACCCGTTTTGCGTCCGATGCGCCGGCCGCTCAGCGGTCCGAAGCCACATGGAGAGCAAAGGCCCGGCGACTAGCGGGTCCTTGCCCGCCCAACCACCGGCGGTTCAGAGACACGCAGATGCTCGCGATCACGGACGGTTCGGGTCACCTGGCGAGACGGGAAAGGCAAAGCCGAACTGAGCGCGCCGCGAATGAGCGCGCGAAAATGGCGGGCAGGCCGATGCGCACAAGTTCTTCGGAGCGTCGAGAACACGGAACGGCGCGGGGCAGCAAGCGAAAAACGCCGCCGCGTCGAAGCCGAAGAAACGCCGCCGCATCCGGTGTCAAAAAGCGGAAGTACGCACCTGACCGCACACATCAGGAAGCGTTCAGCCGAACGCGCTCGACAGTTCGACAGACGGGTCTCAACCCTCCGGGACGGGTGAGACGTCTGCGGGAACGTCCGGAAAAACGTACCGTCTACGCCAGCTGAGATCAGGACGGGACGATGCCGCCCAACCGGGGTCTGAGGCCAAAGTCAAGCGGGGGCCGAACAATCCGGTCAGGGCGAATCCGGTGACCAGCTCAGCAGCCCAATCAACCGGGAGGCGAACAGTCGCAGACCGGAGCAGCGAAGCTGGCCAGTCCGATTCGAATCAGTCGACGCCCGCGCAAGGCTCCTCGGCCCGGAGCACCGGACGGCTATCTGTTCATGTCTGAGCCTTTGGCCGTGGATCAATTCGCCGTCGCCGGTTTGACTTGGAACAAAGGCCAGTCTCTGCCAGCGGCGCCACCGTCGAGATGCGCACGCTCGATGCCACGGGGTGGTCGGACTGGTACGTCCTTTCCGTTGAAGAGGACGACAAGGGACGGCCGGGAACCGAGGCCAACATTTCGGGCGGATCGACCGGCGTGCAGATTCGCATCAAGGGAAGCGGCAACCTTCCCGCAGGGCTGGCCGTCAATCTTCTCAACGGCCAGGGGCCGACGAAGAAGCTGGGGCAAGTTCGGGAGGTGGCGCCCTCGCAGCGAGCCCTCTGTGGGCACCCTCACCCAGCCGGTTTGCCAATCCCGATGAGGAACAGGCGATTCGTTCGGAGCCGGGCCGCGAGGCGTGGGTTCGACGTCGCAGTTTGGCGCAGCGCGGCGGTCGACGTCCCATACCGCGGGCCGCGCTCACCTGCGGCCGTCAACGTCACAGCGACTCGACGAAACCTGACGAGACCGCAGATCGCCGCCGCGGATATGCTGGCGAGCATCCACCCGCGTTCCGCATGGGGGTGCGGACGAGTCGAAGATGAAGCGGCCGCGTTCGTGCCAGAATTTTGAAGGTGCGATCGTTCATCACACGGCAGGATCGAACAGCTACTCTCAAGCGCAGGTTCCGCGACGATCCGCGGCATCTACGGCTACCACGCGATCACGCGCGGATGGGGGCGACATCGGGTACAACGTGCTTATCGACAAGTACGGCGGTCGATGGGAAGGGCGTTCCGGCAACTGAGGCGCCACTTACGGAAAGGTTGTGACGGGGGCGCATGCGGCTCCCCGCAATCAGGGAACCTTCGGCATTTCGGTTCTGGGCACGTATAACTCGGCGAGCAATCTCACCCTCATCCTCGAAACGTTCTCGGACGTTGTCGCTGCGCTTCGCCCTGGGCGGCGTCGATCCCAACAGCCAAGGGACGATGAGAGTTCCCTCGGGCACGGGTGCGGCACTCCAGGCTGGGACGATTCTGCCGCGCATCGTCGGCCTACAAGGACGTCAAGTCCACCGCTTGCCCAGCGGCGATCTACGGTTTCCTCGATCAGATTCGCGCTGCGACAGCGGCGAAATACCAGAAAGATTATGGGTACTGCTGCTGGCGGCTTCCGCCTGGAAGCCAGCCAAACAGCCGTCCCCACGTATTACCTGAACAACGCCTGGAGTGGGAACGCCACCCACGTTTTGCCTACGGTCGCAGTTCGGATGTGGAAGTTGTCGGGGACTGGGACGGCGACGGCAAAGACACCGTATCGCTGCGTCGCGGCAACACCTTTGCGGTGAACAGATGTCAGCGCCCCCACCGCCTCGCCTAGATTTGACGCGGTATACGGTATTCCCGGCGACAGTACTACGTGAGGCGATTGGGACGGCGGCAGCGAGGATTCGCTAGCCGTGCGTCGCGGAAACATCTTCCATATATCGAACCGCATGGGCTCCTCAACGGCTGATCAGACGATCGCATACGGCAAACCCGGCGACACGGTTATGGTGGGCGATTGGGACGGTGACAGCAGGATACCTTTGCCGTGCGCGCGAAACCAATACCATCCGCAACACAATATCCTCCGGGGTGGCTGACAAGGTCGTTCCTACGGGCGGTCCGACGACGAGGTGTTCGTCGGCCACTTCAGCGAACTCGGCGAGATGCCTTGGCGGTGCCGCGGCAAGACCTTCTACGTGTCGAATCACATCCACAATGGCGACGCCGACGGGGTGATCGACTATGGCCGCGTCGGCGATCGAGCCTTCGTCGGCGGTTGGGATGGAGACCGGGTCGACACTTTCGGCGTGCGCGGGGATGATCGCGCGGCGATCTCAGCTGTTAGCCAGGTACTGGTTGAGTCGACTCGGTTGCGGGCCCGAACCGTTGGCTCTGGCTTGGGCCGAGGCGGCGGACATTGATAAGTAAGCAAAAAGTAGGGGCGGTGGATATCCACCGCCCCATCTTCTTACTATCCACTCTTAACACTGTCCGCTCTTGCCTACTGCCTGGTCCTGCTTACTGCCCAGTCTTGGCGTACTTGGCCTCGACGGCTTCCTTCTGCGGACGCCACCATTCCTCGTTCGCCGTGTACCCATTCGACGGTGTCGTGCAGGCCCGGCCGCGTGAAGTTGGGGAAAGGTCGGGTTCCAGCCAGTTTCCTCGATGAGTTTGGGGTTGTCGATCGCATAACGCTGATCGTGGCCGGGGCAGTCGTTGACGTGGTCAATCATCGGGTTCGCGGCCGAATTCGCGAGGATCATCTGAACACTTCGAGTTGTTCTTCTCGCCGTCGGCCCCGATGAGATAGGTTTCGCCGATGCGTCCCGTGATGATCTCCCACTGCGGTGTTGTGATCGCGCACATGGATCAATCGCGCACCTGCTCGCCGGTTCCGTAGACGCGGGCGGATGCCGTCGATCGTATTCGTGATCGTGCGAGGATATGAACTTCTCGATGTGCTGGTAGGGGCCGTAGTTTGTTCAGGCGGTTTGAAATCGTTGCCGGGACGCCGAGAACGCGCCCGCGCGCACCAGCGGAGTCAGGCAGCGCCCTTCGACGATGAACAAAGACTGGACGGCACGTGCGGGTGCCCGGCTGGAATCGCCGGGGCTCGCCGATCTCGGGTGCACCGTAAACCTCCGTCCGTACCAGAAATGTGGTGGAATCGCGTCCCGTGGCGGCGGGCAGCCTCACAGCTGGAATGTGCCTTCGATATTCGTGCGAGATAGAGGGGCTCCGGATCGTTTGGTGAGTTGTCGTTGTGCGATTCGGCGCGAAGTTGACGACGACGTCGGCATCCTTGCAGCCAGCGGATCCACGGTATCGGCGTCAGCGATATCTCTACCTGCCAGTTCCGCGCGTTTCCAGACCCTCAATGGACTTGTTGCCTGCGTATGTCGGCTTGTCGGGGACGACGGCCTCGGCGTCGGGCATCGACTCAGCGTGGAATGGACGAAGTTGGCGCGCAGGCCGGCGCCTCGTGACGAGACGCGCATGCCGTTTCCTCTCTCTATCGTGGGCAAGGACTGCTATGCGATCGCTGAGCAGAGTCTATCTGGTTTGCCCCCGCGCCGCTTGGAGACTCGGCAGGCTGCCCGCAGCTCTTCAGCGCCGTCAATGCCCTGTACCGTCCACCGGCTCGCTTCCACGAGGCGCGGGTCGGCGAACACGTGCGGCCGTCCACGATCACGCGTTCTCGCCTACGAGCCCGCCGATGCGTTCCGGATCAAGCTGGTTGTATTGCTCCCTCGGTTGCTCGGGGATCAGGGCGTCGGCTCCCCGACGGCGCTCATCCGTCTGGACGGAAAACTCGGCCCCGCGACCTGCGCGAGAACAGTCCTGGCCGGAAGCGGCTGGATCGGTGATCGTCACTCGAGCTCCCTCGGGCGACCAAGCTGGCCGCAATACCCAGCGGTGGAGGACCGAATATCGTCGGTCTCCGGCTTGAATGTTGCGCCCAAAACGGTGATCTCTGTCGCCTTTGAGGGCCGCGACGAGTTCAGCTAGAGCATCGATCGTTCGATTACGCTGGCCGTCGTTGATCGTTCGACCTCGGCCAAAAACGGAAGGAGTCACGCAAATCCAACTCTCCGGCACGAGCTTGTGAGCGCGGATGTCGCCCAGAGGCAGCCGCCGCGAACCCGATTCCGGCGCGAGGGAACGGTGCCCGATGGGTTCGTCCATGCCGCCATGGTCGAGCCAGCCTGACGACGTCGGCGCCAGTGGCGTCACGGGCCCGCGCCATCGCATTGATGAACGGATCTTCGTTTGCAAAGGGAAGGTTGGCCGCCACTTTGACGGGCTCGGCTGTCGCGAGTCCATGGTCAGACGCGGGACGCCGGCGGCGTCGGCGCCTCGTAGCACTCGTCGAGGCCTCACGGCCGGCGTTAGAATCCCGACTCTTCGGACGAAAGCCCGTAGACGAGCCTATCTGGTTCGAGCGTGTCCGACGGCCGAACCTTCGCGCGCAAAACTCAGGATTCCACACGGGCGACACCTGACGCGGATTTTCGGCTCAGCGCCGCGGTCCGACTGGAACGGTGGACTTTCCCGCCACGACGTCGCCCGGGCGAAGATGGGGGCAGGAGGAGTCGATGGCGCCCTCGGATAGGTCAGATCCGCAGCTCGTGAGGCCTGGCCTTGCGGTGCGCCCACGCCTGGCGAAGTGGACTGTGGCGCCGCGTGACGACGGCCTCGAGAGGTCGGTTGCGAAGGCGATGTTGCCCCGAGTTTAAGCCTTCCTTGAGGAGTACGCGCGTCGAAACCCGGTTCTGAGGATCGTTGGATTTCGGATGAAAGTGATGAGATTTTCATCAGTCGCCTGTCGCACTACTGTCGTGGCCGGAGATGGGCCATCGCTACGGCGTATGCACGGCACCGAGATAGCCACACCCTATGACCGAAATTTTCAGCGTTGTTAGCCTACTGGATGGTATCCTTAAAAGGAATGTGAGAACGATCAAAAATTCTTGCTTGATGCTCAAACGATCCATTCTAGAGGCCGCGTCGGCGCTGAGTATGGGAAGCGACCGTGAAGGTTTTCGTTCATGTACCCTGTGCAACGAGGAAGCGACGCTTTCGCTTCGTTCTCAATCACCTCGGTCCATTCCCGGCGTTGATGAACTCGGATATTATTGATTGACGACGGGTCCACGGATGGGACCGTCAGCGTGGCGCGATCGCATGGAGTTAAGCACTCGTTCGCCATTCCAAGAACCAGGGGCTGGCCAGATCCTTCCCGACGGCGGCGTCGATTATGCCCTCAAAGCACGGGCCGATGTGGTCGTCAATACTGACGGCGACAATCAGTATCCGCAGGAACGGATCGGCGACCTCGTCGCCCCGATTCTCGACGGGCGCGCCGATGTGGTCATCGCCGACCGGCAGACGAAAGACATCGCGCATTTCGCGTTTTAAAGTGCATGAGGCATTCGGCTCGAATATGGTCAATCTTGCCGCGGGAACGGAGCTGCCGGACGCGGCGTCGGGATTCGAGGGCGTACTCGCGTCGCTCCCTTATGCGGCTCAACGTGGTCACGAGTTTTCATACTGCATGGAGACGATCGTCCAAAGCAGGGAACCTGCGGCTGAGCATCGCGTCGGTGAAGGTGACGACAGATCCCAAGACTCGCGCGAATCACGGCTGTTTTCCAGCATTTTCCAGCACATGTACCAAACTCAGGAAAGGCGATCGTGAGGTCCTTCCTCCTCCCAAAGCCTCATGTCCGCCTGGGGATCTTGGCGGGGTAGGCGAACATGGGATCATTCCTTTATTCGCTCTCGTCTACTGGTTCCAGGGTGAGAGCGGAGGCCACGTGCAGTCGCTTATTTTCGGCACGGCAATGATCGTTTCAGGGCATGAGCGCTGCGCTGCTGGTGGTCGCCGACCTTCAACGCACGAATCGGGTGTTGATAGAAGATACAGCGAGCGGGTGAAAGCCCTGCGGTAGGGCAAACAGATGCGCAAACCCGCCAGGAAGCCCCACGTGAGACAGCGCGGATCTGGCCCTCGAGCTTGAAGGAGGTTCGTGAGAATCCTCGGCTTCGCGCACCTATGACGTCCGGTCGCACCCGCGTCAGTCGGCCCTCGAAGGCCCTGCGCGAGCGAGGCTTTTTCGTCCGAGAGGTCGACAGGCCGCTGAACATTGGAACGGCCCAAAGGGTGAAGGCGCTGTCGAGGCCCGGCGTCAGCCGCGCGATTCGCCGCTGCCGTCGTGAAGAGATGGGGAGGTTGATACGCCGCCGCGCAGCCTATCGTGAAGGAACGCTCCCGACGCCGTCAGCCAGGCTATCTCCGGGCTTTTGACGTTTTGCTCATAGGGGTGCTGTTTCCGTCCACGCCCATTGTGCTCGACCACTTGAGTTTTCGCCTCGGACACGGCCAAAGAGACAGGGGGCTTGCTTGCCACGGCCTCTGGAACGATTCAAATCCCGCCTGTTAAAAGGCAGTTGATGGGGCTGCTCTGGCCGCGGCCGGCCGTGGTGAGTGCTCGATGCCGCCGACCACCGTGCCCTCCTGCCCACTGCGCGCGCGGCAGGGCAGTGATCGTGCCCGTCGGCGCTCCCGCGCGCTGGTTCGACGCAGGGAAAAAGCGGGAGGAAGCGGAAAGCCGCGGAATCGAAAATTCGTTTGTCCAGTGTGGGGCGGAAGAGGCCGGTCAGCGCCGCGCCGGGCCGACGAGGTAAGCGCGGGGTGCGAGTCGGCGAGCGCACCCGATCTGCCGCTCTCCGCAGTGTTTTTCGGGCTTTTCACGCCGCTGCAGGGGCCGGTCATCGCCCGCGCATTGGCCTTCTCGAAAACAGGGGCACTCGAATCGATGTCACCCTCATCGGGGACGCAGTCAAGACGCCCAGGCCGTGAGGGAGACGCTTCCCGCGGGCGAATGCGTTCGGGTTTCGTGGATGGATTGGGTGAATTCGGCGGACCTGCCGGGCGTCGTCGCCCGGCACGACGTCTGTTGGGCATCTTCGGGACCTCCGACCAAAGCCCGGCGTGGTGCCGACAAAGGTTTACAAGGCCTGGCGGCCGATGCACCGTCATAACGTCCGATACGCCCCCGCAGCGGCGGGCGCTCGGCCGCGGTGCCCTGTTCGTTGAGCGGAATGCACAGCCCTCGCCGATGCGCTCGAAGAACTGGCGAAGGCTCCGTCGAAGGGCCGTCCTCGAAGACGTTCGTGAAAGCTTTCGTGCCGCGCGGGTGACGGCCTCGACGATATCCTTCGCCGGCTGTGCCGCTCACCGGGCGCCCGCCGGCAGCAGCGGCACGCGAGCCGGCTCCGTGGGGGAGAACCGAGCGTTTCCCGCGGTGCGAGCCGAGCGTCGGTCGCTCACCCGGCTCGGCGTGAGGCGACGCCGATGACTTCCGATATGCCCGGGCGCTTCCGCGCAATGGCGCTGGCGCTCGCAGGCGGCCGCCGCCGCAGTGTGTGGGCGATTATGCGCGGGTGGACCCCAGGTGAGAGCTGCTCTCGGCCAGATGTCGTTGTCGCCCTGGCAGTTTCCGCGGCGGCCACGCTCGCTGCGCTGACGGTGCTCTCGTGGCAAGCCGTCAGATCGATCGTCTCCATTCCGACGGCGGCTCGGATCTTCTTCGTCTCGCAGATCGCCAAGTATCTCTGCCTGGCGGCGTGTAGAATTTCGTCGCCGTGGGGAAACCGCCCGCGGCTATTCGATTTCTCGGCGACGTTCGATTTCCTCCCTCGCCGTTGCGGTCGCGATCTCGACTCGTCGTCGAGGGCCATGCTCGCCTGCCCTTCCTCGTGATGGGCGACTGACGCTGCGGGACCGCTACCGGTGGTTGCTGGCCGCCGTTCCCTGGGAGAATCGTCGTTCTTGTTCCCTCCGTTCTCAACCGATGTCTCAATGCGGCTTTTGCGGCTTGCTCGCAGGGATCGCCCTCGACCTTCCCTGTGTTCGGGCGCGCCATCGTGCGCTCGGCGTTCTTCTCCGCGGCCGCCTGGGCAGCGATTGGCCCTGCAATCTATGTTCTTCTCACCGCGTTGGGGATGGAGGCGAGTCTGGCGGGGCTCGCCCGCGCCATCGGCGGCTACGCGCTGGGGGTGGACCGCTGGGTTCCTCGTCGTTCCCGCGGGTGTTGGTGTGAGGGAGGTCGCCCTGCGGTCTCGCCGGCACCGTCGATACCGGGGCTACTGGTTGTGGTCGCATCACGTCGAGGGTGTCCGCGACGATGGCGACCTCGTCGCCGGCGGGGTCTCGATCGCCGTCAGCCGACGGCGAAGGCCCCGCGATGAACGCTCGCAGGAAACCCAATGAAAATGCGAGAAGTCGGCCAAGACGAAGGCTGATTGTTAATCGCCTCGGCCGCGCTTTGCGAGCGCCGAGGATTCGTGCCCGCGCTTGTCGCCGCCGAACTGCGCAGCGCACGGGAGGTGGGCCTCGATGGCCGCGAGGAGAGCACGAAGGTGACTGCCCGAGTGACCGATCAGCTAAGCTTCCTACCACACTCAGGCGAAGCAAGAGTGGCGCTCGAGCGCTTACGCGAGCGAGTGAGGGTATGGAAGACAGAACAGACGTGAGGGCGCCGCTGCCCTGTCGCCAACAGTGGACGCTGATCAACGCCTTCGGTCAGCGGGACCTCAAAGCCAAGTTCAACGGGACCTCTTGGGATGGGTGGTCGCTCGTCGTGCCGCTGGCCACCCTGGGGATCTACACGTCATCTTCGGCGGCCTGTTCAAGATGAAGATCCCCGGAGGCGAGGAGCAGGTATGCAGGAATCCACTCGTCGCCATTTGGCTGTTCGCCGGCCTGACCTTGTGGGGGTACTTCCCAGCTCGGTCAACGGTGGCATCTCGGGGCTCTCGTCTCGGGATCGCTGCGCAGAAGGTCTATTTCCCAGCGTATGCGCCCGTCTCTGGCGCGGGCCTGGCCGTCGGCGTCCAGTCCTCATCGAGGTGGGGCTGCTCCCTGACCGTATCCGCATTTTTGGGGATATTCGGGTGGACATGGCTACTCATACCCTTCTTGTTCTGTCTGCTCGTCGTATTTGTCCAATCCGTTGCGGTCATCCTCGCCATATGGAATATCCACGTCAGAGACTTGGCCCAGCTCGTCGGAGTGGATCCTCCAACTCATGTTCTTCGCGACGCCGATCATCTACAACGTGGACTTGGTTCCCGTGGAGAAGTGGGGAATTCCCCTGCAGAAGATCGTCGGGCACATGCCGATGGCCGAGTTCATTGAGCTCTTCCGAAGCGTCTCCTTCTATTGCGCTCCGGGGCACTGGAAGGCGTGGCTGGCTTGCGTGGTGTGGGCCGGGATCGCTTTCCTTGGTGCGAAGCTCGTCTACCGCAAGTGGGGCGCCGATTTGGGAGAGAGGATCTGAGATGGAAGTTCGCAGCGACGCCGTCGGCGCGCAGGGGAGCGCCCGACGAGTACGCGATCGTCGTCGAGAACGTCTCGAAGTCCTTCGAAATGCAGGCGGACCGCCGCGACACCTTCATGAGCGCTTCGTCCGCGGCCGCTCCCGTCAAGGCAAGCGCATGTTCCACGCCCTGACGACGTCTCCTTCAAGATCCGTAGCGAACGACCTTCGGCCTCATCGGCCACAACGGCTCGGGCAAATCGACCATGCTCAAGATTTTTGGCTGGCGGTACAGGCCGACGTCGGCTCGGTCACCGTCTCCGATAAGGGTCGACGCCCCGCTCGGAGCTCAGCGGGCGGATTTCACGCCGAGCTGACCGGCCGCGAGAACATTTTTCCTCAACGGCGCGATCCTGGGACGGACGAAGAAGCAAATTGAGGACACCCTGGAGTGGATCATCGATTTCGCCGACATCGGGGACTTCATTGATCAGCCGGTTAGGGTTTACTCGTCGGGAATGACGGTGCGCTTGGGCTTCGCTGCGGCGTGGCCATCCGGCCCAAGATCCTTATCGTCGATGAGATCATCGCCGCTGGCGACGAGAATTTCAGCGCAAATGCTTCGACTACATGCGCGAGCTGCGCGATGCCGGAACCACGGTGGCACTTGTGACTCACTCTCTTTCGCTCGCCCAGGAGATGTGCGACGAGGTCGTGTGGCTTGACCACGGCCGCGTCAAGATGGTCGCCGACGCCGATGGCGCCGTCTCCGCCTACCCTCGAAGCCGTCAACGTCAAAGAATTGGAAAAGCGGGCGGCCGAACGCGAGAAGAAGAATTCCGAGGACGAATCCTTCAAGCTCAACCAGGGCAATGGCGATTGCCGGATGGTCGGCGTTGAGCTTCGACGCCGAAGGCAACGATGCCCCGTTCCTACATCGGGCGAGCCTGCACGGTTCGCGTGCGCGTGAGGGCGAAGAAGGACCTGCACGACGTTGAGCTAGGCCTTGCCTTCGTGACCGATCAGGGGCAGACCATCGCCGGCCCCAACTCGCGCCATAGCGGGCGGCTCTACTCGCTGCGCAGGGTGAAGAGACCTTCATCGACTACACGATGAATCCGGTTCCTCATACAGCCCGGAAGGTTTTGGATTACCACGTGCTTTGTGCGCGATGGCGAGATGTTCTGATTATTCGGATCGCAGAACCGAATTGATCGTCAGAGGTAACCGGGTCGCCGAAGAGCCTGGATTGATCACACTTCCAGCCGGTACCCGGAGTCGCGTTCCGGTGTGCCCTCATCCGAAGAGAGGCGATGACGATGACCAAATCGAGCAGCGCGAGGAAGAAAATGCGGCAGTTGCGTGCCGCATTGAGACCTCCCAGAGCGTCCAGAAGCTCGGCAAGCGCAACGATGAATCTGGAAAAGAGCTGCGCACCGTCAACCGCAAAACCTCGGCGGCGCGCTGGGAGCAGCTTGATGCAATTCGCCATTCAACGTCGTGAGCTGACGGCACTCGTGAGGCTCGTCAAGACGGCCGTGCGCAAAGGCCTGGGCCGGTGAGTAGCCCTCGAGCGCGGTCCTGGTTTCTCGGTTTCGGGGAAAAGTCCGCATAGAACGGGGAAATCCGAGCCATCGTGGCGGCGAGCGATCGCGTTGCGCTCATCGCCCAATTCTCCGTGGGCCCCGATCAGCCAAAAGTCCCTCTCGCATATCTCAATGCGCTCGAAAAGCAACGGTATGCCACCGTCGTCATCTCGACTTGCGAATCGGACGAACCCCTCCGATTCCCGCACGAGTTTCGGAAGCCACGGTGGTGATGCGCCGCCCCCAATCTTGGCTACGACTTCGGATCGTGGGCCACGGCACGCTGGATGCATCCTGGGCGTGCGGAAAGCTCCCCGTGGTCTTCTGGAATGCGCCCCTCGGGCCCACGACATTCGCAGGCTGACGGCCCTCATCGTCGCGCGGCGCATTCGCGATCGTTTTTCCGCCTTCCGCGGGGAATCCTCGCCGATAGGCCGTGGGTCATTTCTTCAACGATGTCCGCGCCGAACCGGACAAGGACGACGTCGTGCTCTCCTACGAGCTCGGCGCTCGTGCGTGTGTTTCTCCGAGCCTACTCCCTCCGACGAATGGGTGACCGGCCCCGATCTCGGGTGCCCTTACGGGAATCCGACCGTCGACGGGTGGCGCAAACTCATGGAGTACGACGTCCCTTTCCTCAAGCGCATAATCATGACGCATCCTTCCACCCTGTCGGAATGCGCCAGCCACCGCTCACGTCGCCCGGCGGTACGACACCGATATCGCCGAGTGGTGAGTTAGGAGTTTCCCATGCCCCGTTTTACCAGGTCCGGCCTTGTGCGCAGGGCCCAATATCACGCCGCGCGTGCGCGCAATGCGGCCGCCAACCTCCTCGTTTCCGGAAGCGTCAAGGGTTATAGGTCGCAGCACTGCCCTGATTTCAGCGAGTACGTCGCTGCGGCAGGGAGGCCGGCGGGATTCAGGCTTCCCCGACAGGTGGAGGATCGACCCCCAGTTCGACATCGCCGATCCGAGCAGGATCGCCGTCGTCATCCATTGTTTCTACGCGGATCTCATGCCCGAGTTGTTCGCTCATCTGCGCAATATTCCCGTGGATTTCGACCTGTTCATCACGAACGCATCGGGTGTCGATGTGGCCGTTCCCGAGACCTGGAGCACCTGCGTCACAGCGTGATCGTTGACGTGGACAACCACGGCGGGGATATCTTCCCACCGTTCAGCTCGTCAACTCGGGAATTCTCAACCCGTACGACCTCATCCTCCAGCTTCACACCAAGAAGAGCCCGTGGCGCGAGGAGCATCGCTGATCTCGACGGGAGCGGGGCCGCCTGAGAAGACCAATTCCTCTCCGACCTCGTCGGATCGCGGGAAAAAGGTGGGAGAAGATCCTCAATGCCTTCGCGGCCGAGCCGTCGCTGGGGCTCGTCACGGCGGCCGATTCGATCGTGCGCGAGGGTTTTGGGGCGGCGATCAACGGATCGTCGAACAGCTCATGCTTCGGATCGAGATGTCGATCAAACCCGATGAACTCGAATTCGCCTCGGCTCGATGTACTGGACCCGCGCCTTCATCCCTTCGGGGCTTGCGCGCTTCAACTTGACCTCCGCCGACTTCGACGAGGAGAGAGGGACAGGTGGACGCGACAACCGCCCACGCGATCGAGCCGGATCATCGGAATCGTTACCGACGAGCCGGGCTGCGCACCGCCGAGGCGCCTCAGATCGCGACGATTGAATCGGAGCCGCATGATCCGCAAGGTTGTCGCGAGATTCGAGCGCGGGTGCTTCCCGCACGGCGGCCGCCGACGTCATACCCTTCTACGCCGTGCAGTTCCATGAGTCAGAGGAGAACAACCGCTGGTGGGGCGGGGCTTCACCGAATGGAGTCGAACGTCGCCGCGGCGATTCCGCCTGGCGCGGCCATTACCAGCCCAAGCAGCCGACCGATCTCGTATTACGACTCGAACTCGATCGATGCGCATGGACCAGGCTCGATTCTAGCCGCAGCCCACGGCATCGGCGCTTTCATGTACTACTACTACTGGTTCTCCGGCAAGCGAATTCTCAACAGGCCAATCGAGAAGCTCCGCGCTTCCGAGCTCGAATTCTATTTTGCATTATGTGGGCCAACGAAAATTGGACGAGGCGCTGGGACGGGCGCTCGCAGGACGTTCTCATCGGCCAGGACCATTCCCAGGTTCCCGCGGAAGATTTCATCGACGACGTCATGGAGTTCCTCCTCGACCCCAGGTACCTGCAGCGTCGATGGCAAGGCGCTCATCGCGGTTTACCGCCCGCGCAGATGGATGATTTCCCAGCGTGGTGGCGACGTGGAGGGAGCGCGCCCGCGCGGCCGGCGTCGGCGAGCTCACAGGCGCTCGCGGTGGCCGTCGCCGAGGAGTTCGGACGGCCTGGGCTAGCTCCGTGAGGCGGGTTTGGATGGAACCCTCCAGTTCCCGCCCCATAATCCGCTCCCTGGTGGCCGGTCCGCCACGGAGGTCGGCCTTGACGGCCGTTGGCGCGGCAATTTCACTGAGCTATAACGCAACGGTGAAGGCGTCCCACACGCGGCGCCGAGCTTGGCTGGACGACGAGATACCCGGGTGCCATGGTCGGCTTCGACAACACCGCCCGGCGCCAATGGAAAGCCGACGCCTGGTACGGCTCGAATCCGTACACCTTCCACCGCTGGCTTTCCAGGGGCTTGGTGCGCGTGCTGACGCCCAGGGAGGCCAGGACAGGCTGCTGTTCGTCAACGCGTGGAATGAGGGCTGAAAGCGCGATCCTCGAGCCGACGACCCGCTTTCGGGCAGACCTACCTCCTGCGGTTCGCAACGCTGTGGAGTTAAGCGCCTCACTCGCCGTGGGGGCTAAGCGCTTCAACGCGTGTGGAGTTAGTGTACCCGAAGTGGGGAAGCCGGGTCTTGCAGCGTCGAGATTAAGCGGCGAGTGGGCGTGGCGAAGCTAGTCAGCGAGCGGCCCGAGCTTTTCCGCGGAACCCGTCGGCGGCGGCTTTGCGCAGCATTCTTCTGCGCTTTTGCCCTCGCCTGCGGCAAAGCGTTGAACGCGGCGTACTTCGCCGCCCAACTAACAGTAGCGAATCCGCCATTTTCCGGAAAAAGATTACCGCACCAGCGCGATCGTATTGCGCAGAATGTAGTAGTTGCGGATCGGACTGTGAACGTGGACGGGTTGATCTCTTCCCGGTGCGCACCACGTCGTCGCCGAGCGAGTGGTTGAGCCGCGCTTCGGGGACCGCCACCAGCCGCCATCCCGCTCTTCTTGCGCGCATGCCCCATTCGAGGTCTACGTGGTCGATGAAGAGGTCCTCCCGCATCTTGCCCACCGACTCCCGAGGGCTGCGAGGCGGATGAGGCACCCAGGAGGCGATGAGGAAGGCGACATTCACCCGGGAAAGCTTTTAACTCTGCTGCTGGCGCGCTTTGGGTGCCCAGCCGCGGTCGAGCGTAGACGAGTTCGTCGGCGCCCTCCGGTCTTCGGATGGAAGGGGACCGACGGCGGCGATCGCCGGATCCCTCCTCTATCCTTCGAGGAGCTTTGGCGACCATGTCGGAGCGGGCATCGAACCTGATCGCTCAGCAGTACAAAAACCTCGATTTCCGGCGATCCGGCGGTCCGCTTCTTCGCCAGCTCGATCCCGCGGTTCTGCGCTGCGGCGATGCCCAGGTTCGTCCCCTAGTCGACAAGCTCCGGAGCCCGTCTTGTCACAGGCTCCGCGCAGCGCTCGACTTCGGCGGGGGCCGAACCGTTATCCACGCACGATCACGCCGTCACATTGGCGTCGAATTTCAGCCAGCAGGGGAAACGTCGCCCGGATGATAGGTGACACGACGACGGCGGTGATCACAATGTCGCCAGGTAGGCCTGAACGGCGTCCCAGGTCGGCAGCAGAAACCGGCCTCGCGAGCCTCGGTCAGATTCGGCGCCGCCGTGTCCTTCTCGGACAGGAGCTCGAGCGGCGAACCGTCGCGTCCAACCTTCGGGAAGTCGAGCTTGACCTCGGGGCACGTGGGGAGACGTCCGTGTTCGCGGCCGGGCGCATACTCGGCCGAGCACTGTACAGGACGGTCCGAATTGTCTTCGAGCGCGATGAAGGCGTGGCCGAGGCGCTCGGAAAGGTAGATTGCCCTGCGATCGACGTCGTCAAGAAGGACCGAATCCCACTGGCCGGAGGTCGGCGAGCCCACCCTGATGTCGATTGCAAAGTCGAGGATGGCTCCGCGCGGGCACACCACCGTACTTCGCTTGCGATGGCGGGATGTCCGCGAAGTGGATCCCGGACTGTTCCGGCCTTCGATACCGAAAACATTGGCTTGGCGCAGGTCGAGTTTATGGCCGATGGCCTCCTCGAATGATACACTGGATTTTGTACGCTTCGAGGAAAACCCCGCGGTCGTCAGGGAATTGCTTTGGCGTGATCTCCCAGGCTCCCCGGGATCTTTCAGCTCGGATCCGCACTGCGGTCCTTCTGCGTCGCGGCCGCGAGCAGGGATTCCCGACTCGGCGAGCCGCCTTGTATGAAAACTCGTCCATTCTAATGCCGGCGCCCCCGGTGCGGCTACAATGGCTGCGGCATATCACCATTGGAGGAAGGAAGTCTCATGCGTTGGTTGGTAGCAGGGGCCAAGGGCATGCTCGGACAGGATTTGGTCGATCGGATCGTCAAGGACGGCCACGACCTCATTGCCGTCGATATCGACGGGATTGACATTACGGACCCCGCGAGCGTCCGTGAGATCGTCAAGGACGTCGACGTGGTCGTCAACGTCGCTGCTTTCACGGCCGTCGACGCCGCTGAAGAGAAGGAGGCCGCCGCATTCACCGTCAACGCGACGGGCCCGCGATCTTTGGCTGCCGTTGCCGCGAAATCGGCGCCGATTTCGTTCACACTTTCCACGGATTACGTGTTCAGCGGAGACGCGACCTCGCCCTACCGAGAGGACGGCCTGCTCGAGCCCAAAGGGGCGTACGGCCGCACGAAAGCCGCCGGCGAATGGGCTGTTCGCTGCAATACCGACGATTACCTCATTGTCCGCACCGCTTGGCTTTACGGTGCTGGCGGCAAGTGTTCCCCAAGACGATGCGCGATTCGTCGCAAACCCACGAAACGCTTTCCGTGGTCACCGATGAGGGCCAGCCGACGTGGACGGTGGACCTCGCCGATCTGATCGTGCGCCTCATTGACGCTCAGGCCCCGACGGGCATCTACCACGGCACGTCCTCGGGCAAGACGAATTGGTACGAATTCACGCGGGAGATCGTCGCGGCCATCGGCAAGGACCCGATATGGTCAAGGGAAACGACGGCTGCGGCCTTCAGCTGCCCGGGCCCCGCGTCCGCAGTACTTCGGTAGCAAATACGACGCCCTCGAGCGCATCGGGGTTGAGCCGATCGGCGACTGGAAAGAAAGGTGGCTGGCCGCTATGACGCCGTTCAGCTAGCCGCGAGCGGCTGATTATCGGTTGTCGCAGTTCGGCTGATTATCGGTCGTCGCAGGTCGGTTGTTTTCCGGGTGCTGCAGGTCGGCGGATTCCCTTAGATTTGAATTTGTCGATTCTTGTGAGCGGTTGGATTGTCACTGTTCGCATAGAACGGCATAGGTGTGGATGGTCTCCACCCTGGGACGGTCAGGAGGCCGCGGCGTCGTCGGGTATAGCCTCGACACCGCCGTGCGGCTGAGATCGTCCGCGCCTGTCACCAAGCCTACGATTCCGAGAAAGGGCGGCCAGCGTGTGTCCCGATCGCGTTCATTGACGATTCCGCGCCACACGAACTGCTCGTCATTATTCCTGCCTGGAACGAGGAAGAATCCGTGGGCGATGTCGTGCGTTCGGTGCGCGAATGCGTTCCGCAGGCCGACGTCCTCGTTGTCAGTGACGGATCTCGTGACGGGCACGGTGCTTGCCGCGCGAGAAGGCCGGGTGCGGAGGTGCTCGATCTGAAAATCAATCTCGGCGTCCGCGATGCGCGCGCGGCGTCAGCTGCGCGGTGGACCGCGGCTATCGAGTCGCCATTCAAAGTCGACGCTGACGGACAGCATAATCCGACACATTCCCCGACCTTGATCGACAGGGTATCCGCCGGAGCGGACATTGTCATCGGGTCGCGTTCGAGGATCGGGCAGTATCGGAGCCGTGGGCCTCGCAGGTGGGCTATGAAAATTCTGGCCTCGGTTCTCAGCGGCATTGCAGGCACCAGGCTCACCGATGTGACGTCCGGTTTCAAAGCTTACTCCGCCCGCGCTCTCAAGCTTTTCGACGTCATACCCGGCCGAATACCCAGGTGACACCATCGAAGCCCTCGTCGTCGGCATTCGCAGCGGACTGAGAATCGAACAGGTTAGTTGAAATACGCAGGCGGGTTGCAGGGCGAACTGTCCCACTCTCCCGTGAAATCCACGGTTTACCTGCTGCGGGCGGCGTTAGCTCTGGCCGTAGCGCTCGGTCAGCCCGGTTGGAAAAAGGTTGGGCAATGACCACATATCGCATTTTCACGCTCGCTCGCTGTCGTGTGCATCGGGGCGCTGTCATCCACCTTGCGTCACCGCCAGATCAAAAGAAAAGTACGTGTGGATGTGGGTTGGCGCTCGACGTCATGGTGGCGCTCGGGGCGCGATCCATCCAGCGTGGGTCCGTACGCCGCTGCCCGCATGGCCGGTTTCCAGGTCACGTCGAATATGGTGCTTTTTCGGCGTCATTTTGCCGCTTTGTCGTCCTTTTCCTATACATCTGGCTATGGTGGTTACCCGTTTGGAAGAGGATCGGCGAACCCTCACAGAACAGGTTGCCATGCTCAGACGTGACTTGGATGCGCTCGAAGCCCGGACAGATGCGTTCGAAGCCCGGATAGAAGATCGAAATAACCCGCAATGAACAATTCTTCCTCACCAAAGTCTCATCGTTCTTCGCCAAGGTTTATGCGGCGATGTCGGCTTTTTCTCACAGAAATGTGGTCTTTCCTTGTCAGGCCGCCAAAAGCGTGGCCTTTGCTCGTCAGAGTGGCCGCGAAAGTGTGGTCTTGCTCGTCAGGGCCGCCACGGGGTCTTTCCTCGCCAGGATCTTCTCCAGAGGGTCGGTGCGCCACTTCTATCGTGTGGGGCGCCTGTTCCTTGTCACCGTGGCGTGGTCGTTCATCGTCCCGCTCAAGCGCCAACGGACGAGCCCGCGCACGCCATTCAACCGCGGCCGCTGTCGTGCGGGCAGTTCATCGTGGAAGGGCATCCCGACGTCCACCGGTTCGGTTTTAAGTACAAGAGACATGACGTCAAGGTCCCGGCGGAGTTCAAGAACGTTGAGGAAAGCACGGCCTGCTTCGTCTTCTTCCCCGAGGCGCCGGAAAAATGCGCGAAGCCGATGCCGCGAAGCGAGGGCAAAACGGCGATCTCATCGACGACTGCGGCCAACTATCCGCCCTTGTATTACATGGCGGTGGGATGGCCGACGCTCCTGCTCGACGGCGCCGCTTCCTGGTACGCAATGCGTTTTTATCACGGTGCTGATATGCACCGGCTTCTGGCTCTTGGAATCGTCTCGTTGGCGCGAAAATGCGGTACCCGCTACGCTCTAGCGTGCGCCGTGGGCTTCACGCCCACATCTCTCGCCTTCTTCGCGTCGATCAACCCTCAGGGGCCGGAAATAGCGATGTGCTTCGCGTTGGCGGGGCTGCTCATTCCGATTGCCGCCGGTCACAGACCGTCGGATCGCACGCTTGTGGGTCGGGGGCGGTGGTCGCCCTCATTGCCTTGAGCCGCCCGACGGCGGCATTGTGGGCAGTGGGCATCGTCGGAATGCTCGGCTTGCTCGCACGCCTCGACGTGTGGAAAAAGCCTGCTGCGACGTCGGGCGATGTGGGGTGGCGCTTGACTATCTCGCAATGGGATGCGTCGCGCTTTGCATGGAACCAAAATCGCCCGGCCCAGTGACAGCGTTTGCCGGTTGGGCGGAGAAAGGACGCGGATCTTTTCGAGATGATCGAGAAGCTCCAGGACAGATGTCAGGCCGATTTGGGACGGCGCTCGGGTATCGCAGGGATGGAGCGACAATCCGATTCCCCGAGGGTTGCATCTGACGTCCATCGTGATTTGCATCGTTTTCGCGCATTGTTGCCCTCGCCTTGGGAAGATGGCGTGAAAGGCTCGCGATTGCGCTGGGGATCCTCTTCGTCCCGTTGAGCACCATCGCCTTGCAGTATTCCGTGCTTCGCACCGCGGGGATGATGGCAGGGACGTTACAGCCTGCCCTTTTTGTCGTTGCGCTCGTGGCTTTGGCGGTGCTGCCGATCGCCCGCCGTTGGGACGGGCGCGAGCGCCGATTTCTCGCACCTCTTTTCCGTTGGCATGTTTGGCTGGGCTTTCAGGGTTTCAGCGGAGATACTCCTGGGCATCCATACGCCGTGGGATATTACAGAAGCTCTCCACCGACCATTATTTCGCCCTGGCGATGATGCTCTTGGCATAGGGACACTGTGGTGGCTCTTCGTCAAAGCGTCCTTTCGACGCCGAGTCCACTCGCACTGACGGAGGCGAGGCCCTGGTTAGACAGTGACGATGTCTCCGACGGGCGAGGATGACGCAAATGACGATCATGCTGCGACGATGGCGATGAGGCCCCTCGCGACGACGGCGAACAAGCCTCGAGCGATGACTCCGGGCCGACCGCGGCCAACGGGCATGGAAGGAAAACTGGCGAGATTCGGAAGGCGCGGCGTCGGGAACACAGGATTCGAACCGGCTCGTCCCCAAACGGAGGGCAGGCTGCTATGCCCGCGATACCGGGCGTTTCCCTGAGGCCGATGGCGGGAATGCTTGATGTCCACAGGCAAGTGGACGGGGGCTTTCACCGCCGTCAAGTACCTCTTTTTCGGAGGGACGGCATTTGCGTTGGATCTGACGGTCCTCTTCATTTTGAAGTCCCCTGCTGGGCATGCCCGCATGGTTTTCGGCAGCTTGCAGCTTTTCGCTGTTTCCACCGTTTTCGCCTTCTTCACGCAAATGCGCTATACGTTCAAATCGAACGCGTCTAGGCGCGGCGCAATGTTCCGATACGGCGTCTTACGCGGCCAACATGGTCTTCACGGCGGTGGCCGTCGATCGATTCGGACTCGTGGTGGGACGCCCACGTGCAGGGCAAGATGTTGCGACCGCGGTGACGACTCTGTGGAACTACTTCATCATGAAACACTGGTATTTCCACGCCGGCGCCCGCCCGCTGATTAATCGAGCAGGCTCAGCAGATGGCTCCATAACCAGACTTGACGGGGCTCGAAAGCGCTCGCGCAGTTCGTCGTCGGTCAGAATCCCATGCGCCAGGCGACCTCTTCCGGCGCCCCGATCTTCAAACCCTGACGGGCCTCTACGGTGCGGACAAATCCCGTCGCATCGGCGAGCGAGTCGAAGGTGCCGGTGTCGAGCCACGCCGTTCCGCGCGGGAGGACCTCGACTTTGCAGCTTGCCGGCCTCAAGATAGACGCGGTTGACGTCGGTGATTTCGTACTCGCCGCGCGCCGATGAAAGCTCAAGCTCCTTGGCGATGCGGACGACGCGTCGTTGTCGTAGAGTACAGGGCCGGGAACCGCGAGTTCGACTTCGGTTCGGCGGGCTTTTCCTCGATGGAGACGGCGGTGAATTTCTCATCAATTCAACAACGCCGTAAGATCGCGGATCCGAGACGTGGTAGGCGAAAACCGCGCCACCGTCGGGGTTGACGTGGCGGCGCAACCGGGTTTCCCATTCCAGCCCGTAGAAGATGTTGTCGCCGAGAACCAGGCCCGCGGGCGCGTCACTCTACGAAATCGGCGCCGATGACGAGCCTGGGCCAGCCCGTTGGGCTTGTGTTGCACCGCAATTCGAGGTTGAGGCCGTAGCGGGAGCCATCGCCCAGGAGCCTGTGGAAGCCTGGCGCGTCCTCAGGCGTCGTGATGACGAGGATGTCTTTGATGCCCGCCAGCATGAGAGTGGACATCGGGTAGTAGATCATCGGCTTGTCAGACGGGCAGCGTGCTGCTTCGTGTGCCGAGGGTGATGGGATTGAGTCGTGTGCCGGACCCGCCGGCCAGAATGATTCCGCGCATACTCCTAGTGTCGCACTTCATCGATGTTTTCCGCGATTCGGATGCGTTCGGCTTCTTCAGGATTCTCGACGACGATGAGCCGCACCGCCGCCAGAGACCTCACCGCGGCGGCCGGTGCTGGCCGCAGAGGGGGCCACAGCAGCTGTGCGGAGGCTTCAGGCCGCCTGGTCGGGATGGTGCTGGACTCCTGGTCAGGATGGGTGCTGGACTCCTGGTCGTCCTGGGCGTCGGATGCCTGGTCGTCCTGGGCACTGATTGCCTGGTCGTCGCGGTGGCCGCCGTCGGCCCCTCAACGCTTTCCCAAAATCGACCAATTGGAATTCTCGTGGGCTGTCTCGTCCACGAGGTGTGTCGGAGGCCCCGATGACCTCCGCGCTCGCATCGCGAGCCCCCGGTGGCAGAGGTTCGCCGATCCACTGCATAGCCAGGGGAGCAGGGGCGACGGCGAGCACTTCACGCCGCTGGCCATGGCATCCACCCAGCGCTCAGGGCGCATCGGTGACCACCGCGGCGAGCGCTCTCTACTGAGGCGCCGTTGACCGCGGCAGGCATTCCGCTTGAGCGTCGCAGTCGCCGTGACGAGTCCTCACCTGGCGGATCGGCAACCGTACGTGCGCTCCCGGCAGCAGGGAGCCCAAGCCCCAAAAGCACTTGCTTGAATCAGGGCGGCAGTCGAGGATGACGCGGCGCCCGGCTCGATCCTACATCCCTCGAGCAGATGGCCAGCTATTTTCCGCCAGGTGATTGGCGGCCACCCGTCCGGATAACTCAACGCGTCCCTCGTGAATACCATGTCAATGCGGGGAAAAGGCTCCCGCGCCGGTCGAGAGCGCGATATGCGGAGCGCATCCATCAGCGGCCCTCGCGCTCACCCCAGGTCGATGCCGTGTTCGCCCACGCCGCGACCGCAGCTTCGGGATCCGGGTGACCGGCGGCCGTTAGGCGGGCGAGCCGCCTTAGCCGTTCCTGCGGCGAGCAGGGTGGGGGCCGTCCATGCAAACCGGCGATAAATTGGCCAGATGTCCGCCGCCCTGACTAGCCGTGCGCAAATCTTTTACCGGTCGAGGCTCTCGCCCCAGCCGATGAAGCGTGCCGGCCCGCTCGACGAGATCGCGCCGGCCGCTACGTCCCAGACTTTGTGCCCACATTAAAGGTGGCCAGAAAAGATTCCCGCGGCCGCCTCGGCGAGCATGAGCGCCGTCGAGCCCGATAGCGTCTGAGCGGCGGGCCGATCCGAGCACATGGGTGAAGCCTCGAGGCCGCCTCAACGTCGTCAACCCTGGGTGAAAGGGAACCGGTTCCACGATCCCCTGCGCCAACTCCGCCGAGGAGGCGATATTGGTTCCCCGTTGCGATCGGCTCCGGTTTCGTCGGCGTGGAACATGAGATCGTGCGTGGGCTGATGATGGCACTGCCAAAAGCTCGCCTCGAGCTGCCGCAATCGACACACACCAGTGATTGAAGCCCGAGTGAAGTTCGACGTGCCGTCGATCGGATCGACGTACCACGATATCTCTCCGTCAATGGGCGGCTTGACTGGATGTCAAGAAGGCCTTCGGCCTCCTCGAGACAGCCAGTGACCTCCGGTATGCGCGAAAATACTGGCGAGGAGGATACGTTGAGACTCGGTGTCCGCCTCGGTGACGATGTCGCCAAATCAGATCTTGAAATCCACGGTGTGACGCCGTTTGAAGGAAGAATTCAAGTAAGAGGCCGACGGCGCGAGCAGCATCCATCGCCGCCCGCGCGAGAGATAGACAGTGCCATACCATAGTTTCACAATCTAGAGATGGGTACAGATGCCTAAATCAGCCTTGGGGTGGATCGAAAGGCCCCGACGGCCCGTAGAACACAGTGTGTAATTTTTATGCTAGTAAAGCCCTGAGGAGGACAGCGTGCTTAAACCTTTCTGCTCCGGAATCACACATCGGCGCGGACTCGCATGTCGAGAAGCTCAGCTCCTAATGACGGACATCTTCGACCTCGGTTAGACAAGGCGTCCGCGGAAGAGCTCCGTTGCGACAGACTTTCGCGCTGTGCGCGAGACCGACCCCGACATCTTCTTCCCGGAGAAGGGCGGGTCCACGGCGCCGGCGACAGTGCTCTGCGCCTCAGTGCCCTGTTCAGGCAGAGTGCCTGAGAATACCATCTCCAACGACATCCGCCATGGAATATGGGGCCGGAATGTCCGATAACGACCGCCGGAGGATCTCTCGCGAACGCCGCCGGGCCCGTGGTGCGCAGGCCAGGCCAGACGGTACGCGAGGACGTTCTGGCGATTCTCGTAGTACGCAGTTTCAGCACCCGCGCTGAGCGGGACGCGAGCTGTAGCCGCCAACACAGACGCGCCCACAGACCAGTCGTGGCCGTCGCCTCAGACGAAGCGGGGCCGTCCGGACGCCGTCGAATCGACCTGCAGGGTTCGTTCCCACGAAAACGCTCTTCGTGGGGGCCAGCCCCACTGCCGTCCGTCGTCGAAAGGACGCTACGGCGAAATCAGGCAATCAGACAACCCTGGGTGTGGATTCTGCACGAAGATTCTGCACGAATGTTTGGCGGAGCTGACATCGGTGGCCGAGCGTTCCCCAAGTTGGGGGCCGTAGGCCCAAAGCAGGTCAGCTGGGACGACCCGGACGAACTGATTTGAGGTGGGCATCCCGCAGCGCACGCGCAGCCGGAGAGTCCGAGATCGACGACAGGAGCGTGATCGAGCCAGTACGACATTCGCAGCGACGTACTGGGGAATCAGACAGCGGGCATGCTCGTGCGGCTTGTCGCGGCCGAGAAGTCGGGTGGTTCGACTGGCTCGGCCCCTTGGCGAGCCTTGAATTTCCGCAGGCTGAGCCGGCCGGAGAGTGGCCATCAGCCCGGCGCCGCCATTCAGCACGGGAGAGTCAGCCTTGGCAAGGCAAACAATCCTACGAAACGACGGTCGGCTCAGCTGTCCACAACTCGCTCGTCGCCGCTCAGCTCTCTGCCTTCCCTTTGCGGTTCTCGCTACGTGGTGAGCGGACCGGTCGCGCGGTGGCGCGCCTTTGCGCAAACAGAGCCGAGCCTTGCCGCACGGAGCTCTCCGCCGTCGGCACGATGGTGGGAATGTTGCCGAAGGCCCTCGCCAGGTCGCGGCCGCGCCGAGTGCGGAAGATTCCGGCCTCCGTCGTCGCCGGGCTCGAAGCCAGCGCGCGCGATGTGCGAGGTCGGCGACGTGCGCGGCGCAGGGCTCCCATCGAAAGCCGAAACCATGGCCAACCTGCCCAGCACGCATCGTGCTCCAAAGAGCGCGCAGGTGCAGCGCGTCCACCCGCAAAATGGGGCGTTTTTACGGTCGCTGTGGCCGCAGCCGTCGGCTGCTGGCGGCCGTCAGTCCGGATCGCTGAGGGCGGACTTCTGCGCGATCCCTGGCGCATTCGGCGACCCGTCCTTCGCACTCCACTCGTGAAAGCCTCAGGCGACGGCCGGCCGTTCCCCGTCGATGCCCCTCGATTCTGGACGCCCTTCGTCGGCCTCACCGGCTCACTCTGGGGTCATTCACCAGCGCGCTCGTCGTCTCGGCGTCGCTGCACCCGCGTGACCGGCTTTATCGGCACGAGTTCTCCGCAACCTCCCAGGTCAAGAGCGCTCAGCGGGCTCGGATGGGCTTTCGCCACCCTCTGCCTCCGCCGCCTCTTCTGGGCGCATGCTCGCCGCCGTTGTTTGGCATGCACTCGCACCCGCTCGCGCTGGGGGCGGCCGTCACGGCCTGGCGCACGGTTCTGTCCCGGCCTCGGCTCGCCCGCGATACTGGTTGCCCACATGTCGGCAGCGGCCCCGCGACTCTCGCGCCAGCGCTCCTTGTCGCATTGATCGGTTTCTTCCACCCGCAAAGGGACGTGCGCTATGGCTTCCCGTTCCTGCGCTCGCGGCCCTGCCCTCGACCGCGCGCGCAAGTTCAATCCGACCACCCGATTGCGCCTTTCGCTTCGACGCCGGGCTAGCCGTCGCCGCCTCGCCGTCGAGCTCGGTCTGAGCTTTTCACGTCCACCGTCAGGGACCGAGGGCATTCGAGGTCGTTTCGATCCTCGCCCCGGCGCGCTCCTGGTGCTGGCTTTGCTGGCTCTGGTGCGCACGCGTACTTGCACTCCATTCGCGCGGGCCTCGCCTTTGATCGGGACCGGATGGGCATGGGCTGCGGCCTGCATGGCGACGTCCACCGGCTCGCTGGTCGATGGCAGCGGTTTCGTACACTGCTCGCGGATGGGCCGGGCATCGGCCTTTCCTGGCCTTCTTGGCCTGCTATAACCCTGGTTGGCGCAGGGGACGGCTTCGCACGGACTTGAGGGAGCGCTCGTTCTCCTTCTTCACATCGGGCTTTCCGGCGCCACGGCGGTAGCTTGCGCAGCCATGCTGGCTTTGGCCGGAATCTGGGAGTGGCGACGCTCAACAGGAAACCCAACGACGTCGCAGCCCGGCTCTGGCCGGTGAAACCAAACGCGCTCCACCCTCGCCATCGCCGACCAGAAGGAACGCGGCGCAACCGGGTGCTCGTCCTGTCATCGAAGGCGGAATCCAAGCGAATCTGTGGCGGAGACGGCACGCAGCTTCATGAGACGTCCATGGCCGCGGGGCTCATGCCGAGGGGCGACGCCGCCGATTCATCGGTGGCTCAGGCCATCGCCTCGCTTGCCGGCAACTCCAAGGACTTCACCGAGGCCGTCGAGGCACGCCGTTTCGGTGGTGCTCGTCGCTGCGAGACACCCCCGCCAAGAAGGCTCTCGTCGCCGAATTGAATTCCATCGGGGGCTCGAATACGTCACCACCGCCGATGTCGGTTCCTTTTGGAGGGTCCGGCAGAGCGAGTATGCGACATCCAGGCTGCAGGCCGGTACGGGCGGCAAAACTGGAAGGACCTCGTTTCAGGTGACATCAGGGGCGAACACTCGGGTGCCCTCCATGGGCGGAAGTGGACGGTTAGTTCTGGGCTGAGCGGGTGATTCTGGCTGGTCGGCCAGCGTCGACGGTGAGGAGCCTGAGCCGGTCGCCGATGGTTGGCGGCAAGCTGGAAGCTTCCGAGTGGGGAGGCCGCCAGGGTCGACTTCGATGCGGGCCGTGGTTTCGTCACCTTCGGTCAGGCCGTCGTGGCCATCGCCGCCGTCGTCGACTGCCGCCGCCGAGAAGGAAGAGGTGAGCGAGTGATCAAGCATCGAATTGTCGGTGGCACTCTCCGCCCTCGCGAAAGTCGTCTGCGCAGGTGGCGCAGTGGCTCCTTTCTCAAGCGCCTTCGACTCCGCAGAGGGACGTCCGCTTCAGCTGTGGCGGCACCCCGGCGCCGCTGAGTTCTTCGCCTGCGGGGCCACCCCAAGCGACGGTCGCCGAAGCGCCGGAATGTCGGCAACGTCAGCGAGATCCATCAGGATTGCGTTCCGTGGCGCGGTGGCCGCCTCCACCGATGGCGCGGGCAGGCTCCGCGCACCCGCATCGACGGCACGCGCAAAATTCCGACCGTGGGTAAGCTCGCCTGCAGACCGAGTGATTCCGCCCTCGAGTGTTATCTCGACGGATTCCGTCGCCACCGGCGCCGCTGAATTGGCCGCCGGGCCACCCTCCACCACGGCGGTCGGCGACCTGCGCGGCATCCGCGATGAGACCCGTAGTCAGCGGCCGCGCTCGACCAGTGGATCGTGGGATCCTCGGCGAAGGTCAGTCTCCAATCAGCTCTATACTCACCAATCCCGGCGCCAATGCCGTCGCCGTCAGCACTGCCGCCGCACGAGAGTGGTAGGCAGCCGAGCTCGGGCGCGAACAGCACCGTCGTCGTCTCCAAAGCGACCAAACGCGTGCTTTAGACGGCTCGCTCGCAGACCAGGACAGGGTGGCCTTCCACGTCACCACGAAGTCCGGCGGAGTCGCGGTCTCCGCGCAGGCGGCGGCCGCTTGACGGATACGCGCCGGCCCGGCGTGAGCTCCAGTGCCCTCGCAGGCGGGGAGAAGCCTCACGATCCCCGGTGTCGCCATAAATGAGACCGGAGGCGCGGATGCCCTCGGATCGCCAGCTGAACGAGTAAAGCCGTCACGGCGTGAACGTATCGACCTTTTCCGGACGCCGGCAAGAAGCCGCTTCCCGGCAGCAGGGGCGTGACATAAGCGCGGAGCGGCGAGCTCATTGAGATTCCAGCCGGTCGGACGTCCGTTTCCTGTCGAGGCCTCTCAGCCTGTTGCGGCGTGCACGATCGGTTTCAAACGCGCCGAAGGAGCCCCGTCCGACGACGCCAGGCGGCTGCGCGCGCGCTGAAAGCTGCGTCTGCGGTCGACGCCCCATGATGACGGCTCGGGTCGTTGCCGTAGCCGAGATCAGCGGGCGACCGTCACCGCTGGCACTCCCATATCTGAATCCGGCAGGAAAATGGAGCCGGTGCGTGCGAATCGCAGGCCCCACTCTCAGCGGGTCTCGACGACATGCCCAGTTGGGCGCGGTAGCCGTCAGGATACGCTTCTGACCGCTCCGGTTTCAACCGCGGTTGCGACACATCCACGGAAGTCCAGGACGGCCTGGGCCTCGGTGGGTCCCCGGTGGCTTCTTCCGGCCTTAGCGAGGAGAGCCGAAGATTGCCTCGGCTACGTCCCGGGGCCTCGGCGAACGGCGTTTACCAGCCGTTTGCGGGGCGGCGAGAGCCAGGCTCAGTGCGGGCTCCCGGGCGCACTCGCACAGACAGCGGTCACCGTAGATAGTCGATTTCCTCGGCCGGCCGCCCGAGTGCGCTGGCCAGTTGCTCCGTGACGATGTCGTGAATGAAGATGCGCGGTTCGAATGTGCGTTTCGCCGCTTGCAGTATCGGCATTCGGTAGAAAACGATCCGGCCAGTGATCTGTGCTCCCCGCTCGAAGGGAAGGTATCTCGCCAGGGGTATCCCCCGTTCCCAAGGTGCCGGTTCGGTCTCAGGCACATCCAGAACCCCGTAGTCGATATGCGCCATTTCATCGCCCAAGATCCGCCGATACTGCGCGAGGTCCGCAGCGACGACGTCGTCGAATTTGTCGGCGCGCGTGCGCCAAGCCGGAACGAAGAAAGGGACGATCGGGCCGCGTAGCCCGCGTCCGTGGCGATCGCGACGGCGGGCGTGTCCGCGAGGGATGAAGGAACGCGACATGTGATTAAGCCTAGCGTCCCAAGCGCCGCTCGCGCCGGTGATGGTACCGTTGCAGGATGTGAGCCACGTCCGTCAATGTTCCCGTCAATCTTGTCACGAGCCCGCCGTCGCGACGATGACGTACGGGTATGAGGACGCCACCGCGGTTATCGGGCCGCTGTCCCCGGTGGCCGAACCGGGGGCGTTCGACCCGTGCGCTGCACACGTTCAGTCGGTCACGTTCGCACGGTTGGCGGATGGTCAGGCTTCAGACAGATTTCGGCTCCCGGCGCCGCCGTCGACCAACGATCTCATGGCCTTGGCCGACGCCGTACGCGAAGCTTCGCTGCGTGAGCCTCCAGCGAGCCGGCTCGTCGCGAGGTTCGAAGCCCGCATGACATTTGCGGCCCCGCCCCAAGCCAGAGTGCGGCTCGGTCTCGTTCCGAGCCCTGAGGAGGGCGCCGATCCTTCGGAAGCCAGGTCGGGGACGATCAACATGATGCCGAGGAGGATGGTGATGGCCGAGCGAGACGGACGGCGATCGCCTTCGGGCCAAACGCAGGCTTCGGCACCGCCTGCGCTTCCTGAATGGCTGCGGGAGGCGCTCCGCTGCCCGGTCACGGGAGCGGGTTGGAAGAAAGCCAACGGGCCGGAAGGCTTCGAACTCGTAGCGTACCCGGGGCCGAACCCAGACTGGCTATCCCGTACGTGACAGGATTCCCATTCTTCTGGAGCATGAAGCCCGCCGGGTGGTGATGTCGATTTCCGGCGGCTGCCCTTCGCCGATCGTTCCGCAGGCGCGGGCCTCCTTGGCGGGGTGGGCCGAATTCGATCGGCGAGGTGGCTCGACTTGGCAAAGAGCCGGTCGGCTGTGCCGTCGGGACATCAAAGCGATCCTGCTCTCCTGACGCATCGGCGATCTCATCGAATGTCTCGACGCTGTCGAGAGTGTTCGACATTCAGGATAGAAATGCTTACCAGCGTGGACATCCGTTAAAAACAACCATAAACATGAGACTATAGGCACATGAGCACACAGTATCCTTGTTGTTGACGACGATCCGGCCATTGCCGAAATGCTCGCGCTCATACTCGAATCGGAAGGCTTTGATGTGAGCGTGCGCGACGCGAGCAATAATGCGCTCCCGCTTTTCAGGGGCCGACAGGCTCCCGATCTTATGCTACTGGACGTGATGCTTCCGGGGATTGGACGGCGTCTCGGTTTGTCGGCTCATTCGCGAGAGTCCGACGTTCGATCATCATGATGAGCGCCCGAACCGACTCCGTCGACGTGATTGCGGGCCTGGAGGCCAGGGGCCGACGATTATGTCACCAAGCCTTTCGAGAATTTCGGTGCTTTTGGCCAGGGTAAAAGCTCGTTTGCGCAGGCAGGAGCGGGCACGAGTCCTTTCGCGTCTCGACCTGACGAGTCGATCTTAAGGCCCATCGGGTGCAGCGGGCCGGCAAAGTTCTTCATCTCACCCCATTGGGTTCGAACTTCTGTCCGTTTTGGCGCGCAAGCCGTGGCAGGTCTTTTTCGCGTGAAGAGCTTCTGGAACAGGTATGCGGTACAGGCGGTCGTCTCACGATCCTCGGAGGTGGTCAATGTCCATATTCAGCGTCTGCGGTCCAAAGGTCGAGCACGATCGACCATCCCGAAGTTGTTTTAACGGTACGCGGCGTGGTATCGTGCGGGAACTGCTGCAGAGTGAGCGCCTGAGGTTGAGTACGGCTCACTTGTTGGGCGCCAGCGCCAGAGGAGGATTGGCGCGGGCGCTCCGCGCCCTGCGCAGGTGCCCTGCGCAGATGGATTGCATCGTCTTTTGACCGCGCAGGGTGGTGGCGAGCATTTGCGCGTTGGGCGTTTTACTGGTGGGCCTCGTCGGAGACCATTGGCTGGCTTCATCAAGTCAACCGCCAGCTCTTCGAACGGTCGGTTTCGAACCATATCGATCAGTACGTGTCTGCGCAGATCGCGGGCGCGAACGCAGATCGAGGTAGCCAGATCACCGACTGCCGGTCGGCTTCGACAGATCGCGAACGAACTTGTCGCCTCCCAGAACAATTCGGCCGGGGGCTCCGTGGGAGCGGCGCTCTTGCGATCGAAGCAGTCGGAACCCGCGGTGTTCGAAATCGCCGAGCCTGCGACCGAGTCTTCTGCTCAGGTGAGAGCCAGCGTGACCAAGCAGATGAGAAAGGCTGTGGCCGCTGACGATTCGATACATTGGCAGTCGGTCGAGAATTCCGACGACAACCGGTAAAAAGGTTCCTGGAATCATCGTCGGCTCACGGATCAGATTGCCGGGTGCGGGCTACTATCAGTTCTACATCAGTTTCTCACTGGAATCCGAAGAGTACACGGCCGAAATCGTCACGAGCATTTTGACTATAGGCGCCAGTGTCCTGCTACTCTTCGTCGCCGTCAGCGCCGCCCTCATCGTGCGGCTCGTGCTTCGTCCGTTCAGAGGCCTCACGAAATGCGAGCATTCTCGCCCAGGGGTGGGTTTGACGCTCGAGATGGAAGTCAAAGGCCGCGACGAATTGGCCGAGCTGGCTCGTTCCTTCAATCAGATGGCCTCCTCCTTATCGGACCGAGTTCACGCAGCTCGAACGCATGTCAAAGGTCCAGCAGGAGTTCGTTTCGGCCGTCTCACACGAGCTGCGTTCGCCCGTCACGACGATTCGCATGGCAGGCCAGCTCCATTTCGACAGGCGAGGCGACCTTCCTTCGGTTTGCGCCGCAGCGCGGAGCTCCAGCACGATCAGCTCATCAACCTCGACGTCATGCTTTTCCGACCTCCCGGAGATTTCCGGTGCGACGCCGGGGCCATGACCCTCGCGAGCACCAAAAGCGGACCTAAAGGGAGATTGTCGACGCCGTCGTCGAAGCCCAAAACCGCTTGCCGGAGTCCAACGGCGTGGAGGTCGTGGTGGAATCGCGCGGTGACACGGAAGCGAAGGTCGAGCCGCGCCGGATCGAGCGGATCATTCGCAACCTTGTGGTCAACGCGCTCGAGCACGCCGAGAGGAAAGCCGATACGAGTGCTTGTAGTAGGCGGTGAGAACGCCGTCGCCGTCGAAGTCTCCGATCGAGGGCATGAGGGCTGTCGGAAGAACAGGCAACCCATGTCTTCGATCGTTTTTGTGACGCTTGACACCGCTCGTGTGCGCAAATCCGGCGGCACTAGCGTGGCCTGACCATAGCGCGAGAAGACGCGATGCTCCACGGGGGCCGCCTCGTGGCGCGGGCAAGTTGGGGGTGGGATCGACCTTCGCTTTTGAGCGTTCCCCGCGAGGTTGGCGAGCAGTACACGAATCCTCCTCACGCTGCGGGTAGCCGCCGACGAGGAGGTGTGGGGCGGGGCTGTTGTCGTGGCTCCGCAGGATGAGACTCCACGGTGAGGCGGCGCCAAAGCCCGTGCGAGCCTGGAACTCAATCCGATCGGTCCGATGAGCATGTGGAAAGGGAGGATTCTTATGAATAGGTTACGCTTCGCCGCGATGTTTTTGGTGCTGACGCTGGCGATCGTCGGCTGTGCGGAGATACCTCGTTCCGGCCCTGTCGAAAAGGTGTCTCCTTCTGGAAACAGCGCCTCGCCCGTCGGTTTTAGTGGCTCACGGCCTCCCGCTGATGGAGCCACGCCGCAGCGAGATCGTCAATGGTTTTATTTTTGGCGAGCCAGGCGGGGTGGACGATAATTTCTCGGTCGCCCGCGAGTATCTTCATGCGGATGCGGCCGCCAATTGGCAGCCTCTCGCCCAGATCAGACGTGTCCGGACACCCAGAACATGGCGTTGAATACGCTCGAAAGCGGAGCCGTAGGGAGGCCACTGTGGGGACGTACGGCTCGGTTTCCTGCGGAGAGCACCTTCACGGAGACGCGTAACGAGGCGGTGGCGACGGCGGAGTTCTCATTGGCGAAGAATGCCAAGGGCCAGTGGCGGATCGTCTCCCTTGACGACGGCATTTTCCTCCCTAAGGCGTTCTTTTCCCAAAAATTCGTCGAAATCCCGCTGTACTTCCTGTCGTCTGACTCGAATTATCTGGTCGCGGATTTGCGCTACTACTTAAAGAAGTCTTTTGCCACCAACGCTGTCGAAGGCCTGGCCTCCGGGCCGTCGCAGTGGTTGGCGAGACAACGTTCACACCGCCATACCGTCGGGTACTCAGGTGACGAAGACGTTTGTCTCTAACGGCGAAGCCGAGGTCGATCTGTCGAATCAGGTTCTGTCCGCCACTCCTGAACAGCAGGCGCTGATGGTCGCTCAGATTCGGCGCACACTTTCGATGTCGAACGACGTGCGGTCGGTGAAGGTCACCGTGGGCGGATCGCCTCTGAAAGTCGAAGCTGCCAAGTCGCTTCCTCCCTATCCTTTCGGCTCCTATCCGGTGTCCGTCGTATCAGATGGCGCTCCGGGCATGCTGCAGCGCGAAGGCGTGGTTAAGGAGCTTCATCCCGAAGGACAAGAGCGCGCAAAGCGGCGGGCTCAATTCGATCGCGACCAGTTACCAGGCCGGTCAATCGGCCTTCGCGGCCACCGCGAACAACAAAACGCAGCTCGTGGCTTTCGACGTCGCCAAGGGGTCGTGGTGGGTCGCCAAGCAAGGGGCGAATCTCGTATCCCCTCCTATGACACGTTCGGTTGGGTATGGTCAGGCAGAGTACGACAATGGGGGTTCATTTACCGTTGCCAACCCTTCGTCGGAAACGGAGGAGACGATACCGGTCTCCTGGCTTCGCGGTGCGAAAGTCCGCGATATCGCGGTTTCGCGAGATGGCTCGGAGTGTCGTGGTCAGCGAACAGGCCGGCGTAGTGACGATCAGGCGGCGGCTATCCACCGCAACTCGGATGCCCGCAACGAACCCACGCAAATCGGCGATCCAATGCCGATCGGCCAGCCCCTGGAAGACGTCGTCGACGTCGCCTGGATAGACCCACTAAAATTGCCGTACTTGGCCGAACATCTACGGGATCCGAATGGGGGCTATATGCGGTGAGAATCGGTGGCCCGTCGGAGCGCTCATGGCTCCGTACGCGGATACCGTTGCGATCACCGCGGGGCGCGACGAGGGATCTATCATCGCGCTGACGAAGAAAAACGTCGCTTACTCGCGGGAGGGCGGATCATGGCGGGCATCACGGTGCCCCCGGTCACTTCGGTCGCGCTTCCCGGATGATCTTCCACCGGCCCCTCACCGGCCCCCTTCAGGGCTCCAGCGCAACCGCGGCTGTGGATATGTGGACGGACGCCCTTGAAGTGGCTGCCGGGCGAAAGATGGGAACGTGATCAATGAACTCATGGACCTCGTTTTTCCCCGGTCCTGCGCCGGATGTGGGGCGTGGGACACCTGCCTGTGCGAAGCGTGCGCTCGGGACCTCGCCGGTGCGTGGCTGGACGTTTCCTGCGCGTGCTCCGTATCTGCTCCATCCGCGGTCGAGCCGGCACGGCCTCGCCCCTTCCCGGCGATTTCGAGCCTATCTTCCCCGTTTTGGCGCTCGGCGAGTACGAAGGCGTTCGCCGCCGGGCGATCATCACGTGGAAGAATGTCGTCAGCAAGGGCTCACGCGCGTGGTGTCAAGAATCGTCGCCATTCGCGCCGCCGAACTGGCGAGCCGTGCACGCCCGGGCGACATTCTTGTGATTCCAGCTCCGTCGCGTTGGCGGCGAGCGTCACGACAGCCGATTTGTGGTTGGACGGATGGCAGCGCGCCGTCGCCGAGGGTTTTGCGGCGGCCGGAGCGAGGGCCGGCGTCGTCGACGATGCTGAGATCAGGACGCGCGTCGGGAAGCGGGTTGCGAGGACGGCGGCGGAAAACCTCAGAAATTCGAGCGCGGCAGGGGCTTTCGCGGAAGCCGAGTGCATCGTGGTCGATGACGTCTTGGCTTCCGGCGCCACCTTCGGGCTGCGCGCGTGCACTGGAAGAACGGGGGCTGCTGTTATCGGCGCCGTCGTTCTCGCGGCCGCGAAAGATCCGCGAGATCGAAAAAGTCGGTGTGACTTAAACCTCGCCATGAGGTGGGCGATCGATTATAATCGAGGCATCGATACGAACGCCCGATGGGGCGAAGTAATCTCCGGAGGGTGATCATCTCTGAGATTGCGTGAGATGCAGCGTCAGTTCCATTAAAATCCACCCCCAAGGAGAGCACTGTGGGAGATTGTCGTCAAAGGTCGAAACGCCGAGTTTCTGACCGTTTCCGCACTCACGTCAATGAGAAGCTCTCGAAGATCGAGGCAGTTCAGCGCCGCGGGCACAACGAGTCGATGTCGAGATCACCCGTGAGCCGAATCCGGCACAGGCGGAGACCTCGAGCGAGATAGAGATCACCGTCATCGACAAAGGGCCCGTCATACGGGCTGAAGCGGCGGCATCGGACCGATATGGAGCTCTAGATCTGGCATCGGGAAAGCTTCTCGAACGATTGAGGCGCGCACGTGATCGCCGCAAAGAACACCGACGCTCCGATGCACACGTCGGTGAACCGCTGACCCTCACCCCGGAAGACGTCAACATTCCCAAGGTCAAAGAGCAGGCGGCGCCCGAGCCGGCCAAAAGTGCCGACGGTTCTCGGCGAAGAAGTCGAAAACCAATTGGGCGATTCGCCCGTCGTCGTCCGTCAGAAGCTATACGAAGCCAAACCCATGTCGGTCGACCAAGCCCTGTACGAAAATGGAGCTCGTGGGCCATCCCTTCTACTCTCTTCATCAGACGAGGAGACGAAGCAACCCTGCGCTGTCTATCACCGTCAGCGGATGGACCTACGGCGTGATTCGCTTGGACGCGAAGACCGTTTAAACGACGGCCTTTCAAGCGAAGACCCTTTGAGCGGTAACCGTTTGACGGTTGAAGGGAGTAGGCCGGAGCCTTGGCCGGCCCGGCCTACTCCTTTGCTGGATGGTCGCCGGGTCGGCAGTGACGTGATTGGCCCGCTTTTTCGCCGGGCATCGGGCTTACTTGCTCGCAATGTTCTTTCTTTCCACGTGATGCGTCGAGGAGAATTTCGTGGTTCGTGCCACGGCATGGGACTTCGAGGGGCTGCCGGGATAAGCTTTCTTCCGGTTCTATCGAGGAAGGACACACGTGGACGAACGTTACTACAACGTCGCCGTCATCGGCGCCGGCCCCGCAGGCATCTATGCTTCGGACATTTTGTCGAAGTCTGATCTTGACGTTTCCATCGACCTGTTCGAACGGCTCCCCGCACCTTATGGCCTGGTTCGGTATGGAGTTGCCCCCGACCATCCGCGCATCAAGGCGATCATCGACGCCCTGTACAATATCCTTCAGCGCGGTGACATCCAGCTTTTGGGCAACGTAGACGTCGGCTCCGACGTGACTCTTGCGGAACTCCACGAGTATTACGACGCGATCATCATCGCGACGGGCGCTGACCGATGCCCCGCTTGACATCCCGGGCACTCGATCTGCCGGGCTGCTACGGGGCAGCCGATTTCGTCGCCTGGTACGACGGGCACCCTCGACTATCCTCGCGGGTGGCCTCAAAGCCACCGATATCGCGGTTCTCGGCGTTGGAAACGTGGCCTTGGACGTCTCGCGCATCCTCGCCAAGCATGTCGAAGACCTTATGCCCACGGAAATTCCCGGCAACGTTGTGGCCGGCCTTAAAAACTAACCCCGTGCGCGACGTCCATGTCTTTCGGACGCCGCGGCCAGAGCCAGGTCAAGTTCACCCCGATGGAATTACGCGAGCTCGGCCATGTTCCCGACGTCGATATCGTCGTCTATCCCGAGGACTTCGATTACGACGAGGGCTCCCAGCAAACCATCGAAAGCAAGAAGATGACCAAGCAGGGTGGTCGACCAGCTGACTAACTGCGTTGCCAGGAGCCCGAGGACCTCACTGCCTCGCGTCGCATCCACATCCATATGCTCCAGCAGCCGGTTGAGATTCTCGGCGACGGCAAGGTTGAGGCCATCCGCATGGAACGAACCCAGTTACAGGGCGACGGATCGGTCAAGGGTACGGGGGAGTATATCGATCATCCCGTGCAAGCCGTCTATCGAGGCGATCGGTTACGCCTCCAGCCCGATTGAGGGCGCCCCTTCGACGAAGAGAAGCGGGTTATTCCCCAATGACGGAGGGCGCGTAGTCGAAGATGGAAAAGCCGATCGACGGGCTGTACGCGACCGGTTGGGTCAAGCGCGGCCCCGTGGGCCTCATCGGATCGACGAAGTCCGATGCTCAGGAGACTATCGGGAACCTGGTGGAGGACGCGAACGCAGGCAAGCTTGCGGCAACAGGTCCGGCAACCGGAGGAGAAGGCCTTAAAGCACTGCTCGAGCAGCGGGGGGTGCGGTACACGACCTGGCACGGATGGGAACTTCTTGAGGCTTTCGAGATGGAACTTGGCGAGGCAGAAGGGAGAAAGCGCGTGAAAGTAGTTGAGCGCGAGACCATGACCGCCGTCTCCAGGGGCGAGGAACACGACGGAAAACTTTATTAAGCCGATGCCCTCAGCTGAGCGCCGACCTCGGTGACGGCGGTTTTCGGCGACAACAACCGGTTTTGTGTTCGACGGCAGCGGCCGGTTTTCGGCAGCGGTGATTGGTTATCCGCGTGGTCGTTGCCGCTTGTTAACTCGTTGACAACGCATTTTGCGGCCGTCAGCAACGGCCGCTGCCGCCTGCCGCCGGCCCTGCAGCCGGTGGCTCTACCTTCGACAGCGGATCAGCGATAGTTCTGAAACTGGAGAGCGCAGTCGACGTCGGCGCTCTTGAGCAAGGCGATCGTCTCTTTGGAGGGCGTCGCGCGATTTCGAAGAGACGCGCAGTTCCTCACCCTGAATCTGCACTTTGACGCCTTTGGGTCCCTCGTCGCGCACCAGCTTGGAGAGCTTCTTCGCGTTCTCTTGGCTCAGTCCCTTCTTCAGGGTTCCGACCAGCCTGTGGCCCTTGCCCGATTGTTTGGGTTCGCCGTCGCCGACGTCGAGCGACTTTAAAGACACTCCGCGACGTACGAATTTTTGTCTGGAAGCACGTCGTATATGGCGAGAACCCGCTCCGGGGCGTTCGCTGCCATCGTGATTGTTTCGCCGGAAAGAACGATCGAGGCGCCGACTCGTGAAGTCGTAGCGCTGGGCGATTTCCTTGGCGGTTTGGTTGACTGCGTTGTCGACTTCTTGAGCGTCGTACTCGGAGACGACGTCGAAGGACGAATCTACCATGGGTTCTCTTCGCCCGCGATGACGGGATTTTTCCTTGGATTCGCGGGATGTTTCCACTGTTGGGCAGCGACGGGATGCCGCCCGGTGACTCGCGTCTCCCATTCTACGGAAAAATTTGACACGTACTGGGATCATCCTGGTAATCTCATCTGGCGATGTCCGGGATACCGAGCATGGCAAGGCGGGTTACCCGAGCGGCCAAAGGGATCTGACTGTAAATCAGACGCGTGAGCTTCGGGGGTTCGAATCCCTCACCCGCCACGCGGTTAACCGCATAAGCGTGATTGGTTTCACCGACTTCTGAGCATCGCTCGGGTCGTTTGATGATAGGCTTATCCGCGCTGCCCCGATAGCTCAGTCGGCAGAGCGTCTCCATGGTAAGGAGAAGGTCAAGGGTTCGATTCCCTTTCAGGGGCTCCGTCACCGCAAGGTGAAACGCGGCGGGTAGCTCAGCTGGTCAGAGCGCACGACTCATAATCGTGAGGTCGCGGGTTCAAGCCCCGCCCCGCTACGGTTGCGAAGCGGCTCTCGCTTTGTTGCTAGACCAAGAGGGTTAGAAAGTGGCAAGCAAGTCTCAGGATGTTCGCCCCAAGATCACCCTCGCGTGCGAGGACTGCAAGGAGCGCAACTACATCACCAAGAAGAACCGTCGGAATACGCCGGATCGTCTTGAGCTTAAGAAATTCTGCCCGAGGTGCAACAAGTCTACGTCTCACCGCGAGACTCGCTGATTGAGGTGCGGGCGCGCGGCTTGGGAAAAGCGGTGTGTCCATTGAGGATCGGCCCGCCCGCGATTAAGCTGGACCGGATTTGATCCCCGAAAACATTGACGAAAAACAGAGCACCGGAGCCCGCAGCGTAGCTGCGGCTTTCGTTGTGTCCTCGGCTCACCCACCGGTATGGAATTGACGCACCGGTATTGCATTGGTCCACCGGTATGGCATCGGCGCACCGCTACTGCGTTAGCCTACCGATATTACGTCAGTGGGTATGCGACGGGTGACTCTCTGGCGGCGAGCCGAGGCCCACGTGTGATTGAGACCGTCGCGACGAGCCTGTGTCGACAGTGTGTCTGCGCCGACGTCGTTCGCACACGCCTCCCACCGTCTTGATATGCTCACCCCGTGAGTTGTAGCGTTCAGAACATTCTGCCGTTCCCCCGTTCCCTCGGCGCCCGTGCCCGCCACTCGTGCTCGAAGCGGTGCACGTTCCTTCGCCGAATTGACGACTTTCAAGTCGGCGGAACATTCGATCGGCTTGTTGAGGCGACCGGCGAAGAGGAAATCCTCGAGACCATTCGCGATGCTGACGCACAAGGCATTCCGGTCATGGTGGTCGGAGGCGGGTCAAATATTCTTCCCGCGGATGAGCATTTTTCTGGCCTTGTGCTTCGGGACGTGCGGCAGGACATCCGTCTCACTCAGGAGGGTGGATGCGAGGCGCAAATCTGCGGGTGAGCGCCGGGACCTCCTGGGATGACTTCGTCGTCCACGATTGCCAACGAATGGATGGGGGTTGAGGCGCTGTCGGGGATCCCGGAACGGTCAGGCAGCCCCGGTCCAGAACATCGGCGCCTACGGCCAGGGAGGTGGGAGGCTCAATTGCCAGGGTTCACGTCTACGACAGAGAGACCGGCAGGACCGACGATCTGACATTCTCCCAGATGGACTTCGGATACAGAACGTCGATCGTCAAGAAGACCCTCAGGCAAGGCTGGGGGCCAAGCCCGCGCTACATCGTGTTGCACGTTGACTTCCAGTTGCGCTTGGCGTCACTTTCGGCCCCCGTCCAATACTCTCAGCTCGCCCAGCTTTTTAGGGCGTGAAACCAGGAAAGCGCGTGCCTTCGGTAGATTTGCGAGAAGCGGTCATCGAATTGCGTCGCTCCAAAGGCATGGTTTTAGACGACGCCGATCGCGATACGTACTCCGCAGGATCCTTTTTCACCAACCCGGTGTTGAGTGAGGAGGAAGCGGCGAGGCTGCCGGACGACGCTCCAAAGCACGGATTGCGAGACGGCAACCGTACGGTTCTGGGCGCGGCGGCGCCGAGGTCGAGGGACAGGTCAAGACTTCCGCCGCCTGGCTCATCGATCATGCGGGGTTTCCTGCCGGATATGGGATGCCGGGCCCTGCAGCGCTCTCCACCAAGCACGCGCTCGCCCTAACGAACCGTGGGGGAGCAACGGGTGCCCAGATTCGCGAGCTGGCGCGGACCATCCGCGATGGTGTGCGCGACGCCTACGGCGTGCAGTTGAGGCCGAACCGACGATCCTCGGCGGTCTGGACTGATTCGCCTCCCGCCGATCGGCAAATTCTGCTTCGCGTCGATGTACAGCCAAGCCCTTTTGCGGGTTCGGCGACGCATCGTTCGAACGTACATATGGCCTGCCCCGCCTACGTGGCGAATGCCGGTTCACCTCTCACCTTGCGGGTGACATCCACATTTCGCGTTTTTCTGGGGACACGGTGTTCGCAAATATTGCGTTCGCAAAGCATTGAGACGGCCGATTTCCTCGTCGGCTGGGTCGTGAGCCAACCAGTCCTCGATTTCCGCTTTCCAGACGCGTTTGGAAGCCTCGCTGGCAAAGCTCGCGTCGACTGACGACGACGCCAGACGTGCCAATTCGACGTCGTCGAATCCCTGCTCGCGAAGCGTCTCGTACTGAGCCGTGAGGCGCGAAAGGAAGAGAAGCGGATCGTCTGCCCCAACGCAATTGTTGCCCTGCCTCCATGAGGGTGCGTACGGGCACCCCTGAGCCTCGGAGAAAATGCCAGGTGAGACATCTCGAGGCCGGGCAGACCTCGAAGGCTATGCCGGCGTCGATGACTCGTCTGAGCATGTCACGGCTTTCTGCAGCCCGTACCCCGTGGCCGATCCGCGTGGGCTTGAGATAGTCGACGACTTCACGAAGATGATCCGGTCCTAAAAGCTCTCCGCCATGGGGTACTGCTCGCAACCCGGCTTTTCTGGCGATGCGGAATGCCGCTTCCCACTCGAAGTCGTTCCCCGTCTTTCATCGTTGGACAGGCCAAAACCGACCACGTCCCCGGCTCCGTCGCCCGCATATTGGGCCGCCAGACGGGCCAGGGGTTCGTGCCTCCATCGGGTGGCGTATGCGCGAGGCGGCGACAATCACCGCGACGTCCACGCCGGTAGCGCGAGCTGGAGGCGGCGGCCTCATCCAGCACGATCTCTAGAGCGGGGAGTGATTCCACCGACGAAAGGGGCGTACGACGTTGGGTCAATCTGAATTTCGAGGCGACGTGAGCCCTCTGCGGCGTCGTCCTCCGCCGCCTCGCGGACGATGGTGCGCATGGCTTCCTCGCTGCGGACGACCTTACGGGCGGCGTCGTATGCACGCTGGAACCGAAACCATCCGCGTTGATCGGCAGGCACCTCAATGGCGATGTTATCGGTCAACCCCTCGGGAAGACGCAAATGTTGAGAACGAGCCATCCGTTCGAGGGTGCGCACCCGCATCGATCCCGTGAAATGAAGGTGAAGGTGTGCTTTGGGTAGAAGATTGAGATCGCGCACGTTTTGATTTTCCCATACGTTGAATACTCCCATGCTGGATCGACACCCCGATCGTCTGCGGGCTGCCCGGCAAGTCGATACGATGCCTCCCCGCGTTCAGGCGCCCCGATCGTTCGCGGGAACTGGCATTCCCGCGCTGTCGGGCTATCCTCACCCCTGATTGGCCAGAATGCAAGATATGCGAACTGCCTCCGGGAATGGGAAAGTTGAAAAACATGAGCACTGTTGAAATGGTCCCGCCTTCGAATACGAGCGGCGGAGCCACGTACGATGAAGCCGTGAAAAAGGCAACCGAAGCGAATGGATACCGAGTCGCGCGGCAGCGGAGAACATTCAGGAAGCGTTTGGGCCGAGCCGTGGCCTACTCGGTATATGTTGTTGGCCGCTCCCATTCATTTGGGATTATTCATCGCTGTGACCATCTTGATCGCCCTGGGTGGAGGAATGGCGTTGATCGGGGGCGTGGTGGTCGTACTCCTGGGGAATCATGGTTTGCCAGGCTCGGGGCCATGGCCCAGCGTCGTCTCAATGAGAAGACCATCGGCGCGGAGCGTCCAGAATTTATCTACGCGGTGCCGAAAAACGACGGGAAAATAGTCAGATTTTTATATCCGTTGCGCGATCCGCAGTCATGGCTTGACGTGCTATGGGTATTCGTGTCGTTTTCCATTGCAATCGCGAACTGGTGCATTGCGCTCACCTGGGTCCTCTTGACGTCCGTCGGTCTCGCACAGCCGCTTACACTTTCGATTCTTGGAGTAAGTAATGTCAATCACGGTTACAGAGGTATCGGGGAAGCGTTGAATCTTCCCCACCCGTACCTCTTCGATGCCATCTTCGGCTTCTGCATGGGCTTGCTTTCTTTGGTATTTGGCCCCTATCTCAGTGAATGCCGCTGGCAATGTGCAGTTCTACGTCGCTGATGTGTTGTTGTCGCGTCGGGCTCAGGATCGGGAGGATATTGAGCGGTTGACGCGGTCGCGGGCTGCGGGGCGTCGTGCTGAGGTGCGGCGTTGCGGAAGTTGGAGCGGGATTTGCATGATGGTCCGCAGCAGCGGTTGGTGCGGTTGAATATGGATTTGGCTCGGGCGAGGCGTCAGGCTGGTAGTGATCCGGTTAAGGCGCAGGCGATTTTGGATGAGGCGATGGTTCAGACTCAGGATACGTTGGCGGAGTTGCGTCAGCTGTCGCGGGGATTGCGCCTCCGGTGTTGGTTGATCGGGGGTTGGTGGCTGCTGTGCGGGAGGCTGCTGCGCGGTCGGTGGTTCCTGTGTCGGTGCATGCGGGTATTCCGTCTGTTCCTGATCATGTGGCGTCGGCGGCTTATTATGTGGTGGCTGAGAGTTTGGTTAATGTTAATAAGCATGCTTCGGCGTCGTCTGTGGTGGTGACGGTTGATGTGTCGGATGGGGTGTTGCGTGTGTCGGTGGTTGATGATGGTGTGGGTGGTGCTGATGTGTCGAAGGGGCATGAGTCTGGTCGGGTTGGAAGAACGTTTGAGCTCGGTCGACGGTACCCTTGAGATTGACTCGCCTATAGGGCGGACCAACCACGATCCAGGCGGTGATCCCTTGCGTATCCTGATTGCCGGTGCCTGGCGACTCGTGCCTTCCCGGTCAGCAGGTGGTCCCTTGCGTATCTTGATTGCCGACGACTCCGTGCGTTTTTCGGTTGCCAATGACTCCGTAGATACGGTTGCCGATGATTTTGGTGCGTGTGACGCTCTGTTTCCAAAAGCTGGGACGTCCGGCCGCAGGACGCTCGTCCATGCGCCTACCTTGCACGGGCCAGCGGAAAACGGCAGCACGAGGGAAGCGTCGGTTGGCCCTACTGTGATTGGCCGGTGCTACAGGATACCCTTCCCACATGTGGGCGCGGAGAGTAGAGATATGAGCATAGCTGATATACCTGACGAGTACCGGCGGGTGGACAAAGCCGCAGCGGGGAGGGCAGGGCAACGGCAGCTCCGTCGTCGCAAATTTATGATGCGTTATAGAGTGGGCAGCAGCCTATGCAGAGCTACACGCTGCTCGCATTCCCGATCCATCTCTTCCTCTTTATACTCGTTTTCACTTTCTTTGTTTCCGGGGTTCCGATGCTTATCATATGGGTGGGTTTTTCCCATCTTGTATGCGGCAATCATGACGGCCCGGGCAGGGGCGATAATCCAGCGCGGTGTGAGCCGTGCATTTTGAAGAGAGAAGGCTTTTGCCTTCGATCGTAGCCCTCTTCGACAAGGATAAAGCTTATGAGGGCTTCTCCCATCCGATACCGAAAGACCTTGACTGGTTCCGCAAACTTCTTTATCCGTTGCGTGACCCGCAGTCATGGCTCGACGTAGTATGGGCGCTCACGTCTTTCGTTCTGTCATTGGTCAACTGCTGTGTCACCCCTCGTGTGGGTGGTAGCCGGTCCGGCGTTTGTGACCTCGCCGATATCGATTCCGCTCTCGAGGAGCTTTTTCTGGCATTTCCTATGGCGAGACTGCGAGAGGGATCGGCGATCTCCTTCATATTCCGCACCCTATGCTCTTCGATATGACTCTCTTCTTCCTGGTTGGCCTTTTTCATGGTGCTCACCGCTCCGTACGTTTTGAAATTCCTGGCAAAGATCCAGTTGTTCTACGCTGATGTGTTGTTGTCGCGTCGGGCTCGGGATCAGGAGGATATTGAGCGGTTGACGCGGTCGCGGGCTGCGGGGCGTCGTGCTGAGAGTGCGGCGTTGCGGAAGTTGGAGCAGGATTTGCATGATGGTCCGCAGCAGCGGTTGGTGCGGTTGAATATGGATTTGGCTCGGGCGAGGCGTCAGGCTGGTAGTGATCCGGTTAAGGCGCAGGCGATTTTGGATGAGGCGATGGTTCAGACTCAGGATACGTTGGCGGAGTTGCGTCAGCTGTCGCGGGGATTGCGCCTCCGGTGTTGGTTGATCGGGGGTTGGTGGCTGCTGTGCGGGAGGCTGCTGCGCGGTCGGTGGTTCCTGTGTCGGTGCATGCGGGTATTCCGTCTGTTCCTGATCATGTGGCGTCGGCGGCTTATTATGTGGTGGCTGAGAGTTTGGTTAATGTTAATAAAGCATGCTTCGGCGTCGTCTGTGGTGGTGACGGTTGATGTGTCGGATGGGGTGTTGCGTGTGTCGGTGGTTGATGATGGTGTGGGTGCGCTGATGTGTCGAAGGGGCATGGTCTGGTCGGGTTGGAAGAACGTTTGAGCTCGGTCGACGGTACCCTTGAGATTGACTCGCCTATAGGCGGACCAACCACGATCCAGGCGGTGATCCCTTGCGTATCCTGATTGCCGACGACTCCGTGTTGCTCAGGGAAGGCCTTGCCCTCATCCTGAACGACGGAGGACACGAAGTCATCGGTGGAGTAGGCACCGCAACGAGCTCATTTCTCGGTGCCTGGCTTTGCGACCTGATGTGACGATCAGCGACATTCGAATGCCGCCGTCGCACACTGACGAAGGCCTTCGCGCCGCGGTTCGTATCCGCGAAGAGTGGCCAGATGCCCCCATCCTCCTGCTCAGCCAGTACATCGTTCTCAGCTATGCCACGGAACTGCTTTCTTCGGGCTCCGGTTGTATCGGATACCTGTTGAAAGACCGAGTAAGCGACCTCGATTCTTTCCTTGACGCTGTCGACAGGGTCGGAAATGGAGGCATGGTTCTCGATCCTGAAGTCGTAGCGCAAGTGATGGGGCGCGGGCGCAAGAACGATCCCGTCGCCACCCTGACGCCGCGCGCGAACGGAGGTGCTGGAGCTTATGTCGGAAGGTACACCAACTCGGCGATAGCCAAGCGCCTCGTGGTTTCCGAAGGAGCCGTCGAAAAGCACATCCAGCGGATCTTCGCCAGTTGGGTCTGCACGCCAATGGCGAAGTGCATCGCCGAGTATCGGCGGTTCTCACGCTTTTGGGGACATAGCCAGGCAACGATCTTCACGCATTTCCCGTCCGTGCGCGGCTCCGGATTTCGCACAGAAATCTGTTCGAATGTCAACATGTTGTGTTTAACGCACACGTTATGCCGTGCTGTACGGTAGAACTAACATATGAGCATTCCCGGGAAGGACCGCGAAAAAGGCGGACCTTGCATTGCTCATCGGCGAGTGGCGCCGGTGAGCTTTTAGCAGCGCTCTCATGAACATGGGGCAGCCTGCGGTCATCCGAGGGTGGGAGGTTCACTCGATACACCATCGGCCCGGGGCGGAGTGACGGCCGGATACTCGGTGACTCTCGATCGCATACTGCCTAACGGTGCGCACATGCGCGTCGAGGAATATCTGTGCGCCTCAACGGCACGATTGTCTCACCCCCACACCCCGGGTCTGGTCTACGTGACCAAGGGCGATACCACCTTCTCCGTTTGGCGCTATCCGGCCGATCCGGAGCTTCCTGCGCTTTTCCTGGCCTGCTCGCCCGAGCATATGAGCGCGCTTCTGGGCATGCCCGTATCCGTTGAGCTTATGAGCTACCGGCCTACGCGTCGCGCCGTCGTCCGGGTGCGGGCTGCCAACTCGGTCAGCTACGCGAAGGTTGCGCGTCCTCCCCAAGTTGAGTCGTTGGCCAAGCGGCACATTATGCTTTCCGTGCCGGGATTCCCGCCCCGCCCGTCCTCATCCACGACGTCCGAGGCCTCCTGGTGATTGGCGCCGCCAACGGTATTCCGCTATCGACCGCGATTTCGCGGGAATGAACGAAATGCGGCCCCTTGCTCAGTTCGCTCACCGCCCTGCTTGACGCTTGCCGCGCAGGCACTTTCCCTCAGCCATCGCCCCGCATGGGCCGACCGTTCGGCTCATTACGCTCACGCTGCCGGAACGGCTTTGCCCGAAAGAACGTGCCCGCTGCGAGGCGGTCGCTCGCGGCATTCACGAACTTCTTTCCGTTTCGGATCCGGGGCCCCTTGTTCCAGTTCACGGTGATTTCTACGAGGGCGAATATCTTCGTCTCCCATGATTCTTCACGCGTCACCGGGATTATTGACGTCGATTCGCTGGGCCCCGGCCACCGGGTCGACGATTGGGCCTGCTGCTTGGCCACATGAGTGTTCTGCCGCATCTCGCCCCGCAGTCGTATCCGTACGTGCAGGATGATCTTCCCATCTGGCGTGACGCGCGTGAGCACGCCGTCGATCCCGTGGCCCTCTGCGCGCGAACCGCCGGAGTGGTGCTTTCCCTGGTCGCCGGGGGCTAAACGGGTGGATGGGGCAGTGGATTGACGACGCGCTCGGCCGCCTTTCGACGGCTGGAGGCGTGGTTGGAGCGGGCGTATCGTTACCGGTGAGGTCGACTGCAGGTATGGCTCGACCGCGGCTTTGCTGACAAGCCGCGACCGCGACATCCGGTGGTTTTGAATGCCAGTGTCGAGCGGCCCTGACCGCCTCAGGTGGGCCCGTGCGGAGCAGGGCACGCCTCCGCATGCGCTGCTCCACCGGGCTTCACCCCGGCAGTCCACTGGGCATCATTTCGATAGATCCGGCGATCGTGCGCGCCGTCAGCCCAGGAGCTCCTGTATCCTTCCCAGGCCCTCCACCAGGTCTTCGTCGGAAAGGGCGTAGGAGAAACGGGAGGAATCCACTGGGGCCGAACGCTTCGCCGGGGAACGACGGCGACCTCAACCTCTTCCAGGATGAGGGTCGCGAGGTTCGGCAGAGGTGTTTGCGGACCGGCCGCGGATGTCGCGGCCGAGCACCGCCTCTCGACATTGGGGTAGACGTAAAGGCGCCCTGGGCTCGGGAACCTCGAAGCCCTCGACGTGCCTGGAGCATGTCGATCATCTTCCGGCGTCGCCGATCGAAGCTTCGCGCATCTGATCGACTTCCTGCGACCTGTGAGTGCCGCCAGTGCGGCACGCTGCGAAAACGTTGGCGACGTTTGATGTGGCGTGGGATTGGAAAATTGGTCGCCGCTTTGATGACGTCGGAAGGACCGTACATCCAACCGACTCGCCACCCGGTCATGGCATAGGTTTTCGCGACGCCGTTGAGAATGATAGTGCGGTCGGCGAGTTCGGGGACTCCCGCTCAAGACGCTAGCTCGTGGGCGTGCCGTCGTAGACGAGGTGCTCGTAGATCTCATCCGAGATGACCCAGATTCCTGATTCAAGAGCCCACTGGCCGATTGCCCGGATCTCCTCAGGCGAGTAGATCGATCCCGTGGGATTGGAGGGGAGCATAGCAGGAGCGCCTTCGTCCTGTCCGTGTGCGAGCCGCTTGAAGCTGATCGACGCTTACCTTGTAGCCTGTGTCGGCCCCGGCGAAAACCTCAACGGGGATGCCGCCGGCCAGTCGAATCGCCTCGGGGTAGGTGGTCCAATACGGTGCGGGTAGAAGCACTTCGTCGCCGTCGTCGACAATCGATGCGAAAGCCTGGAAAACCGCCTGCTTCCCGCCGTTGGTCACGATGATGTCGTTGGGGTCCACAACGTTGCCCGAATCGCGCAGCGTTTTCGCGGCGATGGCCTCGCGCAGCTCGGGAGCCCCTCGGCTGGCGTGTATTTGTGGTTCTTGGGATCGCGGGCGGCCTCGACGGCGGCTTCGACGATGAAATCGGGGTTGGGAAATTCGGCTCGCCCGCGCCAACCCAATGATCTAGCCGGCCGGCGGCCTTGAGGGCCTTGGCTTTGGCGTCCACGGCGAGGGTGGCGGATTCCTGGATGGCGGCGAGACGAGTTGATACTCGGTGAATGGTGTCATTGCTCATCGCCAATGGTCGCACGTTTCGTCTTCGCGGTGCGCGGCGATTCACGTGCGGGGCCGCGGGAACCGGGCGGCGCGGTATGAGCGGCGGCGAGCACATGCCCTTTGCGACGGTAAGTGACGAAAGCCTGATCGACGTGTACAATTTGTGAGTTGTCTCCAGCTCGGTGGCACGACTCCTTAAATGTAAGGCATAATGTCAAGAGCGAACAGCCGAAGGGGTAGTGGCGCAATGGTAGCGCATCGGTCTCCAAAAAACCGGCGGTTGGGGGTTCGAGTCCTCCTACTCTGCAAGGGCGGCTCATGAGTCCATGGGCCGCCTTCATTCAGTACACACGACGAGTGAAGGACGCGACGTGACTGCGAGCAAGTGCCCGAGGGCCAAGCGCAAGGCCTCCGGCGAGAAAAAGGCGCAACATCTTCGTGCGGATCGCCCTGTTCATTCGCCAGATCTTTGCCGAGTTGAAGAAAGTTCAAAGGCCGACTCGCGAGGAACTGGGCCAGATGTTCTCTACGGTTCTCGCCTTCGTGGCCGTCATCATGATCCTCGTCGGCCTTCTCGATCTTGGATTCGGACGCCTGACCTTCTGGGTCTTCAGGTAGTCCCGGCCATTCGGACAAACGAGTAGAAAGCAGTGAAGCGTGGCTGACGATATCTTTGAGCCCATTGCGTCGGGCGCCGGCGTCGAAGAGCTCCGGTTCGATTCCGGAGAAGGGACGCCGGATTCTTCTGCCGACGTCGAAGCGCGATCGTCCGAGTCGATGCCGGACCCTCCGGCCCGGCTGGAGACTCGGCAGGCGAGGGCGCGGCCAAACCGGCGAGGAAGGCCGATGCCGACGCTCGCTCGAGCCTTGTGACCGAGGAAGACGTAAGAGACAAGCTCAAGGGCCTGGATGGCCGCTGGTACGTTCTTCACACCTATTCGGGGTATGAGAAGCGCGTCAAGCAGGACCTCGAAGTGCGTATGCACTCCAGTGAACATGGAGGACTACATTTTCCAAATCGAGGTGCCGATGGAGGAGGTCTTCGAGATCCGCCGCGGCCAGCGCAAGCTCGTTTCGCGCGTGCGGATGCCCGGATACGTGCTCATCCGCATGGATCTGACGGATGATTCTTGGCGAGTGGTGCAGTCAACGAATGGCGTGACCGGTTTCGTGGGCACTGGCCGCACTCGGTGGCCCTTTTCGGAGAACGAAGTCGTTTCGATGCTCACTCCGGTGATTGAGGCGGAGGCTGCTGCCGAAGCGGTCGCTGCAGGCAAAGCCCGCCGGTTCCACGCCCGCTGCAGTCTCTCCTACGCGGTTGGCGACGCCGTCACTCACCTCGAGCCCTGGGCGGGAATGCCGGCCACCGTTTCCGAGGTAGATGCTGCCAACCAGCGGCTCACGGTTCTCATGACTCTCGTTGGTCAGGAAACCCCCGTTGAGCTTTCGTTCAACCAGGTGCGCAAAGACGACTGAAATTCGTTCAAGATCACGCCAGGCAGAATTGAGCCTGGCGTGATTCGCGCGTAACGTTGATAGATGGTCGCCGCTTCCGCCATTGCGGCGATTGATAAGAAAGGACCCTATGCCTCCCAAGAAGAAGGTTGCAGGTTACATCAAGCTCCAGATTCAAGCTGGGGCGGCGACGCCTGCTCCGCCGATCGGCCCGGCTTTGGGGCCAGCACGGCGTCAACATCATGGAATTCTGCAGGCGTACAACGCCGCTACGGAATCCCAGCGCGGAAATGTGATCCCGTTGAGATCACGGTGTACGAGGATCGCTCCTTCACCTTCGTGACGAAGACGCCCCGGCCGCCGAGCTCATCAAGAAGGCGGCGGGCGTGGCCAAGGGCTCACCCACGCCGCATAGCGCCAAGGTCGGCGATTTGACGGCCGATCAGCTTCGCGAGATCGCCAAGACCAAGGAGCCTGACCTCAACGCCAACGACATCGATAATGCCGCGCGCATCATCGCGGGAACTGCTCGTCTCGATGGGAATTACCAGCGACGAGATCTGATCGCTTCCCGGCGCGACGGCAAGCGCCGTGAACGCATCGTGGAAGGGCCTGCGCGGGCCCAATGACCACAAACTGCTCATTGTTAAGGAGAACAGTCAATGGCAAAGCGCTCTAAGAACTACCGTAACGCCGCCCAGAAAATCGCGGACGGCGTTCTCTACAGCCCCTTGAGGCCATGCGCCTCGCGAAGGAGACATCTACCACGAAGTTCGACGCGACCGTGAAGTCGCATTCCGTCTGGGAGTCGATCCTCGCAAGGCCGACCAGATGGTTCGTGGAACCGTCAACCTTCCGCACGGTACCGCGCAAGACCGCCAGGGTCCTCGTCTCGCCGTCGGTCCGCGCGCGCAGGAGGCTATTGACGCCGGAGCCGACGAAGTCGGCGGCGACGAACTGATCGAGGAAGGTTGCCGGTGGCTACGCGGATTTCGACGCCGCCGTTGCGACCCCTGATCTCATGGGTAAGGTTGGCTGTCTCGGCCGCGTCCTCGGCCCCCGCGGCTCATGCCCAACCCGAAAACCGGCACGGTGACGATGGATGTTGCCAAGGCCGTTTCGGATATCAAGGGAGGCCGCATCGAGTTCCGCGTGGACAAGAACGGCAACCTTTCTTTCATTGTTGGCAAGACGTCGTTCACACCCGAGCAGCTCGTCGAGAACTACGCGGCCGCTCAAGAGGAAATCCTTCGGCTCAAGCCGTCGACGTCGAAAGGTCGTTACCTGCTTAAAGGGACGGTTGCCACCACGATGGGGCCGGGCATCCCGCTTGATACGAGCAAGACCCGCAACCTCACCTCGGAAGACGCTTCCTGACGTTTTTCCGGATGGCCTCTGGTATTTTTCCCTGAGGGTCTTTTGACGGTCTTCGAAAATCCTGATTCTTTCGGGAAGGATCGTTTTTCTAGACAGGCGCTTTTTCGGCCCGCGGACCGACATTTTGGTCTGTTCCGTTGAGGAATGAAGGCCCCGCCGACCATCCTCGGTCGGCGGGGCCTTCTGCGTATAAACAGGCGGGCCCTCCGCGTATAAACAATAGCTCTTGACGCGACGGAGTCTAATCAGGATAGGATGAGCCTATTCGCGCATCGTGCAACGGATATTCGTTGAGTTGAAACGTGGAGGTTCTTCTGTCGGTCACGTCAGAAAGCGACGAAGAAGTGTCGGGCGTCGAGTCTTCAGACGTCAAGCAGGAATTAGACGTTGAGCAGGAATCGGGCGCTGAACAAGGGCAGGCCGGGCCTTTGAAGCGTGTGAAACGCAGAATCAGGCCGCGCCCGCGATCGCGTGATGCCTCGCGGCCTTCACGGCCGTTGTGCCTCGAGTCATCTGGTGGATGCAGGATTCCGATCCCGCAACCGAGAGGTGTCAAACAAATCTCCGCCGTAAAAGGGCAATGATGGGGAAGATTATCGTCTTTACGGCGTGGATCGTGTGTGTGCGGTCACCGTCGATGGGGAGCTCTATTGCAAAGGGGACGGCGGTGATGGGCAGATAGGCAACGGGAAGGAGGAGGATGCGCACAAGTTCGAGGCGCGCCCGCATTGATGAGCGTGTGAAGACCGTCAGTACAGGAGGTTTTGGCACATGTGCGATCGCCGAATCCGGCTCCTTTACTGTTGGGGGTTTCCGTCGAACACAGTGGTTGGACGGCATGGGCAAAGGGTTCCTTGCCTGTTCGAATACCCAATGAAAGTAAGTTCGTTTCTGTTTCTGTAGGGAATGACCGTGCCTGCGGGGTGAGCACTGCTAAAAAGCTATTTTGTTGGGGAGCAAGGAAGACAATAGGGAAGTCGCTCTTCAAAGTATCCCGAAAGAACACAACGGAAGAAGACGTATTGGACCGTCAAAGCCGGTCGGTATTCGTCGGCTGTGGTGGGCGAGAGTCGATTCGGCGAGTCATCCATATGCGCTCTGGGGGTAGACGGGCGAATCACATGTTGGGGAAAGGTGCCAACGGACTTGGGATTAAGGCGGATCTTCGAGGAGGCCGCCGAGTCGTTCCCTGCCCCTACGCGCCGAGGCAATTACGGAAAAGTCGGATAACATGCGCACTTCTTAAAAACCTCAGGGAGGCAAGCAGCGCGCATACTGCTGGGGTCGGGTCGCAGACGATCTTAACGATAAAGGAAAGCCGGTGGCTTGTGCCGTCGCCGGTCGAGACGCCTCGGTTCCCGACGGTTTGTGTTTCGCCCACAAACCCGGCAAATCGTATGCGTTGAATTGCCGAAAAGACCCCACATACAACGTGAGTAGGTTCAAGCAAAGCTGAGAAGGGTGAGCCCGTTCCGTCAAAAAGATCCGTGTTCCGGCTTCACGGTTTGAGGAATCTTCTGTTTCGCGAGCAAAAGCGGAAAACCTGTACTGCGACCGCTGGGCGACTATTGGGCGCAGTAAAACTATTCCAATATTGAGCACGGGCCGATAACGAGGGGACGCCGCGACAGACGCCTATTTTCTTGTCGCCGGACCGGATTATTCGGGGATGGCAAAAATGACCGATCCAAAGGAGTTACGCAGATCAAACTCAGAGCAGAGCGAGTGGCGACGCGTTAATGCTCATAATCGCTGTTTTTCACGGTGCTGGCGCCGCGCTGGCTGTCTTCTTGCACGACAGTGGGAAGAAAAAGAAGCGTCATCACAATGAAGGAACCGTATTTCGTAGCCGAAAAGATCACGCAGGCGTCCAACGGCTGTCCGTGCTGAGAGGAAGGTTAATTCCAGCTTTCTGTGCTGCCGTGACCGCCCATGGCCGCCTGTACTGTGAAGGTGACAATTCTTACGGCCAACTGGGCACTGGGAAAGTTGAGATGAGGCGGTGACCGTTTCGACATGGAGAGCGAGAGCTATTTTCAGCGTGTGCCGATTCAAAGAGCCTGTGGCGTCCGTTAGCACTAATTCCAAAGAGGCCTGCGCTGTCGCAAAGTCCGGCGCCCTATACTGCTGGGGCGACTTTCAGCCGGAAAGGCACGGGTGGGCTAAAAAGTCGAGGCCGGTGCGTTCGCCGATCGAGGGAGAAGATCGCCTCCGTTTCTCTGGGGGACGATCACGGATGCGCGGTGAGCGCGGTAAGACTGCTCTACTGTTGGGGAAGCGACGAAGAGGGACAAGCCGATCCTCTCTTCCGGCTCAGAAGATTATCGTGCGATCGCGTTGTGCATGCTCCGCTGCGAATCGGCGAAGCCGGCCAATACGAATCCGTTGTCGCCCAGGGCGCATACCTGCGCCTTGAAGACGGACGGCCGAGTCTCTTGCTGGGGCGAGGCCTACTTGCATGCGGAGGAACAGCGCGGCAATGTGAACCATGATCTCTCGCTCCCGTCTAAGGCGGTAGCCTTGGCGAAGGGGAACAGAGCGTGTGCGCTCCTTGAGACTGCGAGGGGGAGCGAGTCTCGTGCCTATTGCTGGGGCAATGTGTCTGCGGTTGTCGACGGCGACAGGGTGGGGACGACCTTTGCCCTGAAGGGCCTTGACAGGCCCGTGCAATTTGTTCCGGCGTCGTTCGAAGCGGCGTCGATTCCCGACGGACTGTGCTTTGCCGCTCAGAAGGGCAAGCATCTTTGTGTCGAGATTCCCGTCGATCTAAAGCCTCTTCGCGCAAAGTACGCCAAAGGGGCGAATGGGACGCCGGTCAGGTCGAAGTCCGCCAAAGCTCCGGGCGTCAGATTTGACGGGGTGAACGGCTATGTAACCAAAGGCGGAGAGCTCTACTATGACCGAAAAAAGCTTCCGCTAGAGGTGCGATCCAGCCTGCCGGACGTGGCGGGCACTTCGAAAGATGGCGCCTATGTTCTACTTGGAGGGCCAAGCACTCGGGGCGTCGAAAAGGAGCGAAGCGTAAGGGACGAGTACAAATAGGTGCCGGTACCGTCGGCCTGGGGCGCGATGGTTCGGAACCCCTCGGACTCGGGTCCCGTAGCCTTCTAACCCCATCGTCTAGTCTTCTCCCCTCATCCTCTGCAAGCCCCACCGGCTCCAGGCGCGATCGGTCTCCGGTGCCGCCGGCGGTCTTGAAGTGCGCGATTCCTCGGTCTGGCTGGTGGACGGCGAGCCCCTCGACGATCTCGGCGCCTGGAAGCGCGGCAAGGAAGCCTTCGGGAACGAAGAGCTTCGAACGGCGCAGTCCCGAGCCGATGCACGACCAGCCTTCGGCGCAGCGCGAGTCGATGAGTGAGGCGCCACGACGTCGGCAAGCCGACCGTAATTCCCCGTACTCCATTCCGGAAGCTTCCACTGCCCGCTCCTGCGGCCAGAAGGAAGCCTTGCGCACGTCAAGGGTCCTCTTCACGGTGTGGTTGACGTCGGCATTGGTGGTGGCGCGAACGACGCATGCGGCAATTCGTTCTTCGCCGGCGCGTTTGCCGGCGACCAGGATGCAGTTCGACGACAGGGCGAGGTCCATGCCAAACGCCTCGGTCAGGGTTTCGGTGTCGGCGAGCTCCGGGGGTCGATCTCGGCCACGCGAACGATGGCCGCGAGCTCAGAATGGGTTCGAGCTATCGACTGGAGCGCAGCAGCCGTTGGAGATGCGAGAAGTTCTAAGTTTTCCAAAGCCGGCAGGGTGGCGAGGGAGCCGCTTCCCGGTATGGCGACGTCGTTCACTGGCGTTCCTTCCTGCCGCTGAATGCGGCTCGAATCGGCAGCGTTTACACTAATTGACAATCTTAGGGGCTTCAGAATGGAAACGAAGAATGCCAGAAGCGAAAAATATGGTATGCGGCTCAAAGGGAAGTGGATACGATCCAGTTAGGGAAGGCTATGACGATTCCCAAAAGCGCACTGGAGTGCGCGGTTTCTATTAGTGCCGCTCTGTGGGATTCGATAAAAGATGGTGTGCGAAAGCGGCCTATAGCCTACTCTTGAGTCCGTGATCCGCGAAACTAAAAGAGGCGTCGTTTTTCGGACCGCACGGGCGGTGATTTCCTTTTTCGGCGCGACGGCGTTTTAGCTTTTCCTACTCTTTGGCCTTGCCTTTGGGTGGAGCCTTATAGCGGTCAGCCAAGGTTCCCAAATTAGCCGATACGACGGTGGACGTACATCGATTACGCCCGCAAAGTGGCGGTTGGGCACATTCCGTCAGGGTGAAAAACTGGCGCCGCAAACTCTCGAGGAATGGTCTTGCCGGGGATGGAAGGCGATATTCGCGGCGTGAGGCCGCCCGAATGCGGATCAATCCACAAGGGCGTGCCGCCGAAAAAGTGGCCGTTCAAAGGCGAAAATTACAATGCTTTCCATCCACCCACCTATTTTTGTTGGCGGGACTCGGAGGGCAGACGATCTCCGAGTTGACCGGCCTGAGCTTCGTCTCCGGAGCGAGGCTGATATCAGCGCTCGCGGTGGCATGCGGTATTGCCTGTCTTTTTCTGGCCATCAGGGTCCTGGCAGGTCCAACCGCCTTGCTTCTTTTGCCGGAGGCTTGCTGGCTTTGGCGACGCCGGCGGTTGCGGCGTCGTCCGGGATAGTCCACAACGACGCCATCACCCTTTTTGGCCGGTGACGCCGCAGTATGGGTGGGCTCCCGGATCTTCATTCGCCGAAAACTCGGTTGGGGGATACCCGCGTTGGCCACCTTGGCCATCTCATCCTTTCGCGTCGTATCGGTGGGCGCCATGCTCTCAGTGGCCGCCGTCGTGCTCCTGGCATGTTGCATTCCCGCAGTATTCGGGTTGATAGCCGACGATAGGCGGGACCTGAGCAGAATCGTCGGGCGATCGGAGCGGCAGCCGCGGTGCCCTACCTCTTCTGGAACCAGCTGCAGGGGGCGCGCACGCCTGCCGGGTACGTTCCCGCAATTGACGGACTTTCTCAACGATCAAGCTTAAAGATAGCGCTCTGCACTATGTGATTTCCACCTTGATCGACGCCTGCGGCTTGACCGACCCGCGAACCGATTTCTATCTGCAACTGGGTTTGAAATCGGGTGCCACATTCACATGGGCAGGGAATTCTCTACATTTTCTACATTCTGCTCCTCATCGTCAGAGTCGTCGCCCTGTGGAAAACGGTCAGAAAGCGCGGGCTCGTCTTGGCGGCTGCGATCTCCCCGACGGTCACCGCAGTGGTGGTTCAGGTGCGTGAAATCATGACGACGCGGGGTTATTTTCGATATTGTCTCCGGCCGGTATGCGATGAGCGCCGTGGCTGCACCGCGCTCTGGCGGCCGTGCTATTCAATGGCAAACGGGCACGCTGGCTGTTCCTTCGCCGCCGCGGGATGCGGGTTCCTGATGATTGGCGTGGGCTATGGCCAAAGCGCCGTCGGCCTGAGACGCCGAGCCGAGATCGGTACGCGGATGGTCCTCTTATTCCGGCGCGAATTGGGTTCCGGAGCTGCGTCGCGTACTGTTGTTGCGAGGGCACACGGGTGAAAGGGTGCACGATGACCTCACTCGTTGTGGGCGTTGCGGGAGGCACGGGAAGCGGCAAAACCACCCTGACGAACAGACTTTTGGAACGTTTCCCGGTAGGGTCGTCGGTTATTTTTCCACGACAATTACTACAAGGCCCACGATGGTTGGCCTATGAAAGAACGCTGCCTGCTCAACTACGACCATCCTGACGCCTTTGACAACGACCCTCATGGTGGAACATTTGCGCAGATTGACCTCAGGGGTCCCCGTCGATTGCCCCGTCTACGACTACGCAAGCCACAACAGATCCGATGCGACGGTGCGAATCGAGCCGGCCCCCGTCATCGTCGTGGAGGGAATCCTCATTTATGCTGAACCGGCGATATGCGATCTGCTCGACATCAAGATCTTTGTGGATACCGACGCCGACGTGCGAATTCTCAGGCGGATCAAACGTCGACGTGGTCGAGCGTGGGCGCACGCTCGAATCTGTGGAGAAACGGTACCTGACGACCGTCAAACCCATGCGCAGAGCTGTATGTGGCGCCCTCCAAGCGAAATGCCGACATCATCATTCCCGAAGGCGGTCACAATCTGGTGGCGCTCGACATGCTCATCAACAGGGTCGAGCGGGCGATTGAGCTGATCCGAACGGGCGATTGGCTGATCCGAACGGGCGATTGGCCGATCCGAGCGGGCGATTGGCCGATTCAGCGGCCGCCCACGCGTCTTGTAATTCTTGGATCGCCGTCGCGTGAGTTGTTGCCGCAGCGATTTTCCTTAAGGAAGGAAGGGGCGATCTGAAGCCTGCCGTGCAAATCGTTTGCGTGCCGGATGCGGTGGCCTCGTTTGCGTGTTGGATGCGGTGGCCTTGTTTGCGTGCTGGATGCAGCGGTCTGCGCACATCTAAGACAATGATTTGCACGCATCGGAGCTTTCCGATAACATTGCCGACGCCAAAGACCGCAGGTTCCCGTCGCCAAACGGGATGAAACTCGCAAGAGGCCAGCGCAGGTGAGATAACGAGGACTTTCTGGCCCCGTGCGCCTGCACGGGGCTTTTTGTTTGTTCGAAAGCCTGCGGCAGACGACCGAAGGGAGGCCCAATGGCACGGACCGACAAGTCGGCAGCGATTGCCGAGCTCAAGGAGAGTTTCGAGGCTCGAGCGCGGTGCTGCTCACTGAATACCGCGGCTCTGACCGTGGCGCAGCTTAAGACGCTGCGTCGTGCGATCGGCGCCAACGCTCAGTTCAAGGTCGCCAAGAACACGCTAGCGAGGATTGCGGCGAAACAGGCCGGCGTCGAAGGGTCGTGACGACCTTTTGACCGGTCCCACCGCATTCGCCTTTTGTTACCGGTGAAATCGCCGAGACAGCCAAGGCTATCCGTGATTTCGCAAAAGGACAACCCAGCACTTCTTGTTAAGGGCGGGGTCCTCGAGGCAACTTGCTCTCGGCGGCAGATGTCACGAAGCTCGCCGATCCTCGAGGTCTCGCGAGGTTCTCTCGGCAAGGCCGCGAGCGTGCTCAAGGCTGCTCTGTTCCAGGCGGCATATGTTTTCCAGGCGCCGATCACCAAGACGGTGCGCACCATCGACGCGCTGCGCGCGAAGGAAGAAGAAGCGGCTGCCTGACCAGGCACCGCGCAATCAACAGATCATATCTGCTCGCGTAGCAGCATCAGGAAGGAAGGCCATCATGGCTAAGCTCTCCACTGAAGAGCTCATTGCAGCATTCAAAGAACTCACCCTCGTTGAGCTCAACGACTTCAGTCAAGGCTTTTGAGGAGGAGTTCGACGTCACCGCCGCGGCTCCCGTCGCCGCCGTCGCCGCTGCTCCCGCAGCCGGAGGCGAGGCTCCCGCAGCCGAGGAAGAAGGATCTCGTTCGACGTCGTTCTCGAGGCTGCCGGCGACAAGAAGGTCGCGGTCATCAGGAGGTCCGCGCCCTCACCTCCCTCGGTCTCAAGGAGGCCAAGGACCTGGTCGATCTCGGCTCCCAAGGGCCGTCCTCGAAGGCGTCGACAAGGAGGCCGCGAACAGAGGCCGAAGGAGCAGCTCGAGGGCGCTGGCGCTTCCGTCACCGTCAAGTGATGCAGTCGCTCGCAAGCCGCGCGAAGGCTTGCGGGCAGTAGATCAGCCAAAGTGTGAATCGGTACAGAGCGTCTGACACGCTCATGCCGACGCGAATATGCTCATGAGAATGGGGTCCCGGCTGGCCGGACCCCATTCTCATGCCAGCGCTGCCCGTGCCCGATGCTGGCATGGGCAAGCACCGTTTCACTTCCCCGTACTAGCGTCGTTTTCCCGTATTAGCGCCGTTTCCCTTTTTCCTTGTTCGCGTCGCAACGCGGTGAGCTCGACGCATTGTCTCGGCATCGTGCCAGACGGAGAGCCGAAGGCAGCGCGTGCAACCGTCCGTTTGTGAGAACATGCGGCCCGAGCGATCCGTATTCCTATGCGGGCGGCTACACGAGCCAACGCGGCGGCGTCGACCGACGTATCGATCCACAGCCCGGTCCCTCCGGCCGGTTGGTCCCAGGCCCAGGTGGGGAACGTCTCGCGCAGAATCTTGGCCGCCGCGCGGTACCTGGAGAAAAAGGTCGGCCTTTCGTTTGAGAAGTTGCTCCTGGCTGCGAGGAAGTAGGAGCAGCGAGGCAAGTTGGTCGGGAATCGCCGCTCCCATATCGACCGTGCTCTTCAGTGAGACTCAACTGCCGGATGAGCGAGCGATGGGCGCACGGACCACCCGATGCGCAGCCCGCCCCAGAACAATTTCGACAGGGTCCCGATCGTGAGAAGACGCCCTGGATCCACATGGGATTCGAGGCCGGGGAAGGGAGAGGAACGAAACCGCAGGGAGATCGGCTTGCGAGTGATCGTCCACCACAACGGCTGGGTGACCTTCTACGATTTCGCCGATCTGGCGTCGAAGAGAGCCGAATAATGGCAACCGGTTGGGTTGTGGATCGGAGTTTGGACGTAGAGGACCGCTGCCAGCTGATGCTCGAACTCAAAGCTTCGAGATCCAGGCGGCCTTGTGAGAAGGATGACCGTGAACCCTGCTTCCGGCGCCGCGAAAGGCATCGAGCGCCCTCGGGGTAGGTTGGGTCCTCGACGGTGGTGAGCGTGCCCGGCCCCGTCAGCGCGTGGGCGACGAGCCATACCGCCTGTTGGGCGCCCGCTGGTGATGAGAATTTCCTTCGACGACGTCGGGAACCCCCGCATTCGTGTACTTTTTGTGCGACGAGGTCCCGCAGTTCGGCGATGCCCGAGGGCGCGTATCCGGCGCAAAGCCAAACGCTCCGGCGTGAGCATCGAGGCCGCTGACCCCATCGCTTCGACGACGACGTCGTCGCCCGGAAAGCGCACTGGATGAAAGATCGATCTCGGGCGGATGGTCGGCGAATGAGAGAAAATCGCCGTCGTTGTTGGTGCACGCCGACTCGGTCCGGGTCACGCATAATGGCCGGACCCGCGCTTGGGCATGAGGCGGCCGGACTCGTCGAGGATCCTGTACGCTCGCACGACGGTTCCCTGGCAACGCCGAGCACGGTGGCAAGGCTGCGCTGGCTGGGAAGAATGCGGTGCCGCCGAAAGGCGGGCCCCGTCGATGAGGTCGCCTAAAGCGCGTGCGAGAGCCTCAATCGGGGAAGAGCCGGTGAACGCCAGTCGCCCAGGAGTCAGGTGACTTTTGCCGGGTCGATGCGTGTGTCCATCAATGCCCGTATCGGAAATTCGATGTGTTCGCAGTCGCAGTCGCTCGGCGCCGTGAACACTCTTCCTCCGCATCTGCCCTCGCCGACGGGCCCAACGCCCTGATCTGAGAAACTTGCCCGGTGATTGAGGGGGCTGTCGCCTCAGCATGGCCTCTCATCCGGGAGAGTGTGTGCAGTGAAGGAGAGTGCGCGTCGTCGGCGTGAACGACGGTGTCCGCTCCATGCGTGGTGGGACCACTCTAGCGTCACATACGGGCTCGCGCGTGGGGCGCGGAATCTGAGCAATGCAGAACCGGCGGAAGCCGGGGCGAGCCGGCGGTCGAGCCGGACTCTGAGCTGCCAGGCCGGCCTCTTGAGTTGGTCGGGCTGTCCCGACCCTCGAGTCCCTGCTCGCCCGACATTGGCTTTCCTCTTTTCCCCCGAAAAATCTCGCGCCAGAAGGCACCATCGCCCGCGATCTCGCGGATCCGTAGTCTCGTAAAGTTGAGCGATGGGCTCGCCCGAGCGGCAATGCGAGCCCTCGGAAGGGGCTTGCTTCGCCCGGCGCGCCCTGCATTCGTGCCGTCGTTCATGCAGCGGCACGAATGCGGTGCTGCATATCGCCGGTGGTCTGCGCCAGCACATCGGCAACGCCTAAGTCGCACACATCGACCACGCCGAAGGAAAGAGATGGAGTGTCCAATGGGGAAGCACGATCACGCGGCCGTCAAGGAACTTTGCATGGGCAGGCTTTTCGCCGCTGCCGTTGCGGCGTTGGCATGCGCGGCGGTCATCGTTTTCGGCCCGAAGGCCCTCCGTCGACGAGTACGACCACCGGAGACAGGCAACTCGCCGCGCGCGTTCGTTCCTACCTAGGTGACACGAGCGGCTACCGTGCCCTTCATATTACCGAGATCACTCCAGAAGGCACGAAGAACGCGAGTATCGGCCGCGGCGTCGGCGACAGGATCCCAACGAGAGCGAGCTCATGCGAGGTTATCCGAGGCCGCTGAGACTTTCACCGGGCAGCTGTTCGCCGACGCGATAGCCCGCGGCGAAGTCGGCCCTGGGATCGATTGAGCCGACTATCTGACGGAGCTTAAAGGCACCGACGCCGGAGGCGTGACTCTCGAAGAGTTGGCCTCTCACCGCGGAGGACTCTCCCTCGGCTCTATGATCGAGTGGAAGACCATGCATCAGCTGATATTTGGCGAATCTCTGTCGCACACCACTGTCCCAGATGCTCGGAGATATGCCAAAAGCGCCAAGGTCGATCGACGCGGCGAATTCGAGTTCAGTGATTTTGATTCGAGCTCTTCTGGGGGCGGCACTGGCGAAGGCGGCAAGATTCGACTCTTGGGAGGCCTACGTCAAAGCCCGCCTGTTCAATCCGCTGGAGATGGCGAACGTTTCCTTTGCTAAAACACGCGGGGACGTTCCCGGCAACGCGTTCATCGGATCACTGCCGAACGGACGCAGGGTTCAGACGGAGACTGCCGAGGCGCTTCTTCCTTCTGGAATTGCGACCTTCGTGACTCCCGCGGATATGGCCCGTTACGCCGGAGCAGTACTGGACGGCTCGGTGCCGAGAGCGCTGCGGCGCAAAAGCAGCGCTGGCAAATCAACAGGACGAGCGCGCGTATGGCTACCTGGCTCTCAGAAAGGTGCGCGGGCACACCATATCCTACTGCAGCGGGAGCACGAGCGATTTCAGCTCGATTCTGGCCGTCGATCGCGAGGCGGGTAAGGCGGTGATCGTCTTTGCGGATACTGGCGCGGCGGACGGTGAGACGTTGGCGTTCAATCTTCTCGCCGGAGAAAGCCGGCATGTCAGATCGGCGTCGGCGAGAGACGTCGCGCTCACCCTGCCCAACGTGGCGATCCTCCTGGCGGCGTCTTTGGCCTTCGCCGTCTTTGCGGTGCTTTCGGGCGATCGCGTGAGATCCCGTGTGGCTCTCGCTATACGGTTGATGGACCTCGTGGCGTGGGGTGCTCTTTGTCGTGTTGCGACTCGTCTCCCTACGTTCCTGAATGGACGATGGCGCTGTATGTCCGGCCCGGCGGTTTGCGCCGCCGTCCGTGTCCGAACCCGGTGGAAAGAGGTGCCGGCATGTCCGCCCTCCGAGGTTGGTACACCCTGGTCAGGCTTGCCTCGAGCGTGGTTTTCGCGGCGATTGTCGGGTGGATGGCGTGGCGAAATGAGGGGCTTCAATGAGGGGCATCGATCGTTGGCTCGGCCAAGCGTCGCACTTGCGCATCGCGTCAGGGTGTGGGACAGTTTTTGCGAACATAGATGTTCAGTGACGCCTTCCACAGGGTGTTGTGTGGCGCGCGCTCTTCGCTCGGCGTATTGTAGGTATTTGCTTCGTAGCTACCAGTATGTCCTGAGGGGCCCAAAAGCTAGGAAACTATTGGAAATACGCGGATGCGACCGCCTCACCAACGTCAGGGAAGGAACCCCCTTTGGCTGCTTCGCGCACCTATTCGCTCTCCGCCTCAAATGGAAAGCCGGTCGTTGACCGCGTTTCGTCTGCCAAGATTCTCGAGCCCTTCAGCTTCCCGAATCTCTAGACTGCAAACCGACAGCTTCGGTTGGCTCGTCGGCTCCGAGCATGTGGACCACGAGAGAGCCCTGATTCCCAGTCCGGCCTTGAGGAGATCTTCGAGGAGATCTCTCCGATTGAGAAACGCAGCCCAGACCATGGGGACTCGTGCTGTCCTCCCCGCACCTCGAGGAACCCCAAAGTACTCCATCACCGAATGCCGTGAGCGCATCTGACGTACGCCGCTCCGCTGTACGTGACGGCCGAGTTCCAGAATTACGAGACCGGCGAGATCAAGAGTCAAACGACTTTCATCGGCGATTTCCCGCTCATGACGGAGCGCGGGAACTCTCATCATCAACGGGCACCGAGCGCGTGGTCGTCTCCCAGCTCGTGCGCTCCCCGGGCGTTTACTACGAGCGCCTTGCGGACAAGACGTCCGACAAGGACGTCTTCTCACGTCAAAGATCATTCCGTCGCGCGGTGCGTGGCTCGGATTCGAGATCGACAAGCGCGACGCCGTGTAGACGTGCGCGTGGACCGCAAGCGCAAGCAGTCGGTGACCGTATTCCTCAAGGCATTGGGCATGAGCCGAAGCGGAGATCCGCGACACTTTTAGCCGACTTTCCCCAGCCCTCATCGAGACGCTCGAGAAGGACACGGTGCATACACAGGAGGAGGCTCTGACCGACCTCTACCGCAAGCTTCGCCCCGGGAGCCTCCCACGGCCGAGGCGGGCCGCGCACTGCTCAACAACTTCTACTTCAACACGAAGCGTTACGACACGGCGAAGGTCGGGCCGCTTTCAAGACTCAACAAGAAGCTCGGGTTGATCCGGCGAACGACTCGCGCCAGCTCGGCATCTCCGACATCACGGCCGTCCTGCGCTATCTTCTGGCGCTTCACGCCGGGCAGTCCGAAAGGTCGTGTGCGGCGAAGGGCGGCGGCCAAGTGGAAATCGAGACGGATGACATCGACCACTTCGGCAACCGTCGCATCTCGCGCCGTCGGCGAACTCATCCAGAACCAGGTTCGCACCGGGCTGTCCTGTTTGGATCGACATGGTTCGCGAGCGCATGACGACGCAGGAGGCGGAGGCCATCACGCCGTCTTCGCTCATCAACATTCGTCCGATCGTCGCGGCCATCAAGGAGTTCTTCGAACTTCGCAGCTTTCGCAGTTCATGGATCAGAACAACCCGCTCGCGGGTCTGACCTACAAGCGCCGCCTCTCCGCGCTGGGCCCCGGCGGTCTCCCGCGATCGCGCGGGCATGGAAGTTCGAGACGTCCACTCCTCCCATTACGGCCGCATGTAGCCCGATCGAAACGCCCGAAGGCCCGAATATCGGTCTCATCGGATCTCTCGCATCTTTCGCTCGTATCAACTCCTTCGGTTTCATCGAGACTCCGTATCGCGTCGTGGACAACGGAGTGGTTACGGACGAGATCGTCTACCTTCAGGCCGACGACGAGGACCGCGCGGTCATCGCGCAGGCCGAGGTCCCCGCTCGACGAGACGGATCGCTTCGTCGATGCAGAGGCTCTGTGCCGTATGCCCGGCGGCGAGCCCGCTTTGGTTCCCGTCGATGAGATCGACTTCATGGACGTCTCAGCGCGCCAGATGTGCTCGGTGGGAACCGCCATGATTCCCTTCCTCGAGCACGACGACGCCAACCGAGCCCTCATGGGCGCCAACATGCAGCGTCAGGCCGTTCCGCTTATCCGCCCCGTCGCTCCGTACGTGGGCACCGGCATGGAGATGCGCTCGGCGGTGGACGCCGGCGACGTCACCGTGGCCAAAGAGGCGGGAGTCGTTCTGGAGGTCGATGCGGATTCCGTCGTCGTCGAGCAGGACAACGGACGCCACGTGACGTACAAGTTGACGAAAGTTCGACCGCTCCAACCCGGGCAACTGCACCAACCAGAAGGTCGTCGTCGAGCCCCGGCGACAGATTGGACGGATCGCTCATCGCGGACGGGCCGCCACGGAAGGCGGCGAGCTCGTGCTCGGGCAGAACCTCCTCGTCGCATTCATGACGTGGAACGGTTTCAACCACGAGGATGCGATCATCCTTTCCGAGCGCTGCGTCAAGGACGATTCTGCTGACCTCGATCCATATCGAGGAACACGAGGTCGACGCGCGTGACACGAAGCTCGGGGCCCGAGGAGATCACCCGGGACATCCCGAAATGTTCGGATGAGATGCTCGCACAGTTGACGAGCATGGGATCATCCGCATCGGTGCCGAGGTGCAGGCGGGCGACATCCTCGTCGGCAAGATCACGCCCAAGGGCGAAACCGAGCTGACCAGCGAGGAAAGGCTGCTGCGCGCGATCTTCGGCGAGAAGGCTAGGAGGTCCGCGACACGTCGCTGCGGGTTCCCACGGAGAGTCAGGAATCGTCATCGGCGTCCGCCAGTTCACGCAGGACAACAATGACGAGCTCGCCTCCGACGTCAACGAGACGGTTCGCGTTTACATCGCCCAGCGACGCAAGATCACCATCGGTGACAAGATGGCGGGACGCCACGGAAACAAAGGCGTCATCTCGCGAATCCTTCCGGTCGAGGACATGCCGTTCATGGAGGATGGAACGCCGGTCGACATTATCCTCAACCCCTGGGCGTGCCCGGTCGAATGAATCTTGGGCCAGGTCTACGAGCTCCATCTCGGCTGGATTGCGAGCCAGGGATGGGACGCCCACGGCGGCGCGCGAGGCGGGGAGAAGTGGGCCCAGCGCCTGCCCGAGGCCACGGTCCAGGGCAAGCCCGGTCAACAGGTGGCGACGCCGGTCTCTTGACGGCGTTCGCGGTGATGAGCTCGCCGGTCTGCTCAGTTCGACCATGCCCAATCGCGACGGCGACGTCCTCGTCAACGCGGAGGGCAAGGCTCGGCTGTTCGACGGATCGCTCCGGGCGAGCCCTTTCCCCGAGCCGATCTCCGTGGGCTACATGTACATGCTCAAGTCCACCACCTCGTGGACGATAAGATCCACGCCCGCTCGACCGGTCCGTACTCGATGGTCACGCAGCAGCCGCTGGGCGGCAAGGCGCAGTTCGGCGGACAGCGTTTCGGCGAGATGGAGGTATGGGCCCTCGAGGCCTACGGCGCCTCCCACACCCTGCAGGGAGATGCTGACGATCAAATCCGACGACACCGTCGGCCGCGTCAAAAGTCTACGAAGCCATCGTCAAGGGCGATAACGTTCCCCGAAGCCGGCATTCCCGAGTCCTTCAAGGTTCCTCATCCAGGAGATGCGTTCCCTGTGCCTGAACGTCGAGGGCTCTCTGACGCGGCAGGCCAGGCCATCAATCTCCAGGACACGGAGGAAGACCAGTTCCAGCCCCTCGAGCCGGTTGCCATGCCGACCGGCCTGGAGGACCTCACGTCCGGGCGCTGACCTCTGATCGAAGCGGCCCGGGCCGAGCGCCCGCCGGGCCTTTCCCAGTCAGCCCGTCTGACCACATGATTGGTGCTTCATCAGGAAGTAGGAATTTTGCTCGACGTCAACCGTTTCGACCAGCTCCACATCTCGCTTGCGACCTCGGACGATGTTCGCACCTGGTCTCACGGCGAGGTCAAGAAGCCCGAGACCATCAACTATCGCACGCTCAAAGCCTGAACGCGACGGGCTGTTCGCGAGCGCATCTTCGGCCCCACCCGCGATTGGGAATGCGCGTGCGGCAGTACAAGCGCCCCCGGTTCAGGGCATCGTCTGCGAGCGCTGCGGCGTGGAAGTCACCCGTTCGAAGGTGCGCCGCGAGCGTATGGGCCACATCGAGCTGGCGGCTCCCGTCACCCACATTTGGTACTTCAAGGGCGTTCCCTCGCGACTGGGGTACCTGCTCGACATCGCGCCCAAGGATCTTGAGAAGGTCATCTACTTCGCGGCCTATATGGTGACCTCCGTCGACGAGCAAGCCCGTCGCGAGGACCTTCCCTTCCCTGCAGTCTGAGTACGAGCTCGAGCGCTCCGCCATCGAGAAAGGCAGCTTGCCGTCGATCTCGACGCCCGCCAGAAGAGCTCGAGGCCGACCTGGCTCGAGGCTGAACAGCGACATCGCAGACTCCGACGCCAAGAGCTCGCATCAAGCGCGCGCCGAGGCCGATCTCAGTCGCATCCGCAAGCGCGCCGACAAACGACCTGCTGCGCCTCGACGCCGTGTGGGGAACGTTTTCACCAAGCTCAAAGGTGGGCGACCTCGAAGGGCGATGAGGGACCCTCTACCGCGAGCTGGAGCGCGCTACTCCGACTATTTCGAGGCGTTCCGCGCGCGGAGGCCATCAAGCGTGCGCCTGGAGACCTTCGATCTGCAGGCCGAGCGCGACCACCTCGTCGAGGTCGATCGAGATCCGGGCACCGCCCAGCGCAAGGCCCGCGCCCTCAAGCGCATCAAAGGTCGTCAACGCCTTCCTGCACTCGGGGACCAAAGCCCACGGCCATGGTGCTCGACGCGCTTCCGGTCATCCCGCCGGACCTGCGCCCCATGGTGCAGCTCGACGGCAGCCGCTTTCGCCACCTCCGACCTCAACGACCTCTATCGCCGCGTCATCAACCGCAACAACCGCCTCAAGCGCATGCTCGACCTCAGTGCGCCCCGAGATCATGGTGAACAACGAGAAGCGCATGCTCCGGGAGGCCGTCGACGCCCTGTTCGACAACGGCCGACGCGACGCCCCGTCCAGGGTGCCGGCAACCGTCCGCTTAAGTCGCTGTCCGACATGCTCAAGGGCAGCAGGGGCGCTTCCGTCAGAACCTTCTGGGCAAGCGCGTGGATTACTCTGGTCGTCAGCGTCATCGTCGTCGGGTCCGATCTCAAAGCTGCATCAGTGCGGTCTGCCGACGATCATGGCGCTCAGGCTGTTCAAGCCCTTCGTTCAGAAAGCGGCTCGTCGACCTCGACGTCGCCAAGAATGTCAAGGCAGCCTAAGCGTCTCATCGACCGGCAGCGTCCGGAAGTGTGGGACGTGCTCGAAGGGTCATCCAGGAGCACCCCGGTCCTCCTCAATCGGGCGCCGACGCTCCACCGCCTCGGGCATCCAGGCCTTCGAGCCACAGCTCATCGAGGGCAAGGCGCATCCGCCTGCACCCGCTCGTGTGCACGGCTTTCAACGCCGACTTCGACGGAGACCAGATGGCCGTCCATCTGCCGCTGTCCGTGGAGGCCCAGGCCGAGGCCCGCGTCCTCATGCTCTCCTCGAACAACATTCTCAAAGCCCTCTGACGGGCGGCTCGTGACGATGCCCTCGCAGGACATGATCATCGGGCTGTTCCACCTGACGAGCGATGCGCGACGGCTTGGCCCGGCGAGGGACCGTCCTTCTCCTCCATGGCCGAGGCCCGCGATGGCCTACGATTTGGGCGCAGCTGCATTTGAACGCGCCGTGCTTCGATTCGCTTCGAGGGCGACGTCGTCCGCCGATCGACTGGATCGCGCCTGAAGGGCTGCGCAGACGGGCGAGTCCGTCAGCTCTGGAGACGAGCCTGGGCCGGGCGATCTTCAACGACACGCTGCCTCGTCGACTTTCCCTATGTCAACGAGGCGGTCGACAAGAAGTCCTGGCCGCATCGTCAACGCCCTGGCCGAGCGGTACGAGAAGGTCGCCGTCGGTGCTTCTCTCGACGCCCCTGAAGGCGGCGGGTTTCTACTGGGCCGGGACGCTCCGGGCGCGACCATCGCCGTGTCCGACGTCGTCGTCCCGGGACGAAGAGCGAGATTCTCGAGGAGGCCGAAAGGCTGCCTCGCGGATTGAGCATCAGTTCCTCACGGGCCGCATCGAGGACGAGGACAGGCGCCGCGATCTCGTCGACCTGTGGTCGGCAGTGACCGATCGGATCGCGAGGGAGATGCGCGAATTTTCGAGGAGATGAACACCGTCAACCGCATGGTCTCCTCGGGGCGCCCGAGGCAACTGGGGAGCAGGTCCGCCAGATCGCCGGGCATGCGAGGCCTCGTCGCCGACCCGAAGGGGCTCGATCATCCCCGCCCCATCAAGTCGAACTACCGCGAAGGGCCTGTCGGTCCTGGGTACTTCATCGCCACGCACGGCGCTCGAAAGGGTCTGGCGGACACGGCACTTCGAACGGCGGATTCGGGGATACTCACCGGCGCCTCGTCGACGTCTCGCAGGACGTCATCGTTCGCGAGAAACTGTCGGACGCAGGCGCGGCCCTGACAAGGCCATCGCGCACCGCGACGCATCCGAGCGACCTCGATGCCCGACGAGCAGCTCGACACCACCGTCTACGCGCGCACCCTCGCGCGCGACATCGTCGGCGAGGAAGGCGATGTCATCGTCGCGGCGGGCACCGATCCTGGGCGACGTCGTCATCGAGAAAGCTCATCGCGGCGGGCATCACCGAGGTCGCGGTCCGCTCCGTTCTCACGTGTGAGTCGCGCATCGGCACCTGCGTCAAATGCTACGGACGCTCGATGGCCACCGGCAAGCTCGTGGACATCGGCGAGGGCCGTCGGGCATCGTCGCGGCAGTCGATCGGCGAGCCCGGGAACACAGCTGACGATGCGCACCTTCCACACCGGGCGGCTCGGCCTCAGCCGACGACATCACCCAGGGCCTTCCCTGCGTCCAGGAGCTCTTTCGAGGCTGCGCACCCCCAAGGGGCGAGGCGCCGATCGCCGAGTCGCCGGGCGACTGAAGGTGGAGGATGGCGAGCGCACCCGGCGGCTCATCATCGTGCGCGACGACGGCGACGACGACCTCGTCTACCAGGTGTCCAAAGCGCGCCAGCTGCTCGTCTCCGAGGACAGCCGAGTCCAGCGTCGGGCCAGCAGCTCGTCGAAGGGATCGGTCGATCCCAAGAAGGTGCTGCGCATCTCTGGGTCGTCGTGCCGCCCAGGAGCACATCGTCAGCGAGGTCCAGAGCGTCTACCGCTCGCAGGGGCGTGGAAATCCACGACAAGCACATTGAGGTCATCGTCCGTCAGATGCTCGCCGCGTGACGATCCTCGAGGCGGGAACGACGAAGCTGCTTCCCGGCGAGCTCGTCGACGTCTCGCATCTTCGAAGACGAGAACCGACGCGGCCATGGCCGAGGAGCGGCAAGCCGGCCTCCAGCCGCCCCGAGCTCATGGGCATCACTGAAGGCCTCCCCTGGCGACCGACTCCTGGCTCTCGGCCGCCTCCTTCCAGGGAGACGACGAAGGTCCTCACCGAGGCCGCCCTCAACGCCGAAGAGCGATCCCGTTGTCGGGCCTTGAAGGAGAACGTCATCCTCGGGCAAGCTCATACCCGCCGGGAACCGTCTGAGCAGCTGCGGCGTCGACCAGCGTCGAGCCCGACGCATCGAGGCCCGCGTCGATTCGAGAAGAACAACGGCTTCAGCCACCGCGACCTCGAAGCCTTCGACGACGGCTTCGGCTACGACGATTTCCCGACTTTCGATCTGAGCGCAGGGTACCAGCCTTCTGATCGAAATCGACACGCGCGACGGGACGGGCAGGGTGCACCGGCTCATCGTCGCGGTGGAAAGCAGCCCTGCTTGAGTGGCGCATGACGCGCCTGATCCGTGTGCGTTCATTCACTGCGCGTTATCGGACTGACAAGGATTCGTCGCCGGAATCCGCGACGCTGCCGGAACGTATTTCCTTTGCCGTATTGCTTGCCCATATCTGTGTAGGTTGCCCATCCTCGGGTCAACCGACATGCGTCCTACCGCTTGGATGCGGCTCGACGCTTTGTCGAGCATACCTTACGATCAAACAGAACATTTTCAGGAGTCACATAGTGCCCACGATTCAGCAGCTGGTCCGCAAAGGGCCGACTGCAGCAAAGTCGGGAAGTCTAAGACCCCGGCGCTCAAGGAAGCCCTCAGCGCCGCGGCGTTTGCACCCGCGTTTTCACCACCACCCCGAAGAAGCCGAATTCGGCTCTTCGCAAGGTCGCTCGCGTCCGTCTGTCCTCCGGGCATCGAGGTCACGGCCTATATTCCCGGCGAGGGCACAACCTCCAGGAGCACTCGATCGTCCTCGTCCGCGGGCGGGCCGCGTCCGCGATCTTCCGGGTGTGCGCTACAGGATCGTCGCGGCGCCCTCGACACCCAGGGAGTCAAGAACCGCCAGCAGGCCCGCAGCCGCTACGGCGCGAAGAAGGAGAAGCGTAATGCCTCGCAAAGGGCCGGCCCGCAAGCGTCCCCATGGTCAACGACCCCGTCTACGGCTCGACGATCGTGACCCAACTCGTCAATCGGGTTCTCCTTGACGGCAAGAAATCGACGGCCGAGCGGATCGTCTACGGGCCCCTCGAAGCGTCGGGCGAGAAAGTCCGGCCAGGACCCTCTGACGGTCCTCAAGCGCGCGATGGACAACATCCGCCCGTCGCTCGAGGTCCGCTCGCGTCGCGTCGGCGGCGCAACCTATCAGGTGCCCGTTGAGGTCAAGGCGGGTCGCGCCACGACTCTCGCGCTCCGGTGGCTGGTCGACTACGCGCGCCAGCGTCGCGAAAGACCATGACCGAGCGTCTCCTCAACGAGATCCTCGACGCATCCAACGGCCTGGGCGCTCGCGGTCAAGCGTCGCGAAGACATCACCGAATGGCGGAGTCCAACAGGGCTTTCGCTCACTACCGCTGGTAACGACGCACGGGCGCGACTGTCCGACGCCAGCGCCCTCTAGGACAGAAGAGAGCCAAAAACGTGGCACATGACGTGCTGACGGACCTCAAGCAGGTCCGCAAACATTGGAATCATGGCGCACATCGACGCTGGCAAGACCACCGTCACCGAGCGCATCCTGTACTACACGGGCATCAACTACAAGATCGGGGAGACCCATGACGGCGCCTCGACCACCGACTGGATGGAGCAGGAGAAGGAGCGCGGCATCACCATTACGTCCGCGGCCGTCACCGCCTTCTGGAAGGGCACCCAGATCAACATCATCGACACGCCCGGACACGTCGATTTCACCGTCGAGGTCGAGCGCTCCCTGCGCGTCCTCGACAGCGCGGTCGCCGTCTTTGACGGCAAGGGAGGGCGTCGAGCCCTCAGTCGGAGACCGTGTGGCGGCAGGCCGAGCAAAGTACAACGTCCCGCGCATCTGCTTCATCAACAAGATGGACAAGTTGGGTGCGAATTTCGATTTCTCGGTCCAGACGATCAAGGATCGCCTTCAGGCCACGCCGATCGTCGTCACCTTCCGATCGGCGTCGAGAATGAGCTTCGACGGCGTCGTCGACGTCCTCAAGATGAAGGCGATCCGCTTTCCCGGACACCGACGCCAAGGGCCAGCCCACCAGGGGCATCGTCGTCGTTGAGAGGAGATTCCGGCCGAGCTCCAGGAGAAAGCGGAGGCTACCACCTCGAAGCGCTCGAGGCCGCGGCCGAGGGCCAACGAGGAACTCATGGAGAAGTACCTCGAAGGCGGCGAGCTCACCCTTGACGACATCAAGAAGGGGCTGCGCATTCGCACGATCGCCGGCGAGGTCTACCCCTGTCTTCTGCGGTTCGGCCTCACAAGAATAAGGGTGTTCAGCCCATGCTCGACGGCGTCGTGGACTATCTTCCCTCGCCGCTGGATATTCCCCGACGTTCCGGGCTTCCGTCCCCGGCCGCGAGGACGAGGTCGACTCCCGCAGGCCAGCGAGAACGAGCCTTTCGCGGCCCTCGCCTTCAAGATCGCCGTCCACCCTTCTACGGCAAGCTCACCTACATTCGCGTCTACTCCGGCAAAGGTCGAGTCAGGGCGTGCAGGTACTCAACGCCACGAAGGGCAAGAAGGAGCGCATCGGGAAGATGTTCCAGATGCACTCTAATCGCGAGAACCCGGTCGACATAGCACACGCCGGTCATATCTACGCCTTCGTCGGTCTCAAGGGAGACGACGACGGGCGATACCCTGTGCGCCATCGACAGACCCATCGTCCTGGAGTCTATGACCTTCCCGGATCCCGTGATCCACGTGGCTATCGAGCCCGAGGTCGAAGAACGATCAGGAGAAAGCCTCGACGGCCATCCAGAAGCTGGCTGAAGAGGATCCGACCTTCACCGTCCGCCAGGATGAGGAGACCAGCCAAACCGTCATCGGCGGAATGGGCGAGCTCCACCTCGACATCCTCGTGGATCGCATGAAGCGCGAGTTCAGGTCGACGCGAACGTCGGAGCGCCGATGGTCGCCTACCGCGAGACCATCCGCAGGAAGGTCGACAAGGTCGAGTACACGCACAAGAAGCAGACGGGCGGCTCCGGCCAGTTCGCTCGCGTTCTCGTGACCTTCGAACCCCTCGTCGACGCCGAGGACGGCGCGACCTACGAATTCGCCAACGCCGTCACCGGTGGGCGCGTGCCTCGCAGAGTACATCCCCGTCGGTCGACGCGGGCATTCAGGAGGCTGATGCAGATCCGGTGTGCTCGCCGGATACCCCATGGTGGGGGTCAAGGCGACGCTCGAAGACGGCGCCTACCACGAAGTCGACTCGTCGGAAATGGCCTTCAAGATCGCCGGAAACATGGTGCTCAAGGAGGGCGCGAAGCGCGCCAGCCGGTGCTCCTCGAACCGGTCATGGATGTGGAGGTCCGCACCCCCGAGAGAGTACATGGGCGATGTCATCGGCGACCTCAACTCGCGCCGTGGCATGATCAAGTCCATGGAGGACGCGACCGGCATCAAGATCGTTCGCGCCCTGGTCCCGCTCAGTGAGATGTTCGGATACGTCGGTGATCTCCGCTCCAAGACCCAGGGGCGTGCGGTCTACACGATGCAGATCGACTCGTATGCCGAGGTTCCCAAGAACGTCGCTCGACGAGATCATCAAGAAGACCAGGGGCGGAAATGAGTCCCAACGGTCCTGTACAATCCTGCAAACCGTAAGAAATCAACTTAAGCCGGGTCTGATGCTTTGCATCTCACTCACAAGCTGAAAGTCAATCTAGAGTCCCAGGAGGGCCCAAGTGGCAAAGGCCAAGTACGACAAGTCCAAGCCGCACATGAACATCGGTACGATCGGTCACGTCGACCACGGTAAGACGACGCTGACCGCCGCCATCACCAAGGTTCTGGCTGACAAGTATCCGGAGCTGAACGAGTTCACTCCGTTCGACGAAGTCGACAACGCTCCCGAGGAGCGTCAGCGCGGCATCACCATCAACGTTTCCCACGTTGAGTACCAGACCGATAAGCGTCACTACGCTCACGTCGACGCCCCCGGCCACGCCGACTACATCAAGAACATGATCACCGGTGCCGCCCAGATGGACGGCGCCATCCTCGTGGTCGCGGCGACCGACGGCCCGATGGCCCAGACCCGCGAGCACGTGCTGCTCGCCCGTCAGGTCGGGCGTGCCCGACCTCATCGTCGCCCTCAACAAGGCCGACATGGTCGAGGACGAGGAGCTCCTCGAGCTCGTCGAGATGGAGGTCCGCGAGCTCCCTCCTCCTGCAGGAGTACGACGGCGACAACATTCCGGTCGTCCGCGTCTCGGCGCTCAAGGCGCTCGAGGGCGACGCCGAGTGGGTCAGCGCCGTCGAGCAGCTCATCGATCAGATCGACACCTACTTCCCGGATCCGATCCGCGACCTCGACAGGCCGTTCCTCATGCCCATCGAGGACGTCTTCACGATCACCGGCCGCGGCACCGTCGTGCCGGCCGCGTCGAGCGCGGTCAGCTCAAGCATGAATGAGGAAGTCGAGATCCTCGGCATCCGCCCGACCCAGAAGACCACCGTCACCGGCATCGAGATGTTCCACAAGCAGATGGACCACGCCGAGGCCGGCGAGAACTGCGGTCTGCTCCTGCGCGGCACCAAGCGAGAAGAGGTCGAGCGCGGCCAGGTCGTCGCCAAGCCCGGCACGATCACTCCCGCACACCCAGTTCGAGGCCCAGGTCTACGTGCTGAAGAAGGAAGAGGGCGGACGCCACAACCCCTTCTTCTCAACTACCGTCCGCAGTTCTACTTCGGACCACGGACGTCACCGGCGTCATCACGCTGCCCGAGGGGCACCGAGATGGTCATGCCCGGCGACAACACCGAAATGACGGTTGAGCTCCATTCCAGCCGATCGCCGCCATGCAGCACTCGGTTCGCCAGTCGCGAGGGTGCACGCTACCGTGTTCCGCGTACCGCAGGTATTCGGCGATTGGCGGCTGCTGTGCTGCTGATCCGTTAAATCGCTGAGAATAAGGGCTCGCTGCTTTGAAAAGTAGCAGAGCCCTTTTCATCTGCGAGTGCTTTTGAAAGAGGTGGGATCCCTTTTGAAAAGGTGGGATCCCAGAACTGCCTGTTGTCACGACACGCTTTTTAGTTCGACTAGGTAAAACCCTGGCGAGACTAAATATATATAGTTCTAAACCTGAATATTCTTATATTTAGTTTAAAACCTTAACTAAGGTCGCTAACGTCGCTTTAGCTTAACGTCGTTTAGCTTAACTTTGCTTTGGCATAACGAGCTCTTGCCAACGATGGAAAGCGCGTTTGCGAGGCTTGTACAAGAAACTGTCAGGCCGCAGGCGCATCCTGGCGGCGGTGGGCTAGCCGGCCACTGTCGGGGCCCCACAGTGCCCGTCAATCACTGGCCATTACACCGCGAACCCACGCAGATCTTCGTTACCCCGAGTTCGGTCTGCGGTGAGCTCGGTATGGTGCGGCACTGATCAAGCCGACGGTCGCATGTCGAGTACAGCGCGAAGTTCATGGCGCACGGACGCCTGCACGTCCCTCGCACCATTGAGGCTCTTCGGCGGCCGCTTCGAGGACGTGCCGGTGAGATGTCCGCGGGAGTAGAGAGCTCAGCGGGCACGCAGTGACTGGTTGTGTGAAGTGCTACCCTGTGTATCGAATCGAGGCTCCGAAGAGGCTGAGAATCTGACGGCAACGACGAGAGGGGACGACGTTGATCGAGGTTTCCGCCCAACAGGGTGCTCGCTGGCGGCTGCAGGCAGTGCCTGGAACCGTTGACGGACGCAGGCCCTGTTGAGATCTCGTCGGACGGCTTTGCGGAGTGCAGGCGCAGGTGGCTTCCGCCGCTGGGACCGCTGTCGCCTTACGACAACGCAACCCGCAGATCTGAAGGGTTAAGCGTGCGTACTCCGACCGCTCGCCTGTCAAGACTTGGGCGATGCGCGGAACGCTGCACGCGATGCGGTCTGCGGACGTAGCGGAGTACCTGTCGCTGCTGGCCGGCGCTCGTACGTGGACCAAGCCCGCCTGGTCACGGCACTTCGGCGCTACGCCAGAGGAAGTCGAGCAACTGAGGGAGTTTGATCGCTCGACCTCCTCGACGGTCAGAGTACCGTCTCGCGATGAGTTAGTGAACGAACTGGTTCAGGATAAACGGTTCAAGGGATGGAAGAACAATTGCGTTCAGGTGGGTGCTCTGCTCAAGCCTCTCGCATGGCAGGGTGCTTTGTGCTATGGCCCAAGCCGTTCTTCGAAGGTGACGTTTACCAACCCTGCCAGCTTTCTGGAGAACTGGAATGGGCTGCCTGATCCGGCGCAGGCAGCGCCGGCGGTCATTAAAGCGATACCTCTCCGCTTACGGCCCAGCGACCCCTGAGGACCTTTGACGCATGGCTTTCGCGCAACAGCAACAAGAAGTCAGCGCTCAAGGGCTGGTTCGCCAGCCTTGGTGAGCAAGCCGTCGAGGTGCGGGTGGAAGGTGAGACAAGATATTTGCTCGCCGAGCACGAGGACGAGCTCGCGGCCACCCAGCCCAGCTGCGCCCCCCACCTCCTCGGAGCATTTGACCAGTTCGTCCTTGGTCCTGGGACTAAAGACACTCACATGCTGGCAAACAAGCATCGCTCGCGTGAGCAAGGCCGCGGGTTGGATCGCTCCCGTCCTGACCCAGGGAGGGCGGATCACCGGCGTCTGGGGAAATGGATGACGGGTATCTTGTCGTCACCCCGTTTCCAGGTGAGCGAGGCGCCGCCGCCGAGGTGTTAGAGGATGCAGCTGCGAGGGCTTGCAGCGGTGCATGGATTGGTGAAGGTGACTACGCGGGTGGGGATGACCCCGCAGTGTCACCGCACCATTCCGTCTAGTTGGGACGAGCGCTTCGAGTTGGGACAAGCGCTTTCAGTGATTCTGCCCTAACGCCGCTTTGACGACATCGCCTTCCCTTGTCGGTCTATGGTCTCCAATGGCTGTATCGCTGTCTCAATAAACTTCTGAGATGCCCCTGAGCCGGTGGGTCAAAGGGGTTGTAAGGCGCCCGCCTCGAAGCGCATTTTGCTAGGCGTGGCAGTGGTCACGGTACGACAGGTCGGAATGGCGTCTTAAAAGCGATACGATTGATTACGCAACATGACAATTACGCTAACTCAATTGGAGCAGTCGAGTGCCTACTACGCCTGTCGAACAATCAGATTTTTCACGGGTGTCTTCGATAAGCTGCCGATTCTGGAGGCCACGACCTCCCCGAGTCGTAGTCAACAACCACGTTCTTCGTCACGTCGTCTTCAGTTTTGACGCGGTCAAGTGCTCACCGAGCACGCATCTCCTCGCGCCGTCATCGTCCAACAATTAAGCGGAAAGATGCGTTTCCGCATTGGCGACCAGACTCACTGACCTTGCAGCCGGCGACGTCGTTTACTTGGCACCGGGAGATCGACATGCCCTCGAAGCTTTGGAGCCCTGCCACATGGCCCTCACTTTGGTCGACGTCGACAACACTGCGTACGCGGCGAAAGGGGAGGAAAAATGAGCAAAGCAGTCCGCAATGAAAATGCGGAAGTGGGTAAAGAAGGCCGCAACGAAAACCTGGGTTGGGCGAGACGACCCACAAACAAGAAGACGTGGCCGAAGAAGCTCGCGAAATAATCCACGGTGAAGGAAGAGGGCAAAGAAGCAGATAACGAGACTCGCCGGGAAACCTCCGAAGATCCTCAAGGGAACTCGCAAGGTGGCCGAGGCTCACGAGGAGGTAATGCAAAAAATCTAAGGAGCCCGAAAAGTCCAGCCGCGGCGCCCATAAAGAGACCGATCGAGAGAGGAGAACAAGGGGATGAGCCTCACGGAACGCGCTCGGGCCCCGAAGAAAAAGAGGCTGGGGGCACTGGCTTTTGGCCAAGATGGGCAAACGTGTGCTTCGCCCCGGTGGTATCGAACTGACCCGCAGGGTGATAAAAGGCAGCAAAGCCGTCAGCCAAAAGACCGCATTGTCGAGTTTGGCCCCGGCGTGAGGGCGGACCGCTGAGATTTTGCTGGCCGCCCAGCCCAAAAGAATACGTCGGCGTCGACCTGAACAAGGAGGGCACGCCGCAGCTGCTCAGGTGATTTCAAAGCATGGTCGTGCGCGATTGCAGGAGGCAGACGCGAGGCCACGGGATTGCCCGGCGGTTCGGCCGACCTCGTCGTCGGCGAGGCGATGCTGACCATACGGTCTGATGAGGACAAGCTCGTTATCATGCGCGAGGCCTTCCGAGTTTTTGGCTCCTGGCGGGCGCTATGCCATTCACGAATTGGGTTTTTGCCCCGATGACGTCCCGGAAAATGTGGTGCACGAGGTTTCTCGTGCGCTATCGCTGGGCTCATCAAGGTGGGGGCTGGGCCTCGACGTCAGCCTCGTGGAAGCGGCTTCTCGAAGAAGCAGGTTTCGAGGTCGAATACAGCGATTCGAACCCGATGCAGCTTTTGGAGCCCAAGCGGTTGATCGCCGACGAAGGATTCTTCGGCGCTGTGAAGTTCTTCTTCAATGTCGTCAGGAACAAGGCTGCAAGAGACCGCATCAAGGCGATGCGAGAGTTTTCCGCACCCACAAGGAGAACATCGACGCCGTTGGCTTCGTAGCCCGCAAACCCTGAGACCGCCAGAAAATGTCGCAGTCCTCGAAGGGTGAGGTCAAGGAATCGGCACCTTCCGCAGCGGGATTTATATGCGAGACAGCGCCTACGTCCGAAGCGGTGCGAATGCCTGAAGCGGCGGATCTGGCGCTGTCGCGTGTGAACATCCATCGGCGGCGGCTTCATCTCATCGCGGATCTTGACGTGACCGTGCACCCCGGCGAAATCCTCGGGGCGTTTCGGGAGCTTCAGGGGCGGGAAAACGACGCTTCTGCGAGCCATCGCGGGTGCCACCGGTGAATACTCGGGTCGAATACGCCGCCGGAAGGCAGGCTCGCTTTCGTTTCAAGAGCCGAGGCTGCTTCCTGGCTCTCGGCCAGGGACAATGTGCTGCTCACGCTCGACAGCGCATGGCGGGGTGGTTGTTCGCCGCCGAAGAGTGGCTAGAACGCGTGGGCTTGCGCGATGCGATGGATTGCGCCCGGCGCAGATGTCCGGAGGCATGCGCCAGCGCGTGGCCATCAGCCCGAGCCATGGCGACGGGGCCAGAAAATTGCTGCTTGTCGATGAGCCGTTCTCGGCCTTGGACAAATCGCTCGCACAATCGTTGCGCGAAGATCTGCAGGGTATTGTCGCGCACTCAAATCTCGTCACCGTATGGCATCGCACGACCCTGACGAGCTTGAACAGGTATCCGCACTGCGCCTGCACCTGAGCGGCCCTCCGGGCCGTTGGGACATTTCCGTTTGAATCGAAAGGAAAACCATGTTCACGCGAAAAATGGCCGCGGTTGCGGCCGCGGCGGCCATAGCGCTCAGTGCCTGCGGAGGAGCTGACTCGTCGTCGGATTCATCGGGGAAGGGAGCGTCCGCTGCAACGGGAAAGCTGAAGAAAAATCCAAGCCTATGTGCCCACGACAATGGCTTTCGGCGCGCCGATGATCGGATTCGGCAAAAAGGGAAACCTTTCCAAATACTCCGACAATGTCGGCGTGAAGAACTGGGACAACGTGGAACAGCTCAAGGCAGCCGATTGCGAAAAATGAGGTCCAGATCGCAGCGACCCCGGCTATGTTGCGGCGAACCTGTACAACACAAGGGCGCGATGTTCGGCTCGTGGCGCCCGTCGTGTGGGGGATGCTCTCACGTCGTCGGCCCGTCAGATGCTCCCGAAGGCGACTGGAAGTCGCTCAAGAGCAAGAAAGTCGCGATTTCGATGCCGGGTAACATGCCCGATCTTGTCTTTTTCGTACCTGCTGAAGAAGAACGGGCTGGATCTGCAAGGACATCCAGGTCGTCCAAGCCAATGACGGCCAACAGGCGATGCAGAAAGTCGCTGAGGCGAAGCCGACTACGCTGTGCTTCCCGAGCATGTCGCGACTCTCGCACAGATCAAGCTGAAAGAAAAGGGCAAGAGATCAAACGCATCTTTAACCTGCAGGATGAGTGGGGGAAAGTGACCGGCAAAAAGGCTCGTTTCCCCATGGCCGGATTGGTCATGCCAGGGCAACTCGTCGATTCGCGGCCGCAGCTGGCCGCGGCGGTCAGGGCCGAGGTCAAGGCCTCCGTCGACAAGGCGAATTCCGGAGATCAAGACACGCTCCAGGCGATCGCCAAGCATTACAAACTGCCGGTCGATGTGGTCAAGCGGGTGATTCCCCGCCTACAGCTTGACGTCGTACCCGCGAAGAAAGCCAAAGCGGACTATGAGGACTTTTCTCAAGCGCCTTGGCGAAGTAAACCCGAAGATTTACGGCGGTAAGTTGCCGGATGACAAATTCTACGCGAAGTGACGCGAGAGTGCGCGGGGCGGGCATGCTCCGCGCACTCGAACGCGCGATGTGGGTGGTTCTCGGAGTCCTCGCACTGATTTCCGTATGGGCTTACGCCGCCTCAAGGCAACCCGAGTATATCTTTGCCCGCCGGATGAGACGTACGCGGCGCTCGAAGCGATCCTGGCCACTGACGCCTTCTGGGAAGCCTTGAGGATGACGCTGTCTCCGTTCCCTCGCTGGTTTGGCAATCGCCCTCACGGCGGGTGTGGCGTGGGGAGCGCCAGCGGGCAAATGGAAGAGGGTTGCGGTGGTTTTCCAGCCTGGCCTCTACCTTCTGCCGTCCACTCCCGCCATAGTCTTTGTGATTTTGGGATGGTCTGGTTTGGGACCGCTGGGGATGTTGTTGTCACTTTTTCGTCGTCACCATTGTGACGGCGCCCCTGTTGGCGATCAGCGAGTGCGCAAGCGGTGCGCGACGTCGACCGCGATCTCATCGAGATGGCGAAAGTCTTTCGGTTAAGCAGATGGGCGATTGTCAGGCGCGTGGAAATTCCGATGATTGCGCCGCCCGTTCTCGCAGCGGCCACTGTCGCCCTCGGCCAGTCTGTTCGCGTATGCGTCATGGCCGAATTGCTTTGCCACCGCCACCGGCGTGGGTGGGGCCATCAGAATGGCGCAGCTCAACATAGAGAGTCCAGATATTTTCGCCTATGCGGTTGTGATGGCCGCCATCGCCTTTGCCTTGAGGCGCTCCTCGTATCTCCTCTTCGCTCAAAAATCAGCAATCGTCGGCCGGATACCGTGGAATTTAGTTGGCGGCGACGGGGACTGTCGAGGATATATGTCACGCCTGCCACTAAATGGACAATCCGCTTGCAGTGGCGTGTGAGGAACTGGCATACTGAACAAGTTGCCCGGTTCACCGGGTCATGGACTTCGTCGGGATTGGCGCCCGGCGTGTGACAAGGGTTCGTCGTAATCTGCATAGGGCTTGAATATCGCGGGTGATCATGCGCGACACGCCCGGGTGCGGGGACCGGCGATCACCGAGGGAGAAAAGAGGTTACGACGGCATGGCAGGACAGAAGATCCGCATCCGCCTGAAGTCATATGACCACGAGGGTCATTGACAATGCGGCGAAGAAGCTTGTCGACGAAGTGACGCGCACAGGCGCGACGGTTGTTGGCCCCTGTGCCGCTCCCGACCGAGAAGAACGTCTTCTGCGTCATTCGTTCGCCCCACAAGTACAAGGACAGCCGCGAGCACTTCGAGATGCGCACCCACAAGCGGCTCATCGACATCGTCGATCCGACCCTGAAGACCATCGACACGCTTCGCCGTCTCGACCTTCCGGCGGACGTCAACGTGGAAATCAAGCTCTGAGGTAACGCATCATGAATTCCAAGCAAACCGCCGTCGGCGCGCCCGGTCAAGGCGTTGCTCGGCACCAAAGCTGGGGAATGACCCAGCTATGGGACGAGGCCGGACGCCTCGTGCCCATCACTGTCGTGCGCGTCGGCACGAATGTCGTGACCCAGATCCGCACCCCGAAATCGACGGTTACTCTGCGGTCCAGCTCGCCTCCGGGCGAACTGAAGACCAAAAACGTGACGAAGCCCGCTCCAGGGTCATTTCGACAAGGCCGGCGTCGCCCCCCGTCGCAAACTCGCCGAAATTCGCACGCCCGACGCCGCCGAGTACGAACTCGGCCAGGAGCTCACCGCTGATCTTTTTGAGGCCGGGCAGAAAGTCGATGTCATAGGCGTCTCCAAGGGCAAGGGTTTCGCCGGCGTCATGAAGCGCCACGGTTTCTGCGGAGTCGCAGCTTCACACGGTGCGCATCGCAATCACCGCAAGCCCGGTTCGATCGGAGCCTGCGCCACGCCGTCGCGCGTCTTCCGCGGTCTGCGCATGGCCGGCCGCATGGGCAAGCGATCGCGTGACCGTCCTTAACCTTTCCATCCACGCCGTCGACGTCGAGAAAGCGCATTATCCTTCTCGTCGGCGCCGTCCCCGGCAACAAAGGCGGATCCGTCGTGGTCCGCACGGCCGTGAAGGGAGCCTGAACATGACGCAGTCCCTCAATGCAGACGTTTACGACGTCACGGGCAAGGTCACCGGAAGCTTCGAGCTTCCAGCCGAGCTTTTTCGACGTCGAAGTCAACATCCCCCTCATCCACCAGGTTGTCAACGCTCAGCTCGCCGCGGCTCGCCAGGGAAACGCATTCGACGAAGACTCGAGGCGAAGTTTCCGGCGGAGGCAAGCAGCCCTTTAAGCAGAAGGGCACGGGCCGCGCTCGCCAGGGGCTCGATCCGCGCTCCGCAATTTACGGGAGGCGGCACTGTCCACGGGCCCAAGCCTCGCGACTATTCGCAGCGCACGCCCAAGAAAATGATCGCGGCAGCTTTGCGTCAGTCACTCTCGGACCGCGCGCGTAACGGACGCATCCATGTGGTCACGGCCTTCATCGGGGAGAGAAGCCTTCGACCAAGGAGGCTCTTGGCTTGCTTCGCAAGGTCATCGACGATCGTGCCGCGCTCGTTGCGGTCTCGCGCGGTGACGAGCTCACAAGGCTTTCGCTTCGAAACGCCCCTCGAGGCTTCCGTGATCTTCGTGGACCAGCTCAACAGCTATGACGTCCTCGTCGCAGACGACGTCGTCTTCACCGAGTCTGCTCTCACCGAGTACGTCTCAAAGAACGGCAAGGAGGAGAAGTGAGCGAGACAAGCTTCTGGAACAAGCACCCGCACGATGTCATCCTCGCGCCCGTCGCGTCGGAGAAGTCGGCTCGGCTGGAGGACGAGGGAAAGTACGTTTTCTTTGTCGACCCGCGTGCGTCTAAGACCGAGATCAAGCAGGCCGTCGAGGCAGTCTTCCACGTGAAGGTCGCCTCTGTGAACACTCAAAACCGTCAGGGCAAGGCCCGCCGTACTCGCGACGGCATCGGTCGGCGCAAGAACACCAAGCGCGCGATTATCTCGCTGAGCGAGGGGTCGATCGACATTTACGGCGACGTGGTCGGCTGACCGGAAAGATTGAGGATCGAAACCTCGCGGGAATTCGTAGTACAAGCCGACGACCCCCGGCCGTCGCGGTGCGAGCGTTGCCGACTTCGTCGAGATCACGCGATCGAAGCCCGAGAAGTCGCTGCTTCGTCCGCTGCACAAAGACCGGCGGTCGCAATAACACCGGTCGTATCACGACCAGGCACAAGGGCGGAGGCCACAAGCGCCAGTACCGCATTATCGACTTTTCGGCGCTGGGACAGGGACGGTGTGCCCGCCAAGGTCGCTCACATCGAGTACGACCCGAACCGCACGGGCTCGCATCGCCCTCCTCCACTACGTCGACGGGGAGAAGCGTTACATCGTTGCGCCGAAGAACCTGCGTCAGGGAGCGATACCGTCGAAAACGGACCGAATGCCGACATCAAGCCCGGCAACAATTTGCCGCTGAAGAACATCCCCGTCGGCACCACGGTTTACTGCGTCGAGCTTCGTCCTCTCGGCGGCGCCAAGATCGGGCCGTTCGGCTGGAGCATCTGTCCAGCTGGTGGCCCGCGAAGGCAAGTACGCCCAGCTGCGCATGCCTTCCGGCGAAATCCGCAATGTCGATTCCGCTGCCGCGCCTGCGTGGGCGAGGTCGGGAACGCCGAACAGTCGAACATCAACTGGGGCAAGGCCGGCCGCAAGCGCTGGAAGGGTGTTCGCCCGACAGTCCGCGGCGTCGTCATGAACCCCGTCGACCACCCGCACGGCGGCGGCGAAGGGCAAGACCTCCGGTGGCCGCCATCCGGTCAGCCCGTGGGGTAAGCCCGAGGGCCGCACCCGCCGTCCCAAAGAAGGCTAGCGACAAGCTCATCGTGCGCCGTCGCAGACCGGCAACAAGCGCTAAGAGAGGATGAGCTGAATGCCGCGCAGTCTGAAGAGGGGCCCCTTCGTCGATGACCATCTGCAGAAGAAGGTCGACGAGACAGAACGAGAAAGGGCACGAAGAACGTCATCAAAACCTGGTCACGTCGGTCGGTTATTACCCCTCGATTTCCTGGGTCACACCTTTGCCGTGCACGACGGCCGCAAGCACGTCCCGGTTTTCGTCACCGAGTCGATGGTCGGCCACAAGCTCGGCGAGTTCGCCCCGACCCGCACCTTCCGCGGGCATGAAAAGGACGACCGTAAGGGCCGACGCCGCTAAGGCGCCGCCTGACGAGCAGAGAGAAGAGCATAAACATGGAAGCCAAGGCGCAGGCACGTTTCGTGCGCGTCACGCCCCAGAAGGCCCGCCGCGTCGTGGATGTTATCCGCGGCAAGCGCGCTCTGGACGCCGTAGACGTGTTGCGGTACGCGCCCAGGGGCGGCCGAGCCCGTCCGCAAGATTGTCGAGTCAGCGATCGCCAACGCCCAGTACCTTGCCGATCAGGCGGGCGAGCGTTTCGACGCCGAAGACCTCTACATCCAGGCGGTTTACGCCGACGAGGGTCCACGATGAAGCGCATACAGCCCCGAGCGCAGGGCGCGCCAACCGGATCCTCAAGAGGACCAGTCATATCACCGTTGTTGTCGGCGACGAAGTCGCCGCATCGGAAAAGAAGGGAGGACCCGATAGTGGGGCCAGAAGGTCAACCCGACCGGGTTCCGACTCGGAATCACCACCGACCATCGCTCGAGTGGTTCGCCGACTCGAATAAGCCGGGCCAGCGCTACGCCGATTTCGTTCGCGAGATATCCAGATCCGCCGGATGATCGAGAAAACCCTCGATCGCGCGGGGCATTTCGCGCGTCAACATCGAGCGTCGCGCCGAGCGCGGTCGTCGTGGACATCCACACGCGCGCCCCGGCATCGTCATCGACGCCGAGGTGCTGAGGCCGACCGCCTCCGATCGGATCTCGAGAAGCTGACGGGCAAAGCGATCAGCTCAATATCCTCGAAGTGAAGAATCCCTGAGGCCGACGCGCAGCTCGTCGCGCAGGGCATCGCCGAACAGATCGCTTCGCGCGTGTCATTCCGCCGCGCCATGCGCAAGGGCATCCAGTCGGCTGAGCGTGCGGGCGCCAAGGGTATCCGCGTCCAGTGCTCGGGTCGGCTTGGCGGTGCTGAAATGTCGCGCTCGGAGTTCTACCGCGAGGGTCGCGTGCCCTGCACGCTTCGCGCGAACATCGACTACGGGTTCTACGAGGCGCGCACGACCTTCGGTCGAATCGGCGTGAAGGTGTGGATCTATCGCGGGCGATGTCAGCGACTCCGAGTACTACCGTTCGCTCGCCGAGTCGCTCCTCGTGGCCGTGGCGCGCGAGATCGCCGTGGCGGCCCTCGTCGTGCAATCGTCAGGGGCCGCGGCAATCGGCAGCAGCAGCGCAGCCGCGAGCGCCTCGCAGCGGAGCCTACGACCACAGGATCGGAGGCCTGATCATGCCGATTCCACGTCGCACCAAGTGGCGCAGCAACACCGTCCCTCCCGCAGCGGCATGCCAAAGGGGCGGCACGAGACTCGCCTTTCGGATCGTACGGCATCCAGGCGCTCGAACCCGTGCCGCGTGACCAATCGTCAGATCGAGGCGGCTCGTATCGCCACGACTCGTCACGTCAAGCGAGGCGGAAAGATCTGGATCAACATTTTCCTGACCGTCCCTTGACGAAGAAGGCCCTCGGTTTGCGCATGGGTTCGGGCAAGGGTCCGGTCGAAACCTGCGTTGCCAACGTCAAGCCCGGGAAGGATCATGTTTCGAGATGGACGGCGTGTCCGAGGAACTGGCCCGGAGGCCATGCTCCGCGCGATGCACAAGCTGCCCATGAAGACTCGTTTCGTCACCCGTGAGGAGGGTGATGGCCGAGGGAATCACAGACCGAAGAGCTCGACGCCCTGACCGATGCCGAGCTCCTCGAAAAGCTCAAAGAAGCGAAGGAAGAGCTGTTCAACCTGCGTTTTTCGGCGGTGACCCACCGCCTCGAAGACAGCGGGTCGGCTCAAGGAGGTCCGTCGCGACATCGCTCGCATCTACACGGTCAAGCGTGAGCGCGAGCTCGAACCCGCACCGCGCCCAGCGGCTGAGAAGTGAGGTATGAAGTGAGCGAGAAAACAAAGCCGAAGCTCCGGCCCGCGCCCACCGCAGGGTCCAGCGAGGCTACGTTGTGAGCGACAAGATGGACAAGACCGTCATCGTCGAGGTCGAGGACCGCCGCAAGCACCCGCTGTATGGGCAAAGGTCATCACCCACACCAAGCGCGTCAAGGCGCACGACGAGAACAACGAAGTGCATGTGGGCGATCTCGTTCGCATCATGGAGACTCGCCCGCTGAGCGCCACCAAAGCACTTCCGCGTGGTCGAGATCATCGAGAAGGCCAAGTGACCTTCGGTCATCCCAGAACCCCCATCCGTTCGGCAAGGCTCGCCCTAGCGAGAACCGGCACGACGACAGGAGAATACCAAATGATCCAGCAGGAGACGCGGCTCAGCGTCGCCGACAACACCGGGTGCGAAGGAAATCCTATGCATCCGTGTGCTCGGTGGCTCCGGCCGGCGCTACGCCGGGAATTGGCGACACGATCGTCGCCACCGTCAAGGATGCCATCCCTGGCGGAAACGTCAAGAAGGGCGACGTCGTCAAAGCCGTCGTCGTCCGCACGAGGAAGGAAACCCGTCGGCAAGACGGCTCCGTACATCCGCTTTGATGAGAATGCGGCTGTGCTGCTCAAGAAACGACGGCGATCCTCGCGGCACGCGCATCTTTCGGCCCTGTCGGCCGTGAGCTGCGCGAGAAGAAGTTCATGCGAATCGTTTCGCTGGCACCGGAGGTGATCTGATGGCCAAGATCAAGAAGGGCGATCTCGTCCAGGTGATCGCCGGGCGTACCTCGGACGCGAAGAAGATCGAAGAGCGCAACGCGCGCAGGGCCGAACTCGGCTCGATCCTCTCGAGCCTGGGCGATCAGGGGCAAGGCAGGGCGTCGTCCTGTCGGTACTCGAGACCGCGTCATCGTCGAAGGGGCATCAACCGCGTCAGAAGCACGTCAAGGCTGGCCCAGAATCAACGGGCGGCTCGGCGGGAGGAATCGAAACCGTCGAGGCCCGATCCACATTTCTAAGGTCGCGCCCTCGTCGGTCCCGACAAAAGCCCATCCGCGTCGGCCATCGTGAGGTTGAGGTTGAGCGCGACGGACGTACGAAGGTCATGCGCGAGCGCATTGGCCGCCGCGGCGGTAAGGAGATTGAGCTGTGAGCGACGCACCGCGCCTGAAAGGCGAAGTACCGCAAGGAGATCGTTCCGCGCTGACTCCGAGTCAGCCACGGCAACTCGCATCAGGTTCCCAAACTCGAGAAGATCGTCGTGAACATGGGGCGTCGGTGAAGCCGCCCGCGATTCGAAGGTCCTTGAGGGCCATGGCGGACATGGCAATCATCACCGGGCCAAAAGCCCCAGGTGACCCGCGCGAAGAAGTCCATCGCCCAGTTCAAGCTGCGTGAGGCCAGGTCATTGGCTGCCACGTGACTCCGCGAGCAACCGCATGTGGGAGTTCCTCGATCGTCTGCTTTCGACGGCTCTGCCCCGCATCCGCGACTTCGCGGGCTTTCGCCCAAGCAGTTCGACGGGCATGGAATTACACCTTCGGATCTGACCGAGCAAACCGTGTTCCATGAGATCAACATGGACAAGATCGATCGGGTTCGCGGTATGGACATCACCGTCGTCACGACGGCCTAGCACCAACGACGAAGGCCGCTCTCTTCTGCGCCTTCTCGGTTTCCCCTTTAAGGAGGCCTGACGCATGGCGAAGACAGCGCTCAAGAAAAAGCAGGCTCGCAAGCCGAAATTCGGCGTTCGCGCCTACACCAGGTGCAATCGATGCGGCCGCCCGAAGTCCGTCTATCGCAAGTTCGGCCTGTGCCGCGTTTGCCTCCGAGAGCTTGCCCTGCGCGGTGAACTCCCGGGTATCACGAAGTCCAGCTGGTAAAGCGCTACGTCGTAGGTCCGCAAGGGAAACCACGACGGGGAAGGGCAACCGCCCAACGTCTATGACTGACCCATCGCAGACATGCTGACGCGTCTGCGCAACGCCAACTCGGCGTTCCATGAGTCGGTGTCGATGCCTTACTCGAAGCTCAGGCGCACATCGCCGAGATTCTCGAGCGCGAGGTTACATCGCCGGATTCGGAGTCGAGGAGGCGAAGGTGGGCAAGACGCTCACCCTCAAATCTGAAGTACGGGACGAATCGCGAGCGCGCTCTTGCGGGCATTCGGCGCATTTCAAAGCCGGGTCTGCGCGTTTACGCGAAGTCCACCAATCTGCCCAGGGTTCTCGGTGGCCTCGGCGTCGCGATTCTTTCGACGTCGTCCGGCCTGCTGACGGACCGCGAGGCCAAGGACAAGGGCGTTGGCGGGAAGTCCTCGCCACGTCTGGTGACGGGAGGAAAGATGTCGCGTATTGGCAAAGCTGCCCGTCACGGTTCCCTCCGGCGTTGACGTGACGATCAACGGTCAGGAGGTCACCGTCAAGGGCCCTGAAAGGAACACTCGAGCACACGGTCGCCGAGCCCATCGCAGTGACGTTTGACAACGGGACGATCTCGGTGACCAGGCCCCGACGACGAGCGCAAGTCGCGCTCGCTTCACGGCCTGACTCGCACGCTTATCGACAACATGGTCGATCGGCGTGACCCGAGGGTACTCGAGGCTGGGAAAATCGTCGGAACCGGCTACCGCGTGGTGGCGAAAGGCGCCGACTTCGAGTTTCTCTAGGTTATTTGCACACCATTTTCGTCAGCGGCGCCCGGAGGGCATCACTTTCAAAGTGGAATCGCGACGAAGTTCTCCGTCAACGGAATCAACAAGCAGCAGGTCGGCGAAGTCGCGGCGAACATTCGCAGCTGCGCAAGCCGGAGCCCTACAGGGCAGGGGTGTGCGCTACGCCGACGAGAACGTGCGCCGTAAAGGCCGGAAAGGCTGGTAAGTGATGGCCGTCACCGTTAGAGGGCAAGGGCAAGTTCGTTTCCGTACGCGCCGCCACTTTCCGTCTTCGCAAGAAGATCGCGGGCACTGCCGCTGAGCCGCGCCTCGTGGTCAGCCGTTCGAATCGGCCATGCTCGCCCAGGTCGTTGATGATTCGGCCGGGTCACACCCTGGCCGCCGCTTCGACGCACGAGGCCGCATTGCGCGAGGATGACGGCACGAAGGTCGACAAGGCCCGCAAGGTCGGGCGAGCTCGTCGCCAAGCGCGCCCCAGGAAGCCGGGATTCGCCCGTGGTCTTCGATCGCGGAGGCAACAAGCATCACGGCCGTGTCGCCGCCGTGGCCGAAGGCGCCCGCGCCGCCGGGCTGGCCCTGTGAGACTGGCGAGAGAGGTGTACTGATGGCTGCACAGCAGCGTGGTCGGGGCGCTAACCTCGGAGGAGAACAACAACGGCGAGCGCCGCGGAGCGCCGCGGCGAGCGTCGTGGCGAACGTCGGACCGCCGTTCCGAAGAGAAGAAGAACGCGTACATCGAGCGCGTCGTAACGATCAATCGCGTAGCCAAGACGGTTAGGGGCGGACGCCGGATGTCCTTCACGGCACTCGTCATCGTCGGGTGACGGAAATGGCACCGTGGGTGTCGGCTACGGCAAGGCCAAGGAAGTGCCGTCAGCCATCGCCAAGGGAACGGAGGAGGCCAAGAAGAACTTCTTCAAGGTTCCTCGCATCGGCTCGACCATTCCCGCATTTGGTTCAGGGGTGAGGATGCCGCGGGCATTGTGCTGTTTGCGTCCCAGCTTCGCCCGGTACCGGCGTCATCGCAGGCGGTCCGGTTCGCGCCTTGATGGAGTGCGCTGGCATTCACGATGTTTTGAGCAAGTCGCTCGGGTTCGTCCAACGCATCAACATCGTGCACGCGGCGGTTGCGGCCCTCAAGGGACCTTGAGCAGCCTGAGATCGGTGGCGGCTCGCAGGGGCCTGCCCGCTCGAGCGCGTGGCGCCCGAATCGATGCTTCGTGCGCGCGCTGAGGCCGAGGCCAGGTGCGTGCTGACAAAGAGGCCGAAGCGGTTAAGGCCGAGAACGAAGCTGCCGCTGCGGGAGTTGGTGCATGATGGCACAGTTGAAGATCACACAGATTAAGTCCACCATCGGTGCAAGCAGAACCAGAAGGACACCCTTCGCACACTGGGCTCTGCGCGGTATCGGCAAGTCCGTTGTGCGGGAGGATCGTCCCGAAGTTCGCGGCGCCATCTCGTACCGTTGCTCACCTCGTTACCGTGGAGGAGGTCGACCGATGGCAGACGACAAGACCAAGAAAAAGGACGCGCGTTCGACGGCGTCCTCAAGATCCACCATCTCCGTCCCGCCCCGGGGGTCGAATAAGGCAAAGGTCCGCGTGGGCCGAGGCGAAGCCTCGAAGGGCAAGACGGCCGGTCGCGGAACCAAGGGAACGAAGGCCCGCCACGGAGTTCCTACGCGTTTCGAGGGTGGGCAGATGCCCATCCACATGCGACTGCCCAAGCTGCGTGGTTTCAAGAACCCGTTCCGCGTGGAGTACCAGGTGGTCAATGTTGGCGCCTCGAGCGAGCTTTTTCCCCGAGGGCGGTAAAGTGACCGTCGAAGACCCTCGTCGCCAAAGGCGCGGTTCGTGACAATCATCTGGTCAAGGTTCTGGGACCGGCGACCTGAGCGTCAAGCTGGACGTTCACGTCGACGCGTGGTCGGGATCGGCAAAGGGAAAGATCGAAGCGGCTGGCGGAAATATCGCCACTGTTGAATGTACGGGAATGCCCCGTCGCCCAGCGGGGCATTCCCATGTTCCATTTTCGGCGGGCGCGCTTCGGGTAGTAGTGTCAATCGGCCCCACCGCCGGGTATAGTTATGAGGCGGTACGGGCCGCCATTTGCCACCCCGTAGTCGGGCGAGTCCCGATTCATCGATGCGGACATCGTCCGCACAATCATCTGCGGTATGACCGCAACTCTGGAGGAATTTTTGCTCAAGGCGTTCGCGGCGCGTTCCGCATCCCGACCTTCGCCGTAAGCTGCTCTTCACGATTGCCGTCATGGTGATCTATAGGGCGGCACGTTCGTTCCAGCACCGTTCGTTTCGATACGCAACGTGCGTCAGTGTGCACAGCCCAACAGGGCGAAGGCGGCTTCCTCAATCTCAACATGTTCTCTGGCGGCGCGATGCTGCAGCCGTCGATCTTTGCGCTTGGCATCATGCCGTACATCACGGCGTCGATTATCATTCAGCTTTTGCGCGTCGTCATTCCGAGGTTCGAGCAGCTGCGCAAAGAAGGGCAGTCCGGGACGGCCAAACTTACCGAGTACACGCGTTATCTGACGATCGGGCTAGGAGTCCTCCAGTCGGCGGTTTACGTTTCCCTTGCCAACACGACTCTGTTCCAAGGGTGCAAACTTCAGCCGATACCCGCGGCCAACCCGGTCAAGATCTCTATGGCCATTCTCGCAATGACAGCGGAACCGGTCTCATCATGTGGCTCGTCGAGCTCATTACCGAGCGTGGCGTCGGCAATGGAATGTCAATCCTCATCTTCACCGGCATCTGCGCCAACTTCCCGGGCATGCTCAACAGCGTCATTCATTCCAATGCGGGATGGACGGGGGCAGTCGTAGTCCTGGCCGTCTTCTTTGCCATCACGATCGTCGTCGTCTTCGTTGAGCAATGCCAGCGTCGCATTCCCGTGCAGTATGCCAAGCGCGTCGTCGGACGGCGCATGATCGGCGGGTCCACCACCTACCTCCCGATCAAGATCAACATGGCCAACGTCATCCCGGTCATTTTTGCTTCGTCTCTGCTCATGCTTCCGCAGATGATCGCATCCTTCGGCAACCAGAACGCCCGTTGGGTTCAGTTCATCCACACGAATCTGACCAGGCAAGGTATTTGGTACTACGGCCTGTACGCTCTGCTCATCTTCGGATTCACGTTCTTCTACACGTCGATCACATTCGACACGGAAGAAGTGGCGGACAATATGAAACGCTACGGCGGTTTCATTCCGGAGTGTTCGCGCGGGCAAGCCCACAGCAGAGTATTTGAGCTACGTGTCGAAAAAGAATCACATGGGTGGGAGCCATCTACCTGACTGTCGGTAGCGCTCATTCCGTCCGTCATGTTCAGTGAAATGGGCATATTCCAAGGAACATTTGGCGGAACGTCGATCACTGATCCTCGTGGGCGTGGGCTTGCAGACCGTCAAGGACATCAATGCCCAACTTCAGCAGCGACACTACGAGGGCTTCCTCCGCTACGCATTCGGTTAGGAACGCAAGGAAGCTCAAGGAGAAAAGGTCATGTCCATTCGTTTTGTCCTCGTCGGCCCTCCGGGATCGGGCAAGGGAACTCAAGCCCACATATTGACGTCGCGCTTCGGGATTCCCTGCGATTTCACAGGGCGCCATCTTCAGGGCGCACACCAAGGCGGGGACGAGCTCGGCCGCCTCGCCGATTCGTATACGTCTCGAGGCGAACTGGTCCCGGATGAGGTCACCGATCGCATGGTGGCCGCCCGTTTGAGTCAGGCGGATGTGGCCGCGGGTTCCTTCTGGACGGGTATCCGCGCAACCTCCATCAGGCAGCAGCTCTTGATGAGATGCTCAAGGCCGCGGGAACGGCACTTGATTTCGTTCTGGAGATCACGGCCGATGACGACGTCGTGGTCCGGCGCCTCCTGGGCCGCGCAGCAGAAGAAGGGCGGAAGGACGATACGGAGGATGTGATCCGCCACAGGATCGCCCTCTACCATCAGACCACCGAACCCCTCATTTCCGAATACCGCACGAGGGGGATTCTGCTCAGCGTCGACGGCATCGGTGGCATTGAGGAGGTCTCCGAGCGGATTGAGCGTACCGTTGATTCTTTTTGGGTTCTCGCGCTTGATGTCCCGCGCCATTGAGTACAAGACGGATGACCAAATCCGCAGTATGCGCAAGGCCGGGTTGGTTGTGGCGGCTATTCACGAGGCCCTACGGGAGGCAGCGTGTCCAGGGGTCACCACTGGGCAGATGGATGCCGTTGCCCTCGAAGTGCTCCAGGCTCATGGTGCGAAGTCTAATTTTTATGGCTACTACGGGTACCCGAGTCAGATATGCGCGTCGGTCAATGACGAGATAGTTCATGGGATCCCGGGGGATCGGGTGCTCGAGCCGGGGGATCTCGTATCTTTCGATTGTGGTGCAGTCGTCGATGGGTGGCATGGCGATGCGGCCTTTTCGATGGTTATTCCCGGCGGTGAGAATGATGAGGCGCGCGCCCGCCTGTGCGAGGTCACAGAGCAGGCGATGTGGCACGGCATAGCGGCTATGGCCAAGGTTGGGCGTGTGGGCGACGTTGGGCGCGCTATTGACGATTTCGTTGTGAGCCTCGCGGATCCGCCCGGAATCGTGGTCGACTATGTGGGGCACGGTATCGGCACGGCCATGCATATGGCTCCCGACGTCCCGAATTTTCGGTCTCGCGAACGCGGGGTACGGCTCAAGCCTGGCATGGTCTTGTGCATTGAGCCCATGTTGACTGCCGGTGACCAAGCCAATCGGGTATGCGATGACGAATGGACTGTTGTCACAGCTGACGGTTCGGATGCTTGCCACTGGGAGCACGAAGTGGCTCTTCACCTGGGCGGCATCTGGGTCCTCACCGCGCCCGACGGCGGCAAGGCCGGGCTGGCGCCCTTCGGTTTGACACCCGCGCCCCTGGGCGAATAACGGAGCGACGATCGACCCTTACGCGACGTGGACGCGGAGTGATCTCTGTTCCTCCGGAGGAGTGACGGCTGTGTCCGTCGAGGGATCAGGTTTCGCTCTTTAGGTGCCGACAGTCGTGACTATAAAGCCGTAAACAGGTGATCTTTGCTCGTGCTATGAGGGTGTTCACTTGCTTCAAGGTGCTTAGTGCATGCTGCTGCGACCTTTTTGCATTGTTTTGGTGTGGTGCGGTGTTTGGCTTGGTGGGGCCATAGAGCGGCTGATTTTTGTGTTGTATGTCACTTATGTGTGGGGTGGGGTAGGCTTTTGGGGGTGGGTTTGTGGCTGTTTTCTAGTGGTCTCTAAGGGGATCGGGTGGTGGGTGTGGTGGAAGTAGATGCGTGCAGGGATTGTGGCGAGGTATTCTATGATCATTGAGTCACCAGGGTTTTTCTTGGTGTAGCCACCATTACATCTGTGACGTGTAAGATTCGAGGGGAGGATGATTACGTGGCTATCTTCAAACTAGATCCAGGCAAATTCAGGCATCAAATACAGCAGTTGCACGCAGGGGGTGACAAGTTCCAAGCCGCCCAGATGTTGTTCAACCTTGGTGTTGACAGGAGTTCTGGGAGCGGATCCTCGTCTGGTGGTGAGCAGTGGTCGGGTGTCAATGAGCTCGATCAGTTCAGGCTGCCGTTGGATGCTTCTCTTGTGGCCATTGATGAGGAGATGAAGGCGACGTCGCGGCGGCAGAAAGCCGTTATTGCTGACTTGCGGCAGTCGCTGGTGGATTTTGAGCATATTGATGATAACGAGCGGCAGGCGTATTTGAAGGATCTTGACGACCTTGATGCGAAGTACGAGTATTCGACATCGAGTCAGATGGAGGCTATCGCTACGGCTTTCACTGCTATGGTCACGGGGCCGGCCGGCCTGGGGCGACGGCCAAGAATAAGTCCGGCTCGTCTGGCAAGGGTGGTTCCGGCAAAGGTAGCTCTGGCAAGGGCTCGTCTGGCAAGGGCGGCTCGTCGAGTAAGAGCCCATCTGGCTCGTCGAAGAAGGGGGGAGAAGGCTGATGGCTACTCCGAATGCTGATAGGCTTCATGGGATCGAGTCGTGGGATACGTCGGCGATCCAGCATGCCAATTCGAGTCTGGAGGATGTGCGCATCGCTCTTGATGAGATTGCCGGGATTAATGAGCGGGTTGCCGGCGATCTTGGACTGGAAGGGACAACGGCTGACAGGGTCAGTGCCAAGCTTGACAGTTTGGCCAAAGACCCTCAAAAAGCCATGCCGGAGGGATCGAGCAGCTGATCAAGGTCCGTCAAGAGGCCATGCAAGGCGGCATTGATGCGAAAAACGAAAGCGCCGACATCCAAGCAAAACTTGTGCAAGGCTAACAAAGATCTAGACGTCGTTCAGGGATTTGGAAACGCGACTAGTCCGGTTGGGGGGGCTGGAGTTGCAGCCAATATAGAGGAGCAGCGTAAGCAGGTCCATGCCGAGTTTGATAGGCGAGCTGTTGAGGCATTGCATACGTTGCGTGCTAAGACGGATGCTGCTATTGCGGGGTTGCCGTTTCAGCCGAAGGTGCGTGAGGCGTTGAGGAAGGGTGCGCCTGCGACGTTTGAGCGTATTGACAAGCATTTTGATTCGAATGGGGTGCGTGAAGTTTGTTGAGGGGGACTTGTCTGGTGGTGGCAGGTCCGTCGATACTATCCAGCCGGTAGGGCCGAGGAGGTCGGCTACGCAGTGGTATACGCCGGGCGGGGATGCTGGCTCGGCCGGTGGTCATAGCGCGGGTGTTCCTGGTGGGGGTGGTGCGTCGTTGCAAAGTTCGCATTACACGCCTGGCTCGCAGGGGACGTTTGTGCCTAGTGGCGGGTCGCGGGCCTCTGTGTTGGACTCGCCTTCGGTGCATAATCACTTTGGCTATGGCGGCCTCTGTTGGTGGGGGTGTCGTGGCTGGGTATAAGGCTTATCAGGCTGTTCAGTGCTGGGCGTGCGGCTTTGGCTGCCGGGCGTGGTGTCTCGGGGCTGGTTCGATGCGTTCGGGGCAGCCGTGCGCACGCCTGTCTCCTCCTCGTCGGGTATTGTGCGGGGAGCGACCACTGCAGTACGCGCGACCACGTCGTCATCGTCGGCATCTGGTCGGGGTGTTCCGGCTCGTGGTGGGGCCAGCGGTGTGGCCAGCCGGTCTCGGCGAGCCCGGCTCGTGGCTCGAGTATTGTGCGGGGAGCGACCACTGCAGTACGCGCGACTGCTTCGTCGTCGGCGTCGTCTCGGGGGCGGGGCTTGTGCGGGGGGCGACTACCGCGGTACGGGCCACGACTAGTGAGTCGGCCGGCGGCCGTGGCATGGGCGCTGGTGGACGTGGCGCAGCGAGTGCGGCTCGCAGTGCCGGGTCTCCAACCACGCGCGGGACTGAAGCCTCCGGGCGCGGGTCTGGGGTTTCTGGGCGTGCTGGTGCCGGGACGACGTCGGCTCGTGGGGTGCGGGTTCGTCGGTGCGTGGCGGATCGAGCGCGTCGAGGGCGGGCTCGTGCTGAGACGGCTGGGCGTTCAGGCGTCGGGCGTGGAGCTTTTTCAGCTCAGCCAGCCGGCGGCTCGTCTGTCTCGTAGTGGTTCGTCTGTGCAGGGGGCACTCTGCGGCTTCCTCGTCTCGTGGTGCGATCTCGGGTCTGACCGGGCGTGGCCGTAGGAAGAAGGACGATGAGGAGCGTCGTGATGAGTATCCGCCGATTGAGCGGACTCACGTATCTCTATACGAGACGGATCGGACCGTGACCTTCCTTGAAGCTGGCCACCCTGAGGAGGGAGTCCAGGATCGCCGGGACGAACGCCCCCAAGGGTCACGACCATGTCAACACTCGCGGGCAGCGCCAACCAACCGCCTCGCCGAGTAAAGCAAACATGGTCAGGGGGCCGAACATCTAGTTCGGCCCCTGACCATGTTTGTTTTATGTTTATCGTGGTCGGAACTGATTGTGTGGATCGCCGGGCTGCTTGTTGGCGGGTGGGGTCGTAGGCGGGTCATAGGCTGATGGAGGAGCGGTTTGCTGACTGTAGCCGTTGTGCGAGGGAGAATGCAGTGTCCCATATGTGCCAGACATGTCTGGGCCAGGCATATTCGGTGTGGGGACGTGTTTGCCGGGATACTGTCCAGCAGTCATTGCGTTTGGCGGATAGCCCGTGGCTGTAGCCTTACGCTTCCTTCGCCCGGCAACGATGCCGGGCCCGCCGACGGCGGCAATGAGTCCGGCGCCAATACCGGCCCATCCCCACCACGGAAAACCACTTGCATCGTGTGAGACGATGAGCCAGCATCAACTGTGCCCGACGCAGCCTTCGCCTTCCCCGTCGGGGAGCTGTCTGCTGCTCCTTCACCTTTTTGCCATGTGATGGAAAAACCAGTGCCTACGTAATTCATGTTCTTGACAGTGACTTTATTTCCTTCTGCATGGCCAATAGACGTTTTAACAACCTTTCCGGGCATCACAAAGGACTGTAGTCGCGTTAATTCCATCATTCGGTACTCTTCCTTCCTTTTTGCTGGCGTGAGAATGAATTCATAAGTTTTTCCCATGGTCGCGCACTAATGTGTTATCGCTTACTTTTCGTTTGATGTGAGTTTACATCGTGTATGCCCGCCTGGAGAGGTGATATCTTCCATAGTCCCTTTCTGAATGAATCTACCGACTGCCGTCATTCTTATGTGTAAGGCTGGGCAGTACTGCCTGATTTTGCGCATGGAATCGTCGGTGTCTTCGGCGATGATGGTTGATTTGACGCTGCCGTCAGTGTGTATTTCGAAGGTGATGTCTGTCCGGCATGCTGGGAGAATAAACGCCAGTAGGCCAATGCCTATGGCCAGAAAAACGCCGATGAATTCTTTCAAAGAAAGGCATACTAAGCCTCCTAACATTCGAGAACCGAACACGGTTTAGACAAAGAACAGCCCTAACCCCTACGGTCCCGTACCGCATCAGCCTCTACTGACTGACAAACTACAGACTCCGCGTCAACTTGCTTCCGTACCCTATTTTTATTTTATGTTTATCGTGGTCGGAACTGATTGTGTGGATCGCCGGGCTGCTTGCCGGCGGGCGGAGCTGCGTGCGGATCTGATGCGGGAGCCGTTTGCTGACTGTAGCCGTTGTGCGAGGGAGAATGCAGTGTCCCATATGTGCCAGACATGTCTGGGCCAGGCATATTCGGTGTGGGGACGTGTTTGCCGGGATACTGTCCAGCAGTCATTGCGTTTGGCGGATAGCCCGTGGCTGCAGCCTTACGCTTTCCTTCGCCCGGCAACGATGCCGGGCCCGCCGACTGACGGCGATGAGTCCGGCGCAATACCGGCCCATCCCACCACGGAAAAACCACTTTCATCGTGTGAAGACGATGAGCCAGCATCAACTGTGCCCGACAAGCCCCTTTGAGCTACCTGCCGCGGTAGAGCCTTCCGCGGCTCTATCATTTCTAGCTTCAATCGAAACACCATGGGAAAGGAAATTTAGACTGTTCACTATAACCTTGTTTCCTTCTATTTCCCCTATCGTTGTTTTAGTAACCTTCCCGGGCATTACGATGGTAATCTTAGTTTTTAGATAGTTTGAAATTACTTTCACTGTTAGAAGCTGGATAGACGAGATGTGTATTTGTTTTTCTCTTTTTCTGAAATGCACTTTACCGCCAAAAGGTTCATTAGATGTAAGTTTGCACTTAAGATGTCCTCCTGGTGTGGTAATATCTTCAACCTTCGGGTTCTTAATAAACGTGAGTCGTGCTTCAACCGACAGCTTTAAGCCCCCACACGTTTGATCGATCGCCCTCATGTTGTCTCGAGAATCTTCCAGAGTAAGTGTCATCGTTGTGTTGCCATCGGCTTGGAACTCAACAGTTCCATCGACATGACATCCACCGAGAAACATCGCAAAGAAAAGCTAATAAAATGACTAAGAACCGCGGGTGCCTACTATTACAGCGAAACATTACAGAGGCTCCTAACGTTCGAGAAGCAAACTTTACTTTACAGATTTAGCCTAGTGATTATTCCCTGGCTTCCGCACAAGTTGTTATCGACATGAGAAACTACAGGCTCGGCTTTAACTTCGTTCCATCTCTAGGCGTTCCCTCACTCTTTGTTTTATGTTTAACGTGGTCGGAACTGATTGTGTGGATCGCCGGGCTGCTTGCCGGCAGGCGGAGCTGCGTGCGGATCGTGGGTCGGTGTAGGAGCTGTTTGCTGACCATAACCGTTGTGCGAGGGAGAATGCAGCGTCCCATATGTGCCAGACATGTCTGGGCCGGACATATTCGGTGTGAGATATGCCTGCCGGGATACTGCCCAGCAGTCATTGCGTTTGGCGGATAGCCCGTGGCTGTAGCCTTGTGTTTCCTGCGCCCGGCGACAATGGCGGCCCCGCCGACGGCAGCGATGAGTCCGGTGCCAATGCCCGTCCATCCCCACCATGGAAAACCACTTTCATCGCGTGAAGATGACGAGCTAGCGCCAACCGTGCCTGACGCACCCTTTACCTTCGCCGATGCAGAGCCGGCTGATGAGCGTTCACCTTTTTGCCATGTGATGGAAAAACCAGTGCTTATGTAATTCATGCTTTTGACAGTGACTTTATTTCCTTCTGCATGGCCAATAGACGTTTTAACAACCTTTCCGGGCATCACAAAGACTGTAGTCGCGTTAAAGCCTTCATTTGACACTCTTCCTTCCTTTTCTGCTGGCGTGAGAATGAATTCATAAGTTTTCCCATGGTCGCGCACTAATGTGTCATTGCTTACTTTTTTTCGTTTGATGTGAGTTTACATCGTGTGTGCCCGCCTGGAGGGGTTATATCTTCCATAGTTCCCGCCTCAATAAACCCTGCCGAGGCTTCATTCTTATGTGTAAGGCTGGGCAGTACTGCCTGATTTTTGCGCATGGAATCGTCAGTGTCTTCCGCGATGATGGTTGATTTTATGCTGCCGTCAGCGTGTATCTCGAAGGTTATGTCTGTACGGCATCCTGAAAGAATGAACGCCAGTAGACCAATGCCTACGGTAAGAAGTTGCCGATGCGTGTTTATCCGGGAGGGCATACCGAGCCTCCTTAGCCTTCAGGGTGAGGCGGACTATTGAAATTATCGCACGTATCACTCTAGTGCATACCGGTATTCAATGCTCCGACGTTTCGACATTCAATGTGCACATCTCTTTAAAATCGGAAATTTATAGTCTTTTTCCGTGACTGACATTGACCTTCACCGCGACTGTCTCGATCTGCATGAGAGTTGCTAGCAGGCGTCCACTCATTTCATTGCGCATGTGTTCCGCCCGGGTTCCTCTGCGCAAGGGGATAAAGGCAATTGGGTGGCTAGCTCTCATTGACTTTCAGGCAGTTCAGATTTCGCCATATTGAACTTCGTTGGGGTGTTCTTCTCCTCGCTGTCGAAGTTCTCAATTCCAGATTTTATCCCTGAGCCCAGCGTTGAGTATCCGTCAGCGATTTCGTGTGCAGCGTCCGCAAATAGGTTCATCGACCAAGTCAAGATCTTTTTAGTGCGGTGGCCCCACTATTAACAGTTTCGTCACCGTCGTTCACGGTATCGTGCGGAAGGGTCCTATCGAGCGGCGCCCCTCTAAGTCGGTGATCCATTACACCCGATGGCGACTATCGTCAAGATTTCGCCACGTGTAGAATAGATCGTCGGTACGTCCCTGCCTAAAAGCGGGTCGGCCTCGGAACTCACGCAACCCGGTGTGGGACCGATCGGAGTGTTAGCGAGGGTTATGGCGAAAAAAGATGGAGTCATCGAAGTGGAGGGAGCGGTCGTTGAGGCCCTCCCGAACGCGATGTTCCGCGTCGAACTGGAGAACGGGCACGTTGTGCTCGCTCATATCTCCGGCAAGATGCGCCAGCATTACATCAAATTCTCCCGGAAGATCGCGTGGTGGTCGAATTGACCCCCGATCTGTCCCGCGGGCGGATCGTGTACCGCTATAAGTGAGTCCCTGATTTTCTATCGCCGCCAGATTCTGACGGCAAGGAAGTACAACAATGAAGGTCAAGCCCAGCGTCAAGAAGATCTGTGACAAGTGCAAGGTGATTCGTCGCCACGGCCGCGTCATGGTGATCTGCGAGAACCCGCGGCACAAGCAGCGTCAGGGATAGTCCTGGCGTGGCGGGTCATCCCGCAACGACCGCACTGCACGCGCTGAGGCAACCCTCTCGGACCGAAGGCCGAGGCCCTCGCGGTTCGGGTCACGGGGAGGGTCGAGTGCTCCACACCTTCGGACAAACAAGGAGCTGAGGGAAATTGGCACGTCTTTTCCGGCGTCGATCTGCCCGCGAGAAAGCGGATCGAGATCGCGCTCACCTACATCTACGGCATCGGCCGCACCCGCTCAGCGGAAACGCTCGCGGCCACCGGCATCAGCCCGGACGTTCGCGTTCGAGACCTCACCGAGGACCAGCTCGTTGCGCTCGAAGAAGCACATCGACGAGAACTACAAGGTCGAGGGCGACCTGCGCCGCGAGTTCAGGCGATATTCGCCGCAAGATCGAAATCGGCTGCTACCAGGGCCTGCCGTCACCGTCGCGGTCTGCCCGTCCACGGCCAGCGCACGAAGACGAATGCGCGCACCCGCAAGGGACCCAAGCGCACCGTCGCAGGCAAGAAAAAGAAGTAAGCAGTAGGAGTAGATCATGCCCCGCAAGACTCGTCAGGCCGCTTCAGGCTCTCGCCGTCCGCGTCGCAAAGAGCGCCGCAACGTCGCCGTCAGGCCAGGCCCATATCAAGTCGACCTTTCAACAACACGATCGTCTCCATCACGGATCCGAGCGGGGCCGTTATTGCTTCGTGCTCGTCAGGCCAAGTTGGTTTTAAAGGCTCGCGTAAGTCGACGCCCTATGCAGCTCAGCTCGCGGCCGAGAACGCCGCCCGCGCCGCCATGGAACACAGGGATGAAGAAGGTCGACGATATTCGTCAAAGGCCCGGGGTCCGGCCGTGAAACCGCGATCCGCTCGCTCACCGCCTCCGGCCTCGAAGTCACCTCGATCTCCGATGTGACGCCCCAGGCATCACAACGGCTGCCGTCCGCCCGAAGCGTCGCCGCGTGTGACGGACCGGATGCCGCCGCGGGAGCGCCGCGCGCTCCGACGGCCATCAGGGTCCGCCGTCTTCCGCTGGGCCGGACAGAGCGCCGCGGGAAGGACTGGACGTCAAATAGCGGGCGTCCTCGAAAGGAAATGAATCGTGCTGATCGCACAGCGTCCTGTCCTCACGGAGGAACAGGTCTCCGAGCGCCGTTCGCGCTTCCTCCTCGAACCCTTGAGCCGGGCTTTCGGCTACGCTCGGCAATTCCATGCGTCGCACGCTGCTGTCGTCGATTCCCGGCGCGGCCATCACGTCGGTCCGCATCGACGGGTTCTCCACGAAGTTCTCCACGATCGCCGGGTGAAGGAGGACGTCGCGGACATCATCCTCGAACCTCAAAGGACCTGGTCGTCTCTTCGAGAGAACGACGAGCCGGTGCTCATGTACCTGCACAGTCAGGGGCCCGGGCGAGGTGACGGCTGCCGACATCACGCCGCCGTCCGGCGTCGGAGATCCACAACCCTGACCTTCACATCGCCACCCTGAACGACAAGGCAAGATCGAGATCGACCATCACCGTCGAGCGCGGTCGAGGCTACGTCTCCGCGGCCCAGAACAAGAGGGAAGACGACGAAATCGGACGCATCCCCATCGACTCGATCTACTCACCGGTCCTCAAGGTGTCCTACAAGGTCGAAGCGCACCCGCGTCGCGCAGCGCACCGATTTCGACAAGCTCATCGTCGACGTCGAGGTCAAAGCCGTCCACGACGCTCGCGACGCGCTCGCCTCCGCCGGGCAAGACCCTCGTCGAGCTGTTCGGGCTAGTGCCTCGACCTCAACAACGAGGCCGAGGGCATCGAAACTCGGCCGCTCCGGTGGTGGAGGCACATCCTCCGACCTGCAGCGCCCGATCACGATCCTCAACCTTCCCCGCCCGTTCCGCAGAACTGCCTGCAGCGCGAAGGGATCCGAACCATCGGCGAACTCATCCAGCGCTCCGAAGCCGACCTCCTGGACATCCGGAACTTTCGGCGCGAAAGTCGATCGAGGACGTCAGGACGAGCTCTCGAAATTGGATCTGCGGCTGCGAGGACTCGCCCGGCTGGTCTCGTATCCACCTACGGCGACGAGAGCTACACGATGCAGTTCAGCGACGACTCGCAGGCCTGAGGCCCGCACTTTTTCATAGGAGACACTACAATGCCTAAAGCCGCAAGGGCGCCATGGCGGCCCGGCCGCCCACCAGCGCCACATCATCTGCCAACCTGTGCAGGACTCTCATCCGCCACGGGCGGTCACGACCACGCAGGCGCGCGCACAAGGCCGTACAGCCTCACATCGGCGGCTCATCTCGAAGGCCAAGCGCGGCGACACCTCACAGCCCGCCGCCTGGCACTGCGCGTTCTCGGCGATCGCGAACTGGCCTACATCCTGTTCGAAGAGCTCGCGCCCCGCAAATTCGCCGAGCGCGACGGCGGCTCACCCGCGTCGTCAAGCTCGGCAATCGCAGAAGGCGACAACGCGCCCTCGCGCGCATCGAGCTTGTGACCGAGAAAGGTTTCACCCAAAGCAGTCCGCCGATTCGCGAGCGACCGAGGCTTGCCAAAGAAGGCCGCAGAAAGGATGAGTGCTGCACAAGCCGATATAAAGCCGCAGATGCGAAGCCCGGCAAGGCCGAGGCTGAACAAACCGATAAGGCCACCGAAGCAACAGCCGGCATGAGGCCGAGGCTCACACAGGCCGACCCGCAAAGGGTGGAAGACGCGGCGGAGGAAAGCCGAGCGAAAAGTAATTTTCGCGCGAACATTCGCGTCAATCCAAGTTCGAGCGGGGCGCCGCTTCGCCGACTTTCGACTCACAAAATGACCGGCAAGAAAACCAAAAGCGGGTCAAAAGGCGGCTTGGCGACGGCGCGGAAGCCCGCTAGGCTTGCACTGCGAGCGCCACCGCGTCGGCGACGCGACGTCCCTGAAGTTCAGCGTGGAATGAGAAAGGGATTCCTCATGAGAGCTACGGTCACTGTGGATCGTTCGGCTCTCACGGCCGAGGAGAGAAGCTCGTTATTCGCAACAAAGCTGGCGTTCCGGTAGGAGTGAAGCCGCATGGTTCGTGGTCCATGCCAGAGATCGCGCTCTGGATCGTCATTACGGCGATGGGCACGCTCGGATGGGCGATGCTCGCCTTCATACGCGGCGGGGAAGTCAATACGATCCTGGTTCGTCGTCACGGCCCTATGCACATACGCCATCGCCTACCGCTTCTACGCGCTCTACGTTCAGCGCAAAATCATGCGGCCCGATGATTCAAACGCAACCCTGCCGAGCGCATCAACAATGGAAAGAGACTTCGATCCGACGCGCACAGGAGTCGTCCTTTGCAGTCACCATTTTGCCGCCATGGCGGGAGCCGGGCCTTGTTGGCCCGTCCTGTCTGCCCAAAATGGGCTACCTCCCTGGAACTTTTATGGATCATTTTCGGCGTATGCATCGCCCGGCGCCATGTCAGGACATGCTTGTGCTCTTCACTCGTACTACGCGAAGCGCGCGCGCTCCCTCGGCAAATGGCACACGACGACAAGGAAATTGGACGCGTCGGCGGAACAGTCGCGCCATGGTCGTCGTCCTCTCGTACATGCGTAACAGTCGTTCTGGCCGTCCTCGCAATGGTGTGCGTCAGCGCCCTCGCCAGATCTCCCTGGGGCAGTGTTCTCCGTGGGCTGCTGCCGTTTCCCCATCGCGCTGAGCGCCCGCTTTTGGCTGCGCATCCAGCCGGGGAAGATCACGGTGGCCGGTGGTCGGATTGCACTCACTCATCGCGCGGCGATTTTCGCGGGCGGGTGGGTTGCGCAGCGCGACTTCGGCAAGAGCATTTGCATCTGTCGCCAACCACCCTGGTGGTGGGCGATGATCATCCTACGGCCTCTTCGCGGCAGTTTTGCCCGTACCAAATGGCTCTTACTGACAGCGCGACTACCTTTCGGTGACCTTCATGAAGGTAGACGATCGACCATTCTGGCCGTGGGAACGACAGTGGTGGTCCGGCCGCTTGCGGAAATGCCGGCCGTCACCGCAGATTCGCCGGCAACACCGACGGTCCGCGATCTTCGCCGGAACCCTCTTCCCATTCCACGTTCGTACGATCGCCTGCGGCGCGCTTTCGGGAATACACGCCATGGTTTCTTCTGGCACGACGCCGATGGTTCAAGAGTCTTGCAGCCAGGATGATCGGCTACGGCGGCATGCTCGCCGAATCCTACGTGGCGATCATGGCTCTAGCTGCCGCGGCCCTCGCTCAATCAGGAGATCTACTTCCGGAATGAACACGTCCGCCGCGACCGTCGATTTTCAAGCTCGCCGGAACGCAGATCGCCAAACAACGAAAGATCGCGAAGATCACGTCGTCGAAAGCAGTGGGAAATCTCCGGGGTGAGCGACGTCCACGGCAAGTCGTTCCGCGCTGGGGGTCCACGGACGCCAATGGAAAAGAAAAGGCGTACACCGGCGCCGACGCTCTCAAACAGGTGGCGAAGGGACTGTCGGCGAACCGTCGATCGTCTACCCGAACGGGTGGGGCGCCCACACTCTCAGTGGGGTATGGCGCACACTGCACCAACTCGGCGGAGGATCCGGAATGATAGCTTCTGGTACCGCTTCGCGATCATGTTCGAGGGCGTTGTTCATTCTTTCTGCGGTCGACGCCGTCACCCGCGTTGCCAGATTCAAGTTTCTGACGCTCCTGGGTAACCTGTTTCAAAGTTCAAAAGACCCGTCGTGGCGTGCGGGAGCTTGAGGGCGCTACCGGAGCGGTTGCGTCGCCGCTGTGAGCTCCTACTTCTCATGGGTGTAACAGACCCCAGAGGTGGGATCAAACCCTCTTCCCGTTATTTCGGCATAGCCAATCAGCTCGCGCGGCCGTGGCTCTATTGCTTGTAACCGTTAGCAATAGTAATAGTGGTACGGAAGGGATATACAATGTGCATGGATGCCTCTCGCCGCCATTCGTCTTTGACACTACCGTGACCTTTTACGGCATCCTGGCGAAAGATATTCTCCTCCGATCCGAAGGTAGGGTGCTGGCAGCAATGGCGCGGGCACGCGCGCAAGCGCGCTTCCAGCCGCCATGACCAATCCTGACGAAGATTGACGAAACCGAAGCGATCGTCCGCAATACGTTCATACAGGGAACGCTTTCAATCGTCTTCTTGGTGGCGGTGGCTTTCGTCATCGTTTGCGCGGCTTTGCGCGTGTTGAAACGCTACGAGCCGGGGATGAGACGACGTCGGAGGATCCCTACGTCGAATCGAATTTCTTCGCACCGACGGCGATGTTCGCCACCGCACTCGACAGCTGGTCGAGGGTACGCGACGGTCGGAGACCAAAACCTCATTCAGCGCGAAAAGGAAAGCAAGGAGGAGACGGGCGATGAATGAGCGGGAAAAAGCGACGCCGTCTGTTCGCCAACTTTCGCCGTAAGCTCGCGGATATCCGTTCGCTTTGGCGCGATTTGACAGAGGTCGGCGTACAATACGTTGCACGGTACCGGCGCGAGCATCCGACTGCGAGCCGATGTCTGCCAGCATTCTGGCGGGCGCGCAGCAGACCGCTGAGGAAGCGTGACGACCGGCTGCTGCTAATCTGATCCGACTGTCCGCATCGTCGGTTTCAGCTACAAACCAGCAGTTCGGGCACGGTGCGCGCGCCGTGTCTGAACCGCTCCTTGTGTTCCTCGACGCGGAAGAGATTTCCTGCAGGGCTGTTATGCGGCTGCAGGAATTGAACAACATGTTATTTCCCGATTTCACGTAACTTGGGGCCGCCTATAAATGCGGAGCGAGGCGAAACCAGCGTACGCCTCCGTTCATGCCAGCGGCATTTGGGGATGAACAGTACGTTATCGCCAGACGCGAGCGCGCGGCGGGGAGATCCTTGCCGAGTTGCCGCCGCCGATGTACAGGCGATCCACCGGAAGACGGGCCACAGAGTGTCGATAGCCCTCAGCGCACGGCGCGACCACGCAGAATCGCCAAAGTCGGATCCGTTCGGCCTCGCCGACGACGTCGTCATAAAGTGAGCCCCATCGCATTTGCGTGGGAAATTTCCAGGTGAGGGGCGAGGCGGCCGCCTTCGACAGCGCAGCCGAGCCCTGTGCCGAGGTCATAGCCAGCTCGGCGCCCTCACCGGAAACAGACTCCGGCTGCGGCGACCTCGGCGTCGTTGAGACGAGGCTGGGACCGCAGAGCGCTCCATGAAGGGCAACTTCCATATCAAGCGTTCCAGCAGATTCGAGCTCTGATCAAGCTTCGTATGCCAGGCCGGCCTTGCGTATGTAGTGCGGCGATCAGATGACTGCCCCACGCCGAATCATTCCCGGCATACCGAGGGTGATCCGCTCGAAGCGTTCAAACTGCGAGGCGTGGCTTTCGATGATCGATCAAATCGTCAGGGAGAGGTAGCGAACCGCTGTTCTCTGGGGTGGCGCAGCCTGAAAGCCGTTGGAATCCAGGGAGCGGGTCTTGATTCCTCCGCACAGTCTACGGCGAGGTCAAAGGATCCGACTCGCAGGGTTCATACGAGACATACGAATGCGAGGTGTGGGGAGACGGCGTCATGGACTCGACCGTAGCGCATCAGACCGCCTTGCATTTCTTCGACCGCACGGACTTTCACGGCTGGGCGGCCAGCCTGGATTACCCGAACCGTCGAGGGCGTCGTGACAGGGGGCTCTTAGCATCGTGACGGGAGGCTCGCGTCGTGACCGTCGCGGGGACGAACCGATGCCGGTGTGCACGCGCGCGGCAAGTGGCACAGTCGATCTCACGGACAATCGGGTTGGCTCGTGCGGCGCGTCGCTCAAACGACCCGTGCAGAGGCGATTATGCGCAGGCTTTCGGCCCTCTTCATGCGCGAGTCGCCAAGGCCGAAGGGGGGATCGGATCTTGCAGTCACCGATGTATCAGTGGCCCCAGAAGGTTTTGATGCCAGGTTTTCCGCGCTTTCGCGCACGTACACGTACAGAGTGTGCGATGATCCGTCCCGTTTCGATCCGCTGCGGCGTCGTGGACGTTCTTTGGGTTCGCGACCCGCTTGACGTCGAAGCGATGAACAATGCAGCAGCCAAGCTCATAGGCGAACACGATTTCATCTCCTACTGCAAGCCTCGCGATGGCGCAACCACCATCCGCGAACTCCTCGAATTGCGGATCGACCGCAAAGGTGACCTTATCGAGGTGACGGCCCGGGCCGATGCCTTCTGCCACTCAATGGTTCGCACACTCGTGGGTTCGCTTTTGAAGGTTGGAGCGGGGCAACGCGACGAAGACTGGCCGGCTCGGAGGCTCGAAGAAAAAGTCACGCAACGGGGAGGTCATCGTGACCCGCCCACCCGCTCACGTTGGAGTCGGAGTCAGATATCCCCGATGATTCTATAACGCAGCTAGAGCGCGCACTACCCGTGCTGTCCGTCAAACCTCCAGTGGCGGTGCCGGCACGGCAAGGGGCACCTTCGTGGGGGCTCAGACACGCCGTTGAAGAAGATGCTGGCGTTGCGACTCCTTCTGCCGTCTTCGATACGAGAACCATTCAGGATATAGGCACCGTCACCCGCAGGGAAGGCGATGGGGAAGCTGAGGCAGCTGTTGAGGATGTCGAGGAATGCTGTTGAGGATGCCGGTTTAACCGTTGATGGGGCTGAGAACGCCGTCGAAAGGCCCCGGGGTGACTGTTAAAGATCCTCAGAACGTTGTTGAGGGCGCAGGGGACGCCGTTGGAGTCGAGGATACCGCCGCCATGCTGGGCGAGGAGCTTACCGGTTTCGTTTCAATCGACGACGTGAATTTGATGTTCGCCGGGGCAGGAAAGGAGTGCATTGAGCCGCACCGAGGCTACAGGTGTGCTCGAGCGGAAAAGTGGAAGACAACAGGCGGTGAGCGATATCCGGTTCCACCGAGCCGCCTGAATATGAAAGACGAGGTCGCGCAAGGTCAGCGGCCGCAAGCGCACTCCGCATGGGACGTCGTGGCGGCGCTGTGCCCGTCGTCATCGCGCCACTCTTCGTTGGGTGGTTGGCCATGGAGATGGCTCTGCACGCCCGTCCGGCGCGCATTCGCTGTGGGTCACCAACCTCATCGCTTTTTGAGGCGGTCGCGCAGCATATCTCGCCGTGCCGCGTCACTGGGATTCTCACCCTTGTGTACGTGCCCGGTGCCGTTGGCCGCACTCGCACGAGCGACGGTGTTCTGGGCGATCCTGTCAATCTTTGCCATTGACGGCACGGCTGACGACATTCACGCCCGGCATGCAAGCGGCTGGATGGACGTTGACCGACGACATCACCCTCCGCTCTTCGTGGAGAATCATCGTTTCTTCCGTGTTCAAAGAGGCCCTATTCTTTCGGCTCCGGTGTCAATTTGTATCTTTTCGGACGCAAGCAGGCTTTTCGCCTACCAGAAGGAAGTGGACGGCAAGTGCTTCGAGGCGCCACCACGTGAGTTTTGGCCAACCCGAAGGCTGGCATCTTCCGGAGGGCAGCGGGTGGGATTTCCTCGCAGCCGGCACATATGACGAATCTGTTGGCTTTTTCACTTTTGACCGGTCAAATAACACACTAAAGTCGATGCCAGCATCGACGCCGAACACATTTCATTATCGACACTTTGCGATACGTCAGACCGAAAAAATCGGCGTCGTCGTCATTAATAATTTCTCCACCGCGTATCGATTCGCGAAGACAGGCAGGGGACGCAATTGCGCGATGGCGACATGCCTGTCCTAAATATGTGCGGCGCCGTCGAACGCGACCCCGCTCCGACGATGCCTCGGCCGACGAAAGCGTCGCACGCCACACATCCCATCGTGCGGAATGCTAGCCCTGTGAGATTTATCTTCCGCCGGGATCAAGTCGTGATAGACCCACAGGTGACGGCGTCAAAGCTGGTTATGCCTGCCATTGAGTTCACGTTGGCGGCTTTGACGGCTGCGGCCCGAGCACCGGGCCGATGGGCATGGGTCGGCCTCATGACGATCTCCTCGGTCACCGCATTTTTCGCATCTTCTTATTCTCGGTGAAGCCGGCCATGCGTCTTGACGGGCAGTATCGGTTTTCGTGGTCCCTCGCCGTCAGTGCCACCGCGGTGCGCCGAATGGGTGCGCGGCGGCAATCGGGCGTCCGTGTCCAATTGAGGTTATCGACTCTCTCCACGACTCGCGATAAACTAAAAGGCGGTTTTAGTTTAACGAGGCGTTAATCCAAGCTTTTAAATAGGCGGCTCGATTTGATGCGAGCGCAGAAAGGAGAGGCGGTAATATGGCACCGCGTCGCTCGACCCGATAGATGAACATTTTGGGAGCGCGTTTGGAGAGTCTTTCAGAGCAGCTTGTCGGGCTCAACAGTCCGAAGGAGGTTTCCCGTTGATTCTCTTGGGACCTTCGACCTCGTGTTCGCTGCGATGAAAGGTTCGCAGGGACGCCAGATCCTGCAGGAAGTCGCCGATTGGATTTATGCAGGCTTTGCGGGCCGTGCATGAAAAACGACGGAGGGTTTTGAGGCCGCCGACGACATCTGGGAAAGAATTCGAGAAAAGTGCGGCGAACATACGTGCAGCAAAGCGGACAGGGAGGATTGATCTTAGTAGGAATCTTCAGCAATGCCGTCGGCGGAAAGCTGCAGGGGCGATCCTGCGGTTGTGTTCGCCCTTTTCGCGAAGCTGGAAAGCGCATATGCCGAGTGGCGTCCGCTCTTCGCTTGAGCGCGGGTTCTTCTGCGCCCCAGTGGGCCGGGGGATCGCGGACAGTTTCGAGCTGGGGGCGTTCAGACCGAGGTCGAGACGATCTCTCTACGCTCAGCAACGGAGCGAATGAAGCTGCCACTGCTCTGTTGACCTACGGGTGGGCTCTCGACAGTTATAAAACAGTGGCGGACCTCAAGGCGAGCAATGATGCGCTTGACGCCGAGTACGAAGGTTTGGATCCGGTTGTACAGGTTGGTTGGCTACGCTCTTTCGAAGCAAGCCGATAAAAGAACAAAGGCGACGCCAGAGGCTTCCCGGAGCGGTCTTCGTCGACGACGTCTACGGCAAAGGGGGTGACGGGGCCGGACGGCAAGCCGAACTACGCCTCTATTCTCGAATCGGCATACGGGCAACGCAGCATCCGGGCGTCCTCGGCTCGAGGGAAGGACAATGGCATATCGGGCGGGTGGCCAAAAGAAGCCGCTCGGGATCTGACGAACAATCCGGCCTCGGACCTCAGCGGGCGAGCGGGATCTCTTCGGATGAAGAAAGATCATCGACGCCGCTAACAGTTCCCAATCGGTGACTGCGGAGACTGCAGAGTGCGCGTGGGAACTTCCCCAACGACGGCAAGGCGGAAGTCGGCGTAACTCTTCCCAGGGCGAGAAAACAAATGCCGTAGTCTATGGCTCGCATGCTTATATGGTTTGTCAATGCCGATCAAAACGGCGTGATATTGCCAAATCCGCATGGACACAACAAGGATCAAACCGGAAGGAGAGTCGACGGGACCTTCACGCAGGCTGGGAAGACTATGAAAAAATACTACTATGGGTCCCACGACGATCAGGGAGCGTCAAATGAGACGGATGATGCAAGCGCTGGCATGCGCCGTTCTATTCGCCGGACTCGCCGGGTGCGGGGACGGGACTCCGGACGACCGCCTCCCGCCTCGACAACGCTGCGTTCCAATCAGCGGTCGGAGACTCGACCGCGATTGAGCACGACTTCGACAGTAGTGGATACGACTCCGACCGCGGTTCGCCCGATTCCGGGCGGTCAGCAAACAACGCCTGCGACGGGCACGTCCACGGCGAGCGCGTCGCCGAACTCGGCATCTCAGAAAGGGCAGATGTGTGCGAGGCAGCGAGTACATGGTCACTCTGTTGAAGACGGCCTTTTGCAGGGGCCAACGGCCCCAGCTATGTGGCGACGGGCATCCGCGTGGAAAAGCGGCAAGAGGGCAGCTGGGCCTGATCGGGGGCGACAGGGGCATCGAGGGGATCAACAAGCACGTCGAAGTGGGGCGAGTCGGTCACCCGACGGGGTCGGAACGTTCACCCTGCTCGATGTCGCAGGGGAAGCGGACCAGGCGGGGGATCAGCTCAGTTCTGCTTCGTCCCCTCGAGGGGCTTCAAGTCAACGATTCCCTCAAAGGGTGATCGGCCCGGTGGCGGCCGTTTTTCTAGTCGCTCAGGCCCCGATCGCGCGGCAACGACTCAGACGGGTTTCCTTGATTGTGCAGAGGCCCGGCAGCCCGGCGTTCTCTGGTTGCGCGGAAGTCTGGAAAGCGGCCGGAGGGTCCTCGACTGCCCGGTCTCTCTGACGTCGCGAGGACGTCGCGAGGCTGTTTGGCCTCCAGTGAGGAGCGCCTGAGCGCAAGCGGCGTCGGCGGAGAAAAGAAGGGTGTCTACCCCTCTACTTTCTCGATTGCGGAGTTCGCCGACTTCCCGACCTTTGGCGGTTGTCGTCACGACCAGAGACCGCCTATCCGCCGGGTGCGGACACCCGCTTGACGAATCCATCTTCCTCGGATTGCGAAGCCCTTGACTCGTGGTTCTGACATCCCTGGTCCAGCTCGGCAATCGCAACCTGACGGCGCGGGCCGTCTTCCTGGGTTTCGAGCCACCATGCGCGAGGTAAGCAGGATGAACTGGGAATGCGTGAGGTGGAGGGGGCCAACGCTGCGGTCACTTCGCGGCGCCATGGCAGCATCGTGCGCCACAGCAAAAGCCGCTCCTATTGGGTCCGTCGAATTTGGTTTCTATCACGTTGACGATAGCAGCTTTCAGAAATAGCGGATGCGTTTGAATTGAAATCAGGGTGACGTAGCCGCATTTTTGCGCATATTCGGGGTTTGCGGGCTATATGTTGGACGTCCGTGCATTTTACCCACGTCCGTTCAATCCTCATTAAGGCACTTTCTGGGCGTGAGACCTCACACTTTCAGTTTTGACCGATGGCGAAGATGGCCGTAGACTTTTAGATTGTTGTGCATGCTGCGCACGATGTCCTTCCACTCGTCGGCCAGCGTCAACAAAAGATTTTGCAAGATTGTGGGATCCGTACGTTTTCATAGGCGGTCCCGGTACGAGAAACAGAGAGCTACGCCCGTGCGCGCGTATTCACCGAAGCCCGGCGACGTCGAGCCAAAGTGGTATCTCATTGATGCTTCCGACGTCGTCCTAGGCCGACTGGCAACGCACGTTGCCACCTGCTCCGTGGAAACATAAGCCGACCTATGCTCCGCGACGACGGTGGCGATTACGTCATCGTCATTAATGCTGACAAGGTCGCTCTGACAGGTTCGAAGCTCGAGCAAGAGTTTGCTTACCATCACTCTGGCTATCCGGGTGGGTTGAGGCGACTTCTTACACGGATGCTCGCCAAGCATCGAGCGCGCCGTCATGAAGGCAGTTCGCGGGATGCTTCCCTACGTTCACCCTCGCTCGCAAGCAGCTTTCAAGCTCAAAGGTATATGCGAGGGCGGAACATCCATGTGTATGTGGCCCGAGCAGCCTTCGAACTCAAGAAGATTTGCTCAGTAAGCTTCCAGGAACAGGACGTATTTGAATGTCTGAAACGACAGTTGAAACCGAGGCGCTGGATGAGGAGTTCGGCGGCTCGCATATACGACGAGCAGAAAGCTCCCCGCATTGGTCGGGGATCGTCTCCTGACCGCTCCGGGCCAGGCACTCGGCCGCCCAAAGAGGCGGTCGCACGCGTCGAGCTCATTCCAGGCGGTGGCGAATGGAAGATCAATGGGCGCACGCTCAGCAGGTACTTTCGAGACAAGCTTCATCAGCGGCTCGTTCGCTCGCCGCTCACCATTCTCGATCTTGAGGGCGTTTTGACGTCGTCGCTCGAATCAATGGCGGTGGCGTGTCCGGCCGGGCCGGAGCTCTTCGCCTGGGCATTGCTCGCGCTCTTAACAGAAATCGATCGTGAGGGCAACCGTCCGACCCTCAAGAGGCGGGATTCCTCGCTCGCGATGCTCGATCCGTCGGGCGCAAGAAGGCTGGTCTCAAGAGGCTCGCAAGGCCTCGCAGTTCTCAAGCGTTGATCCGCTCCAGCCGCTGGGGCGTTCAAAAGCCGTGTGGCAGATGCGCTTGGTGGCTTGGCGAGTGGTGTAACGCCAAAGGGAGACCCGGACGTTTCGTGGGCCCGTCGGTAGATGACCGACGAGGCCCCTGGCCATATCTGACGAGTAAGTGAAAGAGCCGCTTTGTAACCGCACACCTGCAGAGTTTTCGAGCCTCGCTAAATACCCGAGCGGTTTATAGAGGCGTTGGTGCAGCTCACATCGTGGAGGAGTTCGGCTGGCGAGGCTCAGCGGTGCCATACCCGGTTCGTCACAATGAGCGATCTTTTCTCGAACCGGGGAGGAATCGTGGCCCGACTTTTTGGAACTGACGGTGTGCGGGGTTTGTGCCAACCGCGAGTAACCGCGCAGTTGGCGCTCGGGCTGGGCGAAGCTGCCGCCCGAACACTGGCCAACGGCGGCGATGGGCGGCCGCGAGCCGATCATCAGCGCGGGATACGCGCCTGTCGGGGAGCCGTGCTACCGCGCGAAGCGGTCGCAGCGGGCCTGGCCGGCGCCGGCGTCGTGACGTCGAACACGTTGACGTGCTGCCGACTCCGGGCCTGGCCTACCTCACTGCCCTCGCAGGAACGTCGATCTGGGCGTGATGATTTCCGCTTCCACAACCCGATGCCCGACAATGGCATCAGTTCTTCGCGGCGGCTCGAAACTGGAGGATTCGATCGAGGACGAAATCAGGTCCCTTATCGGAAACAGTGGGACAAGCCGGTCGCGGAAGGAGTCGGCCGGATCAGGTCCGCCACTGAAGTAGCCGATTCGTCCTGCGTCGAGCATCTCGATCGGAGCGATTGACGTCGACCTGGCCGGCCTGCGAGATCGTCGTCGATTGCGCGAACGGAGCCACGAGCGACGCGTCGCCCGGAGGCGCTGCGCAGGGCGGGCGCCGACGTTGTCGTCATCAACGCGCCTCACCCGATGGCCCGCAGCATCAGCGACAAGTGCGGCTCGACCCATCCCGAGCAGCTTCGGTCCGCTGTTGTCGCATCCGAGGCGGACTTCGGTTTTGCCTTCGACGGCGACGCCGACCGTGCCTTGCCGTGGACGCCTCGGGCACAATGGTCGAGCAGCGATCAGATCCATGGAGCCTTTTGGCCATTGCGATGAGGAATCGCGGAGAACTGGCGGGCAACACGCGCTCGTCGTGACCGTCATGTCAATCTTGGGCTCATCCTGGCCATGCGCAAAAGGGGAATCACGCAACGGTTCAGACGGCCGTGGGCGACCGTTATGTTCTCAGCGATGCGCGCCGGCGGGTACGTGCTCGGCGGCGAGCAATCCGGCCACGTCGTTGATCTCAACCATGCCACCACTGGAGACGGCACACTCACCGCCTTGCTGGTTGCCGCGGAGGTAGCGAGGCGCGACGTTCGCTCGCCGACCTCGCCAGCGTGGTCAGCGTCTTCCTCAGACTCTCATCAATGTGGCGGAGGTAGACAGGGGCCGCACTGAAACCGATGAAGGCGTCGTCGAAGCGGTGCGCGCCGCCGGACAGCGATTGGGCGAGACCGGCGGGGTTTTGCTTCGCCCCTCGGGCGCCTGAACCGCTCGTGAGTCATGGTTGAAGCGTCGACGCGGGAAGGGCCGACTGCCGTCGCTGCTGATCTTGCTGGTGTTGTCGAGATCCGGCTTGCTTTGGAGAACCTGCCGGGTAACTGCGAATTTGGGGTTGCCTTGTGGTCTTCTGGACTGCCCGTGAGCTTGTCGGGTAGCTCTGCGAGTGTCGGGCTGCCGCGTGGATTTGCTGGGCTGTCGCGTGGGAGCCGTCGGGCTGCTGAAACCCGCCGGTCGTCCCGAGCGGTGCGCTTCGTGCCGATGAAACCCGCGAAGGTTACTCAATGACGCAAGCGCAGAGTTGACAGGTGTGAAAAGCCCCGACGTTTGAGCCGATGCACCGGCGATGGGTCGCGGCGAGAATCCATTTCGTGGGGAGTATGCCGTTCATATTCAACCGTTTTCGGATGTTAAGGTTGACCCGCACACAGGGCGATCTCACGGGCGGAAGGACAACGTGGAACTATTTCACTCCATCGAGGGATGGGTCTTGGATTTTGGACCTTCCCTGTGGGCTTTGTTCTTCCTTTTTCGTCTTTTGCATCATTGACGGTTTCCTGCCGATCCTTCCGTCGGAAACGCTCATTATCGCTCTGGGCGCCCTCATCGTCCAAGGGCAGCGGGCCCAACGTTTGCCTTCTCATCATCACGGGTGCGCTTGGAGCCATTCTGGGCGATCAACTGGCTTTCGCCATAGGGCACAGGTACAACGTTGAGCGCAGCCGTTTTCTGCGCGATGGAAAAGGACAGGTGGCCGTCCGATTCGCTCGGAAAGGGCTGGCTCGCCGGGGCCCGCTGTACAGCTCATCGCGGCGCGCTTCATTCCCGATAGGTAGAAGTGGCCGTCAGCCTGATCGCTGGGGCTGCGGGATACCCTCGCCACGAGTTCATTCCCCCTCACCCTTGCTTTTCAGGGGACCGATTTGGTCCACCTATTCCCGCCGTTATAGGCATAGCCTCAGGTCACCTTTTCAGCGGTCATCCGATTCTTTCCATGCTCGTCGGCGTCGCGGGTGGAATCGCTTTGGGCGCGCTCATCAACGCATCGTCATTGAAAGACGACGTCGGCCTTCGACCCTTGAAGAGTCTTCGGTGACGAAGGCGCACCGGAAAGAAGCGACGCGCCCTGGTGGAAGGCGGCGCGTTGGAGGACTGACGAGGAGATGGCGAGCGGCGACGCCTCGTCGAACGGCGGCGCCTTGCCGAAGGACGCATCGGTGAGCGGCGACGAGTTCGAAAGACAATGCGTTGGCGAATGACGCGCCGGAGAGCAGGCATCTGACAAATGGGCCGTCCGGGGCGGGACTCAAAACAGGCAAGAAAGCCGACCGCTCGGGCGCCGATGTGAGCAGATTCTGATGCCCAAAAGGGCGCGGGCGCCACCAGAATGACTCCGCCCCGCGGAATGGCTCAACTGGCGGGTTGCCGTTTACAGCTTGCGGATCATTGCGTTTTCGATCAGATGGTTTTCCGCCTTTGCGCAAAACGATATCGGGCTCGCGAACGCGTCGGCGCTATGTTTTTCGAGGAGATTAGGAAGGTTGATTGTGCGCCACTATGTGCTCGCCGCGCACGCGGATCCTTCTCGCTCATCGTCGCGAACTGATGGAAATAAGCCCCCGGCACAGTTGATTACCAACCTCGCGGGTTTGAGCAACCTGTCGATGTACCACCGTTCAATGTTTTTCCGGCTCCCGCGTCGACGTGAGATTGAAACGTCGAAAAATCGGACAACCGCGGAGGTCAGCGCCCGGTTCCGTCGATTCTGGCGGGCTGAAGGACGTTGAGACCTTCGAGGGATAAGGATGTCCGGCCGGTTGATCTCGATGGAAGTGCCGGGGGACGATGTCGTAGATGATGTGGTCAGCTCAGTCGGTTGCGCGCACGTTGTTTGTGCCCGCCTTGACGGCTTTGAGGAAATCGATAAGGGCCTGGCGGTTGTACGACTCTGGAAATCCTTTGCGATCCATCAAGCCGCGTTCTTCAGTATGGCGTTGGGGTAAAGAAATCCGTCGGTGGTCACCAGTTCCACCCTCGGGGTGGCGGGCCAGCGCCGCAAAAAGCTCGCGCGCAGCAGCGTGCCGTGGTCGGTTGCCCACCGCGACCGGCGAGCCAATCGATGACGAGGCGTGCGTTCCTCGCGCAGCCCAGGAACTGAGTTTTGCCGTGAGGGCGCCGACCTCTGCCGTGTACATTTGCAATGGGGCCGACGGCGGGCGATAGATTGCGTCGGCCTGCTCACATCGATGGGATCGCCCGGGGCGGAGAGGCGACGGATGTCCGAGATGCGTCAGCAGGAGAGGGTGTGGATTGAGCGAGCCTTGCCCATTCGTTATAGGAGAAGTCGATCACACGTGGAGAAGCGGGCGGTGTGGCGCTCGGCCCCAATATTACGCAGGGGCGATCATGGATTCAATTGTAACGGCGTTTGTGCCGTCTTCACGCCACTTCATCTTCCGGTGAACGAATGAAACCTACCGAAAAGAGTGTGGTTCGAAAGGAACTGTCCTCTCGCACGAACAGCCTCACGCGCCGGGCTTAAAAAGGGCCCTCGGTACGGGTTAGACTACAGCCATGTGCGGAATAGTTGGATATGTCGGTCACGGTCCCAGCAGTGTGCGCCCGCTGGACGCGTCGTTCTCGAAGGCCTCGCCCGTTTGGAGTACCGGGGTATGACAGCGCCGGCGTCGCCGTCGCCGGACCCGAAGGGATGAGCGCGGTCAAAGGGCCGGGCGCCTTGACAACCTGGGTCGGCGCTCGATCACAGCCCTCTGCCCTGAAGGCACGGCTGCGATTGGCCACGCAGGTGGGCAGCTCACGGCGACCCACGGATGATGCCCACCCTCACGTCGGCTACGACGGGCCGTTGCCGTCGTTCTACACGAGATCATCGAAAAACTACCGGGAGTTGGCTCTCGAGCTCGACCAGCGAGGAATTTTCCGGCGCTCGGAGACCAGACACCGAGATCGCAGCATGCACTCGCGCTCAGAATACGAAAAGACGGCAACCTTCTTTGCGGCTTTGTGCCATGCCTTCCCGCTTAGAAGGGTCGTTCACGCTTGTTGGAATGGCATCGGATTCGAAGTCGTCGCATGGCAAAGGAACTCGCCGCTCGTTGTCGGCCTGCAGGGCGGGAACTTCATCGGTTCCGGACGTCGCGGCATTTCGAAATCGGTTCGCGTCGGACGCCCTGGAGTTGAGGCCCGGGACATGGCGGTTCGCATAACGCCGGACGATGTCACGGTGGTCAACTTTGACAGCACGCCGGCGAAGGGCGTAAGCGTTTTTGAGATCAATTGGGATCTTTCGGCGGCTGTGAAAGACGGATACGACACCTTCATGGACAAGGAGATCATGAACAGCCCAGGCTGTGGCCGAGACGCTGCGCGGGCGCACCAGCCGCGACGGTCGTCTTTCATCTTGACGAACTGCGCATCGGCGAACGGTTCTGCGTTCGGTGGACAGAGATCATCGTTGTCGCGTGCGGAACTGCGGCATACGCTGGGCATGTCGCCAAATACGCGATCGAGCACTGGTTGTCGCATCGGTCGAGGTTGAGCTCGCGCACGAATTCCGCTATCGCGATCCGTGGTCAACGAGAAGACTCTCGTCGTGGCGATCTCGCAGTCCGGCGAGCGATGGACACTCTTGTAGCCATTCGTCACGTCGCGAACAAGGATCAAGGTGCTCGCAATTTGTCAATACTCACGGATCGACGATTGCCCGCGATCTGATGCGGTTCTCTACACCCATGCCGGTCCAGAGTGGCGGTAGCCTCGACCAAGGCGTTCATAGCTCAGATCGGCCTGCTACCTACTGGGGCTTTATCTTTTCCGAGCTACGCGGAAATAGGGTATATGTCGACAAGTGGCGACGTACCTCGAGAGACTCGGCAAAGATACCAGGACGGATCAAAGGGTGTTGGGCGAGGGAGGACGACATTCGCGCCCTCGCCCGCTCCATGGCGGATGTCGCTCAGTTCTCTTCCTGGGCCGCCGTCAGCTTCCCGTTGCCCTGGAGGCGCTCCAAACTCGAGGAGCTCGCCTATATCCACGCCGAGGGATTCGCCGCGGGCTCAAACACAGCCCCATCGCCCTCATTGAGGAGGGCTGCCGGTGTTCGTTATCGATGCCGACGCCGCGGCGTCCCTGCTCCACGCAAAAGTGGTGTCGAACCTCAGAGGTCAAGGCCAGGAGGCGCTCGCGTCATCGTCATCGCGAAGAAGGCGACGAGGGGCGGCCAGCTACGCGACCCCGTTTTCTGGGTCCCTCGTTCGACTCCACCCTCATGATGCCTGTGACGGTCGTGCCGTTGCAGATCTTCGCGTGCAAGCTTGCCACCGTCGAGGGTACGACGTCGATAAGCCGCGAAACGCTGGCCAAATCTGTCACGGTCGAATGATTCGAGCATACAGGGGCTCGCAAGATCCGCGAGGCCAGAAGCCCGCTCTTGGCGGCGGGGTTCCCTCATGGAACGTGCCTCAGGGCGCCTGGCTCTTTCGATCTTGCGCCTCCTGGGCGGAGCCTACGGCGAAGGTGCTTAGTTCTTGCTGGAACGGAACAACGGCGGAGACGCCCTTTTTACGCCGGCGCATTCCTCCCCGGCGAGGCATGGGGATGACGGTCGCCAGTCGCCGCCGACGCCCACCCGCCGGCCTTGATGCGGCCAAGGCTGCTGGATGCTCGATCCTCGACATCGCCGGCGCCCCGGGCAAGGATGAGGGCGAAAACGCCGAGGCGGCCGGAAGGGTTGGCGCATCGCTGGAAAAGCCGACGTGTGGATCGATGGGATCGCGAATCGGCGCCCAGAGGCGCTTGCGGAACCCTTCGCTGCATGATCAGTCAGACGTCTCCGGGTTGTTCGAAAAGAATGCCCGGAGAAGGAAGGGGCCCGTCAGCGGGCTGTTGTTGTTGCCGTTGACGTCCCTTCTGGGCATTCAGGAACAGGGCGACAGCGTCACTCGGGTCCGATTCTGCGCGGATGTGACCGTAACGATGGGAGCGCCAAGCCCGGCTATTCCTCGATCCGGCGAAGAGATACGCCGGACGTCAGCCCGTGGACATCGGGCTCGATCTAGAAGCCCCCGACCTTGTCTCGATCGGGCTGGCCGATCTTGCGCGCCTGTGGCCGGTGCAGGCCTTCCTCCCACAGAAAGTACACGCGAGGCGTGGTCGGCGTGTGGGCGGGCTCGGCAAAGCTACGGTGCAGGATTCCTTTGCGTCAGCGCAGCCTTAGCTGCCGGGCCCGGCATGGTCAGTATGCCGGAACAGCTCGGTTTCCGACATCGTTGCGCGCTACCCGGGAAGTTATGTTAAAAGCGAGGCCGCGTGGACGCCCGGGTGATTGGCCCCGGCCTCGACAAAGCGGCCTCGCCAAGCCGAACCCACCGTGAACAGGCTGCGAGAGGCGCGGATGGGCCGACCCGTGGTATTGGATGCCGCCGCGCTCGCGTGGGCGGAGCGCGGCATGACTTCCGCGGTCGTTCTCACTCCCCACGCGGGGAGCTGGCGCCACTTACGATTGGGAATCCGTCAATCTCGCGAGGATATAACCGCCTGCCCGGCCGACGCCGCCCGCCGTGCAAGTGAGGGCCACCAGGGCGACCGTTGTGCTCAAAGGCCCGGTAGACGTCATTTGCTTCACCAGGAAAACCCCTCTGCGTTCAGGCCGGCACGCCGTGGCGGGCCACGGCTGGTGCAGGGGACGTACTCGCGGGAATGATCGGGACCCTTTTGGCTGCGGGGCTTGAACCGGACCGGGCGGCGGCTCTCGCGGCCTGTGCTCACAGGCTCGCCAGCGAAAACGGCCCCCATGCGCGCAGGGCGACATCGTTCGCAACATGTCAACCGTCGTGCGAGATGGCGCTCACGCACAGCGAGGAGGAATTGTGATCACCTATTATCCCGCCGAGGCTCGAATCGACCTGTCGGCCATTCGCTCCAATCTTGCATCGGTACGCGAAAGAGCCGGTGATACGAGCATTCTTGCCGTCGTCAAGGCGGACGCTTACGGGCACGGGCGAGCCCAAGTCGCACGAGCGGTCTCAAACGAAAGCCGACTACTTAGGCGTGGCTCAGCTTGGCGAAGCGCTTGCGCTCAGGGGCGAGTCGGGCCCGAGCCGCGCATACTCTCCTGGATCTTCGCACCGGGCGCGCCCATTGCTGAAGCCTTGAGGGCGAATGTGGAACTGTCGGTAGGCGCCTTTTGGGCGATTGATGAAATCGCCGATGCCGCGGAGCAAACCGGGATCACAGCCACGGTTCACCTCAAAGATCATTTTACGGGTATGGCCCGCGGCGGTTTCAACGTTCCGACGTCGTTGGGGCCTCGAAAAACTCAGAGCGCGCTTCAAGCCGAAGGCCGCCTCGCGGTCGTCGGCTTGTGGAGCCATCTTGCACGCGCAGATGAACCCGAATCGGGGGCGACGGAACGGCAGATCGAGCTTTTTGAGCAGGCTCGGGGCGCCGTGCTTTCAGCGGGCCTCGCGCCCGACATCATTCATCTGGCCGCATCCGGCGGTGCGTTGTGGCATCCGCGGCCGGGTACGACATGGTCGAACCCGGCATCTCGTCATGCGCAGGCTCTCGCCCAATCCGAAGTTGCGACGGCCCGCGAGACTCGGTTTGACGCCGGCGATGGAGCTTTCAGCGCAGCTCATACTCGTGCGTGACGTTCCCGCGGACAGCGATTTCATACGATCACACGGAAAAACAGGCGGGCCCACGCGTTTGGGTGTGGTTCCCTTAGGGTACGGCGATGGCATACCGCGTGCTGCCTCAAGCGCGGCACCCGTCAGCATTGGTGGAGTCCATACGCGCATCCGGGGACGTGTGTGCATGGATCAGTTTGTCGTTGATGTTCCCGATGCTGCTGCCGCGGGAGACGAAGTTGTCCGTATTCGGCGGGGAGATCTGCCGAGCGCGGACGAATGGGCGAAGGCCTGCGGAACGATCGGATATGAGGATCGTTACCCGTCTTGAGACCAGGGGTTTCCCCGCAGCTATCATGGGTGACGCTAGCAAGAACTGATCATCGACGACGCCGATGCCATGCACGCTTTTGGCGTTCGCCTACGAGGGCCCTCCTGGCGGGGAGACCTCATCATGCTCGACGGCCCGCTCAGAGGGCGCAGGCAAAACGACGCTGACGCAGGGGATCGCCGAGGGAATGGGGGTTGCCGGAAGGTTGCCTCGCCGACTTTCGTTATCGCCGCCGTTCATAGATCGTTGACCGAAGGTCCGACCTCGTCCACGTCGATGCATGCCGGGCTCAGATCGCTCGACGAAGTTGACGCTCTGGATCGTGACGCCTCCCTGGAAGCATCGGCTACGGTCGTTGAATGGGGCGAAGGAAAAGTCGAGGTGCTCACTCCCGACCGCCTGACGATCACAATGACGCGAAAGCGGCCCGTCGGCGGCGACGACGTCGCGGCCGATTGCCCGCGCACGCTCTCATTCGAGGCGTCGGGCGAGCGCTCTCGCGAGATTCTTCAGCTCGAGGCTCGAAAGCCCGAGGATCATCGGTGAAGCGCCTCATTCCGAGCGCTGGCCGTCGCTGCCAGCGATCGTCCTGTCTCCCGGGATGAGCTTTCGCCGGTGCGTCGCCGACGGCGAATTCCGACGCCGCCGCAGCCAAATCCTGGTTCAATCACTCCGCTGAAGGCGAGATCCAGAAACATGGAGATGGGAAGTTCGAGAAGAAACGCGAAATTCGGTCGCTTCCCCACGCACGCTTCCATCTTCAGGGGGTGACAAAGACGATTTGCGCGCCAGCGACTCAGAATCACGGGTGGCACCCGTGAAATCGGGAGACCAGATCGTCGGCACGGTCGCCATAAAAAGTTACGGACAGCCTGAGTGAGCGAACCGATTATTACGACGGAGCGGAATTTCGGCAAAGAACTGGCGAAGAACACCTAAGACGACCGTTGTTCTCGACCCAACACTCACAGTTGGTTCCTTTTTGGATGACGAGTGGACATGTGCGGCCGCTTGATTCCGCGAGCGGAAGGTTGTTGCTGGAACGCTCACGTTGCGCGAGTTTGCTTCGGTGCGCCAATCGCTGCGCAGCTCGGCATCAGTTCGCCGAGCACAGCCAGAGGCGTCCCAGGGGGAGTTCGAGTGTGTTCGTGATCGTGGTCTTCGGCCTTGTGGGGGTGTTTGGCATGCTGATCGCAGCCGCGTGGGTCCAGCACGGCGTCGTGAAAAACGAGGAAAACCGGGCCGGGATGTGACGCAAGCTGCGGCTGAGGCGCGGCCGATCTGGCACCAGAGTTGCCAAGAGCACGGAAAAATCCGGGGATGGCTCAAGAACCATTCGCTTCGACACCAGGGAGATCGTGAAGGTCTACGAAATGCCTGTCAGAAGGGACGAAGGAGAAGACCGGTGAGAATACTGACCATGACACATCGGCTCTGTCCATCGTCGGTCTGGTCGAGGTGGGGAACACACTTACCGAAATCGCATGCGAACGCTCTTCGGACTCGCGCCATCACGCTGAGACTCTGACGCCCATGGTCGAGGAGAGTCACCGCCGGTTCTTGCCCAGACATGATCGTGGCGGGGACAGGGCCCGCCGCATTCACCGGTTTGCGCGCGGGGCTCGTGACTGGCACGGGCGCTGGCCAGAGCGTGGAATGTTCCGCTCTACGGTGTCTCTTCCTTGGAAGTCCTCGCCGTCGGCGGGCCACCTCGCGGGTTGAGCGCAGATTATTTCGGTCATTGACGCCAGACGGCGCGAGTTCTTCGTCCTTCGCGCTCGGTCCCTCGGTACCGACGACGTCGTTGTGGTCTCCGGCCCCCAGATCGTGGGTCGGGCAAAGGTTTCGGAGCTTTCCGGAGGAACCATCGTGACCCCGGATCCCGCGCTCTGCCCCGAACTCAACGGAGCGCTCAGCGTCGAATGCCGTCCGGAATATATTGCGCGCAGGGCGTTGGCGCTTCTGGCGCGCAAGGGAATCAGGCAGGACGTCAGCCTTGACACTGAACCGCAATATTTGCGTCGCCCCGATATCCACGGCGCCTGAGATCCGACATCGACTCGTTTATAACGACCGTGTCTGACACTCGACACCTGCTATGCCTGATTCTCGACACTCGCGACGTGTGAGGCCTGCCTCCCGGACTTTCCTTCACTTCGCCCCGCACCGGGTTGGGCGCGCTCTCTGGCGGATTTCGATGCCCTGGCCTTTGGACGCGACGCGTGGCCCTTCGACCGAAATGGGTCGAAGAGCGACAGGCGAGCGCAGCGTCTACCCTCGTGGTGGTCCGGGATGCGGGTGGTATTGCCGCCGCTTCCTGAAATAGTCGCGGTCGGCGGCGTGGGGCTCGGCCTTGAGGCCGAGATTCTCACTATCGCCGTCGCCGAGGGCGGGCGCGGACGCGGAGTGGCGGTGCCCTGCTTGATGCGCTTATCGAGCGAGCACGCGCAGGGGCACAGGACGTCTTCCTCGAAGTCCGCTCGCGCGATCAGCTTGCCCAAAGGCTCTATATGGGCAGGGGCTTCGTTGCCGTCGGTCTGCGCAAAGCGGTACTACGGCGACGACGACGCCGTGCTCATGCGGTTACAGCTCATCGAAACTCGGGTCGACCCTGGGGTGTAACCGGACCGCTCTTGGGACGTAAGACGCATGCGCTTGATTGCTGCGACGAGCTGCCGAATAATTACACAACAATATCTTCCCTTATTTATTCTACGAGGCGTATAATTGCGTCGCGACTAGGTAAAGTCGAAGTGTGGATACCTCACTGAAACAGAAGCGCGGCGCGATGACGTCCGTGGGGCTCAAAGTCGTCATGGCGTTCACCGACCTGATATTCGTCATCTTCGTCTTGTTCCACATGCAGGGAACCTGAAGATGTTCTTCGGGGCGAAGTCTTACAACCACTATGCCGAATGGCTCAAGCACGATCTGCTCTACCCGATTCTCCCGCACGGCTGGTTCATTTGGATTTTCCGTATCTGCCTCCTGCTCGTACTGCTTGGACACGTGGGCGCCGCTGCTCACCTTGTCTTGCGCAACTACAGGGCACGGGGAACACGCTACAAGGTGAAGTCGGGGACGAAGAAGAAGGAATCCTGGCCGTCGAAGACGATGAAGGTCGGCGGGTGACGATCCTCCTGTTCATCATCTTCCACCTGCTTCATTTCACCGCTCTAAAGATTCAGATCGGCGGAGATTATCATCAATTGACCCCATACCAGCGCATGGTTGTTTCCTTCAATTTGGACAGTTGGGCTTCGGTGGGCGCGCTCGTCATCTACACCGTCGCGGTGACGTTCGTGGCTTTCCACGTGTGGCACGGAGCTTACTCCGCTCTCGCCACACTGGGGGCGGCGAGGCGAGGCGTCCAGCCTTTCCTCAAAGGCCTTTCGGCATTCTTCGGTTTGGCTTTGTTTATCGGATTCTTGGCGCCCCCATACGCCATAGCATTCGGATTCATCGAGTAGAGGTGGAAAATGGCTGAGATTCTATACGGAGGACCCAATGGGCGCCAACCTGCGCCACCGCGCTCGCACCCATCCAGTAGGAATGGACATGTCTGACATCGCTTTACACCGAGGGTCCGGCGATCGCCGACACGAAGCCCTGCCGGTCCGCTTGAGAGCAAATGGGAAGAAAAAGCGAAAGTTCGACGCCAAACTTGTCAGTCCGGCGAATCGTCCGAAAGCTTTCAATTATTGTCGTTGGAACCGGTCTCGCCGGGAGCCGCTGCCGCCTCTCTAGGGGAGATGGGATACAAGGTCAAGGCTTTCTTCTATCAGGATTCGGCGCCGCGCCCACTCGATCGCGGCGCAGGGCGGGAATCAACGCGGCGAGAACTACAGAACGACAACGACTCTATCTACCGCCTGTTCTACGACACGATCAGGGGCGGAGACTTCAGGTCGCGCCAAGCGAGCGTCTACCGTCTGGCCGAGGTCGCCAACAACATCATTGACCAATGCGTTGCTCAGGGGTCCCCTTTGCGCGTGAGTACGGCGGATGCCTCGACAACCGTTCGCTTCGGCGGCGTGCGGGTCTCGCGAACTTTCTACGCTCGTGGACAAACCGGTCAGCAGCTTCTCATCGGGGCGTATCAGGCCCTCCAGCGGCAGGTGGCCGCGGGCACGGTGCAGAGTTTTTCTCGGCACGAGATGATGGAATTGATCGTCAAGGACGGCCGTGCGCCGGGCATCATCGCTCGCGACATGGTCACCGGCGACGTCGAGGCGCATATCGCCGACGCCGTCGTCCTGGCGACCGGGGGGTACGGCAATGTCTTCTTCCTGTCCACGAATGCGATGGGATGCAATGGGTCGGCGGTATGGCGTGCCTACCGCAAAGGCGCATACTTCGCTAACACCGTGCTACACGCAGATTCACCCGACCTGCATCCGCAGCATGGCGACTATCGGTCGAAGACGACACTCATGTCGAGGTCTTTGCGAAATGACGGGCGTATCTGGGTTCCCAAACGCGCAGAAGATTGTGAGAGGATCCTCGTCAAATTCCCGAGAGGACCGCGACTACTATCTCGAGCGAATCTATCCGTCTTTCGGCAACCTCGTTCCGCGAGACATCGCTTCACGTCAGGCGAAGAACATGTGCGACGAGGGCCGCGGGGTGGGGCCGAAGATCGACGGCGTCGCCAGGGGCGTCTACCTTGACTTCGCCGATGCGATCAACCCGCATGGGCAAGGCCGCGGTTTTTCCGCCAAGTGCGGCAACCTTTTTCGACATGTACGAAGCAGATCACCGATGACGACCCGTACGGAGTGCCCATGCGCATCTATCCGGCCGTTCACGCTACACGATGGGCGGCCTGTGGGTCGATATGATCTTGAATCCTCTGTGCACGGGTTGTACGTGGCTGGCGAGGCCAATGTTCTCGGACCACGGCGCCAACCGCTTGGGCGCTTCTGCACTTATGCAAGGCCTGGCGGACGGGTACTTCTTCGCCGCCGACGCCATGAACGACTACCTCGCCTCCGGCCATTTGAGCCGATTTCTCCCGATGATCCCGTTGTCGTTGAGGCGCGCGAGTCAGTCAGACTCCGCATAGCGACCTTCATGGGGCTCAACGGCAAGCATTCGGTCGATTACTATCACAAGAAGCTAGGATCGATCAGTACAGGGAGATGCGGAAATGGCCGAGGCCGACGGTTACGACAAGCGATTCACGAAATTCGCGCTGCGGGAGAGACTTCTGGAAGAACGTCAAAGTTCGAGGCGAGAGCCGAGGACTCAACGTTTTTCTTTCGGAGAAAGGCCGGGCGCGTGGCCGACTTCCTCGAGCTCAGCGAGCTCATGTGCATCGACGCCCTTCACCGCGAAGAGAATCCTGCGGAGGCCACTTCGGGGTCGAGATCGCAGACACCGGAAGGTGAGGCTTTGCGCCACGATGATAGTGCGCTTACGTCGCGGCATGGGAGTTCGCCGGTGATGGGACCCCCGATCTTGCACAAGGAGAGGCCCTCAGCTACAATTCGTCCACATGGAAGCAGCGGGTTACAGAGTGAGAATCAATCTGGAGTACTGGCGTCAAAACGGCCCACGTCGATCCGGGTCACTTCGAGACGCACACGCTTGACAACGTGGACGAGCAGTGCCTCGTTCCTCCGGGATAGCTTGACGTCCTCAACGAAGAGCTCTTCGACGAGGGCGAAGGGCCTCTGGCCTTCGATTCCGATTGCCGCGAGGGCATCTGCGGCAGTGCGGCATCGTCATCAACGGCGACCCGCACGGGCCGAAACGACGACGACCTGCCAGCTGCACATGCGCACCTTCAAGGATGGCGACACGATCACCCTCGAGCCGTGGCGCTCGAAGGGATTCGGTCATCAAGGACCTGGTGGTCAACCGGTCGCATTCGACGAGATCGTCCAGGCCGGGGCTATATTTCCGGTCAGCACAGGGCCGCTCGGAGGCGCATTCGCAGCTTGTTCGAAGGCAATGCCGACCGCTCCTTCGAGGCTGCCGCTTGCATCAGCTGCAGGGGCGTGCGTGGCCGCCTGCCCCAACAGCTCGGCCATGCTCTTCACCTCAGCGAAGTTGTTCACCTCGGTTTGCTTCCCCAAAGGAGACGAGCACTTGGAGCACAGAGTGTGGTCAATATGTTGGCCCAACAGGACGACGAAGGGATTCGGGGGCTGTACGAGATGTGGGCGATGCGCCGATGTGTGTACCCAAGGAGATCCCTCGAGCTCATCTCCTTGCTCAATCCGACCTCATCAAGTCTTATGGGCATAAAGCCCCACAAAGAGATGAGCGTATGCCCAGGAGAACAGATTTTGCCAGAGCTGAGTCCGTGTCTCTGAGATGAGGGCCTTGAGGGTGCAGCGCTCCCAGGTGAGGGTAATCCTCATGTCGAAGAGCCAGTCACCTGTGGCAAAAGCTTCGCAATTGAGGACGCTGCTCTCTCTCCCCCCTCAGGGGAGAGAGAGAGAGAGAGGAGAGGTCGCCCGTGTACTCGGACGTGGCAATATCAAGAGACCCCAGGGGGAACGAGATAAGCCGGACTAACGCCTCATACACCCCTCTATCCTCTTCATCGATGACGATTCATCTGGCGAATGCGATGGGGCCGCATCGGCTTTGAAGGCAAGAGCCCGCGCTGGGCGAAAATCCGTTTTGCCACGAACATGGCGTTGAGCGAGCGTGGAAAACCGCGAGTATACGGCAGAGTGCAACAAAGCTTCGACGATCTCTTCGGGCGAAAGGCCCACATTGAGCGCAGCTCCAATATGCACTTCAGCTGTTGTTCACAGCCGCCGAGCGCTGTGAGCATGCCCAGCGTGACGAGTTGCCTGTCTTGGGCGAAGCGTCTCCCGCGAATAGATGTCGCCGAACCCCCAGGCAACGATGTGGTAGCCCAGATCCGGGCAAATGTCATGCAAAGACTCGAGCACGCGCGTTCCGAGCGGCGCAGTCGACCCTGAGCCAGCATTTCCATGCCCTTAGTAAAACAGGGGATCATCCGCAGCAAAATCACGTTCTTGCGCGGCGTCACGCTCATCCTTTTTGGCGCTCCGATCGTTTTTCGCGATCGAGGATTTTCGCGATTCGGGCCGTCGGAATCCGGTCTGTCGAAGCTTTGGCGCACGTCGTCTCGATGCCTGCCTTGACGCTCGCTTTGGCGGTCAAAGGGATCGATGTCACGGGATGGCCCGTGTGCATTTCCTTGTTCATCTTATTCCTTTCCGTGGGAATCGTGGCCTTATGGGGCTAGTGGGCTGCTTGGAGGATTTGGCGTCGTCGATCCACTGCCGATAGACGGCGATCTTCTTCTCCAAAGCCTTGGCGTGGGCGGAAAGCTCGGATATGCGTATGCGAACCTTGGCTTCGTAGCCTTCTGAAGCTCAAAGCCGTTCGGCCAATGTCGATGGTCCTGCTGCACGTGCGCGTGCATAACGGCGCATGAGCCCTATCGGCATATTCGTGGCCCGCAGTCGCTGGAGGAGCGTATCCAGGAGACATCCTGGGGTCGTATAGCCGCCTGCCAGCATAGTCGCGTGCGACCGTGATGAAGACCCCTCGCGCTCGTAGTATCTGAGGTCGATGTCGAAAGCCCCGTCGCTCGAGAGACTTCGCCGATACATGCTTTCCATGGACGGGAGCTCACGAGTTGAAAGTGCACTCGAAGTCAAGGGAGTGCGTGCTCGCGGCTGAGGGCGTGTGTTTGCGGCTGCAGATGTGCGCGTTGGAGGACTACGGCGTGTGCGCTCGACGTCACTCTCAAGGTCATGCCCCAGAAGAGACCGACATCGACCTCCACAATTCGACAAGCTCGTCAGGGCGACTTCTGCACTCGCGTTGGACGGAGGAGACCGAGGCAAGCTTCGCCCTTGATGAGGTACTAGCGAGTTGGATCGGCGGCGCCCGCTCGGGGAAATGACGAATATGTCCCTGTGCTCGTACGGGCCTACGTTCCAATCGTCCATAGTTCCCACCCACGCTTCGGGATTGTTGCGCACGCAGCCACCTTGCGAATACTTCGAAGACGCTCTCTTCTGGCATTGAGATCGTCGGCTGAGCGTGCCCTGCGGATGCGCTGGGTCTGCACCTGCGCTTCGCCTTTATGTGCCATTGCTACGTTCCTTTCGCTTTGATGGCGGCAACGATACCTATGCGGGTGAGGCGGGGCATGCAGCCGATTCTTCGAGGAACGTCAGCTTCCGCCAGCGATCATTACGTTGTCGAAGCTCCTCTGAATATGGAGCCGGTGGCGGGGAGATGGCTCCAGTCCGCCTCCAGCGTTCGCCGATCGGCTAGAAAGCAGTAGGATTTCCGTGTGGGGACGTATTCCTCCTACTCGCGCATCGACCCATTCGAGGCTTTGTTCGCTGGAAGGGCGCGATGCCGTCCCCGTGCCTTTGAGCGGCCCTTGGCCGCCGTTCTCGTAGAAAGGATTGACATGGGTGCTCCGGAATTCTCCAATGTGGAGGGCATTCAGGCCAGGTTGGACGAACAACTCGCCCGGGCTCCAGCGAGAACCTGCAACGTGCGGAGGCCTTCGCCCAGCAGGCGTTGGCGCTGCAGGCCCAGGCTCGCAGCGAACACGGCGAAGTCCCAGCGTTGAAGTGGACAGCGCGGGTGTGCCGTCCGACATCGAAATCACGTCAGCCGCGTTTACGTTGACACCGCAGGCCCTTTCCGAACTCGTTTTGGCCGTGACTCACCAGGCGCATCGAGATGTCACGCAAAAGTACGAAACGCTGGTCCATTCGGCCTTCGGCGAATCCAGCGACAGCGCAAGAGCTCGTGGAGCGGGCCCGTCAGCGTTTGGGAAACCACGCCCAGCCCACGGACGGCAAGCGAGCATTCCTGAAAAGCTAGATAGAGGCAACTCACGTGGCCGATGGAGCTTCATGGCCGATGGAGCTTCATGGCCGATGGGGCTTCAGTCGGCCGAACGGCCTCACGGGGCCGTGAGGACCAGAGAACCGACGGGTTCATATGCAGTGGCACTTAGGGAGCAGGCGCCCCGCTTTTCGTCCGCTAGACTGGTGGGACGTGAGCATTTACCGTTCTGCGTATCGAGACTTCATGTGATGAAACTGGCGTTGCCGTGGTCCGCGACGGGGAACTCCTCGCAGATGTCACCGCGACGTCCATGGACGAATTTTCCCGTTATGGCGGATTATTCCTGAAATAGCCTCTCGAGGCGCACCTGCAGACCTTCATCCCCACCTTTGGATGAGGCGCTCGAGACGCGCGGGTGTGGAGTGGAGAGATCGATGCCGTTGCCGTGACTGCCGGTCCCGGCCTCGTCGGATCGTTGACGGTCGGGAGTATCCGCTGCCAGCCCTTGCGCTCGCAGGTGGGGAAGCCACTTTGTGGTGTCAATCACATCATTGGCCATCTAGTGCGTCGACGAGACTCGTCGACGGCCCGTTCCCCGATCGTTTCATTGGCCTGGTTGTTTTCCGGCGGGCTTCCTCGATCCTTCGCGTGAGGCAATGTGCAACCGACGTCGAAGGCTCGGAGGAACTCTTGATGACGCCGCGGGCGAAGCTTTTTGACAAAGTGGGCCGTCTGCTCGGGCTTCCCTGTCCCGGCGGTCACACATCGACCGTCTGGCTAAGCTCGGCGACAGGCGGGCCATCAGGTTTCCGCGAGGACTCTCGCAAGGCAAAGGACAAGCGCGCCACCCCTACGATTTCTCGTTCTCGGGTTTGAGAAACCGCCGTCGCACGCTACGTCGAGACGCATGGCCGAACGCGGCGACGAACTGAACAAGGAGATATGGCTTGCAAGCTTCTCCGAAGGCAATCTGTGATGTTCTCACGGCCAAAAGCCCTCACTGCCTGCGGGGTTTTTCGACTGCGGTACCCTCGGCGTGATCGGCGGTGGTTTTTCGAGCCAACTCGCGCCTGCGCGGAGCTCGCCGCCAGCGCGCGCCGCTGAAGCCGGCGTTACAGTGAGGATTCCTCCTATCCGATACTGCACGGACAGCGGTGCGATGATCGCATCGCTCGGGTGGGAGCTCGTGCGAAATGGCGTCGAACCTTCTCCCTTGGACATCACGGTCGATACAGGGAATGGACCTGAACCGCATCACGATGTGAACAAATCACGACGCGAATGCATCGTTTGGGTCTGTCGTTTCGAGAGTGCTGATCCGCCGAGCGAGAATCGCTTTGCGACGGCCCATGACCGGCGAAAAGAGGACGACGCCAGAGGCCGCCCCTTCGCGTGGCAGTCCTCACCGTTTCGACGTCCACATCGATGCCCCGCTTTTTGACTTCCACTCTTCCGATTCCTCGGGCTGTCAAAGCCCTCTTGACCGCTTTAACGTCCGGGGCGAGGACATCGAGAATCTCGAAGGCGGCGCAATGCGGCGGAATGACGGTGCCTGACAGGTACGCGATCCCGTCAGACACGGGTGCAACGTCGTATCGCTCGCACAACTTGGCGATCCCGCCCGAGCGGATGATGGCCGGGTCGGGTTCGACGAGGATCGTCCCGAGAGGTCGCGGATCGACGAAGGCCACCGGCTCGTTACCCGCAGTTGCGCCCGAGTCGAAGGACTCGCCGTCGATCGTCGCGAGCTCGTCCGGATCTCATGCCGAGCCAGATGACGGCCTCAAGCGGGTCTCCGCTTTCCCCGATCCATTCGACGAGCGCATCCGCGGGAAGGTCGGCGTGGGCGATTCCAGGCGCCGCTTTGATCCCCGCGACGGTGTATCTTTTCGAGATTTCTAGGGCGCGCGATAATGGGGGCGTCCAGGCTTCGGGGAGGCGACTCTCTCCGCTGCCTGTTCTCCGGGCCGGGTCGAGCCATATCGCATCCGCCTCAGGGAAGCTGGATCGTAAGCCCCGTCGGCGCAGATCACCCTAGCCTCAGGCACGTTTGCCGCCGCGTATAACGCCGCGATCGGATGAGCCTCAATGGAGCGTCACCTCTAAGCCGGCGAGGGAGAAAGCTGGCGAGTCCGCGCCGACGCCGCCGGCCGAAATCACACGATTCGCTTCACGCCTGCACTGAATGAGGCGTGCGGCATGCAGCGAACCCACGCTCAAGCGCGTCGCCTGCTCGTAGCCGTCGGCGGTGAAGAACATTGAATTCAGACGTTCGCCGAATTTTTGCCGTACCGCGCTCGCGCAGCCATGCGAAAGCGTAGCGCGCCGCCAGTCTGATCGGCGTCCAACCCTGATACGCCGCAGCCGCGGGGTGAGAGTGAAGACGTTCTGGGATCGGTACGGAGGAGGTCCGGCGACGGCGGCGCGTCGGCATCGCCAAGAAGCCCACCGTGCGGCAGCGATATCGCGGGATTCTGGGTCTGTGGGCGAAGGCTCAAGACAGTGGGCGAGGATCGACGGCCGGATGAGGCCAACTTGAGTCGGACTTCAGAGGAGAAACTGTCCACGGATCAAGTCTCGCACGGCGAGTCTGCGCCTACGGCGAAAAGCTGGCACTCTGCGTGTGCGAGTGCTAATCTTTCATCAGGCGCAGCGAAAGTTGCGCGTGCCCGGTTCGGGCCCGACCCCCGCGACGGCGGTCCCGCGTCCAGGCTTTCTCAACCAAAGCACGAGTATATAGAAGGGGGATCCGAAGTGTCGGTCTCCATCAAAGCCGCTTGAGGATCGCATTGTGATCCAGCAGCTCCAAGCAGAAACCACGACGGCTTCCGGCCTCGTCCTTCCGGACACCGCGAAGGAAAAGCCGCAGGAAGGCAAGGTTTTGGCCGTTGGGCCGGGCCGTGTCGACGATCAGGGCAATCGCGTTCCCGTCGACGTCAAGGTTGGCGACGTCGTCATTTACTCCAAGTACGGCGGGACCGAGATCAAGTATGGAGCGGACGGTACATCATTCTGCTCCTCGCGCGACGTGCTTGCTGTCGTCGAAAAGTAGACGCAATCGAGTATGAGAGGGGCGCCCCGAAGAGACACGCCCTCACTTCATTTTCAGCTCGTTTTCGTTCCGGCCTTCGGCGTCGTCGCGAATCCAGCTACCCGAACGGCCGCCTGATTTGCCACAATCTTCGCCTCGGCAATCACAGCAGAGCGGTCGATTCCCTTGACCATGTCTACGACTGCCAGAGCGGCTACGGTCACCGCCGTCAACGCTTCCATCTCGACGCCAGTCCTGTCGGCCGTTCGAACTGTCGCCCGGATCGCAACATGATCAGCCGCTAGTTCCACGTCGACGTCACAGCCGTGAACGCCGATGATATGCGCGAGAGGAAGGGAGATCTGGGTCTTCTTGGCTGCCTGGATCCCGCGATCCGAGCTACCGCGACGCACGTCACCCTGAGCACGGAGCCGTCTTGCAGCCGTGCCATAACGGCTCGGGAACATGCGACGCGAGCATCCGCGGTGGCCTCCCGGATCGTTGGCGCCTTTGCGGTCACATCGACCATATGGGCGGTGCCGTCCATTCGCAGGTGCTGACAGGACGGTCGGGCCCTGGCGGTTCGTTCGCCGTCAGCCACGGCCGCCTCCCTCGGTCGCAATGAATCCCAGCCTGTCCGCCCGTTTCACCCGCTCAACGGCAGCCTCACGACTCCCAGCCCGTTGGCCAGCGACAGCGAAGCAGCGGGAGTGCGAGCGTGAACCCAGCTCGTGCACCAGGCGGACAGAGCCCCTCTGAGCGTAGGGGTGAACTGGACCTTCCCTCGCGGTGAAGCCCATTCAGCATCGGCTACAACCTCGCATATGACCGGCTCCGTCGAAGGCGAGGTGCGCCCCGACAGAACGCGAATCATGCCCGCCACGTACACGTGAAACTCACGTAGACCGACACCGGTTGCCTGGAGGCAGAGCAGGTGCGGCTTTCCCACCTATTCGTCCCGTTCCGATACCTGGGGTCCGCCGGGCTTGCTGCTTGACGTGGTGGAAGCGCATCGTCGGGAAGGAAAGTGCTTGCCTATGACCACTCGTAAGCGCCCGCGGACATGCCGCCGGCCGTGATGAGCAGGTCGATGTCGGGTGCCCGATCCAGGGCGGCAAGCAGAGCGCGAGGATTGTCCGTGCTACGCAATTGCACCACGACGTCGCCGCCGGCCTGAGTCACGAGTCCGGCGATGGGAGACCATTGAGTCGAGGGAGTTGCCTCGCGAGATCGCTTCCCGGGGCGACGAGCTCTCTGCCCGTCGTGAGGATGCCGATGCGGGGCCGAGATAGACAGGAAGAGGCGTACCCCACCGACACGGCCGCGGACACCGCCGCCGGGGGTGAGGCTCAAACCGGCAGGGAGGATAGGATCGCCCGCATTGACGTCTTCTCCTCGGCTCGCACATTCGTTCCCTCATCCGGGATGCAAGAATCGCAACGGCCGATGGAGCAGCACTCCGCGCCCGCCGAATGATCGGTTTCCTCCACTTTGACGACGGTGTCAGCGCCCTGCGGCAATGGCGCACCGGTCATGATTCGCATGGCGGTACCCGGCTCTAGCGTATGTTTGCGAGTGTCACCGGCTGCGACGTCGCCATGAGACGGGAAGACTGACCGGCGCGTCGACGATGTCGGCCTGCCTCACCGCGAAGCCGTCCATGGCGGAATTGGTGAATGGCGGGACGCTCAAACGTGCCGTGACGTCGCGTGCCAACACGAGGCCCGTCGAGTTCACTGTGGCCATGACGCCGCCGGAAGAAGCTCCCTCCTTCGCGTCCGGTTCCGTAAGGAGAGCCGCCACGGCATACATTCAGAGTGGGCTCAAAGGTTCGACCAGCGCATCGACCAGCGCGCGGTGTTGTGAAACGCTCAGTGACGTCACGCGGACTCCAATCCCGACCAGCGATGGCTGCCATCTGACATGATCTGCTTTTTCCACACCGGAAGCCGAGCCTTGACTTCGTCGACCAACGCTTCTGCAGCCCGAAAGCTTGGGATCGATGTTCGGCGGACACGGCGACCACCATGATGACCTCTCCGACGTCCAGGGGCCCCGTGCGATGCCATGCTTCGACGTGGTGGACGCCCTGACGCAAGGTTAGACCCTCGGCGATCGAACGCAGTATTTGGCTCGCCGAAGGATGGGCTGTGTACTCGAGGGCAGTGACACTCGCCCCGGCAGAATGATCGCGCACCGTCCCTTGGAACATTGCGATGGCGCCGCATCGTGGGTCCTGCGCATCCCTGTGGATCGCGGCCGGATCGAGCCGCTGGGCCGTCAGCCCGGTGTGAACGACGTCAAGCATGTCATCCTCCTCCGAAGGGCGGCAGAACCTCGACGACGGCCCCATGTGAGAGAACTGTGTCGAGGTCGGCCTCGTGATCGTCGACGAGAAATGAGAAATGTCAGCCACCGGCGCGAATTCAGGGAATTCATCAACGAGCCTGTCAATCGTAGGCGCCCCCAGAGTTTCGGGCAGGGAAGAAATCGGCCAGGGTCATCGTATCCGTTTCGACGGCTTCCGCCGCCGCTCCGTAGAAACGCACGTTCAGCTGGGCGGGATGGGACGTATCGTCTTTGCTTCTTTCGCTCAATGTGACTGTCACGCGAATGGGATTGTTTGGATCTTCGCTGATGTGCACGTCGACGCCGCCGCTCGTTTTTGCCTCGACCACCTTCTCGACAACGCCGCGGCGCAGCTCGAGTGCCAATGAATCAGGGAAAACCGGGTCGGTGTGAGGGGCAGGCGCACAGGAACGAGGACAGAACAGGATCGTCGGATGCGAGAGTCGCGCTGAAGCCCATCAGCGTGAGAAAGCGGCGGATCTCTTCCGTTTGTCGATCGAGATCGCCGGGCTTGCAACCGGAGTATCCCAAGTGCCGTGGGCCAGTGTCCGCAGATGCCTCCTTTTTCGGATGCTGCTTGATCACCCCATGTCGCACCGATGTCATAGGCCGCGCGCGCAGGGATCGGGCGCGTTGGTCGAAGCCAGTCGAGAGTGGCGCGGACTCCTTGCTCAAACAACTGAGCGGCGAATCCGGGATCCGTTGGGGCGAGGGGTTAAATAGCCCAGGGCCGGCCTGCCCCTGCCGGAAACCGGCAGTTGTTCGCGCATGACCAGGCCCATGCTGTAGAGGGCGTCGATGGTTTCGCGAACCGACGATGCGTGAAGGCCCGCTTTCTTTGGCGAGCTGGGTAACCGTCACCGGAACGCAGTGGTTGGACACGAGGTTAAAGAGGCGTGCTGCGCAGAAGTCAGCCGTGTGACGGCCGATAGCAGATCGCCGAAGCAGTGCTGATTCTGACACGGCCCTCCTTCGACGCCTATTGCTCCAGGCCGAGGCGGAAGGTGTGCCGCCGTCCCCGCGATCCGCTCACCAACCGCGGGGACGGGAAAGCGGGTTTGGGAGCGATCCGAGAACGGTAGACCACCTGGGGACGGGTCAGGTAGCCCACCAGGGGCAGAGACGAGCATGGACGAGGCGCGTGAAAGGCCAGATGCAAAAGAGCGAAGGCCCGCCACGATGTGCAACTGAAGGTCATGGGGACGTCAAGCATGAGTTCGGGCTTCGGACTGAACGTGAAGATCGAGCGGAACCACGGGCTGATCGTCTCGCGGTAGTTGTACCCTCCGTGTCCACCGAAGATCTGTGAGCTGACCGTGGCAATCGTTCCCAGGGCGATGGGAATCGTCAGAAGAATATAAGTGACGATGTCGTTGCGGGTTGTAGCCAACCGGACGGACTTGACGACGAAGCGCCGATAGATCAGCCCCACAAGTCCAACTATCGTCATGAGGGGCCGCGATGGAACCGAGTACGGTCGCCCCAAGATGGTACATGTGCTGAGAGACGCCGAAGGTCTCGGTCCATGAGGGCGGGTACGGCCAAGCCGACCACATGCCCTCCGGCAACGCACAGAATGCCGATGTGGAACAAGGGTGAGGACCACCGCAAGATGGCCTTCTCGTTCCATTCCAGGAACAGCTCGTCCATCCATATTGGTCGCTGCGGTAGCGCCAGAAGGCCCGCCACAAGCAGGACGAACGACACGTATGGAAAGTGCGACCCATAGAAGGGTGTCGAGAACGGTCATGATTACCGCCTTTCCTGCGACGTCGGGAAAGGGGTGGCGTTGAATCGCCGATGCCCACGAGTTCCGTGGGCGGCCCTGGCTGATGAGTGTTCGATAGCCTTCGATCACTTCCGGGCTGGGCTCGGGAAGAGTGAGAACAGTGCGTTGAGAAGATGGGCGTAAGGCGAGATCGGCACTGCGCAAAGCCGTGCGGAGCACTTCGATTCCCTCCTGATTTGCCCCGAGCAGGTCTTCGCCGACGCCGGATTCGTCAAGGGCACAGAATTCAGAGCACGACGGGCAGATGATCAGGGAAGTTCTTTGCGAGCCGGCTCGAAGCCTGCGCGGGCCATGATCTCCTTGAGATGCCAGGATCGCTTGGCCGCGCCCTCGTGTGTCGCCCTGCGAGATAGTAGGTCAACGACAAAGCGCAGCGCCTGCGCTGAGTCGAAAGTTTCGACGTAGAGGACCTGAAGTGCGCGCAGCCCATCTGTTCTGCCTGCCCGCAGAAAGCCTCTAATTCTTCGGCCACTTCGGCTGGCAGAATGTGTAGTTCTGCCCTGATTGCGGCGATCTCGCTCCCCAATGGCCTCATCGGGGTAGTCCAACAGCAGCGAGCACGCCATGCGGATGATCCGAGCCTGCTCGGCATCGACCCCTATGCGACGATTACTTGGAATCCTTGGGATCCCAACAAATGTACTCATCGCAAAACCTCGAGGGGAGCATACGGCGTCCGTCCGAACGAGGTGGGATTTATGCCTGGCCCAACGCCATGGAATGCTTCGACGTCGTAGGAGACCGGGCAACCCTCGAGCTCCGGAAATTCCGCGGGGAAGCTCCGGGCTCGCCGTCGGGATGACGTACCTTTCGTCGTACTTGGCGATGGCTAGAAGCCTGTACATCTTCTTGATGGTCGCCCCGTCCATTCCCACCGATGCGGCGATGCTCTCGTTGCCTTCGCGGCCCATGAACACGTCACGCATATAAGAGCGCATGGCCGCCAGACGCCCTAAGCGACAGCTCGACAGGGGCGGTGTCGCCTGCGGTGAAAAGCCCCGCGAGATACTCCATCGGTATGCGCATCTGCGAGATCGCCGATAGCAACACCTGTGATCTTCGCCGTCGTTGCCCGAGGCGGTGACGGCGTCGACGACAGGGCTCAGCGGCGGGAACGTACCAGACCATGGGGAGCGTGCGAAACTCGGGATGGAGGGGAAGAGGCCACGCCGTAAGTGGAGATGAGGTCCCAAATGGGCGATTCCTGGGCGGCGGTGATCCACGAATGCGGCACGCCGTTCATGTGCGCTGTGCGACGACTTCGGGATCGTGAGGATCGAGCAGGATCTCCTTCTGCGCCGGGAAAAGATCGCGTTCGTTTTCCTGTGAAGGCCGCCCATGTGACGCGATCGGCGTCGTAGAGGATGACTCAAAGATAGCGCAAGCGGCCAACGCACGTTTCCGAGCACACCGTTGGCTGACCCGCTTCTAGACGCGGATAGCACAGGGGTGCACTTTTCCGCTTTCCCGAATTGTGGTTGAAAGTAGACCTTCTTGTACGGGCAGGCCGAGACGCACATGCGCCATCCTCGGCAGGCATCCTGATCGACCAGCACGATACCGTCTTCCGTCCGCTTGTACATCGCGCCTGAGGGCGAGGCCGAGACGCAGGCCGGGTTAAGGCAGTGCTCGCAGATACGCGGCAGGTAGAACATGAAGGAATCTTCGATGTTCTTCGCCACCGAGAGGTTCATCTGCTTGAGCATCGGATCCGAATCCATCGTCTCCATGGAGCCGCCCAGGTCGTCGTCCCAGTTCGGACCCCACTTGATGGTGTCGATGTTGTCGCCGGTGATGCGCGATTTGGCGCGGGCCACCGGAATGTTCGCTGAACCCGCGGGGCGGAAAGCAGCTTGTCGTACTCGTAGGGTCCACGGCTCGTAGTAGTCGTCCATGTCAGGCAGAGCCGGGTTTGAGAAGATCTTCGCCAGGCTGGCCAGGCGGCCGCCCTGACGCAGCTGAAGCTTGCCCGATTTGGTCCTGCGCCAGCCGCCCTTCCACGTCTCCTGGTCTTCCCAGGTGCGGGGATAGCCCACACCGGGCCGCGTTTCGACGTTGTTGAACCACATGTACTCGGTGCCTTCGCGGTTGGTCCACGCCTGCTTGCAGGTCACCGAGCATGTGTGGCACCCGATGCACTTGTCGAGGTTCATGACCATAGCGATTTGCGCCATGACCTTCATCAGAACTGCACCTCCTGGCTGCGACGTCGGATCATCGTGACCTCGTCACGCTGATTTCCCAGTCGGCCCATAGTAGTTGAACGCGTAGGAAAGTTGGGCGTACCCGCCGATGAGATGGGTCGGTTTGAGCAGGATCCTCGTCAGCGAGTTATGGGTTCCGCCGCGCCTGCCCGAGCGTTCGTTCAGCGGTGTGTTCATGGTTCGCTCCTGGGCGTGGTGCATGAACACCGTGCCTTCGGGCATTCGGTGGGAGACCACGGCTCTGGCCGAAACGATGCCGTTGCGGTTATATGCCTCGACCCACTCATTGTCCTTGACGCCGATCTTTTCGGCGTCAAGGGGGCTCATCCAGATGGTTTGGCCTCCACGCCCCAGCGTCAACATGTGCGGATTGTCGAAGTACTGGGGAGTGGATCGCCCACTTGTTGTGGGGGTGAGGTAGCGCACCGCCACTTCGGCCGCGCCTTCCTGGGACACTCCCACGCTGCCGAGTTCGACGTCGCCGTACAGGTGATGCAGATCTAGAGGAGGCCGGAAGATCGGCAGAGTTTCCCCGAGTTCTTGCATCCAATCGTGGTCGATGTAGAACTGTGGACGCCCTGTCAGGGTGTGCCAGGGCTTGTGTCGTTCGACGTTCTGAACGAAGGCGCTGTATCTGCGTCCTCCATGCTCAGAGCCAGACCATTCGGGGAGGTGATGACGCTTCGCGGTTGAATGCGGGTGTCATCAGAAGCTGATCCTGCGCTCCTCGTCGCCGAGCGCCATATCCGCCATCTCGGTTCCGGTTCGGGTTTCCAGACGCTTGAATCCCTGGTAGGCCAGACGCCCGTTGGTTGTGCCTGACAGGCGCAAGACGAGCGTCGGCGGCCTTGATGTCGGTGTCGATGAGCGGGCGCCCTGCCCCGGCCCGTAGCTATCCGGGGCGGTTCCTCCCAACCTGCCGAGGTAATCGACCTCTTTGTCGGGAGTCAGCATGAGCCCCTTGATCGGCATGCCCACCTTTTTCGACGATGGGACCCAGGGTGTCGTACTTGTGCCCGATTTGGCGTGTAATCGCGTTCGATACCGACAATCTTCGGCATCGTAACCCCGAGGGATCAAGGATTTTCGGGCGGAACCATCCCGCAGGAGTGGCAAGTTCGTCAGGGGTGTCATGGCTAAGCGGCGCCGCCAACGCGTCGATCTGCGTTCCTAGATGCTTGGCAGCCATGCCAGAGACGAGGTAGGCGAGTCTGGAAGGTCTCGAAATCGGTTCAGGGCTTCCCACGGCGGGTTGACCGCCGCGTTGAACGAATGCATGAACGGGTGCATATCCGTCGATGACAGATCGTGTTTCTCGTACCACGTTGCCGCGGGAAGGACGACGTCGGAGTGCAAAGTCGTCGAAGTGTTGCGGAAATCGGCGGTCCACATAAGGTCGAGTTTGCCGTTGACGGCCTCTCGCCAGGTCATCGAGGCCGGGCGTCGCGAACCTTCGAGTTCTACGGCATTGACGTCGTTGTTGGCGCCAATGAGGTGGCGAAGGAAGAATTCGGTTTCCCTTAGCGGATGAGCCCAGCAGATTGGTGCGCCAATTGGCGAGGATGCGCGGTACGTTCTCGGCGGCGTCGGGATCCTCAACGGCAAAGCGGAGGCGGCCTTCGCGCAGCTCGCGCGAAAACGTACTCCCAGGGGCCAGCCCGGCCTCTTTTGCTTCCGGCCCCAGAACGAGTGGGGACTTGTTGAATGTCGGGTAACTGGCATCCAGCCGCGCTGGGCGGACTCGACCAGGGCAATCGGCCGTGGTTTTGTCATTTAGTGTGCCGGCTGCGGTCGGGCTCGTCATGAGCTTGACCTGCGCACCGTCGTAACGCCACTGGCTGGTGGAGATGTAATACCACCCTGTGGCGATCATCTGCCGCGCGGGGCGCTGCCAATCAAAGGCAAAGGCGTAATTTGCCCAGCCGGTGATGGGGCGAACCTTCTCCTGTCCAACGTAATGGGCCCAACCACCGCCGTTGACACCCTGGGTTCCGCACATTGTCGTCAGTGCGAGGAAGGTGCGGTAAATGGTGTCGGAATGGAAGTAGTGGTTGGTTCCCGCGCCCATGAGGATCGTGAACGCCCACCGGATTCGAGTGCGTTGAGGGCGAACTCCCGGCCGATCTTGATGGCTGCGCCCGCGGCGACGCCAGTGAGTTCCTCCTGCCAGGCCGGCGTGCCGGGGGCCGTCGAATCGTCGTAGCCGGCCGGCCATTGGCCGGGCAAGCCTTCCCGTCCCACGCCGTACTGGGCGAGCAGCAGGTCGAAAACCGTCGTGACCAAAGCGGCCTTTGACTCTGCGGGCAGGGAACTCCGCGATACATGACACCGGCCCCTGATCGATCCCTGGCCTTCTGCGGCGGGAAGGTCGAATCGCGCGCATGGCCACGAGAGCCGGCTCCACGAGTCGGTTTCCATGATCGACAGGACAGGCTCAACGCCGTCAAGTTTGAGATTCCAGTGACCGGCGCCTTCCTCGCCAAAGTGGTCAGCCAGTGTGCGGATCCTTGAGGGTGCCGTCGGCCTCCATGACGAGTGGGGCGGGAATTCGTTATGCTCGGTGCGCGCGGTGGTTCCGGCAGGCGCGAGGTTCGCGGTGTAGAACTTGCCTGGAAGGTGGGTTTCCATGTGCGAGGGGCTCGCGTCGATCGCGTGGTCGAGCTGGATGATGAACGGGCTGTCGGAGTAGTGCTTCATGTAGTCGATGAAGTACTGCTCGCGCCGGGCCAGGAAGAACTCTTTAAGAATGACGTGCCCCATGGCGATGGCAAGTGCAGCGTCGGTTCCGGGCTGAACGCATAACCAGTCGTCAGCGAATTTCGTGTTGTCGGCGAAATCGGGGAAACCACCACTACTTTTTGGCCGTGGTAGCGGGCCTCGGCCGTGAAGTGGGCATCGGGCGTGCGCGTGGGTGGTACATTCGATCCCCACATGATGAGGTACTGCGGAGTGAACCAGTCGCCGGATTCGGGGACGTCCGTCTGGTCGCCGAATATCTGCGGACTTGCCGGAGGAAGGTCCGCATACCAGTCGTAGAAGGAGAGCATCGTCGCGCCGATGAGCTCGTGGAATCGCGAGCCCGCCGCGTAGGGAGATCATCGACATCGCGGGGATGACGGAGAAGCCGGCTATCCGGTCCGGGCCGAATTCTTTGATCGTGTGGACGTATGAGGGCGGCTACGATCTCCATCGCCTCTTCCACGTCGTGCGCACCATGCCGCCTGTTCCGCGAGGCGGATTTGTGAGGCTTTGGCCTTGACGGCGTCGCCGACGACGTCGCCCCACGCCAAAAACAGGGGTCGCCCAGGCGGTCTTTGGCCTCGCGGTACATGTCCAGCAGCACTCCGCGGACGTAGGGGATACTTGATGCGCGTGGGCGAGTATTCGTACCAGGAGAATGCGGCGCCGCGGGGGCACCGCGCGGCTCGTACTCGGGCATGTCGGGGCCGGTGGTCGGGTAATCGGTCTGCTGGGACTCCCACGTGATGATCCGTCTTTGACGTAGATCTTCCATGAGCACGATCCCGTGCAGTTGACGCCGTGCGTTGACCGAACCACCTTGTCGTAGCTCCATCGCTGACGGTAAAGGGAATCGGCCTGGCGCCCGCCTTCGAGGAAGAGCTGATGTGCGTCGCCGCTGGCGTGGCCGCGCCTAAGCCACGAGCCCATCTTCAGGAGAGGGGAGCCGAGTGTCTCTTTAGATGTCATGGACGTCTCCTTTGGCCCGGGAACGGAGCGTTCGGGCGTGCGTAGCGGACCCAGCAGAGCGCGGCGCATGCGATGCAGTATGCGGCGCACAGCCAGAACCACAGGCTTGCGGACATGGATGAGGTGCGACGCCCACGATGAAGGGGCCGAGGCTTGCGACCGCCGCTGTGAAAGCCGATCGCCCCGCCGGCCTGGCGTTTGGGCATGATCATCGGCATCTGTTTGAAGAGTTCCCGCGTTGCCAATGCCGGAGAAGAAGAACATGAGGGAGCATCGCCGTCAGGAAAATGGGGAACTCGTCGAGTTTCTTAGGATCGAGGAAGAGGGCCGCCCAGCCGAGCGTGATGGCCATGCCTATCGCCGAAACGAAGGTCCAAAATGGCCCCGCCGAACTTATCGCATAGGGGGACCCCAGATGAATCTCACGATCGACCCGATGAGGGGCCGAGGAAGGCGTAGCCCGCGCCTGCAGAGGCCTTCCATGCCCTGCAAAGCGCGCTGTCCTTGCCGTAGTGCTGGTTGATGATGAGCGCGAGTTGCGCGGCGAATCGGAGAAGATTCCGAAAGTCATGACGTACATGGCCGTCGCGATCCACGTGTTGGAGTTGGAGAAGATGTCGAGCTGCTGACGGATGTTCGCCTTGACCGGAACGTCTTTGAGGAGGTAAAGGCGAGGACAGCGGCCACAATGGTCAGGGGACGAAGAAGATTGCTGCGTTGTGCACGTGGATGGGGCCGTTCGCACCGGCTTGCGGGGCAACCCACGTCATTCCGAACAGGCCGAAGCCCATGAGGGGCGGGCCGACAGAGCTGGATGATGGACATGCCCAAATTGCCGATGCCCGCTTGGATGCCGAGGCTGTGCCCTGAAGACGTTTGGGAAAGAAGTAGCCTGTCGAGGGGCATGTGCCGAGAAGGAGCCTCCGCCGATTCCGCAGGCGAAAGCCAGGCCCTGAGCAGCACCCGTAGGAGGTGTTGGGATTCTGGACGACGACAGACCAGCCGAGCATCAGGGATGGCGTAAAGCAGTGAGCTGTAGCCGACGAGCTTGCGCGTGCCCACCAGTGGCGGGAGGAACATGTATGCCGGGCGGATGGGTCCGCAGGAGAGTCCCGGCATCGACGCGTCAGCCAGTAGAGCTGTTCTTTTGACAGATGGAAGCCGATGTCGTTGAGCTTCGGGGCGATGGCGCTCACGAGGAACCACGCAGAACGCCATGATCATCAGGTATGTGGTAATCGCCAGGGTTCGCCACGCGATCTTCGAGTCCCAGGACTGTGGATCCTCTGGTTCCAGTCGTTGAGTACAGCGGATTTCATAGTGCTCCTCGCGGTCGTCCAGTTTAGGGAGATTTTAAAGATGGGAGAAAATCCGATGAATATGGATAAATCGTACCAAGTTCGCGGATGCAAAACGCCGGCAGATCCTTGGGGCAGCTGAGTCGGGTTGGTTGACATTCCGAAAGATTTCGTTGAAAATTCGCCGTTTTTCCGGAGAAACACAACATCGTTCCCCGAGATTGTGGAGATATGCGCAGAAAGTCTTCACGTAAATCGAGCGTCGATTGCCAAGCCGGCGTTGAAGGTGCAGGATCGTCGCATGTCTGTCACGCATTGCATCGTTCTCGCAGGAGGCCGGGGAAGGCGCCTCGGCGGTGTGTCGAAGCCGATATCGCCTTTGGGGGCGCCGTCTGCTCGAGCGCGTTGTGGCCGATGTCGGCCCTTTCGTCACAGGAAGGATCGTCGCGGTGGCGCAGAGCGGTCGAGGGTTCGAACGGAGTTCTTCGGACTTTGGAAGATCCGCCGAATGGCGGACCCTCTTTACAGAGCATCGACGCTGGGCTCGGGCGCTGAGCGATTTCACGGCGGAGCGGTCTGACGCGAGCCAGGACATGGTTCTGGTATTTGCCGTCAGACCGCCTCTTGCCGGATCCATGCGCGCCAAGGCTGGCCGAGGCGGCCGATGAGGCGCGAGGGCGCCGTCGTCGTCGGCGGGAAAACGCCCTTTCGCCAGTATCTTCCAGGCGATCTATCGAGTCGAAAGCCATGACGGCTGCTGCGAGGAAGGGCGGAGACCCGCGGAATAGGGGCGTGCGCAATGCGTTGCGCGGCATGGATCTCAGTCGAGGTTCCGGTCGTGGCGGAAGAGTGCCGCGACGTCATGACACCGGAAGATGTGGCCTGGTGGAACGGGACGCTCGAGCGCGAGCGCCCCGCCTCAAACCTCGTTCAGCTGGGTGATGACGTGGGGAGGAGGGGCTCGACGACGTCGAGTGTCCGCGCGCCGCCGGAGGGCCGGGGAGACGACGATCAGGGCGCCGGTGCTGTCACGGGCGCTCACGCCGACACGTCGCGCGCGTGACAGGGGTGTGCCAGCAGCGTCTTCGTCAGCCCAGCGAGACGAATCTGCTCAGCGATTCCGGGTATTTCGACTTCAATGAAGGCGCGTGCGGCTTCAGGGGCGTCGTTCCCGCGCGGAACCCCGATGCTCCAGGGCAGAATGAATCGATCGCCGCGCTTGGGCGATTCATCCAGCCGCCTCCTCAATAGCGGGCGCGCTTTTCCGCGACCACGCGAACCTTCGGTTCCGGGCATTCCAAGGGCCGTCAGCCGTTCGGCGCAGCGAGGGCTGGCCTTGTCGGTTTTTCTCGCCGGAGAGGACGCGGTCGCTCACGACGATAATGGCCGAATGGATGCTTTCGAGGTTCCATGCGGGGGACAATCGAACCTCCTCGATATCGCTTTGGGAACATCATGGGCCCTGCTGCTGATGTTGGCCGGACCTCTTCCAGTCCTCTCATTTTAATAAGATTGGCTATTTTGGCTTTTTGGAAAAGGCTTTTTCTAATTTGTTTGGGCGAGCCGTAGTAAATTGTGTATAGGCTGAGACTCGTGAAGTGAGATCGGCAGAAGACGAGTCCCCATGAAGAACGAACCCAACGAAAAGGAAATACCATGCGCAAACGCATTGCCGCCTCGCTTGCCGCAGCCTTGCTATTGGCCGCCTGCGGCGGCGGTTCGTCAGATGATTCGAAGACATCGTCCGGCTCTAAGAAAGACGAAAAGGGCGTCACCATCAACGTCTTCGCCGCAGCTTCTCTCAAGGGTCCTTCGGCGTAATGGAGAAAGAAGTTCGAAGCGACTCATCGCGGGGCTAGATGTCGTTTTCAACTGGCGGCGGCCAGGAGCTCGTCGAACAAATCGATTCGGGTGCGCCGGCCGACGTCATTGCCACGGCCAACACCAAAACTATGGATGCCCTCAAGTCGAAAGGCAAAGTTGGGGATACGAGCCTTTTCACGTCGAATACCCTCGTTCTCATCACGCAGGAAATCCCGCGAAAGTGACCGGTCTCGACTCGTCCCTCGACAAGGCGAAACTCGTCATCTGCACACCCAAAGCTGGGGCGGGCGGCGCAGCGGTCCCCTGCGGCACCGCTACAGCCGAGCTCACGCAAGAAACTCGGGTGGCTCAACCCTGTTTCGGAGGGAGCAGAAGGTCACTGATGTGCGCAGCAAAGGTGACTTCGGGCGAGGCCGACGCCGGCATCGTCTACCGCACGGACGCCGTCGCCGCCGGAAAAAGACGTCGAGACCATTAAGATCTCCGGCGCGGACAAGATTATCAACAACTATCCGATCGGCGTCCTCAAAGACTCCAAACACGCCTCTCAAGCGAGGAGTTTCGCGGACTATGTAAAGTCAGCCGAGGGGCAGAAGATCCTGAAGAAGCAGGGTTTCCTGGATGTCCAAAAGAAGGAGGGCGAGAGCAGCCCGGCAGAGCGCGGGCGGTCCTGCCCCTGCTGAAAAAGTCAAGCGCTCCCGGCGGAGGGACCACCGAGAACAAGTGAGATCTGGGCCGCGCAGCTCAGGTCGCCCCGAATGGGCAAGGGGCCAAAGCACAGGTAGGCGCGTCAATGTCTCGCCCGTACGCTTGGTGGCTCGCCTTGCTCGCATCGAGCCAGTGTCGCGTATCTTGTCCTGCCCCTCGTCTTTATGGGCACGCGGGTTCCCTGGGACCAATGGCCCCTGGTGCTTTCCAGTGACGAAGCACTCGATGCGCTGTCGCTGAGCCTGAAAACGTGTCTCATCGCCCTGGTGATCGACCTCGTTTTGGGCATTCCCCTGGCGGTCGCTCTCTCCCGCGATTGGCGAGGCGTCGGATTGGTCAGGGGTTCTCGTTGCTCTTCGCTCTCGCTGCCGCCGGTGGTCGCGGGCATCGCGCTTGTCGCCACATTTGGCCCGAGGGCGTCCTCGGTTCGCAGCTGGAGGCCTTTGGCGTGACGATCGCGTTCACGACGGTTGCGGTGATCCTGGCCCAGGTGTTCGTGTCTTTGCCGTTCCTCGTCGTCACTCTCGAATCGGCGCTGAGGTCTCGCCCTCGGGGTGTGGAGGAGACGGCAGCCAGCCCTCAGGGCTCGCCCGACCCGCGTTCTCATGAGCATCACTCTTCCATGGCGGTGCCGGGGATGGCGCGCGGGGCCGCTCTTGCCTTGGCGAGATGCCTCGGCGAATTCAGGGGCGACGCTCCTTTGCAGGTTCGCTTCAAGGATCACCCGAACTCTTCCCATTCAGGTCTATTTGGCGCGCGAGTCGGCGGACAAGACGGATCTCGCCCTGGGGATCGTCCTTGTTTGCGGTCGCGGCCCTCGTCGTGGCCACGACCGAACTACCGAGGTTGTGGGGCGGCGGCCCACCGCGACGACGATCAATGAGATCTCCGTCGACGCTGACGGTGCGACTCCCTCTGCCGGACGCGACCATACATCCGATGCTTCAGAGACAGCCCGGCCCTCCGACAGCGTCGAAGCGGTTGACGCCCTGAAGCTGTTCCTCTTCGCGTCGCCGGCACGATAGTCGAACGCGGGTGGGACGTCTCCCTTGATGTTGCCGCCGGTGAGGTCGTGGCGGTTATGGGCCATAACGGCGCCGGAAAATCGACGCTTGCCGATGTGCTCTCAACGGCGAAGCTTGCCCTCGACGCCGGACACGTGCGCATCGGCGACGTCACGGTTGACGCTTCCGGAACTTTCGTGCCTCCGCGCGAGGCTGCGACGTGGCGATGGTCGGCCAGAATCCGCAGATTTTCCTACGGCATGAGGCGTTGGCAGAATGTCGCCTTTCCTCTCGTGTGCCGTGGGTACGGTCGTTCGCGGGCGCGCCGACGCGCCCGCCGAACAATGAGAAATGGTCGGTTGCGAGCGCTTGGTCAGCAGGGCGCGGCGGTCGCCTTTCGGGCCGAGCAAGCGGCTCGCGTCGCACTGCCCGCGCCCTTGTCTTTTCTCCCGATTGCTGATCCTTGACGAGGCCGACGGCCGCTCTCGACGTGGAAGCGAGCGCGCTGGTGGGGAGCAATGCTCGTCCGATCGTCTCAGATCCGATGCCCGACGACGATTCTCGTGACCCATGAGCGTTGCCGAGGCCGTCGAACTCGGTACGCGGATGATCGTATTGGACGGGGGACGCGTGGTCGAAGACGGCGAGGCCCGCGTGACATTCTCGCCGCCCTGCCAGCGCCTTTGGAGCGGTTTGGCGGGTTTGAACGTCGTTGGCGGCGTACTGGACGTAGGGAGGACGGCCTTCCGTCCATCGACGTCGGAGGCGCAAGGCTTATCGCCGCTGAGTCACCGGGAATGGTCTCTGGAGAAACCGTTGCGTTCATGTTTCCGCCGGAGCTGTTTGCGTTGTCCTGTGACGCCATCGGCAGTTCAGCTCGATCCTCGCTGTCGGCGACCGTCGAGAGTGAGCACCGTGGGGGCCTCGTCACCGTGCGCCTTCGGTTCCCTGGTGGTGCGCCCTTCAATGCAGGATCACTCCCGCTGCACTGGCCGAGACTAGAAATCGCTGCGGGCGGCGCCGTCTTCGCCACGGTTAAGGCAACTCAGGTGCGAGTGGTGCGTTCAGGCGCGGACGTTCCCGCAGGGGGCCGTGCAGAGGAGACCGTCACGCTCTCGCCTGACGGGTGATACGCTTAGGCGAATAATTTCGGCGGGGCCCGCCTCCCGCAACGTAAAATTGCGTCATGCAGACACCCGCAATCCCTTTGAATTCGTTGGTTTGACGTACGATGACGTCCTCTTATTGCCGCGAAACCGATGTCATACCCTCTGAGGTGGATACCACACAGTCGCCCTGACCCGCAAGATTTCCTCAGAAACTCCCGCTGCTTTCGGCTGCCATGGACACCGTGACCGAGTCTCGCATGGCCATAGCGATGGCACGTCAGAGGAGTGGAATCGGGGTCATCCACCACAATCTCGCAGTTGAGGCTCAGGCCGAGCAGGGTTTCGTCAGGTGAAGCACGCTCCCGGGTCGGGAATGGTTCACGATCCGGCGACGATCGGCCCCGAAGCGACGATCGCGGAATTGGACGCACTCTGCGCCACATACCGTGTTCGGGTCTGCCGTCGTCGACGCCGAGAGCAAGCTTCTCGGAATCATCACCAACCGTGATCTCCGCTTCATCCCGGAAGGCGAATTTGCCACCCGGACGGTTCGCGAAACGATGACCCCTGATGCCGTTAGTTACCGCGGACAAGGGAGTTTTCAGCGCGAGGAGGCCAGCGCGCCTTTTGGCGCAGCACAAAATAGAGAAGTTGCCGCTTATCGACGGCAAAGGGCGGCTGACCGGGCTTATAACGGTCAAAGATTTTGTCAAGACGCAGCAATATCCCAATGCTTCCAAGGACGCTGATGGGCGACTCCTCGTGGGAGCGGGAGTTGGGTATCTTTCCGATTCGTGGGAGCGCGCGGGAGCTCTGGCTGAAGAAGAGTCGATGTTCTCGTCATCGATTCGGCCAACGGCGAGGCGCAGCTCGCCCTCGACATGATTGGCAGGCTGCGTGCAGATTCTGCTTTTGACGACGTCGAGATCGTCGGGGGAAACGTCGCCACGCAGGCGGGGGCCCAGGCGCTCATTGACGCCGGTGTCGATGCAGTGAAGGTAGGCGTGGGGCCCGGATCGATCTGTACGACGAAGATTTGTCGCGGGGATAGGCGTCCGCAGGTGACAGCCGTCTACGAATCGTCAAGGCTTGCGGCCCTGCGGGTCGTTCCCCTCATGTGCCGACGGCGGGTTTGCAGTATTCAGGTGACATTGGAAGGCCGTGGTGGCCGGCGCCGATACCGTCATGCTTGGTTCTCTCCTGGCTGGCTGTGAGGAGACCCCGGCGAGATTGTTTTCGTCAACGGCAAGCCAGTTCAAGCATTATCGGGGGATGGGCTCGCTCGGGCGATGTCGTCGCGCGGCAAGCGATCCTATTCGAAGGATCGTTATTTTCAAAGCGACGTTTCCTCCGACGATAAGATCATTCCGGAGGAATTGAGGTCAGGTACCTTTCCGTGGCACTCTTTCCTCAGTTCTCAGTACGCTTTTGGGCGGCCTGCACCAGACAATGTTCTACACGGGTTCCAGAACGATCCCCGAGCTCAAAGAGAACGGTCGTTTCGTTCGAATCACGTCCGCAGGATTGCGTGAATCGCATCCTCACGACGTGCAGATGACAGTAGAGGCGCCGAACTATTCGGGACGATGAGCCGAGTGTCGGTCAAGGTATTCTTCGACGAACCGGAACTGGGGCTTCTAACGGGGCCTCTAACGCGACAGAACCGGCCAGTCGAAGAGGGTCCGTGAATTCGCGCCCCTTTTCGGCCGCCTTTTTGGCGAGAAAAGCCATGAAGCCGGCATGTGTTTCGCATTCCCTTTCCTGGATCTCCTCCAGCTGTGCGTTGGCGAGCTCCGGATACTTGCGAACCATCGCTGCCAGCAAACGCAAAGTAGCTAGGACGTCGGCCTCGGCGTTGTGAAAATCGTCTTCGTTGTGGATGTCGTGGTGGCGGCAGAGATCCTCGAGTCGACGTTTTTCCTTTGCGATACCGATCAACTGATCGATCGAGAAGATAGGGATCAATGACGGGGAAGATCTCGCCGCCGAGACGCTCTCGGCCAGCGTGGGCAAACCGTGCCGGTCCAGTTCGCACTCCAGCAGAGGTGAAATCGTAGGGTCGCATTGAAGGCCACCACCGGGTGACGCTGCATCATGTGTTCTGCCAAAGGGGCCGCTATCTCCTCTAAAACTCCGCCAATCGGCCGGCCTTCCGGCACGTGCTTGTTCCGTTGTTATCCCGTGCACTGCGCTCGCCCGTTCAGGGATGTCGACGCCAGGGTCCGCCAGCCAGTAGCGTTTCGAAATTCCGAGTCGCTTACGGCAACGAGCAGAGCAGGTCCGCAGGCGGTCAGCCGACGCGTTGATGCCGGTTGTCTCGGTGTCGAAGCCTACGATCGAGGCAAGCTGTCCACATTCCGTTCTCTTCGTGATCCATGGTTTCATGTTATCGGCGGTGACCGACGACTTCGTCAGCGATGACTGGCACTCTATCGGCGAGGACCGCCGCATCCTCGCCGAGCGCACGGTAGTCTTGGAATGTGAGCAGAGATCGAGATAGGGCGGGGGAAAAGGGGCGCGGCGCGCCTATACGCTGGACGACGTCGCCGTGGTTCCTCGAGACGCGCTCGCGACGCAGACGAAAGTCTCGACTTCCTGGCACGGTTCGACGCTTACCACCTGGATATTCCGTGCTTTCGGCCCCCATGGATTCGGTGACGTCTCCGGCTACCGCAATCGAAAGTCGGCAAGGATTGGGCGGAGTCGGCGTTTTTGGACCTCGAAGGTGTGTGGACGCGTTATGAAGATCCACGGAGGAATTCGCCAGGATCGCCCGAACGGAGCCGTCCAGCCGTCACGCAGCTGCTTCAACGCATGTGCTCCGAGGCCGGTCAAGCGCGAGACGATCTTCTCCGGCTCGCCGAGTTCGTTCCGCCGGGTTCCCGTGGCCCGGCGCGCTTTCGCCCGGACGAACGCGGGACTTATGGAAAACAGTCATTGACGCCGGGTGGATCTGTTTATCATTCGCGGTCACGACGGTTTCCGCCGAGCACGTTTCGGCCTCGCGAAAGTCTCTCAATCTCAAACGTTTTATCTATGAGCTCAAGTTCCCGTTTTTGAGTTGGCGGAGCTGTGACCTACACCGGTGCGCTGCACCTGATGCGCACAGGTGCGGCCAGATGCTAGCCACCGGGTACGGCGGCGGCGCAGCTTCGGCAACTCGGCAGACCGTCGGCATAGCCGCTCCCCATGGCCACTGCGGTAGCCGATATTGCCGCCGCGCTCGAGATTATTTGGACGAGGTCCGGTGGACGCTATGTCCACGTCATCGCCGACGGGTCGGTTTCGACGTCGGGCGATCTCGTCAAAGACCATCGCGTGTGGCGCCGACGCCGTTATGCTCGGCGCCGCGTTGGCAGAGCATCCGAGGCTCCCGGTCGAGGTGGCATTGGGGGCCGAGGGCATGGCATGCCACGCTTCCTCGCGGTGAGCGGGTCAAAGGTGGGAACGGTCAGGGGCCTCCGTGACATTCTGGACGGCCCCTCCCACGAGTCATCTGGATTTACCAACTTTATGGGGGCGCTGCGGCACGCCGCGTAGCCGCCAACGGTTATCCTCGATCTTGAAGGAATTCCAGAGGCCGAGCTGGTCGTGACGGCCTAGCCAAGGCTAAACGGCGCGTAATCGAGAGCGCAGATGCTCAGTCGACGTCAAACTGCTGATACGGGGGCAAAATGCCTCGTTAAAGCGGACTCGTTTAGCCAAAAGAAACGAAAGTCATCTGGCCGAAAATCGAGTTTCTGCCAAACTGCTAAAACCAAGGCGCTGACCAAAGTCGAACGCCGGATCGGAACCCTGTGGCGGCTCTGATCGGCGGTCGATTTTTAGCCCTGACCTTGTGCAGGTCGTCTGCACTTGTGCTGTGTCGGTTGCGCGTATGACTGCGCTGGAGCGTTACCTGACATTGTGTTGGCTGAAAGATTCTGCGGCCGATATATGGAGTCATATCGTCACCCATCAATTGAGGGACTGTCACGCAGCGATGTAGCCACGGGCGCGGAGTTGGTCGATGAGTCCCAGTACCGCATCGATGTGGTCGCGTGGATGTCGTGCATCAAAACGAGTTGAACCGGGGTGAGTCCCCGCCAGGAGCTGCGCTGGTGATGGTGTTGGCGTTTTTGTTCTTCCAGTCCTCGAGTGTCCACATCCCATCTGACTTCAGCCATGCCGTTTCGCCCGATAGCAGTGAGAACAGCGTCGATTGGAAGAATCCAGCGGCGGGCACCGAGCTTCAGCGTCCAGCTTGTGCGATGGCATCGGACGTGTTCAACTGGGCCTGGAGGGGCTTCGGGCGTCAGTCTTGTCAGCTGCGGGTGATCCCACGAATGATTGCTGACCGAGTGGCCTTCAGCCGCCTCTTTCTTAAGCGAGATCCGGGCGCGCCAGTGACTTTCTCAATGGTGAAGAATGGCGCGTCACCCTTTCGAAGTATCGACGGCAGCCTGTCGGTTTTGGTCCCCAGGCCGTCGTCGAAGGTCAATGCGACGCAGAGCGCTGACCTTGCAATCGACACTGGTTTTTAGGAATCTTCTGGATTCTGGGTGTGGGAAGCGGAGTTAGCCTGGCTCCGGACGCAATGGTCGAGCGCAACTTCTTTTCCTGTTTCGGTCAGAAGACTCTCGGTTTCGTTGGCTTTCGACCCGATATGAGTCGAATCCCGTCGACTTGGCATTGGGCACGCGAGGCTACCAGCGCGCCGCTGGTGTCGAAGAAGGCGCTTCTCAGGCTTTCGCGTCGACGGGATCGGGGGTCGCGGGATGGCGCTTCTTCAAGGCGGCGTTGACTTCCTTCTTGCCGTCCTCAGTCACCCAGGTCCTGGAGACTGGTGACGGTGTTATCACTCGTGTCGGTACCACGCCTGGGTTTGCTGACCTGCTTCTTTCCATTCGATTGCCATGTCGAGATCCCGGCGAAGCATGTGATTGTTCCAGCGGAACCGCACCCAGAGGACATCGTCAGCGACTTGTTTCCAGAGGACTGGGGACCTTCTTCCGTTGTTCGGCAGCCCAGGGGTTGACTTTGCTCGCCAGTGTTTCAGGGCTGGACATGTATCGGCGAGCCCTTTGCGCCCGCTGAACTGTTGTGATCCTCGACTGCTCAAGCCTTTAACGGTTTCCGTTCGGGCCAATGGGGTCGGATTTTGCCTTCTTTATCGAGATTGTCTTCTCGTTGGGGCAAGGCCGAGACCGTCGCCTGGGTTTGTGTTTGACTGCTCGCAGCGCAGGCGGCTATGGAAAGGCATACCAAACCTACGGCGATGTTCTTGTGTGAGCGCATGTTTACTCCGTTGTCTGCTTCACTTTTTGACACTGAGTGTTGCCCTGCTATGGCGGCTATCCGCCGTAACGGTAGATGTTGGTTTGCCTCGTCGCGAATCCTGCTCGGACGTAGAGCCGATTGGCGGCTTCGCGCGATGGCCTGGATGTGAGGATCTCACCGATTTCACGCCAACTCCCTGGCGTGGGCGATGGCGGCCTCGACGAGGGCTTGACCCGCTCCTTGTCCGCGGGCTGCTGTATCGACGACGACATCTTCAATCCACGCGCGTTTGCCCGTGGGGATGATGAACGTCGCAAGTGTGAGCATTCCGAGGATGTGTGTTGAGCCGTCGTCGGATCCTTCAGGCACGCCTTCGTAAACGAAAAGGTAGGTGGCCGGTTGAGAGAGGAATTCTTCGAGTTGCTCGTCGGTGAGCGGAGGTGTGGAGGAGGAGAGCTGGGGGATCAGTGAGTTCACTGCCTCCAACAGGCCAGGTTCTGCCTCGGCCACAAGCTTGACGGGCATTTGTTTTCCTTTCAATTGTTTTCGTTTATGCGTGACATAGGCCTTGATTGAGACTCTACGTGAATATCGGTCTCGATATCGATACACGCCGGGGGAGAGTTGCCTATCCCATTCGATTTGCCTTGTTTTGCTTTCTGTTTGCGGTACGAGTTGGGACTGGCGGCGCGGAGAACAACAGCGTGTTCTTCGCTTACGAATACGTCATGCTGGCTCATCTCCGTTAGGGATCGACGACATCTCGGCCAGCCAGGCATTCGCCGATGCATCAGAGGGCATGCGCCAGTCTCCGCGTGGCGACAACGTACCCCCCGCGCTTACCTTTGGACCGTTCGGGGGAGTGTGGAACGTTTGAATTGATTGGAGAAGAAGCGTTTATAGAAGACTTCCATCCACTTCTTTATCTCCCCGATCCCGTAGCTGTGACGTTCGGCTTCGAGATAGCCCTTCGGGCCACGCGCGCTTCGTCGGCATTGCGCCAGGGTGCCAGGCGTAGAAGAGCGATCTTTGAGGAGAAGGCCGCGCCGCAGCACATAGAAAGTGTGAGAGTCTTGCAGCTCCGTAAGGGCCGATGATGGCCTGCGTGGACTGCATTTGCTCGCCTTTCTTGGCGGGGACGAGCTCGGGTGATATTTCCGTGTCCAGAATAGGGACGCAATGTCGCTCCCACGGAGGTGTCGAACTGATTGGACGATATGACCCATCGAATGAGGTGTTGCATGAGGGTTTTAGGAACGCCCGCGTTGACGTTGTGAGTGGCTCATGTGGTCTCCACCCCGAATGTGCACCAGCCGAGCGCGAGCTCCGATGGGAGTCGCCGTGCCCAAGACGAGTGCCTCCATTGGCGTTCGCAAGCCGGAAGAGATAGTCGGTTCGCAGGCCGGCCTGGACGTTTTCGAAGGTGACGTCGCAGATTTCTTCCCTCTGCCAAAGGGATGATCCATATCTGTAAGCATTTGCTGGGCGGCCGGGCGGATGTCGATTTCGGAAAAGCCTCACTCCCAGGCTTTCCCCAAGGCGTGTGCGTTGGCTTTTCGTGCGCTGAGAGGTCGCAAAACCCGGGAGCGTGTAGGCCAGGATGTCGCTGCGCGGGCGCGAGCTGATCCATGGCTTTGGCGGCGACGATGAGTGCGTGCGTCGAGTCGAGTCCACCGGAGACACCTATGACGATCTTGGGCTGCCAGTGGCCCTCGGCCGTTGGCACAGCGCGGAAACCTGGATGTTGTACGCCTCGTAGCAGTCCTGGTGAAGCCTCGTGCTGTCTTCGGGAACGAAGGGAAAACGATGGGTCGGTCGCATGAAGCCGACGTCGTCGATTGGCGGGCTGAGCGTGAAGTGCACGGTTCTGAAACCGTCGCGGCAATCCGGCGTCTCGGCCCAAGAGTTGTCGTCTCGCTCGATTCCCAGTGCTCGCCTGTTGTCGTCGAAACTGCCTTGGCGATATCTTTCTTGGCGCAATAAGTCGAGATCGACGTCGGCCATTGTTGCGTGCGGCGCCGTCGGCGAGAGTGCGGACCCGAAGCGAGCTTTCTCCCTAACTCGTAGATGGCCGTTTGACCGTCCCAGGCGAGATCTGTCGAGCTTTCCCTCGCCATTGGCGCGGCGTAAACGTAGGCGGCATTGCGGCGCGAGGAAGCCGATGTGGATGAGCAGTTCGCGATCGGAGGCTCGTCCCACTGTGATGGGCGAGCCGGACAGGTTGACGAGTACGGTTGCCCCAGCGAGTGCCGCACGAGCCGAGAACGGGAACCCACATGTCCTCGCATATTTCGACGTGGAATGTCAGCCCTCGTACGTCGTTTGCCGTGAAAAGGAGATCCGGCCCAAAGGGGACGGTTTCAGGCAGTACTCCATATGCGTCGAGATCCGCGAACTGCTCGGCAAAAGCTGCTCGCCATGCTTGTGGCGTCGGCATCTGCGGCGAGAACCGGGTCCACAATAGTCACTCCCGGCAGTGCGATTCTCTCGCCCGCGCTTTGCTCGCCCGAGGCGAAGTGGCGCTCTCGTAGAACTCACGATAGTTGGGGAGATAGGACTTGGGAACGACCCCGAGGATGCGTCCTCGGTGTACGACCACCGCGCAGTTGAATATCCGATTGTGGTGGACCACGGGGGCGCCGGCGACGATCACCGGCGCAATTGTCGCCGATGCGGCTCGAAGATCTTCGATCGCTTGGAGTGTGGCGTCAGAGGGTGTCCTGAAGCAGAAGATCGTCGATGGGTATCCCGTCAGCCCCAACTCGAGGAAAACTGCGATGGCAACGCCCTTGTGAGCGCAATCGCGGGCGAGTTCGGCCGTCCGTCGGGCATTCTCGCGAGGGTCGCCCATGGCGGCTGGAAGCGTGCACGCCGCCACCCGTGCGAAACCCTGCGAGTAGATCGAGTAGAAGTTCTGCATGATACAAGTTTGCCAGACGGATCCGACACCAATGCTGGTCGCGAAGATGGATGAACGGAAGTTCGCTCTCGGTCTGCTTAAGGTCCACGACGAATTTTCGGTGGTTTTACGCGGATTGACGCGCCGCCCTCACCTTGTTTATGCCCATTCGGGGTTGCCCTTGAGTCTTTTCGTCAGAACGGCCAGAGTTTAGGATTTTGGGGAATGATGGATCTTGAGGCATTTCCAGACTGTGCGAGACGAGTCTGGCTCCCTTGCGACTGTCGAGGAAATTCGGGACCGTGCGTTTTGGAGTGGTGTCGATTCTTCGCTGAACGTCATCTTTTCCGATGACGGAACGCCTCTTGTGGAAGGCGCTGATCCGTCTGCGTCGGGGGACTGGTCAGCAGGCCGTGGAGGCGCACTCGTCACATGGCGAAGGTCGATCGTGTGGCGGATGGGGGAGCGAGGATTCAGATCTGAAGGGCTTCAGGGGTGAAAAGGTATTGCAAACAAGGGCCGTAGACCTCTGCAGGTCTTCGATCGATGCGGATGCGATGGGCTCAATGCCCGCAATGTATCGGTTGAGGAGCACTCCTACAACAACCCCCGACGCCGGCCGCCGCCCTTGTTCGTTCAAGCGGGCCGTTCAATTTCTCCGGACACCGGGGTAACCACGGTGTCGTCGATCACGTTCTGAAGACGTACATCGTCTCTTCGGAGCTGAGGAGCTGATGAATGAGGACGCGCAGCATGGTTTGGCGTTCGTTTTTCCTCACAGGGTGAGGAGACGGTCAAAACCCGGTTGCCCGCACCGGCGAGGGCGTCATTGATTTGAGCGCCGCGGCAACCGGATCCGCCGGCAGGGACGCGGCCGCCCGCAAAAGTCGGATTTTCCGCCGAAATAGTAGGAGACAAGACTGGGGGTCGACTCCCGCCTCTTCGGCGATTCCACGCACGAGTCACAGAGCTGAGACTCGCGGGTGGAGAACTGCTCGCGCGCAACAGCCATGAGTCGCGATCGTACCTGTCCGCGCACTCCACGCGGTCCCCGAGCTACCCGCCGTGCCATACCTTTACTTTGCGTCGTATTTTTCGCACAAAGTACAGGTCATTAGTCCCTAATTGTCGCAATAAAGTGATCGCTTTTTCTAATTTAGCCATGGCTAGTAAATGAGTGAGATTGGGTCTGTATACGCTTTTTATTGTTCTTAAAATTATTTTAAAAAGTATTAAAGACATCCTTGCCGGATGTGGATATCTCAACGTCGTCTTACCACCAACTTTTTGCCGCGTGACGGTGCTCGGCCGGATACAAAATCTCGCTCGCATCCGGCCGGAGTCCGCTCTGATATTAGAAGGGCGCTGCGTGAAGTGCTCTTCTTGGTTCATCTTCATTCACGAAGGCTTGGTGAGACTCACGAAAGCTTGCTTGGTGAGACTCAACAAGTCGTATTGAGATTTTATCGACGTCCGCTGAGGAGGCAACGCTGCCGAGGAAATTGAGGGCCCCGAGGGCGATCAGATGTTTATCGGCACGGGTCGATACTCGTCGGAGCGGTCAACAGCGAGCTTGAGATTCTCCGCATGCACAACCACGCGATAGAGGTGAAGAAAAATAATGAAGATGAGTTCGATAATCAACTGGTAGGCCGATATGTGCCGCTGATCAAGAATCCCTTCGTACCTGGGGCCATTGACCGTGAAGAAATGCTGATTCGTCGCCGTCTTCAGTGCCCACGGGATCCCCGACCATAGCAGCGAAGTGACGAGGATTGCCCACCGGCGAGGTACCAGGGGAGCGGACGAAGAGCATAGCAGCCGCGTAGGGTGGTAACGTAATGCGCTTGCTATCGCAATCGTGACAGCAAGTACCAAAAGCGAGGTTGTTCATGGGGTCTCGATTTTTCATGCCGATATGCTCTTCGATCAGTTTGAGATCTGCCCGAAAGTCGCCGGACACGATTCCGTGGATGGCGATTCCGGTTGCAATGAACGCCGCGGAAATGCCACGCCAATGCCGAAAGCCTTGATGCTGAGCGCCGAATATGCTCCGGCGTTGGACTCCCGCGCTCAGGTGAGGCGCGCGTTCTGCATGCGCTGACGGCGCCGCATACTGCCGCTCCCACCAGAGAGAACGCAGAATAAGGTGGCGGTAACGATCAACACAAAGGGACATTCTTCAGATGGAGAGATGGTTATGGAGTGTCTCTGGGCCGGACTCGTTGCCCCCGATACTTATCGGACTTCCATCGCCCGTAATCTCGATGTTTCCGTTTTTGTCGACAATCTCGTGTTCTTGTCCGTGGAGAGATGAATGGCCGCCACAGGTGAGAATTCCTAGAATCACGCCCGTCACCACCAATATCGGTATGGGACTGAAGCTGACGTCTGAGGATGATGCGACCAACGGATGTTGCGGGCGTGACGCTCTTTGCTTTTGGGTTCAGTACTCATATTTTGCTTCCCTTCTGCACGTTCATGTGCTCGGCATCGTTCGAAGAAAGTGTCATCTTCACGAGGATTTCGTTTAGGTGTGCCACTTTGTCCTCATCAGAATGGCGAGGAGCGCACCTCGTCGACAGTCGCCACCCTCAATGATTTTTCCTTCGTCCATCAGGATGACTGAATCCAGGAGGTCTTCGATTTCCTCAATGAGGTGCGAGGAAAGGATGAAGGTACGGGGGTGCTTTGTGTAGTCTGCCAACAGAGCCATGTAGAACATTTCCCTGGCGACCGGATCCATTCCCAGGTGGACCTCATCGAAATATCGTGATTGGGCAACGAGAGGCGAGTCCGAGAACGGCGTAAAAGCTGGAAGAGTTGGCCGCGCGATGAGGCGCAGGGCCGCTTCTTGGGGTCGATCTTGAACATGTCGAGAAGTTCTTTGGCGTAGTCTGCGTCCCAACAGGGGCGCGATGCCTTCCACAGCTCGAGCGTTCTCGATGCCTTCTGGTCTTCGAAGACGGGGGTCGAGATCACTGATGCTAGCAGATACTTGCCATGAGATCCGCGTTCTCACCAGACGGTTTGCCCGCCCACTTCGACCGTTCCCGAAGTTGGATGCAAAAGGCCTGCTGCGAGCATGGAGACGGTGGACTTTCCCGAGCCGTTTCGTCCGAAAAGGCCGGTGATCGATCCTGGGGCTACATTGAAAGACACGTGGTCAATGGCTTTTTGCGAGTGTAATTCGTAGTGGAAAGTCAGATCGGCGACGTCGATGCTGAGGGGTGTCATTATTTCTCCTTTGCGAGTTTGGCGAGGCTGCTTTTGGCCATGTGGAGAATCTCTGGAGATGAAAGGCCCAGAGCGATGCCTTCGGCGAGCAGGGGAGCCAGGGTTTCGTCGGCGTATGCCGTTCGCCCGGCCTCTAAAGGCGCTCGTGCGCTCCCTCCTTGACGAACATGCCGATTCCGCGACGTTTTTCGAGGCGAGACCGTCATCGACGAGCAGTGCGAAGGCTTTGTTAGCCGTGGCTGGGTTGATCCGGTAGGTGGTTGCGTACTGTGTTGTCGACATGGGTTGATCTCCCGCCGATAGAGCGCCCGTAAGGATGCTTTTTGCGGACATTGTTTGCAATCTGCAGGTAGATGGGCTGCGAATCGGAAAAACGCATTGCCTCAACTCTCTAGGTGTGGTGGTTGCTTACATAACTAATTAACCACATAGCCAGCTAGGTGTCAAGGTCGGATCCGGTTCACCGCCGTTCAGGGCCGACTTTTGTGGGGTAGCCTTTGGGATCCGTACCGGTTGCGCGCAGCCGCGGTCACGCACCCAGAAGTTACGGTTTTGTGTGTCAGATCGCGATGAAGCGAAAGGGGAGTGACATGGCCAAACCTCGCATTGGTTTGCTCGGAGTCGGGCGGATCGGAATCATGCATGCGAGAATCCTCAAACCGAAAGTCAGAACGGCTTATCGTCGCCGATCTCGATACCGAAAGGGCCAAGCTCGCGAGGGACGAATTAGGCGCCGAGATTCGCTCGGTCGAGGATTTCTTCGTTTCGAGGGATCTTGACGGCATCGTCATCGCCACACCGACCGATGCGCATGCAATGGACATTGAAACCGCCGTCGGCCTTGGAGTCCCCATCTTTTGCGAGAAACCTGTGGCGCTGGACATCGCCTCGACCGAAAGAGCCAATGAGGCGGCGAAATCGGCTGGGATTCCCGTCCACATCGGCTTCCAACGCCGATTCGACACCGCCTACACTACGGCCCGGGAAGAGACTGCCGCCGGAAATATTGGCCAGCTTCGAAGGGTTCATATGCACACTCTCGACCAGGCTCCCGCGGCCTGCGAGTTCCTCGCCGCCAGCGGCGGCATCTTCACCGATTGTCTCATCACGACTTCGATGCCCTGAGGGTGGGTCACGGGTCGGGGAGATCGAAGAAGTATTCGTTTTTGGTACCGATCTGGGGAGTTTGCCCGATTTCGCCGACTTTTTCTGACGTGTGCGAAACCGTCTTAGCTCTACGGTTGAACGGTGGCGCGCTTGCCACAGCCCACTCTTCCCGCTTCAATGGCGCCGGATACGACGTGCGTATGGGATTGCACGGCACCACCGGGACGGATGTCATCGGTATGGATGAGCGCCTCCCGGTGCGATCAGCTTGAGACCGGGGTTGCCTATCCCTCAGGGGGCCGTGGGTCGACTTCGATTGCCCGCTTCGCCGACTGCTAGTGAGCGTGAGCTTGAGGCCTTTCTCAACGTGATTGCGGGTGAAGAGACGTTCCGGCGACGATCGACGACGCCTAGCCTCACTCCGAGTGGCGAGGCTTGTGCGATCTCGTGCAGAGGGCCGCCCGGTTGAGTGGCGCATTTCGCCTAACTCCCGGGTGGCTCAAAAATATGCGATGCTGATGGCCGTTTGATGGTCGTCTGTGTGCCGGCTTCACCTTCTCGGATCTGTCATCACGGCGACGCCAAGGGCGTCTGCGGTTACATTAGTCCGGGTGACAGACCAGGCATTGGCCGTGACTTTCGTTCGGACGCGTTCGCCCCTGCAATCTCCCGCGCTGCTAGGCTTTTTCTCATGTGCGTTCCACGGCGGACGCACCCTAGAAGGGATCGGTGAATGGATCTAAGGCTCGATGCGACAGCGTTCGACTACTCGTTCGTCGTCGTTTATCTTCTCTTCGTCATCGCCATCGGCGTGGTGACGAAAGCGCAAGCATGCTCGCAAGCGAGGACTACTTCCTTTCGGGCCGCTCACTTCCGGCCTGGATCTGTGCGCTAGCGTTCCTTTCGGCCAACATTGGCGCAACAGAACTCATCGGAATGGCGGCTAACGGATCGCAGTACGGTTTGGCCACCGTCCACTACTACTGGATTGGTGCCGTTCCGGCGATGGTCTTTTTGGGGCTCATCATGATGCCTTTCTACTACGGTTCGAAAGTTCGATCTGTTCCCGAATACCTGAGACTTCGCTTCAATCGGTCGACGCACCTGTATCAGTCCACCGTTTTCGCTATCGCCACGATCCTGGTGGCCGGTATCAACCTTTTCGCACTCGCGCTGCTTATCAATGCTGCTGATCGGCTGGCCGTTATGGGCATCGATCATCGCCTCCGCGGGTGTGGTGTTGCTTTACACCACGATGGGTGGGCTCACCGCCACCATGTACAACGAGGTGTTGCAATTCTTCATCATCGTGGCCTTCCTTATACCGCTTACGGTTGGCGGACTCATCAGAGTCGGTGGGATCGACGGTCTCCTTCATACGATCCGCACTCACGAATTGCTTGGCGAGAATGGGCTGTCCGTGTGGGGCGGAACGGGCATAGCCAACACCACGAACCCTTACGGAAATTGGATAGCCTTGTTGCTGGGCATGGGCTTCGTCAACTCTTTCGGATACTGGACTACCAATTTCACGGAGGTCCAACGGTGCGCTTTCAGGCAGGGATATGTCGGCAGCAGCGCACTCCCATCATCGCGGCCATCCCTAAAATGCTCCTTCCGCGATCATCATCATGCCGGGCCTCATCGCAGCGGTTCTCATTCCCGAGCTTGGCGACGGCAAGCTTTCCCACAACGAGGCGCTGCCCGCCCTCATCGGAAAGGTCATGCCCACGGGGCTCGTGGGGCTCGCGCTGGCGGCGCTCATCGCGGCATTCATGGCGGGAATGGCGGCCAATGTCTCGTCGTTCAACACGGTGGTCACTTACGACCTGTGGCAAACCTACATTCGGCCGGGGCGCAAAGACACGTACTACCTTCGCGTGGGCCGCAAGCTCACAGTGGCCGGGGTGCTCATCGCCATTGGGGCGGCGTTCATCGCGGCGGAGTTCAACAACATCCAGGATTACATCCAGCTCTTGCAGTCGATTTTTAGCGCTCCGCTTTTCGCCACCTTCATTTTGGGCATGTTCTGAAACGGATGAGCGGACCTGCAGGGCCTGTGGGGGCTTGTCGCCGGGAGCGGCGGGGCGGGAGCTGTCCAGGCTGGATTACAGAGTGGCATATTGGAGTTCAATTCCCAGCAAGCCGCATCTTTCACCGGTTCGAGGAATGGCCTTCGTCTTCGATGTTGTCGTATCTGTAATCGTGACCTTGAACTGCGCCGAGCCGGTCGAGGTTGGACGGCCTCGTGTGGGGACGCACGAAGATGCCGATCAAGGGAAGCTACCCGGCGCCCGATCTGCATAAGGTCGCCGTCCAGGCCGAGCGTGAGCGCGTCGTGGAAGGAGCGTTCTCTCGCGTGGTGGGAGAACCCGTGGCCTCTGGGAATGGCCGTTATGGCGGTTCTGATTCTACTCAACATTTTCGTGGGATGACGGAGGAAAACTGATGAACAAGAAACGCTGTCCCCGTTTTTCGTGGTTGGTTCTTTTGGACCTGCGTGCCTGGGTTGCCGCGATGTTTTTCGTGTTCGGCATGATGCTGGCCGGCTACAGGGGTGTTCTTTGCCGACGCCGAGGGATCTGGCCAAAAGCCAAAGGAACGAACCTCGATCTGTGGACCGGTGTCGGAATGATCGTCTTCGCTGTCTCCTTCGCGGTGTGGCTTCTCGCCCGCCCACCCGAGTTCGAAATCGTCCCCGACGCCGAGAGCCTTGCCGGCGCGGCCGAAGGCGAAGCGAATGAGGCTGAGGAAGATGACGGGGAAAAGTCCTTTCCGGTGCGGCGAAGGAAAGTGCTGACGGCGTTGATGCCTCGAAGGCATCACCGGCCTTGCGGGCCGAGGGCCGAGGGGCCGAAAGATGACGCTGTTTAGACGGAAGGTGCCTTAAGGTGCTTGGCAGACTGCGAGGCGCCTGAGCGGCTGCCGGAAGTGCCTGAGAAATGCCTTCCGTCGTAGAACGCGATACATAAAACTGCGTTGATAAGCAGGTGAAATCATCGAAGTGCGTTTGTCTCGCTTGCCTGGCGTTGTCCCGTATATGCGAACAGTGCGTCAGTTCGGCGCTCCGTCCCGTCGGGTGTTGAGCGCTGCAGCAGCGCCCTTCATCCGTCGGAACGATCGGGTGCATCCATGGGACCTTTTGGACGAAAAGTCCCTGTTCAAATTCTGTTAATTTATCTTCATGGTCTGGCGTGATGTGCCGGCCGATCTGGACACTCGGAGAAGAATTAAGTCCATTTCTGCCGTTCACCGCCCCAAAAGGCGGAGACCATAAAACAAAAATCGAATTTATGGACGCTCTCCGTCCAAATCGCCTCACATTACCTTCCAATCGAGCACAAGCAACATTTCTTCCCTAACTTATCGAATTTTTGGAATTTTTGCTTGTTTTTGCGGGTTTTTGGCGTGCCCTGCGCGCTCACGAGGAAAGTTCTCCTTCGATGTCAGAAAGGGACATTCATGCCTTCTATCACCAGGGGTCTGCGGCGTGCCAGCGACCTGTCCATTTCCCAACGACGCTTCCTTTTGGTGCTCGTTTCCATTGGATCGTCGATCCTCTACACTCCGGCCTATTTAAAGGGAACGTCTTTTACGATCCGCTTAAGGAGGCGATCGGCACATCCAATGCGGGGGTGGGCGAGCTGCTCGCATTACGCCATCACCGCGACGATCTGCACTTCGTCGGGCATCGTCGCCGACAAGATCAGGGTGCGTACGCTGGCGTGGGTCGGATTCACAACCACGGCGATGTTGACGTATTTCTATGCCGTGCTTTCCTCATTCGCCGTCCTCAGATTCGTCTTCATCGGCATGGGCGTAACGACCATTCTCATCTGGTGGGGCATCCGGTTCAAGCTCGTCAGGCTCATCTCGGAAGAGGAGACTTATTCCCGCAACATCGGGATCTCCTACGGGCTCTATGGCGCTGCAGGGCTTGTCGTCGGCTTTATCAGCATGAAGATCATCGAGTGGTTTGAAGATTCGGCCGCAGTCGGGATCCGGGCACTCCTCATCTTCCTCGGCACCCTCATTCTTATTCTTGGGATCCTCTCGTTCTTCTTCATTCCGAAGTTCGAGGGCGAGATCGATCCGACGAAAAAGTCCTTCGACATGCGTCAAATTTTCGAGGCATTAAAGAACCCCGTCGTCTGGATTTCGGCCGCATGCCTGTTCTGCGTGTACTTCTTCTACACGGCATCAACTACACGACCCCGTACCTCAAAAACGTGCTTTTGGCCTCCGCCGGCGTCACGAGCATCGTTTCGATCCTCGCACCTACGGCATCACACTCGCCTCCGGGCCCGTCTTCGGCTTCCTCGCGAAAGCCACAGGCTCGCCTTCGAAAGGTCATCTTCGGCGGATCGATCGTGTGCGCCGGCGGTCTGTTCGTGTTCACGATTCTTCCGGCTGAGCCGGGCGTGGTTTTACTTGTCGCGGGGCTCACCATTGTGCTTGGTTTCATCGCCAACGGCGTCTTTCGGAATCGTCTCCTCCCAGTTGACCGAGGGGAAGGTCCCCATCCCGATCTTCGGCACGGCGGCGGGCATTCTCTCGGTCATCGGCTTCCTTCCGGACACCTTCGCTTCGACGTGGTTCGGAAAGATGATCGACGATCAGCCTAAGGACGCCTACGCCGAGATCTTCCTGATTCTTGCAGGCTTCGCTGTGCCGGGGCTGCCCTCGCCCTGCTTCTCCTGTGGTACGTCAAGCGCAAGGCGAAGGCGGGAGCGGTCTGGTTTTCCGGAGGCTCCGGGGCAAGCCGGTTCGACGCCGTCGGAGCCGACGCCGGTTCCGTCTTACGAGGGAAGCCGCCGAGCCGGTGGCCGCGGCGAAGTCGGCTTTCGATTCGAAGAAGCGCTTGGATAAGGCTCGGCTTGGAGCTCGCATGCCGAATAAACTCAAGGTTCCGCGATGTGGAGCCAGCAGATGGGCGCCGTTGTCGCCAAGCAGAACGAGCTCGCTGCGGGCGTCTATTCCAGCGGTCAAACCTTCGAGCAGATGCGCGAGGGGATATCGCAAGGAACGCGTTTTTCTGGAACGACTGGCGGCCCCGTGCCGGCCTCGACAATCGAGGAGGACGTCGCCACACGGCACGGAAGGGTACGCGTGCGGATGCATCGCCCCGACAGCGCAGCCATTCTCCCGGGATCGTCTACGTCCACGGGGTGGATGGGTGCTGGGAGACCTCGACACCCACGATCGAATAACCCGGACCCTCGCCGAAAAAGACGGGGGCGGCCGTTATCGCCGTCGATTACACGCTCTCGCCGGAGGCACGCTTTCCGCGGGCGCTCGAAGAATGCGTCGACGTCGTCCTGGCGCTCAAGGCCGACGCTGACAAATGGGGGCTCGATCCTCGGAGACTCGCCTTGGCGGGCGACTCCGGCGGCGCCAGCCTTGCCCTCGGAGCATTCCTGCACCTACGCGACGAGGAAAAAGCTGCCGAGGGCGTTGCCGCGCTCCTGCTGTTCTACGGCGCTTTCGGGCTGCGCGCACTCAATGTCGATGCGGCTGTTCGGAGGCGAATGGGACGGTCTGACGGAAGAGGATTTTCCTGGTACAAGGGACCTCTATCTAGCCGACGCCGCAGACGAGCGCAGCCCTACGTCGACCTCCTGGTGAACGATCTGACGGTGATGATGCCGCCGTGCTACATCGCCGCGGCCGGCCTCGATCCTCTGAGGGACGATTCGCGCACGCTCGCGACCATGCTCTGCGAGTGCCGGGAGACGTGGAGATAGAGGAGTTTCCCGACGTCATCCACGGCTTCCTACACCATTCCAGAATGCTCGACGCCGCGAGGACGCCCTCGCGCACGCGTCGGACTTCTTCCGCTCGCGCGTCGGGAAGGCCCCGGCGTCAACTCAACAGACAATCGAGATCACAACTGAGGGTAGAAATGGATTTCTCATACACCGAGGAACAGCAGCTGATCGTTGACGGCTTCGCCGACGTCATGAATTCACGCTCGTGGAGAAGTACTTCCATGAGTGCGATGAGACGTCGACCTATCCCATCGAATGGGTGAAGGCTCTGTGCGACGTCGGATTCGACCGCATTCTCCTTCCCGAAGAGTACGACGGGCTTGGCCTGGACTGGGTCACCCTGTCCGCGGTCTACGAGGTGCTCAGCCGCCTCGGCGGCCCCACGGCATCCTTTACCAGCTGCCCGGCCTCGAAACGGTCGTACGCGAGGGGCACCGACGAGCAGCGGGAAAAAATCTTCTCCTATCTCGGCACGGGCGAGCAGGGTCCTCAACTACGCGATGACCGAGCCGAGCGCGGATCGTCCTGGAACGACATGCGCGACGTACACGCGGCGCGACGGCAAGGTCTATCTCAACGGGCACAAGACGTTCCAGACGTCCGGGATGCGCGTTCCTACCTGGTGGTGATGGCCCGCAATGCCGACGACATGGACGTCTACACTGAATGGCTCGTCGACATGAGTAAGCCGGGCATTACAAAGGAACCTCTGCACAAGCTCGGGCTCCGAATGGATTCGTGCGCCGAGGTCTACTTTGACGACGTCGAACTCGAAGAGTCGGACCTCTTCGGCTCGGAAGGCAACGGCTTCATGCGCGGCGTCGCGGATTTCGACCTCGAGCGATTCCTCGTGGCCCTGACGAACTATAGGCCAGGCCTACTGCGCCTTCGAAGACGCCGCCAAGTACGCCAATCAGCGCGTCCAGGGCGGCCAGGCGATCGCGCGCCGCCAGCTCATCCAGTTGAAGTTCGCCGACATGCAGGTGCGCCTGACGAATATGCGCAACATGCTTTTCGAGATCGCTTGGAAGCACGACGTCGGCAAGCTCGGCCGCGGCGACTGCTCGATGGCCAAGTACTACTGTTCGCACGCGGCTTTCGAGGTGGTTGACGACGCCCTCCAGATCCTCGCCGGCGTCGGAATCACCGGCGATCACCGAGTCCAGCGCTTCTTCAGGGATTTGCGCGTGGACAGGGATTTCCGGGGAACCGACGAGATGATGATCCTCACGGCTGGCCGCGCTGCGTTGAAGAACTACCGCTGAGCGGGAGCCGGTAAGCAGGCCTGGCAAACGAACGGGCCATGGAAAACCGCCAGGCTCGTCAAAGCAATCGGGCCTGAAAAGCAAACAGGTCGAGCACAATAAACAGAAAGGTTAGACATGGAAACGACAAAGCCGTCGTTTGGCCCGCTGGACGACGTCAGAGTTCTCTATTCGGCGGTCGAGATCGCCGCTCCCACCGCGGCCGAGATTATGTCCGAGTGGGGCGCAGACGTCACGTGGATCGAAAACACGTGGACGGGCGACTCAATGCGGGACACCACGTGGACGAAAGAGATGGAGAGGCGCAACCAGCGCTCGATCTCGATGAACCCTTTCACCGACGAAGGCAAGGAGATCCTTTGCCGTTTGGTTAAGGGACACCGATATCTTCATCGAAGCCTCCAAGGGCCCAACGTTCGCCCGGAAGGGATCACCGACGAAATGCTGTGGGAAGCCAATCCCTCCCTCGTCATCGTTCATGTTTCGGGGTTTTGGTCAGTGGGGTGATCCGGCCATGGTCAACGCCGCCGCCTACGATCTCACGGTTGCCGCCTACTCTGGAATCATCGCGCAAAAACGGAACGCCCGAGCAGCCGACGAACATCGCTCCCCTATTCGGGTGACTATTTCAACTCGCTATGATCGTCTCCTCGGCGTTGGCCGCCCTGCACAAGGCCAAGGCGACGGGCAAGGGAGAGTATTGATCTGGCGATGTACGAGACGCTCCCTGCGCGTCGGCACCTACTACATGATGGATTACCTCAACGCAGGCATAACCTATCCTCGCCCGGGTGCGCGACGCATCAGAACCTGTGCGCGATCGGCGAATATGCCTGCAAAGACGGCTACATCGGCCTGTGCGTCTACGGCGTTCCCCAGAACAAGTACCTTCTGGAGACCATCGGTCTGGGCGATCTGTGGGGAACTCCCGAGTACCCGGAGGACACCTCCGCGCTGTGGCTGGATGGGCCCAAGGCGGACCTCATCCAGCGCAAGCTCGAAAGAGTACCTTGCGGGTCAGCTCAAGGCCGACGTCCAAAAGGACTTCGTGGAGCATCGAATCGCCGCCCAAGTGGTCAACGAGTTTGAGGACATCGTGGCCGAGGACCATGTGGCCCGGCGCGAGTGCTTCATCGAGTGGGAGAACGCCGAGGGTGTTCCCGTCAAGGGGCTTAACACGTTCCCGAAGTTCGCCAACAACCCCGGAGGTTTCTGGCGTCCGATGCCTCCTCTGGCTACGACACCCGCGACGTGCTAACTCGGGCGGGGTTCACGCCGGAGGACCTGGCGCGGTTCGAGGAATCGGGCGCCGTCAAGTTTGGAGACTGAGGCGAGGGCGGGCGCCTGACGCCCGCCAAGCTCGCAGGGTGAGATGAATAAGCGAGAATACCCCAATGTGCGCGACCTCTGGGAGAGGGGCGGCGCTTTGGGCCGACCGGAGTTCCTCGTCCGCGAGGGACCCGGACACGTCCAAGGTCGAGCGATACACGTACGCTCGCATGGACCGCGAAATGAAGGCTGTGGCCTCGATGTTCGCCTCTCTTGGCGTCGAGGGCAGGCGACCGGGTCGGCCTGCACATGTGCAATCGGCCCGAGTTCGTCGAGGTGCTTCCTTGCGCTGGCCGCGATCGGCGGCGTCGCCGTGCCCATCGGCCCTGCAAGCACGGCTGCCGAATGTGCCCTCGTCGTTGAGAGTGCGATATCCGCCTGCTCGTCAGCGAGTTTCCGGAAGACGCCGCGCGCGCTTGAGGGTGTCGCCGTCGTCTGCCTTGACGATCGGAAACTACGAGGCTAAGAAAGCCGATCGGATGGGGACACCTCCGAGACCTGCAATCAGGCCGAGCGACCTGTTGGAGATCATGTACACCTCGGGCACGACGTCGCGCCCCAAGGGGTGATGTTCACGCATGCCAATGCTGTGTTCTCCAGGGAAGTACGGTGTTTGGGGAGCTGACGCTCACCGAAGCCGACAGGTATCTGACGACGATGTCCGTCACGCACGTCAACCTCCAGCTCTCGGCCCTCATGCCAGCCATTTACGCCGGAGCTGCCCTCATTCTTGTGCGCCGATACTCGGCTAGCAGGATGTGGTCTCAAGTGCGCGGGCACAGGGTAACCGTGATCCAGGCTATGGCCATGATCGTCAAAACGCTTATGACCCAGCCTGTTGCTTCGGACGAACGCGACCACAGTGTGAGGGCCGTCCATTACTTCCTTCCCTTCCCAAAGGGGATCAAGGAGGCATTCGAGGAACGCTACAGGGTGCGGTTGCTTAACAACTACGGCTCCACCGAAACCCTCGTCGGCGTCGTTACCGACCTCCCTGACGGGCGGTCCAGTGGGCCGTCCATCGGTTTAGCCGGTCCGGGCTACGATGTCAGGATCGCGGGGAAAACGGTTGTGTGCTCCCAGCCGGTGAACAAGGGAGATACAGGTGCGCGGGGAGGTCGGCGTCTCCCTCATGGCCGGATACTGGCGAAACGAGCAGGCCACGCGCGCTGCATTCACCAACGATGGCTGGTTTCGCACGGGTGACTGCGGGTACGCCGATGCCGAGGGTTGGCTCTACTTCGTTGACCGCATGGGTGACATCGTTAAGCGTGCGGGCGAGAACATTTCCGCCTGCGAGGTGGAGGTCGCCATTCTCGAGCATCCCGACGTCGCCGACGTCGCGGTGCTAACATTTCGGATTCCATCAGGGATGAGGGCAGTCAAAGCGGTTGTCGTTCCCAAGCGGGGGCACCGGCTGACCGCCGAGGATATTCGCGGCTTCCTCTCGTTGCGCCTCTCGTTCTTTCAAAATCCCCTCCGTCATCGAATTCCGCGACGAGTTGCCGCGCGGAGAGTACGGAAAAAGTCCTGAAAAAGCCAACTCAAGACACAGAAGTCAACAATATAGAAAGGTAATCCCATGGCTATTAATACTGACATGGTCAGCCAGACCTTTGGCCCGTTCGTCCGCGACTACACCTTCCGCGACCTCGAGTTGTTCGCACTTGGCTGCGGTGCGGGGATAGATGGCAAGAACGGCCTGGAATACCTCAACGAGCACGACGAGCGCGCCCCGAAGCTCAAGGTTCTTCCATGTTCGGCGCGATGCTCATCGTCGATTCCGAGGTGACCCGAACCATTGACTACGGATACAACTACGCGGGCTCGCTGCGCTGGGGCTTCGACATTCGCTTCCACCGGCCCATCGTGAAGATGTCCGACCGCCCTAGAGACGAAGGTCAAGCTTGAAGGCCTCTACGACCGCGGCGAGGGCGAGGGGCTGCTCGCCCAGCACATTGGCGACACCTACGATTCCGAGGGCAATCTGCTGTTCTCAAAGTGAATCTTGGGATTGCCTCATCTACGACGGCGGCTGGGGCGGCCCCAAGCCGCCGAAGGACATCGTCGACAGTGCCCGATCGGCCTGCTGATGTTGAGACAATCGAGACGATTCCCGAAAATCGAGGCGCTCATCTACCGCCTCTCGGCGACTACCACCCCCAGCACATTGACTGGGGTATGCCGCGCAGAACGGGGAGCCGCGCCCGATTCTCCACGCCATTAGCTACGCGGGGATCGTCATGCGCCACGCCATCGACGCCTTCGTACCAGGCGAGCCCGAGGCGCATCACGCGTTTCAAGACCCGCATCACCTCGCCGGTCCACCCGGATCGACGCTCGCGACGCGCTTGTGGAAGGTTGCCGACGGCGAACTGCGCTTCGCCCCTCGTCGACGCCGACGTTGATAAAGAGCGGTGCAAAGCCCCATCTGAACTGGGGAATCATCGGTATAAGTAAAGCTTGAGTACAGGCAAAGCCCGGAGGATTGCGGGCTTGGGTTCTCGCGAGCCTCCGGTCTTTGCCCGGCTCGATAGAATGATCCGGGCATTGCGCTGGAACGCAGGGCGCCAGGCTGGAACGCAGAGCGCCCGTTTAGAACGCGTGGTATTCGCTTAGAAACATGCCGAGGCTAAATCCGGGGGCGCTGGGCCGCTGACAGTGTGCTTTCGAAATGAGAGTATGGTTCGAGAAAGAGCACGGTTCGAGAGCAAGGTCCGAGAAAGGGAAGCGGCTATGAAAATCGATTCCGTCGTCGTCGGAAGCTATCGCGCCAACTGCTACGTTTTGCGCGAAGGGACGTCAATGATCGTTGTCGACCCGGGGGACGAACCCGCGAAAGTGCTTGGCCTCATCGATTCTGTGGGCGGGGTCGGCCCGGCGGGCGATGTGCAGATCATCGCCTCCACTGTCATTGCGACCACATCGGCGCGGTCAACGAGGTGTCCGAGGCTTACAGCGCTTTCTTCGCCGTCGGTCGTGAGGATGGGCATGCCGTCGGAGACCCTCATCTTTCTGGTTTTGACGAAGAGGGAGGGACTATCGGGTCGAGAAAGTCGATCGGTTGTTAGACGACGGCGATGAAATCACCCTTGGCCCCTACCGTTTTCAGGTCATATCGACGCCCGGCCATACTCCGGGGTCTGTTTGCCTCTACTGCGCCGAACTCAATCTCATGTTCACCGGTGACACCCTCTTCGCCAACGGGATAGGGCGCACAGACTTCATTCGCGGGGACGCCGAGGCGATGCGCCGAACCTGTGCCAAACTCGGAACATACCCCGACTCGACGATCCTCCTTCCCGGCCACGGTCCCTCGACGTCCCTGGGCACCGAAAAAGGCACGCAACCCTCTGCTGCGCGGGGTAAAAACCAGGTCGGGGTGCCCTTTTCTGCGTCAAAGGCAGCTCTTCCGCCCGTCCACGTGACCGGAGCGGCGAGCCAGAGTCGGCCTGCCCGTGACTTCTTCCTTCGTTCGTGTACGTTAGGAGACCGAACGAAGGGCTCGCAAAGCCGAAGTGCCGAGTTGATCGTTGACTAGGGTTTCCACATATTCAGGGATTTCGCCGAGGAAACATTCAATGTTCTCCGGCATGAGCGAAAAAGGCGCATGAGTACCGAGCCTTCGATGGCGTCAAGAAGGCGTGTGACGGACGTCCCCTCCGGTAAGAGGTCGGCCGATTTGAATTCCCATAGGCGCGTGCGGATCGCGGCGATCGGGTCTTGATACACGTGGATGTAAGCGGTGCGGACCACGGGGTTGACTTCGCAGGCCATCTCAACGAAAAGGCGTCTGACCGCCTGTGCTTGTTCACCGAGGTACAGCCGCATCCGGTATTCGGCCTCGTGGGACAGCACTTCGTGCGCACTGTCGCCGACCGGCCCGGGCGCGGCCACGATGGTCCGAAAAGCGTCAATGAACAGTTCCTCGATATTAGCCCATCTTGTATACATGGATGACTTGCCGACGCCGGCGGCCTTGGCGACCTTTGTCATGTTGAAGCCGTGCCATCCGGCGTCGCCATACAGATCCAGGGCGGCTTTGGTATTTTGCTGTCAGCTTCGATGTTGCGAGGCCGCCCCACGGGGCCTCGCTGGACCTATGAATGTCGACCACGAAATCTCCTCGTTGTTTGTTCGGGCAAAGGTCCACAACCGTATGGACAATATTGATTGTAGGTAATGGACCTGGGAGCTTGAGCGAAGGCTCGCATGCGTGAGCGTGCGTGTCTTTAGTCCTTATTGGAGGAGGCACTACAGGGTAACATTGGCCTCAATTGAACAATCCCTGTGTTCGCAAAGGTACGGATATTGGGAAAGATCTTTTTTTCGGACGTAGAAAGTCCGAAATTGGCTCTGGTTGCCCACGAGGCGTCGCAACGCGCGATGTGGGGAAACTGGTGAGGCGAAGTTGCGTTTCGATGAAACGCAATCGCTTTCCACAGGGCAGTGGTGCAGCCAGGCCCTCAACAGACAGAGAGAGGCTTCAATGACCGTAGTTGTCGCTTACAAGTACGCGGCCAACCCCCAGGATGCGTCGGTCGGCGCCGACGGCGTCGTCGATTGGTCGCGGGCCAAACCAGCCGTTTCCGAATACGATCCCGTGGCAATCCAGATGGGCCGCAACCTTGCGGACGCCGAGGGTGCCGAGCTCGTCGGCATAACCGTCGGCAAAGCGACGTGGCCGGATCGATGGCTAAGAAGAACGCAATGTCGAAGGATTCGACAGGGAGTCGTTGTCGCCGACGACGCGACCGCAGGATGGAACGCCACCAAGATCGCTTCTGCGCTGGCGGAGCTCGTCAAATCCGTCGAAGGCGCGGACATTCTGCTCGCAGGAGATTCCTCCATTGACGAGGGAACGAAGATTGTCCCGCACTTGTCGCCGGGTTTCTCGGATGGCCGGCTTTCCAGGGCGTTTCAGCGGTAGCCAAGACCGCTGAGGGATACGAAATCACGCAGAACGTTCCGGGCGGCACCTGCACGGTCGTCGTGTCCGGCCCCGTCGTCGTCTCCGCTTCCTCGGACGCCGTCACCCCCAAAGGTTCCCTCCATGAAGGATGATCCTCGCCGCCGGCAAGAAGCCTCGTAGAGAAGGTCGAGGTGTCTTCCGTCGACGTCGACGTCGACGTTGTCGGGCGATCCAAGCCCGAACGCAAAGGCCCGCAAGAACAAGATTTTCGAGGGTGCGGACGCGCCCGCCCAGCTCGTTGCCGCTCTGCGTGCCGACGGCGTGCTCTGAGAATTGAAAGGATTCAGACAACAATGGCAAACACTTGGATCATCGCGGTCGACCCGCAGATCGCTTCCCTTCTCGAGCATGGGCGCGCGATCGGCGGAACGATTACTGCCGTGACCGTTGGCGGCACTCCTGTCGCTGGGGTCGACAAGGTTATCGATGTGCCCCTTCCCGAGGCGGTTCCAGCCGAGGCCGCCGCGCCTGCCGTCGCAGCGGCTGTTGCTGCCGAGGCCGGCGACGTCGTCCTTGCAGCCAACAAACCCGCGGAACGCGTGCTCGCCGGCGCAGTGGCCGCTACAGCTCAACGCCGCTTTCCTTCCCGGTCTCAAGTCCGTCAAAGAGGGCTCGGCTGAGCTTTCGCGCTACGGCGGGCTTTCCTTTGAAAGCGTCACTTTCGATTCGCCAGTCGTCGCGATTGCCGATGGCGGGGTCGAGGTCGAAGGCGATCCCGTAGCAGCTGAGACTGCTGAAGGGCGAGACATATGACGCCAAGGTGACCGGCCAGGATAAGACAGAAGTCGTCGTCCGTCAACCTGGGCGCCGCCAAGCGGGTTGTGGCTGCTGGACGCGGTTTCAAAGCCGAGGAGGATCTCAAGTTGGCCGAGGAACTCGCAGCTGCAATCGGCGCCGAGCTCGCGTGCTCCGTCCCTCGCCGAGGGAGCGGATTGGATGGCGCGTCGACCGTTACATTGCGTCTCTGGGCAGGTCGTCGCCCGAGCTCTATGTCGCCGTCGGGCATCTCGGGCCAGATCCAACACACGGTGGGCATGAGTCGATCTCGAAGGTCGTCGTGGCCGTTAACAGTGATCGAAGGCGCCTATCGTTCGCGGGCGCCGATTACGGAATCGTCGGTGATCTCTACGAGGTTCTTCCGGCGCTCGACGGAGGCTGCTAAGTAGAGATCATGGTCGAAGAGAACTACGATTTCGACGTCATCGTCGTCGGCGGGGGTGTGGCGGGTTCAGTCTGCGCGTATCTGCTGGCGAAGAAAGGGCGCGAAGTGCTCCTTGTCGAACGCGGCGTGGAGCCTGGTTCGAAGAACCTTTCCGGCGGTGTTTTTACTGCCGCATCATGCAGAAGGTGTTTCCCGAACTTCATTGAAGAAGCGCCGATTGAACGGCGCATCACCCGCAATTGCCTGAGCTTCCTCAACCCGACTAACTTCGTCAACGTCGACTACTGGGACTCGCGGCTGGCTGAACCGGTCAACGCGGTCACGGTTCTGCGGGCGAAGTTCGATCCCGTGGCTCGCAGAGCAGGCCGGGAGGAGGCTGACGTAACCGTGATGCCCGGGGTCAAGGTCGACAGGGATCATCCGCGAAGGCGGACGGTTCGTCGGCATCCGGGCCGGTGAGGACGAGCTGAGGGCACGTGTCGTTGTCGCGGCCGACGGCGTCAACTCCTTCATCTCACAAGATGCGGGGATTCGCGGCAAGGGCCATTAGAGAATCTTGCGGTGGGCGTAAAGTCCGTGATTCATCTCGGAGAGGACGAAGTGAAGAAACGCTTTAACCTCGCCGATGGTGAAGGGCGGCTTACGCCGTTGTCGGAGACTGCACCGAGGGCGTGGCTGGCGGCGGATTCATGTACACGAATAGGGGAATCCGTCTCCATCGGTATCGTCGCGCGGCTGGATGATTTGACGAAGAAGGGCAAGTCCTCTTCGGATCTGCACGACCATTTCCTCTCGCACCCGGCGATCGCTCCGTTCCTGGAGGGCGGCGAGCTCCTCGAGTACGGCTGCCACCTGGTGGCTGAAGGCGCGAGAAGATGCAGCACGACCTGGTGCGCGACGGGCTCGTCGTGATCGGCGACGCCGCCGGCTTTACCCTCAACACCGGCTTCACCGTGCGGGGTATGGATCTGGCAGCAGGATCGGCGGCCGCGGCAGCGAGGCGATCGATCGCGCTCTCGAGATCGGAGATTGCAGCCGCGTGGGACTCGAGCAATATATAGCCGAATACAAAGGAAACTTTCGTGGGCAAAGATATGGCAACATACTCTAAAGCCCCGGATTTCCTTGAGAATGACGAAATGTACGGCGATCTCGGATCGATGCTCGCGGACGTGTTGTGCGGGGTTTACACCTCGATCTCCGCCCCGCAAACACATCCTTCCCACCGCTTTGTCCGCTTTCAAAGCGTCGGGGTTGAAGATCCGACGGATGGCCAAAATTGGTTTCCAGGCAGTGAGGTCTCTATGATGTCTGATTTTTTCGAAGGCAGCGTTCCCGACCGACTGGGCAAGAACGTCTATGAGGTCGACGAAGGCAATTCGCATATCGAGGTCAACCAGGAGATGGCGAAAGCAACCGGGGCTGGCAAGGTGCTGGTCAAGGTTTGTCCTGCTCACGTTTACTCTGAGGAACCTGACGGAACGATCTCCGTAGAGTTCGCCGCCTGCCTCGAATGTGGAACCTGCCGTGCTGTTGCCGCTCCGGGGCTACTCAAATGGCATTATCCCGAGGGCTCAATGAGGCGTCATGTTCCGCGAGGGCTGAAAAAGGATGGGCGGGCAGGCGATCTCGTCCGCCCATTTCTTCACTTTCATTTGTACTTGCGTCTTTCGTTCCCGCCGCCTTTCGTCACGGCTTCCTTTTTGCCCTATTGTTATCCCCTTCTTTCAATCTTGTTGTTTTTACCTCCTCTTTTAGTCTTGTTGTTTTTCTTACCTCCTCTTTTTAGTCTTGTTGTCTTTTTCCTATGGCTTCCTTTGATCTTGTCTATTTCAGTCTTTTTCTTAGTACTGTGCGATTTGGATGGTTTGTTTGGTGGTGTTGAGGCGGTAGGCGGCTCCGTGGTGGTGACCCAGCAGTGGATGCCGTTGGGAGTGTGGCCGGATATGCTGGTGACTTTTCCTCGGGCGTCTAGGGGTGTGAGTGTGGTGGGGATGGTGTGTGTTGTCTGGTTGTAGGGGCCTTGTTTGATGTAGACGAGGCGTCCGGTGGTTGGAGGGCGATTTTTCCTGATATTTCTTTGAGGTTTGTGGTTGTTTCTCAGTTGGATGGGGCCAGGTGCGTAGGTGCCGTTGTTTGTGGATGCCTCCCCAGCAGTAGGTGGATGAGTTGGTCAAGGTTGCGCATGATGTGGCGGTTCGTCTGTCGAAGAGTTTGGTTGCTGGGTGGGGAGAGGGACTTTGGTGACTGTGTGGGGGCGTTGTGTCCGATGTCTGTGGCGGTGCCGAGTTCGCCGTGGCGGTTGTTTCCCCAGCAGTAGACTGATCCGGATAGTCCGCGGGCGCATGTTGATTCGTTGGAGGCGGTGATCTGGTTGATCTTCTCGGGAAGGTCGACTGAAAGGCGGAATCGGGTTATCTGGGTGAGATGTAGTTTAGGGGGATGTGTTTGTGTTGCCGGTGCTTTGTGCGTAGGGAGTTGCTCGCCCAACACCGAGCCTCCCCGTCAACGACCGCACACAAATGGTCCCTGGCGCCAGCAAAAAGCAGACACGGTATATGGTTTAAAAAGAATCAAAGAAGCGAATATAGAAAGAGAATTATTGTCAGCAGCACCTCGGCCGAGCTGCCGCCTATCGTTGAGGCCGCCACATTTGGCTGTATCTGCAAAGGTTATTACACAAAAGTTATACTCTGTATTTAGAATTTTTCTTAATTGGCACATCAGATATTTCCTGATCTGTGAAATATTCATCCTGTATTCTCTCGTATTTAGGACTGAGGTATGGCTTGTAGCACATTCCCTTCTTGTTTTTAGCTTTTAGGCATAGGTAGTTTTTGCCTACTGATATGGCGGTGAAGTCGCTGCGATACTTGTTGACAGGCTGGGCGTCGGGCGATGTGCTCCTAGTCAAGGCCGCCACGATGCACACCACAAGACCAAACGCCTCAAAGAAACGCCTCATGAAAAACTATGTTACGGCCTCCAACGTTTAATGAATTTGTTGTATTGCTGGACACGAAGGCAATTCGCGTATCGATCGAGGTCGATCAGGAGATGGCGAAGAGCAACCGGGGCTGGCAAGGTGCTGGTCAAGGTTTGTCCTGCTCACGTTTACTCTGAGGGGCCTGACGGAACGATCTCCGTAGAGTTCTCTGTCCGCCCACTTCTTCACTTTCATTTGTACTTGCGTCTTTCGTTCCCGCTACCGCTCAGTCTTTTCTTAGTACTGTGCGATTTGGATGGTTTGTTTGGTGGTGTTGAGGCAGTGGCGGCTCCGGTGGTGGTGACCCAGCAGTGGATGCCGTTGGGAGTGGCCGGATATGCTGGTGACTTTTCCTCAGGCGTCTAGGGGTGTGAGTGTGGTGGGGATGGTGTGTGTTGTCTGGTTGTAGGGGCCTTGTTTGATGTAGACGAGGCGTCCGGTGGTTGTGAGGGCGATTTTTCCTGATATTTCTTTGAGGTTTGTGGTTGTTTTCAGTTGGATGGGGCCAGGTGCGTAGGTGCCGTTGTTTGTGTGGATGCCTCCCCAGCAGTAGGTGGATGAGTTGGTCAAGGTTGCGCATGATGTGGCGGTTCGTCTGTCGAAGGATTTGGTTGCTGGGTGGGGAGAGGACTTTGGTGACTGTGTGGGGGCGTTGTGTCCGATGTCTGTGGCGGTGCCGAGTTCGCCGTGGCGGTTGTTTCCCCAGCAGTAGACTGATCCGGATAGTCCGCGGGCGCATGTTGATTCGTTGGAGGCGGTGATCTGGTTGATCTTCTCGGGAAGGTCGACCGGGCTGGAGTCTACTGGGTAGATGTCGTGTGGGGGTGTGTTTGTGTTGCCGGTGCTTTGTGCGTGGGAGTTGCTCGCCCAGCACCGAGCCTCCCCGTCAACGACCGCACACAAATGGTCCCTAGCGCCAGCAAAGCAGACACGGTATATGGTTTAAAAGAATCAAAGAAGCGAATATAGAAAAGAGAATTATTGTCAGCAGCACCTCGGCCGAGCTGCCGCCTATCGTTGAGGGCCGCCACATTTGGCTGTATCTGCAAGGTTATTACACAAAAAGTTATACTCTGTATTTAGAATTTTTCTTAATTGGCACATCAGATATTTCCTGATCTGTGAAATATTCATCCTGTATTCTCTCGTATTTAGGGACTGAGGTATGGCTTGTAGCACATTCCCTTCTTGTTTTTAGCTTTTTAGGCATAGGTAGTTTTTGCCTACTGATATGGCGGTGAAGTCGCTGCGATACTTGTTGACAGGCTGGGCGTCGGGCGATGTGCTCCTAGTCAAGGCCGACGATGCACACCACAAGACCAAACGCCTCAAAGAAACGCCTCATGAAAAACGCCTTACGATTTCCAATTTTCAATAAAATTGTTATATTCTTGCACACGAAGGGCATCTCCTCTAACGTTGCCTGTTTTAGGATCGACTTTGATTAACCAATTCCCGTTTTCATCCAAGAAACGATGTCTAGCTGAAGATAAAGCGTCGTTGACTTTTTAGCATCTCTATAATATCCTTCGTGAGGACCATTTATCAACACACGATTTATAACTTTATCATGTATGCGGTTAACGTGAAAACGTGTCAAAAGATCATCTGTTTTGTGTTTATCGTACACGTCTTTTTAGAGGGTTGCCGTCTTAGGGAAGTACCAAAAGTCGACGACATTTTTCACGGCTTCCACGATGATGCTTAAGGTTCGTCCGGGGGTGCTTCTGCGACGGTATAGCCGATGGCTTTCATTCCGTTAATCGTGTTTGCTGTACTTTGATCTTCGTCTTCCTTAGAAGCGGCTTCAGCAACAATTTCGCCGCCATTTATTGTTTTAAGAATTTTGATAACGATACTTGATGCTATTTACATTATCTTTGATATCTTCCGAAGAAAGCTTCCCATTGTTTCTATCGTACTCGTTCTTTAGTTCCTCCTCGAGGACCCTTTTCCAAAAGAGTTCACGAGTCGATTTCGCTTCCCTGCTGAAGGCGATGTCTTTGAAGAAATCAGGTCTGCTCTGTGCATGGCCAGTACTTGCTCTTTAGTCAAAGCCAGATGGTACTCATTTCCTTCCTCCCGCCCCTCTGTGGCGCCAGCTACTCCTGTAGGGGCGTGTATTTCATTGGCGAAGTCCGAGCCATATTCTTTGAGGATGTCTCCCGCTTTGTCTCGCAAACCGTGATTGTAATAGCCGAAACTGTCTTGACCATCGTGTTCGTCGTCCGACCGGGCCAACCCGTCGGCATACCCATTCAGGAACTCTCGAACTATGTAAGCCGATTGTGGTTGGGTTTTGTCTGAGCTTGCATCATCAATGACATTGGCGAGAGCAACGCCATTGTCGGTGTGATAGCTCGTCCTCGTGTCAGAAGATCCGTAATGCCCGGCCTGTGGCCAACAAGATAACGAGCCATGCTCATCGGCCGGCCGTGGTTGCCTTCGACATCAAAAAGGCGTTTTATTCGCCAAGAAATCCCTGGAGGCCGAGGGATTACCGTCCATTCCAACTAACATGTTCTGGAGTGGATCCCATGTTTTTGTTGCAGGGGAGGTGGTTGCACTTGGAATCTCAGTGTAAGGGTGCTTGTGGTCATATTGAACAATGTCGTCTGCTATGGCGTGCTTGCCATTGAGGAAATCGTCCCTAAAGCTAGATGCTTGTCGCTCGTTGCGGCGTCGGCGATCATGCCGCTAATGAGTTCGTAGCCCGATTTTGTGTGGCTTTTGGAGATTCCTCTTCACTAGACCATTGCTTAGGCCCCAACTTTTTAAGCTGTCAAGATAGCTTTCTCTTTCACTCTTTCAAGGGTGTGTGACCGTCATGGTTGAACCCGTTTAACCCCGCCTTCCAAGCATTCCACAAACTGCGACCGTCTGCATCCAGTCCATTGCGAATGCCTCCCGTGGTGAGAATTAAGGAACTTCCAAGAATCGCCCGCATCTTCCTGGACGAATCTAGGAAATGTTACCCCTGAGTTCGCTGACCAGCGACGCGAGTTTTACGGTATGTTTTGCACCAAGCGCCAGCCCGAAGGCATTGGCAAAGAAGGGATCTGTGGCCATTCGTTTACCATATGCGATACTGAAAATCATTAAGTTCCTTTTAGAGATATTGGTTTTCAGATGGCCGTCCTTTGTCGTGAGGCTTTTGGCGGCCGTTTTTGGCGTCTGCTTTCGCGTCTTCCCTAACGTGTCTGGGCGGCTAAAACGCCTCCACTTTTACCAAACAGTTTGACGCCCAGATTGTTGCGGTCAATCGATACATTGTTATTCTTATCGGCACGCACTCCGCCAAAGGACTTGGCAAGATTGAAGATTGAAGTACCTGTGTCTATCGCAACTTGATCGAGAGCATGAATGGCAGACTTATATTTTCTTTTTCAAATCTTCTTGTGTTTTTCGCAGGCTTTATTTGCTTTGGCTTTGTCTTCGTCGTACTCATACATGGTTCCCGGGTATAGCCCGTCCTTCATCTGCATTGCCAATTCACTGATTTTGCGATTGCGAGTATTGATGGCCTCGTTCCAATCGTGCTGAAGGTTCGAGATTGTGCCACGGGCCTTTGCGTGCTCTTGAACATACTTGTTCAAGAGAGTGAGAATATTTGGATGAAGATCAATGGCTTTCTGAACTACTTGCTGCAAAAAAATGTGGCCTGACCTTGATGTGCGGTCGCTGCAAGGCCGGTCCACCCCTCGACTTCGCCGCCAACGCCAATAATTTGAGTTTCTCGCATCGCCGTGCCGGCATTGGCGATACCTTTACCCAGTGCAAAATGTCTTCTCCTGAATCCTTCAGGTTGGGCAATGCTTCATCGCCGGGAAGGTCGCTCCACGTCATTTGTGCAGGTCCTTTCCGACCGTTCCACGCATGAAATCAAAGTCCTGGCAACTTTATGTTCTGTCTGGTCGTAGTTCGCCGTAGCTTCTTTCACACCGGAGCCAAGGGTTGCGCACGCATCGGAAAAACTCAAGGCAGCTGGCCCGCATCAATTTGACGAAGCATAGGCAGGCCTTAAATAGATACTCTGAATGCTCGAGGATAGGGTCTTTGATGACGTCGCACTCGTCGTTCAACTCCGCATATCCTGCGGCAATGCTGATGAAAGTCTGATGATCGGTCCAGTGTTCGCTTTGCCGCGATTCCTGCTCTGTCGCGGTCCGAAGCTTAGATCGTTCATGTGCTGGTCATCCTTTCGGGAATTTGACGTGATACATGAACACTAACACCACGGTAAATATTGTGCGAGACCATTTCGCAATGTGAGTATCAGTTCAGTGGCGTTGGAGCGGAATGCTGAAATAGGTGAAATAACGGTGCCCGCCTTTATGGGCGGGGCACCGTTCGTAGCCGAAAGCTCTGATCTGAGCGGAACGCCAGATTAGAGCTGACCCAGGCAGAGTGGCGGATTACTGAGAGTACTACCTAGATATTGCTTTCGAGATATGTATCCCTCTTGGAGGCGCTTCCGCACATTTGTGCGGAAGAAGCCCATAGAGCCTTTCCTAGTCGGAGAGCTTGAGGCCGCGGAAGCGATTAAGGGCTGCTCCGGCGTCGACCCTTCTCGGGCGCACCAAAAAAGCGGGGTACTCGCGCGCACCGAAACGTCTGAGAGTGTCGAGGCCGCCGCTGGTCAGCATCCGTTCGACCTGGTCAAGGGCTTCACCGATGGTCAGTTCGCCATAGCAGACATGCTCGACATGCTCGAACGATCAAGCAATGGCTTCGGTTTGCGCTCGCTCTCAACAATCTGCTCAACGTCGGCCAGGCTTATGTTCTGATTGTCAAGAATTATGTTGTTCGTTCCGGCGGCTTTCGTTTTGGGCCGATCGGTTTGAGCGTTTTCGGGAAGAGGGCAGCGCCGGGAATCGGATGTGGGCCAGGACTCGTCCGTGCGTTTGCGAGGCTGACTCTCGACTACCTCGCGAGCATTATCTGTAACGTCGTAGCGCTTGTAGGTGTCGAGCATCAAAACTCTGTCCGCAGCGTCGAGGTGGTCCCCAGTTCCCACCGGTGATAATAAGAGGGTGGAAACGCCGCCTGTGTCGGCGAGGCCTCGAATCCTGTCGACGAGAGGAGTGATGGGCTCCGACTCCACGAGCGTGCGCATTCGCGTATCGCGCATGAGAAGGTTCGATGCCGAGGAATCCTCATCAATGAGCAAGAGCCGTGTTCCCAGCTCGATCGCTTCCATAATGGATGCCGCTTGGGAAGTGGAGCCTGAGGCGTTCTCCGTGGTGAAACGAGCCGCATCCGCGCCCCCGGAAGTGCAGTAATGAGGGAGAGACGTCGACGCCGGTACACGGCCCTTCCGTCTGCCGCCCTAACTTTGGCGGCGTCCTCGACCGTTGCGACCAGTTCCCGACCATCGCCGGGGATATGGGCGTAAACGCCGCGCTGAAGGGCATTGAGCAGCGTCGACTTTCCGTGGTACCCACCGCCGACGATTACGGTGACGCCCGGCTCGATAGCCATTCCGTGGACGTGGCCAGCGTGGGCGGGAGGTGACGTCGCGTCGCAGCGATTCGGGCGACTTGAATGCGACTGCGTCCTCCATCGGAGTTGGGAAACTCGGAACGACGTGCCAAAAATCGATCATCGGCTATGAATGCAATCCACCCATTTTTCGGCCAAAGCCTTCTGCGGGCCTGGTAATCCTCGTACGCATGCACGTGTGCCCGCATCGCCTCGGATCGTCCGCGGCTTCGGGTGACGTGAAGTCCAGCGTGTTGACAATGGCATCAGGAACATCGCGATCCGAAGATCTCGGCGGCCGTCCTCCCCAAAATCATCCTGCCCCGCGCCGGCATCTGTACTTGGAATCGCAGCTCGATTCTTTTCGGGGCTGACGGAACAGGCGGAACGTTCCAGGGATTTCCTGCCCTGTTCGGGCGATCTGCACGGCGCCGCGTCCGTGAGTTTGGACCTCCGGTCAAACGTCCTGATGAGGAAAGTCGGCGACGGCTATACGCTGTTCGCGCGACTCAATGAGATTGGCGGGAAGGCCCATCTTCTCCGGCGTCGACTGGACTCTCAGCAGTGACGGCGGAGCGAAAGGATCGGCCTGAATTCGATCGATCATGACCTGAAATGTGCCGTAGTCCCAATCGCCTATTACGGTTTTGTACGCACCGTAAGTTTTACCGTCAAGTTGCTCCAAGGAGCTGAGGAGATCCGCGTCGGTTTCCTGTGCGACGCGTTGGCGGCTCGTCATAGCGACGAGTATTTGAACGTGGACGTTGAAAATCCGAGCGAGAACGCATAAAACCCTAGCTTAAGCTACTAAACCTTTAAATGGTTGCGACGATAGAGTTGGGAAACCAACCCATGATTGAATACGAAAAGTCATTTTACGGGGAGGACCATTGGTTTCAACTATTCGAAAATTCGCATGTCGCCCCGGTTTTCGACAGAATTCGTTGCGAATTCCCGTGTTGTCGACAACGATGCGGGAATATAGATTCAGCTAGAAGGTGAGCGACAACTCAGAGGAACGCTCACCTTCAGCTGTGAAAATATTTGTCAGATAGTTTATCGAACCAGGGCTCATGGCTTAGCAATTGCAAGTTCCTCATTTGTGGGGACGACGAGGACAGCGACGGTGGAGTCGGGCGTCGAAAGTACCGCCGCTCCTTTGAGCGAGTGGCGTTCAGCTCGGCGTTGATTTTCACGCCGAAACCGGAAAAGCCGGCCGATGACGTCGGCTCTGAGCTGTCGTCGTTTTCCGGCGCCCGCCGTAAACGTGATCGCATCAAGTCCGCCCATGATCGCTGCGTAGCCCCGATGTACTTGACGATTCTGTGTGCGTAGACGGCCAGCGCCTCGAGCGATTGCCATCGCCTCGGCGGCGAGCTGACGCACGGCACGCATGTCGTTGTGTCCGTCAATCCTTTGAGACCCGAACCGCGATTGAGAAGGATGTCCAGTTCGTCGATGCTCATACCGGCCGTGCGCGTCAAATGGAAGACGACCGCGGGGTCGATGTCGCCGGTGCGGGTGCCCATAACGAGGCCCTCGAGCGGTGTGAGTCCCATCGAAGTCTCCACGGCAGAACCGTTGACGACGGCCGAAACGGAGGCGCCGTTCCCGATATGCAATACAATCTGCTTGAGATCCCTTGCGTCCAAGGATCTCGCGGGACGCGACGAAACATATTGGTGGGACGTGCCGTGAGCGCCGTAGCGGCGAATTTCGTACTTTTTCGGCGATTTCTCGGTCGATGGCGTACGTTGCGGCTTCTCCCGGAAGCGATTGGAAAAATGCCGTGTCGAAGACGACGACGTGAGGGACGTCCGGCAGGAGCCGGCGTGCCACCCTGATGCCGATGAGGTGGGCGGGGTTGTGGAGAGGGCCAAGGGACACAGTTGCTCGATCTTGGCCTCCACGGAGATCGTCGACCAAAGCCGGCCCGTCGAAGTACTTGCCTCCTGGACCACGCGATGCCTCGATGGCGTGATTGACCCGTCCGTCAGGACGGGCCGATCTCCTCGGAATAGTCCCAACACAGTTTCCATGCCGACGGTGTGGTCAGGAACCGGCCCGTCAATCTCGCGGCTCTCGTTCCCGTACTCATGCTTGATGTGGCCGGTCTCTTCGCCAATGCGCTCAACGAGGCCCGTGGCGATCGACTCGCCCGAGTCGGGGTTGATGACCTGGTACTTGATCGACGAACTGCCGGAGTTGATGACGAGAACTGACATGATGTCCTTACGTGTTTGCTTAGGGATTGTTGAGTTTGTACGGGTTGCTGGACCGGGGCCGCGATTGCTCGGCCAAGGCGGTTTGCCTGGCCGGGCGCACGGCGGGCCCGAACGGGCTGCCCCCAAAGACCTTGGTCTAGGCGGATCACAAGGCCCGTGCGGCTCGGCTTAGACGGACTGTTGGGCTTAGAAGGGCTATTGATTGGGCGGATTGCGGGCCTGGACGGCCGTGATCGCGATAGTGTTGACGATGTCTTCTGACAAGTGCCTCGTGAGAGGTCGTTGACGGGCCTTGTTCAGCCCTTGCAGCACAGGGCCGACCGCGATGGCGCCAGATGTGCGCTGAACTGCTTTGTATCCGATGTTTCCGCGTTGAGACTCGGAAGATGAATACCGTCGCCCCTGCCGGCCACCGGCGAGTTCGGGAGTTTTTAGCTGCCGCGGCGTCGACAGCGGCGTCGTACCGGATCGCCCCTCGATAAGAAGATCGTTGAGCTCGCGCGCCAGACGAGTTGCCTCGATGACTGCGTCGACGTCGGGGCCCCTGCCCGAATCCCCGTGGAGTAGGAGAGCATGGCCACCTTCGGTTCCACCGAACCTTCGGCGGTCTTGGCGGATGGACGGCGATATTCGCCGCGCTGTTCGGGGTTGATTCGTGCTGACGGCGCAGTCGCCGTAAGCGTGGACGCGATCGGCCATGAGCATAAGGAATACGGAAGAGACGATGGAGGTTCCCGGCTTCGTTTTGATGATTTGGAAGGAAGGGACAATTGTGTGTGCGGTGGTGTGGGCGGCGCCTGAGACCATGCCGTCGGCGTCGTCCATGTGGGACCATCATCGTGCCAAAGCAAGAGACGTCCTTGACCGTCCTCGAGGGCTTGTTCGTAGGTAACGCCCTTTTTCGCGCGGAGTCTGGCGAATTCAGTCGCATACTTGTCCACAAGCTCCGGGTCCTCGACAGACACGATGCGTGCGCCGCTCAGGTCGAGCCCGAGTTTGGCGGCACGCGCTTCGACCGTTTCCTTCTCGCCGAGGATCACGATATCCGCGATCTCGCGCTCAAGGCACTCGGCGGCCGCGTAGAGAATGCGGTCGTCTTCGGATTCGGGAAGGACGATACGCTGCCTGTTGGAACGCGCCTTTTCGACGAGGGCGAAGGTGAAACTCAAAGGGGTAACTACATCGGATCCCTTTGCGATAGCCTGCACGAGAACATCCTTGGCCTGCGACGTGAGCGTGGGATTGACGCTGTCGGGAATGAAGACCAAAGGAGAATCTTCGTATTCGTGGAGGGCCTGAGGCACGTCTGCGCCGGCGCCGACAACGACGGTGGCCGCAATGGGCGCGTGCTCTTTGGTGATTTCCCGCCGCCGCTAAGGTCGTGACGGCAGCAACCTGCCGGGCCGTGCGCGATTCACGCCCGAAACGAGGCATGACGAGCGAGCATCCGAGATGAGCCGCCGCACGGCCTGCTCCTGTCGGTGATCCGGGCAGAACCGGATCGCCCTCCAGAAGGCCCCACGACGAGCACGGCGTCGAACTCCCTGGCGTAGTCGCTGTACCGACGCAGGATGGCATTCATCGCGTCTTCCTCATTGACGACGTAACTGGCCCGCGTGGTGCCCCAGGCGCGTTCGGCGTCCTCGCGCCGTCCGATAGAGTCGAGCAGGCCAAAGAGAAAGCCGCGTCGTCCTCAATGGGGCCGTTGGTGAACGATCGGAATACTCCGACCTTTTCGTAGACCGAGACCCAGTGCTTTGAGGTACTCCTTCGCTACCGCCTGAGTGGGGCAATCGGTTTCCGCAGCTGTGAAATACAGGTGTATGCCACGTTGCAATTCCTTCCGTTCCGACTTCTTGGTCTGCTGGCCGGTGTCTTTGCCGTGACGATTGTCCCACATCGGGGAGGGTGACGCTGCTGAGAGGCGGCTGAGGTTCGTGAGGATCAGCACGTTGGGAGGCGGACAATGTGCGAACGCAGGAGGCGGGTAATATGCGAATGCAAGAAAAATGAGGCGGTTGAACTACCCTCGTTTGGCCGGTGAGCGGTTATCCTGAGTGGGTGACTATCAATCCTCGCCCGGTCCTCGTTGTCGATTTCGGCGCGCAGTATGCTCAACTTATCGCCCGACGCGTGCGCGAGGCCAAAGGTCTACTCGAAATTGTTCCCCACACGGCTAGCGTCGATGAAATGCTCGCCAAAAGATCCGGCCGCGATCATCCTTTCGGGAGGGCCGTCGTCTGTATACGAGGAAGGGGCCCCGGCGCTCGATTCTTCGATTTTCGACGCTGGCGTTCCGATCCTCGGTATCTGCTACGGGTTTCAAGCGATGGCCCAAGCCCTCGGCGGCACGGTAGGGGCGAACGAGGGGACGCGCGAGTATGGACACACCGATGCGAATGTTGCGGCAGGGCTCTTGCCTTTTTGCGCGGGACACCTTCCGATCAAGTGGTATGGATGAGCCACGGAGACGCGGTGGAGGCCGCTCCCGAGGGTTTCCAGGTCACTGCAGCTACCTCTCAGACCCCCGTGGCAGCCTTCGAAAACCGCGAACGCAAGCTTTTCGGTTTGCAGTGGCATCCCGAGGTCGGTCACACCGCTTTCGGGCAGGCCGCTTTGGAGAATTTCCTCTACGAAGGGGCGCGGGGCTCGAGCCGGTATGGACGCCCGGGAACATTGTTGAGGAACAGGTTCGCGAGATACGAGCCCGCATCGGTGATGCCCAGGTGATCTGTGCTCTTTCGGGGGGCGTCGATTCGTCGGTGGCCGCCGCCCTCGTCCACGCTGCCGTAGGGCGATCAACTCACCTGTTTCTTCATCGACCATGGTCTACTACGGTCTGGCGAGCGTGAGCAGGTCGAACGCGACTACGCGGCAGGTATGGGGATCCGGGTCGTCACTGTCGACGAATCCGAGCGTTTTCTTGATGCGCTGGCAGGGGTTGCCGATCCCGAAACCAAACGCAAGATCATCGGACGCGAGTTTATCCGTTCGCTTTGAGACCGCACAAGAACGGGTGATCACCGAGATTGGAGCCGAAGGTGGCGAAGTCAAGTTCCTCGTTCAGGGGACCCTTTATCCCGACGTCGTCGAATCGGGAGGCGGCGAGGGGGCCGCGAATATCAAGAGTCACCATAATGTAGGCGGACTCCCAGAAGATATGGCCTTCGAGCTGATCGAGCCTCTGCGGGCGCTATTCAAGGACGAAGTGCGCGCGGTTGGCCGCGAACTGGGAGTTCCCGAAAAGATCGTTGCGCGCCAGCCCTTCCCGGGCCCAGGCCTTGGAATTCGCATCGTCAGGGGAGGTTACACGTGAGCGCTTGGAGACGTTGAGGGCGGCGGACCTCATCGTGCGTGAAGAGCTCACCGCCGCCGGGCTAGATGAGGAGATCTGGCAGTGCCCGGTAGTTTTGTTGGCTGATGTGCGTTCCGTGGGCGTCCAGGGAGATGGGCGAACCTACGGCCATCCGATCGTTTTGCGGCCAGTTTCCTCGGAAGATGCGATGACGGCCGATTGGACGCGCCTTCCCTATGACATTCTGGCGCGGATCTCCACCCGCATCACGAATTCCGTTCCCGAGGTCAATAGGGTGGTGCTCGATTGCGCGTCTAAACCTCCGGGCACGATTGAATGGGAGTGACGAAGAGGCGCGAGCAGCAGATGGCGCTCGTGCCTCTTTATTTGTTTAGCCAGTTTTGTGCTCGGTCCTCGTTAGGTATTTCGGTTCAAATGGCGTAATGGGACGTGGGAAAACAGCAATCATTCCAAGAGCGCCGTCTCTTCTCGAATTGCGCAATCGAATTGATACCGGCCGCCTTGGCGAGCCAGTTTTTCCTCATGGCTCTCGCTGCTGGATCTGCAGCTTGCCACCGTGATGACGGTGTACTTGTTGTACCGCTGGTGCGCCTCAAGCTTTGAGATGTGACCGACTGACCGACGCCGTGAGTTTTTCTTTTTGGGGTACGCTAAATTAAGGTTAGTAGGTTTCTATAGTCAAATGAAAGGTAATTGCTTTGGGTCTCTTCGGTCGTCAGAGTGAGAAAATAATGTGGATTTTGCCACGGTTGATTCTCTCGATAAGGCGGAATCCTTGGTGGAGCAGGGGTTTTAGTGCGCGTTCTGCTCGTTCCTCCTCAGCGGGGGTGGAACCGAGGAACCGAGTGAACACAGTCTATGCCACGCCGAAGGCCTCTAAGAGGAAGATGCGATGCGACAGGGAGGTGGATTACCTCGAACGTCGCGGTCGAGTGTCGATACGCTTGCGATTTGGAGTACGACCAGAACGGCCCTAGTCGTGTTGTTCGGGCCTTTACCGTTGTGGGGAAAAAGCAAGATGGGCGCCGTCGTCTACTCGCGCACCATCGAGGTTTGGTGAGAGGCTACTGCGGTGTGAAAGCGTAGAGTTTCTTTTTCCGTCTGTAGCGTCAGGGAGACTATTCCCGTAGGAAACGTCGCTTGGTTTTTGGCGTTAAAGCTGGGGGCATCATGTTGAGAAGATGGCTCAGTTAACTTCCGGGTACGTCCTTGGTTTGCTATGCAGCACGACGGCCGTGCATTTGCGATATCGGTCGTGCGGCGAGGCCCGAGGAAGGCGAGGAATTCAGAATGAAGTTCTTTATTGACACCGCGGACCTGGACGAGATCCGTGAAGCGATGAGCTGGGGTGCGCTTTCAGGCGTGACCACTAATCCCAGTCTGTATGCGAAGACCGGCGGAAATTGTCCGACTTCGAGCAGCACATGGTGAGAATCTGCGAGATTTGCGAGGGCTTGCCCGTTTCAGCCGAGTCGACAGCGACGTCGGCCCGCGAAATGGTTGAAGAGGGTAGGCGGCTCGCAGGATTGGCCCCAATATCGTCGTCAAGCTGCCAATTGGTACCGAGAGTCTGGCTGCGACGAAAACTCTTCGTGCAAGAACATATTGCAGTGAATATGACGCTTGTGTTCTCCGCACCACAGCTCTTCTGGCTGCCAGAGCTGGGGCTCGTTATATCAGCCCGTTTGTTGGTCGGGTCGACGACATAGGATCGAATGGAATCGCGAGTCTTAAAAACATCGTGCGCTGCATTCACAACTACGATTTCGGCCATGAATGCGAGATTATCGCCGCTTCCATCCGCACCCTTACCACGTCACAGCTGCCGCTCTCACAGGAGCTGATATTGCAACGGTGCCCTTCGCTGCGTTGAAAATGCGTCAAACATCCGCTCACGACAGAAGGCTTGGCGAAGTTCGAGGTTGATTGGGAAAAGGTGAAAAACGCCTAATTCTGGCCGCTGCCTGACTTCGCCGTTTTAGGGCGCGACGTAGAAACGCCCGTGTCATTCGAGCGCGGGCTTTCCATGTCCGGAAGTCATGAATCTTCCGCATGGGAAGCGAGATTCTTCGACACTGGAGTTCAGGATTTCTGCTATGAGAGCGGATCTTCCAGGTGGGAGATCGGCGGAAAATAGTTCGTTTTTGTTCGGTTGGGACGTTTTTTTCCGAGGTGGAGGGCAGGGCCGCCAATGGGCGCCAAAAAGTAATAGGGACTAAAGTCTTGTGTCAAATTGGACAAAAGTCACAACGCCTGTGTTTCGCTTGGTGGTGCGGAAAAGTGGCCTTTCGTGCGTCCGTGTGGACAAGGGGCGCCGTAGCCGAGTGGTGATATCGCTGTTCGAAGGAGCAAAATTGAAGTATCCGCTGGACTCAAACCAAGAGAGAAGAGGATTATGGGAAGCGACGCCGATTGTCGACACCGGAGGCATGGAAGGGTTTTTCGTCCCCGGAATTGGACCGAGACCATCGATGTCCGCGATTTTATCCAGAAGAATTACACCCCGTATGAAGGCGACGCGTCCTTCCTTGCGGGCCCAACCGAGAAGACTCTTCGTGTGTGGAACACCCTCGAGAAGGAGTACCTGTCCGAAGAGCGCAAACGTCGCGTCTACGACGTCGACACGAAAATCCCCGCCGATATCGACGCATTCCCCGCAGGGTATATCAGCGAGGACGACGACGTCTGCGTCGGCCTCCAAACCGTGTGCCGCTCAAGCGCGCAATGATGCCGAACGGCGGGTGGCGCATGGTCGAAACGGCTATCAAGGAGGCGGGCAAAGGACCCGATCCCGAGGTCAAGAAGATCTTCACCAGGTACCGCAAGACGCACAATGACGCTGTCTTCGACATTTACACTCCCCGCATTCGCGCAGCGCGCTCCTCGCACGTCATCACGGGCTTGCCGGACGCCTACGGCCGCGGCCGTATCATCGGCGATTACCGCCGCGTGGCTCTCTACGGCGTGGATCACCTCATTGAGCAGAAGCAGGCCGCGAAAGACTCTGTGCCGGATGCGCCCTTCTCTGAGCACTGGGGCCGTTACCGCGAGGAGCACGCCGAACAGATCAAAGCCTCAAGCAGCAAGGCTATGGCGGCGGCTCATGGCTTCGACATTTCCGGCCCCGCAAAGAACGCCAAAGAAGCCGTTCAATGGACATATTTCGCCTACCTGGCCTCCGTCAAGAGCCAAGACGGCGCCGCAATGTCCATTGGCCGGCTTTCGGCTTTCCTCGACATCTATTTTGAGCGTGACCTCAAGGCCGGGCTCATTACCGAGACTGATGCCCAGGAGATGATCGACGCCATTGTCATCAAACTTCGCATCGTCCGCTTCCTCCGCACCATCGACTACGATCAAATTTTCTCGGGCGATCCTTGTTGGGCTACCTGGTCCGACGCGGGCTTTGGCGAGGATGGCCGTACGCTCGTGACGAAGACGGCTTTCCGCCTGCTCCAAACGCTGAGGAATCTCGGCCCTGCGCCCGAGCCGAACATTACGATCTTCTGGGATCCCGCGCTTCCCGACGGGTACAAGGATTTCTGCGCCGCGATTTCCATCGAGACGTCGTCGATCCAGTACGAGTCCGATCCCCAAATCCGCGATCGCTGGGGCGACGACGCCGCCATCGCCTGCTGCGTCTCTCCCGATGAGGGTCGGCAAGCAGATGCAGCTTTTTCGGCGCGAGAGTCAATGCAGCCAAAGGCTCTGCTGTATGCGATTAACGGTGGCCGTGACGAAATGTCAGGGCAAGCAGATTGTCGAGGGGTTCACTCCCGTCAAGGGTGACGGTCCGCTCGAATTCGATGACGTGTGGCGCAAGTACGAGGAAATGCTCGACTGGGTCGTCGGCACGTACGTCGAGGGCTCTCAACATCATCCACTACGCCACGATCGCTACGCCTACGAGGTCGATCGAAATAGCTCTGCACGATTCTGACATCGTGCGCACAATGGGATGCGGTATTGCAGGGGCTCTCCATCGTCGCCGACTCGCTTTCGGCCATCAAGTACGCGAAGGTCACCCCGATTCGCGACGAGACCGGCCTTATCGTCGATTACGAGACGGAAGGCGATTTCCCCCGTACGGCAACGACGACGACCGAGCCGACGACATCGCCGCGACGGTGGTCCACACGGTCATGGACAAGATCAAAGGCGATTCCGCTTTACCGCGACGCCATTCCGACGCAGTCGGTTTCTAACCATCACGTCGAATGTCGTCTACGGCAAGGCGACGGGAAAGCTTCCGTCGGGCCATCGCAAAGGCACGCCGTTCAGCGGCTAACCCCGAGAACAGGGGCTGACACTCACGGCATGCTGGCCTCTATGTCTCCGTCGGCAAACTCGATTACGAGGATGCGCTCGACGGCATCTCCTGACCAATACAATCACCCCGTCCGGGCTCGGCCGCGACAAGGACGAGCAGGTCGAGGAACCTCGTGCAGGGTTCTCGACGGCGGTTTCATTCCGAGTTCCTTCCTCTCCTAACCGACATTTCTTTTCAGACCAAAAGAGCACATCATTCGGGAGCACCAATCCCGAGAAAACAACAAAAGAAGGAGCCGAAACATGGCGACCAAGACTTCGACGAGCGACTGGCTTCCATGAAGGCGGCGCGGGAAACTAAAGGCGGGCATGCCGGCCTGTACCACGCCAACATCAATGTGTAATCGCGACACCCTCGAAGACGCGATGGAGCACCCGAGAAGTACCCGAACCTGACGGTTCGCGTCTCCGGTACGCCGTCAATTTCGTCCGCCTGACACGCGAGCAGCAGCGACGTGCTCGCGTACGTTCCACGCCGGCAAGTGAGGCCGTTCTGAACTCGCTAGTTGCGAGCGCTGCCGGGGACCAGGATTTCCTGGCTGGCGGCCCCGCGTTAAAAAGTAATGGCACAGCCGGTCTCATCGAGATGTCCGATCTGGAGCATGCCGATGGGTTTGCGCCGGATGCGTGAGGAACTCTTGGTTCCCCTTCACTCGTGGGAGCTCGTGACCGCCGTCGACGGTCCGGGGATCCGCATGACGATCTTTTGGCCGGCTGTGGGCTGAGATGCCCTTTACTGCCACAATCCCGACACTTTCCAGATGCGCGACGGCGAGCCTGCGGAAGTCGACGATCTTCTCAAACGCATCAAAACGTTGTCGCAAAACCCTCAACTCTTCGGGCGGAGGCATCACGATTTCCGGCGGCGAAGCGATGATGCAACCTAGATTCGTCGCAAAGCTCTTAGCGGGCGCTAAAGCACTGGGTGTCCACGTGTGTGGACACATCGGAAATCTTTCTCGGGCGGAACGTCACCGAGTCGATGATGGACGACATCGACCTTGTGCATCATGGACGTCAAGTCTGGAATACCCGAGCTGTACAAGAAGGTCACGAGCGGCGACCTTCAACCGACAATCGATTTCGGCGACCGATTGGTCGAACGCGGCATCGAAACGTGGATTCGCTTCGTACTTGTTCCCGGATTGACGGATTCGGAAGAGAACGTCGAAGCAGTTGCTGAGATTGTCGAAAAAGTGGCCGAACGTCAGCCGGGTCGAGGTCCTTCCCTTCCACCAGATGGGACGAGATAAGTGGAAGACGCTGGGCTTGAAATACGAGCTGAATGACACGCAGCCCCGGACAAAGGAACTGATCGAACGTACACGTGGAATATTCCGCTCACACGGGCTGGTAGTCTACTGATCTGCCGGTTATCGAGCTTTTCCACACAGGTGAAGCTCCGATCCTGGCATGTCCGTACACCGACGCTCACGAGGCGCCAGCCGTTGTTTGTGCGCGTTTTCCGTAAATTGTGTATAGAAGAACGAGCTCTATAGCAGCCAAACTCTATCCTTCTTCGCGATAGGAGAAATATGAAGCTTTCGGCACGCAATCAGATCAAAGGAACCGTCGTTTCGGTCGAGAAAGGCGCTGTCAACGGCGTCGTGAAGATTGAGGTGGCTCCCTCAATAGTCATCACCTCGTCGATTACGAACGCGTCGATCGATGAACTCGGACTTGAAGAAGGCGTCGAAGCCTACGCGGTCATCAAAGCGTCGAATGTCGTCATCGGAGTCGAAGACTGACGACGGGTAGGAAACTCACGCTAAAGCGATCCACGGCAGCCGCTTTCCGATGAGTGGCTGCCGTGGATCGCATCGGATTGGCCGAGTGCCGGAGTGGCTGAGTGCCAGAGTATCCGCATACCGGAGTGGCTGAGTGCCAGAGTATCCGCATGCCGGGTTGGCCGCGTGTCAGGCGGTGGTGCTCCTGTCAGGAAACTCGCCGTCGTCGTGACATCGGGTGCGCTTCGGGCAGAACCGTATAGTTTGCCATCATATTGACCATGGCGACGGCTTGATCGGCTGTGTATCCGAATTTGTCCCTGTCTGCGGTTGTGTGCGCGTCCGCCACGAGCGTCACGTCATAGCCTCGGTGAGACTCCGCCGAAAGGGTGGAGCGGATACACCCGTCGGTCATTGCGCCGCAGAGATAAAGTGCTTTGCGCCGAGGCCTTCGAGAATGCCTTTGAGTTCGGTTTCGGCGAAGGCGATCGGCATACGTTTTGGGGAACGAGCGGTTCTTCCGGCGCGGGAACAAGCTCGTCGACGTACTGCCATCCCGGTGTTGCGGGAATTCCTCGCTTTCGTGCTGAATCCAGACGACCGGGATGCCTTCCGCTCGCGCTTTCTCCACCAATGCAGCGACGTTGGCGACGATTTCTTCGCTATGAGCCGACGCTTCGAGCACGGCCTTTTGCATGTCGATGACGACCAATGCAGTTTTCCCGTTTGCCATGAGATGCTCCTTTTCGTGCTCGTTTTGTATTGTTTGCGAGTTGATTGGTTGCCGGCAGTCCGTTTGATTATTGGCGACTTGTCAGGGTGTTTTCAGCTTGTTTGGTTCTTTGTACTTTTTCTGGTTGTTTGTGGTTTTTATTACATAATTTACAAACTGAATTATATCGTAAAAATGTTCGGTTTGAAAGTGTGGAAAGTTTGCGCTTCAGCATTCGGTCGGCGTTCTGACGTAGGCTTGAGGGTTATGCGCAACAGTTCTTCTTCGGGCGGACGCGACGCCGCCTACCTCGCCACGATGGCGCGCCTTCGCGCGAGAATAGCCCATAGCTCGGAAAATGCGGGCGAAAGGGCTTCGATAGCGAAGCGCCTATGAAAGAGATTCGGATAAAGGACCTAATGGTTTTCCTGGCAAATCGGATTCTGCTTCGCGTGAATTGAGATCGGCGCCGAACCTGATTCGTGCTTGCAGAGGCCATCACCGCGGGCCTCAATCCGCAACAGCTGGAAGCGGTGACTCACTCAGGCGCTCCGTTGCTCGTGGTCGCCGGTGCGGGGTCCGGGAAAGACTCGTGTTCTCACATCCGCATCGGGTATCTCATAGCTTCTGGGCGCGCCACTGCCGGGCAGATCCTCGCGATCACCTTTACAAACAAAGCCGCCGGGAAATGCGTGAAAGGCTCGAATCCACGCTGGGCGCAGGTGCGATCCGAGCGATGTGGGTTCGACGTTTCATTCGGCCTGCGTTCGAGATCCTGCGCTCGGGCACGCCGCCTTAGGGCATGCGTTCCACATTCACCATTTACGATGCGCAGGATTCCCAGCGCCTCATGAAGCTCGTGTGTCGCGAGGAGAACATCGACGTCAGAGCCCACCCGCCCAAAAGTCTCTCCCGCCGAGTCTCCGACCTGAAGAACGACCTCGTCAGCCCCGAACGGGCCGAGGCCGATGCCAATGATCAGGATTCCCAGGTGCTTGCCCATGCCCACGCGGCTTACCAAAGGCGCCTCACGCGAGCCAACGCCATGGACTTCGACGATCTCATCATGTCCACCGTCCTTGTGCTGCGCACTCATCCGGATATTGCCGACCACTATAGACGACGTTTCCGCCACATCCTCGTCGACGAGATATCAGGACGCAATCCCGCGCAGTACGAATTGGTCCGTGTGCTCACCGGCACGGTCGACGACGCGGTTCACGGGGAGTTGACGGTGGTGGGAGACGCCGATCAGTCGATCTATGCCTTCCGAGGCGCGACCATTCGCAACATTGAGGACTTCGAGAAGGACTTTCCGAGGCGCGCGATCCTTCTCGAGCAGAACTATCGTTCGACCCAGTCGATTCTCTCGGCCGCCAATGGCATCATCGCCAACAACAGCGGGCGCCGTCCCAAGCGCCTGTGGACCGATCGCGGCGACGGCGAGAAGATCGTCGGCTACGTCGCGGATTCTGAGGCTGACGAAAGCGCATTCGTCGTGTCGGAAATCGACAGGCTGCGCGACGACGCCGGGATTTCGTACGGCGATGTCGCGGTATTCTACCGGACGAATGCTCAGTCGCGGGCCGTTGAGGACATGTTCGTCCGATCGGGGATCCCCTACAGGGTCATAGGGGGAACGCGTTTCTACGAGCGACGCGAAATCAAGGATGCGCTCGCTTATCTCCACGCGATCGCCAACGGCGACGACACAGTTTCCATTCGCCGCATCCTCAACATGCCCAAGAGGGCTTGGGGGCGAAATCTGAAGAGGCCGTCGCCATGCACGCCGCGCGCTGGGATGTGTCTTTCAGGGCGGCGCTTTCCGACGTCGCCGAACCTCACCCCGAACGCGGTCCGGTTTCGGGGATAGGGGAAGAAGGCAGCGGTCACGATGACCGGCTTCGCGGGCATGCTCCAGCGTGGACGCGAGATGGCAGAGGCGGGGAGGCGCCCGATGCCATCCTCGACTTCGTGATGGAGGTCAGGGCTATCTCGACATGCTTCGCTCGAGCGAAGATCCGCAGGATGAATCCGTTTGGAGAATCTTGCGGGCTCCATTCCGTTGCCGTGGACTTTCGCAAGGAAAACCCGAGGCGACACTCGCGGATTGAGCTCGACCAGGTCTCGCTTTGTCTCCGACGCCGATCAGCTCGCCGACGGCGACGAGGGCGAGGTAACGCTCATGACCGTTCACACAGCGAAGGGCTTGGGTTCCCGGTCGTCTTCGTCACCGGGCTCGAAGACGGGACGTTTCCGCATATGCGATCACTCATCGACCCCGCCGAACTGGCGAAGAACGGCGCCTCGCCTATGTGGCAGTGACGCGGGCGCGCCAGCGCACTTTTACATTACAAGGCGCCGCCCGCTGCCTCGTGGGGCGCCCCAGGAGTTTCCTCCCTCGCGCTTTATTGAGGAAATTCCGCTTCTCTCATCGATTGGAGGCGATCAGAGTCGAGTGCTGACGTCTTGCGCCGAACGGGAGGGTGGTCCGGGCAGTGGGGGCGGCGCACGGCGTCGATCGGAGAGCTTCGGAGGCTATGGCGACGAGTTCGACGACGGCCCGTTGTTGGCTCCGGCAAAGGCTTCGTGCCGGGAAAACTCGGCGTCGATGCGGCAAGTCAGAAAAGCGGGAAACGCGCGAGGGCGGCACAAGACGCTGCGGACCGGTCGAGGCCGCAGACGCCTCAACGGCTGCCGGCGAAGCATCAGGCTCGATGCGGCGGAAGGATCTTCGAACTTCGGCGGGGTCGGGCCGAATGCCGGATCGTCAGTTCCGGATACCTACGGCTTGGCCGTCGGAGACGCAGTTGCCCACAAGGTTTTGGCCACGGCAAGATCATTGCCTTTGAAGGGCCGGGCGCAACACAACAGCCAGAGTGACCTTCTCCAACGGCCAAACCAAGCGCCTGGCTTTGCGCTTCGCACCGCTGGAAAAGATCTGAGGCCTGCCGCTTTCTCGCCTGTCTGCTTGCCGTGCCTGCCCTCTGCGAGCTCGCTCTGTGCCCGTATCTCCGTCTGCCCGTGTCTCTGCCGCGTCTTTCCACAGGCCTAGAGTTTCTTTCCGCAGGCCTAGAGTTCTTCCCTTCCGCGTTTGTCTGTGAGAGCGCGGTTGTAGACCAAGGCAGCGTCGAGCCAAAAACGCAATTGTTCGTCGTCGGCGACAGACGCCGCAGACACGCGAATCAACCCGCTCCCATGGCTCGTCCCGGACTGATCTCGGCGGGTGAGGGCTCCAGGGACGTCGCTGAATTTCGCATCGTCGGCGGCGTCAATGCGGACTAGAAGATCTCCGTCCTTGGACGCATGGACCGCCATTTTCTCGTTAACCATAAAAGCCCTGCCGCCGAACATCGAGACCTCGCGGACCACGGGCTCGTCGGCTGAAGGCCGCGCAGGCGGGCAACAAGGAGGTCTCTTTGCCCAGCCTTCTTCTTAGACGCGGCGTTTTTGGACCCGTTGTCCTTGGGAACCGTCGCTTTGCACGGGACTATGCTATGCCTGCGGGAGGGGCGAAGGAAAGTCGGTCGAAAAATCAGCACATTGTCGACGATCTTTCCCCCTCTGACGGTGAAGCATTCGGCTGCGGGTGCGACATCGGTCACGGCGGTCTGGGGGTAGTAGAACAGCGCGACTCGATTTCCGTCTGCGAAACTCGCAATGTCCGCGAGTCCCGTCAGCCGCGGTGCGAAAGATCAATGAAACGCTCATACTCGCTTTTTGCCGTGAAGATCGACTCCGGGACCGCGGCAGGGTGACGTCGTCGGCGACGAGCGCCATGGCTGCTTCGACGTCGCCGCCGGTCCAAAGCGCGATGGTAGGCCTTGACGATCGAGTGAGGGCTGGGGAATCGGCAGGCGTGCCTGGCTGGGAGTTTTTCGGGCGTGACTGGGTTCTCTTGTGACATGGGTGTTCTCCTTATTATTTCATCGTTTTGCAGTTGAGCCTGTATCCGTCGACGAAACGGGCGTCGACGGATACAGGCTCAAACCCAACCGGTTTGCAAAACGGTCGGCAAACCTCAGGCCCAGATTCCGCGCCAGTATTGTGCGGGCAGCGGTGAGTCTTCGACTCCAAGTTGGTCTGCCCAGCGCAATGGCGTGTAGGATCGACCAATGCCGCTCGCCCAACCGCAATCGCATCGCACTGATCTGTTGAGGGCCTGCTCAGCCTGTGCGCTATTCGAAATGAGACCCACCCTACGATTTTCGCGTCGCTTCCCGCTACGGCGCGCTTGACGTCGGCGGCAAACGGCAGTTGGTAGCCAGGGCCTACCGGGATTGTGGCGGGCAACAAGCCTCCCGACGAAATATGGAGAACGTCAGTCCTAGCGAGCGACGAGAGCTTCCGCAGTGCGGCATGTGATGTCCGAGGTTATCCCTCCCTCAATCCAATCGGTTGCGGATAGGCGCACGGAAAGCACCCTGTCACCGATTTCCGCTCGAACGGCGTCGACGACGCGTATGAGGAACCGCCGCCGATTCTCCTCATCGCCACCGTATTCGTCCGTGCGCGTATTCGACAGAGGGAGAGGAACTGGTGAATTAGATATCCGTGTGCGCCGTGGACCTCGACGACGTCTACACCGGCCTCAACCGCTCGGCGAGCAGCCTGCGCGAATGCTTCGACGAGCCTGTCGATTCCCGCGGCGTCAAGCTCGGCAGGCTTGTCGAGCCCCGGAGTCGCAATCGGGCTGGGTGCCAGGAGATTCCATCCGTCCTGCGTGCCATCAAAGGCTTGGGCGTAGCCTTTGAGTGCGGGCGACGTGCCTGCCTTGCGCCCGGCATGCGCCAACTGAACGCCCGCGAGGCAGCCTTCGGCGTGGACGACGTCGACCACCCTGGAGAGTCTTTCGTTTGCTCGTCGTCCCACAGGCCGAGGGTCGCGCGCCGAGATGCGTCCTTCGGGCGTCACGGCCGTCGCTTCGACGAGGATCGTGCCGAAATCCACCGACGGCGCGAGCGCCATAATGCTGGATGTGCCCAGTCAGTTTGAGCGCCCGTCTTCGCGGGCAACGGGTACGTGCACATCGGAGCAAGCCACAAACGATTGCGTGCGGTCGTATTGCGGAACGAGACAGGGGAGAAAAGCAAAGTCATAGCCGCAATCGTACGCTCGTTGACCAGGTGAGGTCAGTGTCGCGATCCACATGAATATCCGATGCTTCGAAATATCCACGCATAGCGAACTCGGAGGCCGAATGACCCGTATCGTCGGGCGTATCTTGGGTGCGGGGTGAAATTTTCAGGGAGCGTTCTTTCAGTGAAGTAGATTTTGGCGTGCGGTGGACACCGACGCCGACGGTCAGTAAGTTTCAGAATATCGGAAGGGAGCCCGCATAGGGCATGATGAAGGAGGCGCACGTTGTCGCTGTATGCGAGTGAACTCAAACCTGCCGAGGCCACGAAGGACTCCGTCAGCGAACTCATCGAAAAAGGTCGTTGCCGCGGTCGGTTCGAGTAGCGGTGAACTTATCGAGACGCAGGTGACATCCGATCATCGGATTGTTTTCGTTATCGTCGAAAGCTGATTCGCCGCGTTTCGCTTCGCCCGTGGTCAAGGCGGTAGAAGATGTAGCCGAAGTGACTGGCCCGGACGAGGTCCGGTTGGTGGGCGCCGAAAGCTTGACGACATCAGAAGCTGAAGTCTCACGCCGAGTATCTTGTGGAATGGGATATTCCTGCCGAGATCACGATGGACCAGTACCTTGCGCGGAAGAAGGCGAATGCGCCTAAGTACGCCGAGGTGCCCGAGGTTTCGTTCCTGCGTACGTATGTTCGTGAGGACACGGCCAAGTGCCTGTGCTTTTGCACGATGCGCCTGACGAAGAAGCCGTCACCAGGGCTCGCGCGGCCGTCAGACCCCGATCGATCGGCTTTTCAAGCTTGACGTCTGATGACGATCGCCATCATCCTGATTGAGCTGGGCATCTGACTGAGCTTAACGTTTGATAAAACTCGTCATCTGACTGACTTTGGCCTTCGATTTGTCGGGACATATCTCGTGTTTTTCGAAATGTTGTCGTAGACGTACCGATCGCTGAAATCGAGTCGCGAAAGCCCGCCCTCACGTTGAGAGGGCGGCTTTTCATGTTTTTAGGAGTGGAGATTCAATTGCGAAAGGTGGGCCAAAGGATCTCGTCAAGCAGAGCGACGGCAACGGAGAAGCTCGCGTCCACCGATCGCTTTAGTCCAAATCCTCCGTTCAGTTCCAAATCCACGAATCCGTGAAGGGTGCTGCGGACGAGTCTCACCGCATCCACCAGAGATCCTCAGATATGTCATAGGACATGAGCACCGCACTCACGATGCGAACGATTCTATCGGCAGCGTTGTGTCGGTTAGTTGTCATCGTCATTTCGGCGAAATCCGTTTTGCGCTGGCTTTTTGCGTAAGTTTCGTTTTGTTCGCCTATCGGTCGAGTTTTGCCCGTCTCGACTGTGTGATGCGCGTCGTGTCGACGTCCTCCCTTGTTTTTGCGGGGACTGTGCCAGGCCGGAGACCTTTGAATCAGCGTACAAGTTCCGGGATGCTCGTGGGCGAAGGACCGATAGGCTCTCGCTATGGATTCCAGGGCTTGCCTGCCCGAAAGGCCCACGGAGGCTTCCGTGAGGGCGTCCGCAAGCTCATTGGCTCTCAAAGCGGTGACGCGGGTGATGAGGTCGTCGAACCCATTGACGTGTTTGTAAAGGCTGGGAGAGGCGACGCCAAACAAACGCGCCAAGCGCGACAGCGAAAGTTCGCCCAAACCTTCGGCGTCGACGATGCGTGCGGCTTCGCGTGCGATGGATTCTGCGTCTAGTCCGGCCCTAGGCATGGGCGCTCACGAAACCGATTCGATTGGCGAATGAGATCACGCTTTGCGCTACGGCGTCAGGAAATTCGAGCATTGGCGCGTGACCGGATCCCTTGATAGCCAAGACCTCGGATTGTGTGAAACGCGAGGGCTGCCCACGTCGCCTCCGCGAGCGGATCCTTCAATCGGGATCCTTGTCGCCCATGACGATGAGGGCTGGAGCCTTCACGTGATCGAACCAGGGGGAGACGACGGAGTGATCAGTCCGAGTGGTCTTCGAGAAGGCGGCCCAATGGCCTTTGCGTTTGAGGGTCGAGGAAAGATGCGAAGCACGTTGTGATGCGTGATCGCCGAGCCCAGGCCAGAGCTTCGCTGAGTAGAGCCGCCAGAGCGCCGGACCCCACGGACGGGCGAGGGAGGGCGAGCCGAAATCCCAAGCGCTGGAGCGGTGTTGATGTGCCGCGAAGAAAAGGGCCAAAGCAAGACGAGCCCGGATACCTTTGCGGGTTCCATTCCCGCTGCGATGACTGCTGCCGCGGCCGAGCATCGATGCGCCCGCGAGAATGGCCGGCCCACCACCGAATTTCTCGATGACAGCGAGTAAATCTTTCGCCGTAGCTTCGTCTCCATAGGTTGCAAAATCCGTCGATGAATCGCCGTGACCGCGTAAATCCGCCCTCGCGACGCGGGAAACCCGCCTCGGCCAGAAGAGACGAGAATGGGGCGAAGGCATCGCGAGTGTCGCCCATGGCGGGCGAGCAGACGATGAGGGGCCGTTTCCTTCCGTTTCGACGCAGACTCTTCCGCCGGTCACAGAAATATAGCTAATAGACTAGCCATTAAGCTAATGGAATTAGCTTAATGTGGCAAGGCGTGATGAAATCTGTGTTATCGCAGCCGAAAAATGGGGTGAGCTGTGGCCAAGCGGGGAAACTGTGGCCAAGCGGGTGAGCTGTGGCCACATTTCAAAGCTGCGCCAGAAAGCGGAGAAGCCCTCAGGCGATCTTTTGGAGCTGCAGTTCGGCGTCGTCGATCAGAGTTTTGAGCCTGGACGAATCGATCGCAGTGTCGAAATCCCGACAGCGTGTGGCAAGACGATCGAGTTCTTCAAGGCGTTCGCCGATCGCGTCGATACGATTCGAAACGGCGCTGGCGAGGGGCTCTGGTCTTCCGGAAGGCGCTCGAGATTCGAGTTGCCGTTCGAGCATAAGTACCTGGCGCGGGATTGCGAGAAGACTCGATGTTTTGACGATGTGGTCCGCGGTTTGCGCGGCAAGCTCTGCGTGAGTGGAAGCCATGTGCTCCATCTCTGTCAGTTCCTTCCGCAATGCTCCTCCGAGTGTCTCGATGGCGTCCGCCGAGACGTCTGCGTCGGTGCCGCCGTCAATCAACTCTGCGATGAACTTTGCCATCATGGTCGTGTGTAGACGTGCCAAAGCCACTCTGAATCGAGTTTGCGCGCTGATCTTGTCAAGAGCTGCGAGCGCCTCGACAAGCTTTCGGTGGGATCTCGCACGATCTCTTGCATCTGCTCCCAGGTGTCGAGGAGTCGAGCGATTTTTGCCAGGCGGGAGTCGCTGCGATCGAGAATGTCGGTGGAAAGCGTTTCGCTGCTGACTTCCCGGCGTAGGCCGTCGCCCGTTGCGCGAAAGCGCCGAAGAAAGGTCGGCGAGTGCATCCTGCCTGCCCATCCATGCATCGAGTTCTTCGGCTATCGTCTTAACGTCGGAGAGCATGCGGGCAAAGGCGCCGCTTGCCTGGGGACGGTCGGGGAAATCGCCGGGCAGTGCCTCGCGTTTTGCGACCTCTGCGGGAAGCGCGGTGTTTTGAAGGTCTTCGTAGGAAGGATCCGGCGGCTTGCAGGAGCTCGGCGATCTTCGTTGCCCCTTCCGAAGCGACTTGCCTCCTGCTGAGCCCGTTTGAAGCAAGTTCATTTTCGAAGTTTGCAGCCTTTTCGTAGACGTCGAGGCTGTTTCGAAGAGTTCGTCGCACGCGGGGCGTATTCGGACCGATAGATAGCCGCCCCCTTCGAGCGGCGTGACCGTGGCGAAGACGTCGTATTCACTGCCGTCGGAGGCCAGATTTCGCACATAGGCGGCGAAAGGCAACCCGGCTTTTGATCGTGGCCCACATGGGTGGAATGCCCCTCGAGGCATCGCCGGATGGCGGATGACATTGTAGGGGTGCGCCGATCAGCTCTTCGCGGTCATAGCGCAGCTCAACGAAAATCTTATTCGAGTGGTCTATGATTCCTCGTTCATCGGTCGTGGAGAAGAACATCTGGTCCGCACCCACCTCATGTTTGGCTCCCGTGATTTCCACGCATTTGCCTTTCGCTTGCCTGGTGCGCACTCTCGCTCCTTTTTCCCTTGATATTCGCCCTCGATTGCGGGCTTTTTGCCGTAAGCACCAGCCAAATTTAAAGGAGTTCAATGAAGTAGTTGAAGATGTAACTATGGGTAATATTACCCATGTGTCGATGACAACCGTCGGCGGACGGGGCTCAATGAGATGGAATGGGCGGAGATCCGCAAAGTCGCTCGAAGGCGCTGGAGCTCTCGTCTAAACTTGATCACGTCTGGAAACGAAGACGTCGGAAGGACAGTACGTGGATCTCTATGAGTACCAGGCCCGCGAACTATTCAAGGCACATGAGGTGCCGGTGTTGGCGGGGATCGTTGCATCAACCCCAGAAGCTGCCGAGGATGCCGCGCGTAAACCGGGCAGCGACCTCGTCGTTGTCAAAGCCCAGGTCAAAACCGGCGGTCGCGGCAAAGCCGGAGGCGTGAAACTTGCCCGCAGCCCCGAAGAGGCGCGAGGCAAAAGCCGAGAAATTCTGGGAATGGACATCAAAGGACACGAGGTGCGGCGCGTCCTCGTAGCCTCAGAGCGCTGATATCGCGCGCGAATTCTATTTCTCCGTGCTGCTCGACAGATCGGAGCGCAGGTACCTCGCCATGTGTTCGATCGAGGGGAATGGATATCGAGACATTGGCCAAAGAACGCCCGGAGGCTCTCGCCAAGGTCGCCGTCGACCCGAACGTGGGAATCGACGAGGCGAAAGCTCGCGAAATCGTCGAAGCTGCCGGTTTCGACGCCGAAACCGGAAAGAAAGTGGTTCCCGTTCTGCTCAAGCTGTGGGACGTGTACGCGAAAGAAGACGCCACGCTTGTAGAGGTCAATCCGCTCGTGTTGACCGAGCAAGGCGAGATCATCGCTCTCGACGGAAAAGTCACGCTTGACGACAATGCGCGTTTCCGGCACCCAAAACATGAGAACTTCGTCGACAAGGCCGCGGAAGATCCGCTCGAAGCCAAAGCGAAAGCTCTCGGCCTCAACTACGTCAAGCTCGACGGCCAGGTGGGCGTCATCGGAAACGGTGCGGGATTGGTCATGTCCACGCTCGATGTCGTCGCGTATGCGGGAGGAATACGGGTGGGGCCCGCCAACTTCCCTAGACATCGGAGGCGGCGCGGACGCGAGCGTCATGTCCAACGGCCTTGACGTCATTCTCGGCGACCCGGATGTGCGTTCGGTGTTCGTCAACGTCTTCGAGGGAATCACGGCCTGCGACGAAGTCGCCAAAGGAATAGTCGCCGCACTCGAGATACTCGGCGACGGCGCGACAAAACCGATCGTCGTACGCCTCGACGGCAATGCGGTGGCTGAAGGCCGTGCGATTCTCGCCGAAGCGAATCATCCTCTCATCACGCTCGTCGACACGATGGATGGAGCAGCGGCCGCGGCCGCCCAGCTCGCCGCCAAGTAAGACGCGAAGTTTGAGAGCAGCTGCAATGTCCATATTCCTCGATAGCGATTCCAAAGTCGTCGTTCAAGGCATGACCGGATCGGAGGGCGCAAACACACGCGTCGCATGCTTGGCGCAGGAACGAATGTAGTCGGCGGAGTCAACCCGCGAAAGGCGGGGACATCCGTTGAATTCGACGTCGTTCCCATTGGCCCCGGGGCTGACGATCGCCAGGAGGGAACCGTTTCCGTTCCAGTTTTCGGGTCCGTTGCCGAGGCGAAAGAGGCCACGGGAGCGAACGTCTCGGTCATCTTTGTTCCTCCCGCGCATACGCTGGGTGCCGTCAAGAGGCGGTCGATGCCGGACTTGATCTGGTGGTTATCATCACCGAGGGAGTGCCCGTCAAGGATGCGACGGAATTTCTTCACCTATGCAGCCGAGCGTGGTGTCAGGCTCATCGGTCCGAACTGCCCGGGGATCATATCGCCCGGACAATCGAATGTTGGAATCACCCCTCCGGATATCACCGGGCCGGGCCGCGTCGGTCTTGTGTCGAAAATCCGGTACCCTCACGTACCAGCTCATGTACGAGCTGGCCGACCTCGGTTTCACGACTGCATCGGCATCGGCGGCGACCCCGTCATTGGCACCACCCACATAGATGCCATCAAAGCCTTTGAAGAAGACCCAGCGACCGAACTCATCGTCATGATCGGAGAGATCGGCGGCGACGCCGAGGAACGCGCTGCGGCTTATGTTTCAGAACACGTGAAGAAGCCGGTGGTCGCCTACGTCGCCGGGTTCACCGCGCCCGAAGGCAAAACGATGGGGCATGCCGGAGCGATCGTTTCCGGCTCGTCCGGAACGGCCGCGGCAAAGAAAGAGGCACTTGAAGCCGTGGGAGTGCGCGTAGGCGAAGACGCCCAGTCAAACCGCTGCGATTGCCCGCGAAATCCTGGGGTGTGAGAGCCTGGCGCTTTCGCGGCCCCTGTCAAAAACCGTTCGCGGATAGCGCGAGGAATGAGCCCCGCGTGATGTGGCTTTACGTCTGCGTCACGCGGGGCTTTCCCTAATGCCGAATGGCTCTGCCCAAGACAATCCTGAAGCCCGTCGCTCGGAGAAGCTTCGGATTCTCTTTAGAGATCTTGGTGTGTCCAATATTCGAATCGTCAAGAATGAAGAAGCCTCTCGGTACGAGGCCTGGGAAGGTGAGGGCACTAGCCGGGTTTGCCGAGTATGGGATCGACGGCGACGTTGCGGAATTCCCTCACACCGAGGTCGCTAGCGAACACGGAGGCAAAGGGAGTGGGCAGCGCGATTGTCGCCTATGCGATGTCCGACATCGGTGGGCGCTACTCAGTTCGCCCACGTGTCCTCTCGTCAAGGCGTGGATAGACAAGCATCCCGAGGCCAAGATCCACACGATCTGAGAAGACGCGACCGCGCCCGTCCAGCAGGCCGGTGGCCGCGCCGCCCAAGATTCACGACGCGAGGACAGGCGAAAACGCGACCTCCGGTTTTCTGGCGCGATGCTCCTTTTTCTGGCTTTTCTGGCGCGATTTTCCTTGTGGGCCTTATGCCTGTCCCGGACGACGCGCACGGGCGAGAAACGGCGATCGAAGACGACGAAATTAGGCCGGGTTCGCGGTTTGAAATCGAGTGTCACGCCGGCGTCGTCCTCGATGGAGCCGCTCTGGCGGGAGTAGCGACGCAGGCGCGCACGATGCGCTCGATTGGGAGAACACCGCGCGAGGCGAAAAAGCGCGAGTTGGTCGCTCAGGCGGGAACATCCTCCGGCGATCGTGTCGCTTTCCGGCTAAGCGTGCGGCTCCGGCTCGAACGTCGACGTCGAGCCCCCGAGCCTATAGCGGCCTCCGGCATTCCGGCCGCCGCGATGGCGTCGATGACGAAAGCTGCATTCTGCCCGACGTAGCCGTGCACGTCCTCAACCAGGACCGGCTCAATGCTGCACGCCGTCACCGATGGTTTCTACTATCGTGTGCCCCAGCCGTGCCGCAGCCAGGAACTCCCCTGACGGGGCCCGGTTCGCGATGGTCGATTGGAGGCATGGCATTGAACAAAATGTGTCAGCCGTCTGCGGCACTCCTTTGAAACCAAATCTTGGCCGCGTAATCGGCTGTGGCTTGAAGAACTCGAGCGGCAGTTCGCCCATCCGTCGCCGTATGGCCCCATGACGAGTTTGGCCCCGTAGTCTCAAAAAGTATGCGTGCGGCTTCGAGGCGCATTGTCGGTCCTCGGGGCAATCGTCATCGTTTGACGAAGCCCTTCGCCTCTTCGAGCCACATAGTCAGTTCCCGGGGTCCGCCCCGCGAATCGCCGCGGGGTTTTGGGGCACCGGCCTTGTGTGGAGGACGTACGGCCCCTCCATGTGGATTCCGGCGAGGTCCCTGTTTCGCAGAAAGGCACGAGCGCCTGATGGCGGGCAGGGGATCGACCATGGACACCAGCGAAGCGAGAAGCGCCGTCGTTCCCGCGGCTCGATGTGCCTCGATCGCCGCACGCTATCGCCTGCGGGTCAGTATCGTCGGGAAAAGAAGCGCCTCCGCCACCGTGACAGTGGATATCGACGAGCCCCGGAGTGATATAGGCGCCTGAAACGTCGGCATTGCCCGCATACCCTTCGGGCAAGACGTCGACGAGTTCCCCTGCTTCAAGGACCAGCCCTCCGCCGACTCTTCTTCCGTGGCCGTCATACACGGTTCGCAGAAGATCATGCCAGGCTCCAGCGCTCGCGGTACAAATCAGCGTACTCAAGGCCTCTGGCGGCTGCGTGCGTCGACGAAGACGTTGAGATTGGGGTGCATTTCGGGCGATTGTGGCGGGCCACTTGGCGCTGATCGGCCCTTCGACGAGCTGGCGAACCGCCTCGGCCTTATTCCGGACCGAAGGCCAGCAAAGCAACGAACGGGCTCGCATGATTGTGCCTAGGCCCTGAGTGATGCAGCGGGAGGGGAACGAGTATTGATTTCCGCCGAAAAACCCGGGCGTTGTCGGTGCGTGTTCGGCCGGATAAGACTTCAACGCGGGTCTGTGAGACCAGCGAGCCGCCGGGCTCGTTGAAACCGATATGCCCGTTGGCGATGCCCAAGATTTGCACATCCACGCCTCCGGCTGCGGCTATGGACGCCTCGTACTGCTCCGGCCGCGAGACTCGGGCGGTCTGCGGAGCCATCAGGGAGTGCAGGCCGGCTTCGGTCAGCCCTAAATTGTTCGGGCCGACGAGTTCTCGCCGCAGCAGTTGCGGTATCGTTCGAAATTGGTCTTCTGCGAGTCCCCACGTATTCGTCGAGGGCGAAAGCCGAAGAGTTTTCCAGGGTGAACAATCCGTTGGAATGAGCCGTCCTCAACTGCGAGTAGAGGCTTCCGGCGTGGAACCGGTGGCTACGCCGAGAGTTGCGCCCGGTGTGCGGGCGAAAAGATCGACGACGACGCGCGCCGCCGCCGCACTGAGGCTTCCTCCGCCGTCTCGAAGATCCCGATCTGCATTGCAGTCCCTTTTCTTGCGCGCCATCGCGCCGCTGGGAGTGAGTATCGTGTGCGATCCCAGGATACACGCATGCACGTCGATTTGTCTTACAGAATTTGAGCAGAGCAGCATCGGCGGTGCCCGGCTTTTTCGCAACGCAGAATGCGACCATTGGCCTGATGAATAAAGAGGAACGGAGCAAATGCGTCGCAGCCGCGTGGACGCCCGTCAAGGTGCTGGCTGTCGCGTGGATATTGAGTCACAGCGTTCGCGGTTTTCGCCTACGCCGCGACCGTGTCGTCCCTCACGCTAAGCCACGTCGACTGGCATGACGCCGCCAGGGCAGGAACGTCGATCCTTCTGCTTTCCACTGGAGGGTCGGTCGATGGGCGAGGCGAGCATAACCCTCATGCCGCTGAGCGTCACACTCCTCATTTGGTGGTTCCTCTATCGCTCCTTCCTCAAGTTCGGCGTCGATTCGTGGGCGCAGGCAGGTTCTGCGGCAGCTTCATCCTTCCTTTTCACCCTGGTGACGGGGGTGACGGCGCTCCCGAGCCGGGGCGCTTTGTCGGAGCATTCGGCGCCGCGGTTGTCACGACGGCAGCGATGGCCCGCGCCCACTGGAGCTCTTCCGTCCACAAGGGCGCGCGTGGGATGTTGTCGAGCGTTCCCGCAGCGAGCTGATTCCCGCGTGGCGTGCGCTGGCCGTCATTGCGGCCGGGTTCTTGGCTCTCGCCTTGGTCTTGGGCAGAAGCACGATCGCGACGATCAATGGATACTACGTCCAGGGTGTGATGGGCACTCTCATGTTGACGCTTGTGCAGCTCGCCTATCTTCCGAATCTCCTGGTGGGGGCGCCTCCCACATGCTGGGGCGGGTTTCTCCATCGGCCAGGGTACGAGTTTCTCGGCACTTGGCGTGAAAGCCTTCAGCCCAGCCATTCCGGTTTTCGGGCGCTGCCCGGGCGGATGTGCGAATGACGTGGCTTCCCATTACTGTGGCATTCCTCGCCTTCGGTTGGTTCGTGGAAATCGCGACGCTATTCGAGCCTGCGAGGCGTCCTCACCGGAGCCGCGTGCTTTGCCGCGATCGTCGTCGTTGGAGCGCGCCGCGAGTTTCCTTCCTCGGGAGGCATCGGCCCGGGGCGCATGGCCGACGTCGGCCCTCGCCGTTGGCGCTCTGGTCAGATTTCGCTTTGACACTAGGAATCTCTAGCATTCTTGGACTGGTCGGGCTCGTGCGATCCAAGAATTGCGTTCCCGTGACCGCAAGCCCCGTGAAAATGCTGAAGAGCCAGAGGAGGGTGAACGGACAGTGATGAAAGGATTCTCCTCCCCGCCCCTGTTTTCCGGGGAAGGCGGCCGCCGCAAAACCGTTGACACGTTGACATTCGAAAGAGAAAAGCGTCGCGATTTCACGTGACCCTCCGTCCGTTGAGCTGGCGGGCCAACCTGCTGAACGATAGATTTATCGAGTGAATAGCAGGCACGATCCCGCTCGCCTCGGTGGTGCTTGTATCGGGAAAAGGATCCAATATGCGGGCTCTTACGAGCCTGCGCCGACCCTGCCTACACGGCGCACAGATAGTCGCGGTGGGTGCGGATCGCCATGGATAGGGGATCGACGCCGCCCGAGAGGCGGGGATACCGACTTTTACGCACGCAGCTTTCCGAGCATTCCTCGCGCCGGAATGGGACGCCGGTTTGCGCGACGACGTCGCCGCATACGATCCCGACATCGTTGTTCTGGCGGGATTCCTCAAGCTCGTCGGCCCCGAATTCCTCTCGTCGTTTCCGCAGCGGGTTGTCAATACTCACAACGCTCTTCCTTTCGTTTCCCGGAATGCACGGGCCGGCTGATGCTCTGGCCTACGGTGTGAAGGTCACGGGGGCAACCCTTTTCGTCGTGGATCCTGGAATGGATACCGGTGCAATCCTCGGACAGACAACACTGCCCCGTTCTTGAGGCAGATTCCGAGGAAACCCTGCTAGAAAGGATTAAAACGGTCGAACGCGCTCAACTCGTCGAACTTATAGGACGAATGGCTCCGCGAGGGCTGGTGGGTAGACGGCAGAAAGGCAGGGATCGGTGCTCGGTCCAGATAAACCTCACGCTCCTCCTTTTTGTCCCTCTTCACCATCGTCAGCGCCGCTGCCGCGGTATGGCTCATAGGGCGCAAGCCGACTCGTAAGACCTCGCGTTCAGGCTTCGACCGCCATGGTGGCGGCCATCATGTGTGCGATTGCAGCCACGGGGGTTCAGATGAATAGAACCCTTGGGTATGTCGCGAGGTGGCGTGATGTTCCCGGTCTGTTCATCATGGAAACGGGAAGCGGTTCGACGCGCCCGATGCGTCGGCCCATTCCTCCTGCGGAAGATGGGATCCTCGAGTTGCCCGACTACGCCGGTGACCGCGTCTGGAGGGCCAAGTTTAAGAAGGATTCCAACGGAGCCTACAAAACAAAAATTCAAAGGTCCGGTATCCGGGGTCAATTTGCCCGTGGGTGTGGACGCCTCGAATTATTTCGCCATAAAGACGGCAAGATTTATAAAGTCATGCTCATGTTGCACGGCTATCCGGGCAACCCTACAAGGTTCCAACCCAGCTCAATCTCCAAGTGGCCATGAAGAAGCATCCGAATACGATTCTCGCGGTGCCGTCCCTGAAAGTTGACGCGTCGTCTCCGATTGTATCGACATCAAAGGTCGCCCGGCCGTCGGTTCTTGGGTGACTCACGACATCGTGGGGATGCTCGGCATACTTCCCAATACGGCGAAAACCCGGGTGGGGTGGACCATTGCAGGGGCGTCCTACGGCGCATACTGCGCGGCCGTTTTAGGCCTGACGCACCTCAAACGTTCTCGAAAATCGTTTCCTTCTCCGGCTATGACCAGCCGGAGACCGGACGCCTGCTCGGTGCGTCGCCTCGGGTCAAGCGGGAATTCAGCGTGTCCAGTCTGCTTGCTAAGCAAAAAGTATTAGCCCCCAATGATTTTACGTCACCGGTTCCAAAGGCGACCCGAAATCGGTGGCCTTCGTAGAGAAACTCAAAAGATATCGACGCCGACCGTCAGGATCACTTCGCTGCTTCCAGCCGATCGGCGACACAATTGGGGGAGTGTGGCGCAAAGAACTTCCGGCCGCCCTCAAGTGGAATGGGAGAGGCTGATGTTCGCGATAACCGGGCGGAACCATCTTTGTCAGCTTCGCCATGACTGTGGCGTGCATAGTCTGCGCGGTCGTATACGGCCCTCGTCTCCGATGGGAAGGACGCAGAGCGGCCTGGGGAGTCCTTGCTCGCACGGGCATCGTGCTCCTGTCGATATTCTGCGGATGCGTTACGGTTCTTCTGCTTTTCAACAAAGTAACGCTCACCGTCACGTCATTCGGCGATTTGGACGCCTCTCTACCTTCTCGGACTTTCTGAGTGACCGAGTGACCGTCTGGCGGGCCGCCAGGACGCGCGAGGCATTCGGACGCTACCATGAAAGGCGTCGGCGACTGGCGTTGGATGGGACTGACCATCGGGGAGCGGAGTCTCGGCGTCGCACGCCTGGGCGCCGTAAACGAGGAGAAACATGCCAATTCCCATTCGCCGCGCAATAATTTCCGTTTTTGACAAAACCGGTGTCGAGGAGCTCGCAAAAGCACTTGACGACGTCGGCTGCCAGATCGTCTCGACGGGTTCCACCGCATCGATTATCTCGAGCGGCGGGCGTTCCCGTGACCGATGCCTCCGACGTGACATCGTTTCCCGAGTGCCTGGACGGCGAGAGTGAAAACGCCCATCCCTGCCATTCACGCCGGAATTCTCGCCGATAGGCGACGCGAGGGCACTGTCGTGAGCTGGCCGAACTCGAGATCGAGGGGAGGATCTCGTCGTCGTCAACCTTTACCCGTTTTCCAGACGGTCGCCTCCGGGGCGGATGACGACGAATGCATCGAGAAAATCGATATCGGAGGCCCGTCCATGGTTCGAGGGGCGGCGAAAAACCACGCGAATGTGGCTGCCGTGACCGATCCTGCGGACTACGCACCGTGAGTGAGGCCGTGCGGAAAGGCGGCTTCGACGCCCGCGAACGCGCTGCCCTCGCCGCGAAGGCTTTTTGCTCATACCGCGCAGTACGACGCCGATGTCGCCCGGTGGATGGCGAATTCTGTCGATGGGGAGGATGCCGGCCTTGCCGACGCTGCGAATTCCCGCTGTCGAAGCCGAGAATGCCAGTCTCCGACGGCCGGGAGAAGAGGCCGAAACGGCGGAGACGCGGGCGGGAGAAAAGGCCGAAATGGCGGAGAAGGCGAACCGAAGGAGCTGAGCCGACGCCGGTCGCGAGCTTTTCGGCTGCTTTAGGGTGGCCGATCTGCGCTACGGCGAGAACCCGCATCAGGCGGCCGCGCTCTATTCTGGTGGTGAAGGCGGCGTCGCCGGAGCGGTTCAGCTCGGCGGCGAGGGAGATGAGCTATAACAACTACCAGGACGTCGATGCCGCCGTGCGCGCGGCCTATGATCATGCCGAGCCAGCCGTGGCGGTCGTCAAACACGCCAATCCATGCGGAGTGGCCGTGGCCGAATCCATCGCGGGGGCCCATTCGGCGGCGCATGCCTGCGATCCACTTTCCGCTTACGGGGCGTGATTGCCGCCAACAGACAGGTCGATGCGCCTATGGCGGAGCAGATCGCTCCGATCTTCACCGAGGCCGTCGCCGCTCCTTCGTTTAGCGCCGACGCTCTCGAGATTCTCAAGAAAAAGAAGAATCTGCGGATTCTCAAGGTCGACCCGATCGAGATAGACCGTGAGATCCGGCCGATATCCGGGGAGTGCTGGTCCAAGAACGCGACCGAATCGACGCCGAAGGCGATGTCCCCTGACGCGTGGCGTTTGGTCTCCGGGGAACCGGCGGACGAAGCCACGATGCTCGACCTTGCATTCGCCTGGCGCGCGGTCCGTGCGGTAAAGTCCAACGCGATTCTCTTTGGCTCACGCGCGAGCCACCGTCGGGATCGGCATGGGGCAGGTCAACAGAGTCGATTCGTGCCGTTTGGCGGTTGAACGGGCGGGCGAGAGCGTCGGGTTCCGTCGCGGCCTCGGACGCTTTCTTTCCGTTCGCCGACGGGCTTCAGATTCTTCTGGATGCCGGGGTGAGGGCCGTGGTCCAGCCCGGAGGATCGGTTCGCGATACGGAGGTCATTGATGCGGCCCGCCAGGCCGGCGTCACGATGTACCTCACGGGGGCCCGCCACTTTTCGCATTGACGGGCGCCTCTTGTACAGAAGATCGTTAGTTTAGTGGTTCTGGCCGTGCGGCCCAGAACTACGAACTGCCAAATTTTAGGGCGGTTGCCAAGAGTGCGCAGGATCGTAGAAACTCCGTCCAACGGTTGGTTTCCCGCGTATTTCCGCGCTTTTGTGGGATGAACGGGGACGATGGAGATCGGTTGCGAATCGGTTTCAACGGCGGTTCGCCCGGCCCCGCTAGATTTTGCTTCCCGATTTTGACGGGAAGAGTCGCAAGAATCCCTTACACTAAAAACCAAATCGACGTTGAAGAAAGGAAGGATCCGAGAATGACGATTGACCCCGTTATCATTGATCGCGCTGTGGCAAGAGCTCGTCAATGGAATGAGGATGCGCAGGCCTACCCGACTGCGCGGGCCGCAAAGCTTCTGTCTCAGGTTCTTGATCACGAGGGCGGCCTCGACTACACGGTGAATTTTGTGGACGGGGTCATCCGCCCGGAGGATCATAGCGTGGCGGCTCGCAACCTCAAGCATCTGTCGAAGCGTGATTCCGATTTCCTGCCGCCCTATTTGGCTGCGCCAGGCGAACATAGGCGGAAGGATTGCCCCTCCGTTCCGTCCCTCGCCTCGGTTGCCGCGCGCCGCGTATTCGCCTTGCTCGTCGGCGATCTCATCCTTGACGTGACCCCCGATAAGCTCGGTCCGGCCATCGCGAAGCTGCGGGCCGACGGTTCGCGCCTCAACCTCAACCTTTTGGGAGAGGCTGTTCTCGGGGACAGGGAGGCCGCCCACCGAATGGAGGCAACCGCCGATCTCATCAAAAGGGACGACGTCGATTACGTTTCGCTCAAGGTTTCCGCGGTCATCGGCCCTCACGCACCTTACGGCCACGCCGCGGCGAGTCTGACGAAGCCGTCGAAAAGCTGCTTCCCTCTACAGGCTTGCCGCTTCCTCCAACACGTTCATCAACCTGGACATGGAGGAGTACAAAGACCTCGACCTGACCATCGACGTCTTCAAGCGTGCCCTCTAGGGCCGCGAGGAATTCCTCGGGTACCGTGTGGGCATCGTGCTCCAGGCTTATCTTCCCGACGCCTTGGAGCGACTCAACGAGCTCACGGAATGGGCGTTGGATCGCCGCGCCAAGGGAGGCGCTCCAATCAAGGTTCGCATCGTTAAGGGTGCCAACCTTTCTATGGAAAGAGTCGACGCGACGATGCACGGGCTGGAATTTGACGGTCCAGGCCAGCAAGAGCGAAACCGACGCCAACCACCCTCGCCTGCCCCAATGCGGCGTTAACGCCCGAAAGGGTTGGACGCCGTCAACATCGGCGTCGCCGGAATGAATCTCTTCACGATGGCTTACGGCACGAACTTAGTGCGCAGCGCGGCATCGCATCGGGCGTGGACTACGAAATGCTCGCGGGAACGGCGACGCCGCAATCCCACGCCGTACGCGACACGGTTGGACCGCTCCTGTACTACGTGCCCGTCGTCCGCCCCGAGGAATACGACGTGGCTGTGTTTACCTCGTGCGCCGCCTCGAAGAGAATGCGACGCCGGAGAACTTCATGTCGAACGTCTTCGATCTGGAGAAAGCCGACACTTTGCCACGGAGGAACAGCGTTTCCGCTATGCGGCGGAACTCGTCCGGGTCTGAAATACGGGCCGCGCCGCAAGCAGAATCGCTTGAATCGACACCCGTTCCGGAGCACTTCGACAACACCCGCGACACCGACCCAGCTTTGCGCGCGAACATCGAATGGGCGGAGAAAAATCGCCTCGCGCATCCCGACACTCAGTTGGGGATGGACGTTGTCGCCGAGAACATGATCGGTTCCGAAAAAGGAAGCCCACGCTATCGTGGAGTCTGTGGCGAGGCCGCCAAGAGGCTGAGCGAACGGGTGAAAGAACGGGCAAAAGGGTCCTTTCGGGGCTGTTGCTCAGGCTCTCGAAGATCACCGCGCCGAACTCATCGAAGTGGCTGGCAACGAAGCGGGAAGGCCATCGATCAGGGTGATATCGAGATTTCCGAGGCCATCGGATTTTGCGCTCTACTATGCCGATCTGGCAGAAGAGCTCGACTCTTTGGAAGGCGCCGCGTACGTGCCCTGTGAGCACGACCCTCGTAACGCCGCCGTGGAACTTCCCCATCGCGATCCCCGCCGGCGGAGTGCTGGCCGCCCTCGCAAGCGGTTCGGGTGTGGTCTACAAGCCCGCCGTTGACTCGCCGCACGGGAGCATACCCCGCCAAGCTCATGTGGGAGGCGGGAGTTCCGCGCGACGTGTTGGCCCTTGTGTGCATGGACAAGTCCTCTTACGGGAAGACGCTGGTTGAGGAGTGCGATCAGACGATCCCTCACGGGATCCATCGAGACGGCGCGGATGTTCCGGTCCTGGCGTCCCGACCTCCGCTTTGTTCGCCGAGACATCCGGGAAGAACGCCATTATCGTCACCCCCAACGCGGATATCGATTTGGCGGTCAAAGACATCGTCTATTCGGCTTTCGGCCACGCCGGCCAGAAGTGCTCGGCCGCTTCGCTCGTCATTCTTGTGGGCTCGATCGGCTTCTCCAAGCGATTCCAACGTCAGCTCGTGGATGCCGTTCGCTCGCTTAAGCTCGGACATCCTCACGACCTGTCGGCTCAGATGGGGCCGATGGTTGAAGCTCCGCACGGCAAGCTCTTGCAAGGTTTGACCGAGCTAGGCCCGGGGGAGACGTGGGTTGTCAAGGCTCGCAAGATCGACGAGAAGCTGTGGGGTCCGGGTGTGCGCGCGGGCGTCATGCCCATGAGCGAATACCATCTGACCGAGTACTTTGGCCCGATCCTGGGCGTCATGAGGGCAGAGTCTCTCGACGAGGCGATCGCTTGGCAAAACGCCGTCGATTTCGGACTCACAGCCGGCCTGCATTCGCTCGATTCCGAAGAGATCGCCGTGTGGCTCGATCGGGTTCACGCCGGAAACGTCTCACGTCAATCGCGGCATCACGGGTGCGATCGTGCGCCGTCAACCTTTCGGAGGATGGAAGCGGTCCTCGGTGGGCGCCGGAACCAAGGCCGGGGGCCGAACTACCTCATCGGCCTTGGCCATGTCGAGTGGGCGCACAAAGATCCCAGCGCGCGCAAAGTATCCAACGAAACCCTGCGTGGGGGCCCGGGTGATAGCCGAAACGATGGACGACGTCGATCGGGATCGATTCCTCGCCATCATCGAGGGAATGGACAAGGCTCTGAGCGGGCACTTCCAGCCCGGACGATCCGAGCGGGCTCGGCGCGTCGAAAAGAACATCTGCGCTATGTTTACCTTCCCGAGGGTCGTCATTCGGCAATCCGGCGGGGGCGGCGGGCGACATCCTCGCCGTCGCGGCGGGGCGCTGCATGAGAGGAGCCCGGCCCAAGGTTTCCACATCCGTGTCTTTGCCCAGGCAGACCGTCGATTTCCTTGAATCGAGAGGGGCCGACGTCGTACCTCGAATCGGATGAGGATTTCCTTGCCTATGCCGCTACACGTGCCGATTCGGCTGACGGGGGTGCGATACCGCCTCATCGATTCCGATCCGCGGGCGCTCGCAGAAGCCGTGGGCGGAAGCGTGGACGTTGGGATCTATGCCGAGCCGATCACCGGCTGCGGCCGTGTCGAGTACTGCTCCCTTCTGTGCGCGAGCAGCGCGGTTCTCGGCCACGAACCACCGTTTTGGGGAATCCGACGAAGCTCCTTGACGGAGTGATCTAAGGCAGGCCCTGACGGGAAAGACCTTGAGGCCGTGGCATTCGGATCGAATGCGAAAAGTGATGTGATCCGAAGCCACGGCCTTTGGCTGTCGGTTTGGAACGTTGTGGTCGCGTGCAAAACGTCGCGTCTAAAAGGCTCAGCGCTTTCACACCTTCGAAAGTGCTGAGCCTTTTGCTGCGGCCGGCAATCAGTGTTTAGCTTTGAGACGAGCCTCGACCGTTTAGTTGTGGATCAGAACAGTGTGTAACTGTGGGCCAGCGTGTAACTATGCGGCCAGCGTGCCGGCATTTGAGCTTTTATTTAGCTTTTTGCGAGGGGCCCGCATCGAGCGAAGAGCGACAACGAGCGAGCGAGAGGGCCTCCTGCGTTTTAACCAACTCTTTGGTTGCCGCCAGCGTTCGTTCGAAGCCGGATGTTCGGCCAGCCAGCACCGACTCGATCCGTGCCGGGTTCGGGTGTCCGCGAGCACGCGCTCGGTTAGCTCCACAGCTGTCGCATGGAGGTCGGCTTCGGTTGCCGATTGCGCCGTCGCGGTCCACGCATTGGTAGCCGGAAGGTTGGCATTGAGCTGAACGAGCTCGTCGATGGAGAAGCGTTCGTACAGATCGAGCAGAATGCGTGGACTTCATCGGGGTTCTCGCCGAGGCGTGCCCGCGGTGTCGATGGCGTTCATGAGTGTGGTCGCTCTGGGCAGATCGACCGAGATTGCGGCTAGATCATCGGGTATTCCCTCGGCAAGAAGGTCTTGATCTCCTCGGCTCGCCCGGAGGCGTCTGCCGCGTTCAAAAAGTCGTCAAGGCGGCCGATCCAGGAGCCGAGGGCGGCGAATCGTTCGACGGTTTGCTCGATGGAAGCCGAAGGAGCTTTGGATAAAGCCATCGGATGGTGGTGTCGAGTGTGCGTGTGAGGGTGTGGTAGAGATGGGTTTGCGTGTGGGTGGGTATTTTTGTTGTCGAGGGGTTTCGATGGCGCCGACGATTCCAGAGAGGTCGAGGATTTCCTGGGTGGCAGCGAAAGCGCGGACGATGTCCTCGATTGGAGCTTGGGTGTCTTCGATGGCACGAAGAAGGAGAGTTGGGCCGCCGTGGTTGACAAACCGAGTTGGCGATCGCGTTGGTGATGATTTGACGGGCCAGGGGGATGGGCGGCCAGTCTGTCACCGTACGTGTCAACGATGTGCGGCGGGAAGTAGGCGTGAAGTTCCCGGAGAGAACCAGGCTTGGTCGGGAATCGACGTCGGGTGAGATCCTTCTTGAGAGCGATCTTCCGCGTAGGCGACGAGAACGGCAAGTTCGGGAGACGTCAGGCCTTGCCCGTGTGCCTGGAGACGTTCGAGCAATTCGATGTCGCTGGGCAAGAATTCCAGGGTACGGTCGAGGTCGGCATGGTCTTCGAGGGTGGTGCATGAGACGAGATGTGTTCGTGGACCATGACCGGTGCCAGGGGCTCGCGCATTGCTGAGAAGGATATTTTGCTCGTGGTTGTCACGCAGGACGTGGGCGGCGACTTGTTCGGTCATCTCCTCCAGGAGCTTGTCGCGTTCGGTCAACGACAGTTCGCCGGAAGCCACGAGTGGGGCGAAGAGGATTTTGATGTTGACTTCGTGGTCGGAGGTATCAACGCCGGCGGGTTGTCGATCGCGTCGGTGTTGAGCTTGATGCCTGCCAAAGCGGCCTCAATGCGCCCGAGTTGAGACAAGCCGAGGTTGCCGCCTTCGCCGACGACCTTGCACCGAAGATCGGCCCCATTGACGCGAATGGCGTTATTGGACGGATCGCCGATTTGCTCGTTGGTCTGGGTGCCGGATTTGACGTAGGTGCCGATGCCGCCGTTGAACAACAGATCGACCGGAGCGCTCAGCAAGGTCCTGATAACCCTCGGCGGAGTCAACGCCTGCACGTCCGGGTCGATTCCGAGCCTGTCGCGTACTTGCGGCGAGATTGGAATGGATTTGGCCGTTCGGGGCCATACCCGCCCCCGCAGAGATCGAGTGAGGGCCTCGTAATCAGCCCACGAGGACCGCGGCAGATTGAACAGGCGTCGACGTTCGGCGAAAGAAACGGCCGGGTCGGGATTCCGGGTCCAAGAAAACCGAGCGATGGTCGAAGGCCCCTGACCAGGCGAATGTGCTCAGACAGCAGCATGCCATTGCCGAGAGACGTCACCGGACATATCCCCCGATGCCCATCAACGGTGAAATCTTGGCGTTGAGTATCGATGCCCAGTTCACGGAAATGGTGTTTGACAGATTCCCAGGCCCCTCGAGCGGTGATTCCCATCTTCTTGTGATCGAACCCAGCCGACCCGCCCGAAGCGAAGGCGTCATCAAGCCAGAACCCGTAATCGTGGGCCAAAAGAATTCGCGATATCGGAGAAGGTCGCCGTTCCCTATCGGCTGCAACCACCAGATGCGTGTCATCGCCATCATGACGAACTGTCCCCTGGGCTGGCTACAATACACCCGTCGACGAGGTTGTCCGTGATATCCAACAATCCGCTGATAAAGATCCGGTAGGCTGCGATCCCTCATTGAGCCAGGCGTCACGATTGATGCTTGGATCGGGCAGACGCTTTTGCGAAAAACCGCCCTTCGCCCCGGTCGGGACGATAACCGCGTTTTTGACCATCTGCGCCCTTGACCAGCCCCAAACACCTCGGTGCGGAAATCTTCGCGGCGATCCGACCACCGCAGCCCCCGCGAGCCACCAAGCTAAACCGCAGTGCACACCCTCCACGCTGAGGGGCGTACACCCACCTCGAACAACGGACGGGGCTCGGGAAGAAAACTCACCCGGGAGGGCTCTGGTTTTAAAGCCAAGGGACGTTGCTCCGGAACTTATACGCATTCGTGCGCACGGTTGCATCGATGACGGCGAGGACAGCGCTGGCGATCCTCTCACTCATCGAGAGACGTGGCCTGTTCAATCCGTTCGACCACGCCCTCGTGAAGCGTCTGCGGATCGGCTTCGGCTCCGGGCTGGAACCTCGCCTCAAAGTACTCGACGAAGGCCTTTGCCAACGGAGGATTTTTCACGAGCGATTTGCTGCAAGTAAGTTCGTGGAGAACGGCGCAGGCCACCGCCTTGGCGAAGGTAACCAACGATCGCTCTGAGTATCGTCACCTGTGCCCCTGTGAGCCCGGGCTGAAAGCACGAGGGGCGTTGAGGAGAATCGATTCGATTTCCGCCCCGCCATACGTTCGATACGGCGTCAGTGAAGCGTTGGTCGGCGTCTGTCCAGGGAGTTCGCCGCGCACCGGCGCAGCCGAAGTCGAGACATCTTGGAGTATCGCCGAAGGCGTAGGCGCTCGTCGGTGACGACGAGGTCGAAATTCGAGAGATGAGCAAGATACCGGTAGCGAAACCTCTTCACGCAGCAAAGATCTTAAGGCGGCGAGCAGCGGGCGAATCGTCGGGCGCGTAGAGCTCGAGCTCGAGATCCGCCGGGTTCGAGCGCCGTGACTGGCTGCGTCGCGCGCGGTTTCGGGCGAGTACTCGGTTTTGTAGGAGGCCGGCACGAGAGAGACCAGTGGCCCCGACTTTGCAGCGACGAGAAGCTTTCATCCCAGTCCAAGATTGCGCGGGTCACCGTGCGCGCAAAGTCTTCCTCATCGACGTCGCTCTTGCCTCCGCACGATGTAGCTCATATAGGCCAGTGGCCCGGAACTGACGATCAAGCTGCGTGTCGATGTCCGAGCTGCAAGGTCTGCTCGACGAGCTCGGCTATTCGGGCATGGGGATTGTGCGGTGAAGCCTCGCGCGGTGACCACCAGGCACGCCACAGCACGGGAAGATGCCGCTGTGCACGATCGTCGTTGTTTTGCGACCGAGAGTGCGCGAGACATCCACGCGAGCAGATCCTCAGGGGCTCAGAAGGCATGAGAATGTCGCGGGGATAGCTTTCGAGGAATCTGGGAAGATCCTGCCCGAATGCGAGGTCGCGTGGAAGGCCCGAAGCTTCCAGCACCGCATTGGCGCGTGAAGCCGCCAAAGGCGTCGCCAAAAACGGAAGAAGCGTAGGTATTGGCGGTCATAAGGCCGAAGATGATCGTTGAACCCGTGGCGAAAACGTCAATGTAAGCGTTGCGGTGGATGTTCGAACGGTAGCTCTGATTTTTATGTGGATGAGGTCGGCTTCGGTGACGGCTTGCGGCGTGGCGCAGCGAGGTCGTGGCGTAAGTGTTCGAGCTGCTTGCGCAACTCCGGGTACTTCGCAGCCAATCCGAAAGGATTGTTCGCCGTCGAAGGCCCGAGGATCGTGAATGATCCGTTCGCTATCCACTCGAGGGTGCTCGCGGTCGGATCCCGAAAAGGGTTGCGGCCGCCTCGCGCGATATCCGTCATCGGAGCCCAATCGGCGACTATCGTGTGGACGTCGTCCACGACCGTGGCGGAAGAATCGACCAGAGCGGCGTCGGGTTTCGGGCGACGTCAACCGCCATCCGACTCGCCGTTGATCACCGGGTGAAGCAGCCGAGTGACGGCGTAGCCGGCTGACTTGACCGCTATGGAAATCGAGTCCACCAGGAAGGGGATGTCCTCGGTCACGCCAGGATCGTCGTCTCCACCGCGAGGAAGTTCCGCCGTTGGCTTCCCGTGAGAGCTATGGGCGGAAATCAGTCTGTCGGCTCCTCATCGCCGAGGTTTGGATCGACGCGCCTCGCGTGGTCCGTAGGTGTCGACGTCGAATCCGCCGTTCCGGGTCCGGGTGAGATCAGTAGGCATATCACGCCCCTTCGTGTGCGACCCTATACCCTATGGAGACCGGGGTCGCAGTTTGATCCTCAGCGATTTTCGAGCGCGAGAGCAGCTCGCGGGGAGGTCGACGGCGAGCAGGCGATGAGCCTCTTTGCGGACCAGCTGATGGCGACACCTTCGGCGGTGTCGATGCGTTCAACATCCGTTTCTCCGGTGCCCCCGTAAAGGCCACACCCGAATCGCCCTGACGAAGCCTATATTTTGCCGAACTGCGTGGAAGACCTCAGGGCGAGGAAACCGAGGGGTGTGCCTCCGAATACCAGCCCGCCGCTGTGAAGGCTCCGTCGGCCGAGAGCTTTCATCCAGTGCCCGCCGTTTCTCAGGCCAAAGGTCGTGGTGGCGTCCGCGCAGTCTCCTACGGCGTACAAACCGCTGACCAGGGCGACCGTTGTAAAGCACTCCAGGTGTGCATGTCTGTGACCAGCGCACCCCTTGCAGATGCATGTCCACCTCAGTCGGAGTCGTGGAGAAAACAGGCACGGGAGCCCGTGGCTTGACGAGCGCGGATTCGGCTACCGCAGTGCCCGTCCTGCGTTGCGCCGGGCGGTTTGACCCAGGTGGAGGACAACTCCGGCGTCTGCGATCCAGCTAATCCGCGTGGATCGTCCACTGCACCGTCGAACGTTCGCCCAGAACGTGGGGTGAGGATTCCACAGGTGAACCTCGCAAATATCGCTCAGCAATGGAAGCCAGCTCGGTTCCGACCCATCCTGCTCCGACGATGTCCACACGTGCATTAGCGAGGTGAGCAAAGTACGGAGGGAGTTGCTCAATGGTAGAGGGTGAGCGCCCCGGGATGCTCGTACACGGCCCGTTCCCGAAGGATGACGGCGATGTCGACGTCAAACCGTCAATGAGCCATCAGCTCGCCTTCCGGTTGCATATGTTCAGCGGGGCGGGGCACGACGTCGACGTCAGGGTCGGCCAGATCGCGGAACCCTTCGTCTGCGAGCGGACGCGGGGTGCATCCAGCAGATTCGTGGAAAGGGGCGGACGGTCGTAGGGCGGGGCAGCCTTCGGCGTTCAAGCGGTCAGCGCCCGCTGGAATCCAGCCTGCGAAGCCTCGGCCGCCACGCGCAAGCCCGCCAGTCCCGTTCGACGATTCCGATGTGGTCGATGTTCGCGGCAGCAATGCTAAAGGATGCCGCACGGCAGGATTGGGAAAAGGCAGATGGCAGGCTTCGAATGGGGATGCCGCGCAGCAGCTCGCTTGGACTCTAGACGGCAGATTCCTGTCACGCATGATCGGTGTGCATTCGCGCGAGATCCGCTTCCAGTGGACGAACCTGGGGATCGCGTGACTAGTTTGTGAATGCCCCAAACGCTAAGGAAAAGCGGCAGAGCCGACGTGGGAGGGACAAGAGCGCCACAGGTCTACGGCGCCCGTGTCATCAAAGGCCTCGCGGCTCCGACCGACGATGACGATCGCGCATACGGACATCGCCAGCAACGGACCCGCCGGGCTACCCACTTGGCGATAGGGCAGCTCTTTAAGAATGCCCTTGCGCGAGGAGGCCTTTCGAACTATATGCGACCACGCCACGCCCATCCAGGTGATGAATCCAGCCAACCCGAAGCGTTGACGAGCCACGTGTAGGCTGCGCCGTCGCCGATAAGCGAAGAAGGCAGCCCGCGCCGATGGCCGTTGTGACCGCGAGGCCGGCACCAGCACGCCTCGCGAGTTCAGTCCGCCCGAGGAAAGAGGCGTTTCCTTGACTGCGAAAGGGCGTAGAGCATGCGGGTGGAAGGCGTGGGGCCGGCGGGTTTCCGGCCGAGAGGATCGACGTGAGAATGACGGCGTTGATGACGGAAGCAGCCGCCGCGATACCGCCAGTCGAACACCAATGTAAGAGGAGAATAGGCGACATCCGTTTCTTCGTTGCGCAGAAGATTCGGGTCCGTGTGGGAGACGAGGAATCGATGACCAGAATGGTTCCGATGTAGAAGAAGGATTCTCCGGAAAATCGTTCGAATGGCCTGAGGACTGTTTTCTCTCGGGTTCTCGGTTTCGCCTGCGAGCCACCGCCACAAGCTCCGTGCCCTGGAAGGAGAAACCTGCCACCATGAAAAATGGCGAGAATGCCAAGACTGCCGTCGACGAGACGGGGCGCTGCCCTTCGTCCAGTTTTCAAACCGGGGCCTTTCCGCCGAGGATCCCCGCGATGATGAGAACGCCGGGACGAGGGAAAATGACCACGGTTACGACTTGATGAGTGCGAACCAGAACTCGCCTCGCCGTAAGCTCTGGCCGAAAGTGCGTTGAGAAGCACCAAGGCGTCAGAAGATCGCCGACCACATCCACCCAGGGGTGTCCGGGAACCAGAACTTCATGACGAGTGCGGCGGCTGCGAGCTCTGCGGCCACGGTGATCGCTCAGATTGAACCAAAGTTCCATCCAGCCGCGAATCCGAAGCTTGGGCTGATGAGACCGGGTGCCGTATTCGCCGAAAGGAGCCCGCCACGGGAAGATATGTGGACATTTCGCCGAGGGATTGCATGAGCAGATATACCATCAGGCCGATGAGGGCCGTAGGCGACGATAGGCCGCCGGGCCGCCTGAAATCGTCTTGCCCGCAAGGAACAGACCTGTTCAATCGCCCGCCAATTGCGATCATCGTCAGGTGACGGCTGTGCAGTCACGCTGCAGACGGTTGTCGTCGCTGTGCTTTATGGGGCCGGAACCCATCGTCGACTTCCTCGCACTGTTGTGGCGACGACGTCGCTTTGGCGCCGACGTCGTTCGCGGCGTGTTGTAGTGAGTGTACGCGTGCGGCGAAAAGCGTCCAAATACACGGGCTCGGGTAGAGATGGATAACTCTCGAGCGGTTACGGCTATTTTCTTCCTGCGGACTTGTCGCCAATGCGCACGGGCTTCTTTCATCGTCCACGACAGCGGTTGGTCATCACCGGCTCTTGCCGGTATGGAGATGTGCCCATCTGAGAACATTTGAAAACGACAGTGCAGGTTAGAGTGTAGGCATGGTGACAAGAGCCTTCGCGAGATGTGAGGGTGCCGAAAGATGTCGTCTACGCGGCGATTTTCATCTGCTTAATCGCCATCGCTGCGGCGTCGTTTGTATGGGGCAGCGTGGTGGGCTGCCGACTGTTAGCGGTTCTCGTCCTCTGCCGCCCTGGAGCAGGGTTTTCCTTCCGAGGAAGCCTGCCACGAGTGCGACGTCGGCGAATTGACGCAATCGTGGGAGTAATGCTCGCACTTGGCCTGTGGTATCTCTCGGCATGGGGCGCAGCCCTCCGTCACCCCTGGGACTGGCGGCTGATGATGGCCCGACATCGTGATGATGCCCGCTCCGCATAGCAAAGAGCGTCAACATATCTGTATCTCCGAAACTCGTTCACTGCGCCTAGCGGTCGTGGCATCTAGCGATCACGACGATGCATCGACGAAAGAGGAAGAAGGATCATGATCTGCTGGCTCCAGTCTCGGAAGGCAAATCGGAAAGAAAATCTCCGGGCCAATTGATTGAGTCGGCCGCACAGAAGGTCAATCGTAGTCGCAAAGCATCCCGAGAGAATCTTGATGCCAAAAGTTCGTGATGTGGACCGGGCTGGTGATATCTTTTTGGGTCTGACAGCAATCATCAGGGGCGTTCTTCAGCGAACCTCAATACCGCACATTGCCGGGATGAGCTTTGGCGTGGTGTTCCGCGCTTGTCGGATTCTCTCTCTCATCACCTATGTCAGGTTTTGGTATGCGATTGACCCCTGAAGGCGTCTCTTTCAGAGGGCCTTTAGAGGGCGAGCAGAGAGATCAGATTTACGGACATAGTGTGGAAAGAAATGGTCCACCAGGCTCAAAGGGCCCATGGTGAAGATGAGGATTCCAAAGGAACCATATTCCACATTGGCGGGGCGTTCTTTAGCGTCTTGCCGATAAGTTCGCGCTTCGCTTTTTCGACCAGTTCCAACGTTGGCCTTCTCCCGAGGAATTGAGGGGAATTTGTCGGCGACGTTCCCGGGGTGATCAGCACGTACCCGACCAAAGTCCATACCAGCCGTACAGCCATTCTCCGCCTCGAGCCAGGAGGCTATCTTCAGGGCCAGGACGATTTCCTCCGATACTCGCCCCAGGGGCACAGGTCAGCAGTCTTATCCGGGCAGGGCGGCTCCCAGCCTCAGGGGCTGGCTCGCAGCTCCGTGGGCCCCCGCCTTACGAGGCATGAATGTTCCGGACTCGCCGCAACAATCCGCCTTTCAGCCGACGTTCCGGGGCGGCCGGATAGAGCAACAGTGGGAGAGGAAATGAGCGTCCTTCGGATGGCGGGTACAGGCAGCCTTTGGATGGCGGATACGGGCAGCCCTCGGATGCCGATTCGGGCTATTCGCTAGATCCCGCATTCCGTAGGCCGGAACCTCCTCGTGAACCTGCCGCCCCGCAGGCTTCCCGCCGTCGGTGCTCCCGACGATGATCCGACTATTTTTCGGTATGCGAGGCGGGTAATCAGCGGTGGACACCCTCAAGGCGCGCCGAAACCCCCAAACGGTCGGTTACCCGCAGGCTGGCGGCTATCCGCAGGCCGCCGGATACCCGCAGGCTTCTGACCTTCCGCAGCGGCCTTCCGGCTACTCTCAGAGCAGTGGGCATCCCCAAGCCGGAGGTTGTTCGGCGGTGCCCGCAATCCCCGCCGCTCTTGCGGAAGGCGATGGGGACGAAACCTTTTCACCGGTGGAACGGGAGCTGGCGTCGATCCAGCGCACTCGAGCTTCGGTCAGGAGGATCGGATGCTGTTGCCAGTGGTCCCGATCCCGATGCCACCGTGCTTGGGATTCGTGGGTATGAGTCAGACGCTTTCGCTCAACAGCGGCCTTCTCACATGCCGGCTGCCGGTGCCGTCCCTGGGCAGCCTATGCCGCAACCGATGCAGTCTCAGCAACCAGTTCAGCAGGGATGCTCAACAACAGGGAAGATCCGGAAGCCACGGTTTTCGGCATGTCATCCTACGGTGAAATTGCTCAGTACCCGAGCGGACCGGGTATTCCTCTGCCCTACGGAGAAAAAAAGTGGATGCTCAGGATGAGGGGCGCAAAGGCGAAGGCCGTTTCCCGGGGAAGGCGAAGGTCGTTTTCCCGGAGGAATGGGAATCGTCGGCGAGGGCCGACGCTGATCCTCTCGGATCCTTTAGTTCTCTCGGGCTCTAGCTTCCCTCCGAGAGAAACGATTGGAGATATGTGCCACAATTGTCGGTCGCCTGCGTATAGCCGAGGGTCGCCGAGGATGGCTTCGATGTCACATTCGAGGTCAGCTGACGTTAGCCTGTGCCGCATCGAGATCGTTTCGAATCGTGAAATGGCCATTGACGCTGAGAGATTTCTTAGCGTAGCGTTGTCCGATCTAGCGCGATGCATGGCGATTTTGAGGCTATCTTCGCGAAATCGAAGGAAGAAGGAGCCACGGTGAGTACTGTGCGTACCCAAAGCCGCGGCGCAACGGAAGAGCAGCGCGGCGATCGGTGGCACCGGCGCATCGGGGCGCGCGAGCAATGGGGGAGCCAGTTAGGGGTTTCTCATAGCGCCATCGGTTCGGCCATCGGCCTCGGAAATATCTGGCGTTTTTCCAGGTTGCCTACGTAACAACGGCGGCGGGGCATTCATGATCCCCTACGTCGTCGCTCTGTATCGCCGCGAATTCCCATCCCTTTTCCTCGACTACGCACTCGGCCATCGTTTTCGCGGCAGCCCACCAGCTGTGTTCCGAAGAATCTCGAAGAAATTGGAATTCCTCGGATGGTGGCAGGTTCTGCTGTGCTTCAGTCATCATGACCCTATTATGCGGTCATCATTGCGTGGTCGTTGCGCTACGTCTTCTACTCCATGAACGTGGCCTGGGGTAAGGAAGCAATTCAGCTAACTACTTCAACAATTTTTATCGAGGGCTGCGCCGACTGCTCATTATTCGCTCGCTCCCGTGTGGAACGTCGCACTTCCACTTGCCGTCGTGTGGATTGTCGTTCTCGTAGCCATCGGCCGGGGCGTCTCGCGCGGCATCGAAGTGGCGAATAAGATATTCCCTGCCACTCCTGGTTATTCTGCTTTGCTGCCCTGGTGGTGCGCGCCCTCACGCTTCCGGAGCCACCGAGGGCCCTCAGCTGCCCTTTGGACACCGAATTTTTCTGCGTTGAAAGACCCGAAAGTGTGGCTTGCGGCTTTCACGCAGATCTTCCTCGCTGTCCGTCGCTTTCGGCATCATGCTGACCTATGCCAGCTATCTTAGGCGTCGCTCGAATTTGGTGGGAACCGGCCTGGTTGCCTCCTTCGCGAATTCTTCTTTCGAGGTACTGGCGGGTTTCGGCGTGTTTGCCACGCTCGGTTTCATGGCCGCGCAGCAGCACATATCAGTTGCCGAGCTCAAAAAGACCTGCAAGGCATCAAGCTTTCCTTCATCACTTTTCCCACGGTCATTTCCCAGATGCCGAGCGGGTGCAATCTTCGGCGTCCTTTTTCTTCCTCTCGTTGACCTTTTGCGGGAATCACGTCGCTCATTTCCCTCGTGCAAGTCGTCGCCGCGGGCATTGCCGAGAAATTCGATCTCAAGCCGCCGCTTCCGTCCATGGTCGTCGGGATCCCCGCTGCTGTTGTCTCACTTATGGTTTTCGGCACAAAGTCGGGGATATACTCCCTTGACGTTGTTGATGCCTATATCAACGCGATCGGCGTGGTCGCCTCTGCCGTGCTGGTGTGCCTTATCACCTGCTACGGTGTGCGTAATCTCAGGCAGCTCCAGCGACATTTGAATTTCGTCTCGGGTCAGGGAAACTTCGTCGGGGCATGGTGGCGGTGGCTCGTGGGAGTCGTGGTTCCCGTCTTCCTCAGCTACGTGCTCATCAGCGGCATCATCGGGTACATTCGCAATCAATATGACGCGAAATCCTATACGAGGGGTTTCGAGAACGTCTTCGGTTGGGGATCTGTGGCTGTGGTGTTCTTCGGTGCGCTCATTTTGACCATGATTCGATGGCGCACACCGGTCGATGACTTTGAACCCCTTTCGCTCAACGTCGACGAGCCGCGATCGGGCCTGCGCGGGTCAGCGGGCAGCGCGCAGAAAAAGCTTCGGCTGACGGCGGGCGAGGCAGGGACTTTGGTTGACGATCAAGCGAAGCGTCGGGAAGGCGATCGCGTTGCATCTCCGTTGGCGATCGGCAGAACGATTCGAGGGTAGGGGGCGCACGATGACTTCCAGTGCGGTAATCTTCATGCTTGTGACCATACTGCATTGTATGGGGGCGGTCTCAATTCCTCCGTCGTGGCCCTGGTCGTCAAGGGGCGGCGCGAGGGCGTGAAACCAAAGTGCGGTGGTCATGGAAGCCCTCGGTCCGAGCGTTCCGGGCCGGGGGTAGTCTCCACCGATCGGGCGAAACTGGCTTTCGAGAGTCGACGATTCCCAGAGTTAAAAGGCTTTTCCCTTGGGGAACCCTCCTCGCGGATGGATTGCCCTTGGCTCGCCTGACCGCCATTCGGGCGGCGTCCCATCTATCCGCGAAAAAGTGCGAATCGATCGATTAGCGTAAAATTCGCAGCGATTCTATGGAGAAATCTGATGAACGATACCGATAGCGCCAAACGAGTTCAGACTCGGCCGAGCCCAGGTCAGACCCGTTCCAAAGCAAGCGGGGCCCAGACTCGATTGAGCCACGAAGCTCGGGCCCGGCCGGGGGTGAGCTCCGCCGGGCGTTGACCAATCGGCACATCCAGATGATCGCTCTGGGTGGGGCTATTGGCACGGGTTTGTTTTACGGGTCGGCGTCGGGAATCAAACTTGCCGGCCCGTCGATTCTCGTTGCCTACGCGTTGTGTGGCGCTCTCATTTTCTTTGTGGTGCGGGCGATGGGGAAATGTCGGTCCATCGGCCGAGTTCAGGGACTCTTTCAGCCGTTATGCCAACGATTATTGGAGCCCTCAGGGCGGGGTTTGTGGGCCGGCTGGAACTATTGGTTTAATTACGTTGCTGTGGCGATGGCCGAACTGACGGTGGTCGGCACATACATCCAATACTGGTTCCCGTCAGTGCCGGCGTGGGCAACCGCGGCCGTGGTGCTTCTGGCCATCACCGCGGTTAACCTCATCGGGGTGAGAGCATTCGGCGAATTCGAATTCTGGTTTGCCATCATCAAGGTCATAGCCGTCGTCGGCATGATTGTTTTGGGCGTCTACGTGATCGTGGCGAGTCGACTCCAACCCGCACCTACCCGCCCCTTCTTTTCGCACCTTGTTGATCATGGCGGCTTCTTTCCGCGGAGGTTGGACGCGATTTCTGCTTTCCTTCGTCTTCGTCATGTTTTCTTTTTGGCGGGATTGAGTCTCATCGGGATAACGGCAGGGAGGCCGACGATCCCAAACGGTCTATCCCCAAAAGCGATCAATCAGGTGGTCTACCGCATTCTCATCTTTTACATCGGTGCTCTATTCGTCATCATGGCCGTGGTGCCGTGGGACGCGATCAACGGCAAGCTCAGCCCCTTTGTTCAGATCTTCGATTCGGTAGGCATCCAGGCTGCGGCGCACATCCTTAATTTCGTGGTGTTGACCGCCGCGCTGTCCGTCTACAACTCCGGTCTCTATTCAAACGGGCGCATGCTCTATTCGCTTGCGCGGCAGGGCAACGCGCAAAGGCGTTCTACCAGAGCTGTCTCGCCGTGGGATTCCGTTTGTCGGTGTGCTCTTCTCCTCGGCTGTGACAGCCGCTGCGGTCGCGATCATCTACTTCCTGCCGGAAACGGCTTTTCCACGATCGTCATTTCGACGACATTAGCCTCCGGGATCATCTCATGGGTGATCATTTTGATCACCCAAAGGAAGTTTAGGAAGGTCATCGGCCCCCACAACGAGGCGGAGCTTTCATTCAAGCTCCCCGGTGGGAAGACTCACAAACTCGATTGTTCTCGTGTGGCTTGCGGGCCTCCTCACGCTCATGGCTTTCAGTCCCGATTATCAGACAGCGGTCATCATTCTTCCGATATGGTTGGCAATTCTGTTTATCGCTTACGCGGCCCAGCAGCGGCGACGAGATCCGCTGGTCCGGTGCCGTCACGCGAAGTCTGTTAGTCCAACGCCGTTCCAGCGGGGCCCGGTGACCCGGTGTCCGCGTCACCGATGGGTCCGACGTTCCAGTGCGGGCGGCTGAGGGCTGATGGCCCGGTGACACGCGAGGAGTGAAGAACCAATGAGTGATCCCACAAGCGCAAGTGGCCGCGGCGGCAAGTTCGAGCCGGCGTCCGCAGGAATCGTTACGGAGTGCGGGGCGAAGAATCGCCGTCAGGAGTGTCGGGAACGAGGGCGAGCTCGGCGACGTCGTCGCCAAGAAAGACGCCGATGGCCTTCGCAAGGGGCTGACCACGCGCCATATTCGAGATGATCGCCTTTGGCGGTGCTATTGGCACGGGTTTGTTTTACGGTTCGGCGTCGGGAATCAAGCTTGCCGGCCCGTCGATTCTTCTGGCGTATATGCTAGGCGGAATCATCATTTTCTTTGTGGTGCGGGCGATGGGGGAAATGTCGGTCCATCGGCCGAGTTCGGGCTCTTTCAGCCGTTATGCCAACGATTATTGGAGCCCTCGGGCGGGGTTTGTAGCCGGCTGGAACTATTGGTTTAATTACGTTGCTGTGGCGATGGCCGAACTGACGGTAGTCGGCACATACATCCAATACTGGTTTCCGTCAGTGCCGGCGTGGGCAACCGCGGCCGTCGTATTGCTCATCATCACAGCCATCAATTTGGTGGGAGTCAGGGCGTTCGGCGAATTCGAATTCTGGTTCTCGGCGATCAAAGTGTCAGCCGTAGTCGGCATGATTATTTTGGGCGTCTACGTGATCGTGGCGGGAGTCAACTCTCAATCGAACCTGCCCGATCCATCTTTTGACCCATCTACTCAGCGACGGTTTCTTCCCAAGCATCTTGGGGGCACTGTTGGCCTCCCTGGTTTTTCGTCATGTTTTTCTTTTGGCGGGATTGAGCTCATTGGGATAACGGCGGGGAAGGCCGACGATCCCAAACGGTCTATCCCCAAAGCGGTCAATCAGGTGGTCTACCGCATTCTCATCTTTTACATCGGCGCTTTGGCGATCGTCATGGCAGTGGTGCCCTGGAAGAAAATCGATGGCAAGCTCAGCCCCTTTGTTCCAGATCTTCGATTCGAGTGGGCATCCAGGCTGCGGCGCATCCCTTAATTTCGTGGTGTTGACCGCCGCGCTGTCCGTCTACAACTCCGGTCTGCACTCGAATGGCCGCGTTCTCTATTCGTTGGCCCGCCAAGCGAATGCACCGACGGCGTTCATGCGTCTGTCGCACCGCGGCATTTCCCTATGTGAGGTCCTCTTTTTCCTCGTTAGTGACGGCGGTGTCCGTGGCCGTCATCTATTTCCTCCCGGATGCAGCATTTTTCGATCCTCATGTCGACGGCGCTCGGCGCCTCTATCATTTCATGGGTCGTGATCTTTGCTGACGCACGGAGCATTCCGAAAACACATTGGTTCTGGCGCAGTCGGTTTGGCTTTCAAACTTCCGGGTGGAATGGCGTCGAATAAGATCGCCCTCATTTCGCTTGTAGGCGTCTTCATCCTCATGGCCTTCAATCCTGACTATCGGGCCGCCGCAATCATCATGCCGATATGGCTCGCCATTCTTCTCATCGCCTATGAAGCGAAGAAAAAATCGCAGCGGACGGCCATAGAAGGGCCTTGATTCCATAGAAGAGCCATGATTCCGATGCGTGGGGTCCCGGCAAAACGCCGGGACCCCACGGATCACCTAGTAGCCAGCACTCGGGCGTATTTGTAGAGAGGGTAGCCGCGGCGGCAAATACCACCGTTCCGATGAGCTTCGCCGGCGTTGTGAATCCATCCCGACGATTGCCAAAGGTGCGTCCTTGCCCGACAATCCGACGATTCCTGCGTAGACGACCCCGAAAAGCGATTCGCCCACGATCATCCCGGTGCTCATGAGAACCCCCATGCGCTTCTTCCCTTCGACGTCGCCGCCGGATCGTTCGGCCCATTTGTCATAGAGCATGCCAAGCACGGCGCCGAGGGCGATCGTCAGGGTTGTCGTGGGCATGAGGTACATGCCATTCCCACCGCAAGGGGCGGAAGCTTGAGCTTGTTCTTCGTGCTGCGCTTGAGAATTTCGTCGATGACGATGATTACAACTCCGATGGCCGCGCCCCAACCGATATACGTCCAGTTGGTGAGTTGTCGAAGATTCCCCTAGCCAGGGAGGAGATGATCGAAGCCTGTGGCGCGTTGAGCCCGCCGTCTTTGGCGCCCGGAGTTCCAGCGAAGCCGAAAAAGTGCTCTGCAGCAGGCTCGGGACCGGAGCGATAACCACCGATCCGAAGAGCACGCCGATGACGAGCGCGACCTGCTGCTTCCACGGCGTCGCTCCTACGAGTTGACCGGTTTTGAGGTCTTGCAGGTTGTCGTTGGAAATCGTCGAGATGCCGAAGACGATGGTTGCGGTGAAAAGCGTGAAGGCGATGAGCGCTTTTGTTTCCGAACCGTCCGCGGTGCCGTAGGCAAGCTTTGATAACAACAGCGCCGACGAGCACAACCAGGATTCCCACTCCCGAGATCGGCGAATTCGAGGATCCGATGAGCCCGCCATATATCCGCAAACTGCTGCGACGACGAGGCCGATGATGAAGATGAATGCCACCGAGATAATCATGAGGTGCATCGAATCGTGAATGGCTGTTCCGTTGATGAAATCGACCAGGAGGAATCCGATCGGAAGCATGAGCAGATGCGATCGTTGCATAAACAATCTGGATCGGAATGTCGCGCTCCGTCAGTTCGACTTTCTTGCCCGCCTGACGCTTCCTGCGGCGACCGCCGCTTCGCGAATCCGACGACGATCGGCTGAGGATTTTGATGAGGGTCCACACGGAGGCGACCGCGATAACTCCGGCGCCGATGAACCGCACCTCGCCGGTGAAGACTTCCCCGATGAGCTTTCTCCAGAGGCCATGGCGGCGTCATCGCCCCATACGAGGATCGGCAAAGAATGCCGAAAGACAGCAGGATGCCGACGATCATTGAGATTCCACGCTCAAACCCGACAAAGGTGGCCGACACCGAAACAGCCCATGCTCGCCCCTGCACCGATCCATGTGCCAAAGGGCCCAGCCTTGATGACCGCGGTGACTTCCGCGGCGGCCACTTTGAGATTGGTCAGCAAGGCGTACCCCGCCGAGGCGAGGCCTCCGACGATGATCGCTTTCATGCCGCAGCGGTTGCGGGACGACCCTTCTCCGAGTCGCCGACCTGAGAACCTCGGCCGCGGCGATTCCCTTCGGGATAGGAGCAGATCCGACGTCGTCACGAGCGCTCGACGCAGTGGAATCGAGTACATGACGCCCAAGATGCCGCCGATGGCACAAACGGCGACTGTCGTCCAGTGAAAGCCTTGCCGCCAGCCGATCATCACGAGCCCGGGGAGGACGAAGATCACCGCTGACAACGTTCCGGCGGCCGAGGCGATCGTCTGGACAATGTTGTTCTCGGCGATCGAATGGTTCTTAAAACGGTTGATGATCGCCATGGAAATGACGGCGGCCGGGATAGACGTGGCGAAAGTTAAGCCCGCCTTCAGACCCATATATACGTTTGCGGCCGTGAAAACGAGCGTGATGACTCCGCCAAGGATAATTCCGCGGATAGTCGGTTCGCGCACTTCGCGTCCTCTGATGCCACGGATGTCTGCGAGCGATGACATGTGCCTCCTTGCATAAGTCCAAATGTGCTGTGTGGAAATGATAGTACCGGGGTGACCCTCGAAGCGAAAACGCGGTGTCCTAAGTTTATCGCGAGCGGCTCATCTGCCTTCTATAAGCGGTTCAGCGGCTTCCCACAGGCGGGGCTGATCGATTTGGCGTGGAGGGGAGACCGGTCGATTCCTTTTCGGCTTGCTCACTATTTGCCCGGTGGTGATTACTTACTCATTTGTCGTGCCACGGCGTGGTTGGTGGCGCGCGTGGGTGACAATAGGAATGTGGATCCACTCGTCAAAGACATTCTCTTTGTTTTCTCTTTACACTTTATCGGAGGGATCTTTTCGGCGTCGGAATGGCGCTCGTTTCTTCGCGAAACCCAGGTCGACGAAATGGCGAAGAAGAGTGCTGCGGGCCGATCCGCTGCCCGCCTGACTGCGGATTCCAACCGTTTTTCTCTCAGCGGTTCAGGTTGGCGTGACGATTGCCGGTTTCTCTTTCCGCTTCTTTCGAGACTTCCGAAATCGCTCCCGTTCTGGCCCCCGTTCTGCGCGCGATTGGGGATTGGGCGCGTCTGCAGCTCAAACGGTCGCTTTCATTTTCGTGACGGTTGCGATTGCCTACCTGTCCATCTGTGTAGGGCGAGCTCGTCCCTAAGCGAATCGCTCTTCAGTCTGCCGAGGCGATAGCCCGAGTGGTTGCCGTCCGCTCTCGGTCATCACGTTCCTCCTTCGCCCGGTCATTTGGTTTCTTGGCGTTTCTACGAACGTGGTGCTCCGCCTGATGGGCAGGAATCCACGCGAGCAAAAGGACACGATGGGCGTGGCCGAACTTCGCGCTTTCGTCGCCAGCCAGGACACGATTGGCGAGGACGAGCGTGAAATGGTTGTCGATGCATGCTGTCGGTCGGGGACAGGACCGTTGAGCAGATCCCTGACCCGCGCACGGAAGTCGAGTTCTTTTCGGCAAAACACCGCCATAGAGGAGGCATAGGGAGGTTTCCGAACTGGAGCATTCGCGTTACCCCGTTCGCCACGGGACCTCCGACGACGACGTCGTCGGCTTTATTCACATGACGACCTCATCAACCCAGCCTCCAATGTGAGAACCATCGGCGACCTCGTCCGTGAAATCCTCTTCTTCCCGACGGGCAAACCCGTCATGGACGCCCTGAAGGAGATGCGCGCCAAGCACGCCCATCTCGCGGTGGTCGTGGACGAATACGGTGGAACCGACGGCATCATCACGCTCGAAGATGTCGTCGAAGAAGGTTCGTCGGCGAGATACTGGGACGAATACGATCAGGAAACGCCCGTAGCCATCAAACGCGGAGATTCGCGCGACATTGACGGCCTGGCCGGCCGGGCTGAAATCGTGAAAGTCTTCGGCAGCGAGCTCCTGAGGGGCCATTCGACACGATCGGCGGGGTATGTCGTCAACGAACTGGGGCGCATGCCCCTGAGTGGGCGATGAGGTCCGCTGGGACGGGCGCATCCTTCGGGTCAAGAGCCTTGAAGGCCGAAGGATTGCCTGGTTGCGAGCGAGTAAAAGCCGACGACGCCGAGGAGCAGCCAGCCTAGTTCGCCTGGTAGATCGCGGGCATATCGAGCTTCTTGTCGAAGTTTTTATCCGCCACCGTGTAGAGATTTCCTCAAGGCCACGCCACCACGGATCGATGGGAAGCCTGGTTTTTGAGATCGATAAGTTCGTCCATGTGCATTAGCCGCTGCACTTTGATGTCGCCGTCGGTCAAGCCCACAAAAATCGCTTCATGCTTGCCTTTCTCGAATTGCGCGGCCAGTTCGGCCACGGCATGGTTGGCCAGGCGCACGGCCAGAGTTCGGTCGAAGGTGAGGGATTGCCGCCCTGTTGCATGTGACCGAGAACCGCGGGACGTACGTCGTACAGGCCTCGGCTTTCGGCTTCGAAGATCCTGGTGAGCATATCCGTCGTGTAGTACTCAGAGGCCTCTTCGTTGGCGATGATGAGGTAGAGATCGCGTCCGTCCTCAGAATGCCTCGACGATGCGCGCGGCGTCCTCGCTTAACTGTGACAGAGATATGCCGTTTTCCGAAAGATAGACCTGCTCGGCGCCCGTGACAATGCCGGACATGAGAGTGAGATACCCGCATCGGCGCCCCATTGCCTCGGCCACGAAGCACCGATGGTTGGCCGCCGCGGACTGCTTGATGCGGTCGATCACTTCGGCGTTGTTGTTGAGCGCCGTGTCGACCCCAATGGACAGCTCCGAACCGGCGGGTTGTTGTCGATCGAAGCAGGGAACGCAAACGATGGGCAAATCAAAGGCCGGATGATGCGATCCTTCTCGCGAACCATATGCCAAGCGGCAAGGTAGCTGGTGAAACCCCCAATGATCACGAGGGCGTCGATTTGGCTCTCCTCGATCTCCGCCCCAAGGCATAGTACTGATCGACGGCGGGGAACCGACCGGTGCGTTCCCAGGTGCGCGCCGCCCGATCCCGCCCACGAATCGACATCCGCCCACGTCAGCTCGCGGATATCGCCCTCTAAAAGTCCGGGAAAGCCGCCGTTGACCCCGAGCATTGTGAATCCCCGGTCCAACCCGAGGCGCACGGTGGCTTTGGCGGCCGGATCCATGCCGGGTGCGAGGCCTCCGGCGTGCACGACGGCCACGCGCGGAGACCGGCCGTCTGGCATCGTCACATGGCCTCGATGAGCTTTCGACGGGCAGGGACATTGTCTCGAAGACGTCGAGCATTCTCGGAATCCCGGACCTCGTGAATCGACCGCAGCCCCGTAGTCGCCCGAGGCAAGATATCCCTTGACGGCCCTGGTCTTCGAGATCGCCTCCATGAGTGGAAGGCGCACCACGCGGTTGCGTCGCGTACCGATGATGCACGGCTCATCCTCCGCCCGGCGCGGATCGTCTCGAGGGGCCGCGGTGTAGCCGAGGATCGTCGACATCCACCGGTCGTAGGCCGACGGCGTGCCGCCCGCTGAACGTGGCCCAGGGACGTGATCCGCACATCCTCGCCGAGGCGATCCTCAATGACTTCTGGAACCATCTTCGCCGTGATGGGATTGCCCCTGGCGGTCCTGCGCGCCCCTCGGCCACGACGATGATCGAGTCCCTGCGCCCGGCGGCTCTGCCTTCGCGCAGTTTCTCGCACATTCGGCCCTCCCAGCCCTCTTCTGGCGGGAGCTCGGGGAATGAACACGTAGTCGCAGCCGCCGGCTATGGCGCTCGTGAGCGCCAGATAGCCGCATCGTCTTCCCATCACTTCGATGACGAAGGTGCGTTGGTGCGAGGCCGCCGTCGAGGAAATCGCGTCGATCGCCTCAACGATCCGGTGAAGGGCGGAATCGGTTCCCCGTCATGTCGCTTCCGACCAGGTCGTTGTCGATCGACCCGACGACGCCGGCCAGGTGCAGGCGCGGATGGGCGTCCGCCTGCTCGCGCGTGATCTCGCCCCGCTCGACCAGCTCGTCGAGAAGACCGGACCATTGCGCCCGAAGCTCGTCGGCGCCCGTGAGCGAGCCGTCGCCGCCGACGGCCACCCACGCAGTCGATTCCCTTGGCCACCAGGTTCCTGACGGCCGCGCGCATGCCGTCGCGCTCCCGAAAGGCGTCGCATCGCGCCGTCCCAATGGTCGGTTCCGCCCTCGTTGAGGATCCCGAGACGTCCGACCACGTCATCTCGCGTATGAGGCTCCCTCCTTCGACGGCGCCCTTCCAGCCCTCGTGACCGCGTAGGGCGACGCGCCTCGTGGAGGGCTGTGCCACGACCGCCCGCACGACGGCGTTCATTCCCTGGGCGTCGCCGCCCGAGGTGAGGGACGGCGATCTTCCTCAGCTCGCCCGTCGTTGGCTGGTCCATGGTGACTCCTTCTGTGCGCTTCTGGCGGTTTTTCGCCGATTAGCCGGCTCGGCGTCCCTCCCATTGTTGACGTTTTCCGGGCGAATGCCAAAGCGCAGGACCAGAAATTCGTTGGATCTTTGGGTCAAATGCCGAAACTCAGTTGCGGAACTCTTCAAAGCGCGGCGATTTGACTACTGCAGGCATCCGCGGTCGGCGGGGGCGCTTGCGGCGGAGAGGCCCGCTGACTGCGGCGACGTCGGCGTGGGGATTCCCGCCGAGCCGCGCGCTGCCCACAACGCTGCCGGGACGACGTCGGTGACTGACGGCTGCGGGGCGTGTGGGGTACTGAGAGGACGCAAAATAACGACGTCGTCGACAGCCGACGTCGATTGCTGCACGCGTAGCAGACGCCGCCTGAAACTCAACGAAGGGAGAGCCATGGCTGAGAATGCGAACTCCGGGCCGACAATCCGGTTTCGGAGGTCCCGAAGAGGCCCGGCGAGTTCCCGGCGCGCGAGGTCGGCGGAGAGGCGGAGAGCCGCCAAGCGGACAACCGCGGGCTCAGCGCCGATAATGTCAGCGGAAGACGGCGACGGTGCGCTCAATCCCGGTCGGGCAGAGGGTCAGGGCGAACTCGACGCCCTCCTTTCGAGCCTCGGTGAGGACATCGAAGGGCTTCGCGAGACGAAAGACCAGATGGTGGAGGCATTGCTGGCGATTCCCGACAGCCTTCCGGGCACGAACCTGGACGAAGCCGCAGAAGCGGCGGCGAAGGCCGTGGAGAAGAGACAGGAGGGATTTCATTTCGCGCCTTGAGGAGCTTCGGGGCGACATCGCCGAGGAAGTGGACTTCGCCAAGTGGAGAGCACGAACTCGCCGACGACAGCGACCGCCGGTCGAGGCAAAGAGGACGGCGGCACGGCGTCCTTCGGTGACATCGGCCTTCGAGACGGCGATTTTTCGAGCAAAGCGGTCTTCGAACGGCGAACTTTCCGAGCGACGCGGTTTTCTAGCGGTAATTTTCAAGCGACGCGTTTCAAAGCGACGCGGTTTTTCGTGCGATACACGCTTGGACGTGACGGGGCGGACACGCACCCGTCGCCCAAACTGTTGAATTTTTCACTTCCTTTTTCCCTCTTGAGTGGCGTCCGCCACTGTCTACGATTTGGTTAAGTTTGGTTTCTCGAGCACAGAGGCGGTGCGGGCCGAACGGGAAGGATGGGCTGAAACGCAAGATTTTCCGTACGAGGACAGGGGTCTCTTTTGCAGGGAGCCTGCGCGCTGGCGGCCAGCGCGCTCGTATCGATTCCAGCGTCTGCGGCCAGATTCGGGCTTCGCCGTCGTCAGGAGCCTGCAAAATGAGGTTTCGGGCTGCCGCGACTGGGACGAGAAGTGCACCCAGACTGAGATGACCCGCAACTCGCGGGGAGTGTACGAATACAAGGCGATTCTTCCGGCCGGGAAGTACGAGTACAAGATCGTCGGCGGGCATTCCATGGACAATTCGTGGGGCAACGGCTCGGCGAACATGCCGATTTCCGTGGCGGGAAGAACCAAGGTGACTTTCCGCTTCGATCCGAGGACGCACAAGGTCGGCGTCTGGATCCCCACGAAGGGCGGGTTCTCGCCCGAGGACGGAAAGCTCGTCAAAGCTCCCGGCAAGAGGGGCAACGGCGAGAGCTTCTACTTCGTCATGACCGACCGCTTCGCCAACGGCGACCCCTCCAATGACACGGGAGGCTACGGCTCCGACCGCATGGCCTCCGGCTTCGACCCGACTCACAAGGGCTTCTATCAGGGAGGCGACATCGCGGGCCTGCGCTCGAAGCTCGACTACATCAAGGGCTTGGGCACGACGGCGATCTGGCTCACACCGTCGTTCAAAAACCGGCCGGTGCAGGGCTCGGGCGCAAACGTTTCGGCCGGATACACGTGATACTGGATCACCGATTTCACCCAGATCGACCCGCATCTGGGCACGAACAAGCTCGCTCAGCTCGTTCAGGACGTATCTTGCGAGAATGAAGGTGTATTTTCGACACTCGTCAACCACACGGCGGACCTCATCTCCTACGAAGGCCAGCAGGAGGTCGGCCCGGCCCGTCATCGAAGGCGCAATCGCCGTACAAAGACGCGTCGGGCACGCCCTTCGATCCGTGAAAGTCGAGCACGTTCCCGAGATGTCGGCGCAGACGTGACCCTACGTTCCCAAACGGACGGGCAAAGGTCGTCCGACGAGCTCAACGACGTCTCCAACCGCGGTGATTCGACGTGGAACGGCGGGATCGATCCACTCGGAGACTTCGTGGGGCTCGGACGACGTCATGACGGAGAAAACCCCAAGACGGTTCGCATCTTTGCAGACGTCTACAAAGAAATGGATGGATTTCGGGATCGACGGATTCAGGATCGACACGGTCAAACACGTGGTTCGAGTTCTGGAGAAGTGGGCGAAAAGAGATCAACGACCACGCGAAGAGTCAACCCAAGTTCTTCACCTTCGGCGGGGCTCTACGACGGCGCGGCCACGGCGCCGTGCGCCCTACACGTGGCGAACAGGCCTCGGGGCGACCCTCGACTTCCGGCTTCCAGGAGGCGGTGACAGGCTACGCGGCGGGCGAAAGCCGAGCAAGTCCGTCGGAGACTTCTTCGCCACGGACGACATGCTCCCGACGCGCCGACGCGGCCGACCAGCCGACCTTCCTCGGCAATCACGACATGGGCAGGCCTCCTTCGCGATCGCGGGGGCGGGCAAAAGGCGACACCCAGGCCCGCACGATCCTCGCCCACCAGATGATGTTCCTCATGCGCGGCCAGCCGTCGTCTACTACGGCGACGAGCGGACTTCATGGGCACGGGAGGCGACCAGGACTCCGCCAGTCGATGTTCGCCTCGAAGACGGCCGGTATGTCAACCAGCCTCTGGCCGACGGCACGCAGATGCGGTCAGAGGACCGCTATTACGGCGTCGGCGCCGATATGCAAGAGATCGCCTCCGTCGCGAAGCTTCGCACGCCACGGGCTCGAACCGGGCTCAGAATCAGAGACTGTACCGCTCCGACGACTCCCCGGTGTACGCATTCGCCCGCAGTGGACGGGAAGCAAAAGTCCGAGTATGTGGCCGTCAACAGATTCGACGCCGCCCGCCAGGGCGAGTTCAGACGATGACTCCGAAGTCGGCCTACAAGGCGCTGGCGGGCTTCGGGGTCGGTGAGGTCTGCCCGGAACGGCGAGGTGACCGTCAGGTTCCGCCTCTCGGCGGTCGTCTACAAAAGGCCGACAAGAAGCTGGCGAAGGGATCGGGTTCGATTGAGGTCACGCCGGATTCGGGCCAGGCTCTCGTTCGGACGACGTCGACACTCGCCGGCCAGGACGTCACTCAGTCGCTCGTTCCGGTCTCGGCGACCTCGGCGCCAACAGGTGGGCGAAACGGCCTTCTCCTGGGATCGCGGGAAGCCCCAGAGTGGAAAGGTCCTCGGGACGGCTACCGGGCTAAGCCGCGGGTCTTCCACGACGTCACCGATATTCCGACGGAACTCTCGTGGAATACCGCGCGGTCTCGAGTTGACGCAGAAGGGAGGACGACAGTCGATTCGGGATTCGGCTCCGTGGGTCGACCGGTCCGTCGGGCGGGCAGCGCGTGCGCGCAAGTGAGGCGCGAGTGAGCGGGGAAGGCGGCCCGCAAGCGCGTGGGCAGGACGGCGTGCGGATGCCGAGGCTGCGCGCTGACCGCGGAGCCTCCTCGCGAATGACGGAGACGCCGACGCCCGCTTCGGCAAGCTCGCCGCCCTCGGACGACAGGCCTCCATGACGAAGCGGGGGCCTGTTCCCAGGTCGCGTGTTCCCCTGGCCGCAACAAGGTAAACTGTATGCGTTCGTGAAAACCAACGAATCGCGCATGAACGATGGACACAACGGACGGGCCGTCAGGGCGAGGACAAGCCATGGGTCTGTGGCTGGACGATGAGACGATAGCGTGGCCGAGCGGAGAGGGGCGGCCTACCGCCCTCTACTATGCCGCGCGGAGGAATGAAGCGCACGGGCGCAGGGCGTACGAGCGCCGACGGCTCCGTCGAGCTCGTCGTCAGGGCGGCGGCCTGACGGAGGATCAGAAGCGGCGCGACCCCTACATCACGGCTTCGCACCGCCTGACGGAAGGGACTACACGGCTCTGCGGCCTTCCGGGAAGATCGACGTCGCCGAGATCCTCAAGGGCCAAACGGCCGTCATGGAAGTGGGCGCCGACGGCGCGCCGATTGCCTTTTCCTCCCTCCAAACCGCCCGCGTGCTTGACTTTCTCTACGCTGCCGCTGCCAAGCGCCGCAGGCACGGGGTGTCTTTCGACGGCGGCGTGCCCACCCTCTCGCTGTGGGCGCCGACGGCGAAGTCCGTCGCCCTCCGCCTATACGCGAACGGCGACGTCGCCGCGTACGAGGAGCATCCCATGGAACGGCAGTCCGACGGGTCGTGGACGATCGAGGGAGACGCCTCGTGGGCCGACAGGTCCTACGTCTACGACGTCGAGGTTTACATACCTCAGACGTCTGTCACGAAGGAGGACGCCTCTCAACAGAGCCTGGCGGACACCGTGGCGCACAATCTCGTCACCGACCCCAACTCGGTGGGGCTGACCACCGATTCAAAAGCGCTCGGTTGTGCTCGATTTGGACGACCCAGGTACCAGCCCGGTCGTGAGGGCGAATACCGCGCCCGCACCTCGAACCAGGCCGAAGGTCGATCCTCGGATGCGTGCTGCGATTTCTCGACCACGGACGCAACGTCCCCGAGCGGCTGCGCGGAACCTACAGCGCGTTCTCTGTCGAGGACTCCACGGCATGGCTATCTTCGCGAGCTCGCCCGCGCGAGGATGAAACGACCCATCTTCTGCCCACCTACGACTGGCTCCGGTCCCCGAGCCGCGCGGCGCTCGGCGACGGTCGATGCTGCCCGATTCGGGGCGACGTCGCAGAACAACCGAGCCGCCGTCGGCGAGTGGCGGACACGGCTGCCTGACTGAAGTGCGACCCTTTCCATTACGACTCGAGGGCTCTTACGCGGTCAAACGGTACGGGGGCGAGCGAACGGTGGAATACCGCGACATGGTCGGCAATCATCCACGCCGCCGGGTACCAAGTGGTCAGGACGTCGTCTACAACCCCACGTATGCCCACGGGCAGGACGAAAAATCGGTGTTCGAGATCGTCCCCGGCTACTACCACCGCCTGGGATACGAGGGCCAGACGCTCACGACGCCCTGCTGCGGAGAATTCGCCACCGAGCACGCCATGGCCGAGGGCTCATGGTCCGCTCGCTTTTGACCTGGGCGAAAAGCCTACAGGGTGGACGGATTCCGCTTCGACCTCATGAGTTCAATTCGGTTGACACGATGAAGCGAATCCGCGCTGAGCTAGACTCGCTGACGTTGGACAAGGACGGCGTGGACGGCTCTCGAGATGTGCCTGTACGGGGAGGCTGGTCTTTCGGAACCACGGCCGACGGCTCGCGATTCGCGCCGTCGGTGCAAAAGGACCCTCGGCGGAACGGGGGATAGGGCGTTCAACGACAGGTTGCGCGACGCCGTCCACGGCTCCCAGTCCGACAGGAAGAGACGACACGCAGGGTTTCCGGAAGCAGCCTGTTCACCGATCTAACGGAGTGGCAGGCGGTGACATCGAGCATCTTTGCAGTCGTACACGATGTCATCCGCGTGGGGCTGGCCGGAAACATCGGCTCCATCGAAATACATGCCGCGGACGGAACCTTCAAGAAGGGAGCGAGATCTACTTCAACGGCCAGGTGGCCGGCTACGGGACTCAGCCAGGGAGACTGTCAACTACGTCGACGCCCACGACAACGAGACTCTCTTCGACCTCAACATGTGGAAGATGCCCGGAGGCTCGCGCATGTCCGACCGGGTGCGGATGAACACCCTGTCTTTGGCTGCGGCGACCCTCGGCCAGTCTCCGGTGTTCTGGCACGCCGGAACCGACCTTCTGCGTTCGAAGTCCATGGACCGCAACTCCTACAACTCGGGCGACTGGTTCAACGCCGTCGACTGGTCGGGAAAGGAGTCCAACTTCGGCGTGGGCCTGCCTCCCGCCAGGGACAACTCGGTCCGTTGGAAGGCGATGAGCTCCTACATGTCCAATCCGGCGAACAAACCGAACAGGGGCGGACATCGCCGCGGCCCACTCCCGGGCGCTCGACCTGCTCAAGCTGCGCGCGAGCACCCCCTGTTCACGCTTGGACGCCGCCTCCATCCGGGAGAAGGTCTCCTTCCCGAACTCAGGCCCTCGGCGACTCCCGGCCTTTTGGTCATGAGCATCGACGACACGAAGGGCAGGACCGCGACGGAAGGCTCGACGGCGTGTTGGCCGTTTTCAACGCCTCGCCCAAGCCGATAACCGAGAAGATCGAGGGAATGGAGGCAAAACCTACGAGCTCTCCGAGGTGCAGGCGAAGGGCTCCGACGACGTCGTCAAGGCCACCACATGGGATCGCGACGGGAACCGTCACGATTCCCGCGCGCACTGTCGCGGTGCTGACGCTTGCCCAGGCAGCCGAGGCCGACCTTTAGGGAGCCGAGCGGAGCTTAAAGCCCGGAGGGCGCCAACGTCTAAGATTGGGCCCCAGAACAGGACGCTTCCGAGCGCGGTTCGCCGGGCAAGAGGACCAACGAAAGGAACGAAACGTGAACGCACCCGTCGATCCGACCCAAAACGGAGGCATGGGCGAAGCTTGCCCGGATTGCCTCCGCCTACGTCCCCGATTTCCGGCGCGCATTCGCCGAAGACCCGCAACGCGCCGAGCGCTTCTCCCGCCATGCCGCCGACCTCTTCGTCGACCTGTCGAAGGACTATCTGGACGAGGAAATCCTCGCGGCTCTGCTTGAACTTGCGGAGGGAGACGGGCGTGGCCGCGCGTCGCGACGCCATGTACGCAGGCGAACACATCAACGTCACCGAGACCGCGCGGTTCTCCATACCGCGCTGCGCAGGCCTGCAACCGACGACGCTGACGGTCGATGGCCAGGACGTGGTCGCCGATGTTCGACATCCTCAAAGGGTCTACGATCTCGCGGGGCGTGTGCGCTCAGGCGAGTGGACGAGGCCAGCGGCAAGCCGATCACACTGTTGTGAACATTGGCATCGGCGGCTCGGACCTCGGTCCGGTCATGGCCTATGAGGGCGCTCAAGCCGTATGTCAAAGACGGGCTGGAGTGCCGCTTCATCTCCAACATCGACCCCGCCGACGCGGGGAGAAGCTTCGCGGCGTCGATCCGGAGACGACGCTGTTCATCATCGTCTCGAAGACTTTCACCACTCTGGAGACTCTCACCAATGCGAGAGCATGCAGATCCTGGTTGCTCAGCGGCCTTGCCGAGCGCGGCGTCGAGACGAAAGGCGCCGTCTCCAAGCATTTCGTCGCCGTCTCCACGAACCTCGAAAAAGTCGCTGAATTCGGCATCGATCCGGCGAACGCCACGGATTCTGGAACTGGGTAGGCGGACGCTATTCGGTGGACTCGGCCGTGGGCACGTCGCTGGCCATCGCTATAGGTCGGAGAATTTCAGCCGATTTCCTGGGTGGCTTCAGGGCGATCGACGAGCACTTTGCGCAGGCTCCCGCTGCCCAGAATGTTCCTCTTCTCATGGGGCTGCTCAATGTGTGGTATGCCAATTTCTTCGGGGCCGCGACCCATGCCGTGTTGCCATACTCCCAGTACCTCCATCGCTTCCCCGCCTATTTGCAGCAGCTGACGATGGAGTCGAACGGCAAGCGCGTTCGTTGGGACGGCAGCGACGTGACCACCGGAACGGGCGAGGTGTTCTGGGGTGAAGTCGGAACCAGACGGGCAGCACGCCTTCTACCAGCTTATTCATCAGGGAACTCAGCTGATCCGGCAGATTTTATCGCCTTCGCCACTCCGCACCACCGCGCTCGTTGACGAGGACGGCACGGACCAGCACGAGCTGTTCCTCAACAACTTCTTCGCCCAGACCAAGGCTCTTGCCTTCAGGAAGACGGCCGAGGAGAGTTCGCGCCGGGCACTCCGGAAACGATCGTGACCGCGCGCGTCTTCCCCGGAAATAAGCCGACGACGTCGATTATGGCTGAGCTCACGCCGTCCGTCCTCGGCCAGCTCATCGCTCTCTACGAACACATCACCTTCGTGCAGGGGCGCCGTTTGGGGCATCGATTCCACGACCAGTGGGGTGTGGAGCTGGGCGAAGCAGATGGCCAAGGATTTGGTGCCCGCATTTCCGGTGACACCGATGCCCTCGCAGCCAGGATTCCTCAACCGCGGGGCTGATTGCCTATTACCGGGCCAATAGGAAGTAGATAGAAAAACGGCCGGTTGGCGGGCTCTGCGGATCTAGCCGACCGGCCGTCAGCGAATCCCTTTCGTGGGGCTTGCGCCTGCAGCCAATGAAAGGGTCGCTATTTACAAATGTTTTAGATTCATCTAATCGATTTTTGGCTTTTCGCCATTTAACTGTATCTAAATATTGCTATTGATAAATTTTGCTTTCATAGTTTCTGATTCTGGGAGAGCTGCACCTTAATTTTCTTTCTGGTGGGTGGAAGATCTTTTGTGCCGACGATAGTCTGAAGACATGTCGATAGCGATGGTTTCGAGGGGAAAAGTGCCCGCCGGTGGCTTCGATTCACTTCGATGCTGGGGGTTCTGACCCGTGTGAAGTCTCGAATCGACAGGGTGTAAGTGAGAGGTAAGTAGTGATAGCGGACAGGGGGAAGATGGTCCCGTGGGGATTGTTTATCTCGATAAAGACAATTTCGATGCGCAGCTGAAGGTGTTGCAATCGGCCGGTGACGGTTTTCAGAAAGCCAAGAAGACGTTTCACTGCAGTGTCAACAGTTCGGGTGAAGTCTGGTCGGAGCTAAGCGAACTGAGGCAATTCGATCCGCGCTTTACGAGCATCGCTGCTAACGGTGAATCGACAGCTGGAAATATCTTTGCGATATAAGAACGTCGTTCTCAATCTCAAGAAGGCGGTCATGGATTTCGATGATGTCGACGCCGCACAGCGGATAACGTACATGGAAGAGTTGGCCGGTTTGACCGACCAGTTTTCGTATCGTCCCCGGAATGGGTGGCCGATCTACAGGCAAAACGGCGGACGATGAGGGAGGGAAATAAGCATGGAGACTCCTAACGTTGAGAAACTTCGTGGAATTGGCGTGGGACTCCCAGGGTCAATGACGAGACGAATCGAGCTTTGGGCGAAATCAAGAATGAACTCGACATTGTGGCGAGATCTGACCACGTCCGTGGCGACAGATCTGGGTCTTGGCTTAAAGGGGGCAACCGCTGATGCGGCAATGGCCGACTTGGATGAGCTGAGCAAAAATGTGAAAAAAATAATTCAGCGGGACTGGAGACTCTCATTAAAGTTCGTGGCAGAGTGCTCTCGACGCTGGACGCAAGGCTCAAGCGAAAAATATCAGACTGCAGAAATCTCTGGTCGATGCCAATGAGGCGTACGCCAACGCTGGCGACCGGGAATGGGCACTCGGGACGGCTCAGGGTGGAAGCCGCATTTGAGCGAAATCAGGCGTACAGGAACTGGAACAGCAGGCGACCACCGTCCTGACGACTTTGCGCGAAGAGGCCAGAAGCCGCCATTGGTGGATTGCCGTTCCGTGAAAGTAAGCCAGTGCAACGTTTGAGAAGGGAGGATGAGCATTCGTCCGGTGACGATGGCCATAACCGTGGTGGCGACAACGGCCGTTCCGCCGCAGGGGACGATGCCAATCGTTCGCGAGATACCGGCTGGAGGCGCGGTGAATCGGGTGGCGGTGAATCGGGCGGCGATTCCAGTACGCTCCCGCCGGCTCCGAGGCGGTCTGTGACGGGTGGAGTGCCAGCAGTTTCAGATACGTCCATCGATAGGGTGGGCAGCCATGCAGAGCTCGGCAAGCATGTCGAACGTTGGTGAGGTCGGCAATTTGTCATTGCAAGCCTCGCACTACACTCCTCACCACGGTGCTGGCAGTGATGCGGGTGCCACGGTTCGGCCCTCGATTTTTGCATTCTCCAGCCGTCCACAACACGGTCGCGACCGCGGCGGCGATGGCGGGTGGGGCGGCCGTGGCCGGATATAAGGCGTATCAAGCGGTGCGGTCGGCGCATCAGCTTCCCCTGTGTCGTTGCGTGCGGCAAATCAATCAGGGTGCTGCCACGCGAGTGCCAGCAGCGGAACGCGCAGTTCTGGAATTGTGCGTGGCGCCACCACCGCCGTGCAGAAAACGTCGTCGATGCCGGCTCAAAACGTTTCCGCCAGGGGAGGGCCTTCCGGGATCACGGCGTGTCGACGCGGCCCCGCTCGAGGATCGAGGGATTGTCAAAGGGCGACGACGGCGTCGCGGGCTGCGCTCCCGCTTCTCCGCGCAACGGCATCGTCAAAGCGCCACCACGGCCGTTCGGGCCAGGACATCGGCCTCGCCCGCCGGGGCGGCCGGTGGCAGTTCAAGCGCACGGCCGGGTATGGGAACTTCGGGCGAGTGCGAGCGCGAAAGGCAGGGTCAGGGCTTCGGGAGGCAACGTGGCGAGAGGCAATACCAGGGGTCAGTGCAAGGAGTCAATTCCCGTGGCAAGGGACTCGAGTGCTCTCGGCAGGGTTGGCGCGCGCACGCAACTGCAGGGCGAGGGGCTGCCGGTACTGGAAGCGTGACTTCTCGCGCGACGACGGAAGCCTGAGGCGCAAATGCTCGTCCGGCCAGTGCAGGTTCGCAACAGGGGGTATCGGCCCGTACGGGAACGGACGGCTGCCCGTGGGCGAGCGACCGCCCAACCGGGGATGGGAACGACTCGCGCGGGGACGTCTGCGACAAACCACGAGGGGCGCCGTCAGAGGGCTGTCGGGGCGCACTCCTGCGGGGGCGGCGTCGAAGGCCGAAACGTCGAAGGCCGTCGCTGGGCTGACCGGTGGCAGAGGCCGTGACAGCCGTAAGGACGAATCTTTGTCTCAGCCCGTCGAAGAAACGAGAGTTTCCGAGTACGAGCACGAGCGAGTCATCACCTTCCTCGAAGCGGGGCACGTAGAGGAAACGAAAGAAAGGGAGAACTAATAAGCTCCGTATGCGGTTGACTGGACCCCGCATGCGGTAGGCCGGGAGGGGTGGGCGACGACCATCCCCTCCCGTCGTTTTCAGGGCGACCGCGATCGCATTTTCGGAATAACCGTGACTGCGCGGGGCGTGACCTTCAGGTCCTTTCACGTTTGCTCGCGGCTCAAGATGACCGTAACCGCTGGAGGATGATCGCGTGCAAGCCCGTTGCAGACGATGCCTTCCGAGACGATGCTGTGACCGTGACGGTGAGAGATAAAATTCTGTGTCGTGGGCTGTGGTCAATAGTTGAGGACGTTGCAGTAGTTGAGGATGTAGAACGATGAGAAGGCAAAAGGTTCTGCGGTATGAGGCCTGGCCGACGGTGCGGGAATGTATGGGCCCGTGTGGGGAGGGCGTCTGGGCCTATGTGTAGGGAAATGTCTGGGCCCAATGGGCCTGAGAAAAAATGTGCGGCAACGCCTGTTCTTGAGCATGGGCGCAAGCGTGTTCTCACATGCGAGGCGCGCATGCGCTGAATAGACAGATCGCGACGAATTGATCCAGACAAAGGAGAACTGATGGTTCGCACGCCAGTTACCGTCACCGTTACGGGTGCCGCCGGAAACATCGGCTATGCCCTCCTCTTCCGCATTGCATCGGGGGCTTTGCTCGGCTCTGACACGCCGGTGCGCCTCAATCTGTTGGAGATTCCGCAGGCGGTCAAAGCCGCGGAGGGTACCGCCATGGAGCTCAACGATTCGGCATTCCCCCTTCTTGAGTCCGTGAATGTCTACGACAGTATCGATGACGCCTTCGACGGGACAAACGTCGCCCTGCTCGATGAGGAGCCCGCCCGCGCACCAAGGGAATGGAGCGGGCCGACCTTCTTGAAAGCCAACGGCGGCATCTTCGGCCCGCAGGGCAAGGCGATCAACGATCGCGCAGCTGACGACGTCAAGGTCCTCGTCGTCGGAAATCCGGCGAATACCAATGCCGTCATCGCCATGCACTCGGCTCCCCGATAGTCTGAGTCGCGCTTCACCGCGATGATGCGCCTCGATCACAACCGCGCCATTTCCCAGCTGGCAGCCAAGACAGGGTGCGGCGGTCGCGGACATCAAGAAGATGGTGGTGTGGGGCAATCATTCGACCGATCAGTATCCCGACGTTTCGTATGCGACTGTTGCGGGCAAGCCCGCCTCGGAGCTGGTCGATGCCGATTGGCTCGAGTCGTTCTTCGTTCCCACCGTCGCCAAGCGCGGCGCCGCCATCATTGAGGCTCGCGGCGCCTCATCGGCAGCTTCGGCTGCCTCCGCGGCGATCGATCACGTCTATAACTGGGTCAATGGCGTTCCAGAAGGCGATTGGGTCACCCCCGGCGTCTACCAGGACGGGTCCCACTACGGCGTGCCCGAAGGCCTTATTTTCGGCATGCCCGCCACTGCGGAGAACGGCGAATGGGTAGTCGTCGATGGCCTGGAGGTCTCCGAGCGCACACGTGCCGGGATCGACCACAACATCAAGGCAGCTCAGGAGGGCTCGACGCAGTTCGCGCTTTGGGTCTCATCAAGTAGGTTGACTCGTCGGCGTCGGAGAGCGCCGAAAAGCGAGCCCGGTGGCCCATGTGCATAGCGCACCGCGCAGTGCCAGCCGCCGGGCCCGTGCATCCACTGGACAATGGCGGGCGGGTCTCGCAGCGTGAGGGAGGAGGAACTGAAGGTGTAAATGAACATTCGAGCATGGGCGGAGTAAGGATTGAACGAGACTCAGAATGCGCTTTCGCTTATGACGTCAATGCCTGGGAAAGTGTATGGTTGATGAGAAGTCACATTCTTCTGCTTCCGCGGTGAGGCCTTTTTCTCCATTTGGCATTGCGAGCCGCGTAAAAATCGGCAAAAAGTCGTTTTGTGAAGCGTGACGCACCGGTCGGCAGGAAGGGGATGTTCGTCGATTATGAGTTGGTACGCCACACTCAACGGTTGGGAAATATCCGGTACGATAAGGTAACCTACTATTTCGTAAGTGTTGACTCCGAGGAACTGTACCTCGCGGATCACGCCCGCGAGGGCAGAAAGATAAGTGTTACTTGTCTGAACAGCGTGTGGACGGGGATGGCAGCGGTCGAGCACAAAGTGCTGGCCAGGCGCTCTTTCCGTTGACTGGAAAGCAATCGCCTATCGTTCTTCACCACGGAGCTCACAGGGCTCCACGCAAGATGATCTCGCCGAATTGTGGCGTGAGGGATCGATTCCGGCCGGCACCGTCATGATAGCCGACGACATGACCGCGGCCAGGGGCAGGGGTTGGCCGCCGGTGGTACACGCAAGCGGGTAAGTCCCTGCTCGTTTCTGTTCTTTTAGAGGTTCGACGAAGCTCTCGCCGATCATCTGGCATGGGTGACGCTGGCTGGGGCCATGGCGGCACTCGAATCAGTTCGGCTGCACTGCGCCGCGAGACAACTCCTCGGCTGTCGCCGTCAGTTGGCCGAACGACGTCGTCGCCCTCACCGCCGAGGGTCCGCGCAAGCTCGGCGGCTTACTGGGCGAAGTGTGCGGCAGACGTGACGGTGCGATCGCATGCATACTCGGATGGGGACTCAATATGTCGCTGGGAGCCGACGAATTACCCCGCCGGCGTCCGCATCCCTGTTGACGTCGGGTCTGAACGTGGCTGGGCGCGATGAGTTAATCGCCACATATCTCGAAGGCTTGCACTCGCGCCTGGGTGCATTGATCGAGACCGGCGATCCGCAAAGCTGCCGGCCTCGTCGACGAAAGCCAATGCGGTCACGGAAACACTTCGGCCGGGGGTCACCGTCAGCCGCCCCCGCCTCGAACCCGTAGTGGGCGAAGGCATTCGCGTCTTGGCTGACGCATCGCTGAAATCCTCACGAGGAATGGCCTCGAAGTGGTCACCTCTGGCGAAGTTTCTCTGCTGGGCATGCAGCCCCGCGCGGAAGGAGAAGAACGTTGATAAACCGCGTCCTCATCGCGAATCGTTCGGAAATCGCACTGCGAATCATCCGAACGGCACGTGACATGGGCATCAAATCCATCGCCGTGTACTCGGATTCGGATCGCGACGCACAATTCGTCAGAGAGGCAGACGAAGCCTATGCGCTAGGGCGGCACAGCTTATGCGGACACTTATATGAATGCCGAGAAACTATTGGAGATTGGCCGTAAAGCAGAGGCCGACGCCGTCCATCCCGGATACGGATTCCTCTCGAAGTCCCGGAATTCGCCCGGTCGGTGCTCGACGCGGGAATGGCGTGGATCGGCCCTTCCCCGCAGGTTCTCGACGCGCTCGGGGACAAAATCAAGGCTCGCCGCCTTGCCGAGTCGGTGGGAGTTGAGCCGGTGGCCGGCCTGTCCGACCCGGTTACTGGACGTGACGTCGTCGACGCCTTTGTCGCCGACAACGGATTCCCGATTGTAACGAAAGCCGACGGCGGCGGCGGCCGTGGAATCACCGTTATGGAATCCGACGCGGACCTTGACGTCTTTTTCACGGCGCACGGGCATCATGCCGACGGATTTTTCGTCGAGCGTTTTTCATCCGCACCGCCCGCCACGTTGAAACCCAATGCGCTCGCGACTCCTTCGGGAATTTTGCGGTAATCTCCACCCGTGATTGCTCGGTGCAGCGCAGAAACCAAAAAGCTCGTGAGGAAGCCCCGCTCCCGCGCTTCCCGACGAGGGTGGAAGATACGCTGGTCGACTGGTCGCGGAGACTGTTCGACGCCGTCGGATACGAGGGGCTCGGAACGTGCGAGTTCCTCGTTGAGAGCGACGGGCGTGTGAGCTTCTTGGAAGTCAACCCGCGCCTGCAAGTCGAGCACACAGTTTCGGAAGAGGTCACGGGCCTCGACTTGGTCGAGCAGCAGATTCGCATCGCCGCGGGGAAAGGCTCGCAGACGTTCCCGCCCCGCGCCCATTCCTTCGAATTCCGCATCACCTGCGAAGATCCCGCCTCAGGCGCATGATTCCCTCAACAGGGGACGGTTTCGAGGCTACGCTGGCCGCTCGGGCACGGCGTGCGCATCGAATCAGGGCATCAACGAGGGAGACGTCGTCACCTCGGACTTCGATCCGATGCTCGCAAAGCTCATCGTCACGGCGCCTACCCGTCGAGGCCGCGATCGCCCGCTCACGCAGAGCTCTGGCAGAACTTGACATCAAGGGTCGCCACCCCGGCGGCCTTCTACTCGGCCGTCATCGCCCCTCGACGAGGTTCAGCCCCGCCCCGCCGTCGACCCGATGGTTCGAAGACTCCGTTCTGCCCAAGCTTGCGGACCCGGATGAGGGCTTCCGCCCTGGGAGTAACCCCGCGGCGTCGGTGGGCGTGGCTCCCGTCTTCGTCGGAAGCGGAAGGCGGGCGACCTTCGTGGTCGAACTCGACGGGCGCCGAATGGAACTGACCGTTCCGCGCACGATGTTCGCCACGACCGTCGGAACGGCGCGCCATCGCGGCTTCCAACCGTTGCGGGGCGGCGCCCGGGCAGAAACGACGCTAAATCGGGTGAGTTGGTCGATCCACGGGGATGGTCAACTCCCAGATTCAGGCGATCGTTGTACGCGTGTGCGTCGAGGAAGGCCAACAAGTCGCCCGGGGCGACCTGCTCGTCGTGCTCGAATCCATGAAAAATGGAAAGCTACGTGCACGCGCGCGACGGCACGGTGACCGATATTGCCGTCCAGGGAGGCCAGAACGTATCCGCCTACCAGCCCCTCGTGCGAGTCGCGCGCAGCGGGACGAGATCACCGAGGAGAAATGATGTCGTTGACGAAACTCCGGACCCTTCCGGACACGTCCCAGACGATGGACCTCACGCCACACGAGATCCACCGCGAACACTTCGCCGCCTTTCAGCAGGGGCTCGTTGATCTCGCCCGGGAAAAGGCGGAAGTGCGCCAGCACGCCGTCGGCAAGAAGACCGCCCGCGAGAGGATCGCCGAGCTTCTGGATGAAGGGAGCTTCACCGAGATCGGACGGTTCCGCGGCGGAAACATGGCCGAAGGGTTCACGGGTGCGGGCGTTGTCACGAGCATCGGCACGGTAGCCGGAGAGTCGGTGGCGGTCTACGCCCAGGGACTTTTCCATTCAGGGGAGGAACCCTGGGCGAAGTTGAGGGCAATAAGATCGTCGCCCTCATGGACAAAGCCCTTGAGTGCGCATCCCGATCGTGGCGATGCTGGATTCGAGGCGAGGGCCAGGATCAAGAGGGCGATGCTCGCGCTCTCCCAGTACGGACGCATCTTCAAGAAGACCTGCTAGAAGCATCCGGGTGATCCCCCAAAATTTCGGTGATTCTGGGGACATATGTGCCGGGGAGCCGTGTGCTGTCCTGCCCTCACCGACTTCATCGTCATGACACGGGACAATGCTCATATGTTCGTCACCGGGCCCGATGTTGTTCGTGCGACGACGGGCGAGGACGTCTCTTTCGCCGACCTGGGCGGCGCCGAAATCCACAACTTCCAGTCCGGCGTCGCCCATTATTTGGCCGACGACGAGGCTGACGCACTTGACTACACGCGCACGCTCCTGACGTATCTGCCCTCGAATTGCGAGGACGCCGCCCGCAAGTGGGACTACGAGGAGGGGCCCGAAGATGCAGCGAATGCCGCACGCCTATCGGAGATCGTCCCCGAGTCTTCGAAGCAGCCCTACGACATGGTCGACGTTATACGCGCGCTTGTCGACTACGGCGAATTCGTGCAAGTCCAGGAAATGTTCGCCCAGTCAATCACCGTGGGATTCGCGGCTTTCAACGGGGAATCCGTGGGGATCGTTGCCAACAACCCGATGCACGAGGCCGGTACCCTCGACGTCGACGCCTCCGAGAAGGCGCTAGATTCGTCCAGTTCTGCGATGCATTCAACGTTCCCGTCGTCACGTTGGTGGACGTGCCGGGTACCGCCCGGAGCTGAGCAGGAGCATGCGAGGAATCATCAGGCGCGGCGCCAAAGCTTATTTGGTCCTACGCCACCGCCACGGTTCCGCTCATCACGGTGACGCTGAGAAAAGCCTACGGGGCGCCTACATCGTCATGGGTTCGAAATCGCTGGCGGAGACTTCAACTACGCGTGGCCCGGGCGGAGATCGCCGTTCTCGAGCCGACGGCGCGTGGCGATAACCGGGCGTCGCGAGCTTAAAAAGCTGCGGAAGAAGGAAAGGACGTCGCGGCCGTCAAAGAAGAGCTCGTGGAAAAAGTACACGCGCGAAAAACGTCAACCCGTGCCTGTCAATCGAGAGCGGACAACTCGACGCTATCATCACCCGGAAACGACGCGTTCCTCCATCGTCTCCGCACTGCGGATCACGCGGACAAAGAACCGTTCCATCAACCGCACGAGCCGTCACGGCAGCATGCCGATGTGAGGCTGACGAAAGGCCAATCAATGAATTCCCAAACCCTTCCGCTTGGATCGCTCAATTCGCCGGGCGGTCCACGCCGTGGCGAGCCGAGCTCGCCGGAGCTCACGACCGACCCGGCGATCGCCGCGGAACTGGGCAAAATATGCGATGCGGCGGAGAAAATCCTCGCGCCTGTCGCTCCCGAACTGCTCACGATCACAGGCCCCATGGACCTCATCGGCGCGCCGCGCGAGGCTCCAGAATGCCGGGGCCACCGTTCCCGGGATCGCTTTTGGCACAGTACGGGGCCCTATCTCGACGTGCGCGGACGCTTTCCGAGCCGGCCGAAGCCGTTGGCCACTCAGGGGAGTCCTCGCGGTGGCAATGCTGCACGACGATCATGCGCAGATCTTCGCACTCGCACGCCTCATCGGCGCCGCAGCCACGCGCGAGACGCTCGTCGAAGGGAGCGAGGTCGGCGCGGCGATCACACCCCATGGTCTCGGTCAGAGGGAGAACCTCGTCGACGTCGATCTGCCCGGTGACGTGGCACTGGCGATCAGAAATTCCCCGACCTCCGAGGTGCTTTCCGGCGTGCCCGAATCTTTGGAAGCGGCCTTAAGCGCCCTGAAGGTCGAGGAGAATACCTCGACGTCGCAGCTCCGTTCCACAATCCGCTCTCGAACCCGCCGTGGCTCGGTCCCTCGAATGGGTCGAGGCATGCGGGATCTCCCTTCCCGACGCGGCCGACCTGACCAAAGGCCGTGCTCACGGAAAGGCCTCGACTGGGCGGCCGAATTGAACGAGAAAGTGCCCGCCGGCGCCGCCGTCGTCAGCCTTGGCCCGGGCACCGCGCCTGGCGCGTCTGGCCGCGGAGGAATTTCGCCGGGGCGGGCGTGCGCCACATTGAGGCCGGGACGGCTGAAGCTCGTGACGCCCTCGCCTCGGGGACGCCCCGCGAGAGCGTCACACAAGACTGAGTCGGCTTACGCGCCGACGGCAAGCATGTAGGCGGGCGAAGACGGTCGATACGGCCTTCACCCGCATGACGGGGCGGTCGGCCATCCTGGTGGGCGGAATGACGCCGACCACGGTGGAGCCGGAAATCGTCGCCGCTGCGGCCAATGCCGGGCATTGGGTGGAAATGGCCGGAGGCGGCCAGAGTCACCGAGACATCCTTAATGAACACCTCGATCGCCTCGGCCAGCTGTTGGAGCCCGGGCGCACGGCAGTTCAACGCGATGTTCCTCGACCCCTATCTATGGGGCATGCATTTCGGGTCGCGGCGGGCGGTGTCGAGAGAAACGCGGCCGGCGCTCCTCTCGACGGCGTCGTCGTTTCGGCCGGAATTCCCGAATTCAGGAGGCCGTCGAACTCGTTGAACGCCTGCATTCCGAAGGCTTCCCGTACGTCGCGTTCAAGCCGGGAACGGTGGCCCAAATCCGCCAGGTCGTGCAGATCGCCCGAGAGCTGGCCGAAAAGGGCGTGACTGCGCCACTGATCGCGATGATTGAAGACGGGCAGGCCGGTGGACACCATTCGTGGAGTCGCTGCCTGAGCTGCTGCTCCCAACGTACGCGCGCAGCTGCGAGAGAGCAGGGAGTAGTGGTGTGCGCCGGAGGCGGTCTCGGTGATCCCGAGCGCGCGGCCGACTACTTGGACGGATCGTGGTCCCGGGCCCTACGGGCGCCGCCCCATGCCCTGTCGATGGCGTGTTCATCGGAACTCCGCTCATGGCTTCCGCCGAGGCCGCCACGAGCCCCGCCGTCAAGGGATCTGCTCGTGGCCACGCAGGAATCTCCGAGGGGTGGGTTCACCGGGCGAGATCCGCGGAGGAATGACCTCCGGGCTTTCCCAGCTGCATGCCGATCTATACGAAATCGCTAATTCGAGCGCCGCGGCCTCCAAGCTTCTGGCTGAAATCCCGCGGAGGAAATCGATGCGCGCCGCGACGAGATAATCGAGGCGATCGACAAAACCGCCAAACCCTACTTTGGCGACGTCGAAGCTCATGACGTACCGTCAGATGCTTGAACGCTACGTCGAGCTCGCCTACCCGTGGGTAGACCGGTCGATGGAGCGCGTTTCATCGATCTTCTTCAGCGCACCGAAGCGCGTCTGAGCGAGGTCGATCACGGCCCGATCGAGTCGCTGTTCGCCGACGGCGTTGAGGATCCCGGCACGCCATTGAAGCATTGGCTTTGCGCATATCCCGCGGCCGAATCCGTTCTCGTGACGCCCGTTGACGCGGCCTTCTTCGTTGAACTCTCGCGTAAATACCCCAGCCGGTTCCCTTCGTCCCCGTCATCGACGCGGGAAAATTGTCCGCCGGTGGGGGACGGACAATCTGTGACAGTCGCACGATTCGCGTTACGCTGCCGACGAGGTGCGCATTATCCCCGGCCCCGTTTCCGTCGCCTCAATCACGGAGGCGAATATGCCTACAGCGGATATTCTGGCCGCGTATGAGGACGCAGCCGCGGCTCGCCTGGGGAGGGAAAGCCCGCCTTCAGCCGCCCTCGCGAGGACGGAGGAGGAGTACTTCGGCACGGCACGCTACGTGGTGGCGTGGAAACCTGTGCCCAACCCTGCCTTGATCGAGGGATCGCGGCTCCTCAGAGCGGGTGACTCGCCCACCTCCGAGGCTCGCACGCTGCTGAAAGCTCGCATGCCGTCGAAGAGGCCGCATCCGGCGGCGAGTGGGAAGTCCTCGTCCCCTTCGATTCGGTGTGGGATGGCACGGAAACAGTCACCCATCGCGTCCGTGAGATTCGCGTGCCGCTCGTCGCACCCTCAGGGGCGGCCTCCGGCGTCTATCCGCTCGTGGACGACGCCCGGCTTTCAGCCGCCATGCGCGGACTTCTCGAAGCCACTGCCGGCGTCGGATCGACAACCGTGGGCGGAACGCCTGTGGACTGCCTTCCCGGCGACGGCGAGGCCTTCTCCTTCGAGTTCGGCCGCGATGCCGCGGCGTCGCACGCCCTTGATCTGCAAGCCGGCCGACGCCGTCGGCGCGGGAGCCGTGCCGAGCGCCCTGTTCGGCTCGTGCTGGCCGGCGATATACGGCGCGATCGGCTCGACCACCCGCGACGGATACCCCGTCATAGAAGGACTTCTATCGACAGTCCACCTCGATCACTCGAGCGCATCGCAGTGGTGTGACGAGCTGACGGGGACGCTGACCGCGACCTCGCACGTGACCGGCGTCGCCGACACCGCCGCGGGAAGAGTCATCGGCGTCGACACCCGGGTCGTGGACGGCGACGGCCGAGAGGTCGCCTTCTTCGCCGACCGTTTTTGCCCTGCGCGGCCGCGCAGGCGACGAGCAGCCTCGAGGGATCCTCAAGCGCGGGCAGGAGTGGGCGACGTCGTTGAGACGCCCCGTTCTGTTCTCGGCTCGATGAAAGTGAAAGCCCCGACCGACATGACGGCCTCGCCATCGTCTCGGGCGACTATAACTCCCATCCACACATCGCGCAGGGGAGCGGAGCTCGCCGGGCTGGACGAGCCGATCGTTCACGGCATGTGGCTGTGTGCGGCCGCCGAGTATGCGACCAGAAAAATCGCGGGAACGAGGATTCTGGGGTGGACGTACAGAATGTTCGGGATGGTCGGCCTTGGCGATTCGGGTGGATGCGCGTCGAACGTGTTGGACGCATTCGCGAGGAGGCTTGGCTCTGGAGGTCTCCTGCACCGTCGACGGGGTTCTGGTGGCCACTGCGACGGCCGCTGTCGAGGCGCCGAGCACCGCTTACCTCTATCCGGGTCAAGGAGTGCAATCTCAGGGAATGGCCCTGGACGAGCGCAACGAGTCGGCCGCGGCGCGGGCTGTGTGGGAGCGCGCCGACAAGCACACCCGCGAGAGGCTCGGCTTCTCGATCCTCGCTTTGGTTCGCGACAATCCGCGCGAACTCGTCGCGGGCGGCGTGCGTTACTACCATCCTGAGGGACTGCTCAACCTCACGCAGTTCACCCAGGTGGCGCTGGCCACCGTCGCGGCAGCCCAGACCGAGCGGCTCGCGGCCGAGGGCGCGCTCGTGGAAGGGGCGATGTTCGCCGGGCATTCTCTGGGCGAGTACACGGCGCTGTCCTCCCACGGGCGGGTCTTCCCGCTGGAGGCCCTCCTCGAGATCGTCTTCCAGCGCGGCTCAACGATGCACAACCTCGTTCCGCGCGACGCGCAGGGCCGTTCGAACTACCGCGTGGGGGCGCTTCGCCCCAGCCAGTTCGGAGTGAGCGACGTCGTCGGCTACGTCGAATCGATCTCCGAGGAGACAGGCGAGTTCCTGGAGGTCGTCAACCTCAACATCGAGGGCCAGCAGTACGCCGTAGCCGGAACGGTCGCGGGCCTTGAGGCTCTGGAGCGACGCGAACGCTCGGGCTAAGGCAGCGGGCGGCAAGCGCCCGTTCATCCTTGTTCCCGCATCGACGTGCCCTTCCACTCACGCGTTCTGCGCAACGGCGTGGATGACTTCCGTGAGCTTCTGGAAGACCTGCTGCCCGAAAAGATCGAGGGCTGATGCGCTCGTCGGCCGCTACATCCCCAACCTGTGGCTCGGCCCTTCAGAGCTGACGGAGGATTTCGCGAGGCTCATCCTCGACGTCGCCCCATCGACGATGGTGGCCGAGCTGGTGAAGGACTTCGACGGCCTCCTGGAACGCGATCCTTACCGCGTGATCCGCACGCCCTCATCGAACTGCTCGCCCTGGCAATTCGTCCCTCGCCCGTGCAGTGGATTCGGACGCAAATGTGCTGCTGGAAAAAGGGCGTGCGCGAATGGGTGGAGGTCGGCCTTGCCACAGCGCCGACTCTCGCCAACATCGGCGCGCGGACCGTTGCCCAGCCGGCGCGGACGTCACGGTCTTCAACGTCGCTCGTGACTCGCAGCGCGTCAGGCGCGAAGACGTCGCGGTCGAGGTCGACGACGCGGGCGAATCTTCACGAAAGCGACGCCGGCGCCGGCGGCACTACGAACGCCGACGACGGATCGCATGGATCGCCGGCTGCCTCTGCACCGGAAGCCTCCGTCGCCGCACGCGACGAAGGAGAACGAGGCGGCTCAGGCCGCCGCCGAGCCGGCCGCACCCGCGACTCCTCCCGCAACAGCGGCGGGTCCCGTTGACGATCTGCCTTTCACCGCGGCCGATTCGTTGGATGCGCTGCTTGCCCTTCACACGAAGCTTCGGCCCGAGCAAATCGTCGATGCAGACACCATCGAAACACTGACCAATCGGCGTCTCGTCCAAGCGCAACCAGGTGCTCATGGACCTGACATCCGAATTCGGTCTGGCCTCCATGGACGGGGCTGCCGAGGGCGCCTATGACGAGTTGCGGGCCGGCGTTTTTGGCGGGCGCGCACGGATACAAGCCGTTTGGCGCCGTGCTCAGCGAGGCGATCTCCGGACGTCTGCGCCAGATTGCCGGCGCGGCAGGTGCCAAGCCCCAACGTTTGGCCGAGTACCTGGGGTCGGCGCATGGGGCCTGGGCGAAGGATGGGCGAACCACGTCGCCACGGCCATCGTGCTCGGCTCTCGCGAGGGCAAATCCTTGCGGGGTGGCGAACTTGCGACGATCGCTCCGTCGAAGAAATTCGATGCAATGATCGACGAAGCGGTCGCTCAGGTGGCCGCCGCCGCGGAATCGCCGTGGCCAAAGCAAGTTCGGGCGGCGGATCCGGGGCAATGGTCGATTCGGCCGCCCTCGAGGAGATCACCGGAAAGATGACCGACGCCCTGGCCGCGACGGCACGCGAGCTCCTGGCTCGGCTCGGCAAAGAGGCGCCCGCGCCGCAGGCTGACGGAGAAAATGCCGAGGATGTGGCGCTGCGCGTTGCCGTTTTAGCCGAACTTGGCGAGGGATGGGAGAAATTCGTCACCCCGGCCTTCAGCCCCGAGCGCGCCGTGCGGCTGTGTGACCGCTGGGCCACCGCCCGCGAAGACGTCGCTCGGATCGCCGCTGGGCTCAATGACGGACAAGCTTCGAATCGGTTGGAGAGGAAGTAGCGAAGCAAGCCCGTTGGCATGCCAAGCACCGCCCGGAGCACGCCGAACGCCTCCTCGAGATCGCCGCGGCTGCCGAAGATGATGCACCCGGCCAATACACCGGCAAGGTCGCCGTCGTCACGGGGGCTTCGCCGAAGTCCATCGCCGCTTCCGTCGTCGAGAAATTCTTGGCGGGAGGAGCGACCGTTGTGGTCACGACCTCGCGTTTGGACTCCGGACGTCTCAACTGGGCAGCCGAACTCTATCGGCGCAACGCCAGGGGAGACGCCGAACTGTGGTCGTTCCTGCCAACCTCGGTTCATTGCGCGACATCGACGGCCTCATCGAGTGGATTGCAACCGAGCAGCGGGTGACCCTTGAGCCTCAACGAAGCTCCTCAAACCGGCTTTTCGTCCCGATTTCCTCTTCCCGTTCGCCGCTCCTCCCGTTCGCGGCACGCTCGATGAAGCCGGAGCCGCGGCCGAAAACCAGGCCTGTGTGCTCCTGTGGGGCGTGAGCGGCTCATCGGCGGACTTTCGCGCATCGGCGTGGACACGCACGTGGGACACCGTTTGCACGTCGTGCTTCCCGGATCGCCCAACCGCGGGACCTTCGGCGGCGACGGCGCATACGGCGAGGTCAAGGCGGCGCTCGACGCGATCGCGAACAAGTGGGCGAATGAGCCGTGGGGCCGCAGAACGTCGATCGCCCACGCCCTCATCGGCTGGGTCAAAGGCACGAACCTCATGGGTCACAACGATCCTCTGGTCGCTGCGGTCGAAGCCGCGGGCGTGCACGTGTGGAGCGCGAATGAAGTGGCTGAGCGGCTTCTCGGCCTGTGCGCGGACGACGCCTTGAATCGGCCACGCGCGCCCCCGTCAGGGAAGACTTGACGGGCGGGCTCGATAAAGTCAATCTGCGAGAGCTCGCCAAGGGCATCAAGCTTCCCGATGCTCCCGAAAAGAGCGAAGGCGCGCCCACGATCGGCGCACTCGCCACCCCCGCGGTAGCCGCGCACGGCCGTACTCCGGGGCGCGGCGCCTTCGCGGCAGGAACCGCCAGGCCGGAGGACCTCGTCGTCGTCGTCGGCGTCGGCGAAGCCGGTCCATGGGGCTCTTCGCGGACCCGTCTCGCCGCCGAACTGGGCATTCAAGGCACGGGAGAGGTCGAGATGACCGCTGCGGGAGTCCTCGAGCTCGCATGGATGATGAGCTTGCTCGAATGGCATGACACGCCCAAAGCCGGCTGGTACGACACCTCGGGAAACCTCGTCCCCGAGGAAGAAATATACGAGCGCTATCGCGACGAAGTCGTGGCGCGATGCGGTATTCGAGCCTTCGTCGATGACGGCCCTCTGGTCAATCTGGGTTCTATCGACGTCGCCGAAGTGCGCCTCGAATCGGATGTCACCTTCACCGTTGCCGACGAGGCGGCAGCCGAGTCCCTCGTCGAAGCCGATCCCGAGAACACCTCGGCCGCACTCGTCGACGACGAGTGGACGGTGACCCGCAAGGCGGGATCCTGACCTACGTCCCGCGCAGGACGACTCTCAGCCGCGTTGTCGGTGCTCAGTTCCCCTCGGATTTTGACCCGGCGCATTGGGGAATTCCCGCATCGATGATCGAATCCGTCGATCGCATGGCCATCTGGAACCTCATGACCACGGTCGATGCCTTCATTGGTGCCGGTTTCACCCTGGGGGAGCTGCTGCGCAACGTCCACCCCAACGAGGTGGCCTCCACGCAGGGCACGGGATTCGGCGGAATGTCATCGATGCGTCAGTTCTACCTCAATCGGTTCACGGGCAATCCGCGCCCCCAGGATCTTCTGCAGGAAACCCTCGGCAACGTTATCGCTGCGCACACGATGCAATCGTACGTGGGCGGTTAGTGGTTCGATGATCCATCCGGTGGGAGCGTAGCGCCACGGCGGCCGTTTCCGTCGAAGAGGGAGCGGATAAGATCGCCTGTGGCAAGGCGACCTTCGTGGTCGCGGGCGGAATCGACGATATTGGATTGGAGTCGATCACAGGGTTCGGCGACATGACGGCGACGGCCGACTCCGCGGCCATGGCTCGCCAGGGCATCGACGAGCGCTTCTACTCACGTGCGGGCGATCTGCGCAGGGAGGCTTCGTTGAGGCCCAGGGCGGAGGAACCGTTCTGCTGGCCCGCGGTGATTTTGCGCTGGAAATGGGATTGCCGGTCCTGGCCGTCGTGGCTCACGCGCAGTCGTACGCCGACGGCGCTCACACGTCGATCCCTGCGCCGGGGCTTGGAGCCCTGGCCGTCGGACGCGAGGCAAGGATGCTCGCTTCGTCAAGAAGCTGGCGGCCCTTGGTCTCACCTCGGACGATATCTCCGTTGTCTCCAAGCACGACACGTCCACCAACGCGAACGACCCAAATGAGGCCGAATTGCATGTGCGGCTGGCCAAAGCGATCGGGCGCAGCGAGGGCAACCCTCTTTACGTCGTCTCGCAGAAGTCGCTGACGGGCCACGCGAAGGGAGGGGCTGCGCTCTTCCAGCTCGCCGGGCTGACGCAGATTCTCGCCAGTGGCCTGATCCCCGGCAACAAGGCGCTCAACTGCCTCGACCCCGTTTTCGAAAACGATCCGTACCTCGTGTGGTTGCGCTCGCCGTTCCAGCACGACGGCGTCAAGGCCGGCCTCATCACGTCACTCGGCTTCGGCCACGTCTCGGCTTTCATCGCGCTTGCCTCACCGGATGCCTTCGAGGCCGCCGTTGTGCGCGAGCATGGTGACGAGGCCGCTGACGAGTGGCGCAGGCGCGTCGACGAGCGCTCGCATGCCGGAGCGGTTCGCCTGGAGAAGGCGATGCTTGGCAAGGCCGAGCTTTCGAGGGCATCAAGGACAGGCGTTTTGCCGGCGACGTCCACGAGGATGAGGCCGCGATGCTTCTCGATCCGTCCGCCCGGCTCGGGGCAGACGGCTTCTACCCGCGAGTGAAGGCCGCCGACGACGAGTGACGGCTGACCCCGTCAGACGTAGGGTGGCGGCAGGGCCATAATGGCTCCCGGCCGCCGCCCAGGTCTGGAAGAGGCCTGTTGCTCGCCCGAGTGGCGCCGCACCGCCTCAGAAAGACGGCTGGCCGCGACGCCCATTCGAGTGGATGCCCCGTTACGATCCCGGTGCCTCGACTTCGGCGTCCCGGTCCCGGTGCCTCAACGTCGGTTGTCTTCTGCACTTGGTCTTCCGCACTTGCGTCATTGCACGAAGGAGCCTATAAGAGGCCTATGTCGAGGATAAAAAGGAGGCCTGTGCAGGGGATGAGGGAAGGAGCGATGATTCTCGGGGGTCGGACTGGACGTCGAAATGATATCGCGGCCTTCGGCGAACAACTCGGACTTCCCGGGACGATGTTCGGTCGAGTTTTTACGGCGCGTGAACGCCGTGAGGCTGCGGCGCGAGCCGGCGCACGCGGCGCCGTCGGAGGCAAACGTCCCCAAGCACATACCGGGGATGCTGCGGGCGCCAACCCCGATGGAGTGCGTACCCCTCGGGGGTTGCGCGAACGCCGCCGAACACCTGGCTGCCCGGTGGGCGCGAAAGAAGCCTTCATCAAGGCCTGGAGCACGGCGCTTTATGGCCGGGCCGCCTATTCTCGGAGAGGTCGCGTGGCATGAGATTGAAGTTGTCAGCGACCGTTGGCATCGGCCTCGGCTCGTTCTGCACGGCGACGTTGCCGAAGCGTTTGCCGAATCGGTAGGGAACGCTGCGATTCGGTTCCACCTGTCGCTTACCCACGATGGGCCTGTGGCACAGGCGATCGTCATCGTTGAAACTGCCGAAGCCGAGCGGATGGCGGCAACCGATGCCGATTGACCTTTGACCTGACTGGCCAGCTGACACTTTAACCCTGCGTCGACCGGCTCCCCGCCGCGGCCGGCCGGTCAAAAAGGCCGGCCGCATCTTAACCGAATCGCCCGCTCTCAACGGAAGAAATGGGGCAGCGCGTTGTACAGGTAGGTGTGAGCCGACGTGTAGTTGTGGCCTTTGCCGCCCACGACGAAAAGGGTGAGATTGCCGTTGGCAAAGCTCGTATCCGTATAGTCGAAGGCCTTTCTCTCTGGAGCATTTGGTTCACCATCTTGCTCAGGTAGGGCTGCACGCCGTCGTCGCCCCCGGTTGCCGCGAAGATGAAATAGTCTCGCTTGCCTTCGCCGGATTTCGTGGCGGCCTTGGCTAGGTCTTCGACGCCTTCGCGAGATTGTAGTTCTTCGAGAAAACGCTTCCCATGTGAATTCCGCTGATCGGAAGGAAAATACTGGAAATATCGCAGATCATTGCGGAAAATCGACCACGTGGCCTCCTCCCAACGAGAATCCTCCGAAGGCTCGGTGCCCCGCGATGCGGAGAAGGCCTCGGGGGTCGTGGCGGTGGCGTATGTGCGGTACTTTCCTTCGACGGTCGGCATGACGTCCTTCGTCAACTCGAAGGAACGCCGGGAACGTGGAGGAGAATCGGTTGCGGCCTTCGCTTATCGTCGGCATGGCGACGATCGTCGGAGCGATGCGCTTGTCGGCGATCATGTGGTCAAGGATGTATTTAGCAGTCGTCGGATTGGACTGCGTTTCCCAGCCACGTGCGCTCGTTCCCCTTGGATCCGTGCATGAGATAGAGGATGTTGTAGCGCTTGGACGCATTGTCACGGTATCCGTAGGGAATGTAGACAATAGCCTTTTTGGTGATTTTCGTTCCCGGATTTTTCGGGGTTGGACGTCTTATATTCGATTGTCTCCAAACGTCCGCCCTTGGATGTAGCCTGCCGGTAAGACGTGGGAATCGAGTGAAACGGAAAGGTTTTGAAGGACTTCTTCGACGTTGATGGGTCCGACGTCGAAGTCTGCGCTGCCGGCACCGTCGAAGGAGCGCCGGTTGCCGCGACGGGTGACTCGTTCTCGGCCGTTGTGGCATATCCTGCAGGGCGCTGGTGAGGGGATGCGGAGCGACGGGCGCTTCGGAGGCTTGCTTCGATTCGGTTGCGGCTTTGCTCGATGTTGCGCTGTTCTGTGTGAGCCGCCCTGATCCTGCACCGTTTGGCGAGGTCTCTCCGGTGCAGCCGGCGAGGACGGCGGACGCCGCCAGTGCGGTACACAGAAGCCGGGTGGCAATTCGAGGTCGTGGTCGCGAGGAACTGTTCGTCATAGTCTTCCCGTTCTGCTGCGTCATGGTTTCTCAGTTCTCGGTGCGTTCTCGATGCGAGTCGGTTTGCGATGCCGAAGCGAGGTCGGCCCACAGGCCGATCGACCTCGTGAGATCGGGAACGAGCGGGCCTTAAAGTGAATCGGCTAAAACACTCCGTCCGTCAACGGTGTCGATTGACGATCCGGCCTGATCAATCTTTCGCGGCACCGACCTTGGATGGATATGGTAGGGCCTCGAATGGAAGCTGCGCCCTATCGAATAGACGCTCGCGGCGCCGTGTCGAATTCGGGTGACCCGGTCTCAAATCGAGAGAACGCAATGGTCATATTGAACAAACCTAGCCTGAGAAAACCCTGTGCGAGCCTGTTGCGAACTTGTCGTCCGACTTCTTGCTGATTGTGTCGGAGGTATCCGGTAGCCTTGAAGAGATGCCGAAAGAAGGAGGAAAAGTGAGAGATTTCGACCAGTCGGTCGCAGTCGTCGACCCCGACGTAGCTGCCGCGCTCGAAGGCGAGCTGATTAGGCAGCGCGAGACTCTCGAGATGATCGCGTCTGAGAATTTCGTGCCGCGCGCTGTGCTCGAAGCGCAGGGTTCGGTGCTGACCAACAAGTACGCCGAAGGATACCCGGCAGGAGGTACTACGGAGGGTGCGAGGAAGTCGACAAGGTCGAAACCCTCGCGATCGAGAGAGCAAAGAAGCTATTCGGCGCCGAATACGCCAATGTCCAACCCCATTCTGGTGCGCAGGCCAACGCCGCGATCTACCACGCCCTCGTTGTGCCCGGAGACACCGTGATGGGGCTCCAACTCGCTCACGGCGGACATCTCACCCATGGGATGAAGATCAACTTTTCCGGCAAGAACTACAACATTGCCTCCTACGGGCTCAATCCCGAGACTCATCGCATCGATATGGACATGGTCCGCGAACAGGCACTCGCTTGCCGGCCGAAGATGATCATTGCCGGTTGGTCGGCCTACCCGCGTCAGCTCGATTTTGCCGCCTTTCGCCAGATCGCCGATGAGGTTGGAGCTTACCTGTGGACCGATATGGCGCATTTCGCGGGATTGGTTGCGGCAGGGGTTGCATCCGAATCCGTTGAGCATTCCGACGTCGTAACGACGACTATCCACAAAAACCCTGGGAGGGCCGCGTTCGGGAATGATCTCTCTCGTGACGCCGCTACGTACGGGAAAAACTCAACTCCGCCGTGTTCCCCGGCCAGCAGGGGCGGGCCCCTCATGCACGTCATCGCCGCAAAGGCTGTCGCACTCGATCTCGCGGGAACCGAAGCGTTCAAGGACAAACAAGCCCGGACCGTCGAAGGCGCGAAAATCTTAGCTGAAAGGCTCAACAAGCCGGATGTTGCCGCGGCGGGGATTGGCCTGGTCACCGGAGGAACCGACGTTCACCTCGTACTTGTGGATCTGCGCAATGCTGAGATGGACGGCCAACAGGCTGAGGACTTGCTTCACGACGTCGGCATCACGGTCAACCGCAATGCCGTGCCTTGGGATCCGCGCCCGGCGGCAGTGACGTCGGGGCTGCGCATCGGCACGCCGGCATTGGCCACGAGGGGTTTTGGCCCGGCGGAATTTGAAGAAGTCGCCGACATCATCGCCACTGCGCTCGTCAACGGCGAAATGCCGACATCGAGACGCTCAGCGGGCGCGTCAAAAAGTTGACGGACGGCTTCCCCGTACGAGGGCCTCGAGCAGGCGGCGAAATGAGTGGCGACGTGACCGGCGAGAAGCAAAAAGAGGCGAGGACCTCGGCTGCCCGCCTTCTCGACGGCAAAGCGACAGCGAGTGCGATCAAAGCAGAGCTCGCCGAGCGCGTGAAAAGCCCTGCGCGCCAAAGGAAAAGTCCCGGGCTTGGCACCGTGCTTGTGGGTGAGGATCCCGGATCGGTGTCCTACGTGGCGGGAAAGCACCGAGACTGCGCCCAAGTCGGCATTGAGTCGATCCGCGAGGACCTTCCCGAGTCAGCGACGCAGGGATGAGATTCTTGCCGCTGTTGAGCGCCTGAACGCCGACCCGGCCTGCACCGCCTACATCGTCCAGCTGCCGCTGCCGCGAGGTCGACCAGAATGCGGTACTTGAATCCGTTGACCCGGGCAAGGATGCCGACGGCCTCCATCCACGAACCTCGGAAGGCTCGTTCTATCGGTCGGAGGTGAGATCCACTCGCCTCTTCCATGCACCCCCGCCGGCATTCTCGAGTTGCTGAGTCGCCACGGAATTTCGCTTAAGGGCAAGAATGTCGCCGTCATCGGCCGCGGGGTCACGGTAGGCCGCTCGATCGGCTTGCTGTTGACGCGGCGGGGCATCGATGCGACGGTTACCAACTGCCACACGGGCACGGCGAATCTCGCGGACGTCGTCCGTCGCGCCGACGTCGTCATCGCCGCGGCCGGTGTGCCCCGCCTCGTGACCTCCGAATGGGTCAAGCCCGACGCTGTGGTCGTCGACGTCGGCGTTTCGCGAATCGTCGATCCGGACACGGGAAAGGCGAAGATCGTCGGCGACGTCCACCCGGCGGTCGCCGACGTCGCCGCCTGGCTTTCACCGAACCCCGGCGGCGTGGGGCCCATGACCCGGGCGATGCTCCTGGCCAACGTCGTGGACATCGCTGAGAGAACGTGACGGTTGGGTGAATGGTGCGGGCAACGGACTCGGTGACAATAGACCCGGTTCGGTCACGCTCCTGCAAAGCCAATGAGCAGCACCTTGGCCAGCGAAATGATTGTCCAACGAAATGAAAAGCCTGACGAAGGAGAGGAAGCATGCGCATAGCGACGTGCAACGTCAATGGAATCCGCGCTGCCGCGCGAAAGGGCATGGGGGAGTGGGATTGCTTCCGCCGAGGCGGACGTGCTTCTCCTCCAAGAGTGCGGGCTCCGGAAGAACTTGTGGCGCTGCTCATCGGCGAGGGCTATCGGGTGATCCCCTGGCCCTGCGAGATCAGGGGCCGCGCCGGCGTAGCGGTTGCGGTGCGCGAGAAGCTCCAAAACCGGTGCCGTTGTACGTGGCATCGGCGACGACCAACCCCGGTCGATACCGGAAGATGGCTCGAAGTTGTCCTTCCGACATCGGCCTGCGAGTTGTCTCCGCCTACCTGCACTCGGGGGACTCCTCGAATAAGGAGAAAATGGACGCTAGCACGCCCATCTCGATCTCGTGCAAACGCGGCTGGAAGAATTGGCGGAGGCCGATGAGCACCTGCTGGTCGCAGGGGACTTTAACATCGTGCACACGCCTCTGGACATCACCAACTGGAAATCCAATCACAATAAGACGTCAGGAGTTCTTGACAGCGAAAATCGCCTACCTCGACCGGTGGTTCGGGACGATGAGCTTCGTCGATGTCCAGCGGCGCCTCGACCCGGACAGCCAAGGGCCGTACACGTGGTGGTCGCAGCGAGGGAAAGCCTTCGACAACAACACGGGCTGGCGCATCGACTACCATCTGACCGACCCCGGGCTGGCCGGAAAAGCCGAAAAATATAGGATCGACAGGGCTGCCTCGTACGACGCGAGATTCTCAGACCACGCGCCGCTGATCGTCGACTATTCGCTGTGACGTCGGCGGAGAAGACCATGGAGCGCGGTGACCGGCGAGAAACCGAGCGTGAGGACGAGCGCAAACAGAGCGCGGCGGACGCGGACGAAAACGCGGAATGCGGCGGGCCGAGGCCGGGTGCGAAAAGAACCTGCGGGCGGGGTTTCGGCGCCTCCGAGAACTGCGCCTGGCGCGGGGGCTTATCCGCTATGGCAAGGCACGGGGCGGAGTGCTCGCCGGAGGGATCGCGTACTCTGCGCTTTTCGCGCTCGCCGCCGCGCTGACAATCGCATGGACGGTTTTCATGGCCTTTCTCGGATCTGACGAGAGTCTGCGGGACAATGTCCTGACGGGCTCAACCGTTTTCTACCCGGGGTTCTCAAGACGGGGGATGGAAAGGGCCTCATCGAGCCGGACTCGCTCATTCTCAAATCCGCGCTCACACCCGCCTCGGTTGTCGCCGCCCTCATCCTTCTCTACACCGCAACCTCAGTTGTCGAAAACATCGCCACCTCCGTGCGGGCCATGTTTGGGATCGTGAGTTTACAAGTCAGCTCCACTGCCAAACATCTGCGTTCGCTTGGCGGTTTTCCGTTCTGGCGATAGGAATTGGAGCGTCGTCGGCCTTGACGGTTGGCTTCGGCGTCATTGGCTCGATCCTTTCCTTCGCCATCGACGTTGCGATCGTGGCCTTCATCTTCCGCGCGGTGGCCGGCGTGAGGATGCCCAAGCGAGACCTCGTCCTCGGATCGACGGCGGCCGCCGCCAGGACCACGCTCCTGAGAGTCGCGGAAAGAGCATCGTCAGTTCGGTTGCCCACAATGCTCTCTCGCTTCGTTCACCGTCCTCGCCGCCCTCCTCCTCGGATTCAATCTGGCCAGTCGCATTCTCCTCGTCTGCGCGGCGGTCGCGGCCAACCCGCCGATCCCTTACAGCCCCGTCACGCGCGAGGAAGTCCACGCGACGAGTACCCCCAATTACGTCACTTTGTCGGCGCCCCACATTGACGTGGCTGCACAATCCGCTTTCGGGAAGCATCCTTCCCGTCGACGCAACAGAACCGCATTACAGCCGACGACGTCGGCGGAACGGAGCAAATATGACCTTCCATGCCATCATCCCCGCCGGCGGGGCGAGGACTCGCCTATGGCCGCTCTCGCGCCGCAACGCTCCAAAGTTCTTGGCCGACCTCACAGGCTCGGGGCGAAGCATGCTCAAGCGACAGTCGATCGGCTCGCGCCTGTGGCGCAGGAGACGACGATCGTCACCAGGGGCCTCTCACGCCGAGGCGGTGGCGGCACAGGTTCCGAGCCGCCCTTATCGTCGAGCCCTCGGCCAAAGGAACGATGGGAGCGATCGGGCTGGCTGCAGCCATCGTTGAAGCTCGTGACCGCGAAACGATCGTCGGGTCCTTCGCCGCCGACCATCGCATTGCGGATGAGGAAGCCTTCCAGCGGGCGGTCCTTCGAGCCATCAAGCCGCCGAGCAAGGCTATGTCGTCACCATCGGAATCACCCCCGATCATCCCTCCACGGCTTACGGATACATTCAGACGGGGGAGAGCTTCGGCCCGGCCCGCTCGGTCAGCCGCTTCGTCGAAAAACCGGACGAGGCGACGGCGGCCAAATACCTCGCCGAAGGCGATTATCTGTGGAATGCTGGGATGTTCGTCGCCAAGGCGGGGGTGCTTATGGATACGCTTGCTCGCTTCCACCCTGAACTGGCAGGACCTTTTGCGGGCATTGGCCGCCGCGTGGGAGTCCAACCGCGAAGAGGCGATCGCTGAGCACTGGGAGCCGCTGGATAGCGCTCAAAGTCATCGACAAGGCGATAGCGGAACCGCTTGCAGCGGAAGGAGGGGTGGCCGTCGTTCCTGTCGAAATGGGGTGGTCCGATGTGGGCGACTATGCTTCCTTGGCCCAGGTTGTCGAATCGAGGGAACAGGTAGCTCCTCGAGGGGCGCAGCAGCCCGTCGTTGCACCGGCCGGGTCTCTCGTCTACACCGGGAACAAACCCATCGTCATCGTGGGTATTCCAGAAGCCGTTGTCGTCGATATGGACGATGTACTGTTCATCACAACTCTTTCGAACTCTCAAGGGGTCAAACCGACGGTGGAGGCCCTTACACGATCTGGACTAGGAAGATTGGCGTGAACCATTCGGTAGTTAGCCGAAAGAGAACGTAGACTTAAGTCACACTCTCCGCGCCTCGTTCTGGCGTGGATGCACACAACAGGAGAAACAAGCGTGAAGAATAGCAAAGTTGTCGCGCTCCTAGGCGTCGCAGCACTTGCGCTCAGCGCCTGCGGCGGCGGCAAGGCTGGAGAGGCTCCTCTTCGAAGCAAAGCTTCAAAGGGCCCGCGGCAAAGCAGATCGATTATCGTGCGTGCCTCGTATCCGATGCGGGAGGATGGGACGACAAGTCGTTCAATCAATCCGCTAAGGAAGGTCTGGACAAAGCCGTCCATGAAATTGGTGTGCGGCCCAACAGCGCCGAGTCGAAATCCGACACGGACTTCGCGCCCAATGTGAAGTCGATGGTCGACGCCAAATGTAACCTGACGATCGGTGTCGGGTTCAAATTGTCGGAAGCCATTCAGAACGCCGCGAAGGCCAATCCTGATAAGCAGTTCGCTGTGGTCGACACGACATTCGAAAATCAACCTGAGAATGCCCGGGCGCTCGTCTTCAACACCCACGAAGCCGCTTACCTGGCAGGCTATGCCGCCGCGGCCAATTCCAAGTCCGGCAAGGTCGGAACTTTCGGGGGCATCAAGCTGCCGTCCGTCACGATCTTCATGGATGGATTCGCCGACGGCGTGGCCCGCTACAACAAGGATCACAACAAGAACGTCAAAGTTCTCGGCTGGAATAAGGAGTCTCAAGCCGGGCACTACTCAATACCTCGACGATCGGTCGAAGGGAACCTATGTGGCCAATCAGCTGATCCAGCAGGGGAGCGGATGTCATCATGCCCGTTGCCGGCCCGGTCGGCTTGGGTGCGGCAGCGGCGGCCAAGGCAAACGGCAAGACGCTCGTTGTGGGTGTGGACTCCGATTGGTACGAGTCGGCCTCCGAGTACAAGGACATCGTCCTGACATCGGTGCAAAAGGGAATCAATGCGGCCGTCGTCGACACGATCAAATCTGGCGTTGAGAAGAAGCTCGACAAGACGCCCTACGTGGGCACACTCAAGAACGGTGGCGTTTCCCTCGCACCGTTCCACGATAGAGAAATCGCAGCCAAAGGGATTGATAGAAGAGCTGAAGAAACTTAAAGAGGAGATTATTTCCGGCAAGACGGTTGTCTCCTCCTCTGCTGCATACGAAGTCAAATGAGTGAGGTGAGGGTCCGGGCTTACGTTGAGTCCTGGCCCTCACCGAACCTGAAAGGTTGGGCATTCGGTGCATCTCCAACTACGCGGAATTACCAAGAGGTTCGGCTCGTTCGTCGCTAACAACCACATTGACCTCGATGTTGAGCCGGGTGAGATACATGCGCTTCTCGGCGAGAACGGCGCGGGAAAAATCAACCCTCATGAACGTCTTGTACGGGCTCTACAAGCCCGAGGAAGGCGAGATTCTCGTGACGGCGAGCCGGTGGTCTTTTTCCAACGCCGCCGACGCCGTAGCTGCCGGCATCGGAATGGTCCATCAGCATTTCATGCCTCATACCCGTGTTCACCGTGGCAGAATCCGTGGCCCTTGGCTCGAACCGGTCAATCCGCTGACGCGGTTGATCAATCGGAAAAAGGCTCGCAGCCTGGTGAAGGAATGGTCGGGCAAATTCGGCTTCGATCTTGATCCCGACGCTACGATCGAAGACCTTCCCGTCGGGGTTCAGCAGCGAGTCGAAATCGTCAAAAGCCCTGGCACGCGGGGCAAAAGTTCTGGTCCTCGACGAGCCGACGGCCGTGCTGACGCCGCAGGAAACAGATGAACTTATGAAGATTATGAAGGATCTTGCCGCTTCCGGTACGTCCATCATTTTCATCACTCATAAGCTCAGGGAGGTCAGGGCAGTAGCGGACAGGATTACTGTCATACGCAGGGGAGCGGTGGTCGGCAATGCCTCGCCCGAGGCATCCGAGGAAGAGCTCGCCTCAATGATGGTGGGTCGCCCGGTCCTTCTGCGGGTCGATAAGAAACCGGCTACGCCGGGCGAAGTGGGGCTTGTCGTCGACGATGTCTCACTTGTCGGTCCGGCTGGGAACACCCCTGCTTGACCACGTCAGTTTCGACATCCGCGAAGGCGAAATTCTCGGTGTTGCGGGTGTCCAGGGAACGGCCAGACGGAACTGGCCGAAGTATTGCTCGACTCACGACCCCGATTCGGGGCAGATCTCGCTGGGAGGAAAGGCCATCACGGGTGCGAGCGTGCGCAGGCATCATCGATGCGGGCATTGGTTTCGTTCCCGAGGATCGCTCGGCTGACGGAATGGTGGCTTCTTTTTCGGTCGCCGAGAACCTCGTCCTCAACCAATACAGGAGGCGGCCTTTCGCGGGGAGCGGCCATGAGCCCCACGGCCGTCGCCAAAAAATGCCGATGAGCGAGTAGCCGAATTCGATATCAGACTCAGCAATGTCAATGATTCGATTTCCACGCTTTCGGGCGGAAATCAGCAAAAGTTATCGTGGCGCGCGAGCTTTCCCGCGATCTATCGCTCTTCATCGCGAACCAGCCGACCCGCGGGGTGGACGTCGGTTCCATCGAATTCATTCACAAACGCTTAGTCGCAGAACGGGACAAGGGAACACCCGTTCTGCTCGTATCATCCGAGCTTGACGAGATCATCGGACTCTCGGATCGCATCGCCGTCATGTACCGCGGCAAGATCGTGGAATCGTTCCCTCCGATACACCGCCCTCCGTGCTCGGAATCATGATAGCGGGAGGTTCTCCGAAGAAGCGGCTGAACAAGCAGAACCTTCCTCGGCAGATCGCATCGAGCAAGGCCAAGCGCGGGGCGAGGCACTGGCGGAGAGGCTCGAGCGGAAGGCCGGTGCAGCGAACGAGGAGAGCGAACATGAGTGAGACGCAGGGAAACGAAGCCATCCGGAAGGAAGATGTGGCCCGAGAAGAAGCCGCGGTCCCAGGAGAAAAACGCGGTTCCGGCAGAAGGCTCTGTTCCGGCAGAAGGCACGGCCGAATGGCAAGACGCGGTTCGAGAAGAACAGCAACCGAGCCGTCTGCGCCTGGCAATGTATCGTTGCGGCAGTCTTTTGTACAGGGCCTTGAGCTCCACCGCCCTCATCTACTTTTTGGCGGTAGCCATTTCGTTGCTTGTGGGCGCGATTCTCATGGCGGTTTCGGGGAGCCGACGTCGTCGAAGGTTACTCGGCGATGATCCGCGGGTCCATCTTCAACTGAAAGCCCAATCCTTCCAGGGGCAGATAGCACCGATCACGACGTCGATTTTCTCCTCTTTGCCGCTCATCATTGCGGGACTTGCCCTCGCCTTGGGATTCCGCGGCGGGCTGTTCAACATCGGCGGAACCGGACAGATGATAGCCGGGATTGTCGGCGCCGCATGGGTTGGATTCACTACCATATGCCCGCCGGGATCCATCTGATCGCCTGCCTTCTGGCGGCCGTCGTATGCGGGAGGAATCTACGGTTTCATCGCGGGTTTCCTCAAGGCGACCACGGGGGCCAACGAAGTCATCGTAACGATCATGCTCAATTCCATCGCTGCTCTCAGGGTCACTCAGTTGCTGACATACGCGGCCTTCAAACGCCCGGGTTCGAGCGATCCGCGTTCTCCCACGATCGACGCGACGGCGCAGCTCCCCTGAAACGTCTCCGCCGTTCCAGATCAACGGGGGAGTGGTGGTCGCCGTCCTCACAACGGTTTTTGTCTGGTGGTATCTGGAGCGTTCAACATGGGGGTACGAGCTGAAGGCGGTTGGGGCGAACCCCGATGCCGCGCGGGCGGCTGGAATGTCGATTGGCAAAGTGACAGCTGTGACGCTGACGCTTTCCGGTGCCCTGTGCGGGCTCGCGGGCGGCGTGATGCTGACCGGTGACATTAAATACTTGACCGACAGCGTGGCGGGCAGCACCGGATTCGACGCGATCACCGTGGCGCTGCTCGGCCGCAATAGGCCCGTCGGAACTTTTCTTCGCGGCAATACTCTTCGGTGCATTCCGTGCGGGTGGACGAACGATGGATGCCCAGGCTGACGTCCCTATCGACATGGTTCTCATCCTCCAGGCGGTCATCGTTTTGCTCATCGCCGTTCCCGCATTTGTTCGCTGGGTTTTCCGCCTGCCTGATGGCAAGAACGATCGATTCAGCGCCTATCTGACACTTGCGCAGGAGAAAGCCGACAAAAGAGAGAAGAAGGAGGCAGTGGCATGAGCGTCGACGTCGTCTCTCGAGCGCCAGTGGATGAGCCTGCGCCGTCGCAAGATTCCTCGCCCGTTTCAACGAAGCGCATCAGTTGGCGAGTTCCCATCAGCTATCTTCTTCTCACGTTAGCGCTCGGCACGATGTGGCTGAACGCCGAAGGTAATACGACCTTCTCTTTGAAGGGGGGAACCGACGATAGTTTCGAGATTCCCGATTTCGCCGTCGATTCGCAAACCGTCTGCCTCATTCTAACCATCGTCAGCGTCCTTGCGACCGCGTACGCATTTGCCCGCGCGGTGAAGAGGAAGAAGACCGGGTGCTCCCGGCAATCGCCGTCGGAGTGAGCGTTGTGCTCGGGATTTTCGCCTGGTATGGGGCGGGGCAGATAGCAGTGTGACGCTGACGCTACTGCTCGTATCGGGCCTGACATCCTCGACGCCACTCATTTTCGGCTCGCTTGCAGGGCATCGTTTCCGAACGCTCGGAATCGTCAACATCGCGATCGAAGGGCAATTGCTGGTGGGGGCATTCGTCGGGGTCGTGGTGGCGTCGTGGTGGCAGAACGTGTGGCTGGGTATTATCGCCGCGCCACTGGCTGGAGCACTTGTAGGTTCGATTCTGGCTTTCTTCGCCATCCGATACAACGTGGATCAGATCATTGTGGGAGTCGTCCTTAACGTTTTGGCTCTCGGGCTGACGTCCTTCTTTCTCAGCACAGAACCGTTCAAAGAGAACAAGATCAATTTGAACTCCTCTGTTTTCTCCCTCGATCGAATTCCCATCCCCGGCCTGTCGGATATTCCCATTATGGGTACCGTTTTGTTCAACCAAACCGTGTTGACGTACTTCATGTACCTCGTTATCGCACTGCTCACCGTCTACCTCTACCGGTCGAGGTGGGGGCTGCGGCTGCGGGCCTGTGGCGAGCATCCGAAGGCTGCAGCCACCGTTGGCATTAACGTTCGGGCCACGCGTTTTCAGGAATAGCCTGTTGGCGGGGGCGATCGCCGGTCTGGGAGGGGCCTATCTGACCATCGCCGCCGATATCGGACATGAGTTCAACAACGACTTGTCCGCGGGCAAAGGGTATATCGCCCTGGCAGCCATGATCCTCGGTAAGTGGAATCCCTCGGCGCAGTTGCCGCTTCCCTCATGTTCGGCTTCGCGGAGGCGACGGCCATTCTCCTGCCCACGCTTGATTCAGGGGCCCCGGACAGCCTTATCAATATGATTCCCTACGCCATCACAATCTTCGCCGTGGCCGGATTCGTCGGTAAGTCTCGCCCGCCGGCAGCAGAGAACAAACCCTACTGAGATGCGCGCCAGGGTGAATCCTGAAGGCATGCTGTCGAGGACGAACCCCACTGATGCAAGGAGGGCGAAGTGGCCGATATCCCTTGGGGAAAAGCCTGCACGATCTTGCCGTCGAAGCGATGTCGAGAGCGTATGTCCCTATTCCGGCTATCCGGTGGGGGCTGCGGCATTGGTCAGCGATGGCCGCACGGTTTCCGGGGTGCAATGTCGAAAAACGCCGGATACGGAGTGACCCTATGCGCCGAATGCGGTCTCGTCTCGGATCTCATTCGCGGTGGCGGCGGGCAGATTCTCGCTTTCGTGTGTGTCAACGCCGACGGCGAGAAGATCGTCCCGTGCGGCAGGTGCAGGCAATTACTGGCCGAGCATGCCGCCCCCGAGATGGTTCTCGACATGCCCGGTGGGCTTATGACCTTGGCGGAAGTTCTTCCGCTCGCTTTTTGGACCGGCCGATCTGCACGCGATGAAGGAGACGTGACGTGGCTTTTGATACTGTCGACGTGATTCGGGTCAAGCGAGATGGCGGCGAGCTGAGCGACGCGCAGATCGACTGGGTCATTGACGCCTACACTCGGGGCGTCGTAGCCGACGAGCAGATGAGCGCCCTGGCGATGGCCATCTTCCTCAACGGGATGAACCGCCGCGAGATCGCCCGATGGACCACCGCGATGATCGACTCCGGTGAAAGGATGGATTTCTCCGGGCTCGGCAAGCCACGGCCGACAAGCATTCGACCGGTGGCGTGGGCGATAAGATCACGCTTCCTCTTGCTCCGCTCGTCGCGTGTTTCGGCGTTGCCGTTCCGCAGCTTTCGGGGAAGAGGGCTAGGGTCATACCGGCGGGACCCTTGACAAGCTCGAATCGATTGCAGGCTGGCGAGCCGAAGTGAGCAACGAGGATGTTTACGATTTTCTCGGAAACGGCTCTGGCGCGGTGATTTGCGCGGCCGGTGCGGGCCTTGCCCCGGCAGATAAGAAGTTGTACGCATTGCGCGATATCACGGCCACCGTCGACTCTGTTCCGCTCATAGCGTCGTCGATCATGAGCAAGAAGATTGCCGGAAGGCACGGGGCTTTGGTTCTCGACGTCAAGGTGGGGTCGGGCGCGTTCATGAAAGACATCGGCAGGGCGCGCGAGCTAGCGTCCACTTTGGTTGATCTGGGGGAGGACGCGGGCACCTCCACGGTGGCGCTGCTGACGGATATGAGCGTCCCGCTCGGTCTGACGGTTGGCAACGCCCTGGAGGTCCGCGAGTCCGTCGAAGTCTTGAGCGGGCGGAGGCCCGGCCGACGTCGTCGAACTGACCGTTGCCCTCGCGCATGAAATGCTTGCCGCGGTGGGTAAGGATGACGACGTCGAAGCCGCTCTCGAAGATGGGCGCGCGATGGACGCGTGGCGGGCGATGATCGCCCAACAGGGCGGAGACCCGATGCGCCGTTGCCTCATGCCCGCGAAACGCACGATGACGGCTTCGCGTGCCGGTTTTCTAAGCGAGATGGACGCGCTCAAAGTGGGCGTGGCTTCGTGGAGGCTCGGGGCCGGTCGCGCCCGCAAAGAAGACCCCGTCCAGGCGGGTGCGGGAATCGAGATTCTGGCAAGCCGGGCGACAAGGTTGTCAAAGGCCAACCCATCGTGCGCCTCCACACTGATGAGCCCGGCAGGTTCGAGAGCGCGCTTGAGGCGCTTGAAGGACCTTGACCGTCTCCGACGTCGCCCCCGCGCCCGGGCAGTCGGTGATCTTCGAGAAAAATCACGAAAGGCTGAACTATGTCCTATACACGCGACGACGTTGCCAAACTCATCGATCACACTCTCCTCAAGCCCGAGGCGACCCTCGAACAGGTGCGCGCCCTCGTTGAGGAGGCGCAGGAACTCGGAGCCTATTCGGTGTGCGTCTCGCCCTCGTTGCTTCCCCTGCCCTTTGACTTGGGTAGTGTGAAGCTGGCGGTAGTCTGCGGATTTTCCATCGGGTGCGCACCACAGCGACGTCAAGGCTGCCGAGGCGGCACGAGCCGCTGGCGCAGGGGGCAGACGAGGTGGACATGGTTGTCAATCTCGCATGGGTAGTTGATAACGACATGGAAAAGGTCGAAGCGGACATCCGCGCCGTCCGCGAAGCGATCCCGGGAGCCGTGTTGAAGGTGATTATCGAATCGGCCGCCTTGACCGACGAGCAGATCGTGGCGGTGTGCCGGGCGGCCAAGGCTGCGCGCGCCGATTTTGTTAAGACGTCCACGGGATTCCATCCGGCGGGGAGGAGCTCGGTCCACGCCGTCGCCCTCATGAAGGAGACGGTCTCAGACGATCTGGAAGTCAAAGCCTCGGGAGGCATTCGCGACGGTCGATTCGCCGCGGAGCTCCTTGATGCGGGTGCCACGCGCCTTGGCCTTCAGCCACCGCGAAGGTCCTCGATACTCTGTAGTCACAGCTTCAGAGCTGATGACACGTCGGCCTTGAGCGCTTGCAGGCGCTCAGCCGCGGCCTCTTTCGCGCAGGGCCAGCGCAGCCGGATCGGAAGGCGCGGAATCGGGAGCTTGCCCGACGGGCGAGCAGACCTCCAAATAACATTTGACTTTAGGTTCGGTTCCCGACGGGCGGATGACCACGCGATCGTTCGCCTCGGTGTACCACACGATCGCGTCGGTAGGGGAAGTTCCTCGCTTCCCCACTCAGATCCAGGGTACGCACGACGGGCGACCCGGCGAGCGAAGCGGGAGGTTCCCGCACCTTCGCCATCGTACGCCCGATGATGGACAAGTCTTCAACTCGGACGGTGACCGGGCCGGTCAGGTAGACGCCATGGAGCGCATAGAGTCGATCGAGTTCGTCCACAAGCGAGGAACCTGCACGTGCGAGGCGAGAGGCGACCGAGGCCAGGACGATGCCCGCGCAGATGCCGTCCTTGTCTCTGACCGCCGCGGGATTGACGCAAAAACCGATGGCTTCCTCGTACCCGTAAGCGATCTCGTGCACGCGTGCAATCCACTTGAAGCCGGTGAGCGTTTCGCGGTGTTCCACCCCGTGGGCCGCCGCGATTCGCCCGAGCAGCCTCGACGAGACGATGGAGTTGGCGAATGTGCCGGGGGCATTCGCATGTGTGCCCGACGTGCCAGCAGCCGCCGGGAAGTTGCCGACTGTTCCTGGTGACTCGGGGCGCGCGCCCAAGCCGTTCGCTGCTATGTATTCACCCAGAATCGAGCCGATTTCGTCCCCGGAAAGCTGACGCCAACCATCACCGTCCGGGACGGCCGCGGAGCACCTGTCGGCGTCGGGGTCGGAAGCGATGATGAGATCGGCCCCTACGTCGCGGGCTTTCGCGATCGCCAGGTCGAGGGCGCCCGCCTCCTCGGGATTCGGGAAAACGCGACAGTCGGGAAGTCGGGATCGGGCTCGCATTGCTCGGTGACCTCAACGACATTGCGGAAGCCCGCGGCAGCAAAGACGCGGCGCATGATCTGCGCCCCAACCCCGTGCATCGCCGTATAAACGATTGTGAGGCCGGGATCGGCGGCGTCTTCTTTTCCAGCGGCGTCCTTGACGAGCCGTGCGCATTCCTCGACGCAGAATCGATGAGGCTCTTCGCCGATCGTCGTGTAGCTTTCGGCGAGGGGGATGGCTGCCGCAGGGGCCGGTGGCCGCGATCTTCTCCCGCGATTTCGGCGTCGGCCGGAGGAACGAGCTGAACTCCGCGCCCGTCCTCGTCCGTGCAGCGTCCCCCAAATACACCTTGTACCCGTTGTCGTTGGCAGGATTGTGGGATGCCGTGACCATGACCCCGGCGTCGGCCCCGAGACGCCCGCACGGCGTAGGCGAGGATCGGTGTGGGCAAAGCCCGGGAAGGATGGCCGCGCGCATTCCGGCGGCGGTGACAATCGCTGCCGTATCTGCCGCAAACTCGCGTGAATTATGGCGTGCATCGTATCCCGACGACGAGGCGTCCTCGCCCACTTTCTCCAGAAGATAGTCAGCGAGCCCGGCTGCGGCCTTGCGAACCACCGCTCTGTTCATGCGGAAGGGCCCCGCGGCCATCGGCCCGCGCAACCCCGCTGTTCCGAACTGCAGAAAGGACGAGAAGCGATCGCTCAGCTCATTTGCGGCATCTTCGTCTCCGGTCTCGGCCGCCTCGAGCAATTCCGTAAGCTCGGCGCGACACCCTTCATCAGGGTCTGTTTCGATCCATTGGCGGACGGTATTCCGGCTGTACATCAACGCTTTCCTTCTTCTCGCATAATTCAGCGAATCGTGCTGATTATCTCGGCCAGCAGACGAGAAATCCGCAGGGCCCGGCGGCGCTTCCTGCCTCGAGGACCTCGGTGTGGTTAAAGGGAATCGGAGCTGATGCCCGCCGCATGGTTTGTCACGAGGGATATTCCCAGCACTTTCCATGCCCGCGGCCCGGCGGCGATGGCTTCGAGCACCGTCGACATTCCGACGAGGTCGGCGCCGAGCGTTCGAGCGTCATCGCACCTCGGCGGGCGTCTCGTAATGCGGCCCGGGAATTGGGCGTAGACGCCTTCGGGAAGATGTGGGTCTGACCGTGCGGGCCAGCTCGCGCAACCGCCGTGATACAGGTCCGTCAGATCAACGAAATTCGCGCCGTGCAGCGGAGAAACCGCGGTGAGATTGATGTGGTCCAGAAATGAGGACGGCGGTGCCCGGCCCCATTCGGCAACGGTCGATCCGCATCCGTTGGTGAGAATGCAGACCTTAGCGCCCGCCGCCGCGGCGGTAGCGAACACCGTGGGCAACTGCATCGACGCCCTTGCCTTCGTAAAAATGGGTGCGTGCGCCCAAAACGAGCGCGTGGCCGGACTCCGAGGGGCGATCGATCTGAGGGTGCCGCTGTGTCCGGCAATGCCGCTCGAGGAGAAACCGGGAACCTTTCCGCGGGTGACTTTCGGCGACGGTCTCTCCGATGAGATCGGCCGCCTCGCCCCAACCCGATCAGTGTGAGCGCGTAATCGTGGGAGGCGCGATGCCAGTGAGATCCGCTATGACTTGCGCCGCCTCGATGGCGAGTTCATTTTTCCATAGATAATAGGGTACAGGCAGCGGGATTGGCCTCTGAATTAGGATTGGCCTATGAATACGGACGACGTCGTAGCTTTGGCGGCTCAACTCGTGGACATCCCTTCCGTCTCGGGCGACGAGCGAAAGATCGCCGACGAAATCGAATCGACCCTGCGGGCTCAATCGCATCTCGAAGTCCTGCGCGATGGCGACGCTGTGGTGGCTCGTACCAATCTCGGAAAGCCCACGCGAATACTTTTGGCGGGGCACACGGATACTGTTCCGATCGCGGACAATCTCCCGGGGCGCCTCGAAAACGGTGTGCTCTGGGGCAGAGGATCGGTGGATATGAAAGGGGCGATGCCGTTCTCCTTCACCTGGCCGCGAGCGTGCGCGAGCCGCGCACGGATGTCACGTGGGTCTTCTACGATCACGAAGAAGTCGAAGCCACCCTCAATGGCTTAGGCCGCCTCTCGCGCAATCATCCCGAATGGCTCGCCGCGGATCTCGCCGTTCTGGCCGAGCCCACCGACGGCGGCATCGAAGGCGGGTGCAATGGGACGCTCAGGGTGAAAGTGAGCGCCAAGGGTGTCGCGGCCCATTCGGCTCGCCCGTGGACGGGAGACAATGCCGTGCACAAGCTCGTGGACGCCTTGACGTTCCTGGCGAATTGGCAGGCGGAGGTCCACGAGGTGGGCGGGCTCGAATACCGTGAGTCCCTGCTCGCCGTTGGGATTTCGGGGAGGACCCGCAACTCGGTTTCCAGACGCAGCGCACGTCGTCGTCAATTTCCGCTACGCGCCGGACAGGACGGAAGAAGAGGCGCAAGCCTACGTTCGCTCGGCCTTTTCGGGCTACGACATCGAAGTGCTCGACAGCGCTCCGCCCGCGGCCCCCGGGATGGACGATCCCGAGTTCGTGCGGCTCGCCGAATTGCTGCGCGAAGCCGGGGCTAGCGAACCGAGGGGCCAAGCTCGGATGGACGGACGTGGCACGTTTTTCGGCTCTGGGCCTACCGGCGATCAACTGTGGGCCGGGCGACCCGCTCCTGGCGCACAAAAGATGACGAGGCCTGCCCGGTCGAGCAAATCGAACGTCTGGCTCGCGTGCTTGGAAGGTGGCTTCAAGCGTAGTCTTGGCGCATGGCAGACAATCGATTCCACCGCCGGGGCCCGGTGATACTGCGAGGCGCCCGCATACCCGATGACACGGCCGACGCGGGCCCTTTTGAGCAATGAGCGCTCATCCGACTGGGTTCACGACGATCCCTGGCGCGTCATGCGCATCCAATCGGAATTCGTTGAGGGGTTTCGGAGCGCTGGCCGAACTGCCTCCCTCGATATCGATTTTCGGCTCGGCCCGCCAAGCCGGGGATCACGCCTACGAAACGGCGCGGGAGATCGCACGCCGGCTCGCCTCGACGGGCTTTGGCGTCATCACGGGCGGCGGGCCTGGAATCATGGAGGCCGGCAACCGCGGGGGCGCGCGAGGGGCGAAGGCTTGTCTGTAGGCTTAGGGATCGAGCTTCCTTTCGAGCAGGGGATGAACGAATACGTCGACCTCGGCGTAAACTTCCGCTACTTTTTCGCGCGCAAAACGATGTTCCTCAAATATTCTCTGGGTTTTGTTGTGATGCCCGGAGGGTTCGGCACCCTGGACGAGCTTTTTCGAGGCCGCGACCCTCTTGTGCAAACGAAGAAAGTTTCCTCCTTTCCCATCGTGCTGGTCGGACGCGAATACTGGGATGGCTCTCGACAGGTGGATTCGAGGCACGTTGCGCGAATGCGGGATGATCGGCGAAACAGACGCCGATCTGCTGACGGTGGTTGAGACGGCCGAAGACGCCGTTGAGGCGGTGCGCTCGGGAATCCATCGGCTGGCGGCTGAAAAGAAGGCGGAAAGTCCAGAATAAGGCCGAAACCCGGCGGAATCGAGGCCGGGAAGCGAGTAGACTAAAGCATGAGATAGGTAACTATCGAGGCGAAAGGAGACTCGCATGGCAGCGATGAAACCTCGTACCGGCGACGGTCCGCTGGAAGTGGAGCGAGAGGGTCGTAGCATCGTTGTCCGTATTCCCGTCGAAGGCGGTCGCCTCGTCATGGAGCTTGACGACGCCGAGGTCACCGCTTTGAAAGAGGCATTGGCGGCGGCAGAGCGCTAGCGGAGGAAGCGTCTAAGGCGTTGGGCACGCGAACCGCAACCGGGTTAGGATTTACGGGCGCGAAAGCTAAAAACGGGCCAAAGTTCGCAGAGTGTAAAACCTACGAACAAGACCGAAGCTCACAGGACGTGGGCGATGAGAAGGCCCTCGCCCACGGGGACCATCGAGGTTTCCAGGTCGGGGAGGAGACGAGTTCGCGTCCGAGGTTGCGAATGGCAACGACGTCGTCCTCCCTGCGAGCCGGATCAGCCACCCGCCCGCCCGCAAGAGCGCGGGCTACCACGAGAATGCGCGCCCGGACGCAGCAACCGCATTGCTTCTTGTGCGTCTTCAGGGGTTTCCATGGGATCGCCGTCAAGGACGACCATATCGTAAGAGTCTGCGGCTAGCCGCGGCAACAGGTCTGCGCTACGCCCATTGATGAGGCGGGTGCGTCCGCTGCACGCCCGCCTTCGTGAATGCCCTCGCGTGCTCCGTGTTGGGCTTCGCGCTCAACGTCGATCGATGTCAAGGTCACGTCGCCGTTGGCGAGGAGGTAAAGGCCGGACACGCCTGTTCCCGTTCCCACTTCGACAATGGATGTGATTCCGGTCGAGCTCACGAGGAGTCGCAGAAGGGCTCCGGTTGCCGGACTCACGCACGATATGCCGAATTCTCCCGCCAGATTGCGGGCTTGCATCACTACGTCGCTTTTCGGCGTAGAGGTCCTCGTGTATGCCCACGCGAGTGTTTGATCTGTTGCCATGGTGCGAGGTTATCAGACCGGCGTCACGCTGAGACTGCGCCCGGCGAGCCCCCGAGAACGATGAGCGAGAGAACCGGCCATTTCGCGCGAGGCTTTCCTGCGCTTCGGACGAGCCTTCCGCCAGGACGGTGGGAATGCCGAGGTCACCGCCCTCGCGCAGCGACACCTCGATCGGGATGTTGCCGAGGAGGAACGTCGTAGCCCAGATTCTCCGAGAGTTGCCTGGCGACGATTTCGCCTCCTCCTGGCCGAAAATCTCGTTCTTCGACCCGTCCGGCATGGCGAGATAGGACATGTTCTCGATGACCTCGACGACGCGCTGGTTCGTTTGACTCGCCATCTGGCCGGCCCGCTCAGCCACCTCCGCCGCGGCGACTTGCGGTGTGGTCACCACGACGATCTCCGAATTCGGATGAGCTGAGCCACCGATATGGCGATATCGCCGGTGCCCGGAGGCAAGTCGAGGAGGAGAACGTCAAGGTCCCCCAAAAGACGTCGGAGAAGAACTGTTCGAGTGCCCGGTGAGCCGGGGGCCCGCGCCAGAGAATGGGGAATTGTCGGGAAGGAACATCCCAATGGAGATAACCTTCACGTCGTGGGGCGACGGAGGGATAATCATCCCGTCAAGAGCCGTGGGCGGCTGGTCGACCCCCATCATGCGCGGGACGGAGAAGCCGAAGATATCGGCGTCGACGAGCCCCCACCTTGAGACCTGTGGCCGCCATGGCCGCCGCGAGATTGACCGTGACGGAGGACTTGCCGACCCCACCCTTGCCGGACGTGACGGCTAGGACGCGGGTGAGATTGCCCTTTTGGGCGAAGGGGACGATTCGTTCGGCGGCGCCCCGCGCAGTTTTGCCTGCAGTTCGGCACGCTGCTCGGAGTTCAGTGGCCCCATCTTGACGAAGACTCGATTTACTCCTTCGAGCTCGCCAACGACGCCCTTGACGTCCGCCGAAATGGTGTCGCGCAATGGACAGCCCGCGGTGGTCAGAAGGATCGAGACCATGACCGTGCCGTCGTCCTCTATCTGGACGTCGTCGACCATGTTGAGGTCGGTGATCGGACGGCGGATCTCGGGGTCACTGACGCGCTCTAGCGCGTCGCACACTTCGTCGAGGCTAACCGATGGAGACAATCGTAGCCGCACGGTCACCTCCGGCGTCTAGATCTCCTCGCGTTCCAGCTTTGAGAGCGTCCACTCTGCCTGCAATTCCGCGCGATGCGCTGATCGCGCGCTCGGCCAAACAGGCCTCGCGGTCGCCGTCGAACTCTTCGAGGCGGCACGCAGTTCGGAGCGCACGAAATCGCGCGTGGCGACGTCGCCCATGCTCATGCGCAGGCTCGCGATTTCGCGAGTGAGGTACCTCGTGTCGGCGAGGTTGCGTTCGGCCCGTTGGACGATCTTTATCAGCGATCACGCGCTCGCGGTCATCCTGCCGATTCCTGGGCCAGCAGGACTGAGCGGCGCCGAATACCCGAAGCCTGGGTGGAGAAGGCCAGATTGAGCAAAATGAACGGGTAGGGATCCCACGAATTCCCGGTGAGGCTGACGAGCACGACGTTGGCAACCACCATGTCACGACGAAGATCGTCATGTACAAGATGAACTGGGGGCTTCCATGAATCTCGCCGTCGACTCGGCGAAGCGTCCGAAGGCATCGGAATCCTTTTTGCGCCGCAGGTGCATTTCTGAGCGGCCGGTCCGCTCCAGCGGCTTGTCGAAATCAGACATGCTGAGCCTCCACCGCCTCGTCGGTCACATCGTCGTCGGCGTCGCGCCAATCTTCGGGGAGTAGGTGGTCGAGGACGTCGTCGACGGAAACGGCGCCGATGAGCGAATCGTCGTCGACGACGGGCAGCGCCGTCAGATTGTAAGTCGCCAAAAGCCTGGTGACCGTGCTGATTCCCCGCGGAAGCGGAAATCGCTTCGATGTCGGTATCCAGGATCGTCCCGATCATCGCCGAGGGAGCTTCGCGCAGCGCGCGCTGGATGTGCACGACGCCGAGGAATCTGCCCGTCGGGGTTTCCAGAGGTGGCCTGCACACGAACATGATCGCCGCCAGCGCGGGTGGGATATCGGCGCGCCGCGCCGAAGCGAGGGCAGTGGCGATCGTCGCCTCGGGAGGAAGGACGATTGGTTCGGTGGTCGCGAGGGCCGCCGGCGGTTCGTTCCTCGTAGGCCAGGAGCCGCCTGACGTCCTGGGCCTCTTCCGGTTCCATGCGGTCGAGCAGTTCGGCGGCTTGGTCGGTGGGAAGTTCGGCGACGAGATCGGCGGCGTCGTCAGGTTGCATGACGTCGAGAACGTCGGCCGCCCGCTCCATGTCGAGGCTGGAGAGAATTTTCGATCCCGTCATCGTCGCCGAGCTCTTCGAGGAGGTCGGCCAGAGCGTTCGTCGGTCAGCTCGCTGGCCACCGCCTGCATTCTGCCGGCGGGCAGCTCGCGCAGCACATCGGCCACGTCGGCGGGCTTGAGCTCGTTGATCTGGGCGAGGATGGAGACGTTTCCCTGGATGGCCGCGGGATCATGAGCCCCGTGACGTCGCCGATGGGCACAGTGAAGGAGCGCTGGCCGCCGGCCGCGCGCTGCCGGTGCGCACGTAGAGCGACGTCAGCTGCCATTGGCGGGGCCTGGTTTGGGTGATGGCGACGTCACGACGATCGCCTCCTCGTTCGTCTCGCGCAGGTGGACGTGGCGTTCGATCAGTTGTGCGAGCACGAGCGTTTCCGCCGGTCGCTGGGAGAATCGGCGAATGTTGACGATTCCGGTGGTGATGACCTGGCCGTTGGCTATCGAGGTGACGCGAGGAGAGGAAGGAAGACGCGGCGCTTGCCGACCACTTCCACCACGAGACCGACGGCCAGGGATCGCCTTTTGAGACGGAAGAGACGACGACATCGTAGACCGTGCCCACCTGATCTCCGATCGGGTCGAAGACCAGTGTGCCAATGAGCCTCGCCGCGTATACGGTCTGAGCCCGTCGCTTCATGGACTCCTCCTATCAGCGCGATGGACGCCATCCAGGACTCGATTTCGGGGATTGTCCGGGTGTCGTCCTCAGAAATGCGGATCGCTCCCCGTGTCCGTCACAACGATATCGTCTCTCATCCGGACTCCTATACGCGAAACCGCTCGGGAAACCAAAAAGGTCGTCCTCGCGGAAGTACAGACCCGGTTCGATCGTAAAGATCATACCCGAGACGAGTTCGGCCTCAACGTACATTTCACGGCGGGCTTGGGCGCAGTCGTGGACGTCGAGGCCGAGGTGATGGCTTGTGCCGTGGGGCATCCAGCGGCGGTGGAAGCCGCCGTCCGGCGCCAGCGATTCGGCAGCTGTGCCGGGAGCATGCCCCATTCCTCGAGCTTGGCGGCGATGACCTCCATGGCCGCCCTCATGCACGTCGGAGAACCTGCAGCCGGGCTTTTGAGCGCGGGCGAAGGCGGCGTCGGCCGCCTCCAGGACGGCCTCGTAGACCTCCGCCTGAGCGGGGAAAACGTGCCGTTGACGGGGACCGTTCGGGTGATGTCGGCCGTGTAGAGTGAGTCCATTTCGACGCCGGCGTCCACGAGAATGAGATCGCCGTTGCGCACGGGGCCGTCATTGTCGATCCAATGAAGAGTGTTGGCGTGATTGCCCGAGGCCGCGATCGTGTCATACCCCAGGCCATTGCCTTCTTCGCGGGCTTTGGCGTGAAAGGCGCCCCTCAACCACGCGTTCGCCGCGCCTGTGGCTCGCGGCCCGTTCGAGCGAGGCGATGATTGCCTCGAAGCCTTCGTGTGTGGCCTTACAGCCTGCGCATTTCTCAATCTCGAAATCGTCTTTGACGAGGCGAAGTTCGGAGAGGGCCTCGGCTAGCTCCGTGTCGAGCTCGGTCGCGCCCTCGGCAATTTCGGCGCTCTCGCGCAGCTGAGTGACCTGGGTTTCGACTTCAGCGTCGACGCCGCGGACCACGGCCAGGCGCACCTGTCCCAGATCCTTCGCCAGAATGTCGCCCAACGTGTCGATTGCGGCGCATTTGAGCCCCGTGAGCGTCGACATTTCGTCGAGCGACGGCCTGGCGCCCACCCAGAACTCTCCGTATCGAGCGTCAGCGTAGAACTCTTCCGACGAACGTGAGGCGCGCGGATGGAAATACAACGTGACTTCATGCCCTTCGCCCACGGGGTTGAAGACGAGGACAGAGTCTGGTTCCAGCTCACCGCCCTAGCCCCGTCATGTGCGCGAAGGCCGAGTGTGCCCTGAAACGGTAGTCGCAATCGTTGTTGCGCACCTTGTACCCGCCGGCGGGCAAAACGAGGCGAACTCCTCGGAAACGTTCAGAAAGCTTGGCGTGACGGGCCGGAAGATAGTCGGCCGAGGCCGCCCGTTCCGGCCCCTGCGGGCGCGGACCCCAATTCGAGCCGATGAATTCGCGGAAAGCTTGATTGCGCGGCTGGCGTGAGCGATTCGCCCCGCGCTCGGCGATGTTTTCATCTTTTGACATGCATCTATTGTCCCAGAGTCGCCAAAGCCTGTCCCGGAGTTGCCAAAGCCTGTCCCGGAGTTGCCAAAGCCTGTCCCGGAACAACCGAGGCCCGGGGCCGGCGTACTGTTGTGCCATGATCGATCTGCACGCTCACACGACGGCCTCCGACGGCCGAGTCGACCCCGGCCGAGCTCATGCGAGGCGGCGGACGCTCGGGTCGGTACGCTCTGGGCCGACCGATCACGATACCGTCGCCGGATGGGCTGAGGCGGCCGAATGGGTTGAGGCAGCCGGCGTCGCGCTCGTTCGCGGAATGGAGATGTCGGCGAAGATCGACGGGATCTCGGTTCATATCCTGGGCTACCTCTTTGACCCAAACGACCGACGACTGGCCGATCATGCGGCGAGGATGCTTCGGGAACGTCGGGATCGAGCCAGGGCCATGGTCGACAGGCTCGCCAAGGATGTACCCATTGCGTGGGAGGCGGTCGAGGCGCGGGCGGGCGCCGGGTGCCCGTAGGTCGCCCGCACACGCCGATGCGCTCATCGACGCCGGCGTCGTCGCCGATCGAAATGAGGCTTTCGCCGTTTTCCCTGCGCCCAGGAAGCCCCTTACTACATCCACCACACTATGCGCCGGGCGCCGCCGACGTCGTCGAATGGATATCGCGAGCGGGAGGAAAGCCGTTATGGCCCACCCCGCGGCATCCCGACGCGGCAGGACCGTAGGTCTGACAGGATCGAAGAACTGGTCGAGGCCGGACTCTTCGGACTGGAGGTCGATCATCGCGACAACGCTGAGCGCGCCGAGCTTGCGAAACTTGCCGAAAGGAGAGGACCTCGTGCGCACGGGCGCCAGCGATCTACCATGGGACGGGCAAACCTGAACCGATTGGGGAGAAATACGACGACCCGCAAGGTTTTGGACGCCATATCATCGGGAACACACCTGGAGGTACTCAAACCGTGACGGTCTTTGACGCGAGTCTTTCTTCACGACGTTCACAACCGTTTTGGTCATCACCGACCCCGCTGGAAACCTTCCGGTATTCCATGTCGCTGACGGCGAGAATGACCCCGACCGAACGCAAACGGGCGGCATGGCAGGCCACGCTGACCTCGCTCGTCGTCCCTCACGGTTTTCGCACTTTTTGGGCAGCAAATCTTGCGCCTGCTCGGCATTTCGGTGCAGTCGATGCAGATTTCCGGCGGTGTGCTCCTGCTCATCGTGGCCCTTCAACTGCTGACCGGCCACGAAGAGGACCCGGGGAAACCGGTGTCACGAACGTGGCGTTGGTTCCCCTCGGAATTCCGCTGATGGCCGGGCCCTGGCGCAATAGCGGCCGTTATGCTAGCCGCAGATCAAGCCGTGAAAAAGGGTGGTGGAATTCTCGCCTGTGTGCTCGCCGTACTCCTGGTGCACGTCATCGAATGGCTGACGATGCGTTTCGCCAACCCCTCAACAGGATCCTGGGCGAGGGCGGCACGATCTTCCTTACGAAGATCTCCGGCATGCTCCGGCCGCCATCGCTGTCCAGCTCATCATCAGCGGGGTGATGGGCGTCATCAATACCAACTCCTGGGGAGCGGCTGTTCCGCCAAAGGTTAGCCGAGCGGTCGGCACATGAGCTAGTCGAATCTAGCGCCGATCTCTGGACCTGAAACTCAGGATTCGTCCGAGCGACGGATTCGCTTGCGCTGCCGATTGCGGCGCGGGGCGCCCGCGGATTGTCTTTGATCGGCTTCCTGGGCTGGCTCGTCTGCCTCTGGCGTTGACTTTGGTGTGTGCCTTTCTTCCCGCGCTGGCTCGACTTCGTGTTTGCGTGAAGAAACCGAAGAACCGCGCCCTTGCCGGCCGCGAGAGCCGCCGGCTCTTTTCCGCTGCGCTTGCCCGTCTCGCCCAGTCTCCCGATGTACTCGGCGGCCAGGCCCGCTCGCGTGCGCTTGTCGCGCGGGAGTTTGCCAGTGGCCCCCTCGGGGATGCCCAGATCGGAGTACAGATGTTCGGATGTGATAAGTCTCCAGGGGCTCAGGGTGGTCAAGGCCTAAGGCCTTGTCGATGAGGGTCCAACGCGGAATGTCGTCCCAGTCGACAAAGGTTACGGCCGTGCCTGACTGCCCGGCTCTGCCCGTACGGCCGATTCTGTGGATGTAGGTTTTCTCGTCTTCGGGGCATTGGTAGTTGATGACGTGGGTGACGTCGTCGACGTCAATGCCTCTGGCCGCGACGTCCGTGGCCACGAGCACGTCTACCTTTCCGTTGCGAAACGCCCTGAGCGCCTGCTCCCGCGCTCCCTGCCCGAGATCCCCGTGAAGCGCTCCCTGCCGCGAAGCTCCCCGCTCGGTGAGCTCATCGGCCAAACGAGCTGCCGTGCGCTTGGTTCGCGTGAATATGATTGTCAGGCCGCGCCCTTTCGGCCTGAAGGATGCGGGCCACCACCTCGATTTGTTCAATGCGTGGCATCGATAGACCACCTGGCGCACCGATGTCACCGTCTCGCCGGTGTCGGCGGGATCGGCTGCGCCGGATGTGGGTTGGTCGCGACATATAGCGTCGGGCCATCGTCACGACGGGACCGGGCATCGTGGCCGAAAACAGCATCGTGTGGCGGTTGGCGGGTGTGGCCGCCAGTATTTTCTCGACGTCTTCGAGGAAGCCCAGATCCAGCATTTCATCGGCTTCGTCCAAAACCACGGTTCGGATATAGGGGTGAGGTCGAGGAAGCGATGCTTGATCAAATCGACGGAGACGTCCGGGAGTTCCCACGACGATTTCAGCGCCGGCCTTGAGGCTTCCTGTTGCGGCTCATGGCGCGGCCTCCGTAGAACTCTCGACGATCCTGAGGTTTTCGTTTCGCCCGCGGCCGCGCTGCGGTTCTTCGAGCGACCTGCTTCGCCAGTTCCCGTGTTGGCAAAATGACGAGCCCCTGGGGCTTTCCTCGGCCGTCTGGGATTCGAGGTCGCGATCCGTCCTTTTTCGCTCTCATCCAGCCCGACGGCGCTTCCAACATGGGAATGCCGAAGCTAGCGTCTTTCCTGTACCTGTCTTGGCTTGCCCGATAATATCGTTTCCTCAGCGCGACGGGCGGGGTAGAGTGCCTGGATGGGGAAGGGATGAGTAATGCCTTTGTCCGCGGGAGTGCCTCGACGATGGCCGCGGAAACGCCGAAATCGGCGAAAGTGGTCGTGGATGAAAGATCGGCCCGCTGCGGATATGTCAGCGGTTGGTTCGTTCGTCTGCGGTATTTGTGCCCTAGAAGAATCGATGACGCCGGAGCCTTTGCTCATGCTTTTTCCTTTCGATGTGCGTCGCGTGACGCTCAGCACCGTTGACCTGCTGCGCTCGTGGCTGCGCGCTCATGGTTGGGCGCAGGTGCGCGAACTGGCGAGAAGATCGGTCAACCTTTGGCTTTTTCGAGTTTACGGCAACCCGAGGGCACGGGAAACCGCCGTCGCGCCACGCGGGCCCTGCACGCCCGCATAAAGCGTCAGAAAACATCAAACGTCAAGCTCTTGTCGGTGAGTTTGCTCACGAGATTTTGGCAGTGTGAAACCCCTCGGCGGCAGCGCGCCTTTTTGGGGCGATATGACCACCGCTACATGGGTATAGTTACCCGTTAGGGAAGCGGTCGAGACCGGTTCGGCTCAGGGATAAATTTCGGCATTAATCCTTCCACTCACTCCCTCACCAATACATTGCACGTTATCGCGGGCAAAACTGAATGGAAATATCATGCACTACCTTCCTTTAGCCTCCGGTACGGATTGCTCGTCCTCGGCAACGGACTCGCCAACGGGATCGATCCCTGTTGCTTCGCCCGTCTGTTCGTCGATCTCGCGGGCTGGTATTTATCGCTCTTTCTCTTATCTTCGTCTTCCGGACTTCGTCGCCCGCGTCAGGGGCGCTTCGTCCGTCAAACGCCCTCACGCCCCTCTGGGCGACACTTCGCCGATAACGCGACCGCGGAGACCTCGCGTGAACAACGCGACCCCGCGTCATGGAAGTGCTGGACGCCATCGGCTGCGGGGTGCGCCCTCATGGTCTTCGTGACGGTCGTTTACGGTCTCGTCCTGCTCGTGCTGCGCTCTGCGCCGCGCAGACGCGCCGCGAGAAGGCGAGCCGTGCTCAAGGCCGCCGAGACCACCGAGGGGATCGACCCAACTGGCCAGGCCCAGGATGGTCATCCTCGTTCCATGTCTCAATGAGGCTGAGGTGATTGTCGCAAGCGTGAAGGCGCTTCTGGCTTCGCCGGCGCCCGATGTCCACATTCTCGTCATCGACGACGGATCGGAAGACGGCACCGCCGATTTGGTCGAGGGAATCGAGACCCGCGGGTCTCCGTCATGCGCCGCGTCTTGCCCAATGCCCGGCTGGGCAAGGGCGAGGCGCTCAACGCGGCCCTCGACCTCGTACGTCAGCGGTATGTCACGGGCTCGGCCAACGACGTCGTCGTCGGCGTGGTTGATGCCGATGGAAGGCTCGACCCTCACGCCATTACGGAGGCGAGAATTTCCTTCGCCGACCCCGAGGTTGGTGCGGTCCAGATGGGCGTGCGGATCAACAACCGCAAGAAATCGCTTCTCGCGCGGATGCAGGACATGAGTTTGTCATCTTCATTGAAGTTTTCCAGAGGGGCGACGCCACCTGGAAAGCGTCGGCATGGCGGGAACGGCCAGTTCGTCAGGCTTTCAGCGCTCGATGCCCTGGGGTCGAATCCGTGGTCCGAATCGCTTACGGAGGATTTCGATCTCGGAATTCGACTCAACGCCAGCGGATGGGTCAACGAATTCTGCCGTGAGGCAGCCGTCCATCAGCAGGGCGTGACGCACCTGGGCCGCCTCATGCGCCAAAGAACCCGCTGGTTCCAAGGCAATCTGCAGGCGATGTCGCTGTACAAGTCGGTTGTGCGGGGGCATGGGGACGGGCGCGAACGGACACCCTCTTCCAGATTTCTACCCCTATCTGGTTCTCACGGCGTCACTTTTTGACGATTTCTTTTCATCATTGCGCTCGAATGTCGATCTACTGGGCCACCCAAGGCTCCCCAACACTGGGAATGGCTATTTTGGCTTATGTTCTCGCTTTTTGGACCCGCGCAAGCCTACGGATACATTTATTGGCGAATTGAACGAGTCAATAAATTTTCCATTCTCGCTATTGGATGTTCTCACGTTTCGTTTTTCACGGCATGTTGGGCTACATTCGGTTGGTGGCTGTGGCCAGGCGGTTTCAATCGCACGAATTGGGCAAAAACTGCGCGAGAGGCCGAGGAGCCTCGGAAGCGACGGCCTGGCCGTTGCGGGTTGGAGTGGCCTCGTGAAACAGCCTAAAGACATCTCGAAGAAGGCTGCGAGAGCTTGGTCTCTCAGCCCGGCACTGCTGACCGATCTCTTCCAGTCCCAGAGTTCGCAGGATGAATCCGAGGTCGCAACGCTCTTCCCCGGCGAGCCGACGACGTCAGGATCGCAAATTCCGGAGAGGCAAGAGGAGAGCACAGTCGAGGAGCGCCCGGTCGATCCTTCGTCGATGGCGCCGCGCGCGTAGCCGGCTGCATCGGCGTCGACCCTCTTCATCTTCCTGATTGCTCGTGGGAGCGGGGCTCGTTACGCGGGAACCTGTTCTTCCAAGAGAAGCGAAGAATGCGGTGGCAGGTCGTCTACACCGGATACGGAAATGTCGTGCGACAGCGGGACCGTTCGTCTCAATCCGACGTCGGCGGCAGACAAAAGCGATACGCATGCCGCCCTCGTCGTGTCTGGAAGGCGGGGGAGCGGGCACGGTGGGAGCCACGATGAAGACCACCTCTCAGGTGCGAAAGGGCGCCCCCAACCCTTGGGAAGTCGGATGGTTCCTCTTCAGGTACCGCAGACTGGCATTTCTACGCCGTCGTCCTCAAACCCAACGGGTGGGAGGTCTCAAACAAGATCCCGCAGCAAAGGCGGCCAGCGGTTTTCGCCAGCGGCGACTGCAAGTTCCCGTTGGAGGAAGCTACAGGTCAAGGTCGAACAGGAAGGACCGCCGAGTTCACCGTTTCAGTCGACGGCCAAAAAGCTCGCCACGGTCAAAGACTCGAAAGGCTCTTACCCGTCAGGAAAGTTGCGCTGTACACCGAAGACGCAGCGTCCTTTCTCGAACATAACCAAAAGGATCGCAAAACCAAAGGATCAAAAATTGTGAAGAGGAGAATGATGAATAATCCGCCTTCCGATCCCGTCGACGTCATGCTCGCTTACGGACGCGACCCGAAGCCATCAAAAATGGCGCCTCTTGTCCATGCCCCTCAACGACGACGCCAGTTCCGCCCCATCGTTGCGGTCACCGGCCAGCACCGGGCAAATGCTTGATCAGGTCCACGAGTTCTTCGGCATCGCCGCCGACGTGGATCTGAACATCCACAGCCCTGGTCAAAGTCTCACCCAGGTGACGATGCGAACGCTCGAAGGGGTCGGGGGCGTCACGACGATCGCAAGCCCGACGCCGTCTTCGTCCAGGGGACACAACCTCGGCTTCGCCGCGGCCCTCGCCGGTTTCTACCGCGAATTGCCCGTCGTCCATGTCGAAGCCGGGCTGCGCACCGGCGATATATGGTCTCCTTTCCCCGAGGAGGCCAATCGCAAAGCTCATCGGCCAGCTCACGTCCTCCATCTTCCGCCGACCCCCGCGAGCAAGGAGAACCTTCTGCGCGAGGACGTCGCCCGCAGTCATCCACGTGACCGGCAATACCGTCATCGATGCTTGCTCGACGCCGTCAAACGCTACGTTCCCAGCGGAGATCCCGCATTGGACGCGGTGGTTTCTCGACCCTCGCGTCGGCTCGTCCTGGTGACGGCACATCGTCGCGAATCCTGGGGCGCGCCCATGCAGAGAATAGGAGGCCGTTGCACGCTGGCACAGGAGTTCCCTGATGTCGTTTCTCGCTGCCGGCATCGTACCGAAAAGTGCGCGAGCGCTTTTCTTCCGCACGTAAGCGTCCTTTCGAACGTAATAGTTACCGAACCACTCGCCACGGAGCTTTGCACTGTAATGCACAGATCTGATATCGTGCTAACAGATTCGGGAGGCGTCCAGGAGGAAGCGCCAGCGCTGTCCGACCCGTTCTAGTTTTGCGGGACAACACCCGAAAGGCCAGAGGCGGTCGAATTTGGTGTTGCCCGGCTCGTCGGAACCGATTCCGACCGGATCTCTCCGAGGCCGCTCGGCTGCTCAATGACGCCGATGCCTATGCCGCCATGGCGCACGCGGTCAATCCCTACGGCGACGGGCGCGCTTGCGGGCGCATTTCGCTGCTACGGCCGCATTGTTCGGGCGAGGGCGGAGACGGTGGATGATTTTCGATCCATCCGACAATGAAACCGTGGGTCAGACGGCTTCTGGTTCGACCGTTCTGATCGACGTCAATAATCTAGGGAATGCCTTCCCTCAACGGCGGGCTACCCTGAAAGGGGAACATCCTAGAAAAGAATACGCGAGATCGTTTCGCGTAAGCACCGGCTGAGCGCGCTCTGGTCGCCATGGAATCGGATCGTCCATGTTCGTGCTCGGTCCCGCCCATGCCGAAGGCTCAGGAAGGAACTCTTCCGCTGCCGCAGGAGCCCTGCAAGTAAGCGGTGGAAAGCAGACTCCGACCGCTTCGAGGAACAAAGACGCAGACGGCTCCTCCTCGGTAACAGGCGACAATCCCGTTCCCAGCGTGCCGAGCGCTGCCGCGCCAAAAGCGGCTCTTCCGCTCTCTGATTCCGGCCAAGGTCAATTCAAAGAATCGCCGCAGGATCGCGAAAAAGCCGCTGCGCCGGCCCAGCGCAAGCTCCTTCGAGCTCCCTCCCGTCCCGTCCTCCGCCCATCACGTGGGGAAGAGGGCGTCGGCCAAGCCGCTCGTGCTCTCGGCACCCAGGGGGAGTACAGCTTGGCGAGTACTACGCGCTTGGAACCGGCATGCTCGCCAGCCATGAAGGCAGCGTGACAGCCATGCCAGTTTCCGATTACAAGGCGGGCCTGGCTGGCCGTTTCAGCGCGGTCATGTACGTCGGATCGAATTACGACGGAGCCGCTTCCGCGAGCCTTCATCGATGATGTGCTGACCGGCGACGCCAGATTTTATGGTCGGGCTTCAATATTTGGCGGTTGGCCAAGACCGACGCCGATCGTCAGGCATTCATCGCCCGGTACGGGTGGGATCCGGCCACGTCCTACATCGACTCTAGCGACACCGTTTCGACCGTGAGTTACAAATCCCAGGAGCTCACCCGATCGTCGGATAACACCGGCGGCATCATTGCACCTCATATCGTTGATGCGAATAAGGTAGAGGTGCTTGGCAAGGCCAACTGCAAGAACCAGTCCGGCCAGGCGGCCAACTGCGCCACCATCGCCCAAACGACGGGCTCGCAGTTCCCGTGGGCCGTCCGCTCCTCCGGCCTGACTTACGTTGGCGAGATCAGCCTGACTACATTTTCTGGAGACCGATCGCTACCTGCATACGCGGACATCGTCGACAGCCTGCTCAGCCCCCAGGGCGCTGCGCCTACCCGGAAGGCCGCCATCCGCATCGAGGACGTGAGCCCGAACACCGAGGTGAGTGAGCTCAAGCCGCTCATCGACTACCTCGTCTCCGCGAGGGTTCCCTTCCAAATCGCCACGGTTCCGTATTACGTCGATGCCAACGGCGTCTACAACAACGGAAAAATCCGAGACGAGACTTTCGACAAGAACCCGCAGCTGCTCGCCCTGCCTCCATTTGCCCAGAAGCAGGCGGCACAATCGTTCCAGCACGGAACCACTCACCAGTATGGAAAGCTCAACAATCCCTAACCAATTGTGACCGCTGATGACTTCGAGTTCTATCGCTCATGGTGCACGGCCCAGCAAAATGGCGGGACGCCCGTGGCCTGCACCAATAGCACGTGGGTGCAGCTGGCGGGCGCCGTCCCTGACGATTCTGTCAGCTGGGCCGCCAACCGGGTCAACCTCGGAAGGTCCGAGCTTAAGCGCGTCGGCCTGGGCAACACAAAGCTCTTCGAAACGCCCACTACGCCGCCTCGTGGAATTCTCTACAGGCATGCGTAAGGTCTATTCCACGCGCTACGAACGCGAGCTGTTCTTCCCCGGAGATGCTGAACAAGGCCAATAAGAGCAAACAGGCAGCTTCGGCTTGTTCATCGCACGGTGACGAACAACTACAACACTAAGATTCTTCCCGAGAATCTCGGAAACTATGAGCCCGAGGCCTACAACAACCACCCGCCGCGTTCAGGAGCCGATCTCGTGAACAATGCCAAAGCCAACCTGGCGGTCACAGACGGCAACGCGAGCTTCTTCTTCCACACCGGCTATCCGCTCAATGAGCTGGGGAGTCGCGGTCGAGGGGATTAGAGGCTCGGCTACACAATTTCACTCCGCGACTCAGCTCAACTGAGAGCAGATTCGATCGAAGAGAAAAGGGTGGGCTCGCGTCGCTGTGGCGCGGGCCTGCTATTCGATTTAGCATCGGTCCCGGTTCAATAGGGGTTCTGAATTAGTATCGTCCCTGATTCAATAGACTCCGATTGTATATGGCTCCGATTTTGTATCAAGCTTTATCGATTGGGCGCATGCCGATTCTGACGCCAGCCGGTGACGGCGATGTCAGTTGGTGAAAGCAGAGCCCACGCGGCGCGATCCGCTCGAGAGTCCTATTCTCCCACTGCTGCCGCGCACGAAATGAGGTCGTACCCTCACTGTCGCCGAACCAGGGTTTGTCTGTCCTAACAGCGGCGCGGCGTCGTCAGAAGGCTTTGGCGATCTCGTCGGCGAGTCATGTCGTACGTCGATTTCGACGTCGTTCTGGACCTGGCGTACTACTCTGTTGACTTTCATATGGGACTCCTCCAGGGTTGACGATGGGTCAAAGCTTAGTGCCGGATGCACTCAGGTGCCACGCCCGCGTGTTCGTGAGGCCCTGGCCCGCCGGGCAGTTTGTCGAGGCCGTCGCGGACTTCTACCGGTGCGGGCTTTCCCGCCAGCGACCTAGATGCGGGAGGTCGTGGCGCAAGCAGTGGCGCGGGCCCGTACTCTTGTGTCAGGTCTTTCGGTGGCAAGCGAATCCGTACGGCCCTATCTCTGGAAAGGAGGTGAGACGATGGGCGAGATCGAGCTTGGTCCTCGCAAAGTACGGCTCCTAGCCGCGTGCGTCAGGCCATGCCGTGTCAGCATCATGCAGGCGCCCTGGCACAGGCAAGTCCGCCGTCGTGGCCGAAGACTTGTCGCGCGCGAAGCAGCGTTAGGCCGGCGAATCGCCGTTCTCACCCTCGATAGGCGCGCGGCACGTCACTGCGCTCAGCCGTGTCGTGACGAATGGTTCGCTTTCGGAAGGTGAGCGTTCGCTCGCTCGTCTCCTGTTACGGTATCGATTTCAAAGCTATGCCCAAGCTGTGGGACAGCGCGAACCGGAACTCATCTCGAGGGCCTGAGACGCCTTGCTTTCAGAAATACTGGCCGACCCGGATGTCGCCGTCATTTTCCCGATTTCGTCGACGACGATCTCAGACGACAGCGCGGCTTTCGCGCGCAGATGCGCGATCTTCTCACCAGGCTTGCGAAGCTTGGCTTGTCTCCTGGAAATTTCGAGGATTTGGGCGGCTTGGGGGCAGATGTGGATCGCCGGCGGGCGCTTCGGGCTGGGAGGCATCGCGCAATCTTTCCCGCGGCAAGTGGGACTGGGTCGTCGTCGAGACGTTCACAATGCTCCTCGGTCGGTGGATCGGGCTGCTCGCGGAGCTGGCGCAGACGGTTGCATCGATCGTGACGACGGGAGATCCGGACAGCGCGGTTCAGGGTTTCAGGGAGGGTGGCATCGCTTCCCGGCGATATTGCGGCCCCCGCGCCCAAAGACTCCAGCAGCCGGATGGTTGTTCGTCAGCGGCACAGAGCCGGCCCGCGATTGCCGCGATTGCCGACCGTTGACCGGGCCATCCGCGCGTCGCCGGAGGGTGATTCGCCAACGCTGGCCCGGGGCTGCGACCGTCGCGACGATGTCAGCGCCAGGTGTTTCGTCCATTCAGGGAAGAAGCCGCGGCAATCGCGGGCCGTGCGCGACGCATCTTCTGCGCGGAATCGACTACTCGCCAGATGGCCATCGTCACTCGGTCGCGGTCGGCGCATGCGGTCTGCGAAACTTCCCGCTATGCGTCGAGGGTCCCCGTGGAACGAATGGGAACCGACCGTCCCCTTCGCGACGAACCCGCCGTCGAAGCCCTCATGTCATTCGTTCGCCTCGCACTTGACGGGCCCTCGGACAACGGCCATCTCGCGCGAGTCTTGACCGGGCCCCTCGTGGGGATCGACCCTCTGCGCCTGCGCCAGATGGGAAGGACCTTGCGCGGCTACAGGCCGCCGGAGGCAGAAACCGCTCCGAATCCGAGCTTCTGGCCCTCACGATGGAAGGTCCGGCCGTTCTCGGCGAAGCCGCCCACCGGGGCGTAGATGCCCTGGTGCGCTCGGCGCGGATGCTTGAAACCGTGCGCGCCGCGGCGAAGCGTTCTCACCGCCAAGCCGAGAGTGCTGTGGGCGGCATGGAAAGCGGCGGCAAGGCCGAAGAATGGCGACGTCGCGCTTCGTGGAATCGCGGCGGATGCAGCGGATTCGGCGCTCGATTCCGGTCATCCAGCTATTCCGCGTCGCTCGGGATGGCTGACAGAGACGTCGATCATGTCCATCGACGTTGTTATCAACGAACTTCAAACGCACGATCTGCCCGAAGATTCCATCGCCCGTGCGAGGCGGCTACGCAGACCGTGACGTTGACGACCCCCAATGCCTCCATCGGCCCGTGAATGAAATTCGTTGTTGTCGTTGCGGGACTCCAGGGTGGTCTATGGCCGAATATGCGATTGCGCGACACCTACACGGGCACCGTGAGCTCGCACAGATGGTCACGGGGCGGCGGGAGCAAGAGAGCCATACGCGTCGCCAAGCCTACGAGGACATCGTCGACGACGAACTTCGCCAGCTCACACGCCATCACCCGAGCCACGAGCCAGCTCCTTGCCCCATGCGTCGATTCTGAAGCCCGCCCGTCGCGCTGTGACCTCATGGATTCGTTCCCGAACGCGTGCGCAGATCCTCGCGGTCCAGCTCGTCATGGGCGCCCACGCGCCGCAGAGGAGCAGGTGGACATTGTCGGGCTGGTGGCCGATATGCGCCGAGCCGGGCAGTGGACGGCAGGCCAAGGACATTCTCAACGAATTGCGCGGGCGGGATTTGACCAGGCCATTGAGAACTCGTGGATTGAGGCGCTGCGGAGCCGACGTCGTCGAAGGATCGGAGCCGAAGGACGTCGCCGTTCGCCTTCGCGCGCGTGGAGATGTTGCTCGACTGCCCGCTGAGGCTTCCCACTGTCCCTCGTGGGTGCCGAGGACTCCGATGATGAAGGGCGGCGGACATCAGAGACGCTTATCACGCGATAGCGGAGGCTTGCCCGATGCGGACGCAAACATCTCGCCGGTTCGACAGAGAGGTGGGCGAGCTTCGACAAACCCGATCCGTGGCGTCTCCGGGTGATATGATCGGGCGCGTTTGCTTGTCGAAGGGCTGGCCGCCTACACTCCGAATTTCACCCGATCCGGCGGAAGCGCGGAATCGAGCGGAGAATATCGGTCGAGGCGAAAGGCGAGGTCGTGCTCAACGGGAAGATCGACGAGATCCCAGGTCCGACGGGAAGAGGGCCGGATCGTCGATTTCAAAACGGCGAACGCCGCTCACCGGGGCGCAGGCCGAGGCAACGTCAACTCCGGCTGTATCAGTGGGCCCTCGGCGAATCCCGGGAGCCGGTCCCGACGGCGGAGCCGCTCTCGTCTACCCACCAGGAAGATGCAATCGAGGACGAAGAAACCCACAGAGCGCAAACCGGCTCCTCGACGCCGAAGCGCGAGACCTCGCCGAGCGACGCATCAGCGGGCAGGCCAGGCGGCTGCTGCGCGGCGGGCAATTCCCGGCCGTGCCTCCGATGCCTGCCGGACATGCCGTTTTGCCTCCCTGTGCCCGGCCAAATCCGCGGGAAGGACGGCCCTCGTGAGCGAGAGCCTCTACGAGGCGGGTTATGCGCCCAACTCGACCCAGATCGGCTGCCGACAGCCGAACAGCGGCAGGTTATCGAATCGACTGAATCGGCAATTCCCTCGTGGTGGCGAGGGGCGGGTCCGGGTAAAACGGCGACGATGGCTAATCGCATCGCGTACCAGGTAACCTCGACCGCGTCTCGCCGGAAAGTGCTGGGCCTGACCTTCACGCGCAAGGCCGCGGGAATTGAGCGAGCGGGTCGATCGCGCTCTGGCCGGCCTGAAAACCGGTGGTGCTCAATCGATCGAGCAATCTGCCCGTTCTGCTTTCATGACCCACGGTACCTACAACGCCTTCGCCGCCGACATCGCCGCTTCTACGGAATGCTCGTGGGCGCCGATCCGACCGCGCGTTTGATCACCGACGCCGAACGATTCCAGCTCATGGATGCGGTCATCGCCGAGGAGCGATTGCTTCCGACGTCGCCGCGCGGTATGGCCGGGCGCGCATCGTCGAAGTTGCCCTCGCGCTTTAGCTTCGGGAATCGACAACCGCGTGCCCGCAGACCGTCGGGACTTTTTCGACGAACAGGCGGCCGCGCTCGGAGGAGGCCAGGTGCGGATCCAGAAAATTTACGAAGGCCGATATGGCCGACGTCGGCGTGATCGGCGCAATGGAACGCTCAAGCGTGACTGGCAGACGCTGAAGAAGTCGTTTACTGCTCCAACAGGCGTGTCTGCCAGCCGTCAAGCCTATACCGAACGCAAGCGCCACCACTCGAGCTCGTCAGATTCGCCGATCAGGTTACAGCCTCGCGGGTGCTGAACAAATACCCCAAATCGGTGAGGAGACGGCCTCACAATATCGGCTTGTGCTTCTTGACGAGTACCAGGACACCTCCGTCAATAGCGCATTTCTTCGCCGCGCACTCGGCGGGCCGGCGACAGGAGGTCGGTGTGCGCGGTGGTGATCCGAACCAGGCGATCCACAGCTGGCGCGGGGCGGCTCCAACGCCTGGCCGATTTCGCGAGATCCTTCGCGGGCGCCCAGCCAGTTGAGCGCCTTGCCCTTTCGACGTCCGTTCCGTTCGGATGCGGCAATCCTTGACGCCGCCAACGCCGTGGCGGCGCCCTCGACAACCCGGCGGTGGAAGTGCGCGAACTCCAACCGCGGCCTGGATGCAGGCCCGGAGGTGGTTGAGCACGGCCGCTTCTGGCCGAGGACTTACAGGGCGATAACCCGTCGCATCGAGATGTTCGAGCACGAACCTCTCAGGCCGAAATCGCAGTTTTTGTGCCGGAGGCGCTCATCGATCGGAAAGTCGCCGATGCGCTTGGCCATCAGGGGATCTCCTACGAGATTATGAGCGGGGAAAGCCTCATCGAACGGCCGGAAATCCTCACCGTGCGATGCGGCGCACAAGAATCCTCGCCCATCCCTCATGCGGCAACACTCGTACGAAGCTGCTTCTTCACTGGGGCATTGGAAGCTGACGCCGTCCGATTCCTCTATGAATGGTCGCGCTCCGCGCCTCGCGTGCGTTGGCAAAACGCCGCTGGATCTCCTCGGGCGGAAGCAGACACCGTCGTCGAGGCGCTTGACGATTCCTTCCGGATGTGCAGGGTGGTCAGAGCCGGCGGGCTCTGCCCGTACCGCGGTTGTTGATCGCTTGCGCCTTGCGTCTCAAGCTTTCTGCCTCGCTTCGAGCATCCACCTTCCGTTGGCCCGATATCGTCGAAAGAGAGCATTTTCCGCGCTCGGAATCGACCTCGCTGCAGCTCTCTCGTGCGGAAGGCCTCGCAGCGGGTTCGGAGCTCTCTCGGTGCTTTTTATCGCCCTCGGACGAGAATACGCACGGGCATCCGGGGCCTCGCTCGGCAATTTTGTCGACTGAAAGTCGACCTCGTTGAACGGCATGAGCACGGCGGCGAAGAGGAGTCCGGAGTCGAGGCTTCCGAGGATGTCGAGGTGCATGCGAGAGTGGTCCAAATCATGACGGTGCACGCGGCCAAAGGGCTTCCAGATGGCGCGGTCTCGTTGCCATCGAAGTCGTTGCACACGCGGTTTTCGAGACGAACTCGGCGGGCCTCGTGGGCACGACCGATCCTTCCGTTTTCCCCTTTCCTCAGAGCGGACTACTGGCATCTTCCACAGTTCGAGACCGAGCGCCTTCGCGAACAAACCGGAAGCGGCGCTGGCATACAACAGAGTTCTTGCGCACCGATCTTCCGGCCCACGAGCGCGGGAGGCCCGACGTTTGGCTTATGTCGCCTTCACCCGGCCTCGGTCCAGTACGTCCCTCCGCAGGATACGGGCTTGCATCCCCGGAAATTCCGCCGAAAAGCCGTCGATGGGGATGCGGTTCACCTCATCGGTCCTTCGGCCTTTCCTCGAACACGCATCCGCTGCCAGGCGGTAGTCGTTCCCGTGCGCGAGATTGCCGGATTTGCACTGGCCGACGGAGCTGACAGAGCAATGTGCGGATACCATGCCGCTGGCCGCCGTGACGGAACGAATCGGAGGTCCGCGAACCCGTCATCGACTACGCAGGTGCCGATCTTCTATGGCCCGCCGACGTCGTATGCGCCACGATGCCCTCCCCGGGAAAAGGAGTGTATGCGCGATGAGAAGGAGCATAGGCGTCGGAAAGGACGCAGAAGAGACGTTCAGGGGCCCTCGAAGGGCCTCAGGAACGAATGCCGACGCACCAGAGCCCTCGGGCATGAACTCGGGCGCGGAGCTCTCGGGCGCATGGGCGCATAAGCCCTCGGGCGCGATTACGGATGCGGAGCGCCTGTCGATGTGGCGCAGGAACGCCGATCTCCTCATTCGCAGTGCTGAGCTCGCATACGCCCTTCGATCCTGCAACGCCCGTACGTCACCGCCACCGACGTCGTCCATCTCGGCGACGATCAGTGCTTTTCTCGCCCAATGGCGAAGGCCGATACCGCAACGGCCGGCCGGGCGCACGAACAGAACTGAGCTGCATTCGCGCATCGCCGGTTCTACCGGCGGCCTGCCATGCTTGATATCGACTCGGTTATGGCGAAATGACACCAGTGGACATGGACCCGCTCACGCGCGAGGGAAGAGCGCCGCCTGTGACGCCTTCAAGGCGAGCGGTGGGCACGCAGCAACGCCGCTCGCCATCGAGGAAAAGCCTCTCGGTGGTCGTTGGCGGAGCGCGTCGTCAGGTGCACGATCGACGCTGTTCTCGATACTGCCGGGCGGACCTGCCCGCGGTGACGATCGTCGATTGGAAGACGGGACGGCGCCCAACCGCCAAGCCTAGCCTCACGTGAGCTGCAGCTGGCGATCTACCGGCTGGCGTGGGCGCTTGCTCCACAGCCGGGACATCTATAGGGCATGCTTCGTCTATCTGCGCGAGCCCGAAGAAAAACGCCTCGTCGCGGGAAATCTGACGGAAGACGAATTGGCCCGACGCATCCGAACATCGCTGGCCGCGGGCAAAGACGATCGGGCCTGATCAGTCGCGGCGACCTGCTTCGACCAGATCGTCGAAAAGCATTTTCGCGCCTCTTCCTGGACCGAGGCGTTGTTCGTTCGCACCCATGCATCAGCCACCTGGGGATCGCAAGTTCGGACATAGGGAGCATCCGCGAATACGCGTCATCGATGCGGATTCCCCGCGTGTGCTCATAGGCGTGCGGCACAGCACATCTTCTTCCAGCGACAGGAACGGGGTAAGGTCCGTCGCCGGGTCGGCGACCTTGGCCCCTCGCCAGGCTCGGTCACCGGTGCGATTCCTCCGTGGACCACAGAAAATTCTCGGCGTCGATGTCTCCGTGGACCACCGTCAGCTCGAATTTCAATTCGACGACTTTTCAAGGCGTCCTCCCAGCGTTTGAGGGTTCAGCGGCGAAGGCTCGCCTCGTCGACGTCTGTCAGTTCGGTGAATAGACGCATTCGCCAGTCGTTCGCGTTGTAGACCGGCAGGCCGGCGTCGTGACGTCGTGCAAGCGAGTGGATCGACGCAATGACCCGCCCAATCTCGCGGGCTTGTTCGCGTCCGATGTCGTCCCAATCGATCGCCGTTCCGAAGGCTGCAGCGCGACGACCCGCCCGCCCGTTGCCGCATGGGCGTCCGCGGGCGGAGGATGTCGAAGGGAGGGTGCCGCGTCGCAATTCTTGGAAGGTTGAGCGCCAGGGCCGCCTCGCTTCGATGATCGTCATAATGTGAGTTCTTCGGGCATTTGACCATCCAGTGGCGGCCCGTGCGCATCGAGGACTCCCGCCGGACACGTAATCATCCGTGTTCATGAAGGGCGGTCGCGTGCGAGCGGCTTCCGGGCCGTCGATGGCCGCCACGGCGAGGGCTGCAGATACAGAAATTACTCATCGCTAACCTACGTCGTTTCGATGCCGTATGCCTCTTTACACACCGCTTTGCGTACCGTACCTTCATCACTGCGATGTTATCCACATGTTCGAGAGGTTTATCCACAGGATGTGAATGGCGGTCTCATGCGCTTTAGAGCCGCGTTTAGTCTACCGATCATGAAAACGATTCGCGATGTCGAAACGAGGAGTCCACGAGATGATCCGGCGTGAAGGCCTCGACCCCCAGCGTGAGGTGAGGGGTTGAAGAGGGTCATCGGGAAGGCGATCGCCGAGCACGAACGGCTCGCCGTGCGCGGGAGCGCCGAGGCCATTGACGATGTTGAGCCGGTCAGGCGCGCCCTCAGCGCCGCCATCGGCGGGTACGCGGCAAACTTCAACGGTTCGACGATCCGGTATCGAAGAGATCCTGATTGACCATCCGGGCACCGTTTTCGTCTCTCGCCGAAGGTAGCAAACTCACCTCCGTGATATTGATACCGACGACGAAGTGCACATGATCCGTTGAAAGGATGCTCAGGCATCCAGGCGGCGCCTCGACTTGTCCAGCGTTCGTCGACATACTCACTTGAGACAGGAAGACTTCATGTCGTTGTCGGATATCACCCGTAATTGGGCCGTCAACATCCGCAATGCCGCGCTCGATTGCACGCACCTTGGATAGATGGTCGATGTCAGGAACACGGATGGGGCGGCTGTTTTCTCGACGCCGCGATGCGCGCGGGCCTCAACGCTTGTTTCGGGGCCACTCAGGCCCGGTAAGACCACGCTTTGCGGGCGCGCGGGTCGGTTCCCGCTGCCGAAAGGATCGTCACGGCCGAGGTATTCCGAACTTTGCTTGGAACGACGCGACGTCGTTGCCCGTACAAGCGCGTCCTCCGTCGATCGAGGGCAGGGGAGAGGTTGTACGCCGTCTGGTGAAAGGGCATTGCGGATGCGTCCCGAACGGATTGTGATCGGCGAGTGCACTCTTTGGAAGCGTTCGACTTGCTCGTGGCTCTCAATGCGGGCATTCCCGGCGCGTGTACGATCCGCAAATTCGGCCCGCGAGGCGATCCTCAAACTCACCACCCTCCGCTCCTCGCAGGTGAAAACGTGACATCGGCATTCGTCGTTCCCCACTGTCGCGGATGCCGTCGATCTCGTCGTCCGCGCGCGAGGCCTCGGGCGAAGGAGAGTCGCCGGGGAAATATCGTCGGTCACCGGAAGGGTCGAGGAATGACCGTTGAGATGGCGCGCGTTTTGCGCTGAAAACGGCGAGCTGGTTCGGGTTCGGCGAAAATTCCCACCCGAACGATTCGGCGCGATGGAATATCCTTGGCGACGATTCTGGGAGGCCTGTGATGGGGAGCGATTTTGGGCCTGACGGCGGACAGCAGCCATGATCGTCGAAGTGCTGACGGAGCATTTCCGGAACGCAGGAAGGATTCATCTGCCCGTCAAACCGCTGGCTCGTAATGCCGTATTTGCGGCGATGGGCGCCGGGGCGGCGGTACTCGCCGTCGGCAATCTCCGGGCTGGCTCTCGCGGCCGCGGTTGCAGGTGTATGGTTGCCTGCGGCCTGTGACGAAACGCAGGATTCGGCTGCCCGCCTGGAGCAGGCCCGCTTAGCGGCTTGGCCGGATGCGCTCGACGGCGTGGTCTCTCGGGCTTGCGAGCCGGGCTCAGAATCAACGAGTCTCTTGCGGGCCCCTGCAAACACAGACCGGCCGCCATGCCGCGCGTCTTTGCTCTCGCTTCTCGCGGAAAGCTTGAGGCTACAGGGCGTTTGGACGTGGCCTTGACGGCCTCAAAAAGCCTGGATGGCCGACCCGTCGCCGATCAAGGTGGTCGAGGCAAATGCGGCTTGCGAGCCGTGGCAGGCCACGACCTGGCCGCGATGATGAGCCCTTTCACGCAGCCTGCGGATGGAGAATGGGGCGAGGAGGCGGCTTTTGGCCCGTCAGTCGTGGACGGTCAACGGTGCGCGCATCGCGGCACAACGGCGCCGTGGATCGTCGTCGCTGCGGCCACGCGTCCGGGGAGTGCTGTCGGGCGTTTTCCACTGCGCGGCACCCTCGTTCTTAGGAGGATTCGCGGCCACGGTGGTGGCATACCTTCTTATGGTCAGGCTGGGACCTTCCCGCCGACCTCGCGTGCTGGCCGGTCGAGGTTTCGGCCGGTCCCGACACTTCAGTCGGTTCCGCAGGCGCGGTAGGACTCATGTCCCGGCTAGTGGCCGGGCGCCGATTGGCTCTCGCCAACTGGGCGGCTTCCGCGCTTTCGGTGGCGGTTTGCGATGACCGGAGCGATTCTAGGGGGAATAGGCGGGCTTGGCTTGGTCCTTTGCGCCGCGGGTCTGTTCGCGCGTCCGAGCTTTGCCAGCGCGTTCTTCCTACCTTGACGAGGGATGGAAACCGCCGCGACGCGCTGGGCTCAGTAGCCTCGTTCATAAGCGCCTGCGCGGAGAGGATCGGTTCGACGTCCGCGGCCGTCGCTGCGCGGTGCGATGCTCTTGGCACGCTGACGCCCCGGCAGTTTCGCGCTCGTCAATTGCAATGGTCCGCGGGAGGCTTGGTCTGGCTTTGGCCGCAGTGGTGGCCATGGGAGTGCAAACAGCCTTGCCGTTGCCCTCATCTTGTTTGCTTGCGACCTTGAGCGGTGCCGTGGCTGCCGATTTCGCCTCAAGCGCCGCGTCGAAGCCAAGGCGCGCATGACCAGGAGCTTCCCGATATCGCCAGTTGCTCGCTCTTTCCGGTGGGAACCGGTGATCTATGCGAGCCGCGCTCGAGCGGTCTCGGAGGATCAAGGGTCGGCGTGTTCGCCGTCGAAATAGAACGAATGCTGCAGGACATGGCGCGCGGGAGCATCCCTCGCTGAAGCCTCGTGATTTCAGGGTCGCTGCGGATCCCAGCCAGTCGCGCGTTTCGTCGCCGCCCTCATCATCCCTGGATGAGAATTTTTACGAACCTCGAAGCGTTCTCCACGCGCAGACTGCCGGACGCGAGGGCGTGCGCCAGGCGAGCTCATGGAAGCTGGCGGCAAAAGGAGATCGCGATGATGATTCCCGTCGTCTTTCTCATCCTTGATACTGGTAGTCTTCGTCCTTTTCCAGGCCTTCAGTTGTGTCACATTCACATGAAGGGTTCCCATGCGATTCCACGTTGTCATCGACGCACCGGTATGTCTATGGCGCGACGCCATCCCGGTGCCTACTACCATGGGCGGCGAACGCGGCGATGTCCCAGGTTGGGTCCTCGTCACCCTCGCGGCACGGGAGCTCGTCGTCGCCATATGGGCGATAGCCGGGCCGGCGCTCCTCGACTGTTCAATACCGCAATCGAGCGGGTGAAGAACGTCTGAAGATCCCCAAAGGGTGAAACATATGAATATGCGAAACCTTCTGAAAGCGAGGTAAGCGGATGGACAAGCGGGCATACGAAAGGAGGAGGAAAATGGATGACGCGGCAAACCACATGCCGATTGATGAGGTGGATCTGCGAGGGAAGGAATGTCAGCAAAGCCTTCGATACTACTTCCAGCTCGGCAATGCGGGTTCGTGAGAGGGGAGCGCCGTCGCTGCTTTCGCCTTCATGGCTCCTCTCCTCGTGACTGCTTTCCTCACGTTCTCGGACTGATCCTTGCGCTGCGTTCGGGCCGTTGCGGCTGACGCGGCCGCCGAAGGCTACGTGCGACGCGCAGTCCGCAGCTGGACTCGCCCGCGGCGAAGAAAGCGCACTCGTGATTTGCTCGGTGCGAGGTTTCCGCGGCGGAATACGCCGGCATTTCCTCATATGGATAAACGAACGCGTGATTGTGCAGGTTGTAAAGTACTGGTGGAAACCTCGATTCCCCTGCTTCGGGAAAAAGACGATGGAGGTGAGAGGCCATGCGCCGGTGGGTAGCCTTCGATTTCCACGGAATCTACGCGCAGCAGGGCTGGCGAAAATCGGTGGGTGGCGATGTATCGCTCGCACGCGGAAGCAACAGCTTGTTGCCGGGCGATTCGCGGCCTCGGATGCGTGCCATGCGGAAGCCACCACTTGCAACCGGTTTGAAGAAGCGTCCAAGCGTCGCCGCCATGCAGGCGACCACTTGCGTTTGACGTGCGGGTGCGCTGCGAGCAGAGGAACATAGTCATTGAGTTTGTCGCCGTGATCGCATTGCTCCTTTACCTGCGATTATCGCCGCCACGTACTCGACGCTCTTTATCGGCGAAGAATGCCGCGGCACCTGCCGCGAAATGCTGCCCGCGTCTACGTCCGCTCCGAATCCTCGCCCACGGAAGAACTCGTCCGCTGCGATTGCCCGGCTCGCCTTTGCCGATCGCGGCATCGCCGCCGAACCGCGGATCTCCTTCCAATGCACGCGCAATCCGTGTTTGAGTCCGGGCGGCTACGTCGATGTGACGATGTCGGGCAGACGTCGCACTGCGCAGATTGATATTCCCGCCACGGTGGCCGGACGACGACGATTCCCCGTCGATGTGCTGAGAAGGGCACGTCAATGACAAGCCTCATCAAGACGGAGGAGAGCCGTGCCCTCCCTCGAGTGGAAAGCACACCGGGCCATGCGCCCCGCTTCAACGGTCCTGCGAAGAGGGCGAGCGCGCAAATATGCTCGTCCTGGAATGATCATTTGGCTCGTTGCGGTGCTCGCCCGGAGTCATCGTGAACGCGACGTCGCTATACGTTCAAAAGCGGGAGCTGGTGTTGTCGTGACGCCGTCGCCCTCGAAGCAGCCTCGAAAATAGACGAGAAGGAGTATTACCGCTCTTCGGGCTCAGCTGGAAGGCGAAGCGCGGAGGAGGCGAGCCGGGAGCTTCCTGACAGAGCCGTTGATTCACAGGGGAATCGAGCCGGCACCGAGCCGAAAGTGCCGGAAGAAAACAAAAGTGCCGGAAGAAACTACCGCGGAGGCTTTATGGGCGGGATGGGCGCGCAGTCGAATTGCACGCTCGGCAGCTTGCACCGGAAGGAACGCGAGTTTCCCACCCGACGGGAATCCGTAGCGGTTGCCGTTGTGACGCTCGAAAACAGGCGCCTGCCTCTCGCTTTTGATTTTCTAGGCGTGAAATCGGTGCGAATCGAGGCGACCAGTTCGGCCAAGCTGCGAGCAATCGAACCGCCATGAGGTAGCCTTGGCCCGTGGCAACCGATCATCAGGCAGAGATCGACGCTCTGCGAAAAACCTTCCAGCAGATCTCCTCCGTGACCAATCCCGAGGAGCTGCGCGAACGCATCGCCGAGCTCACGGAGGCGTCGGCGGCTCCCGATCTGTGGGACGACCAGGACAAGGCCCAGCGGTCACGTCCAAGCTTTCGCATGCCCAGGCCGAGCCGGACGAAGCTGAATTGCGATGTCCGCGGCTCTGAGAGACGTCGAGGCCCTCAAGGAGATGGCCGACGAAGAAGCTGATTCCGATCCGGAGACCGGCCGCGTGAACTGTACGCGGATCTTGAACGTCGAAGCTGGCGACGATCGGCGCAGACAATGTCGGAACCTCGAAATCCGCACTCTCTTGCGTCAGGCAAATACGATGGGGCGCGACGCCGATCGTGACGGCACGTTCGGGGAGCAGGTGTGGCGTCGACGCGGGCTGAGTCGCCCGCTGACTTTGCAAAGATAATGTACCTGCGCGCTGGGCCGAAAGACGCGGCTACAACGCAGCAGGTGCTCGATACTTCCTACGCGGAAGAAGCGGGGATCAAATCGACCACTTTTGAGAGTTAGCGCGCCGTATGCCGCGGGACGCTGTCCGGTCGGAAGCGGAACTCACCGGCTCGTACGCATCGGCCCTGCTGACAATCAGGGGCGCCGAACGATTGCTTGCTCGCAGTCGAGGTCATACCTCCCATTGAGCAAAACCGACCACATCGACGTTCCCGGGAGGCCGATATCCGCGTCGACGTCTTCCGGATCAGTCCGGCCCGGGCGGCCGATCGGTCAACACCACGGATTCGGCCGTTCGCATCACCCATCTGCCCACGGGAATCGTCGTCTCGATGCAGGACGAAAAGTCACAGATTCAAAATAGGGGCCGCTGCGATGCGGGTGCTCCAGTCACGGCTTCTGCTTCTCAAGCAAGAGGAAGAGGCCCGTGAGAAGAAAGAGCTGGCGGGCGACATCAAGGCATCGTGGGGAGACCAGATGCGCTCCTATGTTCTTCAGCCCTATCAGATGGTCAAGGATTTGCGCACCGGTTTCGAAGCGGGCAATCCCGAGGCCGTTTTTCGACGGGGACATCGACGGTTTCATCGACGCCGGCATCCGGTGGCGCGCAACGGGAGAGAAGGTCGGCGAGTCGTCCGAGTAACCGCCCCACAAAGTCCGGAAGTAACCGCCCCACAAAAAGCCGCCTCAGTAGCCTTCGCCGCTATTTCGATTCTGTCGGCGCGCCTATGAGCCAACCGCCGAGTTGATGCGTATGGTCTTTGCGACCATGGCCTTTCTATCCGGCGGTTTTCAATGATCACATTCGACAAGGTGACGAAGCTCTACCAGAGAGGGCGCTCACTCCCGCACCCTGACGACGTCAGCATTGACGTCGAACGCGGAGAAGTTCGTTTTTCTCGTGGGCCCTTCAGGCCCGGCAAATCGACGATGCTCACCATCCTCGCCGAGGAACGGCCGACGTCGGGCGATGTCCACGTGCTCGGAAAAGACCCGTCAAAGGTCTCCCCGCGGCGGGTCCCGCTGTTGCGTCGGCAGATCGGAACCGTCTTCCAGGATTTCCGGCCCTGGGTGACAAGAATGTCTATGAAAACGTCATGCTGGCCTTACAGGTCATCGGCGCTCCCCGCCACAGGATAAAACCGAGGTCCCTGAGGTGATCGAGATGGGCTCGGCCTCGAAGGCAGGAAAAACGCCACATGACGGAGCTTCCGGTGGCGAACGTCAACGTGTTGCGATCGCACGAGCGATGGTCAACAGGGCCTCAGATTCTTTTGGCCGACGAGCCCACCGGAAACCTCGATCTCGACACCGGAATGTCGATCATGCGCCTGCTCGACCGCATCAACCGTTCCCACCACGGTGGTCATGGCCACCACGATCAGAGCATTGTCAATGAATTGCGCAAACGCGTCGTCGAACTCCAAGACGGAATGGTCGTCAGGGACGAGGCCCGCGGCATCTGCGGAAGTGAGAAGCAATGAGGTTGCGCTTCATAAGCACTCAAACTCAAGGGGCTGTGATCGAATCGGGCGATGACGGTTTCCGTCACACTCGTCACCTTCGTCTCGCCCTTTTCATCGGATCGGCGTCCCTGCTGCAAAAGCAGATCGGCGTGGTGCGTGATCAGTGGCTGTCGGATCTGCAAGTGTCCGTTTTCATGTGCCCGGCAGACTCCAACACAAATCCGGAGTGTGCCAGCGGCGAGGCTGCGCAAAGCAGATCGCAGCCATTCGCACGGAACTCACGAACGGCCAGCTGTCCAAGTACGTGGAGAACTTTAGGTTCGAAACGAAGGACCAGGCCCCTTAAGAACTACCGCAAACAAATGAAAGCGGGTCACGCGAAGACGGCGTGACGAAGGAGGACATGCAGGTCTCTTTTCCGAATCAAGCTCCATGACCCGCTCGATTACAAGATCGTTTCCGAGGCGCTGTCCGGGCGCTCCGGCGTCGAATCGGTTGAGGACCATCCCAGCAAGTCGAACCGCTTTTTCAAGGTTCTCAACCGGCTCATCCGAGTGTCCGTGGTTCTTGCGGCGGTCATGGTGGTCATCGCCTTGCTGCTTATACCCACAACCATTCGCTTCTGTCACTATGTCTCGACGTGACGAAACCGAGATCATGCGTTACGTCGGCGCTTCGAATTTCTTCATAGAACTGCCATTCCATATTGGAGGGGCGTAGCTGCTCTCGTCGGCTCGCTCTTGGCAATTGGAGGCCTATGGGTGGCTGTTACCTACTTCATTCAGGGGTGGCTGGCTGACACCACTGCCCATGGATTCACCAAATTCAAACCAGCGATCTCTTCATCATCGCCCCGTGGCTGGTCCCGGGTGCGGTGCTCGTTGCCACCCTCGGCTTCATGGATCACACTGCGACGCTATGCAAAGGTCTGATTATGTCATTTAAAAGCTCCCGCTTCGTATGCGCCCTCGCGGCGGCCGCCCTCGTCATCGGCGTGACGGCCCCCTCGCAGGCAGACGAGCGTGACGATCTGCTGAAGAAGAAGCAAGAGCAGGGAGCGCCAGATTGAGAACTACAAGTCCTCGCTCGAAGGCGTGAATACCAACCTGCAGAATGTCTATCTTCGACTTCAGCAGACCCAAGCCCAGATTCCCGTGGCCGAAGCCGATCTGGCAACCGCTCGGTCTCGAGCTGGCCGCCGCAACCCGGCAGCAAGAGGGTCGTTGCAGGCCAGCTTCAGGCGGCTCAATCGGGCTGACGACGATCCAGAAGGAAGTCAATTCGGGCGAGAAAACGATCGCGACCACTCGCAAGGATTTGGGAACCGTCGCTCGAGCGAGTACCGCGGGGACAGCGTTGCCAACCACCTGGGGACCTCATGGTCGGCTCGCGCTCGTCGGAGGACTTCTATAATTCCGTCTCTGCCACGCGGCCGCGATCCGCAAGAAAACCGCGGCGCTTCAGGAGGTCCAACAAAAGACGGCGACGGCGAAGACCGTCAAGCCCGCCAGAGTGCCGTGCAAGAAGGTGGCGGGTTGAAATCCCAGGCGGAGTGCCCTGGTGAGCGAAAAGACGAACAAACAGTCTGCCGCGGAAACGAAGGCCAGCCAGCTCGCCACCCTCAAAACCACGTATTCGGAGCAATCTCAGCAGCTCGAGGCCCAAAAGGGTCAGTTCCAGCAATCGATCCAGCAGGTGAACTCGGCTCGCGACGCCACGGCTACGCAAATCGCCGCGATTGACGCCGAGAATCGGCGCAAAGCTCAGGCTGCTGCGGCAGCTGCCCAAGCCGAAGCCAATAAGAACGCCAATAAGAACAAGGCGAAGGCTCCCGTCCAGCAACAGCCCGTTGCGGCCGGCGGCGGGGAAGGCGGAAGCGTTGCCGTTGGAGGCGGTTTTCTTAGTTCCGGTCATTCCTCGCCCGCTTCAAGTGACGTCGCCCTTGGCATGCGTTACTACCCTTCGGCGGTTACTACATGCACAACGGCGTCGACCTCAGGTCACGATGCGGACAAGCCCAAGTCGCGGCCGGCGACGGGATCGTCGCAAAGACCGTTCCGGCACCCGGAAATTCGACCCACGGAAATCAGGTGTTCCTCAATCTCGGAGTGGTCAACGGGCATTCCTGCGTTGTTGCTGACCAACCATATGTCGGGCTTCAACGTCTCCGCCCGGCCAGTCGGTTAAGAAGGGCAGGTTATCGGATGGACTCGGCCAGACCGGCCAAGTCACCGGTTGCCACGTCCACATGGAGGTTTGGCGCGACGGCAAGGTGATTAACCCGATGTCGCTGCCCGGCTTCTGAGGAAGGCGACGAGGTTTCGTACGTCCGACGCGTCTTGTGAAAGGGCGCCGTCGGACGTACGGTTTTTGGAGCACGGTTTTTCCGGGAAAGGCGCGGATTTCCGGAGGGCACGGTTTTCTGGGTGTGAATGCCCCACGGAATTGGTCACACGTGCGAAGTGGACACTAGCCAGGGCGAAGAAGCGCGCGACTGGCCCAATGGAGGCGGTAGCGGTAGTATTGAGGCCTTGTCGCTCGTGCTGCCTCGTGCATCATGAGTCGGTCTCTGTTGTGCGGTGAGCCCATTTTTATTTGAGGCACCGTGTCGGATCGAAAAGCGACGGCAAAGTTTCATGTGCTGAGCAATCGGCGTGCCAGGGCTGAGCGAAGGAGGATCCCGTAGCTAAGAAAAAGAAAGACGGGAAAGCCGACGGCGGCCCCAGAAGGCGAAGGCCCAGGCCGACGCAAAGCAGGTGATCGCGCGGAACAAGAAGGCTCGCCACGAATACTCGATTCTCGACACCTACGAGGCTGGAATGTCGTTGACCGGCACCGAGGTCAAGGCCCTTCGCCTGGGGCGTGCCTCGCTAGTGGACGCATGGGTCGAAAGTCGACCGTTACGGCGAGGCTTGGCTTCACGGCGCGAACATTCCGGTTTACGCGATGGGGACGTGGACGAATCACGCACCCACGCGCAAGCGCAAAGCTTTGCTTCACAAACAGGAGATCAGCAAGCTCATGCAGAAGGTTCAGTCAAAGGGGCTGACCATCGTTCCGCCTCGAGCTCTATTTTTCTGCGTGGGCGAGCGAAAGTTGAGATCGCTTTGGCCGAGGGCAAGCAAGAATGGGACAAGCGCGAGACTCTGCGACGTCGCGACGCCGACAGGTACGCGGAGCGCGCGATGGCTGCTGCCCGCCGCCGTTCGCGCTCTTAGGACGTACACCGCCGCGAAATGAGTGTCGCCGCGCTAATCACCTTCAGTGGGAGCAGACGCACACTCATCGGGTATTGTGGATCTTCATTTGAGTAGTAAAATTGAATCAATCGACCCCCGGCCAGGCCTCTTCCACGTAAAGCCCAAATGGCCGGGGCCTGTATTTCGATGAGGTGGGCAATGCCGTGGTTGAGTTTCGACGAGCAAGTCGAGAAGCTGACGAGAGCCGGTCTGCAAGTCGACAAAGCAGAGCTGCGTAGCTTCCCGTCACGCGTCAATTGCTTTCGTTTTCTAGGGTATTTTCGTCATTTTCAAACGTTTCCATCTGGTGGCGATCCTTTCTTTGTAGGCGTGTCCTTCAACCAGATCCGTTGTGTGTATGAAGCGGATATAAAGCTGGCCGCGATTCTCGATGCACCCAAGAAATCGAGCTGCTCCTGCGAACGCGATTCGCCCAGTATTTTGGCGCCGATGCCACTCGGGCTCGCGGCGTTTTCATGAAAGAAGGCATCTTCACCCCTCCAGAAGGAAGAGTCAAGTTCATGAGTGTATCGCGCGTGATGTGACGCGAAGTAAGGGAGCGGTTTCTCAATCGCTACTTTGATGAGGCTTCTAGTAACGAGGGAGTCCCGATTGCGGAGCTACTGGCGTTCTTTAGCCGATCTGGGCAGCTGTCGAGGTCTTCTCCTTTGGGACGTTGTCGCGCAGCATTGAAGCCTCCCAAAAATGGGGGTTACCAAACAGATCGCTGAATCGATTGGTGTTCCACAATCGTATTTGCCTCAAATCATCAAGTCTTTTGTATACCTCAGAAATAGATGCGCGCACCATTCCCGTCTATGGAATCATTCTGTCATTGATGCTCCTTCCCTTCCCCCACAGATAAAGAGACGGGCGAAGAAACGACGCCAGTATGTAAATCGTTCTGTTTACCAAGTTCTTGTTGCGATTGACTATTTCCTTGATAGGTCAAAGCTGCAGAAGAAATGGCAGAAGAAATGGCTCGAGGCGGTTGTCGAACCAATTCTTCTAGATGAACGGTATTCGGATGGAATTTGTGACCCGCAGCTGTATCTCGGCCAGTAGTTAGGTTTCAGCTGTCGAGACGGAATCCGCCGGTGTCGAAGACGGATTTCTGCTGGTGTCGGGGAAGAATCTGGCGTGTGCTGTCGGGGCTGGCCTTTGACTTTGAGTGCCGCAAATCTGCAGTGCTCAATGCCATTGCGCCGATCAAGTATGAGGGCTGGCTTCACCCGATTTCTTGTGCTCTTCTGCCCACTGACTGAATTTGCTCTTTGCCTCATCGAGACGCTGCGATCCGATGATTTCTAGCGCAGCCTTGTATGCGGGGTCAAAATTGTCCGTGGCACCCCCTGAGGCACCCGTCACCTTCCACCCCATGGTGGGACCGCCTACTTTAGGGCTTCAATTCCGCAGGGACGTCACGGAGAGCTTTTGCACAGCGCCTCGGACTTTCGTGCGTCGACGGAGAAATCTTTCACTTCGAACGTGGGTTTCTCTCCATAGTTCGGGCCGTGTGAAAACGAGGCTTTGGCGCCGTCGGCGGAAAGCACGAGGGTCCATCGCGACGAATACGGCGGAGGCGTCGAGTCACTGCTCCATTTGATCCATCCGACACACGGTTTTGTGACGTCGGTGTGTGTGGAGCCGTTGCCTTTCGAAGATTTCGAATCTGGGTCAGGGCGTCGATCCGCAAGCGGCGAGCAAACCCAGAACCGCTGAAATCGCTAGGAGCTTCTTCATGGCTTTCACTTTGTTGCTGCTATTCAGGGCCCGATGATCGTCGGGCGCTCGGTGATCATTGTGGAGCTGGGATTCACCGAGCGCTCGACGGTCGTTAAGGTTCCATTGGCCAGTTGTCAGTGTTTCAGGCCCTGATGACCAGGGCAACCAGCGCAGAGCTCTCTAAACACTAGTCGAGGCTGCCTGTCAGCGACCAGATAGGGTTATTTGACCCGCTAACTCAGAAGTTATCTAACGCTTGCGCCAAGGCGGCCCTCGAAGCCGGTGGACTTCAGTTTTTTTCGTGCAGCGCTTTCGTATTGACGGTATCCGGTAACGTTTGGGTGATACCAGCTAAGGAAACCCGGACTGAGAGGTAGTTTACCGGGTTGATCCATAGGTCGTCGGTGAAGTTTCTGCTGCCATCGGCATGCGGTTGGTGGTTCTCGAAACGGTCGGGGATGTCGCTGACGAAGATCGCCTGGCCGGGATGCTTTGCATTGTGTTCATTAACCATGTCGGACATCTCGCTTGTTTCCTTCTGCGGCTCAATGTGCGATTCTGTCGCTCACGCGGACCTCGTTTCTCGAACTGTCACGCACTGAATACGAATCGTCTCGAACGAGCATCGGCAGGCTATGACCACTATTTTGGCGTCGGAGCGTAGGCCCTGTTTTTCAATGGCCTGGAAGACTCGTCGATACGAGGTGGCGACATTGTCAATCGACTGCTTAGCCGCGTTGATGGTATCTCTGCATGCATCGGCCTGACGGTTCGTCATCAGACACGTTTTGAGTAGATTGCCGAAACCGATGTCATTTCCGCCCATCGTCGCGATCACCAGATCGGTCGAGCTGATATCGCTTCAATTTGCGGCCGATTGATCACCGATGAACTGCTGCCCATCATATTGCTTCGTTGGCTTTCGGTGACATGCTCGGTTTGCGAGTTCGCGCACGAAGAGTCCTTAACGGGACGTTCACGCCGCGGGCACGTAGGCGTGCGGCGTAGAGATTGCCGGCGCTATTTGGGCTTCGAAAGCACCATCCGCCCTGAATATAAACCACCGCCGACCCTGAAGAATAAGAATCGCCCAGAATGGCAATGGAGAGCTTGAGCCTGCAAGATCCTTCAGGTGAGAGAGCGGTGAAGTGGGACGAAGATTTCGACGGTGGCTTCAAGGCCGACGACGCCGGGCCTTCTTTCGCTGGCAGCCGCAGGTTCGATTCAGCTTGCTGATTAGCCATGGAAGTGGCGCTAACCGTCAGCATGCCGCCCGTCAACCCAAGCGCGGCACATAGCAACAGCTCCCTGCATGGACCAACTTGTGTGCGACTTTAGGGTCTTTTACTCATATATCTCCTTTCCAGCACCCCTTTATTATACTTTTATTCGCGAATTACTCCTCGTCGCTGGCCGTGATGTGGGTTTCTTTTTGCTCTCGCAATCCGGCGGCGATTCGGAAACGGTGCCGTCTTGGCCATACTCCTGTATGTCGATGAACTTGGCTGGAGAACGTGAGCCACTGTCGCGGAAGGGCTCCTGAATACGCAATGTGCCGGCCGGGGAGGGGGAACACCCCAATGCACCGGCTGCGGAGCGCGGCTGTAACGGTTGACGATGCGGCGGCGGGTGTGGCTACGCCCGTTGGCAATATCTAGATCTTAGGTGTAAAATTGTCAGGCCCCATGGGGGCATGTTCCGTGAGAACAGAATAAGGGGATGATCGGTTTCGACGGCGATTGTGCGCCAAAGGGAAAGCGGGTCGAGGATGTAGAGTCATCTCGTTAACGATTCTCTACAAACCAATAGGTGCCAAGAATGAAGAGCACCGATTTCGCCTCGCCGCCCGAGCGAGCTCCGAAATCCGTCAGCCTAGGGGTGCTTTCCTCCCAGAATCTGGCGTCGTTTTTGAAAGCCACTGCTGAGCTGACACGCAGCGGGTCAGCCTCGGGACTTTTACGCTGCTAGGTCCGTCAGCGACTTGTTGTTCGCGTGAGCGCTGGGGCTGAAAACAACGCATTGCGAACTGCACCCGGAGAATACTTTTGGGCAAGCATCGTCGGACGCGGGTTCAATTCCCGCCATCTCCACTCTCGCGAAGTCCCGCGGCATCAGGTTTTGGTGTCGCGGGACTTTCTGTATCTTGGGGCGATTTAGGGCGTTTCACGGTGCCGTTCACGTGCCGGCACCGACGCCGCAGAATGGTTACTGTCGGTGACGGCAGCAGAATGGTTAGTGGCGGCGATTGGCAGACGCTTTCTTTCTTGGGAATCCTCTGATCCCCGCAAGTTGATTTCAGGTTCAAAGAGGTAACTTTCCCCTCGAAAAACCTGTAAACTGTAGAGGCTCATCTAACTAAGGGAAAGAATCAAGGAGGATTCAATGTCCCAGTCGAGTCCCTGCTGGCGTGCCTGGATATATGCCAGCAGTGCCTGCGCCGCAAAAAGAAGAAGCCATTCTACAGGCGTTGGTGGTTCATTGCGATTGTCTCACTTTTTGTGATCGGCAGTCTCCCCGCAAGCGGTCAATGGCCAAAAGGAGGCAACTTCAACAAATAGTCCATCCCGTCCCGCGAGTGCGTCCGCGGAGGCTGCACCCGCCGCTTCCGCGTCGAAGATTGCACCCGCCGCCCCAGCAACAACTCACACCTGCCGCTGCTCCTGCGGCGGCCAAACCTGATGTTCCTCGCGAGTACCAGAATGCACTTGAGTCCGCTAAAAGCTACTCAAAATTTATGCATATGTCCAAAAGGCCATTTATGATCAGCTAACCGGCGAATATGATAAATTCCCTGCTGAGGCTGCCCAATATGCCGTCGATAACCTTCAAGTGGATTACAAGTTAATGCTCTGGCCTCAGCCAAGAGGTACCAAGAGACTATGCACATGTCTTCCGAAGCTATTCGCTCACAACTCACCAGTGAGTATGCTGATAAATTCACGGCTGAGGAGGCTGATTATGCGGTAACCCACCTCAATGATTAGAACAAACGGGTTAAAAGCCGCATAGATAAAGACCAGCATGAAGGCAGCCCCGCATCGTATACGGCGAGCGGGGGCTGCCGTATGCGGTAAGGAGGCTGAATACGGTAAGACGGCTGAATAGGATACGGGGGACCACGCTGATGGAGAATTGATCTTCGCTGAGCATCACAATGTCGTTGATGTTCGGCGAAGATCAGTGATTCAGTTCAGTTTTCCCTATCAGTTTTCCCTGCCTCGTTCGTTTCTTTCTGGATCAGTCAGATCGGCCTTGGCCTCAGTTTTTCGTCTCGGGTTGAGCCTTAACCTCATCTTTTTACGTCGGCAGATTGGGCTTTCGGCCTTGAGTTTTCACCGCAGGCTCAACTTTTGGTTCCGACTGCCATCCCAGGTTCAACTTCCGCTCTGTCCTCAACCGCGGGAGCAGTCCCGGGTTTCTCTTCGGCTTTGGCTGCAACCGGAGTCTTCGGAGTAATTGCGCGGCCCTTTGCTTGTGGACTTTGCTCTTCTTCGGAGCTTTTGTCGCTTCCCGCAGTGGAGTCGGCATCATTGTTTATACTGACCTTCTTACCCTTTTTGCCCGGGCCAGTCTTCGCATGGCTCGTTGTTTTCGTTAGCGGAGGCCGTTTTTCCTTTTGCGTGGTTATTGTCTCCATTCACGCGCGTGGTTTCACCGCCCGGATGGCTGCTTTCGCCGCTCTTGACGCGGTCCTTTCCGGCGTCGTCCCTTTTATGCTGATTCCTGCCGATAGTGGGGAGGGAGCGCCCTCCGTGGCCCCTCGAAATCTGGACGTCCCGTACCGTGATCGTAACATCGGCGGCTGAATCCCTTCGCCAGCAGGGTCGATCGGCTAGCTTGAAATCGGCTAGAACGCCTTTCACGCCGATCGCGCTTGCCTCGCGGCGGCCGGTGGATGATGTCGAGAACGGATAGCAGTGTCGAAACGAGCACTCCCGCATTGCGATAGACGAGGTAACGGCTGGTCCACTCAGGCCGGAACTTCTCCTTGTAGGAGCGCAAACCTTTGAAATTGTAGGCCCGATTGCCGAAATCGTAGATGTAACGGACGACCTTCTGCTTACTGCCCTGAGTACACGGCGCGCCCTGTATTCGACAACGGCGCCATTCCCAGGTTGTAGTACTCGTACCCGGCGTCGCGCGCCCACTCGATGAGCGAGAGATGAAGATCCCGTCCATCGTCGCCGCCGGGGGCGTCCGGGCGAATGCGCATGAGGTCGACCGAGGCGACGTTCGGGCTGGCCGGCATGATCGAAGCAAAACCCTCGATGCGCTCGTTGTTTCGCACGACGGCGATGGGGGCGCGCCCAAGATAGGCCGGATCGAAGCGGCCCAGCGAGAACCCCATTTCCTCGCGCTTGCCGATCCACGCGTCGGAAACCGACCGGACCTCCTCAAGGAACTCTTGCGTGCAGGGCGGCTCAACCAGCTCGAAATGAGTTCCCTTTTCTTCCATTCGGTTGCGCATGCGTCGGAAGATCTTGCCCTTATTACCGACGTTCGAGTAGGTTCCCAAGTTGAGCATCGCATCTTCGCCGATTTTGACGAAAAGTGAAGCCTTGGTCGGCGCATCGTTGCCAGGTACTTAGCTGAAAGTTCGTAGATGGCGACGTTCATCCGATGTTCTTCGGCCATCCGCACGAACTCGTCGATTGCCGTTTCGAAACACTTCTCGTTGCCGATGGGATCGCCCAGGATGATGAGATTGTTCCGGTGGGGGCGGTAGAGAAGTGCGACGTCGCCCTTCGCGGAATAGAAGACGTGCTTGTCTCCGAGGGAAGAAAAGATGAGAGTACTCGTTGCCGCCGTACTTGGCCAAGAAAGCTTCGTAGCGGGCGACGTCCTCCTCCGTTGGGGGAGTGAACTCCAGGCGTCCGCCCTTCGAAAAGAGGATCGTGAGTGTCAGGACGACGCACAGGGTTCCGTAGAAGAAAGCGTGCCGCAAGGCGGTGCCGCGTTCAGGGAACGGGTGCTGGATCCGATGCTCGTGGAGGCGCCACAAGAAAATGCCCAGTGGATGCCCACGATCGTCAGAGCGGAGACGATGAAACCCTTGACCGTGAGCTTCTAAAGGGCGGCCCTGGTTGAAGGCTGCGCTGCACAGTGAAAAAGCGATTGTGGACAGCACTAAAAGAATGAGTGCCCTTCCCAATCGAGGCCCTTTGCGATGGACGTGACGCCCCCGCCACCATGATTGTGAGCGAAATTCCCCAGATTCTGGCGACTCGGGCGCGAATGCGCCTCGGGAAAGGATGATGAGCATGATCCCGATGAGCAGCGTTGTCATTCGCGATGCTGCTCGATCACGCCGTGGGGACGATGTTGTTGAGAATATCGAATCGTCTCGAAATGGCCGGGCTAAAACCGAAAATGATGAGGACGACGCCGGCGAGGAGCATGCCGATCCAAAAGGACGGTGATGAGAGTGTCCTCGCGCTTGCGCTTGTCGCCCAAGCCGATCTTTGAGCGAGTAGTTCGCTCGCTCCGTAAAGACTCGCCAAAAATCCAGGGATGGCGTAGTAGCAGATCCGGTAGATGATGATGGCCAGCAGCAGGCGAGTGGTGTCACAACCCACGCTATTGAATAGAGTCACACCGTCAGATCGAAAGTCCCCAAGCCTCCGGGTATGAAGGAGATCAGCCCAGCCAGAGTTCCCGTGGCGTAGACGAAGAGAGAGAGCCACAGGTCTGCTTCGAATGAAGAGGAGAACGCAGGCCCAAAAATAGATGCCGGCGATTGCCCAATCGAGCAATGATGCGAACGTCATCTCCATTTTCTGGCCGAATGTTTGAGCGCGAAAGGGGAGCGACGCAAGTCGAGCTTGCCGATCTTGATCTTCCCGCCCCAGTAGTACAGGGGAATGTACAAGCTCATCGACGAGCGGAATGATCCACAGTCCGCCGCCGTCGTACGTGAGCGCGAAGGGGAGCGGGCCAAGAGCATCGACGAATAGGCCGATGAGATTCGATGCCCACACCGCGAGCGTGATCTTCGAGCGGTGTCTTTTTCGGCTCCGGCTTTAGCGTAATATTTCGCCCGGATCGTGCCTCCGGTCAGGCCTCCCAGACCCGCGAAATTGTTGAATGCCTGGGCAACCCACTCGATTTTCAACGATGTGCGAATGGGTATCGTCACGCCGAAATGCCGGGAGGCAAAGATGTCATAGGTGCCGGTTGCGGTGAAGGCCAAAGTTCCGCCGACGATGATTGCCAGCAGCGTGGGGCGTGGCACCTCGGTGAGCAGCTCAGCTACTGCTGCGCCCCGAATGGTGCTGAACTCGTTTCGCTACTGAAGAAGACACCGATTGCCATGAGCGTATAGAACGCGTATCTGCTGCGCGCGGATGCGCTTTGACAACGTCAACGATCTTCTTCATACGGCCTTTCCGTCCGTCGATACCCGAAACACTGCGTCAATGCCCCGGACGTGGGGCGCATCCGGCGGATCTGATCGATCTGGTGAAATACGCCGACAATCCTACGGCTTTAGAGGCCGAAGATGCAGGCTGGGGTGTGGATGCAACGGGATTGCATTCGATATACGTTCGCCAAGCTATGCCTTCAGGTTACGCCTCGGTCGCCGCCGTCGGAAAAGTTCATGTCAAATGACGCTGCTCAGCACTTTGCTCCTCGGTTTGGCCAATAGCGTGATCGAAGGGTCGTAGGCACCCGAATGCCTTGCGATTCCTCATACCGTAGTCGGATTTCCGCCCTGAAAGTTACGCGTATCTCACTTAAAACACGCCACAGAATGCCCGAATTTACGCCTGTTTCTTGTGAAATCCGCTAGATTATTGAAGTAGCGGCCCATCCGGGCCCCTTCAATCCAACGAAAGGTATGGGTATGTCCATCAACCGTACTGAGCTTATTGGCAAGATCGCCGACAAGGCAGGTCTGTCGAAGACCGACGCTGACAAGGCCGTAGCCGCACTCCAGGATGTGCTGGTCGCCTCCCTCGCTAAAGGTGAGTCCGTCAAGATCACCGGCCTTCTGGCCGTTGAGCGCACCGAGCGTGCAGCCCGCAAGGGGCGCAACCCCGCACCGGTGAGGAAATTCAGATTCCCGCCGGCTATGGCGTCAAGCTGACCGCGGATCGGCTTTGAAGAAGGCAGTGTCGAGCTGATCAGACGTTCGAAGCTGACCACTGGGGTGGCCCTGCCTAGCCGGCTGGCGATTCGATGATGTTGAGTCGTACTTCGGCTTGGTTTTCAAGAAGGTTGTCGCTGAGCCCGTCAGTTGGCTTTGCGGTGATTGGGGTCACTGTCAAGTGATGTCGCTCTGAAAGAGCAGGTGAGGTCCGGTTTATCCCGGGCCTCACTTTTGTTCCTGTCTGCCTGCTGCCTGCGTTTTGATTTGTCTCCTTATTTGTCTTCTCCTTTTACCTCCTTGCGTTCGGCTTTGTCTCCTGCGTTCAGCATTTTGACTTGGGGAACTTGAGGTTGGAAAACTGCGGAACTTGAGGTTAGAAAATGCCGTGAGAACCTGAAGGCCGAAGAGGAGAAGCACAAAGAGGAAGAGCGCGGCACTCATGCGCAATCAGGGTGTGGGATACGTCCCGCTGAAGAGCTGAGCGCGCCGTCGCGTGCGGGGCCAAGATCGTCCCCATGAGCTACACTCGCCTCCCGAACCGCCGCCGCGCGGCCCTGAGAGCCCAGAAACCGCGGGTTCCCCAGCGTCGACGTCCTCGAACGCGAGCAGGAGCAGCACAGCCCCTGGCGACGACGAGCGCTATGCGCATTACGTTCGTGGGGACAAGATCACCGAATCGGCCGTATCTGGCCAACCGGTCGTGGGCGCTGTGCGGAAGGTATGGACTCCCTTCCCGCGATCCCGAGAGGTACCCGGTGTGCCCGACATGCAAGGCCATTCGCGACGAGCTCGCGCAAGCAGGGTTCGTCTTGGCCTTCGGCCCCGACGTCCCCGGGAACGGAAGTGAGCAGCCACCCCGCCGAAACCGCTTCCGTCCACGCCGCTGAGGCGCTGCTTTCCGCAACGTGCGGCCTGGGGCACGGCGTCGTCCCTGCGGGGCATGGCAGGCCGAGGCGCTTCAGGCGTACATGGCGAGCCAGCCGCGGATTTCCTTGCCGTGCACGCCAGAGCAGGGCAGACCACCTTTCGCCCTGCGCATCGCAACAGAGCTCATGGCCAAAGGTGCGGTTCGGCGGGTCACCGTCGTGCCCTACCGAGCATTTTGAAAACGCAGTGGTCGGAATCGGCCGCGCGCGTCGGGCCCTACGCTCGACCCCGACTTCACGAATGCGCAAGGCGAAGAAGGCAGCTTCTTCGACGGAGTGTGTGGGTCACATACGCGCAAGTCGCGGCGAATCCGGCCCTTCACAGCGCCGCACCGCCGCCCGGCCGACCTCGTCATCCTCGACGAGATCCACCACGGAGGCGACGCCTCTCCTGGGGCGACGGCATACGCGAGGCCTTCCAAGGCGCGGAGCGGCGGCTCTCGCTCACAGGCACGCCCTTCAGATCGGACGATTCGCCGATCCCGTTCGTCGAGTATGCCGACGACGGCGACGGCGTGTTCCGCTCGCGTGCCGATTACACGTACGGGTACGCCGAGGCGCTGCGCGACGGCGTCGTGCGGCCCGTCATGTTCCTCAGCTATTCGGGGCAGATGCGGTGGCAGACGAAGCAGGGTGACGTCGTCGAAGCGACCCTCGGCGAGCCTCTGACCAAAGACATGACAGGGCAGGCCTGGCGGACCGCCCTCAACCCCGCGGGCGACTGGATCCAGGCGGTCCTTGCGGCCGCTGACGAGCGCCTGACCGCCGTGCGCAAATCGATTCCCGACGCCGGAGGCCTTGTCATTGCCACCGACCAGAAGGCCGCCCGCGCATACGCGGAGAGGCTGGAGGGCATTAGCGGGCAGCGGCCAACCGTGGTGCTTTCCGACGACGCCGGCGCCTCCGACCGGATCGCCGAATTCTCCGCGGAGACGGGCGATGGATGATCGCTGTGCGCATGGTTTCGAGGGCGTGGATGTGCCCAGGGCTCGCCGTTGGAGTGTATGCGACCTCGGCCTCGACTCGCTGTTCTTCGCCCAGGCGATCGGGCGCTTTCGTGCGCGCGCGCAAGCGCGGGAGACCGCGACGGTGTTCCTCCCTTCCGTCCCGCAGCTTCTGGCCTAGCGGCCGAGATGGAGGTCGAACGCGATCATGCGCTGGGAGAGAAAAAGCGAGAAGAGGGGCTGGGACGACGAGCCTCGAGCGCGCCAATTCAGAAGAGCAGGCCAGCGACCAGCTCCGCGTTCCCCGGCTTTGAGGCGCTGGAATCGGATGCGTCGTTCGACAGGGGCGCTTTTTCGACGGCGGCGAATTCGGGCTGGGCGCCGAGGCCGGATCCGACGAGGAAGCAGATTTCCTCGGATTCCCGGGCTTTTTGGAGCCCGAGCAGGTCACTCACTCTTCTGCGCAAGCGCCAGGCGGCGCAGGCGGCACAGCCGAAGAGGGGCGCGCGTCCGCTCCCGTCAGCGATCCGCGGCGGCGGCGCGAGGTGCGCAAGGAGCCGACCTCGCCTCGCTCTCGGCCTGGGCGCAGAAATCGGGCCAGCCGCACGCCTTCGTCCACGCCGAGCTCCGCCGAATCTGCGGCGGGCCGGAGGTGGCGCGGGCCTCCGTCGAACAGATCGAATCCCGAATCGGGCGGCAGGTGCGCCGATGGTTCGTGGGGCGGACGTAGCGCTCTCAGATCCGGCGTGTGAATCCGGAGAGAAAGCAGTCTTTTCGCGGGGCGGAAAGAAAACCGACCCATCGCGCATCGGCGGCCGAGGCCTGTGATACGTGAGAGGGGCCGGTGTTTCTTTCTCTATTTTATACGAATGCATGGGTTCTTGTGCGGTAAGTGGGAGGCACTCTCGCATAGAAGGGAGATCCTTCAGGGAGTTTAAAGCCGTCAGTCGTCGCCCTCGAAGATATCGAGCATCTTGTGGGGACGGCGGGCCTGCCGCTGGAGAGGCGCCATCCGTCGTAGGGCAGCTCGGCGCGGGATTCCTCGTGGCGGGCGGCCGCCGCTGCGATGACGGCCTTCCCATCCGGATTCGTCGATCGCGCCGGCGTCGACGAGCTTGACCTGAAGGGGACGGGCGCCCGCCCGCTCGAGGTAGTCGAGGCCCTCCCTGCCAGCTTCCAGCGGAGACGACGAGCTCCCGGGCGGCGCTGCCACGCTGGTCGCAGACGCGGCTGGCCACCTGCAGCCCTCCCACGCTCGCTTTGTTCTGAGAGCTTTTGGCCACCCGTGCATCTTCCCGTCGGCGCCCCTCGCGCTGGACGAGCTTGTAGACCATCTCCGCCGTCGGATGCCCCGAACCGGTCACGAGCCGGGTTCCGACACCGTAAGAATCGACCGGTGCTGCGCCGAGGGCGGCGATGGAGTATTCGTCGAGATCGCTCGTGACGGTGATCTTCGTGGAGGTCGCGCCGAGGTCGTCCAGCTGCTTGCGCACGGTGAACGCTTGGGCCACCAGATCGCCTGAATCGAGGCGGACGGCGCTAGCTCCCCGCCGGCCTCGCGCGCGGCGTGCCACGGCGTTGTTCACACCCCTCGGTGATGTCGTAAGTGTCGACCAGCAGCGTGGTTCCCGGCCCATCGTCGCGATCTGGGCGGCGAAAGCCTCCTTCTCCGAATCGTGGACGAGGGTGAAGGAATGCGCCGACGTTCCAGCCACGCCGAGGCCATAGGAACGCCCGGCCTCCAGATCCGACGTCGCCGCGAAACCCGCGATGACGGCGGCGCGGGCGGAGTGAACGGCCGCGATTTCATGCGTTCGACGCGCCCGAATTCCAGGCAGGGCTGGCCGCGAGCTGCGGCAGTCATGCGCTAAAGCGGCCGTCGCCACCGCGGAATCGCGATTGAGGATCGAAAGCGATGACCGTCTCAAGCACACAGCATTCGGCGAAAGGTGCCCGTGACCGTCAAAACGGGGGAATAAGGGAAATAGCATTCCCTTCGGCGTAGCCGTAGACGTCACCGGTGAAGCGGTAGTCGGCGAGCCACTGGGCGGTGCGCGATCGGAGACGATCGAATTCGATGCGAGATACTCAACTTCCTCAGGGTCAAAGCGGAAATCGCGTATCGCTTCGAGGACTCGACCGATGCCACAAACGACGCCGTAGCGCCTCGCGCCGGGTAGACGGCGGCCAAAAAGCTTCGAAAAACGCATTTTCTTTCGGCTGTGTCCCCGAAGCGATGGCCGCATCGACCATCGTAGTTCGTACATGTCTGTCAAGAGTGACGTCGTGGAAAATGCCATGTCGTAATCGTACGTGAGGTAAGCACCAGGTGCCGCACTGTGCGTGGGTACCGCAAACGTACGCGAGGTAAACGCCGGGCACGGCCCCTTGGGGCGGGCGAAAGATGAGCTTCGAAGAGGCGACCGCCGGGCGCCGCCCTCGTGACGACACATGAATATTGCAGTGTTGTCGCATCCAAAACTGCTTGGTTACGGGTAGACTAGTTGCGTGAACAGCCAGTCGACGCCCTCTTCTGACGCCAGCGCCCACGGAGGCACCCGCGAGATTCGGGTCCTGGCGAACGGTTGTCCACAATGACCCGATCAATCTCATGACGTACGTCGAGTGGGTCTTCGAAAGCTACTTTCACATGAGCCGACGCCGGGCACGCATGCTCATGCTTCAGGTGCACAACGAGGGCCGCGCCGTCGTCTCGCGCGGTGCGCGCGAACAGATGGAAGCGGATGCGCAGGCCATGCAAACCTACGGACTGTGGGCAACGATCGAAGAATCGGAGTGAGAGGCAATGGAGGCATTCCGGCCGTGGAGAGGCGGCTACCTGTCCAAAGCTCAAGAAACGGAAAGGCGTTTGCTTTCGCGGATGGCGTGCGACGTCGTCGAAATGCTCGGCTACTCGATGAACGACCTCGCTGAACGCGACCCCTCGGATCCCCTGGCCGCTTACGAAACGGAACTCACCGGTGTGGCTGAGAAGGCCGCGGAAGCGGAGCGCCCTTCACCGAGACCTATAGACGATGCCATGTTCCGCCTGTTGCCTGACATGTCGGAAGATCCCGCGCAGGCGCAGGCACTGCGGGAGATGACCTCCCCGAGTCTGTCTGTGACCAAAGCCGAGCATCTTTTCCTGCTGTGGCGTTCGGTCAACGGATCGACGGACGACGTATGGGTGGGAAACGAAGACATGTCGGGATGGATCTCAGCGATTAACTCCATCCGCCTCGTGCTGGCGTCGCGCCTGAACATCCATGGCGAAGACGACGGTCGCGAGATATACGAGGTGGCACAAGACATCACCGGGGCAAACGGAAAAGGCAATGAACGCGAGGTCCAAACGCCCGACGAGTTGCTTCGCGTCCTCTACACAATGGTCACCTGCTGGCAAGAGTCACTGCTTTTGGCCGCGAGGAACAAGACCCCACACCGATAAAGTTCTGTCTATGGACTCTCGCCCTATAGGCATTTTCGACTCCGGCGTTGGCGGCCTGACCGTGGCCCGGGCGATCATCGACCAGTTTCCCGAAGAGTCGATCACCTACATAGGCGACACAGCTCACGCTCCCTACGGTCCCAAGCCGATTGCCGACGTCCGCGAGCTTGCACTTGGCATCATGGACAACCTCGTCGAATCCGGTGTGAAGATGCTTGTTATCGCTTGTAATTCAGCATCCGCCGCAGTGCTGCACGATGCTCGTGAACGCCATCAGACGGGCAATTCGATCCCCGTCGTGGAGGTTATCCAGCTGGCTGTCAGGCGCGCCGTGGCGACAACGCGCAACGGACGCATCGGCGTGATCGGAACAGCCGCGACGATAGGGTCGGGGCGCACGAGGACGCCTTCGCCGCCGCCCCCATTTGAGCTGACAACGGCCGCCCGCCCCGGAATTCGTCGAATTGGTCGAAGCGGGGATCACTGCGGGGCCGAAGGTTGAAGCGGTTGTCGAGCGCTATCTCGCGCCCGTTCGCGAAGCGGAAGTCGATACGCTCGTACTCGGGTGCACGCATTACCCGTTGCTCGCCGGCGCGATCGGTTACACCATGGGCGAATCGGTCACGCTCGTTTCGTCGGCGGACGAGACGGCCCGCGACGTCTACCGCAAACTGGCATCCCAGGATCTTTTCGCTCCCGCGGGCAACGAGCCTGTGCGGCGCTTCTACTCCACAGGCGATCCTGACTCGCTTCGGCGAGCTGGCTCGCAGATTCCTCGGCGAGGCGGGCGGAGCTCACTCGATTTCCATATCGGCTTGGGGTGAACGCATGAGGCTCACGGTCATTGGCTGTTTCGCTCGATGTCCGGCAGGTTTTCCGCGGCGTCGGCTTACTTGCTCCAAGCCGACGGGCAGGACCAGGACGGCAAGCTGCGCACCTATTCGGTGGTTCTCGATTTTGGCCCGGGCGCGATGGGTCAGCTTCTCAAACACCTCGGATCCGGCTGGATTTTGGATGCCATGGTGTCAGCCACCCGCACACGGATCACTGTGCAGACATTATCGGTATGCAGGTTTACAGGAGGTGGCTGCCCGGCGGACCACTGCCTCGAATCCCGGTCTACAGCCCCGGCGACGGTCAGTTCCGAACGAGGCAACTCGGCGGAGACCCGGATGAGGAGACGGCCGAGGGCGAATTCGAATTCAAAGAGATAGGCCCGGGCGACGTTCTGGAAATCGGGCCGATGCGGCTTGAGGCCTTTTGCGGCCGAACATACCGTCCCATGGCGGGGCTGCGCGTGAGCGGGCCGAGCGATCTCGGGCTCGATCTGTGACCTTGGCCTATACCGGTGACACCGACCTATGCGACACCGAGGTCGAGATGGCCCGCGGGTTGGCCTTCTGCTTTCCGAGTCGCGCTTTCGAGGACGGCGCGATTCGGTCCGTGGCGTCCACACGACCGGCTCACGGGCGGGGAGCGGGGCCCAGCGTGCCGGAGTGGCACAGCTGCTTTTGACTCATCTTCAACCATGGACCGATCCCGAGTCGGTCTCGACGCAGCGCGGAGCGCGTTTACGACGGTCCCGTGAGGGTCGTCCTTCCCGGCGAGGAGTATCGCGTCTGATAACGGGTAGGATCGCACGCATGAGTCAAAGAGCAGACGGCCGTGCTGTCGACGAACTGCGTCCCGTATCCATCGTCCGTAACTGGCTTGAGGCCGGCGAAGGCAGCGTTCGTATCCTTCGGTAAAACCACGGTTTTGTGCGTCGCCGCTCGTTTACCGAGGGGGTTCCGTAGGTGGCGAGATTCCGGCTTAGGCTGGGTCACCGCGGAATACTCTATGCTCCCTCGGGCGACGAATGAGCGTTCGTCCCGAGAATCAGTCAAGGGAAAAATCGGCGGCAGGACTCACGAAATTTCGCGCCTGATCGGGCGTGCCCTTCGCGCTTGCGTGGATATGCGGGCCCTCGGTGAGAATACAATCCAGCTTGATTGCGACGTCCTCCAGGCCGACGGCGGAACCCGCACCGCCTCGATCACGGGTGCGTTCGTGGCCCTGGCCGACGCCGTCGACTGGGCGGTGGGCAAGCGCATTGTCCATCCTCGAAAGCCGGTTCTCAGCGACACCGTCAGCGCCGTTTCTGTGGGCATCGTCAATGGGCTTCCCGTGCTCGACCTGCCTTATGAAGAAGATTCGCGTGCTGACACCGATATGAACGTGGTTGCCACAGGCGCCGGACAGTTCATCGAGATCCAGGGGAACCGCCGAGCACGCGCCCTTTACGAGGGGATGAACTGGGGAAGCTTCTGGATCTGGCCTGTGCGGGGAACGCAATTCTAGCCGCAGCACAGAAGAAGGCGTTGACGGGTGAAAATCCTATTGATCCCCGTATCGTGAACGGGTGGATCGAGCGATGAGTGGTGCGAAGGCGGCGGAAAACGGGCGGTACGGGTCCGCTGAAAATAGTGCTTGCCACCCGTAATTCGCATAAAGTCACCGGAGCGCGGGCCATACTTTTACCCCTTTTGCCGGGTGTCGAGATCGTGGGAGCCGATGCTTGATATTCCTGAGCCGGTCGAGGACGACGTGACCTTCGCCGGCAATGCGCTTATCAAGGCCCGGCAGGGTAGCCAAAGAGACCGGTTTGCTTGCCCTGGCCGATGATTCTGGCATATCGCGTGGACGCGATGGGCGGCGCGCCGGGGTTTTCTCCGCTCGATGGTGCGGCAAACACGGTGACGACGTCGCAAATCTGCGCCTTTTGCTCGCTGCAGATGGCCGATGTGCCGAAAACACACAGGGCGCTCTTCGTGTCGCTGCCGCAATGGTCGCTCCCTGACGGCGTGAAGAAGTGGTGGAAGCTCGGATGCGCGGCAGTCTTCTGCGCCGAACGAGGTGAGAACGGTTTCGGCTACTGACCCGATATTCAAGCCGGAAGGTCACTCTGGTTTCCAACGCTGAGCTTTCACCCGAGGAAAAAGCTGCCCTATCGCATCGGGGCGAGGCATTTTCGGCGATTGCGCCGCTTGTTCTAAGCGTCGCAGCCCAGCGCGGCGAGGGCCGGCGGACATCGAGGCGGAGCCGGCGTAAGCTCGGCTTTGAAGCTCGCGCGCGCGGGCTCGGCGTGAACCATGAGAACTCAAGCGACCGTCGCCCGGGTTGCACCGCCTCGCATAGCCACGATGTAGGCGAGAAACCGCGTGCTGGCGAGGTCGTCATGCCACCGCCGGGCATGGGGAAGTATTCGCCCACCGTGAACGGCGTGAGAACGGCGGGGATGCGGGGAGAGCCATGGGGCCGAGGTCTTTATCGATATGTCGCGTGAGTGCATCGCGAATCGTCTCATAAATGAGGATGCGTCCGGAGGGAATGCGCGGTTGATTCGATCGTCGTCGACGCACTATCTCGCATTCTGCTTCCCAATCCGCCTTTTTCGTCCAAGCGAACCGGGACGATGTCGACGTAGACCATAGACCTTTCCGCCGGACGAATCGCAGGGTCGTCGGGTGACAACCAGGAGGGGCCTTTGGCATCCGAATCGATCTCGCTCATGTGTTTAGTGTGCCAGGGGGTTTCTTGCCGTCGCAGCCACCGCGGTGGTTTTCTCGCCGAGTGAACGTGGGCAGTGGCAAGATAGTTCCATGGTCACACTTGACGTCGGCGATACACGCCCGATTTCACCCTTTCCAGCACCCGACGGCGACGTTCGGCCTCCCGATACTCAGCCGTGCGGACAAAGGCGTGGTCGTCACTTCTACCCCAAAGCGATGACTCCGGGATGCACGCGGAGGCCTGCGATTTCCGCGACAATTTCGAACTCGCTCGAAAGCGCCGTACGCGGGTCATCGGCGTCTCGCCCGGATCTCGACGGCATCCTTAGAGAAATTCAAAGAGCGTGAAAGCCTCAACTTCCCGCTGGCCAGCGATCCCGATCGCGACGTCATGGAAGCCTACGGAGCCTTTGGGGAAAAGAAGAACTACGGCAAGATCGTGCGGGGAGTGATCCGCTCGACCTTTGTTGTGGGTCAAGGACGGCAAGATCCTCTCGCCAGCGCAATGTGAGGGCAAAGGGACGCGTCGCCCGCCTGCGCAAAGAGCTTTTGGGATCGATTAGAACTGACGCTCGTCCCCGTTTGCCCAGCTGGATGGTCGCCCTCGGGGTCGCTGTCGCGGAATGCGATAGCCTGGGGCCCTCAAAGCCGTTTAGAATGTGATGGCAGCGCGCGAGTGGCGGAACTGGTGACGCGCAGATTTAGGTTCTGGTGCCTCTAGGGCGTGGGTTCGGGAGTCCCACCTCGTGCACTTTCGATGTCGGGGTTATCGACACGATTCTTCTAGGTTTTTCCCCAAAATGCGCCAGAGGCCCCCATGTTTGACGTGCAGGGGGTACTCTCCTAACCTTGTCAGGGTGATTCGCACGGCACCACGAGTCGTGCCCAACTCAAGGAGGAAGAAATGATTGATCGTAGAAATGCGGGCGATATCAGGGCGTTGGCGCCCTTGTGGTGTTGTGGGTCGGGCTGATGATACCTGCTTCACCCTCATGAGGTTGCTGCAAGACGAGATCGGATTCCTTTACGAGATTCTGCCGTTTGTCATGCCAGGCCGCTTGTTGGTGGGAATCATTTGTCGCCTTGTCTGCCCTCGTGGTTCCCGGACGACGCGCCGATGCCTCCTCTGTACTTTTGCGCGCGCGTGGATGGGGCTCGCTCTGCGATCGCGCTGCGCCATCGGAACATTCACGCCGATGAAAAGCGGAAAATCTCTCGTTCGTCCCGAAAGGATGGTCGGGCCAGTTGCCTTCGCCACGGTGATCGTCGGCCAGACCATCGGGGCATGGTGCGAAGAAGCTGGCTTCAGAGGGAGTGATGTACCGGAGCCCCTTTTCGAGCCAGGCTTCGGCCATGGGCATGCATTCTCATCAACGGCTCTTCGGCCTGTGCCATCCAGTATTTCAAGGGCGGCGTCGTGGCGGTGGCCGCCTTCATGGCCTCGACCGTTCTGATCGTGAGCGTCATGGCCTTCCTTCGGGTGGGGTCGTGACCAGCGACTCCTGCTGTGCGTGCCTTCCACGCCGTCGTGAACATCACCCAGGAGTTGAGAGGGCCGACGAGCAGGCGATGTCGACCCACCTCGCTTCACTGGCGGTGGTCACCATATGCGGCGTCGCGGCATAGTGCGCTGGGGAAAGGCTTTGAGGGTCGGTGAAATCGGGTCTCCAGGGTTCGCCAGTGCACCCACCGACGCACTCGAAGGCCGCTCACGGACGCGTCTCGAAGGCCGTTCGCGGACGCGGTTGGCGATTGCCTCGCGGACGCGGTTAACGGCTTGTGCTTTTCTCGATGTAGGCGGATTTGCCGAAAACCGCTTCACGCACCCGATCGACCGGCATGGCGACGTCGAGCCAGATTTCCTCGGCGATGGCGGCCTGCCACAAGAGCATTCCAAGCCGCATCGATTGGGGTGGCTCCGGCCCGGGCGGCGAGGTGAGCAGCTTCGTCTCGCGCGGTGGTAAACGGTGTCCACTACGGCCTGGCCGGGGCGAGAGCCATTCTTCCTTGATATTTGATTGGCTTTCGAGGGGGCCATGCCTACCCGCGTTGCGTCCACCACAATGTCCGCCTCCTGAACGGCCCGCTCGAGGGCAGCCCTCGTCGGCGACGCCAGTGAGACTGAGATTTACGCCCGTGTGTTCGGAGAGCGCGGCGATTTTTCGACGACGCCTCGAAGGAGCTGTTGGCGCGTTTGAAGACGGAGAATCTCCCAGCGCCATCGAGGGCGGCCTGCAGTACCGCCGAGCCCGCGCCGCCCGCACCGATAACCGTGACGTCGGCGCCCGCCACGTTAAAGCCTCGCTCGGTAACCGACCGCAGCAAGCCCGCCCGTCGGTATTGTGGCCGATGAGCCGATCGCCTTCGCGCGTGACGGTATTGACCGCGCCCATAAGCCGGGCCGCGGGGAGAGCTCGTCGAGATGCTCAATCACGGCGGCTTTGCACGGCATCGTCACGTTGAAGCCCGCGAAGCCCATTGCGCGCGCGCCCTCAACGGCGGCGCGCTGATTGCCGCGGGAGCGACGTCATGACAGAGGTAGACATAGTCGAGCCCAAGCTCAGCGAAGGACGTATGGTGAATGGCGGGGAAAGCGAATGCTCGACAGGGTGAGCCGAAAAGCACGGAAAACCCCCGTGCGTCCGGATATCATGTGACCTCCTTCGACGAGGACGCGGGGAGAGACGCCTCAAGCTACGAGTGCGCGCAGACCTCTCAAGCGGTACCGCTCTGCTTTGAGATTTCTGCCCGTTACAGTCTGGAGCAGAGCTGCTCCTGAAGATGCATTCCGTGCGTGCTGAAGTAGATGCCCTGCACGGTGTGGAGATAGGTCAACAGGTTCGCTGCCGCGTTTGCCGCTCGCCGTACCCTGTACGTTCGCCCTCGGACTCGTACCTGTCCGATCCAGGCCATCGTTGAAGCTTCACGTGTCGCAGGCATAGTTCCTCGCTGTGCTCTCACTGCGAGTACAGAGAACAGAATGAGACTAGAGAGCAGGGGAATGCTGCAGAACAAGACAGAATATAACTAGAAAATCAAATAACTGCCATTTCGTCTTTTGCGTGCTATTAGCCTGCGTATCTAGGGTTTCTTTCCTCTAGAGTGCAATACGAAAAGAGCCTTTGGACACCAAGATAGATGCCCAAAGGCTTTTGCATACCGTCAACGACGATACTAACAATGGTGTTGGAAAGCGGTTCCGACGCCTTTCCAACACCACTATCAAAATTAGATGCGTAAGGAGGATTTTTATCATGAAAGTCGGTCTGCTGCCATAACCGTGGCAGCGTTGGCTTTCATGTACATACTCGCCCCACGTCAGGAATGCGACCCAAAAATTCTTCCACAGTGAGCTTTGATAGTAGGGAGACCCTCACGTCGAATGTGTGTGATCCAGTCAGGGGACATGGGAGTGTGCGGAGGTTTCAGACTTCTGCTACTATGACCGCTTCCCCGCAATGGATCAGGAACACGACGTCCTTTTACCAAATTGGTCCTCGGTTCAAATTTCCATTAAGGGTGTGAACATTGAGGACAGTAGGCAGGACTCGGCGACGCTTGTGTGGACGAACGACAACGGCGCCAAGGGTTCATATCTCAGCGGAACCGTGTGCGGAGGCTGGGGCATGGTCTATCTCGGGATGGATGCAACCGCCACGGCCTTTTACAGCGGCAATCTCCGCGTAGCCAATGCGCACGTCTGACGGCGTGGCGAAGAGTTTCTGACGGCATGGTCATACTCCGTATGATCGTGGCGGTTCTCATCCTGCTCGGTCTGGGGTGCTTTTTGCCCCAGATCAGGAGGAAATATTCGAGCGGAGACAGGGCAAAGAGACGGGGTTTCCGACCAGCTCTACGACGAAGTGGTGCCTATCAGCGCGATGACGGGCTTTTCGACCTTCCGAGGCGAAAGGGGCACGAGACGTGGGAAGCGTGATTCACGGTACCCTATCTTGCATCACGAATCTTGGGGCCCAGATTTTCCGACGCAGTCACTGACGAAATGTGCGACAACATGTGAAGTCCGTTGGAGCTCGGAGACAGGCCGATAACTCAGCTCGAAGCCTACGCTGTACCTCGAGGCCGCTGGTGACAAGACGGTGGCGGAACGGAGTCAAACTTGCCGAAAAGCCGCATGAAGGCTTTCTCGCGCGAAAAGCTAGCGCGAACAACTCTCTGGTATCTCGATACTGCGCAGGTTGCACTTCAAATTGATCCAGAACGTGGAAAAATCGGCGTTGAAGAATTCGAGGCGGAAACGATGAGATTCAGCAAAGGTTGGCGATCACATCGGTGTCGCTTCACACGTCTTCCAACGGTCGGGAGGTGAGTCCATGTTTCCCGCGTTGCAGAAACGCGCTCTTGTGTGGGCGAGAAGCGGGCGAGAACTCGAGCGACATGCAGTTTTGCTGGGCAATCTTGCCGTGCAGGCGTCTCCCGTTCATTCAATGAGTCAACAGAGCCGAGACGCTAGGAACAAAAAGGTTGTCGGGGGATGCGTGGATGCGTCAGCGCGAAAGCTTCTACGCGTACGGGTGCAGGAGACTCCGACACACAGCAGTTTTTGCATTTACCTATATCGTACAGATTGATAGGCTGACCTGGTTGAGGTCTGCTTCGAGGCTCGAATGAGCGAACTGAAAACTAGTAAACAGCCGAGAAAACAGGGTAAGGAGCTTCTTCGGCTCGAAGGGGTGTCCAAGAGGTATCGTGTGGGAGGTAGAGAGCAAGCCGTTGCTGAGAGTGTGAATCTCACGGTATCGCGCGGCGAAATGGTGTGATTTGGACCCGGCCCCTTCGGGTGTCGGAAAAATCGATGTTATTGCGAATCGTGGGCTTCTCTCGACTCCCACGTCAGGAAGGGTGGAAATCGACGGAGTCGATGGCCAAACCCTGAAGAATCAGGGCATTGTATCGGGCGAAGACGATCGAACTGTCATTTCGGAATGCGAATCTGCTGGGGACATCACACCTCGCGGGAAATCTCGCCGTTGCAGCCCCTACATTCTTCTGATGACGAACGAAGGCGGCGTGCGACGATTCGGGCAGATCAGGTCATGGATACTCCCGCAAACAGCTCTCAGGAGGTGAAGCGCAACGCTGCCGCTTTGTGCAGGGGCTCTAGATGAATTCTCCGGCTCTGCTTCAGCCGACGAGCCGACGTCTGCTCTAGACGAGGCCAACGCTGGCCAAGTGCTCAGCGCGCGCCTGCCGAATGCGCACACTGAGGGGAATTGAGTGCTCATCGCCAGCTACGATCCGCGCGTTGCTGATATAGCGAGCCGAACCGTCGCACTATCTAACGGACAGACGAAACAGAGGTGGACGATGAATCGCGTCAGATCTTTACTGCGCAGCGAGTTGCCAAAGCTTGCCGCGCCGAAACCGTTCGACCATCGTACTCGCTAGCGATTTTTCCCTCATCCTTCTCCTCAACGGGCAGGCCGTTATCGGCGCGGTATATCCGTCTATGCAGAATTCGCCAGAAAAGTCGGCTTTGACGCTCATTGAACTTTCCGGGGCGGACCAACACGCACGCAAAGACCTCTCGAGGGCGGGAATTTGGACGCCATTGCGAAGATGAACGGTGTGATGAGGTCTACCCGTGGTTCCAGCGCGATCTCGCGTTGTCGGACAGTTCCACTTGGCCAGATCGCAGTGTGAATCCGGGCGTGCTGTGGGGCTTCACCCGCTGTTCCCGGCCTTGAACCGCGGATGGTCAGAAGGCCTCGCCGAGGTCTCTCAAACGGGTCAGATCATCCTTCCCGAAGTCCCCGGAGGAAAACTGCGGGGATTGATGGAAAAACGCGTCACTTTTGGAGAACACGCGGCAGACCGGGCGGGGACGGGTGAGAGCTGCACCCGCCCACAGTGCACGGTAGTCGGATGCCGCGATTCGTTCCGGGAGTTGATGGGCCGACTCCATCCACGTCGCCTATGACGACCTCCTTGAGCTAAATGGCGGGGCAGCCTGCGTTTGTCACCGCTACGTCAAAAGTCAAATCGAAAGAATGGTCAAGTGGTCCCAGCGCGGCTTGCCGGCCAAGGGCTGCGGTCAAAAGCCTGGCCTCCCAAGTTGACGAGCTCGGCGGACTGTTTTCGGTGCTACGCGGCGCAGTTTTTCATATTCATGGCGATCATCAGTGGTGATCTCAAGCCCCTGGGATCGGTGGCGGGAAGCTTGTGGGTGCGACACCCGTACCGGGACATGGAAATCCTCAAGGCCATCAGTTGGAGCAGGAAGATGATCTTGGGCGCTTTCGATTTGATCTGCTAATTGCGGGTCTCATCGCTGCTTTGTGGGGAATAGTGTTTGGGATACGGCACGTCGCTTCTCACGACGGCGGCCGTGTCCTCAGCCGATCTCGTCCTTCGCCCGATCAACCTTGAAATTTCCTCCGATCTCGTCGGCGGCCGTCATGCTGCTTGCAGTTCCCCTTGTGTCGTTCTGGGAGGAATGCCTCCGAGCACGCCAAGCGGCGCGACTCGACCCCGACGACGTTCTGCGGGCGGTCGAGTGAACGGAGACGGAAGGCGGCTATCGGCGAGGGTTCTCGGGGAAGCCGCTATCCGCGAGGGCCCGTGTAGAGGCTCTCGACGACGTCAACGTAGCGCTCGGCATTGGCGCGCTTGACCTTCATGGACGGCGTGAGGACCCGTTTTTCTTCCTGTGAAATCGCCGTTGACCACTACGAATTTGCGGATCGACTCAGCGCTGAGGACCTGCTCGTTTGTCCGATCTACGGCGCGTTGGAGCGCTTCGAGGACCGCTGGATTGCGAGCCGCCGAGGCGATGTCCATGTGAGGCCGTGCCCGCGCAGCCATCCGGGAAAGCTTTTCTCGTCCAAGGTGATAAGCGCTCCGATGAAGGACGCTTGTCGCCGGCAGCCCACGACCTGCGAGATGAGGATGCCCGCGCAATGTTGTCTTCGAGCACCGCCGGGGCGACATTCTTTCCGCCGGCCGTGACGATGAGCTCCTTCTTTCTGCCGGTGATGGAGACGAAGCCGTTCTTGTCAATCGTGCCGACGTCGCCCGTGCGGAACCAACTGCCTTCGAATACGTCCGATGTCGCCGAAGGATTGTTGTGGTACCCGCGAAGACGTGATGGGCCCCAGAGCAAGATCTCTCCGTCGTCGCTGGTTTTCACCGCGGTTCCGGGCAGGGGCTGGCCGACCGTCCCCATCGTGATGGAGCCGGGGCGGTTAGCTGTGGACAGCCGGTGGTCTCAGTCGTCCAAAGGCCTCGATGACTGGTCAAGCCGATGCCGTGATAGAAGTGGCCGAGCCATTTACCTAGCGGTGCGCCGGCGGATATGGCGTAGCGGCAGTTCGCCCCCAGGGCCTGCGTGATCTTTTTCCACACGAGTGATCGGGCGAGGGCTCGCTGAACACGGAAAATCGGTCCGTGGATCTTCTTCTGCAGATTGCGCACGGCGATGCGGGCTGCCCACCGGAATGTTTTCAGCCGCAATCCGCGAATCTTTGACTCGGCCGCGTTGTAGACCTCTCATGGGACGCGGCACACAGGAGGGCAGAGGGGCTCGAAGGATTGTATATCGGTCAGCAGGTGCGCGACGTTTAGAACGGCGCCACCCTCCCGCGGCCGGCGCGATGGAAAAATAAAGACGACGCTCGCCATGACGTGCGCGCCAGCGGAGGAAGAAGGATTCTGCTGTCTTCGCGCGTCGATGACCGCGCTGACCGCCAAGGTCGATAGCGTAACCGCTGCGATATTGCCGTGAGCTCAACGCCCTTCGGATTCCGGTGGTGCCCGAAGTGTAGATGATCGTCGTTGATCCCTCGCCCTTCAGGGCGTTCTTGCGTTCGAGCGCACGCGAGTCGGCGATCTTCGCCCCGCGGCGTAAACTGCTGCAGCCCGTCGCTGTCATAGACGACGGTCAGCAGAGACCGGGCGTCTGACCGATTCGACGACGGCGGCGTGAGCGGCCGAGTCGGTCAGGACGAGGCGGACGTCCCGTCAGCAACGATCAGCGGATCTGCTCGGCCAATTCGACCTCGTAGATGGGAACCACAACGAGGCCGGCTGCTGGGCGGCCATGTCGGGCAGGCTCCATTCGTAGGAAAGTCGCGCCCGAAGATGAGAGACGGCGTCTGCCGGCTTTCAGGCCAGTCCTGAGACTAGCGGCGTGGATGACATCGGATTCGAATTGGGAGGCGGTGATTTTCACCCATGACGTGCCCAGCTCCGTGCGGCGTTCGATGCAGACGCCGTTGGGGGAGTCGGCTGCGCGGCGCGCGAGAAGCCACGGCACGGTCATGTGTGATTGGATTTTGCGACAGGCTTATCGGACCAGGATCCGTCGCGGTGTTTCTTCACCTGGAGCTCCTGGACGTTGGGAGAATACACGGCAAGGCTAGTCCTTTTGGAACCACGTTACATCGGTAAGCGATCTACCGAGAGCGCGAGACGTATCTCAGCCAGAATCTCATATGAAAAGTGCACGAGTAGGACTCGATCAGGGTCGCTGATACGCCCTTTTCAACGAAGAGGGCGCACGAGTTCGTTGTTCTGGCCGACGATCCCTGTTCGGCGAAGGCAAAACCGACGGGGCAGCGAAGCTCGACTCGAGGAAGTGCGGCTCGTTTCTGCACATGATCCCCGTTCGAAAGTCAGTTGGTTTTCAGAACCTATGGCGACGGGGAACCGCCCGTCGATGGACGAGCTTCCTCGTGTTTCTCAAACCCAGACACATCCGTCATCGGCCCGGACGATCCGATCGTACTTTTCCGCCCTACCTTCCGATGTGATCCACGAAGTCGAACTTTGCCGTCGTCATCGGACGCGCGTGGCCAAAGACGTCCCGCACTTGACGCGCCAACGAAGCGATCCTCGAGATACATGGTCGCCGACGACGTCACGGGCGTTCAGCCAATCTCGCGGTGGCCAAGGGGCTGCACATTTTTGTCCCGTCGGCCCGTTCAGCTCGAGCCGAACTCGACCCCGCCGATCTGGCTTTTGACCTCCTGGATTGACGGAGAAGTCTCCCCGCGAAGGGCGCACATCCCATTGCTTTCTCCGTTCCCGAACTCGTTTCCCACGCGTCGAAGATGTTCACTTTTGCTTCCCAGGCGATATCATCCTCACAGGCTCCCATGCGTGCGCGACGGAGGGAGGCCGGCATCGCTGCCGGTCAGGTGGTTGAGGTCGAATGCGAAGGGCATCGGCAAGTTCCGCAGCCCCGTCGTCCGCAAGTTAGGAACGCCCGTCCCGTGACGTTGAACTTTCGTCCGCGGATGTCGAACGCGATCGTCGAGAAGTCGTAACGACTCATCCGAAAAGTCAGTCGCCTTACGATGCGTGTGGGCGGCGAGTGGAGCCACCCATACGCATCGTAAGGCTGTCAATCATCATGCTTACTTTCACGTCCTTTTCGGTTTTTGCAGTCATTGTGCCTGCGCCCCGATGCCAGCACGTGTTTTTCGAGAGGCGAACACGAGGGCGAGAAGAGTCGTCGGCAAAACCGATAGAACGGAGCCCAACTGGATGTAGAAACTCTCAGGTGACGGCATTTCTGCATGTAGGGAGGTTGTCACGCTAAGCATCCCATTGCCGCAGCGAGCACCGATGTGACGACCAGAGGCCCCAGGGTGATGAACCTGCTTGCGGTGAAAAACGCGGGAAGGAAATCCGACTTTCGACAGCGCCCTCGTTTCGATCCGCTCGTTCGAACACGGGCTCGCCTGATTCACGCAGGCGAAGAATGGGCGGCGACGACGAACCCAAAGGCCAGGGTTATCCATACTCCGGTTCTAACGTCGACCCGGCGACCCGCGAAACCTGTCCACTGTTTCCCGGTGACGTGCTCACGAACTTCCGCGGACCGAAGACACCAGGCGCGACACTGCCCGTACTGCTCCCGCCACACGCAGCTCGCGATCGTCGAGGATACGCCGGACGGCCAGCAAACCGTGGGAACCGGACGTCTCGTCGCCGTGAAGAGGACGCGTGACAATCTGGATAACCCATGGCCCGGATTAGGAAAGCTCGCTCGAGTGAAGAGCACGACGAGGGCGCCGACTGTCACGAGCGCGCCTGCATCCGTCTTCGCCGAGCTTTTGGTTCATGCTCGCCCGGACGACGAAAGCGACCGCTGCGGCCACGAAGAATACGAAGCGCCATGCGCGCAGCCGCCTGCGCGGCAGTTTCCCTCTGCGTGACTCCAAGGGCGAGATCCTCACCTTGCGAGCGCTGATCACGGTGGGCGAGCGATGGGCAGCAAGAGGGACAAGCAGAGATCGATATGGCTCCCTACAACGGCAGCATCAGAGTTCGATGTCGATGGGAACCTGAAGAAGGTCACGTTGCTCCATGCGGGAAGCGTGGCGATGCAAAGTCCGATCCCGCGATGGTTCCGATAAGCGCACGGCCGCTGCCCGTTTCGATGAGGGCCATGCGTGGATTGTCAGAGAGGCGGTCACGCCGATGAGTCGGAGCGTTGCGAGCCTGCGGGCTCAAGCGTCTGAGCAGAGCCTGACGCGGCCGCCGTCCCAGGGCAAAAGATGGGGAACCACAGCAGCGCCCGACTACGACAGATAGGAGGATAATAGACTTGACATCCCATCGTATGCTCCGCCCCGATGACGCCTTGAGAATCTGGCTGGCCTGTCCTCGTTCAGCGTATGGAACATCCAGATGCCGCCAGCGGCAACGGTCGAGCGATGAGCGTCGATAGGGCGAAGGAGGATGACGGCCAGGGATGTCCAGCCACGCGGTGCCCGATCGCATCTTCATCCGTGCCGCTGACCGGGCGCGCGCGAGGCTTCTGTGGTCGGGCTCGCGGGCGACCCTCCATTTGCGTCCGGTGTCGGCGTGGATCCGGCCATCGCGAATTTCGATGAGTCTGTCGCACCAGGCGGCGACGCGTTCCGGGTCGTGAGTGACCACAACGAGCGGTGCGCTCATCGCGCGCCGTCCGCCGTCAACGCATTTGCATGACTTCGCGTGCCCGGTCGCTTTCAGTCAGAGGCGCTCGGCGGAGGTGCCTGTCAGTCGAGACCACTGATGCCCAGGAGATAGCGCGCGCGCGCGACGGCGACTTTGGCCTTCAGGCCTGCCCGCTCCGGGCATTTCGCTGAGACGGCGTTTGCGCTCGATCAGCGCCTGATTCTGGCCAGCCATGAATCTGCCTCCTTCCAGGGCAGCCAGAGCTTTGACGTTCTCAACATGAGCAGTGCCACGTTCTCGTTCGCAGGAAGCTCGGGGAGACCAGCTGGCCGTCTTGGAGAGACAACAGAAGGTTTTCAGGCACTGCAGGCGCGAGCGAGCGCGCGTCCGCTTTAATATAACCCGTCACGCGCCTGCCAACGGTTATCTCAAGGCTGGAGGTGACGGGGAGTATCCCCGACAGGCAGTGCAGCAGGGCCGTGATTTGCCCGAGCCAGAGGGGCCCATGGCGGCCACCGCCTCGACCCGAGGCGGATATAGTGACGTCCACGCCGGCGAGGGCTTTGACGACGCCAAGTTCTTCATCAAATTCCGCCCGGTCAGGGGCCATCTGTGTTGCGTCCATGTCTCCATTACATGCCGAGCCTCAAAGTTCCACCATGGTGCTGCGCGTATGAAGCCGTGGTAGAGCCAACTCTACTCGCACACGCACCTCGTGCAGATGCGCGGAACGCCGGGTGTCAGGCGTGAAATGGCCGGTGGCAGGCCTACTAAACTGCCCAGTGGCGGATTGCGGATGCCCGAGCGGCGGATCGCCGACACCATTGCGCTGGCACGGGTAGGCGCACGAAATGCCCGACGGTAGTAGGGTGTCCGTATGGAAAACGACCGAACGGTGCGAGAGTGCGAAAGATCCTCACGCTTGGTTTTTCCATCGCCGTCTTCCTATTCGCGATACTCATCCTCCTCCCTGCCTTTTTGCGGTGGGCATCCTCGCCGCGATCGAAGCAACACCGACGGCTTTCTTGATCTATGGGAGTGCTGTGCTCTGGCGGCCTTTTTGACGGTTTTGTATTTTCGTGGTCGCGCATTCGGGCCACGGAAAAAGCGATCGGCGACGTTTAGCGCACGTCGATCCCGACGAGGTTGCGGAATTGACCGAGTCACGGTGAAATCGTCGCGGCTCTTCGAGATTGAACGTCGCCGCATCGAAGCGCGATTTGCACGACGGAGCCCAGCAATACCTCGTCACCGCCTCTTTAGACATTGGCGAGGCGGACTTGCTTCTGATTCGGCGATCGTCGACGGGCGGGTCATTCCGACAAAATGGCGGAGGTCCGCGGGGCTCTTGTCCAAAGCTCAGGATGACGCCGAGGCGGCCTTGACGTTCTTTGAGGGCGACTGTGGCCGGGATACACCCGTGCTTTCCGATCCGGGCTGAGGCGAGTGCGCTCGGTTGCCGCATCTTCGCCCGTCAAGGCGGAGTTTTTGTTCCCCCATCGCCTTCCTGCCCTTCCCGAGTCATCACCGCCGCGTATTTCTCGTTTCCGAAGGCCCGACGAATGTCGCGAAATACGCGCCCGCAGCACGCGTGTCTATTTTCGCTTCGCGGCAGATGAAAAGCCTCCATGTTACCGTCAGCGACGACGGTCCGGGCGGTGCCAGTATCCAACTGACCGGGCCTCTCAGGCATGCGTGAGCGATTGGCAGCCTCGGCGGTGTTCTGGATCTTGTCGCCCATTGGCGGACCGACCACACTGTCGGGGCGGATCCCGCTGCTCTTGCGGCGCGGCGAATTCAGCGTCATGCGGGCCGAAAGCGCCGAAGCGAGTGCAGTGCCAACGAAAGTGCGAGCGCAAAATCAACGAAAGTGCGCAAATCAACGTGAAAAGGGAGTGAGGAATGAAGCTTTGTGATGTAGCGATCTCGGCGCTGTTTCGGGGAGGGCATGGCGGGTCTATTGGTTCGGCAAGACAACGAGATCCCAGCCGAGGTCGCCGGACGCCGACGACGACCTCGTGGAGGCCGTCGTTCGGGTTCGCCCCTGATGTCGTCATCACCGACGTGCATGCCCCCGGGGATGCCAGACGACGGCCTGAGAGCGGCCGTGCGCAAATACGGAGAGCGGAGCCGGACATTGGAATCATGGTGCTTTCTCAGTATGTCGCTCCCGCCTACGCCGCTGAGCTCTTCGAACCGAGCGCACCGATCGACGGGGTCGGCGGCTCCGGATATCTCCTCAGGACAGGGTGGCGCAGTGGCCGATTTCATGCGGTCGTTGAAAGTGAGTGAGGCCGGAGGCGTGGCTCGTCGACCCCGTGGCAAGTTCGCTCGTCGAGCGGCGCCTCGTGGCACCGTGGTTTGACCGCTCGCGAGAGCGAGTTCTCAACATGGCTGCTGTCAACCATCAGATGCGACATGTTCGCGCTTTCTTCCGCTGGTGGTGTCCAAACACGTCGCAATGTCTTCACGCTATCAAGCTCGGCATGCTTCCGGGAGAGGAAAACCGGAGGGTGCGGGCCGACTGCGCTTATCTCTCTGGAAAAGCAAAGGTTGACGAAGTACGTCCGTTCACCTCACGCAAGCGCCCGATGCGGAGCGGATGAACTAACGATCCGGCTGGCCGGGCTGGTGTACGCTGAACCCAAAAGCGATAGGGTGCTCCTCACCGCGACGAACGACCCCAGGAGGACCGGATAGAAGCCATTGGTAAGCGTTCCTGAGATCGGGCGACTCGACCAGGTGTTGCTGCACCGGCCTGGCAAGGAGATGCTGAGGCTCACTCCGTCCAACAAAGACGATCTGCTCTTTGACGACGTCCTGTGGCTGGATCGCGCCCAAGATGAGCACGACGCATTTGCCGAGACTCTCCCGCTCACGTGGAGTCAGCGTACTCATGTTGGCCGAGCTGAGCCTCGCCGGGGGCGCGCTCGCGAACCGTGAGGCGCTCGCAGCCGGGTGCCTCGACGTCGTCGTGACCGAAGCCTGTGGTGCGGGCATCGAGGACGCCGTTCGGTCCTACGCTGATTCGCTGTCGGACTTTGGCGATCTCGCCGAGCTGCTCATCGCGGGCGTGACGAAGGCCGAACTCCAAAGTCATGTCGACGTGCGCGATTCTTTGACCCTTCGCACCCTTGAAGACGACGAATGTCTTCTGGCCCCGCTTCCCAATCACCTCTTTACGCGTGATACCTCCTCGTGGATCTACGGCGTTGTCTCATCAACCTTGTGCCGTCCAGCGCCGCGAGTGCGACAGCGTCAACGAAGAAGCCATCATCTACACCATCCGCGCGCTTTGCCGGAAGCCGATTTCACCGTCTTGGGAGATGGCGTGTCGGCTCAGGTGCCTCCGTCGAAGGCGGGGGACGTTCTGGTCATCGGGAACCGTTCCGGTACTCGTGGGATTGAGTGAAAGGACTACGCCGCAAGGAGTTGGGAGAGGCTCGCCCTTCAGCTCTTCGACAAGGGCGAGGTTGAACGCGTCATCGCCCTCGAGATGCCCAAGGCTCGCGCGTGGATGCACCTGGACACCGTGATGAGCGATGGCCGACGAAGGAACATTCGCTAAATATGCGGGCTGGGCATGCTTCGCTCGTATACGATTCGACCGGGTGATGTCAGGCACCCTTGAGCATTCAAACGAATGCCCCGGGCGGATGCACGACGTCATTGCCGAGACCCTCGGACTGGATTCTTTGCGTATTTTGACCACGCCGCAAGATTCCTTGGCGGCGGAGCGCGAGCAGTGGAACGACGGCGCTAATGTGCTCGCGGTGGCGCCCGGGGTTGTTGTGGTTTACGAGAGAAACACTGCAACCAACGGTACCTGTCGAGCCAGGGCGGTGAGGTTCTGCCCATTCCCGGAGACGAATTGGGACGTGGACGTGGAGGCCCGCGCTGCATGAGCTGCCCGATAGTGCGCTCTGAATTTTAGCTTCCGCCGCGTATTCCTTTAACTTTTCTTCTTTCCATTTCCTTCGTCTTCGATTTTTCCTCCCAAAAGGGAGTTGAAAACTGGAGTGAAATAGGCGTTTTGCTATGTATGCAGAACATTGCAACAACACAGTGCTCACGAAGGAGTGGATTAATGGCGAAATCGTCAACTCGTGGAACGACTTCCCTGATCACCTCCCAAAGCGGGTAATCCTGGGCGTGCCGACAATTCGGTGATTCCGCCTGAGGAGCGGCAACCTCTCCGAAGGCTGGGTCCCGATCGATTCCGAAATGCGCGCGGCATGTGGGGGCCGCGTGTCCAGCGAAACGGTAGAAAAGGCCAACGCCCAGCTCGACAACTTGGCAAAAGTGCTCGAAGATCACGGTCGCTCGTCGAACAGGCCGACGCCTCTGCAGTGGAATCAGGCGATCATCGCGCCCGACTTCCGCACCGACCTCCGGTTTCACGCAGATGCCTCCTCGTGACATTCTTGCCCACCGTCGGCAACGAGATCGCGCTTCGGCCAACTCTTTCCGGCAGTGCCGCTACTTTGAGAATACCTGGCCTGCTATGGGACCTTATGGGCCAATATTTCCGAAGAGGACCACTGAATTCAGAAGTGGACCGGGCCCCATCAAGCCCGCGACTGACGGACAAGTCCCCACAAGCTTTACAACTATTATGCGACGAGCGGATAACGATCGAGGAGCGCCTGGAGCGCATCGGGCCGCCAAGAGACTTCGTCACGACGGAGGTTGAGCCGGATGGCGGGACGCGGCCGACGTCACGCGCTTGGGCAGAGACCCGTTCATCCAGCACGGCCTGACCACGAATCGCAAGGCGATGGAATGGTTCAAAACGCTACTACCCGGACGTGGGTGCACGCTGTGAACTTCCCCCGGCGATCCTACCCGATCCACATTGACGCGACCTTTCGATGCCGCTGCGGCCCGGCCTCATCATCAACAACCCGCAGCGCCGCCTGCCTGAGGAACAGCGCAAGATCTTCGAGGCCAACGACTGGCAGATCGTCGACGCCGCGCAGCCCGGGCTCCATGAGACCCCGCCGCCGCTGTGCTACTCCTCCGTCTGGCTGTCGATGAACTGCTCGTCCTCGATCATAAGACGGTGATCTGCGAGGCGTCCGAGGTCCATCAGACGGGAGCAGATGGACAAGCTGGGAATGAACGTCATTCCGGTTCCGTTCCGCGACGCCTGCCCCTTCGGCGGCGGCTTGCACTGCGCCACCGCCGACGTCTACCGCGAGGCGGCAGAAGACTACTTCAACCGGAGTGGAAGACCCGACGCTCGTGTGACCGAGGTAGGGTCCGAGGCGGATCGCGCATTCATGCGCGATCCGCCCGGACTCATGTCGCGCGTCGTCTGTGGCCATTGGGCGTCGCCTGCCCGACGTCGGTTCGCGAGGTTTGGCGCGGGTGGTGCCCCGTCGCGCCCGGAGCCTGAAACGCGGGGGCAGGATGGGTGTGAACGCTCGTTGCTTGCGACCCGAATGAGCATAATTGAATGGACAGTTCCAGTCGAACGTGGAGTAAAGAGGTCTGCTTCAGGTTCATTTTGCTTGAAAATAAGCCAATATTCGGAGCCATTTGTGGCGCGCTAGGTGTATCTTCTGGCTGAATGCGCGAGGATTCGTTTCTTGAATGAATCTGATGGTGCACTGAGCTCGATCACGGAAAGAGCGACGGGCGCGTGGCGGCTGATACAGGCGGCTCGATGCCGCTTTCCCCTGAAGGCAATGAACGTCAAAGAGGGAAATCGACGGGGCCCAGCACGCCCCAAGCGACGGAGAATGGCAGGCGCATGGACGATGCGCCTCGCGAAGAGAGTACCGACGAGAACAAGGTTTTAAAAGAAAGCCGCTGGCGAGCTTCATCGGTAACTTCATCGAGTGGTTTGATTATGCTTCCATGGGTATCGGCAACCGTCATAGGAACTGTCTTCTCCCAAAAGCGACGAGACTGCCCAGCTCATGTCGACTTTTTGCCATCTTTGCCCTGTCCTTCATCCTCCGTCCAATCGGCGCGGTGGTCGCATGGGGAGATCGCCACGGGCGCCGATGGGTTCTCTTTTCGTGGTCGATCCCTCACCGCGTCAGGTTCGACATTCCTCATTGGCATTCTCCCAGGGTATTCCGCCATTGCGATTTTCGCGCCTCTCGCGCTGTTGATATTGGAGGGATGATCCAGGATTTTTCCGCTCGAGTATGCGGGCGCGGGAACGTTCCCGGCCGAGTACGGCTCCGCCCAAACGACGCGGCCTCTACACGTCACTCACTGCTCCCGCCTCCACGGCAGTGTGGGCCTTCTTCGGGATCCTGGCGGTCGCGACGTTGCAGGCAACCTCTGGCGCGCAGGACATGCATTCATGACGGCGAATACCTTTCCTGCGTTGGCAGGGCCTTTGGGCTTGATCGGGCGCTCATATCCGAATCCACCTCGAAGATTCGCCGGTCTTCAACGAAATGACGGAAAAGGCGGAGAACAAGGAGAAGCATCGCGTTCCGCTGACCACTCTTGTGAGATCCCACCGCATGACAGTGGCGATCACCTTAGGCGTCGCCTGTCCCAATGCCGCCGCCTTCTATCTGTTTGACCTACATGCCCACCACCAAAAAGCAATTGGCATCAGTCCAACGATGGCGGATGCCACTGTCAGCTGGAACCCCATGGTCTACATTGTCGCCATCTTCCCTAACCATGGGGAAGCGTCTCCGACGTACTGGGTCGCAGGCGTATGCTCGTCGGAGCGTGCCTGGCCTTCATCGTGCTCTCGGTCCCGCTGTTTTGGGTGATGGAGCAGGGCAACGTCGCCATGATCATCGCCGCAGAGACGGTGTTCGCACTCATCCTCACAGTCAACGACGGAACCCTCAGCGACGTTCTTGGCCGAGAGCTTTCCCACCGCCGTCAGGTACTCCGGCTCGCCCTGTCGCGCTTCAACCCGGCGAGAACGCGCGCGCTCTCGTGGGAGGGACGTCGCCGTTTGTTGCGACGTGCCTGCGTCAAAAGTGACAGGGAACGGCGATCGCTCCGGCTTTCTATCTGACGTTCATCTCGCCTCCTGGCTCGCGGGCGATGCACGCTTCGCGAAGATCGTCCCTCAAGCGGGCTGAGTTTATCAGACGAAAGCAGCGAGCCCTCCGAGGAAAACGCCTGTGAGCCTTCTGGGAGAGGGACAACACACGCGCGCATGGTGGTCGAGGGCGCTCAATCTTTCTTCACGACCTCCAGGGGAAGGCGGTGACATGACTGCACGACCGAAGACGACGACGTGGCGGCCTCCCCAGGCGGCGCGCCCGCCACGGTGAAGGGCGAGGTGCGCCGGCGGCAGGTCGTTGAAGCAGACGCTGCGCTCGTGTGCGCGAGGGTGGGCCGTCATCCGTAACGTCAGCCACAGGGCGGTTGCCCGCGCCGTGCCGGATGCTCGCCTCTGCAACCCTTGCCTTACCATTTCCGAGTTGGAGGGATTTACTCCACCCAGGCCGGCGCCCTGAACATTTTCGGTGGGCGTCGCGAGCTGAACACGTGGCCGAACGGCGGCATTATGGAGTCTCAAAGCGCGGAAGAAGTCACTTCCGACGAACAGAATCGGAAGCGATTCGGCGTGCCACGATTCCCGCCGGTCAGGCGCGCTCATCGGCCACTATGCGCAGCTGGCTGATCAGCGCGGCGACTTCGCCCCTCGTCGCCCAGGCCTATCGAACCGGACGGTCACGGCTCAATGCCGCCGTCGCACGTGTGCTCGCCCATTTGCGGCGCGTCTTGACCTGACGGCCGCCGATCTGGTGATCGCGCACTTGTCGACGGCGCGGCGGTCTCCGCGCTATCTGTGAAAGGCCGCGACGTCAAAACGACCGCCAGAGAGTTGTTGGAACTGGCCTTGTCGATCGGTGTGATGTCTCGCCAGGAAGCTTCCATTAGCGCCGTGCCGGCTCAATAGAGGCTGGGCGTCGTCCAGCGCAGGTGTGTCCTCATGAGACAACGTATTGGCTACTTTAATGGCACGCTCACATCGGGGGCGAGGTCCTCGAAAGATCCCCCGCCTTCCATGCCGAAAACTGTTCCTGTGAAAGACTGCTTCCAGATTGTCCACCGATCCAGAACGAACGCCCTGTAGTGCAGCTGGATGATAATGTGACGCTCGCCCGGCTCCCCGTTGAAATGACGTTGCCCGCCGCCATGGCCGCCTGATAGAAAGCGCCCACCCGCTCGGGGATGAGGCCGAGACGGCGATGTGGCAGGGCGTCGGATTCCGCCGGCACGATCCATAGATCCGGGATCGGCGCGTCCTCGGGTACCGGCAAAGGTGCGCCCATTCCAACGACGGGTCGAATCTACAACGATGCGATAGCTGAGCGGCCCAGGGCGGCTGTGTAGAAGGCCTTGGAAACCCTTCAAGAATTGCTTACGTTGATGGAAATGTGGTCGATCATGCTTCCAGTGTAGTTAGGATGTGAGGATGCTGCCGGGCGGCGATAGACGATCGTCGGGGCGCAGAGGCGGCGATCCCAATCGCGAGCAAAACTGAGGGTTTGGGGAATATGCTGGGAATCTGTGGGGAGAAGGACCACCCCAAAGTTTATGTTGAGCAGCGCCTTGCAGATTGAGAATCCCGCCGAACCAGGCTGGGCGTGACGAACTCCACCCACCAGCGCCCATGCGGCAGCGCGGCCGCCTTCTGGAAATGGCGCAGGTTTGTGACACCCCACGAGGCAAACGGGCTGCGGGCCACTGGGTGAAAGCCTGCCAGGCGACGTCGCGCCCCGACTCCCAATCGGAGGGAGAGACCGACCGGTGACGGACAAAGCAACCGTCTAAGAGCCGCCAGAACGCCGACTCCGCCATTGCGGTCAGGGCCTGGGCAAACGGCGACGCCCCTCGTCTAGAAGCGCCACTAGCCAGTTCGGCGTCAAGGATTCCACGCTTCTCCGTGTCGGCAAGGGATGATATTGCGCTTGGTGGACCTCCATATAAGAAGAATTCTTTATAAGAACAGAGAAAACGAGACGATTTGAGAGGGAGGTGTCGCCGCCGGGCCCGACATTTTCGCCGCGAGGTCCTCGTAGTTAGGATTTTCTTCGTCAAGGTGATTGTTACGGGCCATCGAACCGACGAAGGCAGCCATCGACACGACAATACCGAGGGACTAACCATCCCAGCTGATACGGCCCCAGGCGGAACGCCAACGAAAAATATACCGCCGACGTGAAGATGCGCCGTCGAACGGTGTGCCGACCGCAGTAGGCCCTGCGGAGCCTGCGGCCGATATAATAGGCGCCACGCCAGCGCGGTGAGGGCGAGCCCGATAGCCGCGGCAGGAATGGCGCAAATGAACCGATCTTCTTCGACGAATGGCATGATTCGCCTTTCCAATCTCAACGGGAGGAGCGAATGCATCCATGATGCCCCGCTGGCTTCCTTGGCGACGATCCGCAACGCGAAAGCCAAAAGCGAGGAACATGAGAGAAAGCTCTGGCGGCGCTCTGACCGCGTCGTCCGGCCAGTTGCGGAACCATGAGCGCCACCGCCGAAAATGCGCAAACCCACGAGCGAAATCGCGAGTGCCAGGAAGATTGTGCCCGCAACGGAGATCCCGGGAGCAGAGGAACCTGTGCCAAGTGAGGGTCAAGGTTTTCGCAAAGCACGCCCGCCCGAGTGAAAAGTCGCAACCGATGCCCGCCTGTACAGCAAGCAAAACGGTTTTCGTTCGGCTCACCCCGGTTCCTTCGATGAGCCTGCGAAGGCGTCGTCCCCGCTTCGGCGTCCGATGGCAGTGACGATGAGAATGGCTTCGCAATAGCCGTGAAGATCGAGATGAGCATTCCTGATCTTCATTGGATGACTTGGCCCAAGGTCTTGCACCCGTCCGAACAAAGCCGCGTCGCGCGCCTGGAGTCCATCATTCGATGACCGACGCGCGAAGCTTCATACCCCCAAATTGTTCCGATACGTATTGGGAAGTTAGCCAGCTGGGGAATAAGGCAGAAAGAACCGATCCAAGTCAGTGAAGGCGAAGCGTTGGCGACGGAAAGTGTCACCCCAAAAGAGTTCTGAAATCCCGCGTGTTCATCGAACCGTCGCCCTTTCGTAGTGGCTGAGGAAGAGATCTTCCGTTTGCGGCGCACGTGATGTCTTCCAGGCCCGCGTGGAAAATGGCCGCCTTAGAACATCGGGCACGCGGACAGCCCTCGGCTTCGACGATGTCGCTCCCTGTCCTCGAAGCGGTTATTCCCGCCGATTTCAAGATGGTGGCGAGATCGTCAAGCTGAGCATCTTCGCCTCGAACTCTGATCTCGCGGGCCCCTAGATGCCTGAGTCGCTCTAAGCTCCCCGTTTCCACGACGGCGCCGTCCTTGATGATCGTCACGTGCGTGAGCATAGAGCCCGGAACCTCCCAGAATGTGGCTTGATAGGGAGCACGGTTCGCTTCCTTCGCTTGAATAACACATTCACCGAAATTTGTTCATGAGAGGGTCGAGACCGCTCGTTTGTCTGTCGAGCAATGAGCAGACTGGAGGGGGCCGACAGCGCCGCGACCAGGATCACCCCCGCCGATTGCCTTTGAGTACGTTCTGATGCGTTTGGATGGATCGAGGCGAAAGCGTTCAATGAGTTCGCGTTCGCGAACTTCGTCGCGGCTCCCGCGCAAAGCCGCCAAGGCGTCCAGAGCTTGCCGTCCTGTTAGATTGGGCCAAAGAGCGACATCTCCGGGCACGGTAGGCACGCGCCGGTTGATCTGGCGGAGCTGAGACGGACGATCCATTCCCAGCACTTTACTTTGCCGCCGTGGCGTCGGGATGGTAGGAGCAAGAGGCACCTGATCGTCGTGGACTCTCTCCGACCCATTGGGGCCCAGAAACTCCGTGGACCGTTCCTTCCTCCACCGTCAGATCGAGCGAACCGAGAGCGTGCAGCGAGCCGAAGTTTTTGACGAGGCCTCGGACTGCGATGGTCTCGCAGCCATTGGTTTTTCCTTTTCCTTTCGCAGCTCTGGTCAGTGCCGATGTTCCGTTTTCACCGATATGGGCAGCTCCGGTCGGTTCATGACACGGGCGGCGCCGACGTTCGTTCTGGGCGACACGGATGGCCCAGGTCGTGGACGTGGGTCGCCCCGGTCGTTTCGTCGTGTGCTTGACGATGCCCCCGGCCTCTTCGGCGTCGTGTCTGGTCACCTTCAGGTCTTCTTCTTTCGTCGTCGTGCGCTGCTCCCGCTTCCAAGGATGTTTCGAAGGCGCCGGCTGACCGTTGAGTCGTTCGAAGCATAGCTCAATCGAATCGGCGATGCCTGGTCGACAAGCGATCCTCATCGCGAGCAGAAGACGGCTGAAATCGACGCCCATGTGAACGATGTTGTCGGCCAGGCCTCACAAGGCCAACTCTGTTTGCGAGCTTGAGGCAGACGACGATGAATTTATCGACGAGCGGACTGGATATCATTGCATCACCGCCCGAGCGAAGATCCTTTCGAGTGCTTCGACCATCGCAGCGATGTCGGCCTCCGTTGCCGAATACTGGTGACGTCGGGGAGCCCACCCAGGCCCGATGATCGAGACAATGATGCGGTCGCGGTCAAGGAGTTCAGATGTGCCGCGGATCCGTGAGACGTGCCTGACCGTTGCGGTAAAGGCATTCGAGCGAGGGCGAATCGCGAGAGGTCCTCACCTGGTTTTGCAACTCAGTTCGCGTAAACCCGGGCGATCCTCCTCGCGTTGAGCGGGTCAGCTATGGATTTCAGCGCGTCGATCCTTTCTCGAGGGCTGAGAGTCGACAAATCCTCGGTTGCCCGGCGTTCGAGTCGTCGAGGATTTGACCGATGGCTTTTGAGGTTCATGCCGGACTCGGCGGAGAGCCACCGGATGCGCACGAGCCGCGCGAGATGATCGAAAATCGTGGTTCCTGGGCCGTCCTGCAGGCACTGGAAGTAATCCGACGCCGTGATACCAGCGCACAGTCCGCACGCTGTGCCCGCCAGATAGGCGATTTCGGAAACCTTCATGCTCTATCTTCACCATGTGACGTTACGCTCACACACAAACCGGATTGCTCTTGCGCGAAGCTCATGTCGTCGGCGAAGCGGCGGTGGGTCGGACTCAGGCAGGCAGGCAACGGTCGGCACGAATAAGCCGTCAGGCGGAGTAGCGCTGTTCCGCGCGTTGAAGACGCCGGAAATGGAACTGGAAACGTCGAGGAACCGGTGAGTCTGGCCTATGCCGTCCAGCCGCCCACTTTGAGAGCCCGTTCCATGCGGTCAAGCGCCTCGTCGAGTATCGCCTTTGAGGTTGCGAAGATCATGCGGCACGATGCCTCAAAGCCACGCCCGCAGCTGGCTCCCTCCGTCAGGCGCACGCCGGCGCATTCTGCGAAAAAACTGAGCCGGGGTGCGGCCGCCGAAATGCCGCGATCAGCTGCTGGAGAAGCCGAGGAAAGCGATGTACGTTCCGGCGATATGTTGAATCTTTACGTCTTGCTGCTTTCACGCGCTTTCGAGAATGTCGCGGTTGGCTGCGAGATAGGCTCGAAGTTCGCGATTCCAGGATTCGCCACGTTCGTAGCACGTCACGCCCGAACGAATGCCGATCGTGGCCGCTTCGGCCGCGGTGGAATGCGCGAGAGGCTTGAATATTTCTGGCGTCTTCAAGATTGGGGGAAATACAGTTGGGCGCATTTGAGGGGCCGGGATATTCTAACCTTCGACGCCGATACGGCCAGCACAGTGTGGGCGCGTCGCTTCGTTGAGGTGTGGCGTAGATGGTGGGCTCGACGTCGCCGGGAGAATCAATGGAAGATGAATGCAATCTTCGAATACGCGAGGCATGCGCGGACTCGACGATAAGGGAAAGCCTCCACCCTTCGCGATCGGAAAACCCTGCCGGCCGGATTCCACGGATTGCACAGGATGTACAGCTCGGCGCCCGACTCGAATGCCCTTCGATTCCTTCGTAGTCCAATCGCCATTGATCGCCGTCCGAAGTATTGAGGGCACTTCGATCACCTCCGCCCGTGTTCTTTTGGCAGCTGTGAAAGGCAGCCGTACGCCGGCGTCAGAAACGGCCACGGGTGAGCCGTCGTGAAATGATCGGATCGTCAGCCGCCAAGCCGCGGATGACGCGTGTCGGCGATGGGAGCGATTCAGTGCGGATCGGCCTCGCAGCCGAATCGCCTCAAGAATGCCGCTGTAGCGGCAGAAGGTGTTTGACGCATCTGGCGGAGACGTAACCAGTACGCCTTCGGTCGCTTCTGTCGATTAGAAAGTCGCGGAGAACAGGATCGATCCGACCGTCCATTTCCGCAGCCACATGCCGACCGGAATAATCGTAATCGGAAAGGTTGTAGAGCGGTCCATTTGTGCGAGTCGAGGCTAGAGCCTTCCGGAGTGAGCATCGTCGAGACTGTGACATGACAACCAGCATACGCTTGGCGGTGCCGGAGTTCACCCGGTGCGCAGCGATTCCGGCCGGCCCGGAGCTGTCGCACGCGTTACCCTTGTGTTGCATCATGGCTCATCACAATGCCGGGCTGGGCTCTGACATCCGGCGTTCGATTCCTTGCCCTTCGCCAACCTGGCACCGCCCCACGTGGGAATGGTGCGTACGTGCCTCAACTCACGCACGCCTTATGCGCGCCAATGTAGGCGGCACTGTCGTCGTTTCGCATCGAAGACCACCGACGCCGCGCGCGCGATTCCCGAGGAGTCCCTTCTCGACGCGACCGTCGACTCGCCCCAGCGTGGATGGGGCTCCGGAATGGGACGAGGGTGTCGGCGTCGGCGGACCCCACGGTCCTTACCGTCAATCGGAACGTGGAGAGATCTACCGCGACGTCGCTGCGAAGCTCCCTGGCAGCGGGTATGCGTACGAGTCCTTTTCGACGCCGGAGGAGGTTGAGCAGCGCCATCGCGCCGCCGGGCGTGATCCGAAGCTCGGCTACGACGGCTTTGACCGCGACCTGACCGAGGAGCAGAAGGAGGCTTTCAGGGCTGAGGGGCCGCAAGCCGGTCATTCGTATCGCATGCCCGACGCCGACGTCGCCTTCACCGACCTCGTGCGCGAGAGATCACGTTCAAGGCTGGATCGGTTCCCGACTACGTCATTGTTCGCGCCAACGGCGACCCTCTCTACACACTGACGAATCCGGTCGACGACGCCATGATGGAGATCACCGACGTGCTGCGCGGAGAGGACCTTCTTTCCTCCACGCCCCGCCAGATCGTGCTCTACCGTGCGCTCGAAGAGCTCGGCGTCGCGAATTTCACCCGCGGTTTGGGCACCTTCCCTACGTCATGGGGGAGGGACAAGAAGCTGTCCGCGCGATCCGCAATCCAACCTTCTGTTTCACCGCGAGCGCGGCGTGATCCCCGAGGGCTGCTCACCTACCTCGCTCTGTTGGGGTGGGCCATCAGTCCGGACAATGACGTGTTCACGAAGGACGAGATGGTCGCCGCCTTCGAGATCGACGCTGTCAACCCCAATCCTGCCAGGTTCGACGAGAAGAAGTGTGGCTATTAACGCCGAGCGATATTCGCCGGCTTGACGTCGCCGATTACACTGCGCCTGGTTCCCTCTCCTCGCGCGCGAAGGGATTGTGAGCTCTGACGGTACGAGGTTGACCGACGCCGAACGCAGGATTCTCGACGCCGCCGCACCCTGGCCCAAACCCGAATGCAGCTTCGGCGAGGCGCCCGCTCTGCGCGCTTCCTCTTCGTCGGCACCGAGGACGTCGAATACAATGAGAGCGCTGTAGCCAAACTCAGGATTCGGCGCCTGCGGCTCTCGCGGGGGCGGCCGAGGCGGTGCGCTCGATGGAATCGCTCGAAGCGGGGGCCTCAAAGAAGCCCTTGACGCCAAACTTGTCGAGGGCCTGGGCATTAAGCCGCGGTTAGCCTACGGTCCACTTTTCGTTGCGATGACGGGAACGAATGTCTCGATTCCGGTAGTCGAGTCCATGGCCATTCTCGGCAAAGACGAGGTGCTTGCGAGAATCGAGCGGCTTCTGGCGCGCCTGTAGCCCACGTTGCGGAAAGCTCGCTCTGACCTCAGAGACGGCCAGCGGTAGTGTCGCCGAGTCCCGCGCGTGGGAGTGGCTTCGGCGGGATATCGAGCCGCACACGATAGGCGAGTGACCGGGGTCCGAGGGGCGGCCTCGGCAAGATTTTCTCTGGCCGCGCCGGGCGTGCACCTGTAGCCTGGCTTTATGAGACTGGGACGGCGCATTTTCTGGATTCGCGGGCCGCGGAGTGGTTTCGCAAACCGCCCGAAGATCCTCAGCCTCCCCGCGCCCGCAAGTACGCGGTTCGCCGCGGCATCATGCAGCGCGTCTTGGTCCGGTGAGCTTGCGTCCGCGCTGCAGAACGAAGCTACTTTTTCGGAAAGAGGCCTTGCGGATTGGGCGCAGGGCCTTCCCGCGGTTTCGCCCGTGTATTTCGCGAATTGCCCTCGCAAATGCGCCTCGTTTTTCAAGGCGCCGAAAAAGCCGCCTGTTTCGACGCAAACGCCACGGTTTTTGAAGTTGCGCGCCGGAACGCGGGCCCTCGCCTCCGACGATTTGAAGCTGCTCGGCGACGTCGTTCCCCAATGGCGCGGCTGTGCCGAGTTCATGGGTATTGCTTGCACGAAAGGAAACGTCGTTCCCCGCGGCATGGCTGTGGCCAGCGGCGACAAACATGACGGCGGGGAGCTGCACGAAGGCAGCGGCCCTCCGGAAGGTAGCGGTCTTTGGAAGGCCGTCCCAATCTCGGCAGCTCTCCTGAAGACCGCGGCCGCCCAACATCCGATAGGCGAGAGCTCGTTGAACGCTACGTCGCGGGCGTCGTCGCCTGCGTGAGCGCGCGCTCGAGGTAGGCGCGACGAAATAGAACTTCCGCGAATCGTCGAAATGGCTTTTGGTCTGGACGCGACGGTGGGCTACGCCTTCGGCTCGTACCGAAGAAGAGATCCCGATCGACGACCTGTGCGGCGAAAGCCTGCGCGCCCAGCTCGACCGGATCGCCGAGTGTTTTGATCGGCCTGCCGGGCCTCGAATGGTGGAGTGAAAATTTCGACCCCGCCTCCTACACCTGGCATGAGGAGGTTCCAGCCTCGTCGACCGTCCGCGTCGAACGGCCCGGAGGAGTCCTGCAGGCTCGGCGGGTCTAGCGGCAACGAGCGGCGCTGCAGAATGGAGTTCGCGGGCACCGACGATCTATGGGGCCGCATGGTTTCCTCCGAGATGGAGTGGCCGGTGCTTCACAGCTACCGTGATCTTTCCGCAAGTCGATTCCGGACCGGGAGATGTGGGAGAGCAGCGTCGTCGACGGGCACGTGCACGGAACAGTGGTTTGGGGACGACGCCGGAGACTGCGACGTCGCCCGATTGACCGCGGGCTTCTCGCAGTGGGCGAGGGTTCCCGGATAGCATCGATTCACGCGCCCGGAGACTGGATGCGGCTCGTAGCGCGGTTTCCCGGGCGGTTGACCCGGATGTGAAGACAGAATGGCGGGGCGACGCCGAAGGACAAATGTACACGGTTGATTGGCAGGCCGCGCGGCGGGAGATCGACGGCGTCTACGTTTCTGTGGCCGGTGCGCTCAGATCCGCCTTTGCGCCCTTGCCCTAAGGACGTTTTTGAACCTCGAGGGCTCCACGGCCGTTGCGGATTCCGCGGCCTTGGAGGGAAACCCCGCTTTGGATGATTCGGCGGATCTTGGGGACTTTGCGACCTTGAAGGGCTCCGAGACGGTTCGCAACAAGGAAAAATGAAGCGACGGGGGATCTCTCGGGGCCGCGATGCGCAAAAGCATGCCCCTGACTATGATGACCGGTTGGACGCCCGGATCGATTCTTTTGGCTCAATCGGCCTCGCGTTTCCTGAGGGGTCGGTCGGAGCTCAGATCTTCCGCGAGTCGAAGAGACTCCGGTGCCGTAGCGCGCGTGCCGGCTTTTGTGCAGACGTCGGTCGCTGTGCCGTCTTGATGGTCTATGTCTCAGTGACGCGATGCACGACGCCGGACTTTGCCCAACGGCGCTCAATCCGGTAATCTTGTTATCTGTCGTCAGCGAAAAGCTGGCGCAAATACTGGGGTATGGTGTAATTGGCAACACAGGTGATTCTGGTTCATCCGTTCTAGGTTCGAGTCCTGGTACCCCAGCGGAGCGATGATCTTCTGCGATTAGTTCGTTCGCGCCCTCATCGTCTCAGTGGTTCTAGACGCCGCCCTCTCACGGCGGTAACGCGGGTTCAAATCCCGCTGGGGGTACGAGTCGGTATGATTCTCGTATCCGCTCAACGGCAATGCCCCTATCGTCTCAGTGGCTCCAGGACGCCGTCCTCACGGCGGTAACGCGGGGTCAAATCCGCTGGGGGTACAGATCAACCAAGCTTGACTTTAGGTTTCTGGGCGGAGATTCGTACCTTCCGCGTTACATGTCTTCCTAGCCGATCGTCGCCAAGCTTCAGTGTCTGACGAGACGACCCAGGCCACGAGCCTCGGCGATTGGAAGACCGTGGGCATATTCCCTCGAGCAGCTTGAGCGCCGCAGGGCGTTCGCCTTCCTCGTCGATCTTTGTCAGCCGCCCCACAACTATCCCTGCGGCGACGTCGAACGATCCGAGCTGTTCGTGCTGGGCGATCCTCTCAACGAATGAGAACAGACTGCCCTTGAAATGATTCGATGACAAGGACCTTTTCGCTCAAGTCCGGCCAGTATCGCGTTCCAGCGAGTTTGAGGAAACACCGCAAGTTGCCTCCCACCCATTGCGCTTGAATCAAGTCGTGGGCGCCGGTCAGTGCAGGCCTGATAACGCGCCCGGCCAGCGCAGCCTCAACGACGTCGAAGCCACGCTCTACGCCTGCCGTGGATTCCAAAGAATCGCCGGCTGGCCGGTCAGCGTGACGATCGAATTGACGATGCAGCCATTGTCCGGAGAAACCGAAATAGGGTCAGGGTGGGAAGCGACGGTTTCCTAGTCGACGTGGGGGAGGATCTCGTTTGCAAGATCGCCGCCGGAAACGTCGAAAATAGCGTCGATGGCGTCGTCGGCAAAGGCATCTGTCAGCATCCTCGCTCGCAGTTCAGGGTTCCATCGCCACTGGCTGGCGTCAAGGCCCATCACCTGCTCACGGTCCACTCTGTGTCCTTGCTCGGAAAAGATCGCGAATGACGGATGGAAGAAGAGAGCTCGACCACTCCGGCAGGGGATTCGAGCAGTTCACAAGACGCAGACGTGCCATGGCGCCAGGCTAGCCACCTTTCCCTGGGCTGTCAACGAAATGGCATTGAATGAAACGGCATTGAATATCGGTCCGGACGGTCCGGTCCCTTGGAGTATCGGCTCGCACATGCCGGTCTCTCGTTATATCAGCTCGAACGATTCGGCCCCTGGAATATAGGCCCGGATAAGCCGATTCCCCGTGGGCCGTGTCTGAATGCACCTGTTTCAGTACATGTAGTACACGCATACTCCCCTAGCCTAGAGGCGGCTACGCCGACGAGGCGAATGAAGGTCACATTGGCTTTTCTGGCGCCGAAAAAGGGCGAATTGGTCGATGGCCATGGAACCCAGGAGCTGACCGATAAGAACCACCAACAGTGTGACGCCCGTGCCCAGATGGGGAACGAGTTGGGCCATGCCCACGACGAAGAGGGCGCCGACCGGTCCACCCAGCCACATCCACCAACGCCCTCGTGTGGTTTTGTGCGGGACTTGGCCACCGAAGATGACGAGGAGCAAGAGCAGCATTGTCCCGGTGGCGTAGGGAGACGAAACCCGAGGCTATCGAGGAGCCAAGCATTTTGCTCAGGTTCCCGTTGACGGCCGCCTGAATGGCGGCATAGACGCCCACAAGGATTCCCATGACCCGCCATATGAACTTCGGCCGAGGCCCTACGCGAGACTTCTTTCCGCGTCCGCAGACGGCGAGCAGCATTCCCGCCGCAGCAAGCCCGGCTCCCTGCAAGCCTATACGTTGTGATCGGCTGACTTGCGAGTTGAACCATCCGAAGTGGTCAATCAGCAGCCCCGAAAGGATCTTTCCGCCGACGGGGAGGACAACCGTTTCCACGGCTCCGATGTGGGGGAAGATCGTAATGATCGTCAGGAGAGCGAGGATTCCCATCGCGCCGCCGATATATGACCACCACGGGTGCTGACGGAGGAACGATGTTCAAACTTTCGCTGACGACTATCGCACCGGAGGAAGGCGGTTCCTCATGACGAAGGAGACGAACGATGCGCCGATCGTCGTCCCATATGGAAACCTTCAGTCGCGTGTTCATGGCGCTCTGAGCTGGAACCATGCAGCCGACGACGATGGCAAGCGAAATATCCGATCACAGACACTCTTTCTGTAGGAGGGCGGTTTTGTGGGAGTTAAGTTTTTGGGGAAAAGCTGATTGCCGGAAGGTTGAGGTTGAGGCCGCTTTGTCGGAGGTACAGGTTGAGGCCGGATTGCCGGCAAGCTCAGGCTGGGGAGGCCAGTCGGTGAGAGATTCAGTCCTCTAGAGCCAGTTCTTCGAAGGGCGGCCGCTAGCCCGGACCAACGCCATCTCGTCGCTCACCCATGCGAGCCCCCGCTTTGCCCATCTGTTTGGCATGGGAAGGGTTGTCGAGAAGGTACGTAATTGCCGAGGCAACGGCTCGCTGGTGATGCCCCGAGGCGACAATCCCTGTTTCTCCATTGAGGACGGCTTCCGGTGCGCCCCTGAGTCTCCTGCAACCACGGGAAGTCCCGCCGCATAGGCCTCCAGATAGACGATGCCGAGGCCTTCGATGTCCATGCCCGCTGCTCGGGTCCTGCACGGCATGGCGAATATGTCTCCCAGGCTGTAATGAGCGGAAGCTCGTCGAACGGCACTTCGCCCGTGAAGACAATATTGGCGTGAGCTGAGCTCCTCCTGGCCATCTGCCGCAATTCGTCTCTCATAGGGCCCTTGCCGACGATGACGAGTTTGGCCCGGGATGGGCCGCGACGATTTCTGGCCAGATCCCGACAGGGTGTCTTGTCCTTTGCGTTCGACGAGTCGCGAAATGCACACGATAACAGGTTCGTCACCGATTCCATAGCGCTTCGCGCAGCTTTTTGTCTCCACGAATCGGAGTATGCGAATTTTTCCGGTTCAATGCCGCCGGGCAGCCGGATGATTCGCGTAGATCCGATGAGCGGGCGAAGCTATGAAGGGTAGCTTTGTCAGGTAGGTGACGATGTCGGCGTCGTGGAAGATCTTCCGTAGAACGGAACGCCCTGCTGGGATCTTCGCCCACCCAACTTCGTGCCCGTGTGGTTGAGATGACCTTCGCGCCTGCGGCCCTCGCGGCGCTGGCCATGAGACCAAGCGGCGTCGATGCAACGAACCAGACGGCTTCCAATGGAGTGCTCGCGAACGATGCGCTGCACGTGGCGACGCACGTTTGAGTGGGGAAGCAGATCGTTCCCGGTGACGACCGTGGTCCACCGCCGTGCGGCGTCGTATCTGTCGGCTCCGCCATCCGGGGGCGAGGAACAGTAGACGATGAGCGATTCCGGGTCGAGTTCCCGGGCGAAGCCTTCCAGATACTGTTTGGATTCCGCCTTTGCGCGGCGGAAAGTCGTTCGTCACGAGGGAGGGTCCGTCTCATGTCTCGTAATCGTATCTGGTTTCAATGGTCTCCTTCCGCATTGGTGACTCTTTCGGAATGCGGTGCACCCTTCTCGGTGAGGGTCGATGTGCAGCATTGAGGTGATGGTCGATGCGAGGGAACGGATGCGAGCCGGCAGTTGAATGCGAGCGTGGCGTGATATGCGTGACGAGACAGTTGAATGCGATGTAGATGGGCCTTGGCGGAGTGTTGTGCATCGGGCGGATCGAGGTCCATGAGCTGCTAGGGTGTCAGCCTACCTGAATGTAGGTAGAACAGGCTGCGATTGCGATATGACTATTTTTCCGTGCCCGGCTGTACTGAACTCGACCATCGATTGCCGTGAAGCAGTTTCGCCGAATCGCCTTCATGCCCCTTTTCATTACAGTTGACGAATCTTCCGACGTTTCTAATGTGCCTAATAGTAAAATGATCATGGCCATATAATGAAAGCCTTGCGAACGTTTAATTCATATTTAAGACATAGTGAAAACTACCTAACTACATTATTAAAGGATTCTCTAAACCATAAAATTTATTTTAACAGTTTTATTAACGCAAAACAAGGTTATGTACCGCAATGGTGCTTTGATCTTTTTCGTGTTTAAGGCGCAATTCTCCCGGATTAAGTTCGGGTGGGGAGTATTTTGCCCTGATGTCCATTGATTGCTTCGGTGATGATCATTACGCTCGAGGTCAATTAGCGAACGGATGGACATAGGAGGTTGCGATGAAATTCATCCGTATTCTGGCTTCGCTGTCGGCTTTGTCAATGGAGTGGCAGGTGCCACGTGCAGCTCGCCGATTCTTCAAATCGAGCAGCGGACGCGACGTTGTGCGGACGGCGCAACGCGCCTACAGCTGCTGCGGAGCCGACCGCAAATGGACGGATGCGGCAGCCGATGTTCCGGCGAACGCTTGCAGGCAAGGATGCGATTAGGACGACGCAGCAAGGCGTAAGCATTTCGGTGCCCAATGATCCGAGTTCGAAGATGACGATCGCCGGGCACAACGGCAAGGTTTCGGTGGGTCTGCCGTTCTCCGGCTCGGCGTCGAAGGCGGCGTCGTCGCACGCCGGTACGGTTGCTTTCGACAACAAAAACGGCTCGCTCCACAACGCCCATCGTCCGCAAGGACGGGAGTACCTCAGGTCAACACTGTCATCAACAACGCCAAGGCGCCGAAACGCTATGCGTACAAAATGCAGGTGCCTGAAGGCGCGAAGATCCAGCGCGCTGGTTCGGCCGTCCTGGTGACGAAGGGCAAGAAAATGGCTGCCGGCATCGCCCCGGCGTGGGCCAAGGATGCCAAGGGCAAGAGTGTTCCGACCCATTACGAGGTCAAAGGAAATACCGTTACACAAGTTGTTGATCACGGCAGCCAATACGCCTATCCCATCGTTGCCGATCCTTGGATGGGTATAGATCTATTCAGTACGTTGGAGAAAGATAGGCCAGGCACCGATAGGAACCATGGCACGGTCTACTCGGGCATAGCTTTTCTGATTTCGGCTGGGCTCTTTATCTTGGTACTGGAGTCAAGCCTCGCTATTTCCTCTGAATCCTGTGGGTCCTGGCCAAGCTGCTAAGCAGGAAATTTGATTATTCGATATGCGGGCTGGGAAGAGTGGAAGGACCGCTTCTTTAACTCAAGAGAGCCCTTTCCTTCTCTTTACCAGCAATACTCGTGCCATGTCGCTTACGGATACATTATTCCCAAGGCGGGCTGGTATTGGGATATAGAGTCCAATCGTCCTTCAAAACCCAGACTGGTGGAAGCAGGATGTCCGGGAACATAAATGCAATTGGTAATAGTTTCGTCTTTTCCACATGAGGTGGAGAGATGACGAATTAGGTCCCTTCTATCTCATTGAGTGTTTGGGAACGAAACTTTGTGTTTCGTTCCCCAAGCCTTGATTTTATCAAGTTCTACAACCCGCACCATCGACCCTCACAACCTGGCGGTCCTGTGGACTTCCGGCGGAAGCTGGCCGCCGGTGATGGTAGGCGGTGTACCGGCCCCAATGTAGCGCATCTCGCGGGCACCGAGGGTCGGATGACTCAGGAGCCGATGCCGACGAGCCTGGCCCGCGAGACGGCCAGGTGCAGCTGAGCCATAGGGCGAGAACCTGCATCGGAGCGTTACTGCCCCTGGGCGACAACGTGGGGAGTGGCAGCGCGATGAGAGTGATACGCCCGACGCCGCACCTCATGCGCCGCGTGTCGTCAGCCGCATCACGCAGACGAAGTTCCGACCTCTCATGCCTGAGCAGCGCCAGCAGGTGATCGACTCTCTACCGTGCCGGCGTTCCCGTCAAGGGAGATCGTTCAGCAGACGGGCGTCAATCGCTCAACGGTCTATCGGCTGCGTGGACACAGGCCGCGCTGAAGCGCAGCCACCGCTTCACCGACGACGACCGTGCCCAGGCGATCCTCCCTGCGCTAGCAGGGCCTGACCGCCGCGGAGATCGCCAGCGGCTGGGCTTCAGTCATGACCATCGGGCGCTACCTGGCGGCTGCTCACCAGAAGTGACGGCAGCGGCGAGCGGTGTCTCCATCGTCGAAAAGCGTTCCACTGCCGCCTGGAGCGCCGACGGCCTCGCCACGGCTCACCAAGGCTGGTGTGCAGCCATGGGCATCCTGTCGCGGCCGTAGAACGGCACCGGTCGCCAGCGTAGTGCTTGAGAACTCGTGCTGGAACGCCGCCGCAGCACGTGCCCATTCACTTTGACCCCGTCAGCATGTCGAAATTACGCAAAACTCATTGACAACTCAACCGAAAAAGCCTATAATCATAGGTAGACACAGTTGATCGTCGTAACACCAAGAAATCTCCGGCAGGTAGTTTCTAGGCTACACCGCGGGAGATTTTTATTTGACCGATTTAGTGTGGCTTCCTCATCGAAAACAGACATGAAGTCCTTTTTGCGCTTTGTGCGTTTATCTTCTTTGACTTGAACGCAGAAATAGTTGCCGTCTTTCGTGACGCCATAGAACCGATAAAGCAGCATTCGCTGATCTTCAGCGCTGGCGATCGTGTCTGGATTAATCTGAGAATTGCTGCGCAGCAGATCATGCTGCCTTATAGAAGCGAAGTCGTTGGTGCGATCCCTCTGGTTCTTTCGTCCATAAGATGCGTCCAAAAATACAGCAAGGAATATCTTCTCGCCGTTAAAGTACTTTCGACTTGACGTGTCGCTGGCGCTTCGTCGAGTGTGCGATTACGTTATATTCCTGACGAGCGTACTTCAGTGTTTCTGTTATATGAGGATCCCGGGAGTCGTGGATATTTTGCATTATAGACATTCATTACTCCATTCAGTATACAATGAATGTAGTTGTGGAAGGTTCGGGAAGTTATTCCTCCAGGCATTACCAATATATCTCGCTGAAACCAGATAAATACTCGTGACCAAAATGAGACAAATAGCAGACTAGATAGCGGGTAAGTGCCCATAATAAGTCATGGGCGTTTCTGCTGTTTAACGCGAAATAATAGTTTAGACACCGTGTTGCGCCTGATTACTAAATTAGGAGAAACATGAAGAATCCAGAACTCATCACCGCCGATGATCTCACCCTGGCCAGACAATGACGCCCGCGATGCGCAGGAGAACTTTCCGCCCTCATCCGGCATCTCTTTACAAACACGCCAGGCGTGTCGGCGGTATCAGCGCGTGCAACGGCGTGAGTGAGCCTGGCTACGACGGAGTCGCCCAGTCGGACGGAACAGTTCCGTCCTGCCACCAGGATCGCTATTATTTGAGTTTGGTACCAACAAGGATATCGGTGCCAAAGCAACAGATGACTCACCGTAAGCGAGTCAAGCAGGATGATGCTGCTCAGCCATGTATTCGTATTTGCGACCGACGCTGGAGTGGCAAAGACAAGTGGTTAGAAGAGCGACGAAGTGAAGGAAAATTACTAATCGTATGGGCGCTTGACGTTGATGATTTGGAAGCGTGGCTGAGATATCTCCATCTTCGCATTACTGGCTCTCTCAGCATCTTGGCAAGCAGCCTGATGATGCGCAGACGCTTGAGCATTGGTGAATGCCTTCATCGAGCGACCCAGCCGGAGTTGCCGCTTAGCATGTTCATGGCCGACGAGAATCGACCGAGACAAACTCCGAGAGTTACTTGCTGGAAGTACCACAAACGATCCTGATTCAGGCGGACTGGCGTGACGACTCGCCTGCCTTCGCATGCGCAAGTCTTGCTGCCGACCTGGGGTGAACTGAGTGCTCTTGATCAATCGGTCATCATCGTTAAGTCTCAGCGCCGCCTGGAACCGGAATTGCACGACAGCCTGGCAGATCGATACCGATTCCGGCATCTCGATGATGCTGACAAACAGTTAGCGCTGGATAACGGTCATCACGTACTTCAAATTGTCGATCGCGAGCAGGTTGCGCCTCAGGATCCAGACCCTGCAACCATTGCGCGTGTCACGACCAGATGCAGGTATTACTGAGCGACCGTGGGGTTAACTCTCAAAAAGGCGGGCTATCTTTGCTGGGCTTGCTCGTCGGAACATGCCATCGTTTGTCTCGCGCTTTAACGCGTGACGCTGCGATCCAGACGCCTACGTGGGCCACCGATACCTCCGCGCCAATGCTGGCGGCGCTGACACTCGTTGGTGCGTGGATGCTAATAATGACAAGCGATACGCAGGCAACAGCGGCCCTGGTTCGCAGTGACTACGACACAGTGACGTCGCCTGCCAGAAGCGCTCTGGCGAAACGACCCCGTGATGAGCCAATCCGATCGGTTCAGGGCGATTCGCTTCGCTTGAGGAAGCCTATCGCCGCCTGTCGTCGAAGATCACGGATGGCGTCATAGAGCGGTGGAAGCAGATGGTGCTTGATGTCCTGTGTGAGGTGAATCCGTCATGGTTTGAATCCACAGAAAAGTTTGCGCAGCAACTCAATCAGCCCACGTCGCAGATTCAGTACTCGGAGGAGTTGAAGGGTGGCATTGCTCGGAGTCTCTCGATGCTTGGCTCTCATTGAGGGAGACGATGCGCAGTCACGCAAATTCGACCAGTAGTGCTGCTGAAGTCGTTAACCGACCGCTGAGTCAGGCGGTAAAAAGACGATACCGGTCGTGTCTGAATCTGATAGCGCCACGCTTACTGTCTTTGCAGAGGCGGCGCCGCAGCAGTTTGTTGATATCGTCAGCAAACAATCTGGAGCAAGATTCCTCCTCGTTACTGCGAGTATATTATGCAGATAGTAACGACATACCGTTTAGTGATCCTTGGTTCCATCCAGCACTTGCTGTGGGCGTTCGAGGCATTGGCGTGGTCGGAAGACTCACTTCGACGACGCTATCGAGTGTCTAACTTTTGCTTGCCGCCAATCGAGTGGACGATAAACAGCGCGGCAATCGGCCTGATAAGAGCCTCGCCGCTATACTGTGTGGTTGGGCCAATTTTACGACGGTTCCGTACGGTGAGAGGCTTGCTGCGCTTGATTCCGTCAAACGGATATCGCCGGCCGTCGGCTGATCTGCTGTATTTGCACCATGGCCTGACTATTTCGGCGACAATCACGCCGCCAGCTACGCCTCGCTTCCGTGCAGACTGGTGCCCGCTCACCGACGCTCCGGTGTTGCAGCGCGATTGGATTGCGTATCGGCATGGTCTCGTCAAGCGCGCCCTCACCTGGGGAAATGTCACCCCGTCAAATCTGGAAACAGTTAATCAATCACATCAATATTGGAGTATTGACAGAAGATCGGGCAAAGATAATTGACTATCTAGACGAACTGTCTCTTTATCCAAAGAGTTTAATGACGACGATGCTACTGGTGTGGCGTACGTTGCGGCAGCTAGCTACCAACCACTACCACCATAGGACTGCGGAGTGGTCGCTGCCGGAAGAGGAAGTCGATCGCCTTTTGAGGTCTGACAAATGGCGACCATCCTCGCCCGTTCTGCGCCATCTCTATTTATTCAATCACAATCCCGGCCTGCTCGATTGTGCCGCACCACGACATTGATGACTATGACCAAAAGGTGGAGACGCGTCGACAAGATGCGCTTGATGAGATTGCAGGGTCGCAGAAACTGACGACCTGGAGGTGCTTGCATCGCAGCAGTTGCATCGCGGTTACTGTGGATGCTGGCAGATCGGCAGGACCTCGATTTCTGGGATATCGCGCACCGCGGATCAGTTCTGACAGGAAATTGACGACCGTCACAGATAGCTACTTGTCTCGATTACTAGATCAACGTGGTGCGTCTTGGCTGCAGGCCGCGCTCGATGATCCACGACTTACCGCCGCAGGCAGCGCGCTGCAGTCCTGCGCCGCGTACCGGCTGAGTCGGACTACTGAGGTCGTCGCGCCAACTGCCGATGAAGACGCGTACTGGCAAACTGCGTGAGATGCGGGTGCTACCACCGACCATGCAGTATGCGATTGAGCGATTGGCTGCCTGTGGGCGCACCTGGGACGCGATCGATAGTGTGTCGTTATCGATTCGGTCCGCCAAGCAGGAGGGTGTTACGACTGACTTGACGGCAGATGTATTGATTGGTCTGCTTCACATCGCGTGCACGCAAAAATCTGCCAAGATCTCCTCGCTCGTCGGCTGAGGTCGGCAAGTCTCGATTATATCGTCGAGTTGAAGGCGATCAGGTAGATTGCGCGGCTAGAACTCTTGCTTTATCCGCTCATAGGCGATTATCGAGAGCCGATAGTTCTCCATCGCACTCTTGCGGCTGAACCCCACTTGTTTGTCAGGCTTATGGAGGTGGCGCATCGCGACAAAACCATGCTCGAGATGGATCGCGGTGCTCATTTCGCAGGGCTATGAGCGCGCTCAACGGCTGGCGTGGCTGCCCAGGCATGACGACAGACGGGGAGCTTGACGCAGTGGTAATGCAACGATGGGTCGATGCTGCGCGACAAGGGCTGGCTGCCGCCGAGCTTTCGGATATTGGCGACTATGAAATTGGTAAACTTCTCGCCAACAGCCCAGAAGATAAGAATGGAACGTGGCATGCTGCGGTTTGTGCACCTCATCGACGAAGTCAGAAGCAACAATCTTGACGAAGGCTTCATCGCTGGAATGTGCCGCGGCCTCATGTCGAGCGTGCGCGGCGTCTACGACGGCGGACAGCAAGACCGGGAGCACGCCCAGAAATACCGTACGTGGGGCAAGCAGATACGTTCGACATCTCGTCATACTGCTCGATTGCTAGGCAGGGCCGCCGAACGAGTACGAGGAGCAAGCGGTACGGGAGGACGAACAGGCCCTTGCACGGCAAGACGAGCTGTAAGAGCTCGCCGCTTGTCGTTCATCGGGATGGGCGCAGTGCTGGAAGAGTGCTGCGCCGACCCTTCTGCTACACCTCCCACCCACTCACCAACCCACCAGCATCGGTGTCGAGGGGCGTGGGCGATGCGGAGGATGTTGTGGAGGCTGAGGTTGCGTTGGCCACGTTCGACCTGGCCGATGTATGACCAGTGCAGGGTGGTGCGCTCGGCCAGCTTCTCCTGCGACAGGCCCAGCTGCTCGCGGCGCACACGCACACGCCGACCGAACTCACCAGTGGCTGGTGAGAGCGGCGGCTTGCGGTCAGTGTACGGCTCCATCTCAACCGGCCGAGACTCCCAATCCAGAGACTACGTATCTCAAGACGATGTATCCTGAGGTTGTCCGCAGCAGTCGAGCTGGTGAGGAGGTGGATGAGATGAACGGTGGAAGCTGACTATATCTAGCAACTATCCCTCTCGCGAGGAGGCGACTGCCTAAGGCTGCTTGGTCTGGGGCAGCTCGTCGTTGGTTGCCCATGGTGAAGGCCACACCAGACCGGGGAGTAGCCAGCTAGAGGCCTCGACTGCGATGACCTTGCCCGGTACTGCCTCAGGTGAGCGAGTGATACGAGCGGGTGGTGTCGGCGAGATGGTGTCACTGACTTGGATTTCGGCAATATTGGTGTCGGTGTAGTCCAGGTGGAGTGAGCCAGCCCGTGTCGGCTGAGCAACGGCGAAGTATCAGCCGGTGGCTCCACTGCGGGGTGACAGTGCGGAAGACCTGGCGGATGCGGACTGGCTTGCCGCTCCTGGCTCTTTCGTCCAGGTCGACGCTGTAGGTCTGGCTGGTAGCACGGGTACTGCGGCGGATCGGCTGCTGACGGCCATCGACAGTCAGCTCCAGCAGCTCGTATGCCTCCCGGCGGCGGGCGTCCATGGCAGGGCGTGGTGCGCATGAACCAGGTGGAGGTAGCGGGATGTCGCCGCACAGCGCGTTGTACGCCGTCCGATCGGATACGCAGGCGAAGCGGCGAGTACCACTGCTGGGCACGGTGGTGACTGCCCACTCCACCAGGAGCGTTCAGCAGAGGAGTACCTACGGTACTCCTCTGCTGCAGTAGAGCCGAAAGCGCGCCTCGACGTCGTACCGCCGCTCAGCGGCGCGGATGGCTTGGGTCGCGGATGTCGGCATAGATCTCGCGAGCGAACTGCTCGTCTCCCAGGCGTAGGGCCATCACGTTGGCGGCGATGTCGTCCAGCAGCTCCGGCGTGGCCACGCGCTTCAAGTCCTCAGGGTGGATGGCGAAGCCCTCCACCACCGCATCGCGCAGGGCCGGAGCCTCTTCACGGATGATCTGGCGGAAAACGGGGCCAACGTGTGCGCCTCCTGGTCTCGCCGAAAGGTGTACTCAGACAGCAGCCCCGCACCAAACAGCGTCACCGACTCTGCCCAGCGGCAGGGCATGCAGCCACTGCCAATCTCCCAGCCAGCAGTGGTGCCAGCCATGCGTTCAGCATCATGAGGAGGATGCCGGCCAGCGTCAGAGAGACAGCCAACAGGGCGGCTTTGAGCCGATGGAGGCGGATGAGAGGCTCGACATCCTGCATTACATCATAATTTTAGCACCTCATAGTACGCCTTTGAAAGGTTGGCGTCTCAGAGTTGCAGAATGTTGCAGTTTTGTCACGGCGAGGCAGGGTGCCGCTTGCTGCAGCGTTATCTTGTGAGCGTGCTACTTCACGCGTGGGCAATGACGACCAATGGATACATTTGCGTAAGGGCTAGGCGTCACCTAAAACTGCAAAATATTCGTTAAGCCGTCAAATACATCAGTAAAGTAAAAAGGAACGTTATGCGTCTCACGCGAGTCAAAGTTGAAAAACCACAGCCGTCTCCAGGATCTGGAGCTGGAGGTTCGCCAGCATATGGTGCTCATCGGCCCAAACGACGTTGGCAAATCATCGCTGCTGCGCTGCCTTGACCTCTTGCTAGGTGCTAGCACCGGGCAGCTGTACAACCAAATCACCCCCTGAGGATCTTCGCGAGCCAGATCATCCCTTTGCTGTCGAAGCCGATCTTTGTAACTTCTCGGACACCGAACAAGCGCTATTTCCCGATGAGATCACGGTCGACCCAAACGGCGAGAAACAGAGCAGACGCTCACCATCCGCCTTGAAGCCAGCTTCGACGACGATGAGACGCTCTCGATAGCACGTACTGCGCCAAACAAGAACATCGGGCGACAGATCTCACGTGATCAGCTCCAGGCTATCGGGTGGACACTGCTCAATGCCAACGACCGTGCCCGCAACATGAGCGACGACCGCGCATTCTTTGTTGGATGACGTGCTGGCTGGTGTAGAACTTGGCGATGAGCAAGCTGACTTTGATGACTTGATTGATGCAGTTGTGGCCAACTCCAGAGCTCAAATGTACTTACTGAAACTTCGGGAGAGGATGTCTGAAACAGCTCAGTACGGCCTTGCCAGAACGAGTTGCACAAAGACGAGTTGACTTTTTGTTCCTGGGGCCGCTGCGGACAATAACGTACTGACGGGGGTGCAGCTTGAAGTCAACAACAAGTCGATCAGCGAGCAGTCGGACGGCAAGTGCGCAATCTATGCGATTGCTTTGTACGACCTGATCTCGAATGGTGCGAATGTCGTCGCCATCGATGAGCCTGAGATTCACCTCCATCCTAGCAGTCAGCGTAGTTTGGCGCGGCTGTTGAAGAATGGGAGAAATCAGAAAGATCATCGCGACGCACTCGCCGGATATTGTGAGTGCGTTTTGATCCTGAGTGCATTGTCTCTGTCAAAAGCCCGATGGCAAAGGTTGTTCAGCCGGCGCAGAGGGCTACTCAACAACGATCAGCGGCTGATACTCACGTGGTGGGTGAAAGATAAACTGGAGCCACTGACAGCACGCCGCATCGTATTTGTAGAAGGGCTGTCAGATCGCATCATTCTCGAGACGAGTCGCAGAGCTAACTGGGCGTGAGCTAGATCGTCTTGGGGTGACGATCATGGAGGTAGGTGGGTGCAAGAATATGAAGCACGTGTGGAGCCTATTTGGAGCAAAATGGATTTCGATATTCCTGCCTCGATACTCATTGATGAAGATGCAGTTCCTGATGTCCCCAAGTACCTCAACATTCGACAGGATGAATTCGAGACAGAACTCGGTCTGGGTTTCGCTAAAAGATCTCGAAGATGAATATGTGCAGGCACTTGATCGGAACACTTTCGTTTACATGAGTTATTGTCCTCAAGCATGTTTGAAACAAAGAAAAGCAACAGAGAACTAAAAAGTAAGTTTAAGAATGGCACCATTACCGATGAAGATATCGCTGAATTTCTGTCGATTTAAACCAAAACGACACCCAAATCATAAAGTGGCCGCCGCTTCAGTGCAAGACAACTTCTTGATGATTGTTCTGCATCAAGAATAAAAAGCATCATGGACCTACTCAACGATATTGAGAGCGCCTGAAAGTGCTGGACATAACGCCAAAACAGGCGCAAGTCCGAGACCATCGCTGGGCTTTCGCTCCTCATCATCGCGCCCGCCGGATGCGCTAAGACCGAGACATTGGCGCTGCGCGTCAAAGGGGCCTTGCTCGATCGACAGGCCGTCAAGACGTCACAACGCATCCTGGTGGCCACGTTCACCAAACGTGCGCGCGATAACATGCACGACCGCTTGAGCCGCTATCTCACACCGCGCGAGATGCGTGAAGCGGTCACCGTGTGCAACTTCCATGGGCTCTTTTGCCAGAATCATCCAAGCTCATAGCAACGTCATCGGCCTCGATCCGACGCGGCTGACGATGCCACAGCACGACTGGGTGGATGAGCGTTGTCGCGCACTAAAACTTAAAAGACTGACCAACGACGTTAAGAGCGACATTAGTTTCAGTGAAGCGTAGAGCGCTGAATGATGAGCAGGTTCTGGCTGAACTTCAGCGTTCCGGCAACCAGTATGCATCGATGATCGAGGAGCAGCGCCAAGCCGAGAGTCGCTTGACCTACGACGATTTGCCGCGCTTGGCTGAGTTGATCCTCGCCAACGATGAGGTAGCGGCGCTCTACCAGCGGCATTTTGGGGCGATCATCGTCGATGAGTTCCAGGACTTGACGCCGCAGCAACTGCGGATCGTCCAACGCATCGGCTACAAGAAGACCACCTATGCGGGCGACCCTAGCTCAGGGGATCTACGCCTTTGCCGGCGCTCAGCCTGAGTATGTCAAGAGAGAACTAGAAACTGAATGCTCTGAAATCATCGAGTTTGCCCAGTCATTCCGCTCGTCGCCAGCTGTGCTGACGGCGGTTAACTCACTCAATAGTCTGACTGGTGGGCAGACGCTGACGGCAGCCAACCCAGACTCTTGGCCAAGCGGTGGTCTGGCAGGGAATCTTGCATTTTTAACGACGCGAATGAAGAATCTCGCTATATCGCACAACTTTGTGAAGGTATCTTTGTCTCACGAACGGGCCCCTCGGCAACGAATCGGTATTTCCTCGCGTGCTAAGTATCGACGTCGTTTTGTCGACGCGGCGATCAGAGGTAGCGGTCTTCCGTGCTGTATTTGGGACGACGGTGTGCTTGATAAGTCCGTGGCGCAAAAGATTCGAAGCATGTTGAGAGGGATCTCGCTGTCCGAGTTCCACAGTGCAGATAATCAGCTGGCGTTCCTTCGGCAAGCCGTTTCTTTTGACAACGAGCAAGATCCCGACGAGCGAACCGCACTCTCGACTGCGATCGACTGGTGCTTTGACCTCTTGCATAAGAACGTAGACCCAGACATTATCCAGGGGCGCATCCAAATTGGCGACAATGAATCACTCATTACACGCAGCGGAGTCCATCTACTCACTGGCTCACGCTGGCAAGGGGCAGCAGTTTGATTGGATGGTCGTCGTTGGTCTTGAGGAAGACTACCTGCCCAGTTATCAGGCAAGACAAGCGGGCGACAAATTCTTCCATGATGGATGAGGAAGCGCGGACACTTGCTGTCATGCTCTCTAGGGCACGGCATGGTGTGCTGGTGACTTCGAGCGATGTCGTGCCGGACGACTATGACTCAAAGCGCAGAAAAACAGCAGTCGCGTTTTCTGGCTAACCTCCTTCCTGTTGTGAAAAAGATCGTCAACAGATCCATGACTTCGCCTACGGATGTGGATTGAGGGCTATCGCAGACAGGTGATTCAGAGGACGTGAAGCCAACCGATGGAAGATGAGCACAAAGGCGCCGGATGGTAAGCAGATAAAATTGGAGCAACTTTACTATGAAATCCGCCGGAACAAAGCATTTTGAAGCACGATTTGGCTGGCGAAGTGGAGACTGTGCCGCTACAGCGCTACTATAATCAAAGCGCCAGCTTCAGATCTCGACTATCTGGCTTGCGTTCGCACGATAGACAGGACGATTAATGGATTGCGGTAGGAAGAAGCGGCTTCGTGATAAGATCTCGCAGCGTATCGATATTACGTCTACGAGGGCTCAGCGATGACAGAAGCCCAGGAGTTGAGCGACTTTGTCGATGAGTACGACAGCTCATGCGGGTACCAGCACGACTCGGGAACGCTCCTGGAAGGACTGGTCATCCGACGGATACTACCGGCGGACAGAAACGACGACCGATACCTTCATGGAAGACGGCGTCGGCATCCGTCATGAGGACACATATTCAGGACGATGACGGTACGCGAAACGGACAGACACTGATGAGATCACGGACGGTCGTGGCATCTTGAACTGGTTCCGTGATAATCGCTGACGTTTCGAGATTTTCGTGTACTCAGCGACACTGATGTGGAGCAGAGAACACACAAACCATACTGTCCGTTGAAATTTTCGCTAACGGGTTTAAGATGTCGTTAACTCGTCGAAGACGTCGTCGGGCAATGCTTTGATATAAGCGATGCGCGCGCGATTGCGGCTTCAGTTGGCTAGGACAGCGATGCTGATGGTTCGACATATTCGGCACTTTCGGCTTCGGCAGTTAGCAGAGCCACAGCGTCATACTGCCCCTCGGCGACCATGCGCTCGAAGAAGATACGGTAACGGTCGATATACGAAGCACCATTAAAGATGGTGTCGGCAGGAAACGGCATATTGGAAGGGACTCGAACTGCTCCAAAGCGATCCTTTGGCTCGTTCGACGAGCATCACAAAAGTCGAACCAAGGCTTGAGGCGGCTGAAGAGGCCGCGCTCGACAGCCATCTGGGAGTCTGCTGCCAGTCCGAGAGCCTCTGTTCGGTTAGTGAAGTTATTACCAGCGAAGGGCCCGCGCGACTTGAACTCCATGGCGGCAACGAGAGCGCCGCGGTAGACGCGATCAGATCCCAGTTTTTGGCGGGTCGGAAGTAGGCGGGTAGGTTGTTCTGTCCCGTGGTTCTGACTTCGAATTTAAGGTCGGGGTCGCTTCGCCATAGTGCTGCCGACCTGTTGCATAGCGTCCATTTGCTTGCCGCCAGTGACAGCAGCGCGGTTCCCTGCGTCCTTCACCCCGGAGAGAACGCCTGGTGAGTCCGATTGTAGGTCAAGACCGTGCCAGTAGCCAAGGACAGCAGTGCCCCAGCGGTCAGTAGGGAGCTGCTCGTTGTGATCAACCATGCGAAATTCCTGTCGTTAGACGGTCCCTACTGGCAGTCCAGTAGGCTTCCTCTGCTGCGCGGGTCGCAGCTTCTCTGTCGCCCCGCACGGAAGGCGGTTCCGGAGTCGATCGGCCACAGTAGAGGAGATTTGATCGGGGTTTGGGATCGCGATTTTTCGCAGATACTGAGCCTGGAATCTGTAGCGTACCGCCCCGCATCTTCACGCCATACGCGCTAACGAAGGCTTCGGCGACTCGTGACAGGAGGAGACCTCAAAGTACTCTAAATCCCACGAAGTTGAGATGATGTAGTAGAGGTTGTGATGCGGGTAATAGCCGCCTGGCTCCAGCACTGGAGTGATTTTGGCCTTCATGTCCTGAAGTAGCAGCTTCGGCTGCTCCGCCAACCCGGATAGACCTTGTCGATCGTACGATGCCACCTGGCTGGATTGCGTTTGACGATGAAGCGGTTCTTCACTGCCGGGTGCGCACCGAGTGCTTTGGCAAACTGCGGGTATAATTCTAGATCGATGAGATCTCCGTCATTGTCCCACGGGTTGAGAAGCAGCTTTGTCGGTGGCTTGAGCTTGCCAGAACGGATGTCGTCTGCCATCACGATCGGCAGAAGGCGATCAGCCCTCGACACGATTCACGGTATCTCTACTGACGATGTACGCTTTGTCGGCACCGGTCGCCACGCCGATGCCGATACGAGTTTGTCCATCATCCTCCAAGGTAGGGAACCGTTCTCAGCAGCTCTAACAACTTGATGATGCGAGGCGGGCCGGCAGGCCAGAAGCCGGATGTTTCGAACCAACTGGGCATGCGAGCACCTTCCCAGCCTGCACCAGCTGCTTCTCCGTTGGCACTACGTACGAACTGCAGTAGCTTCGCGCGCTCCAGTACCGCCAAAAGGTCGCAGTGGTGTCGATGACCGTCGCTCCCGCCTGTGGTGTGTTGGCTAGCACGGTGATTGCGGGATAGGCAGAGACCGTTAGCTCGAAGGCGTCGACGTCATGCATCTGCCACACGGATTCCACAGCGTAGTGCGCTGTGATCAGTTCTCTGAGATGGCTACCGTACGCATTGCGCATCCAACGGTCAGCACAGATGAAACCCAAGCGACCATCCTGGCCAAAAGCCTAAGCGATCGCTCATAGAACCCGATGTAGATATCGGAACGGCCTCGCATTGTCGTCCAGCGAGAACGGTAGAGACGCTCAACGTCGTCGTCTCAGGTCTTCTGTCCGGATATACGGCGGGTTGCCGACTCGAAGTCGACGCCACGAGGGTATGTCGGCGAGAAGGAAATCGCCGCAGTGTAGCCACCTGTCCGCAATCAGCTCCGCCTTCTCTGGGTCGGCGCCAGCCCGCATGAACAAGTGGAGCGCGCTTGCTGACGGCAGGTATCGACGTGTCGTTGCCGAAGGTCAATCCCGAACAGGGCGTCTCCGAGCGTCGCCAGATCCCTCTCGTGTTGCTGCGCTGACGCCAACAGGCGTTCGACGACTGGGATGAGAAAGGAACCAGAACCAATGGACGGTTCAACGAGGCCGCATCATTGCCAAGTCCCGATCGCTGGTGCAGCCCACTAGGGTCAAGGGATGGTCTCGACGACCCAGCGGCGGGTGAAGACCTCGCCAGGCTCGGCCTGGAGTGCAGCAGCAATCGTCATTGGTGTCTTCCGTTCGGCGAGATGGCTTGCGACAGGATACAAGACTACCCGAAGGGCGCTGCCGGCGACGCCGTTGGCTCATCCTCGGGTGCTGCGCTGCGCAGCGCGCGTGAGACGCAGCGGGCGTTTGCCACGGAGTGGCGGATCAGGCAGGTGAGCGCCTTAGTATCTCGATTGGTGATGCGCTCTACCACGGTGCTGCTCGGGCCGACAGGGGCTGGTAAGTCCACCGCCTGGCGTATCTGGCCTTGGCGGATATTTATGCTGGTCGGGGTGTGCTGCTGATTGATCCGAAGACGGATCTGGTGGCGGACATTCTGGCGCGGATTCCTGAGCAGCGGCGTGATGACGTGGTGGTGATCGACCCGACCAGTAGCCGCTCGGTGGGGATCAATCCGCTGGCCCGGGCGCAGGCGGCGCGCAGCGGCACATTGTCGCCGGCGGGGAGGTGGCGTGTCAGGTGGTGGTGCGTCGCCGGAGCTGGTGGCAGATACGGTGCTGGCGACGTTGAAGGGGTGTTTGCTGAATCCTGGGGTGTGCGGGTGGAGCAGGTGCTCGCGTGCTGCGGCGCTGGTGACGCTCGCGCGCACGCCCGGCGCGACCTTGGTCGATCTACCCTCTTGCTGACCAACGCGGCGTACCGCCAGCGGCTCATTGCGGCTTCGGGGCGGACCCGTTGGGGACGGGGCAGTTCTAGGGCCTATGAGGGCACTCAGCGAGGCACAGCGTCAGCAGTGGGTTGGGCCGGTGCTGACGCGCCTGCAGCCTTTCCTGATCCGGCCGCACCTGCAGGCCACGCTGGGGCAGGCCGCGCCGTCGTTCAACCTGGGGAGGTGTTCACGCGGCGGCGGATTGTGCTAGTCCGTCTCAACAAGGGGGTGCTGGGGGCGGAGTTGGCTCGGCTGCTCGGGTCGCTGCTGGTGGGGCCAGCTCTGGCCGCTCATCCTGGCCCGGGCTGCGGTGGAGCCGTCGCGGCGGCATGTGGTCAGTGTCTTCATTGATGAGGTGCGGGACTACCTGTCGCTGCCGGGCAGCCCGGCCGACGCCCTGGCTCAGGCCCGGTCACTGGGGCGGCCTTTTCACCTGGCGCATCGAGTACCGGGGGCAGCTGCCCGCGGCGCTCAAGGCGGGGATCGATGCCAATGCGCGCAACAAGATTATCTTCTCCCTGAGTGCGGCGGACGCGGCCGAGCTGGCCGTCAGGGCGATTGACCTGGAGGCAGCCGACTTCCATGCTGCCGCGCTTTGGCGTCTACTCGCGCACCATGCACCACGGGCGGGAGAACCCCTGGTGCCACGCCACCACCCCTGCCACCAACCCCACCGGTGCAGGACGCCCTGGCACTGCGCGCGAGCAGCCAGGTGCGCTACGGCCAGGATGCCGCGCAGACTAGAGGCCGCCCTGCTAGCGCGAATCGGACAGAATGACAGCACGCCAGACAATGCAGATGGTGATGCGACGGCTCGACCGACGCTGACCGCTGCTACCGATACCCCAGATGGCCGTGGGGAGAAGTGACGGGCGGAGACAGCGGGCCAGTGAACGGCGTACCTGGCTCGACGCCTGGCGTGGTGTTCGGCCGCCGACCAGATAGGCGGAGCGGAGGAACAGCGTGATGGGCGGAGGGATTGAGCGTGTCCTCCGCATCGCGTCGGCGACCCGGGCAGCGCTTCGAGACACCACCGGGGCTACGAAGTTCGCTGCGAGTATCGCCCTATCTGGCCCTGCGCTGTCTCCACCACTGGGTTGCCAAGACGCGTCGGGGACGAATCGCGAACGCATCAGCTGCAGCGAGCAGGCGGGGGATATCGGCGTCGTGGCGCAGCACAGAGCGCGGTTACGGAGGGGGACCGATGGCCCTCGTGGCCATCACACCCACCACTGACAACAGCCCCGGCCATGCAGCACAGCCCCTGGCTCACAGCAGTGGCTCGATCAACAACATGACGATCACACGGGAGGAAACAGCCATAGAACACATCGATATCGACATCGGAATACGCGAGCGTCGGGACGGGCACCGGTCTGGCGGTACCGACGTCCGCGACGACACCAACGACGATAGAGAAAGCAACGACGACAGAGGCAGCGAAGTCTCAGCGGCGAGGTTCCCACGCGGATTGGCCGCGCCCAGCTGCAGGCGATTGCTGAGCGGCTCGACTGCCACCGATCGGGGGCTGCTGGCGTTACTGGCGGCCCATCGCTATGCCGCGACGCGCCAGCTAGCGCAGATCTCCGAGCTCTCAGGGCGGTACAGTTCGGCCCGTTCGGCGCTGCGCCAGACCAGTCGGCGGCTGCGACGTCAGCACGGGCTGGGGCTGGTCGATCACCTGGCGCGGCGGATTGGTGGCACGCGGGCCGGCTCAGCGGGGTACGTCTGGTACCTGACTGCAGCGGGGCAGCGCCTGACGGGCGAGGGGCAAGGGCGTGGATCGCGGCGGCGCTCCAGGAGCCGTCGGCGCTGTTCCTCCGCTCATGCACGTTGGCGATCACGCAGGCGCGGGTCGTCATCGAGGCAGGCCATTCACGCCGTTGTGGTGGACGCCTGGCCCGGTTGCGTACTGAGCCGGCGTGCTGGCGCTCCTGGCTGCGGCTCGGTGGGGCGCTGGGCTGGCTCAAGCCGGCTCTGGAAGCAATCACGGCAACGGACACAGGCGCAGAAGATCACTGGCTCCTCGAGGTCGACCTGGACACCGAGCATCCGGCGCGGCTGCTGGCCAAGTGCCACGACTACCAGGCCCACCTGGCCAGCGGCATCTTCCAAGCCCAGCACGGCTACTACCCGCCTCCGGATCATAACCCGCAACTTCTGGATCGTAGCCGCAAAAGCATCGCGAGGCGATTCGCGTTTTCCGGCAAATGATTTTCTTCTGATAATTGGCAGATTGTCGCCGATCTCGAATCTCGCTTAAGCCTGGCTGCGTGGCCGGACGAGAGTCAGCTTGCCTGATGTGGCCCGCTGCAAGCTCCGCACCCCGCACGCGGCACGCAAATTGTCTACCGTGTTGACGCGTATTCGCCAGCTAGACCAAAGGGCGATGGGGTCTGTTTTCTGATTGTTGAAGTGTGGTGTGTAGAGGGGGTGTAGGCGCTAGGCTTGGGTTGTTGTAAGTGTTTGTTTTGTTGGTCGTCGTTTAAGGGGGCCGGTGTGGTTGGCTGTGTGGAGAGAGGCCGGGCGCGTTTGGTGGCGGTCGTCGCGGTCATTGTTGCCATCGTTCTGGCGGGCTGTAAGATCAATGGGAGGGTCGATCTTCGGAGCCGATGGCGGTAGCGAAAATCGAGCTTACGTTTGAGGATGCTGACGGCATGATGGCTAAAATTCACCAAACGTGCGAGGGGTGCGACTCACCTTTGAAGCGGAGCTGACATTCGTCAGTAAACCAAAGTCGAAGACGTCACTCCCAGGTGGCCATCTCACGTGTCGGTTGACGTCAAACGAACCTTTTGGAGGACATGTGCGTTTCATTAGGAAAGGTGATAGATACTCTTTCGAATATCCCGGTGCTCATGATGGTGACGACGATCTTAGTGATCTTCGGACAAGGATAGTGATTACTATGCCGGGGGAGGGTTGTCAAGTCGAGTCTCGGTAGCGTCGAAGGGCGTCAAGTGTTTATTGAGAATCTTGATTTCTTGACGTATGGACTGTCGATTGAGGCCGAAGCGGGTGGGTCGAGTGCGTCCTCGTCGGCCAAGGGCGGAGGAGCGGTGTCATCTTCTGGTGGAGTGCCTGTGTGGGTGTGGGCTGGTGTAGCAGGTGGTGTGCTGGCTGTGGTTGGTGGTGTGGTGGCGCTAAGGCGGAGAAAACACAGAGCGGTGCCTGTCAGTCGTGACTTAGGGGGCCGGCGGGGTTTGGGCCGACTGCCGGGCTTGATGGCCCTCCAGGTGCAGGGCCTGTTTCAGAGCGTGTATGGCCAGAAGCCGGCCGAGATGGGGCGGGCCAGGCAGACGTTGGGGCGGCAGGACAAGAACTAGATGAGAGATCCCGCATAGTCGGTATCGCCCCCGATAGCTTGATTAACAATCGAATCTAGCAGGTCGAGTCTTGCTGGACAGAGTCGAGTCCCTGCGTCGTTTGAACAGGTGGTGCGTGAATAGATTAGTTGCTTTTTACAGTTGCGCTGCTTTCACAGCTCCGCGCCAAGGCCTTCGGTGGCTTGAAGGACGTCGGTCCAACCTCCCGGCCGCCGTTACGACTGCTGTCGCATGCTGGCGGCCAGGGCTGATGCCCCATCCGTTCGACCGGGCCCGATATGGAGACTGCCGCGATGACGCGGCCAGACGGCCTACGCACGGGGGCTGAAATCGATGCCACCCCTGATCTCGCGTTCGGAGACAGACTGTGCTCACCCGCGCCTGCGTACGGCGGATAAGTTCGTGGCGGTGAAATGGCTCCGTGCGAAAGCCGCGGTGGAGCCTATCCGGTTCCTCCCACGCCAAAAAGCACCTGGGCGGCTGATCCCGCCTTCATTGAAAGAGTCGCACCAATCGGGGATCGAATCGCGTAGGCCGACCGTGCGCGTTCGGCCGCGGCCACGCACACCCGCTGATCGCCCTGTCGGCGAAAAAGCTGGGCTGATTCGCCCGTATGGTCGCGCAGAGCGGTGAGCACCGGACTGGCGGAGGCGAGGGAGGCGGTCTTCTCCCGCGGCCGAAGCCAATTCGCCGAGGCGTGGGCCGAGGATGAAACGTCCCTGCATGTCGCGAGCGACGAGGCGGTGGTGTTCGAGAGCCACAGCTAGACGGTGGACGGTAGGCCGTGCCAAATGGGTTGCGGACACCAATTGCGCGAGCGTTTGCGGGCCGGATTCAGGGCGCTGAAAAGCGGAGGCCGCCTTGTCGAGCACGCCGACGCCAGGCTGTCGTCTCTTGGCGTGTCGTCGCTACGGCCATCGGCGTCGTCCTCGGGTACAGTGTCCATGTATTGATACTTGCATCTCACGCTTTGAGATGCAAGGACGAAATTCCCTGGATTGCGCGATCCTTTTCTTGACTCTTTCAACCGAATATGACAAAGGAGGAAACAATGGGTGCGACGCTCGCCGAAAAGGTCTGGGCTGACCACATCGTTAAGCGTGGTGAGAACGGTGCGCCCGACCTCCTTTTCATTGATCTCCAACTTGTTCACGAAGTCACGAGCCCTCAGGCCTTCGAGGGCTTCGCCTGGCCGGCCGCCCCGTGCGCAGGCCGGATTTGACGGTCGCTACGGAAGACCACAATGCACGCTCAATATCGATTTGCCCATCGCCGACCTGACGTCGCGCGCCCAAATCGATGCATTGCGCCACCAACTGTGAGGAATCTCGGCGTTCCCATATACTCCCTCGGAAACGCCGATCAGGGCATCGTCCACGTGGTTGGCCCCAGCTCGAGCGCTCACCAGCCGGGACGGACGATCGTGTGCGGTGATTCCACACATCCACCCATGGTGCATTCGGCCTCGCTCGTCGTGGGCATCGGAACGTCGGAAGTCGAGCATGTACTGGCGACCCAGACCCTTCCCCTCGCTCCGTTCAAGACGATGGCGATCAACGTGGACGGCAAGCTCAAGCCCGGAACCACCGCGAAGGACATCATCCTGGCCATCATCGCGAAGATTGGAACGAGACGGCGCCCAAGGCCACGTCATCGAATACCGCGGCGAGGCCATCCGTTCCCCGTCCATGGAGGCACGGATGACGATCTGCAACATGTCGATCGAAGCCGGCGCGCGGGCGGGAATGGTTGCCCGGACGAGACCGCACCTTTGCACGTCAAGGCGTCCTAATGCGCCGGAGAATTGGAGGAGGCGGTTTGCCTACTGGCGTACCTTGGCGACCGACGACGACGCAGAATTCGATCACCGTTGTCGAACTTGACGCCGACGAGCTGGAACCCCATATGTCACCTGGGGGACCAATCCGGGGCAGGGAATAGGGATCTCGGAAAGGTCCCCTGAGCCGACCGACATAGCCGATGAGACCCAGCGTAAAAGCCGCCGAAGCTGATCGAGTACATGGAGCGCTTAAAACCGGGGACTCCGATGCGTGAGATCGACATCGACGCTGTGTTCATCGGCTCGTGCACGAATGGGCGGATCGAAGACCTGCGGGCTGCCGCGTCGGTCATCAAGGGCCGTAAGAAGGCGCCGAAGACTCGCGTCATGGTAGTTCCGGGATCGGCGCGAGTACGCCTTCAGGCGGAAGCCGAAAGGCCTCGACAAGGTTTTTCTCGATTTCGCGAGGCGCAATGGCGGGCAGCTCTCAATGGCTTGGGCGCATGAACCCGACAGCTCAGCCCGGGGAGGTGCGCTTCGACGTCGAACAGGAATTTTCAAGGACAGACGGGGGCCGGGAGGACGAACCCACCTCGTCTCGCCCCTCGTGGCCGCCGCGACGGCTGTCAGGGGCAGCTCGCCACTCCGGCCGACCTTGGGCAATGTGACGAGGCCCGGGGAGTATCAGGCGACGTCCGGGATTCAAATCGGCTCAAATCGGCTTAAGGTGATGTGACGAGCTCGGGGCGGTCTGAGCTCGCTCTGAAAGACGCGATGGAAAAGTTCACGCAACACACGGGGATCGGCGTCCCGCTGCGGCGCAGCGCCGTCGACACGGATCAGATCATTTCCCGCCGTCTACCTCAAACGCATCACGCGCACGGGTTCGAGGACGCTCTCTTCGCCTCATGGCGGAAGGATCCCTCCTTCGTTCTCAACAAGGAGGAATACCGCCGCAGTTCCGTGCTGGTGGCCGGCCCTGATTTCGGCACAGGGGTCTTCCGCGAGCACGCCGTGTGGGCGCTCAAGGACTATGGCTTCCGCGCCGTCTTCGCCCCGAAATTCGCCGACATCTTCCGCGGCAATGCGGGCAAGCAGAGCCTTGTGGCGGGGGTTGTGGCGCAAGAGGACATCGAGCAGCTGTGGAAGATCCTCGGACCAACCCGGGAGTCGAGGTCACGGTCGATCTTGAGACCGTACGGTCCACGCAGAGGGCTTTGCCTGCCGCTTTGATCTGAGACGATTACACCCGCTGGCGGCTCATGGAGGGCTTGACGACGTCGGCATCACCCTCCAGAACGAAGACGCCATCGAGGGCCTACGAGATTCACGCCCCTCGTTCAAACCGAAAACACTGCCCAAGAAACACCTTCCCGAAGTCGAAGTAGCTTCTGCGCGGCCCGGTGGGTCAGGATTCGCCGCTAGCGTGACCTACTCGCCTGAGGTCTTTGAGGCCTTCAGTTTGGGCGGGCTCACATTCCGCGAATCCTCATTGGGCGAATAAGCAGCTATCCTTGAGTTGCGCGGATTACGCGCCGGGTCGAGTACACGCACGTTCGATCGGCAGCCGTCTACTATGGAGGACGCAAATGGTCAGCAAAATTCGCGTGCTTGGTGGCACGCCACTTCGCGGTGAGGTCACCGTACGCGGGGCGAAAAACCTGGTTCCCAAGGCGATGGTGGCACTTTGCTTTCCGCGGAGACCTCGAGGCTCCGCAACGTGCCTGATTCGCGACGTTGACGTTGTCTCCGACCTTCTGCATGATGCACGGAGTTACCGTCGATTACGATCAAGAGGCCGGTGTTCTGGCGATCACGCCAGGGGCGACCAACCTTCCCGAGGACCCCGTGGAGATGGACCGCCTTGCCGGATCGTCGCGCATCCCCATCTTGTTCGCGGGTCCGCTCCTGCACAATTTGGGTGAGGCTTTCATCCCCGACCTGGGCGGATGCCACATCGGATCCCCGACCGGTCAATTTCCACCTGAGAGTGCTCGAGGATTTTGGGGCGCGCAGAATCCAGGAAGCCGCGGGTATGCATCTCGTAGCTGACAAAGCCGCTTAGGGCCAAGCCCGTTCACTTGCTATCCGTCCGTCGGGGCGACGGAGCGAGACGCTACTGACGGCCGTCATGGCCGAGGGCATAACCGAGACGACGAACGCCGCGGTGGAACCCGAGGATCATGGACCTCATAGCGATCCTGCAGAAAATGGGCGCCATCATCTCCGTCGACACGGACCGCACAATCCGGATTGAAGGGTGGAAAAACTGCGCGGGTACTCGCATACGGCCTTGCCCGATCGCATAGAGAGCAGGTTCGTGGGCCTGCGCCGCCCTGGCGACCGGCGGTGACGTTTTTGTCAGGGGTGCGGGCAACAGTCCATGACGAGCTTCCTCAATGTCTTCCGTAAGGTCGAGGGGCGAATTCGATGTCCGCGATGACGGCATCCGTTTCTGGCATCCCGGCGGGCAGCTGCGATCCATGGCGCTGCAAACAGATGTTCATCCTGGCTTCATGACCGACTGGCAACAGCCCTCGTCGTCGCGCTGACGCAGGCTGCAGGGAGTCTCCATCGTTCACGAAACCGTGTACGAGGAACGTTTTGTGTTTCACGGAGGCTCTCAACGAGATGGAGCTTCGATCCAAACGTATCGCGAATGCCTGGGCGGCCTGCAGTGCAGGTTCGGGCAGCGCAATTTCTATCACTCGGCGGTCATTCAGGGCCCGACGAAACTTCAGGCGGCCGACATTGACGTTCCCGATTTGCGCGGCGGCTTCTCACACCTCATTGCGGCGCTTGCCGCCGAGGGGAAGTCTGTGGTGTCAGGAATCGACATCATCGATCGCGGGTACGAACATTTCATGCAGAAACTTAGAGCGCTCGGGGCCAATGTGGTCAAGGAGAACTAAGTGGCCGATTCGATGCCTCCCGCTCACCCGTCTTATTGCGGGGCCGGTTTTAGCCATTGCGGGGCGCTCCAGAAGATCGAGGCAGTCGGCGCCGGGAGGATTCCCCGCTCGGGTCCTTTTCTGCTGGTGTCCAACCACACCTGCCACCTCGACTGGCTCACCCTGGCCACTCTCGTCTATCGCGCGAAACGCGCCCCGCGCTTCGCCGCTCGTGCCGACCTGTTCACCGTCCCTGTACTTGGCTGGATCATGCGCAAAACCGGGCGAATACCCATATATCGGCCCGACGCCGCCTCCGCTCCCAAAGACGGAGGCAGCCCGCTTCCTCCATGCGCGCGATGGGGATACGCTCGCCGAAGGCAAAGGCATCATCGTCTTTCCCGAATCGACGTTCACGAGAGACCCTTCCGGATGGCCCATGAAAGCGCGAGACCGGGGCGGTGCGTTTGGCTTTGGCCGCCCCCGATGCGACCGTCATACCGGTGGCGCACTGGGGCGACGAGACTCATCGACCCGTGGACGGGCAAAATCGCCTGGCGAAAACTCGGGCGGTGGCGCACCACTGTCACGCGTTCGTGTGGGAGCACCCGTCGACCTTTCACGCTACCGTGGCCGGGAGGTCACGCACGAACTGACCGCGGCAACGGAAGAGGATCATGGTTGCCGTCACCGATGAGCTGAGGGCAATTCGCACCGCCGACGTCGCCGCCGGCAACGGGCCTCGGCAGCGACGGTGGGACAGAAAAGATCGACGGTGACCCTTCGAAAAGACCGTGCTTGAGCACCACGGTCGGATCGCCGCGAGGCAAGAGCGCCAGGCCGAGCGGAAATCAGCGAGACGGCGGTTCCTGAGCCGGCTGAGGCACACCGTGGGGAAGCGGTAACCGCGCATTCTCCGAATACGCGGGTGCTCTCAGGACTTTTTCACGTCTACCACGAGCCGCGTCGGGTTTTGCAGCACCTGCACGCGATAGGCGCTTCTCCCTCGAAAGTCCGATGAAGACGCTGTGCTGGCCCTCGAAGGGGTACTGTGCGGCGACCCCTTGACCGTCGAAAGGGAGGTCAAAGATCCGGGATTCAGGCTGGCGGGCAGGGCTTGCGACGTCGCTGGGTTCGCGTACGCCCGCCACGTCGATCTTCGAAGACGTCTCCTTTCGTCCACCCGATCGCCTTTGGCGTCGTCGACCAGCTCCCCGGTCCATGTTGTCAACCAGGTCAGATCCGAAGCCGTTCCGGTGATGTTGAACCACGACCCTTTTTCAAAGCCGGGTGCGAACCGACCCGCGATTTTTCCGGGAAAGGCATGGCCGACGGTGGAAGGGAACCCGTCCGATTGCGTTCCTTCCGTCAGCCACTCGGTAGGGGCAACAGGGGAGGCCGGATGTCTGCGAGGTGCGCGGCGCGGGACGCGATGATGCCGGGGCCGATGAAACTGCACCCGCCTTGGCCTTTGGTTTGTCCGATGTGGGCTCGGCCTGGGAAGACGAGCAGGCCGAAAGGGCCAAGACGAGGAAAGAACGGTCCATGCCGCGTTGACACGATTTCTCACTGGTGCACCGCCTTCAATGCGTTGTCAAGGTCTCTCAAAGATCGTCGACGTCCTCCAATGCCAACGCTCACGCAACAGGTCCTCCGGAACCGATTGCGCTTCTGAGGGAAAACGACGCCGGCGTTCGAGCTCGACTCGACGCCGCAGGACGTGGCCGGCAGCCAAATCTTCACGTGGCTTCCCAGCTCCTCGGCCGCCTGCAGGCCGCCGACCAGCCTCATGGTGAGCACGCCGCCAAAAACAGGACATGAGCCGCGAGGCACGCTCGTGTTGGGGATGTGAAGGAAGGGACGGATGGCCAACCTCGGCCACAAGGGGTGGCTCTCCAAACGTCGGGCGAGTTCTTTCGCGTTTTCCCAGATGCGTTCCATGCGCAGGGGAAGTGTGCGCATTCCTCGTAAAAGCATCCAAGCTTCCACGGGGCCGGCCACGCCCCCGGCGGTGGTGCGTTCCTCGTGCAATGCTTCGTGAAGGTCTTCGCGGGACGTCAATGCGATGCCTAGAACGACGTCGGAATGGCCGGATAGGTACTTCGTCGCCGGTGAACGACCACGTCTGCTCCGATCGTGAGCGGGCGCTGACCCAGGGTGTGGCGAGGTGTTGTCCACGGCGACGAGCGCTCCAACCGCGTGGGCGGCCTCGCGAGATCGCCGGGATGTCGGCCACCTCAAGCATAGGATTGGTGGGCGATTCGATCCGCCGAGCCCGGCCGGTTGTTCTTTGGCCGTGATGGCCTCGATCACGGCGTCGGTGTTCGCGATGTCGACTTCGCGAACTTCGCCGCCTCGCGCGTCGCCCGGTCGTGAGCGACGATGAGAGAGGCGTGATGGGCGTGTCGGGGGTATGACCAGGGCGCTCCCGGCCGATTCAAATGCATGGTGTTCGCCACTGCCGCCATGCGAAGAATGCAGCAGCCCGGGCAGCTGAGCACCTTCGAGTTCTGCCGTGAGTTCTTCGACGGGGTGCCACGTCTCGTTGGACCATCAGGGGTAAAGCATGGATCCGTCGGGCGAACCCGTCGAGTGGTAAGTTGAGGAAAGGCTTATTGGCGGGTTGACGGGTGAGCCCTGGGCGCGAGTCGGGCGTGCCGATGCGACCGCAATCGTCGCCTGTGCGAGCTCATGGTTTTCACTCATAAGAGGTAGGCTATCGCCTTGAGTGGTACCGAAAGTGGAAGGTGACCAGATAATGGCAAAGACGCGTGTGGCCCTCATCTATGGCGGGGTCTCAGGGCGAACACTCAGTGTCGTGTACGACCGCCGCATCGGTTTTGCGCGCCATGGACCCCGATAAATACGAGGTCATCCCGCATAGGGATACGCCGCGACAGCACATGGGTTCCCGGATCGAGCGATCCAGACCTGTTGGAGGCCGCGGGCCCTCGAGGGAGGTTGAGGGTCTTCCCGCCGGGTGTTGATGGAGATCGGAGGGCGGTCACGTGCGTTGACAATGCAATCTGACTCCGAAATCGGCGTCTCGCCAATTGAGGGCGCTCAGGAGCATTGACGTGGCCTTTCCGCTTCTCCATGGCCCCGTTCGGTGAGGACGGTACGATTCAGGGATTCCTCGAAATGGCTGGGATTCCGTATGTCGGCTGCGGCGTTTTCGCCTCTGCCGCAGGCATGGACAAGCATTTCATGAAAGGTGGTTCTCGCCTCTGCGGGCATTGACGTTGCACCCTATGTGCTGGTCGCGCAGAAGATGGCGAACCGAGGAAGAGGAGATCCTGGCGAGATCGTCAGCTGAGCTTTCCCGTATTCGTCAAACCGGCTCGGGCGGGATCGTCGTTGGGAATCGCCAAAGTTCGCGAGCCCGGCGAGCTTGAAGCCTGCATCGACGCCGCCCAGAGAAGTCGATCCGAAGGTGATCGTTGAACAGGTGTGGAAGGCCGAGAGGTCAGGTGTGCCGTCCTTGGCGGGCGGGGCGATGCGGCTCCTCGAACGTCGATTCTCGGCGAGGTCGTCATGGACGGAGGGTTGGTACGACTTTGGAAACGAAGTACGTTCAAACGGAAGGGTTTCACTGGCGATACCCGCGGCCGTCGAGTCAGACGTCGAAGCCGAGGTCAGACGCATCGCCGCGAGGGTCTTCGAGGCTTTCGACTGTGAAGGTATGACCCGGTGGTTTCTTCCTGACCGATGACGGCAGGGTGCTCGTCAATGAACACAACTGCAATTCCGGGATTCACTCAGTTCTCCATGTACCCGGTTCTGTGGGAGCACACGGGAATCCTATTCTCAGCTCGTGACGAGCTCATTGAGCGGCTCTCAGAACGTCCCGTGGGTCTGCGGTGATCGCGCCCGCCGGACATTTCGGCGATGCCATTCCCGCGGTTGAACGGCCGGAGGCACCTGCTCGGTTGCAGCCGCAGATTGAAGGTTGATGTTGTCTAACGGTGATTGCCTTCCTTCCCGGGCGAAGAAGGGCCGACGTTCTCGTGGTGGAGGCATCGAGCTGAGACGTCGCCGTCTCTGGATCGAAAGGCCCGCAATGAAGATTGGCTATATCGTCCGGCTCGCTGTCGAAGAGTCGCTCAACCGCGGTTTGGCCAGAGCCTTCGTCGCCGTCGCCCGCTGGTGTGGATTTCCGTCGAACTGCCGATCGCCGATTTGCCGATGTACAACCGTGATCTCGATGGTCACTGGCTACAGGTCGCCTTAGATTTCAAGCAGTCGATTCTGGATGCTCGATGGCATTGTGCTCCCATTACGCCCGAGCACAACCGCATGTACTCCGCGCCTCTAGCCAACGCCATCAGGTGGGGCTCTCGCCCGTATGGAAGTTCCGCGTGGTCCGGAAAGCCCGTGGCGGTTACCGGCACGGCTCCGAGCAACGAGGCAACAGGGGCTGGCACAAGTGCATCTGCGGGCTCCGCTCATTTTTGCGGCTCAACGGTCTACCCGGCCGAGGTGTACGTCAACGCCGTCGAAGCCGGCATAACGCCCAGAAGGGCTTTTCGCCGAGAGCGCGAGGCCCTATCTTCGCCAGTTCATCGCGGGTTTCATCAACTTCGTTGAGGGAGTACTACCGCGATTGACCGGTGAGTCTTTTTCGTTCTCCGCGGGACGGCGTTTTTCGTTTGACGTTCAACGCGTATAATTGTTGAATGTTCATTCAATTCGAGGCTGCATGCCTTCCGCGCAACGAAAGCATATATGAAGATCGCTTACATGGTCGGATCGCTTTCTTCGACGTCCCTCAACAGGGGCCTGGCCAAGGCCCTCGTTTCTCTCGCTCCCGAGGGCGTCGAATTCATCGACCTCGATATCGGCAGCCTTCCGCTGTACAACCGCGACTACGACGGCAACTGGCCCGAAGTCGCCACTGCCTTCAAGAAGGCCGTCGACGAGGCCGACGGCGTCCTCATCCTCACGCCCGAGCACAATCGCATGTACTCCGCGGCCGTTGCCAACGCCGTCGAATGATCCTCTCGCCCCTGGGGAACCGCCTCGCTCGCGGGCAAGCCGGTGGCACTGGCCGGAGTCTCGCCGAGCCCCGTTGCGACGGGGATCGCCCAGACTCATCTGCGAGGCCCGCTCACGTTCTTCGGCTCGAAGCTCTACCCGCATGAGGCGTACGTCAACGCACAGCAGGCGGGGATCACACCCGAGGGAGGCGTAGCCGAGGGCTCGCGTGATTTCCTCACCCAATTCATCGGCGGCTTCGTCGATTTCGTCAAGGCGTCGGAATGGCTCTCCCTCAGGGTGACCGCTGTGCAGCTAGCGTCGTGCGGCGCGATCAGAGCGTTCGACGCAAACCGTTGCCGCCGCCAGAAGCGCTGCACACAGCCATAAAGAGGGTTTGACGCCGTCGACGAAAGGCTGGCCGGGAAGGTACTTTCCGTGTGCCGTGAAGATCGCCGTGCATGCCGCTATGCCGATCGCCACTCCTAGATGGCGCAGAGTCGAATTGACGCCCGAGGCGACCGCGCGTCGGTCTGCGGAAATGCCCTGGAGGGCGCCGGTCGCCAACGGGGCGAAGCTCAGTCCCATTCCGAGTCCCGCGACCGCCATGGGCGCTATGCAATCGCCGTAAGGGACATCGGCCCCGACCTTCACGGCGAACCACGCGAGCGCGACCGTCTGAAGGAACATTCCGGGAGACGGCACGCGCCGAACTCCCAGTCGTTTGACGAGTCCGCCGGAGGCAGGAGACGAACAGCGGCACGAGGGTCCATGGGCCGGCTCGCAGCCCCGCTCGAATGCGCTGTATCCGAGTGTGATCTGGAGGAATTGGCTCAGGAAGAAGATCGCCCCCGAAAACGCCTGCCGCAAAGAGAACCGTTGCTGCATTGACCAGCGAGAAACGCCGGTTGGCAAACAGACTCAAAGGCATGATGGGGGTTTTGGCCGAGCGTTCCTGAGAAGGAAGAGAGCAGGCAGGTTCCGGCGACCGCGAAGCCCTGATGGTCAGGCCGTCGGTCCAGCCCCTGGTCGGGCCTTCGACGACAGCCCATGTCAGCGGGAAGACGAATCCGACGCCGAGAGCGATTCCAGGCAGGTCCGCTCCTTTTGAGCCGGCTGCGCCCCGGGGGAGGAATCGCGGAATGAACGGCAAACACAGGGCGCCGATCGGAACATTGATCCAGAAGACGACCGACCAGTGCAGCCCCGAGACAACCGCACCCCCGAGAAGCGGGCCCGTCGCTATTCCGAGGCCGTTGACTCCGCCCCACACGCCTATCGCGAGTTCGCGCAGGCGCCGAGGGACGGCGTCGACGAGGAGGGCGAGGGAAAGCGTCACGATCGCTGCGCCTCCCGCCCCTTGGATTGCTCGGGCGACGATGAGCGCCTGCGGCGTCGGAGCGAGGGCGCAAGCTGCCGAAGCCGCTGCAAAAACGGCGATTCCGCAGGAGAAGATGCGGCGGCGTCCGAATCTGTCGCCCAGTGCGGCCATCGGGAGGAGGGCCGAGGCAGAACTAGGGTGTAGGCGTTGACGAACCACTGCAATTGGGTGACGGTTGCGCCGAGCTCGCGTTCTATGTCTGGCAGCGCGAAGGTCATAACGAGGTTGTCCAGAGCCGTCGTGAAAGTGGGGACCGCGGCTGCGGCTATGGCCGCGGCCGTCGGCGCTTTTTGCCCCTCGCCCGGCGGCGCTCGGGCGATTCGCCTGATGCGGGCTGTGCCGACGGCGGCAGGTCCGACGTCGACAGCGCCGACGAGGGCAGGTCCGATGCGGATTGCGACGGCCGAGTCGCCGGCTGCTGCTGCTGACGTGCATGTTGTATTTCCTTGATTTCCGAAGGTTCTCGTTTCGAGCGGTCAAATTGGATAGTAGAACTATCTGGTTCAACAGGATAACATTGCTATCCAATCGTGCAAAATCGAGGAAGGAGACGGCTGTGCGGATCTCGAGCTTGCCCGCGAATCGGGAACGTCGGTGGCCACGATCATGCTACCTGCGAGAGGGCCTTTTTGGCGCCGGGAGAGGGTCAATGCCCGCGAGGCTTCCTACGGGCAGGGCACGTGAAGCGGCTGCGGCTCGTTCGCGCGCGATGGTCGAGGTGCTCGGGCGTCGATCGAGCAGGTGCGAAAGATTCTTCGGGCGGCGGACGACGCCGATCGCGACCCCTCTTTGCGATGTCGGAGGCGACGGCGGCTTTGCCGACGGTGAACGTCCCGGCGGCGAGGGATTCGAAAGTGCGTGAACTGCTTGCGCGAATAGGGGTTCGAGCGGATTGTGCGCTCGCAGGACGCGAACGCCGAGGCGGTGGTCGAGCGGCTCTCCGCCGCGATCGATTTTTGCGAAAAGCTCGGCGTGCCCATGGACGAGGGTCAACTGAGAGTCTACGCCGGGGCTGCCTTTTGAGATGGCCGAAAGCGATTTCGCTTGCATACCCGGGGGAAGGCGCGGTCGAATTCGCCGTGCTCGGCACCGTGTCCGCGAGCCCGTGCTGGGTACCGTGCGGCGGGCGGCGCATCAGAAATCGGACACCGGGCGGCCTCCGGTCTGACAAAGAGGCAGCGCCTCTCCTCGGCGAGTGAGCCGGGGCCGTTCGGCCGGCGAGGGCGTTCGGGCTGGACGCATTCGGTTGGCAATGGCGTTCGGCTGGCACAATGTTTCCATGCGTGTGCGACGACTTCTCCAGAGGACGAGCTGCTTGGATTGATCCGTCCGCATCTGCCGAGTGCCGAGGGATCAGGTGCCAAGCGGGGACGATTGCGAGTGATCGGTCTGGCGGCGGGCAATGTCGCGATCTCTACGGACATGCTCGTCGAAGGGTCGCATTACCTTCCCGAGTGGTCCACGGGGTACGACGTCGGATGGCGGGCGGCCATGCAGAACGCCGCCGACGCGCCGCGAGCGGCGCCCGCCCGTTTCATCGTTGCGGCTCTCAGCGTGCCCGGCGATCGCGACGTGGAATGGCTTGTCGAGTTCGCGCGCGGCATGGGCGAGCCGCGAGGTGCGTTGGCGCAGGCGTCGACGGCGGGGATCTCACCCGGGGCCCCAGCAACGGCGGGAGTGACCGTCGTCGGCGACCTTTCGGGCCGCCCGCCGATCCTGCGGTCCAGGGGCAAGGCCGGGAGACCGCCTCATCCACTGCAGGTGCTCGGCTGGTCTGCCGCCGGGCTGCTTGCTCGAGCGAGGCAGTCAAAGCCGATTGCGCGAGCGTTTTCCCAGGGATGGTGAGGCTTCGCCCGCGCCGAACGGTGAGGCTCCGACGGGGCCGGACGACGTCGTCGCGGTCTATAAACGGCCGAATCCCTATCGACATCGTGCTGAAGGCTTGCGCTGGAGGTGAGATCAGGGGCTCTTATGGACGTTTCAGACGGGCTCGTGCGGGATGCTCAGCGAATGGGCCACGACGCCTCCGCAGTGTGGATCGACATCGATCTGGCGGTTGCCCGAGCCGTCGACGACTGCGCCTCCATCGGCCCTGGACCGCGAGTTGGCCGAGCGATTCGTCCTGGCCGGTGGAGAAGACCACGGATTCTTGGGCGCCACATCGGGGCCAGTTCGGTGGGCTGGCGGCAGATTGGCACCGTAAAAGAACTAAAAAGAACTCGGCGACGCGAAACAACCCGGTGACGAGATTGCGCGAGGCCGTGTGACGTGCGGTGGGCGCGCAACGCGTGGCCGATTAGGGTGGGATCATTTTCGCGCTGAGCGTGTTTAGCTTTACTCCGCTTCGGTAGGGACTGCTAGTGTCGAAACCACGATCGAAAGGAAGCACAATGCAGTTTGTTACTCTGAACAACGGTGTGAAGATGCCTATTCTGGGCTTCGGTGTCTATCAGATTCCCCGTCCGATACTCAACGGGTGGTTTCTGAGGCGCTAGAGGCCCGGGTATCGGCGCATCGACACTGCTGCCGCCTACGGTAACGAGGAAGCCGTTGGCGCGCGATAGCCTCCAGCGGAATCGCCCGTGACGAGCTTTCATTACGACGAAGTTGTGGATTTCCGACGCGGGGGAGGAGGGCGCGCGCACGGGCTTCGAACGCTCCGCTGAAAGGCTTGGCCTCGATACCATCGATCTCTATCTCATCCACCAGCCTTTTGGGGACGTCCACGGATCGTGGCGGGCCATGGAACGCCTGAATGAAGAAGGACGGATCCGTGCCATTGGCGTGTCAATTTCCATAACGATCGTCTGGCCGCCTCATCGCCTTCAGTCGGATTGTTCCCGCGGTCAATCAGATCGAGATCCATCCGTTCTACCAGCGTGTGGCCGACCAGGTTCATGACGGGCGAGGCGTCAAACGAAGCGTGGGCTCGTTCGCCGAGGGGCGCAACGGCTGTTCACCAATCCAACCCTTTCATCGATCGCCCGCACGCACGATAAAACGGTGGCTCAAGTCGTTTTGAGATGAAACCTGACCAACGCGGCGTCGTGGTCATCCCTAAGTCGGCCAGGCGCGAACGAATCGAAGAGAAATTTTGATGTCTTTGACTTTCGAGTTGGCGGACTCGGAGATGGCGGTTATGACGACCTTGGAGAAGTGGGCAGTCACTTTGTTTATGGATCACCGAGATCCTGAAGCCCTCGGAGGCTCAGGGGACTTACAGTCGATTAAAGCCGATTAAAAGCCGCCGAAGAGTGAGATTGGACACAAAAGGCCGTTTTCGGCCCCTTTTCACTGCTCGATCGCGCTCAGCGGTGCGGCGCGCTCCACCCGCAGCCTTGAGGCAGGAGGTGCACACGTTCATGCGCTTGCGAGCGCCGTTGACGAAAGCGCGCACGCGCTGAATATTCGGGTTCCAACGGCGGCTGGTCCGCGCACGGGAGTGCGAGACGCTTTTGCCGAAGCTCGGGTGCTTGCCGCAGATTTCGCAGACAGAGGCCACGATTTTCTCCTTCGTACGCTGACGGGACGCCAGCGGCGTCTCTTTCATGCCAATGATGACAACCCGTCGATTATAGCCATTGCTGTGTTTCTGGTCCAAACGAAGCTCACGGTGGCATCGGACACTCTCCGGTACTCTGAGATGAGCAGCAGAAGAGTCTCGGATGCGCAGCCCGCTACCGCGGTCTCATTCTCGTTATGGCGGTTCAGCCGATGCGATGCGCGGAAGGAGAGGACCATTCTGATGCATCCGCTGGAGAAAGGGGAAGGGATGCCCGGTGAGGCCGTGAAGTCCGACGGCTGGAGCGCTCTCGACCGGCCACTGGAGCGAGCTTTGGGAAAGCGTACGGCGAACGGCCTGGCCAAACTCGATCTTCACACCGTGGGCGACCTTCTCACCCGTCGCCCTTTCGCCTGGCTCGTCGAGGCGAACTCATGCCCCTGGCCAGCGTGCGGGAGGGTGAGGCCGCCACGGTGATTGCGCGAGTGATGGACTCGAAGATGCGGCCGATGAACTCGCGCAGAGGTACATACTGACGGTCCGTATAGCCGACGGTTTGAACGAGCTGGATCTGACATTCTTCGGGAAAACGCTCGCACCCTCGAATATCACGCCCGGCGTTTGAGCCCCGGCGTCGTCGCGGGTTTTTCGGGAACCGTCTCCTCCTATCGCGGAGGATTGCAGCTGACCCACCCGAATACGAACTGGTGGACGACGAAACCGACGTTGCCACGCTCGCTCGTCCATACCGATCTATCACGCTACGGATCGGTTGCCTTCTTGGCATATCCGGCGTGCCATTCAGTCGATTCTTCCCACTTTGAGGGAATCCGACATCTCCGATCCTCTTCCGGATGGCTATCGCGCCAGGAACGGCCTTCCCGCCAAGTTCCGAGCCATCATGGCCCTCCATGCTCCCGAAGATGCTGGGCAATGGCGTGCGGCCTACGCCCGGATGGCTCACGAAAAAGAGGCACGTTCTGCAGGCGGCTTTTGGCCCAACGCCCCCATCGCGCCAGGGAGCGTGCCGCATCGGCCTTCCCTCTGATCGGCGGAGGTTTGCTGGAGGATTTCGACGGCCGCCTCCCTTTCGAGGCTCGCATCGGGCCAGCGAGACGGTGGAAGCGAAATCGCCGCGGACCTGGCCGGCACCGCGCCGATGCGCGAGGCTCTTGCAGGGAGACGTCGTGCTCGGGGAAAAACCGTTGTCGCGCTACGGGCCGTAGCCTCAGGTCCTCGACGCAGGCGGCCAGGCTGCGCTGCTCGCACCGACCGAAGTCCTCGCTTACCAGCACACACGCACGATTGAGGCGCTTCTTGGCCCTCTCGCGCCCGTTGAGCTCGTGACGGGGTCGCTTGGAGCTGCCCAGAGGAGGCGCGCCCTCGCGCGCGTGGCCTCCGGTCAGGCTGGGCTGATAGTGGGTACCCATGCGCTTTTGTCCGACGACGTCGATATTCCGTTCCTTGGCCTGGCTGTGGTCGACGAACAGCACCGTTTCGGCGTGGACCAACGCGACGCCCTTGCTGCGGGAGTTCACACGCTCGTCATGACGGCCACCCCCATTCCGCGAACGATCGCCATGAGTGTATTCAGGGGATCTCGATGTTTCCGTGCTGCGCGAATTGCCCGCTGGGCGGCCGGAAATCTCGACGACCATCGTGCCGTCGTCAAAAGCCGCCTGGATGGAACGCGTATGGGAGCGGGTGGCCGAGGAAGTGCGCGGAGGCGGGCGGGCGTACGTCGTTTGCCCACGCATTGAAGATGATGAAGAAGGGCTGCCGATTGCGTCCGTCGTCGAAGTTTTCGGCTGAACTCGAAGCCAAACCCGTTCTGGCGCGGCATCGAAATTGCGACGATGCACGGGCGAACACATCCGATGAGAAAACCGAAGTAATGGAGCGTTTTTCTTCCGGTCGCGCCTATTCTCGTGTCCACGACCGTCATCGAGGTGGAGTCGATGTTCCTGAAGCAACGGCCATGGTGATTCTCGATGCCGATCGTTTTGGTCTTTCTCAGGTTGCACCAGCTGCGCGGAAGGATCGGTCGGGGACGGCCCCGAGTATGCTAGCTGTCACGGGGGCGCAGAAGGGAAAGCCTGGCCTCGGGCGACTGGAGGCGTTGGCCTCACGACCGACGGTTTCGCTCTGGCGGAACTCGACCTCGAATTGCGAAGCGAAGGAGACGTGCTCGAGTTGCCCGAGGCAGGCCGCGGTTCGCACCTGCGTTTCCTTTCCGTAAGCAAGGATCGCGGCATCATCGAGACGGCTGGGGCCGAGGCTCGCACGATCGTCGCTTCCGATCCGGAACTCGTTGAGCATCGAGTGCTCGCCGACGCCGTCGCCGCCATTGACGCTGGCCGGGCGGATTATCTCGAGCGCGGATGAGCGGGCGCTTTTCGCGGAGAGTGCGTGAAAGAAAACGGATAAAGAGGGCGAGAGGGAAACGGGGACGATGACTCGTATAGTGGTGCGGGCGCAGCCAAGGGACGCCAGATCAAAGTGCCGGCAAAGCGGCACGCGGCCGACAAGCGAGCGCGTGCGAGAAGCTCTCTTCTCGCGCTTGGACCACAGGGATACGTCAAGGATTGCTCGTTCCTCGATCTTTATGCGGGTTCCGGTGCGATTGGCCTGAGGCGGCCAGCCGCGGGGCTAAGTTCGTTGAATGCGTCGAGGTCCTCGAGCAAAAGCCGCACGGACTCATCGAAGCCAATGCTCGCGGGTTGGAAAACTGGGCGTCACAGTCAGCCACATGCGCGTTGGTCGCGTATGGCACAGCCCTATGGCCGGCTTTTCGACGTCGTCTCTACATCGACCCTCCTACGACCTCGAAGAGCGCAAACTCGCGGCGATTCTGGTCAAGTTGACCAATGTTTTTGGTCGATGACGGCGTTGTGGTGGTCGAGAGGTCCTCGCGGTCTCCGAGCCCGTGGCCGGAGGGCATTACGCTAACCGATGAACAGCTTCGGCGATACGCGGATATTCAGTGCTTCGCCAGCTAGAAGCTTGATGTATGACAATCGCCGTGTTTCCCGGATCTTTCGATCCGATCACCCTGAGCACATGGACATCGCCACGCGCGCCCGCGCTTTCGCCGACGACGTCGTTCTTGCCGTCGGCGTCAACGCCTCTAAACTCACTACGTTTTTCGATTTCGCTCAGCGGCCTCGCTTTGGCTGAGGAAGCCGTCAAAGGTATCGACGGGGTGAGGGTGGCGCCCATGCCGGGGTTGTCTCGTCGATCTGTGTCGCGAACTCGGCGCGAACATCATCGTCGGGTCTGCGCAGCGAAGCAGATTTTTCCGCGGAATGGCCCATGGCCCTCATGAATCGCCATCCACGGGGATAGAAACGGCCTTTATACTCGCAGACCCGGCCTGACCCACGTCGCTTCCTCTCTGGTCAAAGACGTCGCACGTCACGGAGGGGATGTGACGGATCTCGTACCGCCCGGCGTAGCCGAGGCTTTCTCACCATTCATCGCATCGAGGAGTAATGATGACTTCACCCGACGCCGCCTCGGTCGTCGATATTCTCGACCAGCTGATCGACATCGTTCGTTCGGCACGGTCCGTCCCATGTCAGCCTCGGCGATGGTCAATAGGTCTCAAGTCATTGAGCTGCTGACGACCGCCTGAGACATCCTTCCCGATCAGTTGGTGGAGGCAGACGGCCTGCTAGCCGAAGTAGATTCGGTGACGGCCCGCGCACGAAGAGCCGCTCGCATTCGAGAGGGGCCGAGCACGATGCCGAGGACATCGTCGCTCAAGCGCGCGAGCAGGCGGCGCGTCTCGTTTCTCAGGACGCGGTGACGGTTTCCGCGAAAGCTCCAGGCACAGCGAGATCGTCGACGACGCCACGAACCAGGCGCGAGGCTCTGAAAAACAGCGCGGACGAATACTCCGATCAGCGTTTGCGCGAATTGCAGGACCAGGTCGCCGAGCTCCGGCAATTCGATGGACGGACTTTTCGCGCGGTTTCCAAGGGGCAAATTGACGCCGTTCCAGGCCAGATCAAGGCCGGTCGGCAAGTCATAGCCGCGCGCCGAGGGGAAATCGAACCGCTGGAAGGGGCAAAGGAATACAGAGGAGGATTCGTGGACCTGAGGAAGCCCTTCGTTATCGGGCTCGCCTTCCGCGCCAGGAAGGCCTTCCATCGAATGGGAGCGGGAAGTGGAAAGCGCCGCCCAATCTCGGAACAGAGATGATCGGGGTGCCCGAAGCAAGCCCGCTGGACGTTAAACTGACGCTGCAGTCCGTTTCGGAGGGCGTCTACATCGGCGGTTCGGTCGGTGCGCACGTCGCCGGTGAGTGCTCGCGGTGTGTTGAGGAGCCTTCTGAGTAGCGACGTCGAAGAACTCTGTGGCCGAGCTTGCCTTCTATCCGAGAGAAGGCTCGCACTCATCGAAGAAGGAGACGAGGGCGCTGAGGAACTTCCGTCATCGAAGGCGACCATGTCGATGTCGAGCCGATCGTGCGCGATGCGATCGTTCTTTCTTTCCCTTCACGCCGCTGTGCGAGCCGGACTCGCCAAGGGCTGTGCTCCGGGTGCGGCAAGCGATGGGACGAGCTGCCCGACGATCATTTTCCACGCCCAGCCGGTGAGCGAGGACGATCCTCTGGCGGCTCTCGAAGCGCAGCTGCGCGGGAATGAGTGGGGAAGTGGCGCAGTGAGCTACCACGAACTCGTCGAACGATGGGGTGTGAACATCAAGCGTCCCCTGCTTAGGCTCGCCCTGACTCACCGATCCTTCGCCTTCGAGGCACGATGAGCCGCATAACAGAGCGGCTCGGAATTCCTCGGCGATTCCGTCCTGCTCTACCGCCGCCGACAAGGTGTTTCGCGAGTTCCCGGACTCTCGGGAAGGCGACATGTCGCGAGGCAAGACCTTCGCCGTGTCGGAGAAGGCTCTCGCATCGATCGCCCGGGAGCTTGATCTGGGGCGTTTCCTTCGGCTTGGACGCGGCGAGGATCTGAGCGGCGGACGTGATAAGGGATTCGATCTTGTCCGATACCGTCGAAGCGCTCATAGCGGCGACTTACCTTGAGCACGGGCTTGAGGTGACGCGAAAAATTGTCGAGAGGCTTGTCGCTCCGAAAATCGACGACGCCTCCCTTTTGGGGCCTAACCTTGACTGGCAAACCAGCTCGAAGAGGTCGCCCACGGACGGGGAAATGGCCGGATCCCTTCAATTTGAGGTCACGAGCGAAGGGCCGGATCATCAGCGTGTGTACACGGTCGTGGCCTCAATGGGCGGGCGTTTGTGGGGAGAAGGCAAGGGAACGTCGAAAAAGACGGCACGGCAGGCGGCGGCTCAGGTTGCCTACAGGAAGATTACCTCCGAAAGCGGCGATTGACCGGGAATATGCTAATGGCGATCCCATGCCGGTATGATACTGGCACATCCATCTACAAAGGGGAGTGTATGGCATCAAACGATGACATCAGAGTAATGATCATCGACGATCACGAGGTCGCGGCGGGAATTGCCGAGGTCGTCGATCGCACCGACGGCTTGGTCGTAGTGGCCGAGGCGGGAGCGTTCAAGAAGCGATTAGACGCGGAGAACTGGTCCACCCCGACGTCGCCCGTGTTGACCTCCGCCTCCCCGACGGCACCGGAATCGACATTATCGAGGCGGCTGACGGAGGCTGTTCCCAATACGAAGTGCATCGTATTGACGTCGTTCGACGACGACGAGGCGCTTGCCGAAGCCCAAGCGGCAGGAGCCAAAGCATACCTCCTCAAATCCGTGCGCGGAGCCGAGATCACCGAAAATATCAAGGCTGTGGCTTGCAGGGCGGATCCTTTTGGACGAGCGGACGGTCTCCAGGCGCAGGGCCGACCACGCAGATCCCACCGCGGATCTCACCCCGTCTGAGCGCAAAGTTCTCGAACTCATCGGAGACGGACTCTCGAACCGAGAAATCGGCGACCGCCCGGCGTTGCGGAAAAAGACCGTCAAGAATCACATCACCGCTTCTATCGAAAATGGGACTCCAACGTGAGGACGCAGGTTGCGGCGTGGGTTGCCGGGCAGCGAGCGGCAGGATGGCGTCACGGGTCCCAGCCGTTTCGGCGGGTCGCCGAACCTCACGGCTGGCAGGCGAACCGAGTTGTCACAACCGTGGAAAACGCTCATCGGGTCCAAGGCAATCTCAGCCGCGCGATTAGTCGATGAGAGCTCGTCCATTCGATTTTCGTCCCGGCGCCGTCGTCTCCCGGACGTATCGAAAAAGGTGCCGTGATGGCGGCGCGCGCGCCGCCAGATTTGAAAAGCCCCGAGCGGCGGTTAAGGTCGCGCTAATGCCCTGACCGTCGTCAATCACCTGACCGAGATCCTGTGGTTCTCTATCGCGATCGCGACATCAACCGATTGGCCTTCGCGTGCGGCCGCATTGGCGATACATTCGCGCACGACGGCGGCGACGTCGTCGGATACGTCCGCTCCCAATTCGTCGTCAATCTCCGTATGGGGCCGCCGTCAATTGCCCTTCGAGATTGACGATTTCGAGATTCGGGTGAAAACCCAGTAGCTTTCCGCCGTGCCGATCTCGCGTCGCAACCGCGCGACAAACGGAACGGTCGCATGAGATCCCGCACTGAGTAGATGATCTGGCGGATTTGGCCGACGGATTCGTCGATGGAGCTGATCGCGTTGTCGAGGCTTTCGAGGGCTGTTTTCGGTGCGGCTCCCGAATCGGCGAGGTCGTTGCGCACAGCAGTCAACTCCATGCCCGGGCGGAAGCGCTGGATCCGCCAGATCGTGGAGGTCGCGTGAGATCTGGGCGCTCACTCCAACTGCGAAGCCTGCGCCTGGATGTGGCGGGCGTCGGCCGAGTTCCGAGTCGGGGCGGCCTGCTTGGCCGCCGCCTCCGCCGCGAGATCGGAAGATCGAAATTCTTGCTTATCGGGCGCCCTCAGAAGCGATGACGCCCCGTGTCGATCCTTGGCCGCCATAGGCGCGCAGTGCGCTTCCGTAAGAAGCCAGCGTGGGAACTTGAAGATGGGCCTGGCGTGACATTGAATCGACGATCATTCCCTGACCGTCCCGAATCACGCTTTGCGCCCGACCCGTAGGGAAAATCGATGCCTATGAGCTCGCCGGCGCCCTCGCCGTCGGCTATCTCCTGCGTCGGGCCCTGCCACTCCCTCGAACGATGAGTGCGACGTCGGCCTTGGCGCGCCGCATTTCGTGAACTGAGCTGCAATGTCTTCTTCATCCTGCCTTCCAGCAGCGCAGTCGAAATGGCGCGGAGGCGGCAATCCACGATGCTCTGACTACCGATTCGGCAAATAACCGTGAGTTTTCCACGGCTATACTCGCGGCGCAGAGCCCGCGCATCATGATGGCCTCGCCGTCATCAGTGGAGAAGTCCCTGCTTTTTCCGCGAGTAAAGGTGACCGAAGGAACGCCCACGCACCATGAGTGGGACACCCAAAAATTGCCCATCGGAGGATGATCGTCAGGCCACGGAGGATCGGGGAATTCGTCCGCCAAATCGTTGCGAATAATGTAAGAATCATCCGGCATGTCGCCGAAAAGACCGTACCCATGGGAGGATGGCCGATGAGTTCGCGGACATCGACTCGACTCCAGAGTAGACCAGCTGAATCTATTTCTCGGGGATCAAGGACGGAAAGTGCGCCATAGCGCGCTCCCGTCAGGGTGACGGCTGATTCGACAAAAGCCTGGAGCGCCGAATAGTGATCGAGCCGAGCGGTCAAATCCAGCGACCGTCGCAGCAACTCGCGTGTGTCGATCGTCAGTGCCGCCTTCCGTGAAAGCGACCACCGATAGCCGGGAAGCATCGCGGCGAGCTCTTCATGGGTGCCCTGTGCCCGCACGCGAGGTTTGGCCGTCGATATTGTGTCGAGGACGACGACGCGATCGACATCCTCCAGCGCGGTCGGGCGATGGGAAACGAGAACGACCGTTGTCTCCGTGGTGGCCAGGAGATCGCGAATGAGAGCGTCAGCCGTTTCGCCGTCAAGGTGCTCGGCCGGCTCGTCAAGCAGAAGGTACTGCGCGGGCGAAGCCAGTGCTCGAGCCAAGAGGAAAGCCTTCTACGCTCCCGCCGGAAAGCATTCGTTGCGTCGGTTCCCAGAATCGTGTGGACACCGTCGGGAAGCTCGTTCAACCATCGACCCAATCCCACTTTCTCAAGGATGAAGGCATGCTTCGGATTCCGAAACGTCGCTGCGAGCCACTCGTAGGTTTTCGAGAATGCCTCGTCGCGAACAGGTGGGCGTCTTCGGAGGTCAGCGTGAGCGTGGTCAGGGCGTGTCCGGAGCGAGCAATGAGATGTGCCGGGCTGCCGTTGAGCAGAACCACTCCAGATTTCGGCCCGAGCATGCCGGCCAGAGTGTAGAGAGCGTAGATTTGCAATTCCGGATGGCCCGACGAGGACCGGCGAGAAAGCCGGTTTCGACGCTCAAGTCGATCGGACCGCTCAATGCCGGCCCGTCGGGCCAGCCACTGACGAGCATCTCAGCCACGGGCCGAAGCCGGAGCGTCTGTTGGCGTCGCTATGCCGGCGGAAGCGCTGATGGAGGACGTATCTGAGGATGCGGCGGGCGTGGAACCGGTCGAGGATACAGCGGAGAAGCATCAGCCAAGGCTGAGCTTAGTGCCGCCTGCGCGTGGTTGCGTCGGCAACGGCTAGCAACTCGAGTATTCGCCTCGAAGCGGCCGCTGATCAGAACGAGATGCACTCGGCTTCGCCCAGCAGGTCGATCGCTTCGAAGGCCGCCAGGGAACCAGTACGACGATAGCGAGCTCGACCGGCGTCAGGCGGCGCTGCAACCTCACCGAGCTATGACGACATGCCGCCAGCACGGGCAGCCATCCGCAAGGGCTCGATGACGGTGAAGAGGCACCGGCCTGGCTGCCGAATCTCGATTCGCGAAAATCCGCTGCTCGATATCGGCAATCGCGCTTTTCAACGATCCATGCGGCCTGAAACGAGGAGCTCGTCGCTGGATTCGAGTATGGTGAGCGAAAGGCCGCGAGTCAGCCCGATCGGAGACCTGCTGGAGCTCTGCTCGGCGGGCTCCGCGCATTGCGGGTACGATCCGAGCACTCCGGCAGCCGCGAGAACATGCGAGGCTGAGCGCAACCGCGGGGAAAGAAATAGGCCACGGGTGCAACGCTGGCTCCGGAGGCGACGACCGCCACGGCCAGGGGGCAGTAGTGCGCACCACGAGATCCCCAACTGGCGTCGACGTCTCTCCCGTTCTCGCCAAAAGATCACCTCCTGAATCTGGGTGACCCTATCGATCCGGAATCGGCGAGTTTATGACAGCGGATCAGGTGCGACATGCCGTACAACGCTACAGGTGACTAGCAGCCGCCTGAGGGTAGCGAAGACGGGGCGGCTTGCTCCAGCGCGGACGATTGTCGCCCCAAAGCGATGCGACGAGTGGTTCGATGCCCGCACGACAGCGCCGAAACGGCGGTGGAGCGCGCGCACACGATGGCGACCCCCGTGGCGATCGACCGGAGGGCGGCCCCTTGGCGACGTCAAGCAGGGCGAAGACTCGCCGTATGACGTGCGCTCGGATGGTGGAAGCACTTTCACGCATCCGCCTTCCGTCTTTGCGACGTCGATCACGACGTCGGCCTCGTCAATGAGGAGCGGCCCCTGTGGGCGATGACCAAAACAATGTGGCCGGTGATTCGAAGCTCGCGAACCGCCCGCGTGACGAGCTCTTCCGAGGTGGCGTCAAGGTGGGCTGAAGCTCGTCGAGAAGCACGAGGGCCTGGGCTGGACAAGTGCGCGGGTCAGAGGCCAAACGCGGCGTTGGCCAACGGACGGGCCGGTTCCGCCGTGCGATCCGAGTGTTCCAACCGTTGGGAAGGGCGGCGGCGACGTCATCGAAACCCGTGATTGCCGCCGCCGCTGGATCCTGTTCGCCCAACGGATAGCCAATGTTTTCGAGAACGGTCCCGGCAGGATGGCCGGACGTTGAGGACCCACGAAACCCTGACGCCATGGGCTCCTGAAATGCTGTCGATTGGCGTGCCCCGATCGGTTGCTCGTCCTGACGTGGGGGCGCAACCCCAGATGACCGCTGCCGCTGTGGACTTCCCAGCGCCGGATTTTTCCGCCGTAAGACGCGACTTTTGCCCGGTTCGACACGCCGTAAGTTCGAAGGGGGCCAAGATCGCCCGTCCGGGGGAGGCCACGGGAGCCCCTCGAGAAAAACAGTGGATGCGGCAAGGTCCGGGTGAGATGCACCCTTAAGCGGACCTCTGCCGGATCCTCAAGCGATGTCGAAAAACCTGCTCGGCTGCCGCGACTCCATCGGCGGAGCGTGGAATTGAGCTCCAACCTCTCTCACGGTTTGGAAGCACTCAGGCGTGAGCATGATGATGGCAAGGCCCGAAAACAGATCAGATTGCCATCGACCATGCGCAGGCCGACTTCCACCGCCACGAGCGCGGTCGATATCGTTGCGAGAAATTCGAGGACGGCCCCGAGAGGAAGGCGACGTACAGCGTTTTTCATCGTTGTGCGAGCACTATGCGTCGTCAAGCTCCGCACGCGCGTCGCGGGGCGTTCTCTCGCCCCAATGCTTTGAGTGTCGACAGTCCGGCAAAGCAAATCGAGCAACTGGTCTCCCAAGCGTTGCCGGCCTTCAGCCGTTCGCTCGAATAGGCTTGAGTATTTTCCCCGACGGATCGCGAACACCGGAACGAAAGCGGTAAGCAGACGATGATCGTGACGGCACGATCCAATCGAGATAGACGACCGACGCCAGCGTGGTCGGCGGCCAAAGCTACGTGAGGATGAGCTGGGGAAGAATTTCACAAAATAGGGTTCAGAGTGCGTCGAGCGCCTCGGTCACGAGGGTGACGGTCGAACTTGCCCGCCCATCGGCGATCAACTGCCCGCGGCGCGTTGATGCGTCAGAGGACCTGGCCGCGAAGCTCCGCGATAGCACGCAAAGCCGCGCGGTGGCCGAGTAGCTTCCTGCGCATATCCGACGAGTGCGCGCCCGGCGAAAGACCCGCCAGGAGGGTCAGAGGCAGGCCAAGCGGCGCTTAGCGGCGTGCCGTTCGAGACGAGCTGCGAGAGAGCCGCCGCGATCGCGAAACACTGGACGACGGCGAGGACCGTCGTCATCATGCCCGCAGCCACGAAACGCCATGTGGCTCGGGCGGCACGCGCGTGGCGCAAAAGACAGGGGGTCGAGGGGCTTCACTCCATGTCCTTCTGGTCCGATTCCCGCTAACTCTATCGGACGCGGCCGAGGGAGGGCGCAAGGTATGCGTCGATGCTTCTCGTGCGTTCTCGAAGCTTCGGACGTTCTTCGGATCGAGACCCGAGTCGCTTCGAGATGTGCTCCACGGAGATTCGCCGCGAGAATATCCTGTAGCGACACACCGTGTACCCCAGGACGATCGGAACGAAGATGAGAGCCGCAAAAGACATGATGATCTGCGTATTTCCGGTGCCGCTGCCTGGGCGAGTGTCAGCGAGTAACGCGAGAATCTACCGATGATTTCATAGCGTTGGGGAAGATCGTAAACCAGATGAAGACACTGCTGCTCTTTAATGGCGACGAAGTGAGCGATGAAAGCAGCCCTTCGCGATCCTTTGTGCAAACGAATACGGCCGCGGTGATGAGGCTAAGAGCGCACAGGGGCTAGAGGAAGGATAGATATCGCATTGTCGTGTGTGTGAGCGAACTGGGCCTAGCGCCTCACAGCAGCGTGATCGATGTCGAGAGACGATCGATTTCTTCGCGAAGGCGTGAGCTCGCCCTGAGATCGCTGGTGGTCTTCAACGTCAGGAAGATGGCGCCGAGAGAGAGGAAGAGTCCGAGTGTCGCGAGTCCACTGAGCACCGTGAAGGGTGATGAGGGTGAAAAATCCTCCGGTCAGGTGAAAGTGATAGTTGTCGGCGAGCGACGCCTCGGCTATATGCGGGGCAACGGGCACAAAAGCGCCTTTTTCGTAGTGGCTGATTTCGATGTGCATTCAACTCAGATTGGCGAGCCAGCCGCCCCACAGAATCAAGATGATCCAGGCCGAAACCGTGTGCGCGGTGTCCCAGCCGTTTCGCTAGCGATCTGTGTCGATCATCCGCCATTCTGATCGCGCAAACGCGAACGATGAGGGCGACGAGGATGAGCATGAGGGCGCAGGTACATTCCGGAGAACATGGTGGCGTACCACTCGGGGAATGCGGCAAAGGTGGCGCCTCCCGCCGTGAGCACCACACTTCGTTTCCGTCCCAATGCGGGCCGATGGGTGCTGAGGCACCACACGGCGCTCCTTGGGGATTTGGCGAGGATCTTCACAGCATGGCGACGCTGGAAGTCGAATCCTTCAGCGCGAGGTAGCCGATCCACGCACCGCGACGATGCAGAACCAGAGAAGCTGGATGGTTGCAGTTCCACGATCGTTCCTTTCAGTACGCGAAGGTCGTGGGGGCGGATTCGCTGAGCTTGATTGCTTTAAGGGATTGATCCTTCTAGCGCATACCTACCCGCAACGGGGCGATCCACACCACCCCGAGAGCGCTGTGCAAGCAGTGAAAACAGCCATGGATGTGAGGACGCTCGCCCCGCTCACGGAGTTCGACAGGCCCTGGTTCGTCATGAGCATGATGCCGTTTTCCCCGGGGATTGACAATCCAGGTTGGCGATCCCATCCCGGTGAGCAACCAGCCGAAAGAGTTGCCCATGAAGGGCAGAGGGACGGCTCACCAGCCACAGTCTGCCAATCTTTTCAGATTTCTCCACTTTGTCTCCGCGCAGCGAGTACAGGCCGAGGAATGGATCGCCAACTGAGGAATCCAATGCCCATCATGATTCTGAACGACCAGAAGGTCACGGCAGATTCCGGGCGGTAATCCTGATCTTGCTGAGACGTCGGCGTATTTCGCTTTAAGCTCGGCGTTGACGTCGTCCAAAACCCTTGAGGAATGATTCCTTGCCGGAGAAATGGTTGGTGGCCATAAACGATCTCGAGGCCCGGGGAACGGGAGGAGAGTCAATTGGGGGTCCGTGGCAGTCTGATGTCCACATCGCTATGACGAGATCGTGGCTCTCTCCGATCTCGCACACGCCTACCGCGGCAGCGGCTTTTGGCTGGCTGAACGTCCTTGATCTGCTGGCGCATACAAATGGCCGGAGCCGATGGCCACGCACGACGATATAAGCATCGCGACGAGGCCGACTCTCGCCGCGGGCTTCCAGTATTCACGAGCTTCTTCTTCAGCTTCCGGTCTTTCGGCGCGAACGGGCCATCCACCAAAAGCTCAGACCCGCTACGAGCCCGCCGGCAACGGAAAGGCCGACGCTGATCGTGTGGGCAAATGTGTAGAGCGACGTTTCAGAGAAGAGGACGCGGAAGAAACCGCTGATTCCATCGAGCTCGGGCGTCCCGTGTGGCGGTTGACGACGGCTCCCGTCGGATTCTCGCATGAAGGAATTAGCCGAGAGGATGAAAACTCCGAGAGCATGGTTCCGATCGCGAGCAGCCATATGCACATATTGTGAAGTTTTTGGGGACAGCCGATTCTTACCGAAGATCCAAAGGCCCCAAGAAGGTCAGATTCGAGGAAGAACGCGAGTAGGGCTTCGAAAAGCCAGCGGTGCACCGAAGATGTCTCCGACGAAGCGCGAGTATTCGGACCAGTTCATGCCGAATTGGAATTCTGGACTATTCCGGTGGCTACGCCAAAGGCAAGTTGATAAGCAGATCTTCCCGAAAAGTCGGTGACCTTCTGCCATTTGGGGATTGCCTGTTCGGCGGCCTATTGTCTGCATGGTAGCCATGAGCGTGGACAGGCCGATCGTCAAGGGCACCCGGTAGAAGCTGATAGACGGTCGTAATGCCGAATTGCCAGCGTGCCAGTCTCGAAAGCTTCCATCATTGAACCTTCTATGGACGTAGTCCGATTGAACGTCTCCAGTGTAGAACAGATTATCCCTCTGATCTGACAAATTGTCAGGAAAACCTCTACCACATCGCCATTTTTGCCCGCCAACGTGCGCGTAAGTTCCTGTGAGCGCCCCGTATAATCTCATCTTAGAGGTGGCATGGAATGGATTTGCGTGTTCTATCGTTTCAATTCCAGAGGGCAGAGACAATACTTTCCGCAGCGCTGGGATCGCCCGCATGATCCCAATTGAGAGAGTCTCGCACTGCGCGCTGCAAGAGCGTCGCCGCCGGTGCCAGCTGTCATGAGGGCTTCCGCGGTCAGCCGCGATATATGAGCCGGTGACGGCGCATTGCGGGAGTGCCTCCGGTAGGAGAATAACGAATGTCTGATTCAGTTACGGACGAGCGGGAAAAGTCCCGACAGGATCCGTGTCTCCCGAGGACGGGGAGACGAAGGAGAACGCGAAAAAGCGGCGGAAGGAATAAAACCGTTCGAAGCATTCGAACGCGTCGCCTGGCCGCGCGTTCTCGACGAGAAGCAGCCGATCCCGGAGCAGCCTGACGTCGACGCGACCAGCGCGGTCGCCCAATCTCTCGCGGAGTTAGAGACGACGAAGCGCAAGCCGAGGAAGAGGGCACCGTCCAAAAGGTCGCCGAGTCCCTCGAGATCATCGCGGAAGGCGCGGGCACTCCTGATCTTCAGTCGATTCCATCGTCGACACCGCAATTCTCATCCTCGGAAGATTCCGGCCCCTGCTGAGACTCCCAGATCGGCATGACCGCCCTCCCTTTTCCAAGAGCCCGACGTCAGCAGGGTTCGCGTCCGCAGGCGTAAGCCTGCGGAGACCTTCCGCGCCCGTCACCCGCACCAGAAAGCGAACGTCCTCGGCATCCGAAACGCCGGAGCACGAAGGTGAAGCGATCTGCAAAAGGCGAGGATGGTCGCCTCGCGCAGTCGGGGGATGCCGAGGAAGCCTGAGCCGCGGCGCCGCAAGCGCGGCACGAGGGGACGCCGCAGACGCCGCGGAGGAAGCAAGCGCCGCGCGAAGGCGCTGTCAAAACCCAAGGATCCCAAAGGGAAAGAATCCATGGAAAAGAATCGAAGGACTCGTCGATCCGAGACCGCGACGCGCCGCCGTCGCTGTCGTCCTCGTTCATCCGAAACCGCCTCCGATGAAGTCAGCATTCCAGGGATCGACCCGGCTCGAAGCCAAGCGACAGCGCTGCCGTGAGGGGCGCGAGGCCGGCAGGGCGCCGACACTCCATCACGGAATCGGAGTACTTGGCGCGGCGCGAGTCGGTCAAAACGCGAGATGCTCATTCGAGCGAACAGGACGGGCCCAATCATCGCGGTTCGAGGACGACGTTCTCGTCCGAACACTATCTCGTCGGCATACCCAGGTGTCCATGGTCGGAAAACGTCTACCTCGAAGGGTTCCACGTCCTTCCCTCGATGGAGGCTGCCTTGTGTTTATCAGCGTAGCGACGCAACGCGTTCCTTTACGCCGGCGAGGTCAACTGGGAGGCCGCGGGCTGGAAGGCAAACCCGACGCATTGAGTAGGCGCTGAAATCTGGGGACACGGTGGTTGTCCAGGTGACGAAGATCCGATAGGTCGAAAGGCGCTCTACGCGCGATGCCCAGATCCACTTGCCGGTCGCCACCTCGTTCTCGTTCCTTCCGGTGCGATGACGGAATTTCCCGCAAGCTTCCCGACAGGGAGCGCCAGAACTCAGCGTTTGCTACATGAAATCGTTCCGTCCGAGCACGGCTGATCGTCCGGACCGCCGCCGAGGTACGTCCGAAGAGCAACTGCGGGCCGACGTCGAACGCCCTCGCCAAAACCTGGGAAGAGATCCAGGCGAAGGCGAAGAATACGAAAGCGGCCCGACGCCCCTCAAAGTTTCGGAACCGCTGTCCAGGGTGGTTCGAGACATTTTCAACGAGGATTTCCAATCCTCAAAAATATAGGGCGGAAACTGCGTGGAAGACGATTTCCGAGTGTGTCGCGGAATTGTCGCCGGAGTTGTCTCAGCGCCTCGAACACTGGACTGACCCTTCCGATATATTCACGTCGTACCGTGGACGAACAGCTGGGCCAAGCCTCGACAGAAAGGTCTGGCTGCCTTCAACGGAACGCTCGTCATTGATCGCACGGAGGCGATGACCGTCATTGACGTCAAACACCGGCAGAATTCGCAGGTGCCGGAGGGACTCCGAAGAAACAGTCACTCCGCAACAACTCGAAGCTGCGGAGGAGATCGTGCGTCAACTTCGGCAGCGCGACATCGGCGGAATCATCGTTATCGATTTCATCGACATGGTGTTGGAAGCCAATCGCGAGTTGGTTCTTCGCAGACTCGTCGAGTGCCTGGGCTGCGATCGCACCCGTCATCAGGTAGCCGAAGTCACGTCCCTTGGACCTCGTTCAGATGACGCGCAAAAAGGGTCGGCCAGGGGCTCGTCGAAGCTTTTCCACCGTTTGCGAGGCATGCGAAGGCCGCGGCTATATTATCCACTCCAGCCCGTGGAGCGCGCGCGACGTCGCTCCAGACAAACGGGCTCGCTCTAAAACAGGCCGTGAAGCAAACTCGGCCCCGAACAGCGAGAAGAGAAAGCCCGAAGCGTGAGGAAAGCGGCATTGCATTCGATTGCAGCCGCCGCTCGGTCGAAGCATGACGGCGATTCCGAGCGTGGCGAATCCGATTCGGCGCGGACGTCGAATCAGGGGCAAGACGGCGAGAACGCCGAGGTCTCGAAGCTGCAAACGGACGCCAAAACGAGCGAGGAATCAAAGGCGTCCAGGCGAGATCGCGCCCGCACGAAGTCCGGTGGCAAGAAAGTGCAGAGCACTAAGAAGGCGAAGAGCTTCGAAGGCCAAGCGGGCGGGCGATTCCTCCGACGTCGAACCCGTTCCGAAGCGGCACCGGAGGGTTTGCCTGCCGGATCGGTTGATCTGGATGACGTTCCCGCACCGACGGCTGAAGACGCGCGGACGACCGAAGATCGACCGTCCGAAGAGAAGAGAAGACTGCGAGCGTTCCGATCTCGGGCGGTCCCCGGCAGCGCAAACGGCGTGTTTCTTCTTCCGGCACGATCACACCGGGAACGGGGTCGGCCATCTTGAGCTTCCCTGACCTCGTGAAGTCACTGCGGGCAGACGGATGCCGCGGGCGGCGATACGTGTCGTATTGCATAACTGAGCTCCGCGGCGTCCGACTTGCTCAGCAACCTGTAGGCCTAGTAAACTTGAGCGTCGGCGCGTTTTTGAGCGCCCCATTGTCAGTTTGCGCCACGAGGTGAAGCGCAGTCCTAATCAACAGAGATGAGCAGTAACGGGTGTACGCGATCGTTGGCGGCTGGCGGCCGCCAGGGAGAAGGTGTCCGTCGGGTCCGTCGTCGTGGTGGACAAGTTAGATGGCGAGGTCGGCGATACCGTCGAACTCGGAACCGATCTTTCGCTCGTTGACGGCGAGAAGATCACGACGGCTGCCGATGGCATTTCCGCGAAGGTGACCGCTGAGATCGTTCGCGACGAGAAGGGCCCGAAGATTTCGATCGTCAAGTATAAGAACAAGACGGGCTACCGTAAGCGTCAGGGTCATCGCCAGAAGCTGACCCGCTTGAAGGTCACCGGAATCAAGTGAGCTTCAATCAACGTTATTCAGAAGGCAGGTTTTCCAGATGGCACACAAGAAGGGCGCCAGTTCCTCTCGCAATGGCCGCTGACTCAACTCCCAGCGTCTGGGCGTCAAGCGTTTCGGCGGCCAGCTTCGTCAATGCGGGTGAGATCATCGTGCGTCAGCGCGGCACTCACTTCACCCGGGAGTGAACGTTGGGCGCGGCAAGGATGACACGCTTTTCGCCCTCGCCGCCGGCCACGCCAAATTCGGCACCCGTCGCGATCGCAAAGTCATCGACATCGTCGCCGCGGAGGCCTGACAGCAATCGAAGGCAAAGGGGTGGAAGGGGAGTCCTTCCGCCGCCTTTTCGTATATGGAGGAGAACTCGGTGGCCAATTTCGTCGATCACGTAACGCTGCACATCAAAGCCGGTGACGGCGGCAGTAGTTGCGTCTCGGTACGCCGAGAGAAAATTCAAGCCGCCTCGCAGGCCCCTGATGGCGCGAGCGGGGCCGGGGCAGGCGACGTCATCATCGAAGCCGATCCTCAAACAACCACTCTTTGGGCTACCATCACGCCCCCATCAGAAAGCGCCTCTGGAACCCCGGAGCCGGTGACATGCGATCGGGGCGCAACGGGGAAGATTGCGTTCTCAAAGTTCCAGTTGGAACGGTGGTAAAGGACCTCACCGGCAATATTTTTGGCGGATTTGCTCGAACCGAGAGAGCTATCTAGCTGCGCGCGGAGGGCAAGGAGGACTGGGAACGCCGCTCTTGCCTCCCTGTAAAGGAAGGCTCCGGGCTTCGCCCTTCTGGGAGACGAAGGCGAGGAAAAAGACATCGTCCTCGAGGCTGGAAAGTCGGTTGCCGATGTCGCCCTTGTCGGTTTTCTCCGAGCGCGGAAAGTCCTCCTCATCGCGGCGATGTCCGCGGCCAGGCCGCGAGATTGCCGATTACCCTTTACGACGCTCGTTCCCAATCTCGGGGCTCGTAGCAGGCGGGAGACGAGCGCTATACGATAGCCGATGTTCCAGGGCTTATACCCGGCGCGTCCGAAGGCAAGGGGCTCGGCTTGAATTTTTACGCCATATTGAACGCTGTTCGGTAATCGTTCACGTGCTTGACTGTGCAACTTTCGAACCGGGGCGAGATCCACTCGGATATGGCCACCATCGAGTCCGAATTGGCTTCCTATGCGGACCGTCTGCCTGCGGAGGAAGGAAGGGTTCCGCTCATGGACAGGCCCCGCATCGTGGTACTTAATAAGGCTGATGTTCCTGAGGCAAAAGAGCTGGCTGAATTTGTCCTCCCAGAATTCAACCGATTATCCGGTCTTTATCGTTTCGGCTGCCGCCCACACCGGACTGAAGGCACCTTTCCTTCGCCTTGGCATCCGAGGCTGAAGCGAGCTCGCCGGCCGGCTTCTTCGGAACGAAAAACCACGTGTCGCGGTGCGCCCCAAAGAGGCTTCAAAAGGCTTTGCTCGTCTCCCTGCAAGTCTAAGAACGGCGATGACTTTTTCGTCGTACGCGGGGACAAACCCGAAAGATGGGTGCGCCAAACCGACTTCGACAATGACGAGGGCCGTTGGCTACCTCGCTGATCGTCTCCAACGCTCTTGGCATTGAAGACGCACTCGTCAAAGCGAGGGGGCGAAGGCAGGAGCGATGGTCGTCATCGGACCGGAAGACACCGGCTATATTTTCGATTGGGAACCGACCATTCAAACGGGCGCGGAACTTCTGGACCGCGTGGCATGGATCTCCGTTTCGACGACAACGCCCGGGCCTCACGGAAAGAACGAAAAAGCCGCTACGCTGACCTGTATGGACGCCAAGCGCCGAAGCACGCGAAACACTGTGGATGGAGCGGGAATCTGGTCTGTGGATCGATCCGGAAAAATGATTCGGGGTTGGTCCACAAGAGAGATTCGTAGGATTTGAGGAAATAATCCTGAGGAGCGATTCGGTTCCTTTCCAGCAGTGATTCCGGGATGTCGATTTTCCTGACGCTGCGGCAGGCGTGAGAACATCCACATTGCGGCACAAAGTCTTGTCAGTGGACGGGAAGCCTGTTTTGCTTTCTCGTAGGTTTAGCGTTGGAGCATGGCCCCAACGCGCCGACCCGGCGTTGGCGGTCGGTCGCCGCGTGTGTTCACCGTTGTCGCTCGATCCCCGGTGTCGACCGGACCTCAAAGGATTGAGAGCGTAAAGGGATCGTCGCGACAATTAGCCTTGCAACGATAGAGTCGGAGCTCGACGACGCCCGGCCGAGCGTCGCCGAGCTCTGCCGCGGTGTGGATCTCTCGCCCTGGCGCCGTCGCTACAGAGGCGTTCGCCGCTCTGGGAAACGATCTGCCCGTTGAGTACGCCAGCTACCCGAGGATCGCCTTCAGCGCCCAGGTTGCTGCGCGCGTCGGTGGAATCGATTTCGTTTGTTTTGACGCCAATTTCCGGACGAGATCCGACAATGCGGAATCAACTCGATGCGGCGAGGGCTGCGGCCCGTCTCCTTACACAGCATGCGGGAAACGTCAACGCCGGAAATTCCCGCGGAGGCGGCTGTCTCGCGTGAGGGGATCGGAACCTGCCGAGCACGGGAATCATGCTTCACCACCGTGGAGGTGACGAAAACGAGCGATCTCAAGCCATCGCGAAGTTGGCCGAGAGATAGCTGACAGCGGCATGCCCGTCAACGTGCAGTTCGACGCCGAAGTCGCCGATGCTATCGCCCTCGATATGCTCCGCCCTCCTTCGTCGATGGCGTGCGCGTGCGCACGGATGACCTTTTGAGCGGGCTCGTGACATCCGTAGGGGAGCTGCGGTCGCTCGCTGCGTCGAACGGTCGAAGTCTGAGGGTTTTCGGCGAGCTTGGAATAGTTATATCCGGCTCGATGAGGGCGGCCAGCGAACGTGCATTGCTGGTGGCGGACATTACCGGGGCGCCTCTTTTGAAGGGAAGGCATCCGTCGTGGGAACAGTCTATGACGTTGCGGATGCCGTGGAGCGTTGAGGTTGGCACGGGAGCCGCCGACGGCCTCATTTTCCTTCCGCATCGCTTCCAACGGATCTGGCTTTCGCTCTATACGCGGTGTTGTACCGCTTCTTACGGCTCGTGCAAGGATTGAGGCGGCGTAACAGGGGGTCGAGGTCAACGGGCAGGCCAACGAGCTCGCCGCATCGACAACGAAGCCACCATATCGACAATAGGCTCGCCGTAAATAGGCTTGCCGCATCGACAACAAGCCCGCCGTATCGAGAGATAACGAGGGTGGACGGCGATGCCGTCCACCCTCGCGCAAGCTCGTTTTCAGTTTTTCATTTCGTCGATCTTGGCTCGCACTTCGTCCATGTCGAGTTCCTCGACCTGCTTGAGTGAGGTCCCGAGCGAGGCCTTAGGAAGGGCTCCGGCCTGGGAAAAGACGCGCACGCCGTCGCGGAAGGCCATGATCGTGGGAATCGAAGTGATTCGAATTCTGCCGGCCAGGGCCTGCTGATCTTCGGTGTCGACTTTTGCCGGAAGACGACGTCGGATGGGCCTCGAAGCCGCCTCGAAAACCGGCGCGAACTGACGGCAGGGGCCGCACCACGACGCCCAGAGTCGAGCAGGACGATGCCGTTCTTGATCGTGTCATTGACAGTTGTCGATCGTGACAGCTTGAGTTTGCCAGTGTTTGTTGCCTTTCGTATAAGACCTGTACGTGTGGGCTCAACGTTGCCTTCATCCACACTATTCCCCGACGTGTGTAGGGCCATAGCTATGCGCTAGGAGCGGAATCTGCGGTGAAAATACGAGAGCGGCGTAGTCTTGAATTCATGGCGTACACACTTGGAGGCATGACGCAGTGGGCTACGAGCACGGTCTTCGTACGGAGTGCGAAGGGCGGGGCAGTGTCCAAGACTGACGTTCAGGGTTCCGATCGACCGCATACCGGGCGAAAACGGCGGATCGGCATCATGGTGGGACATCTCGATCCCATTCACCAGCGGGCATCTTGTGGCGGCCTCCGAGGTGCTGAGCGTTTTCAATCTTGACGAGGTTGTTTTCGTTCCAACGGGAAAAACAGCTGTACTAAGCGTGACCGAAAGGTCACATTGGCCGAACATCGCTACTTGATGGCTGTTATCGCCACGGCTTCGGAATCCTCGTTTTTCCGTCTCACGCATCGACATTGACGCGAGGGGAACGACGTACACGATTGACACTTTGCGAGATCTGCGGAGGGTTTATCCCGATGCGGATTTCTTCTTCATCACGGGCGCCGACGTTCTTCCGCAGATTCTCGAGTGGAAGGATTCGGGCTGAGCTGTGGTCTATGGCTCATTTCGTCGGGGTGACGCGTGCGGGACATCAATTGGACACGACGGGCCTGCCGCCGGAGGGGATTACGCTCATGGCGGAGTGCCGCGCCGGCGATTTCCTCCACCGATTGCCGCGCGCGCGTGGCTTCCGGGTGCAGCCCTGTATCTCGTGCCCGACAGAGTGGTTCAGTACATCGCCAGCACCGGCTCTATAAGTGACTGAGAGGCGGGGCACGTGGGCAATACTTTTCGACGAAACGCCGAAGTAGAGTCGGAACATCCGCGTCCGTCGGATAAACTGAAGCCCTTGAACGACGTCTCGGGAGGCGTTGGCGTCGCGGACGCCGCCCAGGGCGGCGGACGAATATGTATGAGTGACGAACAGCCGAGGATGTCACGGCGCGAAATGAGGGCGCGAAGGGCCTTCTCGCGCCGATCCTAGACGGCGCGTCCCCACTTGACGATCTCACCCCACCGCGGAGATACGTCTCAAGCGCCTGACGCGCAAGGAGATGCGTGAACGTGAGGCGGGGCTGACGCGAGACGATTCTGGAAGCACGGCTCCATGCAAACCGAGAGAACGTGGTCGCGGAGGGATCGACGGCACAGGACGCTGGCGCGCAGGAGCGTTTCGCGTCGTCGTCCAACAGGAGTGGCAGCGCACACGAGTCGACTTTCGCGTGCATCGCGATGCAGCCACTACAGGCAGGACTTCAACGCATCAGGCCGGGCACGCTTCGAAAGAAGGAGGACTCTCGACGACGGGCAACATCACTCCCGTTGCGACGGTTGCGGCCGCCGAAGTTGGGCTCGTTGAGCGACGATGGCCCGCCGCAGGCGATGCTCGAAGGAACTCGACTCGCCCCTCGAGTGGGGGCCGCTTCTGGCGGTGGCTCGGATTCCATGGTCGACGCGTCGGGCGCCTTTCCCAGCGTGATTCCCGACGAGCAGAAGAACTTCACGGGGCGAGGACAAAGATCAAACCGAGCTCTCCGGCCTTTTCGAGAGCCAGTCCAGCTCCACTTCGTCGATGCCGAAGGCTTCAGCTCAGTCCATTCCCTCGCCGACTCAGTCGGTAGGACCGCCCCAATCGATTCCGACGTCAACGCAATCGATTCCGACGTCAACGCAACTCGATTCCGGCTTCAACGCAATCAATTCGGCATCGACCGAATCGTTCAAGAATCCGATTCACGCATCAGAGAGCGGATCTCGACGAGTTCGAAAGCTCGCGAAACAGTTCGGTCATGGCCAGATTCGACGGCAACTGATTCAGCCGACGGCGCAGGATCTGCGGTAAAAGATCGGCAGGGCAGCCGTTTCCCCGAGGTTGAGCGCCCCCAAAGAGCACGCAAGCGCCGGTGCTGTCGATGCGACCGGTGACGATCAGTACGATCCTAGAGCCTCGCTCAAGGCCCCTGCTGGAAAGGTTGCGGCGAGAAAGTGAACCGGGGACGAAAGCTATTCCGAGTTCGCGCCTGTTCCCACCCCTCAAAACGAAGTTCGTTCGATCGATCCTGAGGCGTCTCCGTCGTGCCCGAAAGCGGCTACCAGGAAGAACTGAACGACATCGCCGAAGAAGATGACGAGGCCCCCGCGCGGGTGGTTCGTGCGTGGCTGTGACGATTCTTGTGGGCCTCATCGGTGTGGCGATTGGCACGGCATTCGCCACTCTTGCGGCATCCGGTGACATACAGCGTACTCGATGCCGCAGCGTCCGTGACCGCCCAGCGGCTCGGTGATGTGACGGCATCCCAGCACTTTGAAATACGCCAGAATGGCGGGCAAAGGCTGCGGCAGAGCCTGAGCTACGAGTATCGCCGCCCTTGATGTGTCCGAGAGGCTTGTGCTCACGGAGCTTTCCTGGTCGTTTCCGGTTCGAGTGACCGCCAGGTCAAGTCCATCGTCGACGCCGCTGACGAGGCCCTGTACTGCGGGCCTGCGTCAGAAGCGGCGCGGAAGGCTTTTGACGAGGCTCATTGGGTTGTGGATTACGGCGATCTTGTGGTGCAGTGTCCAGCAGGACGACGATCGTGAGCTCTACGCTCTGGAACGGCTGGGGGGATTGCCCAAGCATCGATCTTCGGTCGAGCCTGGAAAACATTAAGCCTTCCGGATGTCGAACCTCTGAATATTGCATCGCCTGATACTGATTCTTCCGGCGTATGACCGCGCTTCTCGGGTGGTTCTGTGGCGCCACGGACAGACCAATATGAACTCACGGGGCGAATCCAGGGCGCTCGGGATTTTTCCCCCAACGACAAGGGCGTTGACCAGGCGCGGGCTGCAGCCAAGATTATTGCCGGTTTGGAGCCTTCCCTGATTGTCAGTTCACCGCTTGCCAGGGCCTTTCAGACGGCTAGCGAGCTTCGGCGCTCACTGGCGTCGACGTTGAAACGGATGACCGATTCAAAGAGCGCTCTTTCGGTCTCTTCGAGGGAATGACCGGCGCCGAGATCGAAGAGCGTTATCCCGAACAGTATCGGCGGTGGAAGCAGGCCAAGGAACCGGAAGGCGTGGGCGTGGAACGCCAAGTCGACGCTCGGCCTTCGCGCTGGCAGAGCCGTCGAAGAATGGGCCTGTCGAACGGACGGGACTCTAGTTGTGGCCTCCCACGGTGCAGCCATCAAATGTGCCGTGACCGCACTCGTGGGGGAGACCCCGGGGGGCTGGATGGGGCTGAAAGTCATGTCCAACTGTCACTGGGCGATTCTCAGAACCGCTTGCGTTTTGGCCCGCCCGCCTGGCGTACGGCCGCATGCACAACCTGGGGGCGGGCGATATCGATGACGTCTCGTACGCCCACGCAGAACAGCGCTCTTGTATCTTCTAACGGTGATCTGTATCTCCTAGCGGTGGATTTGCCAAGCACTGAGGGGATCCGTAACATTGATGGAATCCGATTGGGGGCTATGGCGCAGTTAGTAGCGCGCTTCCATGGCATGGAAGAGGTCAGGGTTCGAATCCTTTAGCTCCACATATTATTCTGGTAAATAGTTTCGTATTAATTGGTGCGTATATTTTCATATATTTTTCTTTTGCTTTGTTTATTTCGTGTTGCTTCAAGCTGTCGATAATTCCGTAGGGATATGGGCTATCTTCCTTGTTTTTCTTTCATTTATTCTTTGCTGTTTAGCGGTGATTTAAGACAGTGAAGGATAGTCACACGCCATTCACCGTCTGAACCTATTAACGATTAGACTTCTGAACTTTCTAAAGACTAGATTGTGGGTTGCCGCATACAAAATGCGATTGGCTCGGGGATCTTGATGCTGCGAAAAAGGGTACTAAGTTCGTCGTAACGAGATGCGCTGTCCATGTGCTGAAAAGACGCCGGCACGTTCAAGAAGGAGACCGAGAAATGAAGAGCGCAAAAGATCTTTGCTTACGGGTGTGCCGCAGCCGTTTCAAGTGTTTTTGCCATTCGATGTGCCAGTTGAAGCAGCGCTGACAGCGTCCAGGAGGCCGTTTGACTACCTACGATGTGACTTCGGTGCGGTTGGGATACGGCCGGATGACGTACCGTTGATCGAGGGAGGGGAGTGATCTCTCCGTACACGGATTGTACGGCGGTTATGATCAGGCCTTCGACAATCTCGAAGACTTTTCGTCCGGTCACCGCATTCTCGCTCCCTCGTTTTGGCTACACGGGCAGCGTGGTCAAGGTGATGGCACTCCGAAGGAGCAAGCCGAAAGCCTATGCCGAGCTCCTCGATCACTTGGATATTGAGCGAGTCTTCGTCGTGGCGACGTCGGCCGGAGGCACACCTGCCATACGGTTTGCTTTGGATTACCCCGAGCGCACCAAAGGCTTGATCCTGTTTTTGCTCCGCCGCCCCGTGGAATGAGAAACCTCTAGAAGATTCCTCGCTTGATGGGACCGCCACCGTTTATGAATCACGATTTTCGATGTGGATGAGTTTTCCTTTTGCTACAGATTTATTTATGGCATGAAGGCTAACGTCATGTCACAGCATGTTGCCGCTGACCGAACGCAAGCGAGGGGCAGAGATCGACGTTAGAATCACTAATCGGGATATGGCCGTACATTTCGAGCAATATCCGATCGAAGAAATGCGGAGTGCCGGTGCTGCTCTCCACGCGAAAAAGACGATCGGATTGCTCCTTCGATTCCCCGAAAGGCCAGGTTAAAGGAGTCTTTCATCGCTACCGGAATCTTGAGAAGGTAATCTTCGAAACGGGAGGGTATTTCATGAGTGGCCAGTAGTCGGAAATAAATGCTGCGGTCACGATTTCATCAACAGACACGGGTGAGTGCGAGGCTTTCATTTCCAAGAGCGGTCTCTATAGTTGACGATTGATGGCCTCTGACATTGGTAGAGCGGGGAAGGAGACACATGCTCGAGTTATCATTGCAATGGCCGCATCGATTCTGTTAGGCAACGCCCTCGGCTCGCAAATTGCGCGTGACTCCGGCCATCGTGCTGATGCTACTTGGTCTTATTCTGGCACTTATTCCTGTCCACCAATTGAACGAAGTCCTTGGCCCCCACCGATGCGGTTGCAGTGGCCACGCTTAACGGGAAGCTCTGCTACTTACAACCACGCTCAAGGCCGAAGCTCTCATCAACGACGGAAGCACCCTGGTGGTCTTTGTCTTTGTTTCACAGATGGCCGATGGCCATTCCTTGACGATAGGGCACGCTTCCGGAATGTTTGTCTTTTCCTTCCTCATGTGGCGTATCCGTGGGCTCGGGTTGGCTGGGCTGCCAACCACGTGCGTGCCAGTATCGGCAATCCCATGAATTTCAGTATTTTCATGTTCACAATCCCATTCGTGACGTTCTTGCTCTCCGAAAGCATTGAACCGTTCAAAAGACATGAAGGCTCTGGCGTCGTCGCCGTCGTGGTTGCGGCCTTCTATCTGACCTTCGGGGCCTGACACCATCAAACCCGCTAATCGCTTCACGGCCCTGCCGATATGGTCTTCGTCTCCCTACATCATGAACGGTTCGCTTTTTCGTCCTTGTGGGCGTGCAGTTGCCCAGTGCCGTTGAGCGCATGGGAAAAAGCTATCAAACGTTTTCGATTCCTCGTGGAGTTATGGTCTGCCTCGTCATAGCCGTCACATGGTTGATATCTATTGCCCGCTAGATTTATCTTCCTTCACGTAACCATTGGAATCATTCTGAGCTTTGGATCGTTCTGAGAAACAGCGCCGGCTGCGTACGACATTTCGCGGACGTGTGGTCGCACATTCGCGGGGCTGCGTGGCGGTGTTTCGTTAGCGGTGGCGCTTTCCGTGCCGAGCGGAACCTTTGGTCGAGTTTCATCATTTTTCGTCGTTGCTGGGGTAGTGGCACCTCGATGGTGCAAGGCTTGCTGCTCCCGGCTGTGATTCGCTGGGCAAGAATTCCAACAGATTCGTCGGAGGGCAGGAGATACATCAGGCGATGGATATCATCTCGCTTGGATACGACGCCCTAGACGAACTGGGGGACAAGGTCGGGGCTGGAGCGAGAGTGGTCGATCACCCACGCGCTGAATGGGTTCATTGCAGAAGAGATTACCGAGGGCGAGGCGCAAGCAGCTGAGGGAAACACGAGCCCCGATGGTTTTGTGGACTTTGGACCGAGATCGCTCTCTTCGACTTGCTGTGATCGATTATCAACGTGAGGAGCCTCAAGCGCTTGCGTAACGAAGGCAAGATCGATAGCGAACGTTCTCCATGTGATCCAGGAACGGCTCGATATCGAAAGAGATACGAGTAGTCGGACCGGTTGAGCTCGAATGATCGGCGATTGCCGTGTCGGTTCGGCAGTGCGGGGCGGGTGATCGGCTCCCGTAACGCAGGCTGTGCAATTTTCGGCGCATCGGCTGCATCTCGTTCTCAACAAGCATCATTCGCTGAATGGAGAAGCGATGCGTAATGGCCGTCGTCCAGGCGAAAGCTTCCGCGCAAGCACGCAGGATTTGGCCTTCGGCGGCGCTGCGCCCCGTCAAATCTTTGCCGTCTTTTCTGACGTAAATTGCGATGATCGCTTGCTCGCGGTGCCAAACCCCAAGCAGAATGAGGAAGCTTGTTTACCGATTGATCGAAAGGAAACGTCATAGGGACGCTTCGAGGGCAAGACAGTTCTCATCACTGGTGGAAGCAGCGGAATAGGGCTTAGCGGGAGCGAAGCTTCTGATTGCTGAAGGCGCCGAAGTCATCGTCACCGGCCGCACTGAAAGTCATTTGGCGGCAGCTGCGGCTGAGCTGGGGGAGAAGGCCGTCGTTGTGCACGATGATGCCTCGGACGGCAAAACGCTCGAGCGCCTTCTTCCGGTGGTCGAGGATACAGGAGGGTTGGATGGGCTGTGGCTGAATGCCGCATACGGCATCGCGGCCACGGTCGAGGAGGCGGACAAGGAGGCAATCGAGAAGCTGCTTCAAGTCAACGTTGTGGCCCCGATGTTGCAGATGGGGGCACTTTCCCCATATCTCAAAGATGGGTCTTCGGTGGTGGTGACTTCTCCACCGCGGTCTACGAAGGCCGGCCTGATGGTATCCCTATACGCCGCAAGCAAAGCAGCCATTCTCACCGCTGCGCGCGGTTGGGCTGCTGAATACGCCCCGCGTGGCATCCGTGTGAATGCCCTGGTGCCCGGGCCGATCAAAAGCAACCTACGTGCGCAACTGCCCGATGAACTACGCGCGCAATACGAGGAGCAGCTCGCTGACAGCCTGCTGCTCAAACGTGTAGGTGAGGCACGCGAGGGCAGCCGCGGTGGCGCTGGTTCCTGCCTCTGATGAAGCCAGCTTCGTCACGGGCAGCTCGTATGCCGTCGACGGCGGGATGCTGTTCAACTGATTGCGCTTGGCTGAAAACGCGATTGCGGCCCGATACGCGGGTAGGAGGAGAGGGCATGGGCGCAGTCGGTCCGTGTTTTCTTGCCTGTTGCGAGGAAGACGGATACCGTGTTAGTGGAGTCCCTTTGCTCGTGTCACGCAAGTGGAGGACACCGCTTTCGAGAGTCAGTTTTCGAGCGGCTGATTCTTCGGTACGAGCACAATTCGTTTTAGAACATGAAAGATACATGAATAATGACTGCCCAAGACAGCGCGACAGACAATCACTCTAACCAGGGGTGGCGGACGGCTCGCCCGACCCGAATGTATCCGATAGCAAAAAGTCCGACGGGGCACTACTCGGTGCGGCTGCACCCGACCGAAACGACGATTCCTGGAGAAAGGTTGCGCATGGAAAGATGGCACCCGTTGAAGAAATGGCGCCTGCTGGAGGAAAGATGAGAGAAGTCGAGCGTGCGAAAAGAGGGGAGGGTAGCCTGCTCTTCGTATTTTTCGCCGTTGTCGGGCTTGTGGCTGTAGCCGTGACTTTCATCGTCAATACGATACTTATACTAGCTACTGACGATCAGCCTCTTTGGTGGCCCTTCGTAGCGGGCGCAGTTTTGACGGTCCTGGTTCCGTACACGCTGGCAATGACCCATATCCGGCACCGTTGGCCATGGGTTGGCGCCTCCTTCTTCATCATGCTCTCGTGTTACATGATTCTGATCGAGCGATTGACGGATACCTCGGGGTGGGTGCTGAGGATCTTCCTTCCTCTTCTGGCGATTACGGTCGCGGCCTTTTACGCGATCGTCGTGTTGCTTTCACCGGAAAGCGAACAAGCTTTTCGTCGCTTCTATCGTTTTCCTCTATATTGCGGTGATTCAGCAGGCTTCATTATGGGTGGTCAGTTCTGCCTACCCGTACGAGGAAAGCGCCGTCAGTCAGACGACCCAGACGATGGTGTCTTTCGGCAACGCGGCTCTTGGAGTGTGCTTAGCCGTGCGTAGGCTGGGCGTCTGATGAAAAGACGAAGGGCTGATATTCCCCCATGGACGTCGCAGCCCATACCGCGTAGGGTGAAACACAGTGAACAGGATTGGCCCCAACCTCCTTCGATTGGAGCGAACGATGAAGAAAGAACCATTGTTGCGTCGTTTCTGCTGGTTGGTGCGGCATACGCTTTGATTGCCCGCATCGAAAGAAACTTCGACGACGGCTTTGCGGGAGGCCGCATCTTTGATCCTAGCCGTTTCGGCGGAGCAGCCTTCTTCGAGGCGGATGATCGTAATCGGGCAGATGGCGCAGCGAGTGCTGCCGCAGGGAGTTTTCGACGCAGGCTTCAGCACCGCAGGGTTTCAACTCGCCCGGCAGCGAGTCGGCAACGGCAGATGAAACATCAGCAGCCGATGACGAGGGAGTTGTCAGCCGTGTCGAGATTCTCGACCTTCTACTGGACCGAAGAGAGAATGAAGAACGCAACCCCGATGTAGGGGCCGTCCTCCGGGGACGGATAGTCTCATCGGTTTTCAATCACTGGCGTTTGCGGCTCTCGTACTTTGCCGGGCCATCGCGCATTACGTCCGCGTCGACGCGGCAGCCGTCGATTTGGCTTTTTCGCCGCCGTGGCCGTGCAGAGGCGGAAGAGCCAGTAAATGTCAATGCCGGCAATGACGGCATCTCGTCGCGACACGGGCCAGACGCCTAAGACGGCGTTATAGCAGACCCTGACGAATGAGCCGGCCAGATTCCACCAACGGAAACGGCGCTGGTTGGCGAAGGTGTCGAAAGAATGACGAAAGCTGCACTCAGCCAGCCGAAAACTCCAGAATCGTGCGTGTGTCCAAGGGCACTCCTCGGTAGTGTCCGGCGGTCAACGTCAAGAACGCTGGTCGAGTCTGAATGCCTCAATTCCGGAACGGCGGCAATCGTATACGCCTCGGCTCGTCACGTTGCAATCAGGCAGTGGTCCAGGCCCGTTGCCGGGCCGTATCCTGCTACGTATCTGTGACGTATTGCAATAGGACGGCAGTTCCGCGGCGCTTCTGCACGCCGGATGATTCAGGCGAGTTCTTCCGTTTCGAGATCGAGGAGGAAACGCTTGGTTTCGGTCCCCTGGATATTCGCCCGTGGAGCCGTCGGATCGAATAACCCTGTGGCTGGGACTATCACGGGCAAAGGATTGGTGGCGCAAGCGCTGGCAACGGCCCTTGTTGCCGAGGGAAATCCGCTTGCCATGGCTAGTTCCCTGTATGTCATGACCTCACCGGGCTGGGAAGAGACTAAGACTTCGCGCACGGCCCTTTTGAGGGTGTGCCTGGATCGGCGCTCAGTGGAAGGTCGAGGCTTTGCGCTCGCCCCTGAAAAATATTCGTCTAATTGGTGTGCTGCCGCGTGGAGGAGTACGTTGGCGACGCCCTTCTCGATACTGCCCAGAGGGGCGAGATCACCGAGGACGACGTCGAAATCCTCACGAGCGAAAGCCACGCGAACCAATGCGCCGTCGGCTTCGGCTATAAGCATTTCGCCGATCGGTGTCGATGTGAAGACAATAATGCAAAACGGACATCGTGACCTTTCGATTGAATAATTGTCATTGTAGTGCCCGTGGAACGATCGGGCTAGGTGCGCGCGGTAGTGTGTTCTGTATGAAGAAATCTTCCCGGCCGCGCGCCACCCGCATCGGATCACCACTCGGCATTCAGCTCGGGTGGGCAGCGATGTTGCTGTTGGCTCTGTGCCTCAACGGGATTTTGCCAAATCCCACGTGGTATGCGATTCACACGGCAGGTCTTGGGTTGATTGGTTCGGCGATTCTGATTTGGACGTGGCATTTCGCCGATGCGCTCACGAGGAGCCAACAGCCCCAAAAAGCACAAATTGCGAGGCTCGCCCTTCTTGCGGCGGGAGCCATCCAACTGTGCATCGCGTTGGCAATCACCGGAGTTATCGCCGCAATTTTGGCAATCACTGGTGGAATGACGGTCATCGCAGCGATGGCATGGCACATCATGGCGCTGCGCAAGGCCATGTCAGGCTCGTTTTTGGGCAGGGCGGCCGTCACTCTTCGTTTCCATGCGATAGCGGCGGCCTTCTTGGTTCTTGGTGCACTCATCGGGATTTTCATGGCGGTCGATGTCGCTTCTCGCGATATAGCCCTGGGCTGGTGGAAAGCGATCTACACGCGTCATGACTCGCTCGCTTTGGCCCACTCACTGTGCCAAACTTTGGGATTTGTCGGGCTTACGATACTAGGCACTCTCGTGACGTTCGGCCCGACGATAGCGCGAACGCGAATGACGCCGAATGCGGGTGGCGCTCTCGTCTCGAACACCGCCGTATCTGGCCGGGGTTGTCATTATTGGGGTCGTATCGCACTGTTCGACATGCCGCGAATAGCGGGCTTCGCGGTTGCCGGATGGGTGATTGCAGCGTGATCGGTGTACTGATCCCGGTAGCAAAATCGTGGAAGGCCTGATGCCCACCGTGGGAGATAGCTGGTCTCGTGGGAGCGGGCATCACCTGGATCATGATCAGCGCCCTGGCGTGGGCGGGTCAGCTCATTAGATCGTCCAATGCCGCGCAAGCGCGAACGGGAATGGGCATTCAATTCGCCCTGCTCATTGGGGCCGGAGCGGTTCAAACCGTCGTCGGGTCGCTCACTTTCCTTCTCCCTGTAGTTCTCGGCGGTGGACCCGCACGGCTCAGGCGCACACTCGAGGCGCATCGAACCTCTGCAGCGGCACGATGGTTTCTTGTCAACGGAGGAGTCGTTGTGGCCCTCGTGACGCCGTCGCAACGAACGAAAACCGTGGCCATGGCGTTCGCGTGCCTCGGGGCTGCGGCGAGCGTCGCCTTGGTTGCGTTTTACGGATTGCGTCAACGTTCACTTGACGTCGACGACGCGCCCCCGCCGCCCCCTGGCGGTGGACCTCGGCAGCTTCCGAAGACACGTATGGCATTGGGCGCCAGTCTGGCGTCCGTGGCCCTGGTGGTGGCCGTCGCTGCGGGAGGCGGGGAGGAGTGAGCTCTGATCGCGCGGTCGATGCCAACAATGCCGACGCTCGGTCACGAGAGTGGAAGTGTCGGTTCGTGGGCTTGCCTACCGCCTCGACGATCAACGTTCCTGCGGGCAATCGACTTGTCGTCACACTGAAGAATACGGGAGATCAGCGCCATGACCTCATCTTTGCCAACGGCGCCCAAACGGGTGCGACTCGAAGCCGAAAAGCGGAACGGTAGACGTCGGGTGATTGACGCAGACACCGAAGGCTGGTGCACGATCGTCGGCCACAGGCAAGCGGGAATGGTTCTCATAGTCAAAGCAAGCGGCGGTTCGAGAACCCGAGCTTCGGCTGGATCTGCTTCCGTCTCGTCCGGCTCGGGCCACTCCCATTCGGGACACGACAGTTCACGCCGCGTCGGAACGGAGAGGAGATTCTTCCTACTACTGCAGAGCTCGTCCGCGAAGCCCGGAAGAGACTTCACCCCCGAGAGATCCGGAGCTTCGACCGGCGGGAAACGAAAAAGGTCCACTAACATCACTTTCGAGGCTCGGAAGTGGTCAAGGAGGGTCGCCCGGGGCGACAGCAGAAGGTGTGGACGTTCAACGGGAGCTCACCCGGTCCAATTTTGCGCGGCAAGATTGGGGACACTTTCAACATCACCCTGGTCAATAAAGGGACGATGGGACATTCGATAGATTTTCATGCCGGTGACGTTTCGCCGGATTCACGGATGAAAAACAATCGCACCGGGCAAAAGGCTCGTCTACAGTTCTCACGGCCAAGCGTTCAGGGATCTGGCTCTACCATTGCAGCACGGCGCCGCCGGCCCACATAGCCAGCGGGATGCACGGGGCCCGTCGTCATCGACCCGGAGGACGACGAATCCGGTCGATCACGAGTACGTTTTCGTTCAGAGGAGCAGTACTGGGCGAGCAACAAGGCTGACGCCGCAAACGGCGACGCCATCGTGAAAGTCACGCCCAGCGTCGTGGCCTTCAACGGGTATCCCTTCCAGTACGTTCACCGTCCCATCAAGGTACGCACAGGTGAGCGGATCCGTCTATGGGTAATTTCTGCGGGGCCCAATCTCGATCTGCCCTTCCATGTCGTCGGCACTCAACTGGATACCGTGTGGTACGAGGGCAGATACACGATTCGCAGAGGCTGTGAAGGGTCGGGCTCAGCCAGAGCTCCTGCAGTCCTTTTGCTCCGGAAAAACAGCGTCGGCACGTCCGGCGCACAGGGCCTGGGCGTTTCCGCTGCCCAGGGAGGGTTCGTTGAGTTCGGTCGCGCCCGAAGCCGGAACCTATACGGCGCTCAACCATGCCAGCAGACATACGCTGAAAGAGGCGCGTCGGCGAAGATCGTAGTTGAGGACCGACAGCGCGACGTCGATCGTTTTATTGAGGGGCGGGGAACCCGCCCCACACCCTCAATGGTTTTGATTGGCGAAGCCAAAGCTATCTATGAGCTGGATCTTAGAAGGCCAGGCCGCCGCGCCGTCCGGCCACGTCTCTTTGATGTAGTCGGAGACTCCTTCTGAATGCAGGAGCGTATCGAGCTTTTGACGGCCCTCGATTGTTTTCGAGTTGGCCTCTTTCGAATTCCACAAGGATATTTGCATAGCTGTCCTTGCCGACTCGAGATAGCGCGTCTTTCCGGACGGCTTGGAGGTGGTTTTTCAAGGCGTAGCTGCCATCGATAATGGCAATGTCGACGTCCGGCAAGGCGGAGGGAATCGAAGGCGCTGTGTAAGGCTTGAGCTGAATGTGCTTTTGGATTCGATTCGACGTCGTAGATCGTTGGCGAATCTCTTCTTGAGCGTGATGATCTTGTTCTTCACGAGCAGCTGGAGTGCATGAGCCTCGGCTGGATGGATCGTCATTGATGGCGACGACCGCGTACTGTTGGGAAGATCTTTGAGATCCTGATCTTCTTCGAGTAGATGCCCAAAGGTTCGATGTGAATCCCCTTGCCGTGCCTCGAAAGAGTAGCCGTTCTTCTTCGAGGCATCCCTCTAGATAGGAATGTGCTGGATGTTAGGCGTCGATCTCGCCCTTCGTCGAGAGCTGAGCTGGGCTGAATGTAGTCCCTGATACTGCTTGATCTCGACCTTGAGTGCCGGCCTTCTAGCCAGATTGTCCTGAACGTAGTTGAGAATCTCGGGCATGGGGAACAGGGAGGATCCTACGGTGATGGTGACGTGCCGTCGGAGTTTTCACCGGCGCCTTGAATGTCGCTTTGTCATCTGATCCGCAAGCCGATAGCGCGAGTAACGATGCGGGCTGCGAGCGCGACGAAAGACTTGAAACGAGCCAGCGATTTTCTTAGACTGAGCGGGCCGTGGCCCCGAAAATGGAATGGGCGTGCGCGTACGAGGTTGGAATGCCACAAGCCCGGTTGCGGGTGCGAGGGTTGCTTCCCCGGCTGGCTTCTCAGCGGTGATCGGCCAGCCGGCTTGAGCATGTCGCCCACCCACTGGATGACCTGGACGATGAGGGACGATGACGACGATGATGATGGTCATCGCATCCCACTGGTGCTGGTAATAGCCGTACTTTTGCGCCAGCGCTCCAAGCGCCGCCGCCCACGATTCCCGCCATTGCCGAGTAGCCGACGAGGGTGATGGCAAGATGGTGATGGATTGGATGAGGGCCGGGATAGCTTCGCGTGACGAGGACGCCCCCAAAAGAATCCATGTTCTGGAAGCGCCCATCATCTGCGCGGGCCTCGACCTTGCCGCGCTCGACCCCGAAAGATTCGACTCGACGAGGCGCGCGAAATGAGGGATCGCGCCCACCGTGAGCGGGACCGCCGTCCCCTGCCATCCGGATGCATTGCCGATGAGAGCCCTGGTCGGAACGATGAGCAGGAACATCACGATGACCATGGGAATCGAACGAGTCGCGCTGACGATGAAACCCAGGGCCGCGGCGAAGAACTTTGCTGGCGCTGTCGGTGTTTTTCCTTGAGGGTGATCAGGACGATTCCCTAGAATGCCGCCGAAGACCACGGAAAGGAGGGTGGAGACCCCGACCATCAAAAAGCGTGTCGATCGTCGACTGGAAAAGTTCCTGCTTGATCGCCGGATTGTCGAACCACGTGCCGTCGTTCATGCGCGCACCTGCGTTGCGATCGTCTATGTCGGCGAATGCGGAACGCGGGCGATGTCGCCCGCGTCCACCGTCAAGGCCAAACGGGCCACCTGCGTAGAGCCGATCGTTTCAAAGGTCCCGGCGCCGATGTCCGCGCCGAGTTCGCGGGCCGCGTCGAGAACGCGGGCGCCGGTGGGCTCTCCGGGCGGGAAGTGAAAAGCCACATCGACGATGGTGCGTCCGTGGGCGTCCTCGGGTGCCAGCGGCGGGGGCGGAACGATTTGCCGCGACAGGGGCGACTCGACATCGGCGACGACGTCTTCCACTCGTCCGCTCGCCGCAATCCGGCCGGAGTCGAGAAGGGTGACGGAATCGCAGATCTGACGCACCACGGACATCTCGTGGGTGATGATGACGACGGTCACGCCGTACCTGTCGCGAACCGATTTGAGGAGGCCGAGGGATCTGCTCGGTCGTCTCCGTGTCCAGGCGGGACGTCGGTTCGTCGCACAGGAGAACCGAGGGGTTGTCTGCGAGCGCTCTGGCGATTCCGACGCGCTGGCGCTGGCCGCCTGACAGTTCGGACGGGTAGGAGGTTCCGCGGTCTGAAAGGCCGACGAGGTCGAGTAGCTCGTTGACACGCTCGACCCTCCTGGACAACGGAATGCCCGCCAGACGGAGAGGGATGGCGATATTCTCCGCGCGGTTCTGGCGTCGAGGAGGTTGGCGCCTGAAAACCATGCCGATCGTCCGGCGGGCCTCGCGCAGCCGGCCCGAGGAAACCGAGGCGAGGTCAAGCCCGCCGACGCGGATGACGCCCCTCGTCGGCCGCCCAAGGCCGTCAGGCAGCGAATGAGCGTCGACTTTCCGGCTCCGGATTCGCCAACAATGCCGTGGATGTCTCCCGCGGGAACCGTGAGGTTGATGTTGTCCAAGGCGACAACCGAGCTTTTGCCGCGCCGTGGATAGACCTTGGTCACGCCGCTCAGCGTTATCATGATTCCTCCATCGGTCGTGGCTGAAGCACCCGGCTTCCCGGGTGCTGCTGCAACGTCGTCGAGTCGCACGTCTCTCGGCTGCTCTAGATGAACTTGGAAGTAAGATATATGCACTGCACGGCGGTGTGCAAGCGTCGACCTGAGTGGCGAGTCCGGCTGATGGACAATCTGCGGAATGCTCCGCACAAGGGGGAGAAAGAGCACTGCGAGAGGGAGAAAAAGTGTCGGATCCCACCGTGATGCTGGTGCATGGCAAAGAAGCGATTCCACGGATGCGGTGACGAGCAGACCGATGCCCTCGAATTTCTTATCGACGCCTTGACCGACCCAGACGAACCGGAGGCTTAGGGTCGATTGTGCATTCGTTGATTCTGACATCTCCTGGTGGTCGGGGGTGATTGAGTGTGCGGTAGTCGCTTTGCGCTCTTGACGTGCGGCAGCCGCTTCGCGCTCTAGATGATGGAGCAGCCCGGTGGTCGATCTGCTTTAAAGAGGCTGGCCAGCGACCTCAGCTGGCCAGCTGTCGATCGCGAATAGCGAGATAGAGATAGAGTGTTGAGATAGAGCTTGTCCAGAGGGATCGTGTTTATCGATCGTTGAGACGAAACTTGTTCATGGGAGCGGATCAGTTCGGTGAGACTGAGACGGCCGCCGCGACCGATAGAGAGATGTCCGCATCGATCTGCGCAGTAGATATGCGCATGAGTCCGAGACCGCGTCTGATGTCGGTCACTCTGCCGCGCCCCTGAATCAGCCCGATGTCGGCGAGCCCTTGAGCACCGCGGAATCAGCGTCATCGACCCGATGCACGATGCCGGTTGTGCCCGCCTCCAAAGAGGCCAGGGAAACCGCATTCTCGATCTTGGGAGGGACCCGTCAGCGCGAGGAATGAGGTCCCGTGAGGATCCTGGCGCGGATAGCCCAACGCGGCGTCAAGCCTATCGACGAAAGTCGCCGAGACGGCGTGCTCCAGATGCTCGGCCTCGTCGTGAACTTCATCCCACGAATAGCCGAACATTGTTACCAATGCCGTCTCGATGAGACGGTGAATTCGCACCATCTGGCGGCTTTCGGCCTGCCCGCCCTCGGTCAGCGAGATGTTTCATAGCGCGGGCAGCTGGCGGACCAGTCCCATCGACACCAAGCGTTGGACCCCTCCGAAATGGTTGAGGGGAGAGTTTGAGAGTGCGCGAAAGATCTCCCGGTGTTACAGGGCTTTCCTGCCATTCCCCGAGCTCCATATCGCGCGGAGATAATCCTCGTGCGAAGCTGACAGAGCTATCAATCGATCGCCGCCGACGCGGCGATATGGAAAGAGCTTTTCGAGAAGTTGGTCTCCCTCCTCGGCGGTCAGTATCGCGACTCGAACTCGAATAGATGATCGGATACCGTCAAGACGGCAAGTGCTTCTTTGCCCAGCTCCGCGGCGATCGCGTAGAGGCCGGCAGCCTCCATTTCGACGCGCAGCGTGCCCACCTCGGCAAGGCGTTTCGTCTGCTCAGTGGGATTGCCGTAGAACCGGTCGCGCGAGACGACCGTCCCCACCTCTGACCCGTGGATCGTCGCCAGCGGCGTCGACGGCTGCTCGCAAGAGGTTCCAGGAGGCAGTCGCGGAGAAAGTGATGCCCGGCACCACGCCGTCCACGATAGAGGAGTCGGTGCGCGCCGATGGCGATCACGACGTCGCCGGGATTGGCGTCATCCGCGAGCCCTCCCATGGTTCCCACCTGATGATCCGCTCGACATCGTAAAAGGAGAAAAGCTCGGGGCGTATATCGCCAGCGACGGCTGGCCCATTCCTGACGCCATGACCGACGGTGGCTTTCCGCGATAGAGTCCCTGCTATCCGCCAATTCCACGAACGTCTGTGACTTTGCGAACGTCGGATAGCAGGGCGTCGGCCATGCGCTCGGCTCTCTTGGGATCGCCGGGCATAAGGGACTGCTGGAGCGAAGTCGCCCTTTCGGCGGTTAGTGTGAGGTGTGCCATGTTTGCCTTTCACGAATTCGAGATGGGAGTCCCGCTGCGGGGAGTGATAGACTCACCGGTACGGTCAATGCGGCGTTTTGCTTGGCATCTAGGGTCTACCCTATCCCTAGTGAGGCCAGATCCCTAGTAGGGTGAGGACTACTCACCTTTTCTCGGTTGGGAGTGGCGTTGCGGACTGACGTCGACGAAAATTGTCGATGGCTGGATTCGTCAGTCGGCCATCAATGTCCAAGGAAAGGCATGAACATGACTGTCCCAAACAACCCCGGTCAGGGAGGCTATCAGCAACCTGGTCAAGGCGGTTATCAACAGCCCGGCCAGCAGGGGTGGGCTCCGTCAGCATATTCGGCAGCTCCTGCTCCGGGACAGGACGCCTACGGCCAAAATCCGCACGCAGGGTTACGCGCAGCCAGGAGCAGACGCCTACGGCTACGGCCAGCAAGCTTTCCCGCAGCCAAAGCAAGGCGGCGGTTTCAGCACCGCTTTTTCGACGAACTTCCAAAACAAGGGCGGAGCCGGCCTTGCGAAGATCGCTCAGCTAACCTCAATCGTCACCGGAGCGGCACTCGCACTTTACGGCATTCTGAACTTCATCTACATAGTTACAAGTGAAGTGTGGTCCCAGGAATCGATGAGCGTCGTTTCCCTGCTTTGTCTCTAGCGGCGGCCTGCGTGGCTTTCGGCCTGTTCCTCCCCGCCTTTAGCCGCGCTGTCCTTGAGCACGTCGTCCACGACAAGGAGTAGAGGATCCACCGGATGGGATTCCACGCTCCGCAAGGGACTATCGGCTCATAGCCTTTGACCTGGACGATACCCTCGCCCCTCGAAGTCACCCCTACCTGATCGGATGGCCGCCGCGCTGCGCCGGCTTCTCGACCTGGTTGACGTTTGCGTGATTTCGGGGGGCAGTTCAGCTCAGTTCTCCTCCCAGCTACTAGATAATCTGAGGGGCGTCCGCCGAGCAGCTGGGCAGGGCTGCATCTCATGCCCACCTGCGGCACCCGTTACATGCGTTGCATTGACGGGCAGTGGGATGAAAATCTACGCCAGGAACCTCACAGCCCGGGAACGTCACCCAGGTGATGGACGTCTCGAATCCCAGGCACGTAAAGCTTGACCTGTGGCGCGAGGATACGTGGGGCCCCGTTCTTGAGGACCGCGGATCTCAGATCACCTTCTCCGCGCTCGGCCAGGACGCGCCGCTTAAGGAGAAGAGCGAGCGGACCCGGATGGCAGGGAAAAAAGGAAGCCTTGCGAGCCGCCAGCGCAGCGCTGCTTCCTGAGCTCGAAGTGCGCTCCGGGAGGCTCGACGTCGGTCGACGTCACCAGAAAGGGCGTGGACAAGGCCTACGGAATAGGCGAACTTTCGTCTCAAACCGGAATCGCGATATCTGACATGCTTTTCGTCGGCGACCGTCTTGACGAGGGAGGAAACGATTATCCCGTGCTGCGTTTGGGAATCGATGCGCATTCGGTGGGCGATTGGCAAGATACGGCCCGGTTTGTCGAAGAATACGCAACGGCGCACGCATTGGATGAAGGGAAGGTGAATGCAAGGGCAGTTAAAGCTCTAAGCCGATGCGTGTAGCCTGAGGCAGCAGAGCCTTGAAGCAAAATGACGGAGGGTCCATGGCCGATATCGACATTGACAGCCTGAGCGACGACGAAGTCGAAGCCTACATCGCCGAGACTGAGTCGAAGAAGTGGAAAAGCCCTCGGAGCGAGAGCTCACGGGAGGAGCGTCCTTCGAGCTTTCGATCATCATGCTTGTGACCGGGCTCGCGGGTATGTGGGCGTCCTTCAGCCTTGTAACCGCTGAGCGTGCCATGCTGCAGAATCCCAAAGCGGAATTGTCGTGTGATCTCAACCCGCTCATCGGTTGCTCAAACTTTCTCAACTCAGACTACAACACCCTCTTCTTCGGCGTTCCCAACGCACTTTTCGGGCTCATGTTCTTTAGCGGAATCGTCGCCCTTGGCTTCGCGCTCCTCGGCGGCGCACGCCTGCCTTCCTGGATGGGGCGTCTGCTGAGCGTCGGAATGGGGCGGCAGCCGCATGGATACTCTGGTTCCAGTACACGTCGATCTTTGTCGAGCGGACCTTGTGCCCGTACTGCATCGTCACGTGGGTCGCCACAATCCCCTTGATTGTGCACATTCTGGCCGCAGCTTCGGCGCTGGCCACCTGCCTGCAACAGACAGCGTCCGTCAAGCCCTCGTCAAAGGTAGATGGTGGCTTGTCGCGGTCGTTTATCTTGTCATTGCGCTGGTGGCGATCGTCGCCTGTGGGACAAATGGGAATACGTTTTCTAGTCGTTCCAATCGGATTTTTGAGTGGACGGCAGACTTGCGGAGGGCGCGCAGTGCCACGCGCCCTCTTCTCTCACCCGAACCAGAGAGGTTTCACCGCGTGCAGGTCTTCCGGAACGAAGGATTCCCACGATTCTTTGAGAGTCTCGCGCAGGCGGATCATTGCCGCATCGAGCTGCTCCTCCGGAAGTCCGGCTCTTGCGTTTTCGAAACGGATATCCTCTTCGCTGGAGGCTGGGATGACGTGGATGTGCACATGAGGCACCTCGAGGCCCGCGATGACCGTCATCGAGCGGGGAACCCCGATACCTCGATCTGAGCCTTTCCGATGCGTTGAGCAACGACGCTCAGGTGAGCGAAGGTTTCTTCGTCGAGATCGGTGAAGCGCGAAACCTCCTTGCGAGGGGTATGACGGAGGACGCGAGCCATCCGTGATGGGCTCGTGGGTGCCGATGGCGATGCAGACGTCGTCGGCCCATACGAAACGCCCGGGAATATCGCCTTCGAAGATCTTCGTGAATACACTCATGGCTCGATTCTACGGCGCGCTGAGCTTTCCGACAGCGGCGAGAACCCGTTTACGGCAGCAGTCACTGCGGTGCTCGAAGCCGAGGGCCACAGTGGACACGGTGTGAGCTCGTTCGCGGGCTTGAGCTAACTTGCATAACAAAGAACGAAAGGCAGACCGATGAGCGGAGAGAAACGGCGGCGACCGCGCCGTACCGGTACACGGCAGGGAGCTGGCCAACGCCATTGAGAAGCGTTGGCAGGAACGCTGGGAAGAGCTCGGCACGTTCTACACCCCGAACCCGGTGGGCGATCTCGCGGCGGACGACGGCGCGGGGGCAACGGAGGCTGAGAAAATCTACATTCTCGACATGTTCTCCTATCCGTCGGGCAAGGGCCTTCACGTAGGCCATCCGCTCGGTTATATAGCGACGGACACGATCGCACGGTATCAGCGGATGCTCGGGAAAAACGTTCTCTACACGATGGGATTCGACGCTTTCGGTTTGCCAGCCGAGCAGTATGCCGTGCAAACGGGCCAGCATCCGCGGGTCACCACGGAACAGAACATCGCAAATAGCCGCCGCCAGCTCAAACGAATCGGCTTTTCCCACGATTCTCGCAGAGACGTTCGCGACCACCGACGTCGACTATGTTCGGTGGACGCAGTGGATCTTCTTGCAGATTTATAACTCTTGGTACGATTCTGAAGCGCCTTCTCGCGAAGGCAGAGGCAAAGGTTCGGCTCGCCCGATCAGTGAGCTCCGCGAGGAATTCGACGCCGGGAAGAGAACTCTCAACGACGGACGCGAGTGGTCTGAGCTCAGCGAAGGGGAAAAGGGCGAGGTCCTCGACTCTTACCGGTTGGCCTACATCAGCGAGGCTCCAGTCAATTGGTGCCCCGGCTTGGGAACAGTTCTGGCCAACGAAGAAGTCACGGCCGACGGACGTTCTGAGCGCGGAACTTCCCTGTTTTCAAAAGGAATCTGCGGCAGTGGATGATGCGCATCACCGCTTATGCCGATAGATTGGCCGACGATCTCGACACCATCGATTGGCCCGAGAAAGGTCCGCCTCATGCAGCGCCACTGGATCGGCCGTTCCGAGGGTGCGAGCATTGAAGTTTGACGTCCCCGCCGTCGGAAAGAAGCTCGGGTCTGCACGACTCGGCCCGACACGCTTTTCGGGGCCACTTTTATGGTCGTCGCTCCCGAGCATCCGATTCTCGGCGGTCGAACGCCCGGAAGCGACGGTGATCGGTCTCAGCTGAACGTCCCTGCGTCGTGGCCTGAAGGAACGAAGGATGCCTGGACGGACGGCGCGGCGACCCCGGCAGAAGCAGTCGCGAAGTATCGCCCGCTGCGGCGGCAAAAAGCGATATCGAAAGATCCGACGAGGAACGCACGAAGACGGGCGTGTTTACGGGATTGTTCAGGTTAATCCAGCCAATGGCAAAGAGATTCCGATCTTCGTTGCGGACTATGTGCTCATGGGATATGGAACTGGTGCGGTTATGGCGGTTCCTGCTCACGATTCGCGCGATTGGGAGTTCGCCCGCGCCTACGGCCTCGACGTTGTCAGGACGATCGGTCCGGCCGATGACCCTACGGGCCCAATCTCGATGAGGCCGCGTACGAAGACGAAGGCATCGCCGTCGATTCCTCCAACGGGTCGATAAACCTGAACGGTGAAGTCTAAAGACGAGGCGAAGGCAGCCATGACGGAATGGCTCGAATCGGTCGGCGCCGGGCGGGCGACGATCACCCATCGTCTGCGAGACTGGTTGTTTTCTCGTCAACGCTACTGGGGCGAACCGTTCCCGATCGTTTGGGATGAGGAAGGGCGCCCGCACGCGCTTCCCGCAGATCAGCTTCCCGTGGAGCTGCCGGAGATCAGCGACTACTCGCCGCGTACTTTCGATCCCCGACGACGCCGATTCCTCGCCCGAGCCGCCCCTGGGCCGCGCCAGGACTGGCTGGAGGTTGAGCTCGATTTGGGCGACGGGGTCAAACGGTACCGGCGAGAGACAGACTCTATGCCGCAGTGGGCTGGGTCGTGCTGGTACGAACTGCGTTATATCGATCCTCACAATGAAGCCGAATTCGTCGATCCGACAAACGAGGCCTACTGGATGGGGCCCCGCCGGAGGCCGAAACCTCACGGGCGGCACTGATCTGTATGTCGGGGAGTCGAGGCACGCCGTTCTGCACCTCCTCTATGCTCGTTTCTGGCACAAGGTCCTATTCGACCTGGGGTATGTCAGCTCCTCCGAGCCTTTCCACAAGCTCTTCAGCCAGGGGCTGTGTGCAGGGCGTACGCTTACACTGATGCGCGCGGGGCAATACGTCCCGGCCGAAGAAGTGGTGGAAGCCGGAACGGACGACGGCGGCAAACAGCTCTACACATGGAAGGGACAACCTGTCTCCTCGCGAGTACGGGGAAGATGGGCAAGTCGTTGAAGAACATCGTCACACCCGATGAAATCTGTGACGATTACGGCGCCGATCACTTTCCGCCTCTACGAAATGTCGATGGGACCGCTAGACATGTCGCGTCCGTGGGAGACGAGGGCTGTTGTCGGGTCGCAGCGCTTCCTCCAGCGGCTGTGGCGCAACGTCGTCGACGAGCAAACCGGCGAGGTGACCGTGGCCGATGTTCCCGTCGAAGGCGAGACTGCCAAACTGCTTGCCCGCACGATCGCCGATGTCCGCAGCGATTACGATGGCATGCCGGATCAACACGGCCATTGCGAAGATGATCGTGCTGAATAATCATCTGACCTTGCTGTCGCCGGTTCCCAGAGAGGCGGCAGAAAAGCCTTATTCTCATGGTTGCTCCGGTCGCTCCTCACATCGCGGAGGAACTCTGGGGTAAGCTCGGTCATGAGTCCTCGCTCGTCAACGCTCCATTCCCCACGGTGATTGACGAGTCGCTTCTCGTAGACGAGAACGTGACATGCGTGGTTCAGTGAAAGGAAAAGTCCGCGATCGCCTGGAGGTGCCGGCGGATATATCCGAACGAGCTGACCGAGCGCGCGCTTTGGCCTCGGAGCGAATAGCGAAGTTCCTGACGGTGAGCCTCGCAAGGTGGTTGTGCGAGCGCCCGGGCTCGTCAATATCGTCCCCTAAGGAAGAACTATGATCAAAAACGTTCCCGCGGTTTCCCAGCACGAGTTCGACGGTTTGCCGGCTTGGAAGCTAACCTCGCCGACGGGCGCCAGCGCGCGCTGGTCAGCGAGCGCGGGGGCAACGCTCGTATCGTGGCAGCCCAGGCCGGGGATTGAGGTCATTGATGGGTACAGATCCGCCGAAGAACTGACAGCCCAAGTGGGCCACCGGAGTCTTGTCATGCTTCCCTGGTGCGGAAGGATCGCGAAAGGAACGTATTCCTTTGGCGGCAAGCGATACGAGCTGCCTGGAGGGGCGGAGCTTGCCGGCCTCGGAGGGCGCACGGGAAGCGTAGATTTCCGCAGGGTTGGCACAGGCACGGCCCTCGTGCTGCGCGGGCGCATACCGGCTGATTCCGGTTACCCGTGGAGCATCGAGGGCGACCGTCGTCTTCGCTCTCGATGCGGGAATCGACGGTGAGGAGCACCTGTCAGTGTCGATAAGCGCTGAGAATACGTCCAGGATGTCTGCTCCGGTGTCTCTGGGCTGGCATCCTTACGTCAAGGTGCCAGGCGTGTGCGGAATCTCAATCTTTCCTCACGGGTTCCTGCCCGAACGAAGGTTCTCACCGATGCACGCATCATTCCTCTGCCAGGCGATTCAGCCTTCGCAGGGGTAGCGGCGCCCGTCCGTTTTCGACTATCTAGGGACGACGAAGATCGATCAGTCTTTCACGAATCTCGTTCCCGAGTCCGACGGCGTGGTGTGTACGGAACTGAAAGATCCGGTGCGTGCAACGAGGGTGCGTATGACTCAAGAGCCCAGCGAGGGCTCCCGTCACCCATGTTTTTCACGGGGTGACGGGCTTCCTCGTCGGGCGCGCCAATCCATAGCTCTCGAACCGTGTTCTGCGCTTTCAGACGCCTTTCGGCGCGCCGATTCGGCGGTGCGTTTGCCACTCGAGCCCGGCGAGAAGCGAACCATGACGGCGACGTTGACCTACCACTGCAGGATAACGCGTTCGGTAAAGCGGCTTCCGGCAGTGCATGCTGCATGCCGGGGCGCATATTGCCGGTGAAGAGCCCACTGCCGACGGGCGAAAGCCTGCTGCTATCTAGTGGAACTTGAGGTCTACCGGCGGCGTGAGCCGAGAGGGTGCGAGTGATGCTCGAGCCCAAAGTTCGTCCTATTGAGCGAACGACTGAATCGATAGCAGCCTCTTTGCGCTTCTCTTGGCGTTCGGCACGGCGCTCTTCGGCTTTCCGCTGACGCTCGGCCTCTTTGGCCGCCTCGCGTTCTTCGCGCTCCGCTGCCTTGGCCGCGGCCTTCGCTTCGGCTTCGAGCTCTTTCAGGCGCCGTTTTTTCGGCTTCGGCCGCAGCTTTTTCGGCTTCTTTTGCCGCTTCAGCCTCCTCTTTGGCGGTTTCTGCAGCGGCTTTCTCCGATTCGACTCGCGCGGCCAGAAGTTCCGAATGCGCCTCGGATCGACGGGATCCTTATATTTGTCCATGAAGGGGGAGGACGCAAGGCACGCCGAGACTGCGGCAGGTGACGAAGGTCCCATGACAGCGGCGGGAGCCCACAGGCGTGTGGGGCCACCGGCGTCGGACGACCTTTGGGATCCAAGACGGTGACGATGGCCTCGCCGGTGCCAAGTCCGGGAAGCACTTCCAACAGATCGAGCGGTGAGGAAGGGAAGGTGTCGACGGTGGCTTTGAGGGGCCTTTTGGTCGTTGGGAGTGTGGGCGCGCAAGGCGTGCTGGATGCGTGAACCGAGTTGAGCCAGCACGTCGTCGGGAACGTCTTTCGGCGACTGGGTCACGAAGAGTTCCCACTCCTTGGAGCGAATGAGCCGGACCGTTTGAACCACCTGGTTGAGGAATTCTTTGCTGGCGTCGGAGGAACAGAAGGTGTGCCTCGTCAAAGAAGAAGACGACGAGCTTGGGTTTGTCGGCGTCCGCCCACCTCGGGTAAATCCTGGAAGAGCGAGGCCAGAAGCCACATGACGAAGGTTGAGAAAAGCGCGGGTTGGGAGCGAACGTCCGGAAGTTCGAGGGGCGGAGATGATGCCCCTGCCGTCCCTCGGCTGTCCGCAGGAATTCCCTCGGTTTCGAAGGCTGGCTCGCCGAAAAGGCATCTGCGCCCTGGGATTGAAGCGCCGAAATCTCGCGCAGGATGACCCCCGCTGTAGCTGGGGAAACCCGCCGATATCGGCCAGTTCGCTCTTTCCTTCCTCGGATGTGAGGTAGAGCGACCGTGGCGCGCAAGTCCGTCAAATCGATGAGAGTGCGAGACCCCTGTGAGTCCGCCCATGAGGAAGATCAGAGAAAAGCGCGGATTCCTGTGTTTCGTTCAAACCGAGGACTTTTGCCATAAGGATGGGGCCGAAGTCAGTGACGCTTGTGCGCACGGGCACGTCGTCCCCGAACCTCCGAGTGAGAAGAAGCTCGACGGGGAAAGCCGCTGGCTGCCACGCTTGGCCCAGTGCAGCCACACGTGCTGACAGTTTTCCGAAGCCTGGCCGGCTTCAAGCAACCCCGTTAGATCTCCCTTGATGTCGGTGAGGAAAACCGGAATTCCCGCGGCTGATAGGCCCTCTGCGAGGAGTTGGAGCGTGCGCGTTTTGCCTGTTCCGGTAGCGCCTGCGACGAGGCCGTGGCGATTGAACATGCCCAGTGGCATCCGCACGAGAGAACGCGGTTCGGGCTCGCCCGCTTCGAGAAAGGTGCCGAGGGTAAGGGCGGGCGTGTCGAATGCGTAGGCCTGGTCAATAGTCGCGGCGTATTCGCTCAAATCTTGAGGATGTGCATCGGGTTGTTCCGCGACGTCAGATGGCGTTTTCTCGGGCGGCGGTTCGGTTTCGGCTTGCGGCCTGGATTGGCTTTCTTCATTCTGCGCCGGCAGGGCTGCTTGCGGGGATACCGCATCGGTTTGGGGTGAAACAGATTCACCCGAGGAGCGGCCAACGCCGCATCGAGTTCAACCTGTGCGGCCTCCGCTTTGCCTCATGCCGCTTCCGCGGCGGCTTTGGCGGCTTGTGCGCGTAGCTTTGCGAGTTCAGCGTCCGAAGTGCTCATGTGGAGAGTCTAACCGGGATGTACTCCAGATGGCGGTTGCCATGCACAACCTGCATCGGGTGTGTATCTGACCGTCAATGAGGCAGCCAGATCGTCAAATGTCACACCGATCCACAGTATTTATTTCCTTACGTGCCATGTGCGATCTTCGCGGTGAAGACTCCAACCATGAACACTCCACCACCACGAATTCCAATCATCGGGCGTCAAAAGGAAAAATCATGGAATGTCAAACTCGCCCCAGACGATGAAAGTGCTCTGCGCCGTCTGCAAACCCAGGACGCCACGCACGGGAACGGCATCTCTACAGACTGCGACGAGGGTGTCGCGGGGCATGTGAATGCCTCGGAAAGTGCTTACATCGTGGTCAGTTGACGACGAAAGAGAGAGAGGAAGGAAACGATGGGGCCAGCTGCGCGACGTCCGAGGCGACCCGATGGACGGACGGCCAGGCTCCCCTAAGGCCGGGGTGCAGGAGCCCGCAAGACGATCGTTTGCCAGCCTCGCTTTGGCCTCGGGAACAGGCGAGGACGTCGCTGCGCTCATGAGCGGGCCCAGAAGCGAAGATGGCGGCTGAGACCGCACGAATGCCAAAGCGATTCTCATCGCCGTGGCCGTGGCGTTCTAGCGGCGTGGGCATGGCTGGCATTGATCGGCTCCGAAGGCGATGAAAAGCAAGACAAACTGATCGAAGAACGAGGCGCTTCCTCAATTTCCGGTTCCCGTGAACGCGGCAAAGCCGACCGGCGTAAAACGAATGACTCTGGAAAGAAAGGCTCAGCCGGTGCAAGAGGAGAGGGCGGGGCAACCACAACCTCAACCACCGCCTCTTCAATCGTCGTCTACGTCAGCGGTGCGGTCAAGACTCCTGGCGTTTATACGCTCGCCGGAGGATCCCGCGTCGACGACGCCGTCCGTGCAGCTGGTGGAATGACCGATCGCGCCGAATCCACCGGAACGAATCTTGCCGCTCTCGTCAACGACGGGGAACACGTTCATGTCTTAGCAGTTGGCGAACCACCGAGCGCTCCGGAGGCGTCAAATGCGACGTCCGTCCCGTCCAGCGGCGGAAAAGGCGGCGGCAAAAAGCGTGGTGGCGCGAAGACGACCGTCAACATCAACACTGCAACAGCTGAACAGCTCCAGAGCCTTCCGGGGTGGGCCCTGCCACTTCGAAGGCCATCATCGCCTGGCGTGACGAAAACGGCCGTTTTACAAGCGTCAGACGATCTGCTCAACGTTTCAGGAATAGGCAAAGCGACCCTTGCCAAGCTCCGTGATCATGTATCCGTCTAGGCGTCGCCAGTATGTCGAATGATCGTGGAAAATGGCGAACGAGCCATTTCACAGGACCTGCGATTGTGCCGTTGGCCCTCTCAGGATTGGCGGGCGTGGCTATCGCTGCGCGCCCCCGTTCTCTCGTCGAATGGGCCGATCCCCGCCCTCCTGGGCTGGCGCACTCGGGATTGCCGCAGCTCATGGCGTGGGTGCTGATCAAGACGCGGCCCGGCCGGCCGTTAGTCTTGATCGCGCTTGCACCAGCTGCAACATGCGTCGGATGGATGTGGACAGGGATGTCAGCATCGAGCCGCGGCCGAACCCACAGGCCTTGTCAACCTCTACGGGAAGGTTGCCCGCATTGATGCAGTTGCGGTTGGCAGGGCCGAAAAAGAAGGGGGAACGCTGTTCGGTGCTCGCACGTCCTCGCGGCATCGAAATAGGCAGCACACTGCCGATTTCCAGCCATATGCGCATCTTGATCGTGGGTGTCCCATGCGATGTCATATCCGGGCAAAGATACGAGCAAGCGGGCAAATTGAAGGCGCCCCGCCAGGCGTACGCCAAGCCGTGACTCTGCTACAGCAGAAAAATCGCGGTAACCGGAAGAGGGAGCGACCGCAGCCCGCCTCGTTGCCAGCATCGATTCAGCACTCGAAGTCATTCTGGCGGATGCTCCGCCCCACGCCCGCGGCCTCATTCCAGGCGTCGCTCTAGGGCGTGACGACGCCGTCGACCCCGGCCTAGCAGCGGCAGTGAAAATGACGCAACTCACCCATCTCATCGCGGTCTCAGGCGGACAGTATTTCGATCATCCTCGCACTGGTGATTGCGGGCGTAGGGACGACGTAAACTTCCCACTCGCGGCGCTCGTCTGCTTTCTATCGATTCTCGCCTTGCTTTATCCTCGTCGGCCCCAAGCCTCCGTCATCCGCGCAGTTGCTGATGGGAATCGTTGTCATTGCGGCCATTGGGATCGGCCGCGCGAGCCAAAGCCGTTCCCTCCCTCAGCATCGCCATGCTCGGCGTCGCCCTCATCGACCCTGGATGGCCACGAGCTACGGATTCCTCCTATCGGTCTCGGCCACATTCGGAATCGTGTGCTTCGGAGAACCTCTGACAGCCCGATTGGCCGAAAGAGTGCCGCGCATACTTGCCGAAATGGTCGCCATCCCGCTCCGTGGCCCAACTGGCCTCGCTTGCCCATCCTCGCCCTCTTCACTGATACGGGATCAATATGGGGCGTGCTAGCCAATGCGCTCGTGGCCCCGTTGTTGCACCCTGACCGTCTGCGGTCTTCTACCGCTCATCGCAAGCCCACTCATTCCATGGCTAGCCCACATAGCCCTCGTTCCCTCCGCGATGGCAACCTGGTGGATCGAGCGGGTCGCGGATACGCTCGCCAAATGGCCGGGTTCGGGAATCGGCCTCGGCGCCTCCTTTCTCTTCTGCCTCACCGCGCTCGCTGCCCTTATCGCACGCAAGGCATTCGGTTTCGCGGTGGTCGCGGCACTCGTGGCGGTCACGTGGTGGAACGGGCGACGCCAACCGATTGAGATTGCCGACGGTTGGGATGTGGTCCAATGCAATGTTGGCCAAGGGTCCGGGCTCCTCGCGCGGGTGCGAGGTAAAACGATCATGGTGGATGTTGGCCCGCAGGGCCAGGCAGCAGCCGAATGCGTTGAAGCGGCGGGCGTGAAGAAGATCGACATCCTTATCCTCACCCATGGGCATTCAGACCACATAGGCGGCCTGCCGGGTGTTTTCAAAGTCGCGCAGGTCGAGAAAGTGTGGGTCTCGCCGAATATGGATCCCGAGGGAACAGACAATGGCTTGAAACCGAGCTGAAGAAGAACGGGCAGTTGCCCACCGCGGTCTCTCAGGGAATGGTTGACGACTCCGAAGCGCCGCGAGTGCGGGTTCTCTGGCCTCGTGCGAATGCGCCGATGGGCGCTGAACAAGCCAATGCTCAATCCATCGCCGTGGGATCGACATTCCCGGAGGAATGCTCGTGACGGGGGACCAAAGGCCGTGAAAGCCAGGAGCGCTTTGTGCGCGAGGTAGAGCCCGTGCGCATCGCCGTCGTTCCCCACCACGGCAGCTCAGACCAGTCGGAAAGGCTTGCTCGCGCGGCCAACGCCGAGATCGCCCTGATCTCGGTTGGGGAGAACAGCTATGGGCACCCGTCCCGCAGGGCATTCGAGCTGTATTCTTCCGCCGACGTCTACGACACCAAAAGCGTGCGGGACGATCGTGGTGGCCAGGTTCCGATGTGACGTCGCGCTGCGAGGAACCGCGAGGATGAAAGAAAAACGCGGTGCACGGAAGCGAAAGACTCCGGTGCGCGGAAGCAAGAGACTCCGGTGCGCAGAGCGGGAAAAAGTCCGGTGCGCAGAGCGGACAACAGGACTGGTGAGTGGGATATGCGCTTTGTGAGAAGGAAAAGCTCGATGCATGAGATGTAGACGTGACGCGTGAGATACTGGTGCCATGGCAAAGAAAGGCGGCCTCCCGTGGGATCGGCTCAATGTCGCTCCCGTGGTTCTCATCCTCGTCGGCGAGCCGGTTCTGGGTGACCGGGCGGTTTCACGACTAGTCGAATTGGCGATAGCTCGCGATCCGGCCACATCGGTGACGAGGATAGACGCCGAACAGTACGCCGTGGGCCAGCTCTCCGCCGCCGTTGGCCCCTCGCTTTTCGGCGAGCCCTAGCGTCGTCGCTGCCAGCAATCTTCAGAAGATGAACGATTCCTTTCTCACCGATGCATTGTCCTACATCAGCGCTCCGGATCCGGATGCGATGCTCATTTTGCGCCACGACGGGGGCACACGTGGCAAAGCGCCTCCTCGATGCGGTGCGCGCCGCCGGCTCCAAAGCTGCGAGATCCCCGCCGTCAAGTATCCCAACGAGAAGATCGCCCTCGTTCGCGACGAAGTGGCTCGCGCTCGCAGGCGTATGACCGCCGAAGCCGTTGAGGCGCTCGTCGACGCCCACGGCAACGACGTGGGGAGCTCGTCGCCGCTACGGCGCAGCTTCTCCGACGTCGAGGGACGATAGACGAGGCGGCCGTGCGCACCTACTATGCAGGGGCGTATCCAAGCCAGCGGTTTCGACATCGCCGACGCCGCCGTCGCTGGCAACGGCGGCAAGGCCGTGGCTCTTGCGAGGCACGCACTGGCCAGCGGCGTCGCGCCCGTTCCCATTGTTGCGGCTCTCGCATACAAGCTGCGCACCCTAGCTCTCGTCGCCGCGAGACGAGGTGCATCCGCTCGGCCGGGAGATCCCACAATGTCGCCGGTGCAGCGGCGCAATGCCGAACGGATCGCAGGTCAATGGACGAATGAGGCTCTGGCCGCGGCGATCCTTGCCGTCGCCCAGGCGGACGCCGAGGTCAAGGGTGCTTCCAGAGACCCGGAATTCGCTCTCGAACGGGTCATCCTCAGGGTTGCGGCTGCGAAGCGAGGCTGACGGACGTAATGACGCGAGAGGCAAAGACGCTATTACGCGGGGAGGACTATTACGCGGGAAGGAAGGCGGATGAGTGAAACTCGCCGGGACACGTGGGCATGTGACGGGGACACGGGTGAGCGCATTCTGAAAAATCGGCGCAAGATAGTAAGCTCAATCACAGCGGCGCACGGTGCCGTTCACGCAACGGTTAGCAATGCTGCTCACACAGTGGGGCCCCTGCGCTGCTCAACCACGATTCAGTGACGACGCGAATTGAGGAGACAACGTGCTCATAGGAGTGCCGAAAGAATCACGGGCTGGCGAGACCCTCGTCGCCGCGACGCCAGACACGGTGGGCAAGCTCGTCAGACTCGGCTACGAGGTATGCGTCGAGGCGGGCGCCGGTGAACGATCGAGTTATCCCGATGAACAGTATCGCGCTGCCGGCGCGCAGATCGTCGACGCCCAGGGCGTGTGGGCGGCTGACATCATCACCACCCTCGATACGCCCAGCGAGGCCAAGCTTCTCAACATTCGACGCGGGGCCACCCTCATCGCCAGAATGGACCCGGCCGCTCATCCCGGAGGTGATCGAACGGCTCGCCACGATGGGCGTCACGTCGATCGCCATGGATGCGGTTCCCCGGATCTCACGAGCCCAGTCGATAGACGTCCCTTTCCTCAATGGCGAACGTTGCCGGGTATCGAGCCGTCGTGAGGCGGCCAGTGCATTCGGGCGCCTTTTTCACCGGCCAGATGACCGCCGCGGGCAAGGTTCCCCCCGCCAATGTCTACGTTATCGGGGCGGGTGTAGCGGGCCCTTGCCGCGATTGGAACGGCGAGTTCGCTCGGCGCCGTGGTCAAGGGAACCGACGTTCGCCCCGAAACAGCTGATCAAGTCAAATCCTTGGGCGGTCAGTTCGTCGAGATTCCGGTTAGCCAAGAATCGTCCGATGGCTACGCGCAGGCGATGAGCACCGATCAAGAGATCGTGGCCAGGAAATTTATGCGCGCGAAGCGGTGGCATCTGACATCGTCATCACCACCGCCTTGATTCCCGGAAGGCCCGCTCCGCTTCTTATCACCGCCGACGTCGTGGCCGCGATGAAGCCGGGATCGGTTATCGTCGATCTTGGGGCAGCCAACGGAGGCAATTGTGAGCTCACAGTTCCCGGCAAAGTGATCGTGACCGACAACGGGGTGACGATCATTGGCTACACGATTTAGCCGGGCCGTTTGCCCGGGCAGGCCTCGCAGCTCTACGGGCAGAACATCGTCAACTTCTTCAAGCTGGCCACGCCGGGGCAACGATGGCACTCTGACCTGGACATGGACGACGACGTCGTGCGCGCCATGACCGTCACGCTCCATGGAATCGTCACGTGGCCGCCGCCCCCGATCAAGGTTTCGGCCGCTAGAGCCGCCAGAGAGGCAGAGCCGCCGCCCGTCGAACCGGTTCCCGTTCGGGCGGAGAAACTCCCTCGTGGGTCAAGCCGACGCTTGGCGTTCTGGGCGCGCTTGTCGCGGCTCTCGTCTACTTCGCGCCACGGGGCATGTCCAATCATTTCGTCGTCTTCACATTGGCGTGTGTCGTGGGCTTCTACGTCATCACCAACGTGACGCATTCGCTGCACACGCCTCTCATGTCGGTGACCAATGCGATATCGGGAATCATCGTCGTCGGCGCTCTTTGGCAAATCGGTTTCGACAACGCGTTGATACAAGGGTTGGCATTTGTCGCGACCGTTGTCGCATCGATCAATATCTTCGGCGGGTTCACGGTGACCCACCGGATGCTCAAGATGTTCCAAAGGAGCTGAGAATGAACGCTACGATTCTCGCAATCGACGACTTCGCTGCGGCCCCTGTGAGATTCACCGATCTCGCATACGTGGTTGCCGCACTCCTGTTCATCCCTCGCGCTGGCGGGGCTTTTCGAAGCAGACGACGGCTCGCCGAGGCAACATCCTCGGCATCATCGGCATGTCGTCTCGCGCTTGTCGCGGTCGTTATCCTCACGGTGACCAGCAAGAGGGAATGAGGGCGGCGCAAACGATCCTGCTCATCGCGCTCGCCACGGCTCTTGGCGCAGCGATCGGCATATGGAGGGCGCGGCGCGTCGAAATGACGGGGATGCCCCAGCTCATCGCACTCCTCCACTCCTTCGTCGGTCTAGCCGCCGTGCTCGTGGAGCTACAACTCGTTCCTCGAACGTGCAGACCGGAATATGGGCAGGCTTGAGAGCTTCGACGGTGGGGCCTTCCATCAGGGTGAGGTGGGGCTTGCCATCTTCATAGGTGCGGTCACATTCACCGGATCGATCATCGCGTTTCTCAAGCTTTCCGGGAGGATATCTGCGCGCCAATGGCTCTTTCCGGCAGGAACTGGGTGAACTTAGGGATGCTCCTGGCCTCGCTGGCCCTCATAGTTTGGTTTATCAGTGCGGGCGACCTCACGTCAGGGTTGATTTCACTCGTTCTCCTGACAGCGGTATCCCTTTTCTTGGGGGCGCACCTTGTTCTGGCGATCGGCGGTGGAGACATGCCCGTTGTCGTCTCCATGCTCAACTCGTATTCCGGTTGGGCGGCGGCAATGGCCGGATTTACGTTGGAAAACAATCTCCTCATCATCACTGGAGCCCTGGTCGGGTCATCCGGCGCCTATCTTTCCTAGCATCATGTGCAAGGCGATGAACCGTTCTTTCGTTTCCGTCATTCTCGGAGGATTCGGCTCGGGCAGGGTCCGTCACCGCGCAGGAGAAGGACTATGGCGATTATCGGGAGATCGACGCTGCGGAAGTGGCACGCATGCTCAAAGGCGCCTCTTCCGTTGTCATCACGCCTGGTTATGGCATGGCTGTGGCTCAAGCCCAGTATCCCGTAGCGGAACTGACTAGGGCGCTTGCGCGACGCCGGAGTGCACGTCCGCTTCGGAATTCACCCGGTTGCGGGGCGACTGCCCGGACACATGAACGTTCTGTTAGCTGAGGCGAAAGTCCCTTTACGACATCGTCCTCGAGATGGACGAGATCAACGACGATTTCGCCGCCACCGACGTTGTTCTCGTCATCGGGGCGAACGATACTGTCAACCCCTCCGCGCGTGAGCCCGGCTCCCCGATAGCCGGCATGCCGGTGCTCCAGGTGTGGAACGCAAAGAACGCCGTCGTCTTCAAACGATCGATGTCTAACGCTGGCTACGCTGGCGTCCAAAAATCCGCTTTCTTCAACGAGAACACGTACATGTTGCTGGGAGATGCGCGTGAATCGGTCGAGAAGATCGTCACAGAGCTCTAGTTGTGCCTGGAAGGGCAGGCCGGAAAGGCCGCCGGTCCGCGATAATGAGAGCATGCCCAAGCTCATTTGCGTTGACGTCGACGGCACGCTCGTAACCGAGCATCAAGAGACTCCTGATTCGGCGAGGGAAGCCGTTCGCGCCTCCATTGCCGCCGGACACAAGCTTCTGCTGTGCACGGGGCGTTCGTTGCCAGAAATCTATCCTTATCTGTGGGATCTCGGTTTCCATGGGATCATCGCCGGCTCGGGCGCATTCGTCAAGATCGGAAAGACTGTGGTGGCTGATCGGCGCATGTCTTCGGAAGACATTTCCTACGTCACCGCCATATATCGCAGGTACGGCGCTCGGTGGATGTGGCAGGGGGCCGGAAGAGTTCAGTGTCAGCGAAGGCTTTTTCGGATCCTTCGCGGGGTCTCCTGATGCGGAAGGGAGCCCATGGCATCCTTACTACAAACAGATCCTTCCGTTCCTAACCACCGAGATTCCAACAGAGTACATCGAAGGGACTTTTCGTCCTTCCACACAGTTTGCATTTGAGCTATCGTGAGTTGGTCGAAATTATTGGCCCCAAATATCACATCGTTTCTGACTCCGTCGAAGCCAAGGGTGGAATTACAGGTGAAATCCTTCCGCCGGCTTGACAAAGGATGTCGGCATGTTTGCGGCGGCAGAGCACTTGGGCTTCGATGTCAAACAGACGGTTGCCATAGGCGATTCGCCCAACGACGTCGAAATCCTCGATGCGGCAGGAATAGGGGTTGCCATGGGCAACGCGATCGACGCGGTGAAAGCGCATGCGGATTTCGTGACGTCTTCGATCGAAGATGACGGGCTGTATCGAGCCTTCGAAGCTCTCGACCCGCGTGAGGGCACAGTTTTATGCTGAGTGCAGCTGCGTTTTTATGTTAGAGCCGGCTGCGTTAGAGGTCCGGCTTCAGTCGACGAAGCCGGACCGGGTGCGAGGAGTCGATCTCGTGTGTGAGGCTCGCTTTCGCGACGTTCATGTCCGCGAGTGAATCGAGGGAAGGATGAGGACAATAGATGTCCCCACCCGAGCCGTGAGCTTATATGTGCGTGCCGCCGTGGCGGGCCGCGATAGTCGCGACCAAAGCCAGGCCGAGGCCGTTGCCCGGAAGATCTGCCGGAATTGCTTGCTCGGCTGAGCTCGTCCCAGACGGTGTCCACGTCTTCGGCCGGTATTCCGATGCCAGTGTCGGCGACTTCGACGGAGACGGTGCCGTGACCTTCAGAACCTCGAATTTCGATGACCGATTCGGCGCCAGAATACTTCGCGGCGTTGGACACGAGGTTGTAGATGGCTGAGTAAAGCAGATCGCCATCGCCGGCAACGTGAGAGAGGGGCCAGGGGCCCTCGGGGAACGTTAAGGAAAAAGACCTGCTTTCGCCGCGTGTTATGAGCTCCCTGTTTGACGGCGTCCACGGCGTCGCGCGTCGTTTCCTCCAGGTCGACTTCCTCAATGTCGATGGGGAAATCTCCAGCTCTGCCAGTTTGCGCAAGTCGGTCAACAGGTGACTCATACGCGTGGATTGAGCGGTGACGATCGACCAATTCGGATCGTCCTCGTCGTAACTCGCGGCTGCGGCGCGAAGTGCTGTCAGGGGATTTTTGAGCTCGTGATCGAGGGCGTCGAAGGAACTGTCGATGAGACTGGCGCAGTTCTTCCCGTCCCGTGCTTACGCCTCGTTCATACTGCTGTTTTTGCTGGCCCGCCAGGCGGCTGCGATCCCCAGGAACACGCTGACGCACACCCCAAAAGCGGCGAGTAGGCTGGGCAGTGGGATTGTCAAGAGAATGTAACGTGTTTCCCCGAAAGCCGCCATGCGATTGCGGATACGATGCACGCCAGTGCGGGGAGGGTGAGACGAGGCCGGCGTGCGCAGCCGGATGCGTTTCATGCGCGCACCCTCCCGATGAAACGATAGCCCACCGAGGGAACGGTTTCGATATGGGAAGGATGCGTTGGATCGTCGCCGAGAACCCTTCTGATCTCGCGAATTCGGTGGTCGACCGCGCGCGTTGACGAGGCGAAATCGATGCCCCACAGCGTAGCTAGAAGCCTTTCGCGAGTATGGAGTTCGCCCGGATGAGTCATGAGGTAATCGAGGGAGCATGGAAGCCTTGGGGGTAAGCGTGATTTCCCGATTTCCCAGAAAAAAGCGAAGGGCCACCCTGTCGAGTAGGAGGTTGCCGCACATGAGCCTGTCCGCGGCCGAATACGGTTTGTGTGCGGCCGCCGTTCGTCTGAGAACCGCACGGATTCGCGACACGAGTTCCCGCGGGTCGAAGGGTTTCGAAAGGTAGATCGTCTGCACCTTCATCTAAGGCAGCGGAACGTTCGTACTGACTGATCGATCTGCGTGAGGAGGATAATGGGCGTCCACCCGCCCCGAGCGCGGATTTCGCGGACAAGTTCGCGGCCGTCCACACCTGGCATCATGACGTCGGTGACGACGATGTCAGGACCGATCTTCTCGTGAACGTCAAGGCCTTCAACGCCATCGTGAGCGACGACGACCGAAAAGCCAGATCTCTCAAGGTACGGTGCGAGTAGCGTTGGTGATGGCCGATTCGTCATCGACCAGAAGAACAGTCTGCCGATTGGTCGGCTGATCGCTCATCGTCGTCCTCTCTACATCTTGGTGACGGCGCGGTGGCGAGGGAGACGGCTCGCAACCGTTCCATCAATGATGTCAATCGGTCTTTTTCGACTTCGTTGTCGGTGCCTTTGTCGTTGATAGTGGGAGCGCGCCGTTCGCCCATTCGACGTCATTGTCCGATCCGTTGAAATCGATGGAAGAAACTCGTTCGATGTACAGCTTGACGCTCGAACCCCGGAATGTCACCTTCTTGGCTGTTTTTGGCGACTACCGTGAGCTGAACCGGTGATGTCGATCTTTTTCGACGTCGTCCTTCACGTGAACGGTTCCGCCGGAGCCCGCGATGGTTGCGGTTCCGTTGACGACCGTGGCCACGGTGGCGTTTTCTATCGGCTGCGGCCTCCTTCCAGTCGTCGCTAGACGACGCCGCTCCACCGCTCGCGGGCGGATTGCCGGCGGCAGAGGGGTGCGTTGCGGAGCCGTCTCCCCGTGGCACTATTCGATCCCGCATTTTGACCGGAATTTTTGCCGTTTGATTTGTTCGTCGCGTCGCCCCCTGACGGTGACGCTTTGATCGTTGTCGCCGGTGATGGTCACGCCCGAGCCCTTCGAGGTGTTGTCTTTGACTTCCGCTTGGCAGGCAGCGGCAGCGAATGTGAGGCAAGCCGCGAGAGCGAGCCCGGTGGTCTTCCATGCTTTCATCGGAGGTTCCTTTCATGAGGGAAAGCATTCCCTTGTCGCCTGGCCTTTGCTGCCGTTCGCGGCTGTGGAGACGCATGCGACTTCTATTGACTTGTGAGTGGAAGCCGCCTCTTGCCGTGTGTCGCGTGTTGCGCAAGAAGTCGCTCAACGTCGGCGGAGGTGGTCGCCTTACCGTCAGAGTGTTGCTGTCATAGATGTTGCGGAGCATGCGTGAACTCCTTAGCAACAATTGTAGCCTGACAGTGAAGAGTTGTAGTAGGCGTTGGTTAATGTGAAAGCTCAGGGCGTTCTTGCACATCTCGTGATTTCGACGCCTTTGTTGCTTGTCCTTTCTTTTGAGCTGAGACGCCGAGTTGCCTGTGCACGAGCCGGTGCTTTTGTTTCAAGGCTATACGGGTGATGTAGCAGGGAGGTCGCCTTGATGTCGCAGTTTCGAGACGCTGAGGAACTGGGTGAAAATCAAGGAAAACAGTGGAATGACAAAAGGCTTTCGAGCTCCCGAAGAGCCTTGCCGATGGGCCGAACTGAACGTAGAATGTCATGTATACATGTTTTACTATGTAATGAATCATTGGTGCGGAAGTCATTGCAGCGTAAGACCGCAAGGTTCCCCGGCGGCGGGCGATCCGAACGGCAGGGAATCCGCATAAGCAAAGACACAAGAGGAAGAACTGTTATGAATCCTGTCAACACGAGCTCTTACGGGCCCGGAGGCCGCGGCTTTCACGGGTGGTGACGGTTGGCCAACGCGGTCAAGTCGCCATCCCGGCCAAAGCACGCAAAGATCTGAGAATTGAGGCGGGTGCGCAGCTCGTCGTTCTGACCGACCCGAACGAAGGCATCGCGCTCATCCCGCTCTGAGCTTCTTTGAGCAAGCAAGACAATCCCGTGGCGAAAACTGGTCCGATCAATGCTCCCGGGAGTGACACGGTCTGGGAGCGGAAACACGGACGACGAGGCTGCGAAGCGTACAAGTGATAAGCATGCAGGGCAACACTGCCGAGAAGCCTGCGGAGGACGCCACAAAAAGCATGCGGGCGGTCTCGCTGGAAAAGACGCAGACAGCGGCGGCGATTCACGATGAACACGCGCATGCCAACGATGCGCGCGGCTTAGCCCTGCGGACCGGCAGTGGCGGTCAAATCCCTGACGAAACAGTTCGGCGACCTTCTCGCAAGTCGACAACGTCTCCTTCGACGTCGCTGATCATGAAATCTTCGGAATCATCGGCCCCAATGGAGCCGGTAAGACGACCCTCATGGAATGCCTGAGGGGATCCAGCGGCGGACGTCGGGTGCCGTTCGGGTCCTCGGTGCCGATCCGGATGTTGCCGACCGGTCGTGGCGAGCACGGGTGGGAGTCCAACTACAATCCTCGGCTTTGCCGACGAAAAATGAAGGTCGGCGAGGCCATCGACCTGTTTGGGTCCTTTTATGAAAATCCTAGGGGCACCGACGAGCTCGTCGCCGAGCTCGGATTGTCCGGTAAGAAAGGCTCCTACGTCGAAAAACTCGGGAGGCCAGCGCCAGCGCGTGTCGATCGCGCTTGCGCTCAGGAGCCGGCCGGAGATCGTCTCCTTGACGAACTGACTACGGCGCTGGATCCGCAGGCGCGGCTGGCGATGTGGGACGTGGTCCGCTCGATCCGGGACGCCGGGTGCACGGTGGTCATGACCACCCATTACATGGAGGAAGCGGAGGCCTCAGGTGACAGGGGCGCGATCGTCGATCGCGGACGGATCATCGCGCTAGACACCGTCGCGGGCCTCGTAGCCCGCTCGGCAGCGCCAGTCCTCGTGACTCTGAAGACCGACCGGCCGGTCGACCCTAAGACATTCGCAAACGTTGCCGGTATCTCGAACGTAGCGATCGACGGCATGACCGTGAGGCTGCATTCCGTCGGCGGATTCCCGGGCGAGGCTGTCCGCGCGATAGAGGAGCGCGGGCGCGGCGGTCGAAGAGATTGAAACGTCGAAAGCTTCACTTGAAGACGTCTTTCTCGCCCTGACGGGCCGCGCGATGAGGGAGGGGAGTTGACATGCGCGTCTTCAGAAAAATTCTCAAGACTACAACCCTGCGCACGCTGCGCGAGCCGGCGAACGTCGTATTTATGATCGCCTTCGCTCCTGTGTTCATGCTGGTCATGGGGCTGATATTCGGAAATGACCTGAGGAAGGAGTTCGGCGGCCAGGGCTTCCTTGACGCGAACATTACGGCTTTCCCTGGTATCGTCATCGCCATCGCGGCGACCATCATTCTTCCCGTCGATCTCGTGACGCAGCGAGAGACGGGAGTTCTCAGGAGGTTCCGTGCGACGCCGCTTCGCCCGGCGGTCTACATCTCGGCTGATCTGACTATTCGCATTGCCCTAAAGCTTGCTGTCGATAGCCTGCCTTTACGGGGTGGCGATTGTGGGATTTGGCGTCGATGCCGATGTTATGGGAGTGGTAAACGTCCTTTTGGCCACGGCGCTCGGGTTGTGCTCTATTCATGGCGCTGATACCTGTTGGCCGGGCTCTGCCTCCTCAAAGGCGCGGCGCAGGGGATAGGGAAAACATCCTCGTTTACCCCCTTATTTTCCTTTCGGGCGCGGCGGTTCCCCTTTCCCAGCTCCCCGATAAAGTGGCCGCGGTTGCGAAGTTTTCCCCTGCTCACACAGCTGACGTTTCTGACGAAGGGTCTGTGGGAAGGAGAGGGCTGGATCCAACACTCGGGGTCCGCCGCCTTGCTGATCGGAATGGGCGTGCTGTGTGGAGTTCTGGCAGCGCGATACTTCCGTTGGGAAAAATGACGGAAACGAGTAACAGGGGCAGCGGAAACCGCTGCCCCTCGTCTAAGGCTACTGCAAGTTACTCGGAGCGTTCCTACTTGGCCAGTTTGGCAACCTGAACTGCAAGCTTGGACTTGCGCTTAGCAGCCTGATTTTTGTGGATAACGCCCTTGAAACCGCCTTGTCGAGCTTGCGGGTGGCTACCCGCAAAGCGCTGCCTCAGCACCCTCGACGTCGCCGGCGGTGATGGCCTTTGCGGGTCTTGCGCACGTAGGTCTTCAGCCCGACTTGACAGCCTGATTGCGGAGACGGCGCTTCTCGTTAGTAAGAACGCGCTTCTTCTGCGACTTGATGTTTGCCACGTGTTCCACTTTCAACTCATCGCGCCGTACGGCGATAGATTGTCATGGTCGGTGAGGATCGCCTCGGCGGGACTGAGGAAGTGGCTCCGTGGTGCCGTCAGCTGGACCCCGCCACCCGACCGGTGTGAAGTCCAGAGGCGATTTTATCAGAAGCTACCCAGGGAAACGGCGTATGGCGGATACGACTTCTGTGAACCGCGCTTCATCAAGGCGGCCGCCTTCCCGTCGCATCCTAGCGGGTGAAACGCACAAAAGCCTGTCGATTCTCGCTTCCGAGGGACGGCCCTTGGAATCCCAGTCTCCCGAGCCGACGTCAATCCAGAAACGGCCATTGCGCGCTTCTTGTTCGGCGTCGCGAGCATGATCCTCGATGTGAGTTGAACGAAGACGATGCAGCGTTCGAACTCAGCGAGGACGAGGACAGGTCGATCCTTGCCTTGGCTGCGATCTTCTTCGTAAGGCACCCACGTCCATACGACTTCTCCGGGATCGAGAGCCCTCGTCTTGCTGCGGCGTGTACGCGAATGCGGGCAAGCCGAGGTCCGGCACGGAATAGACCTCGGCAGATCATCGACCCCGGAAGCTCGGAAGGAGAGTGCGCTGTCAGCGTGGGACCAGAACTCGCCCCATCGCCGTCGGACTGTCCTGAGGAAGTCGCAGACGTAGGCTTGCGCCCGGTGGCGTTGTTGTTCGCCGAGCCTCGGTCGTTCGCCGAGCCTTGCGAACCAGAATGACCAGGCTTTTTCGCGCCTTTGGATTGCGTTCGGATTTCGAGTTGGCTTTGCGTTTCGACTCGGAGGCAGAGCCTCGGGATTTCGAGGTTCCCGACGTTAACGATCTCGATAATTCCCGACGCGAGTTGCTTGAGAAGACGAGGAATCGCCATCAGACGTTCGAGGCTCCGTCGGGATGGATTTCGTCCGCTTCGACCGCAGGAGCCGCCTCATCCCTGGCGAAAAGAAGATTCGTGAGCATGACGCACCTGCTCGGCGTTGGGGACGTCGCGAAGATAGAGGGTTCGTCTGCCGACGTCTGCAATTCCAAGGTTCCCGCTTTAAAAAGCGGTCGATGAGATCGCGTTCGTAGGCGACGTTGGAAATGCGGCTGAGTGGGATGTCATGTCCCGTTTTTCGTGAAGATTCCCCTGCGGGTGATGATTCTGCGATTGGTCACCGTGTACGTATCGGTGATCCATTTCAACCACGGCCAGCCGACGAAAAACCACGAGGCCGATGAGCAAAAGGATGAGAATCGTCCAAGTTCCCGCGGGGCTCCAAACCGTCGGGCGCATATAGACAAGGGCGACAACGGCGAGGACAATCATGACGATTCCCGCTGCGATATTCGGGATCAGGCGCTTCACGTGTCGTGCAGTGAAGGATGATCCTCCGTTTTTGGCTAAGGAGCTTCTGTGAAAGTGCCATGGGGCCTATCGTGCCACACCGATTGCCCCGGGAAGGCGAATCCGACGAGTTTGAGACGGGAAGTCAAAGCGGAATTGGGAGGAATGTCGGCGCGGAGGCTAGAGGAAATGCCGGAGTTGAAGCTAGAGGCAATATCGGCGTGGAGGCTAGAAATAATGCGTGGCGGAGCTGGAGAACCGCGAGAAGCGCCGGGCGTCGAAGCTAGAAATGAGCGTCAGAAAAGCAACGACGGCGAAAAGTGCTCCAACGGGTATCGACAGGAAAGTGATGATTCCGGATACAAGGGTGATGCGCAGGTCGTCCTTGAGATAAGGGGCGTTGACCAGACCGCCGGCGGCGGCGATCGCCGAACGCTGGGCAGCTTCAATGCGGGGCATCCACGTCTCCCGCAGCTGCGCGGCCTCAACCGCGGCCTCACGTTGGCGGTCAAGGGCGATCGTCTCTCTGTCGTCAGCTGGAGGATCGGGAAGCGCCCGCGGAATCACGTTGTCCGCTTTCATCCACGACGATGATCTGATTCGAGTTTGACGCTTTGCCGGGGCCCGAGGGACTTCCGGAGCTTGAAGATTCGTTGAAGCTGGAGACGACGCCGTCGTGCACCCTCACTCCTTTCCCACTCTTCCACCGCATTTTTGAGACGTCTGCGGCGCCAAGCGAATATAAGCGTCGAGGTCAGACTTGTCGCCAGCACGGTGACGAGCAATGCGGTAGCAACGAGCCCCGTCGCCGCCGAGAGCGAAAAAGAAGCGCGATGAGAAGGCCGTCGATGACGAGGGCGTTGCCCACGAGCGTTCGCCCCGGGCTCCGAGCGATCCGTTCGATGACTGGAAGAAAATCTTTCAGCGAACCGGGAGTGAGGAACATGCAACCATTGTCGGATCACAAGGCGGGAGTTTCCAACGAAGGGGCGGCAAGTTCCGCGCAGGGACGAATTTTCAAGCTCGGCCCTACGCGCGCGGTCCTGGCGGATGGGGCCTCCTAGGCAAAAACTCACATGTTGTGAGGCTTGACCCACGGCGACGGGCACCACACTGGTGGGGACTGTTTCGACAAAGGAGCACCGTGCCCGCATCTCTTCCCGGCGAGATCACGCCCGCTTCGACGGCGTCGTCGCGTATCCGCAATTTCTGCATCATCGCCCACATTGATCACGGCAAGTCGACGCTGGCCGACAGGATGCTCCAGCTAACCGGGATAGTCGATGAGCGCATCATGCGAGACCAGTATCTTGACCGCATGGACATTGAGCGCGAGCGGGGGATCACGATTAAGTCCCAGGCCGTTCGCCTGCCGTGGATGCGTTGACGGCGAGCCTTAGCGCCCTCAACATGATCGACACTCCCGGCCACGTTGATTTTTCCTACGAGGTCAATCGTTCGCTCGCCGCATGCGAAGGGGCGATCTTGCTGGTGGATGCGACCCAAGGAATCGAAGCGCAAACTCTCGCCAACCTTTACATGGCCCTCGACAACGATCTCGCCATCATTCCCGTACTCAATAAGATTGACCTTCCTTCCGCCCAGCCGGACAAATACGCCGAGGAGCTCGCCTCGCTCATCGGCGTCGACCCGGGCGAGTGCCTTGCGGTTTCCGGGAAGACCGGGGAAGGTGTAAACGAACTCTTTGACCGCATCGTCAGGGAAGTTCCCGCGCCAGAGGGCGATGCGAGCGGACCGACCCGCGCGATGATCTTTGATTCCGTCTACGACACCTATCGAGGCGTCGTGACCTACATTCGCGCTCAAGGATGGCAGGCTCACCCCGCGTGAGCGCATCCAGATGATGTCGACGGGCGCGACTCACGAGCTTCTCGAAATCGGCGTCATTTCGCCCGAACCCAAGCCCACCGAGGGGTTGGCGGCGGGGGAGGTCGGCTACCTCATCACCGGAGTGAAAGATGATGCGCCAATCTCGCGTGGGCGACACGGTGACGGCAGCGAAGTCCCCGGCGGATAAGCCGCTTGATGGCTACCAGGATCCCAAACCCATGGTGTTCTCCGGGGCTATATCCGATTGACGGCTCGGATTACCCGGATTTGCGCGATGCTCTGGACAAGCCAAGCTGAACGACGCCGCGCTGTCATATGAGCCGGAGAACTCTGTGGCTCTCGGTTTCGGTTTCCGCTGCGGGTTTCTGGGTCTGCTGCACTTGGAGATCATCCGGGAGCAGGTCGAGCGCGAGTTTGGAATTGATATCATCGCGACGGCGCCGTCGGTGGTCTATCGGGTAGTGACCGAGGGGAGGCGAAGAGGTCGTCGTGACGAACCCCTCGGAGTTTCCGAGGGAAAGATTAAGCAGATCTTCGAGCCGACGGTGCGGGCCACCCTGCTTACGCCTTCGGACTACACGGGGACCGTCATGAGCTTTGCCAGCAGCGGCGCGGCACGATGCTGAGCATGGATCCTGTCTTCCGAGAGGGTCGAGCTCACTACATCCTTCCCTGGCCGAGATCGTCACAGACTTCTTCGACCAGCCTGCAAAAAGCAGGACGAAGGGATACCTCGACTCACGACATGGCCGAGGATCAGGAGGCCGATCTCGTCAAGGTCGATGTGTTGCTTAACCACGAGGTTGTCGACGCCTTCTCGGCGATCGTCCACAAGGACAAGGCGTACTCCTACGGGGTGGAAATGACGAAGAAGCTCAAGGAGCTCATTCCCCGCCAGCAGTTCGAGATTCCGGTCCAGGCCGCCGTCGGCAGCCGTATCATCGCCCGGGAGACGACCAAGGCGATGCGCAAGGACGTTCTTGCCAAGTGCTACGGCGGCGATATCACCCGCAAGCGCAAGCTGCTGGAGAAAGCAAAAAGAGGAAAAGAAGCGGATGAAATCGATCGGCCGCGTAGACGTACCGCAAGAGGGCATTCGGCGCGCTGACCTCCGACGCCCGAAGAAGTGAGCGCGAGGCGCCGCTCGGCAGGGCCGTCTTTTGGAGGAAGGCAGAATGAGCCGGGTGGACCGGAAAATATGGACCGAGCGCGGCGGACCGGAAAATGTCAGCTTAGACGAGATGATACTTGTCGAACCGGATGAGAACTGAAAGGTTGGAGAAGATGCCCGACGTCGAGACGATCGAGATAACCCGAGCTGCGAGCGAGCCCGCGATTGCCGAGGGTACATGCATGGACGTGGTGGCAATATGCGCGATGAGCGGACATTCACGCCGACGACGGCGCCGTCGGCGTGCACCGCGATAGAACAAGCGGCTCTGCGACCCTGCCCGTCACTGTCCACGCGCTTGGAACGCGGGGACATCCAAGCTGACCGGAAACATCACGGGGAGCCGACAAGGCGCTGTACGCTTTTGCGCAGGGAGAGGCCGACTACTGGTCGGCGGTTCTGGAACGTGAGATTCCCTGCGGATTTTTCGGTGAGAATCTGCGAGTGGGCGGATCCGTCGACGCTTTCGAATTTGGCGCACATAAGGTTGGGTGAGGTTGAAATGGAGGCGACCGGCCCTCGCACACCCCTCGCACGACACTTGTCAGGGTGGATGGGGCGCCCGCGTTTTTGTCACAAAGAATTTTTCGCAGCGGGAAGGCACGGAGTGTATTTTCGTGCTCTGAAAGCGGGATCGAAACAGCAGACAGGATCGAAGTGATCTCGACCCCCGGACACGGCGTGACCGTTGCCGATTGGGTGGCCGAGCCCACAGCCGAGCGGGCGCAGGCGCTGCTGTGAGAGTGAGCGCGCAGGTCGGCTGTCAATCGCGGATTGCATGGCCACGTACGTGAAGGCCGCCGCGGCGGAGCGAAAGGGCGTATGAGATGGCCGGCGACGATTCGGTAGGTTCGCCGGGCCATCCGAGGCCCGGCGGAGGTTCAGAAGGCTTGACGGCAAATTCCAAGGGCTCGGTGGCAAATTCTCAAGTGCACCGCTGCAGCGCGCATCAGTCTTTTCTCACGGCGGGGCGGCCGGATGGTGCGCCAATACCAGGACGTTCTCAACGGGCACGGCCCTTTCTACGTCCTTTGACCTCACCTGAAGGCGATTCGCCGACGACGATCGCGCAAAATGCGCGAGTCGATCTGCAGGGCTGCCTTCGCAACGACGTGCTCGATCGCCGTCGAAATAGGGCGGATCGGGCGAACAGCTTGTCTCCTACGCGAAAGAACATCCCGATCGAAAACATTTTGGCCTTCGAGGCATGGCATGATCGGCGTCGCCGATGCGTCGCGAACGCTGTGCGCAAGGGTGTGACGAACGTGCGAATCGTTGAGGCTGACGCCGCGCAGGCCCTGCCGCGTGATATTCGCCGACCCGAGGCTCCCCGGGCCAGCGAGCTGTGGACGTTCTTTCCCGATCCCTGGCGCAAATCCCGCCATCGCAAGCGCCGCCTGATCGCGGGCCCGTTCATCGCCGATGCCGCGAAGATCCTGGAAGTTGGCGGGCCCTGTGGCGGCTCGCGACGGATTGGGACGACTATGCCTGGCAGATGCGCGACGAGCTCGAGGCCAGCGATTCTTTTGCCAATCTTCACGCGGGGAGCGGCCTGATCCGAACGATCGCGAGCCACCCGTGGCGGCTTCGCCCCAGTGTGGAACGAACGCATCATGACGCGCTTCGAACGGCGGGGAATCGAGGCAGGCCGCACGATTCACGACCTGACTTTCCGCCGTGGCTGAGCTTCCCGACGGGGAAGAGGCGCCAGCGACGGCGCCCTGCCGAATCCGGACGTCTCCGACGGACTGAGCGCATACGTCCACGTGCCGTTTGCGCCGTCAGATGCAGGGTACTGCGATTTCAACGCGTCACACAAACCTCGACTTCGGGCCGGGGGGCTCGACGTCGGACTTCCCGAATCCTCAGCGGGGAGATCGCCCTGAGCCGCAAGGTTCTTCGCGGCAGCAGGCCGCGCCTGCCCGTTACACGGCGTCGCCATTGACAGGCAAAGCGCGCGCCGCTTATCAACACCGTATTTTCGGCGGCGGGACGCCCACGATGCTAACCCCGGGCAGCTGGGCCGGTGCTGGCCGCCCTTGACGGGGCTTTTTGGTCTGCGCGAGGCGGCGGAAGTTACCACCGAGGCGAATCCCGAGTCAGTGGATCGCGAGAGCCTTTTTCGGCTTGCCGACGCCGGCTTCACAAGGGTCTCCTTCGGCAGCAGTCGGCCGTCGATCGGTGCTTGCGACGCTCGACCGGAGGCATACGCCCGGGCAGGTCGGGCGCGCGGTCGGCTGGGCGCGCGAGGCAGGGCTCGATGTGTCCGTCGATCTCATCTACGGCGCCCCGGGCGAGACGATGGGGCAGTGGCGGCGGTCGATAGAGGCGGCGATCGCGCTTGAGCTGGATCACCAGCGCCTACGCGCTGACGGTTGAGCCGGGGACCAAGATGGGCGCGCAGGCCGCGCGGGGCGTCATCCAGCTTCCCGACCCGGACGAGCTAGCGGATAAATACGAGGCCGCAGACGAAGCCTTCGAGGCGGCCGGATACCGCTGGTATGAGATATCGAATTGGGCCCGCGACGGGCGCGAACGCCGCCACAATCGCGTGTACTGGGGCGGCGGAAACTGGTGAGACTACGGCCCGGGCGCGTTCGCACATCAACGGGACGCGCTTTTGGAACGTCAAGCATCCCTGGCCTACGCTCGGCGAGCCGCCGTGCGGGAGAGCCCGGCGGCGGCGCGCGAGGTCCTCACGGCGTCCGAAGCGTCGCCGACGAGGCCGTCATGCTCGGCATCCGCATGCGCGAGGGCATCGAGATCCCTCGATTCATCAGCGCACAGACGATAGCGGGCCTCGTCGCCGACGGTCTCCTTGACGGCTGGGCCGCCATTGCGGGCCGCATCGATCCTCACGCTGCGCGGCAGGCTTCGCCGACGCCGTCACCGAGGCGCCTGTGGGAGGACCTGGAGGGTTAAACGATAAACGATGCAGCCCCGCGCACCGCTGCAGGGTGGCGGAAGCTAGGCCGAACGCTTTGAACGGCCGGATTCGATAAACCGAGTTCTTGAAACGACACCGAAAGCAGGACCAGCTAAAACCGAGACTCCCGCGGGAGGCCGGCTCCCTTCGCTTGGCGAGGTACCGCCGGCGTTGGCGGAACACCTCTCCCACCTCGTCTTCGACCCCCTCGAGGAAAATCTCCCGTCCCTCCGAGGAGCTCATCGTCGCCACGGCGAAGTTGACGGTGGCGACGAGGCCAAGACGAAGGCGATGTAGAGGCCGGAGTCAGTGAGGAGATACGTCTCGCCGTCGTAGACGAAGGCGTCGATCGTTTCAGGGCGGAGATCCCATGTCTTGTACATTTCGCTGCTTATCGTGAGCACTGAGACCGTGGCGAAGAGGGCGGCCGGAAAACCACGAAAATGAGGGCGAGCTGGAGCAGCTGCCGCACGATGAAGAGGATCGTGAGATTCGAACGCTGAAGCCGGGTGAGCCGTTCGTCTTCTTCCAGGAGGGCCTTCTGCAGCGAAGCGATGAACCGCGGAGCGCCGACGAGGACCGTCAAAATCGCGATCGCGCCGAGCAGCTGGAGGAGCAGCTCGATCCGGCGATAGCTCGAAAACGTGACGAACTGCCAGAACTCCTGGGTGAAGAAGATGAGGAAGCAGAGAGGAAAATCGCCGCCGTCTGCCGGAAGACGATGACCAGCTGGTCCCACAGGTCGGACAGAATCTTCAACAGGGCCCAGGCCAGCGTCTGGGCGAGGCCCCATCCGATGACGCTGACGACGAAGGCGCAGACGCAGACGTTGGAAGGCGACGTGCCGAAGCGCCGGGTAGACTCCCACGGCGGAGTTGATGCGCATGAGCGAGGGCACGATAACGAACACCGCCGCGCTCCACCAGCCGACCCTCGCCGGAGCAGAGAAAGCGAACGGCCCCGCACGGCGGTTGCCACCGATCCACATCGCGAGCACGGCGGACACCGAGGCGACCAGCACGATCGCCGCCAGCCCGGGCTTCCACGACGTCGCAAGAGACCGTGTCACCTGGATCGCGAAAAGGACGCCGAGCCAGGGCCAGGCGCGCGTCAGAACGTCTTCGGTGGCGGAATAGTCTTCGATGAGAGTGGGAAGCCCGCGGCGGCGGAAGTGATCGCTCGTCCGCGAGGAGGGAGGCCTGCATTTCTTTCTGTGAAGGGCATGCCGCGTGCGGCTCGGCGCCGCCGGAGCGTTGCTTCGCCGCATTGACTGCGGTGGAATTGTCGCCGGCCTGCGGTGCCGCTGGAGCTGCCGGGGCGCACTGCGCATTCGAAGCTTCCTGGGCGGCAGCGTGGACCCCGACGTTCACGGGCGCTGAGCGACTCGAAGCTTCTGCTGACCCGAAGGCTCTAGATCCCGAGCTGAACGGGGATCGTCTGGAGGCGTCGTCACGTCACCATTGTGCCAGCGTTTGGCCGCGCGTATGGCGTTAGGTCCGCGGGCTCTGGCGAGGGCACTAAATCACTCTGCGGATCCCTCGGTCACGAGAGTCGATGAGCTTCTCCATGCGGCCGAGCAGGCTCGGCTCTAAGTCCTTGTACGTCGTTACCTTTTCCAGTATTCGCGCCCAGCCAAGGCCGATGTCTTCGGCGTCGGCGTGGGGCCAGCCCAGGCGTTTGAGTGTGCCGACTTTGATATCTTCCCTGCGGGGACCTCCGGCCATTCGCGCAGCCCCAGAACTGCCGGGCGCATCGCCACACGTCTACGTACGGGTGGCCGAGGATAAGCACCCCGTGAGCCGTGAGAAACGCTCGGCTATTCGCCACTCTTTGGAACCGCGCACACAGATGGTCGACGAGCACCCCGGCTCTCCTCGTCGGCGACGGAGCGAATTCGACGAGGCATTCCTCGAGGCGGTCGACGCCGCGAAGCCCTCGACAACAACGCCTCGAGGGCGAGATCGGCACCCCAAATTTTGGCGACCAGCTCGGCATCATGCTTGCCTTCGACCCAGATCCGGGACTCGCGGGGCCACGCGCGCCCTGGCGCTGACATGGAAGGAACCCGAGGCGGTGCGGGCTCTCGCCGCGAGCCTTCGCCTGCGGCTGAAGAAGCTCCACCGGCCGGCCGTCGATCCAGAATCCGCGGCCCAGCGGAAAAAGACCTGCGCACACCTTTGCGCCCCTTCAAGTTCGACCTGCCATTGGCCGGCAACGCGCCCCACCCTAACGATCTCGCCGACGAACGCCGTGTCGACGTCTTCTATCACCAGCCCGCGCCGGGCTTCAACGGCCGAGATTCCGATTGTGCGCGAAGTCTCCGCGCCTGTGGGGGATTGGAACTGAGAACGTCGTTTCCGTAGCGGTCGAATGTGGAACTCATCGCTCAAGGGGTATGCCCGTAAACGCCAAGAGCGTAGAATTAGCACTTCTCGCGAGTCGAGTGCTATAGCCGTCAGATGGCGGAACGACGTCGAAAGCCCGAAGAAAGGAGGCGGCCGTGGGAGTCGCGAACGTCGCGCGAAAGTGCCGGAGGCCATCGTGCGCTGATTATACCACGCGCGATGCCAGTGGTTCGCGAAGCATCGTCGAACGCTACGATCTCGGCGTCTCCCCGGCGACGATACGCAATGACATGGCCGCTCTCGAGCAGGCTCATTCATCAGCCTCACACATCGGCTGGCCGTGTCCCCACCGACCAGGGCTACCGTCAGTTTGTCGATTCCCTGACTCCATCAAGCCTTTATCCGCTCCCGAACGCAGGGCCGGAGGAAATTGCTGGAAGGAGCCGTCGATCTTGACGATGTCGTTGAGCGTGCCGTACGTGCCCTGGCTCAAGTCACCAGGCAGGTCGCCGTTGTGCAATACTCTTCACTGCAAAGGGTTTCGCTTCGTCACGTCGAGTTTGTGCTGGCTGGGGCGCGGTATGTCATTCTCTCATCGTCACGGAAGCCGGCAGAGTAGAACAGCGAACGCTTAGGCTCGAGCTGACGTCGATTCGGACGATCTCGCCGACGCGGACGACGTTTCAACGCCCAATTGGTGGGTCTGCGCCTAGCAGACATCGCACCGTCCCTGGAAGCAATCCTCGCGCGAATCCCCGAGCGGCTGCGAACGGTTGTAGAATCGGTCGGCGGCGCCATTCTCGACGTTTTGCGCGCCGTCAATGAGGAGCGCATCGTCATCAGCAGGGGCCGCGAGATCTCTCGCGGCATTCTTTTTGACTTTGCCAATTCCATCTCGCCGGTTCTGGACGTCCTCGAAGAGCAAGTCGCCCTTCTCAGGATCCTCGCCGCCATGCAAGAGGGCGTGTGTGTCTCAATCGGCGAAGAGAATCGGTACGAAGAGCTGGCGAGGCGTCCGTCGTTTCTTCCACCTACGACGTCGCAGATCAGTCGGTGGCGCGGCTGGGCGTTGTGGGGGCCGACCCGCATGGACTACCTGGGAACGATGTCCGCCGTCCACGCCATCTCCCGATACCTTCCGACATCCTCAGTAACCGCTAGCGAGTAAAGATAAATTGACTGACTACTACGAAATTCTCGGTGTTTCCCGCTCAGCCTCGCAAGAGGAGATCAAGAAGGCCTACCGCAAACGAGGCGCGTAGGCTTCATCCCGACGTCGGAGGCCCCGAAAAAGCCGAGGAATTCAAGGCGATCAACGAGGCGTACGACGTTCTGGTCCGATTCGGAGTCGAGGAGAATGTACGACCTCGGCGGAGCCGCACGCTCTTCGCGGCGGCGGTTCGACGGCGGGATTCGGCGGCTTCGCCGATATTTTCGAAAAACCTTCTTCGGCGGGATGGCGGAGCTGCCCGCGGCCCCACTTCCCGGGGCAGGCAGGGCCAAGATTCCCTCGTCACGGTGACGTTGACGTTGCGGAAGTGGTTTTCGGCGTCGAACGGGAGATCACCCACAGTGTCGCCGTCGAGATGCGAAACATGCCACCGGATCGGCAGCCGCGCGGGACCGAGACCCAGTCACGTGCACCGAATGCCAAGGATCGGGCACGGTGCAGCGGATCGCGAACTCGATTCTCGGGCAGATGGTCACTCAAACGGCGCCCGACGTGCCGCAGTTTTGCACAGTCATGCGTCACCCCCTGCCCCGATGCTCGGGTCAGGGGCGTGCGCGGGACGAGCACCGTTCACGTTCAGATTCCGGCGGGCGTGGAAGACGGCATGCGGATTCGCATTCCCGGAAAGGGCGAGGCGGGCATCGAGGGCGGTGGGTCCGGCGATCTTTTCGTCGAGGTCCGGAGTCAGCAGGGACAAAGTTTTCCACCGCGAAGACAACGATTTAGTCTGCGAGCTCGAAGTTCCCACTGACCGCGAGGCGCCCTGGGGTGCTCGATCGAGATCGAGACTTTCGATGGTCCTATAACCGTGAATGTGCCGGAGGGATCGGACGCCGGCCACACGATCAAAGTTCCCGGCTCGGCGTGGGCGAAGCTCAATGGGAATGGGCGCGGTGACCTCAAGGTGATTCTCGATGTTAAAACCCCGTCGAAGCTTGACGATGCCCAGCGAGCCCTTCTGGAGAAGCTGGCGCGCATGCGGGGAGAGGAAATGCCCGCCGCCCGGATGGTTCAGCAAGGCGGATTCTTCTCCAGCTCAGAGACAAACTGCGTTCATGACCCGCCCGGTCTACGTTGACAGGGGTCTGCGGGCTGAGCCGGGAGGCCGCTTCCTTCTGACGGGGCCGGAAGCCCACCATGCGGCGACGGTCAAAAGGGCGCGAGCAGGAGAGCTGATCGACGTCGTTGATGGGCGTGGCGGGAGGCCAGGTGCTCGGTTCTTTCCTCGTCGAAGGAAGGTCTCGAGCTGGCCGTGCTTGATGTCGAACGTGATCCGGAGGCTAAGCCGCGCCTCACCTTGGTTCAGGCGCTGATTAAAGGCTCGCGCGATGAGCAAGCGGTCGAAACAGCTACGGAATACGGCGTTTCTCGTATCCTTCCCTGGGCCAGCGCGCAGAACGGTAGCCAGTTGGAAGGGCAAGGAGGATAAAGCTCGACGCCGGTGGCGAGGCCGCCGTTTTCGCTGCCTTCCTGCAGTCGCGCCGTTCCTGGATTCCCGACGTGCTGGAGGTGCACACGACGGCGCAATTGCTTCGACTTGCCCAGGCTGAGGATGCCGCTGTCCTGGTGTGCCACGAGGAGGCGCATGCGCCCTTGTCGTACGCGGGTCTGGAGCGCGCGAAAGACATATGGATCGTTGTTGGCCCTGAGGGCGGGATCACGCCGGAAGAGATTGATTCTTTCCTGCGAATCGGAGGAGCAGACCGTGCTTCTGGGCACCAACGTGCTCCGTTCGGCCAGCGCCGGGCCATTTTGCCATCGCCGCCCTTCACGGCAGTGCGCGCCGCAGCCGGTGGAGAAGCCGCAACCGGTTTAGAATCGGAGCGATGACTATTTCCACGCGCACGATCGCCGTTCCAGCGCATATCTCGATGATCAATCTTCTGGGGTATCGCGACGAGGTGCTGCGCGCGCTCGAGACGGGATTGGCTCCCGTCACCGTGCAAGTCCTCGATCATGAGATCACTTTGACCGGTGAGGAATCTCGCCTTGACTTCGCCGATGCGCTTATCGACGAACTGATCGGCGTGGTCAATCCGGCCAACACCTGCCTCTCGACGCGGTTCAGCGGGCGATTGCCATTTCGCGCGACGGGGTCATCCGCCCCTCCGGATGTGCTGACCGACGATATTCTTTCAGCCCACGGCAAGGACGATTCGCCCCAAGACGCTCGGCCAGAAGGCGTACGCCGACGCGATCGATGAAAACACCGTGACTTTCGGCATTGGGCCAGCGGGGACGGGCAAAACGTACCTCGCCATGGCAAAGGCCGTCGATGCTCTCGAACCGGCAACGCGTCTCGAAGATCATTCTCACGCGTCCGGCCGTCGAAGCCGGCGAGTCGCTTGGCTTTCTCCCGGGATCGCTGACCGACAAGATCGACCCTTATTTGCGGCCTCTCTACGATGCCATGTACGGAATGCTCGAGCCGGAGTCGATTCCCAAACTCGCGGCCGCGGGCACGGTGGAAGTTGCGCCGCTGGCCTATGCGGGGCAGAACCCTCGATGACGCTTTCGTCATATTAGATGAGGCGCAGAATACGACCCCGAGCAAATGAAGATGTTTCTGACGCGTCTGGGTTTCGGTTCGACGATGGTGGTCACCGGGGACGTCACGCAAATCGACCTTCCGGGCACGAGACAATCGGGATTGCAGCTCGTCAGTCGTATTTTACGCGACATTCCGGGAATACGTTTTTGCGAGCTCAGTTCCGCCGATGTTGTTCGCCACCGGCTCGTCAGCGAGATCATCGATGCCTATTCCAGATGGAACGAGTCGAATGCGGGTGGGAGCCGCGGCGATATGCGCAATGGTAAACGCCGGGAGAAGAGATGCGATGAGTATCGACGTCAGTGACGAGATCCGGTTTTGCACCGGGATCGATCTCAAGGAGGTGTCAGATCTGGCGACTTTCGTTCTGGACAGCATGCGCGTCCACCCGGCTGCCGAGCTCAATGTGTTTGCTCGAGAACGAGGAGGCTATGGCCAGGCTCCACATAGAGTGGATGGGTCTGGAGGGGCCCACCGACGTCTTGTCCTTCCCAATGGATGAGCTTCGACCCGCGCCGATAGGGGAGGAGCCTCGCGAGGGGGTCCTGGGCGATATCGTGGTTTGCCCCCAGGTTGCGGCCAAACAGGGCGTATACGGCTGGCCACGCCGTTGCCGAAGAAGTTCTTCTTTTTGGTCACGCACGGGATTCTTCACCTATTGGGTTACGACCACGTCGAGAGAACGAGCGGCGTGAAATGTTCGACCTGCAACGCCAACTGCTGCTCACTTTCCTGGCCGGCAGGCGCGCAGAGCCCGCGGCGCCGGAGCCGACTGAAATATGACCGAATCCAACATCCCCGTCGCGACATTCATGGCCTTGGCCCTCCTATGCCACGGCATCGGGGCGCTTTTCTCCGCGGGGCTCACGGGGCTTGGCCGCATCACCCGTGCAGAGCAGCCGATGCACCCAAAGCATCGAAAAGGATTCTCTCCATAGTTTCTCGACGCCAAGCAGCCATTGCGGGGCTCATTTCCCTGCGCATCTTCTTCGTATCACTCGCCAGTGCTTTCGCCGTTCTCGCACTCGCATCGGCTTTCGACAAATGGTGGCAGATCCTCGGCGGCTACCTGGTTTTTCACCGCGCTCGTCTCTCTCGTTCTGAGGGATCGTCTCGCCCACGTCGATTGGCATGCGACGTCCGGTGGAAACCCTGGGGCTCATTTCGCTTCCCGCGGTCGCGGCAACCATGGCGGCATCCTCGGTGGTTCGCGAAGGAGATGACGACAGCGAGAAACCGGCCAGCTGCACGAGGACCAGCTGGCTGTCATGGTGGAGAGTCTCCGATTCGACGGTTCTCGACGAATCGGATCGCGAGCTACTTCAGTCCGTTTTCGACCTCAATCACACGCTCGCGCGCGAAGTCATGGTCCCCCGCACGGACATGGTCTCGATTCGCGTCGATTCCTCGCTTGAGCAGGCGATGTCGCTTTTCACGCGATCGGGTTTCTCGCGGGTTCCGGTGATCGGCGAATCCGCCGATGATCTAGCACGGGTTGTCTATCTCAAGGACGTTTTTGCGTCGGTACTTGCGCCGGGAACACCGAGATCCCTCACGGTGGGCGACCTCATGCGCGAGCCGGTTTTCGTTCCCGAGACGAAGGTCATTGACGATCTCATGCGCGAGATGCAGGCCAACCAGGTGCACATTGCCCTTGTCGTAGACGAGTACGGCGGGATTGCCGGCCTCGTGACCATTGAGGACATCGTTGAGGAACTGGTCGGGGAGATATCCGACGAGCATGACAGAACAGCCCCGAGGTCGACGTCGTGAAGAAGGCGTCTATCGGGTTCCAGCCCGTTTGCCCATAGCCGACCTCGGTGATGACTCTTCGGGGTCAAGCTCGGGACGACGACGTCGATACGGTGGGCGGTTTGTTCGCTCAAACGATCAGCGGGGTTCCGATCGCCGGAAGCCACGCGTCGATCGAGGAATCAGCCTGACCGCGGATCGCTTCCAAGGACGCAGGAGAAGGCTGTGGACGGTTCTGGCCTGTATGGAAGACGACGGAGGAGAAGCCGATGAATGAGTGGCCGGAAGGCTTCAGAGCCGGATTTGCATGCATCGTTGGACGCCCCAATACGGGCAAGTCCACACTCACCAATGCGCTCGTCGGCCAGAAGGTCGCCTAACTTCCGCCCGGCCCGAAACGACCAGGCGCGTCATCAGGGCCATCGTCAATCGCGACGACGGCCAGATCATCCTTGTCGATACCCCGGGGCTTCACAGGGCCCCGCACCCTTCTGGGCGAGGAGACTCAATGACATGGTCCGCGATTCTCTTGGCGACGTCGACGCCGTCGTCATGTGCCTGCCGGCGGATGAGCCCACGGGCCCGGGTGACCGTTTCCTCCTCAAGCTCCCTTTCGGGAGGCTCCTCTTATCGCCGCGGTCACGAAATGCGACCTCGTCGGTCGCGCCAAACTCGCCCAACGCCTCGTCGAGATTTCCGACCTCGCCGATTTCGCGGAAGTCGTTCCGGTCAGTGCAGCCGAGGGCGAGCAAATTGACCTTCTCGCTTCGCTGCTCATCGAGCGAATGCCGATCAGTCCGCCGCTCTATCCGCGTGATGCGGTGAGCGACGAGACCGAAAAAACCCTCATTACCGAGCTTGTGCGCGAGGCGGCTCTGGAGGATTTGCACGATGAGCTGCCACATTCGCTTGCCGTGACAATAGAAGAAATCATCGGTGAGCACGTCACGTCAATCTGCACGTTGAACGCGACTCTCAAAAGAGCATCATTATTGGCCGCGGTGGGTCTCAGCTCAAAACGCATCCAGGTGCGTGCGCTGTAGAGCCATAGAGCGAGCTTTTTGGGCCGAAAGATTTACCTTGATCTTCACGTGAAAGTGACCAAGGATTGGCAGCGCGACCCGAAAAAGATAGGGCGACTGAGGCTTTTGAACGAATGCCTGAATGCCCGGCAAAGGGGCTTTCGGGTGCGTGTGCCTGAAGGTCAGGAGACGCCTTGATGCCCATGGGATGGGACACTCCGTCATGGCCCGTTTCGGCAGGGAATTATCGTAGCCTGGTCGATTCTTTTTGCTGTACCTCGTGACTGTTGCCTATTATGCTGTGTTATACCAGCGGAATTTCATCGTCGTCCAAGGCGGGCGGATCGTCCGTCAGGCAGCAGCTCTGCTTTCCGCCTGGCTTTTCCTAAAAGTTCCTTTCGCTGGCTTGAGAAAAAGCCTAAGGTGCGGGTGGTCGCAAAAACGGTTGTCAGCGCCGTGGCATCGGTGGGCCGGATAGTGCTTCTTCCCATGCTCGCTTACTGGGGACCGTTCCCCTACTTATGGTGGTGTCCCCATTCTCGAGAAGACTTAAGAAACTGTCGTAAGGTTAATGGCATGGAGATAACAGTGGCTGGAGTAACCGATCCCGGGAGGATTCGGTTCAGAAACGAGGACCGGTACCTCCTCCATCCACCTATTCTCGCCGTCGCGGACGGCATGGGCGATCATCTCGTTGGCGATAAAGCCGCGCGAGGCGATCATAGATGCGCTGGCGGCGGTTTCGTGGGAAGGTGTCGACGACTCCGATCTCGCCGACAAACTGCAAGAGTGCGTTGACGAGTCCAGAGCGAAGATCGTCAAGGTCATAAAAGAAGGAAAGCTTGAGGAGACAGCCACGCGCGTCGGCGCCAGCCGGGTGCAGGCACCACCCTCGCCAGGGTGCTCTACGTCGAGAACGATCAGAAGTGGCTGATCTTCCATATCGGCGATTCGCGCGTGTACCTGTGGCGCGATGGTCGGCTCAGCCGGTTGACTCGCGATCACTCGCTCGTCCAGGAACTCCTCGACGAAGGGGAGATCACCGAGGCTGAGGCTCCGCGTCCACCCGCAAAAGGCCGTCATCACTCGGGCTGTCGGAAGCTATGGCGAATCTTCCGTGGAGACCTCGTATCTGGAAGCGCGCGAAGAGCGATACGATTATGGTCTGTTCCGATGGACTTTCGGACGAATTGGACGATTCGGATGTCTCTTCGGTTATTGTGGATGTCGAGGATGGCGAGGATGTCGTCAGCCTTGACGCTGTAACGTTGCGTTGCGCGATGTAGCGTTGACGCGCGGCGGACGCGACAACGTTACCGTGGCATTGATGAAGATTGGGGTTTCCGAATGAGCCTGTCTCTCGAGTTTTGTGGCGAATGGTTTCATATCGACCCGGGTGAGCCTTTCCTCATTGGACGCGAAGGTCCGCTCGAACTTGACGACAATCAGTATCTCCACCGTCGTTTCCTCGTCATTTCGCATGTGGATGGGATGTGGTGGGATCGAAAATATCGGCGCGCGCCTTTCGGCAGCACTCGCCGACGCGGAGGGCGTTACCCAGGCCTATCTCCAGCCGGGCGCCCGCCTTCCTCTCGTTTACGCCGATACGACGCTGCTCTTTACCGCGGGGCGCACGACCTATGAGATGCGGCTGATCGGCAATCAACCGGCCTACGTCCGCTTCGGCGGTATCCGGACAAGCGAGTCGGGCGCCACAACGATCGGGCCCATTGAGCTGACGAGATTCTCGGCTTCTTTTTGGTTTTGGCGCTTTCGGAGCCGGTACTTACCGGGCGCGGGACGACGTCGTCCATCCCTTCTTCGCAAAATGCAGCCGACCGCCTGGGCTGGCCGATCACACGCTTCAATCGCAAGCTGGACCGTAGCGTGACGGGCTCACACGACGGAGTTCGCGGCCTGCACGGCGGCCCCGACAACTGGCGGTCAGCCGGCGTGCCCGCCTGGTCGAACATGCCGTGGCCACTCGGCTCGTCACACCCGACATGCTTTTACCGACTGGAGGATCCGGCCGCCTACGACGACGCGAGATTAAACCTCGAACATGGACACCGGCGATCTTCTCGACAACACTCAGAACGTGGGCCCAGCACGTGGTCCGGTGGGAACCGCGACCTCGGGCGACGCCTTTAGCCTCCGAGATGGTCTCATCGCCCAAATGCCGGTCTTCATCACGACCGACCCAGACATTCCGACGTGCTGCTGGCACGCGAAGTTTCGTGGATGATCGTCGATGCATTTTCCGCGTTGCGGGCGGCGCATCACGACGGCCCTCTAATTGCGGCAAGTCCATGATTTTGTGGCGCGACATCACGCGGGAATCGCGCGAAGAGTCGCCGAGGCCACCATCCTCAAGAACGAGGAGGGCCCAGCGACGTCGATGACATCAGACTGGCCGGCCTTATTGCCACGCGCATTGAGGATCGACCTACGTATTGGTGCGGTTTCCTCGGAGGCCGGTCATCACCGTCACGACAGGCGTGGCCGAGCCCTGCCGCAATTCGACGACGTCGGATCGATCTGCCCGGTGATCTGTGGACGATTCCCATGGAAGCTCGAGCGTTTCGTTGTCGCGACCGAGCGCGTGAGGGCGCAAACTCACCGGCAAACAGGCTCTCGTCGCCCTCGGTCAGCTCAAGCGTGCCGAGCGCGCGGCTTCGACCGTGCTCTCCCAGGCGAAAACCGGGATGGACGGCGGCAATCGCAGCGATCAGGCCATACTGGTCATCGACGTCCTCACACCCGAAGACGAGCGAGGCCCTCGCCTCGCCTCCCACCCTGGAAGGCGAGGAAGAGCAGCGAAAGCGACCTTCCGGCAAGCCAGCTCCGCGGCTCATGGGGTCTGGAGCTCTCGGCATCGAATGCGGCGCGCGCCGCGGGGCTCCCCGACGCTCGCATACCGCGCCTCCCACCCTCGACGATTTCCATTTTGTCTCCTACCTTGGGGTCGGGCGGCTTTTCTGACGTCTACCTATACGAGGAGCAGCTGCCTAAAGCGGCTCGTGGCGATCACAGGTTCTCTCGCGCACCGCTTTTGGGTGAGGCTGAGATCGTCGCAGTTCCGCGACGAAGTCGACCTCTGATGGCACATTATCGGGCCACCCACTTCCGTCGTGGAAATACGACGCCAATGTAGCCGAATCCGGCCAGCCATATGTGTCATGCGGTACTGTCCCATGCCGTCGCTGGCTGAACGACTCGCGAACGGGCCATTGCCGGTCCCCGATGCGCTGAAGATGGGCGTGCAGGGTTGCTTCTGCCGTTCACACAGCTCACGTCATGAGGGATTGTTCGTCACGACCTCAAGCCGGCCAATGTTCTCTACTTCCCAGTTCGGCAGGCCTCTTCTGGGTGACTTCGGGATCGCCACCCTGGTGCAGGCGCCACCAATCAGGATGTCCTGGGTGCTTCCACTTCCGTGGGCCGCCCCGAGGTCCTTCTCAAGCAAGCAGGCGGACGCGGGCCGACGTGTATTCCTCGCGGCGACCAGTTTACACTGCTCTCACCGGCCACGCGCCCTTCGCGACGGATGACGCGCTCACTCGCCGCGAGTACATCACGCATAGCTTTCCACCGAGCTCGTCCCCGTTCGCCTCGATGACGGCGATGATTCTGGCGGAGAAAGAGACTGAGCCATCCCAGGTTCCTCAAGGCTTCCGAAGCGTCCCAAATTTCCAAAAAGCTTCCCAGACTTCTCAAGCGTCACAAGCCCTTGACGAGGTTCTCACGGCAGCAATGGAACGCGAGGTGGAAAAGCGCATGACGACGGCGGCCGAATTCGGCCGCAAGTTGCGAGACATCCAGATTTTGCTAGGTCTGCAGCCCACGGATTTGGAAATTCCCGAATAGCCGAGGCTTACCTGACTCGAGGCTCGAATAGCCTAGATAGTGTGAAATTTGAATAGCCGTAAACCCATATTGCGAAGCCCAATGGCACGCGGCCCCTCTGCGGGCATCGGAAAAGGCAAATCTCGGTGTCGGCTCGAGTGGCCTGTATATACCTCACGTGGCGTTTTCTCATCCGTGCGTCGACCGGCGGGGTTTGCGCTCAAGCTCTGCCTTTTGCGGCTATGATTGTCGGCATGTTGGCGGCAATGGTCCTTATCGGCCGCGGCGGGTGAGCTAGACCGGCTCTCCGATCGCGGGTTTTTCCGTACCAGCGTCGTTCCAGCGCGTGCATCACCAACAGGAGAAAAAAATGAGCCAGGGCCGTTCCAACAATCAAAAATCTTCCGGTATGCCAATCGGAAAATGCCGACATTTCCTCGATGTTAATCCGATTTCGCTTCCGATAGGACGTGGCCGAACAACCGCATCGTCAAAGCGCCTCGCTGGCTTTCAACGGACTCTTCGCGACGGCAATCAGGCTCTCATTGAACCGATGGACCCCGACCGCAGAAAATGATATGTTCGAGTTGCTGGTCGAGCTGGGCATCAGGAAATAGAAATAGGCTTTCCTGCCGCGAGCGCCGCGAGATCTGGAATTCTGCCGCACTCTGGTCGAGGAAGCTCGGTCCCCGAAGACGTCACGATCTCGGTTCTCACCCAGTCGCGCCAGGAGATCATTCACAAGACCGTCGACGCCATCCAAAGCCCTTCCCCAGGGCCACCGTTCACCTGTACAACGCCACGTCGCCGTTTCTTTCCGCCGCGTCGTCTTTCACAATGACGAAGAGGGCAACCAAACAGCTCGCGGTTTCGGGAGCACAGGGAGTTGGTCGCCTACATGGAGGGACGCTGGGTGCGACGACGTCGTTGCAGGGCTTCGAGTACTCGCCTGAGATTTTTGTCGACACCGAACTGGATTTCGCTCTCGAAGTGCTGCGAAGCCGTTATGACGTTTGGCAGCCCGGACCCGATCGGAAATCGTCATCAACTTGCCGACGACCATTGAGAGAACGACTCCGAATGTGTACGCCGACCAGATCGAGTACATGAGTCGGAATCTCGCATCGTGAGCACGTTGTTCTCTCGGCTCACAATCACAATGACCGCGGCACCGGGATAGCCACCGCCGAACTGGCCATGCTGGCCCGGGGTCGACCGCGTCGAAGGATGCCTCTTCGCCAGGGAGCGCACCGGCAACGTCGATCTTGTCACGCTGCGCTCAGCCTCTTCAGCCAGGGAATCGACCCTCAGCTCAACGAGGCGATATCGATCTGTGCGGCGCGTTGTTGAGCACTGCACTCAGATGGACGTTCCACCACGCCTCCGTACGGCGGTGACCTCGTCTCACGTCTTTCTCGGGTTCGCACCAGGATGCGATTAAGAAGGGTTTTCGCCGATCGCGCCGCAGAGGTCGCTGGAAAAACGGGGGTGACGAAAACGCCGTCGTGTGGGACATTCCTTATCTCCCTGCTTTCGACCCGCAGGATGTCGGCCGCACCTATGAAGCGGTCGTGCGGGTGAATTCTCAATCGGGCAAGGGCGGAGTCAGCTATCTTCTGTCCACCACTCCCGGCATTTGGAGCTGCCGCGACGCATGCAGAATCGAATTGTCCGGGATCGTTCAGCGTCACTACCGACGAGTTCGGCGGTGAGATTACGAGGGATCGGCTGTGGCGGATATTCGCCGATGAATACCTTCCGCACACCGAGCCTCGAGGGCCTGAAAGCCCTGGGGGAGATACCGGCTGGCTTCGGCCACGATCAGCGCCGGCGACGGTTCTTCCACAGCTCTGGAGCAGGATCATTGAGCGGATTGAGGGGAAGGACGAAGCGTCACCTCATTGAGGCTTCGGGCAACGGCCCAATTGACGCTTTGTCGCTGCACCGGACGATCGGGGATGACGTCCAGTGTCTCCGACTACGCCGAGTACGCTCGCCTCCGGACGTGATGCGACGGCGGCCGCGTACGTCGAGTGCGACGTCGAAGGCCAAACGTTGTGGGGCTGCGGCATCGACTCCTCGACGATGCGAGCGAGCTTCAACGCGATCATTTCGGCCGTCAATCGCGCGGCGCGCTGAGGAAGCGCCAAATCGTGGCGAAGGCTGGCGAAGGCCGTTACGGCCCGGGCGGTGTCCATGACGGTGCGGCCTCGTTTTTGCGCGGTGAGGGCTGGCTCTGTTTCAGCCTGTGCGAGGGTGCCTCATCACGCCGTCGAATAGTGAGACCACAGCGGGTCTGGTTTTTGTTTCGGGTCTGCTTCGCTTGGCATGGGGCCGGGCCGCGGTTTCTGCGACGCGCGGTTGCGGACGCGGCCGAGCTTCAGCGTGCGATAATTTGCGGGTGAAGCTTTATCGCGACGAAGCCATCGTGCTGCGTACCACGATCCAGGCGAAGCCGACCGAATCATCACATTCTTTTCGCGCCGCCACGGAAAGATGCGCGCGGCGGCAAAGGGCGTCCGGCGCACGGAAATCCAGGTTCGGAGCCAGGCTCCGAGCCCTTCTCGATGGTCGATCTCCAACTCTACGAGGGCGTACACTCGACGTCGTCACGGAGGCGGCCACCCTCAATCCCTACGGCCGTTCGATTAGTCGGGACTACGATGTGCTACACATGCGCGTGTGTGTCATCGCCGAGGTTGCCGACAAACTCGCGGCGATCGAAGGGGAACCGGATCAGCCCCACTATCTTCTGCTCCACGGCGCTATCCACGCGCTCGCCACTGGCGCACACCGGCCCGGCCTCGTTGTCGATTCTTATATTCTGCGCGCTATGGCACTTCACGGATGGGCGCTCTCGCTTTACGAATGCGCTGTGTGCGCGGCGAAGGAAAATCTCGCCGCATTCCATCTTCACGGCGGCGTCGTGTGCTCGAATTGCGCGCCCCGATCCGCCACGTACCCGGATCCCCAAACGATCGATCTTCTCGGTTCTCTCGTCTCCGGCCGCTGGGATGCGGCCGACGGGGCCTGCAGAACACGAACGGCGGGCGGCCTCAGGCATCGTTGCGGCCTATCTTCAATGGCACATTGAGCGCAAAGTGCGCTCCCTGCGCATCGCGGAGTCGGCATGATCGGAGGGCCAGCGTGATGCGGCGAGCAAGCATTCCAGGAACGGCAGGCTCGGCGGGGCGGGGAAAAACAGGCTCGCGCGAGCAGAAAGAGCCGATTCTCCCACCGCCCCATTCGTCGGGTGCCCGCCCGCCCGAACTGCTCAAAGTTCCCGGGCACGTCGCCGTGGTGCATGGACGGCAACGGCAGGTGGGCCAATGCCCGCGGCCTTCCGCGAATCGAAGGGCATCGTGCGGGTGAGGCCACACTCATGGACGTCGTGGCCGGAGCCCTCGAAATCGGCGTGAGTGAACTTTCCGCCTGCGCTTTTTCCACCGAAAAACTGGAAACGAAGCCCTGCGGAAGTCCGTTTCATCATGGGCTTCTCACGCCAGGGTTCTACGAGCTCAGCGCGATGACCTCAATGCTTGGGGTGTGCGCGTACGCTGGGTCGGGCGGGTTCCAAAGCTCTGGGCTTCCGTGCTGAAGGAGTTGCGCGCGGCCGAGGAGCTGACGCGCAACAATGCCAAGCTCACCCTCAACATGTGCATTAACTACGGCGGCAGGGGCCGAAATTGCCGACGCCGTCCGCGCCATCGCGCGCGAAGCCGCCGAAGGGCGCACTCAAGCCGGGAGCGATCAACGAGAAGACGATCCAGCGCCACTTGTACGCTCCCACGATGTCCGACGTCGACTCTTCATCCGAACGAGCGGGGAGCTGCGCACGTCAAACTTCCTGATGTGGGAATCGGCGTATGCAGAACTGTATTTCTCCGACGTTGCGTGCCCGATTTCGACAGGCGAGAACTGTGGAAGGCATGCAAAGCCTACGCGGAGGGATCGGCGGTTCGGCGGTGCTCAAGACGAGATCGCGCAGGCGTAAGGCCGCTCAGGACGAAGTCGTGCGGGCATAGGGCCGCCCAGGACGAAGTTGCGCAGCTGTAAGGCGAGTTTCTAGGGTCGAGATTCCCGTGTCTCTGGAGGCCGGCCGCAAATACACTAAAATTGGTCACAGCGCCGCACGCTGAGCCGGGTGAGCGGCGGGATAGGGGTCTTTTTCTATGAGTACAATCATCAAACGCTATGTCGTTTTGACGCCTTTCGACCTCCCGCAGTGGTGGCTGGCATCTTGGCGCTCAATCACATTGACGCCGCGGTGGTGATGACAGAGAGCGGAGCGGTGGTTGTTCGCGAGCTGGCGGCACCGCAATACGACGAGTGGGATATACGCAATATCGTTGGTCCCGACGAGTTCGAGGAAGACGATCCGGAGGCGGATCCCTCCGACAGCGCGCCCACCGTTGCGGCTTTGCTTTCAAAAGCTTTCACGTTTTGGCGTCGTGCTGCTTGATGTTGATCTCGGAACTGATGTGGGGAATCGAGGCAGGAGTGTCGGGAACCGTCAGAGCCCGGCGTTTCCTTTCCGGAGCTGCGGGGAGGAGCTCTCCGCCGGAGCGCTGCTCAATATTCTTGATCCCCTCGTCGAAAAACTCATTCTCGGCCAAGAAAAGCCGGAAGACCACGAGGCGATTCTCTCCAGTGAGTGACCACGGCGATGATCACGAAGATGGCTCGCAAAAGAAACACCCGTGGCAAAGGCAGGGAATTAGTGGGCCAATCACAGAGGAAGGATCCGATGGACGGGATCCAACCGATGCTGATGACGGCGATGCCGAAAATGGGACGGATGCTGAAGCGAGGTCCTAGGGATGAGCCCGGGGAGCGAACGGACGAAAGAGACGGTTTTACCACTTCAGCTTCTTCCTGCCGTTGACGTAGTCAATGGGCAATCGGTGCGATTGGAGCGCGGACAGGCTCGTTCTGCGCGCTCTTTCGGCGACCGAGGAAGGCCGTCGCCGACTTCGTTGATGCGGGGGCAACCTGGATCCATCTTGCGGATATCGATGCCGCTTTCGGCCGCGGCTCGAACGCCGCTTTACTCGCTGCAATCGTCGAGGAGACCCGTGAAACCGGGGTGCGTATCGAATGGTCGGGCGGAGTGCGTGACGAAGAAAGCCTTCTCGTAGCCATCGGCAGCGGTGCGGCACGCGTGAATCTTGCAACGAGCGCACTGGCCGATCTCGAATGGGCCGCCGGTGCGATCGAGCGTTTTGGGCCAAAGGCTGGCCGTATGCCTGGATGTGCGCGGCGCTGCGCTTTCGGCTCGGGGAGCATCGGTGGAGATCGGAGGGTTGTGGGAGATTCTTCCCGTGCTCGAAAAGGCGGGATGTAGCCGATATGTCGTCACCGACGTCGCGCGTGACGGCGCGATGAACGGACCCAATACGAAACTGCTTCGAGAGGTTGCACATGCGGCGAGGTGCTCCCATCGTCGCTTCGGGGGCGTGTCGAGCCTCGACGATATTCGCGGGTCTCCGCGAGCTCGTTGGGGAGGGCGTCGATCTCGGCGATCGTCGGCAGGCCCCTACGAGGGGGCGTTCACGCTGCGGCAGGCTATAGAAGTGGCCGGGGACCAAACCTCCAACTGGCGGGAAACCGGAGGCAGGATCCCGGGAGGAACAGGCAAACTGAGGAAAGATGCCGCTGCCCCGGAGGGAGGGCGAACTCACTGATCGACGGACACGCTCATGCCGAGGTGGGAGGGCCTTTGCGGGCGAACGGCGAAGCGCTTGGGCAAACGAGTGCCGGGAACAGCCAGGACGTGGGGGCCGGCAGACTCGCGCCAACGAAGGCGGAGAAGCTAGGACCGGCGAGGGCACCGGGGCTCGCTCATGCGAATGCAGGAAAACTGGAGAGGCTGCTGCGGCCCAATCCGTTCTCCGGCGACCTGGGCGAGATGAGTGCGGACATGGCGGAGGGCGCTGGCCGCTCCCGACCCCGGATCCTCGATTAAAGGCATAGTCGCGGCACCGGACCGACGGGCGCGTTCTCGTGCCAGCCCTTCCCCACGAGCATCCTGGCCGTACGGAGGACGGCGGGAATTGCCGAACACGTTTCGGAGCCCGACCCTACGGCGGGCGCTGTCGCTGAGGCAGCGACTCTTTCGGTGCGTATTCCGGGCGGACGTTTCGCCATGCCGGTTTTCTCTTGTGCCGAAAGGCTTGTGGCATGTTACCCAGGTGCGCGGCCCATTCCCGTGCTTGGGCGTGACATTGCCCCGAGGGCTCTATGGCATCCGGCGTTCTCGCTCTCGATCCGCGCGAACGCAGTGGCAAAGGGTGCATAGCCCTGGGACGGAGTGCGGTCGCCTCCGTGGCCGCCGGGCAAGAGTGGAGTTGCCCGTGGGACGATCCGCGAGGTCCTGATGGTTTCGAGGAGGCTTTGGCCGACGGCGGGCACTCGGCTCACGTCGATCTGACACCGACGAGAAGTGGGATAATCCGCCTGTACGTCAGAATCGAAGCGACCACCGAAGCGGAGGCTTACAATGCGGTAACAACGGTTGTCTCCGCGGCGGAAAAACAATCCTTTACCTCGCGCGCATCTCGATGTAGTCGAAATCGCGCCTATGGCGCAAATTCACATGGTTGACCGGCGAAAATTCAGTGACTCCTTTCGCTCCACAGGCGTTGTTCTGTTATAGTTTCAGGCGACCAACCGGCAACAGCCGGAACGCAAGCGGAGATATTCCCACCTGATGCCTATAGGACTTCGTGTCCGCCGGGAATCGGTCCGATAGGGTTGACCGCCCTTTCCTTCGGACAGTACTCCGTGCGCGTGCACGTCGAGGGATAACGAAGCGAATAGCCATCAACAACGAACCACGAGTCAATGAGCGCATCCACGTGGACAGGGGTTCGCCTTGTCGGCCCGGGAGGCGAGCAGGTCGGCGTCGTTCGCGTAGAAGACGCGTTGCGCCTGGCTCAGGAAGCAGGGCTTGACCTCGTTGAGGTCGCGCCGAACTCGAATCCGCCCGTCGCCAAGCTCATGGACTACGGGAAGTTTAAGTATGAGTCGGCCCAGAAAGTCCGCGAAGCGTCGTCGGAACCAGTCGAACGCCGTCATCAAGTCCATCCGCATTGGTTTGAAGATCGATGAAAACGATTACAAAACCAAGAAGTCCCAGGCGGAGCGCTTTCTCACCGGCGGCGACAAGGGTGAAGTTCGATCTTCGGTTCAAGGGACGTGAGCAGTCTCGCCCCTGAAATGGGCGTCCGTCTGCTGCGAGGGCTTGGCTGACGAATTGGCCGAACTCTCGACGATCGAGGCCGCACCGCGGGCCGAGGGGCGCAACATGTCCATGGTCTTGGCGCCTCTGAGGAAGAAACTCGAAGCCAAATCCGATCAGCGTAGACGCCGGGAGGCCGAGCGCAGAATCCCGGAGGGGCGCGCGACGCCGAACAGAGCTGCGCGCTCACACGGATCGGAGGCGCGCGGGGACGTTGAGCCTGACAAAAGCCGACGCCTGACGCGCCAATGTAAGAAACGCCGCACGCCATGTGTGGCCAAGATGAGGGGCAAAGAAGAATGCCGAAGAATAAGACGCACTCTGGTGCGAAGAAGCGCTTCCGCGTGACAGGTAGCGGCAAGCTCATGCGTGAGCAGGCCAACAAGCGTCACCTGCTGGAGCACAAGTCCAGCCGTCGCACCCGCCGCCTTTCGGCGGATCAGCCGGTCGACGCCGCTAACCTCAAGTCCGTCAAGCGCCTGCTGGGTCGCTGAAGTTAGAAGGAGAAAGCCATGGCACGCGTCAAGCGCGCAGTCAATGCGGCCAAGAAGCGCCGCACCACACTCGAGCGCGCCTCGGGTTACCGTGGGCAGCGTTCCCGCCTTTACCGCAAGGCGAAGGAACAGGTCACACATTCGTTCGTATACAACTACCGTGACCGCAAGGCTCGCAAGCGCGAATTCCGCAAGCTGTGGATCGCCAGAATCAATGCCGCCGCCCCGCGCCGAAGGGATGACGTACAACCGTTTCATCCAGGGACTGACCCTCGCGGGCATCGAGGTCGATAGGCGTCAACTCGGGCCGAAATGGCGGTCAATGATCCCACCGCGTTTGCGGCTGTCGTCGCCGCGGCCAAAGAGCCCCTTCCGGAGGACGTCAACGCTCGAAGCGAGGCTGATCGAAGATCAGCTGGAAGGCCCCGGTGTTTCCGGGGCCTTTTTCCCATGAAAGGGTGAAATGTGAATCTCCGGACCAAACAGGCCTCCCGCACTCAGCTCCAGCGCGCTCAAAGGCTCCATCGCCGCGAGCAGCGTTCCCGCCACGGCCAAACTCTGGTCGAGGGGCCGCAGGCCGTTCGCGAACTCCTCGCCTGTTCACCCGGCTTGGCACGCGACCTCTACATCACCGAGGAGGCGATTGAACGGCACGGCGAGATCGCTGAGCTCGGCGGCATCCGCCGGTGTGTGGGTTCATGTGCTTTCAAGCGAGGATATGCGCGACCTTTCCTCCGACAGCCGGGGATCGTCGCCGCGACATCGACCCAGTGCAGCCGGATCTGGACGTGCTTCTCGCGCGGCGTCGCTAATCGTGGCGACCTTGGACATCGCCGATCCGGGAAACCTCGGGACCATCATTCGCACAGCGGACGCCGCGGGCGCCGATGCCGTCCTCATCGGTAGGGCGAGCGCGGAGTTGTACTCGCCCAAGGTCATACGATCGGCTGCCGGAAGCCATTTTCACCTGCCGTGTGTGGCCGGAGTGGAGGTTGCCGACATCGCGGCTCAAGCCAAGAAAGCGGGCTTGCAGGTTCTGACTGCCGAAGGCGCGGGGGAGTGGGAGCTTCCCGTCCTCCTTGAGCAGGCCGCAGAGGCGAAGATTCTCGGCACGTCACCATCAGGGCCCCGATTTGAGGAAGCGGACGCTCTGGTTAGTGGGAAACGAGGCGCGCGGCTTTGCGGAGTACGACGTCGACGTCGACGCCAGAGTCTCCATTCCTCTTTACGGGAAAGCCGAATCATTGAACGTTTCCACGGCTCTGGCGGTATGTGCGTATGCCTCGGCAGTAGCGCGCGCGACGCAAGAAGACGGAAAGTAGCCAAAATGGAAGATCAAGATTTGGCGGTGTCCCGTTGACGCCCCTGCGCCTCGGCGGCTAAAACGAGGAGGGGCCGGCCCGAATCGAGCGGTCGACTCTCATGCCGCAATCCTGAGTGGAAGAAAAATTAAGCTTGGATCTTGAGCGGTCGAGACCACAAGCGGGAAAAACGTAAAGCGGTCGAACCACAAGCGCGAGGATCTCAAAAGGATGAACATCCGGAGAAAGGGAAGAAAACGGTGAGCTTTGCGTCTCATGGCGCCAAAGCCGCGGCGGCGATCGGAGCGGCAGCTGTTACCGGAAAATGCGGGAGCCCGCGAGGGCAGAACTCGCCTTTCCGCAGGGCATGGGAGCTCAACCTGCGCCTCGCATTGGGCGAGCTGGACAGCCTTGCACACGAATCCGAGGCTCCCGGTGATTCGACGTCTTCGTCGGACGTCGCAGAACTCGGCACGGCCCGCGGCAAAGCTCGTTCGTCTATGTCGCTCTTGGCGATTCGGCCGCGCAGGGTCTTGGCGCCTCGTCGATCGCGCGGGGCTACGTCCCCAGGATCGCCGCGGGTTTAGAGGCGGCACTCGACCGCCGTGTCATTCTCCTGAACATTTCGCTTTCGGGAGGGACCGCCGAATCCGTTCTAGCCTCCCAGATGCCCCTGTTGTCGGGGCTCCAGGCGAGGCAGCACGGCGTGGGCACCTGACCTCGTCACGCTGGACATCGGCGGAAACGACGTCTCGCTTCAGCGTCTGAGCGTCGAGGATTTTTCATCCTTATCGACACGATCTGCCGGGGGCTTCCCGGCCTGCCGTCGTCGCGAACATACCGACGTTCAAACCCCTTTGGCTAGCGCCGAAAGGGCGGCGCTTCTATCGAAAGCCATTGACGACGCAGCGAAGGAAAACGGGTGCGGCCTTGTCAGACCTCCACGGGGTCTCTGAAGACATGTCGGCTCGCGAATACAGTGTTCACCCATCATGCCGCCGATCTCTTCCATCCCAGCGATGCCTGGTACCACAGATGGTCCAGAGCTGTTCATGGAACAGAATTGCCTCGATCTTCGGCTTCGTTCCCTCCAAACATGTCAGCGGTCCCTCGATTGGAGCGGCGCCTCGAAGCTGCAGGTCGAGTAGCGGTTCGGGTGCAATAGGAGCTTTGACGCTGTCCGGCTGAGGCGAGACCTCTTAGATTCCGGCTCCAGAAGGCCTGGGTGAGCTGTTTGCGATTGCCCATGGATGTTTTGTGCAGGATGTTGTGAACATGGACTTTCACGGTGGAGACAGAAATGTAGAGCTCTTCGGCTATGGTCCTGTTGTCTTTGCCGTCCAAGACCAGACGCAGCACTTCTTCTCCTCCGGGAAAGCCCGTTGCTGGTTGAGTAGCTGGCGATCGATTGGAAGACGAAAAGCATCCCTTTGGGTGGTGACGTGTGGCGGAGGCTCGACGTACCTCACGCGCAGCGTCCTGTAGGCAGAGACGCACACGGAAAAGGCGATGCAAAGCAATAGGGCGTTTTCAGCGAAATTGCGTTCCGGTAAGAAAGAGAGATCTCCCGGGCTGAGATCGCTGTAATCCACGCCCAAAAATGAAGAAACGATATTCCAGATAATCGTCGCCCCGGTTGCTCCGGCGACGGTGAGAAAAAGTGCTCTGTGACGAAGCAATCGTCTGCGTTCGCTGGGATCTTCGAGCCGCAGGAAATGCACGAGCATCACCGCCAAGAGCGTGAGTATGCAAAACGATCTCACGCTGAAGAAGGTGAATTCACGCCACTTGCCTTCCCCTAGAAAATTGAAGGAAATGTAGCTTATGGCAAGGAAAGAAGCAGAAATGGTCGGCGAAGCGCCTATCTCCTTCCCAAGCCCAAGTATTCTCTGCAGGCGCTCCAGGAAGAAACCGATGAGGCACGCCCCGAGAACGGCCGATTCTACAGGGCCGTTGATCTCGTAGACCGAGAGTTTGTCCGGTTTCCTGCCGATCACATCGGTTCTGAGAACCAGAGCCACATCGAAAAAGTAGACGATAAAGGCAAACGTTGTGAAAAGGTATGGCTTTCGCCGATTGACGATATAAACGGACAAGCAGACCGCAGATGTGAGTATGCTCGCCAAGAGGACGGTCAACGTGTAGTGGTAGAGCGCTACAGACATTTCATCCTCTCTGACGGTGGTTGCAGCATCGATCTCCTCGATCGGACTTCTCGATTATCCCAATATCTGCCAGCTAATTCCAGATTCGCATCGTGGAAGAAAAGTTCCGCAATGCGGAAAGTTTAGGTAGGATGTAGACGTAATATCTCGAAATAGTCGGTTTTACAACCTACTTTCATACCGGAATAACTCTTGAAATGCATCACATTTGGGTTGACTATGAAGTCGCGCCAGTATCGGCGTCGCGAGGTCGGTGAAGAAACCGAGCTCAACGCAATGATGCGAAATGGAAAGGATCGATATGCCTATCAGCCTCAGTGGACGCAACTTCCTCAAGCTGCTCGACTACACACCGGATGAAATCCGCTACCTTCTGCGCCTATCCGAGCAGTTCAAGAACCTCAAGCTCACCGGTACGCCCCACAGGTATCTCGAAGGAAAGAACATCGTGCTCTTGTTCGAGAAGACCTCGACTCGGACCCGTTGCGCATTCGAAGTGGCCGGCATGGACCTCGGGATGGGCGTCACCTACCTCGATCCCGGCAGCTCCCAAATGGGCGCGAAGGAATCGATTGCCGATACCGCCCAGGTGCTTGGGCGAATGTACGACGGCATCGAATACCGCGGATTCGCTCAGGAGATTGTCGAGGACCTTTGCTGCCAACGCGGGAGTTCCGGTATGGAACGGCCTGACGACGGAGTTCCACCTGACCCAAATGATCGCCGACATGCTCACCGTCAAGGAGAACCCCCGGCGGGATCAGGGCTCAAGTTCGTCTTCATGGGCGATGCTCGCAACATCGTGGCGAACTCCTCATGGTCGTCTGTTCGAAGCTGGGCCTGCACTTTGCCGTCGCCCGCGAGGTCTCGGGGATCTCATGCCCGAAGAGCGCAGTGGCTCAGTGCCCGCGAAATCGCCGAGGAAACCGGTGCGTCGATCACCCTCTACCGACGACGTCGAAGAAGCGCCGCCGGAGCACACGTCATTTACACGGGACATCTGGGTGTCCATGGGTGAGGCCGCTCGAGCTGTGGGAGGAAGCGCATCAAGCTGCTCGAGCCCTACCGCGCGTGACGTCGCAGAGTCATGGCGAAGGCCGACCCCGAAGCGATCTTCATGCACTGCCTTCCCTCGTTCCACGACACGAATACGACGATCGGAGCCGACATCGCCGAGAAGTTCGGTGACCGAAATGGAGGTTTCCGACGAGGTCTTCAAGTCCGCCAAGTCGAAGGTGATGGACGAGGCGGAAAACCGCACGCACACGATCAAGGCGGTCATGTACGCAACGTTGTCGTGAGCGACGTCGACTCCGTCTTGCCGTGAGCGAAACAATCACCGGCGCCCACTGGCGCCGGTCCCATCTAAGGAGTATGAATGCAATCAGATAAGCGCATGGTCATTTGCCCTTGGGGGAACGCGCTTGAAACACCCGAAGAGCAACTCACGCTGATCGGCGCTGCCGCCGAGGCGATAGTCGATCTTATGGACGGCGGCTATAACGTCACGGTCACCCATGGCAACGGCCCCCAAGTGGGAATGATCAAGGTGGCCACCGACGTCTCGGCTGACAAGGGCGGCGGAACGCCGCTCATCCCGTTCGCTGAATGTGGCGCCATGTCGCAGGGATACATCGGCTACCACCTTCAGCAGGCGATTGGGAAAAGAACTGAAAAAGCGCGGGTCGGACAAGCAGTGCGTCTCGGTCGTCACGCAGACCGTCGTCGACGTGCACGATCCGGCCTTCCAAAACCCCACGAAGCCTGTCGGCGCATTCTTTAGCGAGGAGCGCGCGAAGGAGCTCATGGCCGAGACCGGGAACACCTACGTCGAAGATTCCGGCCGCGGCTGGAGATGGGTGGTTCCCTCGCCTTTGCCGTCTCTCATCGTCGAGGCTCCTACGGTTGAGGCGCTCATCGACGCCGGCACAGTTGTGGTCGCCTCGGGCGGCGGCGGGATCGGTGATCGAAGCCGAGGAGGGGGTGCAGGGCGTGGCCGCGGTTGTCGACAAGGATCGCTCGGCCGCCCTTCTGGCCTCAGACATCGGCGCAGAGCTGCTTGTCATCCTCACGGCGGTCGACAGGGTCAGCCTGAACTACAACACTCCCGATCAGGTGGACCTGGAATCGCTGACGGTCGACGAAGCCAAAAGTACATCGACGAAGCCCAATTCGCTAAAGGGTCGATCGCTTCCCAAAGTCGAGGCCTGCCTGAGCTTTTGTCGAAGGCGGTGAGGGACGCAGGCTCATCACTACCTCACTCGTGAGGGCCAGATGCCCCTCGCCGGAAAGACCGACGTTACATTACGAAGTAGCGGCGGAAAAACAGCGCTGCTGCGCGGTGCGAGCTTTGTGACTGACCGGTCCGCACCGTCCATGAAGGGAACTTCACCATGTCAACGACGATGACAGCAGATGACGTTGCAGAAACCACAGCGAAAAGAAAGGAAAGTGGACGTTTCCGGCGCTTTCACGATCCTTTTCATCCTCACCGTCCCTACCGTTCTGGCGACCCACGTCGTCCAGGCCGGATCTATTCAAACTGGAGTGCAAAGGCGGTCAATTCGCGATCACCGAGCCGAGCGGCAAGGTCGAAACGATGCCGGCCACGCAGGAGACTCTCGACAAGCTCGGCGTGAAGATCGAACTCAGGGAAATTCACGTCCAAAGCCTTGACGAAACCCGTCTCGATCCGGGAACCTATAAGGAGCTCAAAGGCAACCCCGCGGGCGTTCAGGATGTGATCAAGTCGATGGTCAAAGGGACCATCGAGGGCGATCGACATCATCGTATTCATCTTCGTCCTAGGAGGTTTGATAGGCGTTGTCAGAGCCGCAGGGGCCTTCGAGATCAGGGCCTTTTAGCTTTGACAAAGAAAACTAAGGGCGCGAGTTTGCCCTCGTCTTCGCCGTCGCCATGTTCATGGTGGTCGGAGGAACGACGTGCGGATTGGAGGAGGAGGCCGTCGCCTTCTGCGATTCTCTGCCCGTCTTTATCGCCCTGGGATATGACTCGATCATATGCGTCGGGGCGATTTTCCTAACGGGATCGATGGGAACGACCTTCTCGACGATCAACCCGTTCTCCTCCGTCATCGCATCCAACGCCGCGGGCATTCAATTCATCGACGGCATTTGGTGGAGAGCTGCGGGCTGCCTTGTGGGCGGCATCGTCGTGAGTTCTCTATCTCTACTGGTACGCCAATAAGATCAAGAAGAACCCTCGAAAGCTTCGCTCACTTACGAGGATCGGGAAAAGTTCAACAAGCAGTGGGCCGTCGACGTCGGCGAATCCGCCGGCGACTTCACGTGGCGCAACAAGAAGGTCACCCTTATCCTCTTCGTCTCGGCTTTTTGTCGCTTATGGTCTTCGGGTCATGAAGCTTGGCTGGTGGTTCCCCGACATGGCCGCGTCTTTCCTGGCGATCACGATCATCATTATGTTCATCGTGACGACGGGCAAAAAGAACAGCTCAAGGGCAGCAGTTGGTCGACGCTTTCACGGATGGCGCATCCAGCCTGGTGGGCGTCTCGCTCATCATCGGCTTGGCCCGCGGCATCAACACGATCATGAACGAGGGCAAGATTTCGGACACGCTCCTCGAAGGCGCGTCGAACCTTGTTCAGGGTATGAACGGGCCGCTCTTCATCGTCATGATGATGCTTATCTTCTTCGTCTTGGGCTTTGTTGTGCCGTCTTCCTCAGGCCTGGCCGTTTTGGCCATGCCGATCATAGCGCCCTCTCGGCGACTCGGTGGGGATCGAGCGTTTCATCATCGTCTGCGCCTATCGGTGGGGTCAATACGCGATGCTCTTCCTGGCGCCGACGGGCCTGGTCATGGCCACGCTGCAAATGCTCGACATGAAGTTCTCGGCCTGGTTGAAGTTCGTGTGGCCCATGGTGGTCTTCGTTCTCGGCTTCGGCGGCGTCATGCTCGTCACGCAGGTACTCGTATACTCCTAGAGCTGCTGCCTTCCTGGGGTTTCGGGCTGCGATTGCGGCCTCAGCCTCGGAACGGCGTGAGCGACCTATACCGTGGGGCGGAAAGCTGTCCTTTCCGCCCCACGGCGCTTGCGTGCTGCGCCTCGTCCATTTTTTCCGTGTCGAATGAGGCAGGCGGTGGCGTGACGTGAATCTTCACCGGAAACCGAACGAAGGCACTCATGTCACCAAGCGCTCAGCCCATTGGACGAGGCAGGGCGTCGCCGCGGCTGTCGAGGCGGCCCTGCGCGCATTCGCCGAAGCGTCCACGCTCCGAGGGTTGAAAGCCGCTCGGCTCGCTCATTCCGGCGATATGGCGCCCGTCACCCAGGCGAACGCCCTCATCAAAAGGGTTGGACAAAGGCTGACAAAGCCGGTGGCCGGGCGCCTCATGGGCGGGGCGCGCAAGCGAATTCAAGCCGCCTTGGCCGAGGCGACGGCAGCAGACTCGAGACCGAGGAAGCCGCGGCAGCACTGGAAAGGGAGAAAGTCGACAGTCACCGTCCCGCGCCGCAATCCGCGGGGTGCACGTCTGCCCTGACCGTTCTGGTCGAAGACGTTGCGGACTTTATCAGCATGGGCTGGGAGATCGCCGAGGGCCCGAGGTTGAGCACGAGTGGTTCACTTTCGACGCCCTCAGCTTCGGGCCCGACCATCCCGCTCTGCCAGATGCAGGACACCTTTTCACGTTTCAGGGCGTTCAGACCGTCGCAGGCCGCAACGGCCGATGCGGCGGGCGAGGTCGAAGCTCAGCCAGGCCTCGTGCTGCGCACTTTCCGTCGCCGTGCAGGGGCGCGAGATGCTCGAGCGCGGCGCTCGCTGCTACATCGCTTGCCCGGGCAAGGTCTTCCGAACCGACGCGCGTGGACGCGACGCACACTCCGTCTTCCACCGGGTGGAGGGCTTGGCCGTGGACAAGGGCCTGACGATGGCCGACCTCAAGGGCACGCTCGATCATTTCGCGGGCGATGTTCGGCCCCGAGGCCAAAACGCGCCTTCGGCCGTCATCTTTTCCCGTTCACCGGGCCGAGCGCCGAGATGGACCTGTGGTTCCCCAAAAGAAGGGCGGGGCCGGATGGATCGAGATGGGGAGGCTGCGGCATGAGTCAGCGGAGGTTCTGCGCAACGCCGGGATCGACCCCGACGAGTACACCGGATTCGCCTTCGGTATGGGCCTGGAGCGCACCCTTATGCTCCGCCACGGAATCGCCGACATGCGCGACATGGTCGAGGGAGACGTGCGCTTCTCCCTCCAGTTCGGAACCACAGGAAGGGTGAATTAAGATGCCGCTCGTACCCACGCAATGGCTCGCCGAGCGTTGAGCTTCCCGAGGGCTGACTGCTCAGGAACTGGCTGCCGCGCTCGTCAAAGTCGGCCTGGAGGGAGACGATCCACTCCGCGGAGGTCACGGGGCCCGTCGTAGTCGGCAGAGTGCTTGCCCGTAGCCCCAGCAGAAGAACGGCAAGGTCGTCAACTACTGCCGGGTCGACGTCGGCGAGCACAACGACGCCCCGGAACAGGGCAAGGAGCCGAGCGCACCTTCCTCGCGCGGAATTATCTGCGGCGCGCACGATTTCGACGCGTCGGCGACTACGTCGTCGTCTCACTGCCAGGGGCAGTTCTTCCCGGAGGCTTCGCCATTTCGGCGCGTAAAACGACGGGCATCTCTGACAGGATGATCTGTTCGGCGCTTGAGCTCAGGCTGGGAGAAGACCACGACGGGATCATTGTCCTCGCTGCCGCGGGCGACGATGAGGCCGCCAAGGAGCTTCCGGCGTCGGCTGCGACGTTCTGCCCTATCTCGGAATCGGCGGGGAGACGCTGGAAATCAACATCACCCCCGACCGCGGCTACTGTTTCTCCATGCGAGGCGTGGCGCGGGAGTACCACCACTCGACGGGCGCAGCGTTCACCGACCGGGGCCTGCCCGAAAGTCGCCAGAACTTCTTCGATCCGGCAGAAAAAGCCGATTCGATCCCTTCGTGCACGGAGAACGGATTCGCCGTCGAGTGCGCGACGAGTCCCCGATCACGGCAACGTCGGATGCGACCGCTTCGTCACGCGCATCGTCAGGGGAATCGACCCGAAGGCCGAAAAGCCCCAAGTGGCTGCGCGATAGGGTTGACGGCCGCCGGAATGCGTCGATTTCCCTGGCCGTGGACGCGACGAACTACGTCATGCTCGACCTCGGCCAGCCTCTGCACGCCTACGACCTCGATAAAATGCGCGGGCCGATCGTCGTTCGCCGCGCGAGGCGCGGGAGAGACACACAACGCTTGACGACGTCAGACGCACCCTCGACCCCGAGGACCTTCTCATCACCGACGCCGTCGCCGAGGCGCGTCCTCGGAATAGCCGGCACGTCATGGGCGGCGCGGACACCGAGATCACAGGCGAAACCGTTAACGTGCTGATCGAGGGCCGCGCATTCGATCGGTCTCCATCGCGAGGTCGGCCCGCCGCCACAAGCTGGCGAGCGGGCGTCAAGCGCTTCGAACGCAGCGCAGACTCCCGAACTACCGCCGGTGGCCGCCAGAATGTCGTGGATTTGCTCGTCAAGTACGGCGGAGGTACGGCCGGCGACGAGGTTTTCGATTTGCGGACTTTCTCTGCGCCGGAAGCGCAAGATTTCCGGCTGTCGGAAGTGAAGCGGCTGACCGGGCTTGATCTTCCCGACGAGCGCATCATCGACGTTCTGAGGGAGATCGGCTGCAAGGTGGAAGTTTCCGAGGGCGGAGCCTCCGGCGTATCTGGCGAACCGGGCGGCGATCGTCCCGCTCCCGCGGGCGACAGCTCTGTCGGTGGCTCTGGCGCCGCCGAAGAATTTATCGCCGAAGAATCCGACGCCGAAAAATCTAAGAACGGCGCTTCGACGGGCGCGGAGACGACAGTGCGGGTCACTCCGCCGACGTGGCGGCCCGACCTCGTCGGCCCCGCCCATTTCGTCGAGGAAGTGGCCCGGCTCGTCGGCTACGACGAGATTCCCGTTCGGCTGCCCCGCGCGAACGCCGGTAGCGGGATCACGGCGGTTCAGCAGGCGCGGAGGGATGTTGCCCGCACTCTCGCAGAGCAGGGGCTGGGTCCAGGTTCTGTCCTACCCCTTCGTCTCGGCAGACGCGCTCGAATGGCGAGCATTGCGGCTGGCGACGAGCGCCGCCGCCTGCTCCGCCTCGCTAATCCGCTGCAGGAGGATGCACCGTACCTGCGCAGCTCGATCCTCGACTCGCTGCTGGGAGACTGCCAGGTTAAACGTCTCCCGCTCGAACCCGTCCGTCGCGGTTTTTCGAGCAGGGGGCTCGTCACGCGGCCTGAAAATCTTGTTCCCGCCGGCCCGGCGGGCGTCGGTGCGCAGCCGAGCGACGCCGAGTTGACAGCCCTCCATTGCGCGATCCTTCTCAGCCGCACCATGTCGCCGGCGTCGCCTGCGGCCGAAGACGACGGCCGCCTACGGCTACGCCCCGAACTATGGGACTGGAGGGGATGCCGTCGAGGCGTCCTTCAACGTCGCCGCCCTCGGCCGGGGTAGACGTGGTCGCTGAAGCTGCTGAGTGCGCCCATGGCATCCCGGCCGGTGCGCGGGATCGTTTTTGGAATCGGGCCCGCCAAAGCGGACCGTCGGCTATCGCCGGAGAACTCGCGCCTGCCGTCTGTAGGCGTGGGGGCTGCGCACGATCGGTCGCCTTCGAAATCGACATGGATGCGCTCATGGAAGCCGGAAATGGCAACGATCAAGCGGCTTCCGGCGCCGCGCGCGCGTGAGGTGCGGCCGGTGACGACGAGCGGCGGCGAAGAGGATATCGCCCTCGTCGTCGACTCCTGCGTCACGGCCGCTGAGATCGAGAACGTCATCCGCAAGGCTGCCGGGGCCCTGCTCGAAAGCGTTGTGCTTTTTCGACGTCTACACGGGCGACCAGGTGGGCGAAGGCAGAAGTCCCTCGCCTTCGCTCTGCGTTTTCGAAGCGATCACACCTTGACCGCCGAAGAAACCGCTGGCGTGCGCAAACGCATCGTCAAGGCCGCGCGCAAGAACGGGGCGGAGCTGCGAGCGTGAAGCCGAGCGAGACGGATTCTGGTCACCAGGGCTTCCCGCGGTATCAGCCGCGCCATCGCCGCCGGTTTGGCCGGCCCCGGGCGCAAGCTCGTGCTTGTGGCGCGGAAGTTGCGAGTCTTGCCGAGACTGCGGCCGGATGTGAGGGCTCGCGGTGCGCGAGTGTGTACGGTGGGGGCGGAGCTTTCCAGGTTCGCGACGTCGAAGCGATGCTCGATATCGTCCTGGCCGAAGGCTCCGTCGATATGGTCGTCAATTGTGCTGGCGTCCTCGGCGGCGAAGCCCTTCCGTGGGAAGCCGACCCGCAGAATGGTGGCGCACGCAAGAGGTCAACGTGCGCGCGCCTCCTCATCCAACGTCGGGCCGTCCCGCGATGATCGCGACCGGCGGTGGGCGCATCCTCGACATTTCCTCAGGTGCAGCCGTCAAGGACAACGCGCGTGCGTCCGCATATTACGTTTCCAAAACCGCACTCATGCGGTTGGGCGGTTGCTTGGCCGAGGCCGGGCAGGGGCATGGAATCGCCGTGCTCGAGCTCGCGCCGGGCGTTGTCCAGACCGACATGACAGCGGGAATGGCGATGCATGCCGGGCGTACGGAATGGACCGACGTCGCCCTTTCCGTCGAAGATAGCTGTATCTTTCGCCGACGGCCTCCTCGACGGACTCTCAGGATGTCAGGTGCGTGCGGGCTCCGATAACCTTGCCGACCTGCTCGAGCTTTCCAGGCGCGGCGTAGGAACCGATGAGCGGAGGTTGCGCCGCACCGATTTTGAGGGAACGCCTGGCGAGAGCTAAAGGCGTGGTGAGGGATTTAGCCCGCGAGCGCCCGGTGCGGGCTGGAGCTCTACCCGTGGAGCGCCTACCTGTATCCGCGGCCGGCCCGGCCACGCCGGTCGTGCTGAAACCCCTCTCGTCGCGAGTTGTGCGATCGTACCGTGAACTGCGCTCGCCCCTTCCTCGGCCTCGGTCTGAATGATCGCCGTCGCGGCGAGGGCGGCCACGTCCGGCGTCGTCGCGGAAGCCCTCGGGACCTCGATCCTCACTGATCCTCAAAGCTCTGCCGGAAACGCGGGCTTCGGAAATGCGCTTGCGCGCCTCCGGGGAGAGCGGGACGCCGATTTCCACGAGTGAGAAAGTAGGAAAGATGTCGATGTGGCCCAGGTCGGAGCCGCTGGGCCCGCCTTCGTGAGTGAGTGCGCCGACGATCGCCCGGGCTGACTCGATCCTTGCGGCCGACTTCCACGCGATATCGCACCGAATTCTTCATCTGGCGGCGCGGCTGGCGCTCCTTGCGAGCCGCCCTTCACGCTCGGGCCCCGGATCCACGGTGAGGCGTTCAGGCTCCTCGCCGGCCACCGGCCCCGGGTCGCGCACAGCGAGGGCGAGAAGGGCCATAGTCAGTGATTCGAGGCTGACCGGCTCTCGCGAATCAGCCTGCTCGGCGACAAACTCTCGAGGATTTCCTCATAGACTCGTAGACGGCCCTTCGCCATGCGGGCCATGGCCTGCTCTACGGTTCTGCGGGCGCGCAGCTTCGAGACTTCTGCCGGCGTAGGCAATTCGATCTGCTCCATGCGCGAGCCCGTATGCTTTTCGATGCGGCGCAGCCGAGGCCGTTCTTTCGGCGTGACGAAGGTGAGGGACTCACCGGCGCGTCAAGCGCGTCCCGTGCGGCCGATGCGATGGACGTATGTATCGGTTTCCCGCGGGACGTCGAAGTTGACGACCAGGCCGATCCTGTCAGCGTCAAGCCCTCGTGCCGCCACATCGGTGGCTACAAGCACGTCGAGCGTTCCGTTGCGCAGGCGCGCAACAAGTTTTTCGCGTTCCTTCTGCGACGTCGCCCGAAAGCGCCGCCGTCGCGACGCCGCGCGTTCCCAACTCGATGGCCGAAATCCTCGGCCGTGGCGCGGGTGCGAACGAAAACCAGGGCGGCCTGGGCGTCGGTGACGGCCAGGACTCGCGCCAATGCACCGATCTTGTGGCGTTCTGGAACCACCGCATACATTTGCTTGACGGTCGACACGGTGGTTGCGGGCCGCGAAATCGTCACCTCTTCCGGGGTCGTTCAGGTGGCGCTCAGCCACGCGCCGGATCGGCGGCGGCATCGTGGCGGAGAAAAAGTGCGGAGACGCGATCCTCGGGAACTTCGGAGGCGATCTTCTCGACGTCTTCTGCAAACCCATGCGGAGCATTTCATCGCTTCGTCGAGAACGAAATAGCGCACGGCATCCAAACGCAGGGCGCCGCGGTCCATAAGGTCCATGATGCGCCGGGTGTGCCGACCACCACTTGGGCGCCGCGCTCCGAGCGCCCTGAGCTGCAGGAGATACGAGGATCCGCCATAGACAGCAGGCAACGTCGACCCCGCGAGAACGCGCGGCGAAAGACTCGATCGCTTGGGCGCCTTGCACAGCCAATTCACGTGTGAGCGCCAACACGAGGGCTTGCACCTCGCGCTCTTCCGGATCGATGTGGGCAAGGAGGGGCGGGGCAATGCCGCTGTCTTTCCGGTGCCGGTTTGAGCCACACCGACGACGTCGCGTCCGCCCAGCAGGATCGGGATGGCCGCTGCCTGAATCGCCGTGGGCGCTGAGGAGCCGAGTTCCTTTACAGCGTCGAGGATGTCTGTGGGCAGGCCGAGGTCGTCGAAAAGGATGTCGCTGGAGTTGACGTTGTCGGATTCCGCGTGCGCTTCGGCCGAGTCAGAGCCGGTTTCGGCTGGGGTTTGGGTGCGATCGAAGCCCTCGGCATGCGAGGGCGCAGTGTATTCGGTCATGCTTGCCTGTCAGTTGTCCAGCGCGCGCCACGAAACCTGATAACACCGCGCGCTCGCCTAGCTAACCGGCAGGCGAAAAAGCTGGGGCGTCGTTGCGCCTTAAGGAGTCTAGTCGTTGGCGTGTGGAATATTCGCCGTTGTGGAGGTGAGATGCGGCACGGTGCTCGGTTGGGAAAGGCAGGGGTTTGCTTGCGGATCTCCACGTCGTGCGGCAGCGGCGGTGGGCGAATGTGGCCATCAACCGGGAAGCTACCGAGATGCGATCGCGCGAGCCGACGCTTCAAGCTGTGCCTCCTCCCGAGAACCAGGATGCGGAACGATCCTATGCACGATCACTACAGCCATTGCACTTAGTGATGCCATCGTTCCCACCGAGGCGGCGAAAGCCCACTCTTGGTTTGGCATGATAATGGCGTATACCAGGCCGACGATCGCCACGCAGAAAGAGAAACCAAGAGTATCGGCCAGCTGTATGGACGACGACGTCGTCCCCTGCTTGGGAGGAGGGTCATGGCCAGCGCGTGAACGGAAATGGCGGAATAGACCAAGCCGATTCCCAGCCCCGCCAACGCCCACCCGGCCACGACAGAACCACGGGGAAAACTCCGAGAAACTTGCCGGAATGACAATGAGAATGCCGAGCAACTGACACACCGTTGCCGCATAGGCGATGTGGCGGCGACGCTCGGGAGAAGAAATCCGTCCCTGGATCCACGATCCCAACGCCCAAGTGATCGAACTTACCGTCAAAATGAAGCCCGCCTCCTTGGGCTCCCATCCATGGACTTTCTGCAAAAAGCAAAGGAAGGAAAGCCTCGGTACCCAGCAAAGTGCCGCTGCTCAAACCCCGCATGAGAATCGTCGAAGCAAGCCCCCGGCGAGCAATGTATGTTCCGCGCGGCAGCAACGGACGGATAAACACGAAAGTCAATACTCCTGTGACAACGACGGCCGCATATACCAAGCTCGTGAACTTCTCCGGCGGAGTTCCCGAAAGGATCTGAAGCCCGGCAATCGAGACTCCGGTGAGAAAGGACGGGATCAGTGATGCCGGTCCAGCCGGTCAACGGCATGGGATCCCTTTCCCGGCAGACGTCTGACGACGATGAGAAGAAAGGAAGCCCAAAAGAAAGAGACCGGGACGCATCCAAAACTGCACGCCAGTTCAACGACTCGACCATCCAGCCGGCCACAAGCGGACCGATCATTGACGGCAGGATCCACGCGCCGAAATCATGGCGAAGACGCGACTTTTGATGATCAGGGGGCGAACATGGGTAGCGAGAATGGAATACAAAGGAACGATGCACATGCCGCCGCCAAGCCCCTGGACTGTTCTTCCGACCACGAAGAGTTCCATCGTGGGGGCGGTCGTACATGCGATGAGACCGACAGAGAGAATAGCCAGTCCCGTGAGAAGGCACGGTTGTGGAGAACGTGCGTCGCACCAGAGCCCGGCAAGAGCCGTTGTGACGAGCTGTGCTGCGAGGAGGAATGCCCATGGCTAGGGCATAGAGATTCTGCCCGTTGAGTTTATCGGCGACGGTCGGCATGGCCGTTCCCACCGCGACCACCTCGAAGGCGATGAGCGAGACACAGCCGACGGTCAACCACGTGAAGAGCCTCTCAACCCCAGGGCTCAAAGTAAGTTTCGGCCGATGTGACGGGTGCCTTCGAAGCGTCCATATACCCTTCCTTCGTGACGGATGCCCGTGAATGACAGGTGCTCGTGAAAGAGCGGATGCCCTGCTGTGAAACAGGCGATATGCGCTGCGCAACGTATTGTCTCACCGCGACGACGGATCCGGCGACACATAAGGGGCGGCGTGCCCGAGACGACAATCGTCAGGACGGGGGCGTCGGCGGCGACAGGACTCGGCGTGACTGACGCTACGGCGCTTCGGCCAAAGACGAGATAATGCTTCGTGCCCGAGACGACGGCTTCGCACCCGACGCGACGGTGCTTCGCGCAAAGTGAGAACCGGTAAACGTGACTATCATTGAGCAGCGGGCTCCAATGGCCGCCCGTTTAGCAGTCCAGATCGAAAAAGAGGTAAAAAGTGCTTCGTACACGAATGGCCGGTTCGCTCCGGTCGAAGACATCGGTTCGTCCGTCACCTTGACCGGATGGGTCGATCGCCGTCGCGACCACGGCGGGATCGCATTCATCGACTTGCGCGACGCCTCGGGAATCGTCCAGATCACTGTCCGTGAGGAAGTTGCTCACGAGCTGCGCAATGAGTATTGCCTACAGGTGAGCGGGAAGGGTCCGTGAGAGGCCGGAGGGCAACGCCAACGCCGCGCTCGCAACGGGCGAGGTCGAAGTTGAGGCAGATGACGTCGTCGTCCTCAATCCGTCCGCCGCACTTCCATTCCAGGTGTCCGAACACGCGGAGGAAAAGCCGGGCGAGGAAGCTCGTTTGAAGTACCGATACCTCGATTTGCGCCGAGCTCCTATGCAACGCTCGATCCGTCTGCGCTCGCAGGTCTCCCGGGCCGCGCGCAAGGTCCTGCACGCTCACGATTTCGTAGAAGTCAGAAACCCGACGCTCACGCGTTCAACCCCGAAGCGCGCGCGATTTCCTCGTTCCCGCCCGGCTCAATCCGGGATCGTGGTATGCGCTGCCTCAATCGCCTCAGCTGTTCAAGCAGCTGCTCATGGTGGCCGGCATGGAACGGTACTACCAAATCGCTCGCTGCTACCGCGACGAGGACTTCCGTGCTGACCGGCGGCCTGAATTCACTCAGCTCGACATCGAAATGTCTTTCGTTGACCAGGACGACGTCATTGCCGTCGCCGAAGACATTCTTCGGGGAAGTGTGGGCGCTCATTGGGTACGATCTCGAAAAACCGATCCGCGCGTGACCTATGCCGATGCGATGGCCCGCTGGGTCTGATAAGCCCGATTTGCGTTTTGGCCTGGAGCTCGTCGAACTTACCGAATACTTCGAGACACGCCCTTCCGCGTCTTTCTACAATCCTACGTCAGCGCCGTGGTGATGCCCGGCGGCGCCTCGCAACCGCGCAGGGCTTTTCGACAAGTGGCAAGAATGGGCCAAGTGCTCGCGGGCGAGGCCTCGCCTACGTGACGATCGCCGACGACGGCACGCTTGGCGGAGCCGGTCGCAAACATTCAGAATCGAGCGTGCGGGTCTGGCAGGAAAAGTGGGTGCCGCGCCCGGCGGTGCATCTTCTTTGCCGCCGGATCGCCGGAATGAGGCACGGGAACTGCTCGGCGCCGCGCGTCTGGAAAATCGGCAAGCGCTGCGACCTCATTGACCCCAACGCGTGGGCGTTCACATGGGTGGTCGATGCGCCGTTGTTCAAACCTTCGGTGCGGCGGCCGCGGAGGTGACGTTGCGTTGGGCCATTCCGCGTGGACGGCCGTCCATCACGCTTTCACGTCGCCGAAGCCCGAATGCCTTGATTCCTTCGACACGGATCCCGGGAACGCGCTCGCCTATGCGTATGACATCGTGTGCAACGGAAATGAAATCGGCGGCGGATCGATTCGTATTCACAGAGCGCGACGTGCAAGAACGAGTATTCAGGGGTCATGGGCCTGTCGGCTGAGGAGGCACAGGAGAAATTCGGATTCCTGCTAGACGCCTTCAAATTCAGCGCACCGCCCCATGGCGGGATCGCTTTCGGCTGGGACCGCTAGTCTCGCTGTTGACCGACGCTCCTTCAATCCGAGACGTGATCGCTTTCCCGAAGATCGGGGCAGGCTGGGATCCTCTCACGGATGCACCGGCTCCGATCACGGCCCAGCAGCGCAAGGAGGCTGGTGTGGATGTGAAATCTCGCGAAGGGGACGGCGATGCGAAGATGCGAGAGCCAGACGGAATCTGAATCGCGAGGTGTAGTGCGCCTTTTATGGGTGCCCTTATTCGTAGAGGCGCCCTTAGGCACCTGTGGACTCACCTTATTCGGCGTGATCCGAAGGCAAAATTACGAAAAGTACGGTTGACGTCACTTATTTCCCGTCATTATCATTCTGCTTGATGAGCGAAAGAAGTAAGGGTGCCCTGACCGACGCAAGAGACGTTCGCGCCGTTTCGCTCGGGCTGTGGGCATCGGGGCTGCGCTGCATCATCGTTTATGTCATCGCTCCGATTATCGGCGTGCTCGGACCTTTCGGCGTCGGTATCGCGCTTGTGGTCCAGGCGGCCGGAGCGATGATTTGCGTCAGCGGCGCTCGCAATCTCTGGATGCGGCGGCATCGTGCACGCTACGTATGCGCGGCTGTTGCCGCGGCGACGTGCCTATCGACGATCTCTGCTCTGCTGACGCCCGCCGGACGTCTGTAAGAGGCGAGGAAGGCACAACATGTCTCACGCAAGCGATCAGGCGGATTCCGTTGGACAAGGAAAGCGCGCGGATCGGGGCGAAAAGTTTGCCCGGCGCCCGAATCCGGTTGAGTCTGAGACCCCCTCCAGCGGCGCCTCCGGCCGGGTGAAGTCGCCGAAACAACCGCCGCAACAACTGAGACAGCCGCCGCGCAAACCGAAAGACGGGAAGCTCTCGGAGGCGGGAAACGCCGCAGCCGCCAACGCGCGACGCGCGATGGTGCTCACGCACAGGTGGATTTCGCTGGTTGCAGGGATCATTCTGCTTGCCTTCACCACGAGCGGCTCGGTACTGCTCTACCAGCAGGAGATAATTGAGGCGTCGATCATCAGCTTATGCCGCCGCTGGCGGATCGCATCGCGTGTCGCTTCCCAGGGCATTGGAAATCGTCAAGGCCAACCATCCCAAGGATCCTCCGGCGTCGGCGACGCGCATGGGCGAGATTATCAAAGTTGCAACGGTTGGCGAGAAAGAATTACACCGTCGATAGTGCGACGGGAAGGAACTGGGTGAAGCGCATACTCCGGGATGGCTTAGAATTCCTAAGCAACTTCCATCTGTGTTTCCTTAGTTGCGAGGCGCAGGTCGGTTTATATTTCCTTCATGGCCGCGGAGATTCCGCACACGGCGTGCTGGCTGGAGGCGAAGAAAACGCCACCGTGGCGGTTTGATTATCGGAGAGTGCGGCCTGATTCTTCTTCTGCTCGTGATCGCGGACTGTGGGCATGGTGGCCGCGGCACGGCTGCTGAAAGCCTCGGTGACCGTGCGGTGGGGCAAAGGGACGCTTTGCGCGCGACACAGATTTGCATAAGGTGATCGGCTTGGTCTCTTCTCTTTCTGTGGGGATACACCGCTGCAGCTTTCGAATTCGACCCTGTGGGTAAGCTATGGTATGCGATCACGCCTGGAACGGAACAAGAGCTCCCGAGCCCGTGTCGGAGGGTAAAGGCAAGGACATCGCCCCGGACGAGGCCGTGATGCCGCCCGTGCCGTTGCGCCCGAAGCTGACCGGGATCACTTTGCCCGACGCCGAAGACCCGACTTCGACGTATACCGTCTCATTTTCCGACGGCGTCGACCCTATGCCCACGGTTCGTCCCCTGGCAATGTGAGCATCGCTGTCGATCGTCATTCCGGGAAGGCCACGCAGACCGACAGCACCGGCAAGGGCCGATCGCGCAGACGGTGCGGTCGTGGGAACTACCCGTTGCATTCGGGGGTGTTCAGTGAATGGCTGGTGGCGGATCATTTGGCTGGTCTTTTCCTGATGCCCCTGGCTCTGGCGGCGACGGGACTGTCGACATGGCTGGTGCGCCGACAAGAACGCTCGCCGGAAGCGCGAGGCTGCGGCCGCACGGCGCAAGGCGCGCGCAGCCGGCCCGAGGCGAGAAACCGACAGACGCCCTCGCACAAAGAAAACTCGCACCGCCCAAGGGAGGGGACAGCAGATCGGGCCGAAGAAACGAACAGGGTGGACAAGGCTGCATCGTGAATGCTCCTTCAGGCTCGTCTGCGCCAGTAGCCGATGAGTCCGACGGTCAGGCGAAGGCCATAGGACGGCGGGACCATATGCAGCGATGAGTGCGGTCGCTGGCCCGAGTTCATCCCGCCGCAGGGTCCATCCCTGCCACGCACCCGTGCCCCGCCGACGATCTGCACCGTGATCGTACCGACGACGAAGAAAGGCAAAATGCGATGCCGCCCAGCGTCACGGCAAAGCGGCGGTGAATGATTTTCCGCCCAAACGCGGCACCCATCTCGGTACTCTTTCGCCCCAGCCATAACATGGAAGCCAAGGGAAGGGACTGCGGCACCGACCTGCACCGCATCGAGCAGTATGACGTAGACGATTCCCGAAGCGTTCGATCGATATCGGGCGGCCTCGGCGAACCCGGTGTTGGCTCCGCGAGCATTGCCAGGCGCCAGCAAACCGAGGGGATGGGCAAAGAGGCTATCAGCAGGGCGATCTTCGCCCAAAGCTGAGAGCTTGCGCCCGACAGCGCCGGGAAAGGATTTGAGGTGAAGTACGTTCAAGAAACGAAATAGATTCAAAATTCTAAAACTCATAATCTCGAGTTTAAACCATCGTTTTCAGAATGCGATTGGTTTGTCGGCGTAAGTTCGTCAGGAATTGCGTGCAAGCCCGCCGTAGAGACTATGTGCAAATTTGCCAGGACTTGTACGCAAGAGAGCCAGCTTGTCCGTTTCGGCCAATGCGGACGTTGCCTCGAGGTTGGGGTTGTCGACCGAGGCCGGTGAGGGTTCGCCGGGATGCCGTGTGAGATGGCACGTCAAGCGGCAACGACCGCTGGGAATCATGTGAATGGCTATACTCGATTCCCATGGCACGCCCAGTCTGAAATTCAGCGTCGACCAGATTCTCGATGGTGCCGCTATTGCCGTGCGAGCAGGGAAGTGAGAGCGTCGATCGCGGATATCGCCCGCGGCGTCGGGGTGCCTTCGGGCTCCATTTATCACCGTTTCTCCTCGCGTCGCGAAGTATTTGTGCGGTTGTGGATTCGTTCTATTCGGCGTTTCAGGAGGGTTTTCATTCAGGCTATGGGTGATGATTCGCCGGAGAACGCCGTCATCGCGTCAGCTCTGCATATTCCGACGTTCTGCCGCGACAACCCTCTTGACGCATTTGCAATGACGCTCTTCCATCAATGGGAGCTGGCTCAGACGCTCCGGAATCCGCGTTGAGGATGTGCTCCATATCAATGACGGCATCAACGCGCCAGCGCGCCTCATCGACCGCCTGTGCGGTTCGCGCGACGATCGGCGGGATGGCCTCATCGTCACCGCGACTCGCATGTGTCCGTATGGCCTCGTCCGTCCATGTATCTTGGGCGCGAGATTCCCCGGTGGATCGACGGGCCGTGGTCTGCCAGCGCGACGTCGATTTCCCGCCTGGCCGCCGAATGAAAAGGCTCGGCAATCGTCTATTCCCGTCGCGCATGCTTTCCCGCTTGGCCGCTTTTCCTGCTTGGTGCTTGGCCGCCGAATGAGGAGGTGGCACCCGAGATACGTCCGCATCGATTTTTCCGACTGAGGCTGAGCAGTTCTCAGTGGGTTTGAGATGAGAAACGGGCGAAAGCGCGCACCCCGAGTTCGCCGAGGTCAGCCATCCCGTACTCCTGTAGAAAGACGCGGTTTTCCCTCGTCGTCGGTGATGAGGACAGAGTTGACGCACGTGTGCGAACGTTCCAACGCCGCGGCGAAAAGGCAGGTGCCTATGCCGAGGCGCTGGCGATCGGGCCGCACGAGGATGTCTTGTACGTAGGCGATCGAGGCGTCGTCGCCAACGGCTCGGAATCAGGCCGACAGTTCGCCGCCGTCCCAGGGCTCCCCATCTTCCACAGGGAGTTGGCGACGGCGCGCTCCAGCAGATCTGGGTTCCGGGTGTAATTCGACCATCCGACCGATTTTCATAGAGACCGATGGGGTCGCCCGTCGCGATCGGGCGACCTTCAGATAATCAAACTGGTGGTTTTCGGTGTAATCGATCGGGCGACTTTCGGAACAATCCAGTGCGCGGTTTGCAGCGAAGCCGGGGCGGTCATCAGAGCGATCCAGTGTCACGGTAGTGACTTTACCTAGCCTTCTCAATCGGCTCCGAATGAAGATCTCGAAGAATCTCAGGGTTAAATTTGGAGAAAACTCATAGGGAAGGGGCAAACGGCTTCCTTCATGGATCGAATAGAGCGCCGCAGGCTTGTGCGATTTCAAACGAACAATGCGCTTTCCTTCTGCACCACTCGCCGAACGGGGTGTTGACTAGGGCGCCGGTTAGGCCGCCGACAGTGCCCTCGAGCACCCAGGGGAGCTCCGTAAAGCCGTCGGAGGTGAAAATGCCCGCTCCGTGCACGGTCACGGTTCTAGCGCCGATTCGCGCGGCGAATTTCTCGGATAGGTCAGGTGGAACGATGGGATCGTTATCGGGCGAATTACGGTTGCATCCGAAAAACATGAGGATTGGAGACGGGATCGTTCGCGATGAAATGGGTGAAGTTTGAGAGGAGGAATTGGTCGACACCGTCGTCCCCGGGAAAGCGGAAGTTCCGAGGCGAAGGTGCGACCGCGATAAATGCGCCGAGCCGGGCATCGTTGGAGGCGCCGCCGCGATCCGCTTTACAGCGTTGCGTTTGACGAGGCGTTGGATAGCAAGCAGCGCGGTGAGTCCACCAAGGCTGTGCGTGACGACAGCGGTGGTAGGCGACAGGGAGCCAATTGCCTCGGTTACGGAGAAAACCCATGAGGCTGCTTCGGGTGACAGGGGATCGGAAAGCTCAACCGCTTCGGCGACGGGAACGGCGCGCGAGAGCATGTGGGAGCCAGTGGTCGGTGGGATGGCGCCGTAACCGTGGACGATCACAACTCGTTCAAATGGAATACCTTCGATGGGATTGCTGAGGAGCGAATTGGCGTCTCCCGTAGGCGAATCGGCGGCCTTTGAGATTGAATCAGAGTTTTTCATAGCCGGAATGGTACAGCTTGACGCTAGCGTGAAGGTCAAGAGGCGATTGTGCTCCGGGATGCCATGGCGATGGCGGTGTGATGTTAAAAGATGAGGTGCCGTGTAGTGATTGTAATATCGAAAGGCCGTAGCGCTGCGTTTCAAGCAAAAATACCGCACCACGTGGCAAGTGCGCAGCGTTAAAATAGCGTCTGCAATGGCGAATGAAACTCTGCAAGAACGAACGAAACTTTAGCAAGAATGGAGGCCGCTGGTCGAGAAGTCTCCGAAAGGGCAACGAGATTGCGGACGACGCGATGCGCACGGGAAGGGCGTGAACAATGCGAATCGTGAATTCGCCCAAATGGCCGGGGTGAGCGCTAGAGCACTTCGCCACTACGAGTCGGCTCGGTTACTCGTGCCTGCGCGCACGCCGAGAGGATATCGAGACTACTCAATCGATGATCTGGCACGGTCGAAAGAATCCGACTGATTCTCGCAACCGGTTTGGGGTTGCTGCGGCCAGGCGGTATCTCGATTGTGTGGATACCGGGCACGGCGACGCGACGGTGACGATGTGTCGAAATCTTCGGCGTGAACTTTCTGAGCTCGAAGAACGATTGAGACGTCGCGGTGAGCAAATTGCTCAGGAGTGTGACGCGATAACCCGGTTTTGGCATCGTCCGACGGCGCCTAATCGTCCGCTGGAGCCCATACGTCATCTGATACTTTTTGGGGTATGACGAGTGCTTTTTCGATATGACGAGGCCCGCGGCTGACCCCTGACGAACAGGCAGAACCTGACAGGCCAGAACCCAACAAAAACGACCTGACGCTCTCGAGGATGATCGGCGTGAGCTCATCGGTTGGGCGGCCAGTTGTATCCGCCGCCTGTTGCCCGTTTTTGTCGAGCATTGCCCTTCGGACGAGCGGCTTCAGTGCGCGCGGGTCTGCCGACGAGTTCCGCGCCGGAAGACTGGCCGTTGGCCCCATGCGCGAACATGCTCGATCCTGCCACGCTGCTGCCCGTGACTGCCAAGATCAGGCTAGCAAGCCGTGGGCTCGGGCCTGCTGGCCATGCCGCCGCAATCGCCCACATGGGCGGGCACGCTCGCAATATCGAACGCTATACGCGCAAGGCGCTGACGGGGGCTGCTCTCGTCGTCGAACTCGAATGGCAGCGCACGGCGATTCCGGCTCGGCTGCGCGAATATGTCTTCGGCGGTTGGCGGGTGTATGCAGCGGGTCTCCCGAGTGCGGGGCCGCATTGTGGGGCCGACGGCGGCGAAACCTTGCCACAAATGAGTTTTGTGCGTGTATGCGTATGGTTGCATTGGCAGCAGGATAAGGGTGATCGTAATGATGAAGATGGGTGCGTTAACTAATTGAGGCAATCACAAAATTAAAAATATGGTCGTTATGACGAGGAAAAGTATCGTGAAGGGCGAGTGGTCGTGTTAGTGGGGAACGGTGACATGGTCTGCGGCGGCGCCGCGCCCACGGCCCGTCATGAAAATCTCGATCACACAAGGCGGTGTATCGAGGCGCCCGATAGCATGGGCGGCATGGACCTTTTTCGATGCGATGGGCACGGACGACGTCGGCATTCCGGACGGAACAACCGGCCCTCTTGCCGCGAGAATGCGCCCCCAGACTCTTGACGAGGTCGTCGGGCAAGATCACCTGCTTGCCGACGGGTCGCCGTTGCGTCGGCTCGTTGGGGCGAGCGGTGGTGCGCCGTCGTCGGTGTTTTTTGTATGGGGGCCGCCCGGAACGGGGAAGACCACCTTCGCCTATCTCATCGCGCGTGCAGGAAATAGGCATTTCGAAGAGGTGTCGGCGGTTTCGGCCGGTGTGAAGAGCTGCGTACCGTCAGTTTCGGCGGCGCGCCAACGCCTGGCTACGAGCGGGCGCGAAACGGTTCTGTTCGTTGACGGGGTGCATCGATTCAATCGCGCCCAGCAAGACGCCCTGCTGCCCGCCGTCGAAAACGGTTGGGTCACGCCTGGTCGCCGCGACCACAGAAAAATCCTCGTTCACCGTGGTTTCGCCGCTTCTGTCGCGTTCCCTCCCGCGTCACGCTCAAGGGGTCTGACGGAGGAGGGCATCCGCACTCCCTCATCGCTCGCGCGCTAGAAGACAGAACGCGGTTTTGCCGGAAGCATCTCGATTGCCCTGAGCCCTTGACAACCTCGTTCGTATAGCGGGACGCGACGGAAGGCGATCACTTACGCTTTGGAAGCGGCGGCGGAAGGGTGCGAATGCGTGGCGGTGCCACGATCGAGTTGACCGACGTCGCGAAGGCCTCCGACGGTGCCACCGTGCGCTACGACAGGGGCCGGCGATCAGCACTACGACGTCATCTCCGCTTTCATCAAGTCGATCAGAGGATCGAATGTCGATGCCGCCATGCATTATCTCGCCAGAATGCTGACGGCGGGTGAGGGACCCTCGTTTTATCGCGCGGCAGGCTCAGTGATCAGCGCAGCCGAAGACATCGGCATGGCGGACCCTTCCGCGCTCCAGACGGCGACCGCGGCGGCGCGGTCGGTCGCCCTCGTCGGAATGCCCGAGGCACGGATCATCCTTGCCGAGGCTGTGGTTCACCTCGCTACGGCGCCGAAATCGAACTGCGTGCATATGTGGCCATCGGCTGCTTGCTATCCGACGTCACCGCCGGAAAAGCGGGGCCCGTACCGCTGCTGCGAGATTCGCACCACGCGGGAGCGGAAGACCTGGGGCATGGCTCCGGGTATAAGTACGCCCACGACTTCCCCGGAGCCGTCGCCCCACGCAATTCATGCCGAGGGCCTCGAAGAAACGCGCTACTACGAGCCGACCGATCGCGGCTTCGAGGCGCAGATCACTCCACGACTTAAACGAATTCCGAAGCGTACTCGATGGCGATAACTGATACAATCTCGTGGTTGCCCACCCGGGGCGACGGACAACCTGGGGTCTTAGCCGTTGCGGGTTGACCCCGCAGCCGCACATGGCTGCGCACAGCGATATCGACAGGAGCAAAACATGGCGGGCAACCGTTCCCCGTAAACTTGTGCGTCAATCCCGTTCACTGGGCGTTGCAGGCTTTCCCGAAGCCGAGCGCTATATAGCGTCGCCCTATCGTCCCGGCGAGCACGGCCGAGGCCGCACGCAAAGATTCGGACTATTCGGTTCGTCTGAAGGAAAAAGCAGCGTCTTCGTGCCCGAGTACGGAATCCGCGAGGCGTCAGATGCGGCGCGTATGGGAAGAGGCTCGCCGAGCCGACGGCCTATCCGGCGAAAAACCTCGTTGAGCTTTTTGGAGATGCGCCTCGATGCGCTCGTTCTGCGCGCAGGATTCGCCCGCACGATTGCGCAGGCCCGCCAGGTCGTTGTCCACCGCCATTTGCTCGTCGACGGAAAGATCGTCGATCGTCCCTCTTTCCGCGCGTCAAGCCGGGCCAGATCGTTCAGGTCAAGCCCAGGTCGCAGACCTCGCCGCAGTTTCACGTTGCTGCCCAAGGAGCTCACCGCGACGTGCTCCTGCAAGTTCCCGCCTATCTCGACGTCGATCTCGAGAAGCTTCGCTTCACGCGACGCGTCGGCCCAAGCGCGCCGAAGTTCCGGTTATTTGCGACGTCCAGATGGTCGTTGAGCACTACTCGCGATAATCAGATCTGGAGACGCGCCCCGCGAAACCGTTCTTGGCATTCAGTGGGAGCGCGGGCTAGAAAGCCCGCGCTTGGAAAAGCGGGAACCCAACCCGCCTGAAAAGCGGGCAGCAGACCCGCCTGAGAAAAAGGTCAAAATGCGTACCGCCGAAATCCGTCAGCGCTGGCTCGATTACCGTCTAGCCACGATCATCACATTGCGCCCTCGGTGTCCCTCGTTTCGCCCGATCCTTCAGATCCTTTTTCACCGTCGCGGAATGGTGCCGTTCATCCCCTACATCCTGAACACCGAGCCTGCCCCGTGGCCGACGGTCGCATCCGTCCAAAAATGCATCCGAACGAACGATATCGACAACGTCGGCAGAACCACGCGCCACGGCACCTTCTTCCAGATGAACGGCAATTTCTCCTTTGGAGATTACTTCAAAGAGGGCGCCATTGACCTCGCGTGGGGCTCGCTGACTTCCTCGGTGGCCGACGGAGGCTATGGGGCTTGACGGTGAGCCGACTGTGGATGACGATCTGGAAGAAGACACGGTTTCCTACGACTATTGACCTGCGTCATCGGCCTTCCTCCGATCACATTCAAAAGCTCCTGTTCAAAGAAATCTCCTGGTCGACCCGGCCAACCCGGACCCGCCGGCGCCTGTTGCGAGAAATTCACTACGACCGTGGCCCCGAATATGGTCCCGACGGTGGCCCGCAGTTGATGCTCAAGGAGACCGCTTCCTCGAAATCTGGAACCTCGTTTTCGATGAGTTCATTAGGGGAGGGCGAGGGGCCCGATTTCGAACTGGTTGGCAAACTCGAGCGCACCGCCATCGACACCGGCGCCGGTCTCGAGCGCATTGCCTACCTCCTCCAAGGCAAAGCCAATATGTACGAGATCGACGAGGTCTATCCTGTCATCGAGGAAACCGAGGAGATCACGGGAAAGAAGTACGGAGCTAACGCCGAGGACGACGTGCGTATGCGAGTGGTCGCAGACCATGTCCGTTCGGCGCTGATGCTCATAGGCGACGGCGTGCGACCAGGCAACGACGGTCGCGGATACGTTTTGCGCAGGCTCGTGCGCCGCGCGGTGCGTTCTATCCGCCTCCTCGGGGATCTGACGACGTCGTCCTTCCCACCCTCATCGCAACCTCCAAAGACGCGATGAAAGACTCTACTCGAGCTCGAGTCGAACTTCTCCCAGATCCTCGACGTGGCGTCCGCCGAGGAAGCGGCCTTCCGCAGGACGCTCACCTCGGGAACGCAGATCTTCGACCTCGCCGCCTCCAAGGCATCCGGTGGAAACAAGGTGCTTTCTGGCAGGACGCCTTTGCCCTGCATGACACTTACGGCTTCCCTGATCGACCTCACCCTCGAGATGGCCTCGGAACGAGGGGCTCCAAGGTCGACGAGGTCGAATTCCGGCGGCTCATGCAGGAGCAAAAGGACTGTGCGCGCGCCGATGCTCGGGCGAAGAAAACCGCATGTCGACTCCCGCCGTTTACAATGAGATTCTCAACGAAAGCGGCGGTTCCACGCGGTTCCTCGGGTATACGGAGACCGGCGCCGAGGGCAAGATCGTGGCCCTGCTGGTCGATGGCGTTTCGGTTCCTGCGGCCACTGCGCCCGCGGACGTTGACGTGATCCTCGACCAAACGCCGTTCTATGCCGGAAATGGTGGCCAGCTCGCCGATCGGGGACGATAAGCGTTGAGGGCGGCGGCCTTGTCCACGTTGACGACGTCCAATCGCCTGTCAAGGACTCCACGTGCATCGAGGGACTGTCAGTGAGGGAACGATTGCGGTGGGAGAGAAGGTCTTCGCTCAGATCGATGCCGACAGACGCGGTCAGATTGCCAGATCGCACACTTCGACGCACATGATTCACAAGGCGCTTCACGAATTTCTGGGCGAACAAGCCACTCAGGCAGGTTCGGAGAACTCGCCTTCGCGTCTGCGCTTTCGACTTCAGACACGGACAGCAGATACCCACCGACATCATTAGTGGCATCGAGGGCGCGTCAACGATCGGCTCCGCGAAAATCTTGAAGTCACGGATGAAGTCATGGGGCTCGACGAGGCCCAGTGCCGCGGGGGCAATGGCACTTTTCGGTGAAAAGTACGGGAAAGAAGTCAGAGTGGTCTCCATCGACGACTCATGGTCGAAGGAATTGTGTGCTGGAACGCACGTTCCCTCGACGGGACAGATCGGGCTCGTGTCCATCCTCGGAGAGTCCTCGATCGGATCAGGGGTCAGGCGCATCGATGCCCTTTGTGGGCGAAGGCGCCTCACGCCTACGGGGCAAAGGAGCACGCCCTCGTCTCGCAGCTGGCGGGCTCGTCGGAGCTCGCCCGAAGAGCTTCCTGAACCGCGTCGACGCGGCTCTCGCTCGCTTGAAATCAGCTGAGAAAGAGATCGCCGCGTTGAGGCGTAGAAGCTCGGCCGGAATTGGAGATTCCTCGGTGGACGTCGCCGCGTTGGTAAGTTTGACGTTTATTGGGCTAGCCTGCGCGAAATTGCGAGCGGCGAAGACGTTCGAAGCGTCGCGACGGACGCGTCAGGGGCGTATCGACGATTCGGATCCAGCGGTCGTTATCGTCGGTGGAATCGCGAACGGACGGCCCTCCGTCGTCGTCGCCACGACAGCGGCCGCCAGGAAGCCGGAGCGCGTGCCGGAAATCTGTGTCCTCCTTCTCTGAAAGTCCTCGGAGGCGGCGGAGGGGGCGCGATGACATCGCCCAAGGAGGAGGGCAGGATCTCGTCCAAGCTCCTTGAGGCGCTTGAGGTTCTTGAGGCCCAACTCAGCTGATGCGCCAGGGAAAACGTATAGCATTCGACGTCGGACAAGCCCGAATCGGAGTTGCGCAATGTGATCCGGAGGGTATTCTCGCCACACCCTGTTGAAACGCTGTGGCGTGATGGAACGGATATCGAGAACGCGGCTCAGATCATGCAAGAATGCGACGCGGTTGAGGTAATCGTTGGCCTTCCCCTTAATATGGATGGTACAGAAGGAGGATCGGCGCGATACGCTCGCTCTTGGGCAAAAGAGTTGGCCGAGGCCATTGCGCCGACAGCTGTGCGGTTGGTCGATGAGCGGTTGTCCACGGTGACCGCCCACGGGCAACTTACGGCAGCTGGACGCGACTCGCGCAAGCATCGCGCCGTTGTGGATCAGGCCGCCGCTGTGGTTATCCTCGATGCAGCACTTGAGATGGAACAGCGCACAGGCAACGCACCTGGTGAGTGCGTCTCCATCGCGCAGGAGGCAGAACAATGACCGAGTTCTTCGATACCACCGGTAACCTGAAACGTTCGCGTCGAAACCGGGCGAACTACGACGCGGCCACTGCTCGTAAGCGTCGTGGGAAAGAAGCAACGAAGGCGCTCGTTCGTCATCCCGGCCATGGCCATCGCTTTCCTTACCGCGGTTTCGGTGGTTTTCCTTCCCTGAATTCTTCAAAGAGTCGGCAGTTGAGAAGACTATCCCGGCCCGGGTTCGGGAACGGTTAGTATCCAGATCCCCTAGAATCTGCGACAGGGCGGGAAATTGCTTCCATTCTCAAAGAAAAGGACGTCATAGCCAACACTCAACCGTTCATCGATGCTTATGACAACGACAAGAGAGCTCAAAGCGAGATCAAACCTGGCGAGTACCAGCTGAAGAAACATATGTCGGCATCCGCGGCTTTGGCCGCCTTTGCTCGAGGCGCCGACATCGGAGCAGGTCCGAGTCACTATTCCCGATGGGTGGACGAAAAAGCAGGTGTACGAGCGGCTCGCGAAGAACCTCGGCATATCCGTCGACGAGGTCCAAAAGGCAGCCGAGGACACGAAAGCCATCGGTCTGCCCCAACAGGCCGACGGGGACCCCGAGGGCTGGTACGCGCCGTTAACCTACTCGTTCCAAAAGGGAACCAAGCCCGCTGGATGCGCTTAAAAATGGTCGAGGCTCGCGTCGCTCAGCTTAAGCGGTTGAAGGCACCCTCGGCACAGTGGCAGACGATCCTCATCAAAGCTTCGATTTTGGAGCGCGAGGTCAACAAAGCGGAATACTACCCGAAGGCTGCTCGTGTGATCGAGAATAGGCTTGCGGACCAGGAGCAAGTCAAAGGCAAGCTTCAAATGGACTCGACGAGTTCTGTACGGCTTGGGACATCGAGGCGGACAGCCCACAAAGGAACAGCTGCGCGACGCCAACAACAAGTACAACACATATCAGCATCCAGGCTTACCTCCCACGCCCATCGGCGCCGCCGGCGAAGCGGCCATTCAGGGAGTTTTGCATCCCGCCACCGGAGACTGGCTCTACTTCTTTACGGTGAACCTAGACACGGGTGAAACGAAGTTCACCGCGAGCTATGCCGAGCACCTCAAGAACATTGAGGAAGCGAAAGAATGGAACAAATCCACCCGCAATCCTCCAAATCAAAAGACGACAGTGCGGGTGACAGTTCGCGCGAGAGACGGCCAATTAGCGACGATCGTGCGGGGAAGCGGAATGATCGTGCGCGGAGGCGGAAGGTCGATCGGTAGATGACCGGGATTCTACTGGTTGGCGACGATGCGATTCGGCAATCCCTGTTCGAAGCGGCCGGGTGGTCGATCGAGTGCAGCGGGTCGATAGCCTCGAAGAAGCTTTCGCGCTTCGATCCGACCGGGTGCGGGCAGGGTGGGCCGGAATCGTCGTCGATTCTGAACATTACGCGGAGGCCATGCGCGCAGCAGGGAGTGCGGGACGGCCTGGCCAGCGCCGTAGGTTTCGCCGACACATTGGCTTTGCGGGGTCTCTGCCGGGGCCTACGCTTTTTGTGCCCGTGTGGGCGGGGTAGTCGCCGCCTTCCGAGAATCCATAGGGGCGTGACTCACGCCTTGACCGACGGCGCCGTGATCGGCTCCGGTCCGGAGGCATGGGCTGGACTCGCTGCTCTGACCCAGGTGCGGGTTAGCAAACCTCACCGTGCATGCCGAGCCGTTCGACGCCGTCACACCAGCCGTTGCTCATCGGCTTGGAATCGACATTTTGACAGCGGATGCGGACTCTCTTTGCCACTGCCCCCGTCATTTATTCTGCCCGTGAGCTCGCAGTGATCCTCAAGCAGCCTGATCGCGGCCTTGTCATCGATGAGATCCGTGGCGCTTCACACCGTCGCAGCACAAGTTCGTCTTTTGACGTCGAAAGAACCCGATATGAAAGCCGTGCGCGCTGTTATCGCGGGAACATAGTAACTGAATGCTAGTAGCCGCGAGCGGACGGAATGACTAGTAGCCGCGAGCGGATAGAACTTCCTTCGGATGGCGTGCGGTTGCTGGCGGTCGCTAGATAGTCGCTGCGCGAGCCGATAAAGCACTACCGAAGCTATGCGCAGAGTGGTCCACAGTGGATAACTTTTCGGCCGTCAAGCCATTTCGCCTTACTCTTCCAACATGGTTTTCTGGTCTCGCGAGCGCATTCTCCGCGGTGCGATTTCGCCATTTTCTCGCCGTGGCCCTGTGGATTGCCGTGACTGCCACTTTGGCCGTAGCCCGATGGATTATGGTCCCGTCGCTCACCGAACGGGCCATCCTCCACCCTGGCACTCAGGGGCGGCTGCGGCTGGATTCTTGGGACTGGCTGCCTATATCGACGGCGTTCTTCAGATTCTTCCCGACCCGCTTCTTGCACTGGCTGGTGCGGCGGCTGCCCTTTCTGCGGCGTCGCTGGGGAGCCGAAGAGCCGCAAACGCCGTTTTTACAGGTTTTTGCGGTCTCACCATCGCCTTGATGCTCACGGCTGCGACGAGTATGGGACGCGGGGATGCAAAGCTCATTGGCGCGCTTGGCCTGTGGACATCGTCGGTGCAATATTTGCTGTGCGGGCTTGTGGCAGGCCTGGTGTGCGCGGGTCTTTTCGCGTGTGTCTTGCTCGCTTCCGGCCGAATGGGTCTGAAGACGCGGATGGCTCTGGGGCCTTGGTTGGTTCTTGGGGCGTGTATCGTGTGGATCTCGGGCTTCATTTGACCTCTTCGCTACTGGCTCGCCAACCGTGCGACAATGATGGGCATGTTCGCTTGGTCAACGGCGGGGGAGTCTCACGGTCCCGCGCTTATCGCACTTATGGAAGGCGCCCCCGCGGGAGTGCATATAACCTCCGAGGACATCTCGCGGGCTCTCGCTCGCAGGCGCCGCGGGTATGGGCGCGGCGCCAGGCAAAAATTCGAGCAAGACGAACTGACCGTGCTTTCAGGAATTCGTCACGGAAAGACGATCGGTTCTCCGATCGCCCTGCACATCGGCAACTCCGAGTGGCCCAAGTGGCGTACGGTCATGTCTGCTGATCCCGTGGCTCCTTCCGAGCTAACCAGGGACGTCGGAACTGGCGATTCGAGAGAAATCGCGAGAAATCGCCCCTGACCAAGCCACGGCCCGGGCACGCGGATCTCGTCGGAATGAACAAGTACGGTTTCGACGAGGCAAGGCCGGTTCTCGAACGGGCCTCGGCTCGCGAAACCGCAGCCCGCGTCGCCCTCGGGGCGATTGCCGGAGCCATCAATCGGCAGGTTGCTGGGATCTCCATTCTCCGAGGGTCGTGCGCATAGGCGATGTCGTCGATGAAACCGACGTCCTGAATCCTGGCAGCGTCGAAGCTCGACGCGAGCCCCGATGCGATGCCTCGATGCTGCGACGGAGGCTGCGATGATCGCCCAGATCGATGCAGCAAAAAGATGGCGACACTCTGGGCGGCGTGGTTGAAGTCATCCTCTACGGAGTCCCGCAGGGTTTGGGGACATATACGACGCCTTTAGGACGCCTCGATGCAAGGCGCTTGCTGCCGCAGCGATGTCGATCCAGTCGGTCAAGGGCGTCGAGATCGGCGATGGCTTCGCCAGTGCTGCGCGCCGGGGAAGCGTGGCGCACGACGAAATCATCCGCGAAGATTCTCTCAAGAGGTTGACGAACAGGGCAGGTGGGATTGAAGGAGGAATGTCCAACGGGGAGCCACTGCGCATTCGATTGGCTTTCAAACCCATTTCCACCGTTCCCAGGGCTCTTCGAACAATCGATACAGTCACCGGCGAAGCTGCATCAGCCCTTCACCAGCGTTCTGACACCACGGCTGTGGTTCCCGGTGCTGTGGTCGCCGAGGCGATGGCCTCGCTCGTCGTCGCCGAGGCCCTCATCGAAAAAGACTGGAGGGGACTCTGTCAGCCAGATGCGCGCTTCGCTGGCCGCCTACCTCCAGTCCATACCGGAGACCCGCAAATGAGCGTCAAAGCCGTTTTTGTCGGGATGCCGGGGGCTGGAAAAATCCACGGTTGGTCGAATCGTGGCGGAAGTTCTCGGTTGCGAATTCCGAGATTCCGACGAGCTTATCGTGCAGGCAGAAGGCCGAAGCATCGCCAGTATTTTTCGCCGACGACGGCGAGGCCGGATTTCGATCGATTGAGGCCCGCGTCGTGGCTGGGGCGCTCATCGATTTCGACGGTGTGCTCTCGCTGGGCGGAGGAGCGGTTCTCACCGAGTCCACGCGACGTATTCTCCAGGGATATCCCGTGATTCTCATCGATGTTGACGACGACGAGCTGGTCAGAAGAGCGACTTATTCGTCTCACGTGAGGCCACTGCTCGCGGATGACCCCGCGGTGCGAATAGCCGCGCTACGACAAGAACGGAACGTGTTGTATCGCGAAGTGGCTCAGCAGGGGGTCGTCTCCGGCAATGGATCCATTGAAGACGTGGTGGCCGAAGTCCTCACCATGTTGGACCTAGAAGAACCGGAGGAAGAGATAGCGCGAACGGCAACGGAAGAATCGGAATCGAATTGAGCCTGGCGATACTCTTAGGCCCTCTCGGGCGTTCGTCTCCGAGTGCGCGGGGCTTCTTTCGCAACTCACCGGGCTTCCGTATCTCGACGTGAACGATGCAATCGAAGCCGCTACCGGCGCAAGTCCTGAGCGCATCGTCACGACAAGGGGAGCCGACGAATTGCGGAAGATAGAATCGCAGCTGGTCGCCGCAATTCTCAACTCGATCGATGCCGGAGAAACGAAGATTTTTGGCGTTGAGTTCGGGAGCGCTCGGAGATTCTGACGACGACGAAGCATATGCCTCCATCAGGCGACGAATGGCAGATCTGGCCGAAGGCGGGGCGACGGTTATCCATTTGACCGGAGACCTGAAAACCCTCGTCAAAAGAACGGGGGCTAGGGCGGGCTGCGGATCGCCGCGGTCGAATCACCGCGGCGGATCTTCTACGGCCACCTCAAGCGTCGCGAACCGCTCTATGCCTCGCTTTCCAACTCGACTATCGACACCACGGGCAAGAGCCTTTCGGAAACGGCGGCGGAGGTGGCTCGTCTTATCGGCTACTCGATCCTCTGACGTCGTTTTTGGAAAAAGGTCCTAGCTCCGGTTTTTCGAAGGTTTATAGCCGCTCCCATATGGCGGATGCACTCGCTCCTTTTTCAGTGTCCGTACCCCGATCTTCTTCTGCCTGCGAGTAATTTTCTCGGGGCCTTCCGCGGAGGTTTTTCGAGCGCGCAAAAGAGGTGCTCCGTGTCATAGCGGCCGTTTCCGCACGGAAGCGAGCCAGCCTGTATCCTAGGGGTCGGCGCGCAAGAGGCGCGAAAGGCAACAGATAAGGAGCCCTGTGGCAAGCACTAACGATCTGAAAAACGGCATGGTTCTCAACATCGACGGCCAGTTGTGGAGCGTCGTCGAGTTCCAGCACGTCAAACCGGGCAAAGGCCCAGCATTCGTGCGCACCAAGCTCAAGAACGTCTTGTCAGGCAAAACCGTGGACAAAAACGTTCAATGCGGGAGTCAGGTCGAGACGGCCACCGTCGATCGTCGGGATATGCAATACCTGTACAACGACGGCACGGATTTCGTCTTCATGGATATGGAGACCTACGATCAAATTCCGGTTTCGCCTGAAACCGTCGGGGATGCGGCGAATTTCCTCCTCGAAGAACAGCAGGGTGATCGTCGCCTCGCACGACGGTCAGGTGCTAGTCGAGCTGCCGGCGTCAGTCACACTCGAAGTGACGTACACCGAACCCGGCCTTCAAGGCGATCGCTCCAATGCGGGAACCAAGCCCGCCACGGTGCAGACGGGATACGAGGTTCAGGTTCCCCTTTTTCCTCAATCAGGGTGACAAAGTTAAAATCGACACCCGCACGGGCGAATACCTCGGCCGAGCAACGGACTGATGCCCGAGAAAAACAAGACGGCGTCCGAGAAGAACAAACGTCGGCGCAGGGACGGTTTCACCGCGAGGACCAAACAGCGCAATCGTGCCCTCGATGTCATTTTCGAAGCCGACGAACGCGACCTGCTCGGTCAAGGGAGACCTTTCTCGTCCTGCTCAACGACCGCAAAGTCGTTTCCACAGCGCAAAGTCCCATAGGAGATTTCGGCGTGAGCATTGTCGAAGCATATGCGGAAAAACGCCGACGATATCGACACCATCGTCGAGGCGGCCAGCGAAGATTGGGCGATGAGCCGAATGAACGCAGTCGATCGTTCGATTCTGCGCGCCGCGGCGGCCGAGCTTGTGTACATCGGAACCGATCGCGTTCACGTCATCCCCGAATGGGCAAATTTGGCAAGAGAGTACTCGACCGAACAATCGGTTGGCTTCATCATGGGGGTTCTTAACAAGGTGGCCGACATACGCAAGCGCGAGCTCTCGGGAGGAGCGGAATCGGAAGATTGAGCGGGCCCTGTTGCATTGGCCTCACGCAAACGCTAGCGTAATCGATGGAACCCGCCTGGTTCCGATTTCTTTAAGTCCGTCCTGCGAGGCGGAGAAGGAGGCCTATATGGCGAGACAAGGCGCGCGCCCGTACGGTGCTTGACGCCAGCGACATTGAGCGATCGCTCAAACGTATCGCTCACGAAATCCTCGAACGCAATAAAGGGGCCGAAAAACCTTATTCTTCTCGGTATTCCCACCCGCGGGGTGCCGCTCGCCCAGCGGCTCCGCGATGCTCTTCGCGAAGCGGGAGGCGTGGATGTGCCCGCCGGATCGTTAGACATCACGATGTATCGCGATGATCTTCGCAACAATCCCATTCGCGTTCCTCACCCGACCAGCATTCCCGACGGCGGCATCGACAACGCCACGGTTGTGCTGGTCGATGACGCTTTTCTACTCAGGCCGGACGATTCGCTCCGCCTTGAAGCCCCTCGCCGACATCGGAAGGCCCGCCGCGGTTCAACTGGCGGTTCTCGTTGATCGCGGGCATCGCGAGCTGCCTATTCGCGCCGATTATGTTGGTAAGAATTTGCCGACGTCGCGCGCCGAAAAGGTGCGGGTGAATCTAGCTCCCACCGACGAAGCCGATTTCGTAGCGATTGAGGAGGCCTGAGATGCGCCATCTTTGGGAACAGACGAACTGACCCACGCCGAGGCTCTCCAGATCCTGGACACGGCCGAGACAATGGCCGCGACGCAGTCGCGCACACTAATCAAGCTCCCGTTTTGCGGGGGACGCACGGTGGCGACGACCTTCTTCGAAGACTCGACGCGCACCAGGCTGTCCTTCGAAGCGGCAGCCAAACGGCTCGGCAGATGTCATCTCTTTCTCAGCGAAAGGATCATCGCTGTCGAAAGGCGAATCTCTCAAAGACACCGCCCAAACGATCGTTGCAATGGGAGCCGAAGCCCTCATCGTGCGCCACAGCGCTTCCGGCGCACCGCACAGGCTGGCCCACTGCGGGTGGATCGACGTTCGATCCTCAACGGCGGCGACGGCACCCATCAACATCCCACCCAGGCCCTGCTCGATTCCTTCACGTTGCGCCGCCACCTGCACACCGGGCAGGACAAGGCCGCCCCGCAAGGCTCCGACTTGGCCGGCGCGCACGTCGTGGTGGTCGGTGACATCCTCCACTCCCGTGTCGCTCGCTCGAACGTCGATCTCTCTCCCTCCTCGGCGCGAAGGTGACCTTGGTTGCTCCGCCAACCCTCTTGCCCGTTGGCATGGAGGAGTGGCCGTGCGAGGTGTCCTACACGCTAGACGATGTGCTCGAATCCAAGCCCGAAGCCGTCATGATGCTGCGTGTCCAGCGTGAGCGCATGAGTGGAGCGGGAGGAGGATTCTTCCCATCGCCTGAGGAGTATTCGCGACAGTACGGCCTGAACGCCGAGCGCCTTTCCATGCTCAACGATGACGCCGTGCTCATGCATCCGGGCCCGATGAACCGCGGTCTGGAAATTTCCGCCGATGCGGCAGACTCCGCCCACTCGGTGGTTCTCGAACAGGTGGCCAACGGAGTGTCCGTGCGCATGGCCGCCCTCTACCTTCTTCTGGCGCACGGCGAGGAGATTTCGGCATGAGCGAGTACATTTTCAAGCGGGCGAGGCTGTTGGGCAAAGATGTTGTGGATATCCACGTGCTCGACGGCATGATCGCCGCGGTATCGAACGACGAGATTTCCTCGGCGAGTGCGACGGTCGTGGACGCTTCGGGCCTTGTCGCTTTGCCCGGGCTCGTGGATTCGCACACGCATCTGCGCGAGCCCGGCCTGGAGGACTCTGAGACCGTCCTGACCGGTTCGCAGGCCGCGGCCGCGGGCGGCTACACCTGCGTCAATGCCATGGCCAATACGACGCCCGTCCAGGATTCGGCCGGCGTCGTTGAGCAGGTCATGCGCCTGGGAGAGATTGCCGGATATGTGGATGTGCGCCCCGTGGGTGCCGTTTCCTCCGGGCTGGAGGGCAAGCATCTTGCCGAGCTCGGGGCCATGGCCGCCTCGGACGCTCAGGTCCGCTACTTCTCCGACGACGGAAAATGCGTTTTCGACCCGGTGCTCATGCGCAGGGCGCTCGAATACGCAAAAGGCCTTTGACGGCGTCGTTGCCCAGCACGCCCAGGATCCGCGCTTGACGGAAAAGGCACAGATGCATGAGGGCGATGTATCGGCCGAGCTCGGGCTGGCTGGCTGGCCGGCGGTCGCCGAGGAGTCGATCATCGCCCGCGACGTGCTTCTGGCCAAGCACGTCGGCTCAAAGGTCCACATTCTCCACGTTTCCACGGCTGGATCGGTCGATCTCGTCCGCTGGGCAAAGGCCCAGGGAATCGCTGTGACGGCCGAGGCCACGCCTCATCACCTGAGCCTCGACCATACGGAAGTCCGCTCCTACGATCCGATGTTTAAGGTCAATCCTCCGCTTCGCCCACGCGAGGACGTCGAGGCGCTGCGCCGCGGCGTCGTCGATGGGACGATCGACGTGATCGGAACCGACCACGCGCCGCATCCCATCGAGGAGAAAGACTGCGAGTGGGCGGTCGCGCCAACGGAATGATTGGCCTGGAGACGGCGCTTTCGGTTGTCCAGGAGTCGCTTGGACACCGGCCTTATCGACTGGGAGGACGTGGCGAGGCTCATGAGCTACGAGCCCGCGCGCATATGTGCCAGCCCGGATCAAGGCCGCCCGGTGGCCGCGGGGGAGCCGGCGAACCTCTGCTTCGTCGATCCCGATACGAGCCGGGAGATTTCAGCGCGCCAGCCACTCGAAGTCGCACAATACCCCGTGGGAAGGCCGCGCCCTTCCGGACGGGTAATGTTCACCGTCCACCGGGTGTGCCGACAGTGTGGGAGGGCGGGCCCCGCTCCCACGAGGATGTCATGCGGCCGATCGTGCGAAGCTCGATCGCGTCGGCCAGCTGGCGGTCTGAAAACGCTGCAAGTCTGAGACGCTCAACGTGCGGATGCGGTCGTCCGATCGCATCCGCATGTCTGGTGAGATACGTCCCACAGAGTTATGTCCCATGGAGGAAAAATGACGACGTTCTGGTCAGCGCCTGCGCCATCCATGGCGGCCCGAGGGCCGGTGCGCGGGAATTGATCCGCACGCGGCCTGCTGCGGCAGTGGGGGCTTGAAGACAGCCCGGCCGGCGTGCGCGAGTTCTCACTGCGCACGATCGACGCGCTGTACGATCGCGCCGCGGCATTCAAGCCGCAGTCCGCCTTCTACGAGCGGCACGGCGCGGCGGGGATCGCCGCGCTGGAGGAGACGCTGCGCGCCTGCCGCGACGCCGAAGTTCCCGTTATCGCCGACGTCAAGCGCGGAGACATCGGCTCGACGATGGACGGATACGCCGACGCCTACCTCAGCGGCCCGCTCAAGGCCGACGCATTCACCGTCTCCCCATATCTCGGGCCTGGATCGCTCGAAGCCACGGCGCGCCGCGCGGCCGAGCTGGACGGCGGCCTGTTCGTCCTCGCGCTCACATCCAACCCCGAGGGCGCCCAGATCCAGCACGCGGGCTCGCCTCCGTTGCGGGCAGGGTGGTCGAGGCGGTCGCCGCGTGGAACGAGGACATCGCCCCGGGCTCCTTCGGCCTCGTTGTCGGCGCAACTATCGGGGATGACGCCCGCCGGCTCGGTATCGATCTTCCGTCGTTTCCAGGCGTTTTCCCTAGCCCCCGGAATAGGGGCGCAGGGCGCGGGCGCCGATGAGCTCCGGCGGGTCTTCGGCCTCGGGGATTTCTCGGGTCTTGGCTTCGGCCTCCCGATCAATCCTGGCCGGCGGCCCCACAGCAGCAAGGCTGTGTGAAAAAACTTTGCCCGCACGCTCGCCACGGTTGAATCCGCCCTTGATAACCACAAGCCAGGTAGCATGGAACGCATGGACAACCGCGCTTTCGTCGTCGTAGGTCCTTCCGGCGTGGGCAAAGGAACCGTGCTCAAACAGGTTCTGCACGTGCGCCCGAATGCTGGCTTTCGGTGTCTGCCACCACCAGGGCGCCCCCGGCCCGGCGAGCGGGAAGGAGTCGACTATTTCTTCGTCAGCGACGAACGCTTCAGCGAGCTCGTAGAAACCGGACAGATGCTTTGAATGGGCGTGGGTCCACGGAGTCAACCGGTACGGCACCCCGCGCGAGCCCGTGGACGACGCCGCAGCCCGCGGCCGCATTCCCGTGCTCGAACTTGACTCGCCGGTGCGCGCCAGGTGCGTCGATCGATGCCCGAGGCGATGCATATATTCATTGCTCCGCCCGCGTGGGAGGAGCTTGAACGTAGGCTGCGGGCCAGAGGAACCGAAGGCCCTGAGGAAATCGCCCGCCGTCTGGAGACGGCCCGTGAGGAAATGGCGGCTATGGAAGAGTTCGACATCGTCGTCGTCAACGATTCCGTGTCGCGTGCCACGGAAGAGCTGCTGCGCATTTTTGGAATCTCACGGATAAAATAAACTCTGGACGTCTAGCTATAAGAGGGAAGAATGTTCGAACAGTTCCCTGAGCCCGAGGGCATCACCAACCCGCCTATCGACGAACTGCTCGAGAAGGTGGATTCGAAGTATGCCCCTATCGGTCTACGCTGCCCAGCGTGCCCGGCAGATCAACTCCTACCGTCAGGAGATGACCCGGGGCGACGGCAATATCACCACGTTCGGCCCGCTGGTTGAAGCGAGTCCCGAGGATAAGCCATTGTCCGTAGCCCTGAGGAAATCCGGGAGGACAAGGTCGAATGGACCACGGAAACCGACTGACGAGCTCGAAAGGCCTTCCGAAAGGAAGGCCCTCTTCTGTCATCGTCGGCGTATCCGGGGGATCGCTGCCCACGAGGCGTGCATCGTGGTACGCCTGCTCAAAGAAGCCGGCCATCAAGTGACCGTCCTTCCCACCCGCGCAGCCCTTGATCCTCGTTGGGGCGGTCACGTGGGAGGCGCCTCCGGGGCGCGAATTACACCGATGTGGCCGAAGATCCGGCCGACGTCGCCCACGTGAGGCTGGCGCGGGAAGCCGACGCGATTGTCGCTGTGCCGGCCACCGCCAACACCATCGCGAAGATCCGAGGGGATCGCTGACAATATGCTGACGAGCACCGTGTTCGCAGCGACATGCCCGGTGTTCCTCGCGCCGGCCATGCATACTGGAAATGTGGCTCAGCCCCGCCACGCAAGAAAATGTCGCCGTTTTGCGCGAGCGAGGAATGCGCTTCATCGGCCCCGTTTCCGGACGCCTGACGGGCGCCGATTCGGGCGTTGGGCGCCTGAGCGAGCCGAGCGACGTCGTCAATGCCGTCCTTTCCGCTTTCGCAGGGTGTTGGCTCGGAAGATGCCTCCCTACCCGATCTGACCGGGCTGACCTTCGCCGTGAGCGCCGGCGGTACGCGCGAGCCCATAGATCCGGTCCGTTATCTCGGCAACAGGTCATCCGGGCGCTTCGGAACGGCCATCGCTCGATTGGCCTCAGAATGCGGAGCAGAGGTCGTACTGGTCGAATCGAATGTCGCAGCGGATGTTCTGGCCAAAGCGGGCAATGTCGAGATACGCCACGCGCCGCGCGCGCTTGACGTGCACGAGGCCATGGAAATGCTCTCTTCGGAAGCCGACGTGCTCGTCATGTCCGCCGCCGTTGCCGATTTCCGGCCAGCAGTTGTCAGCTCGACCAAACAGAAGAAGTCGGGCGAATCTACCCGCACAATCAAACTTGTTGAAAATCCAGATATTTTGGCGGGTCTCGCATCATCGCGCAGGCCTGGCCAGACGATCGTCGGATTTGCGGCAGAAACCGGTGACGAGCGGGGGTCCGTCGAAGACTACGGTCGCGAGAAAGCTCTGCGAAAAGGATCTGATCTCACCGTCGTCAATGCCGTTGGCGCCACCTCGGGTTTTGGCGATGTCGATTCGCGCATCGTCATTTTTGATTCTTGCGGAAACGCCGTGGCCAGGGGCCAGCGGGGAGCAAAGACGAGCTAGCGTCCACCATCATCAACGCCATTATCGAATTGCGATCCTAGGAGAAGCGATGCACCGCCAACCGTTCACCTCCGAATCAGTCACCGAAGGCCATCCCGACAAGGTGTGTGACAGAATTTCGGACACGATTCTCGATGCGATGCTCGCGCAGGATCCTTCTTCTCGCGTGGCGGTGGAGACCATGGCGACTACCGGTCTCATACACGTGGCGGGGCGAGGTGACCACATCTTCGTACGTCGAGATTCCCACTCTTGTCAGGCAGACGATTCGCGAGATCGGATACATCGTCAAGCATCGGCTTCGACGGAGCCTCATGCGGGTTACCCTTTCGATCGGGCAGCAATCGGCAGATATTTCCGAAGGCGTGACGACGTCGCTGGAAATGCGCGAGGAACGCATTCGGACGACATCTTCGATCGTCAGGGAGCGGGCGACCAGGGCTCATGTTCGGCTACGCCAGCAATGAGACGGCTGAGCTCATGCCGATGCCTATCGCGCTCGCTCACCGCCTGGCCGAGCGGCTTGCGGCGGTTCGCAAGGATGGCGTGGTTCCCGGGTTGCGCCCCGACGGCAAAACGCAGGTGACGATCGTGCGAAGATATGCGCCCCGTCAGCCTTGATGCCGTTGTGATCTCGACCCAGCACGACGATGACGTCGAACGCGCGTGGCTGCACGAAGCAATGCGCGAACACGTACTTGATCATGTGCTGGAAGCCGAGGGTATCGAGTTGGATGCCTCCGAGCTCCGCCTTTTTCGTCAACCCCTCGGGGAAATTCGTCGGGCGGTCCGATGGGCGACGCCGGGCTGACCGGACGCAAGATCATCGTCGACACCTACGGCGGCATGGCCCGCCACGGCGAGGTGCCTTCTCCGGCAAGGATCCTTCGAAGGTGGATCGATCCGCCGCATACGCAGCTAGGTGGGTTGCGAAGAACGTCGTCGCTTCGGGGCTGGCCGAGCGCTGCGAGCTCCAGGTCGCCCACGCGATCGGTAGGGCCCATCCCGTGTCGGTGCGCGTGGATACATTCGGCACGCAGACGGTGCCTGTGGAACGTATCGAGTCTGCGGTGACGAAGGTTTTTGATCTGCGCCCCGCGGCGATTATCGAAGAGCTTGACCTCAAACGTCCGATATATGCGGCGACGTCGGCCTACGGACATTTCGGGCGCGAGGGTTTCGCCTGGGAGCGAACGGATCGTGTCGACGAGCTTCTGCGCGCGGTCTGACTCGGCTCGGCGCGAAACTTGGGCGCTCAGCTGAAGCCGCCGTCGAAGCCACACGCTTCCAGCTGCCGCATCGACATCCGCTTGATCTGCATTTCTAGCTCGCCGCTCGCCTTTCCCGAAAAGCGTCGGAGGCTCTTGGTTTAATGGACGCATGGACGTGACGCTTCCGGGGCTGGGTCAGCTTCCCGCGGCTGAAGAGCAGGCGGAGCTGATTGACGTCGTGCGCGCCGAGCGGGAAGTTGTCGGCGAGGTGCGGTCTCCGGTCGCTCACGTCCACGTGTTGCTGCGCCAGCCGCATCTCGACAAGGTCTTCGACTATCTCGTCCCCGCGTCGATGGACTCGTCGGCGGTTGTTGGGGCGCGCGTCATCGTTGACGTGGGGGCGCATCGGGCGAGCGGGTTTCATTGTCGGCAGGGACTCGTTCTCGGAGGTGGCGGGGCGGCTGCGCCCGCTGCGTAGGGTCATTTCTTCCCTCCCCGTTCTCACGCCCGAAGTGTATGGATTGTGTGTCGACATCGCCGCCCGATACGCGGGTTCTGCTGCGGACCTGCTGTCCTTGGCGGTTCCCGAACGCCACGCGCGCGCGGAAAAAGTCGCATCTGCAGCCCACGGCGGTGAAGTTTCCGCCGATCGGCTCGCCGTCGATTCCTACGAGCCTGCTCTCAGCAGCCCGTGGCGCGCTTACCTCGGCGGCCCGGCTTTCCTCCGGCGCGTCGCCGGCGGCCAAGGTCCGAGGGCCGTGTGCCGTGAGCTTCCGGGGTGCGGATGTGGACATGCTCGCCGACGCCGTCTCGGGCGCCCGCGCGTCCGGGCGCGGCTGCCTCATCGTTGCCCCAACCAGACGCGAGGCCTCGCGCATTGCCGAGGGGTCACCGCCGCCACAGGCGAGACGTCGCCCTCGTCGTCGCCGACGAGCCGCACGAGAGGCGGTATGCCACATTCCTCGAATCTCACAGGGAATCGACCGCATCGTTGTGGGAACCCGCTCCCGCTGCGTGGGCGCCGGTGAGCTCTCTTGGGTTTGATCGCCGTGCTTGATGACGCCTCGCCGAACCTGCGCGAACAGCACGCCCCGTATACGCGAGCCGGCGACGTCTTGGCCGTTCGTGCGGCCCGGGAAGCGCGGCCTTCCTTTCCTGTCGGGGTGCGTTTCGCTTTCGTCCCAGGCGATGATCGACCGGGGCGAGGCGGCCCTTGTGCGCGGCGAGCTGGCGGCTCTGCGGGCAAGCCTTCCCCGGTGAGCGCGGGCCGAACAGTGGGAGCGCGACGGCGCCTCGTGGTCGCGGCTGCCGGAGTCCGCCTTCGCGCTTGTCAGGCACAGCCTTGACGAGGGGCCGGTTCTCGTCGTCGTCCCCAGAGCCGGATACATCCCGATGACCGCGTGCGCCTCATGCCGGGAAATCGCACGGTGCGAAACGTGCGGGAGAGACCTCGGCCTCGACTTTTGGCGAGGCCGGACCGTGCTGCCGGAGATGCGGGCTGCCCGCGACCCGATGGCGCTGCCCCTGAATGCGGGAGGCCGCATTCGCGCGGTCCGCCTCGGTTCTCATCGCACCGCTGAAGAAATAGGCAAGGCCTTTCCCGGAAAGGGAATCGTCATGTCCGGTTCGCAGGCTAGTGAGGGCATCGTCGATTCGGTCTCTGGCAAGCCCCGAATCGTCGTCGCCACCCCTGGGTCTGAGCCTCGCGGCGCGAGGGCGGGTATCGGGCGGCTCTCGTCCTTGATTCGCGGTTCCTCAGGGGAGACGGACCGCTCGGAGATCGAGTTTGTCCGCAGGGTCAGCCGCATTGTTGCGCGCGTACGCCCGGCGCACGAGGGCGGGCACGTCATGTTCGCCGGAGGAATCGACCCCGTTTTCTCAGGATGCTCAGCTCATGGGGCAGCCCGAATTTGCAGGCGGCCTGTACATGCAGAGGAGAGAGCTCCAGCTTCCTCCCTCGGCATTCTGGCTCGCCGTGACGGGGGAATCCCGAGCGGTGCGCACCTACCTGGGCGTTCTGCATTCGTTGCTTATTGCGGCGGAGGTTCAGGCGGCCGAGGCTTCTGGGGGCCATGCCAACACAGTCTCGGATGCGCTGTCGAGCGACCCGCTGTTGGCCGGCGGCATCGTTCGTTTGGCTTCTGGATACGAGCTCTTGGGCCCCGTTCCGTCTGCCGGGCCGCGAAACGACGTAAGGCGGAACGCCGCCGCGCAGAGCGAAAGCGTGCTCAACCCTGCTGCGCTGAACGAAACCGGGCCAGGCGGCGCCGGGCGCAGAACCGCCGCAAGAACGGGCGAGGTCACCGTTTACGTCCGATGCGCGCACGCTTTGGGGCGTTCCCTCGCCGCGCACGCGAGGGCAGCACACCGCGAGTACACGGCTAAACAGCTCGGCCTGTCCCTGCGTTTGGAGGTCGATCCAGATGTCTAGTCCTGTTAACAGAAAGATTGTTTTCGTCTTGTTCCGTTTCTCCCGATAGGGAAAATATGATTCGACCTCAATATAAATAGCTACTGCATAAACAATAATTCAAAATTAGTGTTTTATAAAAAGGGTTCAAATGATAAATAGGCACTAACCATAGATTTGAAACACAAAATATTTAACTTCGCAGTATTCTTCGCAGCCACAGTGGCCATGACGCCATTTTGGCCTGTAGCTGCACACGCGGATTCCAACGAGAAGGTTGTGACTGAGCCTCAAAGCGATAGCCCTCGTCTCCGTTTCAAATGAAGGAAACTGCGACAAGTTGAGCGTCCGGGTCGAAATTGATTGGAATCGAGACGAGAATGCTCAATCGTTCGTGTCCAGGTACGCACATGGGACGGAATCCAAGGTCAACGACATTCAAGGTGGCAGCCCATGCCTGCCAACAACACCTTGTCCCGCACCGATATGGCGGTGGGTCGATAGCGACCGTTCTCGCATTCGCCGGAGCCATCTACGGCCTGTGGGTCGCCTTTCTTTTACGACGGCGGCACGGCGGGCCTCGTCCCTTTGCGATCGCCGCCTGCGTCGGCGCGGTGTGCGCGAATTGAGCTGCATCGGCGGTCTCGCCTGGTCACGGGCTTTGGCCTGCTCTTTTGCGGCCCTGACACCCGTCGCGACATGTTGTCGAAGTCGTCGCCCTTCGCGTCGCCTACACTGAACGGGTGAGAATCTCTTCGCTGAACGCCACAGGCCTCTGTGCCGTCGCTGCAACGCCTCCTTGATGCCGGACACGACATCCTGGCCGTCCTCACTCGCGCCCCGCGCCGGCGGGCCGGCGCCACAAACTCGTCCGGTCGGCCGTGAACGAGGAGGCCGACGCCAGAGGAATCCGGTTTACACGCCGGCGAGCCTGAAAGAGGACGAAGACGTCCGACGCGATCAAGGAGCTTGCGCCCGAGGCGGTGGCGGTGGTCGCCTACGGCCTCCTCTATTCCGCCTTCGCTTCTGGAGATTCCGCGCTTCGGCTGGATCAATTTGCATTTTCGCTCCTTCCGCAGTGGCGGGGCGCCGCGCCCGTCCAGTACGCGATCGCGGCCGGCCAGGAAACGACCGGCGCCTCGACCTTCAGACTCGAAGCCGGCCTGGACACGGGGCCGGTTTCGGCTCCGTCGTCGAAAAAGTGGGGAGCGCGAAACGGCTGGCGAACTCTTTGAGCGTCTCTCCCATTCGGGAGCCGATCTTCTGGTTGAAACCTTCGAGCGGCTCGGCCAGGGCCCCTGAGCCCGTCCAGCAAAGCGGAGAGCCCTCCTATGCGCCGAGCATCTCAACTGCGGACGCCCGCGTGGACTGGAACCTTGATGCCGTGACGATCGATCGGCGCAGTCGTGCGCACACGCCGGCCCCGGGCCGTGGACGACGCTCGGCGGAACGCGGATCAAGCTCGGGCCACTGGCTGCGCGCTCCGACGTCGCCGATCTGCCGCCGGGGCAAATCAGGGCCGGCAAGCCCCGCTGGTGGGGAACCGGGGCGGGCGCCGTCGAATTGAGCAGCGTAGCCCCGGCGGGAAAGAAACCGATGGATGCGAGCGCGTGGCTTCGAGGGGCGCGTCTGGCCCCGAAGACGCGATTCGACGCGGAAAGCGAGTGAGAGAGCACGTGAACGCTGAACTACATCCTCAGGCCGAAGGCAGTCAGAAAACACCGCGGCGATGGTCGAGAACGGGGCTTTTTCGCCCAGCGACGGCAATGACCAAGGTATCCGTGATGGCCGGAACGGTTCCAACAGTTTCCGCAAGCGCCCCTGAAAACCACAATGATCGCAACGCGCGTGACGGCCGCAGCGATCGCGCCGTCGGCAACACACGCAAAAAGCGGCCGCGGCAACGCTCGCGACGCCTCGCCGCGATAGGAAACCTGAAGGCTGGCACCCGGGCCGCCAAGAATCCAATGTGGCTAGACCTCGTCGCCTTCGAGGTTCCTCAGAGCGGTCGACGAAGACGACGCGTACGCCAATCTCGTGCTTCCTGTGGAGTCTGCCCGCGCCGGCCTGGAACAAGCTCGACGCGGCCTACGCCACGAACCTTTGCTACGGCACTCTCCGTATGCGAGGCAGGGTGGGATGCGATCATCAGCCGCTGCGCGAAAGGGCGCAGAATCTACGACATCGACCCGCCAGTCCTCGACCTGTTGAGAATGGGATGCGAACAGCTGCTTGCGATGGAGACTCGCCGCACGCGGCCATCCACGAAACGGTGGTCATCGCGCGCAATTTCTTCGGCCAGGGCATCGGGCGGATTTGTCAACGCCGTTTTACGCCGCATCAGCGAAAAGGCTGACCAATGGCAGAAATCATCCGTGCTTCGACAGCCTCGCATACGGAATTTCGTTTCCTATGGCATTCCCATCCCAGGTGGATCGTCGAGGGCACTTGAGGAGTCGCTCGAGCCTCGGGCGCAGCAGGGACGACGTCGAATCGGTCTCTCGCCGCACAACGCCCCCGCAAAGGTCGCTCTGGCCGCCCGAGCAATCAGCCCCGAGGCACTGGCCGAACGCGGAGGCTGCAAAGATGGAGGCGTTCCCCGGCTATCTCATGCCGAATGCGGGCATTGCTTTGGCCGCGGCGATCCGCACCGGCTGTACCCGTGCGCGACGGGCTCGCGGGAGTCCAAGATGAGGGAGCCAGCTCATCGCGGCCCTGTTCGCCTCCGCGCCCATTGAGGGCAAAGACGAACTATGGTTGGACATGTGTGCTGGGCCAGGCGGGGAAAACCGCCACCCTCGCGGCGATCGCACGGGAGCGCGGAGCCCGCATCCACGCGAACGAGCCGCAGGAGCATCGCCTTGACCTCGTCGCCGCGTCGGTCGAGACCGTGGGGAGATACCGTCGCCCTTCGGTCTGAGCGATGGCCGCGAACTCGGCGCACAGGGAGCCGAGACTTACGACCGCGTGCTTGTCGACGCTCCATGCTCAGGCCTAGGGGCGTTGCGGCGTCGCCCTGAGGCGCGCTGGCGCAAGGACCCAAGGACATTCCCCGGCCTGGCCAAACTGCAGAGGCAGCTCCTGGCCTCGGCGTTCAAGGCTCTCCGCCCGGGCGGCGCACTCGTGATTCGACGTGCTCGCCGGTGCTCGCTGAGACGCGCGACGTCGTCCGTGATTTCCTCGCGGCCCACGGGCGCGCGAAGCCTTTGACGCCGGAGAGGTTGCAAACCGTGTCGCAATCTGTGACGTTTCGGCGCGCAGGGCATGGTGCAGCTGTGGGCGGACACGGACCGCACGGATGGAATGTTCATCGCGCTCATCACCAAGGAGCTTGATCCCGAACTCCCTCAGCCGGTTCGATGACAAAGCTAAACTTGCTCCATGAGCGTTGTCATTTCACCGTCGATTCTCAACTGCGATTTCGCATCTCGCCGACGAGCTTGCCAAAATCTCGAATGCGGATTTCGCGCACGTGGACATCATGGACAATCACTTCGTCCCGAATCTTGCCTCGGCCTGCCGTTAGCCGAGGCGGCCGTAAAATCCAGCCCGATACCCGTCGACGCCCATCTCATGATCGAGAACCCGGATCGCTGGGCACCCGTTCACGCCGAGCTCGGATGCGAGTCCGTCACGTTCCACGCCGAAGCGGCCCAGGCACCGATCCGCCCTCGCCCGCGATATCCGGGCGATGGGCAGCGCGCAGGTCTGCGCTGCGCCCGGCCACGGGAATCGAGCCCTACCTGGACATCCTCGGCGAGTTCGACATGATCCTGGTCAGTGACGGTGGAACCCGGCTTCGGAGGCCAGTCCTTCATTGAGGAGATGATGCCGAAGGTTTCGCGCACGCGCCGAGCCATCGAAGCGGCGGGCTTGGACGGTGGATCCAGGTCGACGGCGGAGTCTCCCGCTCGACGATCGAAAAAGGCGGCCGAAGCGGGAGCTAACAACTTCGTTGCGGGATCGGCCGTCTACAAGGCCGACGACGCCGCGGCGGAGGTCGACTTCCTGCGCCCCTGGCGGCTAAGCACGTCTGCTGAGCCAAAGTTTATGCTCCTGGTAACGGCCCGCGTGGGAATTGTGGAATTAAGGAGCAGGACTCGAGGGATACATCCACGTCCAACGTGTATGCGATCATCCAGTGTGCTCTGTGGCGCAAAGGCTATTCCACCGGATCGAATATCTGACGCATTTCTATGGCGGCACCGGCAGCGCGAACCCAAACTAATGAATCGTCGGACCAATCGTCTGTATTTCGCCCTTAGATGCCCGCAGGCACTCGATAGCCTCTGAGGCGCCGCGCCGCTCCATGCGAATCGTCGGCATGCTTGCTGTCTCTCCAATCTCGCCGGTGGGCACGAAGCCTTTCTTGCGATAGAAGGCTACGGCTCGCTCATTGTCACGGGCCGTCCATGGGGAAGCCGGGCCGCTGCCAAGCGCCGCATCCACAAGCATGTCGGCGGCCCGCTGCCGTGTGCGCAAGCCAAAAACATAGATGAGATCAAGCTCCGCCCAGAGGCAATTGCCGTGGGCGAGGGCTATGCCGACGGGCGTTTGGCCGTCGTAAGCGATCGTGCACGCGTCCACGAGAGGTCGGTCGCGTTGGCGACGTCTTTCGCGCCAGTTGCCTCAGCGATGCCGCGCGCCGCGGGTTTTCACGCCCGCGGTTCGCGTCGACGGCGCCGAAGCGGAGCTTTGCCCAGGACGGCTAAGAGTGGCGTGGCCGACGCGCCGTCGGCCAGCCGCTCGAAGCAAAACGCCGCTGTCGGCGATCCAGGCTTCGCGGCTTGCCCTCGCGCTCGACGAGACGGATTCCTCAACGAGGCCCGAGTACGCCTCCCGCCAGGATGCCAAGTGAATGGCGACCCACGCTTCGGCGTCGTCCGGCGACGCGGGGAGAACGGAGAGCCCAGATTGTTTCATGGGCGTTACGATACCAATCGGCGCCTTGACGTCGGTTAACGTGCGGTATTTTGTCGATGGCGTGGCATCCGGCGTTCGCCGCATCAGCTCGCCGCTGACGCGTTCGGCCGGACCTTCGAAAGGCAACGAGGCACGCTGCGGCGGCGCCGAGAATCGCTGCGCAGCAGAACATCAGCGGGCGAGGCGAGGCTGCGCGCAAGAAGCGGGCCGAGGCTGGCCCCGATGAAGAGGACAGAGTCCGTTGATCGCCATTCCGCTGGCTCTATGGGGCGCACTTACCTGGCCGAGCGTGATCATGGCGGGAACGGCTGGAGCAATTCCGTGACGAACACGAGGCTTGCGAGCTGTGAGGGCGACGGCATTGGAAGAAGCCAGCGCCTCTAGGATGAGCCCGCAGGCGGCCAGGAGAAATCCGGCGCGAGCCAGTCCGGGGACCCCGCGCCTGCGAGCCAGCGGGCCGGCGGCCAGTGCCGCGAACATGCACGGAAGCCCACATAGGCGGATCCACATGAGCGCCGAGTCGGAAAGCCCGAGCGAGGCCGTGTGCGCCCCGAGCGCCGTGTACATCGCGATGAAGCACATGAGAAGCGTGATGTGCGCGGCGCAGGCTGCTATCGACGATGAACAGATCAAACGGCCGATCTGCTGGAATTGGCGACCCAGGCCCAGGCCGGGTGTGTGCCGAGGTTCGCGTACGAGAATGACAATCGCCGCTCCGCAAGCCGCGAGTACCGCCGCGCTGACGAGGAATGTCCCCTTCCAACCCAGCTTCGTGGACAATGCTTGGGAAACGACCTGTCCCACGATTCCCGCAGCCAAAAAAGACGTGGAAATCGCCCTATAGATAAAGCGCGCCGCCGAGGTTTCGACGGCCTCGGTGATATAAAGGCAAGAGCCACGGGCGCGAAGCTTGACGTCGTGATTCCCTGTATTCCGCGCAAAACTGCGAGCGCGGGAATGGACTGGGCCGCTGCGCATCCGGCGGTCGCCAGCGTGAGTGCGGCCATGCCGGCAAGCATCGTGCGACGTCGGCCGAAATGGTCGGCGAGAGGCCCCCACAGGACGAATCCCAACGCGTACGTCAGGCTGGAAACACGTGGACAGGGCAAATGTGGCATCGCCCTCAAGTGAGACCTCGACGGGGCCGGGCCAGTGGTATCGCCGCGTAGAGCTGGGAAACCACCGCTAAGGCGGTGAACACGAGGAGGCTGACGGTCCCTGCGCCCGCCGGGAACTTTGAGGCAGGGGCGTGTTGGCTGGGGGCGTTCCGGGGAGACGATCGGTCGATTAAATGCGACATGGAGAACCTCTTTTCCAACGAAAAAGTTGGAAATTACCGTAGTACTCTTGACTTCGGAATGCAACGTTCGCGTTGGAGATGGTGTGTGACGCCTCGTGCGGTGTGCTCCGCTTGGCGTGCGGGGTGCTCCGCTGGAAAAGGAATGGATCGACATGGCTTGGGACACCGAGGGGACCAAAAGGAAGATACTGCGCGCAGCCGCCGACGAATTCGCGGCCCACGGGCCCGACGGGACGACGATTGAGCGAATTGCCAAGGCCGCCGGGGTCAACAAGGAGCGCGTCTACAACTATTTCGGCGCCAAACGCGAACTTTTCGCCTATGTGTTGCGCGAGGAAATGGCCGAAGTGGCCCGAGCCGTTCCGATAGGGTCCTTCGCCAAAGACGACGTCGGCGAATATGCCGGCGCGTCTACGACTACCATCGCGAGCATCCCGAGCTCAATCGGCTGCTTTTTGTGGGAAGGCCTCGTATTAGGCACGAATATTCCGAGCGACGACGATCGCCTGGCCCGGTATCGCGAGAAGACGTCGGCCGTCGCCGAAAGGCCAGGGGCGCGGGTACGTTACCGAGGCGATTGACGCTGATCATTTGGCTTTTCTCATCCTTTCCCTTGCCGGGTGGTGGTCGGCCGTTCCGCAAGTCGCCGAGATGATCGCTAAAGCCGATCGACGAGGAGGAACATGGGCGCAGAAGAGCGTCGGTCATTGAGGCGGCTAAACGTCTCGCGGCGCCCGACGATCCTGGGCATCTGGGCGGCTGATGCCGCATCTCGAACTTGCGCCTGCCCGCGCGTGTGGCATAATCACTACGAACACAAACGTGCTCCGGGGTCAGTGAAAGTCTGAACCGGCGGTGACGGTCCGCGACCCGCGCAAGCGGTTGACAGGGTGGAATTCCCTGACCGACGGTCAAAGTCCGGATGGGAGGTGCACGGCCGTTCACGATGCCGTTGAGGTTTCGCGAACTGCGCTCATCCTTGCCCCGGAATGGACCGGAAGGCAAGGGATGGGGAAGAAAAACGCAGTGGCACCGGCGGTGCTCGGCGTGCTGCTTCTACTGGCATGGGATGTAGCCGTGCGTTTCGGTGCGGTGGACTCCCGCCTTCCTTCCAGCTCCAGCCGAGGTCGCCAAACGCGCCTACGAAGGACTGCGCGACGGATACCTGCCACCGCCACATGGACCACTTTCAAAGAGGCGGTGTTGGGCGCATCGCTGGCAGCGGCCGTCGGCGTTCCTTTTGGGATACGCTTTTGGCTAAATGGCGGCCTTTGCGCGAACCGTCCAACCCTACGTCGGAGCTTCACAGGGCGATTCCCGCAGTCGCCGTTGCGCCGTTACTGACGATCTGGATCGGCTATGGGACCCTGGCGATCGTCGTCCTGTGCGCGATCATGGTGGTCTTCCGATGATTGTCACGACCGCGGCGGGCATTGCCAGAGTCGACGCCGATGTGCTCGGCGCAGCCAGACTCGACGGGGCTCACGGTCTGAGGCTGGCCCGCAGCATCGAGCTTCCCATGGCCGCACCTTCGATCCTGGCGGGATTGCGCACGGGATTCACGTTGAGCTTCACGGGCGCCGTCGTCGGTGAAATGGTGACCGGGGAAATGGCTTGGGGCTCACCCTCACATCGGCCCAGCACTCGGCAGATGTGACGGGAATGTTTGCTGCAATCGCACTTCTGGCCGTGTGCGCAATGTTTTGTCTATACCTTTTTCGGTCTGTTCGAACGTTGTGCTGGAGCACGTCTCGACGGGGAGAGAGCCGTGCAGCGCAAGGCTAAACAAATTCGGCCGAGCCGAACGATAGAACATTGAATGGAAGGACAACCGATGAAATCCACGAAGAAGAGAATCCTCGCTCTTTTGCCGCGGCCCTCTTGTGCCTTGCGGGATGCGGCGGGAGTGATAAGAATTCCGCGGGAGAAAAAGGTGACGATCGGCTTGACCTATGTGCCTGACGTCCAATTCGCGCCTTTCTATGTAGCCGAAGAGAAGGCTACTTCGAGGATGAGGATGTGAACGTCACTATTCGCCATCACGGGGCCCAAGAGTCGCTTTTCGGTGCGCTCAAGCAGGGGACCGAGGACGTCGTCGTGGCCGGCGGAGACGAGATGCTGCAAAATCGGTCCAACGGCGTCAAAGTGTACAACTGGGCCACGATGTATCAGACATATCCCGTCAAAGTCATCGTTCCACGCAATTCGACTATCCGCTCGGCGGCCGACTTGAAGGGAAAGACCATCGGCCCGCCCGGCAAAGCGGGGAGAACTATTTCAGCCTGCAGGCCATGCTCAAGGCGAACGGCCTGACAGAGTCGGACGTGAAGATCCAGTTCATCGGGTACGCAGACGGCCGCCCTGACCTCGAAGAAGGTCGACGCCGTCATCAGCTTCGTCAATTCCGATGCCGTTGCGATCGAAGCGCAGGAGTCCGGTTCGCACGATCGACCCGTCGACGGTGGAATGCCGCTCGTCGGCGCCGGCCTCGGATCGCTCGACTCGTTCAAGAAGAAAAAGCTCGAAGAAGGAACGCAAGATCCTCGCGGCTCTGACTAAGGCGGTCGCATACATGCGAGCCCATCCCGAAGAGACGCTTGACATCGTGCGTAAGCGTGTTCCCGCGCTTGCCGACAAAAAGCAGCGCGCCACCGCCGCCAAGGTCCTTTCAGCATCGAGTAAAGCTGTACGGAACGGGCAAGTTTGGCGCGCAGGATTCCGCCAAGTGGTCAAAAATGGCTGATTTTATGAAGGAAGCAGGCCTCATGCGCAAGAATGTCGAGATTTTCAGAAGCATACGTTTCTATCGACTGACAGGCATGTTTGTCCTGACGGGCGCGCACGACGGGTATGCCTCGACTGCCGGGGCGCGTGCCTGGCGCCGCGTCAGGCTGGCGCTGCGGCATCGCATGCCGTTCGTGATAAAACTTGCCGCGGCGCCGCGCGGTTTCGATAAAAATCATCGTGTTCGGCACACGGCCGGACGGTGGGCGCAACGGTGCGTCCGCATATGCGAGACGTCGCCACTCCGTCACGCAGGTGTGCGATGTCGGAAAAGGAAACCGTGTGAAAGCTTATATGTTTTACGGTCCTGGCGATCTGCGCCTGGAGGACATTCCAGTCGAACACCCCGGACCGGGCGAGATCGCCGTGGACATCAAGGCCGCCGCCACGTGTGGGACAGACCTGAAATCCTACAGACGGGGGCATCCCACGCTATTTCCCAACTTGCCCGCACGCTTCGGCCACGAGTTCTCCGGGATCGTCTCCGACGTGGGCGAAGGCGTTACGGATTTCGAGGTTGGCCAACGAGTTGTCGCCGCCAATACCGCGCCGTGCGGCCACTGCTGGGCGTGCACGATCGGGCGCGAATCTCTGTGTGAGAACCTCCAGTACCTCAATGGCGCCTTTGCCGAACAGATCGTCGTTCCGCGGGCTATCGTCGAACGCAACACCTACATCATTCCGGATTCTCTGGCCTTCGAGGGCGGCTGCACCGCTGGAGCCCCTGTCCACCGTGGTGCATGGAATGCACGAATCGGGGATTGCCCTTGGTGACACCGTCGTGGTCAACGGCGCCGGCCCAATCGGCCAGATGTACCTGAGGCTGGCACAGCTGCGCGGAGCGACGGTCATCGTGGCCGACCGCTCGCAAGGCCGCCTTGCCCAAGCTGAGGCCGCAGGGGGCCTCCGGCGTGGTCGACCTGACCGGTTTGGAGACGCCCGAGGAATGCGCGGCCTCGATCCGCCCGTTGACGCCCGGCGGACGCGGCGCCGACGTCGCCATCGAGGCCGTTGGGCTGCCAAACGTGTGGGAACAGACCGTTTTGTGCCTGCGCCCCGGCGGGACGGCCGTGCTCTTCGGCGGAACCCCAAAGAACGCCCCGTTCCAGGTCAACTCCTCGGACATGCATTACAAGGAATACACGCTCAAAGGCGTTTACCACCATCAGCCGCGCTTCGTTCCAGATCGCGGTGGAGCTGCTCTCGTCTGGAAAGTTCGACGGGATGACCCTGTGCACCGAGGTCCGCCCGCTGGAAGCGCTCGTCGAAAGCCTTGAGGACATGGCACGCGGAGTTGGGTCGAAATATATCCTCACACCGTAGTCAGGGGCTGTGGCGGCCGAGTGCTGATGCGGCCCGTTATAGCGCGTCAGCCGCAGCATACCCAGCGACTCCAGCCGCGAGGAATGCGAGTGGGTCCTCGGTGAGCTCGCGCCCCATCGTCCGCAGGGGACGGGGAGAGGCGAGAATCTCGTCAAGGTCGTCCGTCGGCAGATCGAGCCTTATGAGCCTTTCGCATTCGAAGAGGGAATCGAGTTGGGCGGCCAGAAGTTCCCGAACATCTGCCCCGACTAGGCTGGAAAGCTCCGACGGTTCCGGGAGCTCGTTCCCATTTGATGCCCCCGCGCTCTGTGACTCGTCCGGCCGCTGCGATCCGGCGAGAATGGGGCATGGACATAGCGTGTCGACCATCGCTACGCGCTGAGCGCTGTATGTGTGATGCGACAATCCGTAATGCCGTCCACGAGGATCGGCGTTCGACATGCGCAGGGAGGGCGATGGGCTTTCCGTCGAGGACGGCCGCCGCATTGAGGGCTTCGCCCACTTTCGTCCCGGAAAAATCCCACTTCGTGCCTGTTCCGAGGTTGCCGGGGCCTTGAGCGACCACTGCGACGTCGGCCTTCCACACGATCTTTGCCGCAAGCAGAGCGGTGTGGACGTTGACGGTTTCGAGCTGTCCCCCAAAAGGCCTGGCCGCAGGAAATGGTTCCCAGAATGTCCCCGGATTCCCGCAAAGCGCTGCGGCGCGTGAGAACCATGCGGGTAGCGATGCGCCGTCGTCCATGATGTAGGCGATGCGGACACCGGGCTTGCGGGCGCGCATCGCCGCGACGGCTGCGGGAACTGCCGAATGAAGATCGGCAACCACGACCGGCATCCCTTCGATCGAATCGGCGTCGCGAAGGGCTTCGTGCCATTGCGATTCCTGCTCGTCCGCACCCAGGGTCATGTATTGGAGCAGGGTGTACCGGGCTTTGACAATATGGCCGGGGTTGGGGGAAGGATCCGGCGGCAGATCGTCGGGTAGGGCGACGATCATGAGATATCCGCCCGTGCCCAAGCCTCTGACGGCCGCGGATGCGGTGAGGGATCGCGCGTTGGCCGATTCGGGGCTGGCCGACGATGTGCTCGTAAGCGAGCGCCCGAGCCTCCTTAGCCGCAGATTCTTCACCTTGTCGCGGGTCTAGGCGCACTCGGCATTCGACGCACCCGTCCCATGTCTTTCCAAGTGAGACTATCTCACCGCTTCGCCACATCATCACGCATTCAAGCCTACCCTTCGATTACCCTTGGCATGTGAGTCAGCAATCGGAATACCATGCGGGTGAGCGCCAGCTCTCGCTGCTCGGCGCCATTTCGCAGCGGGGGCTGACCCGAGCTCAGGCCCGTCGGAGAATCCCTGGCGTATGGGGCTTACAGCTCGCACGATTCCTTTCAACGCGTTTTCGAACGCGATATATCGGCTTTGCGAGCCGCCGGATATCCGATTGCGGTCGACGAAGAAGGAGTCTATAGATACGACCGTTCGGCGCCTATCATCGCCCCGCTCGGCGCTCGACGTCGGCCTTGTGCGTTCTTTCTCGCAGGTCTCGGCAAGGGCGGCGGGCTCGTCGGCGCAGCGCATTCGGGGATGTCGAAAATCTTGGCCACGAGCGAAGCGGACCAGTGCGGCGCCGCGATATTTGCGGGCCTCGGTGCCCTCCGGGGAAGATGTCGTTCAATCGCCAGAGCACTTCAGTACCGACGTCGGGTTTCCTTCGCCTACGAGGGCCCGCGGCCCTGAGCCCTCTCGATATCAGCTCGAGCCCCATAGCCTCGCCCAGCACTTCGACGCCTTCTACGTCACAGGGGCGGCTCGCGCCGAGGGAGTCCGCGGCTTGGGCAACGAAGACCTTCCGCATCAGTCGCATCATCTCCGGTTCGCTTTCCGTGGACGGCCCTGCCACCGAGCCTACGTTCGCTGACCCTGCCGACGCCTTCACCCCCGTGCGGGCCGTACTCGCCGTTCGGCCCGGCGCCGCCATCCGCTCCTCGCTCAGGGCCGCAAGGCATCTTGGAGTGCGCAGAAAGACGGCTGGGACGTCATCGAAATAGGCCCGGTCAATCGTCAGCGCATTTTCGACATTCTTCTCTCATACGGAAAAGATGTGCGTTTACTGGCCGATGAGAGCCTTCTCCGCGAATGGCGCGAACGTCTTCAGCATCTTGTCGATCTGGGAGCGGAAGCATGAGTGGCAAGGGAGAAGCATGAGCGGCAGGGAATAGTTCAAACGAATGCGCTGCTTGTCTATCTTCGAATCGCTCCGAGGGATGCGCGAGCCTTCGGGAACTTTCGGCGCGATTCGGCATTGAATGGAAGCGTGCATTGCGTTTGCTCTGGGATGCGTCTTTTGGTGGAGATTGAAGGGTACGGGCTTCCCTTCAATCTCGAATTGCCGCCGAATCCCGGCGAAGAAGATGAGGAGAGGAAGCGACGACGCCGGATTCTCTCGTTTTCTTTTTCCGACTCGGGGAGTTGGACGTTCCCGATCTGGCGATGACCCTCGACGAGGTGATCGCGCTCGTAGGCCGTTATCGATTCCATCGCCGAAATTACGCCGCCCAGCGACGTGGCCGACGCTCTCGCACACGTTCGCGAGACCTTGGTCGAAGCCGCAGATCGCGCGGGATTCGGCGCGGCGATGTGGGACGGCCCGATGCCGGTCATCGGTGGCGAGGGCGTTCGCCGCCGTCGAAGAAGCTCTCGCCTCGGGCCGCCTCGATTGAGTTCACCTACCACCGGCCGGGGCCGGATTTGGCGGAAGTCGTCTCGCGTATGAGGGCTCTTCCGTCGCGGTCCAAGCCGCTTGCAACCCCTTCTCGCGGCTGTGACGCCAGAGGGTCCGCGATCCTATCGTCTCGATAGGATCGGAGAAGTGCGCCTCGGGCGCAAAGCCAGTCGGGCGGAAAGGGCCAAAGCGCGGGCCGCTGTGACGGCCGCGGAGGCTAAGGAATGGAGTCCCGACGGGCAGGCCGTGACGGTCACCGTCGACTCGTCAGGGGCGATGGATCGGCGAAGCTTTGCCCGGGGCTCAGACGAAGCGAATGAACGGAGCTCTACGAGGTGACATTTGCCTCGACTTCTGACGAATTCCTTTGCCTCGCTTCTCGTCCAGCTCGGCCCCTGCCGCTCGAAAGGTTGAGCCTCGCCAAACGGCCAAGCGGCTAGCCACTCGCTTTCGCACGTTGGCGGAAACGGCATGAGCGCAAAGATTGGCCTTCTCATCAATCCCACAAGCAGGCGCGGATTGGGCGAACGCGACGGCATCCACGTGACGCGTTCTTTGCGGGCATTGGGATTTTCCGTCGTCGATCTGACAGCGCGTTCGGCTGAGGAGGCAGCCGCCGTGAGCGCGCGAGCCGTCGCTTCGAAGAGCCTTGACGCACTCTTTGCCGTGGGCGGGGACGGAACCGTGGGAATCGCCGTCGACGCCCTCGCCGATTCTCGGATTCCACTGGGGGTTATCGCGGTGGGGACGGGCAATGACACGGCTCGGCATTTCGGGCTTCCCCGACGCGATGTCGATGCCGCCCTCGCTCAAAGCGGTCGATGCTTTATCATCGGGGCGCACTCACGCGACGGACGTCCTCGAGGTCTCGTGCATCAGCGGGGCGACGATAGTTCGAAAACAGGGTAATATCCTCCGTTTCGGCAGGTTTGAACGCCGACGTTAATCTGCGTGCGAATTCCTTTCCTTTTCCACGCGGGGAGGCCGCTATGCCAGGGGGATAGCCTCGGCCGTTCGCCGCTTTGCTCCCTACGGTCTGCGACTCGAAATTGATGGGCGCGCCTGTGCTGGCCAGCCACTTTGGTCACGGTCGCCAACACTCGCTTCTTCAGGGGCGGGGCTTCCCATCGCGCCTGCGGCGCGGCGGATGACGGATTCGCCGACGTCATTTTCGCCGCTGGAATGCACCGTTCACAGATCCTCGGCTTACCGCCGCGTTTTGGCGCTGGGACGTCATCTGAGCCACCCTCTTGTCCACCGCCTGAAGGCACGCCACATTCGCATTTCCATATGAACCGGATGCGGGAAACCCACCGCCTCTCCCATGGCAGACGGCGATAGGGCTAGGCTCGCTTCCCGTAGACATCAGGTGCCTGCCAGGCGCCCTGGAGGTACTCATATGAATCGCGTGATGTTGGATCATTTCATCGGAGAATACGAGGCTCGGGGTATCGTCCTCGACGGTTTTCAGGTCGAGGCATGCGAGCACATCGCGCGTGGAAACGATGTACTTGTGTGCGCACCGACGGGCTCCGGCAAAACGGTCGTGGCTCATTTCGCCGTCGAATTGGCCTTGGCTACGGAAAAGCGCTGTGTCTACACCGCGCCGATTAAGGCCCTATCCAACCAGAAGTACTCGAGCTGGCGGAACTTCACGGCGAAGAGCATGTGGGCCTGCTCACCGGCGACGTCTCTGTCAATCGCGAAGCGGACATCCTCGTCGTCACCACCGAAGTCTTGCGCAACATGCTCTTCGCCGAGTCCGCCGACGTCGGCGACGTCGAGTACGTCGTCCTTGACGAGGTTCATTACTTGGCCGATAGGGAGCGCGGGTCCCGTATGGGAAGAGGTAATCCTCACTCTGCCTGAGCACTGCCGCCTCATCAGCCTTTTCGGCCACCGTTCCCAACACCGAGGAGCTCGTCGGATGGTTGCGCTCGGTGCGGGGTAAGACCGAACTTGTTCACAGCGCCGTCAGGCTGGTTCCTCCGAGCAGAAGTTGCGGTGGGCAGAAAGATCTTCCGGCTCTACGGTAAAGACGGCGGCCGCTGGGAGCCCTCGTCTCAGCGATTGCGAAGATGCCAGGGGGGTGCCCGGGGGCGCGTATCCGACCGGGACAGGCGGCGAATGATCGACGTTCTGGCCGAGCGCGATATGCTTCCGGCCATCGAGTTCATTTTCTCCCGCAAGGTGTGACAAGGCGGTCGAAGCCCTCGTGCGGCGTGATGTCACACTCACCGACCGAACTGAACGCGCCCGGATCGCCGCAAGGATTGAGGAGGTGCGCAAGAGGATAAGCGAAACAGACCGGCACGCCATCGGCTTTGAAGCTGCTTCACGCGCGCTCATGCGCGGGTATGGGGCTCACCATGCCGGCGTCTATCCGGCGGTCAAGGAACTGACGGAAAAGCTTATGGAGGAGGGGCTTTTGCGGATTGTTTATGCCACAGGCACCCTCGCTTTGGGGATCGACATGCCCGTGCGAACCGTCGTCGTCGAATCCCTGCAACGATGGGACGGCGACGGTTTCGTCGACCTGAGCGCCACCGAATACACTCAGCTCATCGGACGCGCGGGGCGCCGCGGAAAGGATCGGGTGGGGCACGCGGTGGTTCTCGCCGAACCTGAACTTGATCCGCACGCTCTAGCCGAACTCGGGTCGGGACGCGTGGAGACCCTTCTTTCGGCCTTCATCCCTTCGTATAACACCGTGGTCAATCTTCTCGCCCAAATGCCCTACGATCGAGCGCGGGCCATGATGGGGCGCAGTTTCGCCCAATACCAGCGAAACGCGGACCTCGCCAAACTCGAAGCTCGCCTAGCCCGAATTCGACGCCGTATTGCCGCGGAAGAGAGAATCTCGAATGCGATGCGGGAGACATCGTTGAGTACGTTCGTCTGCGCGCAGCATCCGGACGTGCGGGCAAAATCTGTGCGCAAGGCCGCCAAACGGGAATACCGCGAGAGGGTGTCGCGCTCCTTCGCGAAAGCCAAGACGGGGCGCCTGTATGCGGTCCACCGTGCGGGCGACGTCGACTATGTCCTCATCTTGTCCGTGAATCGCGAAAAACTGCGTGTCATCGACTGGTACGGAGAGGTTTCCTGGCTGCGTGAATCGATTTGGGATCGGAGCTGCGCGACGTCGGAGCCATTCCGCTTACCGACGGGGCGAAGCTTGAAAGACAGATCTGCGAGGGAGGATTTGGCGGATGCGATCATCGCGCGGGTCGAAGAGCGTGCGGACCTGGGCGTGGACCGCGACCTGCTCGGATCGTGGTCCCGATTCGCCGTGGGCCGAGACGCGCGGCTGGACCGCCATCCGTGCTCAAGTTGCCCCTGATCTTGCCGCGCATATGAGGGGATGCGAAACCCTCCTCTCTTTGGACGAAAGGGCCGCCGAAATCGAAAGGACGTCCGCGGGCTTCACCGATTCGGTGGGGCGCGAGTTCGATTCGACCGCCGCGGTCCTGGCCGACGTCGGATTGTTGCGGCTACCATGGCCGCATTTTTCGAGCTTGGCCCCAGGGGCCCTCGATGCTGCGCAAGCTCCACCTGGAAAATGACCTTTTGGCCTACCTGCAGCCTCTCAGGGTCTTGCGGAGGGCCTGACGGCGTCGGTGTTTGCCGGATGGGCGTCGATGTTCCTCGCCGATGACCGCCTTGAACGGGCTGGCCGCGCTCGCCTATCTTGACCAAGTTGGCGAGGCAAGCGTATACGGAAGCTGACTATCTTCGCTCGATCGAAGAGAACCACGGTATCCGCCGAACGAACGATGTCACACCCGGGTGCGCCGATATTTTCGCCGCGTGGGCCGACGGCGCGAGTCTCGAATGGTGCCTGCGCACATCGAGGATGGCTGCGGGTGACTTCATCGCCGCCGCTCGTCGGCTCATTGATTTGCTCGGTCAGATCGTCCCAGCGGGTGAGGGACGTGGATCGCCGACGTCGCGCATAAGGCTCGATCGAATGTGCGCAGGAGCGAGGTCATCATATGATGAAATGGTTGAGGCTTCCCGCTGTGTCCGTCGCAGCGGGGGTCTTCCTGTGGGCGTCTTTCGCACCGCTGCATCTGTGGCCGATCGTCAATCGTCGGCATCGCTTGTCTCGTTGCCGAGATCCGCCGCCGCGGCTTTGGCGGGAGCCCGCATGCGGTTTCATCACGGGCGCCGTCTTTTTCGGCCTGCTGTGCGATTGGGCTGCCGGCGCTGCGGGAACCTGGATCGCCAGAGTCGGACCTCGGGGAGTGCTGGCGCTCTACACCGCCGTCCTAGCTCTTGTGTGGAAGGCTGTGATCCTCGCGTGGGGAGTCATGGAAATCGATTCCCATTCTCGCTGTCACGTGGGTGGCCATTGAGGACTTTCAGGGAAAATGGCCTGAGGGAGGAAATGCCGTGGGGAAGCTCGCGTTCGGGCAGGTCGAGGGGGCCGATCGTGCACCTGGCGCCCTACGGATCGACGGAGCTCGCCGCTTTCGCCGTCGTCGTTCCGGGGCGGGGCTTGCGTATGCAGTACGCAGCGCGAAATTGACCCGCGCTCATCCGTGATCGGCGTGGTCTGCGCTTGTCTCACGCTGAGTCGCCGTAGCGGCTATACCTTTGGGAAGCCGCTCTGGGGAAAAGCCTCAAGGTCGGTTTCGTGCAGGGAAACGTTTCGAGGATAAGAAACTCACCGGGTACGCTCGAGCTCTCACGGTCACCGAGCGTCTAGCGATCCAAACGCGGAAGATCGAAAAAACATGCAGAGCTCGTTTTGTGGCCCGAGAGCTCATCGGACCTCGACCCGCAGGAAGTCGACGAAACACGGGAACTGATCGAAGGCGCCGTCTCGCGTTTGACGTCCCCTGCTGCTGGGCATCCAGCGATACCCAGAGGATTACCGCTACAACGAATACACGATGTGGCTTCCGGGAAAGGGGCAGGTATCGAGGTATACCAAACAGCATCCCGTCCCTTTTGGAGAATATATACCTGCGCGAGGCTTCTTTCGATTCTTCACGAAAGCAGTCGATCAGGTTTCCACGGACATGCGCCCGGGGAATGGGCCGGCAATTCTTGACGTGCCTGTGCGCGGACGCACGGTGCGCGTGGCCGCCCCGATCTGTTTTGAGATCGCATACACCGAAATCGTCTCCGAGTCCGTTCGAAAAGGCGCACGCATCATCGCGGTTCCCACTACAATGCCTCATTCGGCGACTCGGCGGAATCCCGCCAGCAATTCGACATGACCCGATTCAGAGCGATCGAGACCGGGCGCACAGCGATCCAAATATCAACCATGGGAGTTTCGGGCATCGCCGATGCCGACGGCACGGTGCGGGAGACCACCGACATGTGGACGGCCGATTCCCGGGTGGCCGACGTCGATCTGCATTCTCACCTCACCCCGGCCGTCCGCTGGGAAATCTGGATCAACCGAGTCAGCGCTCTCACCGCTGTGGCATTGGGCGTATTAGCATTGTGCAAGACGCTTCGGAAGGCGCCACACTCACCGCGGCGCCTCGAAGTCCGCAACTGCAACAATGCTGCGTCTAAGAGCGGCGAAGCTGTACGTAATGAAACCGCGCGCAAGCACAGCAAAACCCACCTGCAGCGAAGCCGTCGCCGCCACGGCGAAACAGCCGGTGGCGAAGAAAGCAAGGAGCAACGATGAACGTCGTCGTGATCATACCGACCTATAACGAGATCGAGTCATTAGAACCGATTGTCCACAGAGTCAGAGCCGCCGTCCCCGATGCCGACATTCTTGTCGTCGACGACGATTCTCCCGACGGAACCGGCGATCTGGCCGATCGGTTGGCAGCCAAAGACTCTCGCTGTTCTGGTCCTCCACCGCGCGGGCAAAGAGGGGCTCGGGAAGGCCTACATCGACGCTTTCGCCTGGGCAATGAAAAGAGGCTACACCCACCTTTGTGCAGATGGACGCCGATGGCTCCCATCGTCCCGAACAACTGCCGCTTTTGCTCGAACGGGCGGGGATGAGCGATCACCCCGATCTGGTCATCGGCTCACGCTACGTACGCGGGGGAGAACTGAAGGGTGGCCGAAATCGCGGGAGTTTCTCTCGCGCGCAGGAAATTTCTATATCAGGGCGTGGCTTGGCCTTCCAGCCTCCGATGTTACCGCGGGATCCAGTGTGTACAAGGTTGGTTTCTTGCATCGCCTGGATCTTTCCAGTGTCGAATCCGCCGGATACTTCTTTCAGACGGATATGACGGACCACGTTCATCGCTTGGGGGGATCGATCGCCGAGATGCCGATCAGCTTCGCCCAACGCGAGGCGGGGGAGTCGAAGCTATCAGCCAACATTTTTACGGAGTCACTCAAACGCACGACGTCAATGGGCGTTAAACGTCGCGGGCGTCAGCTCACGGGGTTGGCGCGTCGCGCCTTCGGCAAACTCGGGGAAATGACTGATGTCTCCAAGAAGAAAAAGCGTCCCGGTGTGAAAGTGCCTGGCCGCAACGCAACCAGTCCGACCCTCAGTCGTGGTGCCTGCGAAGCCGCAATTTGCCCGCGCGCAACAAATCGAGTCGTTCCTGAAGAAGTTCTTTTAATTCTTCTTCGGTGCGGCGCTCAAGGAGCATGTCCCAGTGTGTGCGCTGCGGCTTGAGGGGTTTCTTCTCATCCGTCGTTGGTTCGTCGCGCAGCAATCCTTCCGAGCCGCAGCGGCATTCCCACGTCGCCGGCGCTTCTGCGTCCGTGGCCATGGCCACGCCGAACTCGTGTCCATTTGGGCAGGGCATAGATAACCTGCTTGCGTTCGACGAAGGCAACGCCTTCGTCTGTTTCTAGCGAATTGGCGCCAATCTTCATTCCTCGAAGCGAGCGTTCGGCCATGGGTTTCCTTTCTTCACGTGCCGACTGGTTGAGGTGTCGCGAACTCTATGAGTTTAACGAAAGCTGCGGAGCATTCGGCTGCTGCCTGACTTTTTCCTTGCGACAAGCCGCTTTCAAAGAACTCCCACTTTCATCTTCGATCCGATAATGTACATTATGTCAGAACTAGAGAACGCCTCTCTTCGTCCGTGCTTCGCCCGTGGATATTCCCTCATCGGCGCGGGATTGGCCCACGAGCGCGCAAAGATGAAGTAATCTCGCACCATGAGACTCGGAATCGACTTTGGAACCACGCGCACAACCATTGCTGTCGCGGATCGCGGCAACTATCCGCTTCTCGCTTTTCCAGATCGGAATTCGGATGCTCGGGAGTACATCCCTTCGATTGTCGCGTTGGGCCGATTCCGGCCCGGTCTACGGTTTCCTCGAGGCTGCGAGCCTCGCGCTCGCAGGCGCACCGCACCTGCGCTCGTTCAAAAAGGCTGCTTTCGCGTGCCGACGTCAGCCCGGTCGCCGAAGTCGAGCTCGGCAACCGCAAATTTCCGCTCATCGAGATCGTCTCCGGGTTTCTCGCACGTCGCGCGATCCATCCGAACAGCGGCGAAGCCTCTCAAGGGCAAGCTGGAAGCAGTCGTCGGAATTCCGGCGCATGCGCACCTGCTCAGCGTCTGCTCACCTCGAAGCTTTCAGGCGCGCTGGAATCGAGGTCGTGGCGATGATCAACGAGCCTTCGGCCGCGGGTTTCGAATACACACACAGGTTGACGAAGTCGCTGAATTCGCGGCGCACGCGCATTCTTGTCTCACGACCTGGGCGGAGGAACATTCGATGCCTCGCTTGTAGCCGCCGATGGCAAGAGCCATGAAGTCCTCGGCTCGCGCGGAAACAACAATGTGGGAGGCGACGATTTCGACGTCGCACTCGCCTCTTTTTGCCCTCGAACGCTCGGGGCGCGGTGAGCTTGCCGAAGACGAATGGCAAAAGCTCATCGACTCGGCCCGCTAGCCAAAGAATCGCTGTACCCGCAGTCTCATTACGTCACGGTAGACATTCCTGGGAGCCCTCCCGCATCCATTCCCGTCAAGGAATTCTACGATTCGGTGACGCTCTTATCGAGTCCACCTCGCCACGATGGAGCCGCTTTTTGGCTCGCGGCGCGGACGGCACGTCGAAGCTTCCTCGATGACGTCGCCGGCCTGTACGTCGTCGGAGGTGGATCCGAGCTGCCCGCCGTCGGCCGGATGCTGCGAGCGAAATACGGCAGGCGAGTCCACCGCTCCCCTTACACCGCCGGGTCCACGGCTATCGGCTTTGGCCATCGCTGCCGACCCTCGGCCGGTTACACTCTCACGGACAAGCTCGCCCGCGGAGTGGGAGTGTTCCGGGATCGCGAGGGAGGATCGGTCATTTCCTTCGATCCCCTTCTTGGCAGCGAGCAACGGGTGAGCCCCAGCGAAGCCGTGACGGTTATCCGAACATACCGTGCCGCGCACAACCTCGGCTGGTACCGTTTCGTTGAGTACACGCGAACGGATGCTGATGGCGTGCCGCGCGGCGAAGTGGTTCCTGCGGCGCCGTCGCCTTTCCTTTCGATCCCCGGTTGCGCAATGACGATGTGGACCTTGAGAGCGTCGATGTTCAACGCACGGGCGAGGTCCGCTCATTGAGGAGCGTTACACCGTCGATCAGCATGGAATCGTCTCGGTCGCCATCCGCGACGTCGAAACGGGGTATGAGGTTACGCGCTCACTCGGGGCTCGCTGACGCTTTCGGGGTATCGAGAACGTTCTTCGTTCACAATCGTCTCGCTTAGTTTGCAATCGTCTCATCTACCGGCCCTCTCTTTGAAGCCTGTGATTCTTTGAGACTATCGACGAGTGGCTCATCCAGTTGACCGGGTGCCCAGTGCACCCAAATTAGCCGTTCTGTCCATCCAACACGTTCTCGCCTTCTATGCAGGCGCCGTCATCGTCCCGTTGCTCATCGCCGGCGGCATGCATTTGAGCGCGGAGACCACCATTCATCCATTAACGCCGATCTTTTGACCTGTGGCATGGCCACGTTGATCCAAAGTGTCGGGATTACACGATTTGTGGGCGTACGCCTGCCCATCATCCAGGGTGTTACCACCACCGCTGTTGCTCCGATCATCGCGATAGGGCTCGCTTCGGCGAAAGGCGGCGATCCGAATTCCGCTCTCCCCACCGTTTACGGCGCCGTCATTGTCTCGGGGCTGTTTACTTTCTTCGCAGCCCCCTATTTTGCGGCGCTCAGTACGTTTCTTTCCGCCCGTGGTCACCGGTACGGTCCTCCTTGTCATGGGAACGACGCTGCTGTCCGTCTCCGCCTCAGACTTCGTGGGATACGCCAACGCGAAATCGTCTGTTCCCTCGGGCAAAGGGATCGTGCCGTTGCAGTCGACGTCGCTGCTCTATGCCTTCGGCACGCTTGCGGTCATCGTTCTGGCACAGCGTTTCCTCCGGGGTTTTTCTCGCAACGATTGCGGTGCTCCTCGGGCTTGTCGGAGGCACGGCCGTGGCTGCCCTCTTGGGCCACCTCGATCCGAAGGATGTCGAAGCTTTAAAGATGCCGGCCCTTTGCCGTGACTACGCCGTTTTACTTCGGAGCGCCGAGTTTCGCAGCGGAGCCGTCGTCTCCATGATCATCGTCATGGCTGTCACGATGGTCGAGACGACGGGAGACGTCTTCGCCACGGGTGAGATCGTCGGAAAGCGCATACACAAAGCGGACATTTCCGCGGCGATTCGCGCTGACGGCCTGTCCACCTTCCTCGGCGGCGTGATGAACTCTTTCCCCTACACGTGCTTCGCTCAGAACGTCGGCCTCGTACGCATAACGCGGGTCACATCGCGTTGGGCTGGCGGCCGGCGCCGGAGGAGTCATGATCATTTTGGGGATTCTGCCGAAAGCGGGCGCCCTGGTGGCCATGATCCCCTCTCCCGTGCTTGGCGGCGCCTCCCTGGCGATGTTCGCCAATGTCGCTTGGGTGGGCATGCAGACGATAGCGAAGGCCGACATGCGTGATGCCCGGAACTCCGTCATTGTCACGACGTCGCTCGGCTTGGCTATGCTCGTGACCTTTAAGCCCTTCATCGCCGAATCGATGCCCTCGTGGGTCAGGGATATTCTTCGCCTCGGGCATGACAATGGGCGCAGTGACGGCGATCGTCCTCAATGTGCTCTTTTTCCACATTGGGCGCGGCGACGGGTCGCCGGTGGTTTCAGCTCCCGATGGACGCGCACTCACGATCGACGAGGTCAACGCCATGGATCGCGAACAATTCGTCGATGCCTTCTCTGCGCTTTTCAATACGCAGACATGGCCTTTGGAGCGGACGTGGGAGAGCCGGCCTTTCGGCGACGCCGAGGAATTGCGCGGCGCCGTCCAGAGGGCTATTCTCACCGCCTCATCGGAGCGTAAGCTCCACCTTTTGCGCGATTACCCGGACATCTTCAGCCTTCTGGGGAAGGACGATGCCGCGGCCCGCGAAGTTTCACGGGACATCGGCTCAACGGCTCTTGGCGACGCGAGCCCGGAGGATCTCGAGCGGCTGCAAACTTTGGCCGAATCTTACAGAGAGCGTTTCGGTTGGCCGCTCGTGGCCTACCTAGGCCCTCTCGATACGCCTGAACGGTTGATAGAGGCCGGGGCACGCCGATTGAGCCATTCCCCTGATCACGAGCAGATCCTCGCGCTGTCGGAGGTTATGATGTGGCATCTGACCGTTTCGACATGCTGCTGGCCGACGCGAATCCCGTGCGCACGGCGTGGGAATCCAAGTTCACCGGCCAGTGAGCACGCTGGCTCCCGAGCGGGAACAGGGATGCGAGTGCTGCAGATCGCCCGTTGGCGCTGCAAGCAGCGCCAACGGGGCGTGACAGCTTTGCCGATGTGAAAAGGCGTCCGGAGGGCATCCACCATGCCAGCGCGGGTGCCCCATTCCGCGCGACGTCTTAGTTCACTGAGTTTTCGCGTCCTAAGCCTTGCGCTGCTTAGCTGCGCGACGCTTAGCGAGCTCGTCTTCCACGACTACGGCGCCGGCTCTTCGGCCCGCTCCGTTGGCAGCTCGCCCAGCGTTCCCTCTACTTCCCGCCACACGCGGCCTGCGGCTATACCGAAGACACCTTGGCCGCCCTTGACGAGGTCGATAACTTCGTCGTCGGACGTGCACTCGTAGACGGAAGCTCCGTCGGACATGAGGGTGATCTGGGCCAAGTCCTCCACCCGTGCGACTCGAGTTGAGCGACTGCGAGTCGAATTTGTTGAAGCGATACGCCCGTGTCCAAGAGGCGCTTGACGATCTTGAGTACCAGAATGTCGCGAAAAGAGTACAGGCGCTGGCTGCCCGAACCCCTGTGCATTGCGAATCGATGGCGAGATGAGGCCCGTCCGATCCCAGTAGTCGAGCTGCCGATACGTGATGCCGGCCGCACGACATGCGATAGGGCCGCGATAGCCCGTCTCGTAGTCCAGATCTGGGAGCGGATCGCCGAAGAGCATTTGCTGAGCACGTTGCATCCTTGCGTCGTGCGCGTGAGCTTCGCTCATGGTTTCCTCCATACTTTCGTGAAATAGACGGGGGTGCTCCGCCTACACAGGTAACGATATAGCAGGAATGGCTCTTAAGGGTGGTACGGCGCGTCTTAACTTCAAGTCGATCTTGAGTATTCTCTCACCCTCGCTCGTCTGTGCGTTCGTCTACGGCAGGTGGATTTCGATGCTCAACGCAGTTCGACTTCGATGTTTTCCGTTAGAAGCGCGCGATAAAGTTGTGAGATCACGGTTGCGTTCTCAGTTGCCGAAGCGATGGCTCTTTCTCCCGCTACGCTCGATTTGCGTGCGCGTTCTGTTGCAATGGAATTCGTCACGAGCACGGCATGGGCGTGCGCCGACGTCCTGATGCTGCGCACTTGCCGCAACGTGAATCCGGCACTCACCAGCAAGGTCGCAAACCGGACGATGTCTGGTGCCTGCGCTGTAAGACGCCCACGCGGGTCGGTGGTGAGGATTCCCGCATCGATCATTTCTTCGACGTCGGACACGGAAACTCCGGCGAGGTCCGCGACTTCCGTCAGTCGCAGACGCGTTCCGGGTTGAGGGTCGCTTCGCCTCGTCGTCAATGACCCGCAAGCGCCCGGGGTGGGTCCCTTCGCTGCTGGCCCGCGTCGAGCTGTCGCAAAAAGCTCGCGAATTTGATCGAGCGGAAGGTATCTGTCGCGCTGCTCGCGCAAAATGAAGCGCAAGCGTTCACAATCCGCGGGTGAGAAGAGCTCTGATTGGACGCCGTCCTGTGGGGATGGACCAATTCGATTGACTCGTAGTGGCGTATCTTCGATAGCGAGAGCAGCGGGAACTCCGCGGCTAGCATCGATTGAACCTCGCCGATCTTCAAATAAGGATCGTGGGGCACATCGAAAGGCCATGTGCCCTCAGGCTGCGACCCTGTCGACATCGACCTCCGGCGAGGTCGCGGATGTGCGCGCTGCGTTCGTCATGCCTTGGCCGGGGCCTCGTAGAAGGTCAGGCGGAACTTGCCGATTTGAACTTCGTCGCCGGTGTGGAGACTCTGGGCGTCGACTCTTTCACGATTGACGTACGTGCCGTTGAGCGACCCGGAATCGCGAACTGAGAATTCGTCGTCATTGCGGATGAATTGCGCGCTTTGCGGGAAACGGTCGCATCGTCCAAGAAGATGTCCGACTTCTGGTGCCTTCCGGCATTCGTCCTGTCCTCGTTGAGAAGGAAACGCGCGCCTGAGTTCGGCCCGGACAGCGCGATGAGCAGGGCGGAACCGCGGGGAAGCGATTCTATGGCGGCCTGTTCTTCCGGGCTTCAGGGCGCGCCTAGAGATGTTGACGTCCGAGTCCGCGCCGACGGCGCTGAAGACTGAGGTCGTGGTGGGATCGGCCTCATTGGGTTCAAGCCGTTCAGGCATACTGAATTCCTCCTTGGATGAAAAACCGGCTGCCTCCGTAACCGTAGATCACAATTCTATAACCATGACCCCTGTATGTCATCGGTTTTTAAGTGTTAACTTCGACTTGAGCTGGAAGCGAATCGGCGGCGGCGCCCCGAGCGGTTGTCTCCCCGGCCACCGTTGTGTATTCTTGTCTGGTCGCAATGCGGTGATCATCGCTCAGAACATAGCGTTTATCTGGCCGGTGGCTGCCGATCCTTTGCCGGCGATCGATCACTAGTTTCCTTTCGAGGGCAGTGCAAAGCGTCCGTCTCGAAGGAATCGCATAGGCGACAACGGGCTATGGCGCAGTTTGCTAGCGCACTTGACTGGGGTCAAGGGGTCGTGGGTTCAAATCCCGCCAGCCCGACGGATTACGAATTGATAACAGTCCGGCGATTTGCTTTCGCCGGACTGTTTCGCTTTGTGAGGGCTTTTCGTTTGCTGCGGAGCATCACGGGCCAACAGCGAATCTCATCCCCTTCGGATCATGGCTCAAGCCAGCTTCCGCCAGAGCATCGCCCATGGCGCGATCTAGCGCCGAGACGCCGTTGACCGACTCGACGACCGTCCGTTTCCGTGCGGCGGCACCCGGGTCTCGCAGTGCCGCGCGCCCGAGGAGCTCCGCCAATGCGCGCAGCGCCGCGCGGGAATACAGCGATTTCCGACGCATAGGAAATCAACGCCTTCATATTCTCCGGCGCGTAGAGCACCGGTTCCCCATCAACGAAGACAACAGTTGCTCCTTGCCTCGCGCGAGGGGTCGGGCGACCTGTCGGAAGGCGTTGCTGCAGGCCGCTCCCCGATCTGTGAAGGCAAAATGGGCGTGGGCCAGGGAACCCCGCGGCCGAGGAGGCAGGCGGGATCCTGAGATTGAGAACCACGGCCGCTGATTCCTCAATAACCTGACGCTTTGCCTCGCCCTCTTTCACGCCTGCGCGGACGCCGACGTCGCTTTTTCCCTGTGGCGCGGCGGTCGACGTCGTCCTCGGAATCCGCGAAAGAACGCAGCGCGTCGACCGTTTCCCCTTTCTGCGTACTGGACGGGGCCGAGTCCGCGAATAAAAGTTCCCCGCAGAATGGTGCCGGCGTCTTCCATTCGCCGCAGTATAGGCGCCAGGCTCGCCAATCCGCCGGGAACTCCCGCCGCCAGGGCAATGTCACGCGATATCACACCGTAGCGGTCGAAAATCGATTCGACCATGGCTAGAGCTGCTTCTTCGGCGGAAACCTGTGGTGGTGACAACCTATGCCACGTTGCCCGTGCAATCGCGTTTTCGATTGGCTCGTGCATGTTCACCGGCCCCTCCCCAGCGAAGACTGCCGTAGCCAAGCCTCAGATTGCTGTTTCGGAGCCGAGTCGCCCAAAGACAAACCCAATGCGTCTTGCCTCAACGTTTTGGCTGTGACAAAGGCCGTGTGGCGGCGTGAGCGCCGGCTCGTCACCCGTCGTTTTCTGGGAGCGGCAGAGCCTCGCGGCTGAATGTAAACCCGCACCGGCTCAAAAGAATGGGATGTTGCCGCGCCCTCACACAAGCTTCCACAGACCTTTCCAGCCGCCTTCGATGCCCTCTCCGATCGAAAAGGCCGTGCCTACCACGGGAGCTAACGGCGAGTCCGTGGGAAAAAAGGCGATCTCGATACCCGCCCCGCCGTTCGTCCGCGAGCGCCCGCCGCCTATCCGCGAGGAATCAGCATCCATCGGCAAAGATCGCCGCTCGTCCGCGCTCGCCAAACGACTTCGCCGGCTGCGATAAGTTCATCGAGCATGGCGGGATCGTAATTGGCGAGCGCGCCGGGAACACAACAGACTCCCACAGCGACGCCGGAAGCCACACCCCTCTAACAGTGATATCGCCTCGGCCAGTGCGCCGATTCCTCCCGCAGGGCTCGACCAGCCCTGCGCGTTCGATGATCAGCCTGCAAGGCTGCCGGGCAGACCGGTTCGATCGCGGCCCGGGCTCGGGCGAGCGACCTGTTGCGCACCCGCGTGAAAACGGAGGTCTCCATCCAGTGTGCATCGTCTATTCGCATGAGCGAACCGCTTGCGGCGAGCGATTCGAGGGCTCCGGCAGCGGTTGCCCGTCCGATTCCGAACTCTGAGGCCGCGTCCCCCGCTGTGACGCGCGCTCGGGTGCGCGCGTAGCGAAAAAAAGCAGGTCCTCCAGCGGAGAGCGCGAAACCGCTGAGGTTCGTAAGGAGCCCCCGGCTCGGCGGCCCATTCGGGGGACGTCGACGCCGAGGGCAAGCCTGAGCGTGGGCGCATCCTCGGCGCCCGCCCAGCATTCGCGCCCTCCGAGGCGCACGGCCAGGACTCTGCGCGATTGCGCGAGCTCTTCGAGCAAACCGTGGACGGCCTCCAGTTGAGGGCGATCCTCGCCCTCTTCTTGACCGTCCCCCACAGAGCTTTCGCCGACTCTTAGAAACCGCTATTGCCTTTTCTGCCGAGGTCCTCTTCGTCGGCCTGCAGAGAGCGGTCAGCTTCCTCTCGTGTGGCGCTGTCCTCCCTTGCGCTGGCGGCGCATCGTCGCGGGCTTGGACGCTGCGGGCGGCGATATCTTCGACGGTCAATGGCCCAAGCTGGCGCAGAAGGTCGGCGACGGCCTCGGCGTCGCGCCGGCCCCGCCGGCCAGGAGCCAGCCGCTGCAATTCGGCGTCGACTTCGGCGATGACGCTTTCGTCGAGGATCTGCCCGACGCCGCCGTCTCCCACGAGGGAGGCGATGGCCTCCGGGTCGAGGGAAAGCATGTGCGCCTCTGTTCGGCGCGCGGAAGATCCTCCTGGTAGAGGAACGCGCCGGTGTATCCGAAGAGCAGCGGGCGCGCGAAAGGCGAAGGAGAAGGCGTTTCCACCTCGACGATGCGAACGGATTGGGCCTCGATGCGCTCCATGAGGCCGGTAAGTGCGGGAAGGTCGTAGACGTCTTGGAGGCATTCCTCGCAGCCTCGACCGACACGGGAAAGTTACGGAACTGCCGCGATGCCTCCAGGAGCTGGCCGGCTCTGAGCCGCTGGAGCCACAGCGGAGTCCTGCGCCCTGGGCGAGACGACGGCGTCAGCAGAGCTCCGGGCCGCGCATTCTGCGGAAACGTGCGGCAAAAGGGCGGTGCCGCCGATTTGGCTCGTGACGGTGTGGCGTAGGTCGTCGGCGTCGAAAACCACGAGCTCGGCCCCGTGGCCGGGCCGATCGTCGCGGGCAGTTGAAGACGACGCCGTCGTCGCTGGCAACCACCTGCGGCTTAATATTCGCAAAAGCGCCGTATACGTTCTCGTATCGCTATGGCTCACGGCTCGTGCACTCGCCGCCCCATCGTGCTATGCAAAATAAAGCGCCAACTGCCGTTTTCATCCTTGCAGCGTTCGAGCACCAGCGTTTCGTCGCTCGGAATCGCACCCGTTGCCGCTAGCTGTTCGCACAAAAAGCGAAAGGAGGCTTTCGCGCGCATTTTTCGTCTAGTCCGGCGCTGAGCCTCGAAAGGAAAGACGCGCAAAACCGAGGCTCGCGATGAGCATTCGCCCGAAGCGGTTTGATGCCCGTTCCGCTCCGAACCTGAAATCTTGTCCGACCCGCAAGCGGGCCTCTAGCTGGAAACTGCGCTTGATGCAGCGCCTGGACCGATGTGTGCTCAAGGCTCGCCGCAGCCCTCGCGGAGAAAAGCGCCCTTTGCCGCCCCTGTTGATGCCGACCGCCCAGGCCCTTCGCCCCGCCAGAAAGGGCAGGCGCGAACTTCGCCACTGACCGGGTCGACGACGACGCGATCGTTCGTAATCCCCGCGAATCTGCCAGCTCTGACGTGCCCAGGGTGACGACGTCGCCGACCCTGCCTCGTAGACCATCTCCTCATCAAGCTCGCCGACGCGGCGTCGCCCGCCTCCTCGGCGCCCTCGGGAAGGACCACGGGGAACATGCCGCGGTCGGGAATCGTGCCGGAAAAAGGAGACGGCGAGCCGCTGCGCTCCGGGGCGTAGCGCGCACAACGCCTCGCCCCGCGGTCCCACACGATTCGAGGCGAGAAGTCGGCGAGGTCGGCGCAGGCGTAGGCGCCGGAGAGCAGCCTCGAGGACGGAGTCAAAAGATTCCCTCGGCAAAGCGGGCATAAGGGGCGGCGCGGCGCACCGTCTCGAACCACCGGTCGGCCGGCGTCTCCTCGACGCTCACAGCGGCAACGGTTTGCTGGGCGAGCACGTCCAGCGCATTGGTGACGAGCTCAGTATTCTCGATCGCCCGGTCCGCATGCCTTCGGCCGCGACGGCGGCGTCAACGAGCTGTGTCCGCTCCACCGGGTGAGATCGCTCCGCGCGGCCGCCCGCCGACGGCGTGGTTGGCCCGGCCGATGCGCTGAAGGCCGCTTTGCCACCGATAGAGGCGGCGCCACCCGAAGGACGAGGTCGATGGAACCCATGTCGATACCGAGTTCGAGCGACGACGTCGCCACCACGCAGCGTAGGCTGCCCGATTTCAGCTCGTTTTCGACGGCCAGCCTCTGATCCTTGGACACCGATCCGTGGTGAGACTTGGCGATGGCCGCCTCTCCCCCAAAACGATTCGCGTATTCCTCATTTAGTGTGCCGTCAGCCTTCGCATACTCCCGCGAGTTGACGAAAACCACCGTCGTCCGGTGCTTGAGAACATGGTCGAGGATGGCCTGCCCCTATGTGCGGCCACATCGAAACGACCGTTTGCCCGGCAACAGAGGCCGGCGGAATGGCGGCCATATCGGCAACGGGCACGCTGACCGCAACGTCGGGATTCGCGGCTGAGTCGGACTCAATGATCGTGACGGGACGTGATCCTCCGAGGAAGTCGGCCACGGTCCGGGTCGGTGAGACGGTGGCGGATAAGCCGATTCGCTGGGCGGGCTCCTCCAGCATTGCGTCGAGGCGCTCGAGGGACAGCGCCAGGTGGGTTCCGCGCTTGCTTCCCGCAAGGGAATGAATCTCGTCGACGATGACGGTCGAGACGGCGCCAAGCGTCTTTCTTGCCTCGCTCGTGAGCATGAGGTAAAGAGATTCGGGCGTAGTGATGAGGATGTCCGGCGGATTGACGCGGAGGCGGCGCCGCTCCTTCGCGGGAGTGTCGCCAGTGCGCATCCCTACGGTCGTCCGTGGCACTCAAAGGCCGCGCCTGGAGTTGCCCCTGTCTCGCTGGTCTCCTGAAGGTCTCGCGCGGCCTGTTCGACGCCGGCGAGCGGCCGCCGCAGATTGCGTTCGACGTCGGCCGCAAGAGCCTTTAAGAGGTGAGACGTAGAGGACCCGTACACCCTGCCCCTGCGATCCTCGGCCGAGCGGCGCCCAAGCCGGTCGATTGCGCTGAAGAAGGCGGCGAGCGTCTTCCCTGAGCCGGTGGGTGCGACGACGAGGGCATTTTCCCTCTGCCTCATCGCCGCCCATGCTTGCTTCTGAACGGGGTTGGTTCTCCGGGAAGGCCGAGAGGAACCACGAACGCGAGGCTTGGGAGAAACTGGAGAAAAGCTGCAAGTTCGAAAGAGCCAATGTCTTCGAAGGGGCAAATGTCACGGTCCGCTAGGGCTTTCCTGCCGCAGATCTTGCCGATAGACATCTCGAGAAAACCAATGATTGGAATGACGACGAGCGCGGCATTGGGAAGCCACCACCAAAAGTTGAAGTCGCCGTAGTACGACCAGAACGAGAGGGCCATGAATCCGGCGCAGAAGGTGAGCGTCAGGCCGACTGTCACGACCAGCTCGCCTGCTACGCGGCCCTTGCGCACCAGATACACCCCGAGGAAGCCCAAAAAGTGCCGCCGAAATGTCGAGCGGGAAGACGACCAGTTCCACGCCTGCATGATTGGGTTGGAATAATCCCCGAAGCGCTGCTCCTCGGGTATGAGATCGAGGAACACAGCCGTCCAGTACAGCAGCAATCCCGCATCGACAGCCAATAGAAGCGGCTTGCCGATCCTCATGCGCCTCTCGTGACCCTTGTCCATATGGCTGAGGCCTCCTTGTAGGTCCGTGTTCGTTGCGCAAGTTCTTTGTACCCGCTCTTTGCGCAGGTTCTTTGCGCCGGTTTATTAGGTCGCTCTACGTCTATCACACGTTTGCTGTCACATGTTTGCAAGATCAGCGACCTGACCGGCTATTTCCCGAATCGCCCATAGCGCAGCAACGAGCGCGTCAAACCGTAAAAACGACACTTTCATCTTGGATCAACACAGCACATCGCCTTACGGCCGCATCCCGTCTGCTTGACGACGATACTGCGCTTGCCCGCGGCAAAGAACATCGGAAACCATCCCAAATGGTGGAAAAGCTACGCCCGAGGCTGCGAGTGCAAGGCGTTGAAGAGCCGACCCAAAAGGGCATCGACAGGGCCAAACGGCCAGACAACATGAAAGGCAGACAATGGCGAAGAAACTCTCGACCAGCAAAAACCCCAGCCGACAAAGCCCCAGTCAAGAAGGTCATCCTCATCACCGGGGCCAGCAGCGGCATGGGATCTCGAGGCGGCAAAAGAGCTGGCTTTGCAGGGTCATTCCGTCTATGGCGCAGCCAGGCGCGTCGAAAGGATGGAGCCGCTCACCGAATACGGCGTGCGCACCATTGAGCTTGATGTCACTGACGAGGAGGGCATGCAAGGACGCCGTCGGGCGGGTCGTCGCCGAACGCGGGCGCATCGATGTGCTGCGTGAACAACGCGGGCTATGGATCCTTCGGAACGATTGAAGACGTCGAGATCGACGAGGCTCGCCGCCAGTTCGATGTCAACGTCTTCGGCCTCGCCGCTTTGACGAAGGCCGTCATGCCCCGTATGCGCGAGCAGCGATCGGGCACGATCGTCAATGTCTCGAGCATGGGCGGGCGGTTCGTCACCTTTATGGGAGGTTGGTACCACGCCACAAAGTACGCGGTGGAGGCCTTTTTCGGACGCGTTGCGCATGGAGGCAGCCGAGTTCGGCATTGACGTTGTGCCCATTGAGCCCGGCGGAATCAAAACCGAATGGGGAACATCGCCGCCAACCACCCTCGCCGAGTCCTCGAAGGGCGGGGCGTATGAGCGAACGGCGGCGAAGGCTGCGGAAGGCATGCGACGCCAGTATTCGGGCAAGACGATGTCTGACCCCGACGTCGTGGTCCGAGCGATTTCCAGGGCTGTCAACGCGAAACGCCCCCGGCCCCGCTACCTCATCGGCTTCGGTGCCAAGCCTTTGGTTGCAGCTCATGCTGTGCCGCCCACAAGGGCCTTCGACTGCGTGATGAAAAAGGGCCGTCTCCTCCCGAGTCGGCGATAGTCGCAGCGGCCGCAATTGTTGCGGCCGCAATAGCCTCAACAACCAACCCTCAAGGGAGGCGCCCCGTGATCGTCGCGGGACTCATTTTCGCCGCTGCAGCAGCACTCATCCATATTTTCATTTTTATCCCGAGTCGATCGCCTGGGAAAGTGAGCGTGCGCGAGCTACATTTGGCACGAGCACCGTCGAGGAAGCTCGCGTGACGAAGTTTATGGCTTACAACCAGGGCTTCTACAACTTGTTCCTGGCGCTGCTGGCGAGCATTGGAATCGTCGTGTGGGTAGCTGGCCCGAGCACAATCGGACTCACGCTTGTCCTTGCCGGAACGGGCTCCATGCTGGCCGCGGCCACCGTACTCTTCTGTTCTTCGGCTGCGCACCGGCCTGCGGCCGTCAAACAAGGAGTGCTGCCGCTCGCGGCCGTAGTTTTTCTTTCCCCTGGCTTGGCGCTGTGACAAGAACTTTGTGGCTCTTCCCCTGGCGGCCCTGGCCGCAATAGATTCAATGGGCATCTCTACCCGTCGGAGATTCCAACCGCTTCCCGTGGGCCTTACGTTACATGTGGCGAAGAGGTTGCCTTACTGGAAATATCCGCCTTATCGGCTGAATATAGCCAATATCGTTGCAGTTCGGCAAAGATAAATGGCAACATATCATATATGAATATGTTTCGTTTCGATCTCTCGTGACCGTGTCAGCAGCCACAAGGCGCTTGTTAAACTCTTTTCATGCCCACCAGCACGCGAATCAACGACAGAGAGACGGAGCGCAAGATGCTCGACGCCGCTGTCTCGTTGGTCAGCAAACGGGGCATTTCGGCCGAACTTGAAGATTTGTCCTTCGATGAAATTGTTCGGCAAGCTGGAGTTTCGCGCGATTCCGCCCACCGTCGCTGGCCCAAACTCCACAAGTTCTACGGCGAGGTGCTGCTCGAGCTCGCCAGTGGCACAACGCTCCCGTCACGGAGTCGGCCATTGCCGAACCTGCGGGCGCCATCGTCCTCGATCGCATCGAGCATCTGGGAACGGCCCAGGGCAGGCGCAATGTCGTCGTCGAGATGTTTCGCGTCGCGATCGGCGCCGACTACGATTCGATCGTTTCGTCGCCGGAGTGGAATACTTTTACGGCGCTCGTCGCTTGCCACGCAAGGCATAGCCGACGACGGCATCCGAGGAGGCCGTGGCGGCCGAGCTCGCAGCGACGGAAGACCGCTACGTACTGGCTCGCGCACGCGTTTACGCGCAGATGTCGGCCATCCTCGGCTACCGTCTTGTGCCGCCCCTGGCGGGGCCCGACGGTTTTGAGCTCATGAGCCGGGCCGCCGGGGCGGCGATCATGGGGCTCGTCGCCAAGATTGGAGTGGGAGGTTCCACTTACGAATCCGCGCGTTACCTACGAGCTTTTGGCAGCACCGACGTCGCCGAGTGGAGGCCGCCGATCTACATCATGGCCTCGACAATTTTCAGCTTTATTGAGCCCGACCCTCGGACGCGGTGGACGCGGGCGCGAGTCGAGGACCTGGTCATGGCGATTGCGCAATTTGCTTCGCGTACGTAGCTCGTTTCACTGGCAGTTACACTCACCTGCAGCGGCCGAAGTCGAATGGAAGGTTTTGGACACGGCAGAGTTTGACGTCAAGCCGGTCCTGTTCCCCGTCCTACTTGTTGCGCCCCGACGTCTTTCCTTCGCGGAAGATCCACCGGAGCAGACGCACCAGCAGAGACCACTTCACGGGTGGGCGAGCTTTCCCGTCGTTTCGCGTTCTAGCACTATCGAACAGGGTCCTCAATGACGGCATTGTGCAAAGGCTCGACCGCCAACTTGAAGACAAGTCGCATGAGGCCGTGGGTACGCCCGATGAGAACGTGCCTGATGCGGCAGCGGCCGTCGGGCAGGGCGTCAAGGCTCAACTCGTGTATGCCTTTGATTCCCGTCTCAGGTTGAAGGAAAAACGTACCTTGTGCCCGGTTGGTACTCGACCACATGGTAGCGAATGCCGCCGTGTCCCCGTTGGCTCCCAAGCGACAGAGGGGCGATCCAATATCATCGGCGGCCAATATTTAGACGGCCACAGACAATCGTTTTTCTGACCGAGCCCGTCGAGCAAGGCCCAGGCGGTCTGATCGGCGCATTGATGACGCGTCGTGAACATTGCGAATCATTGGTTTCTCGCCTTTCTCAAGGGTTATTGAGAACTGATTCTAAAACACGGTGATTGGCAGTGTCACTACGATGTGGCGGCATTGCCGGTACAAAAACGACGCCGCTACAAGGGAAACGACGTCGCCGCAACAGGCTACACGAAGGTGCCCGGCGAGACACGCATTCTCGCCGGGCACCTTTCGTCTCATATAGAGCTTTAAGTTTCTTCTGCCTCAGCTAAGGTTCTCCGCCACGTGCTGAGCCAACTTGGGAACCGGCACACGTTTGTCAACTGGGTGATGTGCCGGGTTCCAGTTCGCGCGACGGTGGAAACGCCGAGGAGCTTCATCGTGCGACTAGTTCGTCGCGCGAAAATCGCGATCGTCCGATCTACGCCAGCGCGGCCGCCGGCCATGAGCCCGTAGAGGTACGCGCGCCCGATGAGTGCAAAATCGGCCCCCTAGGGCGACGGCGGCGACGATGTCGGCGCCGTTCATGCATCCCGGTATCGACCATGACGGCCGTATCTTTTACCGACCTCGCGCACCACGTGCGGGAGCAGGTGGAAGGAACGGGCGCCCGGTCAAGCTGGCGCCCGCCGTGGTTGGAGAGCAAAATGCCATCCACTCCGGCGTCGGCGAGCTTCTTGGCGTCCGCGACGGTTTGCACACCCCTTGATGACGATCTTGCCGTCCCATTAACATGCGAATGGATACGCCAGATCCTCGTGGGCTTATGGTGGATCCATGGCGTTGTCGAGCAGCTCGCCGACGGTTCCTCCTGTGGACTTCAGCAGGGAGGCGAATTCCAACTTCGGCGTCGTCAGAAATCGAACCACCACCACGGGCGCGGAATCGCGTCGACGACGGTCTTCAACGTGATTTGCGGTGGGATGGAAAAACTGTTGCGCTTGTCGCGCAAACGCGCCCGGCCACCGGAGTGCCAACGGTGAACATGAGTGTGTCGAATCCGGCCTTCTTCGCCCGCTCGACGAGTCCGTAGGGAAATTTCGCGCTTGCGCATGACGTAGAGCTGGAAACCAATTTCTACCGTGAGGATTGGCTGCCTGACGTCCTCGATCGACGTGGTTCCCAGCGTGGACAACACTGAAAGGAATGCCGGCGGCTCCGGCGGCCGAGGCTCCGGCAACTTCACCTTCGGTCTGCATGAGGCGAGTAAAGCCCGTGGAGCGATGCCGAACGGCATCGACGAGCGGCCCCGAGGATCTCACACGAGGTATCGACGTCTTCCGCCGGATGCAAAATATCGGGGTGGAATTCGATTTCTCTGAAGGCCCGGCGGGCACGCCTGAGTGACAATCGCCCTCTGCGGCGCCGTCTGTGTAATCGAAGGCTGCCTTCGGGGGTCCGGCGCTAGCGATCTTTCGGAGGTCCCAAATGGTGAGGGAGTTATCGAGCTGCTGCTCTTCGCGTTTAACGTGGGCGTCTTGAAGTGCAGGAGATCAAAGATCTCGCTGGGCTTCTGGGAACTGACGTCGACCATTCTGACCTCTTCTTCGGGGGTGGTTTTGTCTTGGTAACTCTTTGCTCGCCTGACAGCCGAGTCGGTTCGACGCCGCCGTCTTCAATAACATTAGAGGAACTCGGTGGATTCAAGCAAGGATATCCGTCCTCGAAAATGTGGGACGAAAGTCGGGTAAAATGTTTGCCTTTCGAGCCGTCCTGTGTATAGGATGCCCGTATGGCAAGCTGACACGCGGATACGACCTTTTCTTTATCTGCTCTCTCAACGAACGGTCCCTCGTGTCAATTATTTCATCATACCTATTTTTCTTATACGCCAGATTCGCTGTTACGTGACGTCTCATTCGTTTGCTCGGCCGAGAACGCCTGTGCGTCGTCGGCCCCAACGGATCTGGCAAAACGACTTTGCTGCGTCTGGCGCAATCTCAGCTGTGCCCCGATGCCGGAACGGTGACAACACCCGTCGACGGCCCAATTTCAGACCGCTTTCCTCTCGTTTTCGAATCTCCGTTGCCCTCCGCTTCCGTGTCTCCCCCGTTTATTGCCGAGCCGCTTGGGCACGCGGGAACTCAGCGACAACGCTGGATACGACTCGGCGTCTCCGGCCGTAGTCGGTCCTTCGCGGTAGTTTCCGCTGGGGATTGGCTCGATTCGACCCTGCGCCATCCCTCGGACTTCGACGACGCTTTGACGAACTCACGACGCACATGTCGCAAGCCATCGTCACGGCCAAGGTCGCCGCCCAGTATGACGCCCTTCTGAGCGAAAATGGAGGCCTTTGATGTGTGGACGCTGAAAGCCGCGTGACGCCGTGCTGGCGGGCTTCGACTCGGCCACATCGACAGAGCCCGCACGCTTGACTCCCTGTCGCCCGGTCAGCAGGCCCGGTTACGTCTCGCCTGCATTTTGCTAGTCTCGACCTCCGGCACCTCGTTCTTGACGAGCCAACAAACCATCCAGACTCTGAGGCTCGCAACTTCCTCGCCACCACGATGCGTTCGTGGCAAGGCCCGGTGCTTTTCACCAGTCACGACAGGGCGTTTATCGATGACGTCGCCACCGGATTCTTGATCTCGACGCTGCTGTTCTGGGCTGCACTTGCGCGATCCGAAGGCTGCGATCCCGGCGGCGGGGTGCATAGAAATCGAGGCGGATACTCTGACTACCTGAGTCGAGAAACGGCGCGCGGGCCGCTCACGCCGAGATACACGAAAGTCAGCGGGCTGAGAAACGAAAAATTGCGACGCATGCACGAGACTCCGCGGTTGTTGGCCACGCGGGAGCCTCGATCCCGCACGGAAATCCGCATAGCGCGCAAATTTTATGCCGATAGGGCACAAAAAGGTCTCCCAGCAGGCGGATTAACGACGACGCTCGGCGACTGGAACAGATTGCGCGCGTCGAGGTCGAAAAGCCGCGCCTTGAAAGCTTTTTCAATCTCGATTCCTCCTCGTCCCGCGGACAAGCGAGAGCTGGGAAGACAGGCACGATCGCTGTGTCCGTTCGGAGAGCCTCCGTGCCGGGGAGGCTATCACCTGTCAGTTTCGAGCTCGCGGTGGGAAACCACCTCCTTCACGGGAGCGAACGGGTCCGGGAAAAGCACTTTGTTGCGATGGATTGCAACATCCGCCGCCCGACCGCCGATTCGACCGGCGTCGTCGATGTGGCCTGCAAACGAGCGTATGTACCGCAGGATTGCTGCGAACCGGCAGATCTGCGCAGACAGGAAGAACGGCCTCAAGGCAAAGGGCTCATCCACCCACGCTACGCCACAACGCCTTTTTCGCTGTTATCGTCCGGGAACCAGCGAAGAGTCCAGCTTGCTTCGGCCTTCGCCCGGGCGCCAGAGATTTTATTGGTCGATGAGCCGACGAATTTCCTGGATCTCGATTTCATCGAAGCACTCGAAGAAGCTTTCACCGCGTGGAACGGAACCCTCATCGTCGCCACCCACGATAGCTGGCTCATCGAGCGGTGGCATGGGCGGGCACATACACCTACAACCGTACGGATCGGATGCTGGTGGCTGCGGCCGGAGGTGACGTCCATCGGCCGCCATACACTTACAACCGCATGGACTGATATGCTTTGCCAATGAGGGTGGGGGATGAAGACCCCATGGCCCGTACCTTCCCAATGTCAACTGCACGTGGATGTAATATCGGCCATGTGACCGTAGGAGAAACGGGGAGCGACGCAATGCTTCCCACGAAGGGAACGCCTCGCTTGAGGCCGCCTATGGGCGCTTGCACGATCGGCGTGGCGCTCGGTCTGCTGAGCGGAGGCCAGGAGAAAGATCCCATCGGCATCCTGACGGCGAATGCGTCGACGAAGCCCCACACCGCAACGTCCGCGCATCCTTCTCCCAGCGCGACTCCACACGCCCGTCGCCCACCGCCGCCCCATCGACGCAGGGACCTGACGCAACACCTGATCCCACCTGAAAATCAGCGCGGAAGAAGAAGCCCGGGCCGCACAAGAAGCTCGCGAGCTGCGCAAGAAGCGCAAGCCGCACAACAAGCTGCCGAAATTCGGGCGGTGCAGAGGGCCCAGGCTGCCCGGGCTGCACAACAGGCTCAGGCGGCTCAGGCTGCGCAGCAGGCCCAGGCGGAACAAGAAGCTCGCAACCGTTCTGCCAAGGATGCGACGGCTCCCCAACCGCAAGGGAATGCCCCGGTAGAATCGGGAGCCTCTCATCCTCGCAACGAGGCTCCCGCTCCGGCCCCTCAACCCTTGCGTCCTCAACCTGCGCCTCCCGAACAGCCGCAAGTGCCCGCACCTCGGCCAAACAGGCCACCGGCGCCGTCAAGGCCATATGCCGATCCTCCCTGGGGCGACGGCTGGGAAGATTGGCACGGCCATCCCTATCAGTGGATGTGCGACATGTGGGGGCGCTGTTGGATCTCACATCGCCCCCGCGGTCGGCATCTTTGGGTTCCTGACTGGCATCCCGGTTGGCACGAATACCATGGGCATCACGGCCACCACGCTTGGCTTAATTGGGATGACGACGAGGACTGATTCGGGCAAAAGGCCGGGCCTCGCGTACCATTGAATGCATGCCAAAGATCGTCGTGTCCATTCCATCGTCTTCTCGCGAAAGCCCTCGAAGGCTTGCCGGTGGAGATCGTCGAATGGTCCCTGAACCCCTGCCAGCGCAAGGATTTCGATCATGGTTGTCCCTTCCCGCTTACAGGCTGCTTTTCCAATATGCGCAATCTGGCGGGAAATAAGCCGGCTCTTGGTCCAGTTGCCGTCGATCGGATATGACGGCGTTGCCGGAAATGCCCCCGAAGGATTGACGATCGCCAACGCGGCTGGCGTTCACGAAACCGCAACGGCCGAGCTCGCCGCGGGCGCGATCATCGCGAGCTGCGCGAGCTGCCCCTGCCGTGCGCAATCAGGATCGCCGCCTGTGGCGACGCCGCGATGCGCGAGGTCTGGCAGATTCCACGGTGCTCATCGTCGGCGCTGGAGGCGTCGGTACCGCTATCGCAACAGGCCTCGCTCCCTTCTGAAGTCGACGTGATGCGAGCTGGCCGCAGCCAGAGAAGCGATTCGTGCGGAGAGGTCCTGGCTGAATCGGATCTGCCGGAGTCTCCTTCCCAGCGCCGACGCCGTCGTCCTGCTGTTCCCTTAACCGAGGCGACCCGCCACATGGTCGATGCACAAATTCCTCTCGCGGATGCGCGACGGCGCTCTCCCTGAGTGAACGTGGCACGCGGGCCGGTTGCCGATACGGAAGCGCTCGTGGCGCATGCGGATAGGCTTGAACTGGTACTTGACGTCACGGACCCGGAACCGCTTTCCGAGAGCCATCCCCTATGGGAGAAAGCCGCGCTGATAACGCCTCATGCCGGCGGCGGATCTCGCCGTTTTTCCGCGGATCGCATGGCTCTTGTACGCAGGCAGGCGCAGCATCTTATCGCCGGAGAAGAGCCGGAACGTCGTCTACCGCACCTGATGGCTAACGTTTCTTGCGCTTTTTCGCGCACGCGAACGGAAATTTCGATGGGCGTGCCTCGAAGCCGAAACGCTCGCGCAGCTTTGTTCTCGATGAAGCGCCGATATCCCGCTTCAAATAAAGCCGCTGGCGAATAGGACGAAACGCGGCGGGCAGCGTGCTCATTGCTCGCGAAGAGAATGCGCGGTTTGCTTCGCCAGATCGCACGGGATGGGGGTGGCGCCGCGGCGAGTCTCGCCTCAGGAACGAGCTGAGTTTGCCCGTGGAATGCGCTGATCCCAGGACGTGAGCGCGGTGTTCATCGCGCGGGTCAGCCGGTTCGTGTGCCAGCCCGTTTTCGCCGAAAGATTGATGCGCTCGGCCCATTGAATCTGGACGAGCTCGCGTTCCATCTCACGGTCGAGCTCTCGGCGCCGTTCCTCGTCTACGAGGTCCCACTTGTTGCATACGATGACCAGGGACGGCCGGCGTCGATCACCCGCTGCATGACTCGAATGTCTTGCTCGGCCAAGGGCTCAGATGCATCGATCAGCACAAGGCCCAATTCCGCCTTGCCCAGCGCGCCGCGCGTGCGCAGCGAAGCGTGGTAGTCGGCGCCCCTCGTCTGATGAATACGCCGTCCGATCCCCTGCCGTATCGACGAAAATCCAGTGGGCGCCCGTCCAGCTCAATGACCTCATCGACCGGATCGCGAGTCGTCCCGGCAGTCTGGATCGACGACCACGCGCTCGGTCCCCGCAAAGCTCGTTCAACAGCGACGATTTTTCCGACGTCTCGGCTTGCCGAGGAGTGCTGACTTTCGCGCGGTCCGCCCTCCGGCGGGTGGAGCTGCCACTTCGAGCGCCTGGGCAGCGCCGCCAGAACGGCGTCGAGCAGGTCTCCCGTCCCGCGCCCGTGCAAGGCGGAGATTGGATACGGCTCGCTCGAGCCCAAGTCCCCACAGCACTGCGGCATCCGATTCTGCATTGGCGAATCTACTTTGTTAGCCGCGAGGATGACCGGTTTCTTGCTCCTCCGCAGCAGTTTGACGATGTCGGCGTCCAGCATCTGTGATTCCCTACGTTCGCGTCGACGACCAGCATGACGGCGTCCGCTCCTTCGATCGCGGCTTCCGCCTGGCGGGCGACCGAGGCGTCACTACCGGCGACGTCGATCTCCCAACCTCCCGTGTCGACGAGCGTAAACTCGCGTCCACTCCACGAACCCGAATAGCTCACCCTATCGCGCGTGACCCCGGAACATCCTGAACCACCGCAACTCGGCGGCCAACGATCCGATTGACCAAAGTCGATTTTCCGACATCTGGGGCGACTGACGACGAGCTAGCACTGGAGGGCTGCCGGCGCGTCATCAAACTGGCCCCTCGAGAAAAAGACGCATCCGTTTCGTCAAGGTCATACGAGTGGAGGTTCTCAAGCAAGACGGCGGCGCGAAGCTGGTCGAAGTCATCGTCCTGTTCGGCCCATTCACCGGAGGGAAAGCCATTCCTCCCTCGCTCAAGCCTCCCCACCGGCCTTCGTTGTTTTCCCAAGTCTGCCTCCAAGCTTGCCTTGCCCTGTCGAGCGCTTCCAAACCGACGGGATCACTCGCTCGCAGGGCCTGTGAGCCCGCGTTCTCCTGGCCTTGGCTCGGCCAAGATTGCGGTTCTCCGAATTATCCTGGCCCTCGGAACTCCTGAGTTCTTTTCGTGAGAGCTCGTTTTTGTGGGTGCCCGTTCATCGCAGTTCCTTCTGGTACAAGAGAGACGACGGCTTCGATGACCCTCATCGATCTCCCAGAGCCGAGGAATCGATGGTGGTCACGCCGTCTTCGCCGTCAGTCGAATTCGGAAACCGTGGAGTCATCGGCGTCGCGGCGAAGCACTTCGTCGCGTGTGGCATCGAGGGCTTTCGGATCGTCACCGCCGCGAACCTCCTGAGCGCGCCGAGCAAGCCGCGTCTCTTCAGAAGCCGTCAACAGCACGCGCACGTCGGCATCGGGCGCTACGACCGTGGTGATGTCCCGGCCTCGGCGATCATCCCCATGCGGGCCGCCTTGATGATCTGTCGTTGCCGCCGTTTCATTTCGGAACGCACGCGAAGGTTCGTCGCAACCTTCGATACGAGGCGAGAGTTCCGGTTCGCGGATGGCCTCGGTGATCTCGACGCCGCCGCACACTATGCGCTGATCGTTAGGGGTCGAGGGGCATCCCTCGAGGGCATCTCAACGGTTGCCTCCGCCACGGCGTCGTGGTCGTCAAGATCACCGCCCGATTGATGCACCACCATGCGGCGGCCCTGCAGCATGGCACCCGTATCGAGGTAACTCAGGCCCAGCCTTTCAGCGACCCGTTTGAAACTGTCGATTTCTCCAGAGCCTGACGGCCCGTCGAGAGCGATGATGACACCCACGTGGTTTTCCTTTCCTTCAACGATGACGCGCCATCCGCGCCGCTCCAAAGAAACGGCCAGACGCACGGTTTCGCGGGGAAGCACCGAAAGCATGGCGCGCCCGGCCTCTTGGCCGATCGTGTGCTCGAGGCTGAGATCCCTCGATGTTCACGCCAATATCCCCCACTTCGGCGAAAAAGCCGCCCGAGCATTCCAGGTTCGTCTGGCACAAGCACGAAAAACATTGCCACAACGGCGCGGAGCGCCGTGTTTGCCCGGTATGAGTCTCGACTCCCTCGTTCCCCTTTGAGGATCGCCCTCGCCTCACGCCCGAGAGGACGCCGCGAGCAAGGGATCATCAACGCCCGCCCTCGACGGCCGCTATGAGCCTGGTCAACTCGGCTGAGACCCTTCTGAGAACAAGGGCCACCTCGCGGGCATTCCCGGCGATGATGGCTGCCCACAGCCGAGAACTCCGAATGAGCTATGCGCGTGACATCGCGCAGGCCTCAGCCGGCCAGAGCCAGAGTCTCCGGCGACGCCTCGCGCAAAAGCCCCCGCGACGAGCGAAGAAACCAGCTGGGGCATATGAGAAACAATCGCCGCGGACCGGTCGTGCATTTCCGGGCTCATAACGACCGGCAGAGCGCCAACCGACAGGGCGAATCGCTGAATGGCCTGCACGACGTCGCCGGCGTCTTCCACCCTCGCTGGATCGCTAGCCGCTCCATCGAACCGCTTTGCGGAGGAACCGGACTCCCCACCGGAGTGATGACCCAGGGACGCCCGATGAAAAGGTCGGCATCGGCGGCAGAGCGCCGGAACGTTCGCGTCCCGCCATCGGATGGCTGCCGACGTACCGATCGGCCCCCGGGTGGCTTTCGACCTCCTCAATCACCCGAGCTTTGACGGAAGCGATGTCAGTCACGAGCGCCCGCTCGAAACGGTCGAGGCTCTCGCGAACCACGTCGGCTGCGACGTCGGGCGGGGTGGCCACCACGACTAGCTCAGGCTCTTCGCAGCCTTCCGTGGCTATCCGCCCGGCTCCGAGATCTCTAGCCAGAGCCAGAGCGGCCGGGGACGTGTCTTCCAATTGCACGTCGATCTCAGCTGGCGCAAACGCAAGCCAAGCGATGCCCCGAGCAGGCCAGAGCCGATGATTCGGACGGGGGTTCACAGATCGACCAGTTTCATGAGCGCGCCCAGCTCGCTTCCTCCGACTGTTCGCGTCTTGCCGGGTTTGAGATGGCCGACGTCGATGGTTCCGAACTTCGTGCGTACGAGCTCCAAGACCGGGTGCCCCACTTCGTCCATGATTCGGCGGACGATCCGGTTGCGGCCCGAGTGCAGGGTGACTTCCACAATGGAATTACGCGGCGCCGATTCGCGCAAGACGAACCGGTCGACATGCGCAGGGCCGTCTTCCAGGGTGATTCCGCGCTGAGGACCCGCGCCAGCCTGCGGGTAACGGTGCCCTCGACTCGGGCGATGTAAGTTTTTGAGGAACCTCGTACTGCTGGGTGAGACGATGGGTCAATTCGCCGTCGTTCGAGAGCAAAATGAGCCCCTCGGTGTCCTGGGTCGAGGCGTCCGACGTGATATAGCCGTTCCCGCCTCGTCCTCCACATACTGGGCGAGGGGCCGGACGCCCCAGGTCGTCGTACATCGTGGAAACGACCCCCGGCGGCTTGTACAGAGCGAGGGTTACGAGGGAAAGATCGGTCTGAACACGCGTGCCGTCAACGCGGATGACGCAGGCTAGCGGGTCGACGCGTGCCGAGCCTCGCACGACATTCCTGTCGACGCTCACGCGCCCCTGGGCGATGAGGCGCCTCGCAGGCGTGCGGCCTCCACCCCAGCCTTAGCCAAGACCTTTTGCAGCCTTTCCCCGTGGGAACGTGTGGATCTGTCATCGCATGTCCTCTTCCTGTAGGTCGTACGCCTCGGGTAGATAGGGCGCCAAAGGCGCCAACTCGTCCAAAGAGTTCATTCCCATGACCTCGAGGAAGTACTCGGTCGTAGCGTAAAGTGTGGCCCCTGAAGCGGCGGGTGGCCCCTGACTCGGCCACCAGTCCGCGCGTGATGAGCGTGCGGACGACCGAGTCAACACTAACACCTCTGATGGCGGCTATCTGCGCGCGGGTGACCGGTTGCTTGTAGGCGATGACGGCCAGGGTCTCCAATGCCGCGGCGGAAAGCCTTCCCTGAATTCTCGGGAAATGACGTGCGCGGCGACGATGTCGGCAAAGCGCGGATCTCGTGAAAAGGCGCCAGCCGCCGCCCGCTTCTCTCAAACAGAAACCCGCCTGCGCGAATCGTTCTCGCCCCGGTAGTCGGCGGCGATGGCGCGAAGCATCCCCTCGGTTTCGGCCTCGCTCACGCCGATCGCCTCGGCCAAGGACGCCAGCGGAACCGGCTCGCTCGCCACGAGCAGAAGCGCTTCGAGCGCACCGAGCATCTCGTCGTCTGTGCCTTTCTTCGCCCTCGCCCGCTTCCTCTTCACTGTGCCTTCAACGCTCACGTGCTCTTCTCCGCCCGCGCATTTTCTGATCCGCTTTTTCCCTGGATCTTTCTTGTTCTCTTCTCAACCCTGTCGCGACCTTTGCGGATCGGCGCGCTTTGCAAGGCCCCGATCCGCGCGCGTCGATCGTTGTGCTTTGGCCGGCCTTTTCGTCTGCTTTGCGGGCCCCGCCCCAGGCACAAGCTTCTTCGCTTGAAACATGCGCATCCTCGACCGGAGCTTGCGAAGACTCTTCGTCAGAGGCATCGATCCTCCGATGACGAGGCGATCCGAGGGCTTCAGATTGTTCGATGTCGATCCGGCCCGTCCGCAAGCAGTTCGAGTATCGCGAGGAAACGGGAGACGACGGTGGGCATGTCGGGAGCGTCGGCGCACAGAGCCGTGAAGGTCACTGTCGCCCGACGTCAAACGTGCCTGAATGTACTCCACCCTGCGAGGCCACGGGGACGAGCGGAGCGTCAGATGCTCGACGGAGACTCTCGGGCGCCGGGTGCTCGCGCGTGAAGGCGGCGGCTGCCAGCGCGGCGAAATCTGCCAGCGTGATGGACATTGTCACTTCGGGAACGGCCTGCGCGTAAGTCTCTTCCATGGGAACGTTTCTGGGGAGCGTAAAGCGCCTGTTCGGCCAGCGCCGCGGCGATGTCCCTTGCGATGTCTTTGAACGCTCGATACTCGCAGGAGTTTGGCGCGAAGAGAAGATCCCGCTGACTCGAGCAGCTCCAGGTCTTCTTCGTCGTCACTGTCGCGCGGCAGAAGGCGGGCGGCCTTCATGTCCAGGAGGGTAGCGGCGACAACGAGGAATCTCGGAAACCTGAGAAAGTTCGAGCTCCGGCCGCGAATGGACTGAAGGCTGCGAATTCGTCGGTGACCTCGGCAAGGCAACCTCGGTGATGTCGAGGCGTTTGCGCGCGATGAGCGAGAGCAAAACGGAAAAAGGACTTGAAAAGACATCAAGTTTCGACGGCGAACTCTGTCGTCCGCCCGCCGTCGGCTCGTATCGGGGCGGCGACCGCCTCGGCTAAGCGCACTGGCCTCGAGCTGATGAGTTCCCCTGCAAGCACGCTGATATGCCACGGCGCCCGGATGGGACGGCGTATATTCCGTTATCGGCACGGCTGCGACTCGACGCGTCAGGAAACTTGACTGTGCGGGAAATGTAGGTGGTGAAAAACGCTTTCGCCGAACCTTCGCGCACCGATTTGACGACCTACGGGAGTGGAGAGTGCGGTGTCGATCATGGTCAACAAAACGCCGTCGAGTTCCAAACGGGGGATTGAGGCGGTCCTGGACCCTCTCGATCTGCTCAATGAGGAGCGCGACCCCGCGCATGGCGAAATACTCCGCCTCCAGGGGATAATGACCCCGTGGGCCGCGGTCAGGGCGTTGACGGTCAGAAGGCCGAGGGACGGCTGACAATCGATGATGATGAGATCGTAATCGTCGAGCACCGGCTCTGAGCACGCGCGTGAGGGCCTGCTCTCGCGCGACTTCGTTGATGAGGACGATCTCGCTGCGGAAAGGTCGATATTGGCTGGGGCGATGTCCAGATTCTCGACTCCGGTCTCCACTATGATCTCGCGAATATTGGGTTTTTGCAGCAATGAGCTCGTTGTAGATCGTGCGGTCGAGGCCCGGGCATTGACCCTCAATCCCGTGCTGGCGGCGCCCTGAGGATCGAAGTCAATGATGAGAACCTTGCGCCCGTAGCCGGCGAGGCGGCGGCCAGGCTGATCGTGGTTGTGGTTTTTCCTACCCCGCCCTTCTGGTTCGGCATCGCTGCAGATGCGAGCCGGACCGTGGGATGCCAGTGGAGCCGGATCGGAAAACCTTGGCCGGAGGACGTTGGCAATAGCGCGATCCTCGTTGGGTCACGATATTGGCCTACCTAAGAGAGGGCCCTTGGGTGAGCTAACGCGTAAACTTCACGTACCGATGTCGCGACTGACCATCGTGTATATCTGCGTTGTCGATAGCGATGAATGGCCCAGCAGTTCTTGCACGACTCGAATGTCTGCTCCCCTTGGAGAAGGTGGGTGGCAGAATGAGTGTCTTAACGTATGGGGGCTGACGTGCGAGCTCAATTCGGCAACGCTCGGCCGCATCTTGAATGATCGCCCAGGCGCTTTGGCGTGACAGCGGCTTTCCGCGCGTATTGAGGAAGAGTGACGGAGTTCCGGGGCCGCGGCTGGCCAGGAGGCTGGTCTGGAGCGCACAAGGTATGCGTCAATGGCTTCCACGGCGTATCCGCCGAGCGGCACGACGCGTTCCTTGCGCCCTTTCGCCGAACAGCCTCACGGATGACCCCGTCAGATCGACGTCGTCCACGCTGAGCCCGACCGCCTCGGAAATACGCGCTCCCGTACCGTAGAGAACTTCCAGCAGCGCCCGGTCGCGGCGAGGAAGCGGCCCTCCCCGCGCTTCCCGCGGCGATGAGCGCCGCGACGTCGTCGATTCTATCGCCTTCGGCAGACGCGAAGGGATTTTTGGAGGGTCGCACTTGCGCGGCGGGATTGCTGTTCGAACGTCCCTCGTCGAAAAACGAAGGCGTGAAATGATCTGACGGCCGTGAGGCTTCTGGCAACCGAGGCTCGTGCCATTCCCTCGAGATATTCGGCGAATGAGGCGACGTCCTCGGCCGACGTCGGCGATCTTTTTCGGATCCCCGCGACTGCAGATGCGAAAAGTACTGCCAAATCCCGCCGATACGAGGAAACAGTGTTCTGCGACAACGAGGCGTCTCGACCGCCAGATGAGCGAGAAACTGTTCGCCCACCTTGCAATCGGCTCGGGCGCGGGCAAGGGGGTATTCGAAGCGCATGATCCCTTCATATTACGCCGGGCGCGTCTGGAACCCGAACAAAACAGGCAGCTAAGCTATATTCTTGAGTGGCCTCGGAAAGGCCGAGGCGAAATCGACGTAAAGGCTTACGATGGCGAAGCTTGAATGGACAGACCTCGATCGACGCGCAACGGACAGCAGCGCGCGTCTGGCTGCTGACGCTGTGGAAAAAGGCGGGCAACGGACACCCCGGCACGGCGATTTCGATTGCGCCGTTGGCGTACACGCTCTTCAACAAGGTCATGCGGCACGATCCCTCCGATCCCTCATGGCTGGGACGCGACCGCTTCGTCCTGTCGATCGGCCATTCTTCCGTCACCCTCTACAACCAGCTCTTCCTCACGGGCTACGGCCTCGAATTGGAAGACCTTAAATCTCTGCGGACCTGGGGCTCACTCACCCCGGCCATCCTGAATACGGCCACACCAAGGGGCGTGGAGATCACAACGGCGCTCGGCTCGGGCCCTAGCCTCCGCCGTCGGCATGTCCGTAGCTTCGCGCCGCGAGCGCGGCTTCACTCGATCCGACGCCCAGGCCGGCGAATCTCCTTTCGATCATTTCGTTTACGTCATCGCCGGCGAAGGTGACCTTGAAGAAGGTGTGACCGGCGAGGCCAGCTCGCTTGCGGGAACCCAGCACCTGGGTAATCTCATCGTCATCTGGGACGACAACCGAATCTCCATCGAGGATGACACCAAAATTGCCTTCACCGAGGATGTTTTGGCGCGTTACGAGCTTACACTGGCATGACCCAGCACGTCGATTGGACGAACGGCGGCGGCGGCGAGTATAAGGAAGACGTCGAGACGCCCCCTACGAGGCGATCGAAAAAGCAAAGGCCGTCACGACGAAGCCTCTTTGCATTCGCCTGTCAACGATCGCGGCGTGGCCTTCGCCCACGAAACAAGGACGGGCGCTGCACGCGGGCGAAACTGCGCCGAGGAGCTTGCGGGCCTGAAGAAAGCCCTGGGCTTTGACCCCGAGAAGTCCTTCGACGTCGCCAGGAGGTCCTCGATTACACGATGCAAAGGCGCCGCTGAGCGCGCCAGGGCCGAGCGTGCGGCGTGGGACGAGAAAGCTTCAGGCGTGGCGCACGGCTAATCCGAGCGTTCGGCCCTTCTCCGATAGACTCTGTGAAGAAGCTCCCAGAAGGGTGGACCGACGCTCTGCGCTGACCTCTTCGAGGTCGGAGCGTCCGTGGCCACCCGGGCCGCATCGAATGTACTGAGGCCCTCGCGCCCGTGCTTTCCCGAGCTGTGGGAGGCTTCGGCCGATCTTGCTGGGCCGAACTACACGACGATGAAGGGCGAGCCAGTCCTTCCTGCCACCGGACCGCGTCTCTGACGATTGGACAGGAATGTCTACGGCCGCACCTTGCATTTCGGCATCCGTGAACATGCCATGGGGCGATCGTCAACGGCATCACGTTGCACGGGTTGACTCCGCGCATACGGCGGCACATTCTTCGTCTTCTCGATTACATGCGCGGTGCCGTGCGCTTGGCTGCGGTCATGAACATTCCGTCGATTTTTGTGTGGACCCATGATCTCGATCGGCGTCGGCGAAGACGGCCCCACGCATCAGCCTGTCGAGCATCTGTGGGCATATCAGGCCATTCCGCAGTTCGACATCGTTCGCCCGGCCGATGCCAACGAAAACCGCCGCCGCGTGGCGCAGCATCGATGAGCGCCGTGAAGCCGGCCCCGCGGGTCTCATCCTTTCTCGACAGAATCTTCCCGTTCTCGAGGGAACGTCCGTTGAAAGGCGTCAAGCGGGGTGGCTACGTCCTCGCCGACAGCCCGACGGGTAAGGTCGATGTCCAGATTCTGGCAGCCGGCTCCGAGGTTTCGCCTCGCGGTGGAAGCTCGCAGATTCCCTCGCGGCCGAAGGAATTGGAGCCGGGTCAGTCCCTTCCCAGCCTCGATTGGTTCTGCTGAGCAAGACCGAGAGTATCGCGATTCCGTCATTCTCCCCTGACGTCAAAGCCCGGGTCTCCGTCGAGGGCCGGTTCGACCTTGGCATGGGCAGGATACGTCGGTGATGCGCGTTCGCGAGCATCGACCACTTTGGCGCCTCTGCTGCTGCGGGCAAGCTTTTCGAAGAGTTTGGCGACCGCCGCGGCGGTGGCTAGCGCAGCCCGTGAATCCATCAGAGGCGGCCAAAGGGGCTTGAAGGCTAGTCCGCCAAGGCGAATTGGCCCTACAAAGGAGCCATCCGCCAGAGCAAATATTGGCCGCCGGCAGTTGCTAGCACATGCGCGGGCAGGATAAAACCCGCCTGCGCATGCCCGCCCGGCACTCTGGATCGCGGTCACGGCCTTCTATATACTTGCCGCGCACATCAACAACCGATTTCCGGGAAAGTCGAGAGTTCATGGTCAATCCACTTCGCAGCGCACTCGATAGCCGTTTACAGCGAATTGCGGGCCCCTGCGGAATCGTCTTATTTGGGATAACGGGCGATCTGTCACGGCGGAAGATACTTCCGGCGCTTTATGATCTCGCCAATCGAGGTTTAGCTTCCGCCGTCGTTCGATTATCGGCGTTGCCCGGAAGGTCGACCCGTCACTGCCCGAAAAAGTCGAATCCGCTATACGCGAAGGCGCCAACACGGCGGTTACGGAAACAACGCTCCGTCAGCTCATGTCGGGCCTCGTCGTCGTCAACGGACAATACGACGACATCGACACGTATCGCTCCCTCGGCGAGACGATGGACAGGATGTCCGCCGAGCGTGGAACCAGCGGCAACTATGCCTTCTATCTTGCGATCCCACCCGAGCTATTCCCCACCGTTTTGGGCGGGATCGGCACGGCCGGCCTGTATGCCGAGGACGCCGGGTGGCGCCGGGTCGTCGTCGAGAAGCCTTTTGGCCACGATCTCGAGTCGGCACGAGAACTTGACGCGGTCGTGACGAAGGTTTTCAACCAGGACGCGATCTTCCGCATCGACCACTACCTCGGCAAAGAGACGGTTCAAAATCCCTCAGGCGTTGCGTTTCGGCAACGAGCTGTATGAACCGCTGTGCGAATTCCGATCATGTCGACCGTTCAGATCACGATGGCCGAGGACATCGGGATCGCTCCGCGATGCTGGATACTATGACGGGATTGGCGCAGCACGTATCGACGTCATCCAGAATCACCTTCTCCAACTTTTGGCCCTCACGGCAATGGAAGAGCCGATTTCTTTCGAGCCTTCCGCTCTGAGGATCGAGAAAGAGAAGGTTTTGGAAGCCACGCGATTCTACGGTCCCGTGTGCGAATCAGCCGTTGCCGGCCAATACACCTCCGGCTGGCAGGGCGGCGAATGGGTTAAGGGATATAAGGAAGAGGGCCGGCATCCCCGCCGATTCGATCACCGACACCTACGGAGCTCTGCGTTTTGGGCATCGAAACTCGCCGATGGAAAGGCGTGCCCTTCTACCTGCGCACCGGCAAAAGACTAGGACGCAGGGTTTCGAGATCGCGGTCATCTTCAAATACCCGCCTTTCCTCCCGTTCCCTTCGACGGGCGGTTTCGGCACAGCGCCCTCGTCATCCGCGTCCAGCCTAATGGGGGATGACGTTCAAGCTCGCTTCGAAGGTTCCCGGATCGGGGATGCAGCTGCGCGAGCGTCACGATGGATTTTGCCTACGGACACGCTTTTACCGAGTACACTCCGGAAGCCTACGAACGGCTCATCGCTGCGTGCCTTCTAGGCGATCCGCCGCTTTTCCCCGGTCATCAGGAGATCGAGTTGTCATGGAAACTTCTCGATCAAGCGGAAACCTACTGGGCGGAAAAATCCAGTTCGATCGCAGGTACGCACCGGGAACCTGGGGGCCTGTTGCCTCAGACCTCATGCTTTGCCCGCGACGGCCGCGCTTGGCGCCCTGCCTTAGGAAGGAACCGACATGCGATCATCCACATGAACGGAACGAATACCGCGAAGGTTGGGCTGCGCCTTGACGGAGTGCGCGAAACCGCCGGTTCTGTCGCACTCGGGCGCGTTCTCACTCTCATCAGTATCGCGCAAAGACGAGGCGCGGGTCCGCGACGCCATTTCCTCGGCTTCCGGGGCGGCAAGGGCGCACCCCTGCCGTATCATTGCAGTTCTTCCGCTCGACGGTGACGAGCCGCGGGTCGACGCCGAACTCAGAGTTGGCCCAGAGGCCGGATTGTCCAGAAATAGCCATCTTGAGATGCACCGACGGTTCGGCCGACAATCTGGAAACCCTCGTCATTCCGCTGTTGCTTCCCGATGCGCCCGTCGTCGTGTGGTGGGTCCAGGATGCCCTGAGAATCCGTCGCAGACACCGATCGGTTCGATGGCGCAACGCCGTATCACCACAGCTCAAAATTCGGGAGTTCCCGCCGATGAGATCCTCATCCGGGTACGTGATGGCTACGCCCCGGTGATACGGATTTGGCCTGGACCGGTGTCACCTTCTGGAAGAACCATTTGGCCGCGATGCTGGACGAGCCCCGCACGACGCCGTCGAGGCGGGCCGTTATCCGCGGCAATCGAACCACCGGCGGTTGTGTTTCTCGCGGCATGGCTGGCTCTGCGGCTCGAAGTTCCGGTCGATATTGAACATACGAGAGGGAGCGCCATTGACGGGGTGTCAATGTTCCGTTCCTCGGGTGAGCTTCGCCTGGACGAGACCGATCGGTTCCGATTTTGGCGATATGGTGCGCCCGGGGCGCGAAGTCCAGCGGATCAATCTGCCGATGCGAACAATGGAATCGAAGATGATCGAAGAGCTTCGAAATGACTCCGACACCGCTTACGAGGAGGTACTCAAGTACGGTCTTGAAAGGGTGCTCTGCCCGGCGAATGAAACTGGCCGCATCTGCTCGGCAACGGTCAAAGCGCGACGTGCCCTCCTCCGGCGAGTGAAAACTGGCCCGGAACTGACAAGAAAGCGCTCAAGCGCAGACTTGGATGGTCAAACGGCCGGCGGCTGAGCGGCAATCTGAGCGGCCGCCGAAGGGCATATAAAAAGTGCCTCGGTGCAATATAGACCTCAAAAAATCTGGTCGCTTTATTGCGCCGAGGCACTCTTCCATGTGCTATAGGCCGGGATTTACACGATGAGCCCGATGAGGATGATCATCACGCTCCATATGAGGCCACGCCAACGGTAATACGGTTGAGGTTGCGTTCGGCCACTCCCGACGAACGCATCGAAGTCGAAATGCCGCCGCCGAACATGTCGGATATGCCGCCGCCTTTGCCCTTGTGGAGCAGAATCGACAAGACGAGCAGAATGCTCGTGATGACGAGCAAAACCTCACAGACAATGAGGAGAGTTTTTCACAACGTTTCCTTCCAACGCCTCGCGGGCGCGAGACATGCCTGTACAAGCATAGATGCCGGGCGCAGGCACCGCAATGAAGCGGCTGCCCGCGCCCGCGTCCGTCATTTGCAACGCGGCGCGTCACTCGTAGAGCACGTCGCTCACTAACGCACCACCCGCAGTGCACTTTTGTAGTGCATCACCCGCAATGCGTCACTTGTAGTAGGTCACGATCTTCGCGAATTCGTCAGCCTTGAGGCTCGCCCCGCCGACGAGTGCGCCGTCAACGTCGGGCTGGGGCCATGATCTCGACGACGTTCGAGGATTTCACCGATCCGCCGTATTGAATTCGCACGGCGTCAGCGACGGAATCGTCGTAGAGCTCGGCGATCCTCCGGCGGATAGCTCCGCAAACCTCTTGCGCATCCTCCGGCGTGGCGACCTCGCCCGTGCCAATGGCCCGAAATCGGCTCGTAGGGCGACGATGGAAGAAGCGACGTCCTTCGCGCTCAGCTTGGCGAACATCGCATCAATCTGCCCGACGACGTACTCGACCTGGCGGCCTTCCTTGCGACTTCCAGCGCCTCGCCGCAACAGATGATCGGGGTCAGGCCAGCCTCCGGAGCTTTCTTCGCCTTGGCGCCGATAAGTTCGTTCTGACTCGCCGTGGTATTCGCGGCGCTCGAATGTCCGACCACAACATAAGTGCAACCGAGCTTGACGAGGCATATCGGTGGAAATTTCGCCGGTGTATGCGCCGTTATCGTGGGTCGAAACATCTTGAGCGCCGTATTTGATCTTCAACTCTTCAGAGTCGACGACGGTTTGGACCGTGCGAAGGTCCGTGAACGGCGGGATCACGGCCACCTCAACCTTGGCGTAGTCGTGGTCAAAGGTCTCCTAGAGCCCACGCGAGCTTTTGAACGAGCTGATTGGCCTCCGGATGGTCGAGGGTTCATCTTCCAATTGCCCGCCATAATGGGTGTGCGTGCCATCAGTCCTCCAAAACTGCGATGCCCGGGAGCACCTTGCCCTCAAGAAACTCAGGGAGGCGCCGCCGCCGGTGAAATATGGGAAAACTTCGACTCGTCGAAGCCGAGGTTGCGGACGGCGGCTGCCGAATCGCCGCCGCCGACGATCGTAAAGCCTTCGGCGTCTTGCATAGCCTGCGCAATGGCGCGCGTGCCCGCGGAGAATGCGTCGAACTCGAAAACGCCCATGGGGCCGTTCCAGACGATCGTCTTCGAATCCGCGATCGCGTCGGCGTGGCCTTTGGCCGATCTTCGGGCCGATGTCGAGGCCATCTGATCGGCCGGAATGGCGCTGGAGGCTACGACGGTCGAGGGGCGTCGGCCGCAAACTTAGGAGCCACGACGGTGTCGACCGGAATGAGCAGTTCGACGCCGTTCTCCTGGCCTTCTTGAGGGTATTCCGCGGCCGTGGCAGTTTGATCATCCTCGCGTAGCGAGTTCCGACCTCGTGCCCCTCAGCGAGCAGGAGGGTATAGGGGCCATTCCGCCGCCAATGAGGAGCCGGTCGGCCTTGTCGAGAAGGTTTTCGATGACGCCGAGCTTGTCGGAGACCTTCGAGCCTCCGAGCACCACGGTATAAGGACGCTCAGGGTTCTTTGTGGCGCGCGAAAGAGAGTCAATTTTCCTGAAAACGAGCTCTCCTGCAGCTGACGGGACGAGCTTGGCGATGTCGTAGACGGAGGCCTGCTTGCGGTGCACGACGCCGAAACCGTCGGAGACGAAAACGTCGGCCAGCTTGGCGTACTCTTTGGCGAGCTCTTCGCGCTCTGCGTCAACCTTTGAATCTTCGCGCTTGTCGAAACGGACGTTTTCGAGGAGAACGATTTGGCCGTCTTTCAGCGCATCGACCTTGGCGTGGGCGTCCGAACCGACAGTGTCGGAGGCAAGTGGGACGTCGACTCCGAGAAGCTCCGAAGACGCGCGGCTACGGGAGCGAGGAGAACTCGGGCTTGACCTGGCCCTTGGGGCGGCCCAGGTGCGCGGCGACGACAACGCGAGCGTCGGCGTCGATGAGCCGCTTAAGCGTGGGCAGGGCGGCGCGAATGCGGCCGTCATCTGTGATGTTGCGGTTCTCGTCAAGCGGGACGTTGAAGTCCGAGCGAACGAAAACCTTCTTGCCGGCAGGATCGCCGGGCGTATCGATGGTTCTCATGGTGTTCCTTTCTACGCACGGATGCCCGCGCACGTCTCGGCGTGTGCGGGCATCCTGTCAATCATCAACGTCAGAGCTTCGAGCCCTACAAGCTTGGTGAGGTCGACGAGGGCGGTTGGAGTAGCCCCACCTCGTTGTCGTACCAGGAAACGACCTTCACCTGGTTGCCGATGACCTTGGTCAGGCCGGCGTCGAAGATCGAGGAATGCGGATCGGTCTCGATGTCCTTCGAGACGATCGATCCTCAGTGTAGTCAAAACGCCTCAAGCGGGCCTCGGCTGCGGCCTCCTGACAGCGGCGTTGACGGACTCCACGGTAACGGGCTTCTCGGCCTCGAAGGTGAGGTCGGTGACGGAGCCGGTCGGGGTGGGGACGCGGAAGTGCGTAGCCGTCGAACTTGCCCTTGAGCTCGGGAAGGACCAAGGCGACTGCCTGTGCGGCGCCGGTCTTCGTCGGAACGATGTTGAGGGCTGCTGCGCGAGCGCGGCGAAGATCCTTGTGCGGGCCGTCCTGAAGGTTCTGGTCGGCTGTGTAGGGCATGGATCGTGGTCGCGAGGGCCGCGGACGATTCCGAACTCGTCGTCTGAGCACCTGGCGAGAGGTGCAAGGCAGTTGTGGTGCAGGAGGCGTTCGAAATGATGTCGTGGTTCTCGGATCGTAATCCTTCTCATTGAGCGCCGATGATTGCGCAGCGTCCTCATTCTTGGCGGGGGCCGAATGATGACTTCTTCGCGCCCGCATCGAGGATGGGCCTTCGCTGCGGTCGCATCGGTGAAACGACCGGTCGATTCGATGACGATGTCGACGCCGAGATCGCCCCACGGAAGCTTCGCCCGGATCGCGCTCTTCGAGAGCCTTGATCGTCTTGTCGCCAACGGTGATCGAATCTTCGGTGTACGTGACGTCTTCTTCTAGCTTGCCGGAGGATCGAATCGTACTCGAGCAGATGCGCAAGCGTCTTGTTGTCGGTCAGGTCGTTGACTGCGACGATCTCGATATCCGCGCCCTGAGCCAGAGCAGCGCGAGTGAAGTTGCGGCCAATACGGCCAAATCCGTTAATGCCAGCCTTGACGGTCACTGTTTTCCTCCTAGTGCGTTTTCACGCAGGTGGTCTTGGCCTGTTTCGGCCATCTTTACCGAACGTTGCGTGTTCGGTGTACGCCTTCAATTCTATTGGGCCAACTGCCACGAGCCTAGGAATGCCCGCATCGTGGGCTGCGAGCTTTCCCACACGGCAGAGGGCCGCACGACCGAGCGTGTGCACAAGGTCCTAGACGGCCGATGCAGACTGTCGACGTCGGTGGGGTGGACATCGAAAATTGCATAAGGGCATAAGGAACCGAGACATCAAGGGAGCGCTGTGCCCTGCAGACCGGGCGGCATCAAGGGTTGAAGGGACACCCAGCTCTGCGGCGCGCTTGTCGGCCATGGTGTTGAGGCGCCGCAGTCTGCCGGCCACCGCGTCCTTCGTCGCGGGGGGATTGAGCCGTTCGCCTAGAAGGTTGAGGGAGTCCTCTGGATACTTCATTCTAAATTCGCCCGCCTCCGCGCAAATTGTCGGGAATGCTCGTCACCGAGGATCTCGAAGGCGCGCTTGACGCGGATCACCGCGACCACGGCGGCGTCAGCCGAACGGCGCATATTCTGCATCGTCGAAATTGGCCCAGACGATTGGCGGAGCGTGAACCTCGCGCTCGACCCGCAGCTCCTCCCATTTAAGAACGACGTCCGTTGCGCCCCATCCTCGTGAGCATTTCGGCGATCGCATCGCCCTCGCGAATGTCGACGCGATGGGCGCCCCACGTTCGCGGGCTCGGTAGGGAATATCCATGCGCCGAGCCAGACCGCGCCCAAGGCAGCAGGAAGCCTCGAGGCTGGGGCAGATGACTTCGAGGGAGCATTGCGCCCCGGCTCCAGAAGGAGCCAGCGGGCGAGGAAAGCACCGCGCCAGGCCGCGGTGCCGTCGGCCTTCGATCCCGACGATCGTCGGCGGAAGCCCCACCGGGCGCCCGTAGCTGTCGATCAAACCAGAGGCGTCGAGCTATGCGCTCTCCGTTGCGAGTGATACGTACGAGATAGTGATTTGACTGCCTCATAGACGACGAAACGGTGAGCGAATCTCGCCGCTTATGTTGGAAGCCTGAGCTACTGAGATCCCATAGGTGGCGCGAGACTCCCCGCGTGGCTCAACTCAGCGTGGAGGGCCACTTTCCCCCTGCGATCTGCAATCCGCCCGGCAAACTGGAACATCGTCGACACCTCCGCCATCACGCACGAGGCATGCGGGGGCGGACCTGCGAGAGTTCGTCTTTGGCTAATTAGGTCAATGCTGGCATGAGGCTTCTTCCGTTGACTGATGATTGAAGGATCCGGGCGACGATTGTCAGGAGATCCTCGGATCATTGCGGGGATCCGCCATGTCATTCGGCACCCGCGATGTCTCCGAAAATTCCCTGAAAAATGCGTCGCGGTACGCCGCTGCAAGCCGCAGCGGGTCGTGGCGAGCCGATCCGTCGCTCATTCTAACCTGCCGTAGAAGAAGTTGTGCGCCACATTCCGTCGCGGCTTTACTCAGCTCCCGTCGATATCGTCGATGCTCGTTGGATCGGCGACGATGATGTCGAAATTGCAGTCGGGCAATGATTCCTGAGAGGCGCTATACGCGCCGCGCACCATCCCTTTGGTCTCTTTGTCGGCATTAAGGTTGACGCGCGAGGGCTTTTCGGGCCTTCGTCGTGCACAGCGCCTCGCGCAGCTGGGGACTAGAAAATGCGGAATGACGGAGGTGACCAAGACCCCGGGCCCCACGATCACCCAGTCTGCGTCGAGAAGCGCCTCGACGGCTTCCAGAGCTGGGCGGGCGGATCTTTGGGAACGATGCCGATATGTTCCACGGTTCCCGGCGTGCTGGCGACCGCAACCTGCCCCCGGATGGGCACCTCGTGGGGCCGCCAAAGTCCACGATCGCTTCGATTTCCAGGGGGTGGGCGACATCGGCAGCACGCGCCCTTTGATTCCCAACAGCTGGCCCACCCAATCGAGAGCCAGGACCGAATCGCCCATCTGCTCCCAAAGCGTGAGAATGAGGAGATTTCCCAGTGCATGGCCACTCATCGGGCCGTCGAAGTGAATCTGTGCTGGAGGACGTCCCGCCACGTTTGACCCCATTCGCCGTCGTCGCACAGCGTGGACAGAGCCGATTCGAAGATCACCCGGCGGCAACACGCCGAATTCTTTGCGCAGCCTGCCGGATGAGCCGCCGTCGTCGGCGACGGTGACGATGGCGGCGACGCTTTGTGCGTCGCGAGCCTCAGCGCCGACAGGCTGGCGAACAGGCCGTGCCCGCCGCCCAATGCGACTACTTTGGGCCCGTAGAAGCCCCGTTTGGCATCGTCCGATCCGCCGAATCGCGGCCTCGCATTCCCTCGCGGCACGCTCATTCGCGCCCCAAATCCCTGTAGATGGTCCGCACGGCCTGGCCCGAGGCACGGAGCTTTTCGGATATTAGCTTCGGCTATAGCCACTGACCGGTGTTTTCCTCCGTTGCATCCACGGCAAACGTCACGAGGGTTTGAGCTCTCGCGCATACCCTTGGAGGATCTCGAGAACGAGCGCACTGTGTTCTCGCGACGAAGGCGGCGCCGCCAACCTGGTCGAGGACGAAGCCGGAAACGGGTTCGTCCTGCCGGTCAAATGTCTCAATTCGCTGACCCAATAGGGATTGGGCGAAACGCACATCTACTACATTGTCCGCATCAACCGGCAGCCCATGCTTGAAACCGAGAGGACGCGGCGGTCACGCGCACGTCGGACTGCGCTTCGTCTGCGACCAAACCGCGGATTTTGCGCGCGGGTCGTGGACGGAGTATCCGCTCGTATCGATGATGATATTCGCCTGCTTGCGCAGTATCGTCAAGAAGCGCCTGCTCCTCTGTGATCCCGTCAAGCACTCTGCCGTCTGTTTGAAGGGATGCGGCCTGCGAACGCTGTCGTAGCGTTTGACCAATTCGTCGTCGTTGCAATCGAGGAAAAGCAGGCGGTAGTTGAAACCCGATTCCTTGAGCTCGGCGAGTATCGATGAAAATTCGGCGAAAAATTCGCGCGATCGCACATCGACGACGACGGCGAGCCGGCGCACTCCCATCCGGCGTCATCATTCCGTCAGGGCGCGCAAAAGCCGCGGCGGAAGATTATCGACGACGTACCAATCGAGGTCTTCCAGCGCATCGGCCGCGCGTGTGCGCCCGCTCCCGACATTCCGCTGATGATGAGGAAGTTCGGGCTGATTGCTGGGCGGCAGCTTCGCGCTTCATCCTGCTCCGGTACGCAGGCCGGGATGAGGCCAGTGTCGTTGATGTCATCCATGACATGCACATCATGCCACAGACAGTAATCGATGCCACAGACAGTGGCGGTCACCGGACCAGTCGCACGACCCGCACCGACTTTACGATGAATCACGCTTCACTGCGTTTGACCGTTCTCATCTGACGCATCCGATCGCGTTCTTTTCGATCCTGCTTCGTTTCGCTTCCAGCGTGCCCCTCGATCGGATTCTTCCGAGACCTCGATCGCGCCCTCTACCTTCGCCAAAGTGCTCAGCGATTGTGCGGGCCAGTGCCGGGCCCTATTCCGGCACTGCGCGCAGCTGTTCCTGCAAGCGTTCTTTATCTTGGCGAGCGATCCGAGCGATGCGAGAAGTGCTTTCTGTTTGGCCGCACCCAGGCCAGGGAACGGCGTCAAGCGCAGAACGCGTCATCGCCTTCGTCCGTTTCTTGCGATGGAAGGTGATGGCGAACCGGTGGGATTCGTCGCGCAACTGCTGGAAGAAGCCGCAGGACGGCGATTTTCCTCGGCAGAATGACGGAAATCCTCGCCGGTATCCACACTTCTTCCAGTCTTTTCGCAAGGCCGACGATGCGAACGTCAGCCCCTACCTCCTCGACCACACGCTTTGGGCGGCATTGACTTTGGGAAGGCCTCCGTCGACGACGATAAGATCGGGTTTATAGGCGAAACGACGCGGGCGGGCGCGGAGCGCCTTCTCCTCACCGGCGTTTCCCCTCAACGGGCATTTCCTCCTTTCGATGCGCTCCGTTCATCTCCCCTGCACCGGTGTGCTGCGCGCCAGATTTTTCCATTTCGTGAGAAACGTCCATTTCGAAGGCCCTGTCGATTTTCTGGTCTGCGTCCGCCTGGATCGCTTCGCCCGTTCGTGCATCGTCTGGGTTCTTCCCACCGCCGTCGGTTTCGCTGGTCAAAGCTTGCCGTTCGTCATCCTCGGCTGCGCCGACGTCGTCGCCCGCAGCTCCGGCCATGAGTCTGGCGAGTCTGCGACGGAGCACCTCGTCCATGGCGGCCGTGTCGTCCGCCTGGCTCCGCGGCCGTCGTGACCTCGCACGATGAAGTGCCGGTAATCCGGTTTCTTGGCCAAGCCGTCTTCGAAGACGACCATCGAGGCCACCTGGTGCGTACCCTGTGTGTGGAGATGTCGTAGCACTCGATTCGCAGGGGAGCTCGGTCCGAGTTCGAGAGCTTCGCGCAGTTCTTCCAGCGCTTGGGAGCGAACGGTGATGTCGCCGGCTCAGGGCTAGCTTCGTGGCGCGTAAGCGCTTGTTCGGCGTTGAGCCGCACAGTCTCGGCGAGTTTGGCTTTGTCGCCGCGCCGGGGGTTTTCAATCGGACGGTCCCTCCCTGCGATCGGCGAGCCATTTTTGCAGTTGAAGGATGTCTTCCGGCAACCCTGGGACCCAGATCTCGGAGGGATCGCACCGAGGGGCGTATGTTCGCGGTCGTCTACGCTGCGGGATGCTTCGGGAAGGGCGACGACGTCGTCGAACTTAACGTCTCCGTAGATTTGAAGCAGCAGGTTCGAGACGATTTCGGACAGCTCGAGACCGCCGATCTCGTCGCTTATCCACGCCTGCTGTCCGCGTATCCTGCCGCCGCGGACGTAAAGACCTGGACTGACGCCTCAATCTCATCGAACGCGATGCCAAAGATGTAACGACGTCAAGGCTCTCATTCAAAACGATGACGTTACGTTCGTTGACGGCTCTCGAGTGCCGATATTTCGTCGCGCAGTCTGGCCGCCGTTTCGTATTCCTCCGCCGCCGCTGCCTCCATCATCTCCGTGCGCCGTGTGGCTATCGCTGGAGCCCCCGCCTTCCATGCAGACCTGATGAGGGTTCATCATCGTCTCGCGATGCTTCTGGCGTGACCCCTTCCGATGCACGGCGCGCTGCATTTGCCTATGTGGCTGAACAGGCATGGGCGGCCTAGGCGCTGCGCCTGATTGAGATTGGCCTGGTGCACGAACGCACGGGAAACACGCTCAGGAGCCGGTCGAGCGTGCATGCTATCGCCCATACCTTTGTGTAGGGGCCAAGGTAACGCGTTCCTTTCTATGCTCTTGACGCGTCACCCACACTCTGGGGATATTCCTCCGACAGCGAGACTGCCAGATACGGATACGACTTATTGTCGCGGAAAACGACGTTGAAAGGCAGGGTAAACTCTTAATCCACAGGTATTCGAGGGTGAGGCCTCCACTTCCGATCCGACAACGACCCATTTGACGTCCTCAGCCGTGTAGACCATGGTGCGAATGCGGTCGGACAAACCAGCCGGGTCCTGAAAACTAGCTGGAGAGCCGGGCGCGCAGGCTTTTGGCTTTCCCGACGTAAAGGACGCGGCCATCGCCGTCGAAATCGATAGACTCCCGGCTGTGGGAATAGCCCCTGTTCCGGGCCGATACAGGCGCGGATCGGCCATTTAACGTTCCAAAACGGATGTCAAGAAAACGGCCAGTATGCGATCCGTCGACGCGACAGATATCTTCTGGTGTGCCCTCGGCGATGACACGTCCGCCGCCCGCGCCGCCTTCGGGGCCCATGTCAATAGACCCAGTCAGCGCTTTTCGATGACATCGAGGTTGTGCTCGATGACGATGACGGTATTTCCTTTGTCCGCGAGGGGATTGAAGAACCTGCGGCAACTTGCGGACATCCTCGAAAATACAATCCGGTGGTCGGCTCGTCGGCGATGTACCCTGTTTTGCCGCTCGAGCGCCGATGCAACTCGGAAGCCAACTTGACACGCTGAGCTTCGCCGCCGGAAAGTGTTGTGGCCGACTGACCGAGTCGGACGTATCCAAAGCCGACCCTCTCAAGCGTTTGCAGATGGCGTCCGAATTGCGCTGATCGGCCTCGAAAAATATAGCTGCTTCGGCGATCGTCATGTTGAGGACGTCGCTGACATTCTTGCCGTTAGTATGCCACCTCAGAGTCTCGCGATTGTATCAGGCGCCGTTGCACACTTCGCACGGCACGTAGACGTCGGGCAGGAAGTTCATTTCGATCTTGAGAGTGCCGTCGCCTTTGCACGCTTCACATCGGCCGCCCTTGACGTTGAAGGAGAACCGCCCGGCCCGTATCCGCGGACTTTCGCCTCGGCCGTCTGCGCGAACAGCGTGCGAATTTTGTCCCACACCCGTGTATGTGGCCGGATTCGACCGCGGTGTACGCCCGATGGGCGATTGGTCGACGTGAACCACCTTGTCGAGCCTCGCGTCCATTCCCGGAGACGGTTGCTGCGTCCGGAATCGTCTGCGCGCCATTGAGGGTGTGCGCCAACGATTCGTGGAGAATCTGATTGACCAATGTGGATTTTCCGGATCCGACACTCCCGTCACAGCCGTCACAACCGACAGTGGGGAAAGAGACGTCGATCCCTTGAGGTTGTTCTCCCTCGCCCTTTGACGACCACCGCTCGTTTCGGATCGACGGGCCGACGTTCGCGAGGGACTTCTATCTTGCGTTTCCCCGCGAGATACTGCCCGGTCAATGAATTCTCGCATTCGGCAATCCGGCGCCCGGGCCCGAGTAGACGACCTCGCCACAGGGCTCCCGCCCCCGGACCAATGTCCACCACCCAGTCCGCCGTGCGGAATCGTGTCCTCGTCGTGTTCGACGACAATGAGCGTATTGCCGATGTCACGCAATCGTGTCGAGCGTGCCGATGAGCCTCTCGTTATCCCTTTGCTGGAGGCCGATCGACGGCTCATCGAGACATAGAGGACTCCGGCCAGGCCCGCGCCGATCTGGGTTGCGAGTCGAATGCGCTGCAGGCTTCCCGCCCGAAAGTGTCGATGCGCCGCGCGAGAGGCTCAGATACGTCAGTCCGACGTCGACCAAAAACCCAAACGGGCTTTCACCTCTTTGAGGGACCTGCTCGGCGATCTTCGCCTGACGCGAATCGAGCTCAACGGTGTCGACGAACTTCTTGGCCTCGTCAATCGAGAGCCGGCAAAGCATCGTCGATATTCTTCCCGTCGATGCGCACCGCCAAAACTTCGGGCCGCAGGCGCGCTCCCCACACGCCTCGCAAGCCACCTCGCGCATATAGCCTTCGTAGCGGTTGCGCGACCAGTCCGAGTCCGTCTCTCCATGCTTGCGCTTGACATAGGCGATGACCCCTTCGAACCCCGTGCCGTAGGTGCGTTCCTTCCCCACCGATTGCGATAGGTCACTCCGGACTTTGTAGTCCTTGCCCCGCAAAATGGCATTCTTCGCTTTCGAAGGAAGCTCGCCACGGCGTGTCGACATCGAAACCCAGATCTTCACCGAGGGCCTCAAGCTGGCGGGTGAAGAAGTCCTGATGGATCGTCCACGGAGCTACCGCGCCTTCCCGCAAAGTCAACGACTCATCCGGGATGACGAGTTCCGGATCCACCTGCAGATGGGGAGCCGATGCCATCGCATGAGGGGCATGCGCCGTAGGAGAGCGTTAAAGGAGAATATGTACGCGGTTCGATTTCCTCGATCCCCAACTCATGCTCGTTCGGGCATGAACGCTTCTCCGAATACCTCCGTTCGCGCGCAGGATCGTCGGCGGGGGCATCGACCTTTTCAATGGTGACGAGACCACCCGCCAACCGCAGGAGCCGTTTCGACCGAATCGTTCAGACGCGAACCGATTCCGTCCCGGATGACGAGGCCGATCGACGACCACGTCGATGTCGTGCTTGATGTTCTTCTCCAGCTTCGGCGGATCGTCCAGACGGATGACTTCACCATCGACCCGGGCCCGTGAAAAGCCTTCCGAGGCGAGCTGCGAGAAAAGCTCGACGTATTCGCCCTTGCGCCCGCGGGCTACCGGAGCGAGCACCTGGAAACGGGTTCCTTCGGGCAGCGCCATGACGCCGTCGGTAATCTGCTCGGCGCTTTGGGCGCGGATCTGCTCGCCGCACTCAGGGACAGTACTGGATTCCCGCGCAGAGCGAAAAAGCAAACGCAGATAGTCGTATATCTCGGTGACCGTTCCAACAGTCGAGCGAGGATTGTGATTCGTGGACTTATGATCGATCGAAACAGCCGGGGAAAGCCCCTCGATGAAATCGACGTCGGGCTTGTCCATCCTTCCCAAGAACATGCGGGCATAGGAGCTGAGGGATTCGATGTACCTGCGCTGCCCTTCAGCGAAAAATGGTGTCAAAGGCCAGAGACGACTTCCCAGACCCCGAAAGCCCCGTGAGATACGACCATTTTGTCTCGGGGGATGCTGAGGGTCGACGTTCTTGAGGTTGTGTTCACGTGCGCCCTGGATGCGGATCTCGTCAATCACCAGGCAATTGTATCCCGGTAAAACATCTGTTCGAAGTAAGGCGATCGTGAGATTGCCTACCACGTCAAATTTATCGCGTGTCACCGATTCATTGAAGAAGCCGTCCGTCCCCGAAGATTTCGTGTCGCAAATTCTCGAAAATTCGTGCCGTCGTTTCTCGAAAACAGTCACGTGCCAGAACAGACACGTGCCCGTTGCCCGCAGTTCGCAAAAGAAGGCTAGGCCAATTGAGAAAAAGTGCCGCATGCGCATGGAGGCGGTGGCTCACGCATTGGAAGCGGCTCTCACCGAGGTTCAATGGCTAGAATTGGCACCATGGCTATCATTGCAATCGAATACACATACGACGTGGCACAGAGCGAACTCATCGCCGAGCATCGGCCGACACACCGGGCGCATCTTCGAGACCTTCACGATGCCGGCCCCTGTCCTGACGTTTGGGCCGCTGGGCGATGACAGTGCCCTTATTTTTGGTTGAGGCGGATTCCCCGAAGCGGGGCTCAATGTGTTGACGGGCGATCCTTTCCTCGCTTTGGGCGTCATCAAAAACCGCAGTGCTCGCGTCTGGAATCCCGCCGTCAATCCTTGGGCATGAGCCGCAGACCCTCAAGGTTTTCAAGGCTGAAGATCGATCCCTTCGTCGTGGGAATCATCCTTGCGATGGCGCTCGGGCTGCGCTGCCCATCCCCGTCAAGGGGCGGGAAATCCTCTCGTTAGGGGCAGATCTTTCGGTTTCCTCGTTTTTCTTTGTCTATGGGATGCGTCTGCGCACCAATGAGGGTGCTCGCAGGCCTGACGAATATTAAGCTTCAGCTCACGGTTCTGGTCGCAACCTACGTAGCGTTCCCAGTTTTCGGTTTTCTCATGTCCGAGGCCCCTCGAACCGGTGTGGAGCCATGGATTTGCCACAGGTTTCTCTTGTATCTGGCGATACTGCCTCGACGATTCAATCGTCGGTGACCTTTGTTTCGATTGCTCAGGGCGATGTCGCGGCAGCCGTATGCTCAGCCACGATCTCGAATATCCTTGGTATGTTCGTCACGCCGTTCCTCGTTTTTCTGATGCTTGACATCAACGGTGCTACAGGGCGGAGGTTTGGGCTCGGTCATGACCAAATTGCTCGCCCCTTTCCTCGCGGGCCAGTGCCTCCAGCCCTTTGTGGGCGAATGGTTTTCGCGCGCGACGCCCGCTAGTGAAGAAGATTGACAATTCTTCGATCATCCCTCATCGTCTTTTCGGCTGTTCTCAATGCCACGGCCGAGGGCGCATGGGCGGGTGTGACGGCGTGGACGATTCTCGTCCTTCTGGCCCTTTGCGTGGCGTTGCTCGCGACGATGCTGACTCTCACCTGGTTCATCCGGGAAGTTGGGGAATGTCCCGGGAGGACAAGATCGTGGTTCTGCATGTGCGGCTCCAAGAGTCCTTGGCCACAGGACTCCCTCGATGGCCAAGGCGCTCTTTCCGCCTTCCCTGGTGGGAACCGTCATCGTTCCTGTGGTCGTTTTCCACCAGATTCAAATCTTGGTGTGCGGGTGATTGCCGCGCAGCTAGGGCAGCACGCGGAGAAGACGGATTGAAAGCACCGGGTGTCGGCCCGTGCCTAGTTCTGCAGCTTCGTCGCGTTCTAGTCAGCTTTCGTCGCGTTCTGAGGATTCTCATCGCCGGTGTGAGGGCTTGTCCTGGTTGATTCCGTAGCTTCTTTCGGTTTGCGCAGGCTCTTCACCTTGAGGCTTTCCGCCGCGACGCGCCTGGGTGACCCTGCCCGCTTCAATCTCATCACCGGCTTCTTCGACATTGGTTCCCTCGATGGCATCGCGATCTCGTCTTTCCGAGGGACGTGACGATGCAGGAGGACGAGTACTAGATGAGAATTCACCCGGAGGAGACGGAGAGGATGTATCTCGGGGTAGGAAAGTGAGCCAGCCCATCCCATGGCTTGCTTCTGACGAAAAGCTTGAAACCAATGAACGCGAGGATGGCTGCCAGGCCGTAGTGGAGGTAGATGAGCCTTTCGAGAAGGCCTTCGACGAGGAAGAAAAGCTGGCGAAGCCCCATGAGCGCGAAGGCATATGGCGGCGAAGATGATAAAAAGGCTGCGAGGTCAGTCCGAAGGAAGCCGGAATCGAATCGAGGGCAAACATGAGAGTCCGTGGAGCCGATGGAGATGATGCACAGAAAGAACGGCGTCACAAAAAGTCACGTGATTGCGTCGCACCATCATCTTGTCACCGACAAAGCCACCAGTGACCGAATCATCTTGCGGCTCCTTTGTACCATTGCATTAGGGTCTGTAGTCATCATCGTTGTGCTCCGGACTGCGTTTCGTCCCTCAACTCCTTCGCGCACTGGTTCCCACGCCGTCCACAGGAGAAAAGCGGCGAAGAAGAAGAACAGCCAGGAGAAGTTTTCCAGCAGGGTCGCTCCCAAGAGGATGAAAACGAGCCGGAGGACGAGCGCATGACGATACCCCTACAAGAGCACTTTCTGCTGATGTTTCCTGGGTACGGAACGAGCCAATGATGATGATGAAGATGAAGATGTTGTCGATGGACAACGAATATTCGGTGAAGTACGTGGAGAAGAACTCAATGGCGAACTTCGAGGAGTGGCGGAACCACGTGTAAACGCCGGAAGATGAAGGCGAGGTCTACGTAGAAAATGAGCCACCTGGTGCATTCTTTTATCTTCGGCCTCATGAGGTTTGCGCAGGTGGAGCAGGAAGGTCCATGCTGATGAGCGCCACAACGAGTCCGCCCAGGATAAGCCACTCGTGCACATGGACTTGCATCGACTGTGCCGTCGTATTTGCGGCAAGCATGTTTGCTGATTGGCATCTTTTCCTCCGGTCAATATCGGCCAACCGGAGGTCTCTTCCCGCCATCTCTGGCCTCGGTCCGGGAGCGTTCCGTGATGACGAACCGATGTTGAGTGGGAATACTCCTCCGCCAAGAATTCTACGACAACATTCTGAACGTCTGCTCTCGCATGTCGGCGCCTGGCTTGTGGGATTCGATACGTCATTTTTGAGCTTGCATGGAATGCCACAGCTCGCTTTTGAGGCCTTTGATCTCGTCGCGGTAGCGCGCAGCAAGTTCGAACTTCAGCGATGCCGCGGCTTCGTGCATGAGCCCATCATCTCCTCAATGAGCGCTTTGAGATCTCGCTCGCCTTCGGCCGCGCGCGCTTTCGCGCGCGGTCGACCCGTTTGCCTCGAAAGTCGGCTTTTCCTTGCGGTATCCGCCGCTTCCAGCAAAGCGGCCGTGTCGATGTCTTCGCGAGGAGCATATCCGTAACGTCGGCAATTTTTTGCGAAGCGGCTGTGGGTCGATTCCGCGCTCCTTGTTGTAAGCCATTTGCTTCGTGCGTCGCCGATTTGTCTCGTCAATTGCTCTCGCGCATATTCGCCGTGATTGAGTCCGATACATGATGACCTGGCCGGAAACGTTTCTAGCCGCGCGGCCGATCGTCTGGATGAGCTGACGTCGTTGAGCGCAGGGAAACCCCTGTTTGTCCGCATCAAGGATCGCAACGAGCGAGACCTCGGGAAGGCCGAGGCCCTCGCAGCAGGTTGATGCCGACAAGCACGTCGAAGGTCCCCAGGCGCAGTTCCGCAAAAGTTCGACACGCCGCAGGGGTGTCGACATCGGAGTGAGGTATTCGACCTTGATGCTGCGTTCGGCCAAGTAGTCGGTGAGATCCTCAGCCATCTTCTTCGTGAGTGTGGTGACGAGCACGCGCTCGTCACGTTCGACCCGCTCTTTGATCTGGCCGAGTAGATCGTCGATCTGATCCTCCGTGGGCTTGACGATGATTTCCGGATCGACGAGGCCGGTAGGTCGGATGATCGTCTCGACGACGCCGTCGGAATGCTCCAGCTCGTACTTCCCGGTGTGGCGGAAAGGTAGACGGTTTGCCCAATCCGGTCGAGGAACTCGGGGAATTTCAGCGGCCGATTGTCCATGGCCGAAGGCAGGCGGAAGCCGTAGTCTACGAGTATGCGTTTACGCGACATGTCGCCCTCGTACATCGCTCCAATCTGCAGGGACCGTTACATGGGATCTGTCGACGATGAGGAGGGAAAATCTCGGGAAGATAGTCGAGCAGCGTGTTGGGAGGTGATCCGGGCCCCTCGCCCGTCAACGTGACGCGAATAGTTCTCGATTCCGGCACACGATCCGATGCTTTCGCATCATTTCGACGTCGTAGTTAGTGCGCATCTGCAGGCGTTGGGCCCGAGCATTTTTTGTTCTGAGTGTGAAAGACTTCCAGCCGTTCGGCAAGCTCGGCTTCGATGCCCTCGAGTGCCTCGGGTCATACGTCTCGGGACCGGCGACGTATCGGGAGGCCGGAAGACGTGCGCTCGGTCAACCTGCCGAATCACGGTTCCTGTGAGCGGGTGAAGAATGTGATCGCATCGATTTCGTCGCCGAAGAATCTGATGCGGATGGCGAGCTCTCGTATACCGGGATGATTTCACGGGCGTCTCCGCGTACTCTGAACGTTCCTCGGCGAAGGGCGACGTCGTTGCAGCGTGTACTGCATGCCGACAAATTCGCGCATGAGCTCGTCGCGGTCAATCCGCTGCCCCACATTCAGCTGGACCATGCGCGCCATACTCTTGCGGCGTGCCCAATCCGTAAATGCACGAAACCGACGCCACCACAACCGTGTCACGCCGAGTCAGCAGGGAGTTCGTGGCCAGAATGCCGCAAACTGCTCCACTTCGTCGTTGATCGAAGAATCCTTTTCGATGAACGTGTCGGTTTGCGGAACGTAGGCCTCGGGCCGGTAGTAGTCGTAATAGGAGACAGTACTCGACCGCGTTGTTCGGCATGAGCTCGCGGAATTCCGCCGCCATCTGAGCTGCGAGCGTTTTGTTCGGCTCAATGATGAGAGTAGGGCGTTGAACCCGCTCTGATGAGCCACGCCGTCGTCGCCGATTTGCCGGTGCCCGTCGCCCCCAACAGAACGACGTCCTTCTCCCCTGCCTCGATTCGCTCCGCCAACCTCGCATCGCAGCCGGCTGATCGCCGGAGGGGTGTACTGGGATACCACCGAAGGGTTTTTCCACCCTCCTCGATTCCGGATTCGATCTCGGTAGTCATGCTTCGAGCATACACGAAAACGGATCGATACCGAACGAATGTTCGCTCACAACGCAGCAAGGTTGGGAGCGGAGGGGCGCCTCAATCCTGTTTGTCCGACGCAACGGCCGCCATCGTGAAGCGGGGATCGGCCGATACATAAAGGTGGGAAGTCTCTGATTCAATTGCGGAGCTTAGAGAACGCCCATTCGCGCAGGGGACAAATCCGGCTTTGGCGAGTGAGGACTCGTCGACCGGGCTGACGATCTCGGCCGGATCAGTCACAATATCCCTTCGGGCCTGCGCTTTGACGACGATTCCCTGCCGCGTCAGGCGAGCCATTGCACGAGCACGTTGCTCGAGGGTCGGCGCGACGCCGCTCCCAAACACCCGCCGACCTTCCCGCATATTCGCGGCATAAGGGACGAGCCAGCCTTCCCACAGTTCGCGGGCCGCGCGGGCTGCGCCGTCAAGGGATCCGCCGTTGTCGACGACGACGTCGCCTAGCTCCCGTACCCTCGACGCCGGCACCTGGCTGGCAAATCTCGCCCGAGCATCGGCTCTCGTCCATGCCTCGAATTCACGAGCCTCATAACGCGGACGTCTTCCGGGGCGTCCACGACGATCGTCCCGTGATAGGCATCCTGGCACGGGCTTCCCGCAAGGAGCGCGAGCTCAACGACGGCGACAAACTCCCGCCCGCCCCCGCCCAGAGGATCCGCTCGGTCACCGGAAAACTCCAGCGCCTTGGCCCGGGAGGTCGGCATGGCCGCCCGGAAACCGAGAGCCGCGCGTAAGACCAGTCTAGTGCGCCCGAAAGCCCCACCCGCTGCGACTGCGCTTTGAAGGCTTTCCTCCCGCCAGGAGGCAGCTAGCCTCGCGCGCGCTCCCACGTTCTCGGGTGGACGATGGCATTCAAACGCGCGAGGGCCCTCAGCGTCGTCGAAAAACGATCTTCGCGAGCGCCGCCCGGTCAATCTTGCCTTCTTTCACAGCTTCGGGCCACAGGCCGCCGACCTCGCGAACGGCCTTCCTCGCCGGGCGCGAGAACATCGCGGGCGACGTCGTCAAGCGAAAGCAGCCGGGCCCCCGCAGTCGACGAGGCGCCGCGGCGACCGTCGATTTTCCCGAACCGATTCCCGCTGGTGAGCGTCAGCAAATGAGCATCCGCTCCTCCTTTGCGCCAAAATGCGACCGCGACATCCTAAATTTATAATTGTTTCAGTTCTCTTTACTCAAAGGGAATGGGCGACATTGCCGCTTTTTTAACGCCCTGTATGAACGGGCGGCCTCCGCTTTCGTCGTCACCCGCCTTCGAAGACGAATCTGACAACGAAGAACGGGAAAAATAGAGAAGGCCACGGATAAATACCGCCGAAGTAAAGAACGGCAGAGGCGGGCGGAAGCGGGCAACGCAAGACGTGAAGAACGCCAGAGGCAAAAACCGCGGAAGCCCGACGATCATCTAGGCTTGATTGTAGTGAATCTCACGGACATTCCCATCGGCATCGGCACCTGGTTCCTCGGCGAGGACCGCCGCAAGCGCAACTCGGAGATCGCAGCGATCCGCCGCGGCCTCGACCTTGGCCTGCGCGTGGTCGACACGGCCGAAATGTACGGTTCGGGCGCCAGCGAGGAACTGGTCGGCGAGGCTATCGCCGGGCGGCGCGACGACGTCTTCCTGGTCTCAAAAGTCCTTCCATCGAACGCCCTCGGCATCGGGTGTGCGCAGGCGCTGGAAGCGTCGCCCACAGGCCTCAACACCGACCACCTTGACCTCTATCTCTACCACTGGCGCGGCCATCATCGGCCTCGAAGAGACGATTGAAGCTTTGCAGGCCGCGGCTGACGACGGCCTCATCGGCGCATGGGGCGTCTCCAACTTCGACTCCGCGGACATGGACGATCTCGCGGATCTGGGAGCAAAGCCCGCGACCAACCAGATCCTCTACAACCTTCTGCGGAGAGGCCCCGAATACGACCTCCTCCCCTCATGCGCGAACGCGGCGTGGACCTCATGGCCTACTCGCCGCTCGAACAGGGACGGCTTTTCCAGGGCCAGGCCGGAAAGCTCCTTTCCGAGATCGCCGCAGAGGCGGAAACGACGCCGGCGGCCCTGGCCCTCGCGTGGGCGGTGCGCGAACCGGGATCGATCGCAATACCCCGGACCTCTTCCCCGAGCGCATGGAGGAAAACGCGTCCGCCCTCCAGGTGACGCTCACCCGGAGATCTTGCGCGACCTAACGAGGTGTCTCACGCCGCCGTCCGGCCGCGCCCGCTCGAGGTGCTTTGAAGACGAACGGCGGCCCTACGCCCGACAGAAAGGGGCGATAAATGGGCGGAGCTCGCCAGCGTCGATAGGCGAGCTCCGCCCGGGCAGGAAACGGAGTCTACGGCAGTTCTGGGAGGTGGCCGAAAGAGTCCGCTGTGGCGACGGTGGGCACGTATTCGAGTGCCACCCAACCGTCATACCCCGCCTTCTTCATTGAGGCGAGCAAACCTGCGATGTCCAGTTCGCTGGTCCCCGGCTCCCCGCGGCCGGGGAAATCAGCGATCTGGCAGTGGGCTGCGGCTCCACCGTCGCTGGCGGCAACAGCGGCCACGTCGTCCCCGTTCGCGGCCAAGTGGTAGAGGTCGGCATAGGAAGCCGACGCTATCGACGCCGCGTTCGGCTTTGAGCTTTTCCACGACGGCTAGGGTCTCGGCCGCGGTCTTCAAAGGATAGTCCACTGCGCCCGATACGGGTTCGACCAGCACGGTTGTTCTGATCTCAGCCGCGGCCTTGGCCGCGAATTCAAGGTTGTCGATCGCAACGGCGTCCTGCACCACGGCATCGACGCCGTCCTGGCGAAGGCCGTACAGGGCGTTGAAAGCTTTGCACCCCAGCTCGCGTCCAATTTCCACCGCAACGGGAACGTTCGCCTTAAAAATCTTCGACGCGCGAGGGGAAGCGAGACGAGGCCGCGCTCTCCGCCAGGCATATCGCCGGCGAAGAAATTCAGCCCGATGAGCTGAACGCCGGCGTCGCGAATCGAAGCGACGAAAGCGTCGATTTCATCGCGCTCGGGGACTGCAACGTCCCACGGCCACCAGAACTCCACGGCCTTGAAGCTGGCGTCAGCGGCCGCTTTGGCACGCTCGAGAACGGGTAGTTCCTTGAACATGATCGAACAGTTGACGGCGTATTCCATATTGTGTCCTTTCGTCTGTGGCGGCGAGCCTCGCGGGCCCTCATGAACTCCGTCGGGCCCGCCGCCGATGTCATGCTTGTAGGTTCGCTCTGTGCTCGGCCTGACAATCGTCGGGCCTTGCAGATTCCGCCTGGGCTCACGCCGATGAACGCACTGCTCACGCACTCAGCTTGGGACCTCGCGGATTCAAGCCTGATCTCGCTGCCAATGCCGGACGTCGAACGCCACCCGCCCGTCTGGCGGCTTGGCTTTGGTCGGACGGGCTCAATTTTGCTTGCCTCGAGAGGAAGAATGGCCGTGGGGGCGTCCTCGGCGTCTTTGCAAGCGGCTCAAATTCGTTAACGGAATCCAGCGCCGCGCCCATGGAAACGTTCGTCACTCGCTCGAGACACGCATTCAACTACAACGGGAACCTCAACTCGTTGGCCATTTCCGGGCGCGCGTGAATGCGGGGACGAGGTCTTCCGGCTCGCGCACGCGAATCGCCTTGCATCCCAGACCCTCGGCGACCTTGATCGTAGTCGACGCCGTACCCTTCCGTTTCCCGGCGAGTTGATATTCTCGAAGGAGAGCTGCACGCAGTAGTCCATGTCGAAGGCCCGCTGTGACTGGCGAATGAGGCCAAGGTAGGCGTTGTTGACCAGAACGTGCACCCACGGATGTTGAACTGAGCGGCCACGGCCAGCTCTTCGATGAGGAAGTTGAAGTCGAAGTCGCCGGAGAGCGCGACGGTCGGGGTGTCGGGGGTCAGCCACGCAGGCGCCGATCGCCGCGGGAATCGTCCATCCTAACGGCCCGGCCTGACCGGGCGTCGAGCCAATGGTGGTGCTTGTAGACGCAGGAGCTGGGCAGCCTGAATCTGCGACAGCCCGATCGTCGTGACGTAGCGGGTATCGCGCCCGAATGCCTCGTTCATCGCCTGCTAGACGCGCTGCGGCTTGAGCGGCACGTTCTCGAAGGCCGTCTTGCGTTGCATTGTCGCCTTGCGGACGTCGCATTCCTTGGCCCATACGCCCCAGTCGGCGAGCTTGCCGGCCTCTTTGTATTCGCGCGCCTTGTCCGCAAGCTTGACGATGAGCGCCTTGGCGTCGGAGACGATTCCGAGGTCGGGGGCGAAAACTCTGCCGATCTGGGAAGGTTCGACGTCGACGTGGACGAACTTCCTTCCTTCACGGAACACCGAGAGGTCGCCCGTCATGCGGTTGGCCCAACGGTTGCCGATCCCCACTACGAGGTCCGAAGCCAAAAAGCGTGGCGTTCGCGTACTGCTGGGAAGTTTGAATGCCGGCCATTCCCTGGGACAAAACGTGGTCGTCGGGAATTGCGCCCCACTCCCCATAAGGGTGGAGACCACTGGCACTCCAAGTGTTTCTGCGAGATTGACGAGGGGCGTCCGAGCTGTCGGACTGATGACGCGCCGCCCGCGAGGAGGACCGGCCGCTCGGCGCGAGGCGATGAGGTCCATGAGGCGGGTGACCTGGGCGTCAGGAGGCGACGGGTTTGTGCACCTCAATCGGTTCGTAGTCGTCGACGTCGAAATCGATCTCGGCCGTTTGACGTCGCCGGAAGATTAATATGACGGGGCCGGGGCGGCCCTCGCGCATGAGGTAGAAGGCTTTCTGGAAAAATACCCGGAATCTGGGCGGGCTCCAAGACTGTCTTCGCATACTTCGTCACCGGCGCGGCGATCGAAGCGATGTCTACCCCTGGAAATCTTCTTTGTCGAGCTTGGGCGTTGGCACCTCGCCCGTGATGCACAGAATCGGCAGTGAATCGGCCATTGCCGAGTACATTCCAGTGATCATATCGGTTCCCGCCGGGCCCGAGGTTCCCGAGACAGACGCCAATGTTGCCGACTTTGGCGCGCGTATAGCCTTCCGCCATATGGGATTGTGCCTCGCCGTGCCTGGCGAGGATGTGGCCGATGCGTCCGTCGGCCTTCAGCGCGGAATACAGGCCGTTAATCGCGGCCCTGGATTCCGAATGTCACCGTCACCCCTCTTTGGCGAGGATCTGAACGATTGCGTCGACGACGCGCATGCGTGCCATGTAAGTCTCCTAGCGAACTCGGCGGCCTGCTGAGTAGGCTGCGCCCGAGCCTCCGCGGGTCCGCTGTAAACGGAGGCTCGGGCACCGATGCATCCGCGGGAAACCAGGGATGCGCCTATCGATCAGAGTGGCTGGAACTCGATGTCCTGGGCGCCTTCCCACAGGAACTTCTCGCCCAGAGTCTTGAGGTTCTCATTGCCTTCGACGATCGTGGCGAAGTGGTTTCGGAAGTTGGCCGGCCTTCGAGGCGAAATTGACGTAGCCGTACCCGATGAGTAGTTCGGTTTCCGATTTTCCTCCCGGGTAGATAACGATCTCGCTGGAAGCGGTAGCACGTGCCGTTCCCGTGCCCGATGCCCAAGTCGAGATCGCCGAAGGGATCCATCCGGCCTGGCTCAGACCAGCGCACGTGGATGATCTTCGACTTCAGGCCCAGCAGGTGCTTTTTGAACGCTGCCACCGTTTCAGGTGCCATGTCCTCATGGTAGACGGCCTTGAACGTGCAGCCGCCGGCCAAAAATCTCGAAATCCGCCATTTGAGTTGTCCTTCCTTGAATGTTTTTGATTGCGGCGACTCAGGCGCCGAGGATCGCGGTCAGTAGAGCCATGCGAATCGAGACCGAATGGAGGATCGATTCGAAGCACAGCTGGTTGGGGGTGTCGTCGATCGCGAGGTCCATTTCGCGCGGCGTGGAAGCGTGTGGGTCACGTAAATCATGTGCCCCTTTTCGCGCTCTTCATCGAGCGTCTCGTGCTTGACGAAATAATCGTCCATGACCTTCTTGAAGGCTTCCGCCAGGGCTCCCGCCGGTGCGGAGCAGCCGGGAAGGTAGACGAGATCCTTGTCCCGAAATGAACTCGTTGAAGGAGTCCTTCTCGAAGTCGTAAAGCCCTCTTCGAGCTCGCATTCGGATAGTTCTTCTTGATGTTCTCAATGACCTCGCGGGGAACGGCTTTGTCCTCTGGGAGAAGCGATTGTCACTTCGGCTCCCAGCCGCGCCAGGCCCCTGAGCCATCGAATGGCCGGTGCGCGCCCTCAATCATGTCCGCGGCGGCCACCGTGACCTTGAGCCCGTCAATGTGGCCAAACTTGCGCCACAGGGTGTACAGGTCGAGTAGCGCCTGAGTTGGATGTTCCCAGTGCCCCCAACCGCCGTTGATGACCGGCGCCGTGCTGTAAGACGCGCCTTCGCGAGCATCAACGTCGTTTGGATGGCGCAAAACGATGACGTTGGCGTACTGGGAAACGCAGCGGAGCATGTCAGCCAGCGATTCTTCTTTGGCGATCGACGACGTCGTCTGCGGAGTATTCTCAACGATGACGTTGCCGCCCATGCGGTACATCGCCGTCTCTGAAGCTCATTCGCGTGCGGGTCGAGGGGGCTGGAAGAAGAGAAGGGAGACGATGGCGTCCGGATACAATTGCCAGTTTCCGCGGTTTTGCAGCTCAAGGTTGCGACCCAATTCGAAGAGCGCAAGCAGCTGATCATTCGTCATCGAATTGATCGAGATGAAACTCTGCCCTTCAAAGTCGACTTCTCGGATGAGAGACTTGATCGACTGCATAGGAAGTGAGAGCCACGTGAGTTCCTCCTTAGTGAATATGGCTTGATGTTTACTTGTTGTTACGCGTGATTTCACGCCCGTGCTTTGGGGCCCGAAGGGCTCGACGAGTTCGCCTCGCCAACCATGTCGCTTTTGACGACGCCGGCGAGTTCCCTGCCGTGATATGGGGTGACCGGATTCTTGTGAAAAGCTCTGTTCTTATCGACGGTGAAAAACTTCCTCCGGAGCCACGGCCACAAGATCGGCTGTCGCCCCACCTCGATGGCCCCTTTCCGGTCAACCCGACGGTTGCGGCAGGGTTCGCACTTTGCCAGCGGACGACGTCGCTCAGGCTCGCTCCCCAGCTTACGACCCTCGGTCCATACCGCGGAGAAACCGAGCTGGACGGAAGATATTCCTCCCCATGCCGTGCCAAAATCACCCGTGTCGAGATGCTTTGAGTTCGGCTGTCGACGGCGAGTGGTCCGAAGCGACCAGATCAATGACGCCCTCCTCGAAGGGCCTTCCCACAGGCCCATCCGATTCTCGTAGCCGCAGAGGCGGGCAACACTTGTACTCGGTGGCTCCGTCCGGTATCTCTTCGGCGTCGAAAGTCAGATAGTGCGGCGTCGTCTCGACTGTGATCGGAAGCCCCTCGGCCTTGGCGCGTCGAATCGAATCAACCGCACCCGCCGAGCCTAGGGTGCAGAATGTGGGCGCGGCACCCCGTCTGGCGAACGGCCCTCAATGACGAAATCGATGGAAGCGTCCTCCGCCTCAGCGGGATGCGAGTTCATGAAGGCCTCGTAAGAGCGGCCGTCGCACCCGGAGCCGAATCGAGAATTGAGGCGTCTTCGGCGTGAATAATGAGAAGGCCACCAAATGAAGCGATTTCTTTCATCGCCGCAATTAGCGTGGCTCGGTCCACATACGGATACTCGTCAAGGCCCGAATCGCCGAGGAAGCACCTGAAGCCGAATACCCCAGCCTCCCACATTGGCCGCAATTCCTCAATATTCCCGGAACGACGCCGCCCCCAAAAACCGACATCCATAGAGATCTTTTCGCGCGCCACGTCCTTTTGAGCTCGAGACTCTTCAAAGATGTGGGTGCATGGGCCTCGAGTTCAGGCATGTCGACGAGGGTTGTGAATCCGCCTCGCGGCCGCGGCCCGGGTAGCTGTTTCGCAGCCTTCCCATTCCGTTCGTCCGCCTCGTTGACGTGGACGTGGATATCAATGAGCCCCGGCAGCAAAGCCTGGTCGTCAGGAAGGACCACTTCCTCGTCCGCCCTGCCGGAGCGTCTTTCTCCAAGATTTCAACCACGAAGGCTGTTCTCGACGGCCACGGCTGCGGGCCTCTCGCCGTCGGGGAAGCACGACGTGCTCGGCACGCCAAATCTTCCCTCGTTGCCATTGCTGTTTCCTTTCTAATCGTCGTTGATGCGGAAACTAAGCGAGCTCTTTCCACGATTCTAACGCAAAAATTCCACGATGCGGAAGTGGAAAGATAATATCCTTTTTGTTTCCATTTGGTTTATTTAGTTATTTTTTAAAAACTTTCTCTCGCTTACCGACAAAAAATCATTTGACAAGCTGACATTCTTGCGTAAGCGATGAGGTAGGCTACCTAAGACAGTCAAAGGAGCAAAGCTCATGTCCACCGGGAATCGGAACCAACGCTCGAATTCGACGGTTCAAGCTGTCAGCCGCGCACTCGAATTGCTCGAGACCGTCGCTTACGCGGGCGGGCCGATAGGAATCAGTGACATCGGGGAGAAAGTCGATATGCCGACTCCTACGATTCATCGTCTTCTGCGCACCCTCATGGCAAGCGGCTACATTTATCAAACACCTCGCAGACGTTACGCACTCGGCACGCGACTCATCTCTCTGTCCCGCTACGCCGGTGGAGCGCTGGGAGTGGCTCTTCGCCCCATATTGACGCAGACGGCGGTGGTTCTGGACGAGTCGATCTCCGTGGCTATGCTCGACCAGGATTACGCACGATACATCTCGCACGTGCCGTCTGAACGCACACAGAGGGATGTTTGCGGAGGTCGGCAACCAGGTATCTCTCCATGCCACCGGCGTCGGCAAAAGCGATTCTCGCGGCCATGCCTCCAGCTCAGGCGCTTGCCACCATCGAACGAACTCAGCTGCGTGCCTTCACTCCCCACGACAATCACCGACAAGAACGCCCTTATACGGGAGATCGAACTGACTCGCAAGCGGTCCTACGCACTGGACAATGGAGAACACGAATTCGGCCTCAGATGTGTAGCCGTATCCGTCCCGGGCGACCTGTACCTGGCCGTCTCCGTTTCCGCCCCGGCGGAAAGGATAACCAACAGCCGGATTGAGAATTCCATCGTCCCCTGCATTGTATTGCGCGGCTGACGACATTGCCGGTGCGCGCTGGCGGCGGAAGCCGAACCTTCGGATGTCGAGAACGACATAGACGCGCCTCAAGCGCAACCCACACCGCCGCCATCGAATCCGAGACGATCGGCTCCGCCAGTGACCTCTTTATCGCGAGACATCATCGGGTCTCCGTCGGTCTCAAGCCGCCCGATGGTCAGCTTGCAAGCTCAGCGGCAGCAGGCTCCTCACTTTCCCTTTCCCGTTCAAGGCTCGTGGCCAGTTCAACCGATGCGCGAAGAGATTCGTCATTCCTCATCGTCACGTAGGTCAGCAATCCGCCGATGCCTGCCCCTATGAACCATGAGAACGAAGAAGCCGCCTCGAAGAACGGCATATCGAGGGCAGGTGTGCCGTCTTCGCGGCGAAGGGGCGTCCTCGCCCGTCTTCGCGAGAACTCCAAGGATAACGAAGGCCGCGGAGACAATCGACGAGGCCATAGTCACCCATATGGCCTTCATATTCCACCCCTTGTTGTAGGTGTAGCACCCCTTATCTTTGAACAGGTCGCGAACTGCTACCTTCTGCTTGCGCAAGATGAAGTAGTCGACCATGATGATTCCGAAGAGTGGGCCGAGCACCGCACCAATGCCCTCAAGGAAAATATTGACGACGACGGGGTTCTTGTACAACTGCCAGGGAAGGACGACCAAGGCAATGCAGGCCGAAATGAGGCCGCCCTTCTTGAAGTCAATATGCTTAGGGGCGGCGTTGGCCAAGTCGTACGCCGGCGAGACGAAATTTGCCACGACGTTAATGCCCAGAGTCGCCACCGCGAAGGTGATCGCCCTGAGGATCGCCGCCACAACCGAGTCGATACGACTGACCACCCTCGACGGGGTCGTAGATGTACTTTCCATAGACCTTGAGCGTTCCCGCCGTCACGAGCACCGAGACCACGGAGAAGGCGATGAAGTTGACAGGGAAGCCCCCACAGGTTGGCCCGCGTGACCGAACGGCGTTGTCGGGCGCATTGCGCAAAAGTCGCAGAAGTTGAGCATAAGGGTTGAAAAGTAGCTGACCGTTAAAGCCGTGGCCGCGAGGAAGGCGTGAAGCGTTCCAAAACTTCGGCGTCGCATTGCTGAGATTGAGGTTCACCCGCCAATCGGCCTCGTAGAGAATGTAGGCGGTCAGGAGAGCCATGACCACCCACACGGCTGGTCCAGCCCAGTCCTGGAAGCGACGGATCGTCTCCATGCCGTTGCGCAACAGTAGAAGCTCGAAGCGCCCAGCATGAGGAGGAAGGCTACCCATCCGATCAGCGACAAGTCCCAAGATATTCGCCGTTGTCCAGGCAGTACCCTTTGAGCCCCGGAAGCAATTTCAAGATAAGAATAACGACGGCATGTGAAGCGAGATAGGTCTGATGCCGTACCAGGCGATGGCGACAAAACCTCGGATAAGGCGGGAACATTGGCGCCGAAAAGTGCCGAAGGCAATGCGCGCGAGAATCGGGTACGGCAGACCCGTGGCCCGCCCCCATCCAACCCGGAGATCTCGCGAGCATGAAGGCAATGATGATGCCGAAAGACAACGATAGGGAAGACGTTCCCTCGCGCCCAGGCCGAGGCCGAAGAGCCCGGCAGCAAAGGTGTATCCGCTCGATCGAGTGGATGTCGGACATCCACATGGCGAATAGAGAATAGAAAGTCCAGGTCCGTTGTTCGGACGGGAGCCAGATCCTCGTTGTACAGCCGCGGCGAGAGGCCTTCGGGAACTTGTGTACTCACCGAAATTCCTTTCTGTAATCGATCTCGCGACGACGATGTCGAGAATCGGTGGCGTCCCTGCTCGACTTCCCCGCCTTACGTGAAAGCCGCAGCCCGCGGTGACGGGAAGGGCGACGGGCCTTTCGGCCCGTTTCGCTCATTTCCGCTGCGTGACGTGATGCGGATGCGAGCGTCTGTTTGCGTGATGACGAATGCGTTATGGAACGTGGTGCGGCCCATGCCGGGCGCAATCTTAGATGCTGCGGATCGCGAATTGCGTGAAGACCTTACGTGAAAGAGGGGCCCTGCGGGATCCGCTGCGTGAAAGATCCAGGCGCCTATGCGATCAGTCGCGAGATAGATGGCGTGAAAGAGGCCAGGAAATGATTGACTTCGGCCGGGGCGGCGCGTAGGTGCGCACCTTCGACGTCTTCAATCCGAGCCCGACGAGGGACTCGGCGAGCTTGACGGCTGCGGCGACGCCGTCAACCACCGGCGCACCGGTTCTCTCCTCAATGGCTTTGTCGAGGCCGGCCATTCCCCGCAGCTGCAAGCACGATGACTTCGGCACCGTCCTCTTTAGCGCAAAGTTCAGCCTGCCGGACGATCGCGTCGACCACCACGCGCTCTTCGCCCTCAAGCTCTAGAGAACACCCAGGCCCGAAGACCGAACGGAAGCGCAATGGTTTGACACACCGCCGAGCAGAAGGCGCTCTTCGATGAGCGGAACGGCCCGATCAAGCGTTGTAACGACGGAGTAACGATACCCGAGGAGCATCGCCAGATGCGCGGCCGCGTCGGTGATATCGACGACGGGGCCCTCAATGGAGTTCCTTGAGCCCTTCTTGGCCGTGAGTCTCGCCGAAACCGGCTTGGACCACGGCGTCGTAAAGGCCGTCGTCGTAGGCGAGCACCCTGTCCATGACGGCGACGGCGGCGAGGTAGCTTTCCATGTTGCCTTCGCACGAATCTGCTCCGAAGAAGGGCGTGAGGCCGACGATCTCGGTTCCGGGCGACGCCGCGGCGGCCGCTCCCTTGCGGATCGATTCGGTCATCGATTCGGTCGTGTTGACGTTGACGACGAGGATTCTCATGTCAGACCTCGGATCCCACGTACGCGTAGTTTCTGAGGCTCGGCACGTACGTCATGAGTAGATAATAGGTGACCCCCGCCGGAATGAGCGAAGAGTACCAGGCGACAGAGTCGAAGATGAAGGCGACGAACACACCCACCAGAGTGGCAAGGTAGGCCGCCCAATTGACGCCCTTGAATCGTCCGTCTTTCTTGTACAACTCGACGACATCGAGCCGCTGCCGGCGAATAATGTAGTAATCGACCGCCATGATCGCAAAAGATCGGGCCCGAGGAATGCCGAGTAGAACTGGACAAAGGTCTGCAATCCGTGAGCTGATTCCTTGGAAAACCAGTTTCCAGGGGAATGTGGCGATCGAAAGCAAAACCCACGAGAACGACGGAGTGCCGAAATGGGATCTTGAAAATGTCCTGCAGAACGTAGACAGGGGAACGACGTTGTTGAGGACATTCGTGGTCACCTGCGCGAAAAACGATGAATAGAAGCGTGACAATAAGGAGGAGCTTGTTGTCGACCGCTCCCGAGAAGACGTCAATGGGATCTTTCGTCCCCGTAGCCTGCGAGACGATGAGAGACTCGATGAGTCCCATGAACACCGTGACGGGAAGGATCGAGAAAGCATAGATCGTGGTCAACAGGCTACGGCCCTGTTCCTTGGAGTGCTCGCGCGAATAGTCCGAGACATTGAGGATCATCGTGGCGTAGATGCCCAAGAACAGCATCGTCGCGTTCCAGAATTTCAGACCCCATGTGCCTTCGTTCCCGGCACCGAGCGATTCGGAGATCTGATCCCCGTATTTCGTGACGGTTGAGGCGAACATGTAGATGAGCGAGAGAATGATGAAGATCGCTCCGATGTTCTCCAACCACTTGATCCCCTCAAAGCCGAAGATGGACAGCAGCGTCTGAGTGCGAGGAGGAGGATGAAATAGAACCAGATGTTCTCGAAAACCAAAGACGATTCCTCGAACACTTCGAGAGCGCGGCGGCGCTGATCCAGCTCTGGAATCCGTACCACACGAGGGCGGGTATGGCCTCGCACCAGCCCGGAAGGGCGGTGCCGTGGATAGCCGAAGGATGCGCGGGCGTGGACCACGAATGGGATGCCGTACTTGTATCCGGCAGCTCCGTTGAGCATGAGGCAGAATCCGATGACGAAGCATCCGATCGTCATAGCGACGATTGACTGCAGCAGATTGAGTGTTCCCACCAAGCTCGAACCCATCGTGAACGTTCCAATCGAAACGCATCCGCCGAGCCAGGCGAAAAAGTAGGAGGTTTTCGCCCATCGTGCGATGGGACGTCGGTTGCAAACCATTGACGGTGCCGGTAGCGGCGATGTCTTGCCGCTGAGTGCGATCGACGACGTCGGCACTCGCCAAAGGGTATTGTCTTCGTTGACACGTTATTTCCCTTCAACTCCGGTTAAACCGATAGGTTTCCGCTGTCGCCATGAGATTAATTCCACGATGTGGAATTGTGTTTCCGCTACGCCGACATTATTCAGAGTAGAGACGTGTCGCGCAGCACGTCAAGGAGCGAGATGGCCAATCGAAGCGAAAGGGAAAAACTGGCGGCGGATGAAACCGCGAACAAGACGATGGTCCCGATTGTCACGGGGTATCGAAATCAGAAACGAGCAAGGTTGCTCACGCAAAGATTCTGATACGAAAAGGGCGCGGAGCCTCCATGGCTCCGCGCCCCATCGACGAACGGTTATGGACCGTCAGTTATTGGTCAGCTTTTTCCGCAAAGCGGCGAGGGGCTTCGTTGGAGACGAGCGTTCCGCCTGTCTCCGAGCCGGATGAGTAAGACGCCTGAGCGGACTCGGGCTCCTCTGGAGCCGGCGAGGCGGCGGCGTCGGCCTCGAGGGCCTTGGGCGACCTGAGCCTTGTGGGCCTCCCAACGAGCTTGAGCGGCCGCATGCTCTGTTCTCCCAGGCTTGCGGGGCTGGGCCTCGAAGCCTTCGAGCCACTCGTTCGTCTCGGGGTCGAAGCCCCGGGATACTTGTAATTGCCATCCTCGTCATATTCGGCAGCCATTCCGTATAGGGAAGCGTCGAAACCTCCGAGTGGGGATCCACGCCTCGTTGGCCTGCTTGAGCGAGAGGAAATACGACGGCGCTCCAAGTCGATGTCGATGACCTTGACGAAAACGTCCTCGCCGACCTTGACAACCTGCTCCGGCAGATCCACGGCGCTGGGCGAGTTCTGGAAATGTGAACGAGGGGCCTTTCGATTCCGTCTTCGACTCGGACAAAAGCGCCAAAGGAACGAGCTTCGTAACCTTGCCCGGCACGATCTGACCGATGCCGTGCGTGCGCGCGAAGGTCTGCCACGGGTCTTCTTGCGGGCCTTGAGCGAAAGGGAGACGCGTTCGCGGTCCATAGTCGACGTCGAGAACCTCGACGGTGACCTTCTGGCCAACCTCGACCACTTCCGAGGGATGGTCAATCGTGCTTCCACGAGAGCTCGGAAACGTGGACGAGACCGTCGACGCCGCCCAGATCGACGAAGGCTCCAAAGTTGACGATGGAGGGAGATGACGCCGTCGCGCACCCTGCCCCTTCTTGAGATTCGTGAGGAATTCGCCACGCGCCTGGATTGAGTTTCCTCGAGCCACGAACGGCGCGAGAGGGACCAGCATTGTTGCGGTTCTGTCGAGCTCAATGATCTTGGCCTCGATCCGCGGCCGATGTAGGGCTGAAGATCGCGGACGCGGCGCATCTCAACCAAGGAAGCGGGAAGAAATCCGCGAAGGCCGATATCCAGGATGAGACCGCCCTTGACAACTTCGATAACCGTACCGGGTGACGACACCGTCGGCTTCCTTGACCGCTTCTGATTTGCGACCATGCACGCTCGTACTGCGCACGCTTCTTCGAAAGGAGCAGACGGCCTTCCTTGTCTTCCTTTGAGGACAAGCGCTTCGACCTGGTCCCCGACGTTGACGACCTCATCGGGGTTGATGTCGTGCTTGATCGACAGTTCCTTCCGAAGGGATGACCCCTTCCGTCTTGTAGCCGACATCGAGAAGAACTTCGTCGTGATCAACTTTGACGACAGTTCCTTCGATTATGTCGCCGTCGTTGAAGTATTTGATCGTGGCATCAACGGCGGCGATAAGGTCTTTCCTCTGACCCGATGTCGTTGATTGCGACCCTCGGCAATGAGGCGGAGGTGTTTGCGGTCATGAAATAATGACCTGATACGGACAATTGTAGAAATATGGATAAATACGACGTGGAAAGCCTCACACCAAGTCCAGAGTCTACGGACGAACCCCTGCCGCGCAAGCGCTTTGTGGCGTCATGACGCGGATTACGGATCGGAAGCCGCAATCGGCTCAAGACCGGGGTCTGTGGAGCTTGAGGAGAGGAAACATGTGGGTGCGCAGAGAACCACTGGAACCGGACGAACGTCCTGACGTCGCACACTGCGTTGGTGGACGCTCAATGCGGCCGAGTACCGGGCTGAGCACGGCGATGTTCTGAGTGAGAGCGATTTCTGTGGGGCCCAGGAAGGTCTGAATGAGGCGGAGGCCTCGTGCCTCGGCGACCCACGTGAGCTAAAATAACGCTCGAATACTGAAATCGCGCTGGCGCCGCCTCAATGTCTCGAGATATCTCAGCGGGCCTGGGCGCCTGAGTCGCGGCGACCGACATCTCCCCGGCATGTTGGCCAGCCGCCGCCATCAATCGCTCAACCAGAACTGAGATCCTCTCATCGCCGCAGACGGACTTTCGCTTTCGCCCTTCGCCAAGGATTCCTCTGATGCGGTTGTCACGAGTTTCGGGCGTCATACCCTTTGTCAGCGACCTCAAAGCTTTGTCTCACAGGCGTTGCGAATGTCCCTCGTTCCAGGCGGCATTTCTCGCCTCACTCGGCCCCCCACCCCCTGTGCGATGGATGTCCCTGATTCGCCGACAAGACGCGACATGACGGTCACCACGCCATACTTTGCCACCGCCCTCTACGTGGAACGCCAAAGCGACGGAGAACTTTTTGATGTCGAGTACCACCACACGCCGAGCGAGTACGTGAACGGCCTCGCATGTGCCGGTTTTTCGATCGAAGGAATGGGAGCCCTGAGGGCCATGAGGGGCGAACGACGGTGGGGGCGGTTGAGGGTCCCGAACGATCTCCTGGATTCCTCGGGACGCTCATCGTGCGAGGAAAGCCCTGATAGCGGCGTCAGTGAGCGGCTTCGCGCCACGAGGAGCCAACGCTCATGCCGACGGAAAGCGGAACTGGCAACTGACGGCACCGGACATCTCCGCCGCATCGATCGCCCTGACCGCCCCGCGCCTCCCGGTGCGATCTCCAAGACCAGTTCGTCGCACCCGCAGCAGGACGCGCGAGTGCATTCCCTTCAACGAATCGACGACGGCGACCATCGCCAGCTTGATGATGTCCGCAGCCGATCCCTGAATGGGTGCGTTGAGGGCCATCCTCTCGGCGGCCTCGGGCCCTGCCGGTTGGTTGAATTGAGATCGGTGAAGGCGCGACGTCCCAGGATCGTCTGGCATAACCTCTCACGGCGAGCTTCTGACGAGCGAGTCGAGGTAGGTGCGGACCCCGCTGAATCGCGAGAAATAGTCATCCATAAGGGGCCTGTGCCTGACCCACTGGGACTCGCAGCTGCTTGGACAACCTGTAGGCCGAAAAGGCCGTAGGCAAGACCGTAGCCTGCTGGCTTTGAGTGCGAGCGATCGTCCGATGTCACCTTCTTCCGGCACCCCGTAAACGCGAGAGGCGACGTAGGTGTGCAGATCGGCTCCCTCTCGGAACGCCTCAATGAGCTCGGCGTCGCCCGAAAGGGCGGCCATGAGTCGCATTTCAATCTGCGAATAGTCCGCCGTCATGATCGATTCATACCTTCGCCGGGAACGAAGGCCGCTCTGAATTTGGCGTCCTTCCACGGTTCGTGCATGGATGCTTTTGAAGGTTGATTGGTCGAGGACAGCCTGCCCGTAGCGGCTGCCGTTTGCTGGAAAGTCGTGTGATCCTCTCCGTTGCGAACTGAACGTTGCAGCCCTCGACGGATTGGCGAAGCTTGATGGCGTCGCGATGTTCGAGGAGAGCTGAGAAATTGTTGGCCGGCGACCGCCTTGTCGTCTTCGCGCCCGGCGATGCTTATCGCGAGGTCCGCCAGTGCATCGGCATTGGTGGTGTGACCGGATTTCGTTTTTCGTGTCGGCGGAAGGCCGAGCTGATCGAAGAGGACCTCTTGAGCTGTTTGAGCTCGATAGGTTGACCTCGCGTCCGATCGCATCGTAGGCCGAACGCGCCGCCGCAACCACTCGTCCGTCGAAATCCCGCCGTAATTTCTCGGGCGAGATCCTCGTCCACGGCTATTCCCTGCATCTCCATGAGACCGAGCGTGCGAGATACCGCCATCCGAGGTCGACCAGCGCCCCGTCCTCTCCCCTTTCAGCAAGTCTCGACGTCGAAGGCCTCCGAAAGATCCACAAGAGCAGCGGCAGCCGCGGCGCTTCCGTCATGAATCAATATCGTAGCGTCGCGGGCTGTTGCCCGTCATGAAGCTGCCTGCCCAAGTAGCGAACGGCGAGATCGTCCAGATCGTAGACTCGCTGATCGGGATGCGAGATACGCCTGTAACAGAGTGTCGCGGCTCACTCCTTCGAGTTCAACGTCAGCTTTCGCGGAGAAGATGAGCGGCTGCTTCGCCCGTGAAAGACTTTGGGGGCGGTCTGAATCGGCCAAAAATGCACTGAGAGCGGCGGCATCGTCCTTCCATTGACGAATCCACGCCTTCCCCGGGCGCTCCCCGACCGCCACCGCGCTCTCCTCCCGGCAAACGCCTCGGATCGACGAGGACGCCGTACGGGCCGGGGCTATGGACGATACCCAGTCGGTGAATGGCCTCCACGCGAAACGACGATCTGAGAGCTTGCCCGACCGTCTCCTGTTCGTGCCGTCGCGCGATGGAAGCTCGGCCAACACACGGCTGCGCAGGTTGCGGAAGTTGAGTGTGTCGAACAGTCTGTGCAGAGCCTCCTGTCCACTCCAATGGGGCGAAGATCCCAAGTCTTTGACTATGAAAGGTCGCGCACGAGCCTCGTTCAACTTCATGTTCAACAGGACTTGATCTGCATGTGCGCGCAGAGAGATTCGCCAGCCTTCCCTTTAATTCCGGGCTGATCTCGGCGAGGATTTGTTCAACGCCGCCGTAAGCGGCGATCCATTTGGCAGCCGCTTTTTCGACCAACGCCCGGAACGCCGGAAGATTGTCCGCGTTTTCCCCACAAGCGCCGCAAGATCGCGATATATCGAGAAGGCAGCACCCCGGTTTTTCGCGAGAACGCTGTCGACGTCGAGAACCCTGAGTTTCCGAACGGGGCATCGGGTAGAGAACCGTGCATTGCTCGTCTACGAGTTGAAATGAATCTTTGTCTCCCGACGATATGTAGACGCGCATGCCGCCGTCGGCTCCGCGTCGAGAGCGTGGCGACGATGTCGTCGGTCTCGTAGTCTTCGACCGTCAGCCAGCTGATTCCCCATCGCATTGAGCGACTGCTGGATGAGCTCGATCTGGCCTTTAAACCTTCGGGGTTTGCGCCCGCCCGCCTTTGTATTCCTCGTATATGCGGGCAAAGCGAAAGGTTCCTGGCAACTCGAAGGCGAGCAGCGATATGGGTGGCCTCATAGTCTGCAAATGAGTTTGAGAAGCGTGGTGAGGAAACCCGAGACGGCGTTGGTGTGTCTGGCCCTGTCGGTCACAAAGTTCTCGGCGCGCAGCGCGTAGAACGCACGGAATGCAAGCGAATGCCCATCGATGAGAAGGAGAGTCGAGTCTTCACCCTTACAACCTACTCGCCTCCCGCTGCCTTTCTACTGTCTCTCCCGCTGTCTCCCCTGCGGCTTTCTTGCCTCCGACGTCGCAAAAAGAGGTTGCGACGTCACGACCTTTGCACCGCATCTTTAAAGAGGTGCCCCGCCCCCTGGCCGAGTATGGCTCAGCGGTCGGTGGTGTTACCATCGTCGGCATGCACACGTTGACGACCTTTGGCGAGCGGGCTCCTGGCGAGCTGGCCCTCGCGTATGAAGATGAGTCTCGTCTCGCGCTGACGACGAGACGGTCGAGATGCGAATGCCGGCTGAGGGAAATCGTCAGGTACGCTGCTCTTGCACGGAGGGCTTTCAACGGCGTACCTGTCGAGCATGCGGGCTCTATTCTGGCGATGCTCAACACTCCGAAAGACCGGTTGCCCGTGGGAACGGAATTGTCAGTAAGCCAGTTGCGTTCAATGACCGAAGGCTACGTGACGGCCAAAGCAACAATCCTCCACAAAGGGCGCTCCAGCATGTGCGTCCAGGTCGATGTGCGTGATGACTCGGCGAGCTTCACCGCGGCCGGCCGGCTGTCAGTGGTTTTCGTTCGCGCCTGAGTGCAACGAAGGCCGTCAAAAGTGAGCGACGAAGGAAGACCGCGAAAAGATTTCAGTTGCGGCTGCCGACCTGTTCGATGACGGCATCGGCTACCTCGCGCATCGTAAGCCGGCGATCCATCGACGTCTTCTGAATCCATCGGAAAGCTTCAGGTTCTGTCAACCCCATCTTCGATTCGAGCAGCCCTTTGGCTCTGTCGACCTCTTGCGCGTTTCTCTGAATTGCTCGCCAAGCTGGAAACCCTCGTCTCCAGCGCAAGGATTTCCTGGTTTCGCGAAAGCGCGATCTCAACGGCGGGAAATGAGATCGGCAGGGGTGAAAGGCTTGACGACATAGGGCCATCGCGCCGGCGTCACGCGCACGTTCGACGAGCTCGCTCTGTGAGAAGGCGGTGGAGCATGACCATGCACATCTTTGGTCGCCAATATTTTCTCCGCCGCCGTAATTCCGTCCATTCCAGGCATCTTCACGTCCATGATAACGAGGTCAGGTTCTGAGCCGTCAGCGAGTTCTATGGGTCCTCTCGCCGTCGCCCGCCTGCCCGACGACATCGAAACCCGCTTCCTCCAGAGTCTCGGCTATATCCAGCCGGATGAGAGCTTTCGTCTTCGACAACCAGAGCACGGTACGCCGCACCTTGAGTCGAGGGACTCTCAGTCCTGACCTCAACATCATGCTCTGCTGTGAATGTCTCCTTCGACTAGAGGCCTCCAGCTTGATTTCCTAACGCGTCTATACTAGCGCGATACTTCGCATAAAGTGGCGTTTTTTAACTGAAGTTGGAAAACAGCGAAGTAGCGCACTGCTTCCAGCTTCCGGCCGCCAACGGCACTCTGTGCTGCCTGAGACGTCTGGCGAGATCTGCGCCGTAATCCTTGACGCGCCTCGCTGGAGAGCCAATACGCAAACTATTCCAGTACACCTTGGAAGCTGGATCAGCACACCGCCGTATTCACTGCCGCTGACAGAGCAACGCCCGCCCCGTGGGCGGACGCCTTTCGCCAAAGAAAAATCGATGTACTTTCCACTCACGGTTTCAGAGGCCAAAAAGGGCGTTAATGCCGAAGCGTCATGCACCGCATGAGAACTGGTATAGGCTCGCCTATCTTGGTGCTCCCGGCGGGACTCGAACCCGCACGCACGAGGCGCCGCATTTTGAGTGCGGTGTGTCTGCCAATTCCACCACAGGGAGCCTCGTTCCTCAGCTGTGCCGAGGAAGCGTCTCACCCATTTTATGGACCTCGGATCGTATTCGTCGAACCGGACTCGCCAGCGGGCATTCCGGCGACCACCACAATCCCTGTCACCGTCGACGGCCATGCCGAGCTCCTCGCAGAAGATGATCGACCTGAGCGACCATGTCATCCGCTATGTTTGACGTGGGGGACGGTGAACGTCGTCAAACCCAGGTGAGAGCAAGCTGATTGCGCACCCCCGGGTCGGGAGTGAAACAGACGATGGGAAGGCGAGCACGCAACTGTGCTTCGCGCCGAGCAGTTTGGCCGGTTTCCGTGGAATACAATGAGGTCTTTCACGCCCAAAGCTTCGCTGATTTCATGGCAGCACGAGTTATCACCCATTGCGCGTCTTGTGAAGATTGCCGATGAGAGCGGATTTGTTCCATCCCGTGTTCTCGGCGTACTCAACGACTGGAGGACATCGTCTCAACGCATCTTGATCGGGAACTTTCCAACCGAGGTCTTCACCGGAAAGCATGACGAGCGTCGGCGCCGTCTATGACGGCGCTGGCGCAACCGGATGCTTTCCAGCCCGCGGGACGCGGATTGTCGATCGCGAGCCAAAGACCTGGGTGGCGACGATGACGGCTTGAACGTTTGCGAGCAAGCGAGATGGCACGCTTTTTGCACAAGTGGGAACCTGCTCCGCGGGCAGTTCGACGCCCAGATCGCCCCGGGCAACCATGATCCCGTCGAAGACCCTCACTGATGTCTTCGAGATTCTCCACCGCCTGAGGCTTTTCAATCTTGGCGATGACGGGGCGTTTGACGCCCACACGATCCATGATTTCGTGAACGTCGGCGACGTCGCCCGGGGGTGCGGACAAAGGATAGAGCGATGAAGTCGGCGCCGACTTGCAGACCCCACTCCAGGTCCTCCCTGATCCTTTTCGGAAAGCGCGGGGGACCGATACGGCGACCCGGGAAGATTGACACCTCTTTGCTGTTGGAAACCGGCCGGGAACCATGACCTCGGTGCGAACGGTAGTATCCGTCACATCGAGAACGCGGACCGCCACTCTGCCGTCATCGATGAGGATCCGATCACCGGGCTTACAGTCGCCCGGAAGCCCCTTTGTAGGTTGTGGGAAACCAATTCCCTGGTCCCTGGAACGTCCTCTGTGGTTATCGAAAAATGTCGCTGACAGCGAGCTCGTGGGGCGCTGTCGGCAAAACGTCCGAGCCGGATCTTGGGACCTGAGGTCGACGAGAACGGCGCGATGGCTTGGCCGGTGATCCCAGCCGCCTTGGCGAACACGTTGGATCCGTTCTTCGTGTTCGGCGTGGGATCCGCGACGCGCTGATGCGTGCAACGTTCATCCCGGCCTCGCCAGTGCAAGGATTTCTTCCCGTGAGTTCGTCGCCGGGCCCAAAGTGCACACAATTTTTCGCCCACGCATGTATCAAAGCCTCACCCTGAGCGCGAGCGGCACGGCATTAGAGTCACGCCACGTTGAGCGCGACATCACGCCGTCGACGATGCTTCGTCATTACCAACAACGCGTTTGTCCGAATCGCCGTCACGAGCCCCTCGCCTCGAGAACCCGGTGCCTTCCGCGCTGTCGGCATTCTCCCCTTATTGTCCTCGTTGCCCCTCGACAATGTCGGCATGCTCACCCGTGTCATTTTTGACATGATCTTCTGTACGCTATAGAGCACTGTTTTTGACGCCATCCTGAGCACGACCGGAACTTTCTGGTTTTGACGTCGTGATCAATTCCCGGAGCCAGCCGGACGCCCCTCATCCTCAACCCAGCGCTTGCGGTTGCTTTCGTCCTCGTCCTTTCGGGCCCTCAGCCTTTTCTCAGAACCTTTCGGCGATTGTTTTCCCGGAACCGAAAACGCTCGACAAATTTTTGGCGAGCCTTTTCGCCGACCCAGATGTCGTTGATCTGCTGGATTGTTCTGAAGCGCCTGCGAAGCAAGAAGAAGGCGATGAGCCCGCCGATGAAGACGAGACAGAGAGGTCCAGATATTGAGCTCGAAGGCCCAGAACCATGTTCACTTCATCGATGCGCAAACTCTATCCATAGCCTGCCGGCGGTGTAGAACATGACGTAACAGGCAAAAAGTTGTCCACCGACGAGTTTGAATCGCCTCCAACAGCACAAGTATGACAGCGCCGGCCAAACACCACAGCATTTCGTAGAGGAATGTGGGCTGAAAAGTGGTCGCCTCGGGGTAGCCGCCCACGATGTGCTGAGCGTCGATCTCCAAACTCCAGGGAAGCGAGGTCGGCTTTCCGTACAGCTCCCGATTGAAGTAATTGTCGATTCGGCCGATGGCTTGCGCCACCAGGAGAGCTCGGGGGCGATGGCGTCACCGACGGGCATGAGGCGCAAACCGTAGCGTTTGGCCACGAGCCACGCGCCGAAACCGCCGAGCGCTATGGCACCCCATATACCAAGACCCTCCCTTCCACACGGCGAAGATTTGCAGAGGATTCTTATCGCCAACGAAATAGAGCTGATATCTCGGTTAGGACGTGGTAAAGCCTTCCGCCAATGATCCCGAAGATGACCATGGAAAAGAGAAGGTCACCGATGATGACGTCGGGCCCGCCCTTGGCCTCGATAGCGACGGGAAAGAATCCACCATGCGGCTGTGATGCCGCAGATGATTGCCAAAGCGTAGGCGCGCAGCACAAAAGGCCCGATGGACCACGAGTCTCACGGCGGGCGAAGGTATAGGGGATGCGAGGACGTTCATTGTTTTTCTCGTGCGAAGCGAAGGCCAGGCCCTCCGCAATAGTTCTCATGTTAGTAAGTCTTCCCGCCCGCCGTCCACGAGGGGCGGATGAGAGCAGACCTGACGATGACGCCGTCGGCGTAGGAGGCGACATCCGATGCGTGGGCCGGAGTCGTCACACCTATTCCCACACAAACGCGTTCCGCCCTCTGCTGCCTCGTGCGCTCAATCGAGATCGCGAGCCTCCTCTGTCGCGGCTCGCCCGCCCCCGTCACCCCATGGTTGAAGCCGCATAGACAAACCGCGAGAAGTTTGAGCGCCACTTTGCGCAGTCTGTCTTTTCGTGACGACCGCGCGACGAGGAAGATTCGGTCAAGATCGTGCCGATTGGAAGCACATCGATCCACCCATCGGCGTGATCCGGCGTCAAATCGGGTGTGATGAGGCCGGCCCCGCCCGCTGAAGCTAAGATCGTCGGCGAAACGGCCGACGCCGTATCGGTAGACGAGGTTGAAGTAGGTCATAAACTCAGGGGAACTGCTCCGGCGTCGGCTATCGCCCTCGACCATTGTGAAGGCGTCCGCGACCCGGTTCCGCCCTCGCGCGATATTTGTCGCCTTCTGAATGACCCCGCCGTCCATCGATGGATCCGAGTAGGGCACGCCCACTTCGACGATATCGGCTCCCGCCGCCACGAGTTCTCTGGCTCGCGGCGATCGAACCCTGCAAGATCGGGAAACCCCACCGTGGCAGCAGCCGACGAACGCCGCACCGCCCCGGTTTTTGGCCGCGTCTATAGCCTCTCGCACCCTCACAGCGTCTCCCCTTTGCCTTCGATGCCGAAATAGTCCATGGCTGTTTGCACGTCTTTGTCTCCCCTGCCTGAAAGAGAGACCAGAATGGTGGGCGGTCTGCTTCCCGCTCTCCGCCCTTTTCCGATCTGCAACGCTCCCGCCAGTGCATGGGCAGATTCGATAGGGGATGATCCTCTCTCGGCTTAGAAGCCGGAAGGCTCCATGGCGGCGGCGTCGTCGATAGGCTCGGTATTCGGCCCCGCTGATGGAAGAAAGCCAGCGTGTTCCGGGCCAACGCCGGATAGTCAAGTCCGGCCGAATCGAGTGGGACCTCGACGGTCTGGCCGTCTTCGTCCTGCATGAGATAGCTCAGCGACCCCTGAATATGCCAAGGGAACTGGCGTTGATCGTCGCGGCCGTCTTCCTGAAGCGACTCTGACCCTCCCGCTTCGCAGCCGAGCAGCCGAACCGTCGGATCGTCGAGAAAGGCGCTGAACAGCCCAATCGCATCTCGACCCGCCGCCCACGCACGCGATTGCGACGTCGGAAGCCCGCCGGTGAGTTCGAGCACCTGCGCCCTGGCCCTTCCCCTGATGACCTTCGCAAACCGCGCACGAGCGTGGGAAACGGGTGCGGGGCTGGCGGCCGTGCCGAAAATGTAGTTCGTCGTCCACGTTCGTCACCCAATCGCGGAACGCCCTCGTTAATAGCGTCTTTGAGGGTCGCGGACCCAGATGTGACGGATAGCTTTCGTTCCGAGCAACTCCATCCTTGCCACGTTGAGCGCCTGACGCCGCACATCCTCGGCGCCCAGTAAATGGTGCACCCAGTCCAGCAAAGCCGCGGCCGGGCCGTGGCGACACCGTGTTGGCCCGCACCGGTTTCGCTATGACGCGCGTCTGCCGACGGCGCGGGTGAGGAGCGCCTCGGGCCAAGTACGTTGTTGATCTGTGTGAGCCTCGTGGTTGAGGTCTCTGCGTTTGAGGATGATGCGCGCCCGCCGGTATGGCGGGCAAATTTCGAGCCTTCGGTGATAATCGACGGGCGCCCGGAATACGTGCGTCCCAGGCGATCGAGTTCAGACCGGAAATCAGGATCGTCTTTTGAGCCGCCCCAGGCGGACGAAAGATCGTCCAAAGCTGCCACGAGCGCCTCGGGAACGTATCGTCCTCCGAAGTCGCCAAAGAACGGGCCTTGAACCGTACCGAGCTGCTGATTCACGTATCTTCCCTTGTATCAGTGACGTGGTGATGCCCCACGGCAACTATGTCACCAATGGCTGACCGTGGATCCCCGGAGGTCACGAGCGCCTCGCCGACGAGAACCGCATTCGCACCGCTGCGAGCGTAGTTGAGAACGTCTTGAGGTCCTCGCACGCCCGATTCGGCTACCTGACCATGCCGCTGGGCAGAATATCGACAACCTGGTCGAAAACTCGCAGATCGACGTCGAGCGTCTTCAAGTTTCGCGCGTTCACGCCGACGACGCGAGCCCCTCGCATCGATCGCCCTTCGAGCCTCTTCTCGATCGTGCGCCTCAACCAGAGCCGTCACGCCCAGCGAATGGACACGCTCAACGAAGGACATGAGAACCGTTTGCTCCAAAGCCGCCACGATGAGCAAAAACGATGTCTGCACCCATGGGCCTCGCCTCCCAGATCTGGTACGGGTGACGATGAAGTCCTTGCGCAGCAAAGGCGTGGCCACCGAGCCCGAACGGCGTCGAAATCATCAAGGCTTCCCCGAAGCGCCTCTTCTCGGTCAGGACGGAAATTGCGGCCGCCCCGCCTTCTTCGTACATTTCCGCCAAATGCGCTGGTTGTCGATGTCAGCAAGGCTGCCTTCGATGGGCTGGACCCTTCACCTCGGCGATGATCGACAGGGTGCGCTCATCCGTGCCGCGCAGCGCATCCTCCCCGGACAATGCGGATGGCATCCTCCGCGCGCGCCTTGAGTTCTTCCAGGGTCACGCGCGCCTGACGCGCTGCAAGGTCCCCACGAACCCCGCAGCGATAATCGAACCGAGCACGCGCCATTATCTATTGCCTCCCAACGTCTATGAACCTCCCACATCTTGGCCAATGGCCCGCAAACCGATTGGCCACTTGAACGGCGCGGACGGCTGCAGCCGCCTTTGTTTCTGCGCCTCGACGTACTCGGTTTCCGGCACCGAGTCGGCCACCATCCCGGCCCCTGCCTGACGCTGGCGCGCCCCGCGTGCACGACCGCCGTACGTATCGCGATCGCCAGATCGGCATTTCCCGAGAAGTCGAAATAACCCACCACGCCTCCATACAGCCCTCTGCGAGCGGGTTCCAGTTGATCGATGAGTTCGATGGCGCGGGGTTTGGGCGCACCCGAAAGCGTGCCCGCAGGAAAGACGGCGGCCAGGCAATCGACGGGGGCCATTCCTTCGTCCAAGCGTCCCGCCACGGTCGATGAGATGCGTATGATGTGGCTGTAGCGTTTGATTTGCCGAAGGTTCTCGACCTCGACAGTCCCCGGAACACAGACCTTCGCCAGATCAGTTGCGGCTGAGGTCGACGAGCATGATCGTGTTCTGCGCGCCCTTTTGGGCTCGGCCAAGATCGCGTCTCGAGGGCGTCGTCGTCTGCTTAGGGTCGCCGCGCGGGCGCGAACCGGCGATCGGGAACATTGTGATCCTCGATTGCGAAACGCGCATGAGCGTCTCGGGAGAGCTGCCCACCACCGAGAAAGCGCCGCCCGCCCCGTCGGACAAACGTAGAAAATACATGTACGGAGAAGCGTTGATCGTGCGCAAACACGATAGACGTCCAGAGGATCGGCATCGCATCTGATGTCCGCCCTGCTGGGAAAGAACCACCTGAAAACTCTCGCCGTCGCGCACCGCTTCCTTTGCCTGCGAGGACCGCCCGTTCGAAATCAGCTTGCGAAACCCCACGGTGGGATCGTCCACTTTGCGGTCATCAAGGCCGGTCATGCGAAGAGCGGCGACGGATTGGAAAAGATCCTCTCCATCCGCTGCAGGCGCTCAACGGCGCGATCGTAGGCCTTTAGCCGCACCGTCGGCCCGATTGTTCGCATTGACTGCATTGGCTAGTGAGCCACACCTCGCCTTTGTGGTGATCGACGGCGACCATATCCGTGGCCAAGCACATCGCTGCGTCGGGAATATCAAGCTCGTACGGCGCCATACGCGAGAGCGTGGGCTCCCAGTCATACAGGGTGTCCCAGCCGAGCGCTCCAACGAGCCCTCCCGTCAACGGCGGCAGACCCGCGAATGCGGGAGTATGGAGTTCTTCGAGCGCACTGCCAAGCATACCGGTGGTAGTGCCCGAAACTGGAAGGCCTTCTGGAGTCTGGCCCACCCATCGCGCTTCACCTCTGAGGGTGACGAGATGGGCCATGGAACGAACCCCGACGAAAGACCAGCGATCCCATGTGCCGTCCCGCTCGGCCGATTCCAGGATGAACGTGCCGTCCCTTCGGCCAAACGCCTGTAGATGCCAAGCGGCGTCGCATCGTCGACGAGCACCTTCTCGACCACGGGAATCACCTGGCGCGACGTTGCCAATTCCAGGAATTCCTCTTGACGGCCAGCACTTGGCCCCAACGCACCTGGACGTCACCCGCCGCCTTCCTGGATAAGGGTGAGACGGCCGATGCCGACGCGCACAAGACGCGGCACCGCTCACCCAACCGGGGCGTAGCGCCCGTTTTCAACACGTTCTTTGTCATCACCGTTCTTAGATTAGTAGTACGTGATCAGGGCACCGACTGCATCGTAAGGCGAGAGACGGCCTGCCCAATGCGATGAGCGTCCCTCTAGGAGCCAGAACCAGGCGCCTTTAACGGCGCCTCTTTTTCAGATTTAGACGAAAAGAATGCCCAAAAATGTCGACCACCACCTGCGCGTCGCCGTTTCCTTGAGCGAAAGAACTGGGAATGAGGACCATGACGCGCGACCCCACTTTTTGGTCGACCAACCTTCCGACAGGCCGCGCATTGCCTTGTCGAGCTTGAGCGCCACGGGATTGCCGCCATTCCACGTGGTATCAACAATCTTTCCGTCAGTTTCGTAAATCGCATACTGGGCTGCGATCGTATCGCCCTTGACACCTGGTCGCCCGGACCCTTCGACATATAGGGGACGACGGCAAGGTCCGGGATGGCTTGTTTGCTGGCTTTGAGAGCGGGGCCGCGCCGCTGTCGGCGACCGAAAGGCTGGGCATTCCCGCCGGAGGAGGATTTTGCGCCGCGGCTTTCTGCTGTGGGCTAGTCGTGCCGAAGATATCGACCACGATGATCTCAGCGTTCTGACGATTCCCGTCCACGAGGCCGGGACGTTTGAAAACAAGCCTGCTTCCCCTTCACGCCGACGAGATCCCTCAGAGATATCGCCCAGTCCTTTCTTCTGAAACTTCGGCGAGGCGGAGATCCCCTGACTCGTGGTGGCGGAAATGATTCTGGCCGGAGCGCGAATCAAAAAGATGTCGTCGCAACAGCACCGTTTGCCCGCGTTCGATCACTACTGCCTCCCTTTGCCTTTGATGGTGACGTCTTTGACAACGTTCCTCGGGGCAGACGGGCACCAGGGTCTACCGTGACCGACGAACCGATCGACCCGTTGACCTCCACTTGTATCTCGCCTTTCGGGGAACGATCGCAGGAGGGCAACGAGAGCGGCGAGAAGTAGCCAGGATGGCTCGAGGCCGAACGAATTTTCATCGATCCATCTCTTCCAGCAGGCGTTCGACCTGGATCATCGACAGCCGCAAAGGGATCCTTGAGGATCACGGTTCGCGTACCCTCAGCCTCCAGCAGCCGCAGATTCATCCAATCCGACAGCGTGATCGAGACGGCGCTCACGGGCCTTCGCCATAAACTCCCTCCCTCAGTTTGGCGCGGGTGTCTCGCCGGCGGCGTCGTCGAGGCGGCGACGGTAGCCTCGGGCCGAACGAAAGTTCGCAGCATTCCGTCTCTCCTCCATGGACGGGCGCAAGCCCTGCCGCGGTGATGTCGTGATAGGCGAGGTCGAGCCTGAACATCCTGGCGTCATTCAGGTCTCGCCCCGTGCGCTCTTGATATCTGGAGAATAGCGAAAGCTTGGCTGCCCAGTCGATCTCAGTCTCGATGGCCGAGTGGTCCTCTGATTTGACTCGATTCGACCGCACGCCCCTCTACAGATCAAGCAATAGGGAGGTCGATGCGTCCAGTTCCGACATGTAACCCCTTGGCGTCGTAATGCCGTAAAACCGCCTCCTCGGTGCGTTCTTGATCCTCGAGTAGGCGTGATCGTTCCCTGTCGGCAGGTCGAGCGGGCCTCGCCCTGGAAAAGGTCGGCGCTCGTGGCGCGAATCGCCGCTGGCGGGGTCGGTAAGCTCCATCTTCGGCAGCATTCCGCCATCTTCCAGCATGACTAAATGGCCTGCGTGGCGGCCACCTTTGAGCGCCGTCGTTACCCTCGCACATGTTGAATCCCCCACGATCAGCGTGCATCTGGCGGTAAAGCTCGGGGTCGCCATGCGGTTCGTCTGTATTTATCATCGGCCGCGATCTGGTAGAAGCTCGATGAAATCGCTTCCCACATCTGATCGGCACGCTGAGAGAAGCCAATAGGCAGCCGCGAACCGTCCTGGCCCGGCGGATATAACCCGCCCCCTGCAACTATTTGGCGCGTGACGAAATATGGCAGCGTAGCGGCGATCTCGATTGCAGGTAGTCGAAGCGGCGCCGCACAAGGTAATTCTCGTGGCAGCCAAAAGAGTTTCCCCGCATCGACGTTGTTCTTGGAACAGATGGATACGGCCATGCACCCCCTTTTTGGCGAGCCGTGCATCCGCCTGCGCGGCCATCGACGCGTACAGCAGTTCACCGGCCTGATCGTTAGCCACCAGGTCCGCGACCGAACGGCATTCGGCCGTCGCGTACTCGGGGTGGGCGCTCCACGTCGAGATACAGCCGAGCGCCATTGGGCAGAAACGAGTTGGTCGACCTGCCTGAGGCCACGATCGGGGCGAAGAGCTCGGCGGCGCGATCTCGGCGTCGAGAGGCTCGCCTCCTGACTCCGGAGCGCACATGATCCCGAATTGGTCTCCACGCCCATGACCCCGCTGCGGGATCATTGGCCGCCCTTTGACGAAGCCCCGACGAACGAGGCAGCATTGGTTTCGAGAACGGAATCGATCTCATCAAGCAGTGAATCGACGGCCGAGGTCTGCTTTTGAGCCTGCGGTATGTCCGAGACGGCCTGTTCCTCGGTGCGCCGCTGCTGCCAAGCGAATTCTTGTGCCATGGATGCCTTTCTTTTTGGCCTTGATCTGGCGTATGCTGTCAGGCCGTGTTTCGCAAAGAGGCAAACGACCGGTCCACGACGCCGCTCGGCTCATTCTGCTGCGAGCCGACGAAGGAAATCGCCGACGTCCTGAGACTCGGCGCATGTGACCGACGTGCTCTCGGTCGCCCGATGGGGGGTGAAGCGTGGGCAAACGCACGAGATCACCGGAATCGCTCGAGGATCACCCATCCCATCCGCCGCCGGAACGGCAGCCCGAATTTGGAGACTCGCCGCCCCTGAGGAAAGCGCGAGTGTCTTTGGGAGCTTCAGCGGCGGCGCGTTCTGACCTCGTCGCGGCTGAAGAGGCGCTTGACGCGGCCGGCCGCGCCGTGCTTTCGACGATCGATTTCTCCCGGCCGCAGATCGTGCCACCGCAGATCGAGCGCACGAAGCTTGTCGTCAGTCCCAGGCCAATGGCCGCGTTCGCGCATCCCTTCCAGGAGGTCGCGCTGGCAACCCATTCGACCATGGGCGCAGCTGCTCTCAGTCGCGCCGATCGAGCAGGTCGAGGACGAGCCGCCAGTACCGAGCACTTCGGCAGTGTCAGGATCGGCCCCTGCCGTGGCGTTCCGACTGCTCGCGAACGGCGTCAAGGTAAATGCGTTGGATCGCGGAGGCGGTCTTCGTCGTCCTGTCATACATATCGAGGCCCGCCTCGATCGTGGGAAACCCGCCACGTCGCGGCAACTGGGGAATAGAGGAGAGCTGAGTCGAGGGCGAGGGGAACCTCGTCGATCTCTATGAGCCAGAGGACGTCGTTTCGTCGTCCCAATCTTCAGCAGGTCTGAAATGTCAGCAGTTGGCATCGCCGCCGATAACATGCAGGCGGCGATACAGCGAGTAGTCCGCGTGGGGCCTGTTGTCGCGCGTATTGATGATCGGCCGCTGAAGGTCGTCCGAGGCCAACGTCATTCCTCAACATAATCTGCGCGCTGAGAGATCTGGAATCCGGGGAACTCGCCTCGACTGGCCTCAGGCCCACCCGTCCGGCGCCGCACAGGATCGGGCGGTGACGAGAAGGGGTCATGTACCGGACGACGTCGGCGAAGCTGGTATCGCGACTCATGAGGTAGTTTTCATGCGGAGCCGTAAGCCGCCCCCTTGCCGTCGACGTTGTTCTTGTAGACGGCCACCCGCGGCCTTCGGAACGAAGTCTGGTCCATCGCCCCCACTGCCACCGCCCTCGCCCGCGCGATCCCAGAGGACGGCCGCTGGGGCGACGACGTTTCGGGCGAGGAATACTCGGGATGGGCATGGTCCACGTGAAAGCCGCGCGCCGTTTGCCAGCACGAGGTTTGCGCGCCCGCGGGCGGCGCAGCGAGGCAACGTCGGTCACACGTTCGGGATTTCCGAAGGCCGGCGCGGAATCTTCCGGGTTGTCGGTGAGCATCGACGGATCGGCGGCTCCCGTTCCAGTCTGTACCCCTGGCGTCGTTGAGCGGATCCTCACCGTGAAAGTCCCACCCGGTGGTTCCACCGGTCTTTCGGCTATACGCCTCGACAAGGTCGGCCGATAGAGCGATCGGACCTGCACCCGAATCGGCAGATTCCAAAATGCCGAACTCCGTTTCAGTTCCACGATTCGGCGCACGCTCATATCAAATCAACCCTTTCGAATCAGCGGGATCGAATTCGCGAATGCCGCGATCCCCGTTGGCGTCTCGACCATATGGATCCGCCCGCACGCCCCTGGCGCCCCCTCGCGATCGGGCACACCTCCGAAGAGTGGACGAACGTCCACCACGCGCCCGGAACGCCCGCGGGCGTTGACTCGCGCCCATTCTTCCGCTGACGGCCGTGGCCATATCTTCACCCGCCGCCGTCTCTTCGCGAACCGCGGCTCGCACGTGCTCAACGGCGATGCCCCGAACTCCGGTTGCGAGGAAATCTTTAATGGCAAGTTTCTTCGCCCGATCGACGACGGCCGCCAAAAAGCGCCCCGGATACCATGTCGGAAACGTAGAGCACTTTGCGCGTGCCGTCTCGAATAAGGCCAGCTCGACGTACTGTTCTCTGCAGTTTTCGCGAAGAGCTCCGCAACGGCGACCTCGCGCAACGCTTCGGCAGCCTTGTCGGGACTTCCCGCCGCTTCGACGGCGTCGTCTCGCAACGGCAGATCTGCCGTCAGATACTTCGACAGAATGTCGAGGCTGCCCTCACGCGTCGGCCTTTCGATGCGGATTATCGTCGAGACGCCCCGGACGCAAGATCGCGGATCGATCATGTCCTCGCGGTTGGAGGCACCGATGACGATGACGTTCTGCGGTGCCTCGACTCCGTCGATCTCTGCCAGGAGCTGGGGAACCACCGTGGTCTCGACGTCGGAAGAGATGCCCGATCCGCGCGTGCGGAAAAAGCGCCTCCATTTCGTCAAAGAAAATGACCACGGGTATGCCTGCTGCCGCCCTGTCTCGCGCTCTGGAGAAGATATCGCGAATCTGACGCTCCGTTTCACCGACGTATTTGTCGAGAAGCTGCGGCCCTTTGATGTTGAGGAAATAGCTCCGAGCCCGGTCGCTATCTCCCTTCGCGGCGATGTTGGCTGCCAGAGATGTCGCCACGGCCTTGGCAATGAGGGTCTTGCCGCATCCCGGCGGTCCGTACAGGAGCACGCCCTATGGGCGTTTGAGCCCATGCTCCTGATAGAGCTCGGGCTGCCCGAAGGAAGTTCGACAGTGTCCTTGATCTCGTTGGATCTGCGGGCCAAGCTCCCCCGATGTCGGCTATGAGACGTCGGGAACTTCCTCCAAGAGCAAGTGTTCGACGTCGGGGCGCCTCGACGATGTCTAAAAACGATCGCGTTGCGCATATCGGCCACCACGGTATCGCCCACGCGCAGGGTGCCCGGAGCAATCTTTCCCGAAATATGCATGATCCTATGTTCATCTTGGTGAACGCGCACGAGGGCTCGGCGTCTCGTCGACGAGCATCTCGACGATCACGATAGTTCCAGTCTCCTCGTAGCCGGCGGCTTCGACAGCCACGAGAGATTCGTTGAGCCTGATTTCCGGCCCACCGTCAAGTCTTCTATCCGAGAGAGGCAGCGGCGGCCGGGTTCATCTTTCGGCCGCCAACATAGGCATCGATGGAACCGTCATCGGTGTGCGCCTCAATGAAAGTGCCGAAGGAGGCGGGCGGGTGCGACAGGAGTCGACCTGCGCTCCCAATTCCTCGATTCTGGTTCGCGCATCCGTGAGCGCTTTGGGCCAAACGATCGTTCTTCTTCGAGAGATACGACTTGCTGGCGAAGCTCGTAAAGCTGATTGTGGCTGGGGACGGTCATCGGTGCCTTTCGTTCGTACCCGTCAATATTATTCGCGTGCGCCGCAGCTGGCGGTATCGAGAATCACATGCTAGTCACCGTTCCGCCTCTCGCCTTGCCTTCGCCCGCTCGTCAAGTTCGGCTTCGATCTTCTTCTTGATCGCATATCCGTGCCGTCCGGCCTCGGATCGCCCCGTCTCCTCAACGTCGGCTCGATGCGCCACATCGCGGCGAACTTTTCTAAGCTTCCGTTCGGAGATCGGACGTTCGGCAGATTCGGCCCATCTCGGCTTCCCACGCAGGGGGCCTCGGAATAGGCCGCTTTCGCGGGCCTGCGGGTGGGCCGAAGAGGTTCGACGCCGGGCGCCAATCTTCGAGCGAGGGCGAGAAATCCCTGTGGGCCACTCATCTCGATGATCAGGTCTGACGGCAAGACCTTCGAGATGCCAGGTCCGTATGAGCGTCTCCGATGCCGAAGGCTCGGTGTACCGCTCACTTTCCCGCAGTTCCTCCACGAAGCGTGACAGTTGGGGTGGTGGTGGCGACGTAGGCGAGAATGACCCCGCCCGGCCTGAGTGCCCGCGCGGCAGCCTCAATCACCTCCCAAGGAGCCAGCATGTCGAGGATCACGATGATCGAGCTCGGCTTCGTCGAGATCTTCCAAGACGTCGACGGCTTCTCCAACACGTATCGTCCACGGAGGCATTCCTCCGCACACCATGAACGCACGTTCCTTCGGCTATCTCGGCGAACTCCGGGCGACGTTCGACGGAAAAGCACATGTCCGCTCGGCCCAGTGGCGCCGAGAAGCGAGAGCGTTAGCGCACCGGATCCGAGGCCCGCCTCGAAAAACGGACGCCCCGGGAAGACATCTGCGGCATGGACGATCTGGGCCGCGTCCTTGGGATAGATGACGGTGGCCCCCTGCGGCATGGACAAGACGTAGTCTCCAACGAGCGGACGCAATGCGAGAAAGCGCCGTCCTTCCTCGGTTTCGACAACGGTCCCTCCTGGCGGCTGATTAACTCGCGGTGGCGGAACGAGCTCGCGTCGATTGGAAGTAGCCGTCTTGGGTCAGAGAAATCGTGTACTGGCGGCCTTTGGGGTCGGTCAGCTGGACGCGTTCGCCGGCCCTGAAAGGGCCGCGCCGACGTGAGGAAGTCGATCCGGTCATGATCCCCTGATTCTAGCGAGCAATATGTGTCATAGGCCCGATGTACGGTTGTGACATGAGCAGACATGCGGCCCTGTCTCCTTCGCGGGCGAAAGACTTCAAGCAATGCCCCTGCTGTTCCGATTCCGGGTAGTTGATCGAATTGACGAGCCTCCCTCCCTCGCGGCGCTTCGAGGCACCCTTGTGCATTCGGTTCTGGAGCATCTCTACGACAGGCCCGCTTCCGAACGAACGGAGGAGGCTGCGCAAAGCCTTCTCCTCCCCGTTGGACCGCACATGTGGAATCGAATCCGGAAGATGAGGCTCTTTTTCACGGATGCTGCGCATCTTCAAGAATGGCTCTCTAGTGCGCGAAGTCTCATCGGCAACTATTTCCGCCTGGAAAACCCTTCCTTCATCGAGCCGGCGGCCCGCGAACAATTCGTCAATGCGCGGTTGCCCTCCGGGTTGGCGGTGCGAGGAATAGTCGACAGAATCGATGGGCTCTGACGGTGCTTTGCGCATAGTCGACTACAAGACTGGCAAAATCGCCCGGGTCCCAGGTTCCAAGACGAGGCCTTGTTCCAGATGCGCTTCTACACTGCGGCCATAGCTCTGTCCCGGCGCAAATTGGCTAAACGAACCCAGATCATCTATCTCAAAGATGGACGAACGTTGACTTACGACCCGGTTCCCGACGACGTCGACGCCGTCATCTTTGAACTCGACGCCACGTGGAATGCGATCGAAGAACGTCTGGATGCTGCCCACTTTGAGCATCGGCCTTCTCGGCTGTGCGACTGGTGCCATTTTCAGCAATACTGCCCGGCCTTCGGCGGTGTCGAGCCGCCCATGAGCGAAGAGGGAGCCACGGCCTTGCGCACCGCCAAAAGTCTGGAGTGAGGGCTGGCCGGCAAGCTTCGACTATCTACGGACCTTCTGAATCGCGCACACCTTGCGGAATAAGGATCGCCTTGAGGAAGCTCCACGGACATGAATCGTCGCAGGGCGGTCTTTCATCGATCGATCTGAGCGAATCGACTCTGATGAGGCCTGGGCCCTGCGACCCGACCATGTGAAAGGCACGTAAAACCACATGCGCCCGTGCGGCCATCCCCGATCTCACACCGAAAATCGAGTCTTCGATCACGACGGACGTCTCCGGCGCTGCTCCGGTGAGTTCGGCGGCTCGCAGATAGGGGGCGGGATCCGGCTTTCCGGGCAGTCCGTGGTCACCGGCGACGAGCGTGGTAAGCGATCCCGCTGGCGCATCGTCAATGACGATCCGAGCAAACTCGCTCAGGGACGACGTGACGAGTGCCGTCGGAATGCCCAACTCGACCGTGAGGGCCAGGAGCTCGTAGGCTCCCGGGCGCCAAGGAACCTCTGACGCCTCGCCGATCTCGCACACCCGCGAAACCAGCCGCGCTCCCAACTCGCTTGGGCTTATCGACAAATCGAAATCCGAGACGATCTTCGATGTTGCGTATTCCAAGGAACTGCCAACGATTTGGGCAACGTATTCTTTCGACCATGTTGCCCCCAGATCAGCCATGATCTCCGTCTCGGCCTGGTACCACCAGTCCTCGGAATCAGCCAAAGTGCCGTCCATGTCCAAAAGAATGGCGCGAGGAAGATCGCGAAGGGCGTCATCGAAAAACATGCTCACCTCTGTCTCGAAGGAAAGTCGATACTCCCAGCAGGAAAGCCTCGCCCACGAAGCTTTCCAAGCAATCGCGGCCCAACGAGCACCCGCCGCCTAACGAGCACTCGTCCACTGACCGCGGGGCCGTCGCAAAGAAACGCTAGGCGAATATGGGGCGCCAACATCGCTACTTGTTGGCTGGCTACGCGGGGCCTCGCCTGACCGGAGCAACGCAGCACGAGTATGCGTTGTACAAGGGCTACGCACGCAGGTTACGCGCCCACTCGTCAAAAGCGAGTAGATGACGCCGTTCAGGAGAAGGGCCACTACCACGATCGCCAAAATGATGCGGTAGACGACGAAGGGCATGTACGACCGAGTCGAAATGAGCTTGAGGAACCACACGATGACGGCGTAACTCGACGACGAAGGAGACGATCGTGGCGAGAACAGTCGGCCCAGCCGCAAGCGAGGCGGTGTCGATGTTCTGGCAAGTTGGAAGAAACCCTGAAAGAACGACTGCGGGATGGCAAGGAGGAAAGAAACCCGAGCGGCTGCCTCCCTCGTGTACCCAAGAAGGAGACTGACGGTGATCGTCCCACCCGAGCGAGAGACTCCTGGAATGAGCGCCATTGCTTGACCGAACCCGACGAGGACTCCATCGCCCAACGTCATTTTTCTCAAGAGACTTCGTACGCTTGACTTACGATCAGCCCAGCCGAGGATGACGGCGAAGAGAGCCAAGACGACGGCGACGATGTAGAGATTGCGTAGCTTGGTCTCAATGGCGTCTTGGAAGAGCAGCCCGAGCACGCCGATCGGGATCGTTCCAAAGATGACGATCCACCCCATACGTGCGTCCGGATCGGAAGCGGGGAGGCGTTTTCTGCCGGCAAAGGGAAGAGAACGGAACCAATGGGAGATGATCCGGCCGATATCCTTGGCGAAGTAGGTGATGACGGCGGCCTCGGTTCCCAGCTGTATGACGGCGGTGAAGGCGGCTCCGGGATCGCCCCACCCGAATAGATCGCCGAAGATCTGAATGTGTGCGGAGGAGCTGATGGGCAGGAACTCCGTAAGCCCTTGGACTATGCCCAAAACGAGTGCTTCAAAAATATCCCATTGGACCAGCTTACTGGCCGGGGCTGAGGGGTTCACGCCGCAGGCTAAGCTAGGCTGGTCTCTATGAGAGAACGCACAGTGGGGGCCAGCGGCCTCGTCGTGGGAACGATCGGGCTCGGCACACTCACCTGGGGACGCGATACGGACATCAAGGAGGCCAAAGGCCAACTGGAAACGATTCTCGATTCGGGAGGCAATCTCATCGACACATCGCCCGCTTTCGGGCACGGCGCCGCCGAGTCCTGCGTCGGCGAACTTCTCGAATCCGTCGTAGACCGCGAATCCGTCGTGCCGTGCACGCGTGCAGGCTTCGTCCCGGGCCCCGGCGGTATGAGATTCGGCGCGGGCCGCGGCCCACTCCTCGATTCGGTCCGTGCTTCGCTCGAGCGCCTTGGCACAAGCTACATCGATCTATTGCTCGTAGCCTGCCCCGATCCCCTGGCTCCTGACGAAGAGACCGCTTCGGCCCTCGGATGGCTGATCGACCGCGGGATTGTCAGATATGTGGGCGTTCAAGAGTACACATCGTGGCGCGCGGCAATTCTCACAGAGAAACTGCGAGCGGCGGGCCTGCCCCTCATCACAGCCGTCGAGCGCGAATACTCGTTGCTGTGCAGAGATGCTGAAGCGGGAAATCATTCCCATGGCTTCTCACCTGGGGCTGGGGGTTCTCGCCTCGTCCCCTTGGGACGCGGAGTCCTGACGGGAAAATACCGACATTCGATCCCGCCGACGTCGCGCGCGGCTTCAGAACACCTCGCAGCATTCGTCGAACCGTATCTTGGTGAACGGGCACGCCGCATCGTCGAAGCGGTCGCCAAAAGCCGCCGACGGGCTCGGACGCACGCCTGCCGATATCGCCCTCTCATGGGTTATCGGCCGCCCGGGCGTTACGGCAGCGATTGTCGGCGCGCGAACCTCGGCCCAACTTCAGCCACCGTTTCCCGCTGCAAACCACTTCCCGAGCTTGTTTCAGAAGCACTCGCCGATATCAGCGATTAGTAAAGCACGAAGAGGAAACGGCCAGGTATCTTCCGGCACGGCGCCCATTTGACCGTTTTCACAACGCGCGATCACGACGGTGCGTCAACCGCGCGATTCTTCTTCGTAGTCTTCCGCGTCGTCAAGGTCTTCGTCGTACTCAACGCTTTCAGACTCGTCTTCATCAAGACCATCCTCATCATCAAGGTCGTCCTCGAGATCGTCTTCCTCTAGATTTTTCGTCTATCTGGTCTTCATTCTCGTCGAAATCGGCTTCTTCGTCATCATCCAGATCGAAGTCGTCGTAATCGTCGTCTTCCAGATCGTCTTCGTATTCGTCGTCGTCACCGTATATGTCGAGAGGAGCTTCGACCCCAAAACGAGTGAAAACGACGTCGTCATAAACGATGTAGGCATCGGCGAGAGCATCTGCCGCCTCTGCCACACTGGGCGCATTCGGATCCTGCGCGGTCGAAGCAGCGAGATGAAAGGCTTCAACGCGCTGATCAAACGATCGAGAGCAGAACGCGGATTCATAGACATGCATTAAGAGTAACGCGCCGATGGCGACCTACGCATTGGTAGATGAAGCTATTCCTGAATAAAAGCCACATCTCAGTAGGTGAAGAACGTCGAATAGATCGACGAAGGTGTCCATCCACGGACATAATGAGGAGGAAGCACGGGCTGCGGCTCCAAAAGCATGTGCCACGACTCCAAAAGAAGGCCGCAGTTCCTTTTGCGAAAATATCGTTGATTTCGGGAACAGCTCAGTCGATAATTAACACATGGGTAACCGTTACTCACCAATAGGACCCATCAACGAAGGGATAAATCCATGAAATATCTTCACCAACGTTTGCGAACTCTATCCTTTATAAGCGCCATGGGAATCGCAATCAGCGTCATATCGCCTCCAGTACATGCTGATTCACCGAAAGCGCCGTCAAACACTCCAAATTCAAGCACTCTTCGACAAAAAATCAAAAGTTCATCCTCACCCACCGGCAAGTGGTTCGTCCAATTATCGGAGAAACCCTCTTCGAAGGGCGGATCGGCAAAGACGATATCCGCACAGCACAAAGCTCTCAGCCAGGCTGTCCCTAAAGGGGTGAAAAGTCACAGACTCCTATTCGAAGGTGTGGAACGGAGTGACCGTCAAAGCCGACGACAAGCATGTCAATGAGCTTGCAAAAGGCTAAGAACGTCAAGGCTATCTTTCCTGTTCTCACCGTAGACCGCCCGAAAGAACCAGACCAGAAGAGCGCCAAACCAGACCTTCACACGGCAGGCAATCTAACCGGCGTCTCCTATGCAAGAAACGAGCTAGGTTTGACGGGTAAGGGTGTGAAGATCGGAATCATCGACACGGGCATCGATATCGATCATCCTGCTTTTCGGCGGTCTGGGCAAACCCGGATCCTCAACCTTCCCCACGGCTAAAGTGATTGCCGGATATGACTTCGTCGGCGACAAATACAATACGGACACCACGTCTGCCGGTTATGATCCCAATCCGGTTCCGGACTCGGTTCCCGATGATTGCGGCGGGCATGGGACTCATGTGGCCAGCATCGCCGCCGGCAACGACACCGCTAAAAAGATTCAGGGCGTCGCCCCGGATGCGCGGCTCGGCGCATACAGAGTCTTTGGATGCGAGGGCTCTACGGATACAGACATCATGCTTCAGGCGATGGAGCAGGCCGCCAAAGACGGCATGGACGTCGTCAATATTTCCATCGGGTCTTCTTTTGATGTCGTGGCCGAATTATCCGACGGCCGGGGGCTGATAACATGGCTGATTCGGGCATCGTCGTCACCGCTTCAGCGGGCAACTCCGGCACAGACGGCGTTTTTTTCGACGGGGAGCACCTTCCGTGGGCGACAAAGTAATGAGCGTTGGCTCGGTGGACAACACTCACGTCCATTCGTCGGCGTTCAAAGGCCCCGACGGCCATCTCACCGCCTACACGGATGTCGACGGAAGCCCGAAGGTACCAACCAAGGGAAAGATCGAACTCGCAGCTTATCCCGAGGGCAAAAAGACCGGGGGCGTCGACTTGGACGGCACGCCTTTTAACGGCAAAGCCGTCCTCATATCTCGCGGAGACATCCCCTTCTACCAGAAGGCGATAGCGGCACAGAACGACGGCGCATCTGCAGTCATCATCTACAACAACGAAGAGGGAACTCTGGGCGCAAGCCCTCACGGGTAAACCCGCCTCACATCCCGGTAATCGGCATAACCCAGGCGGAGGGCAGAAGCTTGAAGCCGCGGTTGCTGCCGGGCTCGGCCTCCATCGAATGGACACCGGAGGAGATCAATGTTCCCGATCCCAACGCAGGTGCAATCTCTACGTTCTCCGCCTACGGCTTGTCCGCTGATTTGACGACGAAGCCGGACGTGATGGCGCCCGGTGGAAATATCTATGCCGCAGTGCCTATCTCCAAACAAGGAGACAACGCGTACGGAATGAAATCTGGTACGTCGATGGCTGCGCCGCATGCGGCGGGCGCATCGGCCCTGGTACTGCAGTCGAATACGACGCTCAATCCCAATGACGTTCGAACGGTTTTGCAAAACAGCGCGAAACCATTGTCCCTGCAGGACTCTGAAAACGACGAAACAGGCTCTTCGGCAAACATTAAGGAGCCGATACATCGCCAGGGCGCTGGACTCATTGACATACCCGCAGCCGTTTCGCAGGCTCACTCCCATACCTCGATCGATTCCGAAGCCCTTCCAAGCCTCGTAACACCGTCAAGAATCTCGTTGGGTGACACAGATCTCGAAATGGGCTGACGCAGGTATCGATTGCCAATCGTTCCGATAAGGAGGTGACTTATGAGCTGTCCTCGGATATCGAGCCCTTCGTCGGTACCGGCGGACCTAATTCCCGCCCCTAAAATATTTTGCGGGGTTGAACACCAAGGTCGCTTTCTCCACCAAGAAGATCACGGTTCCCGCCCACTCAACACGAACCGTCGAAGTCACCGTCACTCCACCGAGTGAGTACACCGATGGCGGGGTGTCGAAGAAGTTGCCGTGGGCGACGATCTATGGTGGCACGTTGTGGGTGACCGGTTCAGACAACGTCACCGAACACATCCCTTCACCGGACTGAACGCCGACTACGAATCACTGATTCATCCGATCAAAAACGGACCCATGGCGACATTTACGACCAAGATGAACTCACATCCCAGCCGGGAGTGAACGCCACTGATCCTCCTAACATCCAACTGAGCCCAGGGCAAGGCACGGTTTCCCGCCCAAGGGTCGCGCCGGTGGGCGCCGAATGCGCGACGAAAACACCTGAGTACGCCCAGATTGAGGGAAGACAATCACGTCCACTCGATGAGTGACTCACGACGATGCCCCTGCGCCTGCGCGCGTACATCGAAAACCCTGTCTCAAAACTCGAGATAGCCGCCTACCACGCTCACAGACAAAGGCACCAAAGGCAAACCCATCGCCAAAACAACATCGTCTACCACCTGATGCAAGTGGAGCGATGACATCCAAACGTTTACGGGATGGAAAACCGCTGATCGAGGAGGATGAGGAAGTATCTGAAGCCGTTGACGGGCGTTACGCGTGCTTGAAGTGACCGTGACCAAAGCGGAACTGGCCACGCCCAAAACGGCAAGAACACTGAGGTCTACACCACCCGCCCCTTCCGCATCACATCCACAAAACCAAACCCCCACCAAGTGCAAGCTTTCTGGCATCACCAAGCGCATCACTCGAGCACGTCGCTCAAAGCGGCGACAGGAACGGTCAGCCCATCGGCTAACGCATCGCCCAGTGCGACGAAGCCGAGCCTAACCGCATCCCCACGGGCAACACTGACTGACCGCCTCACCATCGGCAAAAGCGACGGTCTGAGCGATGCACGACTCCAACTGACGGAAGCCTTCCTGGCTTGCCTCCAACTCACCGGGCCGGGAAACAGCTTATCGGGCAGACACCGCCGGCGCGGGAAAAGACAGGCCATCACCGCAATGCCGCAACCTTCTACCACGCAACGTCCACTTTTCGTCCACGGGCGCCCCAGCGACACCCGTTCTCACTCGGTGATTGGGACGGGATGGGCAAAGACACCGTCGCCGGTACGTGCCGGCCGCATCTACATCAAAACTACACCTGCACCGCCGGCGACGCCGATACGTCCTTCGCCCACGCGCCCCAGCGAGCACCCACCCTGCCGGCGACTGGGACGGAGACGGCAAAAGACACTATCGCCGTACGTGCCGACGCATCTACGTACAAACACACTCACTGCCGGCGACGCTCGATACGTCCTTCGTTTCACGGGCGCCCCAGCGACACCTACCTCGCCGGCGACTGACGGACGGAGACGGCAAAGACACTATCGCCGTACGTCGAGGCAATGTCTATTACCTGAAAAACAGCCTCGCTCCCGGCAATGCTGACGCTCGCTCATACCTTTGCTACATTCCGCCACGAAAGTTCTCGACGGGCAATTGACGGGCAGCAAACAACACACACCGCCACGCAACCTAATGGGCTAATCACACAATGGGCTAATCGCGCTTGGTGCATGAGCGCGATCTCTAAAGTTCGGCACATGGAAGGTATCGCCTAGGGCCCAAGATAGGGCTGTAGGTGAACGCCTTTCATTGACCCCATTTATGACGTCTCGCCAACGATATACATTATATCTATAAACATCAATGTAATATTTAATTACATTCTTCTTTCATTCTATACATGCCTCTTACCGCATAATCCACGTGTAATCAGGGATGAGCCAGGCGGCACAACGATCTAAGGTGGGTAGCGTGGCACACCCACGTACGGGTCCACTTGTGAGAAAGTTCCGTCCTCGCTGAAATTGGCAGACGGATGACAGTACTGAGAAGGAATCGCATATGACACGTAATGAGTAAATGGCGGTCGCGCACTGCTTTTCTCGGCATCCTGTTATCGGCAGTGCATCGCCCCACCGTCAGCGACCGCCGACGAACCGAAACCACCCAGCAACTGCTAACAAACTGAAACCGCCCAAGCCGCTTACACTCAAAAACTTGTGGCAGAAGCACACAAGACTCGAGGGGTTTCACCGGTAAGTGGTTCGTCCAGCTAGCGGAGAAACCCTCGTTGAAAGGCGGATCGGCAAAAGGCTATTTCGGCCCAACAGAAGAGCTTCCGTAGCTCAATGCCCACAAACATCAAAGTCACGCGCTCTTATTCGAAGGTGTGGAATGGAGTGGCTGTTAGAAGCTGATGACAAGCATGTCAACGGAGCTTGTCAAGGCTAAAGGAGTCAGCGGTCTTCCTGTTTTTGACGGCGCGTCGCCCCAAAGAACCGGAAGGAAAAGACAAGAAGCCGAGCACCGACGTTGCGCGGAGATCTCACGGAGTTCCGCAGGCTCGGAACAAGATGGCCTGACGGGTAAGGGTGTGAAGATCGGAATCATCGACACGGGCATTGACATTGATCATCCTGCTTTCGGCGGTTCTGGCAAACCCGGATCCTCGAAGTTTCTGACGAAAAAGTCGTTGCCGGATATGACTTCGTCGGCGATAAATTTAATGCGTGACATTACGGCTCGCAACTACGACCCCAATCCTGTTCCGACTCTGGTTCCTGATGACTGTGCTGGGCATGGGACTCATGGCCAGCATCGCCGCCGGCAATGACACCCGCGAGAAAATTCAAAGGCATCGCACCAGATGCGCAACTTGGCGCCTAGAGAATCTTCGGCTACAGGGACGAACCCGGAACCAGCGATGACCTGATCCCTGCCGCCATGGAACGAGCTGCAGCTGACGGCATGGACGTCGTCAATACGTCCATGGGAACTCTCCTGCTGTCGTGGCCGAACTATCCGACGGCCGTAGGGCCGATAACATCGGCTGATTCGGGCATCGTCGTCACGCCGCCGCAGCGGGCAACCCGGGCACAAACGGCATTTTTCGAGCGACACGCCTCGGTAGGACGCAAAGTGATGAGCGTCGGCCCAGTAGAGAGCGGCCAAATATCCGTGGGCAACGCTTTAGAGATCTGACGGCAAACTCGTCCCTTACGAATCAGCACACGGAAGCATTGACGCTCCAGTAAAAGGGAAGATGGAGGTCGCGACCCATCCTGAGGGCAAAAAGGCGGGGCATCGATTTGACGGCACGCCTTTCAACGGCAAAGCCGTCCTCATCCCGCGTGAAGACTATAACGCCCATAAAAAGACAATAGCTGCGCAAAAAGACGGTGCGGCAGCCGTGATCGCTCCACGACAACAGCAAGAATGACAATCCCAGCCTCATCGATACATATGGTAATCCCGCTCCAAAGATTCCTACGGTCATCATCACCCAGGCGGAGGCCAAGAAGCTTGAAGCCGCGGTTGCCGCCGGGTCGGCCTCCATCGAATGGACGAATGAAGCACTATTCCTCCCTTCCTCCGAGGATCCGGCGCGTCTTCTTTCTCTTCGTCCTACGGCTTGTCCGCTGATTTGACGACGAAGCCGGACGTGATGGCGGTGGAGACATCTATGCCGCGATCCCTATCTCCAAACAAGGAGACAAGGGATACACGGCGTATTCCGGTACGTCGATGGCTGCGCCGCATGCGGCGGGCGCATCGGCCCTGGTCTTGCAGTCGAATACGACGCTCAATCCCAATGAGGTTCGAACGGTTTTGCAAAACAGCGCAAAACCATTGCCCCTACATAACCTCCCTGAAAAAGATATCCAACCTTCTGCTAAAAGCAAAGGAGCCGATTCATCTCCAAAGGCGCGGGTTTGATCAATGTTGCCGACGGCGACTTCTCAAAGCCCATTCTTACGCCAAGATGGATTCTAAAAAGCTGACTCCTGAGTACCGTGAGCCCAAGCAAGATTTCGTTGGGTGACACTGGATTCTAATGAGCCGACGCAGGTGTCGATTGCCAATCGTTCCGATAAGGAGGTGACTTATGAGTTGTCCCTCGGATACAAGCCCTGTCGGTACCGGCGGCCCCAATACCGAGCCTAAGTATTTCGCGGGGTTGAACACCAAGGTCGCCTTCTCCACCAGAGAAGATCACGGTTCCCGCCCACTCAACACGAACCGTCGAAGTCACCGTCACTCCACCGAGTGAGTACACCGATGACGGGGTGTCGAAGAAAGTTGCCGTGGGCGACGATCTACGGCGGGTACGTCGTGGTGACCGGTCCAAATAACGTGCACTGAACACATCCCTTCACTGGACTGAACGCCGACTACGAATCACTGGGATTCATCCGATCGAAATGGACCCGCGGCGACAGCATGCAAAGACGAATCGAAAGCCAATGAACCTCTTAATATTCAACCAAGCCTGGGCGACATTGTCTCCCTGCCCGAACCATCACATCTTCGGCGTCGAATGCGGCGTATAAAAGCCGAGTATGCCCAGATTGAGGAAGACGACCATGTCTACTCGATGAAAGACTACGACTGCCCCGCGTGCCATGCACATCGAAAAACCCCGTCTCAAAACTCGAGATAGCCGCCTACCACGCCACAGACAACGGCACCAAAGGCAAACCCATCGCCAAAAACAACATCGTCTACCACTCCGACGGCGAAGGAAGGAGCTCCGGAGTCAAAACCTTCGGTCTTTGTCTGGGATGGGAAAAGTCGAGTCTGACAAGCAAGACTCAGCGTTGCCACGGGCGCTACGTGCTCAGCTGACCGCGACCAAAGGAACCGGCCACGCCCAAAACGGCAGAACACCGAGGTCTGCACCACCCGACCCTTCCGCATCACATCCACAACACCAGACCCTTCACCAAGCCCGAGCGCATCACCGAGCACGTCGCCAAGCGCGACGGGAACGGCAAGCCCATCGGCATCGCCAAGTCCGACGAAGCTGAGCCCAAGTTCCTCGTCGAGCCCTTCAGCAAACACCAAAGGCAAGTGAGGCGCCCTCGCGCATAAGAGGACAACTCTGTAACCGAGGGCAACAACTCTCTAGACGGCGACTGTCGAAGCGTCCAGCCACGCGATCCCATTTCAGTCCGTGGCTGGACGCTTCTTTCTCACACTTCAAGCCACAAACTTACAATCACCTCACTAACAGCAATGCCTGATATCGCTCATACTCTTTGCACATCTCTGTCACGGAAGTTCTCACGGGCAATTGGACGGGCAGCAAACAACACACACCCTGCCACGCAACCCTAATGGGCTAATCGTGCTTGCTGCGATGAGCGTGATCCTAAAGATCGGCATATGGAAAGCGTTCGTCTCACGGCCCTATCTTGGACCCTAGGGCGAATGCCTTTCATTGGCCCCGCTCACATATCAAACATGAACGCAACATAATCTATCTCATATATGTTATGAAATAATAAATGCATGTCGTCTTCTCATTTCTAAGCCTATTCTTTGCCATATGGTCCACCATGTAATCAGGGGTGACCTGAGTGGCAAAACGATCTAAGGTGGGTAGCGTGGCACACCTACGTACAGAAAGGTCCACTTATGAGAAAGTTTCCGTCTTTCGTTGAAATTGGCGAGACGGATGACAGTACGAGAAGGAGATGCAGCTGACACGTAATAGTAGAATGGCGGTCGCGCACCGCTATTTTCTCGGCAATCGCCGTTATCGGCGCAGAGCGCCATCGCCCCACCGTCAGCGACTGCTGACGAACCGAAGCCGCCCAAGCCGCTCAACACTCTGTAGCTTGTGGCAGAAGCACTATTAAGACTCAGGGTTTCACCGGTAAGTGGTTCGTCCAGTATCGGAGAAACCCTCGTTGAAAAGCGGATCGGTAAAGACGATATCCGCACAGCAGCAAAGCTCTCAGCCAGGCTGTCCCCCAGCGGGGTGAAAGTCACGCGCTCTTATTCGAAGGTGGTGGAATGGAGTGGCTGTTAAAGCCGATGATAAGCATGTCAACGAGCTTGTCTAAGGCTGAAAGGAGTCAAAGCGGTCTTTCCTGTTTTGACGGCGCGTCGCCTTAAAGAACCGCAGGGAAAAGACAAGAAGCCGAGTACCGACGTTAGCGGAGATCTCTACGGGAGTTCCGCAGGCTCGGAACAAGATGGGCCTGACGGGTAGGGTGTGAAGATCGGAATCATCGACACGGGCATTGACATTGATCATCCTGCTCTCGGCGGTTCGGGCAAAGCGGATCCTCGAAGTTTCCGACGAAAAAGTCGTTGCCGGATATGACTTCGTCGGCGATAAATTTAATGCGGACATTACGGCTCGCAACTACGACCCTAATCCTGTTCCGGACTCGGTTCCCGATGACTGTGCTGGGCATGGGACTCATGTGGCCAGCATCGCCGCCGGCAATGACACCGCGAAAAAATTCAAAGGCATCGCACCAGATGCGCAACTTGGCGCCTACAAAGTCTTCGGCTGCGGGAAAGAGGCTGGGACAAGCGGTGATGTGATGCTTGCCGCCATGGAACGAGCTGCAGCCGACGGCATGGACGTCGTCAACATGTCTCTATCAATCAATTTCGCATCATGGTCGAATTATCCGGATGACGGCGGCGGACAACATGGCCGATTCGGGCATCGTCGTCACCGCCGCAGCGGGCAACTCGCGCACAGACGGCGTTTTCGAACGGCGCCTTCGGTAGGACGCAAAGTGATGAGCGTCGGCTCAGTGGATGGCGATCAATATCCGTGACAACGTTTAAAAGGCCCCTGATGGCAAACTCGTCCCTTTACGAATCGGCATTCGAGGCGTTGCTGCCCAGTAAAAAGGGAAGATGGAGGGTCGCGACCTCATCCCGAGGGCAAAAGGCCGGGGGCGTCGATTTGGATGGGAAGCCTTTCAACGGCAAAGCCGTCCTCATCCCGCGTGAAGGCGATCACTTCTATGAGGAAGACAATAGCTGCGCAGAGGACGGTGCGGCAGCCGTGATCGTCTACGACAACAGCAAGAATGACAACCCCAGCATCGTCGATACTCCTCGGTGATCCCTGCTCCAAAGATCCCTACGGTCACCATCACCCAGGCTGAGGGAAAGAAGCTCGAAGCCGCGGTCGCCGCAGGGTCGGCCTCCATCGAATGGACGAAAGAAGCACTACTCACTCCCTCCGAGGATGCCGGCAAGTCTTCTTTCTACTCGTCCTACGGCTTGTCCGCTGATTTGACGACGAAGCCGGACGTGATGGCCTCCCGGTGGAAATATCTATGCCGCAGTGCCTATCTCCAAACAAGGAGACAAGGGATACATGACGAATTCTGGTACGTCGATGGCTGCGGTGCATGCGGCGGGCGCATCGGCCCTGGTCTTGCAGTCGAATAAAGAGATCGGTCCCAATGACGCTTCGAACGGTTTTTGCAAAACAGCGCGAAACCGCTCGCCTTGTCCTTCCCAGAAAGCAGAGACATTCAACCTTCTGCTAAAGCAAAGGAGCCGATTCATCTCCAAGGCGCGGGTTTGATCAATGTTGCCGCGCGGCTTCTCAAGCCCATTCTTACGCCAAGATGGATTCTAAAGCCGACCCGAGTACCGTGAGCCCAAGCAAGATTTCGTTGAGTGACACGGATTCTAATCGAGCCGACGCAGGTGTCGATTGCCAATCGTTCCGATAAGGAGGTGACTCTATGAGCTGTCCTCTGATACAAGCCCTGTCGGTACCGGCGGCCCCAATACTGAGCCTAAGTATTTCTGCGGGGTTGAACACCAAGGTCGCCTTCTCCACTCAAGAAAATCACGGTTCCCGCCCACTCAGCACGAACTGTCGAAGTCACCGCTCACTCCACCGAGTGAGTACACCGATGGCGGGGTGTCGAAGAAGTTGCCGTGGGCAACGATCTACGGCGGGTACGTCGTGGTGACCGGTTCAAATAACGTCACCTGAACACATCCCTTCTGACCGGACTGAACGCCGACTCACGAATCACTGGGATTCATCCGATCAAAATGGACCCATGGCGACGCCTACAGCAAAGACGAACTCAGCGCTAACGGAGTGAACGCCACCGATCCTCCTCAACATCCAACTGAGCCTAGGCAAGGTCATTTTCCTGCCCAAGCGGTCGCGTCGTGAGGCGTCGAATGCGGCATGACCAAAAACACCGAGTATGCCCAGATTGAGGAAGACGATCATGTCTACTCGATGAAAGACTACGACGTGCCCCGCGTGCTCATGCACATCGAAAACCCCGTCTCAAAACTCGAGATAGCCGCCTACCACGCCACAGACAAAGGCACCAAAGGCAAACCCATCGCCAAAAACAACATCGTCTACCACTCCGACGGCGAAGGAGCGAACACAGGACCTTCGGTCTTTGTCTGGGATGGGAAGGTCCAGAGTCTGGCAAGAACAAGACTCAGGTTGCCGACGGGCGTTACGTGCTCGAAGTGACCGTGACCAAAGGAACCGGCCACGCCCAAAACGGCAAGAACACTGAGGTCTACACCACCCGACCCTTCCGCATCACATCCAAAAAACCAACCCCCTCACCAAGCACCACCAGTGCAAGCTCCAAGCGCATCACCGAGCACGTCGCCAAGCGCGACGGGAACAGCAAGCCCATCGGCATCGCCAAGTCCGACGAAGCCGAGCCCAAGTTCCTCGTCAAGCCCTTCGGCAAGCACCAAAAGGCGTGAGAGTACCCTCGCGCATAAGAGGACGACTTCCGTAATGGAAGCAACTGCTCTCTAAAAAGCCGCAATGTCGAAGCGTCCAGCCACGCGATCCCATTTCAGTCCGTGGCTGGACCCTTCTTTCTCACCCTTCGAACCACAAACTCACGATCGCCTCGCTAGCGGATCAGAGCAAACGGTTGCGCCGTAAAAAGGGCCTTGGTATCGACTGGGCGGCCTAGAAGCCTTTCGAATCCTTCCAACGGATTACGGGAATTTCCTCGGCTGAGCACTTCCGCCTCGAGCCTTGCTCCAGCTTCCCGGGTTGAGGCCGCCGTCATCGGATTTCGCCGCCACGGTGCGGAACCATTCCAACAGTGTCGGCGTCGAGAGCTTCACCCACAGATACGAGTAGTAGCGCGGAGTATCCGCCCGAGAAGATGTGGGCGAAGTAGGGCGCTTCGATATCTGAGAGGGCAATCCAAGGGCTTGCGATCCCCGCTCCTCGAGGGGTTTGCTTTCTCGAATTCTTCGACGGCGTTCGGAGATTCCGGAAGATCTGCGAGCGTCTCGATCGTGCCATCCCTGATCAAGAAGTACAGCCTGAAGCATTTCAGACATGTGGAATCCCGCACCGAATCCATCCGATGTTGGAAAGCGAGGCCGCCAATTCTTCGGGCAAAGGTTCTTGCGTTGCGTAATGTCGAGCAAAATTGGCCAACACGTCTGGATGCTTGGCCCACATCTCATTGACCTGCGAAGGATACTCGACAAAATCTTGAGGCACGCGCGTGCCACAAGCCGATGGCCACTCGACATCGGAAAGAAGGCCATGTAATGCGTGACCGAATTCGTGAAAGGCAGTCTCTACCTCATCCCACGTCAAAAGCGCCGGCTCCCCTTCGGGCGGCCTCGTGATATTGAGGTTATTGCAAACGATTGCACGTCCGCCACCCCTACGGGAGCTCTCCCGAATGCTGTGCATCCACGCGCCACCGCGTTTTCCGCTTCGTGCAAAGTAATCGCCGAGGAAAAAGACCCAGCGTAGGGCCATCCTCACGGCGAACCTCCCACACACGGACGCCTTCGGCGTATCCGCGAAGATCCGTTCGCTCATGGAACGTCAGTCCGTACAGCCTGTTCGCTGCGTAAAACACTCCCCTTTCAATCACATTCATGAGCTCTAAATAAAGGGCAAGCGCCGCGTTGTCGAAATGAAACCTTTCGCGCGCAACGGCATCCTGGGCATAGGACCAATCCGACGGAGCAATCAGTTCTCCCATGTACGCCTCAAGAGTTTCACGCTCGGCGTCAGCGTTTCTTTGAGTAGGTTCGATCATTGGTTCGATGAGGTCGCGAATGGCTCGGGTCGAACCAGCCGTCCTTTGGGCGGCGACATACTGGGCGTATGTGGGATACCCCAAAAGCTGTGCAAGCTCCGCGCGCAGATATACGAGTTTCAAAGCGATGGCCCGGGTATCAGTGTTTGGATCGTGACCGTCGCCCCTCGTGATTGAGGCCTCGAGAATCCTCTGACGAACATCGGGACGACTCAAAGAAGATTGGATCGGCTGCTGAGTGGGAAGATCGAGAAGCACGAGGTAGGGCTTACCGCGAGAGAGTTCGGGATTGGCTTCGGCGTCGGCAGCCAGACCAGCCTTTTTGCGATTCGCTGAGCCCTTCGACCTCTTCTTCCGTCAGTGCAACCGCTCCCGCGGTTTGGGCTTTGAGTGCCAGTTGACCGAACTGCGTCGTCAATTGGGCGATTTCCTTGTTAATGGCGCGCAGCCGTTCATGAACTGGCGCTTCGAGGATGACAACCGTGGGCACGGAAACTTTAATATGCTCATGGACACACCACGCGGTTTCCGGGTCGAGTTCGCTGGAGGCAAGGACGCTGAAACGTTCGTACAGACGTGGATTGAGGTAGATGTCGTTGTCATGCTCTGCAAGGAGAGGGCTCAGCCGCGCCTCGACCTCCTCCCATTCGTCACCGCCTACCGAGGCGGCAAAAGTATGAAGGACATTGACCGCCGCCTCGAGACTTTGCGCTTCCACTTCGAAGGGAACGAGGGTATTGTCCACGGTTGCTGGATCGGCAGACGATGCGATCGATTCGAGAAGGGAACGATACTCGTCAAGTTTCTCACGTATTTCCACCTCGAGCCCCCGCGGGTCGACGTTGGTGAAATCGGGTAGTCCAAAGTCGTCCATAGCCAGATTTTACCCATCTATCCGCCACAAGCGCTTAACAGCGGCATTTCCAGGGTCCACGGCGTCAACAAGCATCGATGTCCGACGTTGGCGTCACGAAAAAAGAATCTACGAATATGAGCTTCCCCAGTCAGAAGCGGTCGTCTACCTCAAGCTGTGGTGCTCAAGGGCAGGCGACCGCTTCTGCAATGGCTAAGTGAATGCCGTCCTTAGTCGTGAACACTACCCCTGGTACTTCCACGCCCTGACGTAGTCGATAACGAACGCCGTAGAATCCGCCGTTTTTCCAGATTCGGGAGTGCCCCAGTAGGAGGAACCAACCCTGGACATTGAGGCGAATATTAAACTTGCCGCTACCGAAATATTTATTCCAAATGTCGGATCCCCACGTCGCCTTCGTCACCTCGTGGTAGCGCTGGCCGTCGACCAAGAACGTGATCTTATCCGGCGTCCACTCGGTTGTCCACGTATGGAACTTGCCGTCGTTCAGATTAATGTTCTGAGGGGTCCATTGGTTCTTTTTCTCACGATTGACAGGAGCTTTTTGGCCGTTATGCTCGCCAGGCTGATAGACGTGAACGGTGGCTTCGCTTCTGCCGTAAGGATCGGGATCGCCCTTATGCCGGTTGGCAGGCGTTCCGTACGTCTCGAGGATGTCAATCTCGCCTTCGTTTCCTCTTCCGCTGTCCGGGCGCAGCCGAAAGCCGGCCACACGCCGCGGGATTGGTTCCTGACGGTGGGAAGTTTGGCCCCTCACTTCGAAGCGTCCGTACCGCTGTGAGAATTTTTCCAATCGTATCGAGGTATCCACTGGAGTATCGACGCGAATTGTCATTGGATTCGGACTGTGCCAGGGTGCTTGGTGTGAATCGTCAGCAACCCGTTGGAGGCCTTTACATTCTCTTTGCGTGTGATGGCCTTATCTTGATGGAGGCGCCAATTGTTTTTGCACATTCCATTTGGGCAGAGCTGGATCGTTGAAATTCTCATCAAAGACGGGGTTTCCCCACCCTTGGACATGACCTGAGGCGTTCGTTGAATCGGAATTCTTCTCATGCGATCCAGTGGACTTCTCCTGGTCGGGGGCCTTCTGTTCCGATTCGGAGACAATGCTTTTACCGTGAAATCACGGGTTGCCACATTCACAGGGGTCTTCGACGCACGCCCAACGTAGGCTGCTAGAGCAGTCCCCTTTAGCGGGATCGCCCGATGCCGAGCTCTCATCGGCAGCGGTGGTCTGCCACTCCGGAGCGGTTGAGCCTGCTTTATAGACCCGGGCCGCCAAATCGACCTTTCATTCGACCCCTTCACTTGCAACTCGAAACGGTAGTCTTTATTGGCATCAAGCCTGGCAATGTGCTTGCCGCCCAAAATCTTCGTCTTGCCTTCGGTGACTTTTTCCAGCTGAATATAAGAGCTCTTTCCCGGGGTCGATCTCACCACTACGGAATAGTAGCTTTCGCCCTGAACACGGGTCAACACACGGTTGTAAACGCCGGCGGTGGGAATCTTGTCGAGCTTGAACGTATAGCCGACGAGGGAATCGGCAGAGTCCGCGCTCCGTTGCGCAAGCTTAGCCATCACGCCCGGCATGGGCCAGAACGCTCCGGCTGCCAACTTTCTCTTGATTTTTGCAGCACCCCGAATGAGGTTGTGGGTGCCTTTTTCGCTTGGGTTGCACCGGGTGCGGCCGATGCAAGACTGGGCACCAAACGGTTCCCGTAACGGCCAGTGTGGCACATACGGCCCTTAAGAAATGACGATTTGAGGTGGACATGCAACTCCTTCGATACTCGAGCGTCATCGACCCCTAAAACAACGGAAAGGCGTGCCTTCTTTCGCACTCCGTTGTTGCTTGACGCCCACAACAAAACAGAACCCGCTTGCCTCGCGCCCTGTGAGCGAGGCGTGTGTATTCATTGGACTTCCAGTATGGAACACACTAGCATCTAAGGTCAAATGATCCTTCGCGCATTTTTAATACATAGAACTCAATCCAAAAGGTAACGGGAATGTCAAATAACAACTGAAACACTAAGCCATTTTGTTCACAGGTTTTTCACATAAGTGCAACATATCAAACACTGAAGCTATTTTTCTCAGGAGACAGGATTCCCGAATTATCTGATAGTGGCGGAAAAGTGAGCCAATCGGGGATCCGCACGAACATCCAGCATCCATATTGGCCCCACGAAGCAGGCCTATATCCATAAGCGTGACACGGTTGGAGCATGGCCGATTTCCATCCCGTGACCGAGGCTCTCTTCGATTCGCCCGTCCCACCCGGAACAGGGATGGCCAGAAGACCCGCCACAGAAGCCACGTCAGTTGCATCCTCACCTCTTGACGTCGAACGTTTGGCTTGCGAAGCTTCGAGTATTCGAGAACTCGATTCAATCGTGAGCGTCTGCCGGGCATGCCCGCGTTTGGTGACCTGGCGCGAAGAAGTCGCGACATCACGGCGACGTGCGTCGTTCGCACATGAACCCTACTGGGGCAGGCCGGTACCGGGAACCGGCCAACAAGACGCGCCGATCCTCATCGTGGGTTTGGCGCCGGCTGCCAATGGCGCCAACCGCACGGGCCGGATGTTCACGGGCGATCGATCGGGCGATTGGCTGTGGGTCGCTCTTCACGACGTCGGCCTGGCACGAAAGCCGACGTCGCTGGCCGCGGAGACGGACAGTCACTCGCGGGAGCTCGTATGACGGCAACGGTTCACTGCGCCCCACCGGCAAATAAACCAACCGCCGACGAACGCACCCACCTGCACCCCTTTTATCTCTCACGCGAAGTCAAACTCATGACAAACCTGCGCGTCATTCTGGCTCTCGGAGGGATTGCCTCGGAACGCCGTCACATCGACGTTGAGGATGACGGTTGGGGCGATTCCTCGGCCCAAACCCGCTTTCGGTCACGCGGAACGGGCCGCCTCATGGCGCCCGACGGGCGAAAAATCTCTTTGTTGGGCTGCTACCACCCCAGTCAGCAGAACACTTTTCACGGGGTCGCTTGACGCGACCGATGCTCAAATCCGTACTTGCCGAAGCACGTCGTCTTGGCGCAATGCCTCCATGTTAGGGATTGCGAAATCTAAGAAAACAAGCCGCCAAACGAGGGCAGACGGCCTCCGCCAAGCAAAAAGCAAGCCGTATAACCGAAGTAGCCGCCCCGCCTAATTGAATTCGCCGATAGAAAAACTCTCGGCACGGGTAAAAGGCGGCATCTCGTTTTTCGAACGTTGACATCGGAAACCCAATCGGCCAGCTTTTTCTCGCGAATGGCAAGGAATCAAAAATCGACGTTCCACAACACAACCAACCGCATTCGTTTGCTCTGACGGCAAAATGAGCCTGCCTGTATCAGAAAAAAATCGCTCTTTTCATATGTAGTTGAAAAAGGCTAATATTAAGCCACGCTCGCGATGGCATGCAGCGGTCATCGTTTGAGCGGCAATCGCTTGAGGGCTTTTACGTGACGGGCCCAAAGGGATTGGGCCGGACCGATCACACGAAAAGGCCGCGTAGGCATTACCTCCCTTACCCGCGCGGATACCTTGGTCGGTCCCCGGCCGTCGGCCAGTCGGCCAGTTGGGGGCCCGTCTCTCGAAGAACCAAGGCGGGCCCCAATTTTCAATCGCAACAATGAACGGCCGAAAAGAGCTCTCGTCAAAATGGCAGAGAACGCTCAAGCACTTATCGGCTACTTTCCGGGCCTTCTGCCAGGCCTAAAACGGACCGGATGTCCGGGGCATGGTATTTGGGACCTTTGAGCACTTTGCCGTCCTCGCGGAGAATGGGCTTACCGTCAAGGCCTAACGGACAGATTCTGAACCTTGGATTTCGGCGAGTACATCGCGCAAAGGTATGCCAAGCTCGAGCGCCATGCCGTAAACGACGTAGACAATGTCGCCCAAAAGCATCAGCCACTTCAACGGTATCGCGCGTACCATCGTCAAGCTTTATACGCCTCCTCGAAAGCGGTCTCGATGCGTTCGCGCAGCCCGCCCGTATACGGCGCCGACAAGTTCGGCGAATTCCTCGGCTACGAGGGCCAGACGCATATGGACGCGTTCACGGGCAGCATTGGGGCCGTCTTCGACGACGGGAAGGCAGTACGTTGCATGGAATTGACGGACAAGGTCCTCGGGACGATTCGGGTCTCCAAACCCGGGATGCTGATCCGTCGGACCGGGTCCACGGCCCTTTGGGCTCGCGAGAATCTCCGGGCAAGAGCGAAGCGATCACGGCATCGAAGGCCTCGCCTCTGCTCGACACCCACTACAGAGACCTCCCTTCGAACGTGAAACCGGCTTTTCCAAGCAACGCGCATTGACGGCCAATTGGGCTCGCCATCACGGATCATGCATCGCCACGTCAGCGCCTGCAATCCCATCGTTTCGAAGGCGAAAGTGCACACCTCTTCGAGGGGCCTCGACCACGTAGCCGCGTCCTCTTTCCGACGGCGACATCCAAAACCCACTTCTCCGATGACACCGTCGGATGTCACGCCAATCATTCCAATCAACGGAGATTCTTGGGCGAGACGAAGCCCCCATGTAGGTGAATGCTCCCGCCAACCGGGTTCCACCATGTTCTCGATGAAGAACTCTGCGGACTCGCGGGTGTAAGGCGAGGGAAGAGTCGTCCATTTCTGAATCTCGGGATCTTGACACAGATGTGTGATCGTGTCGATATCCGATGCTTGAATCGGAGAAAGCACGAGCCTGGACGTGAAGGGTTGCGAGTTCCATGGATCAAACCCTACATGGCAATGCGCGCGGAAATTGCCAGTAGAGCAAAAAGTGAAGAATCGCGGTGATCGAGGGCACATGAAACCCGCTCTTTTCGCTTTGATTAGCGCCCAAACGCATGATAACCTCTTATCCGTTGTTCGGAGCCACAAGCTCCGTTCAACAACCTGCGCGGGTGGCGGAATAGGCAGACGCGCTAGCTTGAGGTGCTAGTCCTCGTATAGAGGGTGGGGGTTCAAGTCCCCTCCGCGCACAGAAGAAGGGTGCATCCCACACCGAGGATGCACCCTTTCCGCATTTATTCATCTGTCTTTTTCATCGCAAGTTTCATTCATCTGTCTCTTTTCATCGCGAGCATTTCGGGGAATCGCCGTCACGTTCCGCCTCGTCGTTTTCCCCGTGTTCTCTTTCGTCGTTTTTCCTCGACGATTTGCGCATCCTCGATGGCGTCTTCCACAGTTACGGCCAGTACCGATGCGGAAATGACGTCAAGCTTTACGAATGAGCTTTTTTTCGCTCGCTAGCCTGCTCGCCTGCTCATCGAATCGACTACGGGGATCGCATGATCGATTCGTTCGAGTTCTTCTCTCCATTTTGCTGCCTGGCGTGCGACGTCGGACGTGTTGGCCGAGGCATAAACATACGTGACTTGTTCACGCAGAACCTCGACGCGACGATGCAGACCTTTCTTATCCGAAGGGTCCTTCTTTGGCGCCCGCAACTTTTCGGAAACGTTTGGTGACCGATCTCGATGACCCGAGGATTATTTTTGACAAGCTTGCGCAATTCGGGGACCATATTTGACGACCGCGAGAAGTGCCGCAGGCCCTGACCTTGCGGGCTGCCTTGAACAAAGTCTCTTATGAGCGACATATGGACAAGTCTGTGGCGTCGCCTCCTTTCTACGGAACTCTGACACTAGCGGAAATCACGCGACTTGACGCGGACCGGAAGAGCCAGCGGCTCCAGCGCGTCGGCGACAAAACTCATCGCATCGTCTCCCCGTTCAACCATTCCCCTGACGACGAGGCCTTGGCTTTTCCTGGCCACATTCCTGTAGCGATCCCACAGCCCCGTCGAACACACAATGTTCAATATTCCCGACTCGTCCTCCAAAGAGATAAAGGTGATGCCCGTGGCCGTCCAGGGGCGTTGACGATGCGTGACTATCCCCGCCACACGCACACGTTCGCCTTCGGGCACCTCCCCTAAATCGGCGATCTTGATAATTCCGCGTCTATGAAGATCATTCCGAAGAAACTGCGTGGGATAGGAATCGACCGAAACGCCGGTAGTGGAAACGTCGGCAACCGCACTCTCCTCGTCCGTCATATCGGCAAGAGCAGGGGCTGTGCCTATGCTCTCCGTTCCCGGAAGAGTAGGTTGATACCAGCCTCTTCCATGAATCGTTCTATCCGCAAGGGCCTGAGCCATCCACACCCCCTCACGTCTGCCGGCGCCAAGCGCACGTAGAGCGCCCGCCGCAGCAAGAGCCTCCAGTTGTTCACGTCCTAACCTGGCGCGCCTGGCGAGGTCGGCCACACCAGTGAAAGGCGCTTTCTTACGAGCCCTCTAAGATTTTTAGAAACAGCACTGGCGCCCGAGGCCTCGGATGGAATCAAGGCCGAGGCGCACTTCCAGGTCATCATGCGGATCGACAAGCGCGGAAAGGGGTCGGAAACGAGGCTTCGCACCCGCTGGCCGTGTTCCTCACCATCCTTGCCGCACCTCTTCCCGCTGTCTCCACCGAATCCCTTCTCGCCTTGCATACAGTTTTTCATCTTGGATGCCGCGCTTTGCATCTTGCTCGCCGCCATCACGCTTCCTCACGCCAGCCGCGGCTTCAGAACGCACGACGCATGGGGAGGCGACGCATACACCCGTGACGTCTAGCATCGGCTATAAGCGACTGCGGCGAGTAGAAACCCTATGGGCTGAGCAGCGAGTATGCCGGCATAGAAATGTTCGGGGTGATGCACCTTGAGCCATGCCGAGGCATAGACGAGGTAGGCAAAAAGAAAAAGAATGGGACTCGGGAAAGCCGAATTCGGCGAAGGCATCAAGCTTTTCAGATTTCCTCCGAATGCTCGCGGGCACCCTTTGGCGGCCATTCCGGCGCAAAGCTCATTCTTGAGTTCTAACATGCGCTCGTGTGAGCGCTTTGCGCTCATTGCCTTACGCAGGCGATCGGCTTGGGCAGGAGTGAATCCAGCAACGTCGATCGCTATCTGCATGAGCTGTTCTTGGAAGAGAGAGGGACTCTGAGGGTCCAGGGCAGGTTTAGCCAAAGGATGCGGGTATGTGACAGCTTCACGTCCGCGACGCCTAGAGAGGTAGGGGCTGACGGCGTCCCCTGTATCGGACCGGGGCGGATGAGGGCCACTTCGATGACAATGTCGTAAAAGCATTCGGGACGTAGCCGCGGGAAGCGTGGACATCTGGGCGCGCGATTCGACTTGGAAGACGCCAACGGTATCGGCAGCCTGAAGCAATGCGTAGACTCGAGGGTCTTCTTGCGGCAGATTGTCAGAAGCCCCAGAGGCTTTCCGTCGGTTCCCAGCGATCCCGAATCAGTCAGACACGTATAGGATATCCGCAGAGCGGGTGAGCATGCCGAGGCCTAGCAGATCGAATTTGACAAGCCCGGCTTCGGCGCAATCGTCCTTGTCCCATTGCAAGACGGTGCGCCCTGGCATGCGCGCCCAGCCCACGGGACACACGTCGATCACGGGACGATCGCACAGGACCATCCCTCCGTGTGTATGCCGAGGTGGCGGGGTAATTTCTGCATTCTCGAGGCAAGATCGGCCACGGTGGGAGGCACTTCCATTTCGTAACGGACAGGACCGCTGACGTCGGCCTTGTGGGGACCTTGTGTTCGACTGACTGCAACCATGCCTCTACTTGCCCTTCTTCGTATCCGAGGGCTTTAGCCGCATCCCGTATGCGCCGAACGCGGACGGTAGGCGATCGTATTGGCAACCTGAGCGGCGCATTTCCTCCCGTAACGTTCATAGACATGCTGGATCACTTCTTCTCGCTCTGCCCTGATTCGATATCGACGTCGATATCGGGTGGGCCGGAACGCCTGGGGAAAGGGAAAACGCTCGAAGAGCATCTTGTGGCGAACCGCATCGACGGCGGTAATACCAAGAGCGAAGCAGACGGGCAGAATTGGCCGAAGATCCTCTACCTTGACACTCAAATGCCTTCATCGCGGCAAAAATCGACGATTTCACTAGACGATGAGGAAGTATCCGGGAAGCTGAGGCTCACGATAACCTCAAGCTCGTGATCGATCACTTCCCACGCCCGCGGATTCAATGAACGCGGCCTCGTACCGTGCGAGCGCCCGCTCGTAGGGTGATGTGGCGTAGCCAGCTGGCCTCGGTATGTCCTTCGGGGACGGGGAAATCGGGGAGATTGGGCGCAACCAGTGCCAGGTCGAAGGCGCATTCGGCGCCGATTCTCGCAGCTGGCTCACGGCCTCGGGGTGGTCTCGGTGAAGGGAGAGCATCTGTTTCCCGAACGAAGATACGATCCGTTGGCTGGAAGATAGGGGTCTATGCCTCCAAGGTGGTTCGAGCTCGGGTTGCGGCGAAGACATCGGCGACATCGCGATCGCGGGGCGGGCGTAGTGGACGTTGCCGGTGGCGAGATAGGCGATATCAGCGCGATTGGCAACCCCTCGACGAGGGCTTGGCAACGCTCCTGATCCAGCGGCGCACCCGAATTTGCCAGTTCGACCGCCACGTTTTCCCTGCCGAAAAAGCGATCCGAGTCGACGTGCACATTCAACGGCGGCATCGAGATCCCAGACTTCCGTGAGTCTGCTTCCCAGGCGCGAAATCGGCTTCCCGTCTGCCCCTCCAGGGCCCGCCTGATGCTTCCCTTCCGGCAACCGCTGAGAATGAGCCAATGTCCGCCCTGAGACCGCAGCTAGGTCTTCGGAGCTCGTAACGCGCGCAATTCTTTTTCTCCGCTTGCCAGCATGGCCTCTCCCACCGTTCGGGAAAGCCGTCTATATCCTTCCGGATCGCGAGCGAGCAAGACGATGTGCTCACCGGGCGGATCGGCTTGAGCTCCTCGATCCCTCGGTTACAAGAGTCAGTTCGGTTCCGATAACGGTGGGCAAACCGGCTTTTCGCGCTGCAGAAGCCAGCTGACGACGCCGGGAAAGCCGCCGTGATCAGTGACGGCAAGAGCTTGAAGTTCCAGCTCGCAGGCTCGCGACGAGATCTTCGGGCAGGCTCGCGCCGTCGAGGAAGCTGTAGGCCGAATGGGCGTGCAGCTCGGCGTAGGAACCTCGCCCGGCAAACGGACGAGGGTGACTTCCATTGCGATCTCATCACCTTTTCCGGCCGAACTATAGATAGACGCCTACTCATACCTCCCTCCTCGTGCCATGCAGATCCTTCGCGGTATACAAGGACGGCCCTGAGCGATCGAGAACGATCTGGAGGTAGGCGCGCCTGGAACGCAGGGAATCGTTCCACCAACGCTGATCGATCGGCCACGGCCCCGCATAATTGTGGAATCGCCGCCGTACTTTCACTCGATCGCAGCTTTCTGGCTCGGGATCCTCGCATCCGGCAGCACATGCCAATTCGGCTCGCCCGTTACTGTCAACTGATGGCCGCATCGGCCTTCCAATTCGATGTCGACGGGGTTCTGTGCACGCGCGTCGGTCCGGGTTCGGGTATGGCTCCGGGCCATGCAGGGCTGCCCTACCTTCAAGTTCCAAGCGATGCTCGCCCCACGCGATCTCTGCACATCGTTCTTCCATTAGTGCGTCCTCCCACTTGGTGAGGAACCCTCACGATTCTTCTCCAAGGACCGCTTTGTATTCGGGCTACGGCGCCCGAAGCACGCTCATCATCGGCGCATCGGCCTCCCCTAAAGAGCTTCGGCGCGCGGCCGCCGTCGGGACGTTTTTCGAGGCGCAGTTCGAGCCGGACGAGAGGCGAATCGCCGACCCATCCACCCAGCTGCCACCGGACTCGATCGACGATATCGCGAGCACTCCCTCCCCCGACCGACCACGAGCGCGAGAGCTCCTCACCGCTGTCGAAAGCCCCGTCGATGTGGAGCCTGCCAGAAGCGACCATCCTGGGCCCCATGGCTTCACAAGTTCGTCTCGCCAGCCCGCGGGCAGAGAATACCGCTCTTCGGCGCGCTCTAGGGGAGGTTCGAATACTCGCGAGCACACGATGCTTGGCAGTTTCGAGTTTTCGTTTGGCACATGTACGTCGTGCCCCGTCGCTAACTGCCACAGAAGTGACCCTATTTCGCCGAAACGAGAAAACCATTGCTGCAGCTCCGAGATCGCTCACGCCGCCCACGGTTCTGCACTCCGAGCCCTTCTAACAGTTCCAAGCAAGTACGCGCCTCGGGTCTGCCCCGCAGGAGCGACGCCGACGAGCATCTTCTCCACCCGAGTTCGAGCCAGGAAACGCAACGATTCTTCAGCATCGAGAAAGGCATCCGACTGCGCCGCGAGAAGGGCCGCCAGAGTTCCCTGTCCGCACCCTGATGTGCGCTTCGCATCCAGCGACGTCGGCAATATGTCCAACGAGGGCCTCGGCGAGAATCTCCATCGATCCCACGGCACGGACCGCCCCTCGTGCAGGGAAAAAGGACCCTTCCCGGTCTCGATGAGGACAACATGAGCCACGTATGCGTCGATGGCACGCAAAACGGCCTCGAAACGAAGGGCATCTCGATGCGGGTCACGTGCCAGAACGATGAGTTCAGGACAGAGCGAGAGGGCTTCACGTTTACGCATGCCGATCCGGACCCCGGATGCACGGGCCCAGCGTTCGCACACATCACCCCTGGCGCCAATGACGGCCGCAGGTTCATCGGAACGGGCTTGCCCCGCTGCCACTGCCGCCGCTACCGCCCAATCGGGGACGGCAATCGAAACATGCATCATGGGCGAACTGCTTTCCAGCACAGGGCCTCCAGGCCGAGTATTCCTGATTCGCCCCTTCTTCTCAGCAAATGGAACGTTTACCGCCGGCACAAGATCTTTGCGCTCCCCAGTTCGCCCCAGCCCTCCATCTTCTTTCCTTCCGAAACAACATGCCCGTGCATATCCCCCGAAGAGATGCGCGTACGTAGAAGAGGCCTGATCGCCGTCGAAGATGCGTCGGTTTGACGCCCCGAACGCTCTTTGACCGGCTCCCACCCGCCGGCCCCAACTCTCAATCGGACACGATGGCGCTCGCCCGCGACATCAACGAGGATCGCCCGGATATGTCCCACTCCACGATTGATACCTTCAACTCCGGCAAACGCTCCTTTGACCCGCTCTCGACAATCCCATCCTTCCCCGATGAGGAGACAGCCACGAGTCAGCGCTCGCCTGGATAGAAGACGACGTTCTCGGGCGTCCAGACGAATGGAGGAGCCGAGCACGACGACGTCGAAACCATCGACCGCTGCGGTCAGCACTTGCGTGCGCGCACCTTCTCGAATCACAGGCACGCACACCGTGCGAGATATGTCGATTCCCAGAGATTTCGCCAGTTCCCACCCCACACCGACTGTTCCCAGGAAGGCGCTCCAGCGCCTGCCTCGCTGGCGATTCCCGCGAGCAAAAGCGGGACGACACGACTGCCGAAAACGCCGATGTTCATGCCGCGCCCAAGCCCGCGCGGCAAGACGGTCGCCAAACATTCAGGTACGTTCCATCCACCCGCGGCCATCGTCCACTGCCCCGCCGACCCAAGCGTCGCCTCGCGCCGCCGGGCATCATTCGACGAGACTCCCACCGCGTTTTCCGCCAGCGCAAGCGTACGACGAGCGGTTTCAAGCCGCTCGGCCGCGCCCGCTTTGCGCGTTAAACGACGGCATTTGAGCTGCCGAGTTTTCCACGATGTCTCCACACCCTTTCATTGAACATGCGTTCGATAAAAGGGTAATGGGGAGGACCGACAGATTCCAAGCAGCCCGAACACATCTCAAACCGCCCCGCAAGCCCCGAGCGACTTCTTGCCTATTCGGGTACCCTAAGCTGGTGTTTCACATCGTTTTCTATGAACCGAGAATTCCCGGAAACACGGGGGCGGCGACTCAGGCTTGCAGCATGCACGGGGCCACACTCCACCTCGTCGAACCCCCTCGGCTTCACCTTCGAAGACGCCCACCTCAAACGCGCGGGACTGGATTACCACGACCTCGCAGACCTTCGAATCCACAGCGATTTCAACGCACCTCGTGCAGGCCCCTGCCCGATTCGCGCATCTTCGCCTTCACGGGCCACACATCCAATAGCTTCGCTGACGTCGCCTATCGCGAAACGGATGCGCTTCTCTTCGGGCCGGAGCCAACGGGCTTGCCCTGCGGACGTCATCGCACACCCGGCAGTCACTTCAACCGTGCGACTCAATGATGCCCCACCTTCGCTCCTTGAATCTGGCCAATTCGGCCTCGATCGCGGTTTACGAGGCGTGGCGCCAACATGAATACATCGGCTCCTCGAACTTCTCCTAAAAAGCCGCACCGACAATCGAAACAGCTCGTGGTGCATACCGGAAAAAGGGGCGCCGAAGGGCTACGGGCGCGAATCATCGCTGCGCGAAACGCTCCGCGGCATCAGGCACGCAAAGGCGCGACTAAAGAGTCTCGCCCGCTTCCACCTGCTCCTGAAAGGTCTCGGAAGCGGCAACAAGCAGATCCTCAACGGGTAGTTCAAGAGCGTTCGCGAGCCTGAACAGGGTGAAAAGACGGGATTGACGGCTTTGTTCGAGCGCCGATCGGATCTGGCACTCTCCATGAGTTGATAGTGGTTCTATCAATCTCGGCACGCAGCGCCACTTGTTCTTGAGACAATCCAAGCTCTTTTCGTCTAGCTCGAATGGTCGTAGCGAAGATGTTTGCAAGTTGACGCTCTAACGGCGGAAGAATCGGGCATATCCCAACTTTTTGCCGTGTAAGCAACGCTTTACTACGGTGTATGCACGGTACGTAGCTCCCAGCACGCAACGGCCATCGCAGCTGCTACATTAAGCGAGTCGATGCCACCCTGCCATCGGAATGACAACAGAGTGAGTCGACAGCCGCCATCGTGGACTTGCGAAGGCCGTCCTTCAGCCCCCTACGATGAGCGCAATTTTTGATTCCCTCAGCCCGGCAAACATCCAACCGAGAGAAGGAATCGAGAAATGGATTCCGGCGTCAACGCCAGCGCCGCCGTCACGTAGCCGAATCCCGAAAGCAGACCGACACTTCAGGGGCCAGTCGGCAATTCGCGTCCAAGGAACCTGAAAAACAGCTCCATCGACACCCTGAACCGACCGTCTATACAAGGGTCGGCACAATCGGATGTACAAATACTGCATCGATACCAAGCGCTGCAGCCAGAGCGGAAAAATCGCACCGACATTGGTGTGGTCGACAAGATTTTTCCAGCACGACGACTCGCGCCGGGCCCGGCCCTACAGCCTCGAGCACCGCTCGAGGGTCGGCGAGCGCGGGCGATTCATGGCAGCGATAGCACCGCGGTGAAGATGGAATCCGGTGATGGCCTGAAGCATTTCCTCCCCCACACGTAAACGAGGGATGTCTCCTCCTTCATCGTCTCCACCGGCCTTCACTGAGCGACGGGGCAAGATCGGCAAGTCATCGTTCGTCTGCGAGAATGGAGCGCGGTCTGTGGCCTGCAGCTATCGCCCGTTGAATGACTTTCGAGGATTCGCCAGCGTACAGCCATTGTCCGTCTCGAGTTTCTTTCGCAGAGCCACGTCCGTCAGCCTCGTGTAATCAGCCAAACGATCGTCGTGGATGTCATCCATAGGTATCAACACCCCATAAGCGTGCCATAAACAATACGCATCCAACGGTCAAATCTAGGACATCGCGACATACGTAGCTTCCAGACAAGCCGTGTATGCACGGAAACAATAACGTAAGCCCGTCATTGCAGTAAGAGTCACCGTAAAAGTTCGAATCACACTATATTTTTCCTGATTCAACACAAACATCTTCGATTACTCAAACGTCACCCCAGCGCAAACATCGCTTTTTCCTTCATTTTTACCTTTTATGAGCCATCCATCCACACCGAGTCAGCAAACGAAATACGGACGACTCCGGAGGTTCCTGTAGCGCATAGAATCCTCTGTAGCGCATAGAAAACAATCGGGAACCAAAAACCGACGGCCGTAGCAGCCAGACGCGATTGAACAACAAATGTTGGGCCCCAAACCCTCCACATCCAGATACATCAACGGGCAATATCAATCGTCGACGTTCTCGGCATCAGATGTCGTCACCAGATACAGCGAATATCAGATACAGCGAAGGCGGGGTGTGAACAGCACATCAGCTGTTCACACCCCGCCTCGCTCGTCGAAACTCACACAGCTTTCTCAAGCCAAATCTACGTGCTCCAGACAGATTGGAACTCGCATGCTCACCTGCCGGAAGGAGGCGGCGGTGTTCCACCGTCGTTGTAGCTTCGGAACTCAGGCGGCGTGGGATTCTGCGGGCGCTGACCAATCTCGGCATCGGGATCAAGGTGGCGTCCGGATTGGCGTCCCGATGTCTCTGCCTCATCAATGGCCACGTCGGCCGCCCCCTGGCATCGGCGAGCATCGTCAATATCGGGCAGCGCAGTAGCGGCCAGGGCGTCGGCGATCTTTCCATCACCGCCGAAATCGACCTTTCCGCCGCCGTCGCCGTCACGAAGCCCTTTAGCCAGCGCATTGAGCGCCGCGGTCATCTCGGTGGGAACGATCCACAGCTTCGACGACGAGGAGTTAGCGATCTGTGGAAGGGTCTTGATGTACTCATAGGAAAGCAACTTGGGATCGACATTCCCTCGGTGAATGGCATCGAACACCTGGAGGATAGCTCGCGCCTCGCCCTGTGCGCGAAGAATCGTCGACTGGGCCTGACCTTCGGCGCGCAAAATCGCGGATTGCTTCTCACCCTCGGCCGTGAGAACCGCCGACTGTTTGACACCTCGGCCGTGAGGATCGCGGCGCGGCGGTCGCGCTCAGCCTTCATCTGCTGCTCCATCGCACCCTGGACGGAACGCGGCGGATCGATGGCTTTGAGCTCGACGCGCGAAACGCGGATCCCCCAGCGCCCCGTCGCCTCGTCAAGCTGACCACGCAGCTGGCCGTTGATCTCATCGCGCCCGGTGAGGGCCTGCTCCATCTCCATCGTACCGATGATGTTACGCAACGTCGTGACAGCAAGCTGCTCAATCGCCGCCATCGGATCGGCGATCCCGTAGGTCGCAGCGACCGGATCCGTCACCTGATAGTAGATGACTGTGTCGATCGAAACGTTGATGTTGTCCTGGTAATGACGGGCTGCGGTGGAAAAAGGAACAACCTGTTCGCGCATGTCGATCTTCTCACGAATCGAATCGACGATTGGGAACAGAAGTGCAGTCCGGGGTCAATTTGCGATTGTATCTGCCCAACCGCTCGACAATGTATGTATAGCCCTGATTGACCATTTTGATCGTCATGAAAATGAAAAAGAATGACGACGACTGCAACCAGTGTCAATAAAGTGAGACCGGTGTTCATATCTGTCCTTTGTTTTATCAGGGATTGCAAACGAAAAATTTTGCGGGGAAAGGACACAGCCTGCATTCGCGGCCACCCGTAAACTGTGGCACACAGACGCAAACTCGAGTCGAGCAGTCGGCTCACAGCCCTAAAAGCCGAGCCGACTAGTTAGAATGGGACTGCGGGGCAACGACGGCCACAACGCCTTCAATATCGGTGACAATGACATCGCTTCGTCGGAATGACTCCGCTTGTCGAACGCGATGACCAGACGTCACCGCCGATTCTCACTCGTCCAGCATCCTCATCAATAACCGTCAGGGGCGCGGGCTCTCTTGCCTATCTGATCCTGAACAGAACCGACTTTCGTCGCCTTGGGATTGAAACGATTTTTGGCCCACGGCCGGACGATCGTCAAAAAGAAGGATGGAGACAACCGAAAAGCAGCGACCTGCGCAACGATATTCCCTGTTCCAGCGGAAAGCGATCGCGGCGACGAACGCGCCACCGGCGATCATGAGGAACGAGAAATCGACCGTCAAGAACTCCAAAACGATGCAGCACAGGGCAATGATGCCCCATATTTCCCAATCCACGTTATTGCTCCTAGCTATAGTAGGGGTTCGAATTCAGTCTACTATGCAATGGGCTCCGTTTAGAAGCCCCAATCAGGTAGTGATCCCCACTAAAGCGGATGGAGATCGGCCTGTCCGCCTCTCGAAGCTTCCACTTTCAAGCCTTGCGCGCAGAGAAGCGCCCCGCCTCATTGGTCACTGAAAGGTCGATCCCGAAAACGGCGGGAAAGATTGCTCGGACGATGATCTCGTCAATAGAGCCAGAAGCGTAAACGGCACCGTCGCTGAGTAGAAGAGCGTGAGTGAAACCCGGTGGGATCTCCTCGACATGGTGGGTGACGAGCACGATCACGGGGCGAAAGCGGCTCGATCGCAAGCCTGGAAAAGAGTGTCGATGAGGCTTTCGCGTCCCCCAGGTCGAGGCCGGAAGCTTAGGTCTCGTCAGGACGACAAGCACTTCTGGATTAGGACGCGCGCGGGGCAAGCCCGACCCGCTTCTTCTCCCCGACGACAAGGTGGAAAAGAGTCGCGTTTCGAAAGGGGCCACACCCAGGCTCGCAAGGAGAGCCCTGGCCCGTTCGTCGTCGAGAGGATCGTAGGTTTCCCGCCATGTCGCCAAATGGCCGTACGCGGCAGTGCGAACCACGTCCAGAACCCTTTGATCCCCGGAATTCTCGCATCCACAGCGGAAGACATCATGCCGACGAGCGGGCGAAGATCCTCCAGATTGACCCTGCCCAGACGTTCGCCGACGATCGAGACGGACCCGCGGGTCGGGTGCATGCGGCCAGAAACCAGCTGGATGAGAGTCGTTTTTCCCGCGCCGTTGGGACCGAGAACGACCCATCGCTGACCCTCGTCCACACTCCAATCGACCGAATCCAAAATGGCGCGCCCATCGCGCCGAACGGTCACTTCTTGAACATCAAGCACATCGCCCATAGCACAAGGTTACCGCTAGAGGCCTAAAGTCCCGCTATCACATCGCGATAGAAGTCCATCGTCTTAAGCGCGATTGACTCCCACGAGAAGTGATCCTCAACCCTCTTGCGGCCGGCAGCGCCCATTTTGCGAGCCTTTTCCGGGTTGGCGCATAGGTTTCCAGGGCTGAGGCAAGATCGGATTCAAAGATCTCCAGGATGCACGGGGTTCCAGTTCCGTCGTCGAGCTGCTCAATGGGAACGAGGGTTCCCGTGACCCCGTCTTCGATGCAGTCCGGTATGCCTCCCGTATCAGTTCCGACGACGGGAAGCCCTACTGCCATCGCTTCGAGATTGACGATGCCCAACGGTTCGTAGATAGAAGGGGTCACAAACGTCGTGGAGCACGAAAGAAGGCGAATGATCTTGGCGCGGCCTAAGAAATCGGAAATCCACACGATGCCTTCGCGTCTGCTCTGAAGGTCGTTGACGGAGCCTCGGTTTCTGCCGCGATCTCAGGGCGTATCAGGGAGCGCCCGCGCACGAATTACCTGAATGTCCTCCGGAAGCTTCGCTATGGCGCGCAAAAGACCGGGAACGCCCTTTTGCCGCGTTATTCTTCCGACGAACATGACGGTGGGCCTATCAGGATCGAGCCCGTATGAGGCGAAATACTGCCGTGCAACGGCGATTTCCTCATCGGTCTCGGGAGCGTTCCACCGACAAATCGATTCCGTTGTGGATGACCCGCACCCGTTTGGGTTCGATCTTGGGGTAGCAACGGAGAATGTCATTGCGCATGGCGTGGGAGACCGCGACTATTCCATCGGCCGCCTCGTAGGCGGTACGCTCGACCCAGGAAGAGATCTCATACCCGCCTCCCAACTGCTCACGTTTCCCACGGACGCAAAGGTTCGAGCGAATGGGCGGACAAAACATGCGGGATGCCGTAGAGCATTCCCCGAGGTGACCGGCCATTTGCGCCTACCATGTGTCAGAGAATGGAGGATGTCCGCCGTTCCTACGCGGTCCGCCATCTCAGGTCGACACCCAGAGTCTTGATCGCCGCATTCGCCGAAGAGAGCTCTGCCGGATAGTCATATCCATAAACCGTGACTCCGGCGGGTGCGTGCATTCTCACGGCCCGTCGAAAGCGTGAACGTCGACGTCGGCATGGCCGCCAATACCTTAGACAATTCCTCGACGTGGACGCCGGCGCCGCCATGGACGTTCGGCGGGTATTCTCAGTCAATAGAGCGACACGCAATGTGGGAGTCCTTCCTTCAGTGGTCAACGCTGACCCTTTCATCTACCCGCTCTGTCGTCCAACGGCGGACACTTACGTGCGCTGAATCAATATATGAGATGGGTGGTAGCTATGGGAGCTAAACCCCGAGTCCTCGCCATCGTCCTGGCAGGCGGAGAAGGCAAGCGCCTCATGCCCTCACCCAGGACCGGGCCAAACCTGCCGTCCTCTCGGCGGCATCTACAGACTCATTGACTTCTCACTGAGCAACATCGTCAATTCGGGATACCTGAAGATCATCGTTTTGACCCAATACAAATCTCACTCGCTAGATAGGCACATCGCGCGCAATTGGCGCATGTCGAATCTTTTCGAGAATTTCGTGGCCCCAGTTCCGCGCCCAGCAGCGGCGCGGCGATCACTGGTACCTTGGATCGGCCGATGCCGTCTACCAGTCGCTCAACATCCTCGATGATGAGCGGCCCGACGTCGTCCTCATCACCGGGGCGGACAACATCTATCGCATGGACTTCTCACAGATGGTCGACCAGCACGTCGAAACCGGCGCAGAGCTGACGATCGCGGGAATCCGCCAACCGCTCGAACTGGCGTCCGCATTCGGCGTAATTGACGTCAACAAGACCGATCCGCGCCGCGTGGCCGCCTTCGTCGAAAAGCCCCAGGACACCTCCGGGCTGGGCCTGCCGGATTCGCCCAGCGAGTTCCTGGCCTCCATGGGCAATGTACGTCTTCAACACCGACGCCCTGTACAAGGTTCTCTCGACGACGCCGTCGACAACTCGAAGCACGACATGGGTGGAAACATTGTTCCTCTTCGTCGAGCAAAGGCACGTGCGGGTCTATGACTTCACGTTCAACAACGTCCCGGCCATTCCGACCGCGATCGCGACTACTGGCGCGACGTGGGAACGATCGATGCCTACTACGAGGCGAATATGGATCTCATTTCCGTCAATCCCGTGTTCAACCTGCACGACGACGGATGGCCGCTTTGACGGGGCATTCGAACCTCGCCCCGGCGAAATTCGTTTACGACACCACGAAAGGCTCGGACACGCCCTCGATTCGATCGTCTCACCGGGCGTCATCGTCTCCGGAGGCGAAAAGTCATCGGTTCCGTCCTCCCCGGCGTTCGGGTGAATTCATGGTCGACGGTGCGCGAATCCGTCCTGCTCGACGGGGTCAACGTGGGCCCGCAATGCGACGGTCGTGCGCGCGATTCTCGACAAAATACGTGGTGGTCGAAGAAGGTGCGCAGGTGGGTGTCAACCACAAGCACGACCGAGCCCGCGGATTTCACGTTTCCGAGGGAGGCATCACCGTCGTCCCGAAGGGCGCACGCGTCAGGCGACGCTTTCGCGCCCACGACCGGCGACGCAGCCGATCCGTCCGACGAGGCCCGAGCCTCCAGCTCCCGACGATACGCCCGCTGGGTCCGAGGTCTCCGAGCGCTCCGGCGGCGCCGAGAGGACAGGGCGACCACTCTTGTGAGCCCGTGCGCGAGGGAGAGCCGGTCAGATTTTCCCTCGCTTCGCCCGAGCCCCTTCCTGCAGGGCTCTTGGCACACACGAGGCATGTTTTCAGCTCGGCCTGCAAGGAGGTCGCCGAGCGCTCGCCCGGGTTCCCGAGCCTGCAGACGCTGCTCGCTGTTCGGCGTCGCCAGATCCAACGCCGCCGCGTTTGGAGCTGCTGAGGACGAGGTGCGCGGCCCGGCCTTGGCTGGGCGTCGATTGCGCGCTCACGCGCGGAAAAATGGTGAGCGCGGGCCGCGCCTCATCGTCTCCGACGTGGACTCGACCTTCATCCGTGGCGGGGCCATCGACATGCTCGCCGACGCCGCCGGATCCGGCCCGCGGTGGCGGCCATAACCGGAGGCGGCGATGAACGGCAGCTCGACTGCGCCGAGTCCTCGCGAGCGCGGTCGCCACGCTGGCGGGCCTGCCCGTCAATCGGGTCGAGTCGATCGCCGATCGCATCGAGCCCGTTCCGGGGGCCGAAACGCTGGTTGCGACGGCGCACGCCCGCGGATGCGCCATCGGCCCCGTTTCCGGAGGATTCATCGAGGTGATCGATGGCGCCGCCTCGGCGTCGACCACGTGCTGGCCAACCGGCTCGAAACGAGCGCGGCACCTCACCGGGCAGGACGAAAGGCGAAATCGTCACCCGCGAGCACGCAAGGCCGAGGCGCTTCGGCGCTGGTCTGAGGCAGCCGCTCGCCCGGTGCCGACCTGACCGGAGGCTCCACATTCTCGAAGACTCTATTTGCCGGAAGGTCTCCGACTCTCCGATGGAGGATCGGGCCAGGAAAGCGCTGACTCTCGTTCTGGAGGCTTCTCCTCGCCGCGCGCATGAGGATCGACCTGATCTGAAACCGTGGCGGCCGGCGATGGCGCCAACGACCTATCGATGATGGAAATCGCCGGGCTTTCCGTCGCTGTGTGCGCCAGCCCGCGGTGCTCGCCGTCGCCGACGCCGCGGTCACCCAGCTCGCGGCTCGACATCCTCGCAGCGATCCTCGGCTGGGACGCAGTTTGACGCCTTCCACCGCAGCTGGCAGCTGCTCCGTTTTCGGGTCCGGGGCCGCAGCGGATCCGAGGTTTTCGCGCCGCAGCCGCTGCCGGGCGGCGTTTTAACCCACTGCCGAAAAGCGCGAACCGGGCTGCCGGGCCGTGCCCTCACCGCCGCCAAATCTCGGGGCGAGCCTGACGCCCGCGAGCGTCAGGCGAGGGCCGTGACGCTGACGCAGCCCGTCGCGATCCGCGACGGGCTTTCCATGGGAACCCTGCCCACAAGGTAGAGGGGCGAGAGCTTTCGTCCCCATTCGGGAAGGTCGAGGGGTCGGCCAGGAGCTCAACAACGGCGATCCAACAGGCAAGGGCCCACGGCGGCCCACGCCCGGCGCAGGGAGAAAAACGGCGAAGGCCCCGGCCAGCACGGCAACTATGGGAACGAGCAGGAGTGCCGCAGCCCCAAAGAGGAGGAAAACTCCCATGTGCCGGTGGACGCTCCGATGGAGATCCAGTAGGCGAAACCGCCTGAGGCGGCCACTGCCGCAGCTACGAAGGCCGCTTTGGGCGAACCAGGCGCGCACGACGTTCGCGTAGCCACAGCGCGTGGAACATACGAGCCCAAAGCCTTCCGCTCGCCTCTTCGCCGCGCAATTCGGCTGCGGTCACAAGCCCGCCGCGAGCGCGAGCAGCACCGATGATCCCGACGGCCAGAACGGACATGGTCGCGCGGCGCGTGCCCCCTCCGAAAAGCTCGGCGATGCTCGGATTCTGTTCGACCCAGGCGTCTATCTCGTCTCCCATGGCTCCGACCGGCGCCGCCCAGCAAACCGCCGCCGCGCACCACCCGGCGGCGCTGGAGCGCGTGAGGCGCCAGACGTGGCTGAATCCACGGTGCGCGGCGCCGGCCCTTCCGGGCCTCGGCGAAACCGCAGCGCCTCCGAGGTCGCGGACGCGGCAGAGCGCGAGGGGCCGCCGCAGCCAGCGCGGCGAGCGCCGTTGCGCAGGCGGCGTAGCTAGGCGGCTCGCTCCCCACGGCCGGGCTTCAGCCACCCAGCCCATGGGGTGTGAGCCACGTCGCGGGCAGGCGCCGTCCGTCTATAGCCGCACGTACGAGGGTAGCAGAAGCATGACCCACACCAGCACTGCGGTTCCACGCGGCTTTGGCGTCCGCGACCGTCTGAACCAAGAGGGCGGCTGCCGCCGCGAAGACGAGCGCGAACAGGCAGAGGATGAAGCGGTATTTTTGCAGGCGCCGCCGGCGGAAAGCCAAAGCAGGGACAAGGCCCGCGAAGCTCGCGGCCCCGAAGAGGGCGTGGTCGAACACGCCTGCGCCGCCATGGCGGCCACCGTCGGCGCGGTTTTCCATAGCCTCCGGCCGAGACGACCTCCCATCGGCCGAGTGCCTCCTCGGCTCGCAGCGAGGCGGACGGCGAGCAGGCTTGCGCCGACCGGAATGAGGACGAGTCCCGAACATGCCAACCTCGAAGGCCTCGATCTCCGCCCGCGGACGTCAGATCGTAGCCACGCCCGTTGAACAGCTCTTTGGATGCGCGAGGAGCCGATGGTCGAGGCGTAGCGCAGTCGGCTCGCGCCGTCGGGGTAGAGACCTCGTCGCCGACGCCATGGCGAGCACCAGGGCGGTCCGCCAGGGGCCAGGCGAGACGCCTCGGCCGTGGGCCTTCCATGTGAGCGTCCAGAGCGCCCGGCGCGGCCCGCTCATTTCTCGCCTCCGTAGAAGCTGAGAAAGGCCGCCTCCAGGGAGCTTTCGACCTTTCGTATCGACGCCTCCTTTCAAGAGGCCGGCGATGGCGGAGTCGGCCCCGGCGGAGGGGCACGTTCAGGGTGATCATCTCCCCGTCCTGCTGACGGCGGAGACGGCGACGTCGGCCTGGGCGCACCCTTCGAGGCTTTCCCGAGTATGCGGCTCGCCCCGCGCCGAAGAACGGTGACCGTGTCGCACAACGCCCCGACCTCGACTCATGATGTGGTTGCTCAGCAGCACCGTCGCGCCGGATCCGCGCCTGGCGGACCAGTCTCGACGAAAGCGTCTCGCCATGACGGGGTCGAGGCCCGACGTCGGCTCATCGAGAGCAGGGAGCTCGGCCCGCGTGGCGAGAGCCGCGACGAGAGCGACCTTTGCCGGCTGCCCTTCGAGTACGTGCGCGTTTTCATTCGAGGTTGAGTTCGAAGCGCTCGATGAGCTCGGCTCTGCGGGCGGCGTCGATGCTGCCCACGCATACGCCGCGAGAATATCGATGCACTCGCCTCCGGTGAGGTTGGGCCACAGCACGGTGTCCCCGGGGAACGTAGGCGAGACGCCGACGGACATCGACCGCTTCCTTCGCGGGATCGAGGCCAAACACGCGCAAACGGCCGCCGTCGAGCCGAATCTGGCCGAGGATCGCCCGGATCGCCGTCGTCTTTCCAGCGCCGTTAGCTGAGAAAGCCGTGGACGGAGCCTGCCTTCACGCTCAGGTTCAGCCCGTCGAGCGCACTGGACACTGCCGAAAGCCTTCGTCAAATTCGTCCCTCTGACAAGAATTTGATCGTTACTATCATTTGAAAGTGACCTCTCATAAAAGAGAAGCTACCATCGGCGCAAAGGGGCGACTGACAAGGCCGTGAATGCGACAAGGCTGTAAAGTGGCATCGACAAGGAGGTGCGATGGCACAGCGGGGATTGCGCGAACGGAGGCGGCTCGCCATGCTACCGCATACAGACGGCCGCCCTGATGTTTTCAGTGACGATCGGATGACAACGTGACGATCGAGCAGATCGCCGACCGCGCCGACGTCTCCCTTCGACCGTCTCATCGATATTTCGGGACGAAGGGAAGGCTGGTGCTGCACGACGAGCACGACGACCTGCTCATGAGCATCGGCTGGTCGCGCCCTCGCCGACGGCGCAAGGCTCTCGATCGCTCTGCGAGAGGCCGTCCGGGCAAATCGCCGAGGAGCATTTCGTGCGCGACCGCCAGGCGACCGTGCAGCGGGTGCGGCTGTACTGAGGTCCCCGCGCTCGCGATCGGCGGCGTCAACCTTGGTCACCGAACTCATCGACAAGCTCGCCCGGACCCTTACGAGGGCAGCGGGAAGGCGGATTACGCGGACGGCCTGATCGCCCTCGAGCGCCGTCGTCTCGACCGCTGGCAGGCCGCATGGAACTGGTATCGAGAAGGGCGGAAAGGCTCTTTCACCGTCTACGCCGACGCCGCTATGGACGTCCGCCGAAAAGATCGCCACGATGAGCGGTCAAGAGCGATGTAGGAGCATCTAGGGCGCAGCACGTCGGCGATCCGCATGCGGCCGGGCGCAGAGAGCTCCATGATTCGACGTGCCCGACGACGGCCATGGCGGTGGAAAAAGCCGTGCCTGAAACTGTGTCCGCACGCGCCGCGCCCGATCCTTCAACGCCCGGAAATCGCGCGCGATCCCCGGAGACCGGCAGGTCTCTTCTCCCGCGAGGCCAGCAACCCGCCAGCATCGACATCTGTCGGCTCGTGCCCGACGACGAGAACCGCGTCCGCCTCGCAAAGCCGACTTCGATGTCGTCCGCTCCCCGCCTCCCGGCAAGGCTTCGATTCCGTCAGCGGTCCAACCGCGCAGAGTGTCGAGAAGGCCTTCCCGCCGAGAGTAGAGGCTGGACTCCTCCCGGACTCGCGACGGCCAGCCCGGCCGAGCGAAGGGCGGCCAGGGTCTGCTGCGTGCGCGCCGCCTCCGAGACGATCGCCACGTCGATGTCGCCGACGACTCGCGTGATCGCCCGGCGCCTGAGACGCGGCCTCCTCCCCGCCCCGCGGGGTCAGCGGGCGGGCGCGGTCCCTGGCGGCGAATCCGGCTTCGCCGTGGCGCATGAGAACGAGAGTCGGCATGGTGCAGGCCATCTCCGATCGGGCCGATTGAATAGGGAGCGTTCGAAATCGACGCTCGCGACGCAACGGGGCCCGCGCGGCAAAGTTAACGCTTATGCTAAAGCGATGAGTTCGAAATAGTCGTCAGACCACGATCTTCGTCCCCGTCGGGCAGCAAGAGCACCCGCTCGGGGCGGAGCGCCTCAACCGCCCCTTCATCGTGGTGACGAGGACGACGGCACCTCGTATTTGCCGAGCGCGGCGAGAATCTCCTCGCGTGAGGCCGGGTCGAGGTTGTTCGTCGGCTCGTCAAGGAGCAGCACGTTGGCCGCCGACACGACGAGCATGGCCAGGGCGAGCCGAGTCTTCCTCCCGAGAGCACGCTGGCAGGGCTTGTCGGCGTCGGCGCCGGAAAAGAGAAAAGAGCCGAGGACGGAGCGAACTTTCATGTCGTCGAGCTCGGGGGCTGCCCGCCACAGATTGCCAACCACCGTCTCGTTCGCGGGTCAATCGTCCCGTGTTCCTGTGCGTAATATCCAATTTTTCAGCCCGTGGCCCGGGCACCATGACCGCGTGTCGGCCTCCTCGACGCCGGCGAGCAGGCGCAGGAGCTGTCGTCTTTCCTGCGCCGTTGAGGCCCAGGACGACAACGCGAGATCCTCGATCCACCGCCGAGATCCAATCCTGCGAAGACTTCGAGGGACCCGTACGATTTTCGACAGCCCGACGGCGGTCAGCGGCGTACGCCCACACGGAGCAGGGTCGGGAAAGCGCAAATTGGCAACCTTATCCGCTTTTCTTTCCGCCTCCAGTCCGCTCAGCAGGCGCTCGGCCCGCCGTGCCATATTCTGCGCGGCTGCCGCCTTTCGTCGCCTTGGCCCGCATCTTGTCAGCCTGTCCCATGAGCGCGCTGGCCTTGCGGCTCGGCGTTCAGCCGCTCGCGGCGGCGGCGTTTCGTCGGTCTCACGCTGTTTGAGATACTCGGCCCACGGCATGTTGTATACGTCCAAAGCCGCGCGATTGACGTCCAAATGCCACACGGCGTTGACCGTCTGGCCGAAAAGTTCGACCGAATGGGAAATGACAACGAATCCTCCCTTGAACGATCGGAGATAATCACGCAACCACAGAACCGAATCGTGGTCGAGATGATTGGTCGGCTCGTCAAGCAGAAGATTGTCCGCACCGGAAAAACAGAATCCTGGCGAGTTCGACCTTCGGCGCTGGCCGCCGGAAAGCGTACGCAAGGCTGGTCGAGGACCCTCTTCGGGCAAGCCCAACGCGGCCGCCATTTGCGCCGCCTCCGCATTTGCAGCCCATCCCCCGGCATTCGTGAATTCCTGGTCGAGGCGAAACTATAGCGCTCCATCGCCTTGATCTGGCGCGCGACCCTCCGATTCGACATCTCCCGTCTCGGCTTTGCGAATGCGCTGATCGTCTCATCGATCTCCAGCGAACCGAGAGGGATCCGATCGCAGTGCCGCTTGATCGAGTCCCCTCCTGCGTGTCCTGCGGAAGATATCCGATCGTGCCCTTGCGATTGAGCGCCCGGTCGCTTCGACGACGTCGGACGTCACACCTCGCCGGCCATGAGCCGCATGAGCGTCGTCTTTCCCGCCCCGTTACGCCCAACGAGGCCCACGCGCATCCCTTTGTCTACTCTGAACCCGGCGTCGACGATGAGTTCGCGGGTTCCGATGCGCATGGTGAGGTCTTTTGGCGTCGATCACCCCACTAAGCCTCACTCGAGAACACGCCCGGCCATTGCGCAACCCGGACTCTGCAACAGATATGCTCACAGCATGTCCATGAACGAAAAACATTCAACTGGACGCCTCACGCGTCAAGGTTCGCGGGCGCGGAGCCGTCGCCGCGACGGGCCTCGGAGGCCCCGGAATCATCGGCGCCATCGTCTACTCACTTTTCTGACGGGCAGGTTCCGCAGAATCTCGGCACTACCTCGGGGCATCAGCCCGCCGGCAATCAAACCTCGCTCATCGACACTTGCAAAGACCGGTGACGATGCGAATAAGAACACCGAATGCTGGATGGTCGCCACCGCCGAAAGTCCCTGGATGCTTACTGGGGCGAGCGCGCTTGCCCTCCACGGGCGTGACGGTACAAAAAGCCCGATTTCGTGCTCTTCGCGATCGACTTACCGTATGCGGCACCGCCAGCTCGCAGACCGGCCCTTTCTACTGCCCCGCGGACAAAATCCGTCTACCTCGACGTCAGCTTCTTCAAGGAACTCCAGTCCCGATACGGCGCGACCAACTCGACCCTCGCCCAAGCTGCTACATTGTGGCCCACGAATTTGGGGCATTCTGATCCAAGACCAGACGGGAATCCTCGCCAAGATCAACCACAAAGACACCGGCCCGAACGGGCTCACTGGTGCGCTCCGAGCTTCAGGCCGACTGCCTGGCCGGCGTATGGCTGCACAACGCGTCGAAGACGGTCGACCCAGAATCAGGGCAGAAGTTTCTTGTGCCGCCCACTCGAGAACAGTTGAAAACATCCGTCGACGCAGCAGCAGCCGTGGGCGACGATCACATATACGAGAGTGCCGGAATGGAAGCCAATCAGGAATCCTTCACTCACGGCTCGTCGGCCAACGAACTGAATGGCTCATGAAGGGCTACGGAGGGCGGAAATTCGAAAGCTGCGACACCTGGTCAGCGCAAACCCATGACGCAAGCGGCCGGGCTTGCCGCGCACGCAAGCGCGCTGCCGCCAATGCCACGTACATACGTTGAATCCGGAGGGCTTGAAGCATTTCCCGTCCGTCGGACGTTATACACTCCGGCCCCCACGGCGGAAGCCACACCCAGTTGATGCGCGTCGATCCGACCATTCCCTCCAAAGCTCTCGTCGTCTGCTCTTCGATGACGTCGGTAAGTGGGCAGGCCGGGGACGTCAACGTCATATCAATCACGGCCTCGTCCCCATCCAACGAAATGCCGTAGACCAAACCCAAATCTACGACGTTGATTCCCCAGCTCGGGATCGATCACGTCCTTGAGGGCTTCTTCGATGTCTCTCGACCTTTCGGGGCGCTGATGCCGGCTGCCCCTGAAGGAGGCCCTGTCTCATCACGGGCGCGATGCGGCCGCCCCATAATCGGGCGCCACTTCCAATTCGTCAGCCATGTTCTCCTTCGCCGCGATGGCCTTTGTCCATCGCGTCTCTCAGGGCCATCCATCCCAGGAGTGCACATTTGATGCGCATGGGAAATTTCGCCACACCCACAAAAGCCGTGGCATCGCCCAAGCCTCCTCGATTTCCTCCGTCAGGCCCGCCCCGCGTGAATCCATGAGGTGCGGAACTAGCTCGTACATTTCCCTTCGTCTCTTCGACGCTGGCACCTTCGAGCATGTCGATCATGATGCCAATGCTGGCCCGGGGAGATCGAGCATCCCTCCCCGGTCCACGCCACCTCGGCAATGCGTTCGCCGTCGTCGGACATACGCACCCGAGATTCACCTGGTCCCGCAGGTCGGATTGACCTGAAAAGACTCACCGTCGAAAGGGCGATCAGCTCTCCTTCGCCACGTCTCTCGTGGGCGGCGATCGAGGATGATCTGCTGATACATCTGGTCGAGGTCGTTCATCTTCCTCCACGCGAAAGTCGTTCATCTCTCCCCACGCCGAAGAATGGGCGGACTTTCTTCAAAGCCTCCAGGAAGGCATCGACGTCGGCCTCGTCGTTGTACGGTCCCAGGGAAGCCTGCGAAGAGGCGAAAACGCCGAAGTGCCGGTGAATGGGCTGGGCACAGTGGTGTCCCGTGCAGCACCGCCACGCCGTCGGCGTCAAGAACTTGGCCGACGTCGTGGGGTGGACGCTGTCGACCGAGAAGGAGACCGCCCCCGTGCGATCAACGGCCCTGCGCGGGCCAAGCACCCGCACACCCTCGATTTCCGCTATGCCGTCAGCATGCGCTCGGTCAATTCCCGCTCGTGCGCGGCAACGCGATCCATCCCGGCAGCACCCAGGTAGTCGGTTGCCGCACCCATGCCGACGGCTTCCGCCACGGGCTGGGTTCCGGCCTCGAAACGCTCGGGGGCTGGGCGTAAGTCGTTCTCTCCATCTCAACCACTTCGATCATCGATCCGCCGAACTGGTAGGGCGGCATAGCTCGAGGAGCCTCGCGGCGCCCGTGAAAGAGCTCCCATCCCCGTAGGTCCAAGCATCTTATGTGCCCGAGAATGCAGCAAAATCGACGTCGAGGGCCTTGAGGTCGACCGGCATGTGCGGAACCGACTGGCAGGCGTCGAGCGACCGTCAAAGCACTCGACGCCTTGTGCCGCACCAACGATCTCCGCCACGGGCGAGATCGCCCTCGTCACATTCGAAACGTGAGTGAAGGCCACGAGCTTCGTCGATCCATCGATCGCCGAAAGCGTCTCGACGTCGATGCGCCCGTCCGGGTCGCAATCCAGCCACCTGAGCGAGGCTCCCGTGCGTTTGCACAGTTCCTGCCAGGAACAAGATTGGCGTGATGCCTCGGCCCGGTGACTGCCACGCTGTCACCGACCCCAGGTTCAGCTGCTCTGCACCGCCGACGAGCCAACGGAGTTCCCTGCCCGGCCGACACGTTCGACATGGCGTAGGCGATGAGATTGATCGATTGGGTCGATCCCCGAGTCCACACAATCTCACCGGGTTTCACCCGACGAAGCGGGCGATCTTCCTCACGCGCGTCCTCGAAGGCAGCGCTAGCCTCTTCCGCGAGAAGATGCGAGCCGCGTTTGACCGCGCCGTTTTTCACGGTCACATATCCTCAACAACGTCGGGCGACCGTCTTCGGCTTTGAGCGAGGTCGCCCCGAATCGAGTGTAGACGAGCCGATTGTCCTGCGCGCGGCGCGCGCGAGGGTCGGGAAACTCTCCGCGGAACCGGACTCGCCACGTCAGGCCCTCGACGTACCTCGTCGTATCCCTTGGTCCCGGAGCTCGTCGGCAAGCTCAGCTCGCCGGTCGTCACGATCTTGCCGGCGCGAAAAACATGGACGAAACTGGTTTGATGTAGCGGAGAATCCGCGAATAGTGAGTGATGAGCAGAATCGAATTGCCCGTGCGCCCAGCGGACGCGGTTGACCTCTCGGAAACCACCCGCAGGGCGTCCACATCAAGGCCCGGAATCTGTTTCATCAAGGATCGCGACCTTCGTCTCGAGCAGCTCCATCTGCAAGACCTCGGTGCGTTTCTTCCTCACCGCCGGAGAAGCCGACGTTGAGATCGCGCTTGACGAAGTCCGGGGAAACCCTGAGGGCCTCGGTGGCCTCTCGCACGCGTTTTGTCCACTCGCGCAGTTTCGCTTCGCCGTCGATCGCCGTTTTGCCGTGCGAAGGAAGTTCGTGACGGATACGCCCGGAACCTCCACGGATACTGCATGGCCAGGAAGAGGCCCGCCTGGGCGCGCTCATCCGGCGTCATATCGGTGATCTCTTCACCGTCAAGGAAAACCTGTCCTCGGTTATGTGGTACTTGGGATGCCCGGCCAGCGCATATGCGGTGGTGGACTTTTCCCGACCCGTTTGGGCCCATAATCGCGTGGATCTCACCGTCGCCGATGGTCAGATCGACACCGTGGAGGATCGGTTTCATGCCTTCGGTCGTCTCAACCGAAGCGTGAAGATTGCGAATCTCAAGATTTGGCACTTTTTGTCTCCTTACGAGGTGACGTCGACGATCGACCAAGACGTCGTCGCCTTCATTTCAATGGCGTATACGGGAACCGGTTTGGTCGCCGGCAATGTGAGCGCCTTTCCGCTCCTCGATGTCGAACAACGCACGTGCTTCCAGCATTCGATCTCGCCTTCATCCACGTCGCCCTCGGCGAGGGAATAGTCCTCATGGGAGCAGGTGTCGCCTATGGCGTGCCACGTTCCATCGGAATCGCGGACGACTGCCACGGCCACTTCGTCTCCCGCTGCGGACTTCATCTCGACCTGAAGGGCTCCGGCGGCGGCGACATCGCCCACTGAGCAGGCACGACAGCGTAGCTCATTCGGCTTCCCTGGAAGCCTGGGCTAGGTCGAGCTCGCGCTCAATGGCGCCATGAGCTTGGCCTGGACGGATCTCGACTCCAATCGATCTCGACGAGCTCGGCGAAGAAAACCGCGCACAACGAGCCGTCTGGCAACGTCCTCGGGTATTCCCCGCGCGCGCAGGTAAAACAGCTGTTCCTCGTCAAAGCGACCGGTGGCGGAAGCATGGCCCGCGCCGGCGATCTCACCGGTCTCGATTTCGAGATTCGGCACCGACTCGGCCTTCCCGCCCCTCGTAAGCACGAGATTGCGGTTGAGCTCGTAGTGTCCGTATTCGTGGCGGTCGGGCGGATGAGCACATCGCCGATCCATACCGAATGCGTCCTCGCCTTGCAAAGCGCCCTTGTAGGTGGCGCGCGAAACGCAATTGGCGGGATTGTGGTCGACGAAGAGACGATGCTCATGATGTCTCGCCGCCCTCGGTGATATAAGCCCCTCAGAAGCTCGACGTCGCCTCCCTCGCCCACGAACTCGAACTCGTGGCGATGCGCACGACGTCCCCGCCCAGAGTGACGACGATGTGGCGCACCTGGCGTCGCGTCCCACGCGAATCCGCTGATGGGAACATGCTTGGCGCTGCGCTCGGCCTCTTGCACCGAGACGACCGTCAACTCGCTGCGATCCTTGGCCTCAATCTCGATCGTCTCGGCCAAATCCCTTCCCGCTGTGCTCGACGACAACCGTGCCCTTCGCGCCTTCCTCGGCCAGGATGAGCAGCTGCGCGACGCTCATGCCCTCCGGTGCGTCGATGGCGATCATCGTATCGGGGAGCCCTGCCGGCGACATCGACGAAATGCACGCGCTCAGCCGCCTGCCATGCGCAAGGGCGCCCGTTATGTCCTCCGGCCTACTGACCAGCCCGACTCGCTCATCCTCGCGGGAGATGGATTCGGCTGAACCGGCCGAGACAAGAATCTCGGCCTGAGCCGCGTCAAGCTGTCTCAAAAAAGGGGCGAGCTCTTCATCGGCGTGAAACGCCACTCTTCCTCTTCACCCGTGGAAGCTCGAAATCACCCGGATCGAAGGAGCAGAGCCTATCCGCTCTCGACGATCCTGTTCCTTTGCCCTCGGCGATTCCCTCGCTCTCGAGAACAGCCTTCGAATGATCGGTGGATAACGAATTGCTCATCAGCCGACGCTCCCTTCCATTTGGAGCTCGATCAGCCGGTTGAGCTCGCGTATTCCATGGGCAGCTCGCGAGCAATCGGCTCGACGAAGCCCCGCACGACCATCGCCATCGCCTCTTCCTCCGACAGCCCCCGCCGCTGCAGATAGAAAAGCTGGTCCTGGAAACCTTCGAAACGGTCGCCTCGTGTCCCATTTCGACGTCGTCGGTGCGAACATCCACGTAAGGATAGGTGTCGGTTCGCGAGACGTCGTCGACGAGCAACGCGTCGCACACGACCGATGACTTCGAACCCTGCGCTTCCTCGCCGATCTGAACGAGGCCTCGGTAGGACGAGCGTCCCCCGCCACGCGAAATCGACTTCGAGACGATCGATGACGTCGTACGCGGGGCCATGTGGATCATCTCGCACCGGTAACCTGATGTTGGTCCGGCCGCGAACGCGGCCGAGAGAGCCTCGCCGTGGGCGTGTTCGCCGAGCAGGACGCAGCTTGGGTACTTCATATTGACCCGCGAGCCGATGTTGCTGTCGACCCATTCCATGGTCGCGCCGGTGGCGACGGTCGCACGCTGCGTCACGAGGTTGAGGACATTGTTCGACCAGTTTTGAATCGTCGTGTACCGCACGTGGGCGTCCTTCTTGACGACGATCTCGACGATGGCCGAACAGAAGGGAATCCGATTGGTAGATCGGCGCTGTGCACCCTTCGACGTAATGGACGTAGGAGCCTCGTCGGCGATGATCAGCGTGCGCTCGAACTGACCCATCGACTCGGTGTTGATGCGGAAATATGCCCGCAGCGGATGTCCACGCGCACGCCCTTGGGGACGTAGATGAAAGACCCGCCTGACCACACGGCCGTGTTCAGCGAGGCGAACTTGTTGTCACCCGCGGAACGACGGTGCCGAAATGCTCGCGAAACAGTTCTGGATACTGCTTGAGCGCGGAATCCGTGTCGAGGAAGACGACGCCTTGCGAGTCCAAATCTTCGCGAATCTGGCTGTAAACAACCTCGGACTCTGTACTGGGCCGCCACGCCCGCGTACGAGCCTGCCTTCTCAGCTTCGGGAATTCCCAACCGATCGTAGGTGTTCTTGATGTCCTCGGGCAGCTCCTCCCAGGAGGCGGCCGGCCTGTCCGTGGATCGGACAAAGTACTTGTACTCGTCGAAATCGATGAAGGACAGATCGGGGCCCCACGTGGGCATTAGGGCGACGGTCGAACAGCCGCAGCGCCTTCAACCGACTTCTTGAGCATCCACTCCGGCTCGTTCTTCACCGAGGAGATGTAGCGCACCACGTCCTCGTCCAAACCGCGTTGCGCATTGCGGGCCCGCCTCATCGGAGTCGCCAGCCGTAGTTATATTTTTGGCCGAGCGCGTCAATGGTTTGCTGCTGCTCCTGAATCGCTTCGGCCACCGCGGCTTCACGCCGGGGTTTGTGTCATGTGTTCTTCCTGACTTTCGGCCCTCGCGGATCCGGGCGAAACCAGGGGAATCGTCACGCGCACACGTGCTCCTCCGGCGCGTAGCCAGCCTTTGGACGTGGACGTTAAGCAGACGATGGAACGCTTGAGTCTCTGCTTCCGCACATGACCGAAGGACGACGCCACGTCGTGGCTGGGGCAATGCCCCTGGCACAACTGGAGAGTCATGTTTCCCGGTCCTCGCCGACGCTCGCAGCGTAACCGTCTCGCGTGAGTGCGTTTGCGAGAGCGGCTGCACGGGCTTCCGGATCGGGCCCGGCCTCGTCGACAATGTCGGTGTAGCGCGCCTAAGCTCATCGATCCTTTTGCGATGCGAAGGCATTGACGCCTTCTTCTCCCAAAGAGTCTTTCAAGAACGAAAGGACCTGGTTGACCACGTCGCGCGTAGGAATCGCCGAATGTTGCCTCGGGCCCAGAGATGTCGCGATATCGCCGCGACGGACGGCCGCGTCTGGCCGGACGCGAGGCCGCGCCGGTGTACTCAGCGATCTGCCCTTCGCTCTCCAACTGGGTGAGATGCCTGCGCACCGCCGCGGATGTGAGAACCAGTAGCGAAGCCAGCTCCGCGGACGTTATCGGCCCACGTTCGATGATGAGCCTGAGAATGTTATCGCGTGTGCCGACGTCGGCATCGGGCTTGATGGCCATCTCTCCCCTCTCGTAAGCGCGGCAATACGCAAAATGCGAGTTTCCTTAATCAAGTTTAGGACTTCAGTCGCAATCTTCCATGTGACTGAGGCCGGCACTGCGGGGCCCTCGCCACAATTCGCCTCCTGGCGAACGACCGCGCCGGAAAGAACGACCGCACCGGAAAGAACGAAAACCGCCCTCACAGACATTACTCGGGCAGAGGCAAGGTTCCTTTCCATCCGAAGGGGGACTCACAGCCATCGACGCACGCGAGGAGCGTCTCCTTTAGATTTCAAGGCTTGAGCTTACGCCCGAGCACCGCTTTGCGCGGCACAGAACGCCGACGACGAGCGTCGGACTGGCTACATCGCCTCTGCGCACGGCCGCTATGGACCTCATCCAAAGCACGCCATTCCATCTGGATTTTCGGCCTCTTCGTCCTCGCGGACGAAATCCGTCGCCACACTCGTCAACCCGCGAGCCAGGTAGACGGTCAACAGCTCGTCGAGCATCCCGGAGACGTATAGAAACGCGCGAGGAATTGTATTCGGCAGCGGCCATGCCGGTTTCTTCGGCCAGCCTGCGTTCGGCAGCCTGAAGCGTGTCCTCTCCCCGGTTTGTCCAACAGCCCCGCGGGAATCTCCATAAAACCGACCGCGTGGGGTGGCGGTACTGACGGATGAGCAGAATCTCGGTCCCGCCCTCTCCTCTCTGGACGGGCACCACGGCTACGGCGTCGTCGTGCTTGATGTACTCGCGCATCATGTGGCCACCGGTGGAGGCGAGAGTGAGGTCGTCGGTCACAAGATCGAGGATGTATCCGCGATAGCGGATATTTGACGCCCCTAACCTTGACGTGCCCCTCATCGCGGACATCGCGCAGCTGTTCCATTCCCGTTCCTTCCATAGGTTTTAGCACTGTCGTCGACGTTCGTCGCGCAGGCGTCGGCGCCCGGCCCTTCAACCTCGCCGTCAGGGGCGAGCGCCTTCCCTTCACGGGCGGGCGATTTCGCCTCGTGAGCCGGCGCCTCACGTTCATGCTCGAGTCCATCCCTCCGCCCACAGGGAATTTTCGTCGTACACGGGCTCTTCGAGTTCGCGCACGGGCGTTTTTCGGATCGTTCTCAGGCCCTTGCCCGCGTCCTTCGTCGCCCGCCCCGGCGAGGCGGAGCGCGTCGCGATCGAAAATGACAAGCGCGATCCTCCCGCGCCGAGAACGGCGATTCCCCGACCGCAGCGGAGACAAACGCGCCGATGCCTCCGGTTCCCAGGACACTGAGAATCGCTCTCACGCATACGTGCCCGATAACGCCCCTCGAGTGCCGACGCCGCTGCGACCACTCAGTGCCGAACGCGCCATGCCGGCCGTCGCACCGGCGCCAACGGACCTGCGAATCGCCAGTGATCTCGACAACGGCGCCAATGGTCATCCCTGACCGATATCGACGCCCTGATCGCAATGAGCGCCTGCCGCCTGCCCGCGATTCCCAAGGTGACACTCACTCCCTAGAGCGGCGCACACCCCCAGCCATGCCAGCGAATTGACCAGGACGACGGCGCGCGAAGCCTCCACCGCATAGAGCACCTCGCGAACCGTGGTAGATGAGCGCATATCCCGCCAATCCCGGAGCCATGGCGAGCATCGCCACATCCATTCCCTTGGCGGGCGAAGAATGTCGAAGATCAGGCCCGCCGGGGTGGACACGACCGCGAGGAGGGCAACCGTGAGGATGCTGACATCTAGGACCAGGCGCGTCGAGCGGGCAGTCAGGGATGTCAGGCCAAGTCGGCCCTGGCAGGGCTGCGGCTTCGGAAAGACGGGGAAAGACGGCCGTGGCTATCGGAACCGCAAAAACCGCGTAGGGACTACATACACGCCGTTGGCGAATGTGTACACCGAATAGGCTCCCTGTATCCCTCGAAACTGTTGGCCACCACCATGATCGCCACGATCTGCACCTGCTGGGCGAGCAGTCCCCCAGTCCGGCGCCGATGAGACCGCGGGCGTTTTTGGCCACCCCTCGAGGGAAACGGAAGGTCGGTCGCAACTGACGATTCGCGCCACGGGGAAAATCTGCGGCACGGTGAAGGCCACCACCCCCAAGGTGGTTCCCCAACCGAGCTGGTGACACGGCCGCATCAGTGAGCCTCGCCGGGAGAGTTCTGTTTGTCGTTCGCCGTCTGCGCGAAAATCGCGAAAGCGGCTAGTGACGGTCACGGAGGAAAGCATCGGAGCCAATGCCGGAAGGAGAAATCGCTTAGGGCCTGAAGGATTCCCGTGAGCACCACGGAAAGCCCGTAGAGAGGAACTTGCAAGGCGAAGGCTCGCAAGAGCGTCGCGGCCAAGGCCAGTTCGTCGGTGATTTGTGCGCGCCCAGAAGGGCACGGGTGATGGGCTCAGCGGACAGCATCACCACGGCGGCTATCGGAAGCCCGACCGCCAGAATCCACGTGACTCAGAGCGAAGCCGTGCGCCTCGAGCTCTTCCCGCACGCGCTTGGCCAAAAAGCCGGAAATAGGGGATGACCGCCCCCGCCAGCGCCCGCCCGCAGCGATCTCAAACAGAACGTTGGGAACGGTGTTGGCCGTCGAATAAGCCTCTCCCCGAAGCGGTGTTCCAACGGCCCTGTTCTGGGGCCCAGGTCCCGACGAATCCGACAAGACGACAGCAGGGTCAGAACGGCTATCGAGCCAGCCGCACCCGCAACCGACGCACCGATCTTCTTCATGCGCACCCCTTTGACGTCGCTTGCTCGGCCACCAGATCACCGGCGCCCGAGGCGGTCGGCCCAGGCCAAAACCGGAGTTTCTTCGATCACTTGGGAGAAAGAGTACTTTTCGCTGGCTAAGGTGAGCGCAACGACACCAGAAAGGCACGACCACCGGAGCACCGGGCTGGGCGCCAGGGCAAGCGAGTATCCCAAAGCTGCACCAACGGCATTGGCGCCGAGATCGCTGAGCATCGTTCTGCCTTCGAGATCATCGCGCATGCATACCCGGATACGGCAATGATTGCGTCGCGCATCCCGCGGCAGCCGCTCCCGACGTTCCCGCGAAGACCGACGCTGTCGCGGCGGCCTTGAGCGCGCGGCCAGGGCGAAGGTCGAGAAGATTGACGATATTGGCCGTGCCCGCGATGAGGGGCGGACTCGCCCGCCCATGCGACGGCCCTGCGAAGGCGGCCTCGCGCCGAGGAATCGCGAGAGAACCAAAGGCCGCCCCGCGCCGATAAGCCCGATCTTCACAGTTCCCGAGGTCACTTTCCCTTCCCGCAGGGCGCCAATGTGGCCTTCCAAGCCCTTGCCTTTGGCCGGGAATCGATCCTCAAAGTGATCGTCGACAGCGCCCGCGGCAGACGCGGCTGTAATGACGATTCCCGCGCCCGCCTCGTCTGCCGGGGGAAGAGCGACCGAAGCCAAACCGAGCCTGGCGGCTGCGGCCAACCCTTCGGTTAGGCTGGACTCGCTTTCCGGTATAGGAAGTCCGATCCCAAGAGGAGAAGATGCCGGGAAGGCGTCTGGCCGCCACTGTGACCGCACCATCGCCTGCAGCGGCCAGAACTCCGGCCATGGCGAGAAAACGTGAACGCATATGGATCAACCTTCCGAGGCGGGGTCGGGCCCGGCGTGGCAGCTGGCGTTTTCAGCGGCGTCGACGCGCGCTCCCAGCGTGGCCTGAGCGCCGTCTCCCTTCCCGAGCTGGACGTGGGTTCCTCGATCTCCGATGCAACGGCAATCGCGACGTTTATTCTGCCGGTGATCGTATCGAGGGAGTCGACCGTCGATCCCGCCTTGGCTTGGCGAGCCTTGGCGACCACGTTATCGGAGGATGTTCCTCCCCCGTCGTGACTGTCGCACCCTTGGAACCGAATGCGTGCACCAATTTCGAATAACCGGCCGAAATGTTCTTCTTCTGGGCACTGGGCGACGGGGTCGATTTGTCGACCTCCAGCTTTGCGGGCGCCACGATGACGACCGCATCAACGCCACTGCCCAGATCTCCTTGGATTTGAATGATTTGCCGGTCTCTTGGCCGTGAGCGCCTCAACGATCACCGTTGAATTGGCATCCGCAGTCCGGTGAACAATATGCGGCTTATCGCCGAGGCGATGACGGTCCGGCGTCGGCGTCGGCCTCTCGCCGACATACTGAGACAGGTTGCCCGCGAGGGACTTACGGTAGGTTGTTTCCGAAGAAGACGTGACGTGTCGGCGATCGTCACCGTCCCCTGCGATCGTACCGCCCGCTTTGGAAATTTTGTTCTCAGCGGCCCCGGAGCTCGGAATCTTCGACGCTGGGGAGGGCCACCACGCCGATCTTGCGGCCTTTAAGAGTTCCATCGACGAGCTGCGTGCCGGCCAAATCGAGCTGTTTCTCATTTTTCGGAAAGCGCATTCTGGCGGCATCGGCCTCCGATCGCGCCTCGTCACGGGATTCCCCAACGACTTGACCTGAGAGGTGAGCGTCGTGCCAATCGAGTTCTGCAGGGGCCGGCTCCAAGAATGACGCCAACAGCCAAAGCCAGGAAACCGATACGAGCGAAACTAAATGATATCGAAAGTCAAACCATTGGTAACCTTTTCAGAAAAACGATCCGAACCATCGAATGATGTCGCCAAACCAGGCCGAGACGAGACCGAAGGTGGCCCTTCCCGTTGCCGTCGAGGCCATGGCCGCTCCTATGGCGATACATCCGGCCAGAACGAGCGCGAAAATCTGCCAGTTGGAAATGCGAGAACGATACAGCTGCGATACGCCCTTGGCGTCAATCAGCTTCCCGCCCACCGCAAGTCGCGTGAGGAAGGTGGAAGCCATGCCGGGGCGTCCTTTGTCGAGGAACCCAATGAGAGTGTTGTGCGTGCCCAGGGCGACGATGAGCTTGGCGCCTTTGTCGTCGGCCAGCAACATCGCGACATCCTCGGACGTGCCCGTACACGGGAAGACGACGTGGTCGACTCCCAATTCGTCTACCCGTTTACTGCCCTGAGCACGGCCGTCCCTATAGGCGTGAACCACGATTTCGGCGCCGCACGTGAGGGCTTTGTCCGAGACGGAGTCCATGTCGCCCACGATCATATCGAGTTTGTATCCCTCTTCGATGATGGCGTCGGCTCCCCCGTCGACCCCTATCATGATCGGCCTGTATTCGCGGATGTACGGGCGCAGGGCCGCGAGATCTTCCTTATACCTGTACCCCGCACAACAACAAGAACGTGACGGCCTTCGAAGGACGTTGTGACGTCGGGAACGCCAACTCCGTCGAAGATGAGGTCTTGTTCACGCTCGACGTATTCCATCGTGTTCGTGGCGAAAGCCTTGAGCTGGACGTCCATCCCGGCTTTCGCCTCCCCTTGGCTCACAGCGATCGTCCCAGGCGTCTGAACGGTTCCTCGGGCGATGAGTTCTTCGCCCGCATAGATTTCGTTGCTCTCCGTCACGCGCACGCGCGTTCCTTCGGTTATATCCATGACGGCGGAGCCGCAGCCGTCCACCAACGGAACCCCGGCAGTGTTGAGGATTCCCGGGCCCAGGTTGGGGTAGCGTCCCGACGTCGATTTGGCCGCGTTGACCACGACGAGGGGATTGTATGCCACCAGTGCTTCCGCGGAACCTGATCGATGTCGGAGTGGTCGATGAGCGACCTCCCCGCCCGCAAACGCTTGGTCAGCTCCTTCGTGCGCGGATCGACCAGGCCTCACCCGCATGGTCATCGACCGCGGGACTTTTTCGCCTGAATGGGAGTGCCACTGGCTTTATCGTGCCACATCTGGGCCGTCGGCGAGGAGTTCGGCCGCGTGAGCACGAGCCGCATCGGTGTCGCTTCCCGAGAGCATTCGCGCCAATTCTTCGAGTCGCCCTTTCCCGTGACGACGACGACGTCCGTCTTGGCCCCCGAATCACTCTTCGTCTTTGACCACAACCGCCTGAGTTTGCAGTCGTTCGCGGCCACCTGCGCCAGGTGGGTGACGACGATGACCCGATGGCCGGCTGCGAGTTTTGCAAGACGCCGGCCAACCGCCTGGGCAGCGCGGCCGCCGACTCCGGCGTCTACCCTCGTCGAAGAGGAACGTGGTCAGATTGGCGACCCGCCCGGCGAGCGAGACTTCAACGGCGAGCATGACGCGGGATAGCTCTCCGCCCGAAGCCGATGTGCCGATCGGGCGAAGCGGCGCACCGGGGTGGGAAGCAAGAAGGAATTCGACGACGTCGGAACCGTGAGCTGCGGGCGCTCCCGGGGTCACCGCGATATCGAATCGCGCATTGGCCAGCGCCAGATCTGCCAGTTCTTCGCCCACCAGTGCGCCGAGTTCGCCTGCCGCTTTCGATCGGGCCTTTACGCAGCGCCGCCCCTGCGGCCGCAAGGTCCCTCTCCGGCGCGCTCCAGCTCTTCTTCCAACCTTTCCTTGTGCCCTCCGGATCGTCGAGGTCTCGCGAGGGCCGTGCGGGCTTCTGCCGCGGCGTCGATGGCCTCGTCGTTGTCCATTCCAAGCTCCTCGCCGCAAACCCGAAAGATCCTGGCGCCTAGCGTATATTTCCGCGAGTCTGGCGGGATCGGCTTCGGTGTCGGCGGCAGCGGAAGCCACGGTGGCGGCTATGTCGCCGAGTTCATCGCGAGCCAAACGCAGACGAGCGAGGAGACTTTCGGCCTCGCCCACGCCGTCGAGCGCCTCGTATTGCAGCATCGATCCCGGCCAGGGCGGGCGCTCCACGGCGTCCGATCCCGAAAAGCTGCGCTGCAGCCTCAGACAAACCCACAAAGCGGGCCTCGGCATTCTCCAGCCTGCTGGCTTCCGCCTTGAGCGACTCATCCTCATGGGGCTGGGGAGAAACTCGTCGACCTTGGCGACCAACGCCCTGATAGGCGAGACGCCGCTAGCATTTTCACGCTCGTTTTCGCTGAAAGATCGGAGCCGTTCTTCCGCCTTTGCATGGGCGGAGTAGGCTTGATCCCACTGCCGAGCGGCCTTTGCGACCCTTTCTGCCGCCGAAGGCATCGAGGGCCTGTCGTCGCTGGGCCGCCGTGGCCAGCCGCAACTGATCCGATTGTCCATGGACGGTCACGAGGCTTTGCGCTATGGATCTCAGCACTGCTGTGGGGAACCCGGCGTCCGCCTATGAAGGCGCTCGATCTACCTGAAGCTGGAACATGCCTCGCCACGACGATGGTCGCCTGCCCGCTTTCGACGTCGTAGGCTCCTCCCACATCGTCGATGGCTGCAAAGAACGGGCGAATTTTCGGCACGAGGAAAAGTTCCCTCAACTCGCGCGCCCCTCGTGCCGGCACGGACGTGAGCGGGGTCTGGTTTGCTCCTCGAGGATCAGCTGGAGCGACGTAGAGCCATTGTCTTTCCAGCCCCGGTCTCACCCGTCAGGGCTGTCAGTCGCTCTGGACAGTTCGAGCTGAGCATCGGCGATGACGCCGAGATTCTCTATTGTGAGCGTCTCAATCACAGGACCCTCCCGCCGGGTCGCGCCATCCACGCACCGGCAGTCTGAATTTCGTCACGAGCCGTCCAGAAAACGGTGTGTCGTTGAGCCCGGCGAGGAGCACGCGCTCGCCCTCGACCGCGGTGATTGTCGATCCGCCTGGCGCGAAGTTCGCGTCGCCCGTCGCACCAGGCGCGTCCGGCCCCATCAAGCGACGCGCAACTCGAGCTCCGAGTTCGGCCCCACAACCAGCGGCCGGGTAAACAGGGCGGGCCGCCACGGGTGTGAGAACCATGCCTTCGACGTCGGGCCACACAACCGGTCCTCCGCCCGAAAAGTTGTAGGCCGTTGAGCCCGTGGCGGTGGAGAAAAAGGACGGTGTCTACTTTGAATGCCGATATCTCACGTCCGTCAACTCCTATAGAGACTTCGGAGCATCCGAAAAATCAATGTCCTTTTTCGATGGCTACCCTCGTTGAGCGCCCAGTCCGTGCTCACCTTCCTTCGGGGTCAACTACGGTGATGTCGATGGTCATTCGGGTGTCGACTCCCCACGAGCGATCGGCACTTGACGGACCACCTGCGGAGCTGTCGACCGGGTCGGCCTCGGATAGAAACCGACGTGCCCGTAGTTAATCCCTCAAGATGGGAACACCGGCAGGCCGTCCGAGCTCGGCGGCGTGAAGGATTGTGCCATCTCCGCCAAGAACGAGAATGAGCTCGCATTCGGACACGCTTTCCCGGGTCGGATGGGTGTCAGCTTCCAGCCCAGCCTCTTCAAGCAAAACGCACGATATTCGCCGAAGATCTGGTGGCGCTTCCGCGCTGGTGCGTGACAACTGCAATGCGTCGCGCCATTCAACTCCTCGCATTCTCTCCAGCAGGCCCTTCGGCTATGGCTTTTTCGATAGCCGATTCCATGTCAACGCTCCCATGATCGGCCTCGCCGGCCCGCATATACAGAAATACTCTACATTTCCGGCGGGCCCGGGCAATGGCGAAGGAGCCACGCCCAGAGCCGAAAGTCCGTTACGCGGCGCATGCGGCGACCCGCGCATGGCCCGCGCGTGCAGGGAGGTTTTGCGCACCACTCCTCCGCGGCCCAACAGTTCTTTCCCCACTTCGAATTGGGGTTTCGACCATGAGGAGGAAATCGGCGTGAGAATCTGCCGCTCGCACGAGGGGCGGGGATGACGAGGTGAGCGATATGAACGAAAGATCGCCGACGACGAGGCCGGAGGGGCGCGACTACTGCGGGATCTAGTGTCCGCACATTTGTTCGCCTCGACCACGGTGACTCGGGGCTTCGCGCAATCGCCAAGCGATCTGCCCGTATCCGACATCGACAGCAACGACGTGCTTGGCTCCGCGGCGTAAGAGGACGTCCGTGAAGCCTCCAGTGGACGCCCCTCGCATCGAGGCATCTGGCGCCGCCTATGGAGGGCCCATCGTCGCAAGCCAATCGAGAGCACCGATGAGCTTGTGGGCTCCGCGCGAGACATAGTCTTCTTTCGGGCTTTCGACGACGAGCAACGCTTTGGGCAGGATCCATCTGGCGGGCGGTTTTGCGCACAACTTCGCCGTCAAGCAGCACCCTTCCCGCCTCGACGAGTTCCTCGTGCGCGTTGGCGCGAAGGCGCGACCTTTCGACGCACAAGTTCGGCGTCAACCCTGACCAGTCGCCCCATATCCGGTCCATCGCCTCGGGCGGAGCCGAGTGTACGCTTTAAGCCCTCCAGCACGGCTTCGAGAGATCTCGATGGTTGCGTCGGTGTCAGCGCTCGTCAATGTCCCGCCCGAGGGTACCTTCGAGCGTGAGCAATGCCTTCTCGGGATCGAATGGCGCTTGGGAGTCGGTGAGGGCGATGTCAACGGACCACCGTTATTTCCTCGATGGCCGCATCGAGATTTGCTCCGAATCCGCAGCTATCCATGCGGCGTGAACAAGAGCCCGGTACCCGTCGAGATTTAATCTCGCACTCACACTGACGTCAATTTCTTCCCCGGCGGTGAGCGATATCGCATCTCCCCGTCCAGTGCGCCCGAGCAGATCCGGACTTCGACGGCTGTGCCGTCGATCGTCACTTCGGGTAGGGCTCGTTGAGCCCACGCATGTCATCGCATAAACAGGTGGGTCTGACCTCCGGGGCGCTACAGATGTCGCGGGCGCTGGCCAGACCGGTGAGCACATGCAGGCAGTCGATTCCAGCGCTGACGGCTCCTTTGATGTCGGTGTCGAGATTGTCACCGATGGCCAGTGGCTTGCGTGATCCGAGACTTTCGGCCGCTGCTAGGAATATTTCGCCCGGGCTTTGCTGCCTGAAATCGGTTCGACCTCGTCGAAAGGGAGACAGCGCCGACGAGCGCGCCATTTCCCACCATCAGTCCACGTTCTCTGGGAATGACAAGATCTAGGGTTTGTCGCGATATAGAGAGCGCCACCCCTAATCGCAAGAGCTGCCTCGACAAGTCGTGCCATGTCACGTCTTGGAAAAACCCTGGATAACGGCATCCGGCAGTCGTCGGCCGATTCCACGATCGTCAAGCCGCGTTCTTCGACGGCTCGGATCAATCCAGCGCCGCCAATGACCAGGATTTTCGCTCCATCCCCGCATCTTTTCACGGCGATATCCGCGCCTACTTGGGCAGAGGTCAGTACATTGTCGGCTACGGCTGGAAAGCCTAAAGCTGCTAGGTGATCGGCAACGTCCGCAGTTGTGCGAGAGGCATTGTTCGTCACGTAAACGTGACGGAATCCCTCTCCCACAGCGCGGGTAATTTCTCGCGCATGATCAATTGCCTCATTCCCGAGATAGCACACACCGTCGAGATCGAAAAGCCCAGCGTCATACTGCTCGGCAAGTGTCTCACTCACAGAATATCGCCACCTTCCGACGCATCGACACTGCCCGAAACCGAATTATCTGCCGGCGTCGCGCTACCCTCTGATGTATCAACGTCGTCGGAGGTCACTTCGCTTTCCGCCGTACCTGCGTCTCACCGCTGTACCTGCGTCTACTCGACACCGCATCTTTTGAAACTTTAACGGCTCCCTGCACCTCAACATCTAACGATGCAACGTCGCTTTCCAACGTCATAGTCTCGCTTCGCCTGTCGCATCTTCCGTAGAGGCCTCGTCGCTTTCTAGCGCAACTCCAACCCGTTGGGGTTTGGCATCAGTCCGACCTCTCGCTCGGGTTTGGCGTCGAAATCCCCGTCTTCCGCGTCGTCCCAGTCCGAATATTCGCCGTGATCGTAGCCTTCATCACCTTCGTCGAAGTTGCTGTATAGTTTTGCGCCAGCTTCTTCGGCTTCGGAGTCCACGAATTCTCCGTCGTGCGCATCTTCGTCGGGTCTGTCTTCGCTGGGTCCTTCTTCGTCGTACAGGTCGACTTCGCCCTCATCGGAAAGCACGGATTCCCACCTGGTACGCAGTTCTTCGGCTTCTTCCGTGCGGCCAAGCTCTCGAGGCGATCAGCCCGGATGAGTTCGACGCGGGCCTGCAGTTCCTCCTCGAAATTCTCGACTGCGAGTTTGTCGATTACCGACAGGCCGCCTTCGGAGTCCCCCGTGTCAGCTTTCGCGCCAGAAGCTACGAGGGCGAGCTCAATCTTCGATTCTGCATCGAGCCTCGCCAAAGGTATTTCAGATATGAAGGCAAGTGCCTTCCGATCGCCCCTAGACCGCGCTCCGAATCGGCTTCGATGGCGACGTGGCTGTAGTCGTCAGTCATTCGCCGGTACGTCGCACCCGCGTAAGGCTTCCGAGTATCTTCCGGTCATATATGCGGAAAGTCCAAGGGCTTCACGAACGACGTCCACGCGTGAGGCCCGGCGATAGGTCAGTTTGCGCATGCTCGTAAGACAATCCGGGATCGACGTCTAGCATTGACCCCGCGTAAACGAGATGACGCGCGACTCTCTCCGAGTTGTCCTCGAGAGCGTCGTGAGCCGACGACGCGATTCAGCATCAAGGTCTTTATCCGATACCGAGTCGGGGATGATCGGATCACGTCTCGACCGTGTGGCCCTCGCGATTGTCTTCGTCATATTCGGATCCCCAGCGACGTCCGGATCCGCGTGAATCTTGTCGGTCTGAGCGATAACCGCCGCGATACCCATCGCGGTCGTTGTAACGGCGATCATCGCGATCGTTGCGGCCACCACGATCCTCGTACCGCCTACCGCCACCACGGTACTCATCCCGACGGTACTCACCACGACGATCCTTACCGTGCCGATCGCCGTACCCACGGTCGTCGCATAGCGACTCACTGCTGTAGCGATCGTTGCTGTAGCGTCGGCCGTCGCGGTAGTTTCGTTCGTTCCGCTCGTCGTAGCGTTTGTTCGCACGGTAACTGTCCCGGTCTTCCCAGCGGCGCCCGGATCCGCGTGGAATCTTGTCGGTCTGAGCGATAACCGCCGCGATACCCATCGCGGTCGTTGTAACGGCGATCATCGCGATCGTTGCGGCCACCACGATCCTCGTACCGCCTACCGCCACCACGGTACTCATCCCGACGGTACTCACCACGACGATCCTTACCGTGCCGATCGCCGTACCCACGGTCGTCGCCATAGCGATCATTGCTGTAGCGATCGTTGCTGTAGCGTCGGCCGTCGCGGTAGTTTCGTTCGTTCCGCCTGTCGTAGCGTTTGTTCGCACGGTAACCGTCCCGGTCTTCCCAGCGGCGCCCGGATCCGCGTGAATCTTGTCGGTCTGAGCGATAACCGCCGCGATACCCATCGCGGTCGTTGTAACGGCGATCATCGCGATCGTTGCGGCCACCACGATCCTCGTACCGCCTCACCGCCACCACGGTACTCATCCCGACGGTACTCACCACGACGATCCTCACCGTGCCGATCGTCGTACCCACGGTCGTCGCTATAGCGATCATTGCCGTAGCGATCGTTGCTGCAGCGTCGGCCGTCGCGGTAGTTTCTGTTCGTTCCGCTCGTCGTAGCGTTTGTTCCGCACGGTAACTGTCCCGGTCTTCCCAGCGGCGCCCGATCCGCGTGAATCTTGTCGGTCTGAGCGATAACCGCCGCGATACCCATCGCGGTCGTTGTAACGGCGATCATCGCGATCGTTGCGGCCACCACGATCCTCGTACCGCCTACCGCCACCACGGTACTCATCCCGACGGTACTCACCACGACGATCCTTACCGTGCCGATCATCGCGATTCTCACTTCGGGACCCCGTGCGATTGTCGTTATAACCGCGATGCTCCGAGGCTGACCTCCACCCCGAGGACGATCGTTCGCCGCGTTCGCTACTGTTTGACGCGTTATGTTCCTCTGTCATTTCCATCCTCGGTGTTTCAGTTGTCAGCAAATGTAACGACCCTATGTTTCACACAGACAGACATAGAAACCTAGGTTCCATAAGAATACCTATACAACCGGTTCAAAACACGAGTGACCGAGGTGTTTTATGGTGAGTCTCACGTACAAAAACAAAATTCCCACATAGATATTACGTGCGTTTGTTGTGTGGTGGGCGGTGGTGTCCCACTTCTCCCACACCCTGGCGGGTGCAGTACCATTGGCGCTGGCAGGCTTAGCTTCCGGGTTCGGGATGGGTCCGGGCGTGTCTCTGTCGCTGTGGCCACCGCCCACACGGTGGTTGGGTGCTGTGTGGTGTTCAGGGGTCGTAGAGTGGACGCGAGGTTCTTGTTTGTTTTCCCACTTTGGTTTGTGGGGGTGGGTGGTTTGGCTCATTAGTGCCGGTCAGCTTCACGTCTTGCGACGCGTCCACGTCCGGTCTATCAACCCTGTCGTGTCTAGGGGCCTTCCCACCGCGAGGGTGGTGGAGAACTTATCTGAAGCGGGTTTCCCGCTTAGATGCTTTCAGCGGTTATCCTTTCCGAACGTAGCCAACCAGCCGTGCTCCTGGCGGAACAACTGGCACACCAGGAGGTTCGTCCGTCCCGGTCCTCTCGTACTAGGGACAGCCCTTCTCAGTTCTCCTGCGCGCGCAGCGGATAGGGACCGAACTGTCTCACGACGTTCTGAACCCAGCTCGCGTACCGCTTTAATGGGCGAACAGCCCAACCCTTGGGACCTACTCCAGCCCCAGGATGCGACGAGCTGACATCGAGGTGCCAAACCATGCCGTCGATATGAACTCTTGGGCAGGATCAGCCTGTTATCCCTGGGGTACCTTTTTATCCGTTGAGCGACGGCGCTTCCACACGCGACCGCCGGATCACTAGTTCCTACTTTCGTACCTGTTTGACCTGTCAGTCTCACAGTCAAGCTCCCTTGTGCACTTACACTCGCTACCTGATGACCAACCAGGCTGAGGGAACCTTTGAGCGCCTCCGTTACTTTTTTTAGGAGGCAACCGCCCCAGTTAAACCACCCACCAGGCACTGTCCCTGACCCGGATCACGGGCCGAGGTTAGGAATCCAGCACGGTCAGAGTGGTATTTCACCAGTGACTCCCCGGTCACTAGCGTGACCGGTTCTGTGTCTCCCACCTATCCCACACAAACCGTGACCGAACACCCATACCAAGCTGCAGTAAAGGTCCTGGGGTCTTTCCGTCCTGCTGCGCGAAACGAGCATCTTTACTCGTAGTGCAATTTCACCGAGTTCGTGGTTGAGACAGCGGAGAAGTCGTTACGCCATTCGTGCAGGTCGGAACTTACCCGACAAGGAATTTCGCTACCTTAGGATGGTTATAGTTACCACCGCCGTTTACTGGGGCTTAACTTCCGAGCGTCACCCCTTGTAAGAGGCTGACTCGTCCGCTTAACCTTCCAGCACCGGGCAGGCGTCAGTCCGTATACATCGCCTTACGGCTTGGCACGGACCTGTGTTTTTGATAAACAGTCGCTTCTCCCTAGACTCTGCGGCCGGACACGCTCCCACCCGCGTGGGCTGGTCACGCGCACGGCCCCCTTCTCCCGAAGTTACGGGGGCAATTTGCCGAGTTCCTTAACCACGATTATCTCGCACGCCTCGGTATACTCTACCTGACTACCTGTGTCGGTTTCGGGTACGGGCAGTGACAACCTCGCGTCGATGCTTTTCTTGGCAGTCCAGGATCACCTGCTTCCCTTTGAAACGGTCCCTGTCAGGCCTCACCCTTTTAAGCAACCGATTTACCACGGTCACGGGCCACACCTTTAGCCGTGCCAAAGCCATAAGACACGGACAGGCTACCTCACTGCGTCACACCTGTTACCACGCTTGCCGGACACGCGGAGGGTCCCACGCCTGCCTGTCAGACCTGCTACGAAAGCAGGACCTGTCAGACAAGGGATGGTCAGCACCCACGCCCAGCACGGACGGTTGCTCACCGGTACGGGAATATCAACCCGTTATCCATCGACTACGCCTGTCGGCCTCGCCTTAGACCCTGACTCAACCCAGGGCGGATCAACCTGGCCCTGGAACCCTTAGTCAATCGGCGGACGGGATTCTCACCCGTCATTCGTTACTCATGCCTGCATTCTCACTCCCACGCAGTCCACCCCCGCTCACGCGCAAGCTTCACCCCACGCAGGACGCTCCCCACCCACCTTTCCTCCACGGAAAGGCGCCACAGTCTCGGCGGTGTGCTGAGCCCGCTACATTGTCGGCGCATCACCACTTGACCAGTGAGCTATTACGCACTCTTTTCAAGGATGGCTGCTTCTAAGCCAACCTCCTGGCTGTCACAGCAACGACACATCCTTTTCCCACTTAGCACACTCTTAGGGGCCTTAACCGATGATCTGGCTGTTTCCTCTCGACGACGGGAGCTTATCCCCCACCGTCTCACTGCCACGCTCACCCTTGCAGCATTCGGAGTTTGCTGACCTCAGTAACCCGGTCAGGCCCATCAGCCATCCAGTCGCTCTACCTCCACAAGGAACCACGCAACGCTGCACCTAAATGCATTTCTGGGAGAACCAGCTATCACGGAGTTTGATTGGCCTTTCACCCCTACCCACACCTCATCCCCCAGGTTTTCAACCCTGGTGGGTTCGGGCCTCCACACGCTTACACGTGCTTCACCCTGGACATGGGTAGATCACCCCGCTTCGGGTCTAGAACATGCAACTACCGCCCTCTTCAGACTGCTTTCTACATGGCTCCCCCACCCGGGTTAACCTCGCCACATGCCCCCTAACTCGCAGGCTCATTCTTCAAAAGGCACGCCATCACCCCCACACAGAGGCTCTGACGGATTGCAGGCGCCCGGTTTCAGGCACTCTTTTCACTCCCTCCCGGGGTACTTTTCACCATTCCCTCACGGTACTCATCCACTATCGGTCACCAAGAGTATTTAGCCTTGACAAGTGGTCTTGCCACCTTCACACGAGATTCCACGAGCCCCGTGCTACCCAGGAAACGCACACAACAGCCGCCAGGATTTCAGCTACGGGGCTCTCACCCACTCCGGCAGGCCTTCCCAGACCTTTCACCTATCCCAACAGTTTCTCACTGCCCGACCACGCGTCGGCATGATCACAGCACGCCCCTCCAACACCGCGCACGCACCGCCCGACGGCTTTCCCACGCACACGGTTTAGGCTCTTCCGCCTTCGCTCACCACTACTAACGGAATATCTTTTCCAGCAGGTACTAAGATGTTTCACTTCCCCGCGTTCCCACCCGCGCCCTATGAACTTCAGGCACGAGCGACCAGGCACAACCCCGGCCAGGTTCCCCCATTCGGACACCCCCGGATCACCGCTCGCTTGCCAACTCCCTCGAGGCTTATCGCAGACTCGCCACGTCCTTCTTCGGCTCTTGATACCCAGGCATCCACCGAACGCCCTGCAACACCCACACCACAACCTCGCACACACCCACAAGGGCACGCACAAGGCCAGATGCTCGCGTCCACTATACGATTCCCAAACACCACGCCTCATTCCACGCACACACGCACAACAAGGCACGGGCACAGTACCCAACCGCCTGACAGCACACCCGCAACGAGCACCACAACAACAAAAACTCCCAGAAAGGAGTAGATCCAGCCGCACCTTCCGGTACGGCTACCTTGTTACGACTTCTGTCCCAATCGCCAACCCTGCCTTCGACCGCTCCCCCCACAGGTTGGGCCACGGGCTTCGGGCGTTGCCGACTTTCGTGACGTGACGGGCGGTGTACAAGGCCCGAGAACGTATTCACCGCAGCGTTGCTGATCTGCGATTACTAGCGACTCCGACTTCACGGGGCCGAGTTGCAGACCCCGATCCGAACTGAGACCGGCTTTCCGGGATTCGCTCCACCTCACGGTCTCGCGCACCCTCTGTACCAGCCATTGTAGCATGCGTGAAGCCCAAGACATAAGGGGCATGATGATTTGACGTCATCCCCACCTTCCTCCGAGTTGACCCCGGCAGTCTCCCCGTGAGTCCCCGCCACCACGCGCTGGCAACACGAGACAAGGGTTGCGCCTCGTTGCGGGACTTAACCCAACATCTCACGACACGAGCTGACGACAACCATGCACCACCTGTACACCAGCCCTAACGGCAGACACATCTCGCGCCCTTCCGGTGTATGTCAAGCCTTGGTAAGGTTCTTCGCGTTGCATCGAATTAATCCGCATGCTCCGCCGCTTGTGCGGGCCCCCGTCAATTCCTTTTGAGTTTTTAGCCTTGCGGCTGTACTCCCCAGGCGGGGAACTTAACGCGTTAGTTCCGGCGCAGAATCCGTGGAACAGACCCCACACCTAGTTCCCAACGTTTACGGCATGGACTACCAGGGTATCTAATCCTGTTCGCTCCCCATGCTTTCGCTCCTCAGCGTCAGTAACGGCCCAGTGACCTGCCTTCGCCATCGGTGTTCTTCCTGATATCTGCGCATTCCACCGCTACACCAGGAATTCCAATCACCCCTACCGCACTCCAGCCTGCCCGTACCCACTGCACGCGCGGAGTTAAGCCCCGCGTTTTCACAGCAGACGCGACAAGCCGCCTACGAGCTCTTTACGCCCAATAATTCCGGACAACGCTCGCGCCCTACGTATTACCGCGGCTGCTGGCACGTAGTTAGCCGGCGCTTCTTTTAGCACGTACCCTCAACCCCGCACACACGGAGCCTTGTTCCATGCCGAAAGAGGTTTACAACCCGAAAGCCGTCATCCCCCACGCGGCGTCGCTGCATCAGGCTTGCGCCCATTGTGCAATATCCCCCACTGCTGCCTCCCGTAGGAGTCTGGGCCGTATCTCAGTCCCAGTGTGGCCGGTCACCCTCTCAGGCCGGCTACCCGTCGACGCCTTGGTAGGCCATCACCCCACCAACAAGCTGATAGGCCGTGAGCCCATCCCCCACCAACAACATTCTTTCCCACCCAGCCATGCGACCAGACAGGACTATCCGGTATTAGACCCCGTTTCAAAAGCTTATCCCGAAGAAGAGGGCAGGTTACTCACGTATTACTCACCCGTTCGCCACTAATCCACACCACCCAAAAAGGACAGCGCTTCATCGTTCGACTTGCATGTGTTAAGCACGCCGCCAGCGTTCGTCCTGAGCCAGGATCAAACTCTCCACACAAACCATGCAGAAAGCCCAAAAACAAGCTCCCAAAACAACCCACCCCACACACACAGCAGGACAGGCAAACAAAACTCGTCACACAGTGCACTATCAAGCAATCAACCACCACACCCACAAGCCACCCAACCCACCCCCACACACAGCAGGACACGCCAGACAACCAGGACCACCACCCAACACCAGCACCACGCCAGCCCGGCAGCGAATACTCTACACCCCACCCCCACCCCACACAACCCCCACCCACGTGACACCCACCACACAACCATCGTTCCACAAGCTGAGAATCACCTGCAGGCAACAGCCGACTTTCGCGAAAGCGCAACAGTTAACTCCACTCAATAATTCACTGTTTTCCGTCTGTCGCCGTCGATCAACTTGGGCTCACCCGGAGGACAGCAGGCTCGATCTCACCCTAGCAGGCGTTAATCCGATCGAAAAGCGACTATTTTAAAGAGGAAAAGAAGAGCAAAAGAGGGAAAGAAGAGTCATCTCTCGACCGAAAACCAGGGATTTATGCTCCTAGGGCTTTCACACTAAGCGGGTTTGCCTCGCATACATCGTCGCGTGACCTCGCAGGAAGCCGTTGGCTGTCTCTACCAAGCAGAAGCTTATTAATCTCACCAAGTAAAAGTCGTTGATTTCACCGGGCGGAGGCACACTTTTCACCAAGCGACGGTCAGTAACGCTGACCTCAACAAGGCGTGAGCGACTTCACTGGCGGCGGCCAACAGCGGGTAAACGCCTCAGCATTTGAAATTTCCGGATATCACCGCACATGCAGCACGACCGCAAGATTCTTCTTTCTTGCGCAAGAGAACCACTCGGAAGAAGATCCGAGTGCCTGGATGGCCCTCGAGTCATCATGTCGATCTTGACATTATTGAGGTAGAGACCACCTCTGAGTGCGATCGTTCGCCCAGCAAGGCCTTTCGCAAGCTCCGGCAGCGACAAAGCTCGATAAGTTGGGAGCCTAGGCGCCTTCCGCGTGAACTGGCGACTGGCGTCGGAGCGTATCGGCGTCGAGCGACTCGGAGACCGCTTTCCGCCAAACAGCGCACGCGAAGCGGCCTCTGACGCGTTCAGTCGCCCCAGTTCCAGCGAACCCATGCAGACGACGTTCCTCCGCAAGGACCTCTGCGCCTCGCGGGCATGCCGGGACGTTCAGCCACCGCCGTCCTCGAGTTCGGCGATTTCCTCGCGAGTCTCGAAAAGTGAAGACTTTGAGCATGGACGACGTCGGCGTCTGGCGGTATTGAGCCAGAACTGGTAAACCTGTACGGGCTGAACATCTCGTTGAGCTGCACGGCGCTGCCGGCTGTTTTGCCGAACTTCGTTCCGGTCAGATTTCGTAATGAGAGGATCTCGTCGCGACGTGGACGGACCGCCCTCGACTTTCCTGACGAGATCCATTCCGCCGACGAGATTGCCCCATTGATCATTGCCGCCCACTTCGAGGGTGCAAACGTACCCGCGGTAGAGCCAGCTGAAGACACTCGTTAGCCTGCAAAACTCGTAGCTGAACCTGCATAAAAGAAACACCCTCGTCGGATCTTCGAGGACGAGTGGGCAACGAGTCTTTAGACTAGCATGGTTCCCAATCGGAAGTTCTTTCCGAGGTCTCGAAGCGAAGTCGATGGCAGACATTTGGCCGACAGCCGAGGTTACTGACCATTTGCGCCGGGCTGTCGCCTTCGAAGCCGCTAGGGTTTCCAGCTGACTGGCGGAGTGCCGCAGCCCAGCCCGCGACCGCTGACGGCCAGTTCCAAGTTGAGACGCGTCTCTCACGACCCGAAGGATCGCCGATCAGGCCCGTCGCTCCGCCGACCAGGGCGAGAGGCTTTGTGCGCCATTTGAAGATGCCGCATGACTTTGACAGCGACAAGGCAGCCCGTGATGAAGGGAGGCTGCAGTCGGATCAAAACCGCGACAGAACGTGACGGGCGCTTTTCTGCAGCAAGCCGTCATCGCAAACGCATCGATATCCGTGTGCTGCGCTATGAGTCCACGCCACCGGAAGCTCGCCCAATGATATCCGTCAAGGTTTCTGCGCCTCGATCTCGCCTTCTCACGATCAGGTATATCACCCTTTCAGTATGCCACATGCCCGCGGCCGCCCGCTTGTATGCATCTGCATGCATGCGGGATTGCCCGCATGCCACCACATAGATAGTCACGTAGAAAGGCGACGACTTCTGGCCTCGAACCTCATCGGGCGACGCAGTTCGAAACCGTTTGGACTTAGCTTGACTATTGCTGCAGGGTCAGAGCCATTCGTGGTGGGCGCAAAGATTCCATAGCTATCTCGTCGGGCGCGACTCCAAGCCATACTCTGGAAGTTTCTGCAAGGAGTCGGAAACTTAGGAAAGATCTGACGGCTGCCTCAGACGAGGTCATCACATCGCGGCCAATGCCGCCGATGCGGCACTTCCGTTCCTGACACGCGAGGAGAGTCCAGCGAATTTCGGACCAACTTCCCTTGAGCATCGCCAAGGAAGAGGCAGTATCGAGAGATCGAGCAACACGGTCAAGTCGGGATACCGACCCATCCGGCTGTGGGATCGAGTAGCGTCGATTCCAATGTGCCCCCTTCGTAGATCGAGCTCGTCACATCACCGATGGCACACAAGCTCTTGATCAGACACCAACTTTGACGAGCAATGCAAGATCTCCTGACTCCATTCCTGAGCTGACGCGACCCCGTATTCCATTGCAACTCAACTCGCCTTGTGCCTGCCTTGCCATGGGCAAGCAGCCATTTCTTCCAACTCGATAAGTGACTGTAGTCAGCAACCTGTTGACGAGGAAGAGGAAGGCACGGCGCTTTCTCTCCCGCTTCGTCGGCAAAACACCATTCTGGAAAGGTCTCATCCACGTCGGCTCTACCGTCCATGCCGGTCCTTTTCATCCCTGCGCGCCCATTCTCTCATCCTGTCAGCTACCCTTCCTCGTCCAAGCCGCGCCCTCTCTGAAACGCGCCTTCCTCGGTCTGGATGAAGATGGCGCGCCTGACGTGCAGAAGCCTCGCTCGTGCATGCCGGTCCTCTCATCGGCAGAGTCGATAACGCAAGCATATCGCCCCTCTGTATCTCTTCCTAGTCGCCCTCATCCATGCCTGCAATCATCGTTTATATTTTTGAGTTTTCGTTCACGTCTCCGCTACTTGATTCGTGCTCGAATCGTTGTCTGTGTTTCGAATCGCCATCCACATTTTCGATTCCGGTCGATGTCCCGCAATCTCCGTTCATGTTTCCGAATAGCCGCCCATATTTCCGGAGCCTTTCGACATCGAAAGAACGAAACGCCAGTTACGGGAGCCATGCTTACATCGGCTGAAAGGAACACACGTTATGCAACAATTGGCGCATCGGTGCGCAACCGCAAGACGATACTCGCTGTCATCCTCATCGGGCTGGGCTATGACATCCTCCAAGTCAGTTCGGTCAACAATCTACTTCCAATCATGAGCGTCAGCTGAAGCTTCCACATCGTCCTCTCAGTGGGTGCTTTCAGGCTACGCGTTGGCAACTCGGCATTCTGCTCGTATCCAGCGGAAGGCTCGGAGATCTCGGCAGGGACGGCTCTTCGTCATTGGACTGACCATTTTTGGGTTGGGATCACTTGCGTGGGTTTCGCTCTGAACGCTGGTTTCTTAATCTCATGAGAATCGTCCAGGGCCCATGGCGCGCGTCTATTCTCCGCAGATCTTCGGCATAATCCAGCGATATTTCGCTAAGGGATCGTGCCAGAGCATCTGGCTACTCGATTGGTTGTGGCCGTCTCGCTGCAACGGGGCCAGTCATGTCGGGCGCCCCCGTCGCCTGCTCGGTGAAGGAACCGATGGCGTTGAGTTTCCCGCTCAACGTCCCCAGGCTGCAGCCGCGTCGTCGCTTCATTCGCCTTCTTGCCCATGCGGCGAGAGCGGCGGGATGGAACGCTGGACATCGATCCGTTGGGCATGTCCATCCCTCGTTCTCGCTGCGTGGGTTGCGATGCCCTTTCCTCACACAGCCCTCCGGTGGAGATGGTTTCTGCTCCCCTGCCGCAGGCCCCCGATGGGCATGGTGCGTTGGGAAAAGGCACTACGGCGCGGCTGGGCGCAGCCCATGGTCGATCTTTCGACTTTTCAGGCCCAGATCATTCTCTACGGCATCTGTGTCACCCTCTTCATGTTCCTCGGTTCCAGCTCAGTTTTCGCCCTGGTCGCCTTCCTCCTTCAAAAGGGACTCGAACAAGCCCGCTGCAGGTCGGCCTCATCTGCCTCCCGTCGGGATCGGATCGGGAATAGGGCGCTGTGGGCGGGCCGGCACACATATGAAGACGGCGCTCGATACAGGCACGGTCACTTGCGGTACGCGTCATCGCCCTCGCTTCTTTCGACATTGACGGCTTGGGGGAACCACACGGGAATTCCCGCGCGCTCATGGCTGTGCCTTTGGCATTTGTGGGCTTGAGTTTCGGGCCATGGGCCTCGGCGAACACGACCGAAACCTTGCGCGATATTCCTCCCTGAACAAGGAGCCACGGCCGGAGGGGCTCATCAAACCGCACAGCGCGTGACGACGGCGATAGGCAACGCCGTCGTCACGGCTGTCTTCTTCTCCATAGCGCGCGGGCATTCCACACAATCGCCAACAACAGTCTTCCACGCCACGCAGCGGCCAACGCTGTCATCATCGCCGTTATTGCTGCATCTTCGCCGTCGCTTTATCGCTATTCGCAAATCGGAATGCGCAAGCAAACCGTGAAGCGAGTGCTGTTAAAGAAAGCAGCTCCTCGCGAATTTCCTCCGCGCGTTCGGCACTAACCGTGATGACGAGTATCGTGTCATCTCCTGCCAGGCAACCGAGGACGCCGTCGATCATCGCTCTGTCCACTCCGACGGCAAGTATGTTGGCTGCACCCGGCGGCGTACGCAAAACTACTTGATTGCCCGCGCATTGAGCGCTCACGAGAACTTCGTGACACCAACGTTCGAGTTGCGCCCGCGCGCCTTGGGCTGCCTTGTAAAGCTCCGCCTCATCGGGAATCCCGTAGATTTGGCGCCCATTTCTGTTGCGCACCTTGACCGCCTTGAGCTCATCGAGATCACGCGACAAGGTTGCCTGGGTGACCGAAATGCCCGCTTGGCGCAACAAAGCCCGCAGCCCCCTGGAGATCCAACGGACTTGTCCGCAAGAATGCTCATTGCGAGCGCTTGACGCGCGGTTCGCGACGTCGGCACGGGACCGATTCCATCACTTACCCGATCCGAACGGCCAGGTACGCACAAGATCCATTATTGCGAATAACCATACGCTTTGATAAAGAAATGGATCCTGAATCCTCAGCCGTAGCAAGTGATGCATATCACTTGCTCGCGTTGCCAACCCGTTTAATCGACCTCGTTGCCGGCCTCGTCATCGAAACCCAGGTCACTGGCTCGCGTCACCGAACTCAGATCGCCATTTCGCGTATTTGGCCCACGTTGCCTTCTGCATTACCGAACCCGCGAAAAGGTTCTGATCGCGTCGACGAAACGGCGTATACAGCACGCTGAGCCTCCACCGGCTCACGCACAGCAAACCCAGCGCGCTCGCTCGAGCGCGCTGGCCAATTGCGATCATGACGCGTTCCGTCGGCATGCGCGCCACGAGAACGCATGACCCTCACGGCTATCCACACGGCAAACGCGGCCAGCAGGCCAACCACGATGACGAGGAATCGGCAGTCCGACTGAACCGAGCACCGGCGGTTCAAGACGCTCGAAAGCGGCGGATAGGACAAGCCAAAGAAAGCCGAGTGCGACGGGCCGTCAAGGAGGCTTTGAAAAGTCGTCGAGTCACCGCACCACGAGGGTTGCTTCTGAATCGCGGACTTCAACGTTTTTGGCCGCTTCGCCGGTGCTCCGATCAACCTCACGGTTCGAGCATCGACGTCGCGAGCCACCGACGTTCTCCACGACACCGGCAGCGCTGCCAGTTCTTTATCGACATAGTTTCGCACGGACATTTGAGCGGAGGGAATCCTCGCGGGCTCAGGGACGTAACGCGGAATTCCGGCCGGCCCCATTAACAGCGTCAATGGGGTCGGGGCCTCGATGCCCCACCCGCGTCTTCCAGGAGTTTCGCGCCTGCATCGCACCGTGAGGAGCGGGCAGCGGCTTCGGCAACCACATCGCCTCCCGCAGCGCTGACCATCGCCCTGGCTGCGGCATAAAGTCGGTGTGGTCCAGGCTCGCAGCACCGCCGTCTTTTGCGCGAAGCAACCGCCAGTTCTCTTTACCCGCGGAGCGGAGGTCGGCGCTCAGGCGCAGGCGCGCCGCATTGCGCTTCGAGACGATATCGATAATCGCCTGTCGAAGTCTGTTCCACACCTCTCCGGTCCGCGCCGACGTCGTGGACTCAAACGATCTCGAAGTCCATCCGTGGCCAATAATCCACGCGCATCGACAAGAACGATGTTCTTCTCATCGGACAAACGGTCGATCTGGTTGAGGACGACGAGGGTCACGGCCCGTGTTCCCGAAATGATTGAGACATTCGCTATGAAGCACAGCGTCGGCGTACTTTTGCGGGTCGAGGACGAAAAACGACGACGTCAGCCCTTTCAATGACCCGATCGGCAGCTTTCGGCGGGTGCTCTCCGTCGAATCCAACGGGCAAATCGACGAGAACTACGCTGTCGTCGCCGAAGGCGCCGGTAAGAACATGGCGGGGCCGACTCTCATCCAGTCGAGGACCCCGGACGTCTCGGTCCCAGAACGAAAGCGGCTCGGCCGTGGTCGGCCCTCGTGGGCGCAACCAGTGACCCGCTCGCCGACGGAGAGCGTTGACAAGAGAGGACTTCCGCTTCCCGTGGCTCCTGCAAAGGCACGACGGTGCTCTCGCCTCGATTTGACGCGATCGCGCACACGTGAAGCCACCTTCGGCCCGTGCGCACCATCGAAAAATAGAGACGAGCCGCTATGGCGTCGTCCAGTTCCAGCAGACCCGCTTCGATACTCATCTCGGCGCTCAGTCTCATCCTTCTTCGCGCGCCAACTGATGTCGTCACACGCAGTTTGATTCCTACGGTTAGCCCGGATCCGTCTCCCCGCCTCGCGGCACACGTCGCGGAACGGATCGAGATCGGCGCCGACGAAACCCGCCCGCCCGAACGAGGAGCCTCGCGCGCGTTTGGCCATCTTCCGCATCGTGGCGTCCCCGCCGAAAACGGCCCATCAGCTTTTTGGAGGGAACCGCCGTGCCGCCGATGATCCGTCTCCCCGTCAACCCTGCTCGAGGCGAAGCGATGATCATGAGCGCGGCTTCGACGGGCCTTCGGTCCGACAGCGCGGGTCGCGAAGAGGCCGCCTTCGCGGCCTTCTTCCTGAACGATCGTCGCGAGCGTCTGCCCCACTGCCGAACCGTTTCGACTGCCTGCTGCCCCCGTCGATACCCGAGCGCACCAACTGGCCTGCGGAGGCCCGCGAAGCATCGGCGCCCCGCCTTGACGCCAAGCATCTTCGACGGAACGCGTCGCTCGGCTTCCGAAGTCAACGAGGAGGCCAGAGCACCTCGACGTTCTTTCCTCAATCTTCCAACCGGCAATGGACCGCTGCCGCCGGTTTTGCCCTTGCTCGGCAAAACCAGCCTGCGACTTGCCCGCGCAGCCCCGACGAACCGATCATTGAGCGCACCGTGACGTCTGCACTCCACCGCTTCGTTCCAGCGCGTGAGAACCTCGCGGCGCACGAGCCGCCCATCTTCGACCGTGAAGCGATGATCGACCTGATCGCCACGCCGTCGGCCCTCGCAATATCGCCGCCTGCATGGCCCGCTGAATGTCGATCTGTTCCTGAGCCCCCAACGATGGGGTCACACTGCTCAATGAGAGCGTCCACCGCCCCCCGCAAGGGTCTGCCTGGCCACGGAAGCGCGCGCAGGGCCATCGTGCGCGAGACCGCGAGCCACGTCTTGATGGGGAGAGACGTCATCGGCTCGAAATCTGCCGTCCTCGTCGATCCTCCTCGGATATCGCGAAAAGCGGCGCGCGCCCCAAACCGGCTCCGAAAGCCTGCGGAAAGATCGGCCCGCACCGCGCGCCGACGCCCGAGGGCACGCGATTGAGAACGACGGCGACGACGATGTCGCGCGAAACCGCCCCGTTTAGCATGGACCAGAATGGCGTCATGCACGGGGCCGCTACTTTCGTGACGAACAGCCACAGATCCGCAGCGGCAAGGAGTTGCGCGGCACAGACGGCGATTGTCTCTGACCTTCACCGAGTCGATATCGGGAGAATCGCTGCAAAGCGATCCCCCGGCAGTTCGCCAGAGCCCGGCCAATGCCAGTTCAGAGTGGGCGCCGTCGTCCGCAGCCGTGCTGCACCCTGGCCACAACTGGCAGGATGCTCCGCCCTCGAACCATTCCGATCCCGCTCGAGAGTGGACAGGGCGAGCGGACGCCTCGTCGTCGGCCCACAGCCGTCGCTTTGGCTACGTTTTCGCCAGCAGCGAGTTGACGAGCGTCGATTTTCCCAGCACCCGTCGAACCTCCCACAACGCCAGCAAAGGCGCATCGATGCGCCGAAAGCCTGGGAAGGATGTAATCGTCGAGCTGACGGGAAAACTCGAACAGCGCCCTGGAAACCCGTCGAGAGCCAAGTGGTCCTCGAGCGGGACTGAGACGTCTCTCGAGGATGTCGAAGGGCACCGAGCGCCCCTTCGAGTTCCTCTTGAGATGGCGATGGAATGCCTCATTTAGCCTCTTTCAACCGTGGGAAGTAATCCGTTGATTCTGGCAACCATGCGTCGCTCATTTCCTGACCCGTTCGCCCGTACGGATGTCTTTGATTTGTTCCCTCGTCTGTTGAGAACCAGACGTGAAGGGACGCCGCGCCTCAGTCCGCGAACCTATCTCAGTTTGCCGAACTGCCGCGGTGGTGAGACATCGGCGATCTGACGTCTCACAGCTTCATGGCAGTAGCCCTGTGACGCGGCCCGTGCGTCCTCGTCGTTGACAGCGATGAGTACGCACGTGCCGGCACCTTCCCGTCGCCGAAATCGCCCCCTCGCCCGAGCAGACGCGACGAGCCTCGAAACCCGATGGACAGCCCAACGCCAGAGCATATGTCCGTTTGCCGTCGCTCACCAGCGAATCGTAACGTCTGCTGCCCGGAACATATCGACCTCTAAATCTTCGTGTGGCCCACGCAAGCGTCGATCTCGCAACCGAGCCGGTGTAATAGTCTCAATCCCTGGCAATCTTCAGATCGGCCACGACCGACTTCTGCAATGAGTCTCACTGGTCTTCCTCACGCAGGCGAACGAGTTCTTCCAGGCCTTCGTCCGCGTTAGGAGATCTTGAACGGCAGCCCAGGGCGGCGAACCCGTTCCGCCACCGCCAGCGTCTGCACCCGACATCTCCGCCAATTTGAGCGCAACATCGGCCTGTTCGGAGCTTTGTTTACACTTTGTCGGATGAGCATACGGCAACTCCGTCAGGCGACTTTTGCTCGAGCTTTGTCGACGATCTCGCAAAGTCCTCTGGCGATGTCTTCTGCGCCTATCGCCCTCGCAGCCTTTGGGCGACCTGCGGTTGGATGCCCGAACGATGACGCGCGGAATCGGCAACCCGAAAGTGCGTCTTTCCGATCATGACGAGCGGCAGTTCGACCCAGCCAGGGAAAGCTGCCAGCGCCCGTTCCCTCGATGACAACATCGACATCGGCCTGACGATCCTCGCGGAATCGCGCCCGTCCTGCGGCCGCCGTTCTCTCTGCGCCAAACCTTCTGCATCTGGTAGCGCTTGAAAGGAAAATCGAGCTCCAGCGAAGGTTTTCGAGAACATACTCTGGCCAATGGCACCGCCAGGTCGAAAATGAAGGCCCAAACCCGAATCCTGAGCGCCTTGCCCAGGCGGCTGGAGAACGCAACTTTTGGACGTCTCGCCCTTGCGCAACAGCTGATCCAGAGGGCTCGACCGCGCGCGTTTCCTGATCCCCGGAAAAGCCGTGCAATCTCGAATGTACGACGCAAAGCGCTCGAGAACCAGTCTTCGACGATCCGATCCTGAGGCAACCACTCGAATCCGGGAGAGAGGCACTTCATGGAGACTATTGTTCACACGATTGCCCATCCCCGGCATCCGGGCGAATGACCGAGACAAAGCAAAGCGGAATCGAGGCGATCTCAGGGCAGTTTCGCGCTGTCGATCGCCAGCCCCAGAGATAGTACGAATGCTCTTCTCTCGGCCCACTGTCGAAGAGGGGCCGTGCGAAAGAAGATCGTCGCCGGATCTCATAGCCGAGGCGAGCGTTCAGCGCGACTCTGAAGCGGCGACCGGACTCGCCGCCGGAAGCGTCGGTGCGCCCAACGCCGCGTCGCGGAAGAGGACGTCTCCACTGAGCATGAGACTCTCGCCATAAGTCTCTAGGAAAGACGACGGATTCGGATCCGCATCGATCTTCCCTTGGTCAGAAGGAAGACGTCTGATCCTTCCGTGTGACCGGGAGCCGGATCGCGCGGATAGCGAGGCCTCGACGATCTGAGCTCCTTCTCCCTCGAAGAACGGTCCGAAGCGCGGCAGTTCCTCGAAGTTTTGTTTTATCCACGGGTGCCT